>Ga0255336_100002_pt1 | contig 1301089 bp, 1060 predicted proteins | sample MeOH1_35cm_T3_17_FD_189102 | JGI IMG/M metagenome (GOLD analysis project Ga0255336, IMG submission 189102) | Sandy soil microbial communities from University of British Columbia, Vancouver, Canada - MeOH1_35cm_T3_179 | ecosystem: Engineered > Artificial ecosystem > Sand microcosm >... | reverse complement strand
ACCGAGCGGCGCCCGCCACGGGACGCGGCCGGCAGCAACCGCATCCCGTTTCCTGACACGCTGTTTTTCGGAGTGGGCGTCGGAAAAGTACTGGTTAAAAGCTCCGAAGATGTTTGCTGCCAGCTTTCCCGCCGCTGTCTCATCGATGTTGCTTTCGAAGGTAGACCGCAACCGGACACCGCTGAGACCCAGGGCGCCGATTGCCTCGGCTTGGTCCAGATGATTGCGGGCAAAGCGGCTGAGATCCTGGACCACGACATACCGCACATTGTTGCGAGCGGTCTTACAGAACGCCAGCATGCGTTGAAACTCGGGCCTGTCGCTGGTGCGGCCAGACTCGCCCCTGTCTATGAACACATGCAATACGTTCAGGCCCATCTGCTGGCAGTATGCCCGGCAGCGCTTCTCCTGGTTCTCCAGATTATGAGGATCTTCCGCCTGCTCCTTCGTTGATACCCTCAGATAGATAACGGCGTTTTCACCTCTCAAAGATCGTTGGACCTTCATCACTCTGCCGCCTCATCACAGGTAGACCGTAGCTGAGAGAATATCCACCGGCGTCTATCGTCTATGACCCCCATGTTCAAGGCGAGCTTAGCTTGCTCACCGTTGAAGAAGTTCTTGTACAAAACCGTTTTCTCCATGTTGACCTCGTACTCGTTCCGATCCGGACGTTAATCAATGTTCTTGTTGACCAGTGTCAGCCCCATCCTTTCGCAGTATGCCCGGCACTGTCTTTCTTGACCCTCCAAGCCAAGAGGTTCGTCTGCCTGTTTGTTCTCAGGCCCTTGCTGCAGAGAGGTGTGGTTCTTACTGCCTTTGTTCTCCGTGATCTCGGCGTTCTGTGTTTGTTGGTTGGAGGACACTCTCACGTAGAAGATAGCTTTCTCCATATTGATCTCCAATCTGTGTCAGTTAGGCTGCTTGTTGACCGGGTTCCAAAGCACGTCGCTTTTGGTCCGGGGTCATCTCTAGGAAGACGCAGGCGAAGATCTCGATTAGCTCGGATTCAGCTATGGTCTTGCTCGGACTGTCATCATGCTTGTCCTTCAAACTTGTCGCCCCCGTTAACTCTGTTGCGGGGGCATAGCTCTTGCGACAAACCTCAGGTAGCTTACATTCGCTCATAGATACGTCTCTGCGCTCAGATTTCAGTTCTGAATTCACGAAGCGCGTTGATCCTCCTCAGGAAAAATTTGTCGAGATCGCGCGGATACGCTGATGCCCTGCTCCTTGGGCCACGGCATCTCCGATTGCGTCTCGGCAGCTGTCTCGGTGCGCTGGCGTAAGTCATCTCCTTTCGTGTGCGCCAGTGCAGGAACATAAGGGTCTTGTTTGCAAGATTGGGAAGCAGATCGTTTGAGGCCGTTACGGTCGTATGGCAGAGACTGTAGCGGGAACACTGCCGCCCGCCAGGTAGATCAAGCGAACAATTCCCATATTTTCTGGAAGAAACAGCTAAACTTCCGAGCGAGACCGTTCGGGCCTAAAATCTTGATTCAGTTTTCAAAGATCCGGAAATGCTGGGCCTGGGCTCAGCTGTGCCGGCGCAAGTCTAAACATCGCCGCACATATGTATTATCGGCATATACCACTGGTATATAAATTACGAAGGTAATACTCGCTTTCTCGAGTAGTTGCTGAGTGTGCTTGGGTTGCGTCTACTAGCCCGGAAGGCCGTTTCAACAGCTACAAGAGGCTGGTTAGTATGAAGGATCGGAAAGGGGAAAATGGCAAACGTGCCTGCGCCACGTCTGAGCGATTGTCAGCCTCCCCTTCTCGATAACGTAGAGTGAAGAGATGAAGATCGATGAGGCTGCGGCACTCATTCATACGCCCCTCGTGGAATGGGACCGGCCTCAATCCTGGTGTGATCTTGGCTCAGGGAGAGGAACCTTCACACGAGCCCTGGCTCAGCTACTCGCTCCGGGCAGCACCGTCTATGCTGTCGATTTCGACGCGAGCGCTCTGGAGGGAATTCCAGACCGGCACAAAGATGCAGAGATCCGCAAAATCGTCGGGGATATTGAGAGTTCAACTCTTCGATTGCCCACGGTGGATGGCGTCCTCATGGCGAACACTCTGCATTTCGTCCGCGAACAGCGGCCGCTGCTGAGAAGGCTTTTGACTGTGACCGATCGTTTCCTCGTCGTGGAGTACGAGCGGTCCAAGCCGAACAGATGGGGGCCCTATCCAGTTGGTTTCGAGAAGCTCAGTCAACTCTTCAGCGGGGTTGGAGTAGAGAGCATCGAGAGGCTGGCAACACGACCTTCACTCTTTGGCGGCACAATGTACTCTGCAGTGGCGCAGCGCCAACGGCCGAAGTTAGGAGAGGGACCGCACCTGCCTGTCGCGTGAGTCGAGAGTCGGGGCACCAACCTGCAGTGTTGCCTGCCAGGCATATTTTACGAACGTTCTGAGTTTTCGAATGGACGATCCTCCTGCGAAAAGGAGTGATCGGTCGCGCACGATTACGATTAGCCGGCCCGTATTCGAACACGCTTACGACGATCCCATCCGCAACCTAATCGAACTGCGTGAGGCTAATGCGCGGCTGAGCTTTGGTAATAGAAGGCTCCGTGGGGCGAGGCCAACATGAGGCTGCAGCCGCATCAACGAGCTAGCTGACCGTCTCTCCGACTTCTTCTTCTGAGGAGGCGGATGCGTCTCCGGATGCCTTATCCACGCCTTCCTCTGCTTTTTCTTCTGCGAGCGTGACGGCGGACAGCTAGACATTTGCACCTTTCAGCGTTGCTCAAGATTACTCTATATTGCCTTTTATAAATGGTTTACTTAATCCTAGTTGCCACAACTGAAATGTAGGGACTGCCCAGAATTTCGCTTCATTTTTAACTCTAGTCCCTACAAAAATCCCTACATCGAAAACGCCAATTTTCGGCATGATTCGAACCTCGCAAGCGATGAATTAATGACTCGACTGCAAGATCGCCAATGAGTGACTCGGCCTGTTGGCAACAGCTGAGATTCAGGTTGTTCATGAATCGCGGGACGTGGCCGACTTTTGAGTACAATTCGGTCGTAGAAGTCCAACACGGTAAGAAACTCGAATGAGAAAGCTTCGGGCTACATTGCCGAAAAAGATCTCAAGGTGCTGTTTTGCGTGATTGATTCCAATCGCCTCTAAAGCAACACTTGGCGGCGAGAACTTAGGAGAATTCAATGCCGGACAACACTCATGAGCGAGCCGCTGAAACAGCGAACGACCGCGACGGCGCTTCAGAACTCTTCGAACCGCTTAACAAGCTTAATGATCTGACCAGATTCTGGAAGACTCGCAATGCAATTTTAACTGAGGAGCCGTTGTTCGATTATGGCAAGCAAAGGCTAGAGAAGGAAGGACATCTAGGGCCTTGGCAATTCAATCTATTACAAAGCACGATTTGCGGGCTTCCGGCGATTGTTCTCCCGCTTGCTGTTCGCGTGGTGAAGCATCTGGTCGGTCTACCCATCCCGACGGACGAACCAGAAACGTTAGACAAGATTTCGGAAATGGTACAAACCTTTTCCGTGCCATTTATCCTCATGCTTTCGGCATATGTCATCGGCAGAGCAAGCCTATGGAAGGGGGACAGGAGCCGAAGCTCGCGAACACACGCTGCCCGAGCGTTTCTCTACCTAGACGGCGCATACGGCTTCTACCCACAGCTTGCCGTATGTACAGCCTTCACGCTCTTCCTGTTGGCACCTGAAGTACCCCCCATCCGTTCGTTCTGGTTTTGGGCCTCCATCTGGCAGCTGTATATATACATGAAGACTATTCCGGTGCAGCTCTTTCACGTGGTTGGATATGCGAACGCGGATAGAGTCCTATCGCCTAACATCCCAGTAACGCTTTTTCCGCCAGAAGATAAGACTTCGAGAGCGAGTACGCTCTCCCGACCCGATCCCCCTCTTTGGAAGTATCGCCTCAGCGTGCTTCTCGTTATTCCAATATTGAGCGCTCTTGTACTAGCAGTCATCACGGGCATCTCTCTCGCACTACACGCGCTAATAGTACGTTTGACTGGGTGACCTCGCGTGTGCCCCAAGTCTCGCATCTTAGACCCTGGGCTCCGCAGCGTCGCACCTCTCGGTTTACATCAAGCAACGCGTCCGGAAGTACTCCCGAAACTTACTCCCTTCAGAACAGGGAGAAACACACTTCGCGGCACACGGCCAAACCATTCACAGAACGGGCAATCCGCTCGCAAACCCGAATAGGTCTCTGAAAACAGGGATCGGTCCCGCGATCTCGCGCGGCTTGCCGACGAGTGCCAAATCTCTAGTGCCGTATCGACAGCGCTCCGCAGGCAGGGATTCCTCGAGTTCGGAGAAGCTTCCGGCGGAGCGGTGTTGGTACGGCGATTTGCGCTAAGCCGCTAGCGCGGTGGATGTATGGGGATTGGATGGACTCTGCAGGGAGCCGATGCGGCCGATTCCGCGAGGGATCCGTTGGTGCGGATGCCTGGTTGGGTGCTCATCAAGGGCAGTCTCGACTCGGGTTGTGTTTGCGCTCGCTTCGCTGACGGATGGCGAGCTGTTTCGAAGCGCACGTTCGCGAAGGGCTGATGGAGATGCCGTGAGCGCGCCTGATCGAGTTGGCATGAAAGTGAGCATCGATTCTCAGGAGGAGTCGACGGCTGCAGGGTGAGTTGGAGTTATGCTGCCGATCTGCTGACCGGCGATTGCACGGGCCACGACCTGGAGAGTCCCGCATCGACACTGGGGGCAGGCTCGGTTCAACGCGGATCGCTGTCGCTCGTCAAGCAGTCTGGTGAGGTCGGTCTGCGTGGAGCGGAGATGAGCTCGGCATAGGGCCAGCGCGCGCCGTCGGTTCCGGTTGGCAAGCAGGCCGAAGTGCCGAATCTTCACGAAACCGGAGGGCAGGACGTGGAGAAGGAAGCGCCGGATGAACTCGGTAGCCTCGAGCCTCATGGTGCTGCTGCGGTTGCCGTGCCGCGAATCGCGCCAGCGAAAGCGCACCTGACCGTTCTCGATGCTTATCATCCTTCCGTTAGAGATGGCGACCCGATGCGTGTAGCGTGCCAGATACTTCAGCACATGCTCGGGTCCGCCGAAAGGAGGCTTGGAGTAGACCACCCACTCCTTCCGTCTCAGGCTTCCGAGCAGCGAGTAGAAGGTGCGCGGGGAGGACAGTGCAGCTACCTTGCCGGTGAAACATAGCTCGCCGCTGCGGTAGCTTCGCTTCAGAAAGCTGAGCAGCTTGCCACGGAACATGCGGCTGAGCACGCGCACTGGGAGGAAGAAGCCGTGGCGTCTCGTAGCCACCCAGTTGGAGTGATCGGGAGCCAGCCCCCCAGCAGGGATAAGACAGTGCAGATGGGGATGGAACTGGAGGTTCTGACTCCAGGTATGAAGAACGGCAAGGATGCCTATGTGCGCGCCAAGGTGCCGTGGATCCGCGGCGATCTCCAACAGGGTCTCGGAAGCTGCGCGAAACAGCATCGAATAGAAGACCTTCTGGTTGCGCAGTGCGATGGGCGCCAGTTGTTCCGGGACGGTGAAGACTGCGTGGACGTAGGACACCGGCAGCAGGCTGGCAGCCTGCTTGAGCAGCCATCGATCGCGCGCTGAAGACTGGCACTTGGGACAGTGCCGATTGCGGCACGAGTCGTATGCCAGCGTTTCGTAGCTGCATCGATCGCAGCGTTCCAGATGAGTGCCCAGCCCGGCTGTGCGGCACAGACCGATATCGCGCAGCACCTTCCGTTGCTGGTCCGACAGTGCGTGGCGCCAGCCTTGGAAGAACTGCTCCTGAAAACCGCGGAAGACATCGGCCACTTCGAGCCGATGTCCTGTCATGCTGTCCTGTGGCCTCCCTGCGCGGTTGGGCGCATCTGAATCGGCAGATCATCAAGCGGGCTTGGAGTGGAACGCAGCCGGGCTTCGGATACATGCAGGTATCGTGAGGTCGTCTCGAGATCGCGATGACCGAGCAGCAGTTGAATGCTGCGCAGATCGGTGCCCGCGTCCAGCAGATGCGTCGCGAACGAGTGGCGCAGCACGTGCGGGCTTAGCGGCTTCCTGATGCCCAACTGCTTGCGCAGCTTCTGACAGACGACACGAACTGCGTTCGCTTTAAGCGGCCCTCCCGGCCGTTTCCCTTGAAACAGCCACTCCTTGGGCTTGCGCCAGCGCCAATACATGCGCAGGATCTCCAACAGCTTCGGGGACAACATCACCTGACGCGGAAACTTGCCCTTGCCTTCGCGGACGTGGATCACCATCCGCTTGCTATCGATGTCGGTCACCTTCAGATCGAGCGCTTCCTGGCAACGGAGACCGGCGCTGTAGTACAGGGCGAGCAGCGCGCGATGCTTGGTGTTCATCTCCGCGTCCAGCAATGCGCGGACTTCCTCGCGGCTCCAGACGGTGGGCAGCTTGCGCCGTATCTTGGGCTTGATGACTTCCTGATCAAACCAAGTCTGCTTCAGCGTCCTCGTATAGAGAAACTTCAGCGCCGATCGCGCGCCCTGAATCGTTCCCCATGCAAGCTTGCGTTCGTTGAGCAGATGCAGCAGGAACGTGCGCACATGCTCAGGACCGAGTTGATCGGGTGACTTGTGGAAGTACTTCGCGAACTCGGCAACGGTGTGGGTGTAGTGGCGAACGGTGCGTTCGGAGAAGTTGCGCAGCTGGAGATCTTCCTGCATGCGCTGACGTAGATGAGTCATGGACACCTCCTCGGGTGTCCAACACTCTATCCAAATGCCACAAAGGCATCCCCTGCCGCGCTAGCGGCTTAGTGCAAATCGCCGAGGTGCTCATCGAGGCTGGCTGGATGAGCGCATTGGCCTGTTCTCACAACTTAAGAACATTTGGCAGGGAGCGGGCTACTCCCTGCAGGCCGACTTCTCATTACCCATTGATGGATGTAATCAAAGCATCCTCGCTCTCGTCTGCAGCCATATTCTTCAAGACGACATTCGATCTGTTCCATAACCACAACAAGCCACCACCCCACATCACGGAAACCAGGACCAAAAACTCGATTGCCTTTCCATACTGCGGGTATTCCATGCGGTGGAAGAAAACATCCGCCGTCAGCCACGCACACGAAATGCAGAACAAAATAAGAAGAAGTAACGCTGCTGTGCGCGCCCTCCACCTGTCCGCAAGAGCCTTCCGTTGAAAGATGGCGGCATAATCACGGACCGTCTCCGTCGGCGTGATCCGTTCTTTTCGCCATCCCATGAGAGCGAGAAAGAGTGCCACCAGCGTAGCCATCCACACCACTACCGCCCAGACGACAATCTCGCGGCTATGCATGAGCCGAGCCACAACTAAACTTCCACCGATCAGGATGAAACCGAAGACCACATTGGCCGCCAGCTTCAACGAGGAACGCATCTGATGCCGATGAATTGCCTTAGCCACATCGATTTCCCTTGTTGAGGTTTCGTCGGCTGACCATACTTCACTCCACGTCTCCATCTCTGGGTCGGACATCTTCACTTTCTCCTCATGCGTTCGCGCAAAGTAGCGCGAGCTCGGTTTAGTCGAACTGCCACATTGTTTTCGGTGATGCCAAGAACCTCCGAAATCTCGCTGGTGGAAAGCCCTTCCAGAGAGAGCGATATTGTCTGACGCAATCCGAGGGGCAACTCGCGAATCGCTCGGAGCAGATGCTCGCGCTCGGCCCCGACCATTCGGATTCCGGTCCATACCGGTCCTCCAGGTGGCGACATGCGCGCAGAAATCCGACCTCTGTAGGTGTCTGGTATTGATGCGCCTTGACCAAATGCAGAGATCCGCACCCGGGATCTGAACAATGCCATAGGGGGAGATGAAGAGTCGGTGGCACGATACGCCAATCTGCACTTTCCAGAAGTCCAAGCGGCCCCGAGAGAAGAGGGCCAACCTGGAACACTCCTTGGGCCGTTCCGCTAAGTAGATTTCGTACGTGATCCGCTTCCAAGAAATCCGTTCGATTTCCTTGATAAGTGTCTTGGAACTTATCGTACAACGTATGTCCATAGACATATGGCCAGCGTACGCCTCCGGAGTGAAGCATGCGACTGAGGAAAGTGACAATTCGTTCCATATCGCATCCAATGTCAATCAACACGTCCCGAAACGCGAACATTCGAAGCATCGTGAAGGCAGCAAGTCGAACTGAATCTAAAACCCCTTCTCTCTCGAGCTCAGATGCAATCGTTCTTCCTTCCTCGGATAGCACGACAGCGGACTCCCATTCATCCGTCAATTCAAAGTCCGCAGGATAGAATGCATTCTTGAGAAACCGAGAAATTGCAAATAAGCGAATAAGAGCTTCTGGGTTTGTTTGAACTTTAAGTCTGGCTTCAGCATCCACCTGCGATAACCATTGCATCATCGAAAACTCCCGTTCCTGCCCGACGAAGGTGTGTAGACTTCGTGTGCATGCAAATCAGGGTGCAACGTCGGAATTGTGGTGAGTTTATCATTTGGACGGATTGTCTGAATTCCTGCAGTTGGCAAACTGGAAGTCAAGTGGTTCGTATTGATTTGGCGGTTCACTACCCTTGGCTTCTCATACAGTCCCCCAAAGAATGATTCATCGCCAACTCACTCATGTAGGCGGTTTCTGTAGGCAAGGCAAGGTCGGAATGCCCCGATCTCAAATAGAGCTATTTTGCCAGTTGGGCCCGCCACCGATGGTAGGAATTCACCGAGATGCCGGCCTTTCCGAGCGCAACGTGCAGCAACTCGCCGCCACGGCGTGCATCGTCAATTTCTCCGAGAATGGCCGCCTTTTCCTCTATGGTGCGTACAGATCCGTGCCTTCTTATAGAAACGCGATTCAAAGGAAGAAACTCCACCAGACCAAATGCATCTCCGAAGCGCGTTGACCTCTTGCGCCATCGACGATAAGTCGAAATTGGAATACCGGCCTTCCAGCACGCCTCGTAAAGCGATAGGCCAGTTGAAACACCTTCAGAGATCCTCTTCGAAATCTTGATGATTTCTTCAAAGGAATATGCATTGCTTCTCCATTGTCTCTGTTGCTTTCCGACAATCTCGATTAAGGGTAACGGTGGTTGCTGCTGCGAAGGAAATCCGCTTGCCAACCTCTGCCAATGCCCGGCAGGCGGAATGGGAACATGTAGCTTCTTGCATCTTCTCCAGATCGTTGTGGTCAGAACGCCATAATCTTTCGCGACTTCTGACATCGGTTTACTCCAGACTTCCCGATACAATGCTTCCCGGTCATGAGCACGGATGAGCCGTTCCGAGACGCGCACAACCGAAAACCTTTCATCGGACAAGCCTTTCGCTGGAACAGCACCAGCATTCATTTCCACCTCAAGAACGGTCTGCCCCTCCACTTTCGAGAATTCATGAAGGGAAATGCAGTGCGAAGGGTTGGCCCCGGAGCGGTCCGATTCTGGAACACTATGAGATTGGGAATCGGGAGCAACTCCCCAGAGCTCCGCGTCAGCTTTTGCCGACTCAAATGAGCCTTGCTCAGTTTCCGGCCTCACGGACACGCCCACCTGAGCCTCGCACGCTACCATCTCGGAATGCGCTGAGTACCAGCGTCGGTACGTCTGGTAAGTAATTCCAGCGTTTCGGCAGGCTTGAGCCAGGTTCTTCCCACCTGAGACCTCCTGAGCCACCTGAGCCAAAATTTGCGCCCGTTCCTCAAGGACATAGCCACGGCTGTAGTCTCCCTGAACGAAATTAAGTTTAGGGAGTTCGGGGCGAGGCACCAGTTGTCGCGCTGAAGCACTCCTCTTCCAGTAACCTGCTGGCGGAGTCGGTACTTCGAGCCTGCTGCATGCTTTCTGTACGGCGCTAGCGGATACGCGATATTGGAGAGCCAAAGTTGTCATTGGGACCTCCCAGACTTCCTGGGACAGGCGCACCCGATCGTATTTGGCAGATGGTTTCCGGAGAATGCCAAAAGAGTCTCGAATAAAAGGTCGGTCTCCCCTTTCACTTTGAACGGGGCCGACGATGCTCTCATCCGTGGATGGTAATGTTCAAGAGTCCAGTCTTCTGTTGGGTATGGTTACAGTCGGTCCAGAATCGTCTGCAGGTATTGAAATCTCACCTGACCCTGACGGCTCTGTCGTTCGTAAATCTTGCTCATTGGCCCAGGACTGAGTTATCGAGGATTTCGGATCGCGCTCTGAGGAAGGCTTTGCCGTCAATAGAGTGTCGTAACCCAATACATCTCTCTCCAGCCCGGCGTCATTACCTACAGCCACGTTTGAGCCTGTGTCTGGTTTTTCTTTTAGAATCTGCATGATAGTCGCGTTTAATATTTCCAATTCTCGAGATTTAGCCGAGATTTGGTTCAAAATCTCAGTATTTTGGTCCACCAAAAAATTCAGCAACTTGCGGCATACGCTCCATCTCCTCCTCATTTTCTGTCGCCGTCATCCAGAGCGAAGCCAAGGACCCATCCCCTCCTTTGTCTCCCTTGAATCCCTCCAGCGCGTTCCGCATCGCTTCCATGCGAACGTGAGAGTAGTGCTTAGAGAAATGACTGGCATTCGTGCCAAAAAACTGATCCGAATGAGCCTCCTTGGCTCTTCGCGCCGGTCAAGAACTCTCCTACTTAAAAACTGCTTCGCAGGACCAAAGCAGGCGCTGGAAATGGCAATTGTTGGCGAAAGAAGTGCGCCGACGCCGGATTTCTCAGAGGTGATCCACCTTACCGGAATCTCCTAAAACCCCTCCCCATCGTGGCTCTTCAGACGCCTGGATCACAATCCGTTACCGACCAATGCTGTCGATCCTCACACGTCAGTCGCGATTCCCGTAAATGTTTTATTTTGTGTTGCTTATCACCTTTTTGCTCGAGCACGCCGAGTATGATGCGGGCAATTTCAATACAAGCTCGCTCCGTGAGGTGAATGCGCATGAGACGTGCCGTGCGTTGCATATTATTCGGGCTTCTTCTGTTGTCATTAGGGAGACCAGCGCCGGCTCAGCAAGCCAGCAAACAACTCAAACCTGGTGCCTCTCAAAGCGCGACTCAGGTCACTGCGACCGACTATGTCGGTTCCGAGACCTGCACTGCGTGCCATGAAGAGGTCTCGAAAAAATTTGGGTTTAACCCCCACGCCCGGCTCGCTCTCGAGCACGGCAGCCAAGGCGTCACCTGCGAAGGCTGCCATGGACCGGGCAAGGCGCACGTGGACGGCGGTGGCGACGTATCAAAGATTCGCTCATTCAAGACACTCTCCAAAAAGCAGTCGGACGAGGTTTGCTTGAGCTGTCACTCCGGCCAGCACGCCAACTTCGAGCGCTCCAGACACGCTAAGAACGGCGTGGGATGCCTGAACTGCCACAGCGTGCATCAGGCCACAAGCAAGGCCAATCTGCTTACGCTCGACCAGCCAAACCTCTGTTACACCTGCCACAAAAAAGAGCGGGCTGCCTTTGACCAGGCATTCCACCATCCGGTGAACAACGGCCAGATCAAGTGCTCGGATTGCCACGACCCGCACGGCACATTCCAGGACACGCAGTTGCGCTCGACCGCCGACCAGAGCGCGGTCTGCACGAAGTGCCACGCCGACACCGCCGGACCGTTCGCCTATGAGCACCCGGTCGTGAAGACGAGCGGATGCATGGCCTGCCACTCGCCTCACGGCTCGCCCAATCCGCGCATGCTGCGGGTGAGCAACGTCAACACGCTCTGCCTGCAGTGCCACTCCTCGGTCAATCTCGCCAAGTTCCCGAACGCCAGCTCCGAACAGGGCGGACCGGTGCATAACCAGTCCACGCAGTATGTCTCGTGCACGACGTGCCACACGCAGATTCACGGCTCGAACACGGCCTACAACTTCTTCCGGTGAGAAAAGGAGAACGGTAATGCGATCCAGATTTTGCCTGTCTATGTCCTCCCTGCTCTCCGGCTCTGCAGTCCTCCGGTGCTTCTCGGTCCTGGGAGCGGGCGCTCTTCTGTGTGCTTCGTACGCGGCGGCGCAAACACCGCAACCGGCGAAGGAAACCATTCGCGACGGCTTTGCCGTCCGTCAATCCATCGATTTCGGTGGCCGCATCGCCGATGAATCCGGCAGCCCGTCGATGTACGATACGCTGGTCAACCTGCACAGCGGCACGCGGATACTACAGCAGTCCCTGCAAATGGACGCGGTGCCTGGCGCTAAGCATTTTGGCTTGTACGACAGTCTCTTGCTGACGAACACGGGTTACGGCGGCGACCCGCAAAATGCCACAGTACTGCGCATGTCGAAGGGCAAGCTCTACGATTTTCAGGGATTCTTCCGGCGCAACCGGCAGTACTTCGACTACAACCTGCTCGATAATCCATTGATTCCTGCGGGAGTGACGTCGAATGGCTATACCTTTCCGCAGGTGCAGCATTCGCCGCATCTCTACAACACGGTGCGGCGGATGACAGACACCAACCTGACCCTCATGCCGCTCTCACGGCTCATCTACCGGGCCGGGTACTCGCAAAACATCAACCAGGGACCAAGTTTCAGCTCGATCCACGCCGGCGCGGAATCGCAGTTCCTGCAGAACTGGCGCAACAGCACCGACACATGGTTTGGGGCCGTTGATTGGAAGCTCCGGCCACGGACCATCCTCACGTTCCAGGAAACAATTGTGCATTACAAAGGCGACACGAACTACCGGCTCGTGACTCCTACTCTGCAACTGCCCAACGGCGGAGGCCCGGTCACGCTTGGCTATGACCAGGTCACGGTGCCTTCGTGCAACGACGGCAACCCACCCATCCTGGACAGCACCACCAACCCGCCAACGGCCAACCCCACCTGCGCCGGGCTGCAGCAGTTCACGCGCTACTCGCCCACACGGACCCTGTTCCCGACGGAGGAGTTCCGCTTCCAATCCTCCGACATCAAAAACCTGCAGATGAACGGACGTGTCCGCTACACCGGGGCGAGGATGAAGATGCCGCAGTTCAACGAAACCTTTTACGGGTTGGACAACTTCGGCATCCGTCGATGGAACATTACCGGATATTCCAAGGCAGAGAGGGTGAATGTTTCCGCCGATTTCGGAGCCGTGTGGCAGATCTCACCCCGATTTGCGATTTCGGAGCAATACGACTTCTGGAACTTCCGGCAGCCGGCGGACAACTACCTTTCCGAAATCGATCATATGGACGACGTGAATCCGAACACGCCGTCGATGGCCGATCCGGCCGGCGCACCGCAGCCAGCGGTAATTACCGCCGCGCACAACTTCCTTGGCCAGAAGACGGAGACCAACACCGTACTTCTGGAATGGAAGGCGACCAGCCGCGCAAACTTCTCCGTGGGCTATCGCTATCGCGCCCGCACCATCGGGTTCGCGATGCCGCTGGTCACCGACTTCCTTGCCAACGGAACTTCGTACACAGTGCCGATCCACGAAAACGGCGGCATCCTCGGGGCGATCCTGCATCCGACAAACCAGTGGTCGATCGACGCTACGTTCGAGGGCTCCTACGCCGACAACGCATACGTGCAACTTGACCCGCGCCAGACCTATCGCTATCAGGTTCACTCGATGTGGACGCCAAACAGCGTTGTTACGGTTAGCGGATCGTTCGACGATCTGGAGCGGTACGACAACCAGACCCTTGTCCATCACGCAGACCACAGTCGCAGTGGCGGCATCGGGGCGGAGGTCGCGTTCAGTGAACACTATGGGCTCAACCTCAACTACACCTACATGGACGCCTTCACCCGCACCGGGATCTGTTATTCGGCCTCAACTCCGCCGGCAGGAGCCTCTGCGACAGCACCGGCCGACTGCGGCACGAACACGTATCTCGGAACCGGATATTACGACGAACCCACGCAGTATGGCTCCATCGATTTCATGTACGCGCCAAACGCGAAGGTGAAGTCGCACTTTGGCTACCGCATGAATGCAGTGGACGGGACTACCGAGTCTCTCAATCCGCTGCAGGTTCCCGGTTCGCTTCGGTCGCAGTACCAGACGCCCTTCGTCAACGTACTTTGGATTGTGGCGAGGGGGGTGGGCTTCCGCGGCAACTGGGACTACTACGGCTATGGCGAGGGCGGTCCGGTCGGTCCAACGGCGCCTCGCGCCTTCCACACGAATCTCTACACCCTTGGCGTTCACTACGAGTTTTGAACGGCAAGGGAAACACGATCCCCCGGGGAACTCCTCGGGGGATTGCTGTCTGCACGGTAATCCTGCGTCAGTTGATCCCTTCACGGCCCACGAAGAATTCCGTCAAGAAGATGCACCTGTAACAATCGGGCGAGTATGCTGAATGCTCCGGGGAGGTTCGCTCTGCCCCCGCCTGCGAGGAAACATGAAACTAAAGCTGCTGATCGCTGTTTCTGCGGCATGTATGGCTCTGACTGCCGTCGCGAACGCCGCCTCAGCCCACAAGGTAGTGGTGAAGATGACAACTGCCGATGGCAAGGACGCCGGCACTGTGACCCTGGCTCAGCAACCGGAAGGGGTCGCCTTCAAACTCAATCTGCAGAATCTGCCGCCGGGCGAGCACGGGATCCATATCCACCAGAACGCCAAGTGCGATGCTCCGGACTTCAAATCAGCCGGTCCCCACTTCAACCCCTCCGGGAAGAAGCACGGCACCAAGAACCCGGCAGGCCCTCACGAGGGCGATGTTCCGGTCAATCTGACCGTGGGAGCGGATGGCACCGATAAGACTTCCTTTGAGATGAAGACCGTGTCGCTTAAGCCCGACGCTCCAGACTCCCTCTTTCTCAATGGCGGAACGGCGATTGTCATTCATGCCCAGGCAGACGATATGATGACCGACCCGGCTGGCAATGCGGGAGCGCGCATCGCTTGCGGCGTAATCACGGCTGCGGCAAAGTAGACGACAAGTTAGCGGTTAACATGCCGTCCTGAAGCACGAAAAGGCCGCGGAGCGTTTCTGCCTCCGCGGCCTTTTCGTGCTACGTGCTCAATGTAGGTTGAATTACCTAAAAATGAGTAGAAACCGAGCCAGACGAATTCTAGTGCTACCACGATATACCGTGAGTATGCTGAACTGAGTACGCCGGGAAAGATCCTCTGCAACCCGGGCTCGAGGATAGCCATGAAATTCAGGCCCTTGTTGGCTGTTGCTGCTGCCGCATTTGTTCTGCTACCTGCCGCCCTTCAAGCCGATCCTGCTGCGCCCGCCACGGCTGCACCTGTCACGGTAAAGATGAAGACCGCCGACGGTAAGGACGCCGGCACCATTACCCTGACGGAAAAGAAGGGTGGAGTCACCTTCACTCTCGACCTGATGAACCTGCCACCGGGAGACCACGCGATTCACGTTCATCAGTTTCCCAAGTGTGATCCACCGACGTTTGCCACCTCGGGCTTTCACTTCAATCCCAGCGGCAAGCAGCATGGGATAAAGAACCCGGCAGGCTCCCACGAGGGAGATATTCCCCTCAGCCTGAAGGTGAAAGCGGATGGCACCGAAAAGAGCTCGTTTGTCGTGAAGACGCTGTCGCTGGAGCCATCGGCGGCAAACTCCGTCTTCGCGAATGGCGGAACATCGATCGTCATCCACGAAGGAGTGGACGATATGATGACGGATCCAGGCGGCAACTCCGGTGCGCGCATCGCTTGCGGCGTGATCGCACCTCCCGGGGCGTAGACCCAATCGATCCAGTTGACCAGCAGGCCGAGCAACCCCGCAGGAGAGCCTGCCGGGCCGAGTTAAACCGGGGGTAAACCGGGCAGCTTGTCCGGTTTACCCTATCCTGCTACTGCTACTTCGCAGGCACTTCCACTCCCAGAGCCTTCAGATAGCCAGGATTCACGCGGGTATTCTCGTAACGGATGTTGTGCAGCAGCCCGTTCAATGCGGCACGGGAGTGCTCCAAGGAAGGCCGCGCCGCCACAAGCTTCTCAACGTTTCCTAAGCCGTGCGGCAGCTTCGCATAGGCCACAACCTCATCCCAATAAGGAGGCCGGTCGAAGGTCACGGGGCATGAGGCCTGGTCCATCTTCTTATACGGCCAGAAGGCCCAGCCGATGTTGTTCTTCTCCAGCAGCGGGACAAATTGCGCCACCCACTCGTCCTTGTTTTCGCCGGATTCCCCGAGCCAGATCGGTACCTGGTAGCGCTCGCGAAAATCTACGTAAGACTGGATGGAATCCTGCACCGGCGGCATCCAGTACTTGTGGAAGGTGTAGAGGATGTTGTTATCAAACGGCGCACCCAGCACGGAGAAATCGCTGTCCCACACCGCTCCCGTTGCGATGATCACGTGGTTGCCATCGACCTCGCGGATGGCATGCGCGATGCGCTTTTCGAGCGGCTCCAGCATCGGCTTGTACTTCGCCAGCGCAGGAAAGTGCGGGACAGGCTCATTCAGCATGTCATATCCCAGCACGGTGTGGTTGTTGCGGTAGTGCCCGGCAATTCTCTGCCAGACGGCGATGGTGCGTTGCTGCTCCTCCGGGCTTTCATAGAGCCAGGGATAGCCCCAGCTATCGTCGATGTTCGTACCCGTCTGGCCGCCCGGCGCACAGTGCAGATCGAGGATGACGTAGAGTCCCGCCTTGTGGCTCCACTCCACCACACGGTCCAGAAGCGCAAAGCCCTCCTCATTGCCGGGGAGGAAGAACTTGTAGTGCAGCGGAATACGCACGGAGTTGAATCCCGCGCGATGGATCAAGTCGATATCGCGCTCGGTGATGTATTGCTGGCGATACTCATGCCAGAACTCTTCCGCTTCGACCGGGCCGATCAACTCGTTGAAGTAGGCTTCGATCTCGCGCCCGGATTGCGGGCCGTCGTCGAGCCGGAACATGTAGCCTTCGTTCACCAGCCAGTTGCCGAGATTGATGCCACGCAGCAGCAGCGGCTTTCCCGATGCATCCACCAGGTTCTTGCCTTCGCGGTGGACAAATCCTCCCTGGGCCTGAGCGCCGATCGAGCAAAGGAACAAAAGCAGACATAGAAATTTACGCATGACTCTCCCTGAGGTGCGGCCGCAAGATGGGCCACCCGCGGCTCGTTATAACGGAACGGTCAAGGATACACTACGTGGGTCATGAGATGGCGAGGCAGATGGTGCCGGAAAAACGAGAAGGGGAAGGCCAGGAATGGCCTTCCCCTTCATTGCTGACAGAGGGCTTATGCCCTCCTCAAAGCTAGTCCGCGCTGCTGCGAATACTGGCCTTCTGCGTGACAACCTTGCGGGCATTCTCTTCAAGCGCCTGCGCCTGCGGCAGATAGCCGATTGCCTTGTTGATCATGGGATCCCAATCCGCCCGAATCCTCAACCCCTCAAGCTGGCCGAACTGCGAAGTGAAGATCTCCGCTTTGATGTTGGTCTTCACCCAGTCCATCACAGCGTTCATGTCCTGGGGCGTGTAGCTGATCTGCTGGCTGGTGAGGAACTGCCGGAACTCCGATAGCACCGCATCGTCCACCACAAAGCTCTTCTCCACCGTGCGATTGGCAAGATAGTGCTTGGCGAAGTTGAAGAAGCTCTGGTGCTCCATCAGGATGTCCTGGAAATGTGTCGATTTCGGAGTATCAATCTTCACATCCGGCGTAATGCCGCCGCCCCCATACACCGTTCTGCCGGAGTCGGTAAGCTTCACCTCGCGGTTGGTGTTGTCCTGCTGCTGCGGCGCTCCATCGTGGTTGTAGTAGTAGTCGTATAGCGAAACGCCGTTGTAGTTGCGCTGGATCAACCTGCCGCTGGGTGTGTAGTAGTGATACGTCGTCAGCGCCAGCCCGGTGTTCTCCGAGAGCTGGTAGACAGTCTGCACTAAACCCTTGCCAAAGGTGGTCTCACCCACGATCAGCGCGCGGTCATGATCCTGCAAGGCACCGGAGACGATCTCGGCTGCCGACGCCGTGCCGCGATTCACCAGCACCACCACCGGGTACTCCCGGCCGCCATTGCCATGCGACGCGCGATAGACCTGTTCCGGGAAGGCACGGCCACGCTGGGAGACGATGATCTGCCCCTTGTGCAGGAACTTATCGCTGACGGAAACAGCTTCGGAGAGCAGACCGCCGGGGTTACTGCGAAGATCCAGGATCAGCCCCTTCAGATCCCCGAAGTTATCCAAAGCCTCGTTCAACTCACGCCCGGTCGTCTCCTGGAAATTTGTGATGTGGACGTAGCCTACCCCAGGGCGGACCTCATACTTCAGATCAATGCTGTTGTGGGGAATCTCGTCGCGGATCAGGTCGAAAACCAGCGGCTTGGCCGCGCCCTCGCGGATCATCGTCACCTGAACATGGGTTCCCTTGGGCCCCTTCAGCAGGTTGGCCACGTCTTCGGAGCTCATGTTGTCCGTAACCTTGCCGTCAATCGACGCAATGACGTCTCCCGGCCGGATTCCTGCCTTAAAGGATGGCGTGCCCTCAAACGGAGTGACGACCACGATCTTGTTGTTCTGCGGCTGGATCAGCATGCCGACGCCGTAATACTTGCCGTGCTGATCCTCGCGCATCTTCGCGTAGGCCTTGGGATCGTAAAAATTCGAGTGCGGATCGAGCACGCGCAACATGCCGGGAATGGCACCGTCATACACAACTTTGCCCGGCTTATCCCCGTCAATCGGCTCGGCGTAGTTCTGTTCCACAATCTCGTACACGCTGGTGAATGCACGCAGGCTGTCGCGGAGTGTGGATTCGTCCGCTTCCGACTGTGCATCGACTCGTTTGTTGATCACCGCGCCGAGAAAACCGCAGGCGGTAAAGAAGACTACCAGCGAGAAAAGCGTACGACGAGTGCGGGACGGCATAGCGGGGAAGTCCTCTGGAGGTGCCCGGTCCACGAGGAGGCAGGTCTTACCCTCAACTCACCGGATCCCTATTCTAGAGCGAAGTATAACATTTGGGGACTTTCGCAGGCTTGCCGGGAGCGCATATTGGCTTGCATCCCGTCGATGGATCCGATGGCGGAATCACAACCTCTTCCATCCTGAAGAAAGCGGAAGGCCGATCTGTTAGGAGTCGGATTTCCGCGCTGCGTGATGCACGCGTCGCGACAAACGGCGCCTTAGCTCCAGCCGGGCACGCAGTCTGCGGCTCTTGGCCGCGGCGACGGTAATTCCCAGCGTTGAAGCTGTCTCTTCAATGGTTCGGGACTCGATATCATGAAGAAAGATGACGGCGCTCCAGGCCTTCGGCAGCCCCTGAATCGCGTTTCGCAACACCACGGCAAGCTCCTCCCGCTCCGCTATAGACTCGGGACCCAATTCCCTGGAGACCACTTCCGCCTCGGGTAGCACCTCGCCATCTTCATCGATCAATGGATTACGGCAGCAGGAATCCCGCCGTTGCTGCCTTAAAAACATGAGGCTTTCATTCATCACGATGCGGGTGACCCAAGTGGAAAACTGCGAATCGCCCCGGAAATTCCGGATCTTTTCAAATGCCTTCATCAGGGATTGCTGCACGACATCCTCGGCGTCGTAGGGGCTTCCCGTGAGCCGCAAGGCGATGCTGCGCAGCTTGCCTTCGTGGCGCACCACAAGTTCGTCAAAAGCTCCGTGATCCCCACGTTGGACCCGGGAAACGATCTCGTGGTCCCGGTTCCACTTCTGGTTCCGCTGCTGCCCGCAAGCCGCCTCCAATGTACTCATATTGCTCCTCTTCTTCTTCTTTCGAGGGAGATCTCACGCCTTGCGGCATGGTCTCCATGGCTACAGTACCGTACGGTACGGTACAATGCAAGCGACATTGGAATGAGCCGACAATGTGCACAAAAGGCATGGAGGCAAGCCTAAAAGCCAATGGGACCGAACGTTGATGACGGCGCGTTTGAGAACCATGTCTTTTCAAGTGCCTGCTTCCCCATGCTTTGGATACACTTGTTGCGAAAGTCTTGAATGCAAATGACGAAAGACAAAATTGATCCCTGCGCGACGATCGAGGGCGAAAGCAAAGATCAGCCCGATATCCGGCTTGGCGCACTGCTGGATATTGCGGCAGAGGTCTTCGTGTCCGAGGGGTTCGAGGCAGCCAGCGTGGGCGAAATTGCCCGCCGCGCAAAGGCCTCCAAGCAGACGATTTATTTGCACTACCCGAGTAAGGCGGAGCTTTTTCAGGCGGTGATCACCTGGCGCGTGGATGCAACGTATTGCCGGATCGCAAGCCTTCTTATCTCGGACGATCCTCCGCAAAAAGCCCTCATGACCTTCGGTGCAGGCCTTCTGGATATGGTTCTCGAGGCCAGCGCCGTAGGGCTTCTGCGCCTTGTGTATATGGAGTCCCGGCGCTTTCCGCAGTTAGGCGAGCTGATTTACAACCAGGGCGCAGGCCGTGGGCTTGCAAAACTGGAGTCCTACATCCGGAAGCAGCGGGACCTGGGCAGGCTGAGGGTGGAGGATACAGAGATTGCCGCCGAACAGTTTCTGGACATGATTACCGGCAGGCTGTTGATGCGCGCCGCGCTCGGAGTAGCGCCAAATCCATCCCAGAGAGACAAAAAGAGCAGGGTCAAGGCGGCCGTCGATGTATTTCTTGCGGCCTATGGATGCGAAAAGGGGTGACCTCCCCGCCGGCCTCCAGTCCAATTAAGGAGAGATGAGGCGCGGGAATTTACCGCATTCGCCGCCTGCGAATTGGATTTCACGCTTCGGGTGTTTAGAATGGCCTGACGGAGCCTGTCAGCAAACGCAATCATTACGGTCGAGCCGGGAGCGTGTTCCTTGAGGAATGCAGACCCGGTAAAGGCCGGCGCCAGGTGGTCCTCATCGAGACGTTGAGACACATGATTCTTCGATCCTTGCAGTCCCCGGCCGTGCTGCTTCTGAGCACCGCCCTTGTGGCCACTTCGGCACTCAGCCAATCTACCCGATCGAGCTCTGCCCCGGCGCAGCAGCCTCAGTCCGCTACCCAGGGAGTCGTGGTCGAGGACATCCTCGCCCGCGTCAATGACCAGATCATCACCCGGTCGGACTATGAGCGCGCCGATCAGCAGTTGCAGGCCGAAGTTCGCCGTAATAACGGAGACGTGGAAGCGCGCCGCAAGGATCTGCTGCGCGACCTGGTCGACCAGCAGCTACTGCTCTCCAAAGGCAAGGAGCTGGGCATTACCGGTGAGACCGAGCTGATCAAGCAACTCGACGAGATTCGGAAACAGAATCATCTGGAGTCGATGGAGGACCTGGAGAAGGCCGCGCAGTCGCAAGGGGTCTCTTTTGAGGACTTCAAACAGAATCAGCGCAATGCGATCATCACCCAGTCAGTAGTGCGGGAAGAGGTTGGGCGGCACATTCAACTGTCGCAGTCCGACGTCCAGCGCTACTACCAGGCACACAAGGCTGAGTTCGACCAGCCGGAATCGGTACGTCTGAGCGAGATTCTGATTCCAACAGCAGAGACGGACGACGCAACCAAGGTTGCCGCAGCTGAAGCAAAGGCAAACAGCATCGTCGCTCAGCTCAAGGGCGGAGCCGACTTCAGCGCATTGGCAAAGAGCTCTTCCGGCGGACCCACGGCACCGCAGGGTGGCGACCTGGGTAGTTTTCGCCGCGGGAGCCTGGCCAAGGTTCTGGAAGACAAGACCTTCGCCCTCGATGCGGGACAGAATACGGATGCGATTCGCACCAAGCAGGGCTTTGTGATTCTCAAGGTAACCGAGCATGTGCGTGGTGGCGCTGCGCCCCTCTCCGCGGTAGAGCAGCAGGTAGAGGAAGCGGCGTTCATGGAGCGCATGCAGCCCGCATTGCGGCAGTATCTGACAAAGCTACGCGAACAGGCCTTCGTCGATATCAAACCCGGCTACATCGACAGTGGCGCAAGTCCCAACCAGACAAAGCCGATTTACAGCGCGTACACACCCCCTGCTCCCAAGAAGAAAAAGGCAGCCCTGGTTCGCTATCGGCAAACGTCGCATCATCGTGGACGTGGTGCTGCGGCCGCCGCTGCCACTGCAGATACAGCTACGGGTCCCGCTACAGGTGCTTCAGAAGCAACAACCGCAGCAGCCACGAGCGGAGCACCGGGAAAACAGGCCGCCAGCAAGCCGCTGGCTATGAAGCCCGGAAAGAAAGAAAAGATCCGCTATGGGAAGGCTCCCCGGGAGACATTGCCTGTCGCGACGACCGAGACCGAGCATCTGGACGCCGGAGCAGTTCCTTCCAGCGATCAGGCGGCAGCAGAGGAGCCGGTGGTGAATCCGCTGGAGCCCGTGGCGCCCCCCCAGGCAAAGAAGCGCTTTAGCGACCGCGCCAAGCTGCCCAAGGCGAAGAAGGTGAAGGGTCCCAAGGTTGACCCCTTCGCTCCTCCGCCGGTCAGCGAAGACGAGGCGGCGACAGAAAAGACGCAGGCCGCTCCACTCGGGCTCGCAGGCGACACCTCCAAGAAGCCGAAAAAGGTGAAGCATACTGGCGAGAAGGTTCGCTATTCCAAGACCACGAAAGCGCCTGAGCAGCCCGAAGCGGTACCGAACGTTCCGGAAACTGCGCAGCCTGCTGCCACTCCGGCTACACCTCCCCAGGCAGCGCCCGCTCCAGTACCCCAGCAGTAAGGCTGCTCAGGCAAGGAATGAAAGACGTCTATATAACGGACTTTGCTGCACATGAAGACAGGGCGATCACCTCGTTTTTTGTGGCGACGCAAAAACAGGTTCGCACCAAGAAAGATGGCAGCCCATACCTGGCCCTGATCCTGACCGATAAAACCGGACAGGTGGAAGCGCGGATGTGGGACAACGTTCCAGAGTGCATTCCGCTCTTTGAGCAGGGCGAGGTCGTCAAAGTTCGCGCTGTCGTATGCCGTTTCGATGGCCGGCTGCAGCTTAAGGTCGAGCGCATCCGGCGTGCGCCCCAGGGCGAGTTCGATCTTGGAGATTTTCTTCCCAAGACGACGAAGGATGTCGATGAACTGTGGCGGCAGCTTACCAACTATGTAGACAGCTTTCACAATCCGCACCTGAAGGCGCTGCTCAACGCGTTTCTCGAGGACGAGCAAATTGCGGCGGCCTTGCGCAACGCACCCGCGGCCAAGGGCATGCATCACGCATGGATCGGCGGACTGCTGGAACACATTGTCTCGCTGATGGGGATTGCGGACCTAGCCGCTGGCCATTATCCGGAGATCAACCGCGATCTGCTGCTGACCGGGGTGATGCTGCACGACATTGGGAAGCTGCGCGAGCTGAGCTGGACCACGGGCTTCAGCTACACGATGGAAGGCCAGTTGCTCGGCCATATCACCATCGGCATCGGCATGGTGGAGAAGAAGCTGGAGACGCTGCCGGACTTCCCTCCAAAGCTGCGGCTGCTGGTCGAGCACATGATCTTGAGCCACCATGGCCAGTATGAATTTGGCTCTCCGAAACTTCCCATGATTCCGGAGGCGGTCCTGCTGCATTACCTGGACGATATGGACGCCAAGATGCAGACGATCCGCAGCGAGCTGGAGCGCAGCGCGGCCCAGGGAAAGAGCGCCGATCAGTTTACGGACTGGGTGCGCGCGATGGAGCGGGCCCTGTTGAGTACGAGCGGCTTTCTTGCCGATGAAGCAGGCGAAACAGACAAGTCCGAGGCTGGCGAATCCAAGGAAGTGTAGTGCTGGGAAGTGTAGTGCCAGGAGGTGTAGCGATGCCTTACCTGCTCAAGACAGAACCCGATGTGTACTCCTTCGCGGATCTGGAGCGTGAAAAGGAAACCATCTGGGATGGCGTTGCCAATCCGCAGGCGGTGAACTTTCTTGCCGCCATGAAGCCGGGAAATAAGCTCGTCATCTACCACACGGGAGATGTGCGCACGGCTGTGGGAATCGCCAAGGTGCTGTCGGTGGACACCTCCGATCCCAAGACTCCGCTGGTGCGTATCCAGGCCGGCAGGCCGCTAAAGAATCCAAAGGCCCTTTCGGACATCAAAAAAGAGAAGCTTTTCACGGACTCGCCTCTTGTGAAGCAGGGACGGCTCTCAGTCGTTCCGTTGACAGAGGAGCAGTATGAATGGCTGATTGCCTAGCGGGCGATCCTGGCACTGAGCTGCGCCCCCTAAGCTGCAACCCATGAGCTGCGATACAATCGAAGCTGGTTTTTTACGCCCATGATCCGTTTTTCCACTGCAGGTGAATCGCACGGCGAGAGCTTGATTGCTCTTGTATCGGGACTTCCAGCCGGTCTCGAAGTTGACCTCGACTTCGTGAACCACGAACTTTGGCGCCGCCAGCAGGGCTACGGCCGCGGCGGGCGCATGCGTATCGAGCAGGACAAGGCGCACGTACTCTCTGGAGTGCGGCACGGTAAGACGATCGGCTCGCCGGTGGCGATCGAGATATCGAACCACGACTGGAAGAATTGGGAAGAGATTCTTCCGGTTGAGGCAGGCGATCCCGCAAAGCACAAGGCTGTGGCCTCGCCACGTCCAGGCCACGCCGATCTGGCTGGCGCTCTGAAGTATGGCTTCCCGGATGCCCGCTATGTACTGGAGAGGGCCTCCGCTCGGGAATCGACAGCGCGTGTCGCAGGCGGTGCCTTCGCCAAGGCGCTGCTGCGTTCGCTGGGCATAGAAGTGGCCAGCCACGTCGTCCGCGTTGGCGCAGTGGAGCTGGAAAAGACTCCCTCCTGGGGAGAGATTGCGGCTCTCGCGCATCGCGAAGAGGTGTTGCTGAACTGCACCGACCCGGAGACCGAGCAGCGCATGAAAGCAGAGGTCGATCGCGCCGTAAAGACTGGCGATACGGTCGGCGGAATTTTTGAGGTGGTGGTCCACGGTGCGCCGGCCGGCATTGGCACCTATGCCAACTGGGACGAGCGCCTGGATGGCATTCTTGCCTGGACGGTCATGTCTTTGCAGGCCGTCAAGGCCGTCGAGATCGGCCGCGGCGTGACTGCGGCGCACTCCTTTGGCTCAGAGGTACACGACGCCATTGCCTACAGCGACGAGGAGCATGCCGGGCAAACGCGCTTCATCCGTGACCACAACAACGCAGGAGGCATCGAAGGCGGGATCTCCAATGGCGAGGATATTGTTGTACGCGGCTATCTGAAGCCGATCTCCACGCTGCGGCGGCCCCTGGCTTCGGTTTCGTTTGCGACCCGCGAAGTGACCAAGGCGGCATATGAGCGGAGCGACATCTGCGTGGTGCCAGCCGCGGGTGTGGCAGCAGAGGCCATGGTGGCCTTTGCCCTTGCGAAGCTGGTGATGGAAAAGTTTGGAGGCGATTCCGCTCAGGAACTCCGGCGCAATTATCAGGGGTATCTGGAGCAGATCCACAGGTTCTAAAGAGATGAAGGCACAAGAGAGTTTACCCATGGTTCTTCCTATCGTTAAGTATCCTGACCCCATTCTGCAGCGCCCTGCGCTGCCGGTAACGGAGTTCAACGAAGAACTGCGGACGCTGGCAAACGATATGTTTGAGTCCATGTACGCGGCGGAGGGCATTGGGCTGGCGGCACCGCAAATCGGCGTGTCCAAGCGCCTGACGGTCATCGACCTGAGCTTCAAGAAGAATCCTGAAGATAAGCTGGTGCTCGTCAATCCCGAGATCATCTTGCGCGAAGGCAAGCAACTGGAAGACGAAGGCTGCCTGAGCCTGCCGGAGATTCGCGCCAAGGTATCGCGTGCGGCCCGGGTCGTGGTGCGCGCGCAGGACCTCGAGGGCAAGTGGTTCGAAAAGGACGCAGAAGCGCTGTTGTCGCGCTGTATTCAGCATGAAATCGATCACCTGGACGGGATTCTGTTCATCTTCCGCATCAGCATGCTGAAGCGCGATCTGGCGTTGCGTCAGATCCGCAAGCTGCAAAGGGCAGGTGAGTGGTAATCTCTACGCCTGACGCACAAAAATCTTCCCTGCAGAGGCAGATGTGAAGCTGGTCTTCTGCGGAACGCCGCAATTCGCCGTACCTACATTGCAAGCGGTCCTCGAGGCCGGGCATCACGTCGAACTGGTGGTTACGCAGCCCGACCGGCCAAGCGGCCGAGGCATGGCGCTGACCATTCCCCCGGTCAAGGAAACGGCTCTTCTCCGCGGATTGCCGGTGGTACAACCGGAAAAGCTCAAGAACAATCTGGAGTTCCGCGCGCAACTGGAGGCAATCCGTCCTGACGCGATTCTCGTGGTTGCGTATGGACGGATCATTCCCAAGTGGATGCTCGATCTGCCGCCACAAGGGAACCTGAACCTGCACGCTTCCCTGCTGCCAAAGTATCGCGGTGCTGCGCCGATCCAGTGGGCCATAGCGATGGGCGAGACAGTGACGGGCGCGACAACCATGCGCCTGGATGAGGGTCTGGATACCGGCGATATTCTGCTGCAGTCCACGCTGCCCATCCTTCCCGACCAGACCTCGGTCGAGATCTTCCCGCTGCTGGCGCAGCAAGGCGCAAGCCTGATGGTGGAGACACTTGCGGGGCTTGCAGCGGGAAGCATCACGCCCACGAAGCAGGACGAGAGCCGCGCAACACTGGCTCCTATCCTGAAGCGAGAGGATGGAGCGGTTGACTTCCGGCGCAGCGCGCAACAGACCTTCGATCGCTGGAGAGGCTTTCAGCCCTGGCCGGGAGCGTATACGGTGTTCCATGGAAAGAAGCTCTCCCTCTCCCGCATCCAGGTGGCCGACAGGCCGGCGCATACCGCAGAACCGGGAGAGATTCTGGTGGAGCAGGGACACTGGTTCCTGGCTTGCGGCGAAGGCACCTGGCTGGAAGCGACGGAAGTTCAACTCGAAGGCAAAAAGCGGATGCTGGCCGCGGACTTCCTCCGTGGACACGCCCTGAAGAGCGGCGAGAAGCTAGGGTAACTATGGCTGTTACGATTTCACCCGCACGCGCGGCGGCGTCCAACATTCTGCTGAAGATTGCGCACAACCAGGGACACTGTGACGAACTGCTGCGCTCGAGGCAGGTGGAACTGCTGACTCCTGTCGATCGAAATCTCTGCACCAATCTGGTGATGGGAACGCTGCGCTGGCAGATGGCCCTGGACTCGCAAGTGGATGCTTTTCTCACGCGGCCCGGCAACCGTCTCAGCGAAGAAATACGAATCGCCTTGCGCCTGGGCGCATTTCAACTGCTGCACCTGGATAGGATTCCGGCGCACGCGGCTATCTCTGAAAGCGTGGAGCTGGCCAAAAGCGCGGAGAACAAGTTCGCAGCAGGCATGGTGAACGCCGTTTTGCGGAAGATTGCTGCCGGAGGAGCACGCTCGCGGCATGACTCCACCACACCCGTCGGCATCGCGAGCGCTACAGCGCATCCTGCATGGCTGGTGGAGAGATGGGCTGCGAATTACGGGCTGGAGGCCGCGGCTGCGATCTGCGCTTTCGATCAGGACCAGCCGCCTCTACATATCCGAATCGTTTCCGACGGCGTGGAAGAAGCCTTACAGCAGGAAGGCATTGAGCTTGCGCCATCCAGCTATCTCACACGCGCGCGCAGGGTCGCCCGTGGAGATGTAACAGCGACAGTTGCATATCGGAAAGGGCTCGTCCGCATTCAGGATGAAGGATCCCAATTGGTAGCGGAGCTGGCGGGAGAGGGCGCCGCTATTCTGGACTGCTGCGCCGCTCCTGGAGGCAAAACCACGATACTCGCGGAGAAGAATCCCTCATCGTCGATTGTTGCCTGCGACGTCAGCGCCCGGCGGCTGGAGCAGATGAAGGGCCTGCTGCGCGCACTGCCGGAGAGCACGCATGTGCGCTTCCAGGCTGCGGATGCCGCCACGCTGCCCTTCAAAGATGAATTCGATCTGGTGCTGTGCGATGTCCCCTGTAGCGGAACGGGGACCATCGCACGCAATCCCGAGATTCGTCATCGGCTGAAGCCTGAGGACATTCTGCGGCATCGCGAACGCCAGATTGCGATCCTCCAATCTGTCATGTCTGCGGTGAAGCCGGGAGGCCGCGTGCTCTATTCGACCTGCTCTCTCGAACCGGAGGAAAACGAGCAGGTAGTGGCAGAGTGCCTGCAATCGTCTGCCGGTTACCGGCTGCTTCCGCTGCAGGACCGGCTTACCGGGCTAGTGGAAACAGGGGCTTGCCACGCGGAAGGCGCCGCCACACTCCAGGAGACTGGCTTCCGCAACGGCTTTCTCCGCACGCTGCCGGGAGTTCACGCATGCGATGGATTCTTTGCCGCGATGCTGATTCGTGACTAAAGCTTATTTTTGCGGGCCGGTTATCGTGCGATGGTGAGTTCGACGCCCATCGTCGGATCCACGCGGAAGCCGGGTGCCGGGCTTTGCGCCACGACCGTGCCGGGCGCGACTACAGGTTTGATGGGCTGGCCAGAATTCTGCGATGGCGGCTCAATGGGAACCTGGATATCTTTCCATGCCGACAGTTTGAGGCCAACGTGAGTTACCGCATAGCTCGCCGCGGCTGCGGTTTGTCCTGTCAGATCCGGCATTACAAATCCTGCCGCGGGTGCGGAGGGCGGTTCCGCAATCAGCAGGCTGACCGTCGGACGCTCAACCCCTGCGGCATCGGGAGGCGGAGTCTGCGCGATGACCGTCCCCGGCGCAGCACTGTCCATCGGCAGGTGAGCCACGGTTCCAAGGTCGAGGCCGAGCCGTCGAATCTGGATGGTGGCCATTCGCTCTTCCTGTCCCACGACGTTGGGGATGGAGACCTTCTGCGGTCCGAGACTCTGCGTAATTCGAACGTGCCACTCCCGCCGAACCACGGTGCCGGGTGCCGGAGACTGGCTGAGAACGCGGTCTGCAGGAACCTCTGCCGAGTAGAAGCGGTTATCCACGCTCAGGTTGACGCCGAGAAGGATCGCTTTGTGGGTAGCCTCCGTTACGGTCATGCCGCGAAAATCCGGTACCGTAACTTCCGCGCCATGGATGGCAAAGTGCATCGTCGTAATGGCTGCCAGAAGGGTCACGAGAGCCAGTAAAAGGACTGCGACAGCGAATTGGAAGAAACGAATCATTATGCCTGTTATCGCCTGTTTTAGACAGCAGCCTGCTCGTCTTCATACTCTATGGCAAAGTCGATTTCTGCCGCTTTTTCGAGCATCTTGGACACGGAGCAGTATTTATTCTTCGAGAGAGAGACGGCGTCCTCCATCGCCTTGTGCGACACCTTCCCGCTGACGCGATAGACAAGGTGGATGCGGGTGAAGACACGCGGTGGCGCGCCAGCCTGCTCGGCAGTAGCGGAGACCTTCAGGCCGGTAAAGGGTTCGCGCTTCTTTCCGAGGATGGCCACAACATCGACCGACGTGCAACCGCATAAGGCCATGAGCACCGCTTCCATCGGACTGGGCCCGGCAGAGTGGTCCGGGCCTGCATCGAAGAGCACAGAGTGGCCGCTCTCCGAGATGGCCTCGAATTCGCTGTCCTTCTTCCACGTGGCGCTCGCAATCATGGTGCCTCCCAATATGCAGATCAGTGCGTGTTGTCGGTAATCGGTTCCGGGTGGATCAGCACGCGATAGACCTCGGGACTCTTTACCCGGAAATGTGCTTCGAGCGAGGTGATCACCTCGTGTACGCGTTGCATGCTCATGTCGTCGGGCAACGTACAGTGGCAGGAGACCTGGATCCGCTCTCCCGCGCGTCCGACCACGATCTCGTGGATGTCTACGATCTCAGGAAAGTGCGATCCTGCCTCGCGCAGATTCATCTCGAGAATTTTATCGTCCCGGTCCATGCTCACAGGCTCTTCAATGGTTGCCGGCTCGCTCTCAATATGCGTCAGTACGGACTGCAGCTCGGGAATTTCGCTTCGTATCTCCGACTCCAGACGACAGACAAAGTCATGGGCATCGCGCAGGGACATTTGTTCAGCCACCTCTACGTGCTGCTCCACGCGCAGCTTTCCATGGAAGGATTGCACGCTGACGTCGTGAATGGCCACGTTGTTGCGCGAGGCGACCGCGCGAACACGATCGAAGATGCTTTCAGCAAACCCGGCGCGAGGCACAGTGTGAATGACAACATCTGCATTGGGCAGGATGCGGTTGACCGCAGCTGTAGCCTCGCGGACAAGCTGCTCTGTGCGCTGGAAGGTGAGATTGCGGGGGAGCGCGAGAGTGAGATCCGCGAAATAGGAGTTGCCGGAGCGCCGCACCCGCGCCTGCTCCACAGACAGAACGCCATCCGTGCGCTGCACTTCGGCCAGCATGCGATAGCGCGTCTCGGCAGGAACGGAATCCATGAGCACCGCGATCGTCTGCCGTGCCAGCTTCCAACTGAAGTTGAGAATCAGGACAGAGACCGTGACCGCGGCAATAGGATCCGCAAAGCGCAGCCACGGCAGATGAAATCGGATGCCTATTGTGGACGCGCCCAGACCGAGGAAGACCGCAATGCTGGACCAGATATCCGAGGCAAAGTGCAAGGCGTCGGCTTCAAGCGCCTGGCTGCCTGTGCGGCGTGCTACCGCGATGAGTTGGTGCGACCGCCAGTAATCGACCGCCATGGAGAGCAGCAGCACACCGAAGGGCCAGATGGAAGGCTTAATCTCGACCGGGTGGAGAAAGATGCGCGAGACGGCCTCGCTGACAATCCAGATGCAGGAGACGGCCATGAGAAATGTCTCGGTGAAGGCCGACAGGTTCTCGATCTTGCCGCGTCCGTAGGTGTAGGCTTCGTCCGCCGGGCGGTCCGAGACGCGCACCGAGAAAAATGTCAGGCCAGCACCGAGCAGATCCAGCCCGGAGTGCGCCGCGTCGGAGAGCATACCCAGCGAGCCGGTCAGCAAACCGGTGACGAGCTTGAGCAGCGTCATGCCGGTAGCCGCAGCAACGGACATGAGCGCAACGGTGCGCTTCTCCTTGCTAAGCTGTTGCGCGGTCGTTTCGGTTGCAGTCACCGACATAGGATAAGCCTACAGCCATGAGTTGTTGAGGGGCTAGAGCGACGCTCAACTTGCCTTTCAGAATAGACGGAAATAGGTTTGGCACAGGGCCTATTAACACTACCTGTTGCGGGGGACGGGCCCAGGTAGGGTGAACAGACCCTAGCTCTTCACTCCGCGATACAGTCCCGCAATTCCCAGGCTGTAGGGCGTCCAGGAAACATCGCGAAAGCCCGCCCGCTTCATGATCTCCAGCATCTCTGGTGGCGGCGGGAAGCGTTGCACCGATGTGGGGAGATAGGTATAAGGGCCCGAGACCCCGGAGATTACCGCCCCGATGGCAGGCAGGACGTGATGGAAATAGAGCGAGTAGAGCTTTCCCAGCAAGCCGCCGGGTTCATTGAAGTCGAGGATTCCGACCTCCCCCCCGGGCTTGAGCGCTCGATGAAACTCCTCAAGACCCGCCTGATAATTTGCAAGATTGCGAAATCCGAAGGCAGAGACGACCAGATCGAGCGAGGCTGCGGCCAGGGGAAGATGCAGCGCATCCGCCTCGATCGCTTCCGCGCCACCGTTTCTGAGTCTGGCTCCGCCTCGAGGCCCGAATTTGGCGGCGCCGCGGCGCAGCATCTGGTGAGAAAAGTCCGCCGCAAGAATGGGCCGCGCCTTTGCGGGACGGCGACGCAGCAGTGCCAGTGTCATGTCCCCGGTTCCGCAGCAGATGTCCAAAACCGCTGCGTCCGGACGGGCAAGAATCGCACGAAATCGACGCGCAGTCCGCCACCACCACAGCCGGTCAATATTGACGGAGAGGACATGATTGAGCAGGTCATAGCGCGGCGCGATGGTGTCGAACATCTCGCGGACAGCAGTCGCCGCGCCATGCTCGTCCCTGGCGCCTTCGGGTTGGGCTCCGGGTGCGGCCATGGTCACGGCGTCTTCCTTTTGCGCAGCATCGCTTCCGCAGCGCGGGTCAGCTCGCCGGTGGTCACGTCTTCCACCACAACCGCGTTGCCAATGCCTACGGGGAGCACAAAGCGGCGAATCCCGGCAGAGTGCTTCTTGTCGCGGCTGGAGGCGGCGAGGAGCTTTTCCGGGCTGAGGGAAGCATGCGGGAACGGGCCATAGAGATCGATCAGGCGGGTGATGCGCTCAGCCTGCGCGGCTGTCAGGGTCTTCCGCTCCAGGCCAATCTCCACCGCGGCGATCATGCCCAGCCCCACGGCCTCTCCGTGCAGAAATTTGCGGTAGGAGGTAGCCGCCTCCAATGCATGGCCAAGGGTATGTCCCAGATTCAAATGCATGCGCACGCCGGATTCGCGTTCGTCTTCGCTGACCACCGCGGCCTTCATGCGGATCGATGCCGCGATGACATGCTCCAGCGCCTTCGGATCGCGCCCCAGAACGGCCGCCGAGTTGCGTTCCAGATAGGTAAACAAACGGGCATCGCGAATAATGCCCGCCTTGATGCTCTCAAAAAGTCCAGCACGCAGCTCCCGTTCCGGCAGGGTCTGCAGGGGGGCAACATCGGCAAAGACCGCGCGCGGCTGGTAGAAGCAGCCGACCAGATTCTTGCCCTCAGGAAGATTCGCGCCCGTCTTGCCACCGATAGAGGAGTCTACCTGGGCGAGCAACGTGGTGGGCACCTGAATGTAGTCGATGCCGCGCATGTAAATGGCAGCCAGAAAGCCGCCCAGATCGCCAACAATGCCGCCGCCAAAGGCGATCAGCAGCGAGGAGCGGTCGGCTCCCGCCTGGGCCAGTTGCCGGGCAAGAGCTTCGACACTCCGCATGTGCTTATGCGTTTCTCCCGCGGGCAGAAAGAGCACCGCAGGCGCATCCTTTTGAAAAGAAGCGAGAAAGCTCTTCGACCACAAGGCCCAGATTTCTGGCGAAGTAAGCACGAAGATCCGCTGCGGCTTGCGGCCGAGAGCGCGCACCGTGCGCGGAAGCAGCGACCGGAGTAACCCGTCGCCTGTCAGGACGTTATAACTTGCGGAAGTAGTTTGGACCGGGATATTTGCCACGTTATTTTCATCGTATCAGGGGCACGCATTCCTGCGGCTCGAATCCCGCGGCTCGAGTCCCGCCTCGGATCCGCTTGAAAAGAATCGCCTCCGATCCCGCCGGATCACCACCGCCCGTGCCCCATGCTCGTGGCCGCTACCGCAGACCGCGAAGGATCTTTTGCGGCGTATGAGTGGCGTGCTATGCTCTCGACCAACGGGGGAAGCGCAGATGCGTCGTTCCGTTCAGTCTACCGACGTCCTCACCGGCATACATTGCTGGTCGCAATCCTTTGCGCGGACGCTCACTCCCCGGAAATATCTCCACGTACTGCCAACACGCACTCGGCCCAATCTTTTTGCAGGCGACTAACTCCGCTCGGAAGGACCGTTTTTTAGCGCGATACCCATCCTGGACACTGCCCGGATGCGGTTCGCAATTCCCTTCCGTAGCACTAACGCCAGCGAGGATAGCCCATGCAGAACACCACCCACTCCGACCGGAATACAGGGCTTACGCCCGAATTGCGGGCACAATACGGCCCCAGCATCCTATGTGCCTTACCCGGCCCCAAGGCACGCGCGATTATCGAGGCCGATGACCGCCTTATCTCCCCCAGCTACACCCGCTCGTATCCTATGGTGGCGAAGCGCGGCCGCGGAATCCGTGTCGAAGACGTAGACGGTAACGTCTTTCTCGACTTCGCCGCCGGAATCGCCGTCACATCCACCGGACATTGTCATCCGGAGGTTGTCGCGGCCATTCAACATCAGGCCGGCGAGCTCATCCACATGTCGGGCACAGATTTTTATTACGAGCACATGGTTACGCTTGCGGAGCGCTTGTCCGCGGTGGCTCCCATGCCGGGGCCGCACCGCTTCTACTATGGCAACTCCGGCGCAGAGGCCATCGAGTGTGCGCTAAAGATTGCCCGCTACCACACGCAACGCCAGAATGTGATCGCGTTCTTCGGCGCATTCCATGGGCGTACCATGGGTGCTCTTTCGCTCACCGCGTCCAAACCGCAGCAGCGGCGCCGCTTTTCCCCGCTGGTTCCAGGTGTGACCCATGTGCGGTATCCCTATGCCTATCGTGGCTGCACGGGTGGTCCGCAGGAGGAAGCGGCGTTTGCGCTGGGATGTGCCCGCTATATCGAGGAGAAGCTGTTCCACACCACACTGGCGCCGGAGGAAGTAGCAGCGATCTTCGTCGAGCCGATCCAGGGCGAAGGCGGCTATGTGGTGGCGCCAACAATCTTCATGCAGGAATTGCGCCGCATCTGCGACAAATACGGCATTCTCCTGGTGGTGGATGAGGTGCAATCCGGCGCAGGCCGCACCGGCAAATGGTGGGCAGTCGAGCATACCGGAGTGCAACCCGACATCGTCTGCATCGCCAAAGGCATTGCCTCGGGAATGCCGCTCGGCATCTGCATGACGCGAGCCGAAATCATGGATTGGAAGCCGGGTTCCCACGCATCCACATTCGGCGGAAATCCGGTCGCAATCGCAGCCGCCCTGGCAACGATGGATGTGCTGCAGCGCGAAGGCATCGCCAATGCCGCCCGCGTTGGAGCCTCGATGATGGCCAGGATGAAGGGCTGGCTCGAACGCTTCTCCATCGTGGGAGACGTGCGCGGGCGCGGGCTGATGATCGGAGTCGAGATTGTGAAGGATCAGGCCACGCGGGAAGCCGCCGGAGCCTGGCGCGATGCCATCGTGGAAGCTGCGTTTGAACGTGGCCTGCTGATTCTGGGCTGCGGAGAAACGTCCCTGCGGCTATCCCCACCGCTGATCGTGAACGAACATGAGGCGGGTATCGCACTCGACATACTGGAGGAATGTATTGCCAAAGTGGAGCACGAGCATAGCCGGGCAACGGCGCTTGCTAGCTCCATGAAGTAAACGAATCTTGTAAAGCAGGATTGCTCCGTTTCCAACACAGGATTGCGTTGGGAACGGAGCATTTTTACTCCGGCAGCTTGCCCTTGCGCCGAGACTGCAATGCGGCTGCAAAAAAGAGGATCGCAATCACAAACGATACTGCTGCGTGTCCCCTTCGCCCTGTGTGCCAGACAATTGCGGAATTTCCCAACCACACCAGCGAGCCCACTACCCAGATCCAATAGATTGTCGACTGCTTCATTCCAGAGCCCTTCCTTCTTGCCGATTCACAGGACGTCGAGCCATCACAGGCATCATATTTGTCTTAGAGCACTTCCACTTCGAGCAATTCCACTTTGCACGCGTCCGGGTAAGAATAGCGCAGTGCGACTCATCTTTGCCGCAAGCGGATGCCAGGGTCACAGGCCTGCGCAAGATTTGTAAGACACGCGCTTCGAGAAGCCTGCCCTTTAGCGCCGGTGTGAGCGCCTGCTCAGGAGCAGCCGCAGCCTTCGCCGCGTATGGCGCGCCTTCCTTCCACTACCAGAATCGGCGCAACCGCCAATGCCGCCACCGCGTCGATCCACGGCAGATGAAAGAACGCGTTCATTGCAAGGCCCACGAGCGTAAGGAACGCCAGATAAGCACACGTCGCCGATTGGATAGAATCCGCAGCCAGGGCCACGTTCCCCGTCTTCTCTGCCAGGTAATGCTTCGCGGTACTGAGTGCAGGCATGACGATCAATGCCGCCACGGTGATGGCGATGCCCATCCAACTGCGGTCGGGTTCGACATGAAGGGCCAGCGACCCGATTGAAGTGAGAACAACGACGCCTGCAAGGACGAAGAGAAGAATGCCGGCAATACGCGATGCCCGCTCTGTATCGACGCGAAATCTGCGAGTAAACTGCAGGGCAACCACAGAAGCAGAGAGCAGCTCCACCAGGCTGTCCGAACCAAATGCGAGTAAAGCAGGACTGTGCGCACGCACCGCTGCGATCAGCGCGACCGTGCACTCGAGGATCATCCAGACAATCGTGATGCCCTGAAGCCAGCCAATCGTGCCTGCATGCTCCGCACCGCAGCCCGCCAGCGGGCATCGATCCACCGTGGGAATTGGGTTAGCGGCTATCGTTCTGGATTGCAAGGAATGCATCCCTTTCTGGCGATAGAGAGATTTACTTGGCATACTCCACCGCTGAGGCTGACAATACTACCAATGTCCCTGGTAACTCAATCCCATCTCCGTGTCTTTCAGGGAGTGGTGCGCGCGGCTGACTGGCTTACCGCGCGGCTGCGGCCTTCCCGCGTTGCACGTCACCTGCAGACGGGGGAGCGAGGGGAAGAGGATGCATTCTTTCACCTCCGCAGGCAAGGCTATGTTGTGGTGGCGCGACGCTATCGCTCCGCACTGTGCCGCGGCGATATCGACCTGATTGCATGGGATGGCAGTACACTCTGTTTTATTGAGGTCAAGACCCGCTCCAGCCGCAACGTTGCCAGCGCCGAATCCTCCGTCGACGACGACAAGCGGCGGACGTTGCGCCGGCTGGCGCGCGTCTACCTGCGTACGATCCCACACACGACCGCCCCTGAGCCGGAAACTCGCTTTGACATTCTCTCCCTCTATTACTCGAAGGAGAGTGCTGCGGAGTTTGAACTGTTTCAAGGCGCTTTTGACTGGTATTAGAAACCGCATCTCCTCGATGAGATGCAGCTATTGCGCGTCGAGATATTCTTCATGCCAGGCCATCTGGATGGCCTCCAGGCGCGCTTCATTGGACTTTGCGGGATCGTCGGAGAAATCTTCCAGTTCCACGACGTAGCGGTGCAGATCGGTAAAGCGGACCGTCAGCGGATCCACCTCGGGATACTTCTCCTGCAGTTGGATTCCGATCTCTTCGAAATCCGTCCACGTTAAATTCCTGGCCATGATCCTCTCCTACTTTTCCTGACTCAGTGTGAGTGGCTTGCCTTCCGAAACATAGTTGCGATTCCAGCTGGGAATCTCAACAACGTAGATTCCGGGTCCGGTGATTACCGCCTGGCAGCCAAGGCGCGAATTCAACTGCTGGTCGGCAGCCATATCGAGACGGTCCAGCTCTTCGTCATCCGCTTCGCTGATGCCTTTTTCGCCTTCCTTCACCCATATGTGACAGGTGGTGCAGGCACAGGCGCCGCCGCATGCATGGTCAAGAAAGATGCCGTAGTTCTCCGCTACGTCGAGGAACGACATCGGCTTGCCGTGATGGTCGTAGGGCATGCTTCCGTATGCAAACTCCACGGTCTTGCCTTCCGGCAAAAACGTAACGCGAACCATTCCCTCCGCGGGCGGCTTACTTAGATCTACGGTCGTGGTCTTCTCGTCTGACATTGCTCTTCTCTCGATTGGTCTGCTTCGGTATGCGTGGTTTGATTAGTTGAATTCGGCGGGAGCGATTTCATGCGGTGCAGTCGGGCCCTCACCGAGCTTTGTGCTGGCAGACTGCATCGTTTCACCCTGGATCGCGCTCGATACGGCCTGATCCATCATCAGCTCGGCAAAGCGTCGCGTCGCATGGTCCAGCGCCTCGGTTGCCTGACGAATCGCGGGCAAGTCATCGCCTTGCTTCACCACAGAGAGTTCCCCACTCAGCTTCGCAATCTCCGCGCGCTCCTGCTCACTCAACTGTTGCCATGCTGCGTGCTGTGGGGCCTTCTCAACGGCGGCAAGAATCGTCTCCGCCTCGTTGCGCGCCTCAATTAACTGGCGCACATGGAAATCTTCCTCGGCATAATCGAACGACTCCAGAATCATCGTCTCTACTTGCTCATCCGTGAGTCCGTAGGTGGGCTTCACCTCGATCTCTGCCTGCTTGCCGCTGCGCTGCTCCAACGCGGACACGTGCAGGATCCCATTTGCATCGATGAGGAACTTGACTTCGATGCGAGGCAATCCCGCGCTCATCGGCGGAATGCCTTTCAAGTCGAAGCGAGCCAGCGAGCGGCAGTCCTTCGCCAGTTCCCTCTCGCCCTGGACCACGTGAATCGCGACATTCGTCTGCCCGTCAACTCCGGTGGTGAAGTGCTCAGTGGCAGAGGCGGGAATGGTGGAGTTGCGATCAATGATCTTGGCGACCACACCACCGAGCGCTTCAATGCCAAGCGACAGCGGCGTGACATCGAGCAGGAGCATGTCTTCCGTGGCCTTCGATCCGCCGGCAAGAATATTTGCCTGCACAGCCGCGCCAAGCGCAACTACCTCATCGGGATTCAGTTCCGTGTGCGGCTTCTTGCCACGAGCGGATAGCTGAAACAGGTCATCGACCACCTGTCTCACCGCGGGAATACGCGTCGATCCGCCGACAAGAACAACCTCCTGGATTTGCTCCGGAGCGAAGCCCGAATCCTTGAGCGCCTGGCGCACGGGACGAATCGTGCGCTCGAGAATCGGCTGAATCAACTCCTCGAACTGATCGCGGGCAATTTCGCGGCGATACAGATGTCCACCGGGAAGCGCCACTTCAAGCCGGGAGTTATTCGCCGAAGATAACTCGATCTTGGCTTCGATCAGGGCCTTGCGAATCGCCTGGATTGCCTCTGCACTGCCGCGTACATCCACACCAAGATCTCCGCGTATGTCCTCGATGGCAATGGCGATGAGCAGGTTGTCGATATCGTCGCCTCCGAGGTGCGTATCGCCATTGGTCGCAACCACCTCAAAAATTCCGTCCTGCAATTTCAGAATAGAAATATCGAAGGTACCACCGCCCAGGTCATAGACCGCGACGATGCCTTCCTTTTCGCGGTCCAGCCCATAGGCCAAAGCCGCGGCGGTAGGCTCGTTCACCAGGCGCAGCACATCAAGACCCGCCATGCGTCCTGCATCCTTTGTTGCCTGGCGCTGTGCGTCGTTAAAGTACGCGGGCACAGTGATGACGGCCTTGCTGACCGAGCCGCCAAAGTAGCGCTCGGCATTCCGCTTCAACTGGCGAAGGATGTATGCCGATATCTCGGATGGCGTGAACTCCATCTCGCCGAGCCGAATCCGCAATACCTCGCCCGGTTGGACGTTCTCCGCAAGCCGGAACGGAAAAAGCTTCAGTTCGTCCTGCACATCCTCCACGCCGCGCCCCATCAGGCGTTTCACCGAATAGACGGCCCGGCCGGGTGAAGATATCAGCGACTTGCGCGCCCCATTGCCAACGACCACTGTGGGCCGCGCCCTGGGGTCCGTCTGCACATCGAGCGCAACGACGGAGGGCACAAGATTGACGCCGTCTTCACCGGGAATGACAACGGGACGCTCGTTATACATAAAGGCCACGAGAGAGTTCGTCGTGCCCAGATCAATGCCTATGACTCGTTCTTCTGTCATGATTTCTCAAATATCGAAGTCTGCTGCGTTTCGATCAAGACCGGTTACGCGTCGAGTGTCTCGTTTACGTCGCGAACCAGATTGCGGATATAACGCCGGCGATCCAGCAGCGCAACCATGCGCTGCTTCACGCTGTCGGCGGATGCGGGCGCTGCCTCATCCCACTGCTGCCAGAGTTGTTGCAGGGAGTTGTCCGTCTCCCCCAACTGCGCTTCAAATTGCTGCTTCACCCGCACAAGCTCTTCGCGCAGAGCAGGATCGTCATCGCCGGATTTGCGGGTCATCCGCATCTCTTCCAACTGCATGTTCAGCTCAAAGACCTCTTCCAGCAGATCCTCAGGTACACGAGAGGTATTTTGGCGGGCGCCTGCCTGTCTGCCCTCCTCCTCGATCGGCACACCTTCCAGCCGCAAGAGGTACTCCGTGCGGGCAATTGGTTCTTTCAGCGTTCGATACGCGTCGTTGAGGAGAGACGCATTGCGCAGGCTCCACTCCTGCTCCCGCTCACTTGCGCGCGCATAGATATCCGGATGCAGCTTGCGGCTCAGGTGATAAAACTGCCGCTCCAATGCAGCGGTATCGATCGTGAGTTTGCGAGGCAGTTGGAAGACCTCAAAATAATCCGCGCCATCGGGCGCAGGTTGTACCTTGCCGCAGCCGGTACAGAAAAGCTGGGCATGCGACAACGGCGCGGCACAGTTCCAACACGCCGCGTCTACGAATTTCTCTTCCGCTGTGGGCATTCGGAAAGGCGCCTCAGGCCGAGAACGAGGAGCCGCAACCACACGACTTGGTCGAGTTCGGATTGATGAAATTGAATCCCTGGCGCATCAATGTCTCCTCATAATCGAGAATCATTCCGTGGAGATAGATGAACGACTTGGGGTCAATAAAGATGCGGACATCCTGAAATTTATAGATGCGGTCGCGTTCTCTTGGCTGCGTATCAAACCGGATGTTGTACGAGAGGCCGGAACAGCCGCCGCCCTGGATTCCGAGGCGCAGACCACCATCCTCCGGCGAGATCTGCTCCTTCGCCATGGCAAGGCGAATGTGGTTCAACGCTCTCTCCGTCAATTGAAGCCCCTGCTGTTTGGGAGCCGCGCTCCCGCCGTTTACAACGGTCTCTACCGAAATCATGGTCTTACTTCTCCCGGGAATGAAGGCGAAAGCCGCAGCGGCTCCGCCCTCGTTCACAAATCAATTCGCGGCTACAGCGCTCGCTTCGTCTGCGGTCTCTGCAACGCCGTTCTTCTTCTTCCAGTCGCCAATCGCGGCGCGAATCGCATCTTCCGCGAGCACCGAACAGTGAATCTTCACCGGCGGCAGAGCAAGCTCTTTCACGATATCGGTGTTCTTGATCGTGAGCGCTTCCTCTACCGTCTTGCCCTTGACCCATTCGGTCGCGAGCGAGGAGGAGGCAATAGCGGAGCCACAGCCAAAGGTCTTGAACTTCGCTTCTTCAATTACCTGCGTCTCAGGATTCACCTTGATCTGCAGGCGCATAACATCTCCGCACTCCGGCGCACCAACAAGACCAGTCCCTACTTCACTGCTGCTCTTGTCCATCTGTCCAACGTTGCGCGGATTGTTGTAGTGGTCGATCACCTTATCGCTATATGACATCTGGAATCTCCTCCGGGCTTTGAAGCCTGTTCGTTTCTTGCAACTGCGGCAGATCTTTTTAGTGCGCCTGCCACTCGATCTTGGTAATGTCGATGCCTTCTTTAACCATCTCGTAGAGCGGGGAAAGCTCGCGGAGCTTCTGCACAACATCAATCACCTTGGCTGCAACGTAATCCACCTCGGCTTCGCTGTTAAACCGTCCGAGGCCAAAACGAATCGAGCTGTGAGCTACATCGTCTCCCAGGCCAAGAGCCTTCAAAACATAGGAGGGCTCGAGCGTTGCCGAAGTGCAGGCGGACCCGCTGGAAACGGCAATATCGTTGATCCCCATTAGCAGGGATTCTCCCTCAACGTAAACAAAACTCATGTTGAGGTTGCCCGGAAGCCTATGCTCCATCGAACCGTTGACGTGGACGTAATCCAGCGCGCTCTCAAGCCTGGTCTTCAGCTTGTCGCGCAGGCCAGTCAGCCGCTCTGTCTCTGCTTCCATCTCCTGACCTGCTATTTCGCACGCCTTGCCCAGGCCTACGATGCCGGGAACATTCAGCGTGCCGGAACGCATGCCGCGCTCGTGACCACCGCCATCCATCTGCGCCGCAATCTGCACCCGGGGATTACGGCGGCGCACATACAGCGCACCTACGCCTTTTGGACCGTAGACCTTATGCGCCGACAACGACAGGACGTCGATATTCATCTTCTGCACGTCCACGGGAATCTTGCCCACTGCCTGCACCGCATCCGTGTGGAAGAGAACGCCCCGCTCGTGACAAAGCTTTCCAATTTCAGCGATTGGTTGAACCACGCCGATCTCGTTATTTGCACTCATGATGGTGACAAGAATTGTCTTGTCATCCATGGCCCGCTTCAGGTCTTCCAAATCGACCAGGCCATCCGCCTTCACCGGCAGATAGGTCACGCGGTAGCCATATTTTTCCAGGCGCTTGCAGGTGTCCAGCACGGCCTTGTGTTCTGTTACCTGCGTAATGATGTGGTTGCCGCGCTCCTTGTACATCTCGGCTATGCCCTTGATGGCGAGGTTGTTGCTCTCCGTCGCCCCCGAGGTGAAGATGATCTCCTTCGCAGTGGCGCCAATCAGCTTCGCAATCTGCTCGCGAGCCGTCTCAACAGCCTGCTCCGCCTCCCAGCCAAAGGAGTGGTTGCGGCTGGCTGCGTTTCCAAACTTCGTGGTGAAGTACGGCATCATGGCTTCCAGCACGCGCGGATCCATCGGGGTCGTAGCGTGGTAATCCATATAGATCGGGAGGTGCACACCTGCCGGAACTTCAACTGCGCTTGCTACTGTGCTCATTCTTCATCTCCTGCTTGTAAAAAGCGGTCCATCCACCAAAAACTGTTTATTGCGTTAGGGTCACCAGTTGCGGGTCGTGAGCCTGGTGCCGTGCTGCCGCTTCTGCCCCGGCATCCACCAGATCAGAGATGCGGATCTTCCGAAGCACATCGGCGATGCTTTCATTCACCTTGGCCAGCGGTTCCTTGATCGTGCAACTGTTGTGAAGGTCACAGGACTCTGCCGCCTTGACGCAGGAGGTAAGGAAGAACGCGCCGTCGATGGCGTGAATCACCTCATACGCCGATATCTCGCGCGCGTCTCTGGACAGCACGTATCCGCCATTCATACCGGCATGCGACCTCAGCAGGCCTGCCTTCGTAAGCCGTTGCAGAATCTTTGCCAGCAACGGCGTGGGAATGCCGTATGCCTCTGCAATATCCTTCGCGCTCAACGATGCGGTATTGACGTGCTCGGCCAGAAATTTAAGAGCCATCAGGCCGTAATCGGCTTTCTTTGTGAGCCTTAGCATGTTCTGATCCCAGGTCGGAGATTCGCCCTGAATCAAAGAGCGACCATATTGGTCCGACATATCAGAGTATACGACCGAATTTGTCCGAATTACAACCCTCAGAAAAACGCCGAAGGTTCTCTGCAACAAAATCCGGGTCGTCGGGCAAGCGAAATCGGTCAGGGATGGCTCTCGCAGGAACCCAAATTGGACAGAAAAGGGGAGAGAAAAGAAAATCGCCGATTCGATTTGACAAGGCGCGACCGGCGGATAGAATCGAGGCCATATCGTCAAATCCCCCGACTCATAAACACCCCGACATGGATACAGGCTGCAAGCATCCCAGAGTGCGAATTGTGGCACGCGAGGAAGACGTGGAATATCTCGAGTGTCTAGAGTGCGGCGAAGTCTTCGACTCGGAAGAACTTCGCGACATCACTGCCGAAGAAACGCCTGGTGCGCCAACCCTGGAGGAAAACGAATAGACAAACGCTACAGCCCAGCGGCATGAGCGGAAACACGGTGACCAACCCTCCACGCGTAATGAAAGCCGGAGAAGATGGTTAGAACCACCGTTGCGTGAAGCGAAAATGTGCGCAGGGCCAGCACCCAGGACGGGGCGTAAAACAAACTGAGAAGCACGCTGACAAGCGCAAGGATCTGGGCACAGGTGTTCGCCTTGCCATAGATACTGGGGCTGAAGTCGCGCATTCCCACTCCTACGTAGAGAATGGCCGAGACGACGAGAATTCCGAGGTCGCGGCCAAACACCAGCACCGTTACTCTCCAGGAAATCAGCCCTACGTGCGTCAGGACCAGGAAGAGCGTACTCAACAGCAACTTGTCGGCCACCGGATCCAGGTACTGGCCCAGCATGGTTTGTTGCCGCAACATGCGCGCGGCCAGGCCGTCCAGGCCATCTGTTATCCCGGCAACCACAAACAACGCAAAAGCTGTTCTATATCGCTGATCGAGGATGGCAAGCACGACAAACGGCACAATACAGAGCCGCAGCAAAGTGAGCTGGTTAGGAGCCGTCCGAAGATCTTTCAGCACGATAGCAGGCCAGAGATAGAGATAGTAAAGATGGGTTCTTCGTTCAGCACCGATGGTATCGCATGGTGGAGTTGCGTGGCTTGTGGCGGTGCACTCCAGACGGCGAAATCGAGTACTGCCGGTGAAACCAACGATTCCTGCCTGCCGGTCTCTGCCAGTACGCGCACGTTTTGCGGAAAATTGATATGATCGTTCGAGTAGGACAAGCCTGCCTATAGGCGCGTAGCTCAGTTGGTTAGAGCGCTACCTTGACACGGTAGAGGTCAGGAGTTCGAGTCTCCTCGTGCCTACCATATTTTTCAATCAGATACGAAGCTCCGCGTGTGCCAGTCCCAACGCCTGATCGGATTCCCCACCAGATCGAAACGAGTCAAAATCGGCGGTAATTAGTTTTTCTTTTCTGCCGAACTTCCGTACCCCTGCAATGGCTTGTTTCACCTTGCCGCTGACGGTTGTCCAGCCGAAGCCATTCTTCTGGTGCAGGTAGATCAGCCACTCTTCCAGCCCTTCGGCTTGATGTCGCGGATCGCAGTTTTCTCCAACGAGGCGGGCAATAGGCAACGAGATTTGATGCGGAGACAGGTCCGTTGGCCTTCTTCCTCGCCGGGTGGCCGATCGCCCAGAAGAAATGCAACGGCTTCACGCAGTCACCTCAATTCTGGCACGGACCGAAATCCAGCAGGGTTTGCCTTTTGCGAGCCAACAATCAAGCTTTTGCGCAAGGAGCGAATACCCCGGAGGATATCCTCTCCTGTAATCTCCGATTCCCGCTCAAATGCATGTTGACCTGCCACGATGTACGTTTCGCGAAGTTGCGCGAACGAGAAGCCCTCTGATTCCTTTGCGATCTCGTCGAGGAACCCCGAAGAAGTAGTTGGCCTCATCCGCACGAAGTACGTTTTCCTTAGCTCGAAGTCCGGGTTTGGAAAATGGACGACTCGATCAAACCGTCCTGGCCTTCGCAGGATTGCCGGATCTAGGATTGTGGGCTCGTTTGCCGTTGCGACAACAACAACTCCTTCGCCTGAAGCCACTCCATCGAGCGAGTTAAGTAGCTGCTGCAGACTCAGCTTGCTTCGCCCTCCACCGGTACGAGGAAATGCGCGATCAAGATCTTCGAGCAGAATCATAGAGGGACGGTTACGGATGGCGCACTGAAAGAGATCATCCAAGTCGCTATCGTCAACGTTGGGATCAAACAGCCGGAGAGTGTACGCCGACAAGGAGCGGCTCGTCATCATTGCCCGGATGGCTGTCGACTTCCCGCACCCCGGCGGTCCGTGAAGCAGATAGCCGCGACGGAAAGGAAGCCGCCTTTCGCGGAACCAGCCTTCGCGATCGAAGAAGGATTCAAAGTCGTTTTTCAGAAGATCGACGATTGTTGCATCGAGGACAAGGTCATCCCAGGAGCAAGGTGAGATCCGCTGGGGCAAGCTGCAACCTGTGTGGAGTCGCGGTACTCGGTCACTCACTGCCAGATCTTCAAGAAGAGTTACGACTGCTTGTGTAGATGTCCGCCGTACTATCAACAACCTGTCAGTGCTCTCCAAGGCGCTCTGGAAGCCGCTGTGATACGAGATATTCATTGCGATGATGGGCGAGTCCAATCCACGAACATGCACTGCGACAGGTAGGTCGAACCAATCGAGAGCGTATTTCTTCCGACGATTCGACGAAGAGAGTGTCTGTAATTCATCAACGTTGCCCCGGTGGAGTGTGATTAACGGAGCCGAATACGACGGAATTTCGACGGACGAGAGGCGCGATCTGAGTCTCTGCACCATCGTGGCATCGCAAGCATTCTCGTTCGAACGCTGAATGATAGGATCGATAGCTGCTTGTGTCAGGCACTGCTGATCAATTTTCAAGATTACAGCGTCAGCCATGAATACACCGAGTTGAGACTCGATCCAATCTTTGTGCCTGTCGATGGAATGGCGGATTACATTTGGGCTTACAGCGAATTCCAGTGTCTCGTGCGTCATCGACAATCCTCAGTTCATGAGTTCAGTGTTTGAAATTTGCGGAACCCTTTAGCTCTGGCCTGCCCCAAGACACCGGGAGCAGATACCAGAAGAAGAGCAAAATCCGCAATGTTTCGGATACGGCTTCTCCTGGCCGAATCCTGGATACCCGAAACGACCTGTACCTTTACATTGCTGGCAGCGGCCTGTGCCATTGCATCGATCGCATTGCTTTGCCATTACTACTTAATCCTTTCGGTGTCGTTAAAATCGAGTCCGGCGATATCCAACACGATGGGCTTGTTTTCCAACGCACCGGTCAGCCCCAATAGAGCCGCATTCACGAACATCGTGTCGCGAGTCGGGTTCACGCCATATCCAGCGTGAACGTGACCGAATACGTGGAGTCGAGGTTTTACCCGAATGACGGCTTTGCGGAGGATAGGATCTCCAGAGGGCCCCGGATATTCGTCTGTTCCATCGAGGATGCCGTACGGAGGCATGTGGGTTATCAAAATGTCGGTATCGTTCGGAATGCTGGAATATATACGGACACGATCAGCTTCATTGCTTCGTCCAAACGCTCCGCCGTAATGCGGGGTCATAGGCGAACCCCAGATCTTCACCCCGGCTAGATCTATTCCTTCGTTGCTAAGAAGAATGCAGTTTGTGAAAAGCCGAGCAAGGCCAGGATCCTCTTCCAGTAGGAACTCGTGATTGCCCGGAACCACTACTTTGTGTGCGTGTGGTAGCTCTCCAAGCCAATCATTGAACTCAATGATCTTCCGTCGCGACTTCCCGAAAAATGTAAAGTCACCGGCATGGATGAGCAGATCCCCCCTGGGGATTTGAAGTTCGCGATGGAGTTCGTGTGTATCAGAAATGCAAACGACTCTCAATTGTCCTCCTTGAAAGACTGCCTCTCACAACCTGATCACTTCGGCTGAATGTTCAGCGAGCCATCCCTGCGCACTTCGATCGACTTGTTCTTGTAGACGAGCCCCGGGCCGCCTACTCTGAAGACACCGAATCTTGTAATCCGGCATTTGCCGCGAATATCCAGGCTGACTCTTGCATCCGGATAAGTGACCCATTCATAGCCTGTAATGTCGCCAAACAACAGCAGCTTTCCACGACTCTCCTTGAAGTGCCTCCGCACCCGCCAAGACACCCAACCGAGTTGCGCCTCTTCGCTTCTCTCGCGGACATGCTGGGGAATATCAAGATATCTCCATCGTGCTCCTGAGAAGGCTGCAGCAGTAATGGAAGTCGGCGTATTGAGCGAATGGTTAACGTATATGTAGGGCTCGAAATGTTCGTGAGCCAGCCGATCGTGAGCCTCTTCCTTACGCTGTTCTTTCTCGATACGGGCAGCTTCCAGAAACGCCTTCTCGAATTCTTTGCGGCGTCCATACACTTCCTGTACGCGCTTAAGACACCACTGATCGTTTAGATTGCCGTGGAGCAGACGGTCGAGATTCCGCGACCCTTTAGTCAGATTTTTGTATCCAAGTGTTTGGACGAATGCCGATCGCTTTAATCCTGAGTCGGAAACGATCTGTGCTACAAGCTTGCTGACAAGTTGATCAGATGTATTCGATGAAATAGTGTGACCTCCACAGATGCGCATCTTGTACCGCAATCGAGGTGGATCGCGGGATGAAGCATTCACCCGATACTGTGATCTACAGGGTTGGAAGGGACAGAGGATAAGATTGCTTCAGAGAAAAGGTACAGGCGAATGCTGGCAACTAAAATGTCGCCCGAGTGCAAGTCTCGTGGGCAAGCAGTGCAGTTCAACACTGTGGTGTAGATGGAGGTTTGCGGGGGGTCACTTCGGCAAAGACAGTATCGCCCTCTTCATCTTTCAGCAGGGAGCGCAGCACGGTTATCCGGATTCTGATCTGGTGCTGTGAGAATCTTGCTTCCCCGACACTGGCAAGCTGACGAAAGTGCTCACCGCGTGCCGAATCGTTGATGTTGATTCGCGGATCGGCGGGATAGTCGATTGTGTAAACGGAATTCGCTACAAACGTCCCGCCGAGCCGGTGTAGATATTCGTGCTGCCCTAAAAGTACGCTCCATCTGTCGCTGAATCTGGAGCAGCGATTCCGACGTTCCGGCCTCGGGATGCGAGCAGGGCCCTGCTATAAAGCTGATTCTACGGTGACACTCAAAACGTGAACCGCACCATAAGGCCAATCTGCCGTGCTGCCGAGCCATTCAGTTCAGCGTAAGTAGAGGTGATGCTGCCTGCGGCGGGCGAGCTAATGTTCACGTCCGACGGCGGCGAGAAGTTCGGATGATTGAGTAGGTTCTGCACAGAGATACTCAATTGAAGCCGCACGCGGTCGCGAAGCGGCATCTCTTTGGTCAGGTTGGAATCGAGCTCAACATAATTTGGAGCTTGCAGTGTGTTTACGCCAGCGTTTCCAAATCTCCCCACATCGGCCGGGGCCGAACATAGAGGAAGTGCGTCTGGACATCCGGGTATTTTAAAAGCGGCTGGGTTAAACCACTGCGCGAGCCTGCGACCTGCCGGTGGCCGGCTACTTACGCCCGGAACTATGTCGGGGCGCAGGTTGGTGGTGTTGTTGGTATTCGAAACATCGAAACCAGAGAAAAGCGGAGTGTAATACGGCCCCGTTTCCGCCAAGAGGTTCAACGCAACCGTCCAGCCTCCAAAGATTGACCCCTTCGCGTGCTGAAAGTATCTATCCTTTTTTGTATCTCCGAATGGCAGGTTGTAGATTGTGTTCAGAAATGCGCGATGCCTGCTGACGTTGGTCGAGTTTCCATATTCCGCGGCACGGTTATATGCATCCTGAATCAATTGCCCTCTATAACTGATCTGATCCTGGGTATCTGTCAGATCCTTAGCCCAGGTCCAGCCACCTTTGAAGGACAGTCCATGATCCATTGTTTTTCGAACCACCAACTGTAGTGAGTTGTAGTTCTCTGTGCCGCCGTTATCTGCCCAAATCACAGAGTTGTAGAGAGGATAGGTATAGCTAGAGGAACTAAACGGTTTGGTGCTTGCGTGTGGCTGGTTGAGATTACGGCTGTAGATCAGGTTTGTAGCTTTACTGCCAATGTAGGAAATGCTCAGGCTAAATGTCTGGAGTGCCCAGTCTGTGGTGAGATTCCATTGCTGAAGATAAGGAACGCGCAAGCGTGGGTTGACTCCGACCATATTTTGCGTCGGAACCTTTGCGGTTGCTGGAAAGGGTTGTGCGAGGGTCAGCAGAGGCTTGCCGTTCGTGATGCTATTGGTAAAAGACTCGCTGCTGGAGAAAGGTCCACCGGAGAGATCCAGCGCTCCATAGATGCTATTACCGTAGATACCGTAGCCACCACGCAGGACGATGCCATGCGCTCGCGATAGTTGGTAGGCAAATCCGAAACGCGGATAGACATATCCTTTGTGAAAATCGAGAAGTGAACGCTTTGGGTAACCGGCCCCTGAGGCGGTTTCAATCGGAAGATTCTTCGGAAACAGCGGATTGATTCTAGACAGACCACTATCAGGAATCACGATGCTTCCATTGCCAGGATCAAAACTTGCGAGCAAGCCGTTCTTTTCGTAATACGGCCCCTGCGCTTCCCACCGCAGACCGTAGCTCAGTGTCAGGGCTGGCAGAACCTTGAACTGATCCTGCGCATATGCGCTCCACCACGTACCAAAACGATGGGACTCTGGAGTAGGAACAGTGAGAGATGTTGTTTGAGGAAGACCTAAGAGAAAATCCGCGTAGGGAACTCCAGTAAAGGCTCCGGTAAAGGCATAGGAGCCATAAACATTTCCTCGAATATTGAAGCCGGAGTTCTGATCTCGAACGGCTGTAACTCCAAAGCGGTAGGAATGCGACCCCTTCGTCCAGGTCAGGTTGTCAGTCCATTGAAAACTGGTGTCAGTAAAGCGAAAGTAAGGAACCTGACTCGCAGTAGTAATTCCGGTAATGCTTATGATCGGGACGGTCGGAATCCCGATAGTAGCCACACCCTCAATGCCAGCTGCATTGAGGATGGTATTACCTGCATATTCTGAAGCGATGCTGTTTTTTTGCCGGGTAAATCCGATGCGAGCCTCATTCAGCAATGCTGGTGATGGCACATGGGTCCAGGAGATCTGCCCGCTGCGGCCCAGCCGGTATTGTCTGCGTAGCCCATAGGGAGGAAGGCTGCCGGGTTGCCATGACGTACGCGGCAAGTTGATGAAGTTAAAGCTTGCATAAACGTGGTCGCTGGCGCTGAAGATACGGTCCAGTCGTGTGTCAAAGCTATCGAAATTCGTCTGCCCACTCAAACCCGGCTTTAACAGAGCCCGGTAATTCCCTGACACAAGATCAGGCATGCCGTAGTTGGGTTGGGGATAGTATAAATTCTGGATTTTATTGGAAACAGAACTAATCAAATCAGTGGGAATTTGTTGGTTGGGAATTGCTTGACCGGTGTAGGGATTCGTCAGAGTTCGCGTTGCATCGCGAAAATTACCAGAGCGCCATGTCGCCAAAGGAACATTGCCGTTGACGATAATGTCCGTGCTCTCACGCGAGTGCTCCCAATCCACAAAAAAGAAGGTAGAGCCCTTCCTGATCGGTCCCCCGAGGCTAACAGCTCCATCGTTGTAGATGCGAGATGGAACGCTATTGGCGAAGTAATCTCTTCCATTCAGGAAACTGTCATTGTGCATGTAGAAGATACTGCCATGCATTGTGTTACCGCCTGCCTTTGTGACAGTGCTGTACTCAGCAGGGCGTGGGAACTCGGCGGGACTACCCGCTAGTTCGACACTTACTTCCTGTGTTCCTTCCATCCCGGACTGGACAACCGTTCCACCTCCGCCATCTATCTGTGATGCCACGATCATTCCATCTACTGCGGGCGTATTGTCCAGATAGCGGCCTCCATCGACCGAGATCCATCCCCCTCGGCTCCATGTCGTACCTGGATTATTAAGAGCGAATGCCTGTGTCCGTTGATCCCCGAATTGGCGGCTTACTGAGGGGAGACCAGAGATCTCCCGTTCCGTCGCTAGATTCGCAATGGCGCCGCTATCATTCGTCAATTGCTCATTATTCGCGGTCACCGTTATCGAAGTCGTAGCATGTCCGATTTTAAGCTCGACAAGGATCGTACGTTTGTCCCCGGAGCTTAAAGAAAATTGCCGTGATTGCGTGATCTGGTATCCGTCATGTTCAACACGCAGCAGATATCTTCCTGGTGGAAGAGCCGGAATGCTGAATGTTCCTGTATCGTTTGAAAAAACGCTGCGCTTGAGTTCGGTATCGCTGTTCGTTAGATCAACACGGGCACGCGTGACGATGGCATTGCTCTGGTCCACAACCGTTCCACTCAAGTCGGCGGTATCGTTCTGGGCGTGAAGTCGACACGAGAGAAAGAGCACCCAGAAGACAATAAAAATCCGCTGTCCTTTTTGGAAAGCTAACGCTGGCGCCGATCTCTTTATCGTCACGTCAATGATTTCTCTATTGTAGGCAGCCTCTGTGAATAGACGATGCCATCACCGAGCTGCCCGGTCGGCCTCCGCCTTCAACGTTCTTTCTGCAGTGGCAGTTTCTCGCGCGAGGCTTTCGAGTCTCTCGAGCGACAGCCAAAAGCTCGACTTCTTGAGTACGTCGCTCTCTCCAGGAGAGGCCGATAGCGTGAACGCGGAAGCAAGGATACGGTCGTTTGATCGAGACAGATTTAGTAGTTGATCGGCAGCGTTCGTAAGCTCTTTGATATTTGTAATCGGTTCAACTCCAGCCTCATCTATCTGGTGTGGCGGCGAGAAATAGGCGAGTTCCACACGAGTCGCCTGAACACAGAGCAGAAGAGCGGAACTGTGTAAATCGATGATCTGCACCCATTCCAAACGTGCCTGTGGAGAGAGGCTGATTAGGTCTGCGGGCGAGAAGCGCCTGGCGATCCGATCCAGAGCCCATGCGTGCTGCTGGGCCTCGTCAGCATTTGCCAATACCTGTCGCGAAAAGTGCTGCATCGCACTTTCCATTTGATCCGGCGGCGTGCCACGCTCCATAAGAAGCTGACGCAACTGGTGGTCAACGGGAATCGTACCTTCTGTTGGCTCGACAAGTTCGACAGCCTGCCTGCTCTGCTTTCCTTTACTGCTGCTATGAAGCTGATCGGGTGTCAGCAGGTGAATCTCAATTCCACTCTCCGCACGCAAAGGATTAAGGACGCGGAGAATCTCGTCCCGGCGTGCTGCCGAAGCAATCGTTCCCGTGATCCGGAGCGTACCGTGCGCGGTAGCTTGAACGCTTGTCTCGCCATTCATGTCCGCTCCAACCAGGCTGAGAAGATACAAGGTGTGAATGATGCGTTCGGCGCTTACATCGTCCATCCGCCCGGTTGCATCGAGAGACTGCTCACGAGAGAAGGTTTGGGATACTACTTCAGATAGCTCCTTATCCGGTGCGAAAACATCTTTCTGCACGCTGGAACGCGCGATCCGCTCATAACTCGACTCGATAAGACGGACATGGTGTACCGCTCCATCCGAACGCAGGACAAGATCCTCCTCTACCGGATGAAGATCGTTCCGTCGCAACACAAGGGTTGCCTCAACCAGTCGACCGCCATCGTTCGCTGGATGCCTATAGGTGATCGAATAGCGATCGCTCGCCTGCTGGATTGCAGAAGGTTGATCCGGCGCAATGAGGTCCTGGAATTGTTTCGCAGAGGGCGTGATCTGCCAGACATCCTGCACCTGGAGGTCTGCGCGGTTCAACTGGGCATCATGGCCCCGGTTCAACTTGTCAAAAAACTTCGTGCGGTTTCCGCGTGTAATCTCTTCGGCGACAAGCGTGCCATCATGGGCGTAAAGCCGTCTGGCTCGGTTCTGTGCATCTCCTGAAGCCCACTCTTCTACCGAATCTTCACGCACCGTCTGACCTGAATCTCCGAGTTGCTCGATGCGCATAGTTCTCCGCACCAGATCATTTGGAGTTATCTCCGCGGTTGCTCGTTGATCGGCGCGCCGAAGGAGTTCACCAGGTGACTGCCACGGTTTCGAAGCACGCAGAAGCACCACGCCTGCAACTATAACCACCGATACGGCGACCGTAGCCGTTGCGCCTATCGGCCAAACGTCAGTGCAGCGAGCCCAGAATGCCGCAACAGTTCTTCCGAGAGTCCAGGATCCGCCACGTGTTGGCTCGGCTCCGGCATCTTCTCGCAGGCGCTCGAATAGAGCCGCTTCCGCCAGTGTCTCCGACTCCGTAAATAGAGGATCGTGATATCTCACGCATATCGTGGGGCTATCTCCCGAGATCGAAACCGACACTTCAAGCGTGCGTCCGTCGCTCAATTGAATGCTTGCGCGCTCTCCCGAGTTCGTTGGACTGGACGAAGAACTGATCGGCAGGTACAGGAGGCGGATACTCTGCTCACTGAAGATTTCAAGAAACTCCAGCGTCCGGTTTCTGCCCACTCTGACGTGAAATTCACTCAGTTCCGAGGTGATCTTTTGAGAGGACTTAATCTCTCCATTGACCGCGACCTGCAGGTAATTCGGGCGGTGTTCATTCTCTTCTTCGAGCCTGCGCAAGGCTTCGCGCTCCACGTTATTGGAAGAGGCTCCGCCGCCACTTCCCGATCCGCCGCCATCTTTGGGAGAAGAGCCATCCTCGCGGCCAAGGGTCTTTGAGGGGCATCGATCAGCCAAGAGTCGAATCCCTAGAATCCAGTTCAATGTATCCAGGCATTGCGGACAACTTACCAGATGTGCGAGCTCGGATGTGCTGAGGGATTTCGAGGAACCGGATGTATAAATGTCCTGCAGTGCCTCCTTCGAGAGGCATTTTCCCTCGCAGGATCGAAAGACCTGATGGCGCAGCGCCAGAAAGCATTCCTGCGACTCTTCCGGCACGGGTGGTGTTTCGCGAGACGTGCGTCTCTCCCCAAAAATCCGTAATGCGTTGGGTCGCGAGACACTGAGACGCGCCTCTTTCCGGGCGGTATGAAGGTACTTGTCGACCGGAATCCGTGTTGTTTTCAAAATACGAGCAATTTCACTCGGGAAGTAGGCCAGAAAAAAGCGCAGGATGAGCACGCTTGCCGAGCGAGAGGTCTTCTTCCGCTCGCACGCATAGTCGCAAATCCGTATCAGCTCCGCCCATATCGCAGAGAGAGGCCTGCCGGGAATAGAACGCAGCCCCTGTTCCACCGAATCATAGTCGATGACTGATAGTTCGCAGATAGGGCTACGTTGTGCACGGCGCAATTGGGAGAGACGCATGTTGCGCAACATCGTGTACAGATAACCGCGAACACGATCCGGGTTTGAATCCAGGCTGGGACGAAGTCGGATTAATTGAATAAAGAGATCGTGAACCAGATCCTCAGCTTCGCAATGCTTACCCTCAGTCAGTCTCAATGCCCATTGCATCAACCACGAATAATTCCGCTCGAAAACCCTTTCGTGGGTGAGCTCTTCTTCTTGAAACTGAGCCTGCTGCATATCCTGGGACCTCTTTAATTGTTACTCGCTCGCTGGAGCAACCTTCCCTGCGAGAACCCAGAATTCATCGCAATGCAACAAACCGCATGCATTTTCACGCGGCTGCAATGCTCTAGCCACCTGGATCGAAAGGTTGCCAGATCATTTGCAGCCACCGTGTATTACTTGCCGATCATCTGCGAAAGTATGTGTCCAACGCTTCCTGACGGTGTTTCAACGTTCAAAAGGAACGCTAATGTCGGCGCAACGTCGCTAATGCCCGTGCGAGACGTATAGAAGCCCGGCTTGATCCTCCATCCATAGAAGATGAGCGGAACATGAGAATCGTAATCGTACGGTGTACCGTGACTCGTACCTGCGCCGGCATGTGTTGCGTACGGGTCCAGCAGAATGGAGACATCGCCGGATCGCTCTGAGAAAAATCCTCGCGCCATATATTCGTCGATGGTGGATCCCATTGCCACGTGCTGCTCAAACTGGTGCCTGGTATAAACACGGGCAACGCCGGGGAGACTTTCTGCTGTTGTAGCTACTGTATCTTCAACGTCCGATTTGGAAAGTCCTTTTTTGGCAATAAGCTCATCGTTAAGATAAAGGCTCGCCCCTTGATCTGAGAGTATCCACTCGCCTTCACCGAATCTTTCGCGGAGTCTTGCCTGGATCGGTTGCAGCAACGCAGTGCTGTGTATGCGTGTTCCTGGGAGCTTGCGTTGTGCATTGACTTCAGGGACAGGGGCGACGCCGTGATCGGCTGTAAAGATGACCAGAAGATTTTGTGGACCGCCCACTTGCACCTCTGCCGCATGAATCAACCTGGCGATTGTGCGGTCCGTCTGGACGCACATCTCTTCGACCTCGGGAGCATCAGGGCCTACGCGATGCCCGAGAGCATCGTTAGCCGAAAAGCTCACGGCCAGCACATCGGGCGCAGCATGATGACCGAGATTTTCGCTGTGCAGCGCGGTCTCTGCAAGTTCTTCGAGAACGTTATTGGCATAGGGAGTCCCTGCCAAGGCACCATAGAAGGCTTTTCCTGGCGAAGACGGCAGCTCCAGGAAAGCAGGACTATTGGGATTCAATGAGGACTTCCATATCTTTCCCAGATATTGTTCAGCAAGCCGCTTTTTGTTGAAGTCCACCATCCACACAGGGAGCGTGCTCTCATACCAGGAGCTGCTGACAAACCCTCCGATATTTGCGTCGAACCAATACGCGGCATCCGCCATCCGGCCAACCATTAAGATGGCGGCCCTATCTTTCATCGAGATCCCAATGACCTTCGACTTGGCACCTCCCACAATCTTGAGCTCATCTCCAACCGTGCTGACAACAAGATTATGGGGAGACGAACCCTTTGCCGAAGAATCACCGGTCAAGGTAGTCTCTGCATCTTCAACCGAAGAGATTACTTTCCCGGACTGCCGATCGTACCATTCATTTCCAATGATGCCGCTCGTGGCTGGAACCGAGCCAGTAAGCAGAGTGGCATGACCCACAGCCGTCACCGTCGGGAAATGGTCTTGATGAGCATCGGGGAAGACCGCGCCCTTTTCGAGCAATTCCGCGATGCCCCCCGTGTACTCCTTACGAAAGCGAGTAGTGTAATCCTCCCGAAACTGATCGACCACGATCGCCAAAATCAACCGCGGTCTGTCCGGAGTATTCGCAGGCGCTGCAGCGGCATACCCTGCCATAACAACAAAAACGGTGATTCCTGCAAAAATAGTTTGCTTTATGTTCATCATCTATTTCTTTCGCGGTGACATTATGCCGAAGGTTGCATCTCACATTTGAGTTGGATTTGATCGAGCGCCTTCTTGACCTTTTCAAAGGTAGCCCAATCTAGGAGTTCTGCAAGTTGCATCTCCAAGGTTGAATTGAGCAAGGCTGGCGTATCGATGAAGATGCTTTTCATCGCGGACTCATATCCTGATGCCCGGACACGAATACGCGCAGTAGCAGGCGCATTGAAAGTTACGCGGCCGCCTGTGAATTCACCCTTGCTTAACAACGTGGATTCCCTCCCAATCATGTTGAGTATCTCGTAGCTGCCATCGAGCGGCTTGCCAGAACCGGAAGCGACCACTTGTAGTTCCACATTGGCTCTTGCAGGCGGGGGAGTTTGAAATCCAGGAGCCTCAAAGTAAATCGGGTTAGAAATGGCATACTGGTTTCTCTGCGAGCCATAACACTTCACGATGTACCAGGATGTCTTATCCTCTTCAACATCGAAGTCCAATGTGTGAGTCTTCGGCTTTTCAGCAAGTTCAAAGGTCTTGTAGACCTGCCCGTTTCGAATAACCTCGATCTTCGTCAGATACTCGTTCGGTACACCGCTGGCCCAGGCTTGTACGTGGGCGGTGCGCCTCATACGATTGAGAACCGGGATGACATCGCCGATCCCGTGCCCGTCTACCGTAAACGTCAGCAGTGGACCACTGGTAACGAAGTTACGTCCGCCCTTCATCGCCACGGCCACTTTTTCTAAGGTCACATCCCCATCAATCCGCGTGTAGACGCGTACAACGCCCGGAGTCGCTCCGCCAGGAGTGTCAAATGCGGCATCCGTAGAAGCCGTAGCTGGAATTCTGTATCCCCGATTCAGGAGCATGAACCAGAGCTGCTCTGCAAGCTGGTTTACTAGCTGCTCCTTGGTTTGCATCAGGATATCAATCGAGTCATAGGTGGGTCCGGCTATCGTATCGAACGGAAGCTCCTGAGCCATGTTGGAGACGAACTTCTCCTGCTGTATAGGAAACCCATTCTTCCCTCCCCACTCTCCTCTCCAGATACGGCAGGGATGAGTATAAGAGACGATTCCGCCAGTAGCATGAATGAAGGCATGACTTTCAAAGTTCGGAGTCGGTACTTTTTCTTTCTGATAGTCTCCCGCACTCATCGCAAATAATTCCGAAATCGGATCCGCTCCATTTGCAGCTATATCTCGAACTGCTAGCGTCCAGCCGTGCCCCATGCAATGGGATACATCTCCCTTCCAATAGTTTTTAGGGGCTTCCATATTCCATTGCAGCACACAGTCACTTGTCGAGACGGATGCGCATTCCTGGGAAAGAAGTGTAGAGGTGACGGTCTCGACATTCCACTGCTGAGCCACAGACATGTAGTCCAATGCTTCCGCTCGTGCTGTAAGTGCCATGAACGGGAAGCCCGCCTGAATCGGACCTTGACCATGTTTCATGTGGACATGGCTATCCCCACAGACCCAACCTTCTTTACGTAGAGGTGATACCCGCGTCAAGTTAACAGTGCACTTCGTTGTCTTACCGGGTTCGAGGAGTAGTTCCCGCACTTCGGCTATATAGTCGCACCCTCGCGTAATCACGACTTTGATCCTGCCTTCGGTGATCACCGAATGAAACTCGCCAGAAGATCGAATGCCGCCCTTATAGCCCGGATCTTTTGTAATGAGTTTTCCGGTAGAGTCCCAGATGGCAATTGAAGAAGGGATGCTTTGCTTCGTCGCAGAGTCATAGACCTTCAAGTCCAGGACTGCAGCCTCCACCTTCGCTTCGCCAAATGCAAAGCGAAGGTGGAGACCACTAGCTGCAAGGATTGAGCTGCGGAGAAACGATCTGCGAGTCGACACTGAACATCCCAAATCTTCTATCATCTTTCTTCCTTAGTACACACATCAGGTTGAGTACCCGTGAGAAGCTCCTCAGCGAAGGACGCAAATGGCTGCATCAGAACTGCACGCGCATGCCGAGATCAAGAAATCTCGACTGCTGGCCATACAAGTCCCCTGCTGTACCGGTAATCACCCCATACGTCCCCGTCGACTTTATGTTCGCCGCGGGAACTCCGAAGCTGGGATGATTGAATACATTCGTCGCCGTAGCGTTGAACTTGGCGACGATTCTTTCTCCGACGTGGATGTCCTTATATAGCGAGAGGTCTATGTCTGTAAGACCCGGGCCAACCAGAGAGTTCACGCTTGCATTGCCGAATCGACCGACGTTGGACGGCGTAGAACATACGGGATTCGTATCGGGGCATCCTGGGATCTTGAATGCGGACGGGTTGAGCCAGCTAGCAATAGTTTTATGGGACGCGTAGGGATTTACTCCAGGCACGACGTCCGGCCGCCCTGAGAAGTTGTTGGTGTTAGACGTGTCATATCCGGAAAATGTAGGAGTGAAATAAAAACCAGAATGCTTGTCAACGATCCAGGCCATTCTCCATCCACCAAGGGCCAAATCCGTGGCCCTTCCGGCATTGCCAAGGAACATTTGGCCTTTGCCGACTGGCAGGGTATAGACAACCTGAGCAAAGAAGTTTTTACCAACGTATGCGCCACTATTGCCGTATTCGGCTTTCAGATTGTATGCGTCCTGAATCTGCGAACCAGCGAAGCTGCTATTGTCCTGTACGTTCGTGAGGTCCTTGGCCCAGGTAAATCCTGCATTGATGACAAGATTCCTACCATACGGCCTCTTTGCGAATAACTGCAGCGAATTGTAATTATCGACGCCACCATTGTCTGCCCACGCAATTGAGAAATAGTTCGGATAAGGACGATTGGAGGCGGAGAAAGGTGCTGTGCTGGGTCGTAGCTGGTTGAGATTTCTGACATAGGGAAGGTTGGAGGTATTTGCACCGACATAGCTTCCGCCTAGATCAAAGCCTGCCAACTCCTGCTCGAGCGTGAGGCTCCACTGCTGGAGATATCCGATTTTGAGATGGGGATTGATGCCATTTACGGACTGGCTGGCTACTGTCCCCGTATCAAGAAAGGGATGAGGAAAGCTGAATAGAGGAGAGCCGTTGACAAACTTATTGGTGAAAGACTCGCTGCCCGAGAAGGGGCCGCCACTTAGGAAGCCAGCCGCACTGCCGTATGTCGTCAAGCCATATATCGCGTATCCGCCACGGATGACGGTATTGTCACCAAACGGCCGATAGGCAATTCCGATACGAGGATAAAAATATGCGAAGTGTTTGTCTACCAGGTTAGCGGACGGATATCCAGCCTGCTCTGCGGTCTGAATCGGGATGTTGGAAGGAAACAGCTTGCTGACCCGAGCCAGGGCCTTCTGAGGTACAACGAGTGATCCCGATGCGGGATTGAAGTTGTACATCAAACCTTTTTGTTCACTGTAAGGCTCCTGCGCTTCCCAACGAAGGCCCATATTTACCGTAAGCCTGGTTGTTGGCTTCCACTGATCTTCAACGTGAGCGGACCACCAGTCACCTACCCAGTGGGGAGTTGGAGCCGGGGAGGTGAGACTGGTAGATTGCGGAGTTCCCAACAGGAAGTCGGCGTAAGGAGAGCCCGTGAATGCTCCTGTGAAACTATAAGTACCGTATACGCTTCCGCCATAAAAGAAGGAGCTGTTTCTATCGCGGATCACATCAAAACCCGCTTTGATGAGGTGAGTTTTGTGTACCCAGCTCAGGTTATCAGTCAATTCAAAATCTGTTGTGACGCCGCCGAAATAGGGAACCACATTAGGCGACGTTAGACCCGTAACATTAAAGACTGGATAGGTTGGAAGCCCTACGACAGGTACTCCCGTAATACCCACCTGCGCCAGGATTTTATCGCCGACCACCGGCGTTTTGATTTGATTGTTATCTCGTGCGAACCCAATACGAAACTCATTCAAAGTATTGGTGCTGATAGTGTGAGTCCAGGCAAACACACCAGAGCTTGCAACTCTCAGCGACGATCTAAATGAAAAGGGAGGAATGACGGGAGCCACATATGCACTGATCGGCATACGGCTGTAGCTGAAGCCACCGTAAAAGGAGTTCTGCTCCGATGGCCGAAAGTCGAGACGCGTATCAAAGCGGTTGTAGTTCGTGACACCATTATTTCCCGGATGGAACAATGCACGATAGTTACCCGCTTGAAGCGACTGTGACCCATAGTTAGGAGCAAGAAAATATAGGGCCTGAATGTTCTGCGATACCGAACTAATCTGATTCGATGGAATCTTGTTTCCTACATATGGCAGATGGGTATGTGGATCAATCAGAGGAGTGCTCAGATTGCTGAAGTCACCAGTCCGCCACTGTTGGAGAGGAACGTTTAGCGTATCGATGACCGCGGTAGATTCCCGCGAACCCTCATAATCACCAAAGAAGAAGAGCCTGTTCTTCAGAATTGGTCCGCCGAGGCTTCCACCAAAGTTGTTGTATACGCGAAATGGAGCCTTCGCTGAAAAGTAGTTAGCTGCGTTGAACCGACTTCCGTTGTAGTTGTAGAACAACCCGCCGTGAAATGTATTCGTTCCGCCCTTCCTTACCATTGCCAGTTGCACAGGCTGGCTAAATTCAGCAGAGGCATTCGAAAGAATCACATCTACTTCTCCCATTCCCTCAAGCCCCGGCTGGACGGTGCTTCCTCCAACAGAATCCATTGACGACATCACTGTAATTCCGTCAACCGTCGGCTGCTGGTCCATGTAACGCGCACCATTCGCAATGATGCTGCAACTCTGGCATCGCGCGTTGCTCACGCCCGTATTGAAAAAGGCATAGCCATAGACGCCCTCATCTCCCTTCTGACGTGTAATCAGGGGCATCTGCTCCATCTGCTCGGGAGTGAGAACCGTGGATAGAGCGGGAGTTTGCGTATTCAGGATCGGCTGCAGCCCTTTCACCTCTACGGAAGTACTGCCCGCGCCAGCTAACAGCAGCGGAGCATCCACGTTCGCGGTTTGATTCGCGTTGAGATTGATTCCGCTAGTTACCGATGGCTCGAAACCCTTGGCTTCGACACGAAGCGTATAGCTGCCAGGAAGAAGATTGGGAACGATGTAAACTCCCGAGTTAGAGGTAGTCGATTTGTAGACAAAACCGGTCTTTTCATTCGTGAGCGTAATCGTCGCGTTCGGGATCAAGGACCCAGTCGGATCTTTCGCCACGCCTGTGATTGTCCCGAATGTAGTCTGGGCTTGTGCAGCTCTTACCCCAATTAGCGCTGTCAGGAACAAGAACAATAGGCACATCCGTTGCATGGATTTTAGCGAAGCACACAACTTCAGGTTCATTATGCTTTCCTCTTTCAGACGAACAGTCCTGTGGTCGAGAGTGGATTCAATAGATGAGTTGCTTTGGGCGATAGATTATGCGCACGCAACAATCGGCTTAGTCATCGCTGCATCCGGAAGAGCCCAACGTCTTATTCGTGCTCGCTTCATGGAGCACCATGGCGAGGCGAAGATGCAATTTGATCTGCAATCCTGGTGGAGCGATACGGGTTCTTTCTCGGCGACTAGCCATAAAGATGCGTTCTCTACTAACTGCTAGTCATCCGACGAGCGAACCTTCCATGCGCGGCAGTTCAATTCATCGAATCTCAACATTTCGCCGAAGGCTATGGATACGCGGGTAGGCCATACAGTATTTTGGAGAACAGATCCGAACCGATCATTTACCGGTTCCTTCAATATCCGGTAGCGTTTCGCCATTAGGACTGAGGCGCGGCCTCGAAGGAACTGAGTCTGCTCCAGCTCGCCTCCGTTGATATGGCATAGCGTGACTTCTCTTCAGGAGCGTTGCGCCCAATACCCTCGAACCATCTCATCAGACTTTTATTTATTGAGGTTTCATTTCTCAGTAACAGAGTCTCCCTACGATTTGGTCCGCGAGCTGAAATCGACTTCGGCCCCACGACCGGCGACTTGCATGCATTCAGCTCGCGTACCCCGGGATCGGCTATTGTGTCGTCGGCCAGACTTTCCGCGCCGGTCAGTTCCCATCTTTCCGGCCAGTCTCGCTTCCCCAACCAGATCCACCCAAATAGAGGAGATCATTCATGCTGAATCAAGCCTTTGCGCAACTCAGAAAGATGATTTCGTTATATCTAACGCTTACCGTAGCGCTGGGACCAGGGATTCCAACAGCATTTGCCGCAGAGAATGGCAGTTCCAACACAGCGACACCCATTAAGCACGTAATTGTCATCGTGGGAGAAAATCGGTCTTACGACCACCTTTTTGCCACCTACGTTCCAAAGGCAGGGGAGAGCGTAAGTAACCTGCTTTCCAAAGGGATTGTGAATCCCAATGGCACACCCGGGCCGAAGTATTCTCTGGCCGCGCAATCCTCCGCCGACATCACCGGCAGCACCACGTATCAGATGAGCCCTACGACGGGGAAAGCTCCCTATACGGTTCTGCCTGCACCCCTAAACGGCGGACCGTCGAATGTGTGTTCGAGCTATGGAATGTGCAACCTTGGGGATGCCGAATCGTCCGAAGACGGACTGCCCGAACCGCCGGACCCGTACTACAATTCGCTCCTTGTCGGTGGCAGTGGACTGAAAGGCAAAGTTCCTGATTCTCGAATCACGGGGGTGAGCGACACATCTCCATACTCAACGCTGGCGCCCGGCCCCTTCCAAATCACCAATTCCAGCACTTTCCCTTACAACTCTTACGCCAATAGCCCAGTACACAGGTTCTACCAGATGTGGCAACAGGAGGATTGCAACGCTTCGCATGCAACCACAGCGAATCCGAGCGGCTGCCTGGCTGACCTCTTCACGTGGACTGAAGTTACAGTGGGCTCGAACGTGAATGGCAAGGCACAACCAAAGAACTTCTGTACGGATTACGCACCTGGCTGCACGACTACCGGCGAAGGTGCAACGGCGATGGGCTTCTACAACATGCTTCAGGGCGATGCACCCTACACCAAAACACTCACGGACAACTTCGCAAGCAGCGACAACTACCACCAGCCAGCAATGGGTGGGACAGGGCTGGACAGCATCATGCTGTTTTTTGGCGATGCGATCTGGTTCAAGGATCAGAACGGCAATCTCGTTCCTCCCCACAAACAGATGACATTCCAGGGCGGCCCCGTAGATGAAATCGAAAACCCGAACCCTGTGGCCGGAACCAACAATTGGTGGACACAGGACGGTTACGGCGGATTTGGCAACAATGGCGCATCTACGGGTGTCTACGGCGGAGGAAGTTACAGCAACTGCTCGGATCCCTCGCAGCCTGGCGTCGGTCCGATCTTGACCTATCTAAGTTCGTTGAAGCGTCCCGTCAAACCAAACTGCGATCCTGGCCACTACTACCTGTTGAACAACTACAACCCGGGCTACTTCGGAGATGGGAGCAATGCCTATGAGGATGTAAATCCCAACAACACGCCCTTTACGATCCCCCCAACATCGCAGCGCAGCATCGCGGATGTGCTGTTAGAGCACAACGTCTCATGGAAGAGCTACAACGACCAGTGGGACCGCTATCTCGCAGACAAGTATCAGCTCAACTACGGGACCGTGGGGCAGCAAAGCGATGCATACTGCAACATCTGCAATGGATTTCAATACCAGACCCAGGTCATGGCCAACCCGGAGGTTCGAACCACACACATCGTCGACACCGATCAACTCTACGAGGACATCAGGGACAGCAAATTACCCGCAGTGTCGTTCGTAAAGCCGAGCGGATGGGTCGACGGTCATCCGGCGTCATCGAAGTGGGATTTATTTGAAGGCTTCGTGAAGAAGATCGTCGATATGGTGCAGGCGAATCCAAGCCTTTGGAAGTCGACTGCGATCTTTGTCACCGTAGATGAAGGCGGCGGCTATTACGACTCCGGCTACGTTCAGCCGCTCGATTTCTTTGGTGACGGCACTCGTATTCCGATGATCGTGGTGTCTCCGTATACGAAGCCCGGACATATCTCCCACAACTACGGGGATCACGTCTCGATTCTGAAATTTATTGAGCGTAACTGGGGTTTGCCGACTATCTCAAGCCGCAGCCGCGACAACTTGCCGAACCCGACTTATAATCCCTCAGCCAGCCAATACGCTCCAACCAACAGCCCAGCCATCAGCGATCTTTTCGATATGTTCAGCTTCTGAGTGCAACCCGCTTACGCGGCATCGCCCTGCCATAAGGAGGGTGGTGCCGCGTTACATCTCATCACGATGTGTGCAACATGCCTCACGCTCAGAGTGGATCGATCAATCCGCCGCAGCAGCAGCCACTAGCTAACCTGAGCATCAATACCCCGCAGTATCGACACCCATAGTTGAGTACCGCATGTAGTTGAATGCCGCATGGGTTTCTGAGGTCCTCTCAACTCCATTCACATATTGGTTTGCAGATGGGCGGTGAGGAATATCGCTCAAATTGCGCATGGATCGCCATAAAGATGAGCTTCCCATGATCGCTTTTGGTTTACTTTATTCTTTAATCGTTCGCAGACTTGCGGTTCCCTCTTACGAGATTGGATTAGGGAGCAAATTCTCGATCCGCACATGTGCCTGCTAAGCATTGCGAGGAAACATTATGGACACGCTTACTACTCGCCGAAAGTTTCTTTCTCATAGCGCCTTAGCTGCAGCTGGCGTAGCCAGCACTGGCATGTCCCGTACCGATGGGAAGACGGATGGAGACAAGACAAAGCCCGAGGAACTGCCCCGCTATTCGCCGCCTAAGAAGCCTGTGATCATCACTCGGGAAACCGGAGACGAAACCGTCAAGGAAGCCTATGCGATGTTGCTGCAAGGCACGGACACGCTCGATGCCGCACTACATGTCTGCGCTGGAAGAGAGGATGACCCCAAGGACCACAGCGTTGGCTACGGTGGACTGCCGAACGAAGATGGCGTCGTCGAACTTGACGCATCGGTGATGCATGGTCCGACGCGACGCGCTGGAGCGGTCGGTGCATGCCAGAACATCCGGCACGCTGGCCTGCTTGCAAAAAAGGTCATGGAGCGCTCGTCGCACGTGATGATGGTTGGAGCCGGCGCAGAGAAGTTCGCTGTTGCGGAGGGGTTTCAAAGAGAAGATCTCTTTACCGACGATGCACGAAAGATCTGGCTGTTGTGGAAGGAGAATGGCCGCGGCTGGTGGGGGCCCGGAATCGATAGTCCGGATTGGAAGCCGTCGCTTGATGCGCCGAAGGGAGCCATCCCAAAAGCTGCACTGCTGCCAGGACACCCGACGCCTGAACAATCTGCAATGGTGCTGAGCGAGATGAAGCGTCTTACAACATTGGCCGACCGCATGGGTATTCCTGCGAACCTGCGGCGCGAGGCCGTCAGGGAGATTCTGTGGCCAACCACCGGAACAATTCACGTGTCAGCCTTGAATACGGCAGGTGAGATGTCTGGAGCTACCACCACTTCAGGACTCGCATGGAAGATTCCGGGACGGCTTGGAGATTCGTCGATTATTGGCGCGGGCTGCTATACGGACCAGGACATCGGCTCGGCCGGCGCGACAGGAAACGGTGAGGAGAACATCAAAGTTGCCGGAGCTCACACCATCATCGACAGGATGCGGCAAGGCGCATCCCCAAAAGAAGCTGGAATGGAAGCGCTTCGCCGCATAGCGCGCAACTACAACAACGACATGACGCGACTGCGCTATCTCGACATGATCTATTACATCCTGCGTCGGGATGGCGCGTACGCCGGTGTCTCTCTCTGGAGCACGCGCGACATTGGCGTGCAGAAGAAGTTTGTCATCCACGATGGCACGCTTCGCACCGAGCCTTGCGACTATCTCTTCGAAGGCACCACGCTTAGCATCCATCCCTTCTAAAAAATCAAAAGCCTTTCAGGCACTCGCTGAAAGGCTTTGCTGACGTGATTCCGGCTGTCGCCAGACGCGCAGAGTGCAATCAAGCAAGGCTCAATGCGACTGCGACTGCTGAGCGGCAATAGCGGCTCCCAGAGCGCCAGCATCTGTACCAAACTGCGCGGGCACAACCTTGATATCGCAAAATCCTCGCGCAAATTGCTGTGCATACGCATGCACGTGCTCCAAAAAATATGGCCCCGAGGAGGCGACTCCGCCGCCGATGACAAAGACCTCCGGATCGATCAGTTTTTGCACATTTGCCAGCGCCATGCCCAGATATCGCATCGCCCGGTGGACCACGCGCTCCATTAGTTCATTCCCCTCTTGTGCAAGCGCAAAGGCTTCAGAAGTTGACACGGGATGGCCCAGGGCGTAGCTGGCATCGCGGGCGATGGCCGTTCCGCTGGCGATCCCCTCAAGCGCACCGGCCACGCCGCTGGGTGCAAGCGCGCCCTCCGGATCCGCAACGATATGCCCGATCTCTCCAGCGATGCCGTGAACCCCGCGCCAGATGCGGCCATTGAGGATGATGCTGCTGCCAATACCGGTCGAGATGGTGAGGAACACACTGGAAGAAGCATTCTTAGCCGCGCCAAATGTATCTTCGGCCAGAGCCGCTGCATTCGCATCGTTCTCGAGAACGACTACCCTTCCAAGCGCCTCACTCACGTATTCCACCAGCGGCACGTTTTGAAATCCATACACATTGGAGGCATAGACAACCTCGGTCCGCTCCGGGTTGAACATACCCGGCATACCTATACCAACTTGCTGCGCCCTGGGCTGCCCTTCTTCTACTGCCTGTACTTCCTCGATCACGCGGTTCAACACACTGCGCCAGCCATCTTTCGGTGTAGCGATGACTTTCTTCGAGGTAAAGCTCTGATCGTCCAATACACCGATGGAGATCTTTGTGCCGCCGATATCAATGCCGATACTTGTTGTCATATTGGTGCTGTTCCCCAGTGAAAACCCTGCAGAGCACAGGCGCAATCTGCGAGTTCCTCTTCGTGCGTCTGTCTCAGGTAATACCCAGTGTATGAAAAATGGAAGACGGGCGCCAAATAGTAGTTCATGGGTGCCTGAGCTTGTATGAGTGTATCGATTCAGCATGCGTGGCTCTCTTCGGTCGCACAGGGCCACGCACGGATTCAGGAAAAGTTAGAATTGCAAGCACGAGCAGAAGAAACCTTGTGGCGGGATGCAAAACCTGGCCTATTTTATGGATTACTCATCCAACGAGCACAAGAGAGACACGAGATGACGCTTGAAATCTGTGTGGACTCCGTCGAGTCCGCGATCGCGGCCTATCGAGGCGGCGCTCAGCGAGTGGAGTTATGCAGCAATCTGGCGGAGGGTGGAATTACACCAAGCGCGGGATTGATTGAATACGTGCGAGAACATGTGCCCCTGACCTTGAGCGTTCTTCTCCGTCCAAGGCCGGGCGACTTTGTCTATACAGACAGCGAATTGGAGGTCCTAAGATACGACATTGAGCAGGCGAAGAGACTTGGTGCGGATATGGTTGTCTTCGGCGTGCTTGATGGGAATGGCGATGTCGATTATGAACGGACATCGGAACTGGTCCAACTGGCGCGGCCACTGAAAGTCACTTTCCATCGCGCATTTGACATGACGAGGGACTTATTCGCGTCACTCGATGTTTTGATGGCGATGGGCGTGGATCGCATTCTAACGTCAGGCGGAGAAATTCGCGCAGTCGATGGCGCAGATACAATTCAGCGCTTGCAGCACAAGGCGCAAGGTAAGATCACCCTGATGCCGGGGGGAGGCATTACTCCCGCGAATATTCTTGAAGTAGCTACGCGGACGGGCGCAACCGAATTCCATGCAGGATTGAGGAGGGCCGTTGCAAGCCCCGGCAGGCATCAAAAGGCGCCAGTCTTCTTGGGAGAAGCTTCTCGAAATGCCAAGACGTGCGAGGGTGAATACACCAGATTTGTCGTGATCGAGGAAGATGTACGAGGATTGCGGAATCAATTGCTACAGATAGAAACTCCTCAGCAATCCTAGCGCAGGCGACATGGTTCGGCGAACAGCATTGTTCGCCATACAGTACATCATCTATGTCCCTCAAGTCAGACATCCGTGCCAAGCGTATTCTTCGCCGCAGTCGCTCAATAGGAATGGCAGCTATCGAACGCCCGCCACCGTACGATCCTGGTTTTACCGAATCCCCTAAAAAAACAAGGCGCTCGAACCCTTGGGGGTTGAGCGCCTTGTCGGTTGAGAAGTTAGAAGTTAGAAGGTAAATTCGCCTCCGAATCGAATCACTCGCGACATTCCCCCAGTTTGTCCAGCGTTGAACTGTCCAAAGTTCGCAGCCGAATTCGTGGTGATGGTACCGTTGACGTTCGATACGGTTGTCGAGCCTTGCAGATTCCGGTTGACTCCGTAATACACCGGGTGATTGAACGCATTACTGAAAGTGCCAGTCAGATTCAGCCTGTACCGCTCCTTGATGCTGATGCCCTTGCTCACCTGGGCGTCAAACATGGTCTCCCGTGGGCTTCGTGCACCGGCAAGGGTACGGGGAGCATTTCCTAACATCGGATTGCCCTGGGTTCCCGGAGTGCTAAACGCTGCAGGATTCAGATATGACGTGAAGTGCGAGTTCAACGCATTGTTCTTCCAATTCTTGTTGATCAGCGGTACTCCTGGCATGATATTTGGCCGTAGTGTATAGCCAGCCGGTAACGCTCCTGCAACGCAGTATTTGGCGGGAGCCCTGGGTGTGCAGCCATCCGTTCCAGCAGGCGTAATGGAGGTGAAGTATCCGGCTGAACCAAGAGCAACGACATTGGGAACGCCTGATGCAACCGTGAGAATCCCCGCAGTCGAAATGTTTCCAATGATCTGGTTCAGAATACCGACGTGGGTATCGAAGGTCCGCCCCCTGCCAAACGGAAGCTCATAGGTATAGCCAGCCTTGAGCTTGCTCGCCTGATCAAAGCTCGACACCGCCCACTCGTTTGCCGTGGACAGCGGATTTTGCTGCGGGGCTGTGCCAAAGCCGCCCGAGTTTGCGCCTGTACCGGTATTCGGAACATTATCCAGCGACTTTGACCAGGTGTAATTGGCCAGAAGAGACAAACCACGGCCCATGCGCTGATTGATGCTCGCGTAGAAGCCATTGTAGGAAGAGCCTCCATCGCGGGGATAAATCTCATTGAGCGACTGGTTGAAGAAATTCTGATACGGATTCAGCATCTGCAGTTTGGATTCGTTCACGACTGTGCCATTCTGCGTGATGCCATAGGGATTTGGGACAAAGGCACCCAGGTTCACATTGTTCTGGATTGCGTTGGCGATCGTCGCAATCGATGGAATATTGAGCGCGCCTGAAAAGGTACCGATCAGGTGTGTGCCTTTCAGCCCCTGATAGGTCGCCTGCAAGAGCGTCTTGTTCGCAACCTGGTATTGCAGGGTCGCCGCCCAGGCCTGGTTATAGGGAACAGTATTTCTTTGCGATACATAGATGGGATTGAGTCCCGTTGAATACAGGATGGGGCCGCGATTTCCCTGAAGCGCTGTGTATGCGGAGGAGAGGGGTCCCACCGGATTGGTAATGTAGTTCACCGTTGAATTGGGCGTCACGCCGCCGATCTGGTTGCCAACTGCCTGTGCCGCAACATTGAAGTTCGGATCGGGTATGTTCTCATATCCGCTCAGTGGAAGGTGCGTCAGCATATAGGACGCGCGAACCGTGGCACGCGACGTTGGCGCATAGGAGAAGCCGACCCTGGGCTCGATGCCATAGTAGTTGATGGGCCAGATTGTATGCGGATTCCCGCAGGCGGAAGAGAAGCAATACGCAGCGTTGGTAGGTAGACCATTCAGAGTTCCCGGTGTGTTGACCCTGATGTAGGCCTGATTGTTGAACTTTTCAGCCCTGGGCGTCTCGATGTTGTAGCGAAGACCGAGGTTCAGGGTGAGGTTGGGAGTCACATGCCAGTCGTCCTGGAAATATCCACCATAATAATGCCAGCGATAGTATCCATTGACGAGCTGTGGCGTGTTGGAGAATGCAGAGATCGTTCCCAGGATGAAGGTAGCGAGAGGCGCACCGCCGGTCGCACCGTTGTTGGTTTGACCACCAAGAAAGTTGTATTTGCCGCCGGTAGCACCGCTGAGGTCATACTGATTGGACTGAATCCAGCGGAGGTCCACGCCAAACTGGAAGAGATGCTTGTTGTGCGTCCAGGTAATGTCGTCGCCGAGGATGAAGTTTTGATCCACCTGGATGGCGGCGTTCGAAAGACCCATCTGTATCGTATAACCGACGCCATTCTGATTCAGATTTCCCAGACTCGGAAAACCCTTGCCGAAGGTGGCCGGCGTCAGACCATATTTCGCAGCAAAGTCCTGCGTGTTGGCACTGGGCGGCGAGAGGCGTTGCTGGTTAACCCGCAGGAAGCTGTAGCGGAAGACGTTGACCACAGAGTTGGAAAAGGCGTGGGAATAGCCGATGGCAACATTATGCGTGCGTGCCGTGTCACTGGGAACGATGGTAAGCGGGTTGTTTGGATCCACCGCAAAGAATCGATGCGCTTCCACGGGGATAACAGTGTAGCGGCCATAGATCTGGTCGGAGTTCGGGAAGGTGTGATCGATACGGAAGGAGTAACGATTATCGACGTTTATCACGCCACGGCGATAGATGCCATTGGTTCCATCGTTTTGAGAGGCTGCATCCGGGGAGTCGTACTTGATATAGGGTCCCGGATTGCTCGGCGTGGGAAAGAGCGACAATACATATTTCGCAAATGGGTTCATTGCCAACTGGGGTCCCACATCATCGGGGCAGGCTCCGTTGACTTGATAGGCAGCCGCGCAATCCGCAGCAGGGCCGTTGATCTGACGGATCAGGGACGCATTGTAGGGACCATTGGGAAAGCCGTTTGCGTCTACGGTCGACTGATAGTTGATGCCCCCAATTCTTGGTGCAGCGAGGGCTGCAGCGTATCCACTCGCCTTCAGAACCTTCTGATTCAGCAAGGTCAAAGAGTTGTGCATATGTCCCGCCAACTCATCGGGAGTTGGGAAGGTTCCGCGGAACGCATACTGATTCCTCATTCGGGCCGGCTCCACGCCAACATAGAAGAACGTCTTGTTATGCCCGTTGTAGAGCTTAGGAAGCCATACTGGTCCGCCTACGTAGAAGCCGTAGTAGTTTTCGTGGAGCAAGCTCTTCGCAAATCCACCGTCCGGAACCGCATTGAAGAACGGATCCGTATGGCGGTAGGTGATTGCCCCGTGGTATTCATTCGTGCCTGGCTTGCTGCTCTGGACAATGACGCCGGCGCCGGTGCGGCCATATTTGGCGGACAAACCCGACACGATCGTCGTTGTTTCCTGAACATCGCGCCCCGAGAGGTTCACGCCCGTTCTGGCGTAGCTTCCCTGGGTTACGTCTGATCCATCCACAAGGATGGAGCTGGTGCCCGGAGCCGCACCGCCGATGGCAATGCTTGCACCCGGCACTACGTAGCTGGTATACGCACCGGGATTCTCAGTGGAGATACCACCCGGCTGCAATGGGTCGCCGTTTACGCCAGGAGCCAGCAAGGCTGCTTCCAGCGAGCTCCGCTCTGGATAAGGAAGGGATTCAACAATTGCGTGGTCGACGGTCGTCGTCACATCCGACGTATCTTTTGAGAGAAGGGTATCCTGCGCGGTGACCGTCACAACCGTTGAGGCCATGCCAACTGACAGCGTCGCATTTACCGTTGTGGCCTGCGCCGCGCTGACGATAATTCCACTTGTAAGGGACCGTGAAAACCCATCCATGGTGACAGCGACGTTATAGCTCCCAGGATTCAGGAAAAGAACGCTGTAGCTGCCATCACCGTTGGTCTTTGTTGACTGCTTGACCCCAGTCTCCGTATTGGAGACCTCCACAGCCGCGTTCGATATCACCGCGCCCCGTGTGTCCTTGACAACGCCAGAGATGGAACCCTGTGCCGTCTGTGCATGCAATGTTCCCAGGCTCAGGAGCCAAACTACCAAGGCAAACCCAAACCACCAGGCAGCGTATGTTGCCGACCTGCGCCTTACTTCAGGTAACACCGCCGTTGTTGCAGGCGTGTGTCCTGAGAGATTCCGTATCATATGGACCACCATTTACTAGCCTCCTAAAGTTCGTGCCGATCACTACGACGGCGGCTTTTAGTACTCCACCGCTTCGCCGCCGAGGTACTGGCTCCCGCGAGAGCTATTCTTGCGTTCGGTGTGGTTTATAGTTTTCGATCTTAGACAGTGTCAACGCAGTGTTTCAGTTTTTAGGCGGAACTGCAGGCGTTTTATTTTTGCAGGGGTACCCAACCTTATTTTGCAATTGTCCCCCGTCGGAACCAGCATCTTTATCCATCCAATTTTAGAGGGAATATGGAATATTTCCCTTAATCCTCGATGCTGACGCCGGTTGATATCAGCAGAAAGCAACCTTGCAGATTTTGGAGTTATTGTTTTATCTAGAGAAACGTTCAGAGGTTTTTTTCAAGCGGTTCGCAGAGCGGTCGATGTCGGAAGAGAACTTGCGATGGAGTTAGTTCTCTCCAGTTGCAAAACTATGCGGGGGAGAATTCCCCGAGGCTGGAAGCCTCCTCCGCATCCGAAAAAACTCCTCACTGCTGGCTGCTGATGCGCAACAGCACCGACCCATGCTTGGGAACAACCGCGGTGTAAGTCCCTTCGCGGACCGTTTGGCTCTTCTTCGTCCACACATCGTAGATGCGGACGCCTGAATGGAAGCCGACGTCGCTCAGTTTCAGGGTCATGGGCGTCTCCAATTCCCCGCGGTTGAACAGGGCAACAGCCTTTGCTCCTCCGGAAAGCGGCTTCGACCATATCTCCAGCGGGCCCACAGCGGACACGCGGTCTCCCTGAATGCCAAGAGGGTCTTGATCGATGGCAATCGCATCCCGATTTTCGAGCAGCGCAAGCGTCTCGGGTGTTGCCTTACTGAGGTCGTTACCGGCCAGCAATGGAGCCGCCAGCATGACCCACAGGCTCATGTGGGTGCGGTATTCCTCCAGGGTCATTCCGCCATTGCCGATTTCCAGCATGTCCGGGTCATTCCAGTGGCCGGGGCCCGCATACTTCGCCAGTCCGGCCTGGGCAAAGCCGATCAGCGACATGCGCTCATATTTATCCGTGATGTCGCCGGTCGTGCGCCAGAGGTTTCCGCCTACCTCCGGCCCCCACTCCCAGACGTTGTTCATTCCATACTGGCAGAGGCTGTAGACAATGGGACGGCCTGTTGCCACCAGAGCTTTGTGCATCTTCAGATAGGCTTCCTTCTGCGTTGGGAAGGCCGCGGCAATATTTCCCTTCCCCTCAGCTCGCAGAACACTCGAGAAGCTGCACAAATCGTATTTCAGGTAGTCGACACCCCAAGCGGCATAGGTCTTCGCATCCTGTTCTTCATGGCCCAGGCTGCCCTCGTAATGGGCGCAGGTCTGGGTTCCGGGCGAGGAATAGATGCCCAGCTTTAAGCCCTTCGAATGAACATAATCTGCCAGAGCCTTCATATCCGGAAATTTGCTGTTGGGCTGGAGCACGCCGTTTGCGTCACGCTGGCCCTGCCACGCATCATCGATATTCACGTAGATGTAGCCCGCGTCTCTCATGCCATTCGCGACCATTGCATCCGCAGCGGCACGTACATCCGCATCCGTGACTTTGCTCCCAAAATGATTCCAGCTATTCCAGCCCATCGGCGGAGTAGCAGCAAGCGGCAGGCTTTGCGCGATGGCGAGGCTGCCGGAGATAGACAGGAGAGCACTGCAGACAGCCAATAAGCTCAAGCGACGAGTAAGAGATACTTTGCTTTTCATAGTCGTGGAATTTCGATCCTCCGTAATAGTTCCCTGCTGAAGAGCAGGCTGCGTGACATCCTGGCTGGAATCACGCAGCCTTTGGATCTAGCCTTTTGAAGCCGAGACAGCGTCGGCGGAAGCGCCGTCGTCAAAAGCAACTGCCTGTCCGGTGCGAGATAGATCGTTGCCGGCGAGCACGATTCCTGCGGACGCTTTGCCCTCGACCTGCAGGAAGGTGTGCGTGCCGTGCGGCGCCCTGGAGCCATGCAGGTAGGCATCCTGCGTATCGCGGAGCGTGACCATCGGCTGGCTCTCTGCGGGAGCTGTTCCCTCGAACCCGGAAATCGCGACATCCTTCACATCATCGCAGAAGAGAAGCGGACGGGCGTCAGGCGCCGCCGTACGCACTTCCACGTTCCGCAGACGAATGCGGTTCGCATGGCGTACATACAACCCCGAGGCAGGCAGCCGTCCGAACATCCGCGCTTCAGGATAGGCAGCTTCCTGCTCAGGTACGGTACGCCTCAACCACGTCGAGCTTCCCCGCTCCTCGGTCCGCAGGCATATGTCTTCGAGCGTGATTGCTTCAACCGGCATATCGGGAAGGCCGGTGATGGAACTTGTCAGAATCGCCCCCGATGCATCCAGCCCCTGAATCATCACGTTGCGCAGATAGCTGCCGGAATGAGGCGTCCGCTTCCCCAGCCTGATAAAGAATGGAGTGCGAGCATTCTGCATACGAATGTTGCTGACGACGATGCCCTCAAGCGTGCCGCCGTCTACCATTTCAATGGCGATACCAGAAGTCAATCGCTGATTCAGAGGCACGTCATCGTTGTAGATGACGGAGTTGCTGAACACGATATTTTCTACTGCGCCGCGGGTTGCTGTGCCGATTTTGAATCCGTTGCAGCAAGTGGTAAGGACGCAGTTCGTAACAGTAATGTTCTTAGTCGGCAACACCTCGCCGTAGGGGTTCTCACTCTTGATACAAATGGCATCGTCGCCGGTGGCAATGTCGCAATCGGAAACAAAGACGTTGCGCGATGCGGTTAAGTCCATGCCGTCCGTGTTTGGCGCGAAGATAGGATTGCGCACACGAATCCCTCGGATGAAGACGGATTCGCAGGCAACGGGCCGCATGGTCCATCCGGCTGCATTGATGAGGGTCACGTCCTCCACCCGCACATTCCTGCAGTATGCAAACTCAAGCATGGGGGAGGGCCGGCGCGGAGTTGCAGGCTCCCAATCCCATGCGATGACGTCGCCCCACATATCGCCCGCGGCTGGCTGCGGGCGCCCTTTGCGGCGCCAGAAGGCTGAGCCCTGACCGTCGATGGTTCCGAGGCCCGTGATGGCGATATCCTCTGCATCGCGCGCGAAGATAAGATGCCTGCCGTTGGCGTCTCCCATCTCCGGAGGGCCTGCGTTGTATTTGTAGTCTTTGATATCTGTGCTGCCACGCAGGATCGCGCCCGATTCGAGGTGCAGCGTTACGTGGCTGCGAAGCACAAGGCCACCCGTCAAAAACACTCCCGGGGGGACATAAACGACACCGCCACCTGCGTGTGAGGCCTGGTCAATGGCCTTCTGGAGAGAGTCCGTATTTAGCGAACTTTCCCCGGGTCTGGCCCCATAATCCAGAACATCGAAGACGCGCATCGCTGAGCTCCCTGCGCCAGGAAGCATGGCGACACCAGAGAGCCCCAAAAGAGCGAGAAAACTGCGACGATGCATCATCACACCATCTCAGCTTCGGCGGGCAGCACCTTGATCTCGATCTGCTGCGTTCCAAGGCGGGGATGCTTCGCACGCAGGATTACCGTACCCGGCGTCTCCAGCGCACGAATCCAGATCGCACCTGTTCCGCCGACCAGCGCAAATGGATTATCGCCAATGATGGTGGCGGGACCGCTGATCTCAAATACGATCGGATCATTGGCGATAGGACGGATCTGCTCAAACTCATCCGTCACACGAACAACCACGCGAGTTGTGTCAGCGCCATCTGCTACCAGTTCGTGGTCGTCGGCAACAGCAAAGAACTTCTGGTCCACTCCCTTGCCGGAATAGGTTTTGGAGATCACCAGCTTATCGTTGAGGAACCCGTCGATCCGAAGATCTCCCCAGTTCCTGATCTGCTCCTTGCGGAACGGCACCGTGAATGGCGCATATTTCAAATGGGCGAATTCCTTGCGATCGGGATCTGCTTCGGCCAGCAGCTTAAATCCCGAGCCCGTATCGAGATAAAACTTCAAATGGTCGCAATTGGAGCAGACTACCGCGGTCGTGAAGCCCGTATTTTCATCGTTGCGCGCCCAATGGTAAGCCGGCTCGAGAACAACTTCCTCTTCGGGATCACACTGTGATTTATAAAAACCGGCAGCAGGCTTTGGTTCACGAAAGATGTCAGAAACACCGTGGTAGCAAATCCGATCTCCCGATCCAAAGTTGGCATGCGTGTTGTAGTCGAAGGCGCACCAGCCCAGCCCGCCAGCGTATCCAGGATTCGATGCCAACTGGTCATGGATGCGTGCATGGCGAAGAGTGTGTTCGCGGAGGCGGTCGGAGTTGTCGGTGGAGCGGGTCGGGAAAGTGTGCCCCACAAACTCGGTATTCAGGTAGAGGGGATGGTTCGGCGGTTGTAACGGAAATCCGAAATCGTTGTTGGTATAAACGTCTTCAAGAAGTTCTGAAGTATAGCTGGAACGGATGCCGCCAGTCTGCCGCGAAGCATCGAGCGCATGCGCTAAAGTATTTGTGCGCAGATAGAAGTTGTGGTCGTCCTTGGACTCATTGATACGCACGCCCCACAGAATGATGGATGGATGATTCCAGTCGCGGCGAATCATGCGGCGCACATTATCCACGGCAATGTCTTTCCACGGGCCGTCGCCAATATGCTGCCAGCCGGTTATCTCTTCCAGCACCAGCAATCCAACCTCATCACAGGCATCCAGAAAATGCCTGGATTGGGGATAATGCGAGGTGCGCACGATATTGCACTTCAGGCTGTTCCGCAGAATCCGTGCATCGCGGCGCTGAACGCGTGCGGGCATGGCCTGCCCGACAAAGGGAAAGGTCTGATGTCGGTCGAGTCCACGCAGCTTGATGATCTTGCCATTGAGCGAGAAGCCGCGGTCGGTAAACTTCGCCTCGCGAAAGCCGATGCGGCGTGAGTCGCGATCTACCGCGACGTTCTTGTCGAGAAGCTGCACATGAACGGTGTAAAGCGTCGGCGCCTTCAGATCCCACAGCTTGATGCCCGTGAGATTGGTGAGCACAACCGTCTGCGATAAAGGCTCTGTACCATGAGCGACTCCATGCCACGGTACGGAAGCCTTGCTGATTACGCGTTCGCCATCACGCAACTCCACGGAGAGCGCATAGCGCTTCGGCTCGATCGGCGTCGCGGAGTCAAGGAAGCATTTCACCTCGACGGAAGGATGTTCCGATAGAACATCGACTGGCCGAGCAAAGATGTTTTCGAGATAGGTTGCCGGCACGATGCGAAGATTCATCTCGCGGTAAATGCCGCCAAAGGTGAGGTAGTCCACCTCATAGCCGAAGGGTGGGATGTCTGGCCGCTCGCTGGAATCCAGGTGGACGACGAGAACATTGTCTCCATCCCAGTCAACATGCGAGGTAAGCTCGAAGGAAAACGGCGTGTAGCCGCCCTTGTACTCGCCGAGCTTCTCTCCATTGATAAAAACTGTGGAGGCCGTCATCGCTCCTTCAAAGTCCACGAAGACTCGCTGGCCTCGAGCTGCCTGCGGAAGCTTGAAGCGCCGCCTGTACACCGAAGTAAACTCATAGCTCTTCTCGTCAAAGCCGTGCCACGGCAGGACCTTGTTCGTGTGCGGAATCACCACGCGCGCGAAGCTGGAGTCATCGAACTCCCGTTTGAAATCGCCCTCGGTCAGCGTGGGGCTGAACCGCCAGCCACGATTGAGCGGCAGAATGCGCAGAGTCTGCGGCTGAGGGTTATGAGAATGCTTTGTCATCTCGCCAATTGCGGAGGGGAGCATCGTCGCCCCTGCCGCAAGAGTGCTGGCCTTAAGAAAATGCCTGCGGTCCAAGTGTTCTCCTTTTCGACTCTACCGTTCTGCGCTGAATTCGATCTCGTTAGCCCAGTGGGTCTTCCAGTCATCATGGAAGGTAATGGAATTCGTGATTGAGACGCTGCGTCCTGTAGCTAGCTCGTGCGCCGGCCCCTTGTTGTCATTCACGCGGCAGGTGAACTTCACCGTCTTTCCCGCGAGGATCTGCTTATAAACTTCCGGCATCTCACTCCACGGAATCGCCGCTTCCACCACGCGCGTGTTGGCATCGCGGCGAATGACAAGCTTGCCCGCGACCGGGCCACCATCGATCGGCGACTTTGGCTGGCGCGGAAAGAAGTGCTTGCGCGGCATTCCGGGAGACTGCAGCCGCCAGATCTCGGTGCCTCCACCATATTGGTTCGCGACCGGATTCAATGCGTACTCGTAGTCTGTGTCCCAGTAGGTGATGAAGTGCGGCATTACGCCCGGCGGATTCGGCAGCCACGGCTTATCCCGCAGGACGTTGAGGGCAATCTGAACGTTGTCGTGTTCTCCGCTGCCCGAAGGCACATCGAAGTGCTTGCGATACGAATAGTGCCGTACCCCCTCCGGCCAGGTAAGTGTCTTCCCGTCCGGATCCGTGACGTGGTCAGGATAAAAGTACGCATCGTCATCGCGCTTTTCGAATCGCAGCATGCCCGCATCCGGGGTAGTGTCCGCGATCTTCGCCGCAAAGTAAAAGTTGTCGCTATCGTAGGCAAGGTACGCAGTCGCCAATCCATTCGCCGCACCCTGAGTAAAGTCCTTGAAGGGCAGCCAGGCTTCCTCGGTCATATTCGCGCCGATCCCGGTGCCCGGAAGGATCTGCGGCAACACTCCCTTCCAGTCCTCGAGATCCCCATCCACATGAATCGTGCGATGAGCAATCTGGTTCACGTGAATCTCTTCTTTGTGGGTGGCTTTGCCATCCGCACCGGTATCGAACTCTGCAGAGAGACCGTAGATGTTGCTGGGTGCCGGCTTGCCTCCGGTGATCGCGAAAGAGACATCCTTCGTCTCGTTCGCCGCAAGGGTCACGCTCTTGCTGGAGGAATCCATTGTCAGGTCGCCGAGCGTCACGCTCACGCGGCCCGTCACGGCATGGTCCAGGATGTTGGTTAGGGAGAGGCGCAGGTTTGCACCTGAATTGACTGGCGCAGTCATATCGTGCGCCACAATCTCCACCGGCGTATATCCCCTGGCATTCGCGGTCTTCAACGCAGCCAGCAATTTTGCAAACGACCCGGGCTGTCCATCGCCGCGGAGGAAATACCCCTGTCCATTCAGGGGAATATGAATCGCATTGCTCCCGACTTGTATCTGGTTGCCATAGAAGTCGTATGCCCGGATGAAGTGCCCGCGATTCGGCACGGTCAACTGTGCATCTGGCGCAACCTGGATGGAGCGGAAGACTGTGCGGTTCGGATCGTAGAGCTGCTTCAGATCGCCCAGGACCACAACTGTTCCGTCTTCCGGCCTGGCCTGGCCGCCCTTCTCCGCTGGTCGACCGTCAAAGACAAATACCCAGGGCAATCCGTTTTGAAAGAGCAGACGATTGAATGCGCGCTGACCGATAAACTTCTGAGTGGCGGCCACAGCCGCAGCCGGAGCCCAGGCCTGCACCACTGGATACACATGATCGCCGAAGGTGATGTTTCGGCTTTCGTAGACATTCCCACCGTAAACCCCAGCGGTTCGCGATTGACCCTGCGCCCGCATGGAAGCAATCACTCCGGCAAAGCGGTCTTCCGAATTCGCAATCCAGCTTTCCGTATCCCAGACGCGCACAGGCCCATAGGGACTCTTGCGATGTATCCACTCGGGCACCTCCGAGGGGTCTGCGGCGAGCGCCTGATAATGAACGCTTACGAAATCCAGCCACTTCAAAAAATCCGTAGATCCGTCGGAGAAAAGCTTATCGCGCGCGTTGGAAGAAGAGGATGTGCCCCCAATCAATACGTTGACTCCAGCGCTCTGCCGCGCCGCCTCAACCCCCAGCGCCATGTGAGTAAAGATCTCCCGGTAACGAGGGATATCGGCTCCCCAGCCGGAGATCGAGATGCTCTCCCACGGCTCATTCCACAGCTCCACGGCATTCAAGTTCCCCTTGGGCCAGCCATAGCGTGAGGTAATGTGCTGCACCCAGTTCTGGAAGTCGCCGTCATAGGAAGGCAGCCATGCCTGGTCGGACTTCGTCTTCAGCATTTTGCCATCAGGGGTGAGCCATGGCCTGGGCCTTCCCAACGGCTGCGTCATCATGGTTCCGCTGTCGAGCGTAAGCATGACCGTGACGTCATGCGCCTTGATCCATTGCATGTATGTGTCGAGATCCTGCGTGCTCCTGGCATACTCGGGAGCATTCCGAGGGCTGTAGGAGCCGGCAAGCCGCATGCCTTTCACCCCCAGCTTCTCAAACAGCACCAGCACGCCCTCGTTCATATACTGTGGCCAGGTAGCATCCAACGCGTAGGTGGGATACTGCACTCGACCGGCATCCGGAGTGATAGTCCGAACCACTGCTGCGGCAAACGCGCGTCCATGTCCAGCGAGCTCGGCCACCAGAACATAACCGCCAAAGCGCTCAGGGACCTGAGGACGAACGGTGACATCCTGAAAACCCGATGGAGGCAGATCGACATCCACAGCCGTAGTGCCTTCATCCGCTACCTTGAAGACATGGGGCACCCATACATCTCCGGGGGGCACGCTGGTGCGGTAGTTGATGAGGCTCAAGCTGCCCTTCGCCTGGATGCGCTGCTTCGTCTTGTTGGTAAAGCGAAGTGTGAGTTGCATATCCTCGCCGGGCAACAGCACGTTTGCCATCGTGGCGCCGCCAGCCTTAACACCAATCTCCTGTACCGAGTAGTCCGCGGCTTGCTCCCCGGCTGTGAGCCGGAAGGCCTCAGGATATCCCGGCATCTTGGCGCCGGTCACCATCTGGGCGCTGGCGAAGTTGGTTGCGATCGAAAAAAACGAAAGCAGGGATAGCCCAACAGCGGCTATCGCTCTGCGTGCAGGCAGGAGTGGAATCGAAGATAGGTTCATTTTTCTTGCAGCGCCTTAGGGTTGGGCTTAGCGGACATATTCAATCGCAACGTTGCCCCTCGCACGATATCTGCGTGCGTTATTTCGTATCTGTTGTAGGGCAAACCATCCAGCTCCGCCGACTGGATATATTTGTTTTCAGAGGAGGAAGCAGGAGCCAGGATGGTAAAGTTCTTCCCATTTGGCTGGTGAATCACGACGCGAGAAAAGATGGGGCTGCCGAGCGCATACACTGGCCGGCCGGGGCAAACAGAATAAAAACCCATCGCACTGAGGACATACCAGGCTGACATCTGGCCTGCATCGTCGTTCCCCGGCAGGCCCGCCGGCCCCGTATGAAATTCATCGTGCATAATCTGGCGAAGATGCAACTGCGTCTTCCACGCGCTCCCAGCGTAATCGTAAAGATACGCGATGTGGTGGCTGGGCTCGTTCCCCTGGTCGTAAAGCTTGGCTGCAAACAGGCCGTCGAGCTTCGCGATAAAGGGCGCGTTTCCTCCCATGGCCTGAATCAGGCCGGCAATGTTTTGCGGAACGAAGAACGTGTATTGCCACGGCACGCCCTCCGTAATATATGGATAGGCCTTTCCCGGATCGAAGGGTTCCGACCAGGTTCCGTTTTGATAGCGCCCTCTCGCAAAGCCCACAGCAGGATCAAAGACATTGCGCCAGTACTCGCTCCGTTTGGCGAAGTCACGGGCATCCTCTTCCTTGCCAAGGGCGTGCGCAAACGTAGCAGCCAGCGAGTCGTCGTAGGCATACTCCAGCGTTCTTGAGACCTGCTCCTGCTGGTGAAAGGCATCCAGAACCTTGTCCTCAAGCGGTATATATCCATACTGGAGGTAGGACGGCAGAGCTCGTCGGCCCTTTCCCTCCTTGTACTCCGCATCGGGTGGCGTGACCATCGCATTTTGCCTCACCAACCGATAGGCCGCTTCAACGTCGAAATCGTGCAGGCCCTTGCTGTAGGCATCCACTATCACCGCCGTCGCGTGATCGCCAATCATCTCGGAGGTGTAGTGATTCCAGGTCGGGAAGATCGGCATAAACCCTCCCTGCTCGCCTTTGGCAAGGAGAGATTGCACCATCTGCTCGTCTCGTGACGGATCCAGAATTGTCAGCAGCGGATGGAACGCGCGAAATGTATCCCATAAAGAAAAGTCGTCGTAATAGACCCGCCCCGGTCCAGCGTTATGAAGCTTTCCTTCGTTTGCGAAGCCGTTGTATGTACCGTCCGCATCGCTGACCACTCGCGGCACCAACGAGGCATGGAAGAGAGCGGTGTAAAACGTGGACCGTTGATCCCCCGTACCTCCCTGCACCTCGATGCGCCCCAGCAAGGTGCGCCAGGCCGCTTCCGCAGATTGTTCAACCTTGTCGAAGCTCCAGCCTGCGTTCTCTGTATCCAGATTCTTCTCTGCCTCTTCGATACTTGTGAACGAGGTGCCAACCTTGATCAGGACCTTCCCGCCTTGCAGGTGGGGAAAGGTTATAAAGGCCCCAAGATGCTTGCATCCGCCCGACTGCTCCGTTGTCCCCTGGCGAATATCTTCGCCGCACCAGACTCCGGACTTTGAAAAGGAATGGTCGAATCGGGCAACGAAATATCCGCTGAATCCTGCGGGCTCTCCAGCACCCTGGTACAAGCGATGCACCGGGTTATAGCCAACGATCTCATTCCGGTCGGCCCTGACCTGCACGTAGCCTTCGCCAGGCCGTGAATTTGGCTCCACAAGAATATTTGCGACCGCATTCTCCGGAAAGGTGAAGCGGAGCATGCCCGAGCGCGTGGTGCCGGCAAGTTCCACCCTGGTGGAGTAGTCGTCGAGCAGCACGGAGTAATAGGCCGGGGTTGAGGTCTCCGTCTGGTGCCGGAACGAGGAGGACCTGGCCGCCGGTGAAACCTTGAGCTCTCCAGTCGTAGGCATCAGCGTGACGCTGCCATACTCCTGCGTACAGCTTCCGCTAAGCCAATGGCTGCCGCGAAAGCCGGTGATCCGTGTGTCCTTGTAGTAATAGGGCGAGATGCACTTCGCCTCAGTAGGCTGAGTCTCGGGTGTCCAGCCCGTCATGCCGAAGGGCATTCCTACCACAGGGTAAGTTTGGCCTTCATTCGCGGTTCCAATCAGCGGATCCACCAACTCAAAGGGCGTGACGTTCGCGGCGGGCAGCGAAGTGGCTGCACACAGCAGGCCGCAAAGCAGGAAGCTGGACGCCGGGAAAACGCTTGAGATTCGCTGGAATACGCGGCTGAGGTTCCGCAGGCTGCGGCTGGATCTGGGGATTGCTACCACGTTCGAAGATATGCGCATTTTTCCAAGGCCGTAATGCTACTCACGTAAGGAGATGAGCGACCATGACATGGATGATCTGCATCTCTCCAAGGTTTGCGTTTCATGCCGCAAGGCCTTTTTTAGGCTCCGGCGGAATGAGTGTCAACGAAAACACTGAGTTTTCGAGGATATCGGGCTGCGTTTTATTTTCTGCGCTGCAACAGACCTATAGGAGGCTCCAGCAGCGCAGAGCGAACACTTTCTAAACTGCCAGGATCCCCTGATATTTCTCCAAAACAAAGCAACGCATGCCACCTTCACTCTAAGGAGCTATCTCTGGATCCCAGACAAATTCGTCTTACCTGATAAAACACAATCAGCCCGCGCACAACTGTGGCGCACCGGCATCTGCTGGGAGGAGCTCTCCATCCCAGACTCGTTCCAGCGTATTCCCTGCGTAAACGAAGGAGTTGGTAAGCGCATCGTAGCACTGCCCAACTCCCCCTTTGACGAAAATTTCGTCGACGTACATCGCTCGGTCGTCGGGGCTATTGAAAGAAGCTGAGATCGATTGCATTTCCCATTGCACTATAGCCAGCGTCATTGGGGTGCAAATGGTCATGGCTGTCATACGCTGGCAAAAGCATCAGCGGGTTTGCAGGGTCTCGAACGACTTTGTCAAAGTCGACGACTCCATCAAACACGCCGCTGGTGCGGATCCATTGATTCAGCGCTCCGCGAACCACCTCACCTTTTTCGCTGTAATATCCAGCGCCCTTAAATGGAGTGATCGTAGCCGCGAAGATCTTGATGTTGTGGTCATGCGCGCGTGCGGCCAGCTGCTGTAGACCCATCTCCATATCTTCCGCAGTCACCGCATCGGCGGGGTCGTTGTTGCGGACAAGACGCCCGATATCGTTGATGCCCTCAAGCACGATGACGTACTTCACTCCGGATTGCGTCAGCACATCGCGATCGAAACGGGCCAGCGCATTGGGGCCAGTTCCGTCATGCAGCAGCCGGTTGGCACCCATCCCCGCGTTCAGCACGGCAAGATTCGATGTCTTCTCATTGGACTGCAACCTGTGGGCGAGAATATCCGGCCAGCGCCGGTTTGCATCGAGCGATGAATGAACGCCATCCGTAATCGAATCACCCAGGGTCACTACCGCCGCGGCACTCTCCGCAGTGGTCTCTACGTCAACCCCTTTAAGGAAGTACCAGGAAGTAAGCTCCACTGGCGAATCGAATTTTGCCGCTCCGATGAAGTTGCCTTTTTGCAGGTAGCTCGTCTGGTCCGCCTCTCCGTGAAAGGAGGCGACGTCGATCTGCTGCGATGGGAAATAGCAGGTAATCGCAAGATCCGCAAATGGCGGCGTAGCCATGGCTACAACATCGCTCAACGCAATGCTTCCGGGGGGAATGATGATCGACGGTTTGCCATTGAAGGTAACCGGATGATCCGTTTCCGGCTGGATAGTGCCGTGACCTGCGCTGATGGCAACATGCGCGGCGCTAATCTCCAGCGGCTCGGTCCCAAACTCATTGGTAAACCGGATGCGCAGCGACTTGCCGGCAAGCGTGTTGTGCGCAATCTGGCGGAATGTTGCGCCCGCGAAGTCCGGCGTTCGCGAATTGCTTTGGGCAAAGGGTGCATTCGCCCAGCTCCCCACCCAGTGGCCGTTTGCTGGCGTTTCAGCGATAACCGGCAACGGAGCAAGCATCGCCAGCAGACATACGGCTGCAAGATGGATGCCCCTGCGTAGACGCTGCTGATTACCAGCCCGCCATACTTTTGCACACATAGAATTATTTCTCCTTACCAACAAGTTACGGTTTCAAGTCATCCGGCGCAGCCTGCGATAGCACTAGCGACGCATGAAGCGGCAGGTTTGCGGACGAGGTGCCTACCTCCACCACATACTCACCGGCGAGACGATGCCACGCGTTGTCTTCCACGGAAAATATAGAAAGATAGAGCGGGTTAAGAGGGATATCGACGCGTTGGCTCTCTCCCGGAGCAAGGCTAACCCGTCTCCACCCGGCCAGCCTGCGAAAGGGCTCTCCGGATTTCGCGGGCAGCGTTACGTAGACCTGCGCAACTTCATCCCCCTGGCGATCGCCACCGTTGCGGAGATCGAAGCTCACCGACTTTGCCGCAGGATCCACCTGAAGCCCGGAATAGAGGAAGCGCGTGTAAGAGAGTCCGAAGCCAAACGGAAACAGAGGCTGCTTGTTCTTCACTTGAAACCAGCGATACCCAGGGGTTAGACCTTCTCCGTTGTAATCGAGGGTGAAGCCTTCCGGCACAATGGATGCTTTTTTACCATCGACGCCCTGGTTCTTTTTCAGACCGGCCAGACCCGTGACTTGCGGGTACGGGAGGTCAGCTTCCGTAGCAGGAAATGTAACCGGGAGTCTTCCCGATGGATTTGTGCGGCCAAAGAGCACATTAGCGATAGCCTGGCCGCCCCCGATTCCCGGATACCATGCTTCGAGAATTCCTTTTACCTGGAGAGCCCACGGCATTTTGACCGGGCCTCCAGTCTCCAGCACGACAATCGTGTTGGGATTGGCGGCTGCTACGGCGGTGACAAGATCATCCTGCCGATTGGGCAAGCTCAGAGTCTCTGCATCGTGACCTTCGGCCATCCATTGGTCTACAAAGACGAGAGCCACCTGGGCGGCGGCGGCGATCCTGGCCGACTTCGCCAGATCAGCTCCGCTGTCATAGGTGATCGTGGTCTCCGGTTGCGCCAACTCGCGCACGCAGCGCAGCGGCGAGGATGGGAAATAGACAGGCGTATCGGTCCAGAGCGGAGTGCTGTGTGCCGGATCGATCGCATTGCCTCCGGGCGGGTCCACCTGGGCCGAGCCGCCGCCGGATAGAACCCCAACGTCTGCATGCCCACCGATCACAGCAATACTGCGAATGCGTTCGCGGGAGAGCGGAAGAATGCTGCCCTCGTTCCGCAGCAGGACGATGCTCTCTTCTTCGATCTTCTGCGCCTCATCACGACCGCGGAAGGGATCGACAACACGGCGAACGGGTGGGTCATCCACGATGCCGTTCGCGAACATGCTGCGAACGATGCGATGCACCATGTCATCCAGGCGGCTCTGCGGAACTTGCCCCTTAAGCACGGCTTCCTTGAGCGGAGCACCGAAGTACCAGCCGCCTGCCTGCTCCTGGTCGAGTCCGGCCAATGCAGCCTTGACCGTGCTGTGCGTGCCCCCCCAATCCGATAGAACCCACCCCTTGAAGCCAAAATCATGCTTGAGGACATGGTTCAGGTTGGAATCATTCTCGCAGGCATAATCTCCATTGACGCGGTTGTAGGAGCACATGATGCCAGCCGGCTGGCCGATGCCGATCGCAATCTGAAACGCAAGCAGATCCGTCTCGCGAAGAGCGCGTGGATTGAGAACCGCGTTGAGAGACTCGCGACCGGTCTCCTGATCGTTCAGCACGTAGTGCTTGAGATCTCCCATGACATGGTTGGATTGGAGGCCACGGGCCAGCTCGCCGACCATAACGCCGGAGAGAATGGGATCCTCACTTGCGTACTCAAAATTGCGGCCGTTACGCGGCTCGCGAATCAGGTTGACGCCCCCTCCGATCGACATGTTGAATCCCTGGTCGCGCAGCTCGCGGCCAATGACAGAGCCGTACAAATAGGCAGCCGTCGTATCCCAGCTAGCAGCCATGCCAAGGACGGAGGGAAGCAGGGTTGCATATCGACTCTGCAAAGCGCCCATGCGCACACCGACGGCAGAATCCGCGAGATTGATGTCTGGAAGGCGCAGCCGGGGAATGCCGGGGACGTAGCCAGCACCAAGATTGTGGCCCTTCGGGAGAGTTGCCCCGGAGAGAAGATACCCTACGCCGCCCTCTCCATGAACCAACTGAATCTTCTCGTCGAGCGTCATCTCATGAATCACCAGATCCGCTCGAGTGTCGGGGTCAAGCACGGGATTCATCCAGGGAAGCTGCTGCTTCAGCGGAGCAGTTGCAGCCTTCGTTTGAGCCATGCCGTGCAAGCAGCCAGAAGCGAAACCGGCGAGCACAAGCAAAGCGATTGGGGCGATCCTCATGAAGCATCCTTCCTTTGAAACGAAAGATGGAACATTGCAGTGTTGAATCTTGTATACGCAGCCAGCTACACGTACGGAAGCTAGCTGGTTGCCACCAGTTGCAGGTCAGCAATCTTCTTCAGCAATTCTGCTGGAACGGAACCGCGCTGCAGCGAACCGAGGAAACGAAGAATATCCTCTAACGTAGGAAGCGCATCCCAGCCTCTTTGCCGGCCTCCCGCGGCAGACGCTTTGATGGCAGCCGCGGCGGATGCAAATGTTATCGCCTCCCACGGAGAAAAGCCCCGGGCGATGCCAAGCGCGAACGCCCCGTGAAACGTATCTCCGCAGCCATTCGTGTCAAACGCCTGCACAGGAAATGCCGGAACATGCGTAATCGTCGCATCGGATCCGAGGCTGTAATAGCATCCCTCCGCTCCGGAGGTTACAACCGTGGCCAGGCGCCCGGTTCGCGACAAGCCGGCGCAGGCTTCGCGAGGATTCGTCGTACTGCTTGCCCAGCAGGCAAACTCCTCCGGCACGATCAGATAATCCGCAAGATTCGCCATGCGGAGCGCGTCTTCCGTCTGCCCTTCAATATCGCCGAGGATGGGCACATGCAGATTCCTGACCTTTTCTGCAACCTGGATCAATGCGGGATCCGCTACGTGATCGAGAAGAACGATCTCTGCGGATTGTATGAGTGATTCTGGAATATCCTCGCCCGCTATCGGCTTAAACATGGAAGCGTCAAAGAACACATTGCGGCTTCCCACACGATCGACGACGATGAAGCTATGGTAGGGCGCCGAATCTGCGTCGTGAATGATGTGCGCAGTATCAACGCCACGCCTGAGCAGTCCTGACTTGATGTAAGTCGAAAGCTCGTCGTCGCCAAAGCGCGCAATGTATGCGGACCGGCCCTGGAGCGTCCCCACGGCGGCAACCGCGGTGCACGCCGGGCCGCCGCCATGCCGCTCCACCGCGGTGAGCGGCGTTTTTACATTGGGCCGCGGGTAGTCGGAGACATAGAGCATGTCATCCACCGCTGCGACGCCGACCGAAAGTACATCGTAACGCTTTGCCATCCGGGTCCTTTTTACGCGCTGCAGTTCAGACTCATCGACTCAGCTGGCGCTTCCGTAATTCAGAATTGCGGTCGTGAGCTGTAAGTCCAACTCCAGCGGACGATGGGGAGCGATGCCGGCCTTCTTGAGCTCGGAGTGATAAGCCTTCACCGCCTCCGCGGGCAGGATCTCGCCGTCGGCAACATGACGAAGATACTCGACAAACAACAGCTGATCCTCGGCGACATTAATTTTTCTGCCGAAAAGAGCAACTCGGGCGCCATGCTGCTTGGCGCTATGCAGAAGCGCAAACGCGTCATGCGTGGTTCCCGCCGATCCCCCCAGCACACCCACAATCATCGATGGATCGTAGGTGCATATTTCCTCCATCGCCGCAGCGCCATAGTACGGAATCTTCAAAAAGCGTGGCCGCGCCTTTGAAGGTACTCCGGCGAGGAGCCGAACAATATGATCGTTCAGAAATGACGGAATCATCTCATCGGAAAGCCCATGCACTTCAGCGGGGACATTCGGCCCGAAGACTTCGAGGAAGTGATGGAATCCACTCTTCTCCGCATCGATGCGAAACGCCTTATACGCTTCCATCGTCGCCAGATCGCGCTCGGGATCGTTATTAAACGTTACCGAATACAAACCGAGATTCGCGCCGGCATTTCTCTCTTCTGCATTCGGAGAAAGCTTTCCATGCTGAATATGTTCTATGGTTGCTGACGCGAAGGGCCGGGAGGGAGCAGTAGGATACTGCGCCCCACGAATGACGTGAACATCGGTCGTGTCATTGGCTCTCACCGCTGGCGTCACAGCAGAGCGATCGAAGATGCGCTCCTGAATCGTAAGCAGCTCGGAGGTACTGGCAGACATCAGCGTAATGTCAACCAGTCCCTGGGCAACGATTTCGCGAATCTTATCGCGGTACTCCGCCAGAGATCGAGGCCGCCCATCATTTCGCTTCCCCGGAGCAGCGATACCAAAGGCCATGTCTGCATCCTTGGCATCGGCCAGAATAAAGGTATCGCTGTGTGGCTTCGCGCGCAGAAGCGCCAGCTTGGCTTCAAGAGTTTTTTCCATTGGTCTCCTGGGAATTGGTAACGCGCTGAGAAGCTAACTGCTGCGGAACCGGGTATTCGGTACAGAGGAGGCGAAGCGGAGCCTCGTCCTCCACAACTTCAGGATATCGAGGGATAGGCTCGAAGAAGTGATTATCGTTGCTATCCGAATTCAACGTTGACACTTCGCCGATCAAGCCCGGTCCGCCTACCGCGTGGAAGGTGTGATAGAGCCGGGGAGTAATTGTGATCGATTCTCCATGGCGAAGGAAGATCGTTCCGCCAGCCTTGCAATGCCGGCGAAACCCGTCGCAGGTTACGACAACCGGAGTATCGGCAAGACCACCGTCAGCAGTGGAGTTATATAGCTGCACCGCCAGGTCTCCCGTCCCCTTGCCGCCTCGATTAATAATGTCTTCCGTCTTCCTATAGTGGAAATGCAGCGGCGTCACCTGCCGCTCGCGTACATGCATGATCTTTTCCGAATACATGCATTGATTTCCCTTGGACGGAATGCCATTTCTGAGTGCAAAAAGAGTCAATCCAATAGACTCGAAATTTCCTGAATTGAAATCCGTGACATCCCAACCGAGTTCGCGGCTGGCAAATTCACTCACCTCATCCAGTTCTGCCCATGTCTCGCGAGTCCAGCTTGCAAAAGGAGGAAGAGCAAACTGATGTCTCGCAAAAAATTCGATGGCAGAAGCAATTGCAATATTGATTTCAGATCTCTTCACTGACCCCTTCCACTTGGACCGCATATCGACACCCGGAATCATAGGCACCGTGTACAGCGGTCGGCTACAGTGAAAGCGGATGAGGTTGTACGTTTTACCTGACAAAACGTTATTGTCGGAAGTCCGAAGAAAAAGAGTGAATTGATACAGGGTTCTTCCCAATTTGGGGGATGGCGACGCCCCAATTGAGAAGTGATAGACTGTTTTGCTGTATGGAACACGACGACGCACAGTACCCCGAGCGCAAACGCTCCTATACGATCCAATCCATAGTTCGCGCGGTTTCGGTTTTGAACGCCTTCGCGTCTACCTCCGAAGTTCTCGATCTGCGGAACGTCACCGAAAAGGTCCACCTGAACAAAGGCACAACCTTCAGAATCCTCGAGACGCTTGTAGAGACAGGGATACTGGAACGGGCAGGCAAACAGGGATACCGCTCGCGCATCCGTACCACGCGCGTGAAGCGCTTTCGCATTGGTTATGCGTCACAGAGCCATCTTCTGCCCTTCACCGCCGCGGTTACGGATGGCTTGATATCGGCAGCCAGCGCCGCCAACATGGACCTGCTGGTCCTGAACAATAAATTCAGCGCGACGGCAGCCTTGCAGAATGCGGATCGATTCATTGCGGAACGGGTCGACCTGGTAATTGATTCGCAGATCAATGTGAGCGTAGCAGCCCAGATTGCGGCAAAATTTTCGGATGCGGGTATACCCTTCATCGCCATCGATATTCCACATCCCGGCGCGGTCTATTTCGGTGCGGATAATTACAAGGCAGGGCGCATGGCCGGCCGCTACCTTGCGCGGTGGACGACAAAGAATTGGAATGGGCATGCCGAGCAACTGATTCTTCTCGGTGTCGACGCGGCCGGATCCCTGCTGAATACGCGCCTCAGCGGAGTGGTCGACGGTCTTTGCGAACTCCTGCCTATAGCGCAAACGATCCCCAACCAGCATTACGATACGAAGGGCGGAAGGTTTGAAGCTACGCTGAATGTGATGAGGAAACACCTTCGCCGATGCAAGCCTCGCCGTACGCTTATTGGAGCGGTGAATGACACCACCGCATTGGCTGCGTTGCAGGCTTTTCGGGAGGTCGGCCTCGAACAGCAGTGTGCGATCGTCGGTCAGGATGCCAGCTTTCAGGCCAGGGAAACGATGCGAAGCGCATCAACGCGGCTGGTCTGCACCGTCGCCTACTTTCCTGAGACCTACGGGGCGCGCCTGATTGAAGTTGCCAACGACATCCTCAACCATAGGCCCGTAGCTCCAGCCATCTTCACGCAACACCAGTTGGTGACTCCGGAAAATGTAGACAAGGTCTATCCGAATGATGCCTGGATGAAAGATGGTCCAAAGAGTCGCGTGTAGAAATTGTGATTTGCCGCGAACGTACCGCTGTGTTGAAGGGGGGAACCGGCACGGGAATTCCCGAGCCGGCTTGCCTCGGAATCTGGTATTTTCAGTGTGAATTGCGTGGCCATCCAAACTTGCAACCGGATTGCATCCTATCTCCTAAAGAGTTTACGGTAGGTATCCATGCCAGTACTTCGTGTATGCCAGAGTTGTAAGCAGAAGAATCGAATCCCCTCCAGCCATCTTGCAGACACAGGCCGCTGTGGCGCATGCAAGGTTCCCCTACCTCCGCTCGCGGAGCCTCTACAGGTCGACAACGAACTCTTCGATGAGATTGTTAGAGATTCCCGCGTGCCGGTGCTGGTGGATTTCTGGGCCGCGTGGTGCGGACCGTGCCGAATGGCGGCTCCCGAGGTTGCCCGAGTGGCTGCGGATATGGCCGGCCATGCAGTTGTTCTCAAGGTAGATACGGAGCGGTATCCCGAGCTTGCCGGGCGATTCAATGTGCGCGGCATCCCCAATTTCGCTGTCTTTCATGGCGGCCATCTGGTGAAGCAGCAGGCCGGTCTGGTCGACCATAAAGTTATGGAAGAATGGCTGCGATCCGCCCAGATCAATAGCTGAAGCTCACTCCGCCCATATAGCCCCAAAAGCACAAATGCAGGAATGCGCCGCCACAACCTCGTGACGGCGCACTCCTGGTGAAAAGACAGTTCGTTATTTTTCCTGAACGATTAATCGCCTGCCGTTACCAACTCATCCTGTGCAGCTCTGGAACGGCCTGCAACCTCACCATCCCCGCGATTGTCGAACGAGTGCCCGGTAAGCAGTCCCAGAACAAACCAGGCGAATGCGGCGGCTCCGATGGAAAACAGGATATCCCCCGGAACGCGCAGCCAGCGCAAGGTATTCATGGGTCCGGCCTGCATGAACTCCGCAGAACGCGCATACCATGTGCCGTATTGGATCGACGCCCAGACCTGCAGCAGGCCCACTGGCAGCATGCTAAACAGAACCATAAACGCCAACCCAAGATTGATGCACCAGAAGGACATTTTGAGCGCCCCTTGCTTCCACGGTCTCGCCGGACGCATTGCGCGCAGGCAGAACAGCGTAAGCCCAAGGCCAAGCATGCCGTAGACACCAAACAACGCGGTATGTCCGTGCACCGGAGTCGTGTTGAGCCCCTGCATGTAGTACAGAGCTACTGGAGGATTGATGAGGAAGCCAAACACCCCGGCGCCCACCAGGTTCCAGAAAGATACAGCGACAAAGAAGTAGATTGGCCAACGGTAGTTCGCAATCCAGGGAGCCTTCTCGGTGGCTCGTGTAAGCCGGATATTCTCCCATGCCTCGTATCCAACCAGCGTCAGCGGAACCACCTCAAGCGCACTGAAGACAGCGCCCAGCGCGATTACCGCAGCCGATGCCCCGGTGAAGTAGAGATGATGGAAGGTTCCAATAATTCCGCCAGCAAGAAAGATCGTCGTGGAAAAGAGGACCGCCTTGGTCGCGGTACGGATTTCGATAAGCTTCATCCGGGTGAACAGGAATGCAATCACCACAGTTGCAAATACCTCAAAGAAGCCTTCGACCCAGAGGTGAACAACCCACCAGCGCCAATACTCGGCGGTAACCAGGTGCGAACGCTGCCCATACATCAACCCTGCGGCATAGAACAGTGGGATAGCGATGCTGGAGACCAGGAAGAGAATCAGCAGAGAACGATCCTCACTCTGCTTGACCAGTGCGGGCTTCAGCGAGCGGCCCATCAGGAAGAGCCATAGAACCAATCCAACAAAGAGGAGTATCTGCCAGAAGCGCCCGAGGTCCACATACTCATATCCCTGGCTTCCGAACCAGAACCACAGGTTGCCGAGCTTCTGCTGGATGCCAAACCACTCTCCCGCAAGCGATCCGCCAACGACAAGAATGAGCGCAGCAAAAAGTATATTGACGCCTATGCGCTGGCCCTTTGGCTCATAGCCCGTAACCGCGGGTCCCACATACAATCCCGTAGCAAGCCACGAGGTCGCAATCCAGAAGATAGCTATCTGCAGATGCCAGGTGCGGGTGATGGAATAAGGCAGATATCGATCCAGCGGGAATCCATAGAATCCCTGGCCTTCAACGCCATAGTGCGCAGTGATAACACCCATCAGGATCTGCACACCCCACAGAATCACTACGACGAAGAAGTACTTCATCGTTGCCTTCTGCGATGGTGTTGCCTGCATCCCCAGGAATGGGTCTGTTTTCGGAAGCACGAGGTGGCTTACAGCTTTCTCCTGCGAGGAGTACCACCAGACAAGCCCGCCAATACTCGCTAGCAGTAGTACGAAGCTGATCACGCTCCACAGGATCGCGCCGGAGGTAGGTTGATTTCCCACCAGCGGCTCATGTGGCCAATTGTTGGTGTATGTTGTGGCCGAGCCAGGACGCTCGGTACTTGCAGCCCAGGAGGTCCACCAGAAGAAGTTCGCCATCTGGCGCGCTTTCACAGGATCCGTCAAAGCCTTCTGAGGAATCGCGTACTCTTTGCGACCATTGGCGAAGACGTTCGCGTAGTAGCTCGACAACTGCCGATACGCTGCCACGCGCTCCGGACCAATCGTGACGCGGTTCTGAGCCTTGTCATAGGTGTTGGCACGCATTACGCGAATCAGGCGAGCCTTCAGAACAGCCTGCTGATCCAGGTTTAACAATGCAAAGTCTGCGGCTCCCGCCTGATTCGCCCAGATGTTGAGCAGGATCTCAGACTCACGATGCAACCAGTCGGCACTCCAGTCAGGAGCAACATAGGCGCCGTGGCCCCATACCGTGCCAATCTCCTGACCACCGATCGATTGCCAGACTCCCTGACCATCGGTAATGGAACTGCCAGTAAAGAGTAGTTGCCCGTCCGTACTATATACATCGGGGAGTGGTGGAGCTTCGCTGATCATCTGCCGCCCGACTCCTCCAAGAACGGCGAATGATGCAAGGATGACGATGGCCAAAGCCAGCCAATGACGCTTAAAGGACATGATGTTTCCTCGACGATGGATGAGAGGCGCGCCGTTCGGTGCGCGCGGAAAGTGTGGGGCCGAAGTAAGCTGTAAGAGCAAGGTTCACCGCAAACAGCGCGAGGTAGACCCAGCGGCCCGATATGGCTCCCAGATCAGGAGCCCGAAAAATGACGGCGATAGAAGAGGTGTTGATGCAGATCATAAAGGTTGCTCGTTGCCAGTGCTATCTGCAACATAAAACGTAGGCTGGCAGCGATGCAGGGACTTAAGTCACAGGAAGAATCTTTAGCGTCGCATACGCTCCTTTATGGATGGGTTGTGGTAGATACTCTTTTCGCCGTGGAGCACACAACAGATTTGTAGCAGCAGAAGTAGCAGTTTTCTGGTCGATAGGCAGCACAACGGCGAAGGAGGAGGTTCCTGGATTACTCGTCCTTCGCCGGAACAAGGCTCCCGAAGAGGCGAAGGCGCTCCTGCTCCCGCGTCACCGCTTTGCGACGCCCCAGGAGAAGGTCTTCAAGCGTAACCGTGCCACACACGGCATGTGTCATGCGGTCGACCACCGGCAGGCGGGTCACTCCTTCCGTCGCCATTTGTTCCGCAACGCCGCGGCAGGTAGTATCCGCGTATACGTACTGCTCGGGAAGATCATTTGTGTCGGCGCTCTCGGGCGCCTGGATCTCTGTCATCAATTCCCGCACGATAATCAGCTCTAACGGATCGACGCCATATTCGCGCGTCAGGTGATACCCTCGTCGGCTGAGTTTTTCAGTCAGGATGGAGCGCGGCATCACCAGTGCCGTCACCAGGTACGCTGCGATGCAGGCCAGCATCAGCGGCATCAACGCCGGTAAACAATGCGTCAGTTCCAGGCTGAAGAGCATCGCGGTAATTGGCACACCCAGCGAGCCCGCCAGCATCGCTCCCATACCCAGCAGGGCCCAGAATGCCTGCGCCTCAGTGGTGGCATGCGCAAAATGTCCAGCCATAGCGCCAATTGCGCCGCCGATCATGAGCAGCGGAGCCAGCACACCGCCAGAGGTTCCGGACCCGAGCGAGAACGCCCACATGAGGGACTTCGCAAGGAGGATGCCTACTATCAGACCCGTCGATGCGTTCCCTCGCAGCAACTCGGCAATATTGTCGTAGCCCACGCCAAGACCGCGCGGAAAGAATAGCCCACCAATGCCGATGCCAACTGCGCCAATCGCAGGCCACCACATCCAATGCACGCGCATTGCGCCAAACAGATCTTCAAATCCGTACATGATGCGGCTTAGAACAGCGGCTGCGAGCCCGACAATCATGCCAAGCAGGAGCGCTCCAATAGCAACGGAAACCGTGCGAACGCCATGGATCGCCGGCATTTGAAATAAAGGCCCAGCACCCAGCCAGTGGACTCGCAGGATTGCGGCGACGGCGCTCGCAAGTGCGACGGGTACAAGGCTGCGCGGTCGCCATTCAAACAGCAGCAGCTCCACCGCCAGCATGGTCGCGGCAAGAGGAGTCTCAAAAGTAGCCGACATACCCGCCGCCGCGCCCGCCACCAGCAGCGTTGTCCGCTCGGCATCGGTCAGATGGATCCATTGGGCAACCAGTGAGCCGAAGGCTCCGCCCGTCATAATGATTGGGCCTTCCGCACCGAACGGTCCTCCTGAGCCAATAGCGATTGCAGCAGAGATTGGCTTGAGGATCGCGATCTTCGGGTCCACGCGGGCCCGATGCAGAAGGATCGCTTCAATCGCCTCAGGAATTCCATGGCCGCGAATTTTCTCCGAGCCATAGCGGGCCATCAGTCCAACCAAGAGACCACCAATCACTGGAACCACTGCCATCCAATAGCCAAGCGGGCTGCCAGCGGGAGATACCAGCGCCGTACTGAAGCGATGGAAATAGAAGAGATTGGTTGCGAGGCCAATCAATCGCAAGAGCACAACCGCCAGAAGAGTGGCTCCTGCACCAATCACGATAGCGATGGCCGAGATAATCCAAACCCGTCCGTCGACCGTAAAGTCACGTAGTACTGAAGGCTCAGATCTCATGCGCTCGCCTTTTTTGTGTTTTTCAGATTCGGCTTGTCCATCGCCTGAATGCGCTTTAAAGCCTGGATGAGACGGGGACCAAATTCGTTTAGCTCACGCGCGTGGTGTGCAGATAGATCCGCGAGGATGTGCTGCCCGTGCGGAGTTAGACAGAGCAATACGCAGCGATGATCCTGCGGATCCTGACGGCGAACGATCAGACCAGCCTCTTCACAGCGATTGCTCAACTCCACCACACTGTTGTGGCGAAGCCCGAGGCGCTCTGCTGCATAAGCCACGGTTGGCGCCACTCCCTCCGGCGCACCCGCAATTTGCAACAGAAGCTGATGTTGCTGGGGCTGAAGGTTTACCTCAGCCGCTGCCTGTTCGCTGAAGTGCAAAAACCTCCGCAGTTCGTGACGGAACTCAGCAAGCACCTGGAGTTGCTGAGCCGAGCACGCATTCTCTTCATCTATCTTCGTCATCGTTGATATATCGTATCACGATATATATTGAGACGAAAGGTCTGCTCCGGTTGCTTGCTATGTCGCGATACCAGCAACAGGCAGGCTGCTCTAAGCAACCTTTGCTTGCTGAGAACTGTTCTGCGCAAAGGTAGAGCGGCCCGCCAGGAAAGTAAGTGAAAGATTGATCGCAAAGAGAAGCACTGCGGTCAGTTCCAGAACTCCGGAGAGAGGCAGGACCTTCCATCCGAAGGAGGCCAGCCCTTCATACGCCAGCGACTCGGAGGACACGCGGAGCGTGCATCCTGTCTGCACCAGAAGAAGGCTGAGAAACATGAGGCGCTTGCTGAAGATCGCATAGACGCCACCGAAGTGAGGAAGAATGCGCGGCCCGATGGCGAAGACCATCGTGGCGGCGAATCCAACCGTAAGTGCATGGCGGGAGGCACCCCAGAAACCGCCGTGATGGTCAGCGAATGCAGCCACAACACTCAGCCCGCCTGCGATCACCAGCCAGCCATACGCGATGCGGATAAACACCGGAAAACTTGGATGGATTCCCTGCACCTTTGCGTGTCCCCTGGGTCGCTCGGCGAGATGAAGCGCAGCACATACGACAATCGCGCTTGTGGCCAGCAGAATCGTCGCAAGGGGTGTCCAGCCGCTTGCGCCGCATAGCACACCAGCGAGGTCAAGAAACAGAGCCAACTTCAATCCGGAAGCATTGGGTTTCGCAAGCGCCAGAAAAGTGGGCAGCCAGCGTGCGGAGAATCCCCAGACAAATGGAACCAGGAATCCCCACCCCAGAAGCACCAGGTATTTCTGGTCGAGAGCATGAGGAAAGGAACGCAGGGAACCTTGAATCGCAAGCTGAACACATTCGATGAGATTGAAGATAACCGATGCAACCAGCCCTGCGGTCCCGACCATGACGGAAATCATCCACACTTCCATCCTGGATTCGCGCGGTTTGCCGGCCTCCGCATCGGGAAGCTTGTGTTGCAGTGCCGCCTTCAGAAACAGAAGCACCGCGAGAAATTCAAAGGCAGCCGACACCGGCAGCAGAATTCGCCAATGCCAGCCGTAGATGTTCCCCACCCATCGCAGTGCTACCCCTGAGGTCCACAATACAAAAGACGTCAGCGGAATCCTATTTGTGGGCTGTGCCTTGGATGGCTGCGAATAGAAGCCAATGCCGAGGATGAAGCTTCCAATCCAGCCAAAGACCTGCGCATGCCCGTGGCCTTCAATCCACGAGGCTGGCAGCGACGCGAGCCCGTGATGGGAGCTGATCGCCAGCAAGTTCGAGAAGCCCATAAGCGTTCCCGGCAGCGCCATAAAGAAGAGCCCGCTCACGATCCACGCGCGCAGCATCAGGCTCTTGCGCCGTTCGCGAACGATTGCAGCCAGGGCGACGTTTTCCTGCTCGCCTGGTACGCTTCGAGTGGATTGCTCTGTTGCGGTCACGGCTACCTCCGGCCTTGCAGCTCTGTTTCCATAGCGATTGCGCGCGGAAACAGAAAGTCATTTTCCAGGCGGATATGCTCTCGCAGATTGACTTCATATCGGCGCAAGCCTTCGAACAGCGCCTGATGGGTTGTGCACGCTCCGGCGGGTAGTTCGAAGTCTTTCGTCGCTCTTCGCATCTCGGCATACACGGCGCTGGTGAATTCATGCTCCTGCGCCATCACAAAGACAGGGTGAGTCAGCGTTTTGAAGTGGGAGTGCAGAGAGGGGGAGCCAAGTGTCGAGTTCTCTTCCATGTCGGCAATCACTGGGAAGAGGACCTGCTCCTCCTTGCCGATGTGCTTGAGCAAGCCCCTGTGCAGTTGTTCAATCAACTGTTCGATCTGCCTCAACTCGGGAGAATCCTCCGCGCGCCTTTCCACCAGCTTGTGCGCCATCCGAAGGAGTTCCGGAAGCTCTTGCCGAACGCCCTGATGATGTCTGCGTACGATGTGCTGGATGAGGCGCGTCAGGGAGAGCGTGGATGGATCGATAGCGGCAGCGGTGCCGTTTTCCGTAGCTTTCGCCTCGTCCAGTTTCTGCAAGAGCTGGTCGAGCGAGAGGCTTAGTTCGGAGCAGGCCTCAGCGAGCGACTTATCTGCGAGCGTACATAGATCGATCTCGAATCGCGCGAAGAGATTCACGGCGGATGGCTGTTCAGCGGCGATCTCGCGAAGCGTTTGCGTGGCAGTGGCGGACATAACAGTGGCGGACATAAGATGCTCTCCACTTACAACCGTAGCCGGATGCCTGGTTCTCAGCAGTAACTTATGTCACTCAGGATTGCTGGAATTACTGGGAACCATCCAGCAGTGAGTGGAGCCCCTTCAGATCCTTCACAATGATCTGCCTTGCATCTACATCGAGTAGCCCTTCCGCGTGCAAACGGGTAAGGTTGCGCGAAACCAGCTCACGCACAGTTCCGAGTTGATTCGCCAATTCCTGATGGCTGGCAGGAAGAAGGAACTCGATACCGCGAGCGGTCTTTCTGCCTTCGCTCTCGGCCAAGCGCACCAGGGCAGAGACGAGACGCTGGCGAATCGTAGTAAAAGACAGCTCTTCAATAATGCCGACCAGGCGTCGCAATCTGCCACCGACGACGGCAAGCACCTTCAGGGCAACCTCGGGGTGCTCCCGGCAAAATGCCTGAAAATCGCGGCGAGAGATAAAAGCGATCTCGGTATCCTCCAACGCGACCGCGGAGGCGGGAAAAGGGCCGCCATCAAAGACGGGCAGCTCGGCAATGGATTCGCCCGCACCATTCACAGCAAGCACCTGCTCGCGTCCGCTCACGGAGGTCTTGAAGATCCTGACCTTTCCGCGAGCGATGATGTGCAATCCGTTGCAGGGCTCGCCTTCGGAGAAGATCAACTCCCCTGCACTCAGCAACTTCCTCACCGTCCGGGCGGCCAGCGATCCCAGCTCGGCAGGAGACAGACTCGACAATAAAGGTGTCCTTTGCAGGACGGCAGCCAGATCCATGCGTTCAGCGCTCACCCGCAAATTCTATCAGTGTGCGACTTTGGTCACTGCGCGGCAGCGCAGATCGCAGTCTTATGGTGGATATGAACCCGCTGATGCATACCACCAACTTTGATGAGCGCCCATTCATAGCTATATGGGAGGTTACCCAAGCCTGCGATCTGGCTTGCGTCCACTGCCGCGCCTCGGCGCAGCCCGAACGCCATCCCTCCGAGTTGACGACCGAAGAGGGGAAGCAGTTGATCGACCAGATCGCGAGCCTGCAGGTTCCGGTCTTCGTGCTCACGGGCGGCGATCCGATCAAGCGGCCGGATCTCTTCGAGCTCATCCGCCATGCGCGGGAGGTGGGTGTCCGCGTATCCCTGACGCCGAGCGCAACCCCCCTGTTGACCCGGGAGATCATTGTTCGCCTGAAAGAAGCAGGATTGGCAAGGCTTGCCGTCAGCATGGATGGCGCCAGCGCAGAAACGCACGATGCATTTCGGGGAATGTCAGGGTCGTTCGCGCGCACGCTCGATGCCATTCGCTGGGCCAACGAAATCGGCCTGCCGGTACAGATCAACACCACGTTCAGCCGCCGCAATATTGGAGAAATCGACGCGATCGTGAGTCTGATGGAGCACCTGAAGATCACTCTCTGGAGTGTGTTCTTCCTGGTGCCCACCGGACGCGGAAAGCTGAACGACCTGTTGAGCGCCGATGAATTCGAGGAGGTCTTCGCAAGACTCTACAGCCTCTCCAAGACGGCGTCCTTTGATATCAAAACCACAGAAGCGCAGCATTTCAGACGCTATGCCCTGCAACAGCGCGTGCGCGAACGGAAGGCGGGAGTGAGCGACTCCGAGGATCACGCAAAAGCACTGGACACTATTGGGCGCGCTCCTCGCGGCTTGAACGACGGCAAGGGATTCGTATTTATTTCCCACAAGGGAGAGGTCTTCCCCAGCGGATTTCTGCCTATGTCTGCCGGGAGCATCCGCCAGCAGAGTCTGGCGACGATCTACCGCGATTCGCCGCTGTTCAAGAGCCTGCGGGACACCTCCCAGTTGGAGGGGAAATGCGGCGCGTGCGAGTTTAAGGAGATCTGCGGCGGATCCCGGTCGCGGGCCTATGCTCTAACGGGAAACCCGCATTCCGAAGAGCCCTGCTGCTCCTATGTGCCGAAGGGCTATCACCAGCCAGCCGCAAGCCTGAAGAAAGCAACGACGCTCCACGTACTGCAAGGGGCCTGAGAAGGAAACGCGCAGGCCCCCCTGATGCACTCGCAGGTCTCTGCTAACCCAGGTTACCGATTACCGGGACAATAACCGGAAACGGCGGGCCCAGGCGATCAAGCGTTGGGCGCACGGATCACGAGCACGGGACAGTGCGCCAGCTTCACGACCTTCTCTGCAATTGAGCCAAAAATCATCGGACGCCATCCGGTCATGCCGTGGGTTGCAATAACGATCATGTCGATATCCTTGGCGGTTGCGACACGCAGAATCTCTCCAGCGGTATCTCCGCTGACGGCGACGACGGATTCCGCCGTGACTCCGCTGGCAAGAATGGGCGCAAGCATGGCACGGAGCCTCCCTTCCGCATCCCGCTGCAACTCGCGCATATACTCGGTTTCCTTAAAGAAGTCCGCGCCGCTCACCGGCGGCAGCATGGGTATCACGTGAACCAGGACGAGTTCTGCATGGAAATGCCTGGCAAGATCCGTAGCCGTGGCAAGAGCAGTCGTCGAAGGAGCGCTGAAGTCAATCGGAGAGAGAATCTTCCGCGGGATCGCAGAAACTGGTTTTGAATTCGACATTTACAGCCTCCACTTGCTGGATAAACCAAAATCGGAACCATTCTAGACCTCCCAGTTTTCTCCCCCAGATTTCTCCCCTGGTTTTCTCTTCCAGTTTCCTCCCGCCTTGTTTGTCATCCTGAGCGAAGCGAAGGACCTGCTTCCCACCGCCGCGGAAACTCACTGCCCCCTTGTTTGTCATCCTGAGCGAAGCGAAGGACCTGCTTCCCACCGCCGCGGAAACTCACTGCCCCCTTGTTTGTCATCCTGAGCGAAGCGTTCTCTTCCGGTTTCCGCCCGCCAGGTTGTCATCCTGAGCGAAGCGAAGGACCTGCTTTATCACCCTTCCCGCAGCGAACCCCAGTTTCTCCCCCGGTTTCCACCTGTCTTCCATTCGCTTCCGGCGCAGGACTTACAATTAACGGAACAACTCCTCAATAGCTGCGCAACTAGCGAAAGCATCTCTCTACCGCCTCGTGACGGCGTCATCGTCCTTGCCAGTCACGCCGATGAATAGAAAGTGCTTTTGGCTTAGCTTGCGGGTCAGAAGACGATGAAAAGGCCCCGCGCCTTCTCATTAAAAAGTCATATATGAGGAATATGCTGTCTAATGGGCAGTTAAAAAACTAATAGTCTGGCAGAAGCAAAAGGCTTTCTATGAATAGCTTTTCAATTGGGGTAGATCTTGGTGGCACAAACCTGCGGATCGCAGCGTATACAAGGGCTCAGGAGAGGCTCGAAAGCGTCGCGATCCCGACCCGGCTTGAGGCGGGAAAGTATGCCGTTGTACAGGACATGTGCAACGCAATCCACGAAATCGCACGCAAGCTGCGGGGCAGATTGGAACTGGTGGGCGTCGGCGTAGGCAGCCCCGGTCCGCTGCAGCTACCCTCCGGCAAACTCTACCACCTGCCGAATTTTCCTGGATGGGACGGTTTTGAACTCAAGATCGAGATTGAAAAGGTGCTGGGCATGCCTGTCATCATTGAGAATGACGCCAATGCCGCGGCCCTGGCCGAGCTTTTTCACGGCTCCGGCAAGCAGCGCGGAGTCAACTCCCTCTGCATGCTAACCCTGGGAACCGGCGTCGGCAACGGAATCATCCTCAATCGGCGAGTGTGGCATGGAATGGCCGGGATGGCCGGAGAAGCAGGCCATGGCCCGCTGGAGTATGACGGCCCTTTATGCGGCTGCGGTGGACGAGGGTGCCTGGAGCAGTATGCCTCCGCTACCGCCGTCTCCCGAATGGCAAAGGAAGCAGCCGAAGCCGGACAGTCGGAAGAAATTGCCCGCATCCTTGCTACTACTGGATCTATCTCGGCACACAACGTCGCGCAACTGGCAGACGCTGGAGATGAGGGTGCTCGTCAGGTATACGTCAAGGTGGGCAAATTCCTCGGTATCAGCCTCTCCCATCTGGTGAATACATTGAATCTTCCCCTGTATGTCATCGGTGGTGGGCTGGCAAGCTCCTGGCATCTGTTTGCGCCAACCATGTTTTCCGTCCTTCTGCGCGATAGCTATATCTACCGGCTCACAGCCCCCCGCAACGAAGAGGACGTCGATCCACAACGTACCCAGATCGTTCCCGCTCTGCTCGGCCCAGAGTCGGGATTGCTGGGCGCCGCGATGCTTCCCTATGCGGAGATGGAGATGGCCGTCGCGGTGTCCTCCTAGCATTCACCTGAGAACACGAAAGCCCTGCAGGACGGATCGCCGCGCAGGGCTCTCTTCTTTCGGCCTTATGCCTCCCGTTGATAGAGCAGACCATCAAGCACTGTCTTGCTGTCCGGCCGCACGAAGGACGATCAAGGCTTCTTCTGCAGAGCAGATGTAGGAACTCTCTCGACTTCAGAATCGATATCCTGAAATGGAAACGGCCCCCGCGTAGGGACAAGCATATCCTCCTCCATCTGTGCCGCTATCCCGCTGCCGCTTTTGCGCAGAAGTGTATCCCACGAGTTGTTGACTTTTTTGCAATTCTCGGACGTCGGTAGCACGGGCGAGTTGATTAAGACCACGGACGGTGGAGAGAAATGGATTTTCAGCGTTTCGTCCGTGCAGCCGTCGAGCGAGCGGGTGGTTGCCAGAATCCCTGTATTGTCCCAGCTGGCGGGCTTGAAATCTGCAATCCAGACCTGTTCACCGCGGACGAGCGGGCTAGTGCTCTCAATTTCGAGGCATTCGTATTCGCGAATCGAACACAGGATAGTTACAACCTCTGCATGGCCCTGATAGTTGGAATCAGCAGCGGGCACGAACCTTCCCTGAATCCAGAAGAGGGTCTTAGGGTTGATGTCGGAGCTTACCCAAGCAAGAGGTCCGGAACTATTCCTGTGTTTCCCATTGAGAGCCTCGGTCGGCGGTTGGGCACCTCCGGGCCGTGCTCCATCTGGACTCCCATTTTGTGCCCAGCCAGAGACAGCGGCGAAGAGAGCCACTATAAGAGCAAGCGTTTTCATCGGTCTTTCTCCTTGTTGGTGAATGAAGAGAAATCTGATAGCCCAAAGTTGCACATTCACGCACCCAGATCGTTCCCGCTCTGCTCGGCCCGGAGTCGGGATTGCTGGGCGCCGCGATGCTTCCCTATGCGGAGATGGAGATGGCCGTCGCGGTGTCCTCCTAGCATTCATCTGAAAGCACGAGAGCCCTGCAGGACGGATCGCCGTGCAGGGCTCTCTTCTTTCCTTACTGCAGGCGCGTGAGTTTGAACGCCGCTGCCTGGTAGTCTCCACGAAGATCCAGGTCAGCGCCGTGCGACATCCAGTAGGCCCCGGTCGCTGTAACCGGGCCGGGACCTAGGAGCTTCCCGTACAGCAGATCGATCCGATAATTTGCCTGCGAATCGAGCCCCCGCAGATACAGCGTCGGAAAGGTGTTGCCGAACTGGCTTGAGTGGAGCAGCGCGAAGACGACCGCCTGGTTTCCATCCTGAGCAACGGACTCGGTCGCAGATGCCTCGCTGCTATTCAGCGGCGAGATCAGGCGATAGAGCGAGCCATGCTGCACCGTCTCGCGCACATCCTTGTACGCTGCGATCATCGACTTGGCCGCCGCAAAATCCGCCGGCTGCCAGCGATTGAGATTTGCGCCAATGCCAAGCGATCCCTGCATGGACGACAGAAAGCGATACTCGATCGAAGTCGTCCGCCGGTTCAGCCAGTGCGGCGAATCGGTCACCCAGGCCATCATGAATTCCGGCGCATAGGCCTGTGTAAATCCATGCTGAATCGAGAGGCGGTCGAACGGGTCCGTGTTATCCGACGTCCACACCTCATCGGTGCGCGCGAGGATGCCGAGATCCACGCGGCCGCCGCCGCCAGAGCAGGATTCGATCTCGACGCCGGGATGCTTTGCCCGCAGTTCGTCCAGAATGGAATACAGGTTCTGCACGTATTTCACATAGATCTGCTGCTGCTCTTCCGGCGCGACCGCGGGCCATCCCGGCTCGGACCAGTTGCGGTTGTAGTCCCACTTGAGGAAGGCGATCTGGTTGTCCGTAAGGATCTTGTCGAGGAAGTTGTAGACGTATTCCCGCACATCTGGACGGGCCAGATTCAGCACGAGCTGGTTTCGCCCCTCGGTGCGCGGGCGCCCGTTAAAACCGATCACCCAATCAGGATGTTTGCGATAGAGGTCGCTGTCCGGATTCACCATCTCCGGCTCCACCCATAGCCCAAAGTCCATGCCAAGCGCGTGCACGCGGTCGATCAGCGGCCCGAGTCCATGGGGAAACTTCTGCGGGTTCACGTACCAGTCACCCAGCCCGGCGTGGTCGTCCTTGCGCTGGCCAAACCAGCCGTCGTCCATCACAAAACGTTCGACCCCGAGAGCTGCCGCCTTCTCTGCCAGGGCAACTTGCCCCGGTTCATCCACATTCATCTCCGTCGCTTCCCAGGAGTTGTAGATGATAGGCCGAACCTTGGGATGCGGGCGTTGCGGAGCAATCTGCGCCAGTTCAAAGCGGTGCATCAGGCGCGAAGCTTCTCCCATGCCGGAGTGCGTGTATCCCGCATAGAAGACCGGCGTGGCGAGCTTCTCCGCGGGAGCCAGGCGATATCCGAAATCGAAGGGATTGTAACCGCCGGTGATACGAACTTCCTCAAGCTGGGTCTGCTCCACCGTAATGCGCCACGAGCCGCTCCAGGCCAAAGCGCCAAACCAGACGTCACCTGACTCCTCCTGCGTCTCTCCCCGGCTGACCGCAAACCATGGATTGTTCTGGTGGCCGGTAGAACCGCGACGGCTCTCCAGCACGCGCTGGCCGGGACGGATCTTCTCCCGCTGCAGTGAAAACTCCGCGCCCCACCGTCCCGTTAAGTAGTTCAGGGTGTACTCCGGAGCGCGCGGCAAGGTCCACGCCGCCGATGCTGCCTGCTGCACCGTCAGCGGATCCTTTGTCCGATTCTCAATCGTTGCCGAGCGGCCCAGCACCCCCGTCGCGGGATCGATCTGGTAGCGCAGGTTCACATAGACTTCGCGCGAAATGTCCTTCAACACAATCTCCAGCGCATTGCCGTGAATCGCGTGGCTCACATAATGCAGTACCAGGTCGCGGTTCCCATCGGGGAAGGTGACTTTGAGCGAAGGCTCGGTATATAGCCCCGCTCCCCATCCCGGGAACTCCTGCGGCGTGGTAGTGGTAGCGAGATCAAACGATGCGGCCTCCCTCATCGAATGGGCTGGCGCAAGGGCGTCTTTCTCCCCCAGCCTTTGTCCCCAGTAGACGGGCTGCAATTCGCCTCTCTCGTTGACGCCGAGAGCGTAGGTAACGCCCGCCGCATCGAGCCGGAAGATCCTGCTCTGGCTGTTGTATTGGACCGAGTCGCCGCCCTGCGCCATAGACGGCAACGGCAACACAGGCAGGCTGAAGAAGAGAACGAGGACGATCCGGATGGCACGGCAATAGCTCTTCAGGGACATGGGGACGCTTTCACCTCTCAAGGAACTTCCCATTAAAGCGCAAAACTCACCCCGCTGTAACGGAAATAGCCCAAAGGAGAGGATGCGTGCCCTACATGCCGAGTTAGACATCCTGCCCGCGGCAGATGGGGAAGCCGGACAGAAGCGGCCAGGATCCGCCATCCGTCTCCGTGCTCGAAAATGCTACTCTTGATGGGAAACTATGCCCTCCAAACCATATCCACCATCTCGTCCCGAAGCCGCTGGGGCTGATCCTGAAGTGCTGTCCAGTGGAACACGATTTCTCCGCGCCTGCCTTCGCAAACCGGTAGACCGCACGCCTGTCTGGTTTTTGCGCCAGGCCGGACGATATATGGCGGAATATCAGGCCGTCCGCAAACACCATTCCCTGCTCGAGATTTGCAGACGCCCGGAGCTCGCTGCGGAGGTGACGATTACCGCCGCCGAGAAGCTGGACGTGGACGCCGCCATCATATTTGCCGATCTGCTGCTGCCCCTGGACTGCATGGGGCTGGACTTTGAGTTCCAGGCTGGTGAGGGTCCGGTGATTCACCACCCCATTCGTACCGAGGAAGACGTCGTGCGGCTGCGAACGGATCGCGCATCGGAGCTGGGCTACGTGGCCGAGGCAATCAGCCGGGTTGTGGCGCATTTTAAGGAGACGATCGGCACGATCGGCTTTATCGGCGCGCCATTCACCCTGGCCAGCTACATGATCGAGGGCGGCGGCTCGCGAAACTACATCCACACCAAGACGATGATGTATCGCCAGCCCTCCACCTGGCAGCGGCTTCTGGAGAAGCTTGCCCTGGTCCTGCGCGAGTATGCCGCGCAACAGGTGGCCGCTGGCGCCGATGTCATCCAGATCTTTGATAGCTGGGTAGGAGCGCTCTCCATCGCAGATTATCGGGAGTTCGTTCTGCCGATAGCCACGCGGCTGGTGCGCGAGGTTCAGGCCATGGGAGTCCCGGTGATCTACTTCGGAGTGGACACGGCGAGCCTTCTGCCTGCCATGAGCGAGACCGGCGCCGATGTCCTCGGGCTCGACTGGCGGACTCCGCTCGATGGAGCATGGAGGACGCTGGATTACCGCTGCGCCGTGCAGGGCAACCTCGATCCCATCACTCTCTTCGCCGAGCCGGAATTGCTGCGCAAGCGTGTGTATGAAGTCATGCAGCAGGCAGCCGGACGCCCGGGACACATCTTTAACCTCGGACATGGTATTGTGCCTGGAACCCCGGTAGAAAACGTGCAGCAGGTGGTGAAGTATGTGCGCGAGTTCTCGAAGAGCGGCGGTCATGTCTGATACCGCCATCCTGCTGCTGGCGCACGGAACACCGGAGGCTCTGGACGACATCCCCGAGTACCTGCGCAACGTAACCAGTGGGCGGCCTTTGCCCCAGCAGGTCGTGGAGGAGATCCGTCATCGGTACAGCCTCATCGGTCAAAGCCCGCTTACCGGGATCACCCTGGAACAGGGCCGGCTGCTGAGCGAAGCCGTTGGCATGCCAACCTACGTCGGCATGCGCAACTGGAAGCCCTACATTGTCGATATGGTGAAGCAGATGCGCGCCGACGGCATCCGCTCCGCTGTTGCGATCTGTCTGGCTCCGCACAATTCGCGGACCAGTGTGGGGTTGTATCGTCGGGCTGTGCAGGCAGAGGCCGGGGATATGCGTATCGAGTTTATCGAGGGCTGGGCGGAACACCCGCTGCTTGCCGATGCCTTCGCCGACCGCCTGCGCCCTGTACTGGGCCGGCTCCGCGAAGAAACCGGCTCAGACGTGCCGGTTCTCTTTACCGCGCACAGCGTCCCCTGCAGAACGGTTCAGACGCAGAGCCCGGCTGCTGCCTCCGCCGCCGACGCAAGACCGGAAAGACCAGCACCACCAACGAGCAACTCCGGACCAGACCCCTACGCTATCGAAGCCAAGCGGACTGCCGCACTGGTCGCTGCGCGGATCGCAGACCTGAAGCCGGAAGATTGGTTCTTTGCGTTTCAAAGCCAGGGGATGTCCGGCGGCCCGTGGTTAGGTCCCACGGTAGAAGAGACACTCGCGGCACTCGCGGCTGCGGGGCGCAAATCTATTGTGCTGCAGCCGATTGGCTTTCTCTGCGACCACGTCGAAATCCTCTACGATATCGACATCGCTTTCCGCAAATTGGCCTCTAGCTTAGGTATGCGACTGGAACGCCCACAATCGCTGAATGACTCGCCGCTGCTGATCTCGGCGCTGGAGGATCTGGCCCATCAGGGCTTAGAGCGGCTGCAATCGGAAAGAGCCTAGCGAGCCGGGGAGCAAAGACTGGAGGCGCCTAACAACGACAGGCGCCTCTCGTCTTTGACTACTATTTAACACCTTTTTGGACCCGCTATTTCTTGTTCTCCAGCGGCTTGCGCGCAAAGTAATACAGCGAGAACGCCAGCAGCGCGAACATCCCCACCGATACCCAGTCGTGATACAGAAAGGTCCGGGGAAGGCGCAGGATATCGTGCCGGTTCGTCGCAGCCTCGTAGAGCTTGAGAGCGACGCCCAGCAGTCCCACGATTCCTCCTGCTGCAATCAGACCGCTGGCATACAGCGAGCCGGGGCTGATTTCGCTCTCGGAATCCTCCGTGCCGCCACCTGCCTTCTCCACCGCACGATCCACCATCCAGCGCATCACGCCACCGCAGAAGATAGCGAGCGTGGTGGCAATGGAGAGATACGCGCCAACCGCGAAAGACAGAGACCGAATTCCCAGCAGCTCCACCGCGATCACCAGAAATACGCCAAGCAGCACCAGGCCCCAGGGCAATTTGCGAGTCAGGATGCCGTTAATCACCGTCGCCATAAGCCTGGCCTGGGGCGCGGCGGCCTTCTCGCTGCCGATTCCCTGCACCCATTGCACTTCAATCAAACGAGTCGCCGGATTGTAGAGATATTTGCCGTCGGCGAGTTCAGGCGAGCCCAGAGCATTCAGCAGAAGATAGTTGCTGCCGGAACGTGTGTCCTCGGTCTTGTCCGCATGCACCACGCGAAAGCTCTGGCGTGTAAACGTCCCCTGCATCTGCACGCCGTCATGGACAACGCTGATATCCCAGGGCTGTGCCGTCTCGCGGAATTCCTCAAGTCCCTTATTCATCAGGTTGAGCGTAACGCCGATTGCCACGGTAGAAACGCAGACGCCGATCATCAGCGCAACCTGCTGTTTCCAGGGCGTAGCTCCGATCAGGAAACCTGTCTTCAGATCCTGCGAAGTATCCCCTGCGTTCGCCGCCGCGATGCAGACCACGCCGCCAATAGTGATCGCCAATGCGCCAAAGGCAGGGGTTGTCCAGCCCTTCACAAGAAAGATCGCGGAGGTTGCCATCAGCGTGGCAATCGTCATGCCGGAGATGGGGTTTGCGGAGCTTCCGATCAGTCCCACAATGCGCGAAGACACGGTTACGAAGAGGAATCCAAAGACCACCACCAGCAGCGATGCGGCCAGATTCGCCATCACTCCCACCTGCGCTCCGGGCACGGGCTTGAAGGTGAGGAAGAAGAACATCATGAGCACCAGCAGCGCAGAGCCGCCAACGACAATCCCCATGGAGAGGTCGTCATCCGTCCGCTTTGTGGCGGCCTTCGATCCACTGCCCTTCTTCAGATTCTGCAAGCCGGAGCGCAGCGCGCTCGCAATCGTCGGCAGTGTTTTGAGCAGCGTGATCAGCCCGGCGGCAGCCACCGCGCCAGCCCCCATCGGCCGGATGTAGGAGGCCCATATCTCGCTGGGCGACATCTGCGCCACTGGCTTGGTTGCCGGGTAAAGCGCCTGGGGAAAATGCGAGCCAAAGAAATAGATGAGCGGCATCAGCACCAGCCAGGAGAAAACGCCGCCGGCGAAGATCACCCCCGCCACGCGTGGCCCGATGATGTAACCGACGCCAAGGTACTCCGGCGTGGCATCGGCCCGTATCGCAGCGCCCTTCAGGACATGCTGTTTGCCAAAATCCGGCTGGTAATCCGGAGTGCTGGGCCACGCGGCAAACAGATTGTCATTTTGAAAGAGGGTATACAGGCTGCCGAGTCCCAGGCCGAAGAACACGCGGCTGGCGAACGATCCGCCACGCTCGCCGGCCAGCAGCACATCGGCACAGGCCGTTCCTTCGGGATACTTCAGGTTCGCGTGCTCCTCCACAATCAACTGGCGGCGCAAGGGAATCATGAAGAGCACGCCCAGCCAACCGCCGATCAACGCCAGCAGGAAGATGCGCGAGTACTCCAGGTCAAATCCCAGAAAAACCAGCGCCGGCAAGGTAAAGATCACCCCAGCGGCAATCGACTGACCGGCGTTGCCGGTGGTCTGGACGATATTGTTTTCAAGGATGGAAGCCCGGCCCAGCACCCGCAGAATGCTGATGGAGAGCACGGAGATCGGAATGGAGGCCGCCACCGTAAGTCCCGCCCGCAGACCCACATAGACAGTAACCGCGCCGAAAAGAATCCCGAAAAATGATCCCAGCAGGATGGCGCGCCAGGTAAACTCCGGCCGTGTCTCGGTATGCGGGATATAGGGTTGAACTGCTGGAGCGACTTCTGACACTCGAATGCCTCCGCTCAAAAAACGATATCTGAATCCTTCTGCTGGAACTTCCGCCTTCGTATCCGCGGCGTCTCGAACCACAAAACAAAACTACGGGTGTTCCAACACTAGAATAGCCATACTGGGCGCACTTCTGCTGCGAGATTGACCGGAAAGGAGGATAGAGCCTTCGCTCCCGGTGCTGGCGGATTTCAGGGGAAGGACGAGTGTAACAGCGCGCGCCCCTATGAATACAGGGTGAATCGTCCGGTCTGATCAAGCACTCCGCAATTTGCCTCTGGCATACGGCGTGCCTTCGCCGTATACTCTGGATCAATGGCGGCGAAGGCGCAAGCATGCCTGGCTTCCAGTGCGAGGTGCGTCTTCGGTAGTCAGAGTGACACTTTGACGCTTGACGTTCCAACATCCGACACTTCGCGGTGGCGCGCCGTGGTACGCGTCCTCCGAAGTCCGATGGACGCGTTGAGCTGCGCTCTCTTCCCCGCCTCCTGCTGTGCCTGCGGTAACCCCCTCCTGCGCTTCACCCTCTCTCCTGTCTGCGATTCCTGCTGGAATATGCTGCCCGTCCAAGGCGGAACTCTCTGCCGCATATGCGGAGAGGATCTTGGCATTGCCACCTTCAGCACAGGAAACCCGCGCCCGGAAGAGGATTGCGTCTGCAGGGTCTGCCGGATGGATCCTCCACCCTTTCGCAGGGCCGTGGCGCACGGAGCGTATCAGGGTACGCTTCGCACCCTCATCCACTCCCTCAAGTACGAGAGGATCACCCCCGTCTCCAACGGATTAGGCCATCTCCTGGCAAGTGCGATGGCGCAGCTTGCGGCGGAAACTCCCTCTGAAATGCTGGTCGTCCCGGTCCCGCTGCACCGCTCGAAACGGCGCACCCGTGGTTATAACCAGGCTGAGCTGCTTACCCAGGCAGCACTGAAGGTTCTGCGCCGGACGCATCCTGAATGGAAGCTCCGCCTCGCCAGCGAAGTGCTGGTAAGGAGCCGCAGGACTGCGACCCAATTTGAGCTATCGGCCCGCCAACGCCGCGACAACGTACGCGGCGTTTTTTCTGTGCCTGAGCCTCGCGCCGTCGCGGGCCGCGACATCCTGCTGGTCGACGACATTTACACCACCGGAGCCACCGCGCGCGCCTGCAGCAAAACGCTGCTCAAAGCCGGAGCGGCCTCCGTCTGGGTAGCCACCCTCGCACGCGCACAGCGCGAGGGCGTCGCTTTCTGGGATCCAAAGTTCGGGAAGACTGCCGTCTCCCACACCAACGTGAGGGAGATGGCAAGTTCGCCTGGTAGTTGAGTCAATTCTTGCGGGGGAGAAGATGTCTCTGGGAAAAGCCATGGTCCACGCTCGGCAACAGAAATCAGCCACCAAGTGCCACGTCACCGTTCAGGAAGAGTATCGCGTGCCGCAGACGATGCAGACGCCTGTGCTGGTTCTTAACGCCTCCTATGAGCCCATCAATATCTGCGGCGCACGCCGCGCGCTGGTGCTGGTGCTCAAGGGGGTGGCCAAGACAGAGGAGGAACAGGGAGCGTTCCTGCACGCTGCGCGCGTCCATATGGCTATGCCATCGGTGATCCGGCTGCTGGAATATCGCCGCATCCCGCACCAGACGCGCGCCCTCTCGCGAAAGAACATCCTGCTGCGCGACCGCAATACCTGCCAATACTGCTCCACCGTTCTGCCCGCGAGCGAGTTGACGCTCGACCATGTGCAGCCACGTTCCCGGGGAGGGCTCTCCACCTGGGAGAATCTTGTTGCCTGCTGCCACTCCTGCAACCGTCGCAAGGGCAACCGCCTGCTACACGAGATCACTGACATGCAGTTAGTGCGCGAGCCGCGGCCCTTCTCCCTGCACACTAGCCGCCACATCATGCGCATGATTGGCCACTCGGACCCGAAGTGGCGGAGATACCTCTACTACTAGAAGACCACTGGTGCCCCGTTTGCCATGTGACTCTGCAGTGACTGTGAATACGAGGATAACCGCGAATTCTATTTAGGCCGCGTTGCCGCTGCTCCCGACGCGGGCGCCTGTGCCGGCTTTCCATCCTGCGGCTGGCCATTGTTCGTTATGTCCTCGCCGTTGTAAAGAATCTTGACGGTGGATTTGAACTGCTTGTAGTCGGTGTATTTCACCACCTGGCGGATGTGAACGTCGTTGGACATACATCCCTTGCAGCCCTGGAAGTGCAGAACGCCTTCCGCCTTCGTGTAAGTTGGGAACCAGTACTTGCCGTCGATCTGCTGGCGATACGTAGTGAAGGGCGGCGACAGGTCTTCGTGTCCCCTCCGCAGGTCGTCAGGCACATTCTTGCCGCTGGTGACGACGATCTGCAGATCGGTCTGATCCACCCAGATGCGGCCTTTGAAGTAGCGCTTGTTCTTCTCCATTACCTTCGGCTCGACGTCGAAGACATAGGTATCGAGCTCATCCACCTTCTGCTTGCCGACATAGGTCACGTTGTACTGGGCGATGTCCTGTGTCGTCAGGACAAAAGGCAGACGCTGCTGGATGTCCGCGAAGTCCGCCGGGCTCATGCTCACGCGCTCCAGCGAGTTCTGCGGAGCAAAGAGCACCTTCTCCATACGCTTGCCGGTCGAGTCAAAGGAGACATCGTCCATCTCCTGGTACTCGCCATCGACCTTGCCATCGTCCAGCGTCTGCACTTTTACCGAGCGCCTATAGACGTAGTTATCCAGCGCATGGCGGAACTCGCTCTCTTTCGCGGCAAAGTGCTGGATGATCTCCTCGGGCGGGCTCGGCGGAGCGCTCGTATCCATCGGCCCGAAGCCTGACTCGACCGGCATGGGGGTGTAGCTGTCCTTCTGCGCCGATGCCGTAACCGGACCCGAAAAAGCGCCAAGAAAACCCAGCATGACCACGGCCACAAGTAGCTTTCGATTTGCGCTCAAAGATCTCTCCACCCTATAAGGATTTCTTCCGACGGATCCGGGGACAGTTCACCCTACCAAAAGTTCCACTTCTCTTAAATAGACGCGGGAGGCGGCAGAAGGTCAATCCCATTACAGATACTGCCTCCCAGGCCTCTGCAAACGACCGCGCAAGTCCCTGCAGCCGAATGGAATAGCATCGGGAAGCCGCTCTCGCCTCCCGGGCACCGTACCATTTACACTGACAGTTTCCCAGCATCCGGCTGTTACATCGGCCACTAGAGGAACCCATGCTCGCACGCCGCTCCGCTCTCTCCCTGCTGCTCTTTGCCGCTCTTTTGACCCCGGCTGTCGCACAAAACAAGCGTCCCATGCAGTTTGATGACCTGATGAAGATGCATCGGCTGGGAGGCTTCAGCATCTCTCCGGATGGCAAGTGGGTGATCTATGCCGCTACCGATGCCGACCTGGAGAAGAACTCCAAGACGACGCGGTTGTGGGTGATTCCCACTGCGGGCGGCGATGCACGGCCGCTGACCGCCTCTCTCGACGGAGAAGACGGCGGGCGCTTTTCGCCGGACGGTAAGCAGATTCTGTTTACCAGCGCGCGTGAGGGCAGCCAGCAGATTTATGTCGCCAGCTTCGACGGCACAGCGGGCAGCATCGGCGCACAGCGCAAGATCACCTCCCTGAGCACCGAGGCGGATGGCGCCATGTGGTCGCCCGACGGCAAGCAGATTCTCTTCACCTCCTCCGTCTACCCCGACTGCAAGGACGATGCCTGCAACAAGAGTCGCGACGCGGAGAAAGCCGCCTCCAAGGTCAAGGCCCGGATCTTTACCGAGCTGCTCTACCGCCACTGGAACGCCTATGTCGGGGAGAAGCGCAGCCACCTGTTCCTGATCCCATCCGAGGGCGGAACGCCGCGCGATCTAAACCCCGGAGATACGCATGATATTCCGCCGTTTTCGCTCGGAGGTCCGGATGCCTACGGATTCTCCCCCGATGGCAAGGAGATCGCGTTCACCGAGAATCTCGATCCCGTCCCCGCAATCAGCACCAACGCAGACATCTTCACGCTGCGGCTGGATGATCCGAATGCCAGGCCGGTGAAGATCAGCACCAGTGCCGGCGGCGACTTCAGCCCGGCATATTCGCGCGATGGCAGGTACATCGCCTTCCGCTCCCAGGCACGCGCCGGGTATGAGAGCGACCGCTTTCGCCTGATGGTCTACGACCGCGCCGCGAAGACTTTGAAGGAAGTGCTGCCGAAGCTCGATCGATGGGTGGATGAATTTGCCTGGGCGCCGGACTCGAAGACCCTGTACTTTGTGAGCGGGGATAGAGGCGAAGCTCCTGTATTTTCAGTCAATCTCGATGGCTCCGATCTGAGGTCGCTCACCCAGGCGGGAGAATATGGCGACCTGCACGCCGCCGCAGACGGTCATCTGTTCGCGACCCGGATGACCGTTCAGGCTCCCAGCGAGATCGTTCGCCTCGATCTAGCCTCGGCGAAACCGCTGCAATCCAGCCCGGCTAAGGGCGCTCCAACCGACTTCGCAAAGAGCTACAGCGTTACCGAGCAGCCGATCACCCATCTCAACGACGCACTCCTCGCACAGCTCGACCTACCGGCAATGGAGTCCTTCTGGTTCCCTTCTCTTGGCAAGGTGGAAGTGCAGGGTTTCCTGATTAAGCCTCCCGCCTTTGACGCGGCGAAGAAGTATCCCGTCAAGTTCCTCATCCACGGAGGACCGCAGGGAGCGTGGGGCGATTCGTGGAGCTATCGCTGGAACGCGGAATACTTTGCCGCGAACGGCTATGCCGTCGTGATGATCAACCCGCGCGGCTCAACCGGCTATGGGCAGACCTTTACCGACGGCGTCAATGGCGATTGGGGCGGCAAGCCGTACATCGACCTGATGCGCGGCCTCGACTACGCAGAGCAGCACTACAGCTTCCTCGATAAGTCCCGCGAGTGCGCGCTGGGAGCGAGCTATGGCGGATTCATGGCCAACTGGATTCTCGGCCATACGGATCGCTTCAAGTGCATCGTCTCGCACGACGGTATGTTCAATCCCGAATCGGCGTATGGATCGACCGAAGAGCTATGGTTCAACGAATGGGAGTTCAAGGGCCGTCCCTGGGATTACTATGGCAAGGCAAAGGCGGCGGATCCCTTCCGCAAATGGGCTCCGTCGCTCTATGCGAAGAACTTCAAAACGCCGACGCTCGTCATCCACGGTCAATTGGATTACCGGCTCGATGTGGCGGAGGGCTTCCAGCTCTTTACCACGCTGCAGCGCCTGAAGGTGCCGTCGAAGATGCTCTACTTCCCCGATGAGGGCCACTGGGTTCTGAAGCCGCAGAACTCCAGGCTGTGGAACCAGGTTGTCAGCGATTGGGTCGAGCAGTGGACCGGCACTTCCCAGCCCGGTCCGTCAAAGAGATAGATGATGTCGTTTGGCCGCAACCCGCGCAAGAAAGTCGATCCGCTCGACGCAGCGGCGCTCTACGAGTACGCCGTAGGCGCACTGAGCCGCCGCATGCGCACCGTGGCGCAGCTAAAGCGACTGATGCGCGCCAAGGTCGAGGAGGGCGAGACCGGCGCAGTGAAGGTCGAAGCCGTCGTGCGCAAACTGAAGGAGATGCGCTACCTGAACGACACCGCCTTCGCCAGCGAGTACACGCGCCTGCGGCAGGAAAACGAGAAGTTCGGCAAGCGCCGCGTGCAGCAGGAGTTGATGCTGAAGGGCATCCACCCCGAGCTGGTAGCCACTACGCTCGAATCCGCATACGAAAACGTCAACGAAGAAGAGCTGGCCCGGCGCCACCTGGAGCGCAAAGGCATCCGCAAGCCCAAGGATGAAAAGGAGACCACGCGCGTGATGCGGCGGCTGATCCGTGCCGGATTTTCCCTGGACGTAATCTTCAAAGTGCTGCGCAACTGGCAGGTGGATGAAGAGGCCATCGCTCCGATCGAAGCGCTCGGACTGGACGACGACTCCTCCTCCGAGTAGCCGCCCGCGATAATTCAGCGCCCGTGGAGAGGGCCTGTCCAGTAAACTAAAGGTCTCTATGCAATTCATGTCCGGGTCTGCAATTCGCGAAACTTTCCTTCGCTTTTTTGAGTCGAAGGGCCACCGCCGTGTGCACTCCTCTTCGCTGGTTCCGGCGAACGATCCCACGCTGCTGTTTACCAATGCCGGGATGAACCAGTTCAAAGACGTCTTCCTCGGCTTGGAACGTCGCGACTACTCGCGCGCCACCACCTCGCAGAAATGCGTGCGCGCCGGCGGCAAGCACAACGATCTGGAAAACGTCGGCTTTACGCGGCGTCACCACACCTTCTTTGAGATGCTGGGCAACTTCAGCTTCGGCGACTATTTCAAGGCCGAGGCCATCGCCTTTGCATGGGAGCTGATCACCTCTCCCGAGTGGCTCGCGATTCCGAAAGACAAGCTCTACGTCACCATCTTCGAAGGCGACGCAGCCGTACCGCGCGATGAAGAAGCCGAGCAGCTCTGGATCAAGGCCGGCGTGCCCCAGGATCGCATTCGCGCTTACGGCGCAAAAGATAACTTCTGGCAGATGGGCGAGACTGGTCCCTGCGGCCCGTGTTCGGAGATCTTCTACGACATGGGGCTCGAGGCTGCGGAAACTCCCGGCGTCGATAAACCCTTCGGCGAAGATGACGCGCGCTACGTAGAAATATGGAACCTGGTCTTCATGCAGTTCGACCGCAGCCTCTCGGCGACAGGCGAGGCTACATTGAAACCGCTGCCCAAGCCCTCCATCGACACCGGAGCAGGCCTGGAACGCATGGCCGCCGTGCTGCAGGGAAAAATCTCAAACTTCGAGACAGACTTGTTCACGCCGCTCACGTCGCGCGCAGGGGAGCTGACGAACACGAAGTATAAGGATGGGAACGCGCCAACCGACGCCTCCCTGCGCATCATCGCAGACCACGCTCGCGCCGCAACCTTCCTCATCTCCGACGGCGTGCTGCCTGCAAATGAGGGCCGCGGATACGTGCTGCGCAAGATCCTTCGCCGCGGCATCCGGCATGGCCGCCTGCTTGGGCAGGAGATGCCTTTCATGTTCGAGATGGTCTTTGCCGTGCGCGACGAGATGAAGGACGCGTATCCGGAGCTGATCGACTCGGCTGACCGGGTCGCCAAGGTTGTCGAAGCCGAGGAGCGGCAGTTCGACCGCGTTCTGAAGGTCGGTCTCGGAGTACTGAACAACGAATTGGCAGAAGCAGCCAGGGTCGGCGAAAAGAATCCCGTGCTCTCCGGAGCAAGGGCGTTTCATCTCTACGAAACCTATGGGTTGCCGTTGGATTTCATTGCGGATGTCGCCCGCGACGCGCACATCTCGCTCGACCTGGAGGGCTTCGAGCAGGCCAAGGAAGCCGAGCAGGCCCGCGCTCGCGCCTCCTGGAAGGGTGGCTCGCAGAAGACCGCCAGCCCGGTCTTCCGCGAGCTGCCGAAGACCGGCTTTGAGGGCTATCGCCAGCTCACGGTGCAAGGTGCAGAGGTTCTGGCGATTGTGAAAGACGGCGTCGGCGTGCAGCAGGCCGCTGCCGGCGACCAGGTGGATATCGTGCTCGATCACACCTCCTTCTATGCCGATTCCGGCGGACAGGTGGGCGACACGGGATGGTTCTACTCGGACGACCACAACACCGTGGTTGCCGAGGTTCTGGGCTGCTTCTCTCCGGTGCAGGGTGTACGCGCACACAAGGTCATCGTTCGCCAGCCCATCCACGTGGGCACAAAGGTGGATACCGTCGTCGATAGCGGCCGCCGCTGGGCCATCCGGCGCAACCACACGGGAACACACCTGCTCCATGCCGCCTTGCGCGAGGTTCTGGGAACCCACGTCAAGCAGGCAGGATCGCTCGTGGATAACACGCGCCTGCGCTTTGACTTCTCGCACTTCGCTGCGGTTGCCGATGAAGAACTGCAGGACATCGAAGATATCGTCAACAAGGAAGTGCTGGCGAATGAGCGCGTCCAGACCATTGAGGATGTGCCCATCGATACAGCCGTGAACGAATACCACGCCATGGCGCTCTTCGGGGAAAAGTACGGCGAAAAGGTTCGAGTGATCAAAATCGGCGACTTCTCGACGGAGCTTTGCGGTGGCACGCACACCGCCGCCACAGGCGAGATCGGGCTGATCAAATTAATGAGTGAAGGCAGCGTCTCTTCGGGTGTGCGGCGCATAGAGGCCGTTTCCGGAATGGGGGCTCTCGGGGAGTTTCGCCGCGATTACCAGTTGGCGCAGCTCACCTCGCAGCTTGCTCCCAGCGCCGAGCTTTCCCCCGCCGATGCTTTGCGGCAGAAGCTCGCCGCCAGCGACGAAGAGCTGAAGAAGCTGCGCCGCGAACTGGACGAGGTGCGCATGAAGTCCGCCGGAGCCGCACTCTCCTCCGCGAAGGAACAAGCCGTGGAGGTAAAGGGCGTGAAGGTGCTGACGCATCGCGCCGATGCGCTCGACCGCGGCCAGTTGCGCACGCTGGTCGACAATCTTCGCAACCAGCTTGGCTCCGGTGTCGTCGTGCTCGGCTCCTCGCAGGATGAGGGCAAGGTGGCGCTGATCGTCGGCGTGACCAAGGACTTGACCGGGAAGATACAGGCAGGAAAGATCGTTGGAGAACTCGCCCGCAAGGTTGGCGGCTCCGGCGGTGGACGGCCCGACATGGCCGAGGCTGGCGGCAAGGACGCCAGTCAATTAGACGCGGCCCTGGCGAGTGCTCCCAATGTCGTATCTGCGCTCCTGGGGTAATTGCTGCCCCCAGGGTAGTTACTGGCTGGATAGTTGCTGGCTGGATTCCCGATTTCGTGTTTTGTGGGTGAATTTGCGGTTTTCATCGGTCCCCTTCGTTGCTGCCCTTGTGCGGGCAACTTATAATCAGAGTGTCTCTGGCGTGCAGCCTCTCGCTCGTTTATGCCGCTTGCCATCCGCTTCGGAGGGTGCATGCACCTGTTTGCACTAGCACGCCCCGCTCGAGCCCTACTCCTCGGCGTGGTACTCAGTATGTTTTCGCCCCTGCTTCCCGCCGCCAGGGTGCGGCACATCTCTGCCCATGCAATTCCGCTCTCGCCGTTTGACAAGGCGCAGCGCATGCGCGAAGCGCTCAACGGCCGCCCCCAGCAACAGCGAACCCGGCGTGATTACGAACGCGTACTCGATGCCTATCGCGCTGTTTACCACAGCGATCCCGCGTCTCCCAGGGCCGATGCCAGCATCGCTGCCGTCGGGGATGTGTTAGCCGAGGAAGGCCGCATCTTCGACGATGACAAGACGCTGCACGATGCCATCGGGCAATACGAGTTTCTGCGTCACCAGTACCCTGCCAGCCGCTTTTGCGCCACCGCGCTGCTCACCGAAGCTGCCATCTATCACCGCGATATCGGCGACAAAGACGAGGCGAAGACGAAGTATCAGCAGTTCCTGAAGGCATATCCGCGCAGTCCGCTGGCCGACCAGGCCCGTGCAGGATTGAAGGAGCTCCGCAACCAGCAGATCGCCGAGAAGCACGGTTCGCGTTCCGGAAAGAACAAGCCCGAGCCTGCCGAGGATACGGCGGCAAAGAAGAACGGGCGCGCCGCGAACGCGGAGCAGACGCGGAAAGAGGATCAGGTCCTCAAGGATGCCTCACCTTCATCCTTGCCCAGCCAGCAAACCACGGTGCTCCCGCAAACCACGCCATCGAAGACGAAGCAGACGTCATCCTCAGCAGCATCTGAACCGCAACCGCTCGCGCCCATCCCTAGCTCAGCAGTCACTGACACTTCTCTGGCAACGCCCGCGCACACCCGGCGGGGCAAGACTCCGCTGGTCACCAACATTCGTCATTGGTCCACCAACGTCTATACGCGTGTGGCCATCGACCTGGATGAAGAGGTGCAGTACGAAGCAGCGCGGGTTCCGAATCCTGACCGTATCTTCTTCGACCTGCACGGCGTCAAGCTTTCGCCGGAGCTGATTGGGCGCTCTGTGGAAGTAACCGACGATGGATATCTCAAGAGGATTCGAGCGGCCCAGTTCTCGAACGACGTGACGCGCATCGTGCTCGACGTGAGCGACGTAAGCGAGTACTCCGCCTTCCTCCTGCCCAACCCCTATCGTCTTATCATCGATATTCATGGGCGGAAGCCCGGCTCGCCCGCGACCACGCAGACGGCCACTACGGAGCCCCCGCCCAGCGCCCCTGCGGGTGGAAACGCAGCGCGCCGCCCCCTGGCATCCTCGACCAACACCTCCTCAACTACCACATCTTCGACCACCACATCCTCAACCGCCACGGCCCTCGCACAAGGCTCGCGTGCTGGCTCAACTTCGAGCGCAGCTTCGGGAACAATGACGGGCATAACTTCGGGCGCAACAACTTCGGGTACAACTTCGCAGCCCCACACTCCGGCTTCGGCATCCCAGGCGGCTCCCGCCACGACCAGATCCGCGGCGACCAACATACCCACGTCTCTACGCGGAAGCACCTTGCCGCAAGCCACAGCGCAGCCGCCGACGCCCCGGCAGAGCGCAAGCGCAACCAAATCTGAAGATTCCCCATCGCGCCGAAAGGCCGAAAAGAAATCTTCCTCTCTGGACGAAGTAGCCGCGCTCAGCCAGCAGAAGAATCGCGTACAGGCAACGACGCACCCCACTTCGGCTCCGATCTCGGCATCCGTCGCCGACACTACCCCCGCACCGCAATCGAGCGGGGTCGATACGCCGGCAGCACCACCCACAGGCAAGTCCCGCTCGCGCAAGCACGCATCGACAAGCCGCAGCACCGAGCCATCGCGCAGCGAGCCGGATACCAATACGCTGGCCAGCGTCAGCCATGAGGCCGCGCCAACCGCGAATGGAGAGCGATCGCTCGTACGCGCACTGGGATTGAAAATTGGGCGAATCGTGGTGGACGCCGGTCACGGCGGACATGATTCCGGCACACTCGGGCCTGAGGGCATTGAAGAAAAAGAAGTTGTCCTCGACGTAGCCCTGCGGCTCGGGAAACTGCTGAAACAGCGTCTGGGCGCGGATGTGATCTATACCCGCGATGACGATACCTTCATCCCGCTGGAGACGCGAACCGCCATTGCTAACAAGGCGCAGGCAGACCTGTTCATCTCGGTTCACGCCAACTCCAGCCACGACCCGACAGCGCGAGGGGTGGAAACCTACTACCTCAACTTCACCGCCTCACCCGACGCGCTCGAAGTGGCCGCCAGAGAGAATGCCGTCTCGAACCAGTCCATTCATCAGCTCTCCGACCTGGTGAAGAAGATCACGCTCAAGGACAAGATCGACGAATCCCGCGAGTTCGCGACGGATGTGCAGCAGAATCTTTTCGCCGGACTGGAAGACGGCAATCGCGGACTGAAAGATCGCGGCGTGAAGAAGGCTCCCTTCGTCGTGCTGATTGGGGCAAACATGCCGTCGATCCTTGCAGAGATCTCCTTCCTCACCAATCCCGAGGATGCTCGCGAACTCCGCGACCCCAACTACCGGCAACGCATCGCCGAATCGCTCTACCACGGCGTGTCAAAATATGTCGGCGGACTCTCCGGCGTCCAACTCGCAAAGTCGCGCGCTGGCGGGAATTAAGGCCAATTAACAAGGCCCTAAGACTTGACGCGTCTTCTCATGACACGAATTGATTTATCGGGTGCAAGTCCTGCGAGCGCACCAAAACTTTGCGCGGAATGGTAGTCTCACATTCAGAACTGTATGTCTCTCTCAACGCGCTTTCGTAGTCTTGTCCTTACCGCGCTTCTTCTGTCCCCCGTCTGCCTCCTGGCCAAGCCTAAAGCTTCTCCTGCGCCACCGCAGCCGCTGCTACCCGCCGACTTCGCGGGTTGGCATCTATCGAGCGCGGCGATCAGCGCCGCGCAGCCGCAGGCCGCCGATCCAGCCAATGTCGATGTGCTGAAGGAATACGGCTTTGTCCGCTTCGAGCAAGGAGATTACACGCGGGATGCAAGCAAGCTGCGTGTGCGCGTGATTCGTTTTGAAGACGCAACCGGGGCCTACGGAGCCTACACCTTCTATCGTCGCTCCGGCATGCCGAAGGAAGACATCGGCCAGGGCGGCGCATCGGATAACAACCGTGTTCTCTTCTGGACGGGCAACACCGTCGTAGACGCGGCTTTTGATCGCGTCACCAGCATGTCCGCCGCGGAGCTGCGCGAACTCGCGAAAGATCTGCCCACACCAGCAGGCTCAACGAATGTGCCACCGCCGTTGCCGCGCTATCTCCCTGCCGACGCGCTCGAAGCCCAGACCACGCACTATGCGCTGGGAGACGCCGGTTATACGCGGAGCGGTGGCGTCCTGCCTCCGCGCCTCATCGACTTCACTCGCGGGGCGGAGGCCATCACGGCCCACTACCACTTGAAGAGCGGAGACGGAACACTGACCCTCCTCAACTACCCCACGCCGCAGCTTGCCGCCGGGCAGGAGAAGGCGATCCAGGACTTCCTGGCAGCCGGCAACACTCCCCAGAGCGGATGGCCCGAAGCCCTTGCAGAGAGTAGGACCACTGCGCTCTCCGTACGCCGCAGCGGCCCCATGGTGGCGGTTACCAGCGGAGGCTTTTCCGCGGATGATGCCCACAGGCTCGCCTCGCAGGTGAACTACACTGCCGAAGTCACCTGGGATCATCCCCAGGGCTATATCAGCGAAGCAGCGAAGGCCGGCCGCCTGCTCATCGGCATCGCTACCCTGAGCGGCATCCTCTGCGGAGGCACGCTTCTGCTCGGAATATTTCTTGGGGGAGCCCGTGCGCTCTATCGCCGCCTGCGTGGGAAACCAGCCTCGTCGATGGAAGAGATGGAGTTCATCAGCCTGAACCTGCGGAATTACTAGGCTCTGCTACTTGCACATGGAACGAGGCAACTCCAAGGATAAATATCTCATTAGGCATTACTTAGTGTGAAAATTTAGCGAAGAATAGGCGAATACGATCCTTTCGCTGGATATTTTCCTACCCCTCTAAGTACCCGACAATGCACCACTTATTCCTTCCCGGATTTTGCCTTGACACCCTCTGGAGGCGACCATACTATTTCGCCAGAAAGTTCTGATGGCCTTGCCTCCGTTGGAACTATTCTCCCTAAGAGAAAAAGCCGCCCTGTTGCCGGGCGGCTTTTTCGTTCTTTTAGACGATGATTTCCGCTCTTTTTGCGAAGCTCCTGCGGCAAGTACGAGGCTGAGCCCGCTCTCTTTACGATCCCTCGCTGCAACGATACAATCAACCATGGCAAGGCCGACGTAGCTCAGTTGGTAGAGCAGCCGATTCGTAATCGGCAGGTCAGCGGTTCAAGTCCGCTCGTCGGCTCCAGATTCCCCGTTTTCCAGTCACGACAACAGTTTTTCTTCACTTTTTTGGCGCGTATCGTCTCCGGTACCGCGTTATCCACTGATTTTTACAATGAGCCTATTGCTCTTAGGAGAGCACGTGCGCATAATCGCGTCAGAAGCACGGGTGCAACCGGCTTTTTTATGAGTATCCAATTGTGACCCGATATTGCCGCCAGGATGTACTTCGGATTCTACGCATCCACGCCAGGCAACTCCGAGCGTGGGAGCGGGCGGGATTAGTTGCCTCCAGCGAGCTCTATACTTTTCAGGATCTGGTCCAGCTCAGAAAACTCCGCGATCTGCGTGCCACCCGTCTTTCAGTGGCCAGCATCCGCGCCTCCATCTCCGCCATGCGCAGCGTGTCAGGCATGGTCAATCCGCTGCTGGAGGCAGGAGTGATCCGCGCCGGTTCCCATGTAGCCTTCCGCTACAGTGGCGCAATGATGGACCCGATTGCACGGCAATTCGTCTTTGATTTTGAGTCTGCCAACGAGGACCGGCTGGCCAAAGTTCGCGAATCGTCCTCTGCCCTCGCTGCGCGCGAGGGCCGTTTGCAAGAGCTGTTCTTTGCGGCAATCCGCAACGAAGAGGCATCGCAGCTCAAGGAAGCCTCCGCGCTCTACGAACAAATTCTCGAAATCGATCCGGATCATGCACCGGCCTGCATCAACCTGGGAACCATTCACTACAATCAACGCCACTACAGCCGGGCGGAGTACCTCTACCGCCGCGCGACGGAAGCGGATCCAGGCTACGCTCTCGCCTTCTTTGACCTGGGAAACGTACTGGACGAACTCCAGCGCCTTCCGGACGCGATCCAGGCCTATTGCGGCGCGATTCGTGTAGCTCCAGGCTATGCGGATGCCCACTACAACCTCGCGCTGGCCTACGAGCGCACCGGAGAGCGCCGCAAAGCGCTTCGCCACTGGACAACCTACATCAAGCTGGACCCGATCGGCCCCTGGGCGAATCACGCCCGCTGCCAGGCGCGCAAGATTCTTGAGCGCGAGAGCTTGACGATTGTGCACCGCAACGGACGGGCTCTCTCCCCAAAAACCAGAGCTACGTCCTTTCGCCCCAGCGTTCTGCCCACCGCCTAGCCCTTAGGACTCAAGCCCCTTAGCTCCAATAGCTACGGTCGAGCGTGCGGTATTGGATCGCCTCGGCAATGTGCCCTACATTCAGGGCAGGCTCCCCCTGCAGATCGGCAATCGTCCGTGCCACTTTCAGGATGCGATCATGGGCTCGCGCGCTCAGCCCCTGCTGCTGCATGGCGCGTTCCAGCAGCCGTTCGGCGTCTGGCGCGAGTTCGCAGAAGGTGCGAATCTGACGGGTTCCCATCTGCGCATTGGAGTAGATCTTCTCCCCCGCACTCTTGAAGCGCTGCTTCTGCCGCTCCCGCGCCGCAAGCACGCGATCGCGAATCTCTTTCGAACCTTCTGCCGCAGCTCCGGATCGCAACTCTTTGTATTGCACCGCCGGAACCTCGATGTGGATATCGATGCGGTCCAATAATGGGCCGGAAACCTTGGAGATGTAGCGCTGGATCATCGGCGGCGTACAGCGACATTCGCGGGACTTGTCGTTGAAGTATCCGCAAGGGCAGGGATTCATTGCCGCCGCAAGCATGAAGCGCGCCGGGAAGCTCAGCGACATGGAAGCACGCGCTATGGTGACGGTGCCGTCTTCGAGGGGCTGGCGCATTACCTCGAGCACATTGCGCGGAAACTCCGGGAGTTCGTCGAGAAACAACACTCCATTGTGGGACAGCGAAACCTCGCCGGGCCGGGGGATAGCGCCTCCGCCAATCAGTCCCGCATCCGAAATCGTATGGTGAGGAGAGCGAAACGGACGCTGCGTGACCAGACCGGCTTCCGGATCCAGCACGCCCGCGACCGAGTGAATCTTCGTCGTCTCCAGCGCCTCCTCAAAACTCAGAGCAGCGAGGATCGATGGCAGCCGTTTAGCCAGCATCGTCTTGCCCGATCCCGGAGGGCCAATCATCAGGATGTTGTGGCTGCCCGCAGCCGCAATCTCCAGCGCACGCTTGGCGGTCTGCTGTCCGCGCACATCCTTGAAGTCGAGAGAAAAATGCTGCAGCTCGCCCAGCAGGTTTTCCGTGGCAATGCGAAAGGGAGGAGTGGTGATACCGCCGTTGGCAGCCGCATTCAGCAGTTCCCGCGCCTGCAGCAGAGAGGTGACAGGATAGACATCCACACCTTCGACCACCGCTGCTTCGGCAGCGTTGGCAGCGGGCAGAATCAGGTTCTTGATTCCGCGCTCCCGCGCTGCGATGGCAACCGGAAGCATCCCCGGAACCGAACGCACGCCGCCATCCAGACCAAGCTCTCCTACCAGCAGGAACTGGCTCGTATCCCGCAGTTGCAAGCCGCCATAGGCCCCGAGGATGCCAATAGCCATTGGCAGATCGAAGCCTGCTCCCTCTTTCTTGAGATCCGCCGGGGCCAGATTGATCGTGATGTGCGTCGGTGGAATGTCGAAGCCGGAGTTCTTGATTGCGGCACGCACGCGATCCCGGCTCTCGCGCACAGCGGCGTCCGGAAGGCCAACCGTGTGAAAGCGATCTTCGGTTGTTTTGATACCTGAAAAATCTACCTCGACATCGATGATGCTCGCGTCGATGCCATAAACAGCAGCACTGAGTGACTTAAAAAGCATATTTTTCTTTACAGGGCGTGCGCCGAGTATAGCACTCGTATTATTGCCAAATGTGTAATATGCAGTGTGCCGCGGCATTAGCGAACATCGGTCTTGATGATTTGCTCAGCCCGCAATGGTTCACGGCAAAGCGAGGTGGCTGGAATGGAACATCTTACGAGAAGCGTCTCGATTCGATTTATGCTGCCGCTGCTGCTCCTCTGCCTGATGCCCCATCACAGCATCTGCCAGGAGGTTCAGCCGAAAAGCTCCACCAGCCCGGAGCTGATACCCGGCGACACCAACGACGATATGGATGACCCCTCCGAGCTGTCTTTGGATGCCGCGCGCAAAAGCGTGGATGCTGGTAAGACACTGGCATGGCAGGTAATTGAATACAGCGCGAAGAGCGCGAGGGTCACGTCGCGCGTCGCGGCGATGGCTGCGATGGGAACCATGGGCAACGATCCGCGGGTAGAGAAGTTGGTGCTGACCGCGTGTGAGGATACCGATCGAGAGGTGCGCGCTGCTGCCGTGATAGCCATGGGCAATACGCGAGACCGCACCCTGATCCCGCGGCTGCGGCAGGCACTCGACGATTCCGCGCCCGAGGTTAGCTTCAACGCCGCGGTGGCGCTTTGGATCCAGGGCGACCGCAGTGGAGAGAATGTGCTCTACGGGGTGCTCAAAGGAGAAAAGAAGAGCGGGCCCGGCGCAGTGGAGAAGGCAAAACGCGACATGCAGAATCCTTCGACGCTCGCCCGCCTTGGAGCGGAGCAGGGAGCCTATGCATTGCTCGGCCCGCTCGGCATCGGTCTGGATGTGGCAAAGGCGCTGCGTAAAAGCTCCAACAGCAACCCTGCCCGCGTGCTCGCCGCGAATCTTCTCGTTCAGAGTCCTACGCAGAACACCAAAGAGCAGCTTATCGCTGCGCTGTTGGATCATGACCCTTTCGTCCGCTCTGCGGCAGCACGTTCGCTCAACGCCTTTCACGGCGACGATGTGAATCAGGCGCTGATCACGGCCTTCGGGGATTCCAAGCCCGCCGTGCGCGCGATGGCAGCGGCTTCGTACCTGCTTGTCAACACGCCGTCCAGACGCAGTACCGTCCCGCGCCTCCACCGCCGCTCCCGTTCCTCGACGCCCAAACAGGCACCAGCCCAAAAGCCTTAAAATAGACCTTGGAACGGATCGTCAGGACTCTATGAAGACAAGCTTGTTTGATCTCTATAAGGTGGGCATCGGCCCATCCAGTTCGCACACCATGGGTCCTATGCGGGCTGCGAGGCGCTTTGCTTCCGCGCTGGCACAGGCGGGCGACCTGCCAAAAACCACTCGCGTATTGGTGGATCTATATGGCTCGCTTGCGCTCACCGGGCGCGGCCATGGCACAGACCGCGCCATACTCCTGGGGTTAAGCGGCGAAGAGCCCAGCACGATCGATCCCGCAACCATAGAGCGCAAGCTCCAGCAGATTCGCAGCACGCACACTCTGCCGTTGATGGGCGGAAACGGAATCCAGTTTCAGGAAGCAGAGGATCTTCTATTCCATCGCGATCAGATGTTTCCGCCGGGCGCGGTGACGCAGCATCCGAACGGAGTCCGCTTTACAGCCTTTGATTCGACGCAGGCGGTCCTTTCGAGCTGGACCTATTTCTCGATTGGCGGCGGCTTCATCTTGGAGGATGGCGAGGCCCCCGCCAAAAGTGCAGAGGTTGCGCTGCCCTATCCATTTTCCAGTGCAGCGGAGTTGCTGGAGATGGCGGCGAGTCATCAGCTCTCCATCTGGGAGTTGATGCTGGCGAATGAATGCGCTCTGAAGACCGGCCCGGACGCTGCAGCCCAGGTACGCGAAGGCATCTTCCACCTGTGGCAGGTGATGCAGGCATGCGTGGAGCGGGGCATCGCCGCCGAAGGGATCCTTCCGGGCGGGTTGAATGTGCATCGCCGCGCTCACCGGCTTGCCGAACGGCTGCAAACGAAAGCGGCCGCAGGTCATATCTCCGATCCGCTTGCACCGCTGGACTGGGTAACGGTCTATGCAATGGCAGTGAACGAAGAGAATGCTGCGGGCGGCCGCGTGGTCACCGCTCCTACCAACGGAGCCGCGGGAGTGATCCCCGCTGTGGCGCACTACTATCGCAACTTCATCAGCGAAGCAGATGACGAGGGACTGCTGCGCTACTTCCTGACCTCTGCCGCAATCGGCATCCTCTACAAAGAGAATGCCTCCATCAGCGGGGCCGAAGTGGGCTGCCAGGGAGAGGTGGGGGTTGCCTGTTCCATGGCTGCAGGCGGATTGGCCGCCGCCCTGGGCGCATCGAATGCGCAGGTGGAACATGCCGCCGAAATAGGCATGGAGCATAACCTCGGAATGACCTGCGATCCCATCGGCGGGCTGGTGCAGATTCCCTGCATCGAACGGAACGCCATGGGAGGAGTGAAGGCTGTGCACGCCTGCCGCCTTGCGCTGAATGAAACCGAGGGCCACAAGGTATCGCTCGATCAGGTCATCCGCACCATGTATCTGACGGGACTCGACATGCAATCGCGCTACAAGGAAACGTCTCTGGCCGGCCTCGCTCTCAACGTAATCGAGTGCTGAAGACGCTACGCCATCAGTTGCTCGCATTGTCATCCTGAGCGCAAAAGCATTGTCATCCTGCGCAAAGGGCATTGTCCTGCGCAGAAGCATTGTCATCCTGAGCGCAGGAAGGATCTGCTTCTCACCCTCCAATTGCAACCAAGAGCAGCCGCCCTTCGATAGCGCCCTTCCCATCCTTGCAGCCGGGTCACGCTATCGCGTCAACGCTCGACGGCCAGGGCGACAGAGTTTCCGCCGCCGAGACACAAAGCCACCACTCCGCGATGCGCGTCGCGACGGATCATCTCATGCAGTAGCGTGACCAGGCAGCGAGCTCCGCTGGCACCGATAGGATGTCCCAGTGCGACCGCCCCCCCATTGACGTTCAACTTTTCCGGCGGGATACCCAGCTCGCGAGTCAGCGCAATCGCCTGCACCGCGAATGCTTCGTTCAATTCGAAGAGATCCACGCTCTCGATCGGCCATCCGGCGCGCTCCAGCAGCTTCTTCACGCCTGTAATGGGAGCCAGCATGACCCACTTCGGATCCACGCCGCTGGTCGCCTGCGCGCGGATGGCAGCCATCGGCCGCAACCACAGCTCCTTTGCCTTGCGCGCCGATGTGACGACGAAGGCGGCCGCTCCATCGTTCACCCCTGGAGCATTGCCGGCGGTCACCGTTCCATCCTTTTTGAATGCAGGCTTCAGCGCGCGCAGAGACTCGAGGCTCGCATTCTCGCGGATCGATTCATCGTGTGCGAAGAGGGTGGGCTCCTCTCCCTTCTTTTTCGGGGGGATCTCGATCGGCAGAATCTCCTCGGAGAAGCGGCCTTCGCGAGTGGCTGCCGCAGCCTTGCAATGGGAGTTCACCGCGTACGCATCCTGCTCTTCGCGGGTGATGCCATACTTCTCTGCCACGTTCTCGCCGGTGATCCCCATGTGGTAGTCGTAGAAGGCATCCCACAAGCCATCGTGAATCATGGAATCCACTACGGTGGAGTTGCCCATGCGAAAACCGCTGCGGCCCTGCGGCAGGAGGTACGGCGCGTTCGTCATCGATTCCATTCCGCCGGCAACGACCGTCTCGGCGTTCCCGGTCTGGATGGATTGCGCTGCGAGTGCGATCGCTTTTAGCCCGGAACCGCAAACCTTGTTAATCGTCATGGCGCTCACCTCGGGCGGCAGACCGCCGCGGATCGCCGCTTGCCGCGCGGGGTTCTGGCCAAGGCCAGCAGAGACAACGTTCCCGAGAATGCACTCATCGATCGACGCAGCATCCACCGTGGCGCGCCGGACCGTCTCACGGACTGCGAGCGCTCCCAGTTGCACAGCGGAAAAGTCAGAGAGGGAGCCCTGAAATTTTCCGATCGGTGTTCGAACAGCGGAGACAATCACAATTTCTTCCATGGTGTAGGCCCTCTCTTAACCCGACGGCTCTTAGCCGATAGCTCTCAACCCTTTGACTGGTGCGGGCGGCAGACGTTTCTACCCGGAGAGCAGCACAATCAGTTTGGATGCGAAGTGCGAAGCACCAAACCAGCCGACTGAAGATAGCAAGCGCTGTCGCAACACGCAACGCCAGAGGAAGACCCCGTGGAGCAACGATATTCAAGGTGCACTTCTCTCGTCGTATTTCTGCATCCGGAAAAATCGGATCGAACCTCATTGCTTTTTTCGATTCGCAATTGAGGAAGTGTGCTGCGAATTGCAATTTTTTTCTTGACACATTTTTTCAAGAACCATATACCTTCCGTAACTGCAACACTCGTGTTGCAGATTCGATGCACATCGAAAAGGGAGAATAGAAACCATGGCAACAGCAAAAAAGGCAGCCAAGAAAGCACCCGCTAAGAAGGCAGCAAAGAAGACGGCGAAGAAGAAGTAATCCTTAGGCAAGAGGATTCAGCCACACATGGGGGACGCGGCAAGCGTCCCCCAAACTGTTTCTGCGGGAGAATACACGCTCCTATCGCCGGTAGAGAAAAGAGAATTACTCTACTCTTGATGAGGTACGAATTTCTGAAAGAAGACGTATGACACGACGCCGATGGATTGCCGATCACTGGGATGACGCCACTGCGACACTAAGCGGCGAACAAGCCATGCATCTGGTTCGAGTTCTGCGCGCTCAGGCCGGAATGGAATACGATGTCGTTGCCGGCGGCCAAGTCTGGCATGGCGTGATCGCAAGCATCTCGCCGGAGGAGGTTCGCTTCAATCTTGTCGCTGAGGTCAAGGCGGACCCCGCTCTTCCCATCACCCTGTTGATCTCCATCTTTAAGTTCGATCGCATGGAGTGGGCGATTGAAAAGGCAACCGAACTCGGGGTGCAATCGCTTGTCCCCGTGATCGCGAGACGCAGCGAAAAGCACCTGGCACTGGCCGCAGAGAAGCGCGTGGAACGCTGGCGCCGGATTGCACACGAAGCAGCGCAGCAATCCCGCCGCTCCGATGTTCCGCTCATCGAAGATCCGGCTCCGCTTAAAGTCGCGGCGCGCACGCAGGAGGACTCCGTAAGGCTTGTCCTGGCAGAACAGGAACGAGGCACGACACTGCGGCAAATGATGAGTGAAGTTCTGATCGCTGCCGGGGACGAGGTGCCATCCATTCGCGTGGCAATCGGCCCCGAAGGCGGATGGGCTTCCGACGAAGCGGCTCTCCTGGATGCCGAGGGATGGCGCTCCGTGAGCCTGGGACCGCGAATTCTTCGAGCCGAGACGGCGGCAATTGCCGCCCTGTCCGTGATCGCGGCGATGCTCGAGTAAAAGCCTGAAATACAAAGAGCGAGATGCGGTTCACCGGGCAACGGGCAGGTAGTCGATCCTGCAAACGGCCATGGACAGGAATCGCTTCCCTGCCCGCTCTCTCCAACCACTTCCCTATCCGTTCTTTGCCCTTAGCTGAACAGTTCCTTCATCTTTTCAAACAGGCCGCGAGAGGTTGGCGTATTTTCCACCTTGAGCGTATCGGCAAGCTGCCGCACCAGTTCGCGCTGCACCTTGTTCAGCTTCTTCGGCGTCTGCACCATCACCTGCACGATGAGATCGCCGCGGCCATGTTCGTTCAGGTACGGAATTCCCTTGGAACGAATGCGGAACTCCTTGCCGCTCTGCGTGCCTTCGGGAATCTTCAGCTTCGATTCGCCTTCCAGCGTAGGAATATCCAACTCGGCGCCAAGCGCAGCCTGGGGAAACGAAATCGGCAGAATGCAGTGCAGGTCGTTGCCATCCCGTTCGAAAAAGGCGTGCGGCTTTACCGTGAGGAAGATGTAGAGGTCGCCATTGGGCCCGCCAAATCGACCGGCGTCGCCCTCGGCCTGGTAGCGGATCCGCGTCCCATCTTCCACCCCCGCCGGAATCTTGACTTGGATCATGTGCTCTCGATGCACGCGGGTGTCCCCCTTGCAGGTGGAGCAGGGATCGGAAATTACCGTGCCGACACCGCCGCAGGCCGAGCAAGTCCGCGCAATCGAAAAGAATCCTTGCTGATAGCGAACCTGGCCCCGCCCCTGGCACTGGCGGCAGGTTACCGGACCGCGGCCGCTGGCTGTGCCTGTGCCATGGCAATCCGCGCAGGCCTCCAGACGCCGAATCTGAATCTCCGCATCTTTGCCAAAGGCCGCCTCGACGAATTCGATCGTCATGTCATAGCGCAGATCCTGGCCGCGCTGGACACGCGAGGGCCTGCGTCCCTGGCCCCCCATATTGAACATCTCGCCGAAGATGTCCCCGAAGATGTCGCCGATATCCTGTGCGCCGGCAAAGGGATTTCCACCTCCGCCTCCGCCGTTAAACGCAGCATGCCCATATCGATCGTAAGCCGCGCGTTTTTCTGAGTCGGAGAGGACCTGGTAGGCCTCGCTGGCTTCCTTGAACTTCTCTTCAGATTCTGGATTATCCGGATTCCGATCCGGATGATGCTGCATGGCTAGTTTGCGATACGCCGTTTTGATCTCTTGATCCGTGGCATCGCGGGACACGCCCAGCAGTTCATAAAAGTCGGTTTTGGTCACGTTGTCTGTTCTGCTCATGCTTCTTTCTGCTTCGGATTATGGGCTACACGAACCATCGCCGGGCGCAGCAGGCGATCACGGATGCGGTAACCGCGCCGAATTTCATCGACGATCTGCTGATCCGGCACATCTTCGCTTTCTACGGTGCCAAGCGCCTCATGGACATGCGGATCAAACTGTTCCCCTACTGTTTCCACGGGAACAACGTTGAGAGATTTCAGAGCTTCTTCCATCTGCTTGACGATCAGCTCCACTCCGCCGCGAAGCTGCTCTGCCGAGCCGTTGGCATTGAGAGCCAGCTGAAAATTATCGAGGACCGGAAGAAACTGCGCGACCGCATTCCCGATAGCGTAGTCGCGAAATTCCGTGCGCTCCTTCGCCTCCCGCTTGCGGGCGTTGTCGAACTCCGCCTGCAGGCGTGCAAGCCGGTCGAAGAGCTGATCGCGCTCGGCCTTGATCCGCTCATACTCCTCTTGTGGAACAGCGGCTCCCGAGAGCGGCATCTCTGTAACGGTTGCCGGCCCTTCGCCGGCCTCCATTCCACTGACCACATCCTCCGCGGGATCTGAGGCGGGATCCGTGTTCAGCAGTGCTTCAATTTTTCCATCGGACGGCTTTTGTGTTGTTGACATACGTACCTTCGAAAATATTTCTTTCATGGATTCATAGGGCTGACGCAGCCATGGTGGCGTCTCTTTCCCCGGACGTTCCCGCCTCACTGCTGGGGCGCCTGCAGGATGCGTTCAGAAAGCTGCGCGATATACGAAACCGCATTGATCGTCTCTTGATACTGGATGCGCGTAGGACCGATTACGGCGACTGTACCGAAGCTCTCCGCGCCCAGATGCACCGGAGCGCCAAAAAGCACGATGTTACTCATCTCCGGGATGGAATCTTCAAGCCCCACGACCACCCGCACTGCCTGCTGGCGTGAGTCAACATAAGCATTCAGCAACTCGATCAGACGCTGCTTCGTCTCCAGGGCCCCCAGCAACTGACGCAACCGTTCGCGATCCATCTCGCTCGCGACCAGGTTGCCGACACCCTCCACAAAGATACTCTGGTCCGCAAACTCCGCGGCAAAGGCTCCTTTGCGGCATAGCTCTTCCACCGAGGACATGAGCCGGTCATACTCATTCCGCTCGGCTTCCACGCGATGCGTCAGATCCACGCGAATGCGCTCGATGGACCAGCCGTGAAAATTCTCATTCAGAAAGCGCGCGGCAACCTCAAGCTCGGCATGGGCCAGGTCGCGATCCAACACCAGAACCCGGTCGAGCACCGCTCCCGCCATCGTCACCAGGACCGCAAGCACGCGTCTCGCGCTCAGCCGGGTGAAGTGAATATGCTCCAGCGAATGAGCCTCTGTGCCGGATGCGAGCGCTACACCCACACCGCTCGACAGCAAGGCCAGCACGTGGGAGGTACGCTCAAGAAACTGCTGGCTGCCGTGAACCCCCGCAAAGCTGTCTGCGATCTGCTCGCGCTGCTCCGGCGTCAGGCTGCCGGGCGCAAGCCGCGATAAACCACTGAGTTGCTCTACATAAAAGCGGAATGCCTGTGCCGTAGGGATGCGCCCCGCGGATGTGTGCGGCTGCTCCAGCAGACCCGCTTCGCCCAGACTCGCCATGACATTGCGGATCGTCGCGGAACTCATACCATCTTTGCTGCCAAAGTGGCGGGCAACGGTTTGCGAGGCCACCGGCTCTCCGGTCGCGATGTACGTCTCGACGATTGCCGTGAGTACAAGTCGTTCCCTGGGACTGATTCGAACCTCAGCAGACATATTCCACCGCCCCTGAACCCATCAGTCGCAGTCCAACAGGGCGCGAATGGGCAAGGTCTTCCTGTTTAATTCTAGGAAGCGCCATGAGGGGTGTCAACCCGGCGGCATTCAGTGGGCTGTTGTCAGCGACCCATGAGGCCGCGGAGTCTGCATACGCAGCAGGCCCCGCGCATGTGCGGCGGGCAGTACTACCCGCCGGCACGACTGCAGACCGCTGCGCGCGGACAATCAGCCTTTCTAGCTGATCTCAAAGATGTTCTCGGCCTTGCTCGATTGCGCCTTGGCACGCTCGACGAGCTTTTCCGCGACGGCAAAGAACTCTTTGCCCTGGGCCGATTCCGGACCGCCAAGAGCCACGGGCATTCCCGTGTCGCCCCCCTCGCGTATCTCCGGCACCAGCTCGATCGATCCGAGGAACGGAACGTTGAACTGCTTCGCCATGCGATCCGCCCCGCCGCGGGCAAAGATATCAATAACCTCGTGGCAGTGCGGGCAGGTGAAGTGGCTCATGTTTTCCACGATGCCGAGGATATCGACGTTGACCTGGTGGAACATCTCCACCGCCTTGCGCGCATCCTGCAGCGACACATCCGAAGGAGTGGATACGACGACGGCGCCGGTCAAGGGAACGGTCTGCACCAGCGAGATAACGACGTCTCCCGTTCCTGGCGGCAGATCGATCAGAAGGAAGTCCAACTCGCCCCAGTCCACCTGGTGCAGAAACTGGCGGATGATCTGGTGAAGCATGGGTCCGCGCATCACCAGCGGCTTGTCTCCCGGCGAGATGAAGCCGATCGACATGACCTTCACGCCATGAGCCGTATTGGGTTCGATCTGATTGTTTTCTTTGATGCGTGGCTGGGCGCCGGTGCCCAGCATGAGTGGCACGTTCGGGCCGTAGATATCGGCGTCAATCAATCCCACGCGGAAGCCGAGCTTTGCCAGTGCCACGGCAATGTTGACAGACAGCGTGGTCTTTCCCACTCCGCCCTTGCCCGATCCGATTGCGATGATGTTGGCCACTCCGGGGAGCGGCTGCGGTGCTGGAGGTGTTGCCATGTGTCCCATTGTGATATCCGTTTCCTTTTTGCGAATTCCGTTACGCCTTCGAAGTCTCAGGCCGATATAGAGATTGGATCGTGACTTTGCTGGATCGTTCCTTGTGATCGCTCCTTGTGATCGTTCCAGGGATTGATCGTTACCAGGATCGTTACAATTTCCCCGGGCGCACCGCCCCTTGCATTTCCTTTTCCGGAGGCAGGCTCGCGCGCTTGCGCTCCCGTTCGGACTGGCGATGCTCCCTGCGCCGGCCGGCGTCTTCAAACCGCCGTTCCTCCTCCTGCGTCTCCGGCTGAAGCCGTGGTATGGGAACGCGGCGCCCCTGCGAATCAATGGCGACGAATGTGAGATAGGCGCTCGCCACGTGGCGATGAACTCCAGCCAGGGTATTCTCCACCCAGACCTTGACCCCCACTTCCATCGAGGTGTTGAAGGCCCGATTCATGGACGACTTCAAAATCAGCAGGTCCCCGACATGCACCGGGGCGATGAAGTCGATGTGCTCCATGGCAGCGGTCACGACATGGGTGCGCGAGTGCCGGTAGGCGGCCATGGCTCCGACCAGATCGATGAAGTGCATGAGCCTTCCGCCGAGCAGATTGCCGAGGGTATTGGTATCATTCGGCAAAATCAGTTCGGTCATCTCAGACTGCGAGTCCGCCACCGTGCGGATGGGGAGGGGATGATCGGCAAAATCCATGAACAACTCTCTTTCCTGAAGACGGCAAACTTACACCCTCGGCGGGATCGGCCAGCAGCAATTAGAATCGGCTCTGGCCATTCGGCTCTCTCGGGGCTCTTTCCAGTTTCGGCAATTGTGGGGATTTAGGCAAATCCCAGAGCCCCGCCGGAGTGCGCGATCAAGGCAGAAAAAGGAGCGCATGACCAAAATCGACATGTTGCAGCAGATTCTCACCATGAACCCCATGGACAGCTTTGCCCGCTATGGGCTGGCGATGGAGTACGCCAACAGCGGCGACGTGACGGCTGCATTGGCAGAGTTTGACCGCCTCGCAACGGATCACCCCGACTACACGCCGGGATACTTCATGTGTGCCCAGACGCTGGCCAAGGCCGGACGCATCGACGAAGCTAAGGAGCGCCTGAAGGCTGGTATCGCAAGCGCGGTTCGAACCCGCAACACGCATGCCGAGGGCGAAATGCAGGATATGCTCGACGATCTGGAGAATTAAGCCGACGTCCCGGCTGAAAATCTCTCCGCGGAGGCAATCTCAGGCGATCAAAAGAGAAACCGCCGCGGATGTTTCGCACACCGCCGGGACGTGCATAATGGACGGAGCCATGAGAATCCCTTTGTTCCCGCTGGATGTGGTGCTCTTTCCAGGGGCTCCTCTCCCGCTTCATATTTTCGAAAACCGCTACCGGGAGATGGTCGCAGAATGCCTCGACGGAAACGGGATCTTCGGAGTGGTGCGGGCACAGCGGGGTGGCCTTGCGGTTATTGGATGTACGGCGCACATTCTTCGTATCCTCGAACGCTATTCCGATGGCCGGATGGACATTCTATGCGAAGGAATCGACCGCTTTGAGATCGAGACGCTGGATAACTCCCGCACTTTTCTGCAGGCGGAAGTTGATCTGCTGCCTGACTTTGGCGAGACTGCCAGCAGGCTAAACCGCGAGGAGTGCCTCGGCCTCCACTACGAGGCGCTGGAACTGGCGGGAGTGGAGGCCATATACGCGGCTCTCAATCCTGCAGATTCCATCTCATTTCAACTGGCGTGGAGCCTGCCCGCAGACCTGGACTTTAAGCAGGAACTCCTTTGTTTGCGGTCGGACGCGGACCGCACGCTGCGGCTTCTGGAGTTCTACAAGACATTTCTCCCCAAGCTCCGCCGCGGAGCGCAGGCATCTCTGGCTTCCAGCCGGAACGGCCACGTGATGTAATTGCCGCTACAGCGACAGGCCCCAGGCAAACTACCCCAAGCAAACTCTTGAGGCGATTCCGAGTCAAACAAGGGAGCGAACTGCAGGAGAGAATCTATGTCTTCACCGAGCCACCTTCCCCTGACTCTGGGTGAACTTCGCAAGAGCGATCTGTTCTCCGAAGCACGGTTGAAAAACCGCAGCGTGAAAGAAGAGATGCGCGAAAACCTGATCGCGCGCCTCAAGGCCAGAGATCCTCTCTTCCCCGGCATCGTCGGCTATGAGGATACGGTGGTTCCGCAGATCGTCAACGCAGTGTTGTCGCGGCAGAACTTCATCCTTCTGGGACTCCGCGGCCAGGCCAAGAGCCGGATTCTACGGGCGCTGACTGCGATCCTCGACGAAAAGCTGCCCTTCGTGGCAGGCTGCGAAATCCGCGACAATCCATACCATCCCTTGTGCCGTCGTTGCCGCGAGCTAATCGAGGAGCGCGGGGACGACGTCTCCATTGCATATCTCTCGCGAGACGACCGCTACGTGGAAAAGCTCGCGACGCCCGACGTCACGGTTGCAGACCTCGTCGGCGACCTGGACCCCATCAAGGCGGCACGCGGCGGCCAGGACCTGTCGAACGAGCTCACCATGCACTATGGATTGCTGCCACGCGCCAATCGGGGCATCTTCGCCATCAACGAACTCCCCGACCTTGCCGGAAAAATACAGGTTGCGCTCTTCAACATCATGCAGGAAGGCGATGTGCAGATTAAGGGCTACCCTGTCCGGCTGGCGCTGGATCTCGCACTCGTCTTCAGCGCAAACCCGGAGGACTACACCGCACGCGGCAAGATTGTCACTCCGCTGAAAGATCGCATCGGCTCGGAGATTCGCACGCATTATCCGGAGACGATCGAAGAAGGCATCGCCATTACCAGCCAGGAGGCGTGGACCGATCGCGGCACGGGCCGCGTCGAAATCCCCGCATATATCCGCGAGATCGTGGAGCAGATCGCCTTCAGCGCACGCCAGGATAAGAAGGTAGATAACCGCAGCGGCGTAAGCCAGCGGCTGCCCATCTCCACGATGGAGCTGGTCGTTTCCAACGCCGAGCGGCGCGCGCTCCTGCACGGAGAAACGCTCGTCGTTCCGCGGGTTGGTGATCTGTACGCCGCACTCCCGGGCATCACCGGCAAGGTCGAGTTGGAATATGAAGGAGAACTGCGCGGCGCCGACACGGTGGTCCGCGAGTTGATCCGCGTCGCGATCGCACGGTTCTACGACAAGTATTTCGCCACCACCAATACACAGCAGATCGAGCAGTGGTTCAACCTGGGCGGCACCGTCAAGATCGATGACGGACAATCCGCTGCCGATACCCTGGCCGAGTTGTGCCAGATTCAAGGGCTCCTCGAAAAACTCTCCGCTGTTTCGGTGAAGCCCTCGGGCACGCCGGAGCTGATTGTCTCCGCGGCGGAGTTTTTGCTCGAAGGCATGTATGCCCACAGAAAGTTGAGCCGCAGCGAGGAACGCGGCTTCTCCGCGCAGGAGAAGCCGCGGCGGCCGGAGCGCACAGACACGGAGTCCTTCGCCGAGGAGTGGCAGCAGAAGCAGGTACGGCGGGGACTCAACTAGAGGCCTCAAGAATGCCGGGGCAGCATTCTCGAATCGCAGCCCGGCGCGTGCTTCGCTGACAGACCTGCTCTTCCAGGAGCTATGCCATGAAACGGATTCGATACACCAAGTACAACGGCAGCCCGGCATCCGAAATGAGCATGGAAGACCTGCTGCAGGCTCTCGCGAACTACCTGCTCGATTCCGGCTACCGCGATCCCTACTCCCGCTTTGCCGAACTCGACGGCGAGCACACATTGGAGAGTCTGCGGGAGGCGCTCCGCCAGGCGCTCGAATCCGGAGAAATGCTCGACCAATCCCTGCAGCAGCAGCTCGACAAGATGGTGGAGAGCGGCCAGCTCGACGATCTCATCGAACAACTCATCGACCGGATGGAGCAGGAAAACTATATCTCGGTCGAGAGCCCTCTGAATCCGGCTCGCCCATCAGCGGGGCAAGGGCAGGTCGGCGAGGTCGAAGGGCAGGTACGGTTTGAGGTTACCGACAAGAGCCTCGACTTTCTCGGCTTCAAGACGCTCCGCGATCTCCTGGGCTCGCTCGGCAAGTCCAGTTATGGCCGGCACGACACGCAGCACTGGGCTACCGGAATTGAAACCAGCGGAGCTTCCCAGCTCTATCAATTCGGAGACACGCTGAATCTGGACACGACTGCCACGCTCAGCTCGGCGATTGCACGCGAAGGCCTCCGCATGCCGCTGAACATCGAGTACAGCGATCTGCATGTACACCAGTCGGAGTATCAGAGCTCCTGCGCCACAGTGGTTCTGCTGGATTGCTCCCACTCGATGATTCTCTACGGGGAGGACCGCTTCACACCTGCAAAGCGGGTGGCTATGGCACTCTCGCATCTCATCCGCACGCAATATCCCGGAGACTCTCTTTCCCTTGTGCTCTTCCATGACTCGGCGGAGGAGATGCCCGTCTCGCAGATTGCCCGCGTCAAGGTCGGCCCCTACTACACCAACACGCGCGAGGGCCTGCGATTGGCGCAGCGTATCCTCGAACGGCAACGCAAGGATATGAAGCAGATCGTGATGATTACCGATGGGAAGCCCTCGGCCCTCACGCTGCCGGATGGACGCATCTACAAGAACGCCTTTGGGCTCGATCCGCTGGTGGTGAGCGAGACGCTGGAAGAGGTCGCCCGCTGCAAGCGCTCCAGCATCATGATCAACACCTTCATGCTGGCCTCAGACCTTGGCCTGGTGCAGTTTGTGCAGAAGGTTACGTCGATGTGCCGCGGCAAAGCCTACTTCACCACGCCCGATACGCTCGGCGAGTATCTGCTGATGGACTATATGCAAAGGAAGATGCGCACCGTGCATTAGCCCCGTGCAGCCAAATGTGCGGTGCTCCCTGCGATCTGGCTGAGGGCCATCCAGCGCCGCCGTTCCTGAGTGGAACAGCGGCGGTAGAAACAGGGCGCGGAACGCTACCAATGGAACGGCGTGCGAGCCCTGTCGCGACCTTGCGCGGGAGCGGTGCTCTAAGCCTGCGGGCGCGCCAACTGCTGACGAAGGTTGCCGGCCAGCTCCACCATCAGCTTTAATTTTTCCGTCAATACCGGAGATGCCGAAGGCTCCGCCAGCGCCAACTGGGATTGCAGCAGCAGGCCGGTAACCGTCGACTTCAGTTCGTTCTCAATCGTCGAAGCCGCGGCGCGCATCGCCAGAGACTGCTCCTGTTCGCGTCGGCTAAGGGCCAGACGGACCTCTCGCGCCAGCCGGGAGGCACCCGAGATGGCAAAGTTCACCTGCAGAGGCACGGCGAGTGCTGCATGCTTCCAGATCAGTTCCATACCCGCGGGGTCGGACTCAGCCAGCGAGTCGTCCACCACCACCACGGAGTATTCTCTGCGGCGAAGCGCGGTCAGCGCAGCCTTGCGCGTGTCCGCAACTTCCACAGAAAGGCCGAGTTGACGGCCCATGGCCATGGCGCAATTTTCGGATCCTGCAAGGGCGGTAATCATCAATATGGGCAGATTCACAAAGAACTCCTGTCTGTACTTTCTAGCTGTATTTTGTTTTGGGGCCGCTAGTGTGAATTTGTTTTTGGGCCGCTGTTGTTTTGCTGCGAGCGTCCGTCAGAGTACCGGCGGATCCTTCTCAATCAGCGGGGTCCGTTGCCATTGCTTCGGTAATGCCATACTCCTTCAGCTTGCGGTAGAGCGTCGTCTTTCCGATGCCGAGAAGCTTGGCTGCCATCAGTTTGTCGCCCTTCAGTTGCCGAATGGTGGAAAGGATTGCCTGCTTCTCCAACTCCGCGAGGGGAGTGACTTCAGGCATCGCGGCGGCGGACTCCTGCGCTGCCCCGCTCCCCGCATCATTGGTGCGGTGCACCTGCAGGCGGAACTCCTGCAACTGCGTCGGCAGATCGCCCATGTGCAGCGTCGGACCGGATGAGAGTGCGCAGGCACGTTCAATGGAGTTCTCCAACTCCCGGACATTCCCCGGCCAGTCGTAGGCGATCATCGTACGCAGGGCGTCATCGCTCAACGTGTAAGTGGTCGCGTTCTCCCGGGACAGACGATCCAGAAAGTGGGCTGCCAGCATGGGGATGTCCTGCTTGCGATCGCGCAGAGGAGGGATCCTCAGGTTCACCACATTCAGGCGGTAATACAGATCCTTGCGGAAGCGCCCCTGCTCCACCATTCCCGCCAGGTCGCGGTTCGTCGCTGCCAGCACGCGGACATTGATGGGGATGCGGGTCGTCGATCCAACCGGCCGGATTTCCTTTTCCTGCAGAGCGCGCAGCAGCTTGGCCTGCAGGTCAAGTGGCAACTCGCCAATCTCGTCGAGGAATACGGTGCCACCCTCTGCCGATGCAAGCAGGCCGTCCTTCGAGCGGTTCGCTCCCGTGAAGGCTCCCTTGACATAGCCGAAGAGCTCGCTCTCGATCAGTGTCGGCACCAGCGATCCGCAATCTACCGGGATGAAAGGCTTGCTGGCGTTTGCGCCATTGGCATGGATAGCCCGCGCCACCAGCTCCTTGCCCGTGCCGCTCTCGCCCAGGATCAGGACAGGGTGCGAGCTCTGCGCGACCTTGGAAAGAATTCGATACAGCTTATCCATCTCCGGACTGCGCCCGATGATGTTGCCAAGCCCCTGCTGGTTCCGCAGCCTCTCCCGCAACCGGCGGCTGGATACATCCACCTTCTTCCGCTCCGAGGCGCGTTCCAACACGCCGGAGATTTCATCCAGCGCAAATGGCTTGGTCAGGTAATCGCTCGCGCCGGTGCGCATCGCCTCGACTGCGGAGTTGACCGTGGCGAACGCGGTCATCACCACCACCGAGGTCTGCGGATGCAGAGTCTTCACCTCTTCCAGAAGCTCAAGACCAGCCGCGACCGGAGCCTTCAGATCGAGCAGAAGAATGTCGATGGCATTGCCACGCAGCAGTTCGCGGGCGGCAGCTACGCCGGCAGCGCCCGTCGCAGCATAACCCAGCCGAGTCGCAATTTCGCAACAGGCGGAACGCACCGCAGCGTCTTCATCCACGACGAGAAGGTGCATCCTCCCTGCAACCAATTCAGGAAAAGTCTGCATGGAAAAACTAGTTGGAGCAATTGTTAGCATTGTACTTCGGTTCCTCCCCGCAAGGCGGTATCCTTTCGTGCTACTACTTTGGTGGTACTCAGCTTTCCCCTAACCGCTGGAAACGTAATTTCAAAGCGCGCTCCGTGACCATCACGATTCGAGGCACGCACCATGCCGCCTGCGGCCTCCACCAGCTCCCGCACGATCGCGAGCCCCAGGCCACGAGGCCCACGGCCCGATGCGCTGGTACTGGATACGCTGGTGCCGCGGCATCCTTTGGTCGTAAAACCGCGCTCGAAGATGTGTTCCCGGACAGAAGCGTCCATTCCCGGACCATCATCCTCAACCGAGAGAACAACTCGCTGCGTCACTTCTGGCCCCACCGCCTCCGCCATGCGGACCGCGATCCGGATCTCTCCTCCGCCGCGCGTCATCTCCTGTGGCGTGGCTTGTGCCGTGGCCAGTCTCATGGCCTCGGATGCGTTGCGAACAAGATTGACCAGGATGCGCATAAGGTCTTCGCGGCTGAGGGGCACGGGCCCGGTATACCTGCCAACCTCCAGGTTCACGCGAATGGAAGAACCCGCCAAAGCCTGCAGCAGACCCCGGCAGCTCTCCAACTCCCGGGCCAGGTTCCCTACCGCGGTGCTCCCCGCTTCCTGGGCTGCGACTGGAGCATTGCGCGGCGGAGTTGCCAGATGCTGGAGACGATCGAGAAGATCGCTGCCTGCCTGAACCACCAGCCGCAATTCGTCCGCATAGTGACGGTGGCGAACAGGCAGTACCGCATCCTCGGATAGCAGGTCGCAATAGAGATTCAGAGCCATCAGCATATTCCGCATATCATGCGAAAGACTCGCGCGTTCCTGCGCAGACGAATCCACCCTTGGACCAGCCGCAGGAGCGGTCTTGCCTGGGATCGGGAACGATGCTTGCGCCAGTGACTCCATAACTCTCCTCAACTCTCCCTTTCTGCGAATCTGCTCGGTGCGAATCCCTTTTCAGCGAACCGGTCCCCTGGTAACCCGCAAAACCTTCCCATAGTGAACTCGGTGTCCTTCTCTAGTGCATGCCGTGTACCAAACTGGGACTTCCTGCCGAAACGACAGATTGCACGGCATTTAGCCTCCATAGGACCGTCACATTTCCTGGGCCGCAAATGAGCTGTGGATTTCCCGAAATGGGATATACGTCTAACCAAAAGCAAGACAAGTCGTGTAAAAACATTACGTTAACGCTGATGCCTGATTCGGGACCCCATTCTGGTGAATTCCCGATCTGGTCATGATTCTCTTCTGAACTTGCGCGTCGGCTCTCCCTTTTTGGTCCGGGAATCCGGTGCCTTAGAATGAGAGCAATGACGAATCCTGTTCGACCCGTTTCCTCCCCGTCCGCGTTCTCCTTCTTTCGTTCGGATAACCGCACTGCCTATGAGCTGCGGCCGCTGCGGCTTACCCCGCACTTCGTCCGCACGGCCGAGGGATCGGTATTGATCGAGCTTGGCAACACCCGGGTGCTGTGCAATGCAACCGTCGAACTGGGCGTTCCCGGCTGGATGCGGAACAGCGGACGCGGCTGGGTTACCGCGGAGTATGGAATGCTTCCCCGCGCTACGCTCACGCGCACCGCACGCGAGTCGGAACGGGGCAAGGTTGGCGGTAGAACCCACGAGATTCAGCGGTTGATCGGGCGCTCGTTGCGAGCCGTTGTCGACCGCGCCGCACTCGGCGAACGCACCGTGATTCTGGACTGCGATGTGCTCCAGGCAGACGGAGGAACCCGCACTGCGGCCATCACGGGAGCCTGTGCCGCCATGGCCCTGGCTATGCAGTCGATGGTGAAAGCAGGAACCCTTGCCGCCACTCCCTTGAAGCAGATGGTGGCTGCCGTGAGTGTGGGAGTCGTCGAGAATGCCGTGCTGCTGGATCTTGCCTACGACGAAGATTCCCAGGCCGATGTGGATATGAACGTCGTGATGGCCGCTGATGGAGAGCTTGTGGAAGTGCAGGCCACGGGGGAGCGCTCGACCTTTCCGCGAACCGCACTCGACAGCATGCTCGACCTCGCAGCAACCGGGATCCGCCAGATGCTCCAGGCTACCCAGGCCATGCTGGATGCGGAACGATAGCTGCGCCAGCTTTTTCTTTTTGCAATTAGTGGGAGAGGATTCTGCAAGCTGAACGGCAGCGGCACTCGTCGCCTGCAGGAATGCCAGGGCAGACCTCTTCCCGGCGTCATCGAAGGCATGCCGAGCGGTACGGATCTGCTCGGTAACCTTACTACCGGGTTGCGGGGAAATTCCGAAACGGAACGGATCGATTCCCGGCATCCACACTCGCAACTCAGCACCGTGGCTTTCCCGATGCGAGGTTGGATTGTGGTTCCTCTGGCGCCACGAGTTGAAGTCCTGGCTCAACAATCCGCAGTCCTCCATTCATGTTCTCGTCTCATTAGCCGATACATTTAGTGCGGCCAGCTATAACGGGACGCTCACCTGAGGGCCTCAGAAATATGCAGGAGTCAAGGGCTCCTCGCACTTAGCTTCAGCAGGAGCGGAAGCTTCTGCACGATAGTTCCGTGCGAGGCTTTCTGCTCTTCCATGCAGAAGGAGCAATGCGATGAGAACTCCCAGATTTGCGCCGAGAATGAACGCGCCTATGCCGACAAGATAGATGACCATAGTCAGATCCCTCGTGCTCTGGAGTAACTACTTTCAGAACTTAGCAGGGTTGGCTGTGAGCACGTGTTGACGGCAGACAGAATGAGGACTGCAGGCGGAATGATGACTACAGGCAGAATGTTGCCGGTGGGCGACTGACGACGAGGATAGATTGTGCGACGGTTAAAGTATCAACGCCCCTGAAATTAGGCAGTGCCATCCTGCTTGGAAGCGAAACCCGCCACTTAGCAGGGTGGCGTGCTTTGGCAGCTAAGAAAAGCAGTTATGAACATAAAAAAGGGCCATAGCTCTAAAAGCACTCCAACCACCTTTAGACAGGCAGAGAGAAAATATGAGCCACTTCGACTATGCGCCGACTCACTTGTCTTCTACTTACGTCCTTCAGCAACCACGGCTGGATGTAAGTTATCGCTTTGGTTTGAAATTGAGAGAACTTCGTCACAATCGAAACTGGACACAGCAACAGATGGCTAACTTCCTCGGGATAGATCGTAGCTACATCAGCGAAGTTGAGCGCGGAAGAAAATCCATCTCACTGCCCATGCTTGAAGTAATTGCTCTGGGCTTCGGTATCCACCTGTCGGATCTTCTGACCGACATCTAGACAATCATGGAATGGGACACCATATATAAAACAGTCACAGTCATAGGTACAGATAGAAAACAGTCATAGATACAGCGGTCACGCATTCCCGATCTTTCAGCGGGGGTCCCAATGCGCACCCACCGACAGTCACAGGAAGATCCGCATCATTCGCACTTCCACGCTTGATTTCCGCCTCAGCGGAAAAGCTCCGCAAAGCAGGACGGCAAAAAAGAAATCGGATTGCAGGTGTTTCACCCGCAACCCGATTTCGCTACTTGTCTTTGTAGCTCGTTACTTATGGATTCTTACTTGGTAACGAGTTCTCCAACGGCATACTTCTTCGCCATTTCAGTAAGCGGAATTGCCGTGTAGTCGCCAGCATGTCCCGCCTGTCCAAACTCTCTCATGCGTTGTGCCACAACCTTCTTCATCGCCTCGCGTGCCGGCTTCAGATAATCGCGGGGATCGAACTTCTCCGGCGACTCGGCGAAGACCTTGCGGATCGCGCCCGTGATCGCCAGGCGGTTGTCGGTATCGACGTTGATCTTTCGCACGCCGTTCTTGATGCCAAGCTGGATCTCTTCGATCGGCACGCCCCAGGTCGGCTTCAGCTTTCCGCCGTACTGGTTGACGATGTCCTGCAGATCCTTCGGAACGCTCGATGAGCCGTGCATCACCAGGTGGGTATGCGGCAGCCGCTTGTGGATCTCGATGAGCAGATCCATCTTGAGAACCGAGCCATCCGGCTTCTTGCTGAACTTGTACGCACCATGGCTGGTGCCAATCGCCAGCGCCAACGCGTCGACCCCCGTGCGCTCGGCAAACTCAACTGCCTGGTCGGGATCGGTAACGTGCTCCAGACCCGTGCCACCGGCGCCATGTCCGTCTTCGATGCCGCCCAGAACGCCAATTTCACCTTCCACCGATACGCCCTTTTCGTGAGCGATCTCGACTACGCGGCGGGTGACTTCCACGTTCTCCTCAAAGGTGGTGGGCGTCTTGCCGTCGGTCTTGAGGGATCCGTCCATCATCACGCTGGTGAATCCCAGCTTGATCGCCGACTCACAGGTCTCAAAGCTGTTGCCATGATCCAGGTGCATAACCAGCGGAATATTCGGGTACAGCTCCGCCGCTGCCAGCATCAGATGGTACAGGTAGTTGTCCTGAGAATAGGCGCGAGCACCGCGGCTGGCTTGAATGATGACCGGGGACTTCGTCTCATCGGCGGCTTCCATGATCGCTTGAATCTGTTCCATGTCGTTGACGTTGAAAGCACCAACGCCATAGTTCTTCTTCGATGCTTCATCCAGCACCTGTCGCAACGATACCAGCGGCATACTCGTCTCCTTCAGATCTCGAGATTCTCGTCTTGAGGTTCCCTAATAGAATAAACCAGGACTGCGTCAAAGTCAGTGAGGTGCCTCACCTACAGGGCTTTCCATACTGGCCGGCGGCGATTTGCCTGGCGGGGATCGGAGTCCGGCAACCTGCCTTCCGTCGAACAGGCCCATTTCCCCTTTTGGCCCCGCAACCTGGCCCCTTCGTGCCGACTCGACTTTACTCCCATTCGATGGTGCCCGGCGGCTTGGAGGTGATGTCATAAACAACGCGGTTGATGCCGCGAACCTCGTTGACGATACGGCTGGAGATTGTCTTCAGTACCTCATACGGCAGCGGTACCCAATCCGCGGTCATGCCGTCTTCCGAGTGAACTGCGCGAATCGCGCAAGTGTAGGCATAGGTACGCTGATCGCCCATCACGCCCACGCTTTTCACTGGGAGCAGCACCGCAAAGCTCTGCCAGATCTGCTGATAGAGTCCCGCGGCACGAATCTCCGAAACCACAATCTCGTCGGCCTCCTGCAGCAGAGCTACGCGCTCCGGCGTCACCTCGCCGAGAATGCGCACGGCAAGTCCGGGCCCCGGAAAGGGCTGGCGCTGCAGAATCTCTTCCGGCATCTTGAGATCGCGGCCAATACGCCGCACCTCATCTTTGAAGAGGTCGCGCAGCGGCTCAATCAGCTTCAACTTCATCGTCTCCGGCAGGCCGCCCACGTTGTGGTGGCTCTTGATGGTCTGCGACGGGCCCTTCACCGACGACGACTCAATCACATCGGGGTAGAGCGTTCCCTGCACCAGCCAGTCCACGCCGCCAGATTGCTCCGCGATACGCTTCGCCTCGTCGTCGAAGACCTCGATGAACTCATTGCCGATAATCTTGCGCTTGGTCTCGGGATCGGTCACGCCCGCCAGCTTGCCCAGGAAGCGTCCGCTGGCATCGACCGCGACCACCTTGAGCCCAAGCTTGTCGCGCATGTTCTCCTGCACCTTGAAGAATTCGTGCTTGCGCAGCACGCCGTTGTTCACAAAGATGCAGGTCAACTGATCGCCGATAGCTCGATGCACGAGCACCGCGGCCACCGCGGAGTCGACTCCACCAGAGAGACCACAGATGACGTGGCCGGTGCCTACCTTCTCGCGAATCGCCGCAACCGTCGATTGAATGAAGTGCTCCGGCGTCCAATCCGGGGCTGCCTTACAGATCTTGAAGATGAAGTTGCGCAGCAGCGCAGTGCCCTGGCGAGTGTGGTGCACCTCGGGATGAAACTGCACGGCCCAGATCCGCTTCTCAGGATTCGCGATTCCCGCGACCGCATTCGCCGTCTTGGCCGTCAGGTGAAAGCCCTCTGGAAGCTCCAGAGCCTCGTCGCCATGCGACATCCAAACCTGCTGCGTGCGTTCGAGCCCGTCAAAGAGCGGCGTATTCTCTATCAGGGTTACCTCGGCATGGCCGTACTCGCGCTTCTCCGCCGAACGCACCTTGCCGCCAAGGTGATGGGTAACGAACTGGAGTCCATAGCAGATGCCCAGCACCGGCAGGCCCAGAGCCAGCACCCGGGGATCGCTCGGCGGCGCGTCCGCATCATAAACCGAGCACGGACCGCCCGAGAGGATGATCCCTATCGGCTTCTGTGCCTGGATCTCCGCCAGGGACGCGGTACAGGGCAGGACCACGGAGAAAACATTCTGCTCGCGAATACGCCGCGCAATCAGCTGGGTGTACTGCGAACCAAAGTCGAGAATAACGATCGAAGAGGTGTCCACGCTTCAGTTTTTCAGGGTTGAGGGGAAGCTGTAAAGTTTTGAAAAAAGCTGGAGGCCCGTTGGCTCTATATTCCAGATATTCCAGCCAGCGCTGGAATGCTTTTCCTCTTCTGATGAGGAGGCGAAATGACCTTGAAGCGAATTCGTTCTGTCTTTGGCTTCCAACTCGGGATATGAGTCCTAGCTACAGAGCCTTGCTCGGGAACTCCAGCGGAAAACTTTATCTTACTCAGACACCCATAGATTGAGTTCCGTCCGCCCGTGCGGCCAGCACCTTCCAGAACCGGATGAAGCTGACGAGCCTTGCCACCTGAAAGAAGTCGTTGGCAACAAAGTAGAGCAGGGTAACGATGAGCCACCAGAGGTGGAGCGCGTCGCCGGACATCTGCGCTTCGAACGGAATCGGGGTTGCGGAGAAGACTATGGCGAGCACGATCAGCGCCAGCTTCACGATGCCCATCACTAGATTCACTTCCCTCAGCTTGCCGGTGAACTCGCGCCCCAGGTGCAGGCTGCGATGCAGGCTGGAGAGCGCGCTCCTACGCTCCAGGACAACCAGCAAGGGCGCAACCGAGAAGATCCAGCTCGCCAGTGCCCATAGTGTGAAGAGGCCCAGCGAAAGGCAGATCACCTGCACCAGGTAGGCCAGCAGATTCGGTTCGCCGGGGCCGGACAGCGTAGCGTTGGCCACCCGGTGCAGTCCATAGAACCACCCCGCGAACATTGCTCCGAGCGCGATCACCCGCAGCAGTTGCAGGAAAATCATCGACAGCGGAGCAGCGGGGAGCGAGCGGTCGTAGCGGCGCAGAACGAGCGTTCTCCCCAGGCCGGAAGCAACGGCCCACCCAACCGCCAGCAGCGGCACCAGGGAGAGGGCGGCGTGCAGCACCAGCGGTATCAAAGCCGCAGCCGCATCGGACAACAGCGCCGCAGCCTGCCAGGGATCCTGCAAGGTGAGCTGTTGAACTCCGGTGGACTCAAGCGGCGCCGCCGCGAGAATCTTCACGGCTCCCCGGTAGATCAGCCACAGCGCGGGAGCGCCGAAGAGCCAGCGCCACAGCACCTCCAGCGCAACCAGCGATGGCCGCATCCAGACTTCGTGCAGAGTATGTACAAGCGACTGCGTTCCCCGGACTGTTACCTGCATCTCTGGATTGGCCGGCATTCCACTTACCTGACCACGACATTGACCAGCTTGCCCGGAACCACGATCACCTTGGCAACCTGTTTTCCCGCAACGAAGGTTTGCAGTTTGGCGTCGGCAAGCGCTGCCTTCTCCATATCGACCGCGGTAGCTTCGGCGGCTACGCGGATCAGCGAGCGCAGTTTGCCGTTCACCTGAACAGGAATCTCAATCTCATCTTCCTTCGCCAGCAGTTCGTCGAACTTCGGCCACGGCCTGCGCAGAATCGCGCCCTCCCCGCCAATCTCCTGCCATAGCTCAGCGGCAAGAAACGGCGCGAAGGGAGCCAGTAGCAGCACCAGCGAGTTCAGTATCTCGGCCAGGACCTCGGCGGAGACCTCGCCCTTCGCGAGCGCTGCATCGGCAGCCGTCAGATCGTTGACCAGCTCCATAATGGCAGCGATGCAGGTGTTGAAGTGCCAGCGTCCCTGAAAGTCCTGCGTGATCTTGCGGATGGTCTGGTGCAACTTGCGGAGCAGCGCCTGAGCGGTGGGCGACAGTTGGCCGCGATCCTCTGTACGGGCCACTCCGCGAACGGCGGAGGCATACTTCATCACCAGCCGGTAGACACGTGCCAGAAAGCGGCTGATGCCCGCGACTCCATCCTCCTGCCAATCGAGGTCGCGATCCGGCGGAGCCGCGAAGAGCGCATACATCCGCGTTGCATCCGCTCCATAGCGGGCGATCATGTCGTCCGGCGATACCACGTTGCCCTTGGACTTCGACATCTTCGCGCCGTTCTTGATCACCATTCCCTGCGTGAAGAGCCGGTCTGCGGGTTCGTCGTTCCCGATCAGGCCCAGGTCGCGCATCACTTTCGTCCAGAAGCGCGAATAGATCAAGTGCAGGATGGCGTGTTCCACTCCGCCGATGTATTGATCGATGGGAAACCAATATGCAACCGACGCTGTATCAAATGGGCCTTTGTCGTCTTTCGCACTGGTGTAGCGATAGAAGTACCAGGACGAATCGACAAATGTGTCCATCGTGTCGGTCTCCCGCCGCGCCGGGCCGCCGCATTTGGGGCAGGTGGTGTTGACGAACTCCGGCACTCGACCCAGCGGCGAGCCTCCCTGCTGCGTAATCGTGATCTGCTCCGGCAGCAGAACTGGCAGCTGATCTTCAGGCACAGGAACAATGCCGTCGCGTTCGCAGTAGAGCATGGGAATAGGCGTGCCCCAGTAACGCTGGCGGCTTACACCCCAGTCCTTCAAACGAAACGTGATGGTGGCCTTGCCGAAGCCATGCTGCTCGGCATAAGCGGACATCTTCTCCTGAGCCTCCTGGCAGCCCATAGTGTTGAACTCGCCAGAGTTGATCAGCAGGCTGTCTTCCGCGGTGTAGGGCAGGATCTTCTCGTCTGGCTTCCCGTCCGGCGTCGGTTCTTCGGTTCGACGCGGCAGCACCACAATGCGAATCTCCAGGCCATATTTTTTGGCGAACTCGAAATCCCGCTCGTCATGAGCAGGAACCGACATGATCGCGCCCGTTCCGTAATCCAGAAGAATGTAATTGGCAACCCACACCGGGAGCCGCTCACCGCTAAAGGGATTGATGGCGTAGTGCCCGGTAAAGACGCCATGCTTCTCAATAGCGCCGACATCGCCAGCCTCCCGCGCCTTCCTCTGTTGCTCCTTGAGTGCTGCCACCTGCTCGGCCAGCTTTGCATCGGAATCTGCAAACGCAGCTACCAGGGGATGTTCGGGCGCAAGCTGCAGGCTGGTCGCGCCAAAGATCGTATCAATGCGCGTCGTAAATACGCTGATCTTCTTCGCAGCCGAAGGCGTCTCTGCCTCGGTCTCATCCTTGCGTGCTGCAAGGACGCGTTTGCCCTGCTTGCGGGCAAGCTTCTCTTCCTCGTCGCAGTCGCCGTTCTCCTCGCAGTTCCGCTCGTCCACTGCGAAATCAACCTGAGCGCCTTCGCTGCGGCCAATCCAGTTGCGCTGCATGGTCCGCACCTTCTCCGGCCACCCCTCCAGCTTGTCCAGGCCGTCCAGCAGCTCCTGTGCGTATTTGGTGATGCGGAAGAACCACTGCTCCAGGTCGCGCTGCTCGACGATCGTATCTTCGTGCCGCCAGCAGCAGCCGTTCACTACCTGCTCATTGGCCAGCACGGTGGCGCACTGCGGGCACCAGTTCACGCGGCTCTTGCGGCGATAGGTAAGCCCCGCCTCGTACATCTTCAGGAAGAACCACTGGTTCCAGCGGTAATACTCCGGCAGGCAGGTCGTGACCTCAGTCTGCCAGTCGTAGCTCAGGCCCAGCCGCTTCATCTGGCGGCGCATAGCGGCAATGTTCGCCAGCGTCCATTCGCGCGGCGGAGTGTTGTTCTTGAGCGCGGCATTCTCCGCCGGCAGGCCGAAGGCATCCCACCCCATCGGATGCAGCACGTTCGCGCCTTCCATCCACTTGTACCGCGCCAGCGCATCTCCAATGGAGTAGTTGCGGACGTGGCCCATGTGCAACTGCCCCGAAGGATAGGGCAGCATCTCCAGCACGTAATACTTGTGCTTCCCGCTGGCGGGAGGTTCCGCCGCGTAGAGCGATGGATCGCTGTCCCAACGCTGCTGCCATCGCGGCTCAATCTCGGCTGGGTTGTAGCGTACTTCGGTCGTGGCACCATCGCGGTCTGTGTTCGCGGGCGCGTTCGCCGCAGGGACGTTTACTTCTGTAGGTTTTCCGGCAGACATATCTCTACCAGTGTAACCTTCCCAGCCTAACTTCCCGGGAGCCCGCGCCTCAGCCCTGCAACAGCCCGCGCAACACTCCCAGATTCCGCTGCTCGTCCCCGGGAGCATCCACCGGCGTCTCGGCAATAAAGGCGGCATGGCGGAACCGGGCATCGTTCAGCAGGCGGCGAAAGGGGGCCAGGCCCATCGTGCCCTCGCCAATATGCTCGTGGCGGTCCAGCTTCGATCCCCGTGCAGCCTTGGCGTCGTTGCAGTGCCAGACGCGCACGGTATCGAAGCCCAGCGTCGACTCGATCTGCCGCATCGTGTCTTCATAGCCCGCTTCGCTCACCATGTCGTAGCCGGAGACGTGCGTGTGACAGGTATCCAGGCAAGCGCCAACGGGTGCGGAGGGCCGCAGCCGCTCAATCAGCTCCGCAACATTCTCGAACGAGCCTCCGAGCGAAAACTCCGCTCCGGCCGTGTTCTCGATCAAGACGTGGAAGTTGTGATCCTGCCACTTCAGGCCTTCGAGAGCCCGCTCAATCGACTCCGCTGCCAGCCGCAGCCCCTCTTCCCTCGTCAAACCCCGCCACGAACCCGGATGCAGCACCAGGTACTCCGCTCCCAGATCCAGCGCGCGTTCTACCTCTCCATGGAAGGCGGCAATCGACTTTGCCCGCACGTCTTCGGACTGGCTGCACAGATTGACCAGATAACTGGTATGAATCACCAGCGGCGCAGAGTTGTACTGCTGCCGCAGCGCCTTCATCTTCCCGCAGTGCTCCGGATCAAGCTTTGCAGCACGCCACATGCGCGGGCTGGAGGAAAAGATCTGAAACGTATTCGCGCCGATCTCACGCGCGCGCTCCGCTGCGGTGAAAACCCCGCCGGAGGCGGAGAGGTGAATCCCAACCCGAGTGGGCAGCTTCGTGGTCTGTTGTTCGTTGTCAGCCATCCGCTCCAGTGTAGCTGCTCGCTAACAAAAGTGTTTTCCGCGGGATGCACCTGTTTGCGCGATAATGTTGGCCATGGCCACCGTACTTACTGCCGAAGTATTACTGAGCCCGGAGAAACGAATCCGGGAGCCCATTCTGATCCTTGAAGACGGCATCATCGACGACATCCGCACCCGTGAAGCCAACTCCATCCCCTCCTCCGCTGAACACATCGATTTTCCGGGATGCACTCTGGTCCCGACACTCTTCGATATCCACACGCATGGGGCCATGGGACACGACGTCATGGAGGCAACGCCGGAGGCTCTGACTGCCATTGGCCACTTCCTCGCGAGCCACGGCGTAGGGGCCTTTCTGCCAACGACGATGTCGGCTCCGATGGACACCCTGCTGCATTCGCTCGAAGGCTTGGCAAAGCTCATCGGCAAGAAAACCAACGGATCCCGTCCGCTCGGAATTCACCTGGAGGGCCCATTCCTCTCCCATCCCAAGCGCGGAGCGCACCCGTCGGATTGGCTGCTGCCACCCTCCGTCAAAGTCTTCGACCGCATGTGGCATGCCGCTCAAGGCCACATCAAGGTCTTGACGGTGGCTCCGGAGCTTCCCGGTGCTGCTGAGCTCACAGCTCACGCCACCAAGCTCGGGGTCCGCGTCAGCATCGGCCACAGCGATTCCGGCAGTATCGAAGCGCGAGAGGTAATCGCCGCCGGAGCTTCGAGCGCGACGCATACCTTCAACGCCATGCGCCCCCTCGATCATCGCCATCCCGGAGTTCTGGGCGTGGCGCTCACGACGGACGAAATCTATGCCGAGATCATCAGTGATGGAGTCCATGTCGATCCCGCGGTCGTAAAGCTCTTCTGGAGGGCAAAGGGACCGGACCGCGCCATCCTGGTGACCGATGCGATGAGCGCCACCGGCATGCCGGATGGCACCTACCGCCTGGGCGATCTCCCAGTCGTAGTGGAGAATGGCAAGTGCCTCTATGAAGGAGTGCTGGCGGGCAGCGTGCTCACCCTCGACCGTGCCGTCCGCAACTTCCGCGACTTCACCGGCGCCGAGTGGTCGCAGGCGATAGCGGCTGCCAGCCGCAACCCGGCACGCATGACAGGTCTGGACGACAGGATCGGCTCGCTGCAGCCCGGCCGCTGGGCAGACATCGTCGTGCTCTCCCCGGAAGGCAAGATCGTCGCCACCATGCTCTCCGGGCGGGTCGTCTATCGCGGATAAGACAGGCTGCCGCCGTCCATTCGAATCAATGCATGATGGCGGCAGCCGCGCCCACAGCGTGGCGTGCTCGCCATAATGCGCCTTCGAGCGGGTCAACCGGTTCCTGGGCAATATGCGCCGCAGGCAGGGCCCGGCGAATCTGTTCCGTCATGGTCTCGCGAACCATGGAGATATTTGCCAGCACGCTTCCCGTAAACGCGAAGCCGGGGATTGGCCCATCCGGCTCCGCATGCCGCACCTTGCGGCAGGCCAGCAGCGCAAACTCCGCAAGGTAGCGCCCCGCATCCAGCAGCGTCTGGGTCGCGACCGCATCGCCCGCCTCGGCGCACTCCACCACCAGCGGCGTCAGGCGGGAAAAATCCGGGGCCGGAATCTTGTTCGCATAGGCCACCACCTCGCCCAGCTCCGGCAACGACCAGAAGGCCGTGACCCTCTCCAGCAGCATCGTTGGCTCTCCCCAGTCGTAGGCGCGGAAAGCCGCGCATAGGGCGGTGTGCCCGATCCAATAGCCGGAACCTTCATCGCCCAGCGCCGGACCCCACCCTCCAGCGTTAACCAGTGCGCCGGTGCTCGTACGGCCAGCGATGTTGGAGCCTGTACCCGCGACAACGAGCACGCCCGCTCCACCAGGAAAGGCTGCATCCAGAGCTACTTCGTCATCGCCGCAGACCTCCACTTTGCCGCTTACCAGTTCTTCGAGCGACTGCATAACCCATGCGGCGAATGAAGGAATCCGCGAGCCGGCCGTGCCTACGCAACTGGACGCGATCTGGTCGGCGCGCACTCCGGCTGCCTGCAGCGCCTCGCCTACGACTGCCCGAAGATTCTCGCCCGCCTGCTCCTTGCCCACGCGCATGTGTTTGATGGAGCCGCCCTGCGCGCGTGCCAGGATGCGGGTCTCGTCGCCAATGGCGCATACCGTCTTGGTACCGCCAGCATCAATGCCAAGGAAGAATGCCATGCGAACCATCATAATTGCTGGCTCTGGCTGGCCTTGTCACCGCGGCGCTCGCACCCGGAACGGAGCGCAACCCTCCGCAGCGCAATGGCGGCAAAGACCGGCCGCACCAGCTTCGACTGCTTGTGCGAAAATAGGCGTTAAAAAAAAGAGGGACAATGCCCATCCTGAGATCTACCTTTATTGCGCTTTCGCGCAACTCCTCTGTGCGCAGATTTTCCGAGCAATCCTCTCTTGGCCGCCGCATGTCCTCACGTTTCGTTGCTGGCGTGGAAATCGAAGCCGCCCTGCGCACCGCAGAAACGCTCAACGAGAACGGCATCACCGCATCGCTCGACAGCCTGGGAGAAAGCGTATCGACCGCCGACGAGGCACGCCGGGCCGCTGATACCTATCACCAGCTCCTCGACGCCATCCAGTCCCGCCGCCTCAATGCGAATGTCAGTGTGAAACTGACACAGATGGGTCTGGAGATCGACCAGGCTCTGGCCTACGACATCGTAGCCGGGCTGGTCTCGCATGCGGCTTCCACCAGAAACTTCGTCCGCATTGACATGGAAGGCTCCGAACATACCCAGACCACCATCGACATGGTGCGCAAGCTGCATGACACGAATCCCGGAACCGTCGGCATTGTGATCCAGGCCTACCTCTACCGCAGCGAGCAGGACCTGCACACGCTTCTCAACGAGGGCATCCGCGTGCGCCTATGCAAAGGGGCATATCAGGAGCCTCCTAATATAGCCTTTGCCAGCAAGAAGGATGTGGACGAAAACTACCTGAAGCTGGCGCGCATTCTGCTGAATAGCAACATCTTCCATGGCCTGGCCACCCACGATGAAAAGATCATCGCGGCAACCAAGCACTTCCTTCGCGAGCGCCACTTCGACACCCGGCGGTTCGAGTTCCAGATGCTGTATGGGATTCGCCGCGATCTACAGAAGTCACTGGTACGCGAGGGCTACAACATGCGCGTCTACATTCCCTTTGGAACGGAGTGGTACCCCTACTTCATGCGCCGGCTCGCCGAACGGCCTGCTAATCTGATCTTCCTCGCGAAGAACATCTTCCGCAGTTAGGGCCTATAACAAGGCGGAGAACGACGGCTGGGACGACAACGAAGGATGGCGTTCGCGTTATGAAGCAGATCCTTCGCTTCGCTCAGGATGACAAACCTAAAAGGGGCTCAGAGGCCAAAACTAAATGGTCCTCAGGATGACGAAACCTAGTCGATTTTCCCGATTTCGTCTCTAGCAAATACCCGGTATCCGGCGATCCTCACTCAGAGAATGCGAAACCGCTGGAGCCCGAAAAAAACGGCTCCCGCCGCCGCTCAGGTACGGCTATCGGTAAGCCGGGATCGGCGCCTGGCGCGCCGGTGAGTCCGCAGGGGCGGAGGGATTCGCCTGATAGGGCTCAATCGTCAGCAGGTTGCTGAGGATGCCCCGCTCCTGGGGCGTGAACTGGGATTGATACTCGGGCGAATTCAAGATCGCCTGCCGCTGCCCGGGAGGAACCTCACGCAAATCGCGAAATGCCCTGCGCAGCGGAACCTGGCGCTCCGGCGGCATGGAGCGGAGTTGAGCCGTCGAGTTACTGATCTCGCGCTTCTGCTGCGGCGACAGCCTCTCCCAGACTTCGACCCGGTCGATCGTGCGCTGGCGCTGCTGCGGTGATTTATTGTTCAGATCGCGCAATCGATTCATCAGGCGCTGCTGTTGCTCCTGCGGCAACTTGTTAAAGCCCGGCTCCCGCTGCAGAGCCTTCTCCTGCTCCGCTGGAGCAAGGTTCTGGTGAGTGTGCAGCCAGTCTCCCAGGTGTTGCTGCGATTGCTGGTATTGCGACTGCGGGCGTGGTGCCTGTGCCGGGCGCGGCGCCCCCCGCTGAAAAGAAGGAGCGTTTTGCGCCGGAAAGCGCATGGCTGGCTGCCCGCCGCGGTAGGCAGGAGCATGCTGCTGCGCCAATCCCTGCAAGGGAGCGGCAACAACGAGCGAACCAAGGAATATTCCAGACGCAATCCACGAGCCAATTCGCAAAGACATACCACGTCCATACGGCAAAAACACCGGTCTCTGCTCACCAGACTGCGTGGCCGGGTTCAGGCGATTCCAATGCCGTTTCATCTCTTCGGGGCCTCCCGCCCCGCATTCCAGGCTGCCTTGCATCCAGCGCGCCGCTCCCTGTCAGTTTGCCGAAGGAGCGTTGTCATCGTCGTCATCGAGCGAATCCAGTTGTTGGAACAACTGGTGATTGCTATCGAGTGACTGCAGATCGCGCACCGTGGCAGAGGTCTGTTGCGGTGCACGCCAGTTCACAAAGCCGGCATACGTTGCACCGCCTACCGCCAGCAGAACCGTTAAGGCCGTGGCCGCTATCGGCCGCAGATGCACGCTGCTGTTGTACACAAGACGCGAATACAGCCGCTCAAAAAAACCAGCCGGCGCTGCATTACGCTCCTCCCGCAGCCGGGCCTGGAGCCTGGTATCAAAGAATGGCGATGGCTCCGGAGCCTCCCAGGCGTCCATCAAATCCATCGTCGACCTCAGCTCGGCCAGTTTGCGGCTGCAGTCGGCACACTCCCTGACATGAGCCTGCACCGGCGCTGGAACGGTATCCGGCTCAAAGAGCAGGTCAGCCACGTTCGATTCAATCTTCCGGCAAGTCATGATCTTCCTCACTTCTAAACAAAATCTTTCAGCCGCTCGCGCAGCGTCTGGTAAGCCCGAAACAACAAAGACTTGGTGGCGGATTCGCTCAACTTCAGCACCTCGCCAATCTCCCTATAATCCAGGCCCTGATATTTATGCATCAGCACAGCACTCCTCTGACGCTCCGGCAAAGCCATCACATGCTGGCGAATCGCCCTCATCCGCTCTTCCCGCACCAGGTCCTGCTCCACGCTGGGCGTCTTGTCCGCCAGATCCGGCGTCGTGCCCGTCTCGGGATCCGTTTCATCCAGATACACCGTCTGCGCGGATCGCTCATATTTCGTATCCCGCGCATGGTTCACGCCCAGGTTCGTGGCAATTCGATACAGCCAGGTGCTGAAGCGTGCTTCCGCACGATACGTCTGGCGCGACCGGTATACCCGGAGAAAAGTCTCCTGAGCCAGCTCTTCGGCAACCGCCTGGTTCCTGACCATCCGGAACATGAAGTGAATGATCGGCTGGCGATACTTCTCGATCAGGTAGTTATAAGCAGCATCGTCGCCATCGCGAACGCGGAGCATAAGCTCCGCATCGCTGACCTCGCCCGGCTTGACCGCAACCCCAACCGAACGGGCGGCAGTCGCAAATTGTGCGGGTTCCAGCGCCATGCTCGCCATATCTCTACGAACCCGCGTTGAGCGCGATGGTTGCGGGGAAATACCGTTCTCCCCATTTCCCGCGGAGGGCTGATCCTCCAATGCGCGGAGTTCCGGCGGATCCTCGCCGGAAATTTCGGGGTCGGGTGGTGGAAATCGATCTGGATGCCGCTCTGACATTTGCTCGTCGTTGGATTCTATCGCGTCGAAGGCTTTTGCTTCCGGAAACACTTCCAACCCGGGCAATTGGCAGCCGACTCTCTGGAATGATAACCTTAGGTTACTCCGCAGTTGCGGGCGCTTAACTGGAGCGGTGGAGAGCCACCTTCATATGGCGGCAGCATAATTTAGAATCATCAACTTAGACACGCGTTACTGCAAAGTGGCTTCTTTCTTCAAACCGGTTTCAAAGTATTGAAAGCTGTCGAGTAGAATTTCTTCAGGGTCGCTTAGCTCAGTTGGTTAGAGCGCCTGCTTCACACGCAGGAGGTCGTAGGTTCGAGTCCTACAGCGACCACCAATCCCTTCAACAACTTAGCGACACACCCGAGTGTGCAAGGACCGCGCCCCATTGGCACAGAATTCGCCTTACATGCGTGAGCCATAAGCAGCTCTAAAATTACTCCGTGCCAGGAGCGGACGGAAACCCTCAAGAATTGCTCTGAGTGGCATCCTGGGGCTGCGGCTGCACATCCTGCGCTTCCCCCTGCTTTTTCCGAAGCAAATCCGCAATGGCCTGCGCTCCTCCTCGCCTGTGCGCTTCCAGAAACTCTGCGATCTGTTCCCTGGTCGGGTAATCCAGTTCCTCGTTAGCCATCTGTCTCCTGCCGGCGATGCAAGATTCCTGATACTGTCCATGCACAAGGTGCAGACCAGTGTCACGATTCTTGTTGGCCGCTTATTCCGCGGGGTCGTAGTTCAGGTTTTGCCCCAGCCAACGCTCGACCTCGGCCACGCTCATGCCCTTGCGTTTGTGATAGTCGGCGACCTGATCGCGGTCGATCTTGCCGACGGCGAAGTATCGCGATTCCGGATGGGCAAAGTAGAGTCCGCTCACGCTTGAGCCGGGCCACATGGCAAACGACTCGGTAATCAGCATTCCGGTATTTGCCGTCACGTCGAGCAGGCGCCAGATGGTGCCCTTCTCCGTGTGATCGGGGCATGCCGGATAACCCGGCGCTGGCCGGATTCCCCGGTACTTTTCCTGGATGAGATCCGCGTTGCTCAAGCCTTCTTCACAACCGTAACCCCAATCATCGCGGGCCTGCTTGTGCAGGCATTCGGCGAAGGCCTCGGCCAGGCGGTCGGCAACCGCTTCCGCCATGATCGCGTTGTAGTCGTCATTCTCGGCACGGAACCGGTCGCAAACCTCCTTCAAACCGATGCCGCTGGTCACCGCAAACGCACCGATGTAATCGGACAGCCCGGTCTCCTTCGGCGCTATGAAGTCTACCAGCGACCGGCATGGCTCGCTGCCTTCCCTGTTTGCCTGCTGCCGAAGAAAGTGGAGCCGATCGAGCACCTTTCCACGGGTCTCGTTCGTGTACAGTTCGACATCGTCGCCCACGGCGTTCGCAGGAAAGAAGCCATACACGCCGCGCGCCGTGATCAGGTTCTTCGCAATCATGGTATCCAGCAGCGCATTGGCATCGGTGAAGATCTGGCGGGCCTGCTCCCCTTTCTCCTTGTGTTCCAGAATGGCCGGATAAGAGCCCTTGAGCCCCCATGCGTGGAAGAGCGGCGCCCAGTCAATAAATTCGCGCAGTGTCGCCAGAGAAAAGTTGTCCAGTGCGCGCACCCCGGTAAATGCGGGTGTCGGCACGTCTTCGGCACGCCATTCGATCGGAGTCCGCCTGGCGCGAGCCGTCTCCAGGGGAACGATGCTCTGGCGGGGTGCGGTGTGGGACTTGCGGAGGCTCTCGTATTCGGCGCGATACTTCGTCACGAACTCGGCCTTGCTATCGTCACTCAAAAGGCTGGTCGTCACCGGCACCGCCCGGCTGGCATCCAGCACATGCACCACCGGCTGGCTATAGTTCGGTGCAATCTTGACGGCCGTATGCATCCGTGTTGTGGTTGCGCCACCGATCAGCAGCGGCTGCTTAAAGCCCTGGCGCTCCATCTCGCGGGCCACATGCACCATCTCATCGAGAGAAGGAGTAATCAGGCCGCTGAGGCCGATCACATCCGCCTTCTCCGCTTTGGCACGTTCAAGGATCCTCTCGCAGGGAACCATCACGCCCAGATCAATCACATCAAAGTTGTTGCATGCGAGGACGACGCCAACGATGTTCTTCCCAATGTCGTGAACATCACCCTTGACCGTTGCCAGCAGGATCTTCCCCTGCGCCTTGACCTCTTCACCGGCGGCGACCAACGCAGCCTTCTCGGCCTCCATGAACGGCGTCAGGTGAGCCACCGCTTTTTTCATCACGCGCGCGGATTTGACCACCTGCGGCAGGAACATCTTGCCGGCTCCAAACAGATCTCCCACCACGCCCATGCCGGCCATCAGCGGGCCTTCAATCACCGCGAGCGGGCGGCCCAGTTTGACGCGGGCTTCCTCCGCATCGGCCTCGATATAGGTGTCGATCCCCTTGACCAATGCGTGAGAAAGACGCTCTTCGACCGTGCCGTTGCGCCACTCTTCCGTTTTCTTTTCGGTCACGGTGGCGCTATCTTTCAGTTTTTCGCCGTGCTCCACTAGGCGCTCTGTCGCGTCGGGACGGCGGTTGAGCAGCACGTCCTCAACCAGCACCTTCAACTCGGGATCAATCTCCTCGTATACCTCAAGCATCCCGGCATTCACGATGCCCATGTCCATGCCCGCCGCAATGGCGTGGTAGAGGAAAGCAGCGTGCATGGCCTCGCGAACCTTGTTGTTGCCGCGAAAGCTGAAGGAGATGTTCGAGACGCCGCCGCTGACCTTCGCATGTGGCAGGTTGGCCTTGATCCAGCGCGTGGCGTTGATGAAGTCCAGCGCGTAGTTGTTGTGCTCCTCCATGCCGGTGGCCACGGTGAGGACGTTCGGGTCGAAGATGATGTCTTCCGGCGGGAAGCCGACCTCGTCAACGAGAATGCGGTAGGCGCGCTCGCTGATGCGGATCTTTTCCTCGTAGGTCGCGGCCTGGCCCTTTTCGTCAAAGGCCATGACCACCACGGCCGCGCCATACTTCAGCACTGTGGCGGCGTTCTGGCGGAACTTCTCTTCCCCTTCCTTCAAGGAGATGGAGTTCACGATGCCCTTGCCCTGCATGCATTTGAGCCCGGCCTCGATGACCTCCCACTTCGACGAGTCCACCATGAAGGGAACCTTGGCAACCTCCGGCTCGCTCGCCAGCAATTGCAGGAAGCGCGTCATCGCCGCGACGCCGTCGATCATGCCCTCGTCCATGCAGATGTCGAGGACATTCGCCCCGTTCTCCACCTGCTGACGGGCTACGCTGACCGCTTCCTCGTACTTGCCGGCCTTAATCAGCTTCGCGAACTTGGGCGAACCGGCCACATTCGTCCGCTCGCCGATGATGATGTAGACGCCGGGCTGCTGGGTAAAGGGTTGCGATCCTGACAGGCGGAGAGGCCTGGTCTCCGTGGGCATGGCCACGTTTCCGCTCTCGGAGATGCTCATGCTTTGTCCTCGTTCTGGCGGGCATGGAATTCCGGCGTCGCCGTCTCCCACTTTCGCGGTGGCTTGCCTTCAAGTGCTTTGGCGATCGCCGCAATGTGCTCCGGCGTGTTTCCGCAGCAGCCCCCGGCTATATTGATCAGCCCTCCGCGTGCGAAGTCGCCAAGATAGCGGGCCATGTCCTGCGGCCCCAGATCGAACCCTGTCTGCGAGAGAGGATTCGGCAGGCCGGCATTCGGATAGCACGAAATCGCCACGTTTGCCTTCTCCGAAAGCTCCTCCAGAAACGGATACATCAGGTCCGGACCGAGAGAGCAGTTCAACCCTACCGATAGCGGCTTCACGTGCTTCACCGCGTTCCAGAACGCCTCCGTGGTCTGGGCGGAAATCATCGTCTCGCCGCCACGCCCCACCGCCGCGGAGATCATCACCGGCAGTTGTTTGCCGCCCTCATCGAACACCTCGCGGATAGCAACCAGCGCCGCCTTGGCATTCAACGAATCAAAGATGGTCTCCACCAGAAGCAGATCGACACCGCCCGCAATCAAGGCGCGCACCTGCTCCGCATAGGCATTCTTCACCTGATCGAAGGTGACCACCCGGAAGCCTGCATCGTCGGGATCGGGCGAATTCGAGAGGGACACGGTCAGCGGCCCGATTGCCCCCGCGACAAATCGCGGACGCGAGGTTGCATTCGCAATGCGGTCGGCCCACTCCCGGCATTGACGCGCCGATGTTTCATTGATCTCCCGCGCCAGATTGATGAGAAACGGATCTTCGATGACTCCCTGGTAGAACGCGGGATCCTTTCGGCCGCCATGCTCCCGCGGATCTTCTAGAAAAAACTCACTCTGCGAGATGCTGGTCGCGCCAAAGGTATTCGTCTCGATGATGTCCGCCCCGGCCTCAAGAAACCGGCGGTGGATGTCGCCAATCATCTCCGGCTGCGTCAGGGAGAAGAGGTCTCCGTTGTTCAGCAGATCTTTTGTTGCGTCCTTGAAGCGCTGCCCGCGCATGTCGGCTTCTTTCATGCCGTAAGTGCGGATCGTCGTACCCATCGCTCCATCGATGATGGCAATTCGGCTCTCGAGGATCTTTTCAAGAGGATGTTGGCTGGCTTTCGTCATATCTCCCTTGATGGCCCTGGGGTGTGTTGATGGCCCGGGGTTGGCTGTGGTGTGCGAAGTCCGCGCAAAGCTGTAAGCCACCTGCCCGAATGGGCCAACCGGGCCCGTCGGCGCGACATCCGTGCTCTATGCCAGACTCGGCACCGAGCGCGTCTATTGATTATAGCGATACAGGAAGGCCGGAGACCGGCGCCGGAGGCAGGGGGCGGAGACCGTCAATGGGATTGCATTCGCAAGCGAAGCGAAGCAACCGGACGACTAAGCAGACGCCAAAGGACAAAGGGCAGCGCCTCCAACGTGAGAATCACCAGAGCATGAAGCAGACCGTCGGGAATCCCTTGAACGGAAGGCCCAAGGGCGAAGCCCAGGCTGACGTGTCCGGCTCCTGCGGGGGAGGCCGGTGGGCTGGTGTGAACCTGGACCGTGCCGCCGAGCAATGCGATCAGAACCATGCCGATGGCAGGCCAAAGCATCCGCAGTCTTTGACGGGCGGCCAGGACTCCGATTCCCCAGCCGATGAGGAGTGGCGCGTTGAAATAGAGCAACCTGCCGACACCGAAATAGAAGACCGAGAATCCATCGGTTCGAATGAAGGGCGTCGCCGATCCGGGAAGAAAGATTTTCCAGCCAGACCACAAAATCGAACAGGCAACCAGCCACGCCGCGGCCAGCAAGAGGAGTGGAGCGAGACCAAACATCGCCCACGGCGCCCGGGCACTCCAGGACTGGAGCTGGCGATGTTCGATCCTGCGGCTGGCGAGCTCATCCATCGTGCCAAGCCGGGAGAGCGCTGCAGCTTCGGCATCCGCCCGGCTGCGGCCCGCGCGTTCTTCTTCCGCCGTCAGATCGGCCAGCCTATCTGCAAGTTCGGCGAGATAGCTCCGCACGTGCCGCGGAGCGACGCCAGCCCGCAGCAGGCGCTCGCGCAGTTCATAGAACGCATTTGGGAACGCATTCGGGAACGCATTCGACATATTGCTCTCCCCTCAAATTGCAGCAGCCAGGCCAGCATCGGATTGCCTCTCGCGCCGCCATTGGAGCGCCATGATACCGCGACATTCAAGGCATTTCAAAACGGATTAAACTGGGAGCATGAAGGAAGCTTTGCTGGCTACCCCACAACTCACGCACGCACAGAAACTCGATCGTCTTGCCGAGGTCGCGGTTCGCGTTGGGCTCGGCATCGAACGCGGTCAGGAACTGGTGATGACCGCCTCCCTCGATTCCCTCGCCCTGTCGCGGCGCATCACCGAGCACGCCTACCGGGCCGGTGCATCCCAGGTCACCACGCTCTTTAACGACGACGAAGCGACGCTGATGCGCTATCGTTTTGCGCCGTACGAGAGTTTTGACCGCACTGCAGCGTGGTTGTACGACGGGTTAGCCGCCGCGTTCCAAAGCGGCGCAGCGCGGCTGGCAATCGCCGGCGCCAATCCATCCCTGCTTTCCAGCGAAGACCCGGACAAAGTCAGCCGGGCGAACCGGGCGCTCTCGCAGGCCTACCGCCCTGCACTGGAATTGATCACGCGGCACTCCATCAACTGGACGATTGTTGCCAGCGCCACACCGGCGTGGGCATCCGCCATGTTCCCTGAGGACGCTCCGGAGATCGCCCAGGCCAAGCTATGGGACGCAATCTTCCAGGTATCGCGAATTAATGAAGAGGACCCGGTGGCCTCCTGGAAGCAGCATGATGCGGAGTTGCATCGGAGGGCTGAATATCTCAACCAAAGACGTTATGCCGCGTTACAGTACCGCGGGCCGGGAACCGACTTCCGCCTCGGCCTGGCGGACGACCATCTCTGGCTTGGCGGTGGCACCACTGCCGGCAACGGACTCTACTGCGTTCCCAACATTCCTACGGAAGAGGTCTTCACCACGCCGCACAAGGATCGCGCCGACGGCACGGTGACGGCAACCAAACCGCTCTCCTACCAGGGAACGCTGATTGATGGCATTCAGGTGCGCTTCGAGAAGGGGCGCATCGTCGAAGTGCGCGCCAGCAAAGGGCAGGAGGTTCTGCAGAAGCTCATTGCTACGGACGAAGGCGCCAGCAGATTAGGCGAGGTGGCGCTTGTGCCTCATTCTTCGCCGATTGCCAGCAGCGGCCTGCTGTTTTTCAATACCCTGTTTGACGAGAATGCAGCGAGCCACATCGCTCTTGGGCAGGCGTACAGCTCCTGCCTGCGGGACGGGGACACACTGACTCCGCAACAACTCGCTGCCAAGGGTGCCAATGAGAGCCTGATCCACGTGGACTGGATGATCGGATCGGACAAGCTCGATATTGACGGCATCTCCGCATCCGGCGAGGCGAACCCGTTAATGCGACAGGGCGAGTGGGTTTCGCCGCAGAAATCGTAACCCCATTACGAGACAGGTCACGAGGCATCGCTCTCCGCGCATTCTTCCGAGATGCCGTGCAAGCTAACGCTTGTGCGGCTTACCCGGTGCGGTCGTCATCCAGATACTCTTCCGGGACGTCGTCCTCCGGGAACTCCCGCGTCCTCACCTCGGAGACGTCAGGATCCTTGGCGTACTCCACGCCGCCGACAGCCTCCGCCTCGAACGTGTTTCCCTCCGATTCCAGTTCCTCGATGCTCTCCGAGTCGATGTCCTCGACGTCGGATATCTGTTGAAGATCGCCCGACTGCCCTGCGGAATCGGGTCCGGTTTCCAGGTGCTCCTTGCGCTTGTTTCTAGCAGGCATAGACATTCTCCTCGTCGTGAGTTCTCCGCGTAATGAGATGCGCTTGCCGCCAGAACGGCTGCGGCGAAGCATTGGAGATCTTCCCCTCTTTCTCGCAGCATGAAGGACAATGATTTACGCTCACATGTTCTGCATCGTGACTAGAATCGACATGCACGCGGAACAAGGTATCAACCCCGGGGAACGCAAGATGGCTGTGAGGGACGCAGGAAAACTCGGAGAGCAACAGCAGCGGCAGGAACGCGCGGGCCTAGGCTATATCCGGGCCATCGCGGACCACGCCTTTTCTCGGGCAGCCAGCGCTCCATTGGTCGGGGGCAACCAGGTACGCCTGCTCAAGGATGCGCAGGAGAACTATCCCGCATGGCGCGATGCCATTCGCGCGGCAAAGCATCATGTCCACTTCGAAAACTACATCATCTATGACGATGAGATCGGCCGCAGCCTGGCCCACGAATTGATCGCAAAGGCTCGCGAAGGCATACACGTACGGCTCATCTACGATTGGCTCGGCTGCTTCGGCAAGGCGTCCAGCAACTTCTGGAATCACCTGCGCGCAGGCGGTGTCGAGGTGCGCTGCTACAATCCGCCACACCTCGACAGTCCGTTCGGATGGCTCTCTCGCGATCATCGGAAGACCATCGCAATCGATTCCAACATCGGCTTCATCAGCGGGTTATGCGTCGGCAGCCGGTGGCTCGGCAATCCCAAAAAGAATATCCAGCCGTGGCGCGATACCGGAGTAGAGGTAAGGGGAAATGTCGTCGCGCAACTGGAGCGCGCCTTCGCCCACATCTGGGAGATGCTCGGCGAACCCATCCCCGCCAGCGAACAACTCTGCAGCAGCAACCAGGCAGACGCAGGCCAGATGAATCTGCGCATCGTAGCCGGATTGCCCGAGATGGCCGGAATGTTGCGCCTGGATCTGCTCATCTCCAGCATGGCGCGCAAAAGGCTGTGGCTGACGGATGCTTATTTTGCAGGCACTTCGACCTATGTCGAAGCATTGAAATCGGCGGCTCGCGATGGAGTGGACGTCCGCCTGCTTCTGCCGAGCGGGACAGATATTCCCATCCTTAAACCCCTTTCCCGGGCTGGATACCGTCCTCTGCTGGTGGCAGGAGTCCGCATCTTCGAATGGAACGGCACCATGCTCCACGCCAAGACGTCCGTTGCCGATGGAAATTGGGCCCGCGTCGGCTCTACGAATCTGAACCTTGCGAGTTGGTTTGGAAACTGCGAACTCGATGCCGTCATTGAAGATGCTGCGTTTGCCTCTGAGATGGAGGCGATGTACCTCGACGACCTGGCCAACGCGACAGAAGTCGTGCTGAATAACGCCAACAAAGTCCGCGCTCCGGGCGCGCCTCGCCATGCCCCGCGTGGCCTGAACAGCGGTGGAGGCAGCATAGGACGCGCTGCCGCCGGAACACTCCGCCTCAGCAATACGATCGGCGCTGCCTTCACCAATCATCGTGTGCTGGAGACGGCGGAAGGGAAAATTGTATCCATCGCTGGCGCAGCACTTTTGTGCCTGGCGATTTTTTTCGTCTTTTTTCCACGCTTCCTGGCGTATCCCGTCAGCCTCGTCTGTGCGTGGATCGCTCTCACGCTTCTTTACCGGGGATACCGGCTGCACCGGGAAAGAAGGCGCAGCCTGGCATCCGATAGAAAAGCTGAGGAACCCCAATAACACTCCGCTATTTCTTCTTCGAATCTTTTATTTCTTCTTCGAATCATGGAGCAGCTTGATGCCGATCTGCGTGCCCATACCAACGACATAACCGAGTTGGATATTGAGATATCCAAGAGGTTCGAGCAGACGGGCATTCGTGAGCGGCCCCGCATCCACAGCGTCGAACCCAATATCCCCCGCAATCTCAAGCACGCTCTTTTTCGAATCCGCATCATTGCCGGCGACAAATGCAGTGAGCTGCTGGTTGTTCACTCGCCCCGTGTCCATGTGTACGGCAAAAACCGTGTTGAATGCCTTCACAACACGCGCTTTGGGAATCTTCTTCTGCAACTCCTCCGCACCGCTGGTGGTGAAACCAAGCGCCCACTGCATCTCCGGTCCCAGCGCGTTGGTGGCATCGACCACAGTCTTTCCATCCAGGGAACCTGCTTCCTTCAAGACGCTATCTATTGCGTTAAAAGGAACAGCGAGGATGACAATTTCTGCCCACGAGGCCGTCTCGCGAATCTTCGCCGGCTCGTTGCCCACAGCCCGGACATCATGTTTGGCGTTCGTGAGCCCCCGCGCCAGCGCGCTTCCCACATGACCATTACCAAGAATTCCGATTCTTCTTGCTGTCATTCGTATGTTCCTCTTTTTGGTACCTCTTTTGGGATAGCGGCGGCGGCGGTCGTTGCTCTCAGCAGACGCTATCCGAGGTAAGATGCGTCGGCAGGCGCATCCGCCAGGAGTGATGTTGCCGCACTTTGAAGAGAAATTCACAAAATCCCCTTCACTCTTCCTGTTGAAAAGTGGGAAACTCATCTCGAGTTGGGGTGCATCGTAGTAAACAGCTCGTGGTTTATATGTCAACGGACAGTTTTCCAGAACCTCACCGCCGCGATAAAGAGAGCGGGACGAGGCGACGGAGAGCGCCCAGGGAGAGTATGGAGTCTATGATCAGCAATTGCGCCAATCCCAAGTGCTCGAAACCACTGTTGTACCTGCGTGAGGGACGAATTTTCGTCTTCGACATGCCTGTTCCGCAATCTGCCGGCACCACCTCTGGACGCGGAGCGTATCGTCTGGAGCACTTCTGGCTCTGCGGAGAATGCTCAAAAACTCTGGTCTTGCAGCAAATGGGAGATAAAGGCATCCGCCTTGTGCCGCGTCGCGGCACCACGCCAGTGCGGCCCATCGAGGTTTCTTCCGTTCAGGTGCCGCCTGCTCTGGCCTCCTAAGGCTGCGATGAATCAGCTCGGCGGCAGGTGTTGACGAGCGTAGCGTAGGTGAGGAACAACCGATCGCCGCAATTGAAAAAGGCGCTCCGTGGAGAGCGCCTTTTCCATTGCATCATGCGAATGGTTCAACAGGAGGATGCTTTGCTCGCAGTACCCGGCTCGCGATCATAAACCCCGATCAGCGAGTTCCAGCGAACGTACAGGATATCTTCGAGCATTCTCAGCCCGTCTTTCAGATAGCTGATACGAGAGCGCTCGTCGTGACCCCAGGTAACGGGTACCTCGCGAACTTTATATCCCTTGCGCAACGCGATAAAAAGCAGTTCCGGATCAAATCCCCAGCGCTCGATCCGCTGCAGGCCGAAGACAGTATGTGCGGCGGCCCGGCGAAATGCCTTGAAGCCGCATTGCGTATCCGCAAACGGAAGGCGGATGACCGAGCGCGTCACCAGGTTGAAACATCGCCCAAAGATCTGCCGGTAGAGCGGCTGATGGATCGTCTGCCGGGTGCGCTCTAGCCAGCGGGAACCAATGGCGATATCCGCCCCCTCTGCAATCGCGGCAAAGAGCCTTTCTGCCTCTTGAATGGGTGCGGAGAGATCGGCGTCGGTGAACATCAGGATATCGCCGAGGCCCTCGAGGATTCCGTGGCGCACGCTATAGCCCTTGCCCCGGTTCCCAGGATTCTGCAGGAGCCTCACGGCAGGATCCTTCCTCACAAACTCCTCTACGATCTCTGCGGTTGCGTCTTTCGATCCATCGTTGACCACGATGACCTCAGCCGACCAGTTGCGTCGATGCATGCACTCCAAAACTTCGGTCAGGGCCTTCCCGATGCGAGCTGCCTCGTTATATGCGGGAATAATGATGCTATATTGCGGGTTTGACATTCCGTGCGTCCAGGGAAACTTCCGTACGAATCCTGTGTATCATACGCTATTCCAAATCCTTCCCCGTCCCTCGCATCCCGGGCGGTGCTAAACTCCGGCCTATGGAAGAAGAACGCAAACACTCTGTGGGTTTCTGGCTCCTGATCGGCAGTGGCCTCTTTGCGGCTTTTCTTGTGGTCGTCGCGCTGATCGTCCTTGCCACGCTCCGGAGCATCACCGGCGACGCACAGTTCGCCTCCATTGGGGGAGGCAACATTGGTGTCATCGACATTGATGGCGTCATCCTCAACGCGGACACCCTGGTGGACCAGCTTCGCAAGTTCCAGGACGATAGCTCCATCAAGGCCATCATCCTGCACATCAATTCTCCGGGCGGCGGAGCCGCGGCCTCGCAGGAGATCTACGACGAAGTGCTGCACCTGCGGCGGGAAAAGAAGAAGCCCATCATTGCCTCGATCGAGAGCGAAGGCGCCAGCGGCGCATACTATATCGCCTCCGGCACGGAGAAAATCTATGCCAATCGTGCCAGCGTCGTCGGCAGCATTGGCGTAATCGCCGAGTGGACCAATTACGGCGAGTTGCTGAAGTGGGCAAAGCTTAAGCCTGAGGTGCTGAAGGCCGGCATTTTGAAGGATGCCGGATCGCCGACCCGCGATCTGACGCCGGTTGAGCGAGCCTATATGCAGGGCCTCGTCGATAACATGCATGCCCAGTTCATCAGCGATGTGGCAGCAGGGCGTGGACTCTCCACCGACACGATCCGCCCACTTGCCACAGGCCAGGTCTGGACCGGGGAACAGGCACTCCCGCTGCACCTGATCGATAAAACGGGCAGCTTCCGGGTTGCGCTGCTGGAAACGGCCAAAAGGGTGGGGATCAGCGGCGAACCCCATGTCGTCCGGCCGATTGCGAAACACCCCGGGGTGCTCGATCTGCTCAACGGCGATGCAGGCGAACTCTTCCCCAATCCTGCGAAGTTGCTGGAAAAAAACGCTGGTTTTTATTTTCTTTGGAGATAACCGGACCGGGATTGCATCTAGATTAGATAAGTTATAGATAACTCGGGTTATCCTAGTGTTTGGAGCAGAGCCCACCATGACTAAAGCAGATCTGGTTGAGGAAGTAACGCAGCTGGGCGACCTGACACGGCGCGACGGAGAAGTGATCGTAGATACCATCTTCGAGTCCGTCATCCAGGCGCTTCAGTCGGGCGATAAAATCGAGATCCGCGGATTCGGCAGTTTCCGGATTCGCCAGCGCAAACCCCGCATCGGTCGAAACCCAAAGACCGGCGCAAAGGTCGACGTCCCGGCCAAGCGCGTTCCCTACTTCAAGCCGAGTAAGGAGTTGCGCGACCTGGTGAACCCCAGGAGTCCGGAAACAGGGCGCGAAGGCACTGCCGCATAGAAGCCTTCTGACGGATTGGAGCAGGGGTGCGGCTGAAACGCCACGCCTCTGCCTCTTAAGTCCCTTTGCTACCCGCCTGCCCGCAATCCAACAACGGAGAGCATCCTGCCGGTAAACCCATGCTCGCCGCGATGGGAGAAATACCGCTCCGGCTGGCAACTGGTGCAGTCCGCTACCACGGAGATAGCATCGGGTTGCAACCCTGCATCGAGCAATTGCCGGCAGTTCGCCTCCTTGAGGTCCAGATGCAGCGATGGCCCAAGATTGCTATGCCCTGGCGCTCGCGCCGTGAGGAATAACAGAGGGTACTTCGCTTTAACCGGATCCGAGTCGTATACCTCCCGGAAAAGATCGTCTGCGTATAGAAACTGGGATTGAAACTGGTGCAGCACCTCTTCGCCCACTGAGTAGCAGCACTGCCCGATGCCCGGACCAATTGCGGCCAGGAGATCCTCAGGCCGACTGCCAAACTCAAGCCGCATCCGGCCCACCCCGGCCTCCACGATCCTGCCCAGCGTGCCACGCCAGCCTGCATGGAAGGCAGCCACCACGCCCCGCCTGGGGTCTGCGATAAGAACGGGAATGCAATCCGCCGTCTGGATGCCCAGAATCACACCCGGTTCATCCGTCATCAGCCCATCTCCGGCTAACGAGGCGCGCTCCCCGGCCTGTTCCGAGCCCACCCGGTGCAGCAAGGTGGAGTGGATCTGCTTCAAAGTCACCAGGCTGGACAGAGTAGGCGACTTTTCCCCAACCACTGCCTCCAGGAACAGGCGACGATTCGTGAGGACATTCTCCTCGGTATCCGATGAAGTGAATCCCAGGTTCAGGTCCCTGCGCTCCTTCCCCTCGCCCGGCTGGTAGACGGTCGTCACCCCACCGGTCCGCGTGCTGAAGCCGTGCACCAGCCTGGGGTGCTTCTCCCACGCCGGTATGCGAACTACCTCCAGGGGCGAAGAGGCAGACAACGATTCTGGCTTTTGCGATTGCGGATTTCTTGTAGGGGGCGCCATGAAAACTTATTTTAGAGCAGGCGGGAGAATCCGAGTCTCTGGAATGGAGCCATTTCCTGCAGACGGAACACAGCGGGGTTAGAGCGTATGGGCCCGCTTTCCAGCGGGCCCGCTCAGAGGCATTGAAGGTGGGAAGCCAAGGATTGAGGTGAAGGAGAGAGTCCGTAAACTACGGACGGTACTACAGAGAGTTACACTTCTGAGGTAGGCGGTTTGACGGAAGTAGCCTCTAATTGTTACTTGAATAGATGCATTTCATGGGCCAGAGTTGCCGCCGGGGAAATAATATCCCAATCACTTCTCTATGTGACTGAAAACACTAGAGGCTGTGGAAAACTGGCTCCAAACACCCTCGGGCGACCTAGAGATCGCATAATCCTTAGAAAGAACAATAGTGGTATTCAAATACCACTATATGACATTTCAATACTCTGTCCATTACCCCTTCGATTCAACTTCCATGACGCGGATCTTATTCAAGAGGGCTTTGTAGCTCACCTTGAGGCGTCTTGCTGCCTCCCGGCGATTCCAGCGGGTTTCTACGAGCATCTCACGGATGGCTGCCCGCTCCGCCAACCAGGCGGCACGGTGTCCTATTTCCAGCAGAGAAGGGTCCCCGGCGATTGACGCAGGTGCGGTCTCAGCCGGCTGTGGGGGCTGGACTGGGTTTTCATTCTTCTTGTGGGCGGAGAGTTCGCGGACGATCTGGGTAGGATCGCCAACAATCACATACCGCTTGCAAAGGTTTTCCAGCTCGCGAATATTGCCCGGCCAGGAGTAATCGCAGAGGAAATCCAGGACCTTCGGATCGAGCGGAACGAGGGTGCGCTGATAAACGCGTGCATACCGCTCCAGAAAATACCGGATCAGGATCGGGATCTCCTCGCGCCGCTCGCGCAGCGGGGGGACGCTGATGGTGATGACATTGATGCGGTAGAAGAGGTCTTCGCGGAAGCTGCCCTCGGCTACGCGCTGCTCCAGAATCTGGTTGGTGGCACATATCACGCGAACATCGACGGCGACATCCCCCTTGGCGCCCAGACGTGAAAACTGGCCGTCCTGCAGCACGTGGAGCAGCTTTGCCTGCAGGCGGGGCTCCATCTCGCCGATCTCGTCCAGAAACAACGTTCCCCCATCCGCAAGCTCAAACTTCCCCGGCTTGCTGCGTACCGCTCCCGTAAAAGCGCCGCTTTCGTAGCCAAACAGCTCACTTTCCAGCAGGTCGCCGGGAATGGCCGCGCAATTCAGCTTGATATAGGGGCCGTGGCTGCGTTCGGAGAGGGCATAGATCATGCGTGCCGCAATCTCCTTCCCCACGCCGCTCTCGCCGCGGATCAGGACCGTCGCGCTTGTGTTAGCGACCTTGTTGATGGTGTCGTGAATCTGCATCATGCGCGGAGACGAACTGAAGATGCGGGGAAAATCCTCCAGAACCTCATTGCTGGGATTGCCGGCATTGCGGCTGGGCGCGGCATCACGCGACGGAGCGTCGGCCAGCCTGGCGGTCACACGATTCAGTTTGCTGGCAAGCTCGTCACTGCCGAGGGGGAAACTGAGAATTTCAACTGCGCCCAGCCGGGCAGCGGCAAAGGCAATCTCGGGCGACGTGGGCGCAAAGACAACAACCGGCAGGGTGCGAAAGCAGCGGTGCATCGTCTCAAGCGCCTCGATGCTGCCGTCCAGCTCGAGCACAACCAGATCGGGACGCAAGACAGAGACCCGCTCCACTACCGGGTCAACGGGAGATGGCGAAACCTCCTCAACACTGTCACCCCGCGCGTGGAAATACGCACGGAGAGGTCCGCTGACGGCCGGACGCGAGACGGCCAGCAGCGCCTTGATCTGCTTATGTTCGGGCATTTGCAGAGTATTGTAGCCCGAAAATCTCTTATTTTTCCCGGCCGATTCCACAAACTATTCGAAGCCGGGATTGGCAGGAGAAAAGTGGGAATACCAGGTTTTCGCTATGACAGCATCACATCTCGTTGCAGCAATATCATCGTAGCTGGCGCAAGGTGGATCCAGCCGCCACTATGCAGGAGCGAATTCTTCTCCCATCCAATGCTCGAAGGCCGAGAAGTTCTGTTCGCGGTCAAGGAAGTCGAGCACCAGCAGGTTGCCGGGCCGGGAACCGCCGGGCTCCAGAACCGTGCGGCGGTAGCGCATGGCTGTAGGGCCATCCAGCAGGTTCTCTGGATCGAACTGTTTGAAGAAATCGAGTGCGATTACCTTGTCGAAGAGATACGTGTAGTAGTTGGACGAATACCCGACCAGGTGGGTAAAGGCGCTATACATGCGGTTGCCTTCGATCCATCGATAGGGCAAAAAGCGCTGATAGTCACTCTTGAGCAGCGCGTCCGGGTTCAGCCCCTCGGGGTGCTGGCTGTGCATATCCAGTGCATAGCTGGTATAGAAGAGCTGGGTACGAACCCAGTCGGCGCGACCAAAAGCGCTGGCACGATTCATGCGCCCGACGAGCTTCGGCGGCAGCGGTTCGTTGGTCTGGTAGTGCAGCGCGAAGGTGTCCAATAGCCGCGCATCGTGGAAGAACTCCTCCAGCATCTGCGAGGGCACCTCGACAAAATCTCCCTCCGTGGCAATACCGCTCAGGCCGGCCCACTTCTGCTGTCCGCCAAGAATGGCGTGCATCAGGTGGCCGAACTCGTGGAAGAAGGTCACGACGTCACTGAACTGCATCAGGCCCGGATCCTCGGATTTGCCACCGGGAAAGTTACAGATCAGCGCGACGACCGGAAGCTGCCCGCCTGCGACTCCGGGAACCATAGGCGCTGCGCTGAACCACTTATCCTTACCCTCGCGGGGATGCATGTCGAGGAAGAAGCGGCCAATCTTCTTCTCGCCGTCATAGACATCCCAGGCGGTTACAGATGGATCCCATACCGGCACCTGAACGCGCTCAAAGCTGACCTGGAAGAGGCGCTCCGCCGTCTCCAGTATGCCCTTCTGTACGCGCTTATAAGCGAAGTAGGGGCGGACGGATTGGGAATCGAAATCGAAGGCCGCGCGGCGATACTGCTCCAGCCAATAGCCACGGCTGGCGGCATCCAGCTCCTGGATTTCGGGCTGCTTCGTGCGCGCAAATTCGAGCACCATTTTGTACTCCTGCGCAGCGCCGGAACGGGAAACGCGCTCCAGGTCGTCGATCAGCTTTTTCATATTTGCCGCCGACTGCATCATCTGGTTGGCCGTGGCCAGATCGGCCCAGCTCTCGTATCCCAAGATGGTGGCAATCTCCTGCCGCGTGCTCATCAGGTCGAGCAGAATGCTCTTATTCTGCGGATACGCGCGGGTGTTGTAGGCCAGGAACATGCGGTTGCGCAGCGCGTCGCTCGTGGCAAAGGTCATGACCGGCATGTAGTCGGGAAAGTCAGTCGTCAGAACAATGGTTCCATCGGCGGATGGGCGATGGCTCTCCAGAAAATCCGTAGGTAGTCCCGCAAGCTCTGCCGCGTCTTCCACGATGACCTGCTTGGCGCCCTCCTGCACGTTGCGGCTGAAGGCGAGGGAGAGCATGGTGGCCTTGTCGTGCAGCTCCCGGAGATGGGTCCGTGTGGCGTCGTCCTTATCGACACCAGCGAGACGGTAGTCGAGCAGCGTGCGGTGCACGTAATGACGAGTCGCCTCGTCTTCGAATGTGACATCCATGGCGCGTAATGCGAGGTAGACCTCGCGATTCAAAGACAGCGCTGTGCCGACCTCGGCGATCTTCTGCGTCATCGCCTCGGCGGTGTCGCGGATCTCCTTTTTCGGGTGAACGCTGTTAAGCACACCAGTCTGCGAGGCGGCGGAGCTCAACACCGCAACCGCCTTATCAAAAGGGCGCAAGGTGTTGTCGGCAGTACGGCTGCCAGAGACCTGGAGCAGATCGGCGATCGACTGATGATGTTCCGCCAACTTTTCCTCTACCCAGGTGGTGAGGCTGGACGCGGTCATCCCGCCCTGATCCGGAGTCTGCCACGGGTGCACCATTGCAGGGTGCACCGAATTCTTTATTGCCATTTTGCTTGTCCTCGCTGCTGCGCTCAAGAATAGCTCATCGGCAAACTGCCCCGGGAATTCAGCGGCTCACCGAAGATCTTTGCGCCAGGAGCGCAGGATATTTGCACTCTCGAAGATAAGTGATTTAAATCACACATGAGACATATGTTGCATCCTGGCGCAGACGCCTATAAGATGCCGCAATCGTAGCCATGAATCTTCCTACATCGAGTTCCTCGCCAAACTACCGCCGCTTCCGAGTAGGAAAGGTGTGCGTTGCCATTATCGGATCCACTCCAGCTGAACTGGTGGAAAAGGCGCAGGCCTGCCTCGCCGACAGCACATTTCTCGAATTTCGCCTGGATTATCTAGCCACCCCGCAGACGGCGCTGCCCAAACTGAAGCACTTCTTTGCGGAGCACGGTGAAGTTACCGCTATCGCGACATGCCGTAGGGCCGCCAATGGCGGCAAATTCAAGGGCACGGTTGCAGCCGAGATCGAGATTCTGCAGAAGGCAGCAGGCTCGGGGTTTCACCTGGTGGATGTGGAGTTGGAGACCGCCGAGAGCCTGAAGCCGCAGGAGCTGGAAAAGCTGCGGAGTAAGGTTGGGCTGGTCCTCTCCTATCACGACTTTGTGGCGACGGTGAAGCTGGATAGCGTGTTCGAGCGCATGCAGAAGTTCGGGGCGGATTTCTACAAAGTTGTCTCGACCGCGAAGTCGCTCTCCGACAACGTGACAATGATGCGCTTTCTGGAGCGGACGCGGGACCAGGCAAACGTGGTAGGCATCTGCATGGGAGAAGAAGGGGTTATCAGCCGGGTTCTGGGGCTGCGGGCCGGCAGTGCCTTCACCTTTGCCTCGGCCACGGTGGGCGAAGAGACGGCTCCCGGACAGATTGCTGCCCGCACGCTGGTGGATACCTATCGTATCGATCAGTTGGACGCGGCGACGCGCGTCTTTGGCGTAGCGGGGAATCCGGTGAAGCATTCGCTGTCTCCTCTGATGCTGAACTCCGCCTTCCGCCGGGAGAGGGTGAACGCGATTTACCTGGCGCTCCAGACCACCAGGATCGACGATCTGCTGAAGCTGGTGCGCGAGGTGCCGATCAGCGGACTCAGCGTCACCATGCCGTTTAAGGAAGAGATCCTGCAGCATCTGGAGAAGACCGATCCGTTATCCAGTAAGATCGGCGCCTGCAATACGGTCGTGCGGGCGCAGGATGGCAAGCTCTATGGATTCAACACCGATGTGACCGCCGTGGTGCGTCCCCTGGAAAAACGCCTGCGGTTGAAGGATGCCAAAATCCTGGTGCTGGGCGCCGGAGGCGCGGCGCGGGCTGCTGTCTTCGGCCTGCGGGAGAAGGGGGCGGAGGTCTTTATCCTGAATCGCACACCGCAGCCAGCCCAGAAGCTGGCGCGGGAAGCGAAGGCCAAGACCTTCCGGCGGGAGAATCTCACCAAGACCCAGTTCGACGTGATCGTAAACGCGACACCGGTGGGCATGCACGGGGTGAAGCCGAACCATATTCTCGAACCAAAAGAAATCAATGCCCGCTTGGTTTTCGATCTCGTCTACAATCCCATTGAGACACCTCTGATTCGCATGGCGCGCGAAAAGGGCATTCCCGTCGTAACCGGCGTGGAGATGTTTGTTCATCAGGGTGCCCGGCAGTTTGAGATCTGGACCGGGAAACCGGCTCCGGAAGAAGAGATGCTCCGCGTCGTGGTCCATGCGCTCCGCCAGCGCGCGGAAGCGGCGACGGAAGCCCGCACGAAGTCCTGATAGCTGGCTGATCGCCACAGGTGCACGCAACAGGTTTGGCTTCAGTGGCTTCTACTTTCCCCCGTCTGCCTTGATCCCTGCATCAAGGAATTGGAGTCCCGATGACGACCGAAGAACTCGCTGTTGAAGAGTTGCGTGCGCGCGTTAAGGCACTGGATAACCCGATCGAATCCCCGCAGGAAGAGCCTGCGATCAAGGATTTGACTCACAAGGAAGACAAGAATCCCTCTATGTGGAGAAGCTTGCTACAACTTCGCGTTCTGCTGCCCTATCTTTCCCGGCTGGTTCCTCTGCTGGATGGGACGGCCCACCAGCCAAGCACCCAGAGCCATGAATTGCAGCATGGTCTCGCCGAGGTCCAGTCCGGGCACAAGGAGATTCGCGGGCAATTGCTGGAGCAGACGGTGCAGTTGAAGCGCGTGGAGGAACAACTGGAGCGCCTGCGGGAGACTACGGAGCGCAACACGCTGGAACAGCAGGAACTGATCGAAGATCTGAAGTCCTTCGGCGGAACCCTGAAGGCAGTGACGATCGCGGCCATGCTGCTGCTGCTGGCCAATGGCGGCCTGGTTGTCTATTTACTGGTGCGACTCCGCCACTAGCGCCCTGGGCTCGCCCCTGGATCCGCCCCGATCTACCCAATCCCACGCCATCAGTTGAGGTGTGCCCGGAACGCTCATGGGCACACCTCCAAGACGCTCCCATTGCGACGAGCCTGGCCCTCCGCAGAACCTTCGCCACTCCAAATTTCACAAAATAAAAGGCTTATTGGCGGTAGCGATGCTGCTGCGAGGTCAAAAAGCCGTCGCTCCCTGCCGATTCCGGCCGCAGGATTCACCCGCCGAGGTAAACCGATTTCCTGTGAAGCGAAAGCGCGGTATCTAGTGGCCAATATTTGAGATTGCCACTTGTTAGTGTGCGGGACTACTATTTGCGGTAGTTCGGCGCAGTCTGCTTAAGTGGACGCGCTCAGAAGCCTGTAATGAAGTCGTTCCCCAAGAACAAAGTAGTAAAAACAGTTCGGGAATCTCCCGGACGTGGAGTGACTCTCTATGGCATGGTATGCCTATTGTATTGGTGAAAAACAGTCCTTTCCTGAATTAGCCCGGCACCGTAAGCCTATACCTTTTGCATCTGTTACAGGTGTTTCCGGAAATCAGGTTTTTCTTTATCCCGCCAGTGATCTAGCCCTTATCGTCAGCGAGCACAATCCAGAAGAGCAGTATGACCAGAAAGCTGGAGTAGATCATGCTCGCGTCATCGCCGACTGCTTCAAGCTATCGACGGTTCTTCCCTTCCGCTTCGGAACCGTTTTCCACGACGACGAAGCGCTGAGACGGTCCATCCGTTCCAACCAAAGGCAATTTCTCGCGAATATGGAAAGGCTTCGCGGAAAGGCCGAGATGCACTTGAAGGTAGTAGTGGACGATTCCTGCCGCGAGATAACACGGCCGGTGGCGCAGGACTGCGTAGGCAAGGAATACCTGACCAGTCTGCGCGAGAACGCAACCCGCCAACGGGAACGCCAGACCAAGGCACGCGCGATTTCCGTGCAATTGCATCGCATGTTCGCGCCCCTGGATGAGGAGATTTCCTGCCGTCGGATCGATACCGGGAAGATGTTGCTCGACATCGCCCACCTGATCGACTCGAAATCCGTGGAACGCTACCAGAACAAGTACGTCAGCGCTATGCAGATCCTGAAGGATTGCAAACTGCAACTCTCCGGCCCCTGGCCACCTTACCACTTTGTCCACAAGCTGATCCGGCCCTGCCATCAGCCTGTCGCGGCTGCACCGGTCGCGGTGACTCGTGAGGTTGCGGCAATTGTCTGACACCCCCGCAGCCGGCCTGTAAAGAGAAAGCCCCTGCCAAAGGGGCTTTTTTATTAAGGGAGCAGCGTCTTCAAGATCAATCCACTAAAGGTTTTTTGCGGTGGCCGGAATCTCTTTTTTGCGTCGGCTGAGGACAAAGCTGGACTTGCGGCGCGTATCCGCCGAGGCATGATCGATCTTCTTCCAGAAGGCTACAAAGTAATCTACGGCGGAGATGATGGAGACCAACACCATGAAGTAGATCGCGACGATCGCGGTCCACTCGACGGGAAGAATGAACCAGCCGAAGTGCCACTCAAACCAGCCATGCGCCAGGATGGCAGCGACAACTGAGACGATCTGGATAACGGTCTTCAACTTGCCCAGGTCGCTGGCTTCGATGGTGAAGCCCTCGGTAGTCGCAATTGATCGCAACCCGCTCACCAGAAACTCCCGCCCGATCACCAGAACCGCAATCCACGGCTTGACGATGTGCGGATTGTAGGCCACAAGGCAGATAAAAGCGGCGGAGACCATCAGCTTGTCTGCCACCGGATCGAGCAGCATACCCATGGTCGTGATCTGGCCTCGTCGCCGGGCAAGATAGCCATCCACTCCATCCGTGATGGAGGCCAGGATAAAGACGATTGAAGCACAGATTTCCTGCTCGCCATGTCCCCGGAAAGGAAAGACGGGCGACAACATCCAGATAAGCACTGGCACCGAGAAGATGCGGCTCATCGTGATGGAATTTGGCAGGTTCACAGCTCAGCTCTGAGGGAGATTTAGGCCCCCGGGTCGGGGGTCGATACGCCTTTATTATGCACTATCAAGATGAGCGCCGTGCGAATTGGCTTTCGTAACCTTACCTCGTGGAAGCATCGCCCGCCGCTCCACAAAAGGGTGCGGTACTTCACTTCGCGCACGGATCGGCGCGCGGCTGGGAAAAGCCGCACCCCGTTATCCGGCTGCATCTCATCCTTGCACCTGAGCTCTTTACACATCCGGCCACAGCAGGCCGCAAACCATCGCTATGCGTAAAAGCCCCGCTGCTTAATCGTAGAAGCGACGCGATCGATGGACAGCATGTACGCGGCAATACGATTATTCACGCCGTGCGCTTCCGCATAGCGCAACACATCGTCGAAGCTGGCTGCCAGAATCGCTTCCAGTTGATCGTTAATAGTCGCCTCCTTCCAGAAATATCCTTGCCGATCCTGCACCCATTCAAAATAGGACGCCGTGACTCCGCCGGCATTCGCCAGAATGTCGGGAATCACGAATATCTTCTTATCGGCGAGAATTTCGTCTGCCACCGCGGTGGTTGGCCCATTCGCGCCTTCGCAGACAATGCGCGCCTTGATGCGATCCGCATTGCGGCTGGTGATGACATTCTCCGTTGCGGCGGGGATCAGGATGTCGCAGTCGGCGATGATCAGCTCCTGAGAATCGAAGGGCTCCGCACCCTTGAATCCCAGAACGCTGCCGTTTCGTCTGCGGTAATCCATCAGCATTCCGACATCGATGCCGTTGGGGTTGTACAGGCCGCCGTCATATTCGGCGATGCCGACGATTTTGTAGCCCTTGTCGGCGATCAGCTTGGCTGCGTTGGACCCCACATTTCCGAAGCCCTGGATGATGACCCTGCAGCCTTCGCGGGGAAGATGCAGGTATTTAAGAGCCTCATCGCAAACGACGCTGATGCCGCGTCCGGTGGCTTCGCGGCGTCCACGCGATCCGCCAAGGCTGAGCGGCTTGCCGGTCACGACGCTGGTCACCGTCTGGCGCATGTGCATGGAGTAGGTGTCCATGATCCAGGCCATCGTCTGCTCATTGGTGTTCATATCGGGGGCGGGAACGTCTTTTTCCGGTCCCAGGAACTCGATCAGCTCCGAAGTGTAGCGGCGTGTCATCCGCTCCAACTCTCCCTGGGACATCTTCTTCGGATCGCAGATCACTCCCCCCTTGGCACCACCAAAGGGAATATTCACCACAGCGCACTTCCAGGTCATCCAGCTTGCGAGCGCGCGTACTTCATCCAGCGTCACATCGGGAGAGTAGCGGATGCCGCCTTTGCAGGGGCCACGAGCGATGGAATGCTGCACGCGAAAACCGGTAAAGACCTCCACGCGGCCGTCATCCATGCTGATGGGAAAGTGAACGATAATCTCTCGCGACGGGTAGCGAAGCACCTTCCAAAGCCCTTCGTCGAGGTTGAGTTTACGAGCGGCAAAATCAAATCGAGCAGCCTGTGCTTCCCAGGGATTGATCTCCTGCTCGAGGGTCATGGTTGCCATAAACAAATTCTCCAGGTTTCGGGTTCACTTGTGGACCGAACATCCCTCGATGGCGAATCGTCGCAATCGCCGAGATGAGCGGCAGGAACTAGACTCACACGAAACATCCTCACTTTCGCGCCGGACTTTGCGGTCTCTATCGCATTTTCCGGCAGGGTTTGACGAGGGCCAGCCACCCTCGGGCCAAACTCACAGAGTATAGGCCCGCCAGAGAAAACAGAGCAACAAGGTAAATCCCTGGATCCTGCCACAAACGGGTCACTCTTGAGGTACCGGACGAACTGTACCCAACGCGGAAATGAGCCATGCAGTCCACGCCATCGCCGCTCCTCATAGACGCAACGGATATTAGATATGCCGGAGACTCCCCGGGTGAGCCACGGGAATTGGAGCAGATCAAAAAGCATCATCCGCCGCGATTCCTTTTCGATCCTGTCGATAGAACATGCCACAGAATCCGTCTCTTTCCCACGGACCACGCGAGTGCAATCCCTGCTGCATGATTGGCATCCCGAGGAAGGAGCGTCTTTTGGATTGCGCTGGACCGTTGTAACATTGGCTCCAGATGCAGCACAGCAATTTCATCCATCCAACACGCACGGATTTTCTGCGCCTCGCTCGTACGCACACCCTGGTTCCTGTCTATCGCACCCTGACGGCAGACCTGGAGACGCCGGTTTCCGCCTTTCTGCGCATCGCCGCGGACGAGCCGAATTGCTTTCTGCTGGAGTCAGTGGAAGGCGGCGAGAAGGTGGGCCGCTACACCTTCATTGGAATCCGGCCATTCCGCAAGATGGTTTCGTACGGCACCTCGGTGCGGATTACAGAGGGCAAGCGTACCCGTACCGTTGAGGGCGATATCTTCGAGTTGCTCAAGGAATCGTTGAGCGGCCACAAGCCGGCGAGAATCAGCGCGCTGCCTCCCTTCACGGCGGGCGCGGTCGGCTTTTTCTCCTATGACGTCGTGCGCCAGATTGAGAAATTGCCTTCGCTCGCGGAAGACGACCTGGGGCTGCCCGATGCCTGCTTCCTGTTCTTCGACGAGGTGCTGGCATTCGATCATGTGAAGAAACAAATTCTGCTGGTGGTGACGGCGGATCTGACCCGCACGAAGCCGCTGGCGGCATATGCCCAGGCCATCACACGTCTGAAGCGGCTGGAGCGCAGCCTGGCCAGGCCTTTGCCACGGGCGCCGCGCACCCGCTCGAAGGGCAAGCTCAAGATTGTTCATCGCACGCCGAAGAAGCAGTTCCTCTCCGCGATCGCGAAAACGAAAGAATATATTGCGGCAGGCGACATCTTTCAGGCCGTGCTTTCGCAGCGCTTTGACGTGCAGCCGGATGTGGACCCTTTCTCGGTGTATCGCTCGCTGCGCATCGTCAATCCCTCTCCTTACATGTACTTCCTGCGGCTCGATCTCAATGGGAAAGCCGGAAAGGCTGCGCAGCCGACCCATATTCTGGGCTCGTCGCCAGAGCTGCTTGTGCGCGTGCATGACCGTACCGTCGAGTATCGGCCAATTGCCGGAACACGTCCGCGATCCGAGGAAGAAGAGGAGGACCGCCGCATTGAGGCGGAGATGCTGGGCGACGAGAAGGAATGCGCCGAGCACGTCATGCTGGTGGACCTGGGGCGCAACGATGTCGGCCGCGTCAGCGAGTACGGCAGCGTCAAAGTAAAGGACCTGATGTTTGTCGAGCGCTACTCCCACGTGATGCACATGGTGAGCAGCATCGAAGGCGAGCTGCGCCGGGACCTGACACCGGTCGACGCCTTCCGCGCATGCTTTCCCGCGGGGACTCTCTCCGGCGCGCCCAAGATCCGCGCGATGGAGATCATCGAAGAACTGGAGCCGACGCGGCGCGGCGTCTACGGCGGCGCGATCCTCTATGCCGACTACTCCGGCAACCTCGACTCCTGCATCGCCATCCGCTCGATGCTGCTGCAGGGGAAGAAGGGGTATATCCAGGCCGGAGCCGGAATCGTCGCCGACTCCTCCCCGGAGAATGAGTACCAGGAATCCGTCAATAAGGCCCAGGCCGTAGTGCGAGCTATTGAGCGGGCGCGCGGCAACTAGATTAAGAAATAGTAACTGCTACAGATACAAAAACAACATACGGGGCGCGGGCAGAGCACACTCTCTCCCCGCGCTTTCTTTTGCTGACCGGCGCATTAGGTCCACTGCGCAGAGCTCTCTGCCAGAGATACCGGGTTAGAAGTCGCCGCCATCGGAGTTGTGGTTATGGCCTGAGTTGTGGGTAGCCCAGAGGATGAGCGTAAAGAAGACGGCGAACAGCGAAAGAATCACGGTAATAGCCATATCTCTTCTCCATTCAGCGCTGTGGTCGCTCAGACCGGAGGCGATTGCGCGTGTGAACGCGTCCTAGTCACTCGACTGTACCAGAGCATACCCTGCCACCCCGATCGGTACAAATACCAGCAACGCAAATAACCGCCGCATCGTTCCTTCCGCAAAAATCGGAGCCACCCTGTGCATCATCATCGGCAAAATCAATCCGAGCGCGACGATGTTACAAAGCAGATATGTCCTTAGAGTAGCGCCCTGCCACCATAAGGCGATCAGCAACAGCAGTGGCGCAATGAGGATCACTGGCATTAGAAATTGCCACGAAGCGTGCCGTGGATCGGGCATAGGAAACATTCCGGCCTTCAATGAAAGGACGCCATTGGCTACAACGGATAGTGCTACAAGCGCCGCCAGCGCCGTCCAGGTCTTTGTCTTTAAGGCCTGGAAAAGCCCAAGCGCTCCGGCCAATCCAGCCACTCCGGTCAGCACCGCCCCCAGGTTGAATATCCAGGGATGCTGAGAGTCCGTCGTTCCCAGCATGCTCGCCGTGTCCCGCGAGAAGCTATATCCCGGGTAATAGGGCGCGGCAACCAACTGCGTCCCAAAGTACACAACGGGCATAGCGATGGCTGCGTACAACGCCCATTTCGTCGCCTGCCGGAAAGTGGCAGGGTACAAGCGCAGATTTTCCATTTCCTCTCATACGCAACTGCCCGTGGGAAGTTCCCGTAATTCGATAGTTGCAATTGGCATGGGTTCGTGTGCATTTCACGAGGTTTCTCCATGTGGGGTTCCGCAATTCTATTTATTCACTATGTATTAACAACATTGAAAACATGGAGAACCTAGAGTTCCATCTGGCTGACCTGCGCAGAAGATCTTCGCGGGCTGCATCGCTTCTTCAGAAAAAGGAGTTTTCCCCATGATGGTGCCCTTTTCTTCCTGGAAACAGATCGCTTCCGCCGCAGCCCTCGGAGCTATGCTCCTAGCCGCGGCTCACACGCCGGCGCTGGCAGACGAGAACGAGTCCGGCGCTTCAACTGAGGTCAAGCACGTGCTGGTGCTGAGCTTCGATGGGCTGCACGCCATCGATCTTGCCAACTACATCCAGTCTCACCCGGCGTCGGCGTTCGCCGATCTGGCGCGGCATGGGGTTCGCTACTCCAATGCCTCTACTTCGAAGCCTTCCGATAGCTTCCCCGGAATTCTTGCGCCTCTGACCGGCGGTTCGCCGAACTCAACCGGTGTCTGGTATGACGACGCTTATGACCGCAAGTACTCCCCGCCGCTGGTGGATGCCGATGGCAATCCCCTGGGCGACAAGAACTGCACGGTGATCGGCACCGAAGTCGTAATGGACGAAAGCATCGATAAGAACATGAATGCCATCGATGGCGGTGGCGGCATCAACGAAGACCGCTTGCCCCGCGATCCGGCGAATGGCTGCGCGCCCGTCTATCCCTGGCAGTACAGCCGCGTAAACAACGTGTTTGAGGTGGTCAAGGCGCACGGCGGATTGACGGCATGGTCCGACAAGCATGTGGGTGCCTACACAATCCTCTATGGCCCCAGCGGCAAAGGTCTGGACGAGTATTACAGCCCGGAGGTTGCAGCCAACAACTCCATCGCGACCTCCAGCGTGGACGAGTGCATCAAGTACGACGATCTGAAGCGCGATGCGGTGCTGAACTGGATTCGCGGCTACGACTACACCGGCAAGAACTGGGTGGGTGTGCCGACTGTTTTCGGATCGAACTTCCAGGAGATCAGCGTCGGCCAGAAGGTGATCAACGGCGGCTACATCGACGAAATTGGAACGCCGAGCGCGGAGCTGGGCAAAGCGCTGGCGCACGCAGACAGCGATCTGGGGATGTTCATCAATGCCCTGAAGACACAGGGAATTTACCAGAACACGGCGATCATCCTCGCGACCAAGCACGGCCAGAGCCCGATCGATAAGAGCCGCCTGCAAACGAGGAACACCGGGGTCAAGGTTCCGGGCAGCTTCCTCGGCAGCACCGTTGCGCAGGAGACGACCGACGATATTTCGCTCATCTGGCTGACCGACGCGAGCCAGACGGAAACCGACGCCGATATCCTGCAACAGAACCAGGCAGCCATCCACGCGGAGAAGATCTACTCCGGCAACACGCTTCAGTTGATGTTCAACGACCCCAGCAAGGACAGCCGCACGCCGGACATCATCGTGCAGCCGGAACTGGGCGTTATCTACACCAAGAGCACGTCGAAGATCGCCGAGCATGGCGGCTTTTCACTCGACGATACGAGCATTGGCCTGCTGGTCTCGTACCCCGGACTTGCGCCGCGGGTGATCAAGGAAGCCGTCGATACCCGCCAGGTAGCGCCGACGATCCTGCGTTCGCTGGGCCTGAACCCTTATGAATTGAAGGCGGTGCAGATGGAGAGCACTCCATCGCTGCCGGGACTCTCGCATCTGTACCACTGAGCCCGTTTCCCGAGGGCGATACGCGGGCGGCCAACCAGCCGCCCGTTTTGCGTTTCCGGGCTCTCGCCGCGCTACACTGAAGGGGATGGTCTTCGTCCTCGACAATTACGATTCGTTTACCTACAACCTTGTGCAGTACATGGGGGAGATGGGCGCTGAGATGGTCATCCGCCGTAACGATGAGTTGACGGTGGAGGACGTAGAAGCGCTCGCGCCGGAGCGCATCCTGCTGTCGCCAGGACCGTGCACTCCGCAGGAGGCGGGCATCAGCATTCCGCTCATCCGTCACTTTGCCGGCAAGGTTCCGATTCTTGGGGTGTGCCTGGGGCATCAGGCGATTGGCGCTGCCTTCGGGGGCAAGGTGGTTCGCGCTCCGCAATTAATGCACGGCAAGACCAGCGAAGTGGAGCACGACAGCAGAACAATCTTCGCCGGAATCCCCAGCCCGATGACCTGCACCCGGTACCACTCGCTGATTGTGGCAGAAGAAGGATTGCCTGCTGAGCTGGAGATCTCCGCACGCACGGCATCGCCGGATGGCAGCTCGATCATCATGGGCCTGCGCCATCGCAAATATCCGGTGGAGGGAGTGCAGTTCCACCCGGAGAGCGTGCTGACGGCAAACGGCAAGCAGTTGATCCGAAATTTTCTGGAGCTATGACGTCTTCGTGAAGCGATAGGGAGCGACAGGAAGCGATAGGAGCAATAGTCCATTGCATATTTCGCGAGCATGCATGCTTGGAGCACTAGCTGCTGCCTCCTCTTTACTCGGAGAGGCGCAGCAGCCTATTGGCCGCACGACGGCGCGCGAGGTCAAGGTCTCCGGCGCGATGGATATGCATGCAGGCGAGATGCTGCTGGGCAACGGCAGCACGGTTTCCGCAGGCGAGGACACCGTCACAATCTCCCTCACGCGCGGCGGCGAGCTTCGTCTGTGCCCGACGACGACTGTGCACCTCTCCAAAGACAGCAGCGTGGAAAAAGCAGACTCGTCAGCCCTGATGATGGCCCTGGATCGCGGCGCGCTGGAGGCAAACTACATCACCGGCAAGTATTCCGATGTGCTGATGACTCCCGACTTCCGCATCCTGCTCTCGGGCCCGGGAACGGCCAACGTGAGTGTGCGGGTGAATACCAAGGGCGACACCTGCGTGGACAATCATGGCGACAGCGCTCCCTACGTGACCGTGAGCAGCCTGTTCGATAACGGGGTATATCGCGTACAGCCCAACCAGCGGGTATTGTTCGAGCATGGCAGCCTGCGCGACGTGGTGGACAACGAAAAGGAAGCCTGTGGGTGTCCCCCAGAGGTTTCGCTCGCCAGCGCCGGAACCAGCAGCGACACACCGGCAACTCCGGGCGCACGCGTGGGAGGTCCCTCGTCCACACCGGCGGATACAGCGTTTCCCCTGGCCGTCAGCGAGGGCCTGGCCGCACCTCCCGCCAAAGCAGCACCGCCAACCGGAGAAGTGCATGCAATGGTTACAGTTCCTCTGACCTATAACGGCACTACAGGCAAGGCGGGCGATCCGGCAGACCTGGCAGCCGCAGGCGCGGCGGGAGCGGAGACGCAGCCACCGGGTACAGGATTGGTGGCAACCCCCGTCGAGTCCAAGACAACGGAGACGGCCCGGGCCGTTGCTCCGGAAAAGAAGTCGCCCGCGGAAAATGGCGGCTTCTTCCATCGTGTCGGCCACTTCTTCTCGCACATCTTCGGCAAGTAGGCGCTTCCGCGAAGAGGCCGTACCTACGCGTTCCCCCTACGCGAGAAGATATGGGCCGGGCCTGCGATGAAGCTAGTCGGCCCGCTTGCCGCTCACTCGCCGGGGCTTCGGCTTGCTCTTGCCACTGAGATTGAGCGCCACAGCAGCGCAGATGAGTTCCTTCAAGGCCGCCTCATCGACCTTGTCGTCCTCCTGGATGTCGATGGCGCGCCTGACATTCCCGTCCAGGCTGGAGCTGCGCCCGACGTAACCTGCAACCTCCGTAAGTGGGAAGCCTCTTCGGGTTCGATAGCTCTGCGATACAATCAAGATTGGGCCATAGGTCCCCCTGAGAGCAGACACATTCCCTGCTGTGGACCGGCATTCGAATCCTAAGAGCAGCAAAATCAAGGAGCTTTCTTTTTATGGCGATTCCCGCCACACAAATGCGTCCGGGCATGATCATCAAGCACAACAACCAACTCCACCTGGTTTTTTCCGTGGAGCACCGGACCCCCGGAAACCTGCGCGCCTTTATCCAGGCCAAGCTGCGCAACCTGCGCACTGGAGCCATGTTCGAGCACCGCTTCCGTTCGCCTGACCCCATCGAGCGCGTGATCGTCGACGAAGTCGCCATGGAGTTTCTCTACGCGGATGGCGAAGACTACTACTTCATGAATCCGGAGAACTACGAGCAGACGCCGCTGAAGCACGCCACGCTCGGCGATGCGGTCGAGTACCTGATTCCGAATCTGCAGATCAAAGTCTCGTTCATCGATGGCGTCGCCGTCGGCGTCGAGTTGCCGCAGACAGTGGAGCTGAAGGTCATTGAGACTGAGCCTGGGTTGAAATCGGCAACGGCGTCCTCCGTGACCAAGCCTGCAAAGCTCGAAACCGGCCTGGTCGTGCAGGTGCCACCGTTCATCAACGAGGGCGAGACGATCCGCGTGGATACTGCGGAAGGCGCCTACATGTCGCGCGCGTAGAGCCGGTCTGCGAGACTCCGTCAGAGGTCCCGCTCCGGGACCTCTTTCTCTTTCTCCTGGATTGCAGCCAGCGCTGGGTTGCAGGCAGCCGCGGTTTGCTTGCGTGGAGCGCGAGCATCTGCAACACTGACAAAGTTTTCGGAAACACGATACTGAGCTTCACTGAACTGCTTTTATGGTCCGTCGATTTCTCATACAGGGACGAGTGCAGGGCGTCGGCTTTCGCTGGTTTGTTCACCGGGAAGCTGGTGCGCTTGGCCTGCGCGGCTGGGTAAAGAACACCGAGGACGGCGACGTGGAAGTTGTCGCCGCGGGCAGTCATGAAGAACTCTCCGCACTGCGATCGGCGCTGCACCGCGGGTCACGCGGCAGCCGTGTCGATCGAGTGATAGAGCAGCCGCTTTCCGACGAGGAAGCCAAGGGACTTGGTTCGTTTCAGATTGAAGGAGCGTGGTAACGAATGAGCAAAGATAGCCAGACGAAATTATCGAGTGCGGATCCCGTGATCGATGCAGAGTTCAACGACATTGATTGTGGACCGCTGAAGAAGCTGGTGCGAACCGTTCCGGATTTCCCCAAGCCGGGAATCCTCTTTTACGACATCACCACGCTGTTGAAGGACAAGAAGGGCTTTGCGGAGCTCATCGATGCGCTGGCCGCGCACTACATCGGCAAGGAGATTGACCTGGTGCTGGGCATTGAGGCGCGTGGTTTTATCTTTGGTCCCGCGTTGGCCTACCGGCTGAATGCCGGATTTGTGCCGGTACGCAAGCCACGCAAGCTGCCGGCATCGACCGCGCGCGTCACCTACGATCTGGAGTATGGCAGCGACTCGCTGGAGATTCACCTCGACGCGATCGCACCGGGAGAGCGTGTGGTGATTGTCGATGATCTGCTGGCCACTGGCGGCACCATGGAGGCCACGGTGAAGCTGGTACGCCAGCTAGGCGGCCAGATCGCAGGACTGGGCTTTGCCGTCGAACTGGACTTCCTGAAAGGCCGCGACCGCTTCCCGGACTTTGACGTCTTCAGCCTGCTGCACTATGACGAATAACTCCGCGGACGAATAACTCCGCCGAAGCATAACTCCACAGGCGCGCGGCTCTTCCTGGCGAAGAGCCGCGCCGACGCCCGAAGAAATCAAGCGGCGCGCGCACCACGCAGAAAATGGAAGATTAGAGACACGACGGCAAGAATGAGCAGTATGTGAATCAGGAATCCCGCAGTGTGAAACATCAGAAATCCGCCTATCCATAGCAACAACAAAAGAATTCCGAGTCCAAGAAACATATACGTTTCTCCCTTCTTAAAAAACTAAATCTCGTTCAAGGCGAGCACCGGATTCAGGGGGCAGGCTTCCATTTACCCTGCCCATTGCGGTCCTATGCTGCCCGATTGTTCGCTTCCACGTTGATCCTGATGGCGACCTGGCCGAACCGTGCATCGGCCGCCTTTTCCTCCTGGAGCGTCTCCTCCAGAAGCTCGACGGCATTCTCGTCGCCGAGCAGTTCTGCATGGGTGCGAACTGTTCCGTAACCCGATATCTCGTAGTGCTCCACGCGCTGCGCGGCGGAGATAAGCCCTGCATCCATCACGTCCGGCTCGGCATCCTCGTCCATCCACTCGTCGGCTTCCTTCAGGAGTCCCTTCATCCCCTCGCACGTCCTGCCCTTCGGAGTTGCGCCAACGATGGCAAAGATCTGTTCAAGCCGCTGAACCTGCTCTTCGGTTTCATGCAGATGGCTTTGAAATGCTTCTTTCAGATGTACATTGTTTGCCGCGCGCACCATCCTTGGCAGCGCCTTGAGGCTCTGCGTCTCTGCGGAGTACAGATCCCTGAGCTCCTCGACATACAACTCTTTTAAAGTATCGATCTTCATCGCGCTCCCTCCATCCCCACGCATTGACTAGACTCCCGCGATCGATAGCAGCGCAGTCTTTGAGAAGTTCAGAGCCCGGAGACGCCGTGGGCGCCTCTCCCTGCTGTTGCAGCAGGTAAGAGCGTGTAAGGTGGGAATCTGTTGCCCGTATGACGGAAGAAAGACAGGCGTAAGGAGAGAACCGAGCGATCAGCTCGCAAGCTCGGTGATGCGAAGTGTTTCCTGGTGTTTGAGATACCCCTTGCGGCGAAACCAGTCTTCCATTGCGGAGTTCAGGCGGTCCAGCGGAACATGGTAGCCCGCTTCCAGCAGCCCATCCCCGGCGGGCAGGGTGTCGTCGAAGATGGCATCGTTGGTGAAGTTGCGCATCGCGAAGTTGTCAATCCATTGAATCGGACAAAGGGAGAGAGCACCGGTACCATCGACCTTCTCCACTCGAAGGCGGCGCGCAAACATCGCTTCTCCCATCCGCTGGCTTGCGCGTTAGCTGAGGACCGGGAGGGTCGGCAGCCAGTGCGTCTGCTGCAGTTCCGCCAGCACGGCGTCCAGATGCTCCAGCACTTCCTCCACGCTCATCGTGTACATCTCGCGTGTGCTATCGAAGCCCTGTTCAACCACGGCTTTCAAATAGCGGCCGGCAATCTGCGCAGCCAGGCCATCGGTGATCACCTTGCCGGTGCGCCTTTTCTGCTCTACCCAGGCTTGATTCGGCATGGCGATCCACATAGGCCTACCGTTCACGTCAAAGCGGATATCGACAGCGTCGGCATGGCGGGTCGCAATCGCCACAACCGTGCCCTTCCAGGTGCAATGAAGGTCTTCGCCAGTCCAACGGTCGGTTACGTGAAAGTCTTCGTACATGACATCTCTAGCCTAACGGTCCGAACCCCGTACCGCAAGCCCGGATGCTGAAATCCCCGGGTGCGCCTTCCCATATTCCGGGGAAAGTGCCTGCTGTCATCCTGATCGAAACGAAGGATCTGCTCGAATGATTCCGGGAATTCGTCAGGAAATATCTTGCCGCCAAGACAAATGAGAGGCAGCTTTCTGCGTCCAAGGTTAAGAGTCAGCCATGGCTCAAGTAAATCGGCCGCGTAGTGTTCCATAAGGAGGTCCAAGTGCCGACACCCCCCCGATCCCTCCAGAAATTTGAGACCAGATTACGCCAGCAAGCGGAAACCCTGGAGAACGCCGCTCTCCTGCTGCTGGCGCAAGGCCGCGAAGTTCAACCCCTGATAACTCCGGACATGGCCGACCAGGCTGTTCTTTCCTATGAGAAAGAGATGTTGTTCAGCCAGGGCACTCAGGGACGCTCCCACCTGATGCTTGTCCAAAAGGCGCTGGACCGAATTGCCAATGGAACCTTCGGCGATTGCGTGAACTGCGGCAAGGCTATTGGGCAGAAGCGCCTGGAGGCGTTGCCCTGGACGCCGCGGTGCATCGACTGCCAGGAGCGGATCGAACGCGGGGAACTGGACGCGGCGGCCTAGGTTTACTGGAGGCTTGTCCATGATTCCGCCCTGGGGCTGACTCGCCACACGCGGTTTGACCAGCGAAACCGCGCGCTGCTACACTTTTGCTATCTCTACGCAGACCCAGTACAGCTGTGCTCGACTGCGAGCTCCCGCCCATAAGGAATCTGAAGGAAATCCGTGGATACACAGACACGTCACGCACTGAAGCAGGACAGTTTTGTACAGGCCACCACCAGCGGCATCGGCTGGGCACAGGTCCATCGCAACCAGATCCTGAGGATCGCCCTGCCCACGGTAGTGGCGCTGATCGTCATCGTCGCCGGAATCGCTGTCTACAACCAGCGCTCGGAGGCAGCGGATATCGCTCTGGGCAAAGGGCTGACAACCTATAGCGCGCCCCTGCGCCAGGCAGGTATGCCGGAAGCCATGGCTGCCAGCTCGTTCGCTACCGCGGCGGATCGCGCGAAGGCTGCGAACAAGCAGTTTGTAGAGGCGGCAGACCGCTACGGCTGGCTCGCGGCGGGCAAGAATGCCCTCTACTTCGCCGGGGTTACCTATATCGAGATGGGCCAGACGGCAGATGCGGAAAAGGCCCTGAAGAAGACCGCCGACTCCAGCGATAGCAACCTGGCCTCTCTTGGCAAGCTGGCGCTGGCTGGCCTGTACCGGCAGACGAACCGGGATTCCGAAGCGATCAGCCTGTACAAGGAGCTCATCGCCAAGCCCACCGTAGCCGTTCCGGCAGCAACCGCCCAGTTGCAACTGGCGAGCCTGTACGAGACCACGCAACCGGAAGAAGCCAAGAAGATCTACGCCGAACTGAAGGATAAGGATAAGACCGGAGCCGCCGGACAGATCGCGGCAGCGAAGTTGAACGGACCTGCTCCGGCCGCGCGCTAGTTGGCAAGAGCTCTGAGGCAGCCCGTACCGGCGACCGCTGGTGCGGGCTTTTCTTACAGCAGAGGCCTGAACGCTCTTGGATATTTCGAGCGTTTTGGCCAACTTCAACGTCTTAAAAGGTAGCCGGATCTATGAGCATATCGGAGGCACAAGCCGCGAGTTGGGTAGGCACATCGGCCCTCCCCGCTGCGTCATCGGCGGCAGCAGACACCTCGACGATGATTAGTGCGCTGGTTGAGGAATACTCCGCCTCGCTCTATCGCGTCGCCTACTCCGTCAGCCGCAATGCAGCCGAGGCAGAAGATGCGGTCCAGGAGACCTTTCTGCGGGTACTGCGCCATCAGGAGCAGTTGGGCGAGATTCGTGACCTCCGCGTCTGGCTGGTTCGCATCACCTGGAATGTCGTGCTGGACCGGAAGCGCCGCACCAAGACCCGGCCCGAAACTGAGGATATTGCCGATCTCGCGCATATGCTGCCCGCTGACGGTCTGAAGGCGGATGAACGCGTCATCGCTGCGCAACAGCATGCTCATGTGCTGGCGTTGATTGAGCGGCTGCCCCGGAAAGAGCGCGAGGTGCTGCTGCTTTCAGCCTTCGAGGAACTATCGACTCCGCAGATCGCTGCGGTGGTGGGAACAACGGACTCCTCGGTTCGCTCCCGGCTGTTCCGCGCACGCCGCCTGCTGGCGGGATGGATGGAGAAGAATCGCACATGACGGATCCCGGCACAGGACGCAATCCGAACCCGCAGGAGCGCGGGGAACGAGCGTCTGTGTCCAAAACGGATATCAACAGCACCCTCCATCTCCTGCGCCAGGTACACGTGCCATCCGGACTGGAAGACCGCATCGAAGCCCGCTTGAACGCTGCGAAATCTCCTTACAGCTCAGCGAACATCCACTGGCCCTGGAACCGGATCGCCGCTTCGTTGCTGGTGGTTGGCCTTGCCGGGCTCGGTGTGGCAACCCACCGCTCCGGCGGAACTCCTGCAGCAACGCCCATACCCGTAGCACCCATTCCGTTGGCAGCTCATCATGCTGCCTCGTCCGGAATGGAGCCAGCCAACGCGATTCGCGTTCCCACGCGAGCAATTGGCCCCGTAAGGCTCAATGAGGGGCGCTCCGCTCGTCCCACAGGCATTGGGCGCCACACCATAGAGCGGCATGTCATCCTGCCCCACGGTGTCGCCGTGCCGCACCATCCCGCAGCCACTGACCCGAGCAGAGGAAGTGCGGGTCTCGCCCTGCAAGACTCCACAATCCCCTAGGCCTTCCCTACCTCAAGCTCGTGCCCGCAGGTTGCCGTAGATCAGGCGGACTACGCCGCCGCCCGGCTTGCGATGGCATGAAACAACATGCTGATCAGAGCCAAGGCAATGGCGCCAATCAGCGCCGGCAGAAAGCCGTGGATCGCAAAACCTGGTGTGAGCTTGCTGGCGAGGAGGAGGATGACCGCGTTGATAATCACCGAGAAGACGCCCAGCGTCAAAATATTGATCGGCAAGGTAATGAGTTTGAGCAGCAGCCCGATTGTGGCATTCAATAGGCCGATGATAACTACGGCCAGCAGGGCGTATCCAAAGCTCCTGACTTCAAAGCCAGGTACGAAGCGACTGACGATCAGCAACGCTATGGCACTCAGCAGCCAATGCAAAAGCAGCATCATGGAAACCTCCAGTATCCCTTCAGATATTGAGCGGCCTCTCCAGCCAATTAGTACCGGAGAGAAACCGGCAACCGGATCAGGCTTAATAGCCTAACCTAACCCGGGCAAACCTGCTGAAGATCCACACGTTTCCCCCAGGAACCGCTGTTTTCGTTGTTCCTCCAAACATAAATCGGCCACCACATAAATCTGTGGTGGCCGATTCGCTGCGAGTCTAATCGAGCTGCTATTGGGCCGGTGGCGCTGGCGGTGGTGTGCCGGGCGCCATCCCGCCTTCGTGATGCTGCTTCATTCGCTTTTCCATCATCTCGTGCTGGTGGTCCCTCATCTCCGCGAACTTCTTTTTCTGCTCGTCGTTCAGAACGGCTTCGATCTTGGAGTGAGTGTCCTCCTGGATCCTCTTCATCTTCGCCATCCTATCCTGCCGCGTCAGAGTGCTATCGGCATGCAGAGCTTCCATCTGCTGATTGCGGCTTTCGAGAATAGGCTTGATCTGGGTCTGCTGATCGGCGCTGAGATTCAATTTCTGGGTCATATGCGCGAGCTGTTTCGCAGGATCGGGAGGCTGCATCTGGTGGTGCGTGCCTGCCATAGGAGGTGGCGCCGCCTCCTGAGAAGCAGGTGCGTTGCTTTGTGCCAGAACGGCACTGGTCGAGGCCCCAAGAACGAGCAGGCTGGCCAGCGCGAAGCTAGTAGCGGATCTACGCATAAGGAATTCCTCCAACAGACGTATAGACGTGCTCCCCGGCAGGAAGTTCCGTCAGCCGGACAGATCTTCCAGACTCGCTTGGCTCTTATCGAATGGGAGGCATCTCGACCGGAGAGGAGCGGATCCCGCAGGGGAGAAGACCAATGGACCGGTCTTGCGGGTGGGGCAGGTAGGCGTATGCGAAAATCGCGCGGAACTCGCGATCTTCCGGATGGTTACACAACGCACAGCCGGGCTTGAATTCCAACGCAGGATTGTCGTGCGGCCCCTGCTCCCATTCCACCTGGGAGTGTGGCGGCACCCGGAGAAGCTGGCTCGCATCGATTCGCCTGGTGGCCCGGTATGCGAACATCCTGCCGTTGGGCGACATAGCATCGACCAGGGAACCGCCACCGCCCGCCGAGGCACGCCAGTACCAATGCTCACCGTCCCGAGTGAACCAGTGTGCACTGGTCGGCACCGGGCGCGCCAGCGTTATCGCATGATCAGTACCGTTCCAGAGACGAAAATGATAGCTGGGACCCGCACCCGGATGCGCCTCTGCTAGATAGCTGGCGGAAAGAGCAATATGGGAGCAGGGCGGAACCTGAGATTCCGCACGAATAGAGCTTGCCCCGCCGCCATGGGTGACAGAGAAGAAGAGAAGCAGCAGCGCAAATGCAGAAATTTTCCGGGGTAGACGATAGGAAATCACAAGCCTCAGCCTACCTGAAAACATGAAAATCCTGAATGGCTCCTTTGAGGAATTTCACCGTGAGATAGTACCAGGGACTTTAGGAAGCCGTGGGCAGAGTGTTTTGCGAGCGCAATAGAAAAGGCCATCCAGGTTGACTGGATGGCCTTTTAGATTAATGCCGGCGATCACCTAATCTCCCACACACTTACGCGTGCAGTACCATCGGCCCAACGAGGCTTAACTTCCGTGTTCGGGATGGGAACGGGTGTGACCCTCGCGGTATGGTCACCGGCAAACTTGAGAAGGGTGCTTGTACCCACAGGTACGCACCGTTCAACTCGATCTTTCACAACGAAACCGATTGGGCATGTTTCTCTTACTCATTACGCGGCTGTGTCTAGTTGAATGCTCTAGCGCGGCTTTTACTGCGCAGAGTTAATTCTATGGACAAGCCGAACGGGCGATTAGTACTGGTAAGCTACATGCATTACTGCACTTCAACCTCCAGCCTATCAACCAGGTGGTCTTCCTGGACCCTTCTTGACCCTTTTGGGTTGGGAGATCTCATCTTGGGGCGTGCTTCCCGCTTATATGCATTCAGCGGTTATCACAACCGAACTTCGCTACCCAGCCGTGCCCTTGGCAGGACAACTGGAACACAAGAGGTTCGTCCATCCCGGTCCTCTCGTACTAAGGACAGCCCCCCGCAAATCTCCTACGCCCACAGCAGATAGGGACCGAACTGTCTCGCGACGTTCTGAACCCAGCTCACGTACCGCTTTAATAGGCGAACAGCCTAACCCTTGGAACCTTCTACAGCTCCAGGATGCGATGAGCCGACATCGAGGTGCCAAACCGAAGCGTCGATATGAACTCTTGGCTTCGATCAGCCTGTTATCCCCGGCGTACCTTTTATCCGTTGAGCGATGGCCCTTCCATACAGAACCACCGGATCACTAAGGCCTGCTTTCGCATCTGCTCGACTTGTAGGTCTCACAGTTAACCACACTTATGCCTTTGCACTCGACGGCTGATTTCCAAACAGCCTGAGTGTAGCTTCGCGCGCCTCCGTTACAATTTAGGAGGCGACCGCCCCAGTCAAACTACCCGTCTTACTATGTCCCTCTCCCGGATCACGGGAGGAGGTTAGAATCACAGCACTCGCAGGGTGGTATCTCACCGTTGGCTCCACCAAGTCCGAGAACCTGGTATCAAAGCCTCCCACCTATCCTGCGCAGCAAGAACCATAATTCATAGTAAAAGTGTAGTAAAGGTGCACGGGGTCTTTCCGTCTAGCTGCGGGTAACCGGCATCTTCACCGGTACTACAAGTTCGCCGAGCAACTCGTTAAGACAGTCGTACGATCGTTACGCCATTCGTGCAGGTCGGAACTTACCCGACAAGGAATTTCGCTACCTTAGGACCGTTATAGTTACGGCCGCCGTTCACCGGGGCTTCAATTCAAAGCTTCGCCTTGCGGCTAACCTCTCCTTTTAACCTTCCGGCACCGGGCAGGCGTCAGCCCCTATACGTCGTTTTCGACTTAGCAGAGACCTGTGTTTTTGTTAAACAGTCGCCGTACGCGTTTCACTGCGGCCCCCTCGAGCTTGCACTCTACCGGGGCGCTCCTTCTCCCGAAGTTACGGAGCTAATTTGCCGAGTTCCTTAACAAGCTTTCACTCGAGCGCCTTTGGATATTCTCCTCGTCTACCTGTGTCGGTTTGTGGTACGGTTCCCATCCCCTCTCCTTAGAGGATTTTCTCGGCAGCGTGAACTCAGCAGCTTTCAGGCATACGCCCTACTGTTTTACGCCTCACTGTTAAGCCTGTCCGGATTTGCCTAGACAGACCAGCTTACGCGTATCAACCCTCATAGCCATAGGAGGGCCTGCTTATCCTTCTGCGTCTCCCCATCGTCAAACGATGGAATGGGAGCTCCGGAATATTAACCGGATGTCCATCGGCTACGCCTTTCGGCCTCACCTTAGGGACCGCCTAACCCTGAGCGGATTAACCTTCCTCAGGAAACCTTAGACTTTCGGCGTGAATGGTTCTCACATTCATTATCGCTACTTATGCCGGCAGGGTCTCTTCGCAACGCTCCACCAGTCTTCTCAGTCTGGCTTCATCGCTGTTGAGAATGCTCTCCTACCACGCACACCCGAAGGTGTGCATCCGCTGCTTCGGTATACAGTTTTAGCCCCGTTGTATTGTCGGCACCGGACCGCTTGACCAGTGAGCTATTACGCTTTCTTTAAAGGATGGCTGCTTCTAAGCCAACCTCCTGGCTGTCTGGGCGTTCCGACTTCCTTTCCCACTTAACTGTAATTTCGGGACCTTAGCAGGCGGTCTGGGCTGTTTCCCTCTCGACTATGAAGCTTAGCCCCCACAGTCTGACTGCCGTACTGGTTGTCACTGGCATTCGAAGTTTGGTTGGATTCAGTAAGCCGGAAAGCCCCCTAGTCCATCCAGATCTCTACCACCAATGCAAATCATACGACGCTAGCCCTAAAGCTATTTCGGAGAGAACGAGCTATCACGGAATTTGATTAGCCTTTCACCCCTACCCTCAGCTCATCCGAGCTTTTTTCAACAAACACCGGTTCGGTCCTCCAGTGGGTGTTACCCCACCTTCAACCTGGCCAAGGGTAGATCATCCCGCTTCGCGTCTATTCCTGCCAACTCAATCGCCCTATTCAGACTCGCTTTCGCTACGGCTCGCTCACGCTTAACCTTGCTGACAAGAATAACTAGCCGGCTCATTATGCAATAGGCACGCGGTCAGGCATTCCCTTGCGGGCATAGCCCTCCCACTGCTTGTAGGCACACGGTTTCAGGTACTTTGTACTCCCCTCACAGGGGTGCTTTTCACCTTTCCCTCACGGTACTGGTTCACTATCGGTCAGAAACGAGTATTTAGCCTTACGGGATGGTCCCCGTGGATTCAAGCAGGGTTTCACGTGCCCCGCCTTACTCAGGTATCCGCTTCGAGTCTGGATCATTTTCGTCTACGCGTCTGTCACGCTCTATGGATCCCCTTTCCAGAGGATTCGACTAACGACCAGATTGGTAACTCTACTGTTGCGGACCCTACAACCCCCGATACACCGAAATGCAACGGGTTTGGGCTATTCCGAGTTCGCTCGCCACTACTATCGGAATCGAGGTTTCTTTCTTTTCCTTCAGGTACTGAGATGGTTCACTTCCCTGAGTTCGCTCGTACCCGCCTATGTATTCAGCGGGCCGTACTATGGGTTTACCATAGTGGGTTTCCCCATTCGGAAATCTCCGGATCAACGCCTGTGTGCGGCTCCCCGAAGCTTATCGCAGCTTGCCACGTCCTTCTTCGCCTGTTTCTGCCAAGGCATCCACCGTGCGCCCTTAGTAGCTTGACCATAGAATTAACTCTTCGCAGGGAAGACCTCTAACTTGCAGAAGGCCTCCTGATTTGAGTCAACCTAATTTAAATCGCCGCTTGTGGAATCGTACTGGTCGAAACCAGTAGTCATCGCACTATCCTAAAGACACTCAACTAAACAACCTCTCGAGTCCCGCGATACGATCGCAGCCTCGAGGCATTGCTCAGCCTTGTAATGTATTTACCCAATCGATTTCGTTGTCAAACATCCAAGCGTCAGCATCGCTGACGACCACCCTGAGGTGGATTGAACCAGCAGAACAACCGTCCGAAGACGAACTGTTCCGCCCTGCTCAAAGTTCGAAGCCCCATCTTGCGACAGGCTTCCAACTTCAAGCAGATTCGAGAAGACCAAGGTTGGTGGAGCTGACCGGGATCGAACCGGTGACCCCCTGCTTGCAAAGCAGGTGCTCTCCCAGCTGAGCTACAGCCCCGTTCCTGAAGTGAACAGAAGTTGTGGTGGGCCTGGGTAGATTCGAACTACCGACCTCACCCTTATCAGGGGTGCGCTCTAACCAACTGAGCTACAGGCCCGGCATCGCTCGCACTCCTGCCCAGTAGCCCGCATCCCGCTACAACTGAGATACGCTACGCTGAGCCCGACTGCTCTCGTCTTGCTTACTCGAAAGTTTTCGAGGACCAGGTTGAACATGCAGAGCAGCTACGCCGCTCTTGACTATCGGTTTTGAAATCGGAAAAGCAGAGATGGCCTGATTCAAGCTCTCTCGAGTTCGGCTTGCGCCTTGCCCGAGAGGTACATGGCAACGTCCCGCTTACGCCACCCGAAGGCAGTCTGCTATCGCAGAAGTAAGTGAGTGCCATGACGTTCTCTCTTAGAAAGGAGGTGATCCAGCCGCAGGTTCTCCTACGGCTACCTTGTTACGACTTCACCCCAATCATGAATTACACCTTGGACGGCTGCCTCCTTGCGGTTAGCTCACCGGCTTCTAGTGCAACCCACTTTCGTGATGTGACGGGCGGTGTGTACAAGGCCCGGGAACGTATTCACCGCGGCGTTCTGATCCGCGATTACTAGCGATTCCAGCTTCATGTAGTCGAGTTGCAGACTACAATCCGAACTGAGGTCGGCTTTTTCCGATTAGCTCCCCCTCACGGGTTTGCGACGGTTTGTACCGACCATTGTAGCACGTGTGTAGCCCTGGACATAAAGGCCATGAGGACTTGACGTCATCCCCGCCTTCCTCCCCGTTATCCGAGGCGGTCTCGCCAGAGTGCCCAACTGAATGATGGCAACTGGTGATAAGGGTTGCGCTCGTTGCGGGACTTAACCCAACATCTCACGACACGAGCTGACGACAGCCATGCAGCACCTATATAGCAGCCCCTTGCGGGGAAGGAATATTTCTACTCCGGTCCACTACATTTCGAGCCCAGGTAAGGTTCTTCGCGTTGCGTCGAATTAAACCACATGCTCCACCGCTTGTGCGGGCCCCCGTCAATTCCTTTGAGTTTCAGCCTTGCGACCGTACTCCCCAGGCGGATCGCTTAACGCGTTAGCTTCGGCACGGCGGGATTGGGTACCCGCCACACCAAGCGATCATCGTTTAGGGCTAGGACTACCAGGGTATCTAATCCTGTTTGCTCCCCTAGCTTTCGTGCCTCAGCGTCAGTTATGGTCCAGTGAGCCGCTTTCGCCACAGGTGTTCCTCCCGATATCTACGCATTTCACCGCTACACCGGGAATTCCACTCACCTCTCCCATACTCAAGCCCGGCAGTTTCTCGTGCAGACTTCGAGTTGAGCCCGAAGATTTCACACAAGACTTACCAAACCGCCTACGCACCCTTTACGCCCAATAATTCCGAACAACGCTCGCCCCCCTCGTATTACCGCGGCTGCTGGCACGAAGTTAGCCGGGGCTTCTTCTTCCGGTACCGTCATAATCGTCCCGATCGAAAGGAGTTTACGTCCCAAGGGACTTCATCCTCCACGCGGCGTTGCTGCGTCAGGGTTTCCCCCATTGCGCAAAATTCCCCACTGCTGCCTCCCGTAGGAGTCTGGACCGTGTTTCAGTTCCAGTGTGTCCGTGCGCCCTCTCAGGCCGGATACAGATCACTGCCTTGGTGGGCCATTACCCCGCCAACTAGCTAATCTGCCGCGACCCCCTCCTAAAGCGAATTGCTCCTTTGACCCGTAGGTATTATGCGGTATTAGCTAAGGTTTCCCTCAGTTATCCCCCACTCCAGGGTAGGTTAGTCACGTGTTACTCACCCGTGCGCCACTTTACTCATGGATTGCTCCACTTTCTCGTTCGACTTGCATGTGTTAGGCACGCCGCCAGCGTTGATTCTGAGCCAGGATCAAACTCTCGTTTGAAACTGTTCGTCTTCTCCCTCGACGGAGGTCGAGAAGAGAAGAACCGCCTCGCAGAGCTCGAAAGTCTGCGAGACTTTAATACTGTGAGAATGATCAAACCAAAACTTCTCGTATTCTCACGACTGGCATGTTCAACCTGATTGTCAAAGATCCACGCCGGTGACCGCCTGAGCGGGCCGCTTGGATCGGGAACGCAGCCGATTGGCTACGCGTCCTCGAACTTGTTGCGCTGCATTTGCTCGCCGCTTTACGCCGCGAAGCATTTTTACGCGAACTTTCCAAGAGTATCGAAGATGATCGCTCTTGTCAAGCTAATTTCTAAACTTTCTTGGCGTTCGCCACAGTCCGTGGCGCGCTCGGCTTAGACTCGCCAAGCAGTTGACGTCAGACATTGCTCAAGCACTTTCTGTAACAACTCGAAAGCCTGGCACAGCAGCAGAGCTGCTAGTCTCATCAACGACTCGGTTCGCTTGGCCTTCCTTCACGGAAGGCTGATGCAGCACTAAAATTTGAAAGATCACTCGCGGAGCATACGCTCTCGCGCGGGCAACTAAGCCCTTGAGGAGTCTTACTCCTCAGTCCTGCAATGGATTGTTCGCTCTGGAAGGAAAACCTTCTGGGGCTGAAAAGCCCGTCGAACATACCTGCGTCGCTCAATCTCTATTTCGGTGCGACCTTCAACGGCCAGCACGCGACGCACATGAATCCCACTGCTCTAACGCTTCACAACAGTAACATGCGGCTCTCAATCTTGCAAACCGCTTGTCATCACAACTGCTCCGTTCGACTCCTCACTACCGAGCCGCTCGTCATCGCCGCGACAAGATGAATACTATCAACCAGGAGATGCGTCCGCAAGTATGAATAGCTGTTGAAAAACAGTCAATCCTGTTGAAAAGCTGCGAAGCCTGCGCCAGGCTTAGCGTTCAGGCCTCGCCTATAGTTACAAATACCTTGTGTTTTCGATCTACGGGCCTTCACCAGGCGGTCATTTAGCCTTGAAACTACGAAGAATGTGCTCATAAGTTGGGCGAAGAACCTGTGCATCTTCTCCTGGAGCGATAAATACCAGGGCCGTCAATACTCCACTCGAGTGCTGAATAGCCACCAGCCAATCATGCTCCGGCAGAGCCTGCCCATTGCGCACCAGCGCTGACTGTCCGGTAAGCTCCACGCTCTTTGCCGGACGCTTGTTGACCAGCACATCCTCCACATTGCCGCTCTGCGTCAATCCGGAGTTCTGCTGGATCATCTGCTGCACGAGCTGCGTAAAGGCACTTGCGAAGCTAGTTCCCTGCTGGATGGCGTACGACTCCACCACAACGCCGTAAACGACGCTCTGGTCCGTTGCTCCTCCGGCTGGCGCGATGGTGGCATTGGTGCCCGTGCCGGTCGCCGCCTGCCAATTGTCGGGATAGTCCAGCGTGTAATCGCGCGTATCGAGCGGCTTCCATCTCCCACTCGGAGTAAACTTCACCGATTGATTGGTCGATTGATTGGTCGATGCACTTGATCCGTTCCCGCCTGCTGCAGCAGAACCGCCGGAGACCTGGCTCGGTGCCTGATTCGGTGTCTTCGTCTTCCACGCCCCGCTCTTGATCTCCTCCGGCGTGTAGGCATGCATCGCGCTCACCTGATCATGAATGCGTTTGAATTCAGGGCTCGTCTTCACGTAGTTCGCTTTGGCCGGCAGGGTATCGATCTCGTCCTGAACATAGCCCACGCGATTGCCGGGATTCGGGTGATCGCTCAGCATTTGCGCTCCTCCGGCGCCATACTTTGCCTCGATGACCTCAAAGAACTGTGGCATGGCGCGGGGGTCGTAATCTGTGTCGTAGAGAATATCGGTCCCCATAAGATCGGCTTGCTTCTCCGCCTCGCGCGACATTCGCAGATAGCCAAGCCCCGCGACGGCCCCGATGCCTGTCTGCGCCAGCGAACCCGCGCTGCCCGGAAGAAATATGCCGGCAGCGACCTGCCCCAGCCCGTACCACATTCCCTGCTGCTGCTGCTTGGTCGCGTTGCAGGTTGCATGGCGCTGCACTACGTGCGAGATCTCGTGCGCCATCACGCCCGCCAGTTGCGCCTCGGTGGTCGCCGCCTGGATCGTCGCCAGATTTACGAAGATGGGTCCGCCGGGCAGGGCAAACGCGTTGATGTCGCTCTCGTTCACTACATGAAATTCGAACGGCCACCGGTAACCCGGCGCGTGAGCCACCAGTTTCGCGCCCAGTTGCTGAACGTACTCCGTAACCGGGCTCGAATTAGGCAGCACCGGCATGGTCTTGTACACCTCAGCCTTCGCCTTCTGCCCTTCGGTTATCTCCTGCTGGGGCGAAAATGCATTCTTGCAAGGCTGCGGAGTAAAGCGCGCCATCGCTGGCTTTCCACCCAGTCCATTCGCCAGCCCAATCCCCAGAACCACCAGCAAAACAAGAACCTTCCGCATCTTCCCTTTCTCCATGACCCGCTCCCTCGTTCCTACCTCATCCCCGCAGCTCAAACTCAGCTTCCACCGGGATGCGCAATCACTCCCAGATCCATCAATCCATTCACAAAAAACTGCACGGCAAGCGCAACCAGCAGCAAGCCCATAATGCGCACCAGAATTCGAATGCCGGTTTCTCCAAGGAGCCTGCGCACCCGATCTGCCCCGGACAGCACCCCATAGCTCGCCGCCGCGGTCACCGCAATCGACAGCAGAATCGCGGCCATCTGCCAGTTCGGCCACTTGCTGGGAGCCTGCCCCACCAGCACCATCACGCTGGAAATGGATCCCGGCCCGGCCAGCATCGGAATGCCTAGCGGTACGATGCCGGCATCCTCCTTGGCAGTCGCCTCCTCCGCTTCGCTGGACGACTCCTGGGTGGGCGAGCGTTTCGCCTCCAGCATGTCCACGCCAATCAAGAGCAGAATCAGCCCGCCCGCAATCTCAAACGCCGGCAACGTGATGCCAAACAGCACAAAAATCAGTTTTCCTGCGAGGGCAAATGAGGTCAGAACGACAAAGCACGTCACCGCCGCGCGATAGGCCATGCGTCTCCGGCGGTGCGGATCGGCGCCAGCGGTAATCGCCAAAAAGGTAGGAATAGCGGCGAACGGATCAACCAGGAAAAAAACGGAACTGAGCGCCAGCAGGGAAAAACGCACATACGGCGAGCTCAATTGGTGCATACCAAGTTCCATCGGACCGAGCATACGTATTGACCTTACCCTAAGGGTGCCCCCGCAAGCCACCATTCCCATCTGCAGAAGGGATTCCTTTTCGACACACCGGATAACTACCGCGCGCCTCGCCTCAATTTCAAGCCGCATCCAGAGAAATGAGCCCCGAAAATGTACAACATGGCTGGCCGTCCCCCGGCCCCCAAGGATGGCGGATGACATTCCCTTATCCTGCGCTGTAAGCTGATTCTGTCCCCCTTTTGAAAGGAGTCTCGCGTCGATGCCCATTCAGACCACCGCCAGTATTTGGCATAATGGCAACCTCATCCCATGGGAGAAGGCCACACTGCACGTTATGAGTCACGTGGTCCACTATGGCTCTGCAGTCTTCGAGGGTATCCGCTGCTATGCCCAGCCGCAGGGAGCAGCCATCTTCCGCCTGCCGGAGCACATGCAGCGCCTGCTCGACTCGGCAAAGATCTACCGCATGCCCCTGCCCTATTCGCTCGATCAACTCTGCAGCGCCACCGTCGATCTTTTGGAGAGCAATAACGTCGCACCCTGCTATATCCGCCCGATCGCGCTGCGCGGGTATGGCGAAATGGGCGTCGACCCCAAGGGCTGCCCCGTTGACGTCTACATCGCGAACTTCCCCTGGGGGAAATACGTTGCCGGAGATCACGGCGCCGACGTCTGCGTTTCCTCATGGAACCGCATTGCGCCCAATACGATTCCGGCCCTGGCGAAGGCGGGCGGAAACTATCTCAACTCGCAGCTCATCCACATGGAAGCCGTTGCCAATGGCTACCAGGAAGGGATTGCACTCGACGTCAACGGGTATGTGTCCGAAGGCTCCGGCGAGAACCTCTTCATCGTTCGCAACGGCGTGCTCTTTACTTCGCCGCTCGCGAACTCGCTGCTCTCCGGCATCACGCGCGACTCAGTCCTGACGCTGGCACGGCACTTTGGCATCCCGGTTGTCGAGCAGTCCATCCCTCGCGAGATGCTCTACATCGCCGACGAAGTGTTCTTCAGCGGAACCGCAGCCGAGGTAACACCGATTCGCTCCGTGGACCGCATCGAAGTTGGCGACGGCAAGATGGGCCCGATCACACAGCAGCTCTCCGAAGAGTTCTTTGGAGTGGCCAACGGGTTGCGCCCCGACCGCTTCGGATGGCTCACGCCGGTCAAGGTCAGCACCGACCAGCAGGTCTCTGTTTAACTCCAGCAGCATTCCTCCGCACGCACAAAGGGGCAGCCACCGGCTGCCCCTTTGTGCATGGATTGCACTATTTCCAACCCTTCCCTACGCCTGCTCAGAATGACCCGTCGCACCCGGAGAGTTAAGGTCGAGAGGTCCCGCTTCCGCCCGGGCCAGGTCACGCTGCGACTTCCAGCCGGGCAGGTTCTGGCTTCCGGTAATCAAGCGCGCTCCATGCGCAAACGTGAAATACGTATAGGCCCATTCGAGCAGCACCATGATCCGGTTCCGGAATCCGATGAGGAAGTAAATGTGAACCGTCAGCCACGTAAGCCATGCGGAGAAGCCCGACAGATGGCCCTTGAAAGGCCACTTCACATTGGCGATAGCAGCCATCCTTCCAATCGTCGCCATATCGCCCTTGTCGAAATAGCGGAAGGACGTGCGCGCCTTGCCTTCAAGATCCTGCCCTATCATCTTCGCTACGTGGTCTCCCATCTGCATCGCAGGCTGTGCCACGCCCGGCACTTGTTTCCCCTCCTGCTCAAAATGCGCCAGGTCGCCACAGACGAAGATCTCCGGATGCCCCTGCGGGTTCAAATACGAATCGACAAGGACGCATCCGCGCCGGTCCGTCGGCACGCCCAGCAGCTTGCCCAGCGGAGAAGCCTGCACGCCAGCAGCCCACAGAATCACCACCGCATCGATGCGCTCGTCTCCGACCATCACATATCCCGGCTGCACATCCGATACCTGCGCGCTGGTGCGCACCTCCACACCCAGATCCTGTAATTGCTTCACTGCACTTTGCGAGAGATCCTCCGGGTAGTTCCCCAGCACCCGCGGCGAGCCCTCCAGAATAATTACCCGCGCCTTTGCCGGATCGATGTGCCGGAAGTCATATCGCATATAGAGGCGTGCAATGTCGGAGATCGCGCCCGCCAACTCCACTCCCGTGGGACCGCCGCCGACGACCACAAAGTTCAATGGCGGGTGCGATCCGGTTTCGAGCATCTGCCGTTCCGCCAACTCGAAGGCCAGCAGCACGCGGCGGCGAATCTCCGTGGCATCCTCGATGGTCTTCAATCCCGGAGCACTCGTCTCCCAATCATCCCGGCCAAAGTACGAGTGAGTGGCGCCCGTGGCCACCATCAGGTAGTCATACTCGAGTACAGCGCCGCTCTCCATCGATACCCTGCGACGCTCCAGATCGAAGCCGATTGCCTCGTCCATCAGCACTTCAACATTCTGCTTCCCTCGCATCATTCCGCGAATCGGCTGGGCTATATTCGCGGGAGACAACACCGCGAGCGCCACCTGGTAGAGCAGAGGTTGAAAGGTGTGATGATTCCGGCGATCGACCAGAGTGATGTCCACCGGAAGATGGGCAAGCCCATTGGCAGCATGAATGCCGGCGAACCCTCCTCCCACGATCAGCACGCGAGGACGTGCAGACTTCGGGCGGCGATCCGTCGTCGCCGGCCCGCTCCTATTCGTTGAAAGCGCCTGTACCATCGATCTCCTCCAGCCCCGCTTTCTGCAAGGTCAATGACTAAAAGATGCTGGAAACAGGGAGACCGACGCTATTCTGACGCTCGTTCTTCATTTTTTGAGGCTCGCCCTTATTTTTTTAAGGACACCTTTCTCCGCTTACGGGTGCCTCTCAATCTCAAAATTGATCTCCGCCAGCAGCCCCGTGACGGCCGTAACCCTGAGCCGCGTGGCCACTCCATCCTGCGAAAGCGGAGTAAAGGTCACCAGCCCATCGCCACCGGAAACCGCTGAGGTCATCTGCCTATTCAGCACTGGAGCCATCCGGCAGCGATCATGCGGACCGCATGCTGGAGACCAGCGCGAGAGCGTCTGATAGAGGCTCACCACCGCGCCCGCCATAGGATGCCCCGCCGCATCCACCGCACGCAGCACAATCGGCGCGGGCGTATCTTCCACTCGCATCGTCTGCCCCGCGCCGCTCACCGCCAACAGCCCCGCATATTCCGGGTACACGCTGGATACCGTAAACGAGCCGCAGGACGCGCCGCCGTTGATGCAGGCTTGAATCTGGACGTTGGTCGCCGTGCCCAGTGGCCCCGCGGTCACGTGCGCCGAGGTCATGCCGTTGCTGCCCGTCACGCTGGAAGAGGTCTGCGCAGTGGCTCCCGCGCCGCTGCTCCATGAAACCGCCTGACCCGCCATCGGCACTCCGGCGTTGAGCACCAGCGCACGAGGCTGCCAGACAAACGTTGCGCCCCGGGCCAGATAGAGCTGGCTGTCCAGCGCGGCAACGGAGGGTGGCACTCCCCCAGTAAACTCAATGCGCACACTCGCGCCATTGCTGAGCGATGCCGTCACGCTGGAGGCACTCGTCGAGGTTGCCGTAATGTCCAGCCGCACCAACCCATCGCCACCCGCAATCACCGTACAGACCGGCTGGCCGCAGCCCAGCGTCGCCTGTCCAAACGCCATCGCATAGGTCACTGTCAGCCCCGGCACGGGATTCATGTTGGTGTCCATCGCCCGCACGACAAATGGCAGCGGCACATCCAGCGGTACGGTATACATCGGAGCCGTGACCAGGTTCAATGCGTCGCTGCCGGAGGCGTCGTAACTCAGACCGTCGCCAATCCTGGCAAAGCCCGCCGTCGCCGGATCGTACACCTCCACCAACACAGTGCCGGACACTCCCGCCGCCGCAGGAGGAGCAATCGCCGTAAGCTCCGTCGGAGAGACGCTCGTGATCGTGGCCGGAACACCTGCGATCCGCACAATATTCCCTTCGCGGAAACCCAGTCCGCGAATCGTGATGCTCCCTCCGCTGCGGCTGATCCGGCCAGGCGTTACCGTATCCGCATAGAGCACGCGGCCGCGATACAGATAGTCGGGTCTGCCATCTCCTCGTTCGTCCGCGATACCCAGCCGCAGGTCTCCATCACCCATCGTCGTCACGCCCACATAGCTGACTCCCGAATAGCCTCCCAGCGCCTGCACGGAATTGACCACCGAAGGAGAACCGGGGCTGTCGATCGCATTCCACACCCCCAGCACCAGGCGCGCCTTTTGTTGCGAGGATTGTCCCCGCTCATTGAGCGCCTGCGCCTCGACAGTGAAGTAGCGATTCCCCTTCACCGCCAGGCCAAACCATCCGCTGTGACCATAGCCCGTAAGCCGTCCCACCCACTCCCCGCTGCCGGGCAAAACTGCCGGAGCAGTCTCGCTCCCGTCCTTTCCACTGTGGGATTCCTGCGGAGCATCGGGAATCAGGATGTCCTGCTGCCGAGTCGCTCCCGCTCCCAGACTGCGAATCAACACCGCCGGCATCGTCCCCGCAGGGAGAGGCGCTCCCAGAGTCTGCGCACCCACCGATGTCGCGCGTTCATACAACGCGTTGATCGGTTCGAAGGTGAGCAGGTAATCCGCCTGGCTCTGCCCGGGAGGCAGCGGCATGGCGCTCAGATCGAAGAAGCCCTCCAGCGCCGCATCATCGCTGCCAAATCGGTCGAAGCGGTTGCCCTGTAGATCGACCCAGCCGGTAACCGGATTTCCCTGGTTTCCCTGGAAATACTCGCCTGTCACCGCCGAAACCGGATAGCGCGTATCCGGCAGATGGGTATCGGGGTTCAGCGGATACGCAACGACATTCACCCCCTGCATACCCTGTCCCGTCGGGAAGCGTATAGTCCCCTGGATCGAGACGGTAGTCGCCGCTGTCAGTTGCTTGGCCGGATTGCTCGAAAGATAGTTCGAAAGATTGTCGGGCGTCACTGGATAGATCCGGCTGATCGCGGCAATATCATCCGGCCGCAGGGCCATCCCGCGGAAGACACAAGGCACCTGCATGGGATCGCAGGGCGGCTCAATGGGATGCATCAATGGCCATCCCGCCAGGGATGCGGAAAAGTTGGTGGGATTGCCATACGGCACATCGTCATTCGCCTGCGACCAATCCAGCCCCAGAACTCGCCCAAAGCCGCGCACTACCGCCTGCGGCATGGTCTCCATCTGTGCCGCAGTGTGAGCGCAGCGCCCGTTCAACAGCAGGAACGCATGTTGAAACGTGCCATCGGTCGCGATCGCATCCACCTGCACCGTGACGCTGTTCATGGTGCAGGCCAGTGGATCGCTTGCCCCCGGACCGAGCAGTGCATCCAGCACCGTCCCATCCACGTCAAGGATCACCGCTAGCGGCTTGTCAAGAGCGGTGGGCAGAATGTCTGCCGGAGCTTGCGTCCAGCCGGAAGGCACAGGCCCCGGCGTCGAGGAGACGTTGGCGCTGCTCACATCCTCATCGAGCGACCCTGCCTCCGTTATACTCACCGCAGCCGTGACGACACTGTTCCACTGCGCGGCTGCCTGATTGACCAGGGCCTCCGCCGCGGCATGATCGACATCCGAGCTCAGCGGCCCCTGATCGAGGTAATAAGGCAGGCTGCCATTCTTCCAATGCAGTGGACGGCCCTTTGCTGCCGGGTCAAAATAGCTCTTCCCCGCAACCCAGCGCGGCCCTCCCGCCAATGCCGTGGCGGAATACCCCAGCAAAATCGTCAGTAACATCCATCGAGTGGCCTGCCTGCAAAGCCTGACCCCAAAGCTGTTAAGCCTTGCCTCGAAAACCGAATTGCGCATGGATCCTCCGCGAGGGCTCCGGCCTCTTGCCAAAGCTCCCCATGCGCGCGGTGGCTGCGTTTTTTGCAGATCCCCCTGAAAAGGACAAAGGAGCAGGACCACCACGCGCGCTCCTCTCCATTCCGCCATGGAAAGAAAACGCGCGTGTGCCATTCTGCGACACAAAACAGCGGAGCAATTCGAAATGGGAGTCAGGGTTTCAAAATTGCCAAAAAGGAACTCACTACGTCCTGCTTAAATCTCGGGGTAAAAATCGAAGAAGGCTTCAATGCTTTGCCGCAGTTGGGCCTCGATCTGCTCGCGCGAGCCTTCGAGGATGTGCATCGTGACCCGCGCCTCATTCCCGTTCTTCAACTTCACCGGCGCGTCACCCACCTCGGTGATCTCCTCTGCCGGAAGAAGCCGCATGCCATAAACCAATGTCAGATTTGCCATGCCGCTCATCTTATCCGCGAGCCACCGCGAACGAAAGACCATGCCTGGGAATCAGCCATCGAGCAGAGCCGCGACCGGCGATTCGCAACGTTTCCCGCCCTCAAGCATCTTCCAATCAGCAATCTTTTCGCGGAGGGCCCTGCAAAGGCGCGTGCCGTTCTGCCTCGCAGGCCAGTACAATCAAAGGAACTTCTATGTCCGAAACGATTCGTAATACTGTCATTCTCGGCTCCGGTTGTGCGGGACTCACGGCAGCCATTTATACCGCCCGCGCAAACCTGAAACCTCTCGTTCTGGAAGGCCATGAGCCCGGCGGTCAGCTCTCCATCACCACGCTGGTGGAGAATTTTCCCGGATGGCCCGAGGGAATCCAGGGCCCTCAGCTCATCGAAAACATGAAGCAGCAGGCCGCCCGCTTTGGTGCCGAGTTCAAGATGGCCCATCTCGTCTCGGTCGATCTCTCACGCCGCCCCTTCCATCTCAATCTGGGCAGCGAAGTAGTGCGAGCGCACACTCTGATCATCGCCAGTGGAGCCTCTGCCCGCTGGCTCGGCCTCCCATCGGAGCAGGCCCTGATCGGCCACGGCGTCAGCTCCTGCGCTACCTGCGATGGCTTCTTTTTCAATGGGAAAGAGATTGCCGTCATCGGCGGTGGAGACTCGGCAATGGAGGAAGCGCTCTTCCTGACGCGGTTTGCCTCAAAGGTCACGCTCATCCATCGCCGCGACCAGTTCCGCGCCTCCAAGATCATGTTGGAGCGCGCGATGGCGCATCCTACGATTGACTTCCTCACCAACACTGCGGTGCTGGAGGTCCTGGGCGTGGAGGAGAAGGAAGTGAGCGGATTGCGCCTCAGTAACACCGTCACCAAAGAGGAGAGCATCCTCCCTCTGAGCGGCGTCTTTCTCGGCATCGGACACAATCCCAACGCCGCAATGTTTGAAGGCCAGATCGACCTCGACTCCGACGGCTACATCGTCACCCACGATAACGTCTTCACTCGCGTCCCCGGCGTATTCGCCTGTGGCGACGTGCAGGACCGGCGTTACCGGCAGGCCATCACCGCCGCTGGCTCCGGCTGCATGGCTGCGCTCGAGGTGGAAAAATACCTCGAAGAACACGATCGCTAAAGTCTTCTCCGCTCCTGCCAATGCGGCAAAAGCAGGGCAACTCCCTCCTGGAGCATAGGTAACTACCCAGCAACTCCAGAAGGGAAATTGCCCTGCAAAGCGACAGGAATCCGCCGACGCGCATGGACCGAGACGCACAGGCGCAATTCCGCAAATTCGCAAACAGCGGTTTGCTTCAAAAAATGAGAAGAAAGTTTTGGAAAAATCGCGAGCTGATCCGCTCGCACCTGCATCGAGGGGCAGAAACCCCGCAGGGCCGAAGAAACTACAGAAGATGCTGCCGCTTGCTCGTCGTACCAGTTAACTGCACATTTGTTGCAAAAAGGTTTGCAACCTCACCATCCCGCCATGCCCTGCGTTCCACCGTATTCAGCACTTCCTTTACGGCCGGCGCATTGGGGCTGTGGATCGCATCCCACACGCCGTAAGCATAGGCCTGGCGCTGGTTTCGCACCATCAGCGCGATCACCAGCCCCACCGCGGCTGCGATCCACAGCCATGCTGGGACTTGATCCATCGTCCAAAATAGGCTATCCATACTGCAATTCCTTTCACATCCTGCATCACATCTTGCGAATGAACGACCGTTGTAACCTCGCGTTCAACTTCTACACACCTATATCGACCGTTATTCCAACAGAATCACAAAAATGCATGGATTATCGGAAGCCCATGAAATTGCAATTTCCGGGCCACGTCCAGCGTCCTCCATTTATCCTGAGAGTCTGGATCCAGAGTACGTGAAATGCACGGGAATCACGCCAATTCAGCAAATGGGAATCGGTCATGCTACCCTTCCTCAAAAAATCCGCTCTACAAAGGCCCTGAAATAGCCGGAATGCCAACTCCCCTGGAAATCGTTACGCAAGAGATTACGCCGAACCTGCCTGCACGGATAGGGATACTCTGCAGGAGCGTTCCACCATCTGAACAAAAGGTTGGCCTGCCGTGAATCACGAAGAAACCCTGACCTTCTCCCAAAGGCTCACGCGCATCGAGGAGCAGATCGATGCCGCCTGCCGCCGTGCAGGCAGGAGCCGCAACGAGGTTCAGTTGATGGCGGTCTCCAAGACGCATCCCGCCGAAGCGGTGCAGGAGGCGATTGCCGCCGGTATCACGCACTTTGGCGAAAACCGCGTGCAGGAGTTTGCCCAGAAGTCGCTGGCACTCGCCCAACTGGGGCTGGCCAGAACTCCCGGCAAGCCCGCGCCAGGCTCCTCCGTCTTTCACCTGATCGGCCATCTGCAGTCAAACAAATCCACCCGCGCGGTCGAGCTCTTTGACGCAGTGGATTCACTCGATTCCCTGCGCCTGGCCGAGAGATTGAACGAAGCCGCGCAGGCACGCGGCCGCACGCTGCCCGTGCTGCTGGAAATCAAGCTGAGCCCCGAGGAGGCCAAGACCGGTCTCGACCCGCAATCCCGCGAGTTGATGGAGTTGCTCGAGCGCATTCCCTCTTTGCCCGCACTCGACCTGCGCGGCCTGATGACCGTGCCTCCCTACAGCGAAGATCCCGAGGATGCGCGGCCCTACTTCCGCCAGCTTCGGGAACTGCGCGAGCACCTGGCACAGGCGCACCCCGCCCTCAGCTTCGACCAGCTCTCCATGGGCATGTCGGGGGATTTTGCGGTCGCCATTGAGGAGGGCTCGACCATGGTGCGCATCGGCACGGCGCTCTTCGGGCATCGGGAATACCCAGACCGCGAGTACGTCAGATGACGCCCGTCCGGGATTCACCGCAGGGAGCAACCGTCGCCGTGAAAGTTCATCCTCGCGCCAGGAAGACCGCCATCACCGGCATCTTTGGCGAAGGCGCGAGCGCCGCGCTCAAAGTCGCGCTCTCCGCGCCTCCACTCGAAGGACGCGCGAATGAAGCCCTCATCGAGTTTTTCGCGGAGCTATGCCAGGTTCCTCGCTCCGCCGTCTCCATCGTCTCCGGCGCGCAGTCCCGGAACAAAGTCCTTCGCGTCGCAGGCCGCAGCGCGGAGCAGATCCGCCAGTACCTGCCTGCGAATCTCTAGCCCGATCCGCACTGCATTCGTGCCTTGCAATCGAGAGACTGCCTGACGGAAGACACATCCTGACGCGCCTTTCCGGTACACTTCCCCATAGTCCATCCAGCAGCATCCAGCCTAATGAAGGGAAGCGCATGAACCTGTATGCCGCCGTCCTCGGCGCAATCGTTCTCACCCTGCTCACTGTCTCGCTGGTGCAGTTGCGCCACGTCAAGACCAAAGCGGATTACCTCGTCGCCGGGCGATCCCTGCCGGCATTTGTGCTGGTCTTCACGCTGCTCTCTTCCTGGATCGGCTCCGGCTCCCTGCTTGGCGGTGCGGAGAACGCCTACCGCCACGGCTTTGCGGCGCTATGGCAGGCGGGCGGAGGATGGGCCGGTCTGCTGCTGATCTACTTCATCGCCCCCCGCGCCAGAAAGTTCGCGCAGTTCACCATCCCCGATTTGCTGGAGGCCCGTTATAACCAGGCCGCGCGCGTGCTCGGAGTCATCGCGGTCCTCTTCGCCTACACCGCCATCACCAGCTACCAGCTCACCGGCGGCGGAGACATCCTGCACCTCGTCTTCCCCACCATCATCTCCGCTGATCTCGGCAAATACATCATCGCCGTCTTTGTCATCGTCTTTACCGCAATCGCGGGGATGGCCTCCGTTGCCTACATGGACGTAGTGATCGGCATGCTCGCCACCATCACGATGTGCGTGGCGCTGCCGGTACTGCTCCGCTCCGCGGGTGGATGGAGCCACGTGACCCACGCGCTGCCTGCGACGCACTTCCAGGTGCTTGGCGACTTCAGCCTGCTGCAGGCGCTCGAGCTCTTCCTGCCGACATGCCTGCTCATGCTTGGCAACCAGTCCATGTACCAGAAGTTTTTTTCCGCGAAGTCGGAGAAGGATGCGCGCAACGCCGTCGCAGGCTGGATCCTCGGCACCATTGTTCTGGAGACAGTGATCGTTGCCCTCGCCGTCGTCGGCTCTGTGCGCTTCCCGGCGGGAGAAGTATCGAAGCACCCACGCGAAATCATCGCCTACACGGCGCTGAACGGACTCCCGCCATTCCTCGGAGCCTTGCTGATGGGAGCGGTCTTTGCCAAGATCATCTCCACTGCCAACAACTATCTCTTCTCCCCGGCAACCAACCTGGTCAACGATGTCTTCGTCCGTTACCTTGCGCCCGAGGCGTCAAACAAACGTGTTCTCATCGTCTCCCGCCTGATGGTCGCCCTGCTTGGCGTCTGGGCTCTCTATCAGGCGCTGCACACTGATTCGGTGCTCAAGAAAACCCTCTACGCCTACACCATCTACTCGGCGGCACTTACGCCGGTGATCCTGGCGGCCTTCTATTCGCGCCGTGCCAATGGCGCAGGAGCAGTCAGCGCAATTGGTGCCGGCACATTCGTGACTTTCTTTTGGGATGTGCCGTTGGTTCAGCACCACCTGCCTTCGGTTCTCGCGCAACGCGACGCCATCTTCCCCGCCCTGGTCGCTTCTCTGCTGTGCCTTGTGGTCGTCAGCCTCGCCACCAAACCACCGAAGCCGGAGCAAGTCGCCCTCTTCTTCCCGGAGTAGAGTTATTTTTGAAGTTAGTAGAGTTATTTTGTAGACCGTCCGCAGATGCCGATTGCCGCTCTCACCATCGAGCTTCACATTGAGCACGCACAGTCGCTGAAGGACCGGCGGCAGGTAGTGCGGTCGCTCAAAGATAAGCTGAAGGCGGGCTTTAACATCTCCGTCGCAGAGTTGGACGAGGCCATCACCTGGCAATCTGCCACCCTCGGAGTTTGTGCCATCTCCGGTTCCCGCGACTACCTGACCGGACTGATGCAGCAGGTGGAGAACGCCGCCGTCCGCATCGCAAACGATCTGGGCGCTGAAATCAGGGACTCCTACTGGCATTTTGTTGACGAGTAGCGGATTGGTCTTTCAGGAAAACTCTCTTCCATCTTGCAATGCGTTCGCGCATTGCCCTCCAGAGCGCGCCTCTGGTATTCTAAGGGGTTTTCCTAAGGAATTTCACAATGCCAGAACCACGCGCGCGCCAATATCATCGGGACCGCGTTGCGGAAGCACTCCGCGAAGAAATCAGCGCCGTCATCGAGGGCGAACTCTCCGACCCGAGAATCAGCTTCTGTTACGTCAGCGAAGTCCTGCTGAATCCGGGAGGCAAATCTGCACGCGTTTATGTGGCGGTCGATGGCGGTATGAAGGAAGAGACCGAAACCATCGAAGCGCTGATGAATGCGCGCGGACACATCCGTCACCGTCTGCTCGAGCTGATGGGGGTACGCCACATACCGGATCTCAGCTTTCACATTGACCGCTCGGAAAAAATGAAGAACCGGATCGACCAGCTCCTGGGCCGCGAGAAAAAGAAGAAGACAAAATCAGAGCCGGCACAGGACTCCACCACCCCACTCAGAACGGAGCTATAAACGGCACTCAATCCCAAAGCAATGGAGCACTACCAGCCAATACGCGCAATCCTGGAGATCATCGAGCAGGGTCATCGCTTTCTCGTCACCTCCCATGCCCGGCCGGACGGCGACGCCATGGGTTCCATGCTGGCCTGTGGAGCGATCCTGCGCCAGCTTGGCAAGCATGCGGATGTCGTCTCCAGCGACCGTCCGCCTCTGCTTTACAGCGGACTTCCAGGCGCTGACGAGATGCGTTGCGCCAGCCGCATCGAAGGAGACTACGATGCCGTGATCGTCCTCGAATGCGACGGGCTGGAGCGCACCGGCCTTCAGGGGCTGGAGGGCTTGCGCATCATCAATATGGATCACCATGCCAGCGGCCGCGCTTATGGCGATGTGAACTGGATAAACCGCGAAGCCTGCGCCGTAGCGGAGATGGTCTACGAGTTGGCGCTTGCCGCCGGAGCCGTTATCACTCCGGACATTGCGACGTGTATCTACACCGCGGTTCTGACAGATACGGGAAGCTTCTGCTACGGCAACACGGACGAGCACACCTTTGAGCTGGCTCGGGAACTGGTCCTGTGCGGAGCCGATCCCAAGCAGGCCGCGCAGCAGATCTACTTCAGCAATCCCACCTCAAAGATGCTCCTGCTGGGCGCCGCCCTCTCCAATATCAAGCGCGAAGGACGCATCGCCTGGATGTGGGTCACGCATAACGACATGGTCCGCGCATGCGCGGCCGAAGAAGACTGCGAAGGAATTGTGAACTACGCCATCAGTATCGCCGGAGTCGACGTTGCCGCCTTCCTGCGCGAGCTTCCGGACCGCGGAGTACGCGTCAGCATGCGCAGCAAGGGCGATATGGACGCGGCGGAGATTGCCCAGCATTTTGGCGGAGGCGGGCACAAGAACGCCAGCGGCTGCACGCTGCCCGGCCCACTCCCCGCAGCGGCAGAGAGCATTGTGAAGCTGATGCGGAGCAAAGCCAACGCGACCGTCCATGATGTAGCCTGAGGCTTGTGGTCCCGAGAGTTATGGCTTGAACGTGGTTTCCATTTCATTCCAATGTCGCTTCAATCTGATAGCCTTGTCCCGTCGGCTCTCTGAAGGACTAGAGGCCGGCAAATGCGTATTTTCGAGATAGCATCGAACGTGGGATTTCCTCTCAACCTCAAGGCGCTGCAGGACCGCGACACCGGAGTGCCCGCACGCCTCCCCGAGCTGTCAACCGTCCTCGAGGCGTTAACTCTCTTTGTATTCGCTGCATTTTTCCTGTTTTACGGCATGGTGCCGATCTTCGGTGGCGATGGGATCGGCCTAGTCGGCGCGGACGAACCCCGTTACGCGCAGATCGCCCATGAGATGCTCACCAAGCTTGACCACGGGCATGGAGTTGCGGGGAAGCTGGAAGCCTGCATCACCCCAATCCTCTACGGCAAACCCTGGCTGGAGAAGCCCGCACTGTATTACTGGCGCGCGATGTTTGCCTTCCGCGAGTTTGGAGTCCATGACTGGTCGGCCCGTATCCCCTCGGCGAGCTTCGCCTTTGTTCTCATCACGCTGACCTATCTGCACATCCGGCGCTTCCGCCCGGGAGGCCAACTCGACGCAGCCTTGATCACGGCGTGCTGCGCCGGCATCATCGGTTTCGCCCGTGGCGCCTCCACGGATATGCAGCTCGCGGCCCCCTTCTGCATCGGCATGCTTGGCTGGTATGCCTGGTATGAGACCGACAGCAAGTTCTGGCTCTTCGATATCTACTTCTTCGTAGGCGCCGCAACGCTGGCCAAAGGGCCAGTGGCTCCCTTCATGGCGCTGATGATTCTGCTGGCCTTCGCCGCCCTGCGCAGGGAGTGGTCCCTGCTCCGCCGAACCATCTGGATTCCCGGAATCATCCTTTACCTCGCCATGGTGCTGCCCTGGTTCATCGCTGTCCAGCACCGCAACCCCAACTTCCTGCGTATCTTCTTCCTGGAACATAATCTGGAGCGCTTTGCTACCGGCAGGTATCAGCACGATCAGCCATTCTGGTTCTACATCCCGATCACGCTGCTGGCGCTTACTCCCTGGGCTGTGATTTCCATGGCTGCGCTGGTGGATGCCATTCGCGAATCTGTAGCGGAGTGGAAGGCGCGCCATTGCAAAGATCGCTACGTCGGTCATCCACGGGCCGGGGATGCCTTTCCGGAGTTTCTCGTCCTCTGGGCACTCATCCCGATCGTCTTTTTCTCCATGTCCCGTGCCAAGCTTCCGGGCTACATCCTTCCCGCGCTGCCACCGATTACGATTCTTACCGGCGACTACCTGAATCGCATCCGAAACCGCGGATTGCGCCCGTCTCTCCTGACGGCACACGCCGTGGTCACCGGCATTATGACGGCGCTTGTTCTGCTGCTGCCCTGGCAAATCTCACATTCGGGAGTGATGCCACCGGCCCGCGCAATCCTCGCCGCCGTGGCAACCGGCGCGGGATCGGCTGTGCTGATCCTGGCAGTGGTCGCACGCTTTGGAATCCGGCGCCTGCGTATCGCCACCATGGTTCCGATGGTCGTTATGCTGCTCTTCCTGTTTGGCATTGGGCCAGTCTTCGGCATCGGCAACTTCCCCCTCACCAAGAGGAATATCCACGCCATCGATGACAGCTACTCCGCCCGCCATCTCTCGCGGCTCCTGGAGCAGGTTGCTCCTTCCACAGAAACCGTGGCCGTCTACAGGGTGCGCCGCGATGTGGAGTATGGCGTCGCCTTCTATCGCAATCACGAGGTTGCGAACTATGAGGGGCCGGCGGGCGTGCCTGCTGAAGAGCACATCCTGATCGTAAGAGAGGCCTATGCGGCGGAGATCCTTCCTTACCTGGGAGGCCGCAGCTATACCCCCCTCTTCACCTATCCAGCGCAGAATCTGGTTGTTTACAAGATCGCCGCGAAACCTTAGGCGATCCTCGCTCCGCAATCGGCAGGTACTCCGGAGAGTTCCCCGATATACTTCCCGGGCCAGAGATGCCTCTGCCATGAGAAGATTCGGAAGCATACGTATCTTCCACGAAGATTCCGTCGTGGCCACAGGCACAAATGACATCGGCAATCCAGCTTGAAATCCTCGACCTGAGACACTTCTCGGCGAACACCTTACGCCCGGTGCTCGAAGAAGAGACCGCCCTATGGGGCGAGCGCCTCGACTGGGATTACCGTGCTTCGGCCAGGCTGCTGCTGCAATATCTCGACTCCCACGTTCTCCCCGGATTTGTCGCGGTGGAAAATGGCCGCGTCACAGGCTACGTGTTCTGTGTCTATGAAGCGAACAAGGCAGTGATCGGTGATGTCTTCGCGATGTCATTGGAATCGGGATCTGCGACAAAGGTTGAGATTCGACTCCTGGAACATATCATCGAGCTATTGCAGAGTTCGCCTGGCGTGTGCCGCATCGAATCGCAACTGCTCCTTCATGAGCACGGACTCCACCGGCAGATCTTCGAACAGAATGGGTTCACCGTCTTCCCTCGTCTCTTCATGGAGCAGGACCTTCACAGCCGATCCGTCACCCAGCTTCCCAAAGGATTCACCCTCCACGGCGGGCTGCCTGACGATCTCGAGATTCGATCCTGGACAGACGCCGACTTTGCCAGTGCTGGACGGCTCATCGTGGAGGCGTATGAAGGCCACTTGGATAGCCGCATCAACGATCAGTACTGTACGGTCGCGGGAGCCCTGCGCTTTCTGCATAACATCGTGCGCTTTCCCGGTTGCGGCATCTTCGATCCCACGGCTTCAAGAGTCATTGCCAGCAGGACGCGCAACGAACTCGTTGCCTTACTGCTCTGCTCCCGCGTTCGCAGCGACGTAGGACACGTAACGCAGGTCTGCGTTGCGAAGGAATATCGGAATCGCGGTCTGGCCAGCTTTCTGCTGGCATCCTGCGCCGCAGATCTGCGCGGCCGCGGCTTCCAGGCACTTACGCTCACGGTGACGGAAGCCAACGCGAACGCCGTCGCACTCTACCGCCAGCGCGGCTATGTCAGCAAACACAGATTCAGCGCGATGGTCTGGCTAAACGGCCAATAACTGGCTGCGTGGATCGAAGCAGCGGCTCCTGGCGGAGGCTGAACGTGCTATCGCCGGATGAAGTACATCAGCCAGCTTGCGGCCACCACCGCAGCCACAAACATGGCGAAGCAGTATAGCCCGTAGCGGACCATTGCCCTGGTTGTGGAGCGCTGCGTGATGCCAAAAACCACGGACGCAAACGACGCGAAGAGCAGCACAGCCGTGAAATGCGAAGGAGCAAAGGTCATGCCTTCCTCCCCACGCGGATGTTGTGCGCATCCACAGCCGCAATCACGTTCAGCAGGCCGGCAACTACGGTGAATTTCGTCCCGTAGTCCGCGGTCGCCACCTGCACCGCGCCATGGCCCAGGTCAAAGACCCGGCCGAGGATATAGAGTAGCCCGCCGCCCAGATCGCCCGCAAAGCCCAGCATGTCCAGAACGTCGCCCGCATTGGGCGCATAGAGCTTGCCCTGCATCAGCAGCCCCAGCACAAACATGCTGGTAATGGAAATGAAGAGGAGTGCGCCGCGGCCCCAGCGCTTTTGCAGCGCGTGTCCAGCCCCCGGCACCAGCCAGCCGGCAATTAATGGAAGATAGGCGAAGCCGGATTCCGTTCCCGCTTCCCCACGTCCTGCAACTTGAGCCTTTGCAACCATCACATTTGAATATACAGCACCGCGCCGCGCTTCATTGCCTGCGAGCCCTGTAACGGACACAGCAGCCCAAGGTAACCAACTCCGGGCCAAGCGGCTCCGGCGGAACACTCTCAGCTATCTTCTGCTTCAGGCGCTGCTGGAGCTAAATTCTCACCAGCTCAGTTTGCACGCGCCCCGTAGTCTCGGCCCTGCCTGGCCAGGTCATCATGTTCAGCTCGCTGCGCACGCCAAACTCCGGCAGATAGACTCCCGGCTCAACAGAAAAGCAGGTATGCGGCAGAATCAGGCGCTCATCGTGGGTCTCCAGATTATCCAGATGCGCCCCGTTGCCATGCAATTCGGTGGCAATATTGTGTCCGGTGCGATGCGTGAAATAGCGGTCAAATCCGGCTTTTCTGATGACGTCCCGCGCGGCATCGTCGGCCTGCCAGCCCGCAAGGGGCCTGCCAGCCGCAAACGCCCGCTTTACCAGGTCCACCGTCGCATCCCGGGCCTCGCGCACCGTTTGGAAGACCTGTTGCTCCCGCTCGCTCGGTTCGCGGCCCACAACGCCAGTCCATGTGATGTCATACCAGCACGAGTCGGGAACGGTGCGACGCGCCCAGATATCCACCAGCAGAAAATCGCCTTCGCGAATCTGGCGCGATGTCTCCGCTGTCGGATCGTAGTGGGAATCGGAGGAGTTCTCATTCACCGAGACATTCGGCCCGTTCTCCCACTCCAGGCCTGCTCTGCCCATGGCCTCCCGCAGCCACACGGCCAAGTCATATTCGGTCATCGATTGGGGCGAGCCTCCGCTGGCCGGGCGAAGCCGCCGTCCTATCTCGCGAAAGCCCTCGGCGAGAATCTCATCGAGCGCTCGTTGCGCCTCGTAGTGGGTTGCGATCTGCGCCTCGCTCAAAACTGCCTCAAACTGGCTGACGAGGTCCGCCGAGCTCACAATAATCTTGCGAAACTCCCGCAGCAGCTCAATCGTGCCCGCATCCACCATCGAGATATACATGATCGCGTTGCGTGGGGAATATTGCATCGCAAGACGGTCGTAGCCAGCCAGCATGATCTGTAACCCATCCTCAAGCTCCCGCCACGACGAGTACAGGCCCTTTTCCCCCGGCAGCGTATCCAGGCGGCCCCGCTCCACGCGATGCACCAGTTTGCGCGGCTCGCCTTCCGCGGGCACAAGGTAGTACCAGCGCCGCGTGACATGCATGCTCTCGCTCAACCCCAGAATCCGGTAGGCGATCGGATCACGGTGATGATGATCGTAAAAGAGCCAGCCATCCAGATGCTGCTCACGGAGTGCGGATTGAATCGCTTCGAGGTTCATTCTTTTGTGATTGTAGAGGAGTCGCGTTTGGAACAGCGCCATGCGGGATCGAAGCGTACCGCCAGGGGGCACGCCGCCAGAACCCGCACTTTGCTGCTTCCGGGAAAAACTAGCTGCTCCTGCCGGTAATGTAGGCTTCAAGATGGCGGATGGTTTCCTGTTGTGCCTGTAGCATCCAGTTCACCAGGTCACCGATGGAGACGACGCCGATGACGCGCTCCCCTTCCAGCACCGGAAGGTGGCGGATCCGGTTCTCCGTGATGATGCGCATGCAGTCGACCACGGTATGTTTGGGGGTCACGAAGATAACTGGGCTGCTCATGATCTCGTGGACTTCCGTGTCCTTCGAGCTTCTGCCCCGGATGACTACTTTGCGGGCATAGTCCCTTTCCGACAGGATACCGACGAGTTTGTCGCCTTCCATAACCAGCAGGGCACCCACGCCCTTCTCGGCCATGGCTACCACGGCGTCGTATACAGAGCTGGAAGGCGGCACGGACCAGACCTGCCCCTTCTGCTTCATGATTGGACCGATTGCGTCAGAGAACTCCATAGGCCGTCACCTCGGAATTCGGATAATATCCGCACGATCAACAGATGGTCAACATGCCCCGACGGCTGCGAAATGAGCCGCCGGGGCAAATCCGATCCATCGGCTTAGTGCGCCTGAGCGTCTGCCCTGGATTTCAGGAAAACATCCACGTTGCCCTTATCGACAAGGCTCGTGCCGGTATCCACGAAGGTTGGAACCGGGGAGAACGAATCGACAGAGTAGACCGTGGTCAGGGACTTCAGGGGATAGTGGTGGAGGTCATCGAGTTGCTTCAGCCCATAGAACGCCATGGTGAATGGCTTCTGCGCAATCGTTGCATCGATTACGCCGCTATTTACCAGGTTCAGCGTCTCCTCATCCACATCCATTGCCACCAGCACCCGATCCTTCGCATTGGCACGCTTCAACGCTTCGGCTACATCCTTACCCGCGGAGGCCTCGAGACAAACCAGCGCGTCAATCTTTCCCGCTCCCGTACGCGCCAGATACTCGGTCGTCTTGTCGAGTGCCGTACCGGAGTCGCCCTTGATATTGAAGGTTTCAATCACGTTGATTCCCGGATGCGTAGCAAACACGTCCTGGTAGCCCTTCAGGCGTTCATCGAGGTTGGGCTGGCCTGGCATGGTGAAGAAAACGACGTTGCCCTTCCCGCTGAGCTTTTGCACGATCCGCGCTCCACCCAGGCGGCCTGCCTGCAGATTGTTCGTTCCGATAAAGAACAGCCGATGGCTATTCGCTGCATCGGAGTCGATGGTAATCACCGGGATGCCTGCCTGTAGCGCCGCATCAATCTCAGGCGCCATCAGTCCGGCATCCGCGACCGACACCATGATGCCCGCAGGCTTCCGGGCCACAACCGCGCGGAACTCCTTCACCTCTGCCTGTGGATCAAAGGTGTCTGGCCCGCGCATCTCCGCCGTCACCCCATACTGGGCCGCCGCCTTGTCCAGACCAGCCGCAGCCGTCTGCCAATAGGGCAATTTCGTATTCACCGCAACCAGGTAGTAGCTCTCCGACTTGCTATGGCGCTCACACCCGGCAAGCATGGTTGCCAAAGTGATTGCAAAGATCCCAATCAAAAAACGCGATGCCAAGTTCCGCATAGTACACCTCACATAAGAAAAATCCTGCGCGGAACTTATTGGATTACAAGGCGAAATGGACCGCGCTAGGAAAGATGGATTTTACGCCCCTGCCGGAGAAATTACATCCGAGGCTAAAAACACAGTAAAAAGACGGGTGGAAAAGCATCGCGTATCTCCTTCACGGCAGCGCGCGCTGCGGTGATATGGAGCAGAAAATTGTCTGAACTGCGCCAAGAAGTTTGGGCGTGCGGAATAGCTCCGCACGCCCATTCTGCCTTTATTTTGCCGCTTCTCTTAAGCGGTCAGAACCGCCGCGATTCGCTCCGTCACGAAGGCTTCAATCGTATCGCCAACCTTCAGATCATTGAAGTTGGCAATGCCGATACCACACTCCATGCCGTTCGTCACTTCCTTCGCATCATCCTTGAAGCGCTTGAGCGAGGAGAGCTTGCCCTTGTAGACCTGCTCGCCATCGCGCAGGATGCGAATCTCCGCATCGCGCTTGATGACGCCATCCGTCACGCGGCAACCGGCAATCGTGCCCACCTTGGGGATCTTGAAGATATTGAGCACTTCCGCACGGCCCGAGTAGTTTTCCTTGATCGTCGGTTCCAGCAGTCCGAGCATCGCCTTCTTCATCTCGTCCTGCAGTTCGTAGATGATCGAGTGCAGACGGATCTCCACACCTTCCTGCTCGGCAAGCTCGGAGGCTTCCCGGCCTGGACGGACTCCGAAGCCGATCACGATAGCATTCGAAGCCGAAGCCAGAAGAATATCGCTCTCCGTGATCGCACCGACTCCGGTGTGGATCACCTTGATGCGAACCTTCTCGGTGGACATCTTCTGCAGCGAGTCGGCAAGCACTTCTACCGAACCGGTGACATCGCCCTTCAGGATGAGAGGCAGTTCCTTGACTCCCGCCTGCTTGATCTGCTCGGCAAGCCCCTCCAACGAAACCCGCGACGACTTGGCAAGCTGCGACTCGCGCTCCTTCATCTTGCGATACTGCGCGATACCCTTTGCCTTGTCGCGATCGGCAACAACCAGGAAGGTGTCGCCGGCATCCGGCATGCCCTCCAAGCCCAGCACCTCGACCGGAGTCGATGGCCCGGCCTCTTCTACGGCGCGCCCGCGATCGTCAAACATCGCACGCACCTTGCCGAATGTGTTGCCCATGATAAAGCTGTCGCCGGACTTCAGCGTGCCATTTTGCACCAGCACCGAGGCGACAACGCCGCGCCCGCGGTCCAGCTTGGCTTCGATGACGGTTCCCACAGCCTTGCGACTTGGAGTGGCCTTGAGCGCCTTCATATCCGCGACGAGGCAGATCATCTCCAAAAGCAGGTCCAGATTGATCCGCTTCTTCGCCGACACGTCCACAAATACCGTGTCGCCGCCCCAGGCCTCGGGTACCAGTCCGCGGTCGCCCAACTGCTGCTTCACGCGATCCGGATTCGCCTCCGGCTTATCGATCTTGTTTACGGCCACGATAATCGGCACATTCGCCGCCTTCGCGTGATCCACGGCTTCCAGCGTCTGCGGCATCACGCCGTCATCCGCCGCTACCACGATCACCACCAGGTCCGTGACCTTGGCGCCGCGTGCACGCATCCGAGTAAAGGCTTCGTGACCCGGCGTATCCAGAAAGACGATCTCTCTTCCGTGTGCCGGAGATCCTTCCTTGCTGAAGCGAACCTTGTACGCACCAATGTGCTGCGTAATGCCGCCCGCCTCACCGGCCGCTACATCCGTCTCGCGGATCGCGTCCAGCAACGAGGTCTTGCCGTGATCGACGTGGCCCATCACCGTGACTACAGGAGGACGAGGCACTTCCTGCTCATCGGGGTTCTCTGTCTCCAGAATCTCCTCGATCGCCTCGTTCGCCATCTCTTCTTCAAAGCTGATGACCTGTGCTTCGGCGCCGAACTGCCGCGCAATGTCCTTCACCAGTTCCGCATCGAGAGACTGGTTGACCGTGACGAAGACGCCGCGCATCAGCAACGATGCGATCAGATCCTTGCCACGCACATCCAGCTTCTCCGCAAGCTCCTTCACGCTGACGCCTTCCGTCACCGTGATGGTGCGCGTAATCGGCACCGGCTCCTGCGAATATCCGCCCATACGCGGCGGCGGAACAAAGCCCTTCATCGGGCCTTCTTTGCTCTTTTCGTAGCGCTTGTTGCCGCCACCGGGACGACGATTGGGGCCTGTCGGCCTCTGCGGCCGCGGCGCCTCTCCCGGAGGAGGCATCATCCCACCGGCTCCCGCGCCGGGGCGGGGACCAAAGCCGGGACGAGCACCAAAGCCCGGGCGACCACCCATTCCGGGGCGTGCGCCTGGAGGCCCGCCTGTCGGCGAGCTACGCGTAGGATGCATCGGACGACGGCCGGGGGCTCCACCGGGACCGCCCTGGTAACCAGGGCCACCTGTTGGACGCTGCCCGAACCCAGGGGCTCCACCGGGACGACCGCGATCAAAGATCGGACGGCCGCGCTGAATGCCACCCGGACCTGCAGCCTGCGGCGGATGAGCCGAGGGCGGCGGAGGTGGTGGCGGAGGCGGAGCCGTATAGACCGGACGTGGCCCTGTCTGCGGCATAATCACGCGACGTACGGGCGCTGCCGGAGCTGCCGGCTTGACTGGAGCAGCCTCGACCGGAGCTGGAGTTTCTTTTGCTGCGACCGCAGAAGTCTCAACCGGCGCGGGAGTCTTCGCAGTCTCGGCAGGGTGAGAAACGGCCTCCGCCGCAGGGGTGGCGGCTACAACAGGCTCAGCCTTGGCGGGCGGCGCAACCGCGGCAGGAGCAGCAGCCTCAACCACTGGGGGCGCTGGCGCCGCTACCGGCGACGGAGCCGCAGGAGTCGCAGGTTTTACCGCTACAGGCGCCGCAGGCACGGAGGAAGCGATCGCTGGCTTCCCTTCCGCTGCTGCCACCTTTCCGGCGGGAGGCGCGGCGACAACCGGGCCCATTGGGGGCTTGGCGGCAATCGCGGGAGCTGGGACGATGATGCGAGGTTCCTGCCGCGGCTGAGGAACGATCCTGCGCGGAGCAGGCCTGGATGCCTCGGGAGCAGGGGCAACCGGGGCCGGAGGCGCTGGCGGTCTGGGCGGTGCAGGCGTGGCCGCAACTACTGGAGTGCTGGGTGGCGGCACGGGAACTGGTGGACGACGATGCTCACGCTCGGCGGCAGCTTCTTCGTTGCGGCTCTGGATCGCCTTGAGCACATCGCCTGGCTTGGAAACACGCGACCAGTCAATCTTTGGCTTCGGCTCAGCCTCGGCGCGATGCTGGCCGGTGGGCACACTGCGCCCTCCGCGCTGGAAGTGGACGCGTACGCGCTCCGCCTCGTCCGCCTCAAGTGAGCTGGAGTGGGTCTTCTTTTCCGTAACGCCTACTTCCGTCAAAACATCCAGAATCGACCTACTCTTCACTTCCAGTTCTCTGGCTAAATCATTGATTCGAACTTTACTCATCCGCCCCTTTTGGGCACCTTCCCCATAGCTCTAGATGGTCATAACACCCTCTCGATGGTGGGTCTCGGTGCAATTCCTATTATCCTCTGAAATCGCGCAATATGCGCTGATGAAGATCGCGAACGCCATTTCAGGCGCCACCCTCTTCATCCCTGTTTGCCTTTGGATCCAAGGCATGCTTCTCTGCCGGGAGCTCCCTGGATGCCGAAACCTTCCGCGCAGGCAGCTCGCCTGCTGCCACATCTTCTTCCTTCAGTTCCCCTGGTATCTCAGCCGCCTCTGCCAGATCCTCTGGATCGGCAGCTACAAAATTGCTGATGATTTCGCCACCCGGATCGGCTGGAACGACACCCTCATCCCCGGCTTCCGCGCCAGACTCGGTCATCTCTTCGACCATAGCCGCGGCTACACCGTCGTCAATCGGGCCGGTGCTTTCCGCGGACGGCGCAACATCGTCATCCTGGCTTAACCCGGCGATGGTCTCGGACTCAATTGCGGCTCCCGCAACTTCAGCCTGCGCAGGCCGCTCTTCGCCTTCCTCGTATTCGCCGAAGTAGTGGCGCACCGCAACGCTGATCTTCTCCAGCGTCTTTTCGCCTATTCCGGGAACCTCTTCGAGCTCCTCAGGAGTCATATCCGCCAGCGCTTCGACGGTAGTAATTCCGTGTGCCACCAGCTTCTGAATAATTGCATCGCCCAGCTCGCTGACCTGCTCGATCGGAGTAGAAGGCCCGCCAGACATGGCCTGCATCTGTTGCTCGACCTCCTGCCGCTTCTCCTCTTCGCTCTTGATATCGATCTTCCAGCCCAGCAGCTTGGCCGCGAGACGCACATTCTGGCCCTTCTTGCCGATGGCCAGGGACAACTGCGTGTCGTCGACGATCACTTCAATCTGCTTCTCGCCCAGATCCGCAATGCTGACGCGGCTTACCTTGGCTGGCTGCAGAGCCTTCTCCGCGAAGGTCGTAATCTCCTCGCTGTACTCAATGATATCGATCTTCTCTCCGCGCAATTCGCGGATGATCGACTGCACACGCATGCCTTTCATGCCGACGCATGCGCCCACCGGGTCCACATCCTTGTCGCGCGACATGACTGCGATCTTGGTGCGCTCGCCAGCCTCGCGCGCAATGGCACGAATGACCACCGTGCCGTCGTAGATCTCCGGCACTTCACTCTGAAAGAGATTCTTGACCAGCTCCGGCGCTGCGCGGGAGACGATCACCTGGGGTCCCTTCGCGGCACGATCCACGCGCAGCAGCACCACGCGCACGCGCTCGCCAACCGCGAACTGCTCCAGCCGGGATTGCTCGCGGCGGGGCATTCTCGCCTCGGTCTTGCCGAGATCGAAGATGATGTCCTGCGGCTCAACGCGCTTCACCGTCGCAGTAAAGACCTCATTCAGCCGGTCGTTATATTCCAGGAAGACGGTATCGCGCTCGGCTTCGCGCACCTTCTGGAAGATGACCTGCTTGGCCATCTGAGCAGCGATGCGGCCCAGCACGTCCGTCGGCTTGTAGTAGCGGATTTCGCCGCCGACCTCGACCTCGGGCGCCAGGCTGCGCGCCTCTTCCAGCGCGATCTGATTCACGGGATCTTCGATCTGTTCCGGGGCTTCCACCACTGTCTTGTAAACGTAAGCCCGAATCTCGCCCGAATCCTTGTCCAACTCGGCCCGCATATTCTCCTGCGTCTTGTAGTACTTGCGAGTGGCCAGCGCAATTGCGTCTTCCACCGCTGTCACTACGATCTGCGGGTCAATGCCCTTCTCGTGACTCAATGCTTCAATGCTTTGATACAGCGCACTTGCCATAGTCTTCTCTCTGTCGCCCTGAACTCATATCCGGGTCTTGCTGCCCGGCACCTTGCGCCCCGGCTTCGGGCTTCTCAATGGAGAGCCGATGCCGAAGTCTGAACATGTCCGCAATCCCTGACCGGTTGCGTCCCGCTTTGTCGCCGTCCTGCCTGTCTAGTGAATGCCTAAATCTCGGGAACCAGATTGGCCTTCTCAACATTAGCCAAGGGGATCTCGACCGGCTCGGTGGCCGCCGCCTTCTTTCGCTTCCCCTTCAAAGGGGCAGGGTCCAGCCGTATCGAATCTGCGCCCACATCTGTGAGCCTGCCTTGCCAATGCCGGTTGCCTGCCACGGGCTCGAATGTCTGCAGCTTGACTACGCTTCCACGAAACCGCTCATAATCCGCGCGCCCATAGAGCCTGCGGTCCAGCCCCGGAGAAGAGACTTCCAGCGTGTAGCCGCTGCCTGGCCCCAACTCCTCGACATCCAGAACCGTTCCGAAATCCTGGCTGTAGTTCTGGCAATCTTCGTGGGTGACCCAGGCAAGCTGGTCGACATTGACTTCGCCAGCCGCAAACTTTCCCGGCAAATCCGTTTCCGTAGCCGCCGCTACATGCTTGGCGCGCTCTTCCGCATTCTTCTCGATAAAGACGCGCAGCACCCGTTGCTTACTGCCGCCGAGATACTCGACCTCCACGACCTCAAGGCCGTGCGAGGCCGCCACGCGGTCCGCTAATGCGCGAATTGTCGCAAGATCCAGTGCCATAGGTTGCACGCAGACACTGCCAGAAATCGCTGGCTGCGGCGGCTTTTACCGCAAAAGAAAAGTGGGCTCTCGCCCACTCATTTCTCCCGGCCACTGGTACGCCGCCAGGGACAAACTTGTCTGCTTCTGTAGAATACGTTGTTTCTCCAAGGAATTCAATCTCCCCTCACAGGCCACCGTCTTCGCCGGTCAGCACCAGCTCCCCCGTGCCCACATGCAGCAGCAGTTGATATTGCCCCTTGCCCTCTGCGACCATCGTGCGGCCCAGCATACCGTTCTGCTTGCCATGGAAGATGCCGTCGCTCAACTCACCCAGGCGCACCTCAGCCCTCACATGCTGATACGCCGCAGGATCCGCCACCCGCAGCGTAAGGACACCCGATCCCACGCGTAAGTCCTTGTTGCCCTTCACTCCGCCGACGGTCAGTCTCCCGGCATGCATCTTCGCCACAAGGGATGTCGCGGCTGGCACATAGATCGTCACCAGGCCAGCAGAGCGTCCCATGGGGAGCTGCAGATCGATCGTCGCATGGCTCCCGTTGACCTCCATGCGCTTCACCCACCGCTTTTGCGCCTCCGCCGGCCCAAGCTGGCGGGTCGTCACGGCAACTTCAAGCCGGACTTGGGATGGTTGCAGATTCCGCACGATTCGCACATCTCCCGCATTGACCGTGAAATCCAACGCCCCACCCGGGGCAAAATCTTTTGCGACGACAAACCGGTGAGGCTCACTGGCGCGCTGTCCCTGCATCGCTACGGCGTAGAAGCCGACGACGCAGAAGCACACTGCCAAGGTCAATCCCATTAGGTTCAACCCACGATGCCTCATGCCCAGGGTCCGGAAAACATAGCTTTCTGCAAGGGTTCGTCCATTTTCTTTTGGTCCGGTGCAACGGTTTTGGTGCGCTGGCGTTTGCCCTTGGGGATTGGCCCCTCTACAATGACAAAATGCCGGTTCAGTTTTATTCTCTCGCCCCACTGGGCTGGGGTGTCGTTAAAAAATCAAATGATTGAATTCCCTGTACCAGAAGCTCTCACCTTCGACGATGTTCTCCTCGTCCCCGCTTATAGCGACGTTGTGCCTGCTCAGGTGGACACGCAGACACAACTGACACGCGAAATCTCCCTGAATACCCCCTTGCTGAGCGCGGCCATGGACACGGTGACGGAATCCCGCCTTGCCATCGCCATGGCGCAACAGGGAGGGCTGGGAGTCGTCCACCGCAACATGACCATAGAGCAGCAGGCCGGGGAGATCGACAAGGTCAAGCGCTCCGAGAGCGGGATGATCGTCGATCCGGTGACCATCGCCCCTGAGCAACCCATCTCCGATGCCCTGGAAGTCATGCGGCGATTCAAGATCTCCGGTGTGCCGGTCACCAAGAATAAAAAGCTGGTCGGCATCCTTACCAACCGCGATCTGCGCTTTGAAACCCGCACCGACATTCCCATCGACGAAGTGATGACCAAGGAAAACCTCATCACTGTCCCCATCGGCACAACACTGGAAGATGCCGGGCTGATCCTGCACAAGCATCGCGTCGAAAAGCTGCTGGTCGTCAACGACCAGTACGAGCTCAAGGGACTGATTACCGTTAAGGATATTCAGAAGAAACTGAAGTATCCCAATGCCGCAAAAGATGAGCAGGGACGCCTGCGCGTTGGCGGCGCCCTGGGCGCAACCGGCGACTATCTGGAGCGCGCCGCGGAGCTCATCCGGTATCGCGTTGATGTCCTGGCCATTGATTCCGCCCACGGACACTCCTCTCGCGTGCTGGAAGCGGTTCGCACGGTGAAGAGGCGCTTCCCTCATGTCGCGCTCATCGCAGGCAACGTTGCCACGTATGAAGGGGCTCTGGCCTTAATTGATGCGGGTGCCGATGCAATCAAGGTCGGGATCGGTCCCGGCTCGATCTGCACCACGCGCATGGTCACCGGCGCCGGTATGCCGCAGATCACCGCCATCAGCGAGTGTTATCGCGCCTGCAAGCCACTCGGTGTCCCGGTCATCGCCGACGGTGGAATCAAGTACTCCGGCGACGTCACCAAGGCCATCGCCGCTGGAGCCAGCGTCATCATGATTGGTTCGCTGTTTGCCGGTGTCGACGAGAGCCCGGGCGAAACCATCCTCTACCAGGGACGTTCGTTCAAGGCCTATCGCGGCATGGGATCGCTGACCGCGATGGCGCAGGGTTCCGGCGAACGCTACTTCCAGGGCAAGGAAGACTTCGAGGACGCCGCCTCCCAGCGCCTTAGCGAAGGCGTTGTTAATCGTGAACGCAACACCCAGAACCGCCTGGCAAAGTATGTGCCGGAAGGCATCGAGGGCCGCGTACCATATCGCGGACCGCTGGAAAACATGGTCTACCAGCTCGTTGGCGGCCTTCGTTCCGGCATGGGCTATCTGGGATGCGGCACCATCAAGGACCTGCACGAGAAAGCTCGCTTTGTGCGCATCTCCAACGCTGGTCTGCGTGAGAGCCACGTCCACGATGTCATCATCACGCGGGAAGCTCCGAATTATCATGTCGAGTAGCCAATCGCGCGCAAATCGTCTGTTATCCGCCTGGATACCGGCGATTTGCGCCATCGCGGTGATCTGCTGGGAGTCAACCAGCCAGTTCTCCGCGACGAATACCAGTACCCCGCTGCGCCACCTGTGGGAGTTTCTGCTGGGTCCGGTAAGCAACCTGGCATGGGGAACGATTCATCACCACATCCGCAAGACAGGCCACCTGTTGGGGTATGGACTGTTGAGCGGATTCCTCTTTCGTGCATGGTTCCTGACGATTGACTTTAAGACAGCGCGAAGAATGCTGGCCTGGAAGGTCAGCGCCGCTCTGGCACTGGCCTGCACCTTCCTCATCGCCAGCGGGGATGAGATTCACCAGAAATTCCTTCCCTCCCGCTCCAGCTCCCCCAGGGATGTGGCCATCGATATGGCCGGAGCCCTCGCTATGCAACTGCTCACGGCGACGATCCTGCTACTCCCATCGCAGGCGCGACGTATTTTCGACACCGAAACTTAAGCCTGTCTTCCTGAACTCTCGCCGTCAGCCTGCGCAGGCGCTGCACCTGCGCCAGGAAGGTGCTCCCCTCCTAGAAAAATTAATAGGCTACCGTGAAGCGCTGGCCAACGTGCTTCGGATTCTCCAGTTCATCCACCAGCGCGACCGCGTAATCTTCGGCAGAGATGCGGCTCTCGCCTTTGCTATCCGTCAATAATTGATCTTTACCGATGCGAAATTTCCCTGTGCGCGTGCCCGGCTGAATCAGCGCAGCGGGGCTGAGCGAAGTCCAGTCCAGGCCAGACTCGCCCAGAACCTTCAGGACGTCACGATGCGCCAGAGCAACTCCTTTCCAGCCTGCGGGAAAGTCGGGCGTATCGACGAGCTGGACTCCAGGGACGACTTCGAGACTGCCTGCCCCGCCCACCGCGATCAGCCGCTTCACCCCAGCCTTCTTCAAACCGGCAATCAGGGATCGGTAATCCTGGGAGAGAACGTCTTGCGATGCGTTCAGCCCCGGAGAAATAGCGCTGATCGCAGCATCGCTCTCTTCGGCGGTCATGGCAACGCTCTCCGGATCTCTGACATCGCCCTGCTCCGCCTCAACACCCGGCATGGTAGGCACCTTGCTGATATTTCTGGCCACGGCCGTGACTCTATGACCGCGCGAAACCAGTTCCCGCAAAATCCGGCTGCCAATCATTCCTGTCGCTCCATATAGAACAACGTTCATAGAAACCTCCGAACCTTGGTGTTACTGTTTGCGGCCGTTTTCTCACGGCCATGCTTGCCCATTTAGGGGTATCACAGCATGCGGAAAACGCTCCAGCCCTGAATGTACAAATAGCGCACAAAAAACGCCGCATCTCAATTGAGATGCGGCGTTCGTTAAAGGCTGAGAGCTTGGCGCGCCTTAGGCTTTACCTTCACTGCCTTCGGCGGGAGGCTCGTTCTCACGCATTGCCTCTTCCATCTCCGCGCGGCGCTTGGTGCGGAGCTCCGCACGCTTCTGCCGCTTCTCGTCCAGAAGCTGCTCGGCGCCGAGCAATTCGATGTAGGCCTTCTCCGCTCCGTCGCCACGCTGGAAGCCGGTACGCACAATGCGCAGATAGCCTCCGTTGCGATCGCCGTAACGAGGCGCCACCGTTTCGAACAGACGAGTAACCGCTTCGCCCGTCATCAGGTAGGAGAGTGCCTGGCGGCGGGAATGGAGGTCACCCTTCTTGCCGAGAGTGATCAGTTTTTCAACATGGGGACGGGCTGCCTTCGCCTTGGTAAGCGTCGTCTCCACCCGGTCCTCGAGGAGAATGGACGTCACCAGGTTGCGCAGCAGCGCGCGGCGATGGCTGGTATTGCGTCCGAGTTTGTATCCTGCATTGCGATGGCGCATGGTCGAATCTCTCTATCTTGAGTTCTCAGTCATCCGTACTCAGTTGCCGGAGCCCGCATCATCTTTCGCGAGCGAAGCACCGGCCCCCGATTGCCAGGAACTCACTGCATTCTTAGAAGTTCTCTGGCTCGGTCTGCAGCGGAACATCCGCATCCAGACCCTCTTCATCTTCTTCATCGTCGAAGCGGTTGTAGCTTGCCGCCAGCGTCGCTGCCGGCAGTACGCTCGTCGGTCCGGGGACCGCGTTACCGCTCTCGTCAATCTTCATGCCAAGCGACAAGCCCATCTGCGCAAGGATCTCCTTGATTTCATTCAAGGACTTGCGCCCGAAGTTCTTGGTCTTCAGCATCTCGGCTTCGGTCTTCTGAACCAGTTCGCCGATCGTCTGGATGTTGGCGTTCTTCAGGCAATTGTAGCTGCGAACCGAGAGCTCCAGCTCTTCCACAGAGCGATTCAGATTCTCGTTGCGCAACTGCAGGCGGCCTTCGTCCGTCGCACCCGCCTCTTCTATCTCTTCCTCGAAGTTGATGAAGATACTCATATGGTCCTTCAACAGCTTCGCGGCCAAACCGACTGCATCGGCGGGGAGTACCGATCCATTGGTCCAGACTTCCAGCGTCAGCTTGTCAAAGTCGGTGATCTGACCCAGACGGGCTGCATCCACTGCGTAATTCACCTTGCGAACAGGCGAGTGAACCGAGTCGACCGGGATGAAACCAATCCCCAGATCCGAATCGAAGTTCTTGTCGGCGGAGATATAGCCACGGCCGCGCTTCAAGCGCATCTCCATGTCCAGCTTGCCGCCCTCGCTTACTGTCGCGATGTAGATATCCTTGTCCAGAATCTCAACATCACCATCGGCTTCGATCATGCCCGAAGTAATGACACCCGGCTGATCCGCGCGAAGATAGAGCGCCTTGGGACCCTCGCCGTTCAACTTGAACGGAATCTGCTTCAGGTTGAGGATGATGTCCGTCGCGTCCTCGACTACGCCGGTGATCGATTGGAACTCGTGCAGCACGCCCTCGATCTTCACCGCGGTTACAGCCGCGCCTTCAATCGACGACAACAGCGTGCGCCGCAGTGCGTTCCCAATGGTGGTACCGAAGCCGCGCTCAAAAGGTTGAGCGCTGAACTTCCCATACTTCTCAGTCAGCGTCTCGGCTTCTACTGCAAGACGCTTCGGTTTTTGAAATCCTCTCCAAAGCATATCGGTGTCTCTCTCCTGCACGGCAAGCGTCGCGAAGCATTCTGCAACGGCCGCGCCTGTTCTCCCTCGTGAATTTTGAAGTGCTCCGCGAAGATCCGCGGTCCTGCTCCGGACAGCTTGCGCTGTCCGGCATTCCTGCGGGCGGCACAAACCGCCCTCGTGCTTACTTGCTGTAAAGTTCGACGATCAGCTGCTCATTGACCGGCAGGTTGATATCTTCCCGCTTCGGCAGCGCAATAATCTTGCCAACCAGGTTCGCCGCATCCATGGTGATCCACTGCGGTGGCACCTGATGGCTAGCAAACTCCCGGGAATTCTCGAGCAGCGTCAGCTTCTTGCTGTTCTCGCGCACGCGGATCTCATCCCCCACCTTGACCTGGAAAGAAGGAATGTTCACCTTGCGCCCATTCACTTCCACGTGGCCATGGCGAACGATCTGGCGAGCCTGGCGGCGCGAAGTGGCAAGCCCCATGCGGAACGCGACGTTGTCCAGACGGCGCTCCAATTGCTGCAGGAGCAATTCGCCAGTTACGCCGGGCGAGGTGGAAGCCTTCTCGTAATACGCGCGGAACTGGCCTTCCAGCGCAAAGTAGATACGCTTTGCCTTCTGCTTCTCGCGCAGCTGCAAGCCGTAACCGACAATCTTCGCCTTACGGTCCTTGCCGTGCTGGCCGGGAGCGAAATTCCGCTTCTCGATCGCGCATTTATCCGAGAAACACCTGGTGCCCTTCAAAAAGAGCTTTGTGCCTTCGCGACGGCAAAGGCGGCATACTGGTCCGGTATAACGTGCCAATTTCTTTCTCCTGTTTCAGAGGACGATCGGTTTACGGAGTGGCACTCCTTCAATCCCGATCCTCGCTGTTGATCTTTGAGCCTTGCGCCCTCAGCACTGCTGAAGGCGCAGACTCCTGAATTACTCCCGCCCCGCCTGCTTAGACGCGGCGACGCTTTGGCGGACGGCAGCCGTTGTGCGGAATCGGCGTAACGTCGCGGATGGAGCGAACGTCAAGACCCGCCGCTGCCAATGCGCGGATGGCCGACTCACGACCCGATCCCGGACCGCTGACGCGAACATCTACCGAGCGAAGACCATGATCCCGCGCCTGGTTCGCCGCGTTCACCGCTGCCTGCTGCGCCGCGAACGGAGTGCCCTTACGCGACCCGCGGAAACCGAGCGAACCCGAACTCTTCCACGACAGCGTGTTGCCCTGGCCATCCGTGATAGTGACGATCGTATTGTTGAACGTGGCCTGAACATAGACCAATCCATAGGGCACGTTCTTGCGCTCGCGCTTCTTGAACTTCTTGTTCTTGCCGGGCTTGCCGGCTGCACTCTTCTCTGGCTTCGCCATTAGGTTTTCGCCGTCGCTTTCTTACGGTTCGTGACCGTACCCTTGCGCGGACCCTTGCGGGTGCGGGCATTGGTGTGTGTACGCTGACCGCGCGTCGGCAAGTTGCGACGATGGCGGAGCCCACGATAGGACTGAATATCGATGAGGCGCTTGATGTGCATGGAGATATCCTTGCGGAGATCGCCCTCTACGCCGCCCTCTTCTTCAATCGCCGTACGGATGCGGTTGACCTCGTCTTCGCCGAGATCCTGGATCTTCTTGACCGGGTCCACATTGGCCGCTGCCAGAATGCGCAGCGCACGCGGGTTGCCGATCCCGAAGATGTAGGTAAGCGCGATCCGAGCCTGCTTGTTGCGGGGCAGATCGACGCCAGCAATACGTGCCATGCTGATTCCTTCTGTTTACCGCAATCCATTGCCTGGTTGCGGCGGTTGGTGGCGCGCCGGACTTCCGGTTTGCCTGTGGAAACGAGCCTCGGGGTTCATCGCAAGCCTTCTTTCGGCTAACTAGCCCCTGCCTTTTGGGCGATCGGCGCGTCTTTCAATACACGCGAGCGTCCTGGCTTTAGCCCTGACGCTGCTTGTGCTTCGCGTTCTCGCAGATCACCCGCACCACACCCCGGCGATGGATGACCTTGCACTTGTCACAAATCTTCTTAACCGATGCCCGAACCTTCATTTACAACTCCTGACTCATTAACCGGCGATCAGACCGCTGGAATCGGATGCTGGCATCGATCCCAAAGCCCGATAACCGGACTCCTCATTTGTATCGATAGACGATTCGCCCACGCGTCAAATCGTATGGGCTCAGCTCCACCGCAACCCGGTCGCCCGGAAGAATACGAATAAAATTCTTCCGCATACGGCCCGACACATGCGCCAGAACCTGGTGCTTGTTCTCCAGCTCAACCTTGAACATGGCATTGGGCAGCGTCTCAACGACCACTGCCATTACCTCAATCGCGTCTTCCTTCGACAATCCGTGTCCTGATTCTGCCTGTGACCTTCGGTCCCAGACTCGGTTCCGTAATCTTTTACGACGTCAGCACTACCGCGCCCTTGGCCGTCACCGCGACCGTGTGCTCGAAATGAGCGCTCATACTTCCATCCTGCGTAACCGCTGTCCACCCGTCCTCCAGAACCTGGACGCCAGGCTTCCCTGCATTCACCATCGGCTCGATCGCAATCACCATGCCCTCGCGGAGCTTCAATCCCATCCCGCGGCGGCCATAGTTGGGAACCTGCGGATCTTCATGCATCCGCGTGCCAATGCCGTGCCCTACAAAATCGCGTACCACGCTGAACCCATCCGACTCGACGACTTCCTGCACCGCCGCGCCGACATCCCCCAAGGTTCCCCCGACCTTAACCGCCCGAATTCCGCTTTCCAGGGAAGCTTTCGTCACTTCCAGAAGCCGAAGCGTCTCAGGAGCGACCTTTTCCCCTACCGGGACCGTAATCGCCGAGTCGCCATAAAATCCGTCAATCACCAGGCCAAAATCCAGGGAGACGATGTCCCCCTCTTTCAGAACCTTCTTCGCCGAGGGAATCCCGTGGACTACCTCGTCATTCACCGATGCGCAAACAGAGCCCGGATACCCGTGATATCCCTTGAATGCGGGGACAGCACCTAACTCCAACGTCTTCCGTTCCGCCTCGACATCCAGATCCAGTGTCGTTACGCCAGGCTTCACCAGAGTTGCGAGATGCTGCAGAACCTGCCTGGTCGCCGCTCCCGCACGCCGCATCTTTTCAATCTCCTGCAGCGTCTTAATCATGATAGCCATCTGCGCATCAACTCCTTAACCGCTCTACGGCGGCCAATATCCCGGCGGCTACGTTCTCCACCGACTGTTCGCCCTCTACCTCTGCAAAACGTCCAAGAGCGCGGTAATGTTCAATCACTGGAGCGGTCTGCGCCTCGTACGTCCGCATCCGCTCTTCAAAGACCTTTTCGGTATCATCCGCGCGCTGCACAAGCGGCGCACCATCCAAATCGCACACCATATCCGACTTCGGCGGCTGGAAATAGATGTTATAGATACGGTGGCAGGTGGGACAGCTGCGCCGGCCAGTGATACGACGCAATAATTGAGTATAACCTACCCGAATGCTCACAGCAACGACCGGAAGTGGGCTGCTTGTCTCAGCCAGATGCTGGTCTAACCACTTGGCCTGCCCCAAAGTCCGGGGAAAACCATCAAGAACATACCCTTCACTGGTGTCCGGCTCGGCCAGTCGTGCCGCCACCATCCGATTGACCATGTCGTCGGAGACCAGGTCCCCACGCTCCATGATCTCCTTAGCAAGCTTGCCTATCTCGGTGCCACGCGCCACGTTCGAGCGAAGGATGTCGCCGGTAGAGATCTGAGGAATTCTCCAGACCTTCTTTAACTCCTGCGCCTGCGTCCCCTTGCCTACCCCCGGAGCCCCGAGCAAGAGGATCGGACCCGGTGTGACTCTCTGCGCAGCAGCCCTTGCCGCATCTTCTTCCGATATAGGCGAGCTCACTACCAGTTCCGCCTTCCCCTTATGCGGCCGCTCTTCGGAGAAAATCCTTCATAGTGGCGCATGATGAGCTGGGATTCTACCTGGTTGATCGTGTCCATGGCCACGCCGACTACAATCAGCAGCGAAGTTCCGCCGAAGTAGAAGTTAACGCCCAGCCCGTGGGTCACCCAGATGGGCAGTCTCTCAAAAAATGGGCCGACCAGCCATAAGTTGTTCAAGTGAATTCCGCTGATCAGGATTTGCGGAACCAGTGAAATCACGATCAGGTACAACGCGCCTACCAGGGTAATGCGCGTAAGGATGTCGTTGATATAGTCGGAGGTCCGCTTTCCAGGGCGAATACCCGGGATGAAGCCACCATACTTCCGCATGTTGTCGGCGATGTCATCCGGACGGAAGACAATCGAGATGTAGAAGTACGCGAAGAAGATAATCGCGACCATGTACAGCAGTTCGTACCACGGCTCTCCCGGACGCATGCCCTCAAAGACCCGCGAAAGAAAATTACTGTTGTGGACCCAGCTTACGTTGGCAAACAACAAGGGAGCGGAAAGAATGGAGCTGGCGAAAATCACCGGCATAACGCCGCCGGAGTTCACCTTCAGCGGAAGGTGGGTCGACTGACCGCCCATCATTCTGCGTCCAACGATGCGCTTGGCGTATTGAACCGGGATACGCCGCTCACTGCGCTCGACAAAGACGATAAACGCGACGATGGCGATCATGGCCGCCACCAGCAAAATCAGCGCCGGGACCGTCAACGCTCCCCATGCCTGGGTGCGCGCCTTATTAATCAGGTCAGCAATCCCCTGCGGGATCCCCACTACAATGCCGGCAAAGATCAGCAGGCTCATACCGTTGCCGATGCCGCGATCGGTGATCTGCTCGCCCAGCCACATGATGAATGCCGTACCCGTCGTAAGCGTAAGCACAGTCATGAGAATGAAGCCGATTCCGGGGTTCAGCACATAGGAGACTCCGCCCGCTCCGCTGTTCAGCGTGAGGGCGATGGCACCGGACTGAATCGCAGCCAGGATGACCGTTACGTACCGCGTCCACTGGGTGATCTTGCGACGCCCCAGCTCCCCTTCCTTTTGCAGCCGCGCCAGTGGTTCATAGACCACCGTGAGCAGTTGGAAAATGATGGAAGCAGTAATGTACGGCATGATGCCGAGGGCAAAGACTGTCAGTTTCCGAAGGTTACCGCCACTGAACAGATCGACCAGACCAAGGGCGCTGCCGCTCTGTTGATCGAAAAACTGGGCGAGCAGCTTGGTGTTGACACCCGGGGTGGGGATGTGGGCGCCCAGCCGATAGACGGCAAGCAGGCCAAGCGTAAACAGAACGCGTTTGCGCAGGTCGGGAATGCGGAAGATATTGGCGAGCTTCTCAAACATTTCTAAAACTTCCGATCAGGCGCCTATACCGGCGCCCTTCCATCTTACAGATTCGCCGCGTTTACGCGATCAGAATTGCCTTGCCGCCAGCCTTCTCGATCTTCTCCTGGGCAGCCTTGGAAAACTTGTGAGCATATACGGTAACCGCTGTCGTGAGCTCGCCGTTGGCCAGCACCTTGAGCAGTCCGTCGCGCTTCTTCAGGAAACCCAGCGCGACCAGCTTCTCCACCGTCAATTCCGGCTCGCCAATCTCTGCAATACGATCAAGGTTCAGCACGGTATATTCCGTGCGGAAGATGTTGGTGAATCCGCGTTTTGGCAGACGGCGGTGCAGCGGCATCTGGCCGCCCTCAAAACCGCGCATCAGGCTAGATCCCGAACGGGAGCCCTGCCCCTTATGACCCCGGGTAGAGGTCTTGCCCATGCCGGAGCCCATACCGCGGCCCACACGCTTGCGCCCGATATTTGCCTTCTTCGGCGCTCTTAAATTCGATAGATTCTTTGCCATCTTCCCCTCGCTCAACGCCAGCGGTTCCCCGACTGACTCGCGTTCTGCTACGCACCTTGTTCCGGCGCGGTTTCTATGGTTACGGCTTCGGACCGCTCGTGGCTGGCCCGCTCCAATCTCTACTGAACGATACGCACAAGGTGAGGGATTGCCTTCACCATGCCGCGGATCGATGGCGTATCTTCACGCTCTACGATCTGGTTCAGGCGGGTAAAGCCCAGGCCCTTTACGACCTTACGGTGCTTCTCCGGCGTCGAGTTCTGAGACCGGAAATACTCGATACGAATCATCGCTTTTGTCTGGTTCTCTGCCATTGTTATAGCTCCTGCACGCTCTTGCCGCGCATTGCTGCCACTTCCTGGCGGTCGCGGAGTTGCACCAGCGCATCAAAAGTTGCCTTGATGACGTTGTGCGGGTTGGCCGTTCCCAGGCTCTTGGTAAGGACGTTCTGGATACCCGCCGAGGTCATGACTGCGCGGACAGCTCCGCCGGCAATCACGCCCGTACCTTCCGGCGCCGGCTTCAGCAGAACATGGCCAGATCCATAGCGGCCCAGTACCTGGTGAGGAATTGTGGTCTCTGTCAGGTTGATGCGGACCAGATTCTTTTTGGCCGACTCGATTCCCTTGCGGATTGCCTGGGGAACTTCCTTAGCCTTGCCCGAACCATAGCCCACCACTCCGGCAGATGCGTCGCCCACTACCACCAGCGCCGCGAAAGACATGTTCTTGCCGCCCTTCACTACCTTGGTGACGCGGTTGATCGCCACAACCTGATCCTTCAGGTTGTACTGACCAGCATCGAGTTTCTTCTTCAGCATTCCCATTCGCTTCCTGATCCTTCTGCACGGCACCAGCTAGCCGCGCCTCTCCCGGAACTCAAATCTTAGAACTCAAGCCCTGCTTCACGCGCGGCATCTGCGAGCGCCTTGATACGGCCGTGATACAGATATCCGCCGCGATCAAAAACCACCTTCTTGATGCCCTTCTCCTGCGCCCGCTCGGCGATCAGCTTGCCAATTTCCTTCGCGGCCGCTACATTGCCACCCGTCTTCAGCTTGGCAGCCAGCGTTGAGGCTGAAGCCAGCGTTGCCCCCTGCGAGTCATCAATGATCTGGGCATAGATGTGGTTCAGCGAACGATAGACGTTCAGACGCGGGCGCTCAGTCGTGCCTTCCATCCTCTCGCGAATGCGAGCATGAACACGCTGGCGGATTACATTTCTCTGTCTCTGCGGAATCATATTCTTTCCTATCAGCGGAGCCGCACTGCGGTCTCCGTTCGGTTTCTTAAATCGTTCTCAGCGGTGACCGGTTCCTGCGAGCCACTCACCGCTGATTCCTATTTCCTGTTACTTGGCGCCCGTCTTGCCGACCTTCTTCTTCAGCTTCTCGTTGGTGTAACGCACGCCCTTGTTCTTGTAAGGATCCGGCTTGCGCAACGAGCGCATATCCGCCGCAACCTGTCCCACCTTCTGGCGGTCGATCCCGCTCACCGTGAGGTGAGTCTGCTTGGGGTCGATGGTTACTTCAATGCCGGTCGGCAGGGGAAATTCAATGGGGTGCGAGTAGCCCAGGGTAAATACCACGGTTCCCTTACCCTTCAGCTCGGCACGATAGCCGATACCGACGATATCAAGTTCCTTGGTCCAGCCCTTGGTGACACCTTCTACCGCATTGAACACCAGCGCGCGAGTCAGACCATGCAACGCCGCCTGCGAATCGTTCTCGCGAACCGCGTGCAGAGCACCATCGATCGTTTCCAGCGTGATACCCTTCGGCACCAGGGCTTCCAGCTTGCCCTTCGGACCCTCGACGAGAACAGTATTTCCCTGGAGCGTATACTTCACTCCCTTAGGTAACACAATCGGCTTCTTGCCAATACGCGACATATTCCAACCCTTTTGTGCTTGCGAGTCCCGCCTCCCCTGTCTCTCAGGAGCGACGTTCCACTGCAGCCTGCGCAATTTCTGCGCCAACTCGTAAACTTTTGCCCGCGCTCCAGAGCTAGCCTCGAAGGCTATGCCCATCGCGCGGAGCGATTACCAGACTTCGCAGAGAATCTCGCCGCCCACACCTTCGCGACGTGCCTGGCGTCCCGTCATTACGCCACGGGGAGTCGTCAGGATCGCGATGCCCAGGCCACCCTGCACGCGCTTGATTTCATCGCGTCCAACGTAAACCCGGCAACCAGGCCGGGAGATACGCGCCAGATCCCGGATCGCCGCTTCGTTATTGGCACCGTACTTCAGATAGACGCGCAGTACGGTGCGGCCATCTTCCTCGGCGGCCTTGTAGTTGGCGATGTAACCCTCTTCCTTCAGAATGCGGGCAATCTCCGTCTTCAGCTTGGAGGCTGGGACGTCCAGCTTCTGGTGACGCGCACGGATCGCATTGCGAAGACGCGCCAGGAAATCTGCTACAGGATCGGTAAGACTCATTCTATCTCCTTCATCCCCCGTTCGCTCTGCATCTCAGAGAACCTGCGGGAATGTTTGTGTGCTCAACTTGCGTTCAGCACGGATCCTAAATTTCGATACGCACTGCTCGATCCACTCTATCGGCAGGCGACAGCACCATGCGAGTGCTACCAGCTGGACTTGACCACGCCAGGAATCTCGCCCCGCAATGCAAGCGACCGGAAGCACAGGCGGCATACGCCGAACTTGCGCAGGTAAGCGCGCGGACGTCCGCACAGCTTGCAGCGATTGTGCTTGCGGCACTTGAACTTCGGCTTACGCGCGTCTTTCACTCTCTTTGCAGTAGTTGCCATTTCCCCTCTATTCCTCGATCCCTTACGCCGTCTGGCGGAAAGGCATGCCAAACGCCTTCAGCAGCGCGCGCGCTTCGTTGTCATCTTTGGCCGTCGTCACGATGGTGACGTTCATGCCCTTCAACTTCTCCACCTTCGAGTAGTCGATCTCGGCAAAAATAAGCTGATCGCGCATGCCAAGCGTGTAGTTGCCGCGCCCATCGAAACTCTTGGTCGAGACACCACGGAAGTCGCGAACACGCGGAAGCGCAACGGAGATCAACCTGTCCAGGAACTCGTACATCGTATCCTGACGCAGGGTAACCATCGCGCCGATCGGCATCCCCTCGCGAACCTTGAAGGCAGCGATAGATTTCTTGGCGCGCGTCGTCACCGGCTTCTGTCCAGCAATCGTCGCCAGATCCGCAACCAGAGGATCCATCAGCTTCACATTCTGCGTGGCCTCGCCGAGGCCCATGTTCAGGACAATCTTTTCGATCCGCGGCACTGCCATCGGATTCGAGAGCCCCAACTCTTTCTGCAGAGCTGGCTTGATTTCCTGGTGAAACTTCTCTCGTAACCTTGCTTTTCCTGCCATCGTATTCTCTCTTCTCTCACGGTCCCGGATTGGGCTGCTTCCCCGTCTACCGTTGCGTGATGCTTTGCGTCTTCACTGCTACTTTTTCTTGCCCGCCAGCGTCTGCCCGCACTTCTTGCAGACTCGCACCTTGGTATCGCCTTCAAACTTGTGGCCTACCCGTGTGGGGCCGCAGTTGGAGCAGACGAGCATCACATTGGAGATGTGCAGCGGAGCTTCCTGCTCCGCGATCCCACCCTTGATGTTCTTCTGCGGATTTGGCCGGACATTCTTCTTGACCATGCGCACGTGCTCGACCAGCACGCGGTTTGCCTCCGGCAGCACGCGCAGAACGCGGCCCCGCTTGCCCTTGTCGCTTCCAGTGACGACCTCGACGGTGTCATTGCGCTGTATGTTCAAACTCGCCATATGATTCCCTTAACTCCTGCTTCCGGGCCTACAGAACTTCCGGCGCAAGTGAAACGATCTTCAGAAATTTCTTTTCGCGCAGCTCGCGGGCCACTGGACCGAAGACGCGCGTCCCGACCGGCTCGCCGGCATCATTGATGAGAACCGCCGCATTGCTATCGAAGCGGATGTAAGTCCCATCCCGCCGGCGATACTCTTTGCGCGTCCGCACCACAACTGCCTTGACAACCTTGCCCTTCTTCACCTGGCCATCCGGCGAAGCTTCCTTGACCGCGGCGGTGATCACATCGCCCAGGCCCGCCTTTTTACCGCTCGATCCGCCCAGAGGCAGAATCATCTGCAGCTTGCGGGCGCCGCTGTTATCGGCCACTTCGAGCATGGATCTCATTTGCACTGCCATAGCTGATTCTCCTTAGCTGTCCGGCCTCGTATGCCGGACCCCACATGCCACCGATTAGACCGTTGGAACTGTCTCTTCCAGCTGCGCCAGAGAAGAACGGCGGACAATCTCTTCCAACTGCCAGCGCTTCAGCTTGCTCAGCGGACGGGTCTCGCGAATGCGAACCACATCGCCAACCCGCGCGGAGTTCTGCTCATCATGCGCGTAGAACTTCTTGTTCGTCTTCATCACGCGCTTGTACTTGGGATGAGCCTTGCGCATCTCGACCTCGACCACGATGGTCTTCTGCATCTTGGTCGAAACCACATTGCCGACCTTCTCATTGCGGCGTGACTGCGAATCGCCTGTCTGGGCGCTTGTTACCGTGGCTTCGCTCATTGTTTAGCGAGCCTCCTTCTTGGTCTTCTTCGTGGTCTTCTTCTGCGCCTTTGCGGGCAGGGAGGCCGTCGTTTTCGGGCTCGCGCCATGCAAGCCCAGTTCGCGCTCGCGCGCAATCGTCTTCAGGCGAGCGATGTCCGTCCTCAACTCGCGCAGCTTCTTGACGCCCTCGGTCTGTCCCAGTTTTGCCTGGAAGCGGAGGCGGAAAATCTGCTCAGCGGCCTGACGCTCCTGCTGCTGGATCTCCCCGTCACTCAGATTTTTGATCTTCTCGATTTCCATTCCCTTATCTCTCCAGCAGTCAGGACGTTCGTAGCCTGGGCCCGGCCTGGTGCTTCTATCCGCTTACTTGGCTGCGACCGTTACCTTGGCATCATGCCGCTGCACAAAACGCGTCTTCAAAGGCAGCTTGTGCGAGGCCAGGCGCATGGCTTCCTGCGCCATCTCCACGGAAACCCCTTCCATCTCAAACAGCACCTTGCCCGGACGGACGACCGCAACCCAGTGATCCGGAGCGCCCTTGCCCTTACCCATACGGGTTTCGGCGGGCTTCTTGGTGACCGGCTTATCCGGGAACAGGCGCAGCCAGATCTTGCCGCCGCGCTTGATGAAGCGCGTCATGGCAACACGGCTGGCCTCGATCTGCCGGTCTGTGATGTATCCGCACTCCATGACCTTCAGGCCGAAGTCACCGAACGACAACTCAGCCCCGCGCCACGCTTTCCCCTTCATGCGTCCGCGCTGCTGCTTGCGAAACTTGACCTTCTTTGGCATCAACATAGCGAAATCCTCGTTCGCTGGCGGCTTTTAGGCCGCCAGCATAATTCTCATTCCTGCCCAGTTCCCCACCCTGTCTTCTTCAAGTTCCAGGCCGGGCGAGCAGCTAAAACGCGGTAGTACCTACCTGCTGTGGCTGGCGACGCTTTTGCTCATAGATATCGCCCTTGTAGATCCAGCACTTCACGCCGATGATGCCGTAGGTGGTATGCGCTTCGGAAAATCCGTAATCGATGTCCGCACGCAGCGTGTGCAGCGGCAGGCGACCCTGGAGATACCATTCCGAGCGGGCGATTTCATTGCCGTTCAGACGTCCGGACACGCGAACCTTGATCCCCTTGCAGCCAAAGCGCAGCGCAGAGTCTACCGACTTGCGCATAGCGCGGCGGAAGCCAACGCGCTTCTCCAGTTGCAGGGCAATGTTCTCGCTTACCAGCTGCGCATCCAGCTCCGGCTTGTTCACTTCCAGAATGTCAATGAACACATCGCGGTTTGTACGCTTCTGCAGCTCGCCCTTCAGCTTCTCGATCTCGGCACCCTTTCTGCCGATCACGATACCGGGACGCGCTGTGCGAATGATCAGACGCAGCTTGTTTCCGGGGCGCTCCACTTCCACCGAACTGACGCCGGCAGCCTTGAGCTTTTCTTTCAGCTCGCGCTTCAGGTGCACGTCCTCGACGAGCAGCTTGTCGTAGTCGCGCTCCACAAACCAGCGCGACCTCCACGGCTTGTTGACGCCGAGCCGAAATCCGTAAGGATGGACTTTCTGTCCCATAAGCTTCCTCTACTTCGCAGCTTTCTTAGTTTTGGCTGCGCTCTTCGATGCTGTCTTCTTGGCTGCGGCCTTCTTCGCCGGAGCCTTCTTTGCCGCGGCTTTCTTCGTCGCTGCCTTAGTCTTGCCAGTCTTGTTGGTGGTCTCCGCAGCAGGCTCGGCGGTTTCCACCAGCCCACCCTGCTTGCGCTCTGCCACCGAAATCTCAATGTGCGAAAGACGCCGCTGATAACGGAACGCGCGGCCCATCGGAGCAGGGCGGATCCGCTTCATGCGAGGTCCGTCGTTGGCCACGGCCGTTTTCACATAGAGGTTGTCGACATCCACATCCAGGCCTTGTTCCTGGCTGAGGTAGTTGGCGTTCTGCAGCGCCGAGCGCAGAACCTTCTCCACCAGCGGAGCGACGCCCTTCTTGGTGAATGCCACCGTCTGCAGTGCCTCTTCCACCCTGCGGCCCTTGATCAGCTCCAGCACCAGGCGTGCCTTCTGCGGCGATACCCGCTGGAAGCGCGCTATAGCCCGGAATTCTCTAGTGTCCAATTGCATTGGCTTGCCTTCCCAAATCCTTCTCTAAAACTCTTCGCTCAAATTCGGCCGGAAAATTAGCGCGGCTTCGCCGTTGTTTCAGCCGCCTTCGCCGAGTGACCCTTGAAGGTGCGCGTCGGAGCGAACTCGCCCAGCTTGTGCCCAACCATGTTCTCCGTCACGTACACCGGAACAAACTTCCTGCCGTTGTGCACCGCAATCGTGTGACCCACCATGTCCGGGTGGATGGTCGAGCGCCGCGACCAGGTACGAAACACCTTTTTCTCGTTAGCCTGGTTCATCACTTCGATCTTGACCATCAAGTGCCCGTCGATGAAGGGACCCTTTTTTGTAGAACGTGCCATAACTCGATAGCTCCTGGCTTCCAGCTTCTAGCTTTCAGCTCTTCCTCTGGCGCAACCCGCGCCGTATCCCTGAACCTTACTTCTTAGCGCGGCTGACGATGAAGGTATCCGTGCGCTTGTTGTTGCGCGTCTTGTAACCCCTCGTCGGCTGTCCCCATGGGGTAACCGGATGACGACCACCTGAGGTCTTGCCCTCGCCACCACCGTGCGGGTGATCGACCGGATTCATCGTGACGCCGCGGTTGGTGGGACGGATTCCCTTCCACCGATTGCGGCCGGCCTTGCCGATCGACACATTCTCATGGTCGGTATTCCCTACCTGACCCACCGTCGCCATGCACTCCACCAGCACCTTGCGGGTCTCACCGGAAGGCAGCTTCAGCAGCGCATAATCGCCTTCCTTGGCGACCAACTGCGCCGATCCGCCTGCAGAGCGCACCATCTGCGCGCCCTTGCCGGGACGCAACTCCACGTTGTGTACCGTGGTGCCGGCGGGGATGTTCTTCAGCGGCAGCGCGTTGCCGACCAGGATGTCGGACTCCGGCCCGCTCACCACCGTCATGCCAACCTTGAGGCCGACCGGCTGGATGATGTAGCGCTTTTCGCCATCGGCATAGCTGATAAGCGCAATGCGCGAGGAGCGGTTGGGGTCGTACTCAATCGTCGCTACCCGGCCCGGAATTCCGAACTTGTCGCGCTTGAAATCGATCAGGCGGAGCTTCTGCTTGTGCCCGCCGCCGTGATGGCGAATCGTAAGGTCGCCGGAATTGCGCCGTCCACCGGTGCGCTGCTTGACCACGAGCAGCGGCTTGTGCGGCCGGTCCGTCGTCAGGTCATCATTGACCAGCGAGGTCTTGAAGCGCAGCGTTGGTGTGATCGGTCGGTATGTCTTGATCGGCATCGTCTTCTTCTCAGCTTTCAGCTTCTAGCTTCTAGCTCTTAGCTTTTCCTGTTTCGCGCCGCGCTCGAAATCTGCGGTACGGAACTTGATTTTCGTTCTGCAACCGGAAACGGAAACCCGCTTACAGGTTGTTGACGTAATCCGGCATCTTCTCGCCGGACTTCAGGCGCACATACGCCTTCTTCCAGTCCGGGCGATAGCCGGAGAACTTGCCACGCCGGCGTTCTTTTCCCGCGAAGTTCGCGGTGCGCACACCGGAAACCTTCACCTTGAAGAGCGCTTCTACCGCCTGCTTCACTTCCGTCTTGGTCGCGTTGGCAGCCACTTCGAAGACCAGAGTTCCTTCGGTCTCCTTGACGCCCAATCCCTTTTCAGTGATGAGCGGCTTGCGAATTACCGTATACAGGGTTGGCATTTAGGCCACCTCCGCCTGAGCTGCCGCGAGCTTCCGCTTCGAAACAGTCTTCTTCAGAACTTCCTGCAGCTGCTCGATTGCGGTCCGCGAGAAGATCGCGCGCTCGTTACGCAGCAGGTCGTAGGGATGGACTTCGTTGCCCAGCATCAGCTCGACTCCGGCCAGATTCCGCGCCCCGAGGATCACCGAGCGGCCAAGTGTCTGGCCGTTCTCTACCAGCAGAACGGTACGCTTCGCGTCCAGCTTGTTCAGAGCCTCGCGGTACAGCTTTGCTTTGGGCTCCTTCAGCTCGAGGCTCTCCACAATCGTGAGCTTGCCGTCGGCCAGCTTTGCCGCCAATGCCGAGCGCAGCGCACCCAACAGCTTCTTGCGCGGAAAGGCATATTCGTACGAACGCGGCTGAGGTCCATGAACCGTTCCACCATGCCTCCACAGCGGAGAACGAACCGAACCGATACGCGCGCGGCCTGTTCCCTTCTGCTTCCAGAGCTTCTTGCCGGAGCCGGCAACCAGCTTTCGATTCTTGGTCGCCGCCGTACCCTGGCGCAATGCGGCGCGATAGTGCTTGACCGCTTCCCAGAGCAGAGCCTCGTTTACCTGGCTCGGCGCAAAGACTTCATCGGCCAGCTCTATCGAGCCAACCTTCTGTCCGCCGAGATCGAGTACGTCAATGTTTGCCATCGTCTTCTCTTTCAAGCCGGGCCGCGCTTACCACCCGCGTTTGCCCAGGCTCAATTCCATGCCGTCAAGCGGCAGATGCTACTTCTTCTTGCTGGAAGCCTTCTTCGAAGCCTTCAGAGGATCAACCGTTCCCGAACCGCCGAAGCCGCGACGCTCACGCGGCGGAGCCTTTGACTTCGAGATCAGTACGTATCCGTCGCGCGGACCCGGGACCGCACCTTCCACCATCAACAGATTCTCTTCGAGATCGATCCCGCGAATCCGGAGATTGCGAACCGTGACCCTATCCACCCCGTAGTGGCCCGGCATACGCTGCCCCGGAAAGACTCGCGACGGAAAGGACGAGGCGCCAATGGAGCCCTGCACCTGGAACATATGACCGTGAGCCTTGGGACCGCCGCCGAATCCGTGACGACGAACGACGCCCGAAAAACCGCGCCCCTTGCTTGTCCCGATTACGTCCACATACTTCTCATCCGAGAAGATGTCGACCAAAACCTTATCGCCCGCCTGAATTGCCTTTGCAGCCGCCTCACCATCCTGCGCGGGAGCGGAGGCCTCAAATGCGACTTCGCGTACCAGCTTGACCGGAGGCACATTGCTCTTTGCAAAGTGGCCAGCCATCGGCTTGTTCACCTTCGAGCTCTTCACGAACTCGACCAGGCCGATCTGCGCCGCATCATAGCCATCCCTGGCTAAGGTCTTCAGTTGCGTGATCACGCACGGACCCGCCTGCAGTACGGTGATCGGGTGAACCTCACCCTTCTCATCGAATACCTGGGTCATGCCGATCTTCTTACCTAGAATTCCTGTAACTGCCATCGTCTCTCCTCCTCATCATGCGCCGGATGACTTTTAAGAATCGCTTCGATCCTTCCACATCCGCTGCGCACTGCCGGGGTACTCAGGTTAGGGCAGCAGCCTTTCAGCTATCTGCCGGGAACAACAAAGCTATTTCTCGAAAGCCTTGATCTCAACATCCACGCCGGCCGGAAGATCCAGCTTCATCAGCGCATCCACCGTCTGCTGCGTCGGCTCGAGAATATCGATGAGGCGCTTATGCGTGCGGATCTCAAACGCTTCCCGCGACTTCTTATCCACGTGCGGGGAACGCAGCACGCAATACTTATTCTTCACTGTCGGCAACGGAATAGGTCCTGCGACCTGAGCACCCGTGCGCTTCGCCGTGTCGACGATTTCGCCGGTAGAGGTATCGAGCACTCGATAGTCGTAAGCCTTGAGCCGGATTCGAATTCTTTGTCCTACCATCGTTGTGTTCTTTCATTCCAGGGGAGCCCTTTCAGGCTCTCCTGGATGGATATTTGTATTTCCGTTTACTTAATAATCTCGGCGATGGTACCGGCGCCGACCGTGCGCCCGCCTTCGCGGATAGCAAAGCGCAGACCCTTCTCCATGGCCACCGGGGTATGCAGCTCAATCTCCAACTGCACATTGTCGCCCGGCATCACCATCTCCGTGCCTTCCGGAAGCTTCGCCGTGCCCGTCACATCCGTCGTGCGGAAGTAGAACTGAGGACGATAGCCATTAAAGAATGGAGTATGACGTCCACCCTCTTCCTTCGACAGCACGTACACTTCGCCCTTGAACTTGGTGTGTGGCGTAATCGAACCCGGCTTGGCCAGAACCATGCCGCGCTCCACGTCTTCCTTCGCAATACCGCGCAGCAGAAGTCCCGCGTTGTCGCCCGCCATGCCCTCGTCCAGCTGCTTCTTGAACATCTCCACGCCGGTCACTACCGTCTTGCGCGTCTCGCGGAAGCCCACAATCTCCGCTTCCTCGCCCACCTTCACCTTGCCACGCTCGATGCGGCCCGTCACCACCGTGCCACGACCCGAGATCGAGAAAATATCCTCAATCGGCATCAGGAACGGCTGATCCACCGCACGCGCCGGCAGCGGCACATTCTTGTCCACCGCCTCCATCAACTCATCGACCGAGGCTTCCCACTTCGCTTCCCCGTTCAACGCGCCCAGCGCCGAACCGCGGATCACCGGCAGATCGTCGCCCGGGAAGTTGTACTTCGACAACAGCTCGCGGACCTCCATCTCCACCAGGTCAATCAGCTCCGGATCGTCCACCGCGTCGCACTTGTTCAGGAACACGCAGATGTACGGAACACCCACCTGGCGCGCCAGAAGCACATGCTCCTTGGTCTGCGGCATCGGTCCATCCGTCGCCGCTACCACCAGAATCGCGCCATCCATCTGCGCTGCTCCGGTGATCATGTTCTTGATGTAATCCGCGTGACCCGGGCAGTCCACGTGCGCATAATGACGATTCGCCGTCTCATACTCCACGTGCGCCGTCGCAATCGTGATGCCCCGCTCCCGCTCTTCCGGCGCGTTGTCAATCGAATCAAACGAACGGAACGAATTCTTCGGGTTGTGCTTCGACAACACCTTCGTGATCGCCGCCGTCAACGTCGTCTTCCCGTGATCAATGTGTCCGATCGTTCCCACATTCACATGCGGCTTCGACCGGTCAAACTTCTCCTTCGCCATCTCGTCCCCTCTCGCTCGTTCTGCTGAACTCGGTTATTCCTTAGGACTGGGTCGTCACAGCCCACACTTTTTTTACAACGGCCGCTTATTTACCTTGATTCCGGCCGATAATCTCGTCACTGACCGACCGGGGAGCTTCCTCGTACCGGGCGAAGTGCATCGAGTAATTTGCCCGCCCCTGGGTTGAAGAACGCATATGCGTCGCATATCCAAACATCTCGCTCAGCGGAACGTTCGCCTTGATGACCTGCGATCCGGCGCGGTGCTCCATGCCTTCGATGCGTCCGCGGCGCGAATTCAGATCGCCAATGATCGTTCCCATGAACTCTTCCGGCACGACAACTTCCACTGACATCACCGGCTCGAGCAATACGGGATTAGCCTTGCGAGCAGCCTCCTTGAAGGCCATCGATCCGGCAATCTTAAACGCCATTTCGTTGGAGTCGACATCGTGATAGCTACCGTCAAACAACGTCGCCTTTACGTCAACAACTTCGTATCCGGCAAGCACGCCGCCCTGGAGCGCCTCGCGAATTCCCTGCTCCGTCGGCTTGATATATTCCTTCGGAACCACGCCGCCCTTGATATCGTTGACGAACTCGAATCCCTTGCCCGGCTCGTTTGGCTCCAGGCGAATCTTGACGTGCCCGTAGTTACCCGAACCACCCGTCTGGCGAATGTATTTTCCTTCCGCCTCGGATGCCTTGCGAATCGTTTCGCGATAGGCGACCTGCGGCTTACCGACGTTAGCCTCCACCTTGTATTCGCGCATCATACGATCCACGATGATCTCAAGGTGCAACTCGCCCATACCGCTGATAATCGTCTGCCCCGAATCCCGGTCTGTATGAACCCGGAAGGTGGGATCTTCCTGCGCGAGCTTCGCCAGCGCCATACCCATCTTTTCCTGGTCGGTCTTGGTCTTCGGCTCTACCGCGACATCAATAACCGGCTCTGGGAAGGTGATCGATTCGAGTACGATCGGCGCCTTATCGGTGCAGATCGTGTCACCCGTGACCATATTCTTCAGGCCGACGCAGGCGCAGATGTCACCCGCCAGAATCTCCGTGATCTCTTCCCGCTTATTCGCGTGCATCTTCAGCAGACGACCGATGCGCTCGGTCTTTCCGGTGCGCGGATTTAATACCGAATCGCCCGTCTTTAACTGGCCGGAGTAGACGCGGATAAAGATCAACTGACCCACGAACGGGTCCGTCATAATCTTGAAGCCCAGCGCGCAGAACGGTTCGCTATCGTCCGAGTGACGCACAATCACTTCTTCCATGTTGCTGGGATTGTGTCCCTGCATAGGAGGAATGTCGAGCGGGCTAGGCAGATAGTCGACAACCGCATCGAGCAGCGTCTGCACACCCTTGTTCTTAAAGGACGAGCCACAAAGCACCGGAAACAGCTTCATGCCGATCGTCGCCCTGCGGAGCGCAGCCTTCAGCTCCTCGGCCGTCGGCGTTTCTCCCTCGAGAAACTTGTGCAGCATCTCGTCGTCATTCTCTGCGACAGACTCGACCAGCTGCATACGGAAGGCCTCAGCCTTCTTCAGAAGTGAATCCGGAATAGGCTCGATATCGTACTTCGCGCCCATCGTCTCGTCGTGCCAGAGAATCGCCTTCATCTCCAACAGATCAACAACGCCCTTGAAGCCGGCCTCCTGACCAATCGGAATCTGAATCGCAACCGGGCGAGCGCTCAGGCGCTTGCGGATGGTGTCGACAGCATGCTCAAAGTCGGCGCCCATCTTGTCCATCTTGTTAATGAAGCAGATGCGGGGCACGCCGTACTTATCGGCCTGACGCCAGACAGTCTCCGACTGCGGCTCTACGCCGTGAACAGCATCAAAGCAGGCAACCGCGCCGTCCAGCACACGCAGGGAGCGCTCCACCTCGGCGGTGAAGTCAACGTGGCCAGGAGTGTCGATGATATTGATGCGAATGTCGCGCCAGGTGCAGGTAGTTGCGGCAGAGGTAATGGTGATGCCGCGCTCCTGCTCCTGCTCCATCCAATCCATCGTCGCCGTACCCTCGTGCACCTCTCCAATACGGTGCGTAATGCCCGTATAAAAGAGAATGCGCTCGGTCGTCGTCGTCTTTCCGGCGTCGATGTGCGCCATGATTCCGATATTCCGGCAACGATTTAACGGTACTTGACGAGCCACTTGTATCTCTCACTCTTGCAGGTCCACGCCTGCGGTTTGCTTGCAGATTTCATTCAGCCCGTCCACTGCCAGACAGGCGCTTCATTCAGACCAGGCCGGCCGCTAGACCAGCCCGGGGAATTACCAGCGATAGTGCGCGAAGGCCTTGTTTGCTTCGGCCATGCGATGAACATCTTCCTTCTTCTTCATCGCCGCGCCACGGCCATTGGCGGCATCGAGCAACTCATTGCTGAGCTTTTCGATCATGCCCTTCTCGCCGCGAGCCCGGCCGTAGTTCACCAGCCAGCGAATCGCGAGTGAAGTGCGGCGATCGGGATTCACCTCGATCGGCACCTGATAGTTAGCGCCGCCCACACGCCGCGTCTTAACCTCCAGCAGCGGCTTGCAGTTTTCCACGGCCTTCTTGAAGAGCTTCAGCGCTTCGTCCCCACCGCGCTGCTCCAGATTCGTCATCGCGGTATAGAAGATGGTCTGCGCCGTCGACTTCTTTCCGCCCCACATCATGGAGTTGACGAACTTCGTCACCAGCGTCGAGTTATAAACGGGGTCAGCTGCAACCTCGCGCTTCGCGATATGTCCTTTTCTCGGCATAGTTCCTTAACCTTTTATTCCGGCGAGCCTACTTCGCTCCGCCCTTTGCGCGCTTGGCGCCATACTTGGAACGGCTCTGCTTGCGGTTGGCAACGCCCACAGAATCCAGCGTGCCGCGAACCACGTGATAGCGAACGCCCGGGAGATCCTTCACACGGCCGCCGCGGATCAGCACAATCGAGTGCTCCTGCAGGTTGTGGCCGATGCCGGGAATGTACGTCGTGACTTCAATGCCGTTCGTCAGGCGAACACGCGCCACCTTACGCAGTGCCGAGTTCGGCTTCTTGGGCGTCTGGGTATACACGCGCGTGCAAACCCCGCGCCGCTGCGGCGAACCCTGCAGCGCCGGACTGGCCGTCTTATACCGCGGTGCGGTACGGCCCTTTCTGACAAGCTGACTAAATGTAGGCAAACCTGACTCCTTACGCCTTCTACAGCAAATCCTGAATTCAACCGACGCGATTTCGCAGACCGGCAACATTGTGCGAGGCAGCGGCCAGATGCAGCCCGCTGTAGCTCGCGCAAAGCCCCATTATTCTGCTTCGCGTCTGCCCTGCTTCCCTACCAGACGAGACCCACGACGGTGACCGCGCGTCTCCATGGCAATTCCGCCCTCAGATTTCCTGAGAGCCTGCCCGTAGAGCCAGCTCCGTTTCGTGTTTCCGGCCCGCATAGCCTTCCCAGGTGGAAGGTGTCGCAGGCACCGATGCGATATGCCGCAGTATCTATCCGGCCAGCGCCTAGCCCGAAAACTCCCGGGAAACGGCCGACCTCTGCGGATCAATTGCGGCGCCTGCCTAAGCACACTACTGCAGGCGCTTATTCGCGGAACCTTTTTACAATAGCAAGAGCAGTGGCCAGCGTCAATCGAAACAGGCCTGATTTTGGCAAATTTGGCCAAAAATATCTTGCTATTCCTCCGTCATGCCTATGGGACAGCTTTTCACCCTCGAGCCAGCGAAGCCCAAAGTGCTAGCATCCCTGCCATGAAGTTTGCGAATCCCCTCGCCCGCTGCTGGGTCGGTGTTCTATCTCCTTTCCTTCTTCTGTTCCCGGTTTCGCTTCCCGCACAGGCTGCAGACTCGGCCGACGGCCCACGGAGAGCCGACGCGGAAATCGGCGCGCTGGTTGGCCAACTGGAAAGGGTCCGGAATTTTCATCAGGCAGCGATCTCTCCCGATGGGGGAAAGATTGCCTGGGTAGTCGATGCTCCGGCGGGAGGAGTGAAGATTCAACTCGCCAATGCAGACAATCCCTCCTCCGCCCGCAGGATCACCGCGGCGACGAAATCCGGCATCTGCAATGAGGGCGACATCGCCTGGTCGCCGGATGGGAAGCAGTTTGCCTTCCTCTCCAACTGCAACAGCCCAGGCCAGTTCCAAATCTTTGTCGATAGCACCAGCCCAGGCCAGACTCCGCGCCAGATTGGGCAGTTGCATGGCGCCGTCCAGGGACTCCAATGGTCGCCCGATGGCAAACAACTAGGGTTCCTCTACGTGGAAGGAGCGACCCGCCAGGCCGGACCGCTCGACGCCATGAATCTTCCCTCAGGAGTTATTGGAGAAGATGGCCTTGAGATTCAACGAGTTGCGGCGATAGTAGACGCCACGGGGCAGCAGCGATTCCTGACGCCCGCAAACCTTTACATCTACGAATTTGCATGGTCGCCGGATTCGAATCAGCTCGCATATGTGGCCGCTGCGCCGCCGGGCGAGAACAACTGGTGGGTTGCGCAACTCTATGTACAGGGAATCGCCCAAATAAACGAGTCAACAAACGCGAGCCCAACTGGAGCGGGGCCAACTGGAGCGGGGTCAGCCAGCGGGACCGCTGAGATGCCCCACTCCATTCTTGACCCAAATCAGGCGGAGTCTCCCCTCCACGGCCTTCAGATTGCGGTCCCGCGATGGTCACCCGACGGCAAATACATTGCATGGATCGGCGGGTTGATGAGTGATATGGGCTCCACCGGTGGCGACATCTACCTGATGCCCTCAAGCGGAGGAGTCCCGCGAAAGCTCGCTCTTCCGGGACATGCCAACGCCTCTGCCTCCTGGATCTCCTGGAAGGATCAGGAGACTCTCGGCATTTCGCTGATCGAGGGCGGGCAGAGCGCCTTTGCTTATTTGCAAGGCGTCACGGGACAGGACGTCACCCGGCAGCAGGGCCAGGCCACTGGCATCCAGTTTCGCCTTGCCGGGACTGCGGAGGATGGCCTCCTTGAAGGCAGCCAGTCCTTTGCGCGCACTGGCGAAGCAGCCCAGATCCGCAGCTCATGGACACAGCCGCCGGAAGTATTTCTCGGCAGGTTCGGAGGCGAATTCCGCCAGATCACCCATGTCAATGACGGTCTCAAGCCGAGTTGGGGCAAGGCCGAGTCCATCACCTGGACCAGCGACGCGCCCACGGGAAGATTTGAGGTTCAGGGTTGGCTGCTGTACCCCGCCAACTATGATCCGGCAAAGAAATATCCCATGATCGTCTCGGTGCATGGGGGACCGGCTGCGGCCAGCCTGCCGCATTGGCCCGGTCTTGGTTTCAACGCCAGTATCTTTTCCGCTCGCGGCTACTTCGTTTTCTTCCCGAACCCGCGCGGCAGCTTTGGACAGGGCGAAGCCTTCACCATGGCCAATCGCAAGGACTTCGGCTATGGAGACCTGCACGATATCCTCTCCGGGGTAGACGCAATTCTTGCGCGCTATCCGGTCGACGGCGCACGCATCGGCATCACCGGCTGGAGCTATGGAGGCTTCATGACCATGTTTGCCGTCACCCAGACCCAGCGCTTCCGCGCCGCGGTCGCTGGAGCCGGCATCTCCGACTGGCAGAGCTACTACGGCGAAAACTCCATCGACCAGTGGATGCTCCCCTACTTTGGCGCCTCCGTTTATAACGATCCCGCCGTCTATGCCAGGAGCTCCGCAATCACCTTCATTCGCCAGGCAAGAACGCCTACCCTGGTGGTCGTCGGCGACCGTGACGGTGAGTGCCCCGCCCCGCAGTCCTTCGAATTCTGGCACGCGCTGCGAGCACAGAATGTGCCCACACAGCTGGTTGTTTATCCTAACGAGGGCCACCGCTTCGTCTCCCCGGAACACCGCCGGGATGTGCTGGAACGGGCAATCGAGTGGTTCGATCGCTACATGCCGGCGCAACCCTAGGACCAGAAATCGGACTGCGCCTGTGGCAAATGCGCGCCGCGGCGTGCGATCTGCATTTGCCGAAGCCTCCCCCACCTTTTACACTCAATCTCTGAGCATTCACTTGGGCCGGTCTTCGCTCCTGCGGGGACCATTCGGGTTCTCGCTACTTTTGCGGTATGACCGCCGGTTGCAGCATGGCTGCTCTGGCGGGGAGGTTTCATGCGTCGTTTTTTGATCCTGATTTGTCTGTTGTTTCTCGCTCTGCCTGCAGGCATCAACCTCGTGGGCTGCAGCACCAATAAGAATGCGCAGTTCTGCAACGGCCTCGGTTATGGCCCCAAGCGGACCGCCGTAGCGACGATCAACCTCGACCCCAAGGTCACAGGGATCTCCCTTGCGTATGGGCAAACCGCGCAGCTTGCCACGCCCACGGCCTTTAGCTGCTCCCCCGCGGAACCGGTCTCAGTCAGCCTCTTTGAATATGGCAGCACAAATCTCAAGCTGGTGGACGTCTCCCCCACTGGCGCGGTGTGCGGCGGCACCTGGAACCGTGATAGCCCGGGCGGAATCACGAACTTCACCATCTGCACTCCGCCAGCAGGTGGGTACACGCTGGACCCCAAGGATCCTAACTATGTTGGCGGTGGTGTAGCTTACCTGACGGCCAGCGCGGGCGGGGCTACCAGCAATACTGTTGCCGTATATGTGCATCCGCCGGTCTCCAGTATCTCTATCCCGACGCAGACCGCTTGCGTCTCCCAGAACCACACGCTGCCCGATCCGCTCAGCAAGGGCACGGTCGTCAAGGATCAGTCCGGCAATGTCATCGATCCCAAGTTCGTCGGCAACCTGACCTTTTCTGCAGTGAACCCGTCCATCGTTTCCATAGACACGACCGGCGTGGCCACTGCGCAGAGCCCTGGATCCACCGCGATTACGGCTACCCTTTCGCAGACCTCCAGTGCAGCGGGATATTTCTTTACCTGCCCTCCGGCTAGCATCACGCTGACCTATGCCGATGGCTCCACCAGCAAGACTGTGCAGCAGGGTTCTCCGCAGCCTCTTACGGCCGTCGTCAAGGACGTGAATAACGTCACCCTGACTGGCGTCGCGCTGCAATATACCTCGACACTTCCGACACAGGTAGCGGTCGACAGCAATGGTGTGGTGAACTCCATCTTCCCGGGCAGCGCGGCGGTAACTGCGATATGCCAACCCGGAGCCTGCAACCCCTCCCCGATTAATGAGATCGGCGTGCTGGGCAACGGCAAGCCCATTGTCAGCAACTCGGTCCAGGTAACGGCTCCGGGATTGAGCAGCAATTACCTTTGGATCAGCAGCACGGCTACGCAGAGTTTCGTTCCCGTCGATCTCACCACTGGAACGGTTGGCGCACCGATCAAGCTCCCGTATTTCCCGAACTCCATGGTGCTGAACCAATCGGGCAGCAGCCTTTACTTCGGCAGCTACCGCGAGCTGATGATCTACTCCACGCCTCTGAATGTGCTTACCAAGGAAGACATCAGCGTGCCGGGAGTCGTCCTGGCCGTAGCTCCGGACAACTCCGAGGTGGTCATCAACGACCAGTTGCGCCAGGTAATCTACCTCTACAATCCCTCCACCGGCAGCTACACCAGCTTTGGAGGAGTCGCAATCTCAGCCGCCTACACTCCGGACAGCAAGACCGTCTACATTGCCGGTTCTCAGAATCTTTACGTGCATAGCGCGTTTACCGGCTGGAGCACGTATGACATCTCGGGCAATGAGTCCCTCAGCAGCGCATGCATGTCGGGAAATAATCTCAACAGCGTCTATACGCCGCCCAGCATGCCATCCTCGCCCTACAATCCATTCTGCGGCCCCGGCCTGGCTGTCACCATACCCAGCGTTGGAGCCTTCATCAGCGGATCGCAGACGACAGCTCACGCATTCTGCCCGGACAACTCCAGCAATCCGTACTACCCCACCGCAGCAAGCGTCGCAGCCGCCACGGATAAGGTTGGCTCCACCAATGACGGCCAGCACATCATTGGCGCAACCGCCAATCCACCGCAGCTCTCGGATATCAGCGTGACCATTCCTACGGGTGCATGCCCCGCAAACAACGGGCTCACAATTCCCACGACGCTGAACCAGGCGGCGATCCCGGGCATCTCTCCCACCGCCATCCACCAGGTAGTGACCGATCCCAACTCGTCGATGGCCTTCATCACCTACAGCACCGCATCCCAAACACCCGGCGGCCTGCTGCCCTACTATCAGGTTCCCTCGCCTGGAACATTGGGGCCGCTGGGGAGCATTCCTCTCGTGGGCAATGCGACCGCCCCGCTTGTCGGTATCTTCAGTCCAGATAACAGCCTGTTCTTTACCGGCACATCGGGCGACAACCTGGTCCACTACATCGACACGAAGACGTTAACCGATATCAAGCAGATCGATCCCAAGCTGCTCGACGGGAACGGCAAGCCGGTACCCGCGGAGTTCCTCGCCGTGAGACCTCGAGCCACAACGTAAGATCGAGAGTTTCGAAACCGCTACAGTTACAGAAAAAGCCCGCCGAAATGGCGGGCTTTTTCTTGTGCTCCTATCCACGATTCTCCCTATCCTCGATCCGCGGGGAGAGTTGCTTTCGGCATCTTTTCGGTGCCTTGGCTCGGTCGCCGTGCGATGGAACAGCCCAGCAGTTGGGCCACGCACAATCCTGCCGCGAATTCTCTCCACAGATTCACATCCCTGTAATCCACCGGAGAGGCCCGTCCTGCAATCAGCAGTGCCCGGCAAAATGGTAAAGTCAAGGGATGATCAAGGGAATTACCATCGTGCGCCCCGCCAGCACACATGCCAGCTTTGACCGGCTGGCCAGCTTCTTTTCGTTGCTGGGCTTTGAGCCCGGCAAGGGCTGGGAAAATGACTCGAGCCGAAGCGCTCCGTTTCTTGCCCCGATCGGCAATCTGGAGTTTGTAGATGGGACGCTTCCCGCGACTGCGGAGATCCTCATCGAAGTTACCAGCATCGATTCGGTCCACGCCCTTGCAGCCAAATGGCTCGCGCAGGCCGGGGATGACGAAGGCTCCCGCATCACGCCAGTTACGGCAACACACTGGAAATCGCGCATGTTTACCGTGGAACCGGTTCCCGGCGTGCCTTTTGCCTTCTGGGAATGGGAGGACGTGCTGCACGGCAAGCCGGTGGCAGTCGAAGGCGATCTATCGGCAGCAGGCATGCGTTTCGCGATCGTCGTGGCTCGCTGGAACGCGGTTATCACGGATCGCCTGCTTCAGGGCGCACTCGATGGCCTCCTCCGCAGCGGAGCGCAGAAAACCGACATAGAGATCGTTCGCGTACCCGGCGCCTGGGAGATTCCCTCGGCCGCCCGTGCGCTTGCAGAGGCGAAGCAGACCGATGCCGTCATCACCCTTGGCTGCCTGATTCGCGGAGAAACTGCGCACTATGAGGCCATCTACAATGAAGTTTCTCGCGGAATCGGCCAATCGCAGCAGGAAACCGGTATCCCCCACGCCTTTGGTGTGCTCACTTGCGAAACGCTGGAGCAGGCCCTGAACCGGGCCGGAATCAAGGCCGGCAACAAGGGCTTTGAAGCCGCCATGGCCGCCATCGAGATGGTCTCGCTGCATCGCAAACTGGCAGCAAAGGCAGGCCAATGACCACTACTGGCTCCCGACGCAAATCCCGCGAACTCGCCATGCAGATGCTCTTCCAGGCGGACATCGGCAAACAGACGCCCGATGAGGTCCGCGAGACCTTCTGGCAGGCGCGCGAAGAGATTGAGAGCGATACTCGCGGCTTTGCGGAAGACATCTTCCGCGTGGCCTCCTCGCGAGAGGAGGAGATCGACCAGCTCATCGAAAGCCACTCCGCAAACTGGCGCCTGGCTCGCATGCCTGCGGTCGATCGCAACGTGCTGCGTAGCGCCGTGGCGGAGATGCTCGGATTCCCAGGAACACCCGCCCCCATCATCATCAACGAGGCACTGGAGATCGCGCGCCGCTATTCTGCACCCGAATCCATCCAGTTCCTCAACGGAGTGCTCGATGCCATTGCCCGTGACCGGCTGAAGTCGTAGACTCAGCCGAATCGCTTCCGGCGGGCAATTTCGCTCCACAGCGGGATTACGCTCAAAATTACCGGAGCCGCGGGGATCTATGTCCTTTGAGAACCTCCAACTTGAGCTGCAACCACCTCTGGCAATCGTCACCCTCAACCGTCCGCGCGTGCTCAACGCTCTCAACCGGCAGACCCTCGATGAACTCGAAGCCGCGTTTCGGGAGCTCACCAGCGATGACACAATTCGCGTCATCCTGCTCACGGGTGCGGGAGAGAAGGCCTTTGCCGCCGGTGCGGATATTTCAGAGCTGGCCAATCTCTTGGCGGAAGAAGGTCAGTGGCTTGCGGCCCGCGGCCACGCGATACTCAATCAAATAGAGCATTGCGGGAAACCCGTCATAGCCTGCGTCAACGGGTTTGCGCTGGGCGGTGGATGCGAACTCGCGATGGCCTGCAGCCTGCGGCTGGCCGCCGATACGGCGCACCTGGGACAGCCGGAACTGAAGCTTGGCCTCATCCCGGGCTACGGCGGTACGCAAAGGCTTCCTCGCCTGGTGGGCAAGGGAGCGGCGCTTAAGATACTGCTCACTGGCGCAACCGTTTCCGCAAACGAGGCTCTCCGCATCGGTCTGATCGACGAAGTTGTTCCTGCGGCGGAGCTGCTGCCGCGCGGCAGGGCACTCGCCAATACCATGGCCCAGATGGCTCCTCTGGCAGTCCGCGCATGCCTCGACGTCGTGCATCGTGGATACGATCTACCGCTCGACGAGGCGCTCGCGATTGAAGCCTCGGGGTTCGGCTACTGCTGCGGAACCGAAGACAAAGCGGAAGGAACCAGGGCATTTCTGGAAAAACGCGCACCAGTATGGAAGGGGCTATAACGCCTCCTGCGCAGCGCATCGTGCAAGCAGGCTCTTCCCTTGATATGCTTGCTCTCGTGTTCCCGATACGATTTACCCTGTCTCCTTGGCCCTGCCGCGTTTCCCCTGCCCGTGCAACGATTCTGGCGTGTCTGCTGTCGCTGACGATAGCCGGATGCTCGAAAACCGGAGGGCATGTCTCCGTCCCGTCTCTGACCCAACCGGAATCGCCGGAAGCGGTGCAGGCGCGTGCCGCACGGGACACGGCCCGCCAGGAACTGGATCAGATTCCCCCGCCTTCCAAGAGCCTTTACCTCGCGGTGCGCAGCCAGGAAGGCTGGACCAATCCGTTTTTGACGGTGGATAAGGACATCCTGACGCTACGGATCATCCTGCCCGATGCCAACCCCAGCCCCATGGGCCAGGGCGGGCTGTTACGCCCCTCCAGCGCCCGCAAACAGACGGTACAGATTCGCCTTACAGAGTTGCCCAAGGCTCTCACAGCCCTGCCTCCCGAGGCGTGGCCCTATGGACGCGTGATCGCGGTCGCGGAAGCCCCCACAACGGACAAGGCCGTGCGCCCGGAGATTCGACGCAAGATGGAAGCGACCATCCAGGTGCTCAATGATCTCGGAATCGTGGTCGATGAGTGGTCCGGACCCGGCGGCGGATTTCTGCGGTAAAACGCCTCGAATCAGGCCGCTTGCCTCAACCGGCCTGATTGCGAGGGCCACTGGCGGGCCCTCGCAATGCGCTCTCAATACCCATCCACCGCAACGTTATGAAGCGGTTCTCCCTTGATATATCGCGCCACCTGCTCGCCAGCAAGCCGCATCGGCCGCTCGAGAAATCGAGGACTGGCTCCGCCAATATGGGGAGTGAGCAACAGGTTGGGAGCCTTCCATAACGGATGCCCCAGCGGAAGCGGCTCGGGATCGGTCACATCCACGGCAGCGCGAATCTTCCCGGCATTCAGCGCCGCAACCAGCGCATCGGTCACCACCACCGGGCCGCGGGCCGCGTTTACCAGCAATGCACCCTGCTTCATCAGCGCAAGCTCTTCGCTGCCAATCAGACCAGTCGTCTCCTGGGTCAGCGGCACAATCAGCACCACCACGTCGGCGGAGGGCAAAAGCTCGCGCAGGCGGGAGACAGGTTCCACCCCTTCGCGGCCATGACGCGCTACCCGCACGATCTCCACCTCGAAGGGCTGGAGACGCGCTTCAATCGACCGCCCAATGGAGCCGTAGCCCACAATCATCACTCTCATGCCGGCAAGCTCCTCCTCCTGCACCGGCGGATAGAAGGCCTGCTGGAGCTGGTGGATCTGATGAAAATGCTGATCTGCCTCGCTTCGACGTCTCCAGTCTCCGGAGCGCTGGATGTCGTCATAAAACGGAAGATACTTCAGCATCGCCAGGATTGCCGTCACTGCCCACTCCGACGTTGGCACATTGTGAGCGCCCTGCGCGTCGCAGAGCGTAATGCCTGGAGGCAGCATCTTCAAAAGCACGTCCACACCAGCCCACATCGCCTGCACGACCTTGACTCCGACGAGCTGCGGATACATGGCCTTTACTTCTTTAGGAAAGAGAGGAGGAATCCAGAAGTCCACGTGCGTTCCAGCTTCGGGTACTGGCGGAAGGCGCACAATCTCCGCCTCACTCGGGAAAAACTTCAACCACTGAGAATCGAATACCTCAGGCACACCAACGCGAACCATGGTTCTCTCCCCAAAATAAAGAATGCTTTCTTCTGACGATACTAATTCCTGCTGGAACTACACTGCAGCAATTCCGGCGGACTTCTGTTGGCGCATCTCGTAGGCGCTCCTGATAGAAGAGCCCCAAGCAGGATTTGCAAGGCCCGAACTGTACAATGAAGATAGTGAGAATCTTTTTTCCCTTCCCGCTGCTCCCCTTTGCACTTCTTGTTCTTGCCTCGGTATCGCCGGCAAATGCCTGGGCTCAATCCGAGACTGAAGTGGTCGCATTGACCCTACCCGACGAACCCACGCCGCAAGCATCTTCCTCCCAAACGCCGCAAAGCGAAGCCGAGAAGCGGCAGCGGGAGCGCGAACAGTCGGAAAAGGACGTGAAGGCAGCGGTGCACCAGAGACTTCTTGGTGTGATCCCAAACTACAACACCTATAACGGAGAGAACGCCGCTCCACTGAGCGCAGGACAAAAGTATCGGCTGGCATTCAAGAGTTCGGTAAACCCGTTTCAATTCGTGGTCGCTGGTCTGTCAGCCGGCTTCGCCCAGGCCACCGATGATTTTGATGGATATGGCCAGGGAACCGAAGGTTACGCCAAACGCTACGGTGCTGCTTACGCGGACAGCTTCGACGGCACCATCATCGGAAACGCGGTCTTTCCTGCGCTCCTCCATCAGGACCCGCGCTACTTCCGCCTCGGCAAGGGCAGCGCGATGAAGAGGGTACTGTACTCGATTGAAACTACCGTGAGATGCAAGAGCGACAGCGGCAAATGGCAGGCGAACTACTCGAATGTGCTGGGAAACCTTGTCGCGGGAGGCATCTCGAATCTCTACTATCCCTCTGCGGACCGCGGTTTCGGGCTCACCGTCGAGCGCGCACTCGTTGTAACGGCAGAGGGCAGCCTGGGCTCTCTCTTCGTGGAGTTCATGCCAGACATCCAAAATCGCTGGCGCAGGCACAAAGCCAGATCGACTGCGCAAGAATCAACGACACAACCCTGAGGCCTCCACTTTGATCTCCCGGCTGGAACAGCGATAATGGAACTTAACCCTTATTTCATTCCTGATTTCAACCTATGACATCGTTGACCGCGGGTGAGATACTTCGCACTTCTCAGTCCTGGTTCGACAGACTCTTGACGTCCGGAAGGCGAACGCTTCTCGTCCAGGGAGCCAAGACAGGACTCGCTGCCGGGCTCTGCTACTGGCTCTCGCTTCGATTCGGGCTGCATGAAGGCTATTGGTCCGCCATCAGCGCCATCATCGTTCTGCAGTCCAATGTCGGCTCCACGGTCACCGCATCGCGGGATCGCTTTATCGGGACAGCCATAGGAGCGGTGCTTGGCTTTCTCGCCTCCCCATGGCAACGGCACCCTGCAGCTTACGCTGTTACGATCCTGATCGCACTGCTCGCATGCGGCCTTCTGAACCTGAAGAACAGCTCCCGGCTCGCCGCCGTCACCATCACCATCGTCATGCTGGTAGAGCGCAACGGGTCGCATTGGACGATCGCTCTCAATCGCGTGATCGAGGTCATTATTGGAATTTTTGTAGCCCTCGCCGTATCGGTATTTGTGCTTCCCCGGCGAGCGCGACAGCACCTGCAAACGGGGCTGAAACGGGAATTCGAGGCGCAGGCCATATTGTTTGAAGCCACCCTTCGCGGGTTCGGCGGCACGCTGCCCGAAGATCTGCAACTCAAGAGAGAGACGGTCTCATCGCTACGGCTCTCGAACGAGCAACTGCTACGCGCCGCGCGCAATGAGCCTGCCAGCGGGCCGGCCTCTATCGAAGGACTCTCACTCCTCTCCGAGTTCGGACGATCCATCTTTGACGCGCTGCTCGCGCTCGAGGTCGCTGTACGAGAGAGCTGCCACGATCAATATGGAGCGCGGCTGGAGCCGGAACTGCACCATCTGATCCTTGGCATCAATCAAAGCTTCAAGCTGCTCGCGGAATGTGTTGGATTGTGGCGTTTCGATCTGCGCCGCACTGGCCTGGATCTGGAACGAGATGTCTTAGCTCTGCAGGCAAAGGTTCTTGAAATACGCCACACCAGCATCACTTTTCCATTGGATGAGGTATTGCGTGCGTACGCGGTACAACTGAACTTGAAGCACATCGCCCAGCTGCTGCGAGCAGCGCGGCATGATGCGCAGGATGCAACCGGCGGTCAGGACCGCTAGATTCTCCGCATGCGGGAGGTGTACGAAGGCACTACTTGACGAATTCCCGCAATGCCTCTAACCCTGATTCGATAGTTTCCAGCGGAACCGAAAAGCCGAAGCGCACATGTCCTTCGCCCTGACCTCCGAAGACGACGCCCGGAATGGTCGAGACATGCGCCTTCTCCAGCAGGATGCTCGCGGCTTTGTGGCTGTCCTTGTTGATCCTGGCGACAGACGGAAAAGCATAGAACGCACCCGCCGGAATGGGGCACTCCAAACCAAGTTGATTCAGGCCGCTCACCAGCAAATCGCGCCTGCTGCGATACTCTTCGCGCCTTGCGGCTAGCTGGCTTTCCGGAATTTGCAACGCCTCCAGCGCAGCCCACTGAGATGGAGTGGAAACTCCATTCGTCGAATAAAGCACCAACTTGCGCAGGCCGGTCATCAGGGGTTCAGTGGCCACTGCGTATCCCACCCTCCAGCCCGTCATGGCGTAGGTCTTGGAAAATGTAAAGGTCGAAATCGTCCTCTGCGCCATCCCAGGCAGCGATCCTATTGAAAAGTGCTCCCCGTCATACACCAGATCTTCATATGCCTCATCGGCAATCACGACCAGGTTGCGGCTGCGGGCAAAGGCCGCTACCTCCTCTGCCTCGGCGCGAGTGAAGACCACACCCGATGGATTCTGCGGTGTGTTGTAGTAAATGGCTCGCGTGTGTGGAGTGGAGAACTGCTCCAGTGTTGCTCTCAGCCCATTGCGCCGCGCTGTTGCCGTCGGAACCAGAAGCGCCCGCGCCTGCGCCAGCGTCACCATGTCGCGTATCGGCGTCCAGAACGGCGAGAAGACCAAAACATCATCTCCAGGATCCAGCACCGCCTGAAACGCGATATACAGCGCATGCGCGCCGCCGGTGGTCAGGATGACATTCTCCGCCTGCACATCCATGCCATTCCTGCTCCGCAACTTGAGCGCGAGCGCCTCACGCAGCGGGGCTACGCCAGAGGATGGCGCATACCTCGTCCGGTTCTCAACCAGCGCTCGGACCATTCCATATTTCACCAGCTCGGGAGTCTCAAAGAACGGCTCACCGCCGTGGAACGCATGGACGGTCTTACCCTGCTCCCGCAGTTCCATCACCTTGTTGCGCACAACGACAATTTCAGAGAAGCCTACTTCATCCAGCCGCTTTGCCAGTCGAATCGGTTCCTTGGGCATTTCGATCTCCGGCCCCAACGATAGAGACTCCCTGCCGGGAAATACAACTCCTAAACGCAACTCTGTCGATTGCGGCAAGGCTGCTCATGGGTGGTATCCTTGCCCGGATGCGCCGTGAAGTCCTGTGGTATCTGATTGCCGTTGCCTGGTGGGTGGACTCCGCTCTCGCCTGGCGCCATCACCATCAACGTCCGGCTGTCCTCGCCTTCATCTTTGCCTGCTGCTTCTTCATGGTCGGCTTTGCGTTGCGACGGAGGGCGCGCTTCTGCAGGTAATATCAGGTCTTCAGAACTCCGGTATAGATCGCCATGCCGGCCACGGCGTCTACGCCGATCGCATCCAGTGCATCGATCTCAGACTGTTCGCGAATGCCGCCCGCCGCAATCAACTGACGCTTCGTCTTCGCGCGCAACTCCACCGCGATGTCGTAAGGAAAGCCCTGCATCGTGCCTTCCTTATCGATGTGTGTATACAGGAAAGCGCCGCAATACGGCTCCAATGCGGAGATCGCATCGGCAGCCGTCAGTTCTACGCTCTCTGTCCATCCTTTCACTGCCACGCGGCCTTGCTTGGTGTCCACTCCGGCAACCACATGCTCCCCGCCGACTGCGTTTGCCAGGGATTCCGCAAAGTCCACATTCACCAGTGGAGCGTCCTCTGCCGAACCCGCGGATCGAAAGAGCGCCGACCCGACAATCACCCGTTTAGCCCCTGCTGCCAGCACGTTGCGCGCTTTATCGATGCTCGAGATGCCGCCACCCACCTGGCACGGCAACTCGTGAGCGATGCGTTCAATCAATGCCCGGTTCTCACCCTTTCGCATGGCCGCATCGAGATCGATGAGCTGCACCAGCGGATACGCGCGGAACCGCTCAATCCAATAACCGAAATCGTCGAACGCAAGCTTCAGCTTTTCGCCATGAACCAGTTGGACAATCCTGCCACCCATCAAATCGATTGAAGGAATCAGCATGGGAGCCTCACAGGAATCCCTTCCATCGCAAGCTCCTGCTTCAGCGCTCTCGCATCCGAAACTCCAAAGTGGAAGATGCTTGCGGCCAACGCAGCATGTGCCTTGCCTCTGCGGAATACGTCCGCGAAGTGTTGCGCCGTCCCCGCCCCGCCGGATGCAATCACGGGAATCTGAAGCGCCTCGCTGACACACGCCGTAAGCTCGCAGTCAAAGCCGGCCCGCGTGCCATCGGCATCCATCGAAGTCAGCAGTATTTCACCTGCACCGCGCTGTTCGGCCTCACGTGCCCAATCGAGCAGCTTGCGACCAGTCGATTTGCGGCCACCATGCACAAATACCTGCGCCTCGGTGACCGGGTCCGCGGCCGCGGGATCTCGACGCGCATCAATTGCCACGATCACAGCCTGCGCTCCAAAACTTCGTCCGATTTCGTCGATAAGCTCGGGCCGGGCCAAAGCCGCCGAGTTAATGCTTACCTTGTCCGCACCTGCGTCAAACACCGCCGCGGCGTCGTCCGCACTGCGAATGCCTCCGCCAACGGAAAACGGAATGAAAAGCTCTTTTGCCGTTCGCCGTACCGTCTCCAGCAAGGTGCCGCGTCCTTCATGCGTCGCGGTTATGTCGAGCAACACAATTTCGTCCGCACCTTCGCGTGCATGACGGGCGGCCAACGCAGCAGGATCACCCGCGTCGACCAGATCCACAAACTGCACGCCCTTGACGACGCGTCCGTCGCGGACGTCAAGGCATGCAATCACTCTCTTCGTCAGCATCTCTTCACAGCTCCACAAAGTTCTTTAAGATCCGCATTCCTGCGGTGCCGGACTTCTCAGGATGGAATTGCACGCCCATCACATTGTCCCGCTCTACTGCCCCGGTGAAGGGCTCTCCGTACTCTGTAACGGCCACGGTATCTTTTATGACAGGCGCCCGGTACGAATGCGTGTAGTAGACGAACTCTCCCTCATTTATCTGCGCCATCAACCGCGATCCCGGACGAACGCTGATCGAGTTCCATCCCACATGCGGAACCTTCGCACCGGCGGGAAAGCGTTCGCACATTCCGCTGAAGATGCCCAGGCCCTTGTCATCAGGAGCTTCGGTGCTGCCTTCAAAGAGCCACTGCAACCCGACGCAGATTCCGAGGAACGGAACTCCGCGCGCGATGCTGTCTCGCACGGCCTCACTCAGTCCCTGCTCCTGCAGCAGCCTGGTCGCTGCAAAATGCCCTACCCCCGGCAGGATGACCTTACTTGCCTTGCGCACCTCGTCGGGATCCGCCGTCACGGTTGCCCCAGCATGGAGCGCGCTCAGCGCCTTCATCACGGAGGTTAGATTCCCGGCTCTGTAATCGATCACTGCGATCATTGCAAAATCTCCCAACTCCTGAATCCACCAGGCACTAAAGCAGCCCCTTCGTGCTGGGAAGCATTTCGCCCAATTGCTTATCTCGCGAACATGCAGCCCGTAGGGCGCGAGCAAAGGCTTTGAACAAGGCTTCAATCTTGTGATGGCTGGAGCGGCCATACATCACCTTCACGTGGACATTGGCGCGTGCGCCACGAGCAAAACCCTCGAAGAAATCCTCGACAAGCTCGCTCTGCAGATCCCCGACAAGCCGGGCCTTGACCTTTGTCTTCACCGAGCAGGCGACCCGCCCGCTCAAATCAACGGCAGCAATGCCCAGCGTCTCATCCATAGGCATCAGAAAATATCCTGCGCGCAGGATTCCCTTCTTGTCACCGATGGCCTTGTCAAAGGCCTCACCGAGCGCGATCCCCACGTCTTCCACGGTATGGTGCTGATCCACGTCAAGGTCGCCATCACATTTCAGATCAAGGTCAAACGCGCCATGCCGCGTCATTAATTCCAGCATGTGATCAAAAAAACGGATGCCGGTCGCTACGTTGTACTTTCCCGAACCCTCTACCGTCAGTTGCAGGGAAATCTTCGTCTCGTTCGTCTTGCGTTCAATCGACGCAGTTCTCTTCGCCTGCTTCGCGGACTTTGCTGATGCTCGCGGTGCCATTCCTGATCCTCTCTCTTGCCGCAATCTCTTTGCTACTTCGACCACTGGATCTCTTCCAGGCTTGCACGAAAAGCGCCGATGGCCTGCCGCATCTGTTCTCGCGTTCCCACCGTCACACGCACACAGCCATCGCAGCCAGGATCCGCGGACCTGTCGCGCACGAGCACGCCTCGCCTATGCATTGCGGCCACAAAGTCCTTATGCTTCACTCCGATGCGAGTCAGCACGAAGTTGGCCTGGCTCGGCCACCAATGCACTCCCAGTTCATTCAGCCCGCGCTTGAACTCTTCCCGTGCTCCACAGACCTCTTCCACATACCACTCAAGATAGGCCGTGTCCTCCAAGGCAGGAGGTAAACACGCTAGAGCCACCGAGTTCACGCTATAGGGTGAAATCACCCTTCGGATCCACTGCATGTTCTCCCGCGTTCCCGCCAGCAGTCCCAACCGCAGACCCGCGAGGCCATACGCTTTTGAGAACGTTCTCGCCAGCATCAGATTTGGCACTGTACCGATTAAATCGGCAACCGTCTCACCAAAAAAGTGGAAGTAGGCTTCATCCACCAAAACAATGGCGTGCGGCGCTCTTGCAGCAATGGCAAGAATCTCTTCCCGCGACACCGTTGTTCCTGTAGGACTGTTCGGGTTGGCGATAGCAATTATTTTGGTTGATGGAGTAATCGCCGCAAGCAGCCGCTCTGCGGGGAATGCAAAATCCTCCCCTGCCTGCACAGTTACCGCCCGTCCATCCGTGCCAGAGGCATACACCTCATACATGGTGTACGTGGGAACAGGCAGCAACATCTCGTCTCCAGCGTCCATGTATGTCCCGCAGAGAACGTGAATTGCCTCGTCCACGCCGTTGGTCAACACTACCTGCTCCTGCTTCAGACCAAGATGAGTAGCGGCCGCGGCCTCTACCGTCTCGCGTTCGGGGTACTTCGTCAGGTCGCTGGCGGCAATCCGTTCCAGCAGCTTTAGAACCGCAGGCGAGCACGCAACCGTGTTTTCGTTGAAGTCCAGCCGCAAGGAGTCACGCCCACCAAGCGGCGGATGATACTCCTTCATAAGCCGTACCGCTCGCCGAGGTGACGGCCCGGTCATCGTTTCCCTATCAACCACGAACGCCTCGCGCGCGGATAGCTTCCGCATGCCCTTTCAGACCCTCCGCCTCTGCCAAGGCAATGGCAGCAGGTCCCAACTCGCGCAATCCGTCGCGCGTATACCGCTGAACGGTTATCACCTTGAGGAAATCCAGCACACTCAATCCTCCTCGAACTCGCGCCATCGTACCCGTTGGCAAAGTGTGATTTGGACCCGAAACGTAATCTCCCATCGGCTGCGGAGAATACCGTCCGACAAATACGGAGCCTGCATTCCGCACCCATTTCAAATCAGAGTCCGAATCGATAGTGAGATGTTCAGGAGCCAAACGGTTCGTGATCTCGCGGGCCACTTCAACCGTTGGCGCAAGCAGCACAAATCCATTCTTGCGCAAAGACTGACGCGCAATCGAATTCGCTTTCGCCCGCTTGCTCACTTCGTCAATTACATTTTTGGCAAGTGGGTCCGCAGTTGTTACAAATAGGGCGAGCGCCTCCGGGTCATGCTCGGCCTGGGCAACCATATCGGAGGCAATCGCGGCGGCATTCCCCTTTTCGCTGGTTACAACAATTTCTGTCGGGCCGGCCAACATATCGATGCTGCAATCGAAGGCCACCAGCTTCTTCGCGGCCGTCACATAAAGATTTCCCGGACCTACAATCTTGTCGACGCGAGGAAGGCTCTCGGTTCCGTAGGCAAGAGCAGCAACTGCCTGTGCTCCCCCAATCCGATAGAAGTGCTCCACGCCCAGCATCCATGCTGCTGCCAGCGTTTCCCGCGCAGGACGCGGAGAGACTACGACGATCCGCGACACGCCCGCTACCTGTGCCGGAATCACCGTCATCAAAAGCGTGGATGGAAGCGGATAGCGGCCGCTCGGCACGTAGCAGCCAGCCGCCTCCACCGCGCGAACCGTCTGCCCTGTCATCAGTCCGGAAGCGGGCGAAAAGCTCCAGTCAACCGGCATCTGCCGCTTTGCAAAGGCGCGGATGTTAGCCGCTGCAACCTCAAGCGCCTGTTTTAGTGCATCCGGGGTTTCCTCCCACCCCTTTTGCATCTCTTCCCGGGAGATTCGTAACTGTAACTGTTTCGAGGCTCCATCGAACTTCACCGCATAACGCCGCAGTGCGGCATCTCCACCGCTGCGAACATCGGCGACAATCTTGCGAACGGCGGGCAGCACCGATTCGCTCGCTGCCACCCGCCGACCTTCAAGTTCCTTCAGCAGCCGCTCAGCTCCGCGGCTGCCCACCTTGACCAGCTTCATAGTTCCTTCCGTTACAGCACAACTTTGTTCAGTGGGAACTCTACAATCCCGGTCGCGTTGGCAGCCTTCAGCCGGGGAATGACATCGCGCACGCTTCCCTCTTCGAGGATGGTGTTCACTGCCACCCAGTCGGGATTGCTTAGAGTGGAAATGGTTGGCGAATTCAACGCAGGAAGAATCGACAGTATCTGGGGAAGGTTCTTTGTCTCAACATTCAGCATCAGCCCAACCTGACCCTGCGCGGCAATAGCTCCGTTGAGCATCAGTGCGAGGCTATCGATCTTCTCCTTCTTCCACGGATCCTTGTACGCGCTGCGATTCGCGATCAGGCGCGTTTCGCTTTCCAGAACCGTATCAATAATGCGCAGTCGATTGGCCTTGAGCGAACTGCCAGTCTCCGTCACCTCTACGATCGCGTCTGCAAGGGTTGGCGGCTTTACTTCCGTCGCTCCCCAGCTGAACTCGACTCGAACGGGCACGCCCTTTGCCGCAAAGTATCGCTTGGTTACCTCTACAAGTTCCGTGGCGATGATCTTGTCGGCAAGATCCTCTGCTTTCTGATACGGCGAGTCTTCCGGCACCGCAAGCACCCAGCGCACCTTGCGGCGGCTCTGCTTGGCATAGGTGAGGCTGGTTACGCTCTGCACGTCGAGACCACTCTCCACCACCCAGTCAATGCCCGTAAGGCCCGCGTCAAGCGCACCGTGATCGACGTAGCGCGCCATCTCCTGCGCGCGGATCAACATGCATTCGATCTCAGAATCGTCGATGGAGGGAAAGTAGGAACGGCCGTTAGAGTAGATATTCCAGCCCGCTTGCTGGAAGAGTGCAATCGTCGCATCCTGCAGGCTGCCTTTGGGGATTCCCAGGCGAAGTTTGTTTGCCATTACGAATTCTCCTTTGCCGATGCTGCCGTGGATACTGCAAGCGGACGTGTGAAGCAACTCACGGTACCTTCGTGGCAAACCAACCCATCGCCCTCAACCTCTACCAGAAAGAGCAAGGTGTCCTGATCGCAATCCGTCGAGGCCTGGACCACACGCAGACGGTTGCCGCTGGTTTCGCCCTTCATCCACAGTTTCTGGCGCGTTCGGCTCCAGAAAGTTACATAGCCGGTCTCCAGCGTTTTGTTGTAGCTGGTCTCGTTCAGGAAGCCAACCATCAGTACTTCCTTCGTTTTCGCATCCTGCACGATTCCGGGGACGAGGCCATCCATCTTGCCGAAATCGATCTTCTCTTCGATATTGCTCATCGCACATCCTATTCTGGTTAGTTAGCTCACATGGTCTGCGCCGCGCATCGCCGGAGAAACAAAAAGCCCGCCGGCGTGGTTCGCGTCGGCGGGCTTTCTTTGATCCCTTGGTCTGGCTGGTTTTTACAAGCCAGAGGAGTCCGCCGACACGTTCGTCACGTGATGATGGTGGGCATGACGATGGTGTGTGCGGATCTGCATATCTATATAAAACCTAACTCTCCCACGGTTCGCTGTCAACTTTTTCTCTCGCGCCACCTGGAGGAACTAAACTGGAGGAAATTCCCATCCCCTACAGGAGCCGCATCCCGAAATGCATGAGCCTCCCCGCCACCTTCCGAGATTCGTATTTTCGCGAACCGTGTACGCCACCGCTCTGGCATTTGCTTTTCTGGCGCTTGCTTTTTTATCGCCTGCTGGGGAACAAGAACTCGCTGCGCAAAGCATCAACGATCAGCCCCCTGCGCGCATTGTCCGTCCACCCGCGCCGCAAGTAGACATTAACCGCGCCACAATTGCTCAGTTGACCCGTGTCCATGGCATCACGCCGAGCTACGCACAAAGAATCATCAACGGCCGCCCCTATGCCAACAAGGGCCAATTGAAGACGAAGGCCATCCTTCCTCCACAGGTGTATGACGCGGTGAAGGACCGTCTTATCGCGCACCATATCCACTGAGATTTTCGTGCAGGACTCGCCAAATCAGATGAGCTGCTTCGTAAGTGCGCCAAAATTCGATGGGTTGCGTACAATTGCCAGTTAACAATACAGGGATCTACACAGGATCCACAGAGACTGCAATTCTCGTGTGCTTCCAATTGCCATTGCGCGCGGGAGCAGTCGAGTCGTACCACCCGTAGCATGGAGCCTTCGATGAAGCCAGAATTCACCCGCCGCCAGTTTCTCCGGTCCTCCGCCGTTGCCGCCGCAGCCGCAACCACCATCGGCACACATGCAGTCCCGCTCGCGGCACAAACGCCAGTCGACCAGGGTGAAAGCGGCAAAGATCCGGTTCGCTTTGCGATCATCGGCGTCGGCATGCAGGGGTCCGGGCTCCTCACACACTCGGTTGCATTGCCGGGTACGCGATGCATTGCCGCCTGCGACCTTTATGATGAGCGCCATACCCTTGCCCGCGAGATTGCCGGCCCCGAGATCCGAACCACACGCCAATATCACGAATTGCTGGACGACAAGAACATCGAATGCCTGATCGTTGCGGTTCCAGATCACTGGCATAAGACACTCGTGGTGGACGCAGTCAAGGCCGGCAAGGATGTCTACTGCGAAAAGCCTATGTCGCATAGCATTGCCGATGGAGCATCCATGGTTGCTGCCGCGCATAGCTCCGGGCGCATCGTTCAGGTTGGTTCGCAGCGCGTCAGCTCGGCTCTTTTTGGCAAGGCTCGGGAACTCTTCAGCAGCGGAGCGATCGGCGATCTCATCTCCGTCGATCTCTCTCTGGGCGCAACAGCCCCAGCGGCGCGTGGGAGTATCCGCCTCCTCCCGGGCTCTCTTCCGCAAACCTCGATTGGGATACATGGCTGGGGAGCGCGCCGAAAAGGCCCTTTGATCCCGACATCTTTGCACGCTGGCGTTGCTGGCGGGAGTATGGCACAGGTGTCGCCGGAGATCTCATGGTGCATCTGCTCAGCGGCATGCAGTACATCACCGGCATCAATCAGATTCCCGATGAAGCCTCTGCCATGGGAGCCACCGCGCGCTGGAAGGATGGCCGCAATATGCCGGACCTGCACATGTCACTCTTCCGCTATGGAACGGTACTGGTGTCGGTACGGCTCACGCTCGGCACCGATACGCCGGAGACAACGCGCATCCTGGGATCGCGCGGGATCATCGAGATCGTCAATGGTGTTCTCACCTGCACGCCCCAGCGCGGCATCGACACCTCGCCCAGCTACTACACCAGCAGCTATCCGCTTGCCATGCGCAAGGCGTATGAGCAGCAGTGGCATGCCGAAAATGACACTATCCTGGCCGAAGCGCCACTCAACCTGGCCACAACGTATCACGGAGCGGCGCACGACGACGTTACGCCCCATCTCCGGAATTTCTTCTCCTCAGTAAGAAGCCGGAAGCCCGTAGTTGAGGATGCGCTTTTTGGACACCATGCGGCAGCAGCCTGCCACATGGCTAACCTCTCTTACTTCCATGGCAAGCCCATCTCCAAGGCCGAGGCGCTGAAAGGCATCCCGGCGTAAAAGCGCCCTAAACTCACTGTGCGCCGGAACGCAGCTTCCACACGATCTGGCGCAGCATCCCCAGCCACACCTCCGGATCCTGCGATCGCATATCCATGCGCCGAACCAGCCGCCGCACTCTTTCTTCAACATCGACGGGGACCGAGCCGCCTATATACCCGCTGCTGTCGAGCGCCTCCAGCAGCACGCCCGTCACCCGTTCCACTTCATCCACCGAGGCGTACTTCTCCAGTGCCTCAGTTTGTTCTGCCGCGATCCTGCACCCGCGCGCGATCTCATACAGACACACCGCAACCGCCTGCCCCAGGTTCATGGAGAGATGCTCCTGGCGAGTTGGAATATGCATCAACCAATGGCAGTGGCTGAGGTCTTTGCTGGAGAGTCCTGTCTTCTCCGATCCAAACAGCAGCGCAACCCGGCCCGAGCGCATCCGCTCACGAATGAGGGGAGCCCCTTCCTCCAGGTCACGCAGCGGATGCTGGAGTTCGCGCTTCCCTGCTGCGGTGGTGCCCACTACCAGAGTGCAATCGGCAACTGCCTCGGCTACACTCTTGAACTGCTCCGCCTCCGCCATTACCGCGGATGCGCCCACCGCCGAGCGCGCCTCGCGAAAGGACGGATCATAAGGGTTCACGACTCGCAGGCGCAGAAATCCGAAATTACTCATGGCACGTGCAGCCGCACCCATGTTCAATGGATTGCGCGTCGCCACCAGAACCACTAGAAGTTGATCGAATTCATCCAAGACAGACAAGATTCTACGACAGCGAGGAGTGATTAAGGCACCCATAAGGAGAACCCGGAACGAAAAGCCTGCATCATACGGATGGGCAAGTGCCAGAGATACTGGTTGGTCCCTGTCGTTGGCGGCCTATCTTCGCTCGCATTTCTATGTGAACTTAGGCTGCGCGATCTTACCTGCACAACCGCAACTACCAGAAAGAGGATGCTCATGCAGAAACAAGATAGGAACCATAAGAAAGCTACATCGCTATGTCTCGCCATCGCCTCGTTGTCACTGCTTATGCCCGTAGCCGCAAAAGCGGCGAATAACTCAAAAGAAGTGGAGCGGGTCAAGGAATCGGGCGTGGTGATGAAAGAACTGGTCAACGCCGACAACAGTATTCCGCTGGATATCCTGCGCAAAGCAGAGTGTGTCATCATCCTGCCGTCCGTCAAGAAAGCGGCATTCATCGTCGGTGGTTCCTATGGTCGAGGGGTAATGACCTGTCGTAGTGGAGCGAACTTTACAGGAAGATGGAGCGCTCCCAGCATGATGCAATCTATGGGCGGAAGCTTGGGATTCCAGATCGGCGGTCAGGCCACAGACTTTGTCATCCTCGTCATGAACGATAAAGGAGCGAAGGCGCTTCAGACTGGCAAGGTGAAGCTGGGCGGAGATGCCAGCATTGCTGCCGGCCCGGTCGGCCGTACTGCCGAAGCGTCCACCAATCTCGTCATGAATGCCGAGATGCTCTCCTACTCGCGCGCACAGGGTGTCTTCGCCGGTGTCTCGCTCTCGGGTTCATCGCTCGGTCCGGACGATGAAGCCAACGAGGCTCTCTATGGAAAGAAGGTAAGCGCCACCGATATCGTCGCGAGACATGCAGTGCCGACTCCAGCCTCTGCCCGGTTGCTGCTTGCAACCCTGACCGCAAAGGCTCCCCGCAATACCTCCGAAAGCAAGTAGATAACCGCTCAGCTACTCCGCGGAGCCACGGCCACTCGCCGGGCTCCGCATGCAGCGCCAGTCCCTACTGCCCAGATAGAGGCTCAGGCTTCCTTGCCAAGCTCCAACACAAAGTATTGTGTGTCCTCTGTGCCGGGATTCCGAACAGAGTGTTCTTCATTGGAGTGGACATAGGCCGCCGATCCGGGACCGATGACGGTGGTCTTGCCTTGAATGGTCAACTCCAGTGTTCCCTTTGAAAGAAGAAACATCTCTTCGTGGACATGGTGATGGTGCGGATGCGGAGAGCTTCCGGGGCCCAGCGTAGTCTCGTGCACCTCAATATGCGCTCCGGAATAGGTTTCTCCCTCAAGAATCTTGCGGAAGCTATTAGAGCCGCTCTTCCGAACGGGCAATGTATCAAAAGGAGCAATCGTTGTACCCAATTGCTGTTGTGCGAATGCAAGAGCCGAAGAGCCAGCCAGCAAAGGCACCAGTTGGCAGATGTTACGACGTGATAGAAGCAAGAGCTACCTCCCAATCGAAACAGTGACCGGCCCATTCTGAGCGGCGGGAAGCAGAGTGAATCTGCTTCCCGCCGCAACCGGTTTACGAATTATTCTTCCTTCACAGCTTGTAGGCGGAGCGAACCAGATCGTAGGTCAGCTGATGCGCAACCTGATGAGCTTCGTCTTCGTCCAGGCGGTGTTCTGCAACCAGACGTGCAAGATAGGCACAATCGATACGCCGCGCCACATCGTGCCGCCCGGGAATAGAGAGAAACGCCCGGGTGTCATCGTTGAAGCCCACCGTGTTATAAAAGCCCGCCGTCTCCGTGGTGTACTCACGGAAGCGCATCATGCCTTCAGGACTGTCATTGAACCACCACGGCGGCCCGAGACGCAGGCATGGATAGTGCCCCGCCAGCGGCGCGAGTTCGCGGCTGTAGGTGGATTCATCCAGGGTGAAGAGAATGATCGTGAGTCCAGCCTCGTTGCCGAAGCGGTTCAGCAACGGCCGGAGAGCATGAACATAGTCCATCGCTACGGGTATGTCTGCTCCTACGTCACGCCCATACCGCTCGTACAACTTTGTGTTGTGATTGCGGAAGCTTCCCGGATGGATCTGCATCACCAATCCGTCTTCGAGGCTCATGCGCGCCATTTCCGTGAGCATCTGCGCACGGAACAGCTCCTTTTCTTCAGCGGACGGCGCCCCGGCGAGCACTGTATGGAACAGCGCCGCTGCAGACGCGGAATCCAGATCCGCGGTTGCAGCCGTCGGGTGTCCGTGGTCCGTCGCCGTGCATCCCAACGCCTTGAAGTTCGCGCGAACCTGCTGCAATGCTTTCAAATAGCCTGGCCAGGTGGCGGTATCTTCGCCCGTCTGTTTCCCCAGTTTGGCAACGTTCTCGCGGAACCCTTCCATGTCCGGATCAATAACAGAGTCAGGACGAAGAGTGGGCAGGATTCTGGTCTTGAGATTCAGAGTGCGAATCTTCTTATGATACTCCAACAAGTCAAGAGCAGAATCCGTGGTGGTAATAACCTCGAGGTGAAACCGCTCGAGCAGGGCGCGGGGGCGGAATTCCGGGGTATTCAACTTCTCCGCGAGTGCATCGTAATAGGCATCGGCATTCTCAGAGGAGAGACGCTCCTTCATGCCGAACAATTCCTGGAAGGCATAGTCCATCCACAGACGCGTCGGTGTGCCCCGAAACAAATAATAATGTTTTGCGAAAATCCTCCACACATCTCTGGGATTGGCAGTGGAGTGTGCTCCCACACCGAGGTCATCGAGCGAGATACCCTGGCTGTAAAGCATGCGGAACACATAATGATCTGGCACAATAAAGAGCCGCGCCGGGTCCGGAAATGGCTCATCCTCTGCAAACCAGCGAGGATTGGTATGACCGTGAGGGCTGACGATCGGTAGATTGCGAATTTCGGCGTAGAGTCGGCGCGCAATACTCCGCGTGTCCGGATCTGACGGAAAGAGCCTGTCATTATTGAGAATTGTCATCCCGCCATCTCCTGCTGCTGGTTCCATAAGAGGGCGCTCAAATGCTGCGTCTGCACTGTTTCGAGCAAGCCAGCGTTTTGAGCAACTGTATGGCCCATTCCGATGCCTATGCCGGTATTCTTTGTCGCTTCCAACTTCACACTCCTGATTTTGGTTCCAATTACGTTACGTGGAAACCCGGCGGATGCACGCAGCATAAGCCGCATTCCATGCGCCCCTATCAGTTATTAAAACACCGGCTTGGCAGAGAGTGCTTCATCGAGTGTGATCCGGCGCTTTTGGCGATAGGCCATATTCGCCATATGCGCAGCAACAGCAGAGTTGTAACCGATTTCCATGGGCGCATTGGTCTTCTGGTTCCTTGAACGAATGCACTCCATCCAGTTCGCCATATGATCACGCCCTGGCGTCTGCCCTGTTATGTTGGTTCCATCCGGGCGATTCATCTTTTCCGGAAAATAGTTGATCCCGGAGGCGTATTTACCGGTAACCATATCCGTCGCACCGCTTATATGTTCGATCGTGCCGTCGGTGCCAAGGATGCGTTCTCCCAGCCCAAAGTGGCTGTTATTAAAGCTGGATTGCCACAGAATCACGGTCTCGGGATACTCCAGGGTTACTGCGATGGTGTCCGGGACTTCTCGCCCATCCTTCTCGGAGAAAACCCCACCGGCCATGGTTGCCGCCAGTGGCTCCTTCAGATCCAGCGCCGTCATGATCCATGCAATCTGGTGGACCATGTTCTCCGTCACGTTACCGCCGGAAAACTCCCAGAACAAACGCCAGTTGATGAACTTATTCGCATCGAACGTGGACTTTGGCCTGCCATACAGGAAAAGATCCCAGTTCACATGCTGCGGATTGCAGTCGCTGGGGATCGGCCTCACCCATTGCCCATGGCCATGCCGGGTATTGCGGCTCATCCACGATTCCACCATCGTGACCTTGCCCACGATCCCGTCCTGTACCCACTTTCTGGCATCCGCCAGGTCGCCATCGCTCTCGTGCTGCAAGCCGATTTGCACGACCTGCTTCGAGCTTTGCGCCGCCTTCCGGCACGCTACTGCTTCGGGGATGTCATAGGTCATCGTCTTTTCGCAATAGACGTCTTTCCCTGCGGAGAGCGCGTCCAGCATGCACAGCGCATGCTGGTTCAACGATGTTGCGACAATCACAGCATCGATATCCTTGCGTTCCAGCAGGCGGCGGTGATCGTCATAGACCTCGACGCCGGGGTAAAGTTTTTTTGCCTCGTCTCTGCGCCCGGAATAAAGATCAGCTACTGCGACACATTCCACATCCGGTTGACGGACAGCCTCTTTCAGGTCGTGCATGCCCCGATCCCCAGCACCGATCAGGCCAATTCGAATTCGGTTATTCGCGCCCAACGCGCGAGCTGAAGGATAAGCAGCAAACACAGCCGCACCCGCGGCCATATGCCCAACAAATTCTCGTCTGTTCATTCCACTCTCCCCTATCTGATATGGCTCACTGCGCTATGCGAGCATTCCTGCAGACTGCAGGGCTATCTTCATACCAGCCCAACTCTGCCGTGTGGATTCCTCGCCTGTACCGCCGCCATGCCAATGGGTCTCGAGACTAATCGCATGGTTATAGCCCATCTGCTTGAGCGCGCGAAACTGCCCCTTCCAATCAATTACGCCCTTGCCGACCGGCGCCCATTCATACCCACCACCGGGCTTCATCACCGTATCCTTGCAGTGACAGTGACCGATGCGATTCTTCGGCAGCAGATTCCAGCCATTCGGAAATGGAGTTTCCCCAAGTGCCGCCGCGTTCCCTGGATCCCAGTTCAACATCAGATGCGGCGAAGGAACGGCGGCCAAGACCTTCGCGGCTTCCGCGCCTGTCGCTGTATTGCAGGCCATCTCGTTTTCCAGAACAAAGATGAGCCCCTGCTTACCGCACTTCTCCGCCGCCTCCTGCAGCTTGGCGTTGATCGCCTTGCGATGAGGGGCTGGATCTTCCAGTCTCCAGAAGTCGAATCCCCTGATCCTGTCAGTCTGAAAGGCCTTGGCCGCTGCAATACTCTGCTCCAACACCTCATCCTGCCCCTTAAAGGTGACGTCCGGGCTGAACTTATCGTGCTTGGGACTGAACTTCGATTGCGGTGCATCCGGCCAGTCCGTCTTAAAGAGAGGGCTTCCAATATCGGTCACTCGCAATTCGTACTTTGCCAGGATGCGACGCGCTTCTGCAATTTCGTTGGCGTCCAACGCAAGGACATTCTTCTTCCACAGCCCCCGCAGTTCAACCCAGCTCATACCGAACTCCCGAGCAGCTATAGAGCACGCATGATCAAAATCCTGGGAGATTTCGTCCGTGATGACTGCTAAACGAAACTGCGACTTCAGGCGTTGAGCCTGAGATGCACCAGAGGCAGAATCCATAGCCCGCAAAGAAGCGGGTATCCCCGCGGCAGCAGCCGCAACGCCGGCACCGATGAGAAAATTACGGCGCGTAAAATCTGACATCTTAACTCTCCTCTGCAGCCCTGTCCGCTGCACTGTTTATGAATCGGGATACCCGCTCCCCATATACACGGCCGCGTAGCAACGCTTATAGCCAGGTCTCCGATGTTTTGAGAAACACTGGCTATAAGCAAATCGCCGCAACCTGTTAGAAGCTCAGCTTACCAGCCAGTTGAACCCCACGGTTTCCGCTGGCTCCGCCACTCGACCCTGTGATATGACCGAAGTCTGAGTTTGTGACGTTGCTGCTCGGATTGCCAAACTGCGGAGTATTCGTCAGGCTGAATGTCTCCGCGCGTAGCTCCAGATTGGCCCGCTCCGTCAGAGCAAAACGCCGGGCAGCCGAAGCATCAAGATTGAACATCCCTGGGCCTACAAATGCATTATTCCCGGTGTTTCCATAGGCCGCAGTCGTCGGCTGGCTGAATACAGAGGGATCAAACCACGCACTCGTCTTACCGATGCCCTTCAGTTTGCGGAAAGGTCCGTTAATGTTGGCTACCTGCGTATTGCTTGGCGCATTCAGGCTGGCGCTGCTGGCTGTGATCGTGAAGGGAGTTCCCGTCTCGAGAGAGAGAACACCACTCATCTGCCATCCTCCAGCTATAAAGCCAGCGACTCCGTGATTCAACCAACGCTTATTCTTTCCAAATGGAAAGTCATAGATGAAGCTCTGTACGAAGGTCTGCGTCCGGTCATTGCCGAGGCGTGAATAGTTGCGGGAGAAGTCAATATAGAACGCAGTGCCGCCGACTCCACTTCCAGAGGACGTAACATAACCAAGCGCCTTCTGGTAGGTATAAGAGGTGGTCGACGAAAGCCCGTTGTCATAATGATGATCTAGTTTTACCTGGAGAGAGTTGTAGTTTGAGCTAGCCCTTTTATATATGTAGTTGGTTGCCGCAGTCCTTCCAAATAACTTATATAGCGGCTCTCCTGCTACGCCAGCACCAGCCACAAATCCAGCGTTCATGTTGTAGCCTTGCGCCTGTCCTACCCCAACGTTGGCAACATACGCGACGTCGAGCACGAACTTATAAGGCAAGCTCCGCTGCACAGCAGCATTCCACGATTGGATATATGGCTCTTTCCAGTGACGTTCCACGACGTTGTACACCTGCGACGGCGGGTTGGTGATGATGCCATTCGCTGGAATCGTAGCAATTAACGGAGCAGGAAAACCCACAGACATCGAGGCCGGGGTGCCATCCGGCTTCAGCGCTTGTGTATAACTGCTCAACGACTGGAACGCATTGTTCTGCTTGAGCGGGAAGTTGACCGCGTAGTTGTTGAGATTGTCAGGGAAGGGTTCGTAGCTGATGCCATACCCTGCCCGCAGCACGGTCTGATCGTCCACGCGATAGGCGATACCGAAGCGCGGCGCAAAGTTGGTGTAGCGAGTATCGAGCCCCAGGTTCGCCGGATTCTTCCCGATACCTGCAATGATCAGAGAGTTTGTTGTTGGATCGTAGTTTGAGTAGTCACCCGAGTGGCGCGCCGTGGGAGGCACATAAAGTTCCCACCGAATCCCATAAGTCAGCGTCAACTTTGGGCTAGCCTGCCAAGTGTCCTGCGCGTAAGTGAAGAATTGGGACTCTCTCCAGGACGCATCCTTCACGCCCACGTCGCGACCTACCTGATTGGGAATATCTAACAAGAAGCTGGCAAAGTCATTCGCTATACCTGTTTTTGGACCACCCTTCAACGCTGTTTGACCATCGCTAAAGGTAAAGACGCCTCTCGGTCCGAATACCTGCCCCTGGAATAAGTCATCGCGGATACGGCGTATATCGACTCCAAGCTTCACGCTGTGGTTTGCCGCAACGATTGTCCAGTTATTGACGACGTCCATGTTGGTTTCGCCACGCACCCAGGGATACGAGCTACCTGTTCCAACGATGGGGTTGGAGTAGCCGTTGATGGTGATGTTGGCAAGCCCACTCGTAAAGTTATCTACGTTCACCCCGGGGATACCTACCGCTGCGGACGCTTTCGTCCCATAGTCGACAGGATTGGCAACGTTTTTATAGTGGTTCGCTCCCAGACGAATTTCCGTGAGTAGCTTCGGCGAGAAGAGGTGAGTGTAGTTAATCGCAGTGTTGTATGCGCTCTGCACTCCGTGCGCATTGGAACCTCCGTTGGCAGGACCGCCAGCCATGCCAAAGATCGAGCCCTGAACCTGATTCACCCTCTGATAGCTGTAGCGATAAGAAAGGTGGTCATTGCCGCGAAGGTTATCATCCGCCTTCACGTCGAAGGAGTTTGCCTCACGGGTGTAGTGCGTGACCCCGGTGTAGTTACTGGTAAGTCCGGCTCCAGGTACGTTTGGGAGCGGAATCAACGCCAGAATATTTTTGGCAATCGGGCTGATCCTGGAGGGGTCCATGACATTCGACTGCCCCTGGTAACTAAACTGCGTACGTTTCGTTGGATCGCCATTCCCGCTTGCCGGATCATAGACTGGGGTACCAGCCGTGAAGTTTCCATTTCGGAAGTCGGCAGTTGGAACAGTCAGCGTATTGAACTGCCCCTGGTGATCGGTGACGCGCAGGAAGTCGCCAAAGATAAACAGCTTGTTGCGGATGATCGGACCCCCGATATTTCCGCCAAAGTAGTTATATGTAGTTGCCGGATTTTTCCCCTTCTGGAAATAGCTTTCTGCTGCCAAAGCGCTAATACGGTTAAATTCATAGGCTGCGCCATGGAAGGTATTTGTGCCGGATTTAAGAATGACATCGGTCACCGCTCCACCGGCACGACCGAATTCAGCCTGGTAGTTACTAGTGGAAACGTTGGCCGTCTGAATCGCTTCGCTCGGCGGAATGATGACCTGCAACAAACCAGACCGCTCGTTATCGTCGATACCTTCAATTTCTGTATTGTTGGCCAGACGCGATTGGCCGTTCACTTCCGTCGAAAGCGAAGATGCCGCATTGAAGAAGGAGGAATGCGTAAAGTGAGGGCGAGTGGCGCCAGGTACCAGGGCAATCATCCCTTGAAAGTTACGATTGGTCCCTAACGGCAGGCTCTCTGTCTGCTGGGAATCGATATCGACACTAACATCCGCGCGGTCGGTCTTGAGCGCGGGTGGTTGTTCCGTCACGGTGACGCTCTCCGTCACCGAGCCAGGCATCAGGGTAAGGTCAATGCGAACTGTACTGTTCACCACGACACTTACACCCTCGTTCACCGCACGCTTAAAGCCTTTCTGCGTCGCGGAGACCTGATATGTCCCTGGCTGGATCGCCTCAAAGTCGTAGTTACCGCTGGCGTTTGTCTGGGAGGTCTTACTGATCCCAGTGCTCGTTTCGGTGATCGTCACTGTTGCGCCGGCGATCGCAGCGTTTGTCTGGTCGGTAACGGTGCCCAGAAGATTTGCATTTACGGCCTGCCCAAACGCGAGTCCGGCAGGAAGTAGCAAGGCAGCCGTCAATAGACGGAGAATGCCCTTCACAACTTGCGCCATACTTCCTCCAAAATGTTAAGCATTGCTTTATTCAACCGCTTTAATCGTGGCGCCCATTCTTATCGCTGCCATACAGAATTGTCAACTGATATTTGCTTATCTTAAGGACAAGAGGTTTAGCTCGACGCAAAGCATGTATCCGTTGCACAATCCAAAGTACCTTGCTAGAACCGGATGATTCCGGTCGAGCGCATGCGTCTATCCAGCAGCCCCATGCGTCTTGAATGGAACAGCCATCGGATTGAGGAACCATATTGAAGAAGGCCCCCAGTACGCCAAAGGCACCCATTAGTCAAAAGGCCCTCGCTGCCTATTTGCAACTCTCGCCCAGCACGGTCTCTCTTGTTCTGAACAATGCCCCGCTGGCCGCTGCTATACCGGAACAGACAAGACTCCGAGTACTTGAAGCGGCAAAGCGCTTTGACTACCGGCCTGATCTCTATGCGAAGTATCTCTACTCCAAGCGGAGCTATACGGTGGCCGTACTGCTTCCCGAAGTCGGGCAGGGATTTTCTGCCGCTATCCTTGGCGGAATCGATGACGCTCTCGTCCGCGAGAAATTCTTCTACTTCGTGGCCAACCATCACTCTGACGAAGAGTTGATTCGCGAGTATCCCCGTCAGCTAACGCAGCGCGGCGTAGAAGGATTCATCGTGATCAACACGCCGATCCATCACCCGCTTGGCCGCCCAACCGTCTCCATTGGAAATCAGCCACTCGTCGATGGCATGGCGAGGATCATGCTGGACAATCGTCGCGGAGGATGGCTTGCCGCGGAGCATCTGATCGAGTCAGGGCACAGACAAATTGCCGTCATCAAGGGGCATGCCTGGCGACCAGCAAGCAGCGAGCGATGGCGAGGGATTTCATCCGCCGCAAAATCGCGAGGTATCACGATCGATCCACGCCTCGTCAAGCAATTGCCGTCCAAAGGAAAAGCTCACGAACCATCGACCGCGGAGGAGGGTTATTTCTGCACGCGAGAGCTACTCAATAAGAAGGTGCACTTCACGGCTCTTATTGCGTTCAACGACTTTTCGGCGATAGGCGCTATTCGCGCCTTTCACGAAGCCGGCGTCCGAGTACCCCAGGATGTTTCCGTCGTTGGCTTTGACGATATCCAGGGAGCTGCCTATCAGATTCCGGGACTCACAACCCTGCGGCAGCCGCTGAGCCACATGGGAGAATTAGCGGGCTCGCGCCTGTTGAAGATGATCTCTGGTGAGGATACGGATGCGCCAGACATGATGGTCGAGCCTGAGCTCATCATTCGTGAATCCACTCGTCCGCTCGTCCCTCCAAGGGACCTGACAATACGGAAAATGATGAATTCTCACTCGTCACTTTAAGCAGGCGTGGGCGCAAACCAGCCTAACCCAGGCTGGTTTGTTTTCACGTGGCGCCACGCTCACCGCAGACTGGCAGGCGGAGGATTCACTTTCGATAATGCAGCGAACACTTCATCCGGCAGCTTCAATCCCGCCGCAGCAACGTTTTCTTCAAGGTGCGCCACGGAGGATGTCCCCGGAATTGGCAGCATCACCTTGGAGCGGCGCAGCAGCCACACCAACGCCACCTGCATCGGACTTGCATCCAGCATCACTGCCGCCTGCTCCAATGTTTCGTTTGCCTGCCGATTTTGCCCCAGAGGAGCCCAGGGAATGAATGCAATTCCATTCTGCTCACAGTGGTTCAACAGGTAGTCCCACTCCCGGTCAGCAAAGCTGTAGCGATTCTGCACCGAGACTATGGGCACAATCTTCCGCGCGCGCTCCAGATGCTCCACCGTCACATTCGACAGCGCCACATGGCGAATCTTTCCCTCCTCACGCAGTTTAGCCAGTGTCTCAATTGACGCCTCAAAAGATACCGCTGGATCGGGTACATGGAGTTGGTAGACCTCGATTCGCTCGAGGTGCAGCCTCTTGAGGCTTCCTGCCACAGCAGCTTTCAGATGCTCCGGGCTGGCATTGTGAACCCACTGTCCTGGCCCGACACGCTCCCATCCGCCCTTCGTAGCAATCACCAGGCCTGCCGGATACGGGGCCAGTGCCTCGGCAATCAGTTCTTCTGAAACGTAGGGCCCATAGGAATCCGCTGTGTCTATGAAATTGACGCCGAGCTCTACCACGCGCCGCAGCGTGGCCAATGCTGCATTGCGATCTGCCGGAGGCCCCCAAACACCTTTGCCCGTGATCCGCATGGCGCCGTATCCCAAGCGGTTCACGGTAAGATCTCCAAGTTGGATCGTCCCTGCGGCTGCAGCTGAGATGTGTTGTGCGATTTTGCTCATGCGTAAATCTCCTCGTCGTAAATTTCCTTATGAATAGGATGGCGGAAGAGCATGAAGGAGGGCAAATCTTCTTGCAACGTGCCTGCGTATAGATGAGGCAGAAGCGCCTCTCCAGCCAACAGCCGGGCAGATTCGACAATTGTGCGCCGCCTTCTAGAATGTTCTGAGGAGGCTATTATGCTCGCCAGCTTTTCTGTAGTTCCCATGGGTGTAGGAGAAGGGGTCAAAGAAATCATCGCCGAAGTCCTGGCTATTGTTGACAGCTCCGGCCTGTCCTACGAACTGGGCCCCATGCACACTGTCATTGAAGGCGAACCCGAACAGGTGCTTGACGTGATCCTGCGTTGCCATCGACGCGTGCTCGAGCTTGCTCCACGCGTGCTCACCAATATTACGATGGACGACAGAAAACACGCGATCGGACGCCTCCGCGGAAAAGTCAAAGAGGTGGAAGAGATCCTTGGAAAACCGCTCTCCCGCCCCTGAAGACGTACCGGTGCAGAGACACAGCACACTTCCGCGAAGCAGGCGGGACCAATACCGCCATGCAGTCAGAGAATCTGCTTGTGCTGCGAACCGACGAGCTTACCGCGCAAACATAATCTCCACAGGAATGCCTTCTACCGAGTTCGCAAACCGCAGCTTGAGTATTCCGTTTGCATAGCTGTATTGATCGTGAGCTTGCAACTTGCCGCCAATCTGTACACGTTTTGGCGCTCTGGGTGTAGAGATACTTACGACAGCATTCGTGTCTGCGATTCCATCTGCTGTGAATGTTAGCTTCCCTGCACTTCGCTGCTCATCGCGGACTCTGCAAGCAGCGGCAATTACTCGTGGCTTGGAGTCATGCTTGCTGGCATCCAGATCGATGAGCAGGCTGCGGACATTGGGACCTACCGTCACGCTTGTCAACACTGGCTGCTCGGCATCGAAGAGATTGATGAAGTGCCCGCGCATGATGTAAGGCTTGGCATTCGGTACGGATTCATCAAGCCCTGCAGCGATAACATAGGGGCCGCGACGAAGTATCAGGGCGCTCGATTCCTTCCACGGAAGATTTACTGCGGCTGCCGCCTGGCGCGCCAGTTGCCGCAGTGAGTCGCCACCATCCTGCGCTCGAGTGAAGGCCGCTGGCGAATGACGCTCCGACACAACTACACCGCGGCCGACCCGATGAAGCCCCGACGCATCCGGGTCAAGCCCCAGAGTCACAAAAAGATGCTGCCGCGGTGATTTATACGAGTTAGGCGATGAATTCCACCATTCACGAACTGCATTGTAAGGATCGTCATCCTCGTCGACTACGACGAGTGCGCCGCCTTCGCGCACCCATGTTGCCAATGCTGCATGAAATTCTGACGATGGAGGCTTCTGGCCCTCGTAAGTAAGAAACAGCAACTTATAGCGGGAAAGAAATCCTGGTGCATTCGCACTCTCAATCTGCACCGGCTCAACTGGTACTCCATATTTGACCAATGGCATTGCCAGCCCATAGAAGGAGCCTAGCTGCTTGTCGGATGGAGTCGGCGCTGCCCGCTCAAACATCATGGTGTCGGAGACCAGCACTCCCATCTTCTCAGTACCTGCACTCTCCCAGTGCACATTGGACTGCTTCATGTCTCCGAGTGCGCTGATGACACTCTGAAGCTCTGTCTCGTAGGATTTCGGGATGCCCACCTTTTCGGCTGCTTGTCCGTTTGCAACTCCAGCGGCACTCTTTGCCTGATGCTTCCCGTTAAAGATGCGTTCAGGCCACGGCATGATTTCGTAGTGCCACACTTCGGGCTGCATCAGGGATGCAGTGAGCGTGCTCTCCCAGTTGATTCGATAATCCTCCCAGTCATGATTGGGGTTGTCCTCGATCGGATCATTGAGATACCACACACGGCGTCCGGAAGCACGGACAAGATTCTGCATCGCGCCATATTCAAGAAAAGCTGTTTCAAAGGTGCGCTCTTTCAACTTTCCTTGATAGTAATTCGGCTCACGAGCCGTCCCCGTCCACACCTGCGCAATGTAGCCATCGGCGCCAACATTAATCAAAGAAGATTCAGGACTAACAATGGACCAACTGGCGTAGTTGATTAGAGAGTGAGTCGGCACATAACAGCGGATGGTGCGGTCATGTTCTTTCCCATAATTTTTGGCGAACGTAAAGACCTGCTCCAAAGCCCTGCGATAAAGAAAGTACTTCAGCTTGGAGGCACGATATTGCGCGTCCGGAGAAGAGTCGGGGGAGCGCCACTCTTCCTTGTAATAATCCTTCCACTCACGCTTGAAGTTCTCTTCCCAGCCGCCTCGCGCCCAGAACTCAGGCTCCTCCAGATATACGGCGTTGGCACCGGCATCTAGCGCCCGCTTGACCCCTACGGTCAAGTACCGGCCATAGCTCTCACCCGGCGAAATGTAAGGAACCGTGACGCCATGCTGAATCAGCTTTCCGTTGCTTTGCTTCTGTGCCTGATCCCAGTGATCCATCCCGTCGAACTTACCGTTCAAGTAGTCCTGATACTCTCCCCATGCAACACCCGTCATTACCTGAAGCTTATAACCGTGCTCTCGCCAGGTATTCAGATTGATTTCCAATGAGGGGCCGATTCCATAGACCATTACGACGTCGCTGTTCAGATTGGTGCGAGGTGACCAGGGAGCATGCGTCTGAAAGCTCAACCGCTCATCGTCGATTCTCTCCTTTGTCGCAGCCACATTCTGAGCAGTCGATATGTTTGCAAGTGCCAGGGACAACACCGCCAAGCCGAGTACAAGTTTCGTCGTCTTCAAACCAACCCTTCCTTTCGCTAGCCGATATCCCGGCATTATTGGCCACCTGCCGTCCGACAGGCACAGTTAGGAACACAGCGGACGCCTTTAGCCGCGAGGGGTCGCCGTCATGGAAAAGACCAGCCTTGCTCCTTCCACGATTGCTCGATGCGAAATGCTGCTTTCGACATGAGCCTTGCCGTTCACGCTAAGACGATTGCTGTAGACATTGCCGGGCCTGCTGTTGATAGCTTCGATAATTGTCTGCTTTCCATTGCGCAGATGGATTGTTGCACGATCGAACAGAGGTGCCCCTAGAATGTACTGCGGCTTCCCTGGACAAACAGGGTAGAAACCGAGAGCACTCAGAACGTACCAGGCTCCCATGGATCCGGTATCTTCGTCTCCCGGAAAGTTATCTGGAGTGTATAGCGTGTCGAGAACTCGCCGCACCCAATACTGCGTGCGATCTTTTCGCCCAGCGACGGCAAACAGGTAGAGCACGTGATGTACAGGCTGATTGCTATGTGCATACTGTCCGAAATCGACCGCTGCCATTTCAGACATTTCGTGAATTTCCGCCCCGTAAGCGCCCACATCAAAGCGTGGAGGAAGTCGCAGCATCTCTTCCAGGTATCCGACGAATGCTTCCTTTCCCCCCATGACCTCAATCAACCCGTTGGTATCGTGTGGTACGGAAAACCGATGCTGCCATGCGCTGCCCTCCACGTATGGACTTCCCCATGCAATCGGATTGAATGGCTCCAGCCATGCTCCATCAGAGTCTTTCCCACGCATGAACCGGGTCTTGGGGTCGAATACATTGCGCCAGTTTCGCGAGCGATTCTCGAACGTCGCTGCATCTGCCTCATGCCCCGCTGCCCGTGCAACCTGCGCAATGCAGAAGTCTCCATAAGCCGAATCCAATGTTTCAACTGTTGCTTGCGATATATGATCCGCAGGGATGTAACCTGACTTCAAATAGTATTCGACGCCGCGCCGCCCATAGCCCATATCCGGGTTCCCAGGCTGCAAGGCGTGTTTTTTTAATGCGAGATAAGCAGCCTCAATGTCATATCCAGCTATGCCCTTGGCGGCTGCGTCTCCAAACGCCGCGTCGATAAGGCTTCCCGTCATGCACGCACGATAGCCGGGGCAGGGAAATTGCGGCAACCAGCCGCCCTCCTTTGCAGCATTAACCCATGCCTGGAGGATATCTCCTAAGCGTCCGGGATTCAGGATCGACATCATGGGATACCATGCGCGATAGACATCCCAGTAGCCATGATCTGCATACATAACGCCAGGCACAACTTTGCCGGTATACGGGCTGTAATGTATGGGGTTTCCGGAAGCATCCGGCTCATGGAAGATACGGGGAAACAGAAAAGCTCGATAAAGGCCCGAGTAGAACACACGCCGTTGCGACTCGGTTCCACCTTCCACTCGAACGCAGCCTAACTCCTTCTCCCATGTATCGGCTGCCGAGTCGCGCAGATCCTCAAAGGTTCTGTCGCCCAGCTCGACTGTATAGTTCCGAAGAGCCTGCTCTGCGGATATGAAGGAGCTTGCGATCTTAAAATGCACAGGGCGCCCAGCCTCTGCCTGAAAGCGAATAATACCGACTCGCCGCTTGGGCAGAGCTTTCACGTCAAATTCTGTGATGGGTCGGTCGATCTTCAAGAGGTAGTGAGTCGCGAATCCCTCGGGCACGCCTCCGCTGTTGGCCCGCGTTAAGCCTGCAACAATACCGCTTGCTCGCTCCACTCGAATTTCAGCATCATCTCCAGGCAGGTCCATCATCAGACCGGCGGGGCCCGATTCTCTAAATGTCGCACGCAGGATTGCACCGCGTTCTGTAGGGACAAACTCTATTCGGCACCCATATCTTAGTAAGTCGAGGTGTAGAACATTGGGCTTGATGACGCGATTATCTACCCTATAGGAAGACGCGCGTGCCGCAGGTATTGCAGATGGGTCACCGCTGAAAGGTAGAAAGGTGGCATAACCATAATCGCTGAGCCATGGACTAAGTTGATGTGTGCATCGAATGCCCTCTACCCTGTTGTCCGAGGTTTGAAAGAACCACGGCTCGCCGACCGACTTCGACTGCAGCGTCCAATGCGCCATCCCGAACGGCATCGCCACAATGGGCAAAGTATTTCCCCTGGAGAACAACCTGCTCGAGTTTGTTCCCTGAAGGACATTCACCAGGTCTACGAGTTTTCCGGTTGAGGTTGGATTGCCCTTAGCGTACTTTTCTTCGCTGGTATTCCCGCCGTCTAACCTTACTCTTGCCGGTTCTGCGCTTGCCGAAAGAATATCTCCGGCTATCGCAACCGTAGCCGCTCCTTTGCCTGCAACCTTAAGAAAGTCACGCCTGCTGGTTGTCTTCGAGTGGGCTTCCACGAAATATTTCCTTCTTTCTCTGCTCGTTTGGCAGATACGACACCACATTCATGTTCAGTGAAGAGTTAATCCCCGACGTCCTCGAGAGCAATACAAAACACCGCGAGAGACCACAGCGACAGTGCTTTGCAAATGGCCGCTGTGCTGCTCACCTCAGATATAAAGGCAGCAGCACAGGAGGCCAATTACCAAACCACAGCCGTTGTGCACGGCATTTTAAAAAATGAACTTCAATGCGAATTGCACTGAACGAGGCGAGTTACCCTGCGGATTGCCGATCTCGCCGAAGTTGGAATCATCGACGTTGGTATCCGGTCCGCCGTGATAGCGCCTATTGGGGAAGCTGAACGCCGACGCACGGAACTCGAACAGCTTACTCTCCGTAACGTTGATGTTCTTCATCAGGCTAATATCATCCTGCATGCCCCAGTGTCCGCGGAGTTGTGAGATATACCGTGGTGTATCGCCATAAGTTCCATACCGTATGCCGTTCGGAAGCTGAATCTTAGGGGCACGACGGAAGGCTGCTGTGTTGAGATATTTAGAGTGCTGGCTAAATCTGTTGTATAGAGGGTTCTTAAGGTTGCTGTGCGGACCGTACCCTGGCGCCCAGCTAGCACGCGAATTGCTGCTTGCACCGGCCATCCAGTCAAGTCCACCACCTATCTGCATCGGGGTGCCGGAGTTAAACCGCTCGATACCGGATACCTTCCAGCCTCCTACAACTAAGTTCAAGGGGCGGGGAATGCTTCCTAAGAATCTAGCTCCTCTTCCGAAGGGAAGATCGTAGACGTAGCTCCAACTGAGAACGTGAGTCTGGTCGTCCCTGTCAATGGACTTCTCCGCTGCCAGGTTGTAGTTATTCTGTGCAGCGCCGTCGCCACGGTTTGCGTCCTCGCCGTCCGTGTTTCCAATCAACTTGGAGAACGTGTATGCAAAGAGTGTCTGAAATCCATTGTTGTATCGATGCTCAAAGCTGGTTTCCAGAGCACTCCATCGCGAATGTCCGCCTGCTGCGCCACCAGCATTGATGTTTACGTCTGTGTACTGCGGATAAGGGCGCAGCGCCTGATTGAACCGATAGTTACTCGGAATCCAGGACGGTACGATTCCCAGCGCTTGAACTGCTGGATCGGTAACTGACTTGGATAAGAGGTCGTTTCCATACTGATATAGATACTTAGGATCAAGCTGATTCACATTTGGCTTCTTGTAGAGCAGCTTGATTCCGGCATTGCCATGGTAGCTGGTGCGGAATACGGAGTTCTTTCCAACGCCCTGCTCTATGGTGAGGTCCCATGTGCCGAAGTATGGAGTACGGCCAGCCTTATGCTGATACCAGAACACTCCCTGGCCAATCAAGATGCCTGGATCGATGTGCGGTGGCCTTTGCGTAGCCAATTGGGACTGGTAGAAGGGCGTCAGGAATCCGCCCGACGAGGTAGTGTCCACAATGGTGCTCACACCTGTAGCGAGCTCGTTGCCAGGCGCCCAATAACGACCGGCAAAGCCCATGTTGCCGTTGTCCGCATTTCCATCTTCGCGAACGGGCTGATAGAAGATGCCGCCTCCGCCGCGGACAACAGTTGAAGGTGTTGCTTGATAGGCGAAGCCAACCCTCGGCCCCCACGCATTCAGCCTGGTCTCCCCAAAGTGGTCGATGCCGCTCCTCCCCGCACCATGACCTGCGAAGACGATCGCGCCCAACCTGCCTCCAGCAGCGGGATTGGGAACGGTTGGATCGAAGTTACTGTTGTTCCGGTGGCGCTCCCCCTTAGGTATGGGGAGATCGTATCGGAGACCGATGTTAAGGGTAAGCCTACGAGTTACTTTCCAATCGTCCTGCGCGAACCATGCATAATATGGTGCAGAGAAAGCCTGGTCGGCACCCCAGTTAAATCCGGAACTGCTGGAGAGACCTAGCAGGAATGCGGCATAGTTCGATCCCTGGTTGGTAGTAGAGAACGCACCGGTAGATCCAGGCAGAGATCCGGAGTAGTTATAGGAAGTATTCGAAGTGGCAGATCCACTAAAGCCGATCGTTCCATTGCAGGAGATGCAGTCTATCCTTCGATATAGCCAGTGATAATAGTTGAATCCCATTTTTACCGAGTGGTTGCCATGGCTCCAGATCAGGGTGTCGTACAAGCTCTCGGATCTCTGGCGCGAATCGGTTAGCACCTCGTTCCCCCACTGCACGAACTCGGTTCCATATTGACTCATTTGGCCATGCTGGATGCCCTGACGTGACGCGGTTCCCGGGAACTGGACGGAGTCCCGCAAGCTGTCCGTTACACTGGATAGCCCCGGACCACCCTCAAAAATGTGGCGCTGGTCGAGCCCGAAGGTGAAGTGATTGATCAGATGTTCGGTAAAGATATGGTCTTCATTGATTCGGTAATAGCGAATCAGGCTATCCGAACCAAAGCCGCTGCTGGGGACACCCGCGACCGGCCCGATCACGGGATAGGGCGGATTGAAAGATCGGCCGAAAGAGAATCCGACCCGGTCCTTCAGATCGATATTGTAGTCGCCTTTGATCGAGAAGACATTTGATTTGTTACGGGTTTGAGCAACGGCTCGATAGTTGTTATCTCTGTCATTGCTGGTAGCTAGTTCCGGAGCCGGAAGCAGGCTCTGTAACTTATTCACAATCTGGCTTGAGATCCTGTTAGGACAGATTACGTTGTAGACGCCATTACACTGCATCGGCTGACGTTTTGTGTCATCAGTGATGAGGTTCCCCTGTGCATTGAACGGATCGAAAAGAGGGATCATGTTGCCGTTGCGATCTTTGTAGTTTCGAAAGTCACCCGAGCGAATGGCCGCCGTGGGAACCGTCACCAGGTTTGTTGGTTGAGGGTTCACCCAGTAGGCGTATTCGTATGCGCTGAAGAAGAACAGCTTGTCCTTGATAATTGGGCCGCCCAGGCTGTAGCCAGGATTATTCTGACGTTTTGCGCCCTTCTTCCGGGGAACCCAGGAGCTGGTATTTGCGTCGAAGTACTCGTTACGGAAGAAGTCGAAGACAGTTCCATGAAATTGGTTGGTACCCGACTTCAGCCCAAAGTTGACAATGCCGTTGGACAGGCGGCCGAACTCAGCAGAATAAGAAGAACTCTGGACTTTGAACTCCTGAATGGCCTCTACGCTGACACCATTCATGCCTTCATCGTTACGACGCTGGCTCATGGATTCAGCGCCATCGAGGAGAATGCTGGTTCCCTGGATCAAGCCGCCAGCGATGCGCGTACTTCCGCCCGGCGTAGCGACACCTGGGGTGAGTGCGATGAACGAGTAGGTGCTGCGCGAACCGCCACCGATGCTGAGTGGAAGGTCCATGATCAGCTTGTTGTTCATCACCTTGCCGAGGTCCATGCCCTCGCCAGAGAGAAGCGGCGGCGCATCGTTGACAATAACGGTCTCCGCAGCCGAGCCAACTGTCATACCGACATTCAGCTGCACTACTGTGTTGATACTGACCACCACATCCGTGGATTTCCACGTGCGAAACCCAGGGCTCTCCACGGTTACCGAGTAGGAACCAACAGGTAGGAAGGATAGGCTATAGTCGCCTCCCGCTCCTGACTGGGTAGTCTGTATGCGGCCAGTGCCGTTGTCTTTCAGCGTGATGCTTGCATTTGCAATCGCCAGGCCGGAAGAATCCGTCACCGTCCCAGTGATGCCGCCACGATCGCCTTGAGCGTAGGCCATGACTCCTGTAAACAGGAGCAATATACACAGAACTTTATAAATTCCTTCTATTACTCTTTTTGGCACGATTTTACGCCTCCAGTTTAGAGCCCTCAGAAGCAGACCGGCGACACGTTACCCGATGAAGATTCTCACCCCTGCGGATGGATCCTCTTTTGCGCTGCTTTGCTAACCTTCAAAGCACGCACGGGACACACGATTTCTCCGTCGTCCACTTGGTGATTAGCGAGTACTGTCTTCGGAAAAATGCGGTTTGTATAGTGAAGTAACGGTAAACCGCACAGGGGTAGGCTACTTTGAAGTCAAAACTCAAGCAGGCCAATATGCTCAAGCTCAACCTTCTCTGCATTTTTTTGCGTAAACCTTAACCTTTTTACAGTAAAATCCGTTGAACTCAGAATGACGGTACTCTGGCAGCGCGTAATCCTGACAGCATGTGGGAAAATGCCGGTGGAAAGAGAGAAGCTCAGCCTAGTTGCTAGTGGCGAGGGAGAATCTGTCTGGATGGATTTGCTAATCTCGCTCACAATAGGGACTGGCGATTCCTGAAATTTGCCGCTACTCCGTGCACTTAATATTAGTTGGATGTAGCTGATAGTATGTCCTTCGCGCCCAGAAAAGCACTAAAGGCTTAAGATATCCATTCCAGCGGCGCCCTCAGTCATCGCGCGGTTACAGATAGCTATGCTTATGTCTCCCCCACATTCGAATACAGAAATCGGCGGAGTTGATACTCCTTTGACCGCAAAGGAGAAGCTTGAGTTGGTGGATCGGGTCGTCAACAGCCCAATTTTTTCCAGATCTCCAGCGATGCGGGCCTTCCTTCTATACATCACCAAACATGCCATTGCAGAAAGATCGGAGCGGATCAAGGAGCAGAGCATCGGGTCAGAAGTGCTGGGCCGCAGGCCAAATTACGATCCAGCTGAAGACAATATCGTACGCGTGCGTGCCCATGAACTCAGGCAGCGCCTCGAAAAGTACTTTGCCACCGACGGAATCGATGAGCCCTTTATCATTACAGTACCCAAGGGGAGCTACATCCCTGAGTTTCACGCGCGCGCAGCGGCAGATTCATTGGTGGCTCCAGCTCCGATCGCAGAACCCGCAACTCCGGCCGTAGAGGTCAAGGCTGCTGAGCCGAAGCCTGAAAGACGGCTCCCCAGGTGGCTCTGGGTAACCGCGCCCGTGCTCGCCATTGTCGCTATAGCTGCCATTGCCCTACTCAGCAGGTCGGCATCCCAAGCTAAGAGGGTGATAGATGGCCCGGTGCAGAACGCCGCAATTCAAGACTTCTGGGGACAATTCTTCGCACATCCGGAGGAAGATCTGCGTGTCGTAACCGCTGACACAGGTTTTGCCCTATGGCAGGACCTTAGCGGGAAGGATTTGAACCTTGGAGATTACTTAAGCCGCAAGTATCTGGAGCTGCCGGATGACAAGATACGTGAAGTGGCGGTTCGTCGTGCCACAAGTCCGGCGGACCTGGCCATTAGTCTGCAGCTGGCAGGCTTGGCACGGGATTTCGGTGGCCGCATCAACGAGCAGTACGCAAGAGACCTTGTCGCCCGAACCTTCCAAAAGGGCAACATCGTGGTTATCGGGAGCCACCGCTCCAATCCGTGGATCGAGATCTTCGAGCCGCACCTCAATTTTGTAGTCGAACGGGATGCCACCACCGGCGCTCCTTTCTTCCGCAACAAATCGCCTCTCCCTACGGAGGCGCCTACTTACATGATTCCTGCAATGCTGGACGCCAATGGAGCGGAGCAGAAGGAGATTGAAAGTTACGGAGTGGTGTCGCTGCTCAAGGGATGCAATGGCCATGATCTGGTCGTTCTTTTGGAGGGGCTAAATATGGAGGCAACCGAGGCCGCCGGCGAAGTTGTCACAAATCCGCAGCGTCTCGGCACGATGCTTCGCAGCATCGGCCACCAGCCCGGAAAGGCTGTCGCGCCATTTGAAGCACTCATTAAGTTGACATCCATGCCCGGAGGCTACGCTAACTCTCAGGTAATCGCCTACCGGGTGGGAACCAGTGCGTCGTGTGGTACCCGGTAGATCGCAGCCGCATGCGATCCGCAGCCACTGGAGCGGCGTTGCTGGATCACAACTTCTCTTGTGCTTCGACTACGGCCAGCGCCGCCAGGTTCACAATGTCCGATACGGAAGAATCTCTTTGAAGGACATGAACTGGCCGCGCAAGCCCCATCAAGATAGGCCCTAGGAGCTGTGCTCCGCCCATAGAAGCAAGCAGTTTGTAAGCGATGTTCGCAGCATCCAGGCTCGGAAAGATAAGGACATTCGCACCGCCGTGCAGCGTACTGAAGGGATATGTCTCTTCAATCCGCTCCGGCCGCACCGCAGTGTCTGCCTGCATTTCCCCATCGACCATAAGTTGCGGCGACCTGCTGCGGATAATCTCAACCGCTCGGCGCACTCGTTCGGAAGACTCATGGCGGCTGCTTCCAAAGTTGGAGAACGACAGCAGGGCAACCCGAGGCTCAACATCGAAGTGCCGTGCCGTTTCCGCTGCAGAAATTGCGATTTCGGCCAGATCCTCAGCAGAAGGTTCGATGTTCACGGTGCAATCCGCAAAAAAGTAAAGCTTGCCGCGAGGCGTGATGACCAGGTACAGTCCGGCTGCTCTTCGCACATCTTGCCGCAGAGGAACAATCTGTAACAATGGCCGTATCGTATCTGGATAATGCGTGGTTAGACCTGTAATCAGAGCGTCCGCGTCTCCGAGTTGCACCATGAGCGCGCCTAGAATATTGCGATTCTTGACCAGCCCTTCCGCTTCCGTTCGGGTGACCCCTTTACGCTCTCGCAATCGATACAGCTCGTCCATGTAAAGCGGAAGCCGCGGATGAGATTCAGCGTCGACAATCTCTACCGCCGCGAGGTCAAGGTGAAGCCCAGTTGCATACTCGCGAATCTTTTGCGCGTTTCCGAGAAGAACGGGCCTTGCAATCTCCGCGTCGATGAGCGCGCGGCAAGCACGCAGCACGGTCGGGCTCTCGCCCTCTGGAAACACGATGCGACAGGGCCTCACCCGCGCTTTTTGAATCAGAACTCTGGTGACGCCCGGATAGCCACCTAGACGCTCTTCCAGGTCTTGGCGATACTCCTCGAGGTCGAGCGTGACCTGCGCAACTCCCGACTGCATTGCGGCGGCAACTACGGCGCCCGCAACGCGAACCACTACCCGGGGATCGAAGGGCTTTGGAATGATGTAGTGCGGGCCAAACTTGACATCCTTCAACCCATAAATTCTGCATACGGATTCGGGAACATCCTGCTTCGCCAGGCTTGCCAGCGTGCGAGTTGCCGCAAGCATCATCTCTTCGTTGATTCCGGTTGCCCGGGCATCGAGGGCTCCGCGGAAGATTCCCGGGAAGCCAAGCACATTGTTTACTTGATTAGGAAAGTCCGATCTCCCCGTAGCAACAATGGCGTCAGGCCTTGCCGCAATCGCCGCGGTATAAGAGATCTCCGGATCGGGGTTTGCCAAGGCAAAGACCAGTGGTCTCGATGCCATTGGCCGCAGCATCTCCGCAGTTACACAATCCGCAGTCGAAAGGCCGACGAATACATCGGCATCTACCAGGGCTTCAGAAAGCGTGCGGAGATTTGTCTGCCGCACAAAGCGCGCCTTGTATGGATTGAGCCCCTCCTGACGCCCCTCATAGAGCACGCCCTTGGAGTCGCACATCAAGATATTCTCGCGGAGCGCACCGAGGCGGATGAAGTGCTCCGCACACGCAATCGCTCCTGCGCCCGCGCCGTTGACAACGATTCGTGCGTGGCTTATTTCCTTGCCCGCGACTTCGAGGCCATTCACCAGGGCTGCACCGGAGATGATCGCTGTTCCATGCTGATCATCGTGAAATACAGGAATCTTCAGGGTCTGGCGTAGCTCCTTCTCAATAATGAAGCACTCCGGAGCTTTGATGTCCTCCAGGTTGATCCCACCGAATGTCGGCTCCAGCATCTGGCAGGCGCGAATGACATCCTGAGGATCATTGGCAGCCAACTCAAGATCAAAGACATCGATATCCGCGAAACGCTTGAAGAGGATCGCCTTCCCCTCCATTACCGGCTTCCCTGCGGATGGCCCGATGTTTCCCAGCCCCAGGACAGCAGTTCCGTTCGTCACAACAGCAACCAGATTCGACTTCGCCGTGTACTTATATACGAGATCCGGCTCGCGATGAATTGCCAGGCAAGGAGCCGCCACCCCCGGAGTATATGCCAGACTCAGATCCCGCTGCGTCAGGCAGGGTTTTGTCGCAATGACTGATATTTTTCCGGGTGGGCGAGTCGAGTGGTACTCCAGTGCATCTTCATCGCGGACCATTGGGTTCGGCCTCCACGCTGGCATAGTCTTCTACCAGCGAGACTGACCAGTGTAGCGCAACCAAGGATTCATTCAGGATCGCATGCGAGAATCGATCATTTGCTGGCAAGCAATGAGTCACTTCACTGCGGAGGAGAAGCAGCGAAAGTCGCCTGAATAAACAACAAATCGGCGACCTCGAAGAAAGCCAATCAATGTAAGCCCGAGTTCACGGGCGAGCTTAACGGCCAGGCTGGAGGGAGCCGATACCGAGGCGAGTACCGGAATTCCCGCAGTCAGAACCTTCTGAATAATTTCAAAGCCTCCTCGTCCGCTGACCAGCATGACATATCGCGAAAGTGGCAAACGTCCTTCCAGAAGAGCCCAGCCGATAATCTTGTCGACAGCGTTGTGGCGGCCAATATCTTCCCGCAGGGCTAGGAGTTCTCCGTTGGCATCGAAGAGCGCAGCGGCGTGCAATCCTCCCGTTCTGCCAAAAACAGCCTGCTCTGATCGCAGCCGCTCCGGAAGCTGATAGAGGATTTCAGCATCGACGCGAAAGGCAGGATCCGGAGGCTGCAATCCGCGTACCCGTATGGCGTTGATGGATGCCTTGCCGCAAATGCCACAGCCCGAAGCTGCAAAGAAACGTCGCTGCATGTCGCTTGCGAGATGGGAGCCATCCTTCACCTCAACCTTGACTACGTTGCTCTTGCTGCCCGTCTCTGATGCAATCGCGCGCAGACCGGCGATCTGCTCTCTCGATTGGATAAGTCCTTCGGTCCATAGGAAGCCTGCTGCAAGTTCGAGATCGTGGCCAGGAGTCCGCATGGTGACAGTAAACGGAGTGCCCCCGATACGAATCTCAAGCGGTTCCTCCGCTGCAAGGTAGTCCTGAAGCGAGTGGGCAACTCCCTCTTGCCACTCGATTACCTGCGTCAGTTCGACACTTCTCGCTGGAGTACGCACCCGCATCCCTTCTGCAGCTTCCATTGACGTTGAGGCACCATGCAAAGCCTGTCAACAAAGAGAGCCGCTGTTGCTTCCGCTTCTCTGCCTGGAGTCCCTACTGCGATGGCTCCGGCGACACTTCAATTGCATCGATGAGTGCGTAGTTTATGACAGGTGTAAAGGAGAGTTCGATCTTCCCCTGTGCGGTCGCCTGGAGATTGTCAAAGGTTTTCACTATGGGGGCTAATCCAGCCTCGCCCACAAGGTCGAAATTCTTAAGCAAAGAAACGCCATTGCACCAGACGTCAAAGACCCTGCTACGAGGACCCATTGGTGAACTGCTCTGCTTGCCAAACCAGTGCTCTTGAAAGTAGAGCCGTACTCGATACTTCTCAAGAGGAACGACAGGCAGGATATAACGAAAATGGCCGATACGCTGGTAAGCATAGATACCGGTTCCATCGCTCTTGCCGAACTTTGAAACTCTGCCGCGCCGGCCACCGATGAAATAACGGTCCGAGTACCAGATATGGCCTTCGGGGTCTGTATAGGGTTTCGAGCTGGCAACGATGCGGATAGGCAGCATAGCCTCGGTTGGCGTGGGTATTATTTCTACGGCCTTTAGCAGAGAAATTTCGCTGATGTAGTCGAGGTGGATGCTGTCATCGTTCTCCGGATGCACACCTCGGAAGACCTTTGTTGTCGCGGTTCCATTTCCTTCAGCATCGTCCACAACATCGAGAGTGATACCGTCGCTCCCATTGAGGAAGAAGACAGCGCGATTCGTTGCCTCCGGTAAAGTCGAATTTTCCGCGAAGAGCAGGTGCACCTCATACGTCCCGGGATCGACGGGAAAGACGCAGTGAACCGTGCCGCGCACCCCGCCCAGAAAAATATATGGGTCTTCCGTGCCCATAATATTTTGAGCAGATTCGGCAATGCTGTCGCCCCCGATGCAGTAGTTTCCGGGTGCCCACGTGTTGCCGGAGTGATCGACGTAGGGCTCACGGCCATTTCCCAGCAAGGCGCGGACTGTCCTTCCAGAAACGCTTTTCGCTGCCCCCTTTGAACTTGCGATGCTCGCCCACTGCGCCCGCCGATGACCTGCCACCAACAACACAACGCCCGCGAGGACGATGGCAGCGAGTCCCACCAGTCCAGGAATCAGCCATCTGCTGCGGCGCGCTAACTCCTGCGGAACGGCTTGGTAGTCCGCATCGGCAAGAGGTACAGCCTCCACGCTATCTGTTGGCTGGGTGATCTCAAGAGCGTTACTGTTCTGATGGAGAAAAGATGGGGCATATTGTCCGGGAGGGATCAGGACACAAACTGGGCGTTCCGCTCCGGGCCCCTGATAGATCTCCTGAAGGCGCTTTCGCAACAGGTGAGCCGTCACGCGGACGATCGTATCCACTTGCGGATCGAAGTCACTGCGCCTGCCGAGCGCCTCGATAGCGACAGTATGTTCGGTAATCTGATCAGCCTTACCGTCGAAATGCTTCTGGCAGAGGAAGGCGAGCATGTGCGCCAGGTTGTGGGACCGCCCCAGGACGCCTGAGGTCAGGAGCCAGTTGACTTCCTCGCGTTCGAGATCGATTCCATTGAGAACCGTCGACATCGCTCATCAAACTCCAAATCGATGGATGAGCGATTCTACACGACTAGGCTAACGATGATCCTTATCTTTCTGCGAACCCCGAAATGAGTCCCTTCCCTGCACTCATGACCGGCTGCACGTTAAAGAACAAAGATTAACGAAGATTAACGTCACCACACGTCGCCCGCGAATCCGCGGAGAACCTTTGATTCTTCCGGACTTACGTGCGCCTTGCCCCATTCACAGTCCGGCTCGCATTTTTACGTGCAAATTCACATGACAATTCTTGAAAGGCATTGCTAGGTTCCTCGCGTTCCACCACGAGTCTAACTGCCACTCTGCATCTGGTGACTCCAGGTGTCAGACAGTGGTTTCCCACGATGGAAATCTGGAAGTACTTTGGGAGGAAATACGCATGAATAGCGGTAAAGTTAGCAAGCTGGCAAGCTTGATGCTCTTGGTAATTTTGCTGATCGTTGCAGCCACAGCAAACGCCCAGGACATCTTTGGTGTGATTTCGGGTAGCGTAACCGATTCCACAGGTGCTCTGGTTGTAGGGGCCAAGGTGACGATCAGAAACGAGGAGACCAAACAGGGTAGAGTCGTCCTAAGTAATAGCATCGGCTTTTACACGGCGCCGCAACTTGCGGTAGGGCGCTACAGTGTGACGGCGGAGAAGCAGGGATTCAAGACCTACACCGTCGCCGGCACGGACCTGAACGCTGGCGCGCATGCAACCGTGGACCTTTCTCTTCCAGTAGGGTCAACCAGCGAATCCGTGATCGTCTCGACAACCGGCGAAACGATCAACACAGCCAGCGCAGAGATCGCAAGGACGGTCGACTCGCAGCAGGTGCAAACGCTGGCGTTGAACGAGCGTAATTTTGTGCAACTGACAACGATCGTTCCCGGAGCGGCAACCGTATCCTTTGACCAGACCGCTATGACCACAGGCATGTCCACCACCGCTGCAGCCATCAATGGCATGCGCACCGATCAGAACCTCTTCACGGTGGACGGCGGTTACAACATGGACTCAGGTTCGAACTCCTCACAGTTGAACAATGTGGGCATCGACTTCGTCCAGGAAGTGACGGTGCAGACATCGAACTTCTCTGCTGAATATGGCCGTAACGCAGCCTCCTCTGTGAACGTGGTTACCAAGAGCGGTACCAACCAATTTCACGGCGGAGTATTCGAGTTCGTGCGCAACCAGATCTTCGATGCCGCCAATCCTGGGTCCAAGCTCAACATCACGCCGACCACGAAGCTTAATACTATTAAGCCGCCATTGCGGTACAACGACTTTGGATGGGATTTAGGCGGGCCAATCTGGCATGATAAGGTCTTCTTCTTCGTCGGAGAGGAGTGGAAACGGCTTCGCCTCGCAGCCACGGCGCAGAACCTGACCGTGCCAACGAGCAGGGAGCTCTCCGGCGATTTCAGCGATACCCCCGCAATCACTCTGGTCAAGCCTCCGAATGCACCTTTGGGTTGCACCATCGTCGCCAATGTCCTTAGTCCCGCCTGCATCACGGCAGATGGCAAGGCCATCGCGAATGTCTATACCCTTATGGAGAAGCAGGCGGCAGCCTTCAACGACACGCCGAGCGCCAACAACGCCACCTTCCAGCCGAACAACCCACAGAATTGGCGCGAGGACATCATCCGCATCGACTATCACCCCGCACCGAAGCACAGCATATACTTCCGCTATCTTCATGACGACCTGAAGCTGATCGACGCATTCGGCACCTTTACGCCGGGCGGTCTTCCCACCACACCAACCACTCGTATCCGGCCTGGATACAGCTTTCAGCTTGGCCACATCTGGATGACCTCGCCCAAGCTCATTAACGAGGCAAAGTTCAATGTCTCGTGGAATAAGCAACGCATTCCTCCGGAGGGTGACACGTGGAAGCGCTCGACCTACGCGTTTGCCTTTCCGTTGCCATTCCCGAACGCAGGCAGCTATCCGCAGGGCATTCCCCACGTAACGTTCACCGGAGTCTCCGGAGCTCCGATCACTGGACTGGCGCAGTTCTCGGGCCCTTACTTCTCGCTCCTGGCGCCGACAACCGACATCTCGCCATCCGACACGCTCACTGCACTTGTTGGCCAGCACACTCTCAAATTCGGTGTGCTCTTCGCGCGCAATCGCAAGGATCAGAACTCGCGGCCAAACTCTTATAACGGAGCAATCAACTTCCAGGCCGGCGGCAACCCGAACTCAACCGGCAATCCTGTCGCCGATGCCTTGATGGGGAACTTCCAAACCTTCTCGCAGCAATCAGCCGATCCTGTTGGCCATTTCCGCTTCAACAACCTCTCGCTCTTCGCAATGGACAACTGGAAGGTGACAACAAAGCTCAGTCTCGAACTCGGCCTGCGCTTTGAATACACAACGCCCACCTACACGCAGGGAAACAACATGGCGAACTTCGATCCCGCCGCGTACTCCGCCTCAACGGCACCTACATCCATCAGCAGCAAAAATGTTCCCAGCGGACCAAATCTGAACAACGGCTATGTAGTCGATGGCCTAGTGCGCCCAGGCAATGTTCCGTCCGATCAGTATCGCCGCGTTCCTGGTGCAACGAGCAGCTTCGTGAATGCAGTGCCCGCTACTGCACCCCGCGGCTTCTTCGATACTGAGGCCCTCTTCGGACCGCGCATCGGCGTTGCCTACACAGTGGATTCCAAAACTGTGCTTCGCGCTGGCTTTGGGTTGTTCTTTGACAAGCCGGAGGGCAACATCATCTTCGGTCAACCGGGTGTCGTTCCGTTTCTGCAGTCTGTCACATACCAGAACGGCAACCTCGCCAACCCCACTGGAGGCGGCTCAACCGTCCCAACAATCTTCGGGATGAGTGCCGTCGATCCGAAACTACGCGTAGCGCGGAACGGGCAATACAGCCTTAGCGTTCAGAACCAGGCGGCCTATGGACTTCTGTTCCAGCTCGCCTACGTCGGCAACGCGTCGCGCCACATGGTACGCCAGCCGAATATCAACGCGCCGTCTTTTGCTGAGGTAGCCGCGCACCCGGGATTGGCAGCCAATCAGATCCGCCAATACTTCGGATACACCGACATCACCCAGTACCGGAGTGACGGCACTTCGAATTACAACGCGCTGCAACTTTCCGCAGTCAAGCGCCGGGGCAATTTGATGCTGACGCTCAATTACACCTGGTCGAAGGCCCTGGCTACAAACTCAGTCTATACAGACAACGCGGAGCCAGAGTGTCCGTTCAGCTGTGTAACCGCCGATGGAAAAACTCTATCCTGGAGACAGTTCCTATACGGCACACCCACCTTCGACCGCAGAAACATCTTCACGGCAACCTACACCTACACACTTCCGGTATTCAAGAGCCGTCACGATGTGCTGGGGCAGGCATTAGGGGGATGGTCCATCAGCGGCATCACCCGCGCCCAAAGCGGCCAACCACTCACCATCTCGGCAACGCAGTCCATCGGTCCGAGCTCCACTCCGGGGAGCGCCGCCTACAGCAGGCGCGCCAACTTCAATCCCGGCGCACACATTCGCTCCGGCTACCAATGTCCTACCGGCAAGATCTGCTGGTTCAATCCGGCAAACTCCGGCTCGACAGCGGCTTTCGTACTCCCCTCCAATAGCGCCCCCGGGAACGCCCCGATCGGCAACGTCATCGGCCCAGCCTACTTCGGAACAGATCTCTCGCTACGCAAGACATTCGGCATGCCGCGGGAGATGGGTTTGCTGATCCAGGCCGATGCCTTCAACGTATTCAATCGAACAAACTGGGGAAATCCCGGAACCTCGGTCAACAGCGGACTCGGACTGATCACGAGTTCCAATCCGCCGAGGCAACTGCAGTTCGGAGCCAAGTTCAACTTCTGACGCGGCTCTCCTGGAAGGCGATGGGCCTCGTACCCATCGCCTTTCCGCTTTAGTCCTTACATCATGCGCCGTGCCTTGACTTCGATCGCCTTTTGACCTGCCGGTCTTGGTACAAAAATATCCTGCCACACCAGGCCGCATTGCCTCACCATCTGGATCGGGTATTCGAGGCGTCCCAGGTTCGCGTCGGCATTGTTCGTTCCGAAGGAGAACTTCGCTCCGGCAGCTTTGGCTGCGGAGATAAACGCCGCACTCGGAATTTTGTAACGATTGTTGATCTCAATTGCCACATCGTTCTTCACCGCCGCCGTAATCACCCGGTTCATCCGCTCGGGCGTCCAGAGCGCATCGTACTCTGCGGAGATCTGGTGCGGCAGAAAGGTGGCATTCGCGTAGATGTCGATTGGCTCATGCATCACTCCCTCAATGCGCTTCACATACATCTCCATGAACGCCTGCTTGTCGGTGAGGTCACCGGCTTCTTCCTTAATCCAGATACGCCTGCGCTTCCCGTTATCATCGGTGAAGGTCATCGCATCCGTGAAGACATAGTCGAAGCGGGCAGCAGACTCCGGCGAGACGAGCGTCATCCATTCCCGCCCTTCACCCTGCAGAGCCACATAGCATGGCTGCCCCTTCATGCTCGCGAGATAATCGCGCACGCTGTCGTCGCTATGCACAGGGAAACCTAAACCGCAGTTCACCGCGATGCCATAGTTGATGCCCAGGCGACGAGAGTTGGCGAGCGCCTGCTCGATCGTCAACCCTCCCTTCAAATGCACGTGATAATCCACCACCGGATAATTCTCCGTGCCGAGACGGATCACCTGGCGATAGAGTTCGTCTACTTCAGGCTGTTCCATGGAGATCTGCGCGATGTTGTCAGGCAGCGGACGAACCCGGATGCTCTTAAAGTAGGTCGTGCTGCCTGGGTCGTGGCCCTGCAGCGCAAACGTGCCGTGATGCAGGACGCGCTGAAAGTTCAGATCGGCGCGAAACGGTGACTCTGGCTCAACGTAGTCCACCACAAGCATGTCGTTCAGGCGAATCTGCACTTGCTTGCCGCGCACCAGTACGTGCAGACGAAACCATTCATTGTCGTTGACGAACTGCTTGTAGACGTTGCGCACGCCGTAGAGAGAGCCTGTCTTCTTTCGCTCGCTGTGCCCGCTGCCCTCTCGATCCGTGTTGCACAACTGCACTTCAAAACCAGCCGCAGGCCAGCCCGATGGCTGATACGCAGTGTGAAAGTAAACGCCGGAGTTCGCGCCGGGCCCTGACATCGCCTCTACGCTTAGCTCAAAGTTTTTGAAGTCGGCATGGCTCACGGGTCCCACATAGAACAGGTGAGACCGGCCGCCGCGAGCGACAATCCGCCCATCTGCGACGGTGAAGGTGTCCGCGTGTTCGTTGGCTTTCCACCCCGCAAGCGATTTGCCATCAAACAGCGGAATCCACCCTTCGGACTCATCCAGGAACGCAGAAGCAGCTACTGGTGCAGCCAACAGAATAGCCATCAAATCGCGGCGCGTAAGGATTGACAAGGAAGCCCCCAGGTAGAGTTGGAATCGGACCAGCCAGTATAGGTCAGCGCGCTCTTTTAGTTCAGCCTTCCTGCGCTGTGTGCAACGCCGCGTAAAAAAGAAGGGAGCCTGCCCCAATCGACGAAGCCGTCGAAGTGGCAGGCTCCCCTGTTGATCTAGCAGCCCTCTTTATTAGCAGGCCCTAAAACGTTAGCAGGCCCTAAAACGTGAACTTGGCCGCGAGTTGAATTCCGCGCGGGCCTCCCCCTCCGAGAAAGGGATTGCCGATACCCACATCGCCGGTCGCAGTAATTGCATAGGAACCGGAGCTGACCTGCCGGTTGCCATTCGCGGTAAAGCCGTTGGGTGCAGCATCCGCTATAAAGTTCGGCAACTGCGGAGCGGTAAAGTTGGGATGGTTCACCACGTTGAATATTTCTGCGCGCAACTGCAGGACCAAGCTCTTTGCCAGGTGGGTAGATTTATAAAGAGCCAGATCCCAGTTCGTGTAAGGCAGGCCACGCAGCGAATTGCGGCCCAGGTTTCCGAAGTGGCGAGTACCCGGCACGCAGTCCTGTTCCGTGCCCTGCGAATTCCCAGCTAGAGCGACGCTGGTGGCAGCACAGGGAATGGCGAACGAACTGAGATCGAGAAATTTTGCTGGATTGTGGGAATAGCGAACCCGCCCAACGACATCGGGCCGGTCGAAGCCCTCGCCACTGCCGCTGAAGTCGCCTTCAAAGTTGTAGTTCAGGTTGAAGGGCTGCCCCGTCTGCCTTGTCAACGTGCTGTCCAGGCCCCAGCCATTCTTCAAAGACGCGAACTCCCCTCCTGAATCGGGCAATGTATAGCTCAGAATCCAGGTCGTGCGGTTGCGGACGTCGAAGTTGGAGTTGCCATATTCGGCGCGTGTCCTTGTGCTGTCATTGGGCTGTGCAGCGTTGGGGATGAAGTCCTCACCGTCGCTGGCGGTATCGATGGAGTGCGACCACACATAGTTCAGGATCGAAGTAATGCCATGCCAGTTGCTAACGCGCAGGCTCGCCTGCAGGGCGTTGTAATTCGACGTGGCCTTCGTCTCTTCCTGATTCACATAGAAAGCGCCATAGGGATTGTTCGCGTAGACACGGCTTGCCGAGTTATAGGCCGGAATGCACCCCGGACCACCGGTGACCGCGCCGCCCGTGGCACAAGACCCCGAAATGGTATTTCCCATGGCGTCCTGGTAGGAATAGCTCGCGGTCTGCGCATATGCCAGATCTGTCTGCGTGATAACTGCCTGGCCCGGCTGATTGATGTCGCGGAAGTGCAGCAGATGGCGTCCAAGCGAGCCGACGTAGCCCACCTGGAACATGGCTTTAGGAGTAATCTGCTGCTCGATGTTCAGGTTGTAGTTCTGCATGTAAGGCGTGCTCAAATGGCGGTCCACGCCGAAGATGTCTCCGGCAGGGGCGCCTCCGGGGGTATTGAACACCGGCTGTCCCGCGACAATCGTGCCGCCCACTGCGCTGACCGAGTAAATGGGTGCCGGGCCAATCGGATTGTAAGCAGGACCGGGATCGAAGCTGCTGTTGAATGGCAGGTGAGCCAGGAAGATGTCCTGCGAAAACGAGTCAAAGAATACGCCGTAGCCGGTGCGTAGAACCGTCTTGCCGCCACCGGTGACGTCCCACGCAATGCTGACTCGCGGGCTGAAGTTCTTGTAGCTCGGCTCGTAAAGATTCTTGAGGCTGGGCGACCCCAGCATGCTGAGAGTTAGCGTGCCCCCCACCGGATCGAAGCTGGTGATGTTACTCATCAGGTTGTTCTTCTCGCCGATGACACCGTAGTAGTCCCAGCGCACCCCAAAGTTAACCGTTACATGGGGAGTTGCTCGATAGGCATCCTGCGCATAGAAGCCGTGACTATTCTGAAGACCGTGGCGCTTGGAGTAGCCCGACGCCTGGTTGCCGCCGCTCACATTGCCTGCCAGGAAATCATCCAGCGAAGCGAAGGTGAGCTTTCCGCGGAAGTCGGTATCCAAAACCTGCTGGATCGTCGTACGACGAAACTCATAGCCGAACTTCAGATCGTGCTTGCTGCGATTCCACGAGAAGTTATCGAATGCCTGCCAGTTCGAGTCCACGCGGGAACGCGGATCGGCTTTGCTGGCTCCCAATGAGGAGAAGCCTGCAACCACCATCACCGGCAGCCCGGCGTTCGCCGCCCCGGTGCCAGTATTCAATCCAATGGAACTGGGTGCAAACGATTTATCCTGCGGGAAAAATCCCTCGGCAAAGCGATTCCACCCCATGCGAACCTCGTTCACCTTATTGGGGGTAAGCACGGTGACATCGGAGATCGAAACAAGCTGCACGCGCGTGGGGGTAAATGTGTTGAAACCAGGCAGAACACCTCCGCCGGAGAGCGCCAGCGGAAAGCTCTGCGTGCTATCGCCAAAATAGTAGCGGCCGCTCAGCAGATTGGAATGCGGCAGGTTCTGATCAATTTTGGCGATGACGCTGTGAATATTGTTGCTCGACGGCGCCACAATGGCTCCGTTCGCATTCGGCTGGGGCCAGGGCGTGCGCTTCAGCAGCGCTTGGATCACCGGGTTCGTGGCAGTTGCAAGCCGGGCAGGATCCGGCACGGAAGCAACGCTGACGGTACCGACCCCTTCGCGTTGTCCCTCATAGTCGACAAAGAAGAATGTTTTGTTTGGAACAATAGGACCGCCGAGCGAGCCGCCGAACTGGTTGTTGCGGAAGGGCGCCTGCGTATTGCCCTTCTCATTGAAGTAGTTGCGCGCATCCAGCACGTTGTTGCGGAAGTACTCCAGCGCCGTTCCGTGGAACTGGTTGATGCCGCTCTTGGTAACAATATTGATGACCGCGCCAGCGCTGCGTCCATATTCCGGCTGAAAGTTCGACATGACATTCAGCTCCTGCACCGCGTCAACCGGCAGGATGGTGGCGGGTGTACCAAAAACGCCCGGCTGGTTCAGCGCGGATTCGTTGCGGAAGCCGTCGTTCATGTCCGTGCCGTCGAGCAGGAAGTTGTTCGCGCGGCCACGGGCGCCATTCATCGAAAAGCTGCCATAGGAGCCGGGCGAATCGCTGATCTCGTCGGGCGATCCGGAGACGCCTGGCGTGAGGTAGATGAGCTTGCCATAGTCACGGCCATTGATGGGAAGGTTCTTGATTTCCTTCGTCGTCAGCGTGGCTCCCAATGTATCCGAAACCGCTTCCACCTGCGGCAATGCATCCGCGGAGATCTCGACCGTCTCGCTCACTGCGCCCGGGTGAAGTGCGGCATCCACCCGCGACTGAGCAGCAACATTCACGCTGACGGACTTCGCGACAAAGGTAGCAAAGCCTTGTTGTTCAACAGTTACGTTGTAAGTGCCGTTGGGTAGCTCAGGAACGGAGTAGGTTCCATCGGAACTGGAGAGGACCTGTCGATCGATCCCGTTCTCGGAGCTATGTACCGTGACCTTCGCGCCTGGGACGGGCGCACCTGTGGTATCGGTCACCGTCCCTAGAATCGTGCCTCGAAATGTTTGCGCAGAAAGGCTCGCCACACACAGCAAGCTAAAGAGGATTGCACTCCATACCTTCGTCATATCTTCCTCAACTGGTCTCTCGAAATTGTTGGTCGAAGCAGCGCTGCTTCTGCTCCCTGGCTGGGCGGTCTTTTCTAACTCATTTTTGGAAATATGAGCCTGTAGCTGCCTGAACTCGACTACACCCGCAAAGAATGCGTTACAAGAGCTCTGAATGTCCACGGAAATGAGTGGCCGCACCGCAAGGCTATGATTCAGCCGTAGATATTCAATTTTAGGCGATATGGTCGCTTGAGTGAAAAAGAAGTCTCCCAATAAACTTCTTCTATGCGCCGGATAACTAAAATGATATGAGATTTCGGTGAATTCTGAGCCAACTGCTACCAGTATTCGATCGCAAGAATGCGAGATGGCCCCGGATGCCCTTCAATCACCTGGGTCTGCACAACGGCCTCCATATTCACCGTCTTCCAGTCGCGGGGCGCATTCTGAAAAAGCGCCTTGAGGAAGCCCGGATCGGACAGAACCTCGCCCGCTGCCTCGGTCCCTTCGCTGGAGAGCCCAGCGGCCAGCACCACCGGTTGATCCAGTGTGGTGTCGTGATATCTGGCAATTATGGCGAAATCGGATGACTGCGAGGAGGGGGGCTGCTTCAGCAATACCGACCAGTTCCTGGCCGCAGGATTCTTGTGATCCACGATATACATCGCATTATTGTCCATCCCGAATCCATACCGCAGAGACTGCGTCAGCCGCAGTGCCCAATCGTTATCCAGGGCCCCCACCAGCACTACCGGCCCCTCGCGCAGCTCTGGAAAGCTTGCTTTTGACGCTAAAAGCAGCCGAAAAGGCTTATGCCGGCCTTCCAGAACGCCTCCCACGCGGATCAGCGTGGCCACGTTCGCTGTCCCCAAACGACCTGACCGGCGAATAGAGTCATATACGGTTGCGGGGGAAGGCGAATTCTGGAGCGCCTGATCCACCGAATCCGGCGAGCCAACGCAGAGCGTCACAAGGGAGGGAGAACGGGAGATAGGGGACCAGAACTGGTCCGCCACCGACGGTCGAAACCAGAAATGCCATCCCAGGCCAAGCCCCACGGCTGCCACCACGAGAGCCGCGACAGCATAAGGCCAGAAGCGGGTTCGAGATACAGCCATCCCTCGCTTCGTGTCCGCTGCCTCCGGCATGAGGATCGCGGACGGAGCAGACGCGGATTCAGTTGGAGCAGGCGGAGCCTGGGCCGGACGGAAGTAGGGCACATAGGAACCGGGATTCAACCCGATCATCAACTCATTCTTGTGCTGAGGTTGTTGATAATACAGGGCAATTCGCTTCCGGACCTCCGCCGCGCTCAGGCGAACTACCGGATCCTGATTTGTGTCATAATCGGCAGCACGATGAAAGACCTCGATACCGAGAAGCCGTTCTTTCAGTGCGTCTTCCTGCCCCGCCAGTGTCTGCTCCACCACAAAACGAAGCAGGTTCGGGTAGCGTTTGCTGATCAGGAAATGCGAACTACTGAGCAACTTCTTTAACTGGTCGCGAACCTGCTGCCGTTCGACGTCAGTCGTGGGCCGCCATGCATCATTTTCATAATCCTCAGATGACATGGTGCTTATCTTCCTCTATGCAAGATGGTATCAATGGGCGTAACAAGGCACTTGATACGTGCATCAAGAACACATTTCCCTTCAGCGATTTTACGCCGCGAGGCCCCAATACGTCTCCGGGTACTGCTCCCGGACTACCGTAGCAATCTTGTGAGTTGTTTTTTCATGGGCCTATTGTTGGCGCCGGATTAAAAGAACCGAATGCTTGGGCATGCGACCCCCGGAACCACAATTGAAGGAGAACCAAGAAATGAATGCCAGATTCACCCCCGCTGGGGGCGTGCCTGATATGCAATCTTCAGGGACACCTATTTATAGGACCGCCCGCCAGTTTCACCTCAAAACGTACTCTTCCCTGCTCCTGGCAAGCCTCCTGTTGACGGTTTGCCTGAACGCACAAACGACGACGCAGGACTCCTCCTCGTCCCAGGATTCGTCATCCCAGAGTTCCTCCTCGTCCTCCTCCCTGCCGGATGAGCCTGTCGCCGCCAATTCCACTCAAGCCGCAGCCGCCCCGCAGCCCGCGAAGGAGCCCACTCCGGCGGAGATGGGCGCGATATACCGGGGACAGATCCTGATGCAGCCGCCGGATTCCCAACGATTGTTCGGACCTTGGAATAATGTGCGCAACGCGATGCAGCGCCATGGTTTTGGCATTTACGCGATTAGCCAGACGGTATTCATCTACAACACGCTCAGCGCGCCGGTGCCGTATAACCAGATCCACTACCCCGGCCAGCGCCCTTTTATCCAATCTTCGAGCTATCCCGGCCTGACGTATGACATGCGCGCGTTTGGGCTTAAGAACGCGCAGTTCGCGATGATCGCCGCCATTCAGAAGATGAGTTGGAACCCTGCCGGACCTGAGGCAGTGGGCTTTGGCGGAATCTCCTATTATCAGTCGGTCTGGAAGAACCGTCTGGAGTTCAAAGGCGGCTATCTCGACGAAGCCGATGAGTTTATCCAATTGAAGGTCGGGGGACTTGCCAACAACGGCGCGCTCGGCGTCTATGCCGTGCTGCCTTATGAAGTCGGTCTGGCAAACCTGCCCCAGCAAGCGCCGGCGTTTAATGTCCGGGCCAACCTGCCCCACCATTTTTACGCGAAGGTCGGCTTCCAGAGGAGCTTCTCCAACAAGGGCGGAGTCGGCGAGCAGGCAAGGGACAAGCTTCAGCTCCGTTTTGCGCCAAAAGGCGACGGGCTGCTCTCCATCTTTGAGGGCGATTATCAGCAATCGACCTATAAGAATCCGATGAAGACCTGGGTTCGTGCCGGCTTCATGTACAACACAACGAAATACACCAACTTTAAGACGGGCCGGACGGACACTACGAATTATGGAACGTATCTGATCGCTGACCGCCAGTTCACCCATACGAGCGCCACCAACGAGCGCCGGGGACTCTATGCTGGCTTCTCCGCGATGTATGTCCCGCCGTCGGTCAACAAGTACACGCAGTACTATGAATTTCGCCTGTACGACAACGGGCCTATCAGCAAGAGGCCGAGCGATTTTGCCTCTCTTGTCTTCTCGCACACAGACAATAGCGAGTTCTATACGCGCACTCAGGTGGCACAGGGGAAGAGAGTCTGGAATAGTGCCTGGTCGGCAACAGGGACATACACGACCAAGCTGTATCGTGGAGCGTACTGGGTCAATGCTCTCGGCTACACCCAGGGCCCTTCAATCACTCCGCGTACACGGAACGCTCTGGAGTACAACACGATGCTGATGCTGTTCTTTTAGGGGGGAACCCGGCGCGTCCATCCGTAACGATAGAAGTGCCGTTGCGTTTTATTGGCGATTTAGACACAACCCGCCCCAGCGACGGTTAAACAGGTGTATCGGGAGCACCCCCTGGCAAGGCCAGACCATGGCACGTAGCCTCGAGGCATAGAGCGCCCCGGTACACCGGCTCCAAGGAGAGCAAAACGATGGATGACACGGCACTCAACCAGCAGACCGACGAGGATTTAACTCCCGGCATACCCCAAGGTCGCGTGCGCTGGACCGTCTGCGCCATGCTGTTTGCCGCCACGTCGATCAACTACATGGATCGCCAGGTCATCTCGATCCTCAAGCCCACCCTGGAACACACCATCGGCATGACCGAGGTGGACTATGGCTACGTTGTAGATGCCTTTCAGATTGCGTATGCGCTCGGCCTCCTGGCTGCAGGACGGTTCGTCGATAAGGTCGGCACGCGCATCGGCTACATGATCATCATGGCCATCTGGAGTCTCTCGGCCATGGGTCATGCGCTGGCCAACTCTGTGCTCGAGTTCGGTATCGCGCGGTTCTTTCTTGGAATAGGCGAAGCCGGCAACTTTCCCGCAGCCATCAAGACTGTTGCCGAGTGGTTCCCGCGCAGTGAACGTTCCCTGGCGACGGGCATCTTCAACTCCGGTGCGAATCTTGGAGCGATTCTGGCTCCGGTCATTGTGCCCTGGGTGACCATACGCTATGGCTGGCATGCGGCCTTCCTGATCACCGGCTGCTTCAGCGCACTCTGGATTCTGTGGTGGTTTAAGACCTATCACAAGCCCGCCGATCATCCCACGCTGAGCGGCCATGAGTTGCGCTACATCTATAAAGAAGCAGCATCCGACATGGGCCCATCCGTGCCGTGGGGTAAATTGCTCGGCTACCGCCAGACCTGGGCATTTTCCGCCGCCAAGTTTCTAACAGATCCCATCTGGTGGTTCTACCTCTTCTGGATGCCCTCGTATTTCAGCGCCAAGTTTCACCTGGACCTTTCGCATATCGGGCTGCCGCTCATCATCATCTACAACGCCTCGGCTATTGGCAGTATCGGTGGAGGCTGGCTGCCTGCGCCCTTCCGCCGTCTTGGACTCTCGGTCTCGAACGCGCGGCTGTCGGCTATGTTCATTTGCGCCGCGGTGGTCGTCCCCATCTTTGCGGCCACCTATGTCAAATCGGAGTGGTCTGCTATCGCGCTGCTCAGTGTGGCTGCCGCCGCGCACCAGGGTTGGTCGGCCAATCTTCTCACCACAACATCGGATATGTTTCCGCGCAGTGCGGTGGGTTCGGTCACGGGTATCGGCAGCATGGCAGGATCGGCTGGCGGCGCTCTCTTTGCTACCTATGCAGGCCACATCCTGCAGCTCACACACAGCTATTCCAGCCTCTTTGCCATGGCGGCAGGGGCATACCTGCTGGCCCTGCTCATCATGGTCCTGCTCGCCCCCGGATTGAAGAAAGTGGTGTTCGCTCAATGAGCCTATGCAGGTACGGTTCGCGCGGCACTCCGGGCACGCCTGCATCCTCGCCAACCCGGAACTGGGGCTGTAGCCACATTCCACAAACATTAAAGGGATAGAAAGAATGATTCTGATTTTGATGGGTGTGAGCGGCATTGGCAAGACGACCATCGGCAAGCTGCTCTCCGCAAGTACCGGCTGGGCATTCGAAGACGCCGACGATTATCACTCGAAGGCGAACCGCGAGAAAATGGCCGCCGGTATCCCTCTTACGGATGCCGACCGCCTGCCCTGGCTCGCCACTCTGCACGATCGCATGGCGAAATATTTTGAAGAGGACAGGAGCGCCATCTTCGCCTGCTCGGCTCTCAAGAAGGCGTACCGCGAACGGCTCGTCGATGGCTTCGGAGCAAACGAGTACCGCCTGATCGATCTTTATGCACCCGCCGACGTGGTAAGAGAGCGGATCCAGTCACGCCATCATGCTTACATGAACCCCAAGCTGCTCGACAGCCAGATGGAGACGCTCGAAAAGCCTTCCTCAGCCTGGTCGATCTCTGTTGCCGGAAGTCCGGAACAGGCCGTCGACGAGATCCTTGCAAAGCTGCAGGCTTCTGGCCTGCTCACAAACAGAACGGAGAAAGAAATCATGAACCAGCTCTTTGACCTGACAGGCAAAATTGCAGTTGTAACTGGAGGCACCTCCGGAATCGGACGCGCCCTGAGTCTTGGCCTCGCCGAAGCGGGCGCCGATGTTGTCGCCACGGCGCGCCGTCAGCAACAGGTCGACGATACCGCAAAGGAGATCGAAGCACGCGGACGCAAAACTCTGCGCCTTACTTCGGATGTTTGCGACCGCGCCTCGCTCGAAAAATTACAGGCGGCCACGCTTGAAAAATTCGGCAAGGTCGACATCCTCATCAACTGCGCAGGAGTCATCAAGCGCACGCCCACGCTGACCGTTTCGGAAGAAGAGTGGAGCAATATTCTCAATACCAACCTTACCGGCACGCTGCACGCCTGCCAGGTCTTCGGCAAGCCTATGCTCGATCGCGGCTACGGACGCATCATCAACATCGCCTCGCTGAACAGCTTTGTTGCTCTCACCGAAGTGGCCGCCTATGCAGCCAGTAAAGCAGGTGTGGCCTCGCTCACCCGATCTCTGGCCGTCGAGTGGTCGAAGAAGGGCGTGACGGTGAATGCCATCGCTCCCGGCGTCTTCCGTACCGATCTGAACGCAGAACTCCTCGACAGCACGCCCCGCGGCCAGGAACTGCTGATGCGGACACCCATGGGCCGCTTCGGCAAAACCGTAGAGCTGATCGGCGCCGCCGTCTATCTTGCCTCTGAGGCCTCATCCTTCGTCACCGGTCAGGTTCTGGTTGTCGATGGCGGCTTTCTGGCCAGTGGCGTCAACCAGTAAACTCCCCTCTAACTATTTGGCTCCAACACATCAGGACACACAACAGACTTAAGAAAGGAAGAAGAACATGAATAGAAAGCTGAATGTCGGGTTCCTGGCGAGTGGAGCCATGGCAGCTCTCGGAACTGCGCTGTGTTTGGCAGTGCCCGCAGACGCGCAATCTTCATCGATAGCGCCCAAAACGATGCCGCGCGTCGGCACAATCGATCCGCGCTTCCAGTCATACAACATCGAGATGGTCGAAGTTACCGGCGGGCGCTTCTGGCGGCCGTATGCCAGCAAAGCAGAAGTGAAGCAGGGCGCGAACCAGCCCACCGGCATGGATCCCTCGCTCTATGAATACCGTCAGCCGATCAATCTCTACAATGCCCGCCTGCGCAAACTGGCCGCAGCACTGGGACCCGTCTATGTGCGCGTCAGCGGCACCTGGGCAAACACTACCTTCTTTCAGAACTCGGATGATCCGGCGCCAGCAACCCCGCCCGCGGGCTTCAAAGCCGTGCTCACCCGGCAGGAGTGGAAGGGCGTAGTCGATTTTGCCAATGCTGTGAATGCGAAGATCGTCACCTCGGTTGCGATCAGCCCAGGCACCCGCAACGCTGAAGGAGTGTGGACTCCGGACCAGGCGCAACAGGTCTTTGCCTATACCAAATCCGTTGGCGGCAGCATTGCCGCAGCCGAATTCATGAACGAGCCGACCATGCCGGAGATGGGCGGAGCACCGAAGGGTTATGATGCCGCAGCGTTTGGCCGCGATATCGTCGCATTTCGCGCCTTCGCAAAGCAGGACGCTCCCGGCATGCTGGTTCTTGGCCCTGGCGGAGTCGGCGAGGGATCGCCGATCCAGTCGACCTTCAAGAACATCATGAAGACCGAAGATATTCTCTCGGTGACCGGCCCGGCCTTCGATGGCTTTTCTTACCACACCTATGGCGCAGTTTCCAGCCGCTGCGCAAGCGCCGGCCTGTCGGCAACAACCACCGCCGAGGCGGCGCTCTCCGAGGAGTGGCTCTCGCGCGGGGATCAGAGCGAACAGTTTTACGGAGCTCTCCGCGACCGCTTTGAGCCGGGAAAGCCCATGTGGCTCACGGAAACTGCACAAGCTGCCTGCGGTGGCGACCGCTGGGCTTCAACCTTCCTGGATAGCTTCCGCTATCTCAACCAACTGGGTGACTTGGCCAAGCGCGGCGTCCAGGTGCACATGCACAACACGCTGGCCGCCAGCGACTACGGTCTGCTAGATGAGAAGACCTACGAGCCGCGCCCTAACTACTGGGCTGCTCTGCTGTGGAGCAAGTTCATGGGAGCCACGGTGCTCGATCCCGGAGCCTCTCCTGCGTCCAGCCTGCATCTCTACGCACAATGCCTGCCGAATCACCCTGGCGGCGTGACCCTTCTCGCCATCAATGCCGACGCGAAGGAAGCACACTCGATCAACGTTCCTGCGGCATCCGAGCGTTACACCCTCACCGCCAAGGAGTTGAGAACCCGGCAGGTAGAATTGAACGGAAGTGAGCTGAAGCTGGGCGCAGACGATGCTTTGCCTGAACTGAAGAGTGTTGCTACGCGCTCTGGTAAAGTTACGTTTGCACCTGCAAGCATTACATTTCTCACCTTGCCGCAGGCGCACAATGCGAGCTGCCAGCAGTAACGGGAGACGCAGTTTGAAGCGGCTGTCGCAAGCAGGCTTTTAAAAACATGTGGCGGAACGCCAAGACGTTCCGCCACCTTCCAATCACCTCGCCGTGCAAGAATCCCCACCTGCACAGCCTTTATTTGCAGTCATCATTCCTTAGGAAATTCTGGAGATTTTATGACGCCAGCATCATGCGATATCGGGTTGATCGGGCTCGCAGTTATGGGACAGAACCTTGTCCTGAACATGAACGATCATGGCTTTAAGGTTGCTGTATTTAACCGCACCGTGTCTAAGGTCGACGACTTCCTGGCCAACGAGGCAAAGGGGACCAACGTCGTCGGCGCGCACTCTATCGAGGAGCTGGCCGGCCTGCTCAAGCGGCCGCGCCGCGTCATGCTGATGGTTAAGGCAGGCGACACCGTCGATCAGATGATCGACCAGTTGCTGCCACACCTGGAAGCGGGCGACATCATCATCGACGGCGGCAACTCGCTCTATGCCGATTCCAGCCGCCGCACCAGGGATCTTGCCGCTAAAGGCATCCTGTTCATCGGCACCGGCGTCTCCGGCGGTGAGGAAGGCGCACGCCGCGGCCCCTCCATCATGCCCGGCGGCAATCCGGCCGCGTGGCCGCATGTGAAGGAGATCTTCCAGTCGATCGCCGCTAAGGTCGAGGATGGATCGCCCTGCTGCGACTGGGTAGGCGAGGATGGCGCCGGCCACTACGTCAAGATGGTGCACAACGGAATCGAATATGGCGATATGCAGTTGATCTGCGAAGCCTACGATCTGCTCCACCGTGGCCTGGGACTGACCGCCGACGAACTGCATGAGGTCTTTGACGAATGGAACAAGGGCGAGCTGGACAGCTACCTCATCGAAATCTCCAGCCAGATCTTTACCAACAAGGATGCAGACGGAAAGCCGCTCGTCGATAAGATTCTGGACACCGCCGGCCAGAAAGGCACCGGCAAGTGGACGGCAATCAGCGCGCTGGATATGGGGCAGCCGCTAACTTTGATCGGTGAGTCGGTCTTTGCGCGCTATCTGTCGGCGCTCAAAGAGGAGCGAGTCACGGCCTCGAAGATTCTTCAGGGACCGGAAGCGAAGGCCGTGTCCAGCAGCGATCGGACCGCATTCATCGAAGACGTCCGGCGGGCGCTCTATTGCTCCAAGATGATCTCCTACGCTCAGGGCTACATGCTGCTGCGTGCGGCAGCCAAACAAAATGGCTGGAATCTGAACATGGGCGGCATTGCGCTCATGTGGCGCGGCGGATGCATCATTCGCAGCCGCTTCCTGGGCAAGATCAAGGAGGCTTTCGACAAGAACCCCGCGCTCGAGAATCTGCTGCTCGACAGCTTCTTCTCCGGAGCTCTGAACCAGTACCAGGCATCGTGGCGCAAGGCGCTGGTTCATGCCATCGAGTTGGGCGTGCCCACCCCGGCGTTCTCTACCGCGCTGGCGTTCTTCGACGGCTTTAGAACCGAGCGGCTACCCGCCAACCTGCTGCAGGCACAGCGCGACTACTTCGGCGCACATACCTATGAGCGCACCGATCAACCGCGCGGCCAATTCTTCCACACCAATTGGACTGGCCACGGAGGCCGCGTATCGTCCTCAACCTATAACGCCTGATGAAGTGAGCTGCGCCAGTGCGGCCTCATCTCCGCGCTGAGCGCAGCTTCCGTCAACAACTCCACTCTTGTCTATATATTTGTCATCCTGAACCCAGCTCCTTCACCCTTCACTCTGTTTTGTCATCCTGAGCCCCACTCCTGTCATCCTTCACTCCCTCTTTGTCATCCTGAGCGAAGCGAAGGACCTGCTTTTCCCACCGGAGCAAAACGCTAGCTCCCGCAGCACCCGCCTCCTTCACTCCGTTTTGTCATCCTGCCCCACCCCGCACTCCGTTTTGTCATCCTGAGCCCTCTTGTCATCCTTCACTCCCTCTTGTCATCCTTCACTCCCTCTTGTCATCCTTCACTCCCTCTTGTCATCCTGAGCGAAGCGAAGGACCTGCTTCTCCATCCCCGCAGCGAAAGACCCGCTCCCGCAGACTCAATCCGGCTGTATAAGACACGCCATCTTGAAGCCTCCACATCTCCGCCAACATCTAAAATCACATCAATGAAGAATCTCGAAAACGAGACGCTGCTGGACAATCCAATCTGGAATTCCCTTGTCACAGGTCACGCTCCCATCGCCGTGGGCGCGGATGTGGGGCGCGGCCTTGCGCGCCGCTATCCCGCGGATATTGGCCCCCTCTCCGCATTTCGAGAGCCAACGCCAGAAGCCTATGCGGATCTCGCCGCTGTTGTGCCAGCAGGCGATGTCGCAGTTCTCTTTCTTGAGGATCCCGCCGAGATTCCCGCAGGCTGGCAGTCGCTTGCCGGAGGAGTGCTCGTTCAGATGGTCTGCCCTGCGGTTCCAGATCGGCGGCCTCTTGCCGACAGGATCGTCTCGCTGGGGCCGGCGGATTTTCCCGAGATGGTAGCACTCACTGCCGCCACAGAGCCGGGTCCATTCCGCGACCACACGGCCACGCTTGGAGGCTTCCTCGGAATCCGCGTCGATGGCCGCCTGGCTGCAATGGCCGGCCAGCGATTGTCACCCACTGGATTTGCGGAAGTGAGCGCCGTTTGCACACATCCTGACTTCCGCAGCCGCGGCTATGCTGAGGCGCTGGTCGCCACCGTTGCCCGCAACATCCATGCCGAGGGGCGCATACCGTTCCTGACCTCATACGAGGCCAATGCGGGAGCGATCCGCGTCTATCAACAGGTAGGCTTCGTCCTTCGCCGCACGTTCCACCTGGCCGTTCTCAAGCCACCCGCAGCCGGATGAAGCTGCTATCACAACGACGGGCAGTTTACGTCAAAGCCGCATCTTCGATTTCAGTCCGCTCCTCATCTGTCTGATGTTCCGCAGCCAGCTCACGTACGCGTAACGATTTCTCATACCACTGGAAGCGCGATACGTGCCCTCGCTTGACCCGGGCCACGTTCGGGCCGGCGGTGGAGTCTATTCCGGCTTCGTGTTCGATGAAGCCGGAGAAATGCCCGAAGGCGCCCCTTCTCGGCGGAAAATATCAGTACCTGTCATCGTCCTTGCCCGAGCCGCTCACATCGACGATCGGGCGGAAGCGATGCACCGGCGGAGGCATCACCGAGTCCTTGCCCTTGACGCTCTTCCAGATAATTTCATTCAGAGCATGCATCGGAGCGCGGTCCACTCCGGAGAAATCCATCCTGCTGCTTTGTTTGGCACCTGCAGAGTCTTTCGTGTTCTTCTCATTGGTGTCGACGAGCGGAGCGATTCGATTGAAGGGCTTCATCACCGGCATCGTTCCGAACGAAGCGAACAGCGGCATAGCCGCCGCATCGTACTGGCTCATCGGTGGCAGCCCAAGCAACAGCTCCATCGATCGCAGCATCGAGGACGTTGTGTACAGCGTGCTATCCACGATGCCGCGCTTCACATATGGGCTGAGAACAAGCCCTACCGTACGGCGCGCATCTATATGGTCCGCTCCATCCTGCGCGTCGTCTTCAATGATGAAGATCGCTGTATTCGGCCAGTAGCGGCTGTGCGTCACAGTATCGACGAGCTGCCCGATGGCATAGTCGTTATCCGCCACCATCGCCGTCGGGGTATTCCAGCCAGGTCGTGTCCCAACTGTATGGTCTTCCAGCATCCGCATCACAATCAGGTTTGGCAAGCGCTTTCCAGCGTCTGAGCTATCGTAGTTATTCGCCCACTCGTCAAACTCGCGAAGAAAAATCTTCACCTTCTCCCCATCCCGCACGGCGATGTCGCCCGCGAACTCCTTCGTGTAATGGCCATAGAGACCATCCATCCCTGGCGCGGGAGTCGCTTCCCATACCGATCCATTCTTGGCAGAGGTCGTCATCTCTTCATAGATGTGGTATGTCAGTCCCTTGCGCCGCGCCAGATCCCATATGAAGCCTCCGGAAGGAATCTCCGCGTGGGTAAGGTATTCACCTTTAGTGATCCCAGCATAGCGAGCCGGCCACTGCTTCTCATTAAAGTCCGTGGCATAGGCCGCGGTTGACCAGAAATGCCCATCCTGACTCACTTCGCCATCGCAGTAAAGATTGTCGAGAACGACATACTCCTTCGCCAGCGCATGCTGGTTCGGCGTGACCTTTTCTCCAAAGATCGCCAGCCGCGGATCACCGTTGCTACCCGGTATATCGCCGAAGACCTGGTCGTAGCTACGGTTCTCCTTGATGATGTAAATGATGTGCTTAATGGGACTCGGCTCCCCTACGCTCTGTGGAAGAATGCTCGGCTCCAGCGGCTTCTTTGTCTCCGCAAGCAACGAGTCCTTATACGGAGTGTTCTTCGCCACCTGCCGCGTCCAGCCCTGAAGCTTCTCCTTTAATCCGACGACCGAAAGCATCTCGATGCTGCCTGTCTGGACCGTGTGCACACTTCCTCTGCCTTGCGAAAAAATTCCCGACGCAAAAGGAGAAATGGATGAACCAGGGGCAGCCTCTGAGAAGGGAATATCTCTCTCTGTGAGGGGACTATGCGGCCCCAATGGATCTGGATGCCCCTCTTCTCCCTTGGTATTGCCGATGTACAGCGTGCCGTTATGATCTGCTAGCGCAAGCGCCGAAGGATACCATCCTGTAGGAATAAAACCGACGATAGTGCTGTGTGTTCGGTTATCGATGCTCGCCACAGCAATCGAATTGTTATCGGCGTTCGCGATGTACAGCAGATGATGTGTATTGTCGATTGCAAGTGCGTTCGGCGTCGAGCCTTCCGGAGCGAGCGGGGTCATTGTCGTCGAAAGGCGCTCCGTCACCTGTAGCGTATGCGTGTCGATCACCCACACCGTGTTGTCGTTGGAGCAGGCAATAAAAAGCCTTCCATCCGCGGAGAGTTTCAAATCATTTGGGTTCATCCCGACATGCAGTGTACGCAGAACCTTGTTGTTGTTCGTATCGATAATACTGATCGATTCGCTCGACCAGTTCGAGACAAAGAGCCGTCTCCCATCGGCGCTCAGAAGCACCTGGTAAGGCGATACCTCCACCGGAATGCGAGTAACAATCTTGTGTGTCTCCGCATCAAAAACCACAACATTGCTCGGATTTTCGCCGGTTCCCCTGTTGGCTGCATAGAGCCAATGTTTCCCCGGGAGATACGCAACGCCGGACCAGGAGACCTCCTTCGGATCGATTGTCTCAACCAATCTTCCCGTCGGCTCATTGCTCAGCAATCCATTCGCATAAGAGAACAAATAGATAGGCGCAACCGGATCGCTCTTGCTCTTGCTGCCGGAGGCATTCCCGCCAGAGACAAAGAGCGTATGACCATCCGAAGACCATGCCATTCCCAACCATGCTGAGGTCAGCTTGATGTGTTGCAGTTGCTTATGCGTTATGGCGTCGAAGACATCGAGTCCATGCGGTAAAAAGCCGGAGTTAAGAGAGACGACGATCTTTCCGTCGGGCGAGACGGTGAGATTCGTAATGAGGTCTCCGACTGTGGCAATGACCTTACCGGCCGGCGTGATGCGCCAACCGTTGGGAAGGTCGGCACCGTCCGCGAAGTGCCGCGGGAGCCGCATTGTCTGTTCGCCGAGCGGATGATCCTTCACAGAAGTAGAGGGTTCGGCTGTTTGCGCCAGGCTCGGACGGTTCGCGCCAATGGCCGACACCGCAAGGAGCGCGGCAGCTACACCGAGCGGGGAAATTCTGTGACGTATCGGCATTGGTGAAACTCTCCGTTCGCTCTCTTTACTCTCTGCGTGAGCTAAAAAGTTCAGTGTTTTATTGAAAGGCCACGTGCGCGGAGCGCCAGACTCAGCGCTCGACGCGCGTGGCCGGAGTTAGAAGGTTAGGTGCGCCTCAACCTGCACAGTACGTGGAGTGAAGTTCTGACGCGTGGCCGCCTGTGTGCTCAGAATGCGTCCGAAATTTGCGTTGTTGATATCAGTCACAGGATCGCCGAGTCCGGCACGGTTGAGGGCGTTGGCCGCGACGACACGCAGCGAAAAGCTGCGGGTCTCGCCAAAGCTGAATGCTTTCTGGAGTCCCATGTTCTCGTATGCATAACCGGGCCCCTGGATTCCCGGAAGAACCGAGGGGACGTTGCCTGTCGTCAGGGCCACCTTGTTGTTTGAGGTATATGGGACATGAGTGAACGCAGCCGGATTGAGATAGACCGGGCCCCGGTTGTGAACCGTATCGATGAAGCCCTTCTGGTTGAGTCGGACGGCCTGGCCTGTGAAGTTGGGCCGGGTGGTCGCGAAAATGCCGTTGCTTACGAAGCTGTCCGTGATGGTGAGGGTGTCGCCCGACTGGTAGATGCCATTGCCGGAGAGCTTCCAGCCACCAGCGATCCAGTCGAGCGGGCCGTGTACGTTCAGCAGCTTACCCTTCCCGATCGGCAAATCATAGATAGCCGTGAGCTTGAACATCTGCGGGACGTGGATGAAGGACGCCTCAGCCTTGGCGGCCTGCTTGTTGGACACATCCTGCAATCCGCCGTTGGTATTGGTCAGGGTCTTCGACCAGGAGTACGTTGCGAAGATGGAGAGTCCGGAGTTCACCCGCTTCGTAAGCGTCACCTGCATCGCATCGTAACGGGACCAGCCGGCGCCAGGATCAAACAAGGAGACACCGCCTCCCGCAAACTGCGGATAGGGCGCAAGAGCTTGGCGCACCGTCCCGGCGAAAGTCGGATAGGGCTTGGGAATCTCCGGGTGAATCTTGATGTTGTCCAACAACGCATCACCATAGGTTTGCAGAGCGCTGAGAGGGAGCTGGTTCATCTGCGTCAGCGCGGCCTGACGGATTCTGCGGGCCACGTTGCCAACGTAATTGATTTGGGCGATGACGCCTCGGCCCATGTCCACCTGGATTCCCATCGTATAGCTCGCGTAGGTCAGGGGCTTCGAGCCGGCTGGATTATTCACCGTGACACTCTGCAGGTTTAGCTGTGCCGGGTTGTAGTTCGGCAAGGACGTTGTAGGAGCCGGATACGGGTCACTGAGCTTCGCCACCGCCATGCCGGCGTACGGCTGCGGGTTGTGCGTTGCGTCAACCGCGATCGACGCAGAGTAGCCCGTAGTAGGCGGTAGTGTTTGGCCCTGGAAAGGCTCAGCGCTATAGACCGGCGCCTGAGAGTTGATGCCAAAGCCCCCGCGGAAGACGATTCGTGGATCAGGGTTGTACGCGAACCCGACGCGAGGAAGGAAGACCCGCCAGTCGGGATTCTCAAAGCTTTTCTTGCCAAGCTGGCTGGCGAAGACGAGGGCTCCCGGCAGACCGGCGGCTGCGGGGTTGGGAATGGTCAGGTCAACGCCACTCCATTGCCCATTGGTCTCGTATAGCTTGCCGATGAATTCCCAGCGAAGGCCGAGATTCAAGGTGAAGTTTCGGGCTGCCTTCCAGTCGTCCTGAAAGTAGACTCCGGCTTGGCGGCGGCGGTAGTGCTGCGTACCAGCGTATACGGTACTGGACAGGGAGTTCACCTGCCCGAGCAGCAGACTGGCGAATGAATTACCCGCGTAGCTGGCGGTCGAGGTACCGTCGTCGGTCATCGCGCTGCTGAATTGGTAGGTGCCCGGAGCATTGCCGTTGGTCCAGTTGCTCAGGTAGAAGCGGCCTTCAAAGCCCCCCTGCATCTGATGAGCTCCACGGCTAACGTACACCTGATCAATCACCATGAAGTCAGAGTTGGAGCGTAGTTGGCCCTGGTACGAGCCGGCAACACCCAGCGTCTTCGTTCCTCCGCCGAGAGAAGTGCTACCCGTAAAATCGAACGTGGGGAAGCCCATTCCGCTGAAGTTCGGTATACCGAGCTGAGAGGCCCAGTTCCGCTGATCCACGCTGTTGAACGAGATGGGAATGCGGAAGTAGCCGGCACCAACGTGGTTCGAGATCGTCGGAGAGAGCGTCCAGTAGTGGTTCACGCGAGTGATCTGCGTATGGAAGGCCTGATTGTAGGCCACGTCGAGGATGTTTTTGTCGCTGGGCAGAGACCAATATGTTCCGCCGTTAATATTGCTGCGCTGGTTGTCGTCGAACAGAATGGAGAGCCTCTGATTCGCCGTCAGAACCTGATCGAACTTGATCGTGTAGAACTTCTGCACTAGCAGCGGGAGCGTCTTGGCCAAGGTGGGAATGTTGCCCACAACCTGACTGCTCAGGTAATTCTTGGGCCAGTTCAGCTTCAGCAGGTTTGCTGCCACAGGATCGAAGCGGGACGGACTGATCTTGTTGCCAGGGAAGGGATCGCGGACGAAGCCATTGCCTGTGGACTTTAGCCCGGTTACCGTGTCAATCTGCCCAGTCTTGAGGATGCGAGTCGTTGCTGGGTCGTAGATCTGCCCGAAGACGACTGGGCGGCCCAGGATGTCCTGGGTGACGGTCGTGCCCGAGCGCGAGTCGAGGGTCAATGCCGGACTCAGCCACGCCGAGAAGTCCCCGCCCAGCATCGCCTGGGTGGGAAGAGTAGCATTCGCTCCGCCGTACCCAAGGTTCTTAATCTGGTCCCGCTCAAAGTCGAAGAAAAAGAAACTCTTGTTTCTGCCGCCGTATATTTTGGGAGTATACACGGGGCCGCCCACTGTGCCGCCGTAGGTCGTGAACCGGTCCTGCGCACGCTCGCGACCTGCCTGCTTTGCGGCGTAGCTGTTCGCATTCATGTCCTCGTTTTGCAGAATGGCGATAAGCGAGCCGTGGATCTGGTTGGTACCTGACTTGACGGCGAGGTTGGTCACTGCTGTACCGCCGCCGTTGTATTGCGCATTCATGACCCCAACCTGCAGGTTGAGCTCGCGAACGGCATCGACACTGATGCCCTCCTCGGCAGTGTCCATCGTGCCCAGCGGCACTCCTTCCAAATAGATCTCGTTCGACCTCGTCTGCCCACCGTTGATCGAACCGGTGAATGAGACCCCGGTCGCGCCGGGCAAGTTGTTATAGAGGAATTGAGAGACGTCGCGCTCACCATCTGAGGTAGCGATGAGCGGCCAGTCTTCCATCTCCTTCTTGCCGATGATGTAGTCAATCTGCGGTGAACCCGTTTCGAGAAGTTGCGCGTCACTCGACACTGTTACGGTGTCCGAGGTGGATGCAATGTCAAGGTTCAGGTTCACCGTGATCAGTTGCCCTACGTAAGAAGTGATGTCCTTGACGACCGCCTTGTTATAGCCCTCATGAGTGGCCGAGACATCATAGACGCCGGGAGGCAGCGAGGGGATGGTGTAGACTCCAGCCTCGGTGGCTTTAGCCGTGTAGATGACGCCGGTCTCATGGTTGGCCGCCACAACGTGCGCATTGCCCACACCGCTGCCGGATCGGTCCGTGACCATGCCGGTAAGCCCTGCATTCGAACCCTGCTGCGCAAACCCTGCCATATGGAAGATAACCAGCAGAAGAAGAGCAAGCAGGGAAACAAATCGTCCCCGCCTGTTTCTCAATTGTGGTGTTGGTGACGCTTCCCGAATAACCGAATGAGAGCTTCGAAGAAACCGCTTTACCGACAATACATCCTCCCCTGGAATTTCGCGTGTATAGAACCCGGCAATCGGGAGTGATCGCCGGTCTTGCTTGATTGAAGCTGAGTACCGAGACATCTTCGCCCGTAAAGCTGCCACCCGTGAGGTGGTTCACAGGAGGTTACATACGTAAAACCTTTGTAAGCAGGCTTTGTTAACGAAAAAGAAACAGTTCATCGTTTCGACATACTTCATTGCTATGGTTGGGGAGAGTTGGATTCATGCCATTTTTGGAACAGAGAGAAGAACTTCAGGATCTCCCATCGGCTACGATCTCCGATCCTCGCTGGGCGGCAGCAGAACGGATCATTGCGAGCCGAAACTTCGCGAAGTCAGGGCGATTGAGTGCGTTTCTTATCTACATCGTCCGAAGTACGATTGAGAATCGAACCGAAGAGATCACCGAACAGCAGATTGGAACTCATGTATTTGGACGGGCACCCGGCTACAACGCTGCGGAAGATAACATCGTGCGCACAACTGCCCGGCAGCTTCGCCAGCGCCTCGCTCTCTACTATCAGGAGGAAGGAACAACTGACGATCTCCGCATCGAGGTGCCCCGCGGAGGATATCTGCCGACCTTCGTCCAGACCCGCGAGTCCCACTCACAGGATTTGGAGATCGCCCCCCTGCGCCCTCCGTACCCGCTCTCTCAGGAGGGCACAGTCTCCCACAGCATCCCCTCCAGCGCTCTTTTCCCTGAAAAGAAGATCCGGCGAGCTTGGCTTTACTGCGCACTCATCATCATGGGAGCCGCGCTTGTCCTTGCTCTCCAGTCTCTTCTATCCTTCAGGCATCTCCACTCATCCGCCACCGATCCCCTATGGCGTGAGATGTTCTCCCCCGGACAGACCGTCCTCTTCGTCCCTGGCGACGCCGGCCTAAACATTTTCAACAATCAGGCTCACTCCACTCACGAGGTCCATCTCTCCGACTACATCGGCGGCAGATATCTTTACTCCCCTAAGGCACAGTCCCCGGAATTCGCCGGAGCCCCTCTCGCCAGCCGCCGTTATATCGCCATGACGGACCTGCAGCTTACAGACCGCCTTGCGGAGGTCCCTCGTTTTCGTCGCGAGAACTACCAGATCAAGTTTCCCCGCGGCCTCCGGCCCGAGGACTTTCGCAATGCAAACGTCATTCTCTCCGGAGCCCCGGTCTACAACCCATGGGATGAGCTGTTCGACGTCCGCCTGAACTTTCACGTTCACTATAGCGGCGAGGGGCAAAGCTCCATGTACATCGAAAACCGCAAGCCTCTCTCTGGGGAGCTCTCCGTTTACACCACCGACTCGCAAAAGGTTTTCGGCTACATCGCTGTTACGGACAACCTGGATAGCAATGGCAAGGTGCTTCTCATCGAGGGGACCTCTCAAGTCGGAGTCGAGGCGACCGTCGCCTTTCTCTTCAACGACACGAAGATGGCTCCCATCATCGCCAAGGCAAGAAGAAGCGATGGAAGCCTGTCCAACTTCGAGGTTCTGTTGAACGCGACCTCCTTCACCAACAGCGTCATCGGACAGACCGACGTCATCGCCACGCGCTTTGATTCGCGCCCGTAGCCACCCACTCACGGTCGTCCGAAAATCGATAGGCCAGCCCGCAATTGTCCTCGAAGAAAATTGATTGTAGAGGGGTTTCTGCTGGCAACAATGGAATCTGAATCCGTGACTTCCACCGGTAGGAGCAGTTTGCTGCCCGCGCGATATGGATACCCGGATGCTGGTTCAGTCTCCAGTTCCTCGTTTCACCGCAACGGCTCCGTTCCTTCGTTGAGGATGTCCAAGTATCGACGGTAGACGAAAAGGCGATGCCGCTCGCGGCCAGTGGTCTCTTCGAGGATGCCGAGGTCGATCATGTGGCCTAGCGACTTCGCAACCGTCGGAGCGGAGATACCAATCCGCTTCGCCGTCGATGGAATCGCGATGATTGGGTTTCGCTGCATGTGCTGGAACACGCGCAGTACGGAGGCGGCGGGCCTGCCGAGCGTCTCGATCTTTTTCTGATCGCGGTTGAAAAGATTCAGAATTTCGCGCGCCGCGTTGGCTGCCTGGTCGGCGGTGTCGCGCACGCCAGTCAGGAAGAAATCAAGCCAGGCTTCCCAATCGCCCTTGGTTCGTACGCGGTCGAGCAATTCATAGTACCCCGCACGATTGGTTTTGAAATAAAGGCTAAGGTAGAGGATCGGCTCCCGTAGCGCACTCTCTGCGCAAAGCAGGAACGTAATGAGCAGCCGCCCAAGCCGTCCGTTGCCGTCCAGAAACGGGTGAATTGTCTCAAATTGCACATGCACCAGGCCCGCTCGAATCAGCAAGGGCAAGCCCGTGTGCTCGTCATGCAGGAATAGCTCCAATTGGCTGAGGCACTCATTCAGAAGTTCCGGAGGAGGCGGTACGAAGACCGCATTCCCTGGGCGGCTGCCGCCAATCCAATTTTGGCTGCGGCGAAACTCGCCCGGCTGCTTGCCGCTGCCTCTTCCTTTGGAGAGCAGAATCTCGTGAATCTCCCGAATCAGCCTAAGACTCAACGGAAAGCCCGAACGCATTCGCTCCAGACCGTGATTCATGGCCGCGACATAGTTCGAGACCTCCTGCACATCCTCTACGGGCACTCCCGGCGCCTCATCGTTCTCGTAAAGCAGGAGATCAGAAAGCGAAGACTGCGTGCCTTCGATCTGAGAGGAGAGCACGGCCTCCTTGCGAACATATGTATAAAGGAGCAGCGATAGGTCGGGAAGGAGCGAGGCCAGACCGTCGAGCCGGCCGATGGCCTGATTGCCCTGTTCCAGCAGGATCTGAAACCGCGCCAGATCCACCGGCGGCACAGGCGGCAACGGTGGAGGCATGAAAGCTCGAACAGTCTCGCCCTCAAACTGCTTAACGATATAGCGGCCTGGTCGGGCGGACGGATCGGTCTCTGACACGGTATCCTTTCGTTGATTTTCGAGTAACGAAAGAATAGCCCATCATCCTTTTGCTGGCAAACGTGAAACTAAGACAACGGAAGAACAGGACGTTCTTTGTCGAAGTGGCTTAACTGATTTGTTTTGAATGAGAAAGAATGGTCGGGGAGAGAGGATTTGAACCTCCGACCCCCTGGTCCCGAACCAGGTGCTCTACCAGGCTGAGCCACTCCCCGAACCTTGTTGACAGGAACCCCAGACGAAGGCGCCCTGGTAGATGCCTTCTGCATGCCTGCGGGCTACACCTGAGTGTATCAGAAAGCCTCCACGTCTTACCGCCCGGCCAGCACCAATTCGGCTTCTCTCCCCCATCTCGGCGGAAAAGGCGGTACAAACATAGCGTGGCCACCTTGCCAGACATCCTCTATCCCAAACTTTTACGCACCTTCCAGCTCCACAACCCCATATGTATAGAGCCTCGCGCGCCCCCCTTCTCTCAACCCGCAGCCTTTCTGTGGATAGAATCTCCGTATGACGCCGCGTGAAGAACTCAACCTGGATGGGCTCCGCGTCATCGATGGCGCTATGGCAACGGAGCTGGAGCGCCGGGGCTGCGATCTGTCCAGCGGAATATGGTCGGCACGCGTGCTGGAAGACTCGCCCGCCTCTATTGAGGAGGTCCACCGCAGCTATCTTCAGGCCGGAGCCGACTGCCTGCTCACCGCCAGCTACCAAGTCTCCATTGAGGGATATGCCGAACAGGGGCTGCCACCCGAGGCAGCCGCAGCCGCCTTGCGCCGCTCCGTCTCCGTGGCGGAGTCCGCTCGCACCTGGTATCGATCCCTTTCTCCACGCCACGTCTGGATCGGCGCCTCTCTCGGTCCCTACGGAGCCATCCTCCACAATGGCGCAGAGTATCACGGCAACTACGCCATCTCCTTCGACCAGCTCGTCCAGTTCCATGCGCAGCGCATCGCGATCCTTGCCGGGACCAACGCCGATTTCCTCGCGTTTGAGACCATCCCATCCCTCGACGAAGCCGGAGCCATTCTTATCGCGCTCGAGAGTCATCCTGGTGTCGCCGCCTGGCTAAGCTTCACCTGCACGGACCAGGCCCACATCGCCCACGGTGAGCGGCTCAGCGACTGCGGCAGGCTGCTCGATGGACACCCCCAGGTTGTCGCCATTGGGATCAACTGCACCGCACCGGCCCTCATCCTTCCTCTCCTCGGAGAGCTGCGGCCAGCCACCAGGAAACCGATTGTGGTCTACCCCAACTCCGGCGAGATCTGGGATGCCAGCCATCGAGCGTGGCGGGGAAGCTCGGACCCTGGCGATTTTGCCGCCCAGGCAGCCGCCTGGTACGCTGCCGGGGCGCAAGCCGTCGGCGGCTGCTGCCGCACCACTCCAGAGCATATCCACCACATTCGTCAGACCTTGCCAGCCTCTCTCGGATAACACTTCCTCTGCCGCCTGCGTCTTACCGCGCACGAGCGCCAGCTGGCATGCGACAATAAACTTTTAACCATCATGAAACCTGATTCCTCAGCTTTGGTCCCTGAGTCCACCTCAGTGACCCCTGAACTTCTTGCCCAGCACGGCATCACGCCGGAGGAGTATCAGCGCATCCTCTCTGCACTGGGCCGCACCCCAAGCCTGACCGAACTCGGCATTTACAGCGTCATGTGGAGCGAGCATTGCTCCTACAAGTCCTCGCGGGTTCACCTCAAGCGGCTCCCCACCAGGAGCGACCGCGTTGTTCAGGGACCAGGGGAAAACGCCGGAATCATCGATGTCGGAGATGGCTGGGCCTGCGCCTTCAAGATTGAGTCGCACAACCATCCCTCCTATATCGAGCCGTTCCAGGGAGCGACCACCGGAGTCGGCGGCATCCTTCGCGACATCTTTACCATGGGCGCACGACCGCTGGCCGTGATGGATTCGCTCCGCTTCGGCCCACTCTCCCGCGAGAAGAACGACGACACTCCCGACGAACTCATCCGCAAGGATCACTCCATCGTCGAAGGAGTGGTCAGCGGTGTCGCCTCCTACGGCAATTGCTTCGGCGTGCCTAACCTCGGCGGCGAAACCAAGTTTGAAAGCTGCTACGCCGGCAATCCGCTGGTCAATGCCTTCGCTCTCGGCATGGTGCGGCGCGAGGAGATCTTCTACGGCAAGGCCAGCGGCATTGGCAATCCGGTCATCTACGTCGGCGCCAAGACAGGCCGCGACGGCATCCATGGCGCCACCATGGCCAGCGAAGAGTTCAAGGAAGGCTCGGAACAGAAGCGCCCGAATGTGCAGGTCGGCGATCCATTTATGGAGAAGCTGCTGCTGGAAGCCTGCCTTGAGGCCATGCAGACCGGCGCAATCGTCGGCATCCAGGATATGGGCGCTGCCGGCCTCACCTGCTCCACCTGCGAGATGGGCGCACGCGGAGGCGTCGGCGTCGACGTCGAGCTTGATCTTGTACCCCAGCGCGCCACCGGCATGACCGCCTATGAAATCATGCTGAGCGAGAGCCAGGAGCGCATGCTGCTGGTTGCTGAAAAGGGCCGCGAGCAGGAGGTTCTCAGCGTCTTTGAGAAGTGGGGACTCGATGGCGTGATTGTCGGCGAGGTGATTGGCGAGAATCGCCTTCGCATCCGCCATCACGGCGCTCTGGTTGCCGATATTCCGAACACCTCGCTCACCGACGATGCCCCGCTCTATCACCGCCCCGTCGGTACCTGGAAGGCTCCCGTTCCGCTCGATCCTCCAGCCTCGGTTCTCGCGGAGATCAACAAGCCCCGCGACTACGCAGCCGATCTGAAGACCCTGCTCGCCTCGGCCAACATCTGCTCCAAGCGCTGGGTGCATGAGCAGTACGACTCCATGGTGCAGACCAACACGGTGGAGGGTCCCGGGCAGGAAGCCGGAGTCATGCGCATCAAGGGAACCAGGCGCGCACTGGCCATGGCACTCGACGGCAACGGCCGCTGGGCATATCTGGATCCGCGGCTCGGCGCGATGCACGCAGTCGCCGAGAGTTCCCGCAAAGTGGCCTGCACAGGATCTGTGCCCGTCGCTGCTACAAACTGCCTGAACTTCGGAAACCCCGAGAAGCCGGAGATCATGGCGCAGCTCTCCGCCGCCATCGACGGCATCAGCGAAGCATGTATTGCGCTCGGTACGCCGATCACCGGCGGAAACGTGAGCCTCTATAACGAGACCCGCGGCGAAGGCATCTATCCCACGCCCGTGCTCGGAGTCGTTGGAATCATCGAGGACGTATCGAAGGCCATGCCGGCAGACTTTCTACAAGCTGGCGATGCGGTGCTGCTGCTCTCCGCGCCCGCTGCTCCCAAAACGAATCTGCTGCGCGAGTTCGGCTCCTCCGAGTACGCCAAGACCATCATCGGCGCGCTATGGGGAACTCCGCCGTCTCTCGATCTTACCCACGAAGCGGCACTCCAGAAGTGCCTCATCGCTCTGGCTGAAGAGAGTGTCCTCCACTCCGCCCGCGATATTTCCGAAGGTGGAATTGCCGTGGCCCTGGCTGAAGCATGCTTTGGAAAGAATGTGGGAGCCATGATCACGCTCACCGAACCCGGCGAGGCAACTCCGCTCTGCACTCTCTTCGAAGAGGGAGCGACCCGGGTCATCGTGACTTGCGCAACAAATGACGTAGAGAAGGTACGAGCAATCGCCGCCAAATCCGGCTGTGCCATAACTTCCCTTGGCGTAACCGCGGCTCGCAAACTGGAGATTCGCTGGAACGGCCAGGTTGCCGTGTCGGAAGCGGTCGCCGATCTCCGCCAGCTCTGGGCTGGCGCGCTCGAATCCATGCTGTACACAACGCCCAGGGAGCTGAAACTCCCGATGCAATGCTGAGGAGCTGATACCGACGATGATCGAGTCTGCCATCGACAAGTTCGCCGACGAGCAAGAGAATCCGTCGGATCTGCACTTCGATAAGCTGCGCGAAGAGTGCGGCGTTGTCGCCATCCATGGCCACCCGGACGCCGCCCGCCAGGCTTACCTCGCATTGTATGCACTGCAACATCGTGGGCAGGAGTCTGCGGGAATTGCCACCGCCGACTACACCAATCTCTCCAACATCAAGGGCATGGGACTTGTCGCCGAAATCTTCACGGAAGATGTGCTGGCCAAGCTTCCTGGTGAAATGGCCATCGGCCACACGCGCTACTCCACCACCGGCGATTCGGCTCTGCTGAATGCCCAGCCAATTCGCGTTGACTCCACCAAGGGCCTGATTGCCATCGCGCACAATGGCAACCTGGTGAATCTTGGAAAGGTCCGCACCCGCCTGGAGCGGGAGGGCGCCTTCTTCCAGACCACCAGCGACTCAGAAATTATCGTGCAGCTCATCGCGCACTCCGCGGAAGATACCCTCGTAGACGCAATTGCCGACTCCTTAAGGCAAGTGGATGGAGCCTTCTCCATCGTCATGATGACGCGCGACCGGATCTTCGCCGCCCGCGATCCGTATGGCTTCCGCCCGCTCTCCATGGGGCGCATCAGCAATCCTGAAGGCCCGGATACGATCGTCTTTGCCTCGGAGACCTGCGCGCTCGATCTGCTGCGTGCCCAGTATGAGCGCGAGGTCAAACCCGGCGAGCTCATCATGGTGACCCGCGATGGAATTACCTCGCGGCAATACTCCACCGGCACTCCGCAGGCCAGTTGCATCTTTGAGCACGTTTACTTCGCACGCCCGGATAGCCGCATCTTCGGCCGCTGGGTGCAGGACAGCCGCGAAGAGATGGGGCGTCAGCTCTCACGCGAATCCGGCGTACCTGCCGATCTCGTCGTCCCCGTCCCTGACTCCGGCGTCACCGCCGCCATTGGATACGCAGCCGAAAGCGGCATTCCCTTCCGCTTCGGGCTCATCCGTAATCACTATGTGGGGCGTACGTTCATTGAACCGGAGCAGCGCGTCCGCGACTTCGGCGTCAAGCTTAAGCTCAACCCGGTTCGCAATCTGCTCGAAGGCAAGCGCATCATCCTCGTCGATGACTCCATCATTCGCGGGACGACCAGCCGCAAGATCGTGCGCATGGTCCGCGCCGCGGGAGCAAAAGAGGTTCACCTGCGCATCAGTTGCCCTCCCACCATCTCGCCATGCTTCTATGGCGTGGACACGCCCAGCAAGAAGGACCTGATCGCTGCCAATAACACCGTTGAGGAGATTCGGCAGTTTATTGAGGCGGATTCCCTGGCCTACCTCTCGCTCGAAGGGCTGGAGCACGCCTGCAACGGCGGCGAAGGCAATCACTACTGCACGGCATGCTACACCGGCGTCTATCCCACGCAATGGGTCGATGTAGACGAGATTCAACCGGCGACAGCAGGAGCAGATCCAATTCCCGCAGGCCGCAAGTAATCCCGGTCCCGTGGTGGACTGAAGCCAGATCCACCACGCTTCCCTGACATAGAAGCGCTGCGGCTCACTTCCTTCCAACCCCGCTCGCTGCTCCCACTGCACAACCTTCGCTGCACCCTGCGCTTCCCATATAGTCGGGGAGAAACTACATGGCAACTACAAAGAAGCGGAGTTCTGCGAAGAGCACGAAGAAGAAGTCATCTACCGCCAAGAAGTCATCCACCGCGAAGAAAGCCTCCACCAAAAAGAAAGCTTCCACTACGAAGAAAGCTTCCACGAAAAAGAAAGCCTCTACCAGGAAGTATGGCCCTAAAGCCTCTGCCAGCGTCGAACGTGAGATGAAGGCCATGAAGCAAGGCAAGCTGAAGTCAGGCCGTAGCGGAAAGAAGGTGACAAGTCGCAAACAGGCTATCGCCATCGGCCTGTCGGAGGCGCGCCGCGCCGGGGCAAAGGTCCCCTCTAAAAAATCCAAATAGCGCCGCAGATGATTCAGGCGCCCACCTGGCGAGCGCCCTGAATCCTCCGAACAGCTCAGCTATTGCCGGAAGGCGTATTGGACGAACTGGTCGTCCCTGGTGCTGCGGGTTTTGCGCTACTCGCATCACTCGCGGCAGAAGAGGACGGCGTTGCCGCAGGGCTCGGAGAGGAAGTGTGTGATTCGTTCCTCGTCTTGCTGTGGTAGTCCGTCTCGTAAAAGCCCGATCCCTTGAAGCGTATAGCGGGAGCGGAGATGAGCCGCTCCACCTCGCCCTTGCATACCGGACAAACCTTCACATAGGGCGCACTGAAGGATTGAATCTTCTCGAATTGGTGACCGCAACTCTTGCAGCGGTATTCATAAAGCGGCAACGTGAAACTCCTGGCGACCAGATATTGGTCTACTTCTATTGTAGCCGGGCGCGCATTATGCGTCGCCCAGCCGTACAAAGCGCGCCTCTGTGATTGCGTCCACCGCCAGCAACGCATCCAGCAACGCCTGCGTTACCGGTCCATCCACCTGCACCACCGCAAGCGCGATCACCGGCTTGCCATCGGCAGATTTCTCGGAGCGGCCCAGAGCAAAGTTCGCGATATTCACCTTGTGCTCGCCCAGAATCGTTCCGATTCTTCCGATTACGCCGGGCACGTCGCGATTTCGCATATAGATCAGCGTGCCTTCGAGTGGGGCCTCAACATCGATGCCGTCGCAGGAAAGCAGGCGCGGATACTTGCCGTGCAGCACCGTGGCGCTCGCCTTCGATTCACCGCTCCGCGCATGCAATTCGATCGTCAACACCGAACCCGCGCCACCGGAGACAGCCTCTTCCTTCTCCTCGTGAATCCGGATGCCGCGCTCCTCCGCCACGCTCGCCGCATTAATGCGATTCACCGACTCGGAATGCCCCAGCACGCCCTTGATTGCGCTGTTGCGGACCAGCTCCGTCTTGGCATCCGCCAACCTGCCTGTATAGGTCAAGTGGATGCTCTCCAGGTTGCCGGCGACCGACTCGGCGAGGAACTGGCCCAGCCGCTCCGCCACGTTCATGTAAGGAGCAAGCTGCTGATACTCCTCGTGGGTGAGCGACGTCATGTTCACCGCGTTCTGCACCACACCAAACTTGAGATACTCCCGCACCTGCAGCGCGATCTGCACCCCGACCGCCTCCTGCGCCTCCGCCGTGGAACCGGCGACGTGCGGCGTCAGAATAACGTTGTCCAGCGCGAAGAAAGGCGAATCCTTCAGCGGTTCCTTCGTGAAGACATCCAGAGCTGCGCCTGCCACATGGCCGCTCTTCAGTGCCTCGGCCAGATCGGCTTCCACCACCAGCTCGCCGCGCGCGCAGTTGATGATCCGCACGCCCTTCTTCATCGTGGCCAGCGTCTTCTGATTGATAATGCCGGTTGTCTGCGGCGTCAGCCCGACATGGAGCGTCAGGTAGTCCACCTCGCGAAACATCTCTTCAGCCGTCGCCAGGCGGATTCCATTTTCCCGCGCAATCGCAGCCGACACGTAAGGATCGTGGCCGATGATCTCCATGCCAAACACGCGAGCCCGCCGCGCTACTTCCAGACCGATCCGGCCCAGCCCGAGAATGCCCAGCTTCTTGCCGCGAAGCTCCACGCCCTGCAACGACTTCTTTTCCCACTTGCCGGCGTGCATGCTCGAGTTCGCCTGCGGCAGCTTGCGTCCCAGCGCCAGCATCAGGCCAATCGTCAACTCCGCCACAGCAACCGCATTCGCGCCCGGAGTGTTCATCACAATGATGCCGCGCCGGGTGGCCGCTTCGGCATCGATATTGTCTACTCCCACGCCCGCGCGTCCAATCACGCGAAGCTTGGGTGCGGCTGCCATCAGCGCATCATCCACCTGCACCGCCGAACGAACAACCAGCGCATCGGCGTCGGCGATCTCCGCCGCCAGTCCGTTCTGAATCTGATCGTGAGTCACAACCTGCCAGCCAGCTTCAGCGGCGAACACGTCCACCGTTGCGGATGAAACCTTTTCCGCCAGAACAATCTTCATTTGTCTCCCTATGCTTTCTTAGCTGCGTCTGATGACCAAAACAAGAACCGCGGACGAACTGCCTGTTGCTGAAGCTGCGGACAGCTTTTCGCCGTCCGCAGCTTCAACCATGGCTACTTGCGCGAGGCGTACACCTTCTGCGCGGCAACAAGCGCCTTGCCAAATTCAAATCCCGGCAGTTTGAGAGGATCGACAGCCACCTGTTCCAATGCCCCGACGAGCGAGATGGTGTCCATGTAGTCGAAGAATCCGAGATGCGCAATGCGGAAGATCTTGCCCTTCATCTCGCCCTGTCCATTGGTGATGACCGCGGCAAAACGGCTCTTCAACTCCTTGATGATCGAGCCCGAATCGACGCCCTCCGGCGGCAGCACCGCGGTTACAGCCGCGGCTGGAGAGCTGGGGGCAAACAGCTTCAACCCCATCGCTTCCACTGCCGCGCGCGTCATCGCTGCGCATGTCTCCGCATTCTCCACCAGCAGGATGCGTCCCTTCTCCAGATCGCCGCCACCTTGCGCGGCAATCCAGTCAAACGACGCGCCCAGCGCGGCAATCAACGCCACCGCGGGAGTGTAGGCGGATTCGCCCTTCTGCGCGTTCTTCCGCTCCTTGCGCAGATCGAAGTAATAGCGCGGATTCCGCGAGGAGTCCATCGCCTTCCAGGCACGGTCGCTCACGCTCAGATACGACAGCCCCGGCGGAATCATCACTGCTTTTTGCGAGCCGCCAATCAGCACATCGACGCCCCAGGCATCCACATCGAAGTGCGTAGTGCCCAGCCCGGTGATAGCATCCACCACCAGCAGCGCCTCGCTCTTTGCGTCCTTCAGCAGCTCCGCGACGCCCTGCACCGGATGCCTCACGGCGGTAGAGGTCTCCGTCGCCTGCATGTATACGGCACGCGTATCGGGCTTCAGAGCCTTGCGAACCTCGTCCAGCGAAAAGGTCTCTCCATAAGGAGCCTTCACCACATCGACGACGCAGCCGAATGCCTTCGTCAGATCGCTCCAGCGCTCGCCAAACTTACCTGCGGAGAGCACCAGCACGCGATCGCCCGGCGACGTCAGATTGGAAACTGAGGCCTCCATTGCGCCCGTACCCGAGGCCGAAAGAAGCAGCACATCGTTCTTTGTCCCGACGAAAACCTTCAACTGTTCAAGCACCCTCTGATACAGGGTGCGAAACTCTGGCGTGCGATGGTGAATATCGGCCGCTGCCATAGCGAACTGTGCAGCAGGAAGCAGAGGGGTCGGACCAGGCGTAAACAGACGGGTCTTACGAATCATAGATGTCGTTTTCCTTTGATTCATTGTACTAAGAGCCAGTTCTGAACCCGGGATTCTATAATTAGAAGTTTGCGCCGGTACCCGGCGAAATTCGGGTCACGCGCAGCGTCAAGCATAAAAATTAAAGTGTTTCGACAGGAGATCTCCGGTGAGCCTCGCGGAAAGAGTCAAGAAAGATATGGTCGCCTCAATGAAGGCCCACGACGCAGAACGCACCTCCACCCTGCGCATGGTGATGACGGCACTCAAGAACAAGGAAATCGACAAGCGCAGCGAGCTCTCCGAGGCAGAAGAGATGCAGACCCTGACCACCATGGTCAAACAGCGTCATGATTCCATCGAGCAATTTACCAAGGGCAACCGCCCCGCGCTTGCTCAAAAGGAAGCAGCCGAGATCGTCGTCATTGAGGCCTACATGCCCAAGGTCGCCGGGGAGAGCGAGATTCGCGATACTGTCTCCGCCGTCATCGCCGAGCTCACTGCCTCTGGCGCAAAACCCGGCCCCCGTGAGATGGGAACCGTCATCAAATCCGTTCAGGCGAAGATCCAGGGCTCTGGACTCCGCGCCGATGGCCGCCAGGTAAGCGACATCGTCAAAGCCGAGCTCGCCAAATAATCAGCGCCCGCGAAAAACAAGAATTGGTGCGAGGCGCTGTATAGCGCCTCGGCCCAGCCCCGGCCTACTCCCGCTCAATCTTCACAAACACTCCATCCGGCAGTTCGCCTTCCACCAGATGCACGACGCCGCCCTTCACAAATCCGCGGATCGCCTTCACCGGAGGCTTGGCAGCCGATCTGCCCTCGGAGCCCAAGCGCACCACCGGGATTTGATATCCCGCTGCGCTCGCGCCCGTAGAGGCTCGCCCCTGCCCTCGTTCCGGTCCCTGCTCCGATCCCCGCTCCGATCTATGTTCCGCAGCAGGCGCAGCAGCGCTCGCAGGTTTGCCCATTCCCCGGTCCATCGCCAGATTCGCCAGCCGGTCCGCCTGCTTATTCTTGTCCCGCAGCACATGCTGAATCTGGAAGCTTTTGAGTCGCCCGATGCGGCGTTTCGCCTCTTCGTAAAGCGGCCGCAGCTCCGGACTATTTACGCGATACTGCCCTTTAATCTGCTTCACCATCAGCTCTGAGTCGGAGATTACCCGCAACCTCTCGTGTCCTGCGTCCAGCGCGAACTCGAGCGCCGCCAGCAGCCCCGAATACTCCGCGTAATTATTCGTCTTCCGGCCCAGGAACTCGCTCAGTTCTCCGACAACGGTGCCCTTCTCATCCTGCAGGTAGACCCCGAACCCCGCCGGTCCTGGATTGCCGCGCGAGCCTCCGTCGCAATACGCGATCGTCCAACCCGCCTGCTCACGCTTCTCCGCTTTGGGAGAGTCGAAATTCAATTGATCCATAATTCCAGTCTACCGAACCAAAATAGCGGTCGCGGTGCTACATTTGGAAACGTTACCGTTCAACTCGACGTGGGATAGGACGAATGATCACAAGAAGAACATTTCTCGGTGCTGTTTCCGCTGTTTCCGCCGCCGGACTGGCAAGCTCGCACGGCCTGGACAAACTCGCTTCCGCCGTAGCCCGCTCCTCCTCCGCCCCTGACCTGACCAAATACGTCAAGCTCGCAATCGGCACCGGGGGACATGGACACACGTATCCCGGCGCTACCGTGCCCTTCGGCATGGTGCAGCTCAGTCCGGATACGTTCAACGAGGGCTGGGACCACTGCTCCGGCTACCACTACTCGGACACCTCCATCATGGGATTCAGCCATACCCATCTGAGCGGCACCGGTGCCGCCGATCTGCTGGACTTTCTGCTCATGCCCGGCACTGGCCCGGTCAAAACCGTTCCGGGCAGCCTGGAGCATCCCGAGGAGGGCTACCGCTCCCGCTTCTCCCACGCCGACGAGATCGCCGAGCCCGGCTATTACTCCGTCCTGCTCAAGGACTACGGCATCCGCGCCGAACTCAGTGCCACCGAACGCGCCGGAATTCATAAGTACACCTTTCCCAAGAGCGACTCCAGCCACTTCATCCTTGACCTGACTCACCTGAATGGCGGCAACCCAAAGTCCATTCTCTGGTCGAATGTGAAGTTCGTTGGCAACGACACCATCACCGGCGGACGCAGCACCGCGCTCTGGGCCGCTGGACGCGAAATCTACTTCGCCATGAAGTTCTCCCGGCCCTTCGCCTCCTCTGAGATCGTGGCCGACGATCAAAAGCTCGATCCCTCAGTGCGCCAGAGCGACAGCAAATCGCTCAAGTGCCTCGTCCACTTCCAAACCGCAGAGGGCGAAGTCATCTACGTCAAGACGGGAATCTCCGGCGTGAGCGCGGAAGCCGCAATGAAGAACCTCGATGCCGAAATCCCCGGCTGGGACTTCGCCAAGGTCAAGGCCCAGGCCCACTCCGCCTGGCAGCAGGAACTCTCCGCCATCACGGTTGAGTCCGCCAGCCAGAAGCACAAGGAAATCTTCTATACCGGCCTCTATCACGCCCTCGTCTCCCCTACCCTCTTCGATGACGTCGATGGCCACTACCGCGGCATGGACGGCAAGGTCCATCAACTGGAGCCGGGTCTGCACAACTACAGCACCTTTTCCCTCTGGGATACTTACCGGGCGACCCATCCCCTCTACACCCTCGCACAGGGCAAGCGCGTCCCCGATCTGGTCAACTGCCTCATCCGCATGGCGGACGAAAGCCCGGCAGGCATGCCTGTCTGGCCGCTGCATGCCAGGGAGACCGCCTGCATGACCGGCTACCACTCCGTCGTGGTGATGGCTGAGGCCCACGCCAAGGGCTTCCGCGGGATTGAGTTTGACAAGGCCTATTCCCTGGTCAGAAAGCGCGCCCTGGAAGAGGACTACCAGGGCCTCGCAGCCTTCCGCAAAGAGGGCTACATCGCCTGCGACAAGGAGCCGGAATCAACCAGCAAGACGATGGACTACGCCTATGACAGTTGGGCCGCAGCCCATCTCGCCCGCGCCGCCGGAGCCCATGAGGACGCTGCGCAACTGCTGGCAGGCGCCGGGAATTACCGTAATCTCTACGACAAGACAACGACCTTCATCCGCCCCAAACTTGCCAATGGCGAGTGGGCCGAGCCCTTCAGCCCGATCGAGATCGGCCACTCGAAGCAGTGGCGCGATTACACGGAGTCGAATCCCTGGGTAACGACGTTCTCCGCGCAGCACGACCCCAAGGGCCTGGGCCAGTTGTTCGGCGGCCGCGAGGCTCTCGTTGCCAAGCTCGACGCGCTCTTCAGCGCCCCCTCGGACCTGCCGCCCGATGCGCCGCCCGATATCGCCGGCCTCGTCGGGCAATATGCGCACGGAAACGAGCCCGGCCATCATATCGCCTACCTCTATGCCTGCGCCGGCGCACCCTATAAGACCCAGGAGCGCGTCCGCAGCCTGCTCGAAACCATGTACGACAACCAGCCGGATGGATTGGCAGGAAACGAAGATTGCGGCCAGATGTCGGCCTGGTACATCATCAGCGCCCTCGGCTTTTACGCCGTCGATCCGGTCAGCGCCAACTACGTCTTCGGCTCGCCGCTTTTTGACCGTGCAGCTATCCGGCTGGCCAACGGCAAGGAGCTCGTCCTGGAGACAAAGCGCAAGTCCCCCGAGGACAAATACATCCAATCCGTAACCTTCAACGGGAAGCCCCACACCAAAGTCTGGTTCAGCCATGCCGACGTCGCCAATGGCGGAACCTTCGTCTTTACCATGGGCAGCGAACCCAACAAGGCCTTCGGTGCCGACGAGAGCGCCGCACCGCCCTCCATGACCGCATAACCCCTTCAAAATCGACCGAACCGGCAGTATCCACGACAGGCGGCCCTTCAAGAGCCGCCTGTTTCCTTTTGAATCCGCGAATTCCCGCTCACAAAACCCTGCCCTCCATCGTCTAAACCAGTGCCGCTGCCACCGGCAGCGCTGGATTTGGCAAGGATGGAGCGTGATGATGCCTGCTGACGCCCTGACCCTTCGTTCCCCTTCGAACTGTGCTTCGGGACAAAACTGGACATCCGCGCGGAGGGTACAATCCTCCTCAAGCATGGTGAAGGACGAACGGGCTCGAGCTAGTGAGATGGAACTGATTCGTGAAGCCCAACAGGGCTCGCGAGCAGCGTTCGACACGCTGGTGCGCCAATACGATGCCCAGGTGTTACGCCTTGCGCTGCATCTTACGGGCTCCGAACACGACGCCGAGGATATCCACCAGGAAGCTTTTCTCAAGGCCTATCGCTATCTGGGGAACTTCCGCTTTGAGTGCTCGTTTTATACCTGGCTCTACCGGATCGTCACCAATCTCTGCCTGGACCATCTTCGCCGCCGCAAATCCCGCCGCGAAGAGCAATCGATACTGGTGGATTCGTCCGGCGAGGAGATCGACCTGCTGAGCAATGTGTCCGACGAGCGTCCGGGAGCCAACCCCGCCCGCGAACTGGACCGCAAGCTCCTTGCCCAGAAAATCAAGGCGGCTTTGGACACACTAACCCCGCGCGAACGCATGGTTTTTGAGTTGAAGCACTACCAGGGCCTGAAGTTGAGGACCATCGGAGAGATGCTGCACACCACGGAAGAGACGGCGAAAAACACCCTCTTCCGTGCGACCAGAAAGTTAAGGACGCATCTGACGGAACTACGTTGAGCGGAAGTACGTTGAGGCCAAAGGAAACATCATGAAGTGCGAACTGGCACAAGAAAAAATAGCGCTTGCCGTCTACGGGGAACTGCCGGACGAAGCCAGCCCGGAACTCGATCGACATCTTGCCATCTGCGACGCCTGCCGCCGCGAACTGGAGGCCGTACAGGCACTCCATCAGGCCATGTACCTCTATCCCGTAACGGAGCCCTCCGCCAACCTGCTGGCGCGGACGCGGCTCCGGCTGGAAGACGCCCTCGATACTCTTCCCCGGCAGAGCTGGATGGTTCGCCTGGCACAGAACATGCTTGCCGGAGCAGGCCGTCTGCGTACTGCCCCCGTTGCCGCATCTGTCCTCCTGCTGCTCGGCATTGGCGGCGGAGCTTTTGGCGGATATCACCTGGCGGAGAAACGGGCGGCGGCCAACGCCGCCATTGTTGCCGCTTCCAATGAGGACTTAAGCTCCGCGCAGATTGCCAACGTCAGCAGCATCGTGCGCGAGCCCGATTCGGAGACAGTGGAGGTCAGCTACGACCGCGTCGTGCCCGTCAAGATGCGCGGCTCGCTCGACGACCCCTTTATCCGGAGTCTGCTGCTGGCCGCCGCGCAGGCCAATGGCGATAACGAGATCCGCAGCAATAGCGTCGGGCTGCTCGCCGCCGAGTGCCGCGCCGGCCACCAGTGCAACGGAGGCCCCGTTCGCGACGCCCTGATGGTCTCCGCTCGCTACGATCGCTCTCCGGCGGTACGCCGTAAAGCGCTTGCCGGGCTGGAGCCCTTCATCGCGGAAGACATGCGCGTACGCGATGCCGTCCTGGAGATACTGATGAGCGACGGTGACCCGGCGGTTCGCACCCAGGCCATCAGCGTTCTGCAACCGGTCGAGGCCGACAGCAGCGTGCGCCAGGTGCTCCACACGGTTGCGGTTGAGGACCAGAATCCACACATTCGTAATGCTTCGCAACAGGTGTTGAGCCAGTTGCCCGAAATACAATGACGCCGGCGAGGTCTGTACGTCCGGAAAACGTCAGAGGAAGAAATGCAGTCAGGAGTCGTGCGATGAATCCTTTCTTGACGCGAGTTTCGTTCGTCATTCTTGGTTCGTTCTGCCTTGGTTCTCTCAGTCTCGCAGCGCCCGCGGCCTATGCCGCCATGGGAGAAGGCCAATTTTTCCTGCCCATGCAGGATTCGCCTGCCTATCTGGCGCGCCCCTCGCAGGGCTACCTTGGCGTCGACATTCGCGACATCGACAGTGACCGCGCCGGTGCCCTCAAATTGAAGGAGGCCAAAGGCGCGGAAATCGTCACCGTCGACCACGACGCACCAGCCGGCAAATCCGGCCTCAGAGTCCACGACGTCATCCTCGAAATGAATGGCCAGGCCGTCGAAGGCGTCGAGCAGCTCCGCCGCTTGTTACGCGAAACTCCCTCCGGAAGAACCGTTACCTTCGTCGTCAGCCGCAACGGTGTGCTCACCAACGTGAGCGTACAGCTTGCCGATCGCGCCACCGTCGAGCAGGAGGCATGGAACAACCACATCAGCGTCCCGGAGCCGCCTCCCGCCATGGGCTTCAACTCCTCCACTGCAGGCTCGCCCCACGGCCTCATGGGAGGCTGGTCCCTCGGCAAGGGCAGCGCCCTCTACGTGGGAGCCATAATGGATCCCGTCGCCCCCCAGCTCGCCAACTACATCGGCGTACAGGAGGGGATGGGTCTGCTGGTCAAGAGCGTGGATAGCAAGAGCCCCGCCGCCACCGCCGGGCTGAAACAAAACGATGTCGTCCTGAAGATCAACCAGGACACGTTGAGCACCCGTGCCGACTGGGAGCGCGAACTGCGCGAGAACTACGGCAAGAGCGTCCAGCTCACCATCGTCCGCGACCGCAAGCAGCAGGTCCTGACCATGCAGGCCGGCTCCCCCAAGAACCAGAAAAAGAAGAGTGAGCTGGACTGGCCCGGCTTCGCACCCTCCAAAGCCGAGATCGATGCCCTCGTAGCCAGTGCGAAGCAGGAAATGCCCAACATAGATTCCAGGGCTCTGGCGGAAGAGGTCCGCAAATCCCTGAGTGGCGTGAACCCCGACGCCATCCGACAGCAGATGGAGGAGATGCGCCAGCAGATGCCCGAACTCTTCACTCCGCAGCAGATGGATCAGCTTCGCCGCGAAATGGACCGCCTGCGGCAGGAACTCCCCGCGCAGCCGATGGACTGAAGTCCATCCTGAGCTCTCTCCCGGCGCAATCCCAGCCGGATGCGCCAGATACCGCTTCGCCGCCGATCTCCTACCATTCGTCGCCTGCCCCTCGCAGTCTGCGTCCTGGCTGTGATTCAATACAATGAGATATGTCCGTTGCTCGCAAAAAGACCCTTTCCCGCAGCCTGAAGGGCGCCTGGCGCAAGACTCGCGAGCTGGCGCTGGTGGGTCACGCCCTGCTCTCGACCCGGCATGCCGTTATGGCGCAGATCGTTCCCATGCGCTTCTGCAACCTCTCCTGCGCCTACTGCAATGAGTACGATAAGGTCTCCGATCCGGTACCGGTCGACGAGATGCTGCGCCGCATCGACCACCTTGCGCGTCTCGGCACCAGCATCATCACCATCTCCGGCGGCGAGCCGCTGACGCATCCCGACCTCGATCAGATCATCGCCCGCATCCGCCACCACGGCCGCATGGCAGGAATGATCACCAACGGCTATCTGCTCAACCCCGAGCGCATCCAGCGCCTCAACCGCGCCGGGCTCGACCACATGCAGATCTCCATCGACAACGTGGAGCCGGACGAAATCTCCAAGAAGAGCCTCAAGGTCCTCGACAAAAAACTGCAGTTTCTGGCGGAGCACGCTGACTTCCACGTGAACATCAACTCCGTCGTCGGCGGCGGCATCAAGAACCCCCAGGATGCACTCACCGTCAGCCACCGCGCCCTTGAGCTAGGTTTTACCTCGACCATCGGCATCATTCACGACGGCAGTGGCCAGTTGAAGCCGCTCCAGGATGAAGAGCGCCGCGTCTATTTTGAAGTTCGCGGCCTCAAGAAGAAGAACTACTCCCGTTTCAACAAGTTCCAGCTCGCCATTGCCGACGGCAAGCCCAATGATTGGCGCTGCCGCGCCGGATCGCGCTACATCTATGTCTGCGAAGACGGCCTCGTCCACTACTGCTCCCAGCAGCGCGGCTGGCCTGGAATTCCGCTGGCGAAATACACCCGTCAGCACCTCAATCACGAGTTCCTGACAGAAAAATCGTGCTCGCCGAACTGCACCATCTCCTGCGTACACCAGATCTCCTACATCGATCACTGGCGTGCCCCGCAGCATACCCGCGTCAATCCCCCCTCTCAGCACGAGGAGAAGTCTCCGCTGGTCCAGATTCACTAAAGCAGCCGTAAATAGGAAAAGCCGCGATTCGCTCGCGGCTTCACTATTTGGATTACTTGAAATTCTGCGGGGAGCTACTTCTTCGTCGATGCCTTCACGACCCGGTTTTTCGCCGGAGCCGCTGGACTCTTGGTCTCCGCCAATGCCTTGTCGATCATCTCGTAGAGCTTGCTGCGGTCCACCACCTCGACAAACGGCACGCCATTCGTTTTGTTGGTTACCACCCAGATCGTCGGCGTGTGCTCGATGCCTATCCTTTGCCCGAGGGCGTAGTCGGCCTTGACCGCATCCGACAACTTCTTCTGCGGATCGACGACAAAGGGCAACTGGATCTGGTGCTGCGCGGCAAACTTCTCCGTGAACGACCTCAGATCTCCCGGAGTGTGGATCGAGGGCTGCGAGGCATAAACGGCTGCCCGATATTCATCGCCCGTCTTTTTGCCCTTGGTGTCGAACCAGCGGGCATTCACCGCCGCGTCAAAGCTCCACGCGTGAAAGGGCAGCGGGAAGTCGTGGATCAGCAGCGGAATCTTGTACTTCTCCGCCGCCTCCGTCAGCAACGGATAGGCGCGCGAGCAATCCGGACACTCCAGATCCTCGAACACGTAAAGCGCCACGCGTGCCCCGGCGGGCGGCCGGAGCGCCGACTTGTCCCCCACCGGCGTGGGGTTTGAAAACTGGGCAAAGCCCGTCGTGGCCAGCAGGAAGAACACGGCCATCACGGGCAGACTGACAAGGGCATAGCGACGTACTCGTGCAAACAAGGACATGATGATTAGACTCGCGTATCGCGAAATTGTATCCGGACGTGCGTTTGGCGGATCCCTTTCAGCCTATCGCAATCCTGCCCGTCTTGCCATGCGGCTTTCCCCGGGCGAACCTTCCGGAGGCTTTTCTCCCAAGGCGCAGCTTTCAGTTGAGCAGGGCTCGGGACTACCGAAAATCAGCCCCGGTCCTTCGCCGCCCCGCCCTTCTCATCCAGTTCGCGTGCCTCGCGCCGCTGTGCCATCCACCGCTTCCAGCGATAATCGGCATAGAACGAGCCCACTGTTACCAGGCCAAAGACGATTCCCAGCAGCAGCATCTATTCGCGGACCTTTTCCGCCAGGATTCCATCCTTGAGGAACATGTGCCGGATGCCGCGAATTGCCTGCCTCGTGCGCTCTTCGTTTTCAATCAGCGAAAAGCGAACATGTTCATCGCCGTACTCCCCGAACCCCACGCCGGGGCTGACGGCGACCTTGGCATCGGTCAGCAGCTTCTTGGAGAACTCCAGCGATTTCAGACCGAGGTACGGCTCGGGAATCTTACCCCACACAAACATGGTGGCCTTGGGTAGCGCCACCTGCCAGCCGGCCTTGTTCAGCCCTTGCACCAGCACGTCGCGCCGCGAACGATAGTTTTCGACGATCTCGCGCACACAATCCTGCGGACCCTCCAGGGCCAGAATTGAAGCCACCTGGATGGGCGTAAAGGTGCCGTAGTCGAAGTAACTCTTGATGCGCGAGAGCGCGTTGACCAGCGTCTTGCTCCCCACCATGAAGCCAACCCGCCATCCCGGCATGTTGTAGCTCTTGGAGAGCGTGAAGAACTCCACCGCTATCTCTTTCGCGCCCGGCACTTCCATGATCGAGGGAGCCCGGTAGCCATCGAAGACGAGATCCGCGTAAGCGAGATCATGCACCAGCCAGATCTTAAACTCGCGGCAAAGCTCCACCAGCCGCGTAAAGAACGGCAGATCGACACATTGCGTCGTCGGGTTGGAGGGGAAGTTGACGATCAGCAGCTTGGGCCGCGGCGTCATGCGCGGAATCGTGCTCTCCAACTCCGCGAGAAAATCCTCTGTATTGTGGACCGGGATGCTCAGCACATCCGCCCCGGCAATCACCGGGCCGTAGATGTGGATGGGGTAGCTGGGATTCGGCACCAGCACCGTGTCTCCGGTGTTCAGCATCGCCAGGCAAAGGTGCGCGATCCCTTCCTTGGAGCCGATGGTGACGATCGCCTCCGATTCCGGATCGATATCGACCGCGTAGCGCGTCTTGTACCAGTTGGAGATAGCCTTCCGCAGGCGGGGAATCCCCTTCGACAGCGAGTAGCGATGCGTCGTCTGACGGCGCGCCGCTTCAATCATTTTGTCGACGATGTGTTGCGGCGTGGCGCCATCGGGATTGCCCATGCCGAAGTCGATGATGTCTTCGCCTGCCTTGCGGGCATTGGCCTTCAGCTCACCCGTGATGTTGAAGACATAAGGGGGCAGCCGCTTGATTCTTGAAAACTCTTCCATGGAAATCCATCTTAGTCGCTGCGCCGGGGAAGAGTCTGCATTTTCCCGGGAAATGTATGGACCCGACGCGAATTTTCATCCTGCGCGCAACGGCTCCGCTCCTCCGCCACTAGCTTTGTCATCCTGAGCCGAAGCGGCTCTGCTAGCCACACTAGCTTGTCATCCTGAGCGAAGCGAAGGACCTGCTTCTTCATTCCCGCAACAGCTCTGATCCCCACACTAGCTTTGTCATCCTGAGCGAAGCGAAGGACCTGCTTCTTCATTTCAGCGGATTGTTTATCGCCCAAGGTAAACCTTGTACTGCGTATCAACGATGCCAAGGTTCCGCGCCAGCCCCAACTTGGCCTGGTTGTAGCGGTACAGGCTATCCACCAGTTGCGATTGCGCATTCGCGAGGGTGCTCTGCGCCTCCACCACCGGAAGATTGTCGTCAATGCCCGCCTGATAGCGATCCGTCACCTGTTCCAGCGTCTTTGTGGCGAGGCCGATATTGCTCTGCGCCACGCGCACCAGGTCCTGGGAAGACTGCACGTCCAGCAGACTGTCGCGAAGCTGCGCGTCGATCTTCGACCGCATATCCGCCAGTTGCGACATCGCGCTGCCCAGTTGTGCCTCCGCCACTGCCCGGTCTCCGCGCAGCTTGCCCTCCTCAAAGAGAGGAAGATTCAGCGACCCAACGGCGGCAAAGGTTCCGTGATACAGCCCACCCGTGATGCCCGTAACACCGTAATTTCCGCCGAAGCTGAGCGTCGGCAGCCGCTCATACCTGGCAGCGTTGCGATGGAGCTGCGCCGCCTTCACCTGCGACTGCATGGAGAGGTAGTCCTGCCGGCTGCGATACGCCTGCTGCTGTGCCTCTTCCACCGTGATGGTTGCCAAATCTTGGTAGGGAGCCGCGTCGCTCAGGGCAATCTTCTGCTCGGCAGGAAGCCCGATCTCGCGATTCAGCGCGATCTTGGCCTTTTCAAAGCTGTTCTCTGCTGCAATGACGGTCTGCTGCTGGCTCTGGTAGATCACTCGGGCGCGCAGCTCGTCCAGATTGGCGACCACTCCGGCCTTGTGTTGCTCCACTGCCTGGTTCAGCAGCACTTCATCGGTGCGCAACAGGGCCCGGGCATACTCCACCCGGGACGCCGCCGCGACGGCCTGGAGATAGGTCGTGCCTACCGCCAGAACCACCAGCCCGCGCGAGGATTGCGTGTCGAACCGCGCCGCCTCCTCATTGGCGCGGGCGGAGCGATAACTGGCGATCTGCGATGCGTCGAACAGGGTCTGCGAATAATTAGCCTGGGCGGATGTCACGTCCACAACCACCACCATAGGGATGGCGCCGGGCGAAAGGCTGTGGACCAGCCCGGGCCGGAAGCCCTGGGCGGCAAGATTGTACTGGTGAACCCCGGTACTCGCCTCGCCGGTGACCGTAGGCAGCATCGGCGCCAGCGCCTCAAGCTTTTGTGCGTGGGCAATTCCTTCATCCTGCTGCGTTAAGGTCAGTGCCAGATTCTTCTCCAACGCCATGCGGATCGCATCGTCGAGCGATATCGGCATCACATCCGGCCTGGCTGCCGTAGTGGTCACGCTGCCAAAGTAGGGATTCTGGGCCGAAGATTGGTTCTGGTTCTGTGCGGCTCCCAATGATGCTGCAAACAGAGCGGTTAACGCCAGGAACGCCGCACCTGCGACTCCCCCCAGGACTGTCATCCTGGTTCCGTTGGTAACCATGCATTTTTCGTTACTTTGCAAATCCAACCGTCTCCCTGTGCCCATTGTCTCAGCCGTTTAGATCGCAAAACTGGTTATATGGGTGCCAAAAATCGTTCTCCACCGAAGCACTGGTAAGCGAGGGGCGCTCTGGGCCACTTCTTTTCTCCCTGTAACCTCAACACGCTCTCAGTATTGTGTTGATTTGCTGTATACCAACTTGTGCAAATTTGGCAACAAATGACGAATAAAGTACATCGTACCAACCAAGCGCGGCCAAGTATGCAGCGCGCAGGAAGCGCAATTCTGGGACCCTGGGAATCCAACGGAGGCGTAACCGACCGCAGTGATCATAAAACACACAACCCGAGCTTTGCTGGTAACAAGCAGCTTCCGCCAGGGCCACGAGATACGCAAAATTTTGCGTAGTAACCGGCAGAGTGTGGCGCTGGAGGTGGCTCCATCCCAACGGATTCTGCTGGACTGCCTTCACAAAAACCGGTCCAACCTCCTTCTTGTCGACCAGAACAGCGTTCCTGATCTAACGGCGCTGGACGTCATCGCAATGGGGCAGCGTCAATCCCCCCCGATTCCGGTGATCCTGCTTGGGGCCAGGAGCGAAGACCAGGTGCTGCTGGCGCTGCAATCTGGTGCAATCGATGCTTTACGTGAATCCGAAATGCAGAGATTGCCGGTGGCGATGAAACATGCGCTCCACAAGAACCCGCTGGTTGAAAACCAGCCGGAAAGACTGGGGGGTAAAGGTCTTGAATCCCCTCGGCCGGTGGATGCCATGCGCGAGAGCCAGAAGATGGCGACCATCGGAAGACTGACCGCCTCCATTGCTCACGAGATCAACAACCCGCTGGAGTCGATCACCAATCTTCTCTTCCTCATGGCCGACGATCCCATGCTCTCCGGCAGTACGCGGAATTATCTGCAGATGGCGCAACACGAACTGGCACGCGTGACCCAGATCAGCACCCAGACGCTCAACTTCTATCGCGAAGCGCCTGCCCCGATCGCCACAGACCTCTCCCGCCTGCTCGATGAGGTACTCGTTCTGTATGCGCGGCGCATCGAGGAAAAGCATCTGGCCGTGATCAAAGAGTATGAGGTCATCGAGCCGGTTACCGTGCTCCCCGGTGAGATGCGGCAGGTATTTTCTAACCTGATTTCAAATGCCATTGAAGCCAGCAGCGCCGGTGGACAGCTCCGTCTGCGCATCCGCGCAACCCGCCATGTGGCCGACGGAGAAGTGCGCGGCATTCGCATCTCCGTTGCCGATAGCGGCAGCGGCATCCCGGCGCAGGTTCGCAACCGACTGGGAGAGCCCTTCTTTACCACCAAGGGGGAGCGCGGTACGGGCCTGGGATTGTGGGTCACGCAGTCCATCCTGCAGCGCTATGGCGGGAACCTGCAGCTTCACTCCAGCGTGTCGCCGAGGCAGCATGGCACCGTCTTTACCGTCTTTCTGCCAACCAATCTGCGGCCAACCATCCTGCCCAGCACGCGGGCGGCAGTTGCGCTGGAAGAGCCCGCAGCCGCGGTCGACGAAACCACCGCCGCGAGCGCCCCGAACTCCGGCGCAGCCTAGTCAACTCGCCGAATCCACTCCTGTGGAGGCCGTTCCCTGGAGGAAACGGCCTCCGCCGAAGTGACTCGCCACGCTATATCCAGGACCGCTACTCCTCCTCTTCATCCACGGGCTTCTTCGCCGTCGCCAGGATCTTATCCGCGACCAGCTGGGGCACGATGTCGTAGTGGTCCATCTCCATGCGGAAGCTGCCGCGGCCCTGGGTCATCGAGGTCAGCGCTGTTCCGTAGCTAAGCATCTCCGCCATGGGAACCTCGGCCTTGACTATGGTGCTGCTGCCCCGGCTGTCCATGCCCTGCACGCGGCCGCGCCGCCCGTTCAAATCGCCCATCAACGCCCCGGCAAACTCCTCCGGTGCTTCGATTTCTACCCGCATGATCGGCTCCAGCAATGCAGGTCTGGCCTGCTCCATGCACTTGCGAAACGCAATGCGACCCGCCATTTTGAAGGACATTTCGTTCGAATCTACTTCGTGATAGCTGCCGTCGAAGACCGTTACCTTGAAGTCGACCACCGGATATCCCGCCAGATAGCCGCGAGCCGCCGACTCGACAATGCCCTTCTCCACCGCAGGTACGAATTGCCGAGGGATCGCACCCCCGAAGATTTCGTTGGCAAACTCAAAGCCCGCTCCGCGTGGCAGTGGCTCCAGGCGAATCTTGCAGTCGCCAAACTGGCCGTGGCCTCCGGTCTGCTTCTTGTGGCGGCCCTGTGCCTCCACCTTGGCGCGCACCGTCTCCCGATACGGAATCTTGGGCGCCTTCAGCATCACCTCGGTGTGATATCGCTTGCGCAGCTTGGAGACGATTGATTCGATATGCGGCTGGCCTGCCCCGGCTACAAGAAACTCATTCGTCTGCGGATCGCGGAAGAAGCGGACCATCAGGTCTTCTTCCATCAGCTTGTGCAACGCCGGGGCCAGCTTATCTTCATCGGCCCGGCTCTTCGGCTCAATGGCATAGGTCATGGCCGGCTCCGGCATCTTCAGCGGTTCGATCAGGACATCGTGCCCCTTCTCGCCCAGGGTGTCGCCGGTGAGCGTGACGCGCAGCTTCGCAACGGCGCCCAGATCCCCGGCGTGCAGCTCGGCCACCTCGATCGCCTTGCGCCCCTGCATAATCGAGAGGTGCGCCAGCCGCTCCGGCTCCTTGCGCGTGTAGTTCAAAACGCTGGCTTCATTCTTCACCGTGCCGGAGTACACCTTGAAAAAGGTGATGCGGCCAGCGAAGGGATCCGTCATGGTCTTATACACATAGAGGGTCAGCGGCTCCTTGTCATCGACCCGGCGCAGCACGACCTCCGGCTGCGCATCGCTGCCGCCGCCACCGTTGGCCGCCACCGCCTGCAGCACAGACCGCGCCTCTACCGGCTCGCGCTCCACCGGCGAAGGGGCATATACCTTTAGAAAATCCAGCAGATGATCCGTGCCCACGTTGCGCAGCGCGCTGGCATAGAGAACCGGAAAGATGCGGTCTTCGCGGATCGCCTCATGCAGAGCCGTGATCAGATGCTGCTCCGGGATCGTGCCCTGGGCGAAAAACTCCTCCATCAGCTCATCCTTGCCCTCGGCCACCAGCTCCACCAGCGCCTCGTGCGCCTCTTTGGCGGCCACATTCAGCGGGCCGGGAATCTCCCCGATCTTGCCCCGGCCATCCCCGTCGGGTGTGTAGAAAAACGCATTCATCGTCACCAGGTCGATCACTCCGTGGAAGCCCTGCTGATCCACAATCGGCAACTGGATCGGCACCACCTGCCGCCCCCAGCGCTCCTGCATCGCCGCCAGCATCTCTTCGCGCGCCGTGCTGTTATCCGCCTTCGGATGGTCCATCTGGTTAATCACGATCATGCGCGGCAGCTTGAACTCATCGGCAAACTTCCACACACGGTCGGTCACCGTCTCCGGGCCGGACTGGGCATTGATCACCACCAGGGCAGACTCCACCGGCATCATCGCGGCACGGGCCTCATGGGTAAACATGTGGAAGCCCGGAGTATCGATAAAATTGAGCTTCACCCCGGCCCACTCCGCAAAGGCAACGGCATTGGCCATCGTGGTGCGGCGAGCCACTTCCTCTTCGTCATAGGCGGTAACAGCCGAACCATCCTCCACACGCCCCAGCTTGTCGGTCATTTTTGCGGCATGCAACAGAGCGGAAATCAAAGTGGTCTTTCCGCTGTGTGCATGCCCAACTACAGCTACGTTGCGGATCTCACTTCCCATGTAGGTTTTCATCGATACATCCTCCCTGGTTCCTGAAATTGCCAGTCATTGAATTGCCAAATCATTGAAATTCCGCGGATGGCGGCCGCAGGCAGGCCTGCCTGTGCGCGACGGGTGCGCGCGCACGAGGGATCGGCCTGCAAAGAGTTATCTGAGGAAATTGCTAGAGCTACGGGTGAGGCACAGGAATAGTTCTGTTGCGGCGGGCGCCGCCACACTGACATTACAGTCAGGTAAATGCCGAATCTGCCTTGCTCGCCCATCCAGGCACCAGCAAATGGCGCTTAAGGCCGTCGATTGCAGACGTTCCGCGGCCTTGCGTCTGTAGGAAACCTCGGATGCTATCACACCGATCCGTAAGCCTCAATGTGACAGCCAATACGACACCGGGAGCATGCGATTCTGCGTGTGGCGCCCACAACTTAGCGAGGATTGAGTTCCTTCCAGCCGGGCAGCCGTCCTCGCCCCGTGAAGAGCAGGGAGCGGGGCTTGCGCGTTTTTCCCCGGCGGCGGCTTACCGCCGTCCTTCGCGCCTCTGCGCCACCACCAGCCCGCGAGGCGTGGGCAGCAGCACCACCGAAACCAGCCCTTCAGCCTCCAGCTTCAGCGCGGCATCGCGGACAATCTTCAGGTGCGAGCTGGCGTCGTGCATCAGGATGATCCCCTGCGGATTGATTTGCGGCAGGAAGCGCTTCACCTCCTGCTCGCGGATCGGCATGTCGCTGTCGCTGAAGAACAGATCGATTGTGCCGTCGACCTTCATCTCCAGGCTGGACTCGTTGCGCAGTTCGATCCACTGCCCCAGCCCCGACGCGGCAATCTTCTCCCTGGCCTGGGCGAAGACCACCGGATCAAACTCGCAGCTGATAATCCGGCCAAAGCCGTTCTGCTTGAGGCCTTCGGCGATCCACAGCGTGCTCACGCCCAGGAAGGAGCCCGTCTCCACCACCAGTTCCGGCTTGGTCGTTGTCACCAGGGTCCGCAGAAACTCCAGCACCTCAACCTCGGCGGTCATGGAGTCGTACATGCTCCAGCGCTCCGGGTGAGGGCACTCGGGAGTCGCCCGGTGATACTCCGGCAGCAGTGCACCCTTGGCGCGCTCCGCCTGCCGCATCACCTTGTGTTCCTGCTTCAGCTTCTTCCCGAACAGCCCCATGTATGCCCTTCTTTCCGCATGATTCTTCTGTGTGCTTTGCCAGTCGATTATATGGAATGTCCGGCATTGGTCCGCCAACCCGCTAACGCGATGAAGATGGTCACCGCCTGCATCGCCACGATGAACCCTACACACGCCGGCCACCCGCCCAGACGCCAGAAGAAGCTCGGCACCACTCCGGCGGCCGTTCCGCCAACGTAGTAGCAGGAGAGATACAGCCCCGCCGCCGACACCCGCCCGCCCTCCGGCGCTGCTTCCCGCAGAAAGCTGGTTGCCGAGGCCTGCGAAATGAAGACGCCGGTCGAACAGAGAGCCAGCCCCGCAATCACCACAGGCAGCGACGGCACCAGCGTAATGGCCACCCCGACCATCGAGATTGCAACTGCCGTGACGATCCCTCTCCGCAGCCCGACCCGGGTAATGACGTAGCCGGCTGCCGGCGTCACAAACAGGCCCACCAGGTACACCACGAACAGATAACTGAGTGCCGCGGTAGAAAGCAGGAACGGCGGATCTGCCAGATAGAACGTGATGTAGGTGAAGACTCCGACCAGCGAGAACAGCACGTTGAACCCGACCGCGTACGTGGCCAGCAGCCGCGGATTCCTTAGGTGTTGCAGCATCGGCGCCAACTGCGACCGGAGCGAGGGCTCCTCCTCGATCACCACACGGCGCTCCCGCGGCAGCCATCGGGCTACCGCAACCGCGCCCAGCAGCGTCACTGCGCCCAGCACGACAAACGAGTACTTCCAGCCGAACCAGTCTGCGGTAAGGCCGGAAAGCATACGCCCGATGAAGCCGCCAAGCGCCGTGCCGCTGACGTACACGCTCATCACCAGCGCAACGTTCCTGCGATCCCACTCCTCCGTCACATACGCGATGGTGATTGCGAAGATGCCCGGAGCCAGCAGCCCCTGCATGAATCGCCAAAAGATGAACACGTTCAGGCTGGAAGCCGTTGCCGCCAGAAAGGTCGGCACCGCAACCGCAGCGATCGACGCAACGATGACCCGCTTGCGGCTCAGCCTCTCCGCGAAGATGCCAAACAGAGGTGCCGACATGGCCACGCCCAGCGTGGAGGCCGATACAGTGAGCCCCACGGCAGCCTTGCTCGCGTGGAAGATGCGCGAGAAGAGCGGCAGCAGCGGCTGGGTGGCATACAGATCCAGAAACGCACAGACGCCGCAAAGAAACACCGCCGCCACGCCCGTAAGCGGGCCCAGCCCCGGCGTGCTTTCCGCACTGGACGGCCGCTCCGGCTCGATATCTGGGGTTGTTGCGGAGGTCTCGGTCACTCTCCAGCATAAACGAGTGCGAGTGCTTCTTGCGGCAGCCGGAGGACTCCCGCTGCCCGTTCTCGAAGCTGTATCTCCAAAGCTGTATAACTGAAATTCACAGCATGGCGAAGCCCACCCTGAGAAGCGCTCCATGAAAGATGGGAAACGAAGCAACGGAGCCGCCGCGTTCCGCTCCCGCGACTTTCGCCGTTACCAGATGGCGCGCGTCATGGCCATTCTGGGAGCGGAGGCCCAGTCCGTCGCCGTCGCCTGGCAGGTTTACCAGATCACCCACCGTGCGCTGGACCTTGGCTACACCGGGCTGGCTCTCTTTCTCCCCGGCCTCCTGTTCATCCTGCCCGCCGGACACGCCGCCGACCGCTACGACCGGCGGGCGGTCATCCTCGTCTGCTACTCGCTGCAGGCCTTCTGCACCCTGGCTCTCTTCTGGTTTGCCTGGCAGCGGATGCACAACGTTCTCCTCATCTATGCAGTGCTCTTTCTTATCGGTACGGGAAGAGCCTTCAGCGGGCCGGCAAGTGCCGCGCTGGTGCCGCACCTGGTGCCGCCGGAGCACTTCATCAACGCCGTCGCCTGGGGCGCCACCATCTTTCAGATCGCCAACATCACCGGCCCGGCGCTCGGCGGCCTGATCTTCACTCTTCCCGTCCATGGCCGCTTCGGCGGAGCGGCGCTGGTCTTCCTCTTCACCCTCGGCACCCTGCTATGGTTTGTGGCGCTGGTCGCCTCGCTACACGTGCGGCCTGGCAGGATGGAGCACCGCGCCGTCTCCGCGGAAGTACTGCTTGCGGGCTTCCGCTACGTGGCCGGCAACAAGATCCTCCTGGGATCCATCTCGCTCGACCTCTTTGTGGTGCTGCTCGGCGGAGCCGTCGCCCTTATGCCCATCTATGCAAAAGAGATCCTGTTCACCGGGCCTACCGGATTGGGCATGCTGCGCGCCGCCCCTGCTGCCGGAGCACTGCTCGTCTCCCTGGTCGTCCTGTGGCGGCCTATCGAGCGCCGGGCAGGAGCGAAGATGTTCCTCTGTGTCGCCATCTACAGCGTGGCGACCATCGTCTTCGGACTGTCGCGCAGCCTCAGCCTCTCGCTCACGGCGCTGATGATCGTGGGAGCATCGGACATGATCAGCGTCGTCATCCGCTCCTCCCTACTGCAACTGGCCACTCCGCCCTCCATGCGGGGACGCGTCGGCGCGGTGAACTCGCTCTTCATCGGCGCCTCGAATGAGCTGGGAGAATTTGAGAGCGGCCTCACCGCTCACTGGTTCGGAACCGTGCCCGCCGTAGTCGTTGGCGGCGTCGGCTCTCTGCTGATCGCCGGCCTGTGGAGTTTCCTCTTCCCTTCGCTCCGCAGGACCGACGAGCTCACACCGGAGGCACTGATCTCCCGCAGCAGCGCAGAGGACGCTGCCTCCTGACCGCGCGGGTCCAACCGGCTGTAAAAATACGTCCATCACTTTCGTGCATAATCAGAGTTATGCCGCCTCTTTGGAAACCTGAAAGTTGGCCGCAGCGCCTTGCTGAACTGGAAGCCCGCTCGGGGGACCTGAAGGAAGCACCGCTGCGGCGGGATGTCCGTTCACTAGGAATGCTGCTGGGAGAAGTACTGCGCGAGCAGGCAGGTGCCGCTCTTTTTCAGGAAGAGGAGGAGGTCCGCCAGATCGCGATCCGGCGGCGCGAAGCGCAGAACCAGGACCGATGTGCCGAGGCGGCTTCGCTGCTGGACTCGGCGCTGGCGAAGGTGCACGCGCTCTCGGTGGACGAAGCCTACACGCTGACGCGGGCCTTTGCGTTCTACTTCGAGCTGATCAACCTGGCAGAGACGAATCATCGCAAGCGCCGCCGCACATCCCTGCAATTGACGGAGGAGGCGAATACGCAGCGCGGCTCCTTCCGCGGAACTCTGCGCGAGATGAAGCAGGTTGGCATTACCGCCGAGGAAGCGCTGGACTGGCTGAGCCGCATCCGGGTGGTCCCGGTCTTTACTGCGCATCCCACCGAGGTCGCGCGCCGTTCGGTCATGTTCAAGCGCCGCCGCATTGGGGAGTTCCTCGAACGTCTGGACCGGATTCCGGTGCCGGATGAAGAGCTGGAGCGGCTGCAGGATTCCATCACGGCGGAGATTACGGCGCTATGGCAGACCGACGAAGTGCGCAGCCGGCGACCCACCGTGTATGACGAAATCAAGATGGGGCTGGACTTCTACGACATCTCCATCTTTGCCACGCTGCCGGGCCTGTACCAGGAGATGGCCGACGCTCTGCACAGCGAATATGGCCTGGATCTCGATATTTCGCAGCTTCCGGTGCTGCTTTCGTTCGGCTCGTGGATTGGCGGCGACCGCGACGGCAATCCTTTTGTAAAGCCGCAGATTACACGGGATGCAATCCGGCTGGCGCGGGGCCATCTGCTGACGCACTACCAGCAGCAGATCCAGTTGACGATCGATCTGTTGACCAGTTCGGCGCAGCAGCTTCCGGTAAGCGACGAGTTGAGCAACCGGCTGGAGAGCTACGTTGCCCGCCTGCAGAGCGCGGAAAGCCAGGTGTTCAGCGAGCGGTACGAGTTTGAATACTACCGCCGTTACTTGATCTGCCTGCGGGCGCGACTGGAGCAGACCCTGGCGGAGCGCGAGACGGAGAGCTCTCCCTCGCAACTGCCGGTGACGGAATTCACCATCTCGCAGTCGAAGGAGTTGCCGCTGGGGGCGTTGCCTCCTTACGGCTCCGCGTCGGAGTTTCTTGACGATCTCCTGATCCTGCGCCGAAGCCTCGAAGAGAATCGCGGGCTGCGCCTGGCGCAAACCCTGGTGGATCCCCTGATCCTGCTGGTGCGAACCTTCGGCCTGCATCTGCACACCCTGGACATTCGGCAGCACGCCAACGTGCATCGCGCGGCGCTGCGCGAAACCTCCTTGTGGAGCGACAGTGCGAGCCACGATACGGCCATTCCGGTGCCGCTTACCCCGCAGACCGCCGATGTGCTGGATACCGTCCGCGCCATTGCGGAGATCAAGAAGGGCCGTACTCCGGAGGCGATTCGCAATTACATCATCAGCGGCGCCACCAGTGTGGAGGACATCCTCGCGGTGTTGTGGCTGGCGCGGCTTGGCGGGGTCACCGTCGAGGGCAGCGAGCGGGATCCCGGGCTGATGCCCGTCCCCCTCTTTGAGTCGATCGAGGATCTGCGCAACGCTCCGGCGATCTGCCGCACCCTGTGGAACCTGCCGGAGTACCGGCAACTGCTGGCATCGTGGGGCAATACGCAGGAGGTCATGCTCGGCTATTCGGATTCCAACAAAGATGGCGGCATGATCGCGAGCACGTGGGAGATATTTCGCGCGCACCGGGCGCTGCATGAGGTGGCGCGGGAGTGCGGCATAACGCTGCGCCTCTTCCATGGGCGCGGAGGCACGGTGGGACGCGGCGGCGGTCCGACGCACCGCTCGATCTACGCCCAGCCCATCGGGGGATTCGACGGCCAGATCCGCATCACCGAGCAGGGCGAGGTACTGAACTGGAAGTATGCCGACGTGGTGCTGGCCGAGCGCAACCTGGAGCTGATGATTGCCGCATCGCTGGATGCGCTGGCGCGGCCCAATGTGCGCGATCCCCAGGGGCACCAGACAGGCGTGCTGACGCTTGACTGGGAGGCTGCATTCGACGAGCTTTCAGCAACATCGTTCAAGCACTATCGCACATCGGTGGTCGAGGATCCCGAAGTGCTGCTGTACTTTGAGCAGGCTACCCCGGTGGCGGAGCTGGAACATGCCAAGATCGGCTCCCGCCCCGCACGGCGCAAAGGGGGAATCGAATTCTCCAACCTGCGTGCGATTCCCTGGGTCTTTGGGTGGACGCAGAGCCGCCTGCTGGTTCCCGCATGGTTCGGCGTGGGCTATGCGCTCGAAGAGTTCTGCCGCAGACCGGGCGGCCTGGAGCTGCTGCAGGAGATGGCGCAGGAGTTCCCCCTTTTCATCGATCTGATCCGCAACGTGGAGATGGCGGTGGCCAAGGCGGATATGGGCATCGCGAGGCTGTATGCGTCGCTGGCTCCGGATGAGGCGATGCGCGAACGGGTCTTCGCCAAGATGGAGGGAGAGTTCCAACGCACGCTGCGGATGCTGCTGGCAGTTACCAAGCAGACGAAGCTGCTGGAGACGAACCCCGTGCTGTCCCGGTCCATCAAGCTGCGCAATCCTTATGTGGACCCGATGCACCTGATCCAGGTTGATCTGCTGCGGCGCAAGCGCGCAGGAGACTCAACGGACGCGATCCATCGCGCGCTGGCAGGAACTATCAACGGAATCTCTGCCGGACTGCGGAATACCGGGTAGAGCGGAACGAATCTAACTAATACGAAGCGAACAGGGAATCTGTCCCCGGTCTGCTTTCTGCCACCCACTCTTCGCAAGGAGCGTGAAGAGTGGGTGGCCCAATCCCCATCCCCGTACTGGGGATCGTTATCCCGCAAGCGCCTACTGCACCTCTCCGATATAGACACCGAACGGCGGCAGTTGAATCGCCGAAAGAGATGCGGGATCACTAGAGCCGGGAGTCTTCATCAGAGTCTTCGCGGATTTGCCTCCCAGGCCGACACCGGTCAGGTTGATGGAGATCTTCTGCGCCGCAGCAGTAAAGTTGCAGGCGACGACGACGGCAGGTTTGCCGGGCGCCTGCCGCAGCCATGCAAGCACATTGTTGTCCGTGGTATTGAGCGCCACGTAGTTGCCATCGCGCAGCGAAGGCTGCGTGCGACGCAACGCAATCAGCTCCTTATACCAGTTGAGCAGCGAGTTGAAGTTGGGTATCTCGTCCTTGACGTTGACGGTTTTGTAGTCCGCCGGAATAGGGAGCCAGGGCGTGCCGGTTGTGAAGCCGGCGTTGGCGGAGTCGTCCCACTGCATGGGAGTGCGCTCGCCGTCGCGGCCCTTCTCCTTGGGCCAGCCGGTAATGCCGATGGGGTCTTTGACGTCTTCCTTGCGGGCCGGCGGGGTGGTCTTCATGCCGATCTCGTCTCCGTAATACATAAGCGGGACGCCGCGGGTGGTGAAGAGAACGGTGGAGAGGACGCGCTGGATGTCCTCATTGTGGACGCCGTCGCCATAGCGGGCATCCATGCGCGGGTTGTCGTGATTGTCAAAGACGATCATCGGCAGATTTCCGTTCAGGCCCGTCTGTGACTCGAGGATCTTCTGGCGGAAGGTCGCTACGTCCAGCTTGTTGATCATGCCGATCTGCGTATCCATCGGGAGCTGCAGTTCGTCGTTTTTGGGGCCGTACATCTTGGCCAGCTCGGCGATATTGGGCATATAGGTTTCGCCCACGAGCACGCGGTCACCGGGGAAGGTGTCGGTAACGGTGCGCAGGCCCATGAGAACCTCGTGCAGCTTGGGAAGGTTGTTGGTCCGGCTATGGACGAGCTGCGGATCGCCATACGCATTGAGGATGGGCTTGCCATCCTTATCCTTCACCACCTCCTCGTCGGTAAGATCGGGATCTTCAAACAAGGTATCCACGGCATCGAGGCGGAACCCGGCGACTCCGCGCCTGAGCCAGAAGCGGGCCGCGTCGAACATCGCCGTCTTGACCTTGGGATTGTTCCAGTTCAGGTCAGGCTGCTGAATATAGAACTTGTGGTAGTAGTACTGCCCGGTCTTGGGATCGAACTGCCAGGCAGAGTGGCCGAAGCCGGACTCCCAGTTATTGGGCGGCTGATTGGGCCCCTTGCCATCCTTCCAGACATACCAGTCGCGCTTGGGATTCGTCTTCGAGCTCTCCGACTGAAGGAACCACGGGTGTTTGTCGGAGGTATGGTTCATCACGAAGTCCATCAGGACATGGATATTGCGCTTCTTCGCCTCGGCGATAAGCTTGTCAAAATCCGCCATGGTGCCGTACCGGGGATCGATGGCCACGTAGTTGGAGATGTCGTAGCCAAAGTCCACCAGCGGCGAGGGATAGATAGGCGTAAGCCAGATGGCGTCGATGCCGAGTGTCTTCAGGTAGTCGAGCCTCTGGGTGATGCCTTTCAGATCTCCGCGGCCATCCCCATTCGTATCCTGATAGCTGATCGGGTAAATCTCATAAAAGACTGCGTGTTTCCACCACGGCTCCGCGGCGGTGGTGGCAGCCTGAACCGCAGGCGCCTTGCCGGACTTCTGCGCCTGGGACCAGGCCGGCTGTAGAGCCAGGCTGGAGAGGAGCAACACTAGAGTTGCGACGATACCTGTTCGTTTGCCTGCTGCGATCATGTTTGTCCTCGTAATGCTTGGGAGTGCTTGGATTCACGGTTGAACTTAATCCATCTCAGCCGGAAGGGGAAAAATATCACAACCGGGGATGGCTCGTGGGGCTGGGGCGCTAATGTCCGAAATCAAGTCCAAAGTGAGGCTCGGATCGTGTGCCGGTGATCTTTACGGGGAGGACAGTGCCCGCCCCGTCCTTGGCAAAGAAGGGGTCGACGGGCTTGAGCAGCAGGCTCTTCCATCCGGTGGTCATATGGGAAAGCCTGGCATCAAGACGCGCCTTTCCATGGAAGTCGAAATCATTTCCGTCGAGGCTGTAGACGCCATCCAGATTTACCTGCAAACCCGGAACGTTGTACTGCAGCGCATCCAGCATAAGCCGATCGTTCCGCAGGGTGAAGTTGCCCTTCATGCGCGAAAAGACGTCATCCGGATTGGGTTCCGCCGCTTCTTTCGGCTTTCCCTGTCCGCGCAGGCTTAAGGAATCAATCTTGTTCTGAGTTGCAGGATTGGTGAAGTGCGCCCTCTCGATGGAAAACCGGCCATGCAATCGCAGTTTCCGGTGCACAGGAATATCGCCGGAAGGCAGCTCCAGCGCGGTCGTAAGCTGCGCGGCTCCGGTCATCACCGGCGGATCGGTACGCACGCCCAGGCGCAGGAGGTCTTCGACGCGAGCCTTATCGACGATGACGTGGAGGTGGATATCGTGCCCGCTGCGATCCTCTGCACGCACGATGCGCCCTCTGGCGATCAGGTGCGAGTGCGCCAGGGTTGCATCCACGGGATCGAGCAGCGTGTCTCCATTGGTGCCATCCACAATCGCGTGAAACGTAGTCTGGAGCGGCACGGGATGCCCACTGATCGAGACGCTGAAATCCGGTGTCTCCGTCGAGCCGTCAACCGTGATCTGGTTGAGAGTGCCGGAGTATTGCCCCTGCGAAGAGAGCATGCCGCCGATGCCTTTGATGGTGCTCAGGTCTGCATGGCTGAATTCGTAACTGCCACGGACGTTTGAATCCCCGGGGCTGTCGGCGTTGAAGGGACCGAAGTAGCCGCTCGATGCGATATCTCCTACCGGCTTGGGGTTAACCAGCGTTGTCTGGAACTTCATAGGCTGGCCCTGCGCGATGGTGTGGAGGACGAGCTGGCTGATATCGAACTCGAGTGGCAGCTTGCCCGGATTGCTTGTTCCCAGCGTCAGATGGGCCTCCGTTATATCCATTTCATGGACGTAAATGGATATCTTCTCTTGCGCATGGGTGATCTCCGGCATCTTGCTTCTCTGATCTTTCGGCGGAAGATTGAGCTCCATTCCTTCCACTTGCACCAGTTCGACGTGCATGGGCGTGCGCAACAGCTCCTTCCACGAGGTATGAAAGGAAAAGCGCCGGATGGCGAAGAGCGGCTTCTCCCACGCAATCGCGCGGGGATAGAGCTTGAGGTTCGAGCCTTGTACCAGCAGGCCGTCTCGCACCTCGCCATGAAACTCCCCCAGCTCGACCTTGCTGTTGAAGCGGGCGGAGAGCGACTCGATTACCCTGGCACGAAGGATCGGTTCCGCGTGGCGCCTGAGAATAAGAACTCCCGTCACAGCCGCCGCAAGGAGCAGGACAAAGACAGCCAACAGCAGCCAGAGAAGGGGGTGACGTGTTTGGGCAGGAGCATTCATCTTCGGCGGCCGTTTGCGAGGTGCCTCCAGGGAAAGCTGCTGGTTTAGATGATCTGTGGACTGGTATTGTTGGATCGCGTATGTGGCATCCAGGGTACACAGCGAGACGCCTCGCGCCTTCGCGGCGCAGGATTGCACAAGATAGAATTGCCGAGCGGCGGGAACCATGGACGGGATAGACCAACACGATATAGACGAACGCGATATAGACGAACACGGCACCAGAACAAAGCTCGTCGTTGGCCTGGGCGAACTGCTCTGGGACATGCTGCCGGAGGGCAGGCAGCTTGGGGGAGCCCCGGCGAATTTTGCGGTGATGTCCGCGCGGCTGGGCAACCGCGCTGCCGTGTTGAGCCGCATCGGCCGCGATCCCCTCGGGCGGGATGCGATCGACACGTTGAAGAGCTTTCCCATTGATCTGAGCCACGTGCAGGTGGACGAACACCACCGCACGGGAACGGTCTCCGTCACGCTGACCAATGGCCAGCCCAGCTACGTAATCGAGCAGCCCGCGGCGTGGGACTTTCTGGAATTCTCGGCAGACTGGCAGCAGATAGCCTCGCGCACGGATGCGGTCTGCTTTGGAACGCTGGCGCAGCGGGGACGGGACTCGCAGCAGACGATTCAGGATTTTCTGGCGGCAACTTCGCCGGAGTGCGTGCGCGTCTTCGATGTAAATCTGCGCGAGCCGTTTTACTCGCCCGAGGTGGTGGAGGAATCCATGGAGTTCGCCACCATTCTGAAGATGAATGACGGCGAAGTGGCAGAGGTGCTGCGACTGCTGGATCTCGAGGACAATGCAGGCAACGATGGGGACGACTCCGGCGATGGCCTGGTGGGCGATGCATCGGGCGGCTCGCTCGCCTCGGATTACCTGACCGCGGCGGCAACTCTGCTGCTCTCCGAGTTTCCGCTGCAGTTGGTCTGCATCACGCGTGGCGCCCGGGGCAGCATACTTCGAACGCGCGAGGCGACGCACCTGCATCCCGGTTTAGCAACGACGGTCGCGGACACCATAGGCGCCGGAGATGCGTTTACAGCGGCGTTGACGCGTTACTACCTGGAAGGCGCGCCCTTGCCGGTACTGAATGAAGCGGGCAATCGCTGGGGTGCATGGGTAGCCTCGCAGCCCGGGGCCATGCCTCCGCTGAGCGAAGCAACCGCTGCCGCGCTGGAGGCGCAGATCGCGCGGGCTGCAGGCTAGGGCCGTTGCGCTCCGGAAGCGGCGCGGTGTATGTTCAGCCACATGACAGACATGGATAGCTTTGAGACGCGGCGCGAGTATGGTCAGTCGCGCCGCAAGCAGCTTCCCCGGCAGAGCCACGGACGCTGGGATCCGAAGCAGCGCCAGCACTCGGCGCTGAGCCTGCTGGAGCAGTCGATGCGCGGGCGGGTGCCTTCGCTGGTGACGCTGAAATACGAGCGGATGGCTGCCTCGCCATTCGGATTCTTTCGCGGTGCAGTGCCGATCATGGCAGCCGATCTTGCGCAACTGCCGGATACCGGCATCCTGACCCAGCTCTGCGGCGATGCGCATGTACGCAACCTGGGAGCTTACGCAGGGCCCGACGGGCGGCTGGTCTTCGACATCAACGATTTTGACGAAACGATCCGCGGCCCCTTTGAGTGGGACATCAAGCGGCTGGCGACCAGCCTGGTGTTGGCCGGGCGAGAGGCCGGCAACAAGAACCATGATTGCAGCGATGCCGTCTCCGCATTCATTCGCACCTACTGCAAAGCCGTGCGGGGATTCGCCAACATGCCGGTAATCGATCTGGCCCGCTACCAGGTGCACCGCCTGCAGCGCATCGCTCCGGTGTCGCAGGCACTGCTGAAGGCGGAGCGTTCCACGGCTCTGCACACGCTGGAGACGCTGACGGAACCAGCGAAGCCGAAGCGGAATGAATCGCCCCACCGCATCTTCAAGGAACAGAAGCCGCTGCTGACGCGGGTGAGGCCTTCTCAGGCACGAGCCGTACTGGCCTCGTTGAAGCTCTATGAAGAAAGCCTTCAGCCGGATCGGCGGCACTTTGTGCATCAATATCGTCCGCGCGATGTTGCTTTCAAGGTGGTGGGAACGGGCAGCGTCGGCACGCGAGACTACTGCGTTTATTTTGAAGGAAACGGCAGCGGCGATCCCCTGTTTCTGCAGATCAAGGAAGAGCTGCCCTCGGCGTATGAGCCCTATCTGAAGGAGACAGGGGTTGCCCGGCACCAGGGACGCCGGGTTGCGGAAGGGCAGCGAGCCATGCAGTTTCAATCCGATATCTTTCTCGGCTGGACCACCCTGGCGGATCGCGACTACGTGGTACGCCAGTTGAACGACCATAAAGCCTCCATCGCCGTGGAGGATTTGAAAGGCCAGGCGCTGGTGGAGTATGCAGAGATCTGCGGGGAGTTGCTGGCACGAGGTCACTCGCGCGCCGGGGAGCCACAGGTCCTGTCAGGCTACCTGGGAAACGGCCGGAGCTTTGAGAAAGCCATCATGGAGTTTGCCGAGGCATACGCGGACCAGACGGAGCGCGATCGGGAGGAGCTGTTGAAGTCGAAGCATGCGCCACGGGCTACTGCGAAGGCGAAGGCGACAGCGGAGAAATAGCCCCCTCACCAGCTAGAATAGAAGCATGCTTCAGCTTTCTGGCGCGGGGAAACGATTCGGCCCACGGCTGCTGTTTGAGAACGCCAACTGGCTGATTACGCCGGATGAGCGGACGGCGCTGGTGGGCGCGAACGGTACCGGCAAATCCACAATCATGAAGGTGCTGGCGGATCTCGATTCGCTGGACTACGGCAGCGTGCAGCGGACTCGCGGCATGACCATCGGCTATCTGCCGCAGGATGGACTGGCGCTCACCGGACGCACCGTCTTTGAAGAATGCCTGTCGGTATTTGATGAGCTGCGCGGCATCGAGCAGGAGCTGGAGGATCTGTCGGTTTCTCTGGCGGACCTGGAGCACGACAGCGCAGCCTATCACGCCGCCGCCGAGCGCTTCTCCATGCTGGAGTCGCGCTTCCGCGCGCACGACGGCTACGCGCTGGATGCCCAGGTAGGCTCAGTGCTGACGGGCCTGGGCTTCAGCAAGGAAGACTGGGCACGCCGGACAGAGGAGTTCTCCGGCGGATGGCAGATGCGCATCGCACTGGCCAAGCTGCTGCTGCAGAGGCCGAATCTGCTGCTGCTGGATGAGCCCACCAACCATCTCGACCTGGAATCGCGCAACTGGCTCGAAGGATATCTGCGAACCTATCCCAACGGCTTCATCCTCATCTCGCACGACCGCTACTTTCTGGATGTGACGGTAAACAAGATCGTAGAGATCTGGAATAAGGGGCTGCACTCCTACTCCGGCAACTACGAAAAGTACCTGACGCAGAAGGCCGAGCGGCGGGCAAAGCTGGAGGCGGCATACAAGAATCAGCGCGACCAGATTGAGCACCTTGAGGCCTTCATCAACCGCTTCCGCGCGCAGGCCACGAAGGCGAAGCAGGTGCAGAGCCGCATCAAGGAACTGGAGAAGATTGAGCGCATCGAGATTCCCGAGGAGGAGAAGGCGATCCACTTCACTTTTCCGCAGCCTCCGCCATCGGGGCGCACTGTGGTGGAAGTCTCAGCGCTGTCGAAGAACTACGATGCCAAGCAGGTATTGCACGACGTCAACTTCACCATCGACCGGGGCGACCGCATCGCACTGGTAGGCGCGAACGGCGCGGGCAAATCGACGCTGATCCGCCTGCTGACAGGGGTCGAGCCGCCGACAGCGGGAACGCTGAAGCTGGGGCACAACGTGCTGGCGGAGTATTTCGCGCAGGATCAGTACAAGGTGCTGGACCCTGAGGCGCGCATGCTGGACGACATCAGCCGGACGGCTCCAAAGGTCACCGAGACAGAACTGCGAAGCCTGCTGGGATGCTTCCTCTTCTCCGGAGACGATGTGTTCAAGCCGCTCGGCGTCCTGTCGGGCGGAGAGCGAAATCGCTATGCGCTGGCACGAATCCTGGTTAGTCCGGCGAACTTCCTGCTGCTGGATGAGCCGACGAATCACCTGGATCTTCGCGCCAAGGATGTACTGCTGGAGGCGGTCAACAGCTTTACGGGGACGGTGATCTTCGTCTCCCACGACCGCTATTTCATTGATGGTCTTGCGACGCGGGTCTTCGAGGTGGAGGGCGGTCACGTCCACGTGTATCCCGGCAACTATGAGGACTACCTCTACCGCAAGGAGAGCGGTGCTGCGCTGGTGGGCGCACTGCCTTCCTCCACGCATGCGAGCGGCAATGCGAAGCCTGCCCCCGCCGCAGTGGCCGAGCCTGAGACTGCAGAGAAGGAAAAGAGCAAACGCCTGAACCCTATCAAGCTGAAGCAGATGCAGGAGCGATACGCATGGATCGAAGAGGAGATTCCGCGCGTGGAAGCTTCGATTGCCGATACCGAGCAGGCGCTGGGCGTGTTTGTGAGCATGGAAGAGACGCAGCGGTTGACCAGGGAGCTTGAAGACCTGCGCGCACGCAACGAGGCACTCACCGCAGAGTGGGAAGAGCTGATGGTGGTGCTGGAAGAGCAATCGACGGCGTAATCCTCTCGCTCTCGACGGGTGAGTTACGGCACGCCCAACGCGGCCTGAACGCGCCCTACGCAATTGTCCGGCGCCGCAGCTAAGCCATCACGACTTCCTTCGGCTTGCGCACCGTCTCATACGCCGCGTAGACACCTTCAAACACCGCATCCCAGGATGCGCTCAAGGCCTGCGTCCGCGCATCGCGACGCATCTGCGCATACTTCTCCGGATCGCACAGGACGCTGGCCACTGCTGCGGAAAACTCCTCGTCCGAGGCAATCAGCCCGGACTTGCCATCCTGAACGATGTAGCGCGGGCCGCCATCCGGCGTCACAATTGCGGGAACGCCCGAGGCCAGCGCCTCCAGCACAACGTTTCCGAACGTGTCGGTGTGGGAGGGAAATACGAAGAGATCCATGTTCGCGTAAGCCTGCGCCAGCGCTGCGCCGCGCAATACGCCGGTAAACTCGGCATTCGGCAGGTTCTCGCGGAGCCAGCCCTCCTCCGCTCCCTGCCCCACAATCAAGAACCGGAAGCGCGTCAGCCCCTGCTTCAGCAGATCTGCCCGCAACGTGGCCAGCAGGGCGACGTTCTTCTCCACGGAAAGGCGGCCCACATAGCCCAGCACTACCTCCTCATCGATTGCTTGCCGGCTGCGGCTCTGGGGAGAAAACAGATTCGTGTCCACGCCACGCTGCATCAGGTAGCAGGACCGATGTGTGGCCTTTTCCAGCAGATCGCAGAGCTCGCGATTGGGCGCGAAGAGGATCCGCGCCAGGCGGTAGAAACGAGCAGCAGCAGCCAGCGTCACCGCTTCGATGGTCTTCGCGGTTCTCTCAGCGCTTTCCTGCGGCAGCAGCCGCAGAAACCACCCCGAACGCCGCGCCGCGTATTCGTGCACATTGGTGTGCCACGAGGCCACCAGAGGCACATCGAGATGATGCGCCAGCGCAGCCCCAAGCATGCCCACCTCGCTCGGCCCGGTGATGTGCAGAATGTCCGGACGAAAGCCCCGAAGCGTGCGAATGATGTCCGGCAAGTGGCGCACGAATGCAGGATCGAAGCGAAGATCCTTATCCAGGGCAAAGGACAGAAAACCCCGCGGCAGCTCCAGGGTGGAAACCTGACCATCCTCAAAGAAGGGCTGCGCCCGGTCCCCCGCACGCACGCAAAGGAAGGGAAGATCCCTGCGTTTGGCAAAGGCTTCAAACTGGCGGCTGGTATGCGCTACCCCGTTGATCTCGTGAAAGGAGTCGGGGAAATAGGCCACCCGCGGCTGATCGATTTCCATATCAAAAGTTTAGCCGTGCGTGCCATCCCCGTACAGGCGCTTTCCCTGGTTCCGCCGCCAGTCCGCAGATCTTCGCCTCCCGCTGCCTCGAAACGATCGCACACCGGTTCTCTCTAGAACGCTTCCTGTTCGCCAAGCGCAAAGCGCAGTTGCCGTGACTCCGCCCAGGCGAGACGAAGACTGCTGCTCACCGGCTTGCTGCCCATCATCCTCACCGCTTCCAGCGCATAGCGCATCGCCCAGGGAGCTTTGTCGTTGTTCCACAGCTCGCACAGCGGCCGAATCACTCCATTCCGGTCCGGATGATAAACACGTTCATCCCATCTCCGCGAACCCTGTGGAAAGTCCGGGTAGTGACGGATCGCGTCCAGTGTCGATTGCAGAATGCGGTGCTTCCAGGGCTCGGCATATTGGGGCATAAAGAGCACGTGGCTCCGGCCCTCGTAGCGCACCTCGTGCACAAATTCGGTAAAGCTGGTCGCCTGCGAAAGATTGATGTTGGCATTGGGCTCAACCCCGTGCCGGTCGCCGCCGGAGATGAGCAGCTTGTTCCACCGCTTCGCCATCCGTTTTACCGAGCGATTCTCTTCCCAGTTCCGCAGCCCATTCAACTCCAGCGCATGCATGAACTCGCCATTCCGCCGCATGAACTCTTCGACGCGAACGGCGTGCTTCTCTTCGCCGATCAGGTATAGATCCCACAGGGGATGATTGAAGATCACCAGCACATTCGGCAGGGCATGCAGCTCCGCCAGCAACTCCGTCAGCCGGTCATCGTTGGGCTTCGCGGTGAACTCCTCGAAGATCTTCATCCACTCCGCCCCCGACTCGCTGGGCAGGTTGTGAATCCCGAGATGGAAGGCCTGATCCGAGCCAAACGGGGCCGTCCACTCCACCGATACCGGAATGTGGCGCGCGCTGGCTACCGTGCGCAGCAGCATCGGCGCGTTGATCGTGTCGTGATCCGTAATGGAAACCAGCGGCGCAAGATTCAGGTTTTGAATCTGACGTCCTTCCAGCTCAAATGCCAGGCGCGGGGTCAACGGAGGCGTCCAATAGCTGCGCGCATAGTCGAGAGGAAGCTTTTGTTTTTCCCGGCAATAGCGCTCGCTGCGCGCCAGCACGGGACGAATCCAGGGGTACTGGTTGCCGAGGTTGGCGAGAAAATCCAGCGTTTCCTTCGATTGGTTGGTATGGCTATGGAGAGAAACACCAGAGACGAAACCACGCGCGGCCTGATTATCGTCCCAAAGATACGAAATCTTCGATTCGAGCATCTAAGTGTCCTCCTTGCATCCCAATTCCGATGGCAGTATCAACGCGATGCCATGAACACCGGATTACGGACACAAGAAAGGAACTTCAATTCCGACGCGAACATAGAAAGATACCGGGAAGACCAAAATCGTTCGCTTCAGCAATGCAAAATATTTACCGCTTCTTCATACACGCACTCATCCACAGTGCGCTTTACATGCTCGTCTTAGTAATCTCAGGACCAAGAAATTCTTCTTCAGTCCAGCCGGAGAGCACCTCTTCCTCCGCGCTTTGCCGGGCGCGCAACGCCTCCGGCTCCAGATGATTCCGCGTCAGGCCCTCTTTCAATATGGCGAATGCGTCTTCCGGCGTATCGACCATCTGAAAGAGTTCACGATCCTTCGGCGAGATCGCGCCCTTGTCCACCAGAACATCCAGATTCAACACCTGGTTCCAATAGGACGAGCCGTAGATCACCACCGTCATCTTCTTGGCCAGCTTGTTGGTCTGCGACAGCGTCAGCAGCTCAAACATCTCGTCCAGCGTGCCGAAGCCGCCGGGGAAGACCACCAGCGCCTTGCTCATGTAGGCAAACCAATACTTACGCATGAAGAAGTAATGGAATTCGAAGTTCAGCGATGGAGTGATGTAAGGATTCGGCTCCTGCTCAAATGGCAGACGAATATTTAACCCGATTGTCTTTCCGCCTGCCTCGTATGCCCCGCGATTGGCCGCTTCCATAATGCCGGGGCCGCCGCCGGAGGTCACCACAAAGCGCCGGCGGCGATAGTTCAAGGACATCGACCACTTGGTCAGCATGTAAGCGAGACGGCGCGCATCTTCGTAGTAGCGGGCCATCTCTACCGCAGCCTCGGCCCGGCGTAAACTCAGCTCGGTTGCCGTTCCCTGCTCCAGTTCTGGAAGCCGCGCCGGCTGCTCCTCCGATGGCGCGGCCTGTGCTGACCCGGTATTCTCCAGCACTTCGAGCGTGTGATTCGCCTCATCCATTCCGCGAAAACGTGCCGACCCGAAGAAAACCACGGTGTCCTGGATGCGCTCGCGGCGAAAACGCGCCAGCGGTTCCGAGTACTCCGACAGGATGCGGATGATGCGGCCATCCGGCCCATTCAGGAAGTTGGGATTCTCATAGGCCAGCGGCGCTTTGGCAAGATGCGGCGGATCAGGAATGTTTATGCTCATGGCTCACTTTATTCGAAGTTACGATTCACGATATTGAATCGCGTCGGAGAGAGCAATCCATAGATTGAGAAGCCCGATGCCCGAGACAATTCCTCGAACGACACCCAGCGTCGCCACATGCGCCATTTGCGGGAAATAATTCAGAAAGTGATTGTCCTGCCAGAGATGCGTCCACGGCAGCAGCAGGACCAGAACCCCGATGTAGAGGCGGATCACCACGCGCAGGAACAACTCAACCCGCTTGAGCCAAAGCACTTTGCCGGCATGGGGATCCCGCACCGGATTGCGGTCAGGATCGGCCGAGCCGTGAGATGCGTTCGGGGGAAGCAGGTTCGGCGAATGCGACATTTTCAATCTATGCTACCGCGTTCTAAAGTACGCGCGGGGCAATACCTTAAGCCAACGTTACCACAGTGTAACTACATCGCCCGCGCCGGAGGTCGGCTGGCCGGAACACGGCTCCTCCTCGCAGGAGAAGCCGCGTCTATCCGTTTCAGGCCATAACGTTGGTGGAGCGCTTCGGGCGCCGGTTTGCCTGCAGAATCTTCTTCCGCAGCCGCAGGTACTTCGGTGTCACTTCCACTAGCTCATCTTCGGCGATAAATTCAATCGCCTGCTCCAGATTCAGGGACTTGAACGGGACCAGGCGGATGGCCTCATCCGCGCTGGAAGCCCGCATATTCGTGAGCTTCTTCTCCCGCACCACGTTCACGTCCAGGTCGTTGTCGCGCGAGTGTTCGCCGACGATCATCCCCTCGTAAACATCCACTCCCGGCCCCAGGAAGAGCGTGCCCCGCTCCTGCAAGCCATTCAGCGAATAGGTTGTGGTCACGCCCGCGCGATCCGAGATCAGAGCCCCGGTGGGACGCTGCGGAATCTCTCCCTGATGTGGAATGTAACCATCGAAGATCGTGTTCATCACGATCGTGCCGCGCGTCTCGGTCAACATCTCGCTGCGCAGTCCGATCAATCCCCGGCTGGGCACGCGGAACTCCAGCCGCACGCGTCCATAGCCGTGATTGTGCATCTTCAGCATCTCGCCCTTGCGCGGCCCAAGCTTTTCAATCACCACTCCAACAAAGTTCTCTGGAACATCGATCGTCAGCCGCTCCACGGGCTCCATCGTCTTGCCATCTACCTGGCGAGTCACGATCTCGGGCCTGCCCACCATCAACTCAAAGCTCTCGCGGCGCATCATCTCGATCAGGATGGCGAGCTGCAACTCGCCGCGTCCCAGCACCTTGAAGCTGTCCGGGCTGCCCGTATCCTCAACGCGAATCGAAACGTTGGTCAGCAGCTCCTTTTCCAGCCGCTCCCGCAGATTGCGCGACGTGACATACTGGCCCTCCCGCCCCGCGAAGGGCGAGTTGTTCACGGAGAACTGCATCGCAATCGTTGGCTCGTCGATCACGATCAGCGGCAGCGGCGCCGGCTTGTCGATTCCGGTGATGGTCTCGCCAATCGTGATCCCTTCCACGCCGGCCACGGCGACGATGTCGCCAATCTCGGTTTCGGTAATATCCACGCGCTTGAGGCCCATATACGAGAAGAGCTTGGTGATCTTTGTCTTCTGCAGCGAGTGGTCGCGCTTGGAGATGTATACCTCGTCGCCGGTATGCAGAGTACCGTTGAACACGCGGCACACCGCCAGGCGGCCCAGGTAATCCGAGTAGTCCAGGTTGGTCACCAGGATCTGCATATCGCCATTCGGGTCGCCGGTTGCCTGCGGAATGGTCGAGAGGATCGCCTCAAACAAAGGCTGCAGGTCGGTGCCTGGTTCGGTCATCGAGAGACTCGCCGTTCCTGCCTTGGCGTTGGTGTACAGCACCGGAAAATCCAGCTGGTCTTCTCCCGCATCCAGATCGATGAACAGGTCATAGACCTCGTTCAGGACCTCCTGCGCGCGCGCGTCGGGGCGATCGATTTTGTTGATCACCAGGATGGGCTTCAGCTTGGCTTCGAGAGCCTTGGAGAGCACATAGCGCGTCTGCGGCAGCGGCCCCTCGGAGGCATCCACCAGCAGCATCACGCCGTCCACCATCTTCAGTGCGCGCTCCACTTCGCCGCCAAAGTCGGCGTGGCCCGGCGTGTCGATGATGTTGATCTTGGTATCGCGGAAGTGGATTGCCGTGTTCTTGGCGAGAATGGTGATGCCACGCTCACGCTCCAGATCATTCGAGTCCATGACCCGCTCGGCTATGGCTTCATTGGCGCGAAAAGTTCCGGCCTGCCTCAGCAATGCGTCCACGAGCGTTGTCTTACCGTGATCGACGTGGGCGATGATGGCGATATTGCGAATTGTCGTACTCACAGGCGCGGTTTTCCTATTCTTTTTGCAGTGCTTGCAGATTTGGATTGCTATCGGGCGGGAACAGCGGGCAGGACTGCGCAGCAGCCGTCCGCCGCAGTCGATGCTCCCAACCCCTGATTGGGCACAATACCTAGTCTATCAGCTTGTGCACCCCGGCAGCTCTACGGGCCCTTCTTCGCCTGCCGCCGGGCCGCTGAACCCTGTACGTCAGGCCCAGGCGCGAAGAGAGAGAAAAAGGTGTCCTCCCTGAATAGCAAGGCGCAGCGGGACGAGACCCGCGGCGCCCTGGGAACTACGCCAGCTCGTAGCCAGCGAAAAAGTAGCCAATCTCAAACGCCGCCGTATCAGCAGCATCCGAGCCGTGAATCGCGTTCTCTTCAATCGACCCTGCATATTGCTTGCGGATCGTGCCTTCCTCGGCATTTGCGGGATTCGTTGCGCCCATCAGCTTCCGCAGATCCGCGATCGCGTTGTCCTTCTCGAGCACCATCGGAAAGATCGGCCCGGAAGACATGAAGGTTGTTAACGAATCGAAGAACGGCCGCTGCGCATGCACGTGGTAGAAACCTTCGGCCTGCTGCTTGGAGATGGAAAGCCTCTTCACGGCGACGATCTTGAATCCTGCCTTTTCAATCTCCGCTAGAATCGCGCCGGTGTACCCCTTGCGGACGGCGTCCGGCTTGATGATGCTGAACGTGCGTTCTGACACTCAGTTTCTCCTGTAAACGTATAGTTGCGATCTCTTATGCGAATAAGTCGCTGCAATCCTTCAAGTGTACCTGTTTAGGCTCCTTTCCTGCGTTCCCGGGGGTTGCTGTCTGTTAAAGTTTGTGCCAATGACCTTTGGACGAAATCTGCTGCTGAGCCGCGGAGCCGGGGACAATCGCGCTGCTGCTTCCATCACCGGCGTCGTGGCTGCCCTGCTCCTTACGCTTGCGCCCGCCGCGCTCACCGGCCAGACTCCCACGGATTCGCCTTCGCGAAATACGCTCAAGGTCTTCGACGCTTCGCTGGTCGACACGGCGATCGATCCCTGCCAGAACTTCTATCGCTACGCCTGCAATGGCTGGTTAAAGAAGAATCCGCTGCCGAAGGACCAGACCACCTACGGCCGCTTCACTGAGCTGGCCGATATCAATCGCGAGAAGCTGCGCCTCATACTGGAGAGCACCTCCAGCGCCTCTTCCACCCGCACCCCCAACGAGCAGAAGATCGGCGACGAATATGCCACCTGCATGGACGTAGCGGCAGTCAACGCCAGGGGAACCGCGCCCTTCCAGCCCGAGCTGGACCGCATCGCGGCTCTCCGCGAGAAGCGGGATCTTCCCGTTCTGCTTGCCGAGTTGCATCGCCAGGGCGTGGACGCGTTCTTCGCCTCCGGCTCCAACCAGGACTTTGCCGACTCCACCCGCGTCATCGACTATTTTGTCGCCAGTGGATTGGGCCTGCCGGAGCGCGACTACTACACCCGCACCGACGCCAAGAGCGTGGAGCAGCGCAACCAGTACGTGCTGCATGTCGCCAACATGTTCCGACTGCTGGGCGAGCCGGCCGGCAAAGCCTCCCAGGATGCGCAGACCGTGATGGCGCTGGAGACGCGGCTGGCCAGGGCCTCGCTGACGGTCACTGAAGCGCGCGACCCGCAAAAACTCAATCACCCGATGAAGCTTGCGGCCTTTGAAGCCTCTGTGCCTGCCTTCGACTTCAACGCCTACCTTGCTGCGCTGCACGCGCCTCTACACAATCCCGAAACCGATGGCATCAACGTTACGGAGCCGAAATTCTTCACCGAGATGAACGCCCTCCTCAACGACACCGATCTGGCTGCCATCAAGACCTATCTCCGCTGGCACTTCATCCACGCCATCGCCGGTACCAGCACGCCGCAAAGCTTTGACGATGAGGACTTCAACTTCTACGCGCACACTCTGCGCGGGCAGGAGGAGCAGCAGCCCCGCTGGAAACGCTGCACCCGTCGCGTCGACAGCGAACTTGGCGAGGCACTCGGCCAGGTCTATGTAAGCCGCTACTTTCCAGCCTCCGAAAAGCAGCGCGCACTGGATATGACGGTTGCGATTGAAGCGGCCATGGGGCGGGACATCGACAACCTGGATTGGATGAGCGCTGCAACCAAACTGCGCGCCAGGGAAAAACTCCACACCGTCGTCAACAAAATCGGCTATCCGGACAAGTGGCGCGACTACTCCCGGCTGGAGATTGTTCGCGGCGATACGCTGGGCAACATGCTGAGGGCCCGCGAGTTCGAGAGCGACCGCGACCTCGCCAAGATTGGCAAACCCGTCGATCGGGCCGAATGGGGTATGACTCCCCCCACCGTCAACGCTTACTACAACCCGCAGATGAACGATGTGAACTTCCCCGCCGGATACCTGCAGCCGCCCTTCTTCAGCGCGCTGGAGGATGACGCCGCGAACTATGGCGACATGGGCTCCACCATCGGCCACGAGCTGACCCACGGCTTCGACGATGAAGGACGCCAGTTCGATGCCAGTGGAAACTTGACCGATTGGTGGACCGCACAGGACGGGAAGAAGTTCACCGAGCGCGCGACCTGTATGGTCCGGCAGTTCAACGGCTATGTGCCGGTGGACAACGTGCACATCAACGGCAAGCTCACGCTGGGAGAAAACCTCGCCGATCTCGGCGGCCTCTGGCTGGCCTACCTCGCCTGGACCGACGAAGCACAGAAAAACCATCTCGACATGGCAGCGAAACAGGACGGCTACACAGCGGAACAGCGCTTCTTTGTGGCCTATGCACAGCAGTGGTGCACGCAGACCCGTCCCGAAGCTCTGCGCACGCAACTGCAGACCGATCCCCACTCCCCCGACGAATATCGCACCAACGGCATCCTCGCCGACCTGCCGCAGTTCGCCAGGACCTTCCATTGCAGGAAAGGCCAGCCCATGGCCGCCGAAAAAACCTGCAGAGTCTGGTAATCCCCGCGCCTTGCTGTGGCTGCTGCCAGCATGGCGCTGCTGGCTTTGCCATCCTGAGCGCAGCAGCTCTGCCCCCCACGCCAGCCTTGTCATCGCCCACGCCAGCTTTGTCATCCTGAGCGAAGCGAAGGACCTGCTTCCCCCACACCAGCCTTGTCATCCTGAGCGCAGCGAAGGACCCGCTTCTTCATCTCCCGCCTCGTCCTCAGCAAAGCGCTCCCTGCTCGCCACACTGGCTTGTCATCCTGAGCGCGGGAGCTCTGTCTCCACATCGCATTTGTCATCCCCCACGCCAGCTTTGTCATCCTGAGCGAAGCGAAGGACCTGCTTCTTCATCTCCGCAGCGAAGGATCTGCTTCCCCCTCATCAATCCTCAACTGCTCTTCTGAGTACCATCCTTCGCTCAAATCCTCCCACGAGGGATTCACCTCTTCGATGAGTGCAATCTTTCTTGCCCGCAGCCACCCCTTCAATTTCTTTTCCATGGCGATGGAGTTCCGGACGTAATGGAAGTTTTCGTACCAGACAAGGCGGCTGCACCGATACTTCGCAGTGAAGTCCGACCCTCGTTTTTGCTTATGCTCGAATACTCTTTGTCGCAGGTTTCCAGTCATGCCGATATACAGTGTCCGGCTCCGGCTCGCCATAATGTATGTGCTATAAACGCGCTCGCCATGCATGAAGCGAGCTTACGGCTGACAAAGAGCGAGGCGCAAAGATTTTCGTGGGCAAGGGGAAGAAGCAGGTCCTTCGCTGCGCTCAGGATGACAAGGCTGGCGTGGGCGATGACAGAGCTGGTGGGGGGACAGAGTTGCTGCGCTTAGGACAAGCCAGTGGGGAGGAGCACGGAGCGCTTTGCTGAGGACGCGGCCGGAGATGAAGAAGCAGGTCCTTCGCTTCGCTCAGGATGACAAGGCTAGTGGGAGATGACAAGGCTAGTGTGGGGAACAGAGTTGCTGCGCTCAGGATGACAAAGCCTGTGGGGGAGCAGAGCCGCTGCGCTCAAGATGACAAGGCGGGCCTTTTAATCCGGATGCTGCGCTACGGGGAGACGCCAGCCGTTCCGAATGGCCAGCAGCCGCAGTGCGACGCATAGAAACCCGCCAACCGCTTCCGCTGGGGCGGACGGGAGGGAAAGCGCGTGGCCCAGCACAACCACAATCGAGCCAAGCAGGGCGGCAACCGCATAGAGTTCGGCGGTAAAAACGATGGGAACCTCTGCGACAAGCACGTCGCGTACGACTCCCCCGCCAACTCCGGTCATCACGCCCAGAAGGACGGCTCCTCCCGGGGCGACATGGAAGGCAAGCGCCTTACCGGCTCCGACAACCGCGAAAAGTCCCAGCCCGATTGCATCGAATAGCTGGACCGGACTCTTCAATTTTGTCGTGAGCGGGTACCAGAAAAATACAGCCAATCCTGCAAGGATCGACACGGTGATATATCGCCAGTCAGCGACCGAAGCCGGCGGGATCGCTCCGATCAACACATCGCGGGTGATGCCCCCTGCCGTGGCCGCAACGAAGGACAGTACGAGCACCCCAAAAAGATCGAGCTTGTGCTTGATGCCGGATACCGCTCCGCTAATCGCGAACGCGAAGGTACCTACCAGATCCAGCAGGTTCAGGAAATCACTCACCAGGATTTGATCGTTAACAATCATAGTAGCTACGAGGCCAGCCAGGCCTGGGCGGAAACCACCAGGGTCTGCACGCCTGTTTCCAGCGTTGGATGGATCACTGGGGCAAATCGCGGATTATGGTTGGTTGGAAGCTCGCCGAGCTTACCAGCGGCTTTGGCCTTCTCGTACACATTGGGATCCGTGCCGCCAACGAACCAGAATACAGCCGGTACGTGCCACGAGGATCCGAAGCATCCAAAGTCCTCGCTTGCAGTCGAGGGCTTGGTTTCCCGTATGCGGTCGTCTGCAAAATACTTATGGAAGGCTTCCACCACCCGATGAGTTGCCTGGTCATCGTTCCGAACGATTGCGTAGTGGTCGAGCGGCGTAATCTCCGGCGGCCTGGGAGCACCCGAAGCGGCGGCTTCCGCATTCACAATCCGCGTAATTGCGGCCAGAACACGCGTCCGAACACCTTCGTCAAATGTACGCACATTGAGCTTGATAACAGCCTCGTCAGGAATGACATTTTCCTTCGTCCCTGCCTGGAGCGAGCCGACTGTAACCACGACAGCTTCCGTCGCCGCGACCTCGCGGGAGACAATGGTCTGCAGTCGCAGGACGGTGGATGCCGCCATCACTACCGGATCGATACTGGCTTCCGGCATGGACCCGTGAGCGCCGCGCCCAAACATCCGAATCTGGAAGCTGTCGCCGGCAGAGGTCACCACGCCCGTGCGCCAGTAAAGCACGCCGGCAGTGGGGTTCATGACGTGCTGCCCCAGGATGACGTCGGGTTTGGGGAACCGCGTCAAGAGCCCGTCGGAGATCATCGCCTGCGCACCTTCGCCGGTTTCCTCCGCCGGTTGAAACACGGCCATCAGCGTACCGTGCCAGGCATTGCGAGACTGAGCCAGGAGTGTGGCCGCGCCAATCAGCCACGTCACATGCATGTCGTGTCCGCAGGCGTGCATCACAGGCACCGTCTTTCCTGTGCGATCGACAGCGGTAACCGTGCTCGCGTAGGGCAGGCCGGTGGCTTCCTGAACCGGCAGGGCGTCCATGTCGGCGCGCAGCATAATCGTAGGGCCGTCGCCGTTCTTCAACAGACCGACTACGCCGGTCTTCCCCACACCTGTTGTCACTTCAAAGCCCGCCTTGCGCAGGTGATCCGCCGCGATGCCCGCAGTCCTCACTTCCTGCATCGACAGTTCGGGGTGAGAATGAATGTCCTTGTAGATCGACTCAAGATCTGGAAGCAAAGCATCGAGATTTGCAAGCACCGGTCCGAAAGATTTTGTCACTTTCTGATCCATGACCATTCTCCTCTTCCGTGGCTGCCGAGCCACTCGCGTGCGTTCCATGACTCCAATCAGGACTTCGTTGCTAAGGCTGACAAAGCATTCGCAACTGCAATGCCTGGCCCCGCTCTTATGGTTCCGTGCTTATGGATCCCAGTAATTCCAGGCCCGCACCCAGTGGTCTCCGAAGGAAAGCGAAATCCACCAGGGTGCGGGCCCATTTTGTTTGCTGCTTCCGGCGTGGCTTAAGCTTTCCCGATCACCCGGGCCAGCGTCTCGCCGATCAAGGCCGGGGAAGCCACTACGTGGATTCCCGCTGCCTCCATCGCCTTCATCTTATCGGCTGCGGTGCCCTGCCCGCCGGAGATGATGGCGCCTGCGTGTCCCATGCGGCGTCCCGGAGGAGCCGTCTGGCCGGCGATAAAGCCGACTACCGGCTTCTTCACATGGGCCTTGATGTACTCCGCCGCAGCCTCCTCCGCCGTGCCGCCGATCTCGCCGATCATAATGATCGCTTCCGTATCGGGGTCCTCGTTCAACAGCTTCAGCGCGTCGGTATGATTCGTCCCGATGATCGGATCGCCGCCAATGCCAATTGCCGTCGATTGTCCGATGCCGCGCGTCGTCAGTTGATATACCGCTTCATAGGTCAGCGTGCCCGAGCGCGACACAATCCCCACCGTTCCCTGCTTGTGAATGCGTCCCGGCATAATGCCGACCTTCGCCTTGCCTGGCGAAATCACGCCCGGGCAGTTGGGTCCGATGAGTCGCGACTTCGAATTCTTGATCTTCGCCCACACCTTCACCATGTCGAGCGAGGGAATCCCCTCCGTGATGCAGACGATCAGCGGCAGACCTGCGTCTTCCGCCTCCAGAATCGCATCGGCGGCAAACGGCGGCGGCACAAAAATCACCGTCGCATTCGCGCCCGTTTCGGCCACGGCCTTCTGCACCGTATCGAATACCGGCCAGCCCTCATGCGTGGTTCCGCCCTTGCCGGGAGTGACGCCGCCAACCACCTTGGTACCATACTCCGCGCAACCCTTGGCGTGGAACGTTCCCTCTCTGCCCGTAATTCCCTGAACAATCAACCGTGTATTTTCGCTTACCAGTACAGACATTATTTGTCTCCCTTCGCCGCCGCAACGGCCAGCGCAGCCGCATCCTGCATCGTCTCGCCGACGAGGAAGTTCAGTCCCGACGCCTTCAGAATCTCGCGTCCCTGCTCCACGTTCGTGCCCTCAAGCCGCAAGACGATCGGCACGGTCACATTCAGCTTCTTTGCCGCAGCCACCACGCCCTGCGCCAGAGTGTCCACCCGCAGAATCCCGCCAAAAATGTTGATGAAGATCGCCTTCACATTCTTGTCCGAGAGCAGAATCTCGAACGCATGCTCGATCTGCTCCTGGTTGGCGCCGCCGCCTACATCCAGAAAATTCGCCGGGCTTCCGCCTGCGTACTGGATGATGTCCATCGTGGCCATCGCCAGGCCCGCGCCATTCACCATGCAGGCAATGTTGCCATCCAGCTTGATGTAGTTCAGCGCGTACTTCGACGCCTCCACCTCAAGCGGATCCTCTTCCGCCACATCCCGTAGTTCCTTCAGATCCTTGTGGCGGAACATCGCGTTATCGTCAAAATTGATCTTGCAATCCAGCGCGAACAGCTTGTCGTCCTTGGTGGTGATGAACGGATTGATCTCCAGCAGCGAAGCATCCGTGTCCACGTAAACCTTGTACAGCCCCTGCATGAACTGCACGGCCTGGTTGAGTTGCGTCGGCTTCAGCCCCAACGCAAAAGCCAGCTTGCGCGCCTGGTAGGGCTGGAATCCCACTGCGGGGTCGATGTACTCCTTCACGATCGCATCCGGATCCTTGGCTGCAACCTCTTCTATCTCCATGCCGCCGGCCTTCGATGCCATAAAGACCAGCTTGGCCGCCGCACGGTCGAGCACGATGCCGAGATACAGCTCGCGGTCGATGGCCGCCGTCTCTTCCACCAGCAGCCGCTGCACCTTCTGCCCCTGCGGTCCCGTCTGGTGCGTTACCAGTTGCATCCCCAGAATCTGCTTGGCGTAGCCCTCGGCCTCCTCCAGCGTTTTGGCCACCTTCACGCCGCCGCCTTTGCCTCGGCCTCCGGCGTGGATCTGCGCCTTCACTACGACACCGGTCGCGCCTTCGCTGAAGAGCTTCTTGGCCACATCCAACGCCTGTTCCAGCGTGTTGGCCACTTCACCCCGCGGAACGGCTACGCCGTGCTTCGCCAGGATGTCCTTTGCCTGATACTCGTGAATTTTCATAGCCTGCTTGAGAATTCCCCTCGCCGCATACCCTTGGGCACGCGTCTTCCTAAAACAGTGATGCTGCTCACAAACACCTTGAATAGTATCGGACGGCGTAACCCATCAGCAAACACAGCCCGCGCATTGGCTTCCCCCGCTCCGCTCCGCTACGATGGTGCCAGACCATGCCGAAACTGAGAGAGACGCTCAAGCACCTCGCGGAAAACTCCGCCACACTGACCCGCGATGAAGCGCGCGCGGCTCTCCATGAAATGCTCGCCGGCGATGCCAGCGATATCGAGATTGCCGCCCTGCTGACCCTGCTCAACACCCGCGGAGAAACCGTGGACGAGCTGACCGGCTTTGCCGAGGCGATGCGCTCCCTCAGCGTTCCCATCCCCCTCACCGACGCCGAGCGCGCGGAGCTTGTGGATACCTGCGGAACCGGCGGCGGCGACCGCAGCACCTTTAATGTCTCCACCGGAGCGGCTCTGGTGGCGGCCGCCGCGGGCGCAAAGATCGCCAAGCACGGCAATCGCAGCGTGACCTCGCAATGCGGCTCCGCCGATGTGCTGGAGACCCTCGGCGTCGCGATCGCTCTCTCTCCCGCGCAATCGGTGGAGTGCCTCCGCGCCACCGGCTTCATGTTCCTCTACTCCCCGGCGCTGCACCCGGCGATGAAGCGCGTCGCGCTCGTCCGCAAGGCGCTGGGCTTCCGCACCATCTTCAACCTTGCCGGTCCGCTCACCAACCCCGCTTACGCTCCGGTACAGGTCATGGGAGTTGCCCAGTACAAGCAGTTGCCGCTGGCTGCCGAAGCCATGGCCCGCCTCGGCGTACGCCATGCCTTCGTGGTTCGCGGCTCCGACGGACTCGATGAAATCACCGTCACCACCGACAGCACGCTCGCCGAGGTACGCGACGGCACCGTTGCCCTCTACCGCACCAAGCCCGAGGATGCTGGGCTCCAGACAGGCGCTTACAGCGAACTCACGGGCGGCGATGCAGCCGCGAACGCCGCCGTGCTGGAAAGAATCTTCCATGGCGAAAAGGGTCCCCGGCGCGACATCGTGCTCATCAACGCCGCCGCCGCACTGCTGGCCGCCGGACTGGCCGGGGATCTGGCCGAGGGAGTCCGCCTCTGCGCCCATGCCATTGATTCCGGCGCCGTCAACCGCACCCTCGAATCCATCCGGGCCTTCTCCCGCACCGTTCAGCCTTCGGCCTAAAAAGTGCCGGGCGGCCATTCCTAAGATGAATTGCCGGAGCGGATGAATTGCCGGAGAGGTGGAATTGCGGAAGTGGTTTGGAGTAGCCTGCTCTCACAAGAGGACTCCTTTACATGCGAAATGCCCTTAAAGCTGCTTTGCCAGTTGTGCTCCTTGCGCTCAACCTTCCACTGACAGCCCAGCAGATTCAGGTAAATAAGGACAACCGCACCATCGCCGTCTCCACCACGGACACCGCTACTGCCGACGCCGATACCGCCACCGTCCACATCGGATTCCAGATCTACGCCGCGGACGAGCAGGCCGCCTACGCCAGCGGCTCCCGGACCTCGAATGCGATTGCTCGCGCCCTGGAGGCCGCAGGGGTCAAGAAAGATGCCATCCAGAGCCAGTCGCAGAACATAAGCCACGTGCAGCCCTATGAGTTGCAGAACCTGACGCCCGACCAGAAAGCACAGCACCAGTTCACCGTGCAGCAAAGCTGGAGCGTGAAGACCTCCGCCCAGGCCGCCGCCTCCATCCTCGACACCGCCATCAAGGCCGGAGCCAACCAGAGCGGCGCCATCGACTGGTCCGTTGCCGATGCCGATGCGCTCGAATCCCAGGCCGCGGGCAAAGCCCTCAAGCGCGCGCAGGAGATCGCCGACCGCATGGCCAAGGGTCTCGGCGCCAGGCTCGGAACCCTGCTCTATGCCAGCAACCAGAACCCGGAAGCACCGCGCCCCATACCACTGATGCGCGGCATGGCGTCCTCCATGGCGATGAAAGCCGAGACGGTGGAGCCGCTCGCCATCAGTGCCCGCAAGGTTACCAGCTCGGCTACCGTCTACGCCGTCTTCGCGCTGGAGTAAGCCCGGCGTACACTGACCCTGATATTGAACCCGGATACTGGCACTGACTGACACGCACCATCTCACGCGAAGGAAACCGAATGTCCCCGGCACAAGAAACCACTCCTCCCAGCATCCTCGCTCCCCAGCCCACCCCGGAGGCCGAGGAGATTTACCTGCGCTGGATCGGCTTCCTCGATAACGAGTTTGGCCGCCACCACAAGCCGAACGTGCGCGCCGAGATTGTTCGCGAGCAGTTGCACCAGCTCTACTTCAGCCAGCCCGGAGGAGCCAAGCTCAACTTCACCCTGACCACCGAGTTGCCCACCAACGTACTGCAACTCTCCCTCGACCCGCGCAACGTCACGCTGCCCGAGGAGTACGACGAGACGCTCGATCACGCCAAATACGATCAGCGCAAGCCGCTCATCTGGTTCTGGCGGATGTTCGACCGCTCCCCCGTCGGCCTGAATCTATGGCTGGGTTTCCGCTTCCGCATTATGCTCGGACGCCACATCTTCCGCCACATCGGCAGCAACGTGCTCCTCTACCCCAACATCCATTTCACCTTCGGCTACAACCTGACGATCGAAGACGATTGCAGCATCCACACCAACGCCATTCTCGATGACCGCCAGGCCCTCACCCTCCAACGCGGAAGCAACATTTCGCCGGGGGCCACATATCCGGCTACGAAATAGGCTGTCTGGCGCATTGAGGCTGCTTCGGCGGCGATCGTGACGCTGGATTGCGCGGGGATTCTTCGGGTCGATCTGGCTCCTGTCCGGGGCGCGGTAGACTCCAGGGCACGGATTCCTGAACCCTCTGCGTGCTACCATCAGCTTTCCATGCCTGGCACACAATCAGGCGTACTCAAGTAATCAGGCGCAACCACGCAATGAATCAAGATCTCGTCATCAAGCTGTTTCAATTTGCCATCCTTCTCTTCGCCCTCAGCCTGCATGAGGCGTCGCATGCCTGGATGGCCTCGCGCCTGGGAGATCAGACCGCCCGCATGCTGGGACGGGTCACCCTCAATCCCGCCAAGCATATTGACCCAGTGGGGACCATCCTGATTCCGCTCTCCATGCTCTTCATGCCGGGATTTGGCCGCTTCCTCATCGGCTGGGCGAAACCCACGCCAGTCAATACCCGCAACTTCAAGAACCTGCGCCGCGACGACGTTTTGACCACCCTCGCCGGTCCCTGCAGCAACCTCCTCGCCGCCATCGTATGCTCGCTGGTGCTGATCTTGCTTGAGGCCACAAGCTCTGCCGGAAAGCTCTCCGTCATCGTCGCCGTCTTCACCGCCAACCACATTCCGGTACCCGTGGAGGGAACCCTGCCCGCGCTCTTTCCGCTGGCGCTTCTCCTGTACCTGGGCTTTATCGTCAATCTGCTATTGGCGATCTTCAACCTGCTGCCACTGCCCCCGCTCGATGGCAGCCACATCTTCCGCCACATGCTGCCCTATAATGCGCTCCGCGTGTATGACTCGCTGGGCCTGATCAGCCTTATCCTCATCCTGTTCGTCGGAGGAAGGGTCGTGGGCCTGTTTATGAACCCCGCCGTCGATGCCCTCAACCGCGTCCTGCTCTCGCTCTGACTTCTCGTACAATGGAAGAAAGTTTCTTGTAGCGAAGGACATGGTGGCAAACTCTTCTTCCTCTCCTATCTCGGTCCCGCGCGTGCTCAGTGGCATGCGCCCAACCGGCAGGCTCCATCTGGGCAACTACATGGGGGCTCTCTATAACTGGGTCCGCCTGCAGAACGAGCTCCAGGCCTCCGGCAACCGTGCCTATGAGTGCTATTTCTTCATCGCCGACTGGCACGCGCTCACCACGGATTACGCCGACACCTCCAGCATTCAGCAGAACACGCTCGACGTGGCCCTCGACTTCCTCGCCGCCGGGCTCGATCCGGAGAAGTCCACCATCTTCGTGCAGAGCCACGTCCTGCAGCATGCGGAGTTGCATCTGCTGCTCTCGATGATCACCCCGCTGAGCTGGCTGGAGCGCGTCCCCACGTACAAGGATCAGCAGGAGCAGCTCAAGGAAAAGGATCTGGCCACCTACGGCTTCCTTGGCTATCCGCTGCTGATGTCCTCCGACATCCTCATCTACCAGCCGGATTTCGTGCCCGTCGGCCAGGACCAGATAGCCCACGTCGAGATCACCCGCGAAATCGCCCGCCGCTTCAACTCGATCTATGCCCCGCAAAGAAAGACGGTCGCGGCAGTCTCTTCGCGCGGAAGCGCGGTCGCGCTTGAAGAACCGGAACCCATCCTGCCCGAGCCCAAAGTCCTGCTGACTCCTTCGCCCAAACTGCCCGGCACCGATGGCCGCAAGATGTCCAAAAGCTACGGCAACACCATCGACCTGAACGACCCGGAACCGGTCATCCGCAAGAAGCTCAAAACGATGGTCACGGATCCGGCGCGCGTCCGCCGCAGCGATCCCGGCGACCCGGACAAATGCCCGGTGGGCGATCTCCACAAAGTCTTCTCCACTCCGGAGACCATGGCCAGGGTATACGCCGGTTGCCGCTCGGCAAGCATCGGCTGCATTGAGTGCAAAGGCTGGGTCGCCGACGCCATTGTGGCCGAGCTCGCCCCGATTCAGGAGCGACGGAAGCAATATGAGAACGATCCGCAACTGGTAAAGCAGATCCTCCGCGCCGGCGCCGAGCATGCCGCCGCGCGCGCCGAGCAGACCATGCAACAGGTGCGCGGAGCCATGAACCTGATGGCTCCCCATAAAGCAGGCGAATGACCGACACGCGACAGAACCAGGACGAGATTCTGCCCAACGATGCCAACTCGACACCGGAGTCGCAGCCGGAACAAGCTGCAGACCCGGTGGTCGACACCACGCCGTTGCCGGAAGCTGCATCTCCCGCGCCTCCGCCCGCTCTTACCGCGGAGCAGAAGACCGCTGCCCGGCATGCTGCCTCGGCTGCCTCCGCACAGGCCGCTGCCAAGGCCGACCCGGACCGTGCGTTCCCGTTCAACATCACCGTCGGCCGCGTCTACGACGGCCCCATGGATCTGCTGCTCGACCTCATCCGCAAGCAGGACATCGACATCTACGACATCCCCATCGCCAAAATCACGGCGCAGTTTCTGGGATACGTGGAAAACCTGAAGCAGACGGACGTGGACGCCGCAGGCGAGTTCATCTACACCGCCGCCCTGCTGATCCACATCAAGAGCAAGATGCTGCTCCCACGAACACCCGACGAGATTGCCGAAGGGGTGGAAGAGGATCCCCGCCGCGAACTGGTGGAGCGCCTGCTCGAACACGAGCGCTTCAAAAACGCCGCCCAGATGCTCGCCCAGAAGCAGCAGATCGAGGAAGCCACCTGGACCAATCCCGGCATGCGCGAGTTCCGCAACGATGCCGCCGCCGAACCGGAGATTGCCGCCGATACCGTCGATCTGGTCCGCGTCTTCCGCGAGATCCTGGAACGTGCCCGCAATCGCCCGGTCCTCGATGTTCGGGAAGATTCGGTCACAGTCGGTCAGATGATCCGCTACGTGGGCCGCAGGCTGGTCATGGAAGACAAGCCCATCGCCCTCCATCGCCTGCTCCAGAACACCCGGTCCGAGCGCGCCCTCATCTGTATGTTTCTGGCGCTGCTGGAGCTGGTGCGCCTGCAGGCGATTCTTCTCCGGCAGGACGGCAACTTCCGCGAGGTCTTCATCAAGAAGCACCCCATGTTCGACACCACGATGAATGAAACGCTCTCGAACGCCCAGGACGACTGGCAATAGGCCGGGCTTTGCGATCCCGGTCTGTCATCCTGAGCACACCCAAACTTGTCATCCTGAGCCACAAACTTGTCATCCTGTTGACCTGCTTCTTAATCCCCCACACAAACTTGTCATCCTGAGCACCCAAACTTGTCATCCTGAGCGAAGCGAAGGACCTGCTTCTTCATCCCCAAAGCGAAGGATCTGCTGCCCCCTTGCCACGGTTCTTCGGTAGTATCAAAGAGACACGTCAGAAGACACGCAGAGAGGCCAGCACAGAAGAGCGCACTCCCTGTCTTACCCGGCGTCGCTACTTTATCCAGCTATTTACCTATGAGTCTGAAAGCCAAGATCGAAGCAGTTGTCTACGCCGCCGAAGAGCCGGTTACACTGGCCCAGCTCGCAGCATTGTTCGCCGAAGAGGCGCTGGAGTGGAACCGCGAGCACCAGGCTCCAGCCGAGCCGCCCTCGGACAACGCTGCTCCCGCCGCCGAGCAGGTCACCCTCTCCGCCAGCCTGGATCCGGCAACCGATCCTGCTGTTTCGGCGCCTGCCGTTTCTGCAGAAGATACGCCCGTGGCCGAAGCTATCCCCGAGGCCGAGGCTGCTGCCGAACCGCCTGCGGCCTCTGAGCCATCTTCAGAGCCGCCCTCCGAAGCCGCCGCATCCCCGGAGGCAGACGCCAAGCGCCTCGCCCGCCAACGCGACCGCGAAGTCCGCGAGACCCTCCGCCTCCTGCTCGATGAGCTGATAGAGGAGTATGACCGGAGCGACCGCGGAATCGAGATCCGCGAGATCGCCGGTGGCTACCGCGTCGGCACCAAGCCGGAGTATCACGACAGCGTCCGCGCCTTCGTCAAGAGCCTCAAGCCGCCCATGAAGCTCTCCCTGCAGGCCCTGGAGACGCTCGCCGTCATTGCCTACAAGCAGCCCGTCACCGCGCCCGAGGTCAGCGAGATTCGTGGCGTTGATTCCGCCGGAGTCCTGGGCAGCCTGATCAGCCGCAAACTGATCACCACCGCCGGGCGCAAGCAGGTCATCGGCCGCCCCATCCTCTACAAAACCACCAAGGAATTTCTGCTGCGCTTCGGTCTCAAGGACGTCAACGAGCTGCCCAGCATCGAGGAATTCGAAAAGATGGCCGGAGAGCTGGCCGACTCCGAACTGGCCGAAGAGCCGGAAACGCCGGTCACGGAGGAGCTGCCCTTTGCCGAAGCCGCAACCTCGGAGGCCTCCGCCGCAGAAGGCGAGAAGCAGGCAGTCGAGGCCGTGGAAGTCCAACCTCACGAAGGCGAGTTCCAGACGGAAGCACCAGCCGAGCCGGTAGACGAGTCTGCCAGCGAGGCCGCTCCTTCCCCGGAAGAAGCATCTCACGCTGCGGAGCAGAACCCGATCGACGCGAACCCGGACGATGAGCCTCAAGCACCCGAAGCCGATGCCCAAGCCGATAACCAGGTCGATAGCCAGGCCGATAACCGCGCCAATGCCCAGGCATCTGCTGATCCGAAACCCGAGCCAGCCCCTCCCGTAACTGTCCCGGCGAAAGAAGAGGATTGATGGAGACCAAACCGGACCAGATCGACGAGAACCGCCAACGGCCCCGCCACGAAGAGCGGCTGCAGAAGATCCTGGCCGCTGCCGGGATTGCCTCCCGCCGCAAGTCAGAGGAACTGATCACCAGCGGGCGCGTGCGCGTCAACGGGCAGATCGTCACCGAACTCGGCAGCAAGGCCGACCCCGACCAGGACCACATCCGCGTCGACGGCAAACTCCTCCAGGGCTCGGAAAAGCATCGTTACTACATGCTCAACAAGCCCAAGGGGTTCGTCACCACCGTCTCCGATCCGGAGAACCGCCCCACGATCATGAAGTTCTTTGAGCGGGCCGGTGCGCGTGTCTATCCCGTCGGACGCCTCGACTACCAGAGCGAAGGCCTCCTCCTCGTCACCAACGATGGTGAGCTGGCCAACCGGCTTACCAAGGCATCCTCCAAGGTCGAGAAGACTTATCTTGTGAAAATCAGCGGCAAACCCAGCGAGAGCGAACTCAACCAGTTGCGCGGCGGCATCATGATCGATCGCGGCAGAAAGGACTCGCATGAGGGCCGCGTCCTTACCCAGCCCGCTTCCATCCGGCTCGTCCGGGATGCCGAGAACCCCTGGTACGAGGTTATTCTCACCGAGGGCCGTAACCGCCAGATTCGCAAACTCTTTGAGGAGATCGGCCACTTCGTCGAAAAGATCCGCCGAGTGGGCTACGGCCCGCTGGTCCTTGACGTTCCTCCGGGCGAGATTCGCGAACTGAGCGAAGACGAAGTTCTCTCCCTGCAAAGGGCATCAGTTGGCGTGCGCACCAAACGAGCTGCGCCGCTGAAGATCCCGAAGCTGCTCTCTGCATCTAAGCGAACAGGCACCCGCCCCGCCACTCGACCGGCAGGTCGACCAACCGCTAGAAAGAAAGCCCCATCCCGCCAGCGCTAATATGGTGCGGGGAAAAGGAATGCGAGTGGAGTGGCAGCAAGTATGGGTGCCCGGTCCCGGCTGGTCCTGCAGACAGCCGGCAACTGACCACCGTTAACCAGGATGGAGACGATCATGGAAAAAGCAACATTTGGTGCCGGGTGCTTCTGGGGAGTAGAAGCCTCATTTGCAAGCATTCCCGGCGTCATCGAGACGGCTGTGGGCTACGAAGGCGGCCAGCTCGAAAATCCCAGCTACAAGGACGTCTGCACGAATCAAACCGGGCATGCCGAGGCCGTCGAGGTCACCTTCAATCCCGACAAGGTGAGCTATGAGGCGCTCCTCGACGCTTTCTTCGCCATGCACGACCCCACCCAGCTCAATCGCCAGGGCCCGGATTGGGGCACGCAATACCGCAGCGTCGTCTTCTTCCACTCTCCCCAGCAGGAAGCTGCGGCAAAAGCCAGGATTGCAGCTCTGAATGCCTCCGGGAAGTACCCGAAGCCCGTTGTTACCCAGGTCGTGCCGGCGCAGACCTTCTGGCGCGCTGAGGAGTATCACCAGAAGTATCTGGAAAAACGCGGCGCTGTCACCTGCCACATCTAGAGCCGAATCCTCGTAAGATCGGATCCCCAGGGGCAACATCTATCCCTGGGGATCCCTGGATCTTCCAGTCCTTGCGCCCCTCAAGAATCTAGGCTGGTTTAAGAATCTAGGCTGGTTAAGCGGCCGAAGGTCCCGCTCCGGCAACCGGCTTCCGAAGACCTCGTGCCGCTGATCTCGCAGAGCCATCGTCCAGCCACAGGCTCACAACCCAGTACAGCACCACCGCCAGATAAGCGACCGCCGCGCTCGCCTGCATCCATTGCCGCAGAAAGGCCGCATGCTCGCCATGCGGATTCGCTGCACTGCCGCCCCAGAGCTGCATCGCCTGCAGCGACAGGAAGATCAGAGCATAAAATGCCAGCCCGCTACTGATGGCGAATATATGGCTGCGCCATGGCAGATGCGTCTTGCCGCGCGTCCAGATCAGCGCCACCAGCGCCAGCAGCGACAGGATGGCCACCGCCAGGTTTCCCTTGGCGAAGATGCTCCAGACGAGCATCCGCTGCATCGGACCGGCCAGAACCGCCAGCGCCACCGAGAGCGCCACAGCTACCGCGCTCCACGCCGCCACCCGGGCCAGCGGAACCTCAGTTCCCTTGAAGGCAAGCCGCAGCAACTCGCCCAGCACCAGCGCCCGCAGGATCACGTCGCCAATTTCGAATCCCCAGAAGAGCCACATGTATGTGCCCGGTTGCAGGGTGTGAGTAAACGGCATCTGAGGAGTCGCCGTCCGCACGATGTAAAAGATAATCAGCGCGGTGAATAGCGGAAAGCGCGCCACCCGTCCGCGCACCAGCAGAACCATCACCAACAGCAGGTGTCCCACTAACCCTGCCATCCACACAGAGCTTTGCAGATTTTGTATGAGCATTCCCCTCAGTCTAGCGGAATCCTCCAGCAGAATCTTAAGAAGATGAGAGGTTTAGCAAATTCCCGGTCGCGTCAGCAGCGGAACAGGAGGAAAATGCAGGGCAGGCTGTGCGGGGAGATGCAGGCATAGTATCCTGATGTAGCGCGCCCGTAGCTCAGCTGGATAGAGTGAACGCCTCCGAAGCGTTAGGTCGCAAGTTCGAATCTTGCCGGGCGCACCATATTCATTCTCCTTCCCTTCGCTTTATTCCTTCCCAGCTCCCTTTGACAAACCGGCGCCGCGGGTTTTTGATGGATGCACTTCGTCGAAATCTGCTCCAAACACGTTCAAGGAGTACTCCGCATGATGGAACTGACACGACGCCATACGATTGCGATGCTTGGCGGACTCTTGCTCGCACTGGGAACCACGCACATTTACGCTCAACAGGCCAAGAAGCCGCTCAGCCCGCCCGCCCAGGCCTCCGTCGTACTCAAGGGCAAAACCATCACCATCGACTACAGCGCACCGTCGATGCGCGGCAGAAAGATCGCGGGTGAGCTGGTTCCCTACAACAAGGTATGGCGCACAGGCGCGAATGCCGCCACCACGCTCAAAACCCCCATTAACCTCAAGATCGGGACGCTCTCCGTTCCCGCTGGCACCTACACCATCTACTCGCTGCCCACGGCGAACGATTGCACGCTCATCATCAACAAGCAGACCGGCCAGTGGGGCACCGAGTATGACGAGAGCAAAGACCTGGGCCGCGTCGGCATGACAGCGATCACGCTGCCCGATCCTGTAGAGACCTTCGTCATCAAATTTGATCCGGTTCAAAAGGACGCGACTGAACTGCACCTGGTCTGGGAGAACACCGATCTCTCCGTCCCTGTCGTGGCCGAGTAGTCCTCGACGCGCAGCCAGCAAGCCCGCGATGGCTCTTCTTCGCGAAGAGCCGCGCCGGGCTTGCAGGCCGGCGCATCGGCCCGGCCTGTTTATTGCCTTGCTTCCCTCTCCGCGCGAATCTCTTCCATGACCGACTGAATCAGCTCCTTCGCGCCCTTGATCTCGCCCAAAACCGTCTCCAGATCAAGCGCCGGCTTGGACGGGTTGCGGCCCGAAGTGCAGTACACTCCATGCTGCCCAATCAGGATCAGCGCGTCCGTCAGCATGTCCAGCGACACGGCCAGGCGGCCCCGCGCAGCACCCATCATGAACTCGTGCTTCTCCAACTCTTCCCGCCGCTCGTCAAACACTGTCATGCCGGCCTCCTATGAAATTTCCAGTCTCATGTATTTCGTATCTATCACTGATACATATCAATTCAAGGCTGAGACAAATCAATCGCCACTCCTGGGCGATCACAAGAAAAGACGCGACCACCATCCCGGTAATCGCGCCTTTTGTTATCTTGCAGTGTCCTGTCGTGCCAACGCTGACCCGTTTTACTCCGCCTTTGGCTTCCAGCGCAGCACAGGCTTTCTTGCCGCAGCCACTTCATCCAGGCGGCGAATCCGCGTTGTGTGCGGAGCCGTCAGAATCAGCTCCGGATTCTCCTCTGCCTCGCGGGCAATCTGCTGCATCGCGTCGATGAAGAGGTCCAGTTCCTCCACCGATTCGCTCTCCGTCGGCTCGATCATCATTGCCCCGGAGACGATATGCGGAAACGAAACGGTGTATGGATGGAAGCCATAATCGATCAGCCTCTTCGCGATATCGCCCGTCTTAACGCCCTTCGCTGTCTGGCGGCGGTCGCTGAAGACCACCTCATGCAGCGTCGGTGTCTTAAAAGGCAGTTCGTAGGAATCTTCGAGGTTCTTGCGAATATAGTTCGCATTCAGCACGGCGTCTTCGGTCGTCTGCCGCAACCCATCGGGGCCATTGGCCAGGATGTACGCCAGCGCCCGCACAAACATGCCGAAGTTGCCATAGAACATGCGGACACGGCCCACCGACTGCGGCCTGTCGTAGTTCAAGCGCAGGCTGCCATCCGGCGCCGTCTCCACCACCGGAGTCGGCAGAAACGGCTCAAGAATCTTTTTGCAGGCCACTGGCCCGGACCCTGGACCACCACCCCCGTGCGGGGTGGAGAAGGTCTTGTGCAGATTCAGATGCATCACGTCCACGCCGAAATCGCCAGGGCGCGTCTTGCCCACCAGCGCGTTCATGTTCGCGCCGTCCATGTAGAGCAGCGCGCCCTTCGCATGCAGAATCTCCGCAACCTTGTGGATCTCGCTCTCAAACACGCCGATGGTGCTCGGATTGGTCAGCATCAGGGCAGCGGTATCTTCGTCCACCAGCTTTTCCAGTTCGGCCAGATCCACCATGCCAAGCGAATTCGACTTCAGATTCTGCACCTCGTAACCGCATTGCGCGGCGGTCGCTGGATTGGTGCCGTGCGCCGAATCCGGAATGAGAATCTTCTTGCGCGGATTGCCCTTCGACTCGTGATAGGCGCGCACCAGCAAGATACCGGTGAACTCGCCATGTGCGCCGGCAGCGGGCTGTAGCGTAATCGCATCCATCCCGGTGATCTCCAGCAGGCTCTCCTGCAACTGCTGGATCACCTGCAGAGCGCCCTGCGACAGCGACTCCGGCTGGTAGGGATGCGCCTCCGCGATGCCCTCGACGCGAGAGACAAATTCGTTCACTCGGGGGTTGTACTTCATGGTGCAACTGCCCAGCGGATACATGCCCAGATCGATGGCGTAGTTCCAGGTAGAAAGCCGCGTGAAGTGGCGAATGATCTCGATCTCGCTCAGCTCCGGCAGACAGCCTGCATCTTTCCGCACCGCTCCGCCCAGAACAGCCGCCGCGTCTACCTCCGGTACATCGAGCGGCGGCAGCTTGTACCCCTTCTTGCCGGGCGAGGACTTCTCAAACACCAGAGCCTCGTTCTGGCTCAGGTGCGAGGAGACCTTCTTCCGCGTGCCTTCAAATTTGCTGCCTGCACCTGCTGCCTGTTGCGCGTCTTGAATCGTCGTTGCCATCTCGTGTATGCCTCAGTGCGCTTGCGCGCGGAATGTGGATCTTCTCCGCATCCCTGTTATCTCTTCGTTACTCGTCCGTTCCCTTATGCGCGGCTCGCCGCTTCCACCTGCGCGCTGACCACCGCCGCGGCGCGATCGATCTCTTCGCGCTTGCTCAGCTCCGTGGCGCACCATAGCGTGGCGTTGCCCAGCTCGGGATACCACTTCTTCAGCGACAGCCCGCCAATGATCTTCTGCTCCAGCAGGCGCGCGTTCAGCTCGTCCACCGCTTCATCGGTCTGCAGCACGAATTCGTGGAAGCGCGGCGTGCCCGCAAACAGCAGCTTCGCTCCCGGTGCGCCGCTCAATGCCTCGGCCGCATAGTGCGCCTTCGCCAGGTTCTGCAACGCCAGCTCGCGAATCCCTTCCTTGCCGTACACCGTCAGGAAGATCGTGGCCATCAGCGCCACCAGTGCCTGATTGGTGCAGATATTCGAGGTCGCCTTCTCCCGCCGGATATGCTGCTCGCGCGTGGAGAGCGTCAGTACAAAGCCGCGACGGCCTTCGCTGTCCCTGGTTTCGCCGCACAACCGCCCCGGCATCTGCCTCACATACTTTTCTTTGGTGGCGATCACGCCGCAGTAAGGGCCGCCATAGCTGAGCGCCACGCCAAACGACTGCGCTTCCATGGAAACAATATCGGCCTCTGCAGGCGGGCGCAGAATGCCCAGCGAAACCGCCTCCGCAATCGAAACAATCAGCAGCGCGCCCTTGCTGTGCACCAGCTCTGCTATCGCGGGAATATCCTCGACTACGCCAAAGAAGTTCGGCGACTGCACCACCACGCAGGCCGTCTCTTCAGTCAGGTTCTCTGCGAGCTGGCGCATATCGATGCGGCCATCTTCGCCGTAGCCGACGCGTGTAGCCGGAAGCCCCTGGTGCTGCGCATAGGTGTGCATCACCTCGCGGTATTCCGGGTGGACCGTCGCCGCCGCCAGCACCTTGCTGCGACCGGTGATGCGAGCCGCCATCATCATCGCCTCGCCCGCACCGGTCGAGCCATCGTACATGGACGCGTTGGCGATATCCATCCCCGTCAATTCGCAGATCATCGTCTGGAATTCGAAGATTGCCTGCAGCGTGCCCTGCGTGATTTCAGCCTGGTAGGGCGTATACGAGGTGAGAAACTCACCCCGCTGCACCAGCGAGTCGATAATTACCGGGCGATAGTGCCGGTACGCACCTGCACCCAGAAAGCTGGCATATCCGTTGGCCGACTCGGCCCCCAGCGCCTTGAAGTGTTCGACTATCTCTGACTCGGCCATCTGCCGCGGAATGTTCAGATCGCGGTCCAGGCGATACTCTGCCGGGATCGTCGAAAAAAGGTCGTTGATCGATGCCGCGCCAATCTGGCGCAACATCGCTTCCCGTTCCGCAGGAGATTTCGGTAAATAACGCATCGTGTTTCCTTCTTAATGCTTCAGACTATGGCGCTCAGCGAACCCGCAAGTCCTCTGCCAGCCAATCCCTTTGCCGGCTCGCTGACCGCCTTCTTACCTTGCTCTTTAGTGTCCCGTCTCTTCGGTCACAAACTTCTCGTAATCCGCCGCGGCCAGCAACCCATCCGCCTCAGCGGGATTCGACAACTTCACCTGGATAATCCAGGATCCGTGGGCATCCGTGTTGAGCTTTTCCGGAGCCTTCACCAGTTCCTCATTCACCGCCGTCACGGTACCGCTCACCGGGGAGTAGAGATCGGATACAGCCTTCACCGACTCGACGCTCCCGAAAACCTTGCCTGCCTCAACCGAGGCGCCGACCTTGGGCATGTCCACAAAAACGATGTCGCCCAGCGAACTCTGGGCGTAATCGGTAATTCCGATTTTTCCGGTTTCTACCTCAATCCATTCATGTTCCTTGGTATAGCGGTACGTCGCGGGATATGCCATCGAATCTCTGTCTCCTTAACCTCTTGGGTGTGCACTGCGGTCTGGTGTTGAGCAGGCCGGGAATTCCTCTCCCCAGCATCCCGGTATTGCGCGTATCTCCAGTCTATGCCTGCTTTTTGGGTCGGCGGTAAAACGGCGTCGGAACCACCTTCGCTTTCACCATATTGTTGCGCACCTGCACCAGAACTTCGGTGTCCAGAGCGGAGAACGCAAGCGGCACATAGGCGAGAGCAATGTTCTTCTTAAGGAAGGGTGCAGGCGAACCGCTGGTGATCGAGCCAATCTCCTTGCCCTCCAGGGAAAACACAGCATAGCCGTCACGGCCGATTCCCCGCTCGATCATCTCCAGCCCCACCAGCTTACGCCTGGGGCCGCCCTCGGCCTTTTTCTTCGCCAGGGCATCCGAACCCACAAAGGGGCCCTTCTCCAGCTTACAGAAGCGGTCAAGCCCCGCCTCGAAGACGTCGATCGTATCGCTGATCTCGTGCCCGTAGAGCGCCATGGCGGACTCCAGCCGCAGCGTGTTGCGCGCCCCAAGCCCGCATGGCAGGATGCCGAACTCCTTGCCCGCCTCCAGCACCTCGCCCCAGACCCGGGCGCTGGTCGCCTCATCGGAGGGCACATAGATCTCGAAGCCATCCTCGCCCGTGTACCCGGTGCGCGCGATCAGCGTGTTGGGGAGGCCGCAAACCTCTCCCCATGTGAACCAATAGTTCTTGATGGCCGACAGATCCGTCTTGGTCAGCTTGGCCAGAGTCTCCGCCGCGCGCGGTCCCTGGATGGCAAGCTGGGTGTACATGTCGCTGTAGTCGCTGATGTGCGCGCCCTGGAACCGGCCCACCTGCGAACGCACCCATTGCACGTCCTTCTCCCGCGTGCCGGCGTTGATCACCAGCAGGTAGTCGTTGTCGCTCAATTTGTGCACGATCAGGTCATCCACAAAGGTTCCCTGCGGATACAGCATCGCGGAGTAGTGCGCCTGCCCCACGGCCAGCTTCGAAGCATCATTCATCGAGATGTGCTGCACCGCGGCCAGCGAACCCGGGCCGCGAAACTGAATATCCCCCATGTGGCTCACGTCAAAGAGACCGACCCCGGTGCGCACCGCCATGTGTTCCGCCACCAGGCCGGAGTATTCGACGGGCATATCCCACCCGCCAAAATCGACCATCTTCGCGCCAAGCTGGCGATGTACGGGGTTAAGTGCAGTCTTGCGCAATACAGGCGTGGGAGCGGCTGGAGTAGACAAAGCAGACCTCGAAATGGGCATAGAGAGCCTTCTTAACGTTAGCACCGCAATTTTTCTGGGGTCAATCCGCCGTCAGCCCGACATTCTCCCGCTCCCCGGACATTTCCCAGAAAGCCCTTGAGCAACCTTCGTGCCGGGGACTAGCATGGTTGGCCATGAGTGCAGAACAGGCAGCAAACCCAACGGAAATCAGGTCAGACGGCAAAGAAGCAATCGCTTTGCTGAAGAAACAACTTGTAGCTCTTGAAGAAATTGCCGAAGGCTTTTTCGGCGAGGTTCAGGACAAGGAAAGAGAGTGGACCTTCCTTTCGGAAGCACTCGTCTCAAAAATCTTTGGGCCCGACAGCCCGCAACTGGAGAAGCTCGTCAAAACCCGCAGCCTGGGAACCGCCGATGTTCAGGTGCGTTTCGGTGGGCCGGAGCACGAACGGCTCCAGCAGAACTTCGAAGAGCGCAGCCGTAAGCGCCGGACCGTGATCAAGGAGTTCATCGAGGAACTCAAGATCAGAGCCCACCTCGAAGAGAAGGAATAGCGCCCCGGCGACTCCGGCTGCCAGGGACAGGAAGTTCAGCTCATACCGCGGGCGTCTGGACTCGATTTTTCACCAGGCGCCCTGCCGGGGAGAGCTGTTTCCCAATATGCAGACACGAACACTCCGCCGCAGCCCCTTCGCACTCTGCCGCAAACCATCCCGCGAACTCTCCCGACCCTCTTAATGCCCGTTATTTTCCCAATGGCACATGATTATGGCGCATGATCGGCCGCCGGGGAGAACGGCGCGCAACCTCGACAAATCCTGCCTTCTGAAAGGCTCCGGCAAGCCCCGTCCAGACGAATGCGTCCGGCAGATCGGCGTCCAGCTCTTGCGGATAGCCCTCCACAATCGCCGCTCCCTGAGAGTGGGCAAACTCCGCAGCAGCCTGCAACAGCAATACGCTCAAGCCTTTACGGCGGAAGCCCTTTGCTACAAATAAACACGAGATGGACCATACTCTCTGCTCATCGACCGGACGCAGCACCCGCGAGCGCGCCAACGCGACATAGTGCTCTCGCGGCGCCACGGCACACCAGCCCACCGGGCGGCCCTCGCTTAAAGCCAATACACCGGGCACCGCGCCCGACTCCACCAGGCTGCGCAACGAGTCGCGATTCGCCTCACCCTTCTGCCGATTGAATTCGGCGCGGCTCAGCCTCCAGGTCATGCACCAGCAGCCACCGCACGCGCCCCGGCTGCCGAACAGCGATTCCACGTCCTTCCAGCGCTCCGGCGTTGCCGGCACAAACTCCAGCGAGGATTCTTTCGCCTGCAATCTTCCCCCTCAAACCACTACGGATTCCTGGTATTCCCCAAAGACGCTGCGCAGCGCCGTGGCCACCTCGCCGACCGTGGCATAGCTCTCCACCGCTTCCAGAATCACCGGCATCAGGTTCGCCCCCGAACGCGCCCGATCCACCACCGCCGCCAGCGCCGTGGCATGCTTCGCAGGATCGCGCCGCGCCCGCAATGCACGAACCCGCTCCACTTGCCTGCGCTCCAGGTCCTCGGCAATGCGCTGGATAGGAATCGCCGCCTCATTCTCCGTCGCAAAGCGGTTGACGCCCACCACCACGGCCTCGCCGCTATCCACACGACGCTGGTATGCATAGGCCGCGTCCTGAATCTCCTGCTGCACCCATCCCCGCTCGATCGCCCGCAGCATTCCGCCCATGGCCGCAATCCGGTCCAGATATCCGCGTACCTTCTGCTCCAACTGGCTGGTCAGCGACTCCACATAGTACGACCCCGCAACGGGATCGACCGTCTGCGCCACACCAGACTCCGATGCCAGGATCTGCTGCGTGCGCAGACCGATTCGCGCCGCCTCTTCGGTAGGAAGCGCCAGCGCCTCGTCGTAGCCGTTCGTGTGCAGAGACTGTGTGCCTCCGAGCACCGCACTCAGAGCCTGGATCGCCGTGCGGACAATGTTGTTCTCCGGCTGCTGCGCGGTCAGCGTCGATCCCGCCGTCTGCGTATGAAACCGCAACATCCACGACCGGGGATTCTTTGCTCCGAAGTGGTCCCGCATCAGGTGCGCCCACACCCGCCGCGCACAGCGGAACTTCGCAATCTCCTCAAAAAAATCATTGTGCGCATTGAAGAAGAAGCTCACCCGCCCGGCAAAGTCATCCACGCCCAGGCCCGCGTCCATAGCCGCCTGCACGTAGGTCATGCCGTTGGCCAGGGTAAAGGCGACCTCCTGCGCGGCCGTCGATCCTGCCTCGCGCATGTGGTAGCCGGAGACGGAGATCGTGTTCCACTCCGGCACCTGTTCCTTCGCCCAGGCGAACATATCCGTCACCAGCCGCATGCCATGGCGAATGGGATAGATATATGTTCCCCGCGCGATGTATTCCTTCAGGATGTCATTCTGTACCGTGCCGGAGAGTTTGCGCGTCTCCGACCCCGCCCGTCGCGCCGTCGCCACGTAGAGCGCCAGCAGAATCGACGCAGTGGCATTGATCGTCATCGAAGTCGAAATGCTGTCCAGCGGAATGCCGGCGAAGAGCCGCTCCATATCTTCGAGCGAGTCAATCGCCACCCCGACCTTGCCCACCTCGCCCAGCGCCATCGGGTCGTCGGAGTCGTAGCCGATCTGGGTCGGCAGATCGAAGGCTACCGAGAGGCCCGCGGTCCCGTTGGCCAGCAGAAACTTGTAGCGCGCGTTGCTCTCCTCCGCGTCGCCCATGCCGGCGTATTGCCGCATCGTCCAGAGCCGCCCGCGATACATTGTCGGCTGGATGCCGCGCGTAAAGGGAAACTCCCCCGGAAACCCAAGATCCCGCTCCGCATCGAAGCCTGCGGCCGCAAGCTCCGCCTGGGTATAGACCGTCTTCTCGCCCGCACCATTCCCCGCGGCTCCGCTCATTGCCGCTCCTCTCGGGCCTGCGTTTCGCCCCGGACTTCCTTTTGCTCCCGGCTCCGATCTGCCAGGAACCTCAATTGTTGTCATCCTGAGCGCAGCGAAGGATCTGCTTGCGTTCGCTCCGGGCTCAGATCTGCCAAAGAAACGGTTGCCCCGCCCCCCTGCAGCGTCATCGTACGCCAAGGCCGGGCGAATCAACTCCGCCGCTTCTTCTCTTTCCTGCGTGCGATGTAGAACGAGCTCAGCGCGAAGTAGCCAAACACCAGCGTCATCGCCACATCCAGCACAAACTTCTCGTGATCCGGCCCCGCCTTGTATTGCGCCCGGTAAACAAAGATTCCCCGGGCAAAGTAGAACGCGAATAACCCAAAGAAGACACCCGTAACCTCGGACCACAGCACGCTGGAGACGTGAGCGAAAGGCCCCCAGATCGCCTTACCGAACCGCTTCGCGCCCTCTCCCACGCCGCGCGCCTGGGCCACGACCACCGGAGCCTGCTGGCGTACGGTGCGCGTCGCCGTTTCGGCGCTCTGCCGGACCTTCTCCGCAGCCTCGCGAGATGCCGTCTCCACTCGGGAGGGCGGCGGCGGCGGCGCTGCGGGCTGGACGGCGGGCGCTAAGGGCTGGGCGGGTGCTGCTGGCTGGGCGGGTGTGGCCGAGGGCGGCGCAGCCTGCTGCTTCGCGGCAGCCTCCTGCGACGATTGGGCATGCGCATCCACACGCTCCTTCACGACGCGAGTGGCGACTCTGACCCCTATCCCCAACATCCGGCCAAACGAACTCGGTTCCACAAGAAAAGTTTAGCAGCGACCCGGCTTTCGGATTGCCCCGCTCCGACATCAGAAGTAAGGTAAGGGAATCCGCACAGACTGTCTTGAGGCATTTTTCACGACAGCCACCGAGTGGCGATCCGCTGCGCAGGCGGTGGATCGGCAGCAAAACAACACGCAAAACGTCCAAACAAGGATGTCAAACCAGGGTGTCAAAAAGGGGGCGACCTTGAACCAACGACTGCAAAGCCTGATTCAACAACTGGGCGAAGCCATACACGAATCGGTCGCCGAATCTCCGCAGATCGCGGGGGTAGTACAGGACATACGCAAGCAGGGATTCGACGTTCTGCTGATGCTGGAAGCGACCATCGGGCTCAACGAGGTAGAAGAAGAGCCTGCCGGCGCGACTGGCGACGAGAGGGGCGAGCCCTTCTCCCCGCAGGATGTCAGCTTTCTCCGGTCCCTGCGCATTGCGGTGGAAGATGGAGCAGGAGAATAACCGCAGGCTCTGGAGTTAACCAGAGCCACCGTATTGTGTTAGGATCGCTCGTCCACCGGAGCACACTGTAGTGTGTGTGCCCTCAACCCAAGGAGATTCCGGCAGCGCGGGCCGATCAGGAAGCGCGCACCAAGGGTACGGAACGATGATGAAAGACACGCTGGGAGTATTGCTGGCAGGTGGGGCGGGGGAGAGGCTCTTCCCCCTCACAAGAGATCGCGCAAAACCTGCGGTGCCGTTCGGTGGCACGTACCGCATCATCGACATCACCCTCTCCAACTGCATCAATTCCGAACTGCGCCGCGTCTACATCCTTACCCAGTACAAGGCGCTCTCCCTGAACCGCCACATCCGCGAGGGTTGGACCGGCATTGTCGCGCAGGATCTTGGCGAATTCATTGAGATCCTCCCACCCATGCAGCGCGTCAGCGCCAACTGGTACATGGGAACCGCCGACGCCGTCTATCAGAACATCTACTCCATCGGCGCCGAGCAGCCAAAATACGTGCTCATCCTCTCCGGTGACCACATCTACAAAATGCACTATGGCAAGATGCTGCAGCAGCATAAGGACTCAGGCGCCGACGTCACCCTGGCCACGCTGCAGATCGATCCCTCCGAGGTCTCCCGCTTCGGCGTCGTGGAAGTGGCCCGCAATGGTGACGTCACCGGCTTCCATGAGAAGCCCAAGGAGACAAGCGTCCGCTCCGCCTTCCACCCCGATAAGGTTGACGCCTCCATGGGCATCTACATCTTCAACACCGATGTCCTGCTGCCGGCCTTGATGAAGGACGCCGAAGACCCCTCCTCGAAGCACGACTTCGGGCATAACATCCTGCCCGCCATCCTCGGCAAGTACAAGCTGATGGCCTACAACTTCGTCGACGAAAATCGCCAGGATGCGCTCTACTGGCGCGACGTGGGAACGCTCGACGCCTACTACGACGCCAACATGGATGTCGCCGCCGTCTCCCCCATATTCAACCTCTATGACCATGCCTGGCCCATGCGCACACGGCAGCGGCAGTATCCCCCGGCAAAGTTCGTCTTCGGCGAACCGGGCCGCTCCGGCATGGCCATCAATTCGGTCATCTCCGCCGGTTGCGTCATCTCCGGCGCCGTGGTGCGCAACAGCGTCCTTTCGCAGGATGTGCGCGTCAACTCCTACGCCGAGATCGACTCCAGCATCATCTTCACCCACGTCAACATAGGACGTCACTGCCGCATCCGGAACGCGATCATCGACCGCGATGTCCATCTGCCGGAAGGCACGGTGATCGGCTATGACCACAACGAAGACAAGCGGACCCATTTCGTCACCCCATCGGGATTGACGGTCGTCACTCGCGATTACTCTCTTTATGAGAATCCCGTCGCCGCGGATTTCCTCCGGCAGGGATAAAGCCTCCGCGGCTCTCGATGGCTCTGGACGATCTCTTCTCAAGCAAGCGGCCTGGAGGATTCCTCCAGGCCGCATCATCGCCGCGCAGTTCTTGCGGTCAAGGCCGCGATCCTTGTCATCCTGGCAAAGCGAAGGATCTGTTATTGCCCGCCGCACAGCTACGATTTATCGCGTCTTTCTTGCAGAAAAAGGACGAGATGGCCCTCGGCCACCTCGTCCTTTGTGCATCGGTGTGGAAGAGTGTTCCTACCGCCCGGACAATGCCCCGATCATGTCTACTGCATCCATGATCACGCGCGTCCGGCGGTCATACACCACGGCATATCCATCCACGTAGCCGCGCTCGCAATAAGCGGGAACCGGAGGAAGCTGCTGCACGAGAACCATGGGCATCGGCTGAAAGCGCTTCTGCCAGCCGGGAGGCAGCGTTCCGGTGCGGTAATACTTCTTGCGCAGGCCTGGGGGCAGGTCCCGCGGCCCGCTATAGTACTGCTGCAGCATCCCGTAATCCGAGTCGCGGAAGTAGCGCCCGCCACCGTGACCGTGACCATTGCCATGCTCCCCTTGCCCCTGGCCCTCGGAATTCCCACGACCATTTCCATGACCATTCCCGTGGTCATAGCCCTGATCATTGCCTTCACTATTTCCGTGGCCATTGCCCCCACCATTGCCGTGGCCATTGCCATGTTGGGCCATAGCCACTGGTCCCATAAGAAAGCCGGGCACAAAAGCGATAAGTAGCAGTACCAAAAACAATCTCTGTTTCATTCTTCTCCTTGGCGGCAGCTACGAGCCGTAGTCCGTTTCGCAACAACAACTTTGTTAGATGCGCCTCTACTGGATGCGCCCTAATGTATACCCGAGAATACCTCTCCAGTTGCTTCTGTCTGCACCCGAACGACAATTACAGAATTCTGAAGCGGGAGCGGCGGTCCGCGCCATGCCCCGATTTGGTGAGTCTCCCCAAAGGCTCGAGGCAACCCCAGAATACCCCGGACCATCCTTCCTCGCTTCGGTACACTGAGCCAGAGACGGAAGACCATACATGCCAATCACTCTGACAGAGAACGATGTGCTGCTCATTGTCGATGTGCAGAACGACTTCTGTGAGGGAGGCGCGCTTGCCGTTCCCCGGGGAGAAGAGGTTGTCGACCTCATCAACCGTATCGCGCCTCTCTTTCGTCACGCGGTTGTCACCCAGGACTGGCACCCCGAAGGTCACCTCTCCTTTGCCTCCAGCCATCCCGGCAAGGCTGCCTACCAGACCATCCAGGCTCCCTATGGAGAGCAGATCCTCTGGCCAGATCATTGCGTGCAGGGCAGTTACGGAGCGGAGTTCCACGCAAAGCTTGCGGTGCCCTCTGCCGCGATGATCCTGCGCAAGGGGTTTCACCGCGCCATCGACTCCTATTCCGCCTTCCGGGAGAACGACCGGCAGACGCACACCGGGCTCTCCCACTACCTTGCAGAGCATGGCCTGGAGCGCGTTTTTCTCGCCGGTTTGGCCTACGATTACTGTGTTCGCTTTTCCGCTCTGGATGCCAGACACGCGGGATTTGAAGCCGTTGTCATCGAGGACGCCTGCCGTGCCATCGGCCTCCCCGGCTCGGTCGAGGCCACCCGGCGCGATTTCGCCAGCCAGGGAATCCACTCGATCGCCAGCCGGGACTTACGGAATTTGATCCTCTGACGGTTGCAATTGGATGCGGCAGGAGAGACTTTTTCCGGATTTGAAATTTCGGAGATTTTTTCCGCAACTACGACAAATGCCTTGGGTTATTTTTTGTAAGTCACCCAAGGAGGGGACGCACGATGAAACCAGGACTCGCTGTAAAACCAGGATTAATGATTGCTATTTTGGCACTGTCGTCCTTCGCGCTGGCACAGCACGGGCGTGGCGGCGGAGCGTCGATGGGCGGCGGAGGAGGGATGGGCGCCTCCGGAGAACGCGGAGCTGGCGTGGGTGCCAGTGCGAGCGGAGGAATGGATGCCGGGACTGGCCGGGCTGGTTCAGCCAACGCCGGACGCACGGAGATGGGCCGTACGCCGTCGGAGATCCTTTCCAACAACACGAAGCTCTCCAGCAATCTCGATAAGTTGCTGCCACAGGGAACGACCGCGCAGCAGGCCTGCTCCGGGTTTAAGAACGTAGGCCAGTGCGCCGCGGCCATTCATGTTTCGCACAACCTTGATATCCCGTTCGCCGATCTCAAGTCGAAGGTTACCGGCTCAAACTCCGTCTCCCTCGGCAGTGCGATCAAGGATCTCAAACCCAACGTGGACGTCAAACCCGAATTGAAGAAGGCGAAGCACCAGGCTGAGCAGGATGTAAATAGCAACTCATAAAGCCGATGGCACGCTTGTCATCCGGAGCGCCGCGAAGGATCTGCTGTGCCCTCGCGCCGCATTCCGACTCTGGTTTCCCCCGCTGAAACGGGCTGGCCTATGCCGGCCCGTTTCCTGCCTGCCGGGATGGCTCTTTCCTCGTAAAGCAGGTTGGCCGCGACGAGTTGCTCATTGCCCGACTTGGCAAGGGGTGCACCGCGGCGGAGTAAAGCAGGTCCTTCGCTTCGCTCAGGATGACAAAAAAGAAGAGGGGTTCAGGATGAAAAAGAAGAGGGGCTCAGGATGACAAAAAAGAGTGTGCTTAGGATGACAAGTACGGGCGAGACTCATCAGGGCGGACTGAGTCCCCAACCCTGTCATCCGGAACCTCTGCGTTGTCATCCCTGAGCCCCCTTGCGTTGTCATCCCTGAGCCCCCTTGCGTTGTCATCCCTGAGCCCCCTTGCGTTGTCATCCTGAGCACTTCCACTTTGTCATCCCGCGAGTACGCTTTTTTATTGTCATCCTGAGCGAAGCGAAGGACCTGCTTTACCACCCCACCCTTGTCCCACGGCACCACAGTCGTCCCCTACGCACACACATCCGAGCGAAGCGAAGCTCCCCCCGAAATCAACTTAATCCTTTTACTGAAGTGCCGCTCCTGGGAATTTGCTGCATAATCTTCTCTGTCTGGAACCGCGGAGACATTTCTGCCGTATCTGGCAGTATGCGCACGACGGGCTCAATGACGTGGAATGCATTTGGGATCCAGTTACCCAATGGCCCTGTGCTCGCCCACTCGCAGAAGCGCCCCGCTCTGAATCGCGTCGAGCCGTTTGTCGCCGGCTACGAATCCGGGCGCGCAGACAAAGCCAGCGGTTCCCGCCAGATCGTCCTTCGGGAGAGTCTTTACCCAGGCCGACTGTCCACGTCAGCAATCACAGCGGCGGGGAGCGCGGTCGGAGAGCGGCATGCGGGCGAGAGATTCGAGGAACGGCGTTTGGAACCAGATTGGAATGTCGTTGTAGGGCGTTGCCTCGGTGGAGACTCGATGGCCTGGACCGAACTGGTCCGCGCACATCATCGCCGCGTCTACAGCCTTTGCTATCGATTCACCGGCTGCCCCCAGGACTCCGAAGACCTGACCCAGGACGTATTTCTCAAGATCTACGCCAATCTCCACACTTTTGACGGTACCCGCGGCAGCTTCCAGGTCTGGATCGCCACCCTCACCCGCAATCTTCTCGTCGATCACTTCCGGCGCAGCCGCCAGCAGCGGGCCACCGATTCCATTGACGCCGGCTGGGACGACCCCGAGCAGACGCACGTCGCCGAGCGGCTCACCGACTCACGTCCAAGCCCACACGAAAATGCAGCCGCGCAGGAGCTGCAGAAAATGGTGCAACAGGCGTTAACCCAGATCTCCCCGGAGCTGCGGGAGGCCGTCATTCTGCGCGACCTTCAGGACCTTGACTATAAGGAAATTGCCCAGGTACTTCATATTCCGGAAGGCACAGTGAAATCACGCATCAGCCGCGGACGTGCGGAACTAGCACGCTTGCTGGAACGTAATAAGAAACAGGTGGTTTGAGATGTCCGACCGTACTCCATTCGAATCGAATCCGCGCAAGCTCCGGTGTGAGGAGTGGGAAGCCCTGCTAGCTGACGCGCTCGATGGCGCTTTGACCACCCGCGATCAAGCCAGTTTTGAGCGGCATGCCGCCGAGTGCCCGCTGTGCGTCACCATGCTGGCAGAGGCGCAAAAGGGCCAGCAGTGGCTCCAGTTCCTCCACCCCGAGCCGCCCATCCCTGCGGACCTGCTGCAGCGCATTCTTGTCAAAACTGCGGGCACAGCCGCGTTAGGCGCGGACCCGGCAACTTCGCCTGCCCTGCCGCTTCCGGCAGCAGTGCACCACCGCACTCCGGCATGGCAGCGCTTCTCGCTCCCGGCAGGCGTGCGCCGTTATATCGAGCCGCGCATGATGATGACCGCGGCGATGGCTTTCTTCTCGATTGCCATGACCCTGAACCTGGCAGGTGTCCGTTTGACCGCTCTGCGGGGACAGGACCTGCGCCCCTCGGCAATGTTCTCCAACCTGGAGCGCCAGTTCTACACCGCCAAGGCTCCTGTGGTCCGTTATTACGAGAATCTCCGCGTCGTCTACGAGGTCGAGTCCAGGATGCGCGAATTGCGCCGGACCACCGAGAGCGACGAGACCAAGACTCCACCGCAGACGGAGCAGCAGAAGGCTCCGGCGGCGAATGAAAACGGAGGCAGCGCCCGCAAGAACGGCGGGAAGTCAGAGACTCCGCGTACCGTCACCCCCCCTGCCAGCTTTGCCGGTCGGCCCATCGAAGCCCGCCTGCAGGACTTACCGGAGGGCCACAACCGGCTCTATACCCATGAAGTGCAGCAAAACAGTTTGTTCCCCCCAAGAGCAGACCAGGCAGAAAGGAGCTTGGCATGAACTGCGCAAACCATCCTGAAACACCTGTAGAAGCTTACTGCCAGTTGTGTGGCAAGGCCCTGTGTTCGCAGTGTGTGCATTCCATCAGCGGCATTGTTGCCTGCGAGTCGTGCATCGCAGCCCGGTTAGGTGTTGCCGGCAACGCGAAAGAGAGCGCAGGCAAAGCTCCCTATCCGGCGACCGGCCCTTTGCCGCCAGCCTATAACGGCGACGCGAAACCTATGCTGGCCGGCTTCCTGGGATTCATTCCGGGCGTGGGAGCGATGTACAACGGTCAGTTCGTCAAAGCGCTGGTCCACGTGTTGATCTTCGCCATTCTGATCTCCATTTCCAATCAGAACGGAATCTTCGGCTTGTTCATCGCCGCCTGGGTCTTTTACCAGATATTCGACGCCTACCAGACCGCCAAGGCGCGGCGCGATGGCCTGCCGCTGCCCGATCCCTTCGGACTGAACGACCTCGGCGCCCGGCTTGGCTTGCATCCGGCGCAAGCAGCCATTCCCGTTCCGCCGGCCACTTATGCTCCAGTTCCTCCGGCTAGTTATACCCCGCCAGCCACTGCTCCCGGCGATGCCGGATATCCTCAGGCAACGGCGCAGAGCCCCTACGACTCCGCGGCTTACCAGGTAGCCGGGTATGCTCCGCCGCCACCGCAAACGCCTTACGAGGCGTATCCTCCGCCGATCCCTCCGGTTCTGCCGCCGCGCAGGCCCGAGCCGGTCGGCGCCATTGTCCTCATCGGCCTGGGGGTCCTGTTCCTGCTTAGCTCCCTTGGCATCTTCAGCATGCACTGGATCGGTCACGGCTGGCCTATTTTCCTCATCGCCCTGGGCGGCTGGCTCATCTACCGGAGAACTCGTGACGTACCAGATGGAGGCACAAAATGAACCGCTATGCCATCCTCTGCCGTCTCACCGGACCCGCATTGCTGCTGCTGACGGGCGTTCTGGCCCTGCTTGCACAGGCGCATATTCTCCCCTGGCATAAGAGCTGGCCGCTGTACCTTATCACCCTGGGCGTGCTCAAGCTGCTGCAGCGTTCGGCGCTCTGCGAGATCGAGCCGGGGGACTACCCTGGCTACCCTGGAACAACACCGCCTCCGCAGCCGCCTGCCAGTACCTCGAGCACGACCTCGATTGTCCCGTCCTCTGGCTCACAGTCCGATGCCAGTGAATGGAGGCCATGATGGCAACCCTTCCTCCTCCCTACTCTCCGCAGGATGCGCGCCGCCGCGCTCGCGAAGCCTGGCGCTCGCAGGCAGCCGCGCAACGCGCCGCCATTCGCGCCCAGCGCAATTACTGGCGCGCCATGCAACGGCCCTCCATCGCCGGCCCTGTTGTTCTGATCGTGATCGGCATCGTCGCCCTGCTGCTGGCTACCGGCAAGATCGATGGCCCGACCTTCTGGATGGCCTATCACCGCTGGTGGCCGCTGCTCTTCATTCTGGTGGGATCGATTCTGCTGGGGGAGTGGTTCCTCGACCGCAATCGGCCGCATCCCGTTCGCCGCTCCGCCGGTGGAGTTGTCTTCCTTCTCATTCTTGCCGCGCTCGCTGGAGGCGCGACCTGGGCGCATTGGAACTGGGGCCCCCTGCATGACGAGTTCTCCGGCCAGGATGGCGAATTTTTCCACTTCATGGGCGCGGAGCACGCGAACGATACCCAACTGGATCTCGATATTCCCGCATCGCCCCAGGTGCAGGTGCAGAATCCGCGCGGCGATATCACCATAACCCCATCCGCCGATGCCCGCCTGCATGTCCGCTCGCACGAGACGGCCTATACCAACTCCGAGGACGACGCACGGCGCTTTCTCCAGTCGCTGGCTCCAAAGGTAACTGTCTCTGGTACAAATGTGGTCGTGCACGTGGATGGCAACGCAAATGGCAAGTCCGACGTCACCCTCGAACTGCCTCCTGCCGCATCGGCTGACGTCAACGCCGGGCACGGAGACATCAACATCGAAGGGCTGAAGGGGAGCGTCAACGTAGCCTCGGGACACGGCGACATCAAGTTCGAGAGCCTGGGAGGAACCGCGCATGCCCGCGTGAGCCGGGGCAACTTCTCCGCGCACGATGTTCGCGGCGATCTCTCCGTCGATGGGCGCATGGAAGACGTCACGCTGTCGGAGATCCGCGGCAAGGTGCTGCTGGATGGCGACTTCTTCGGTTCTACGCACCTCGAACGCATCGAGGCGCCGCTGCACTTCCACTCCAGCCGTACCGACTTTGAGGCCGCCCGCATAGCCGGCGATATGACGATGGACTCCAGCGACCTGCATCTGCAGCAGGCACAAGGGCCCATCAAGATCGTGACCCGCTCCAAGTCCATCGACTGCAGCCAGGTCTTTGGCGACATCCACATCGAGAATTCCAATGACGATGTCAACGTCACTCCCGGAGCACCGCTGGGGAATATCTGGATCAATAACCGCAACGGCTCCATCAACCTGGGACTGCCGCCGGGTGCCGGTTTTTCGATCGACGGCCACGCCAACAATGGGGAAATCTCTACCGATTTTCCGCTGAACCAGACCGGCAGCAACTCCTCCCACTCCCTTACCGGCGAAGTTGGAAAGGGCGGACCGCGGATTACCTTAATGTCGAGTCAGGGTGATATTCACCTGAAGAAGGGTGATCTGATTCCAGGGCTGCCGCCGATTCCGCCGCTGCCGCCTATGCCTTCGGCGAACAGCTTGCCCGTCTTTCCCAAGATGCCCAAGGCTCCCACGCCACCCGGCCCAATCCGGCACCTGCGGCAACCGCCCGGCGTCAGCGAGCAGCCAGCCGTTCAGTAATCAAGGCCTCCGCGAGGGCGACAACCTCGTCCAGCGGCAGGTTGGTTGAGTCGATGACCACTGCATCGGCAGCAGGGCGGAGAGGAGACTGGACACGAGTCCGGTCCCTCTCATCCCGCTGCTGAATCTCGCGCAGCACAGCCGCCTGCTGCGTCTCACCGGAAGGGCCAAGCTGCTGATACCGCCGCTCTCCACGGGCCTCGGGTGAGGCATCCAGAAAAATCTTTACATCCGCCCCGGGAAAGACCTCGGTTCCGATATCGCGGCCTTCCATGACTACGCCGCCCATCTCCCCCAGCTTTCGTTGCATGGCCACCATCCAGTGGCGGACCGCGGGGTGAACGCTCACGCGCGAGGCAGCCTCGGTAACGTCCTTCTGCCGGATGCGCTCGGTCACGTCTCGGCCATCCAGAAAGACTCGATTGCCACCAGCCCCGGACTGCAGGCGGATCGTGGTGCTCCCGGTCAACCGTTCGAGCTCCGCCGATTGATCGACTGGAATGCCCTTCTCCAGCGCCGCCAGGGCAAACGCCCGATACATCGCGCCCGTCTCCAGATTGAGAAGTCCGAACCGGCTGGCAAGCCGCGCCGCCAGAGTGCTCTTTCCCGCTCCCGCCGGACCGTCAATCGCAACAATTAAGTGCTTGCCTGTCATTCAGTTCGCTTCTTCCTTGGGGGATAATCTCCGGGACCGCGCTTCTTCGTGCCAAATCCTCCGGGCCTTCCTCCCGCAGTCTTACCACCTGGAGTTCTGCCGCCCGGCCTTGGTTTAAAGCCAGCCTTGCCGCCGGACTTCCCGGCTGGTGGCCGCGCTCCAAAGGTCCGTGGCCGACGCTCACCCTCCCCGCCAGCCGGGCGCCTACGCTCGAAGCCGCCTTCCGGTCTCGATCCGCCGCTTTCAGGTCCCGTTCCAAAGCTCCTTGGCCGTGCCGGACGCTCCCTGCCCTCTGCCCATGGCTTTGTGTAAGAAGGCCGTGCCGCACCGCCGCCCTCGCGCCGTGGAGCAAACTTGCCCCCACCCGGCTTGGCGTACGGACGCGATGCTCCTGCGCCACGGCTGGGCCCTGTTCCCGGCCTTGCCCCGGGCTTGGCGCCGAACCTTGTTCCGGGTCTTGTTCCGCCAGCCGGAGGACGCGAGCCGCGCGAGCCAAAGGATGTCTTCGGACCGCCACTCCGCGACGGTCCCCTGCCCGAGGCTCCCGCAAATCCCCCTTCACGCCGCGCTGGACGCTCCTCGCGCCCATCTCCAGCGCCGGTGCGAGGAACCCAGCGGCCCTTCTTCGCGCTTCCTGCTCCTTCACCTGCGACGGCGCCCGGCGTGCGGCGAGGTCCAAACTTGCCGCCTGCACTCTTCGGATAGCTGGGACGATCCCCTGCCGGACGACCGGCGCTCCCAAAACTGGGGCGACCGCCCGGGCGACTGCTGGGACGACCGCCTGGGCGATCCATACCCGGACCACGGCCCGCCGGAGCGAAGCGCCTCTTCTCTCCCGGCTCCGCGCTCTTGCTAAAGGTACGTCCTCCCGGAGAACCTCCTGGCCTGCCCGTCGCGCGCGGTCCCGAGGGTCTTGCGCCGAAACCGCCAGCTGCGGGTGGCCGCGAGCCAAACGATGGTCGCGCACTACCAGGTCTTGCAGCACCAAACGATGGTCTTGCACCGCCAGGTCTTGCATTACCGGGTCTTGCACTACCAGGTCTTGCATTACCGGGTCTTGCACTACCAGGTCTTGCACCGCCAAACGATGGTCTTGCACTGCTGGGCCTTGCACCGCTGAATCTACTACTACCGGGTCTTGCACCGAAGGACGGACGACGGCCTTCCGCCGGAGCCCCACCCTCTTGCTGCCGCGGAGCGAACTTGCCTGCTGGCCTTCCTGCTGGCCTGGAGAAGCCTCCCTCACGCGGCGTCCACTGCTTCCGCTCTCCCTCTGCACCCGCGCGCCGTGGCGCTCCTGCGCCTTCCCGACGCGGCATACCGCCCGGCGCACGTCCAGGTCCACGTCCCGATCCTGGTCCAGATCCCGGCCCACGCCGAGCCGCGAATTTCTCCCCCTCCGGCCTGCTGCCGCGAGATTCCTCCCGGGCCGTGTCGCCCATGGAAGAACGTCGCGCCCCTGGCGGCGGAGGCACACTCGAATCCCGCTTCCAGCGCAGCGGATCGGGTCCTGTGACCGGGCGCCGGGTATAGATCCGGATTCTCGATCCTGCCTCACCCGAAGCCGCACCTTCCACCGCAGGCTGCGGCGCAGGCTCCTCAGCCGCTACCGGCTCCTCAAACTCCGGCAGAGTCCCTTCCACATAGAGCAGTGGCTGTGCATCGAGCGAGTACGTCGCCAGTTGCCGCGTCGCGCTCAGGCCGCGGATCACCTCGCGGACCTTGCTGCGTGAGGCCAGCGGCGACAAAAAGACCTCCGCCTCCTCGCTGGTGGCCGCCACCGACGACTGCAAATAGCGCGCCAGCAGCACCGAGAGAGCGGTGACCAGCGAAGTAGCCGTGCCGCCCGCCAATGCCTTTTGGTGGCGCGTCTTCAAAGCCTCCCAGGTGGCAGGTTCGCCGCTCGCGCCGGGCAGCAGGATCACGCGCATTCCGCTCCACAACTCATTCAGGGCGCGCAGCACGGCTGCCTCTGTCAGCTCCTTGCCCAGTGCCTCGCGAATCTCGATCGCCGTCTGGACGCCGGTGCGCTCAATCGTCTTCCACACCTCCAGCACCAGCGGAGAAACCCGCCCCGTGCCCGTGGTTGCCGGATCGTGCTTCCAGTCCCTGTCGCCGCGCAAGGCGAAGACGTAGGGCAAAAACTCCGGTGTTACCAGGAAGTCGGGCTGCTCCCCCACCATACCCAGCAGGTTCAGAGCAATTACGTCGCCTGCGTCTATCAGCCGGGCCAGCAGTTCCGTAGCCGCCTCAATCGCCTCCCGCGGGGGAGTGGCGTTCGGCGTGCCAAGGCATGCCTCCACAAAGGAGGGTGCCGGAGCCGGCAATTGCATCTTCCGCGGCAGAAACAGGCAGATGCCCGTCTCCTGCAGCCATTCCCGTGCGGCCTCGAGCGTAAGGAGAGCCTCGCCGTTTTGTCGCCAGCGTTCAGCGCGTGTTGCCTGGAGTTGCTCTCGTGTCAATGGGGTTCTCTCTTGCCGCGCGCCGGAGTTCTTTGGAAAAATGGCCGACTTCAGGCCGATCAGATCCTCTGAAAGGCGCGCTGGATGTCTTTCCAAGCATACCTTAATGCGATGGGCCGCCCATGCGGGCAGCTCGTCGGATGCTCCGTTTTGGCCAGCTCCGCCAGCAGCCATTCCATCCGCGTGGTATCGAGCGCCGTGTTCACCTTGATTGCCGCGTGGCAGGCAATCGAGGCGGCGATCCGTGTGCGCATCGTCTCCAGATTCTCCCGTTGCGTCTCGCGCTGGCTCTGCTCCAGCACCTCCACCAGCATCCGTTCGAGTTGATTGCCTTCCAGACCAATCGGCGCCGCCTTGATGGCGATGGTGCGTGGCCCAAAGGGTTCCGCCTCAAATCCATTGCGCTCCAGCTCCTGCGCAATTGCCGCAAACACTACCATCTGCTGAGGTAGCAGATCCACCAGCATGGGCATCAACAGGCGCTGGCGCTGCACCCGCTCCACCTGCCGCTCGCGCAGAACCTTCTCAAACAGAACCCGTTCATGCGCCACATGCTGGTCGATGATCCACAGGCCCTCATCGTTGACTGCCAGGATGAACGACTCGCGCAACTGCCCCAGCGGCTTCAGCGAAGCCAGCGCGTTTAGCGTGCCCGGCGCCCCATCGCCGACTGCTGCCTCGTTCGCATCGACGGATGCCTGGGCATCGCAATCATGCGTCTCGGGCAAGGCCGAAGCAATGGCCGCAACGCTCTCCCGCAGCAGACCCGTCCCTTGCGGCAGGCCATCCCCTGGCTGCGCGCCATCCCCCTGCGGCAGGCCAAGGGCGAATGGCAACCTCCCCGTCTCCGGCCTGTGCTCCGGGGGCCGCAGCTCGAAGCCGGCAGCATCCTCCGCCACAATGCCCTCCGACTCGGCAACCATCGTCTGCGCTTCATCCCCGCCCGGCAGAGGAGAGACATCCTGCAACAACGCGGAAGAGATCGCCGACGACGCATGCGGGCTGGCCGTAAGCGCCTGCAGGAAGCTCGCCGCGGGGCGCGCCTTGATCAACCCATTCCGCAGGCTGTCGCGCACAAAGTCATGGACGAAGCTGGACTGCCGGAAGCGCACCTCCGTCTTGGCCGGATGCACATTCACATCCACCTCTTCCGGCGGCATCTCCAGGAACATCAGCACTACGGGAAAGGAGGTCGGCGGCAGGATGTTCCGGTAGGCCTCGCTCACCGCGTGCAGGATCAGGCGATCGCGCACCAGCCTGCGGTTGACGAAGACATAGATCGAGTTGCGGTTCAGCTTTTGCAGCTCGGGCTTTGACAGAAAACCGCTGAGGCGCAGAAAACCCGGCTCAGGACGCTGATAGTCCGCATCGCGCTTCCACGGCGGCGGCTCCGGCAGCCCCGCGTGCGCCAGGCTCATCTCTGCCGCTACCGGCAGAAGCTGCTCGACCAGCTCTCCTCCGAAGATCTGATACATCCGCTCCTGCGGCTTGCGCACCGGCGGGGCCACCAGCAGCGCATGCGTCGCTGTATGCAGCTCAAAATGCTTGTCAGGATGCGCCAGCGCGTAATTTGTAACCAGCGCAGTTATATGAGAAAGCTCCGTCGTCTCCGACTTGAGGAATTTGCGCCGCGCCGGAGTATTGAAGAAGAGATCGCGCACGGCAATCGTCGTTCCGCCAGCAACCGCAGCCTCATCGACGCGCACGATCTTTCCACCCATGATTTCAACATGAGTGCCGGTCGCTTCTTCCTCTGTCCGGGTATCGAGCTGCAGCCGCGAGATAGAGGCGATGGAAGGCAGCGCCTCGCCGCGAAACCCCAGCGTCGCAATGGAAAGCAGATCGTCGCTGGAGCGAATCTTTGAGGTCGCGTGGCGCTCGAAGGCCAGCAGAGCATCGTCGCGCAACATGCCGCAGCCATTGTCGGCCATGCGGATCAGTTTGCGTCCCCCGCCCTCCACCTCCAGGCGGATGCGCGTCGCCCCGGCATCGAGCGCGTTCTCCAGCAACTCCTTTACCACAGATGCCGGACGGTCCACTACCTCGCCAGCGGCAATCTGGTTGGCGACCTGATCGGAGAGTATGCGGATGCGGCCCATTTCAACCCCACGTTAACAGGAACCGCGCGCGGCTCAAAGCCAGCCGGACCTTGTGCTCAAAAAAACAAAGCGGCCAGCATACGATGCTCCGTATCTGCTGACCGCTTCCTGACCCGCTCTTCGACCACTCTTACTGATTCAGCAATCGAGCTAGCGCGACCGCACCGGCCTGCCCCTCTTGACCGGCATCTTTGACTTCACAACGCCCTTCGTCGCCCTTGGCGCAGGCAACTCCGTCTGCGTAGCAGCCAGTTCCTTCGCTCGCACCTGGTCTGCCAGGTAATCTCCCAGCACATGCAGACGCAGGAAGTTTGTGGAACCCGATCGGGTGCGTGTTCCGGCCACGATTCCGATCACTTCCCGGGGGCGAACGAATCCGCCTTCCTGAAGCAACTGCTCCGCCGTGTCCACCATCTGGTCGGTAGTGGTCAGCTTGGCGCACTTGATGGGATGAACGCCCCAGAGCAGCGCCATGCGGTTGATCGTCACATCGACGCTGGACAGGGCGTAAATCGTGGTGCGCGGGCGGTACTTCGAAAGCTGCCGCGCCGTCGTGCCGGTCTCCGTGAAGACCGCGATTGCGCTCAGGTCGAGATCGTCTGCCGCGTGCGCCATCGATTCGCAAATCGTCTCGCTGATGGACAGCCGGACGCGGTGCGTACGATCGCGATCGCGGGCCGGAGTCTCGCGCATCGCCAATTCCGTCTCGCTCACAATCTTCGCCATCATGCGGATAGCTTCAATCGGATATTTGCCCATCGCCGTCTCGCCGGAAAGCATAACCGCGTCGCTTCCGTCATAGATAGCATTGGCTACGTCGCTTGCCTCGGCTCGCGTTGGCCGCGGATTCTCGATCATCGACTCCAGCATCTGCGTCGCCGTGATGACCGGCTTGCGATAGTCCGCCGCACGGCGGATTACATGCTTCTGGATCGCTGGAACCTTCTCCGGCGGAACCTCCACGCCGAGATCGCCGCGGGCTACCATGACTCCGTCGGCGGCTTCCAGAATGCTCTCCAGGTGCTCAATGGCCTGCGGCTTTTCGAGCTTCGCAATCACCCAGGTCTCCGAGCCCAGCGCCGCAATTCTGTGCTTCACCAGCTTCACGTCTTCCGCAGTGCGGACGAAGGAAACGGCAATCGCATCGACACCGCTCTTCAGCGCGAATTCCAGATCGATCTCATCCTTCTCCGTCAGGGAAGGCACACGGACCGCGACGCCGGGAAGATTGATTCCCTTGTTCTCGCCGAGCATGCCGCCGTTGATCACTTCGCAGACGACATCGGTATCCTGAACCTCGCGCACGCGCAGCTCAATCAGGCCATCGGAAAGCAGAATGCGGGAGCCCTGCTCTACGTTTTCCGCCAGCGTCTTGAAGGTGGTGCCGATGACATCGGCGGTTCCAAGAATGTCGCCCGGCGTGATGCGGAGCATCTGCCCAGTTCGTAACTGCACGGGGATCTTGTTCTTCAGCCGCCCGGTCCGGATCTTGGGGCCCTGCAGATCGGCCATAATGCAGATCCGCTTCCCCTCCTGCTCGGATACTTTACGGATCATCTCGATCAGTTCCAGCTTCTCCGCGTTGGCTCCGTGGGAGAAGTTCAGGCGCGCGACATCAAGACCCGCACGCACCAGCTCACGGAACATCGCTTCGCTATTCGAAGCTGGACCAAGTGTTGCAACTATCTTGGCTCTTCGTTGACCCTGACTCATGTTCAGGCTCGAATCGGCAAGGACAAAATTCATCAATCCCCCAAACCACTGCTTGTTTTCGCTTATTTCTTTTCTATTCTACTAGAGCGGGAAGCTTATGCCGTTGGCGGTCGATCAGGTGTCACCGCAATTTCATCTGCTCCGCCACCTGTGGGTAAGGCCGGAGTCGCGGGAAGCGGCGCAATCCGCGCGTTGAACTCGCCGCCAAACAGCACTGCGACCGAGGTGATATACAGCCACACGAGCGTCGCAACCGCCGCGCCCAGCGAGCCATAGACTACCGAATAATCAGCAAAACGAGTCACATACCAGCCGAATAGCAGCGTAGTAACAAACCACAGAACAGTGGAGAGCAGTGCCCCCGGAAGAACCCATTTCCAGCTATGCGGGTGCGGGGTACCAAAGTGGTAGATCACCGTAAGCACGCTGACGCAGGTGGCCATGGCAATCGTCCATCGCACCACCATCCAAAAAATCAGCACATAGCTTCGAAGCCCAAAGTTGGCATTGGCGATCATCCACAGCTCGATCTGGTGTCCGAAGATCACGACCAGCGTTGCGGACGCCATCGGCACCAGGCAGCTGGGAATCAGCAGAAGCGCCAGAATGTGCTGCTTCCAAAAATTCCACGCATTCCGCTTGATGCGGTAGGCGCGCCGAAAGCCCTCCATCAGCGAGAGCATTACGCCCATTCCGCCAAACATGCTGATGAAGACCGCGGTAAAGAGTACCTGAATCGACCGCTGGTGCTGATATTGCAGATAGGCTTGCGCCAGATCCATGACCTCGCGCGGCAGAATCTCATCCAGCGCCCCACGAACTTCACCGCGCAGCGAGTAGCTTCCGGGCGCCACGGCCAGCACAGCCGTCAACACCAGCAGCGCAGGAAAAACACCCAGAATCGCCGAATACGCAGCCGCCTTCGCCGTACCGAGGACGTCGTGTTCGAACGACTTGATTGTCGCTTCCCGCAACTGTCGTAAGATGCGCAGCATACATGGGAAGATTATCTGAATGCCGAGTGCTCAACCAGAGCCTCGCGACACCAGTAACCTGAACCGCAAACGCTTGCCCAGGGCAACCGGAGCGGAATAGCATCGTCTATCGAGAAAACCTATGTTTAAAAAGCCCTTCGCCGCCCTCATCTTCGCCCTCGCGATGCTCGCGTTTCTGAATCCAGAGCTTGTAGTGGCTGCTCCTAAAAAAGCAGACGCCAGGAAGACCACCGCTGTTTCACAGGGGGCGGCTGTTGCGCCTCCCAATGCGCAACTTGCGGATCCGAAGCTGAACCAGCGCGTCGAAAAGCTGCTGCAGCAGATGACGCTCGAAGAGAAGGTCGGGCAGCTTGTGCAGTACTCCGCCGGCGCAGCCACCGGCCCCGGAACCGGCCGCGGCGGTTACGAAGAGGGCATCGCCAGGGGACAGATTGGCTCGCTGCTTAACGCCGTTGGGGCGGACAAGACGAACGCCTATCAGCACATCGCCGTTGAAAAATCCCGTCTCCACATCCCCCTCATCTTCGGCTATGACGTCATCCACGGCCACCGCACAACCTTTCCTGTTCCCCTGGCGCTCGCTGCCAGCTTCGATCCCCATGCGGCCGAGATCGTAGCCCGCACCAGCGCGGTGGAAGCCCGCGCCGACGGTGTGCAGTGGGTCTTCTCCCCCATGGTCGATATCGCCCGCGATGCCCGCTGGGGACGAATCACAGAGAGCGCAGGCGAAGATCCTTACCTGGGCAGCGCCATTGCCCGCGCCTGGATTCGCGGCTATCAGCAGGGCGACCTGAGCAATCCGCAGTCTGTCGCAGCCTGCGTCAAGCATTTCGCGGCCTACGGTGCAGCCATCGCCGGGCGTGACTACAACGCGGTCGATATGTCCGAGGTCACTCTGCGGCAGGTCTACCTTGAGCCCTACCGCGCCGCGGTGGAGGCTGGCGCGGCCACGCTGATGAGCTCCTTCAACTCCATCAACGGTGTTCCCGCAACCGCCAATCCTTTCACGCTGACGCAGATTCTTCGCAAGGAGTGGAAGTTCGATGGCTTTGTGGTCAGCGACTGGGGAGCCGTCAGCGAGTTGCTGAATCATGACATCGCACCGAACGGCGCCGCTGCCGCGCAGAAGGCGCTCACCGCCGGGGTGGACATGGACATGGAAGGCGGCCTCTACGGGACGCACCTCGTCTCCTTGGTGCGCTCCGGCGAACTCAAGGAATCCGTCGTGGACGAGGCAGTGCGCCGCATCCTGCGCGTGAAGTTCGCCCTCGGCCTCTTTGAGCATCCTTACGCGGAAAAGAGTGCCCCCTACGTCGCCACTCCGGAGAAGCGGGAGATCACCCGCAAGATTGCTGAAGAGACGCTTGTCCTGCTGAAGAACGAACCGTTGCAGGGAACCGGCCGCTTGCTTCCTCTCAAGCCATCGGCACACGCAATCGCCCTCATCGGCCCCATGGCCGACGCCAAAGGCGAGATGCTCGGCTCCTGGGCAGGTTCCGGAAATCCTGACGATGCTATTACCCTGCGGCAGGCCCTCGAACAGCGCCTCGGCTCCGGCAAGGTGCTCTATGCCAAGGGAACCGAGTTGAAGAGCGAGAGCACGGAGGGATTTGAAGCCGCCATTGCCGCCGCAAAGCAGGCGGATCTGGTGCTGATGGCGCTCGGCGAAGAGGCAAACGATACCGGGGAGGCAGCCTCCCGCATGAACCTGGGATTGACCGGGAACCAGCAGCAGCTCCTCGAAGCCGTTGCCGCCACTGGCAAACCCATTGTCCTGGTGCTCTTCAACGGCCGTCCGCTCGCGCTGCCGTGGGCCGCAAAGAACATTCCCGCGATTCTTGAGGCGTGGTATCCCGGCATCGAGGCTGGCAATGCTGTCGCCAACGTTCTGCTGGGCGAAGTGAATCCCAGCGGCAAGTTGCCCGCCAGCTTCCCCTACAGCGTCGGGCAGGAGCCTCTCTCCTACTCGCAATTCCCCACCGGGCGGCCGATCGTGGACCCGGATGGAGTGGCCGACGTCTCGGATCGCGGAAAGTACGGCTCCCGCTACATCGACGGCCCGAACGATCCCATTTATCCCTTCGGATGGGGTCTCTCATACACCCAGTTCTCCTACTCCCCGCTCACCCTCAACAACGCGCAGGTGCCGCTCGCCGCGATCAACGCCGACCGCAAGCCTGCCAGCGGCCCCATCAAGGTAGGAGTCTTCGTCAAGAACACCGGCACCGTCCCTGGCACGGAAGTGGTGCAGCTCTATATCCACAACACCTCGGCCAGCCTTGAACAGCCGGTTCGCGAGCTGAAGGGCTTTGAGCGCGTCACCCTCGCTCCCGGTGAGCAGAAGCATGTCGAGTTCACGCTCGGCTTCGAGGAACTGGCCTTCTACAACGCCAACCTCGAACGCGTGGTTGAGCCGACCAAATATCGCATCGTCGTCGGAGGCAGCTCCAAAGCGATCGAACACACGGAAGTGGAGATCACGAAATAGGCAGACGGCGTCAACGGCGGCTTTACCCAGGGTGACGAGGCTTCAGATCCTTCGCTTCGCTCAGGATGACAAGTCTGGGGTTGCCATCCTGAACTCACTTGTCATCCTGAAAAACCTCTTGTCATCCTGAGCGAAGCGAAGGATCTCGAGACGGACGAAGCGAAGGATCCAGCAGCCAAGACCTAGCAGTTAGCCTTGCCAGCAGCCGTCGAACACGGAGCCGGCTGCCGGGAGGCATGGCGCAACGCCGGCTTCCACTTCGTAAGGAAGCTGCTCACGCTCGCCACATCCATCCGGCGCATCGCTTCAAACTCGCCATTTCGCTGGCTGTAGAGCAGCTTTCCGTTCCCATCCAGAATGGCCAGCGCGGGCACACCCTTCTCCAGCGGAATGCCGTACTGCTTCGCCACGTCAAGGTTGCGGTCGTAGCGGCCGATGTTCACATCCACCAGCACGTAGTTGGCGGCAAGAATCGCCGCATTCCCAGGGTCGTGCAGATACAGGTCCAGCACCATGCAGTCCCCGCACCAGTTCCCGCCAAAATCCAGCAGGACATTCTTGTGCTGGCGCGCCGCCACGGATAGCGCCTGCCGAATATCGGCCTTGGCATCTGCGGATTCGGAGTAGATCTGCGGAGCGGCAAGCGCAGGCAACGAACTCACCAGCACCAGCAGGCCAGCAATGGCGGAAGTGACCCGGGAAGCTGAGAACATCGGCATAATTCTCCCCACACAGCAAGGTCTATTCAGTGTTACACAGGCCGTTACCCGCAGTGAAGCAGGGCCACGACTCCCGAACATCTTCATTTCGATCCCGCCGATAACCCCAACAGCCGCGGCAAATGCGGCAGCGTCTTTTCCTGTCGAGGCTCTAGACTGGTCGAGGCTCTAGACTGGATTGCGCATGCTCTTCCGCCCGTCCATCTTCCTCGCGGCACTCTACACGCTGCTGCCGTTCCTGACGGCGGCGTTTTTCCCTCGAAGGCTCGCCGCCGCAGTCGACGCGCTCCCGGCAAGGGTGCGGCTGCTGAGCCCGGCCCTTTTGTGCCTGCCGTATCTGCTGGTAGCGTGTTCCTCCGGAGTCTTCCGCTGGCGATGGCTGGCCGTGTACGCGCTGCTGCCTGTGGCGGTGTCCGCACTGATGAGCGAGGCCAGGCGCGCCGATCCTGGGCAGCGGGGCAACTGGCGCGACTTTCTGGTTCTCGCTGCGCTTGGCCTGGCGGTCGATCTGCGCTGGTTCGAGACGGCATGGCCGGCCCATCTCACGGTCTTTAACAAGATCCTGCTGCTCGATGCCGGTGTGTATGGGTTTCTGCTGATCCGGCAGCTCGACGGCGTGGGATTTGATCTTCGCCTGCGCCTGCGCGACCTTGGCATAGGATTCCGCGAGTTCGCCCTCTACACACCCATCGCAATTGCCCTTGGACTTAGCATCGGCTTTCTCCACCTGCATGGGTCCTGGCCGTGGCTGCCAAAGATCGCAGGCGCATTTCTCTTCACATTCTTCTTTATCGCCGTTCCAGAGGAGCTGTTCTTTCGGGGATGGTTGCAAAACCTGCTCGAACGGCGCTTCGGGCGCTATCCCGCGCTGCTGGTCACGGCGGCTCTGTTTGGGCTGGCGCACTTCAACAAGCGGGCCTTGCACTTCAACTGGCGCTATGTGTTGCTGGCCACGATCGCAGGCATCTTCTACGGCCGTGCGTGGCGTCAGGAGCGCCGCGTGGGGGCCTCCGCCATCACCCATGCTTGCGTGGACACCGTATGGTCCTTCTGGCTTCGCTGATGGTAGCTGGGCGGGTGATAGGTTAAATATCCCAGCCCCACGCGCATATTGTGGTCCACCGGCCCTGGAACCGTGACCGAGATGCAGATGCCGCAGATGGCATGCGCCAGGGCGAGCGTGTACACGTTCCGGTACTCAAGGAAAAGCAGGCATGCGACGACGCCCCAGAAGAGGGTGACCGGCGTCAGCACCGGATTCGGAAGATGCGCCAGCGCGAAGAGGCCCGCAGCCGCAACCACCGCCGCCGCCCTTCTGCCGTGTAGCAGACGAAGCAACCGCAGCAGGAAGAAATCCAGCAGGAGAAGTTGTTGGAAAAATGCCCAGATCGCATAGGCCCAGTAGCGCTGAAGAAAGAGCGCAGGGTGGCCCGGAAGGTGCAGGGTGCCAAACCAGACAGCCAGCAAAACAGCGGTCGCCGCCAGCAGGAGGGCTACGCCAACCACCCACAAGGAACGCAGAGGACCATGGATCCGCAGCCCCATCTCGCTCCAGCCATCGAAAGAGATCGCGGTAGCCAACAGTACCCAGGCCAGTGCGAGCAACGATAACTGCGTTTGCAGGGGTCGCGGAGTCCAGATTGCGAGCAGGATCAGCCCATAGCCAATCGAGAGCTCCACCAGATCGCGCCATCTGCGTCCTGCAAAGGTCTGGCTCTCTGCCTGCCGGGGTAACAAATTCTCCGCCTGCGTCCAGTCCATGTCCGCCACCCCCGAAAAATCGAGGACTTCTCTCCCTTGGACGCCGCTCTTGCTGAATTCCGCTCTCTCGCGAGAAAAATCTTTCTGCTGCGAGACGGTTTTCTACCGCCTCGCGACCGCTGATACGCCAACGCGAGGCATGGAATGCAAGAAGGGACGAGTGACTTGGGTGCTCCCAGCATTCGCTTGACATGCAACCTATTGGTTGCCTATTATGACCCTTGCCATATGCCAGCCAGCATGGACAACGTCTTTCGGGCACTCGCCGATCCGGTCCGGAGAAGCCTCCTTGACCGGCTCTATGCGGAGAACGGGCAGACCCTGGGCCAGCTCTCGAAAGACCTCGCCATGACCCGGCAGGCGGTCACCAAGCATCTGGCCATCCTGCAAGCGGCGAATCTCGTCTCGACCGTATGGCACGGACGCGAAAAGCTGCACTACCTCAATCCCGTTCCGATACACGAGGTCTACGAGCGCTGGATTGGGAAATTTGAGCCCAGGCGCCTGCGCGCCCTGCATGCCCTCAAGACATCCCTGGAAGGAGATCAGCATGAGTAAAGCAACCTTCGTATACGTCGCCTACATTGCCACCACGCCGCAAAAGGTCTTTGACGCGCTCATCGATAGCGAAGCCACCCGCCAATACTGGTGGAATCACAGAAACGCCTCCGACTGGAAGACTGGATCGGAGTGGCAGCATCAGGATTACGACGATGCCACCAAGGTCGATATTGTGGGGAAGGTCGTCGAGAGCACCCCTCCGCAGCGCCTCGTGGTTACGTGGGCCAACCCCGGCGATGCCGGAGACCCGGAGAAGCACTCCCGCGTCACCTACCAGATTGAGCCCTACATGGACATCGTCCGCCTCACCGTCACGCATGAGGACCTCGAGCCCGGCTCGGAGATGCTGGACGGCATCAGCCGTGGATGGCCTGCCGTGCTCTCCAGCCTCAAGACCTTTCTGGAGACCGGTCAGCCCCTCTCCATCTCCACCAAACGAACGGAGCGGCCGCCACAGTAGGCGAAAACCACCTCTTCCCGGGGACTACTCCGGCGTCAGCAGAGCCACCCGTTGGTCGGTGATTTCCAAGGTGGCGCTGGAGGTTCCCAGCACCTCGCCATCGGCCTGCACCTCGATGGGCGAGGCATACCGGTATCCCGGCAGCGGCCGGAAGACGGCGCGCACAAAATCTCCGCTGATGACAGCCGCGTTTCCTCGCATGCCTGCCGGCGACCCTGCAGATTCGGTCGAGCGTAAAACCATGGCGTGGAAGGAAGCTCGTGCCAGTGCCGCGCGCGACGCCCCCGGCACCGCAAAGATGCGGATCGATCCGCGATCCAGGCCGCCGCCCGGCCGCCACCGGTTCAGTGCACCGACGCGAACACCAATGGCCTCGCAGCACGCGCGCACCTCTACCCGGCCATGCTCGTCGGTCGTCTCCATCTCGAAGGGCGCGATGCGGCCGCGAAGCAGCAGATCGATGCCCGCGACGTAATACGCAGCCGGTCCAATGGTGTGCTTGCCCCAGGCCGTTGAAGCTCCCAGCAGCGAGGCATGCATGCCCAGGCCAGCCGCAAACAGGAAGTACCAGCTTCGCGGCTCTTCGCCTTCGAAGCCGCAGGTAATCCTGCCAAGGGGCACACAGCGTTGCCGCGAACGCAGCAGCGCCTGCACTGCTTTTACCGCATCGAGCGGTATGCCCAGATTTTGCGCCAGGATATTGCCTGTTCCAAAGGGAACGATGCCGATGGGGATAGAGGTTCCCACGGCGCCCTGCACTGCATCGAAGATCGTGCCATCGCCGCCGCATACGATGACCGCGTCGAACTCCGCTCCGATGGCCTGCACCAGAGCACCCGCCCCATGTTCGTCAGGCGTCTCGCGAGTCACCACATGCACGCCCGCGTTGCGAAAGGCGTCCTGCACGCGCAGCAGATCGCGCTTGCGGTTGGCACGCTGTCCGATGAGCGGATTGATCAGCAGGAGAACTCGATGCATCATCTGCGGCAGAGGCCCGAACGAGCAGAATACAGCCTGCACCGCCGTTGCGACATGAATGACGGAACAAAGAGTTCCCTGTCGCTTACAAATTCGATACCGCCGCTATCCAAGGCCGAAACAAAGAAGCAGACTATCCGCAACCGTCACGGTGCCCAGGCTGGAGACGGACCACCGCAGACACACAGCCGCACCGCAGGGATGGAGCACTCCATGGTGGGGGTCAAACTTCCTGCGGACGCCGCGGCTGGCGTATGCGGGCATCCTTCAGAAAATCCCGCATGCGCCCGGCTTCGGCCCTTTGCTCACGCACAAGCCTGCGCTGGCGCATCTTATGATCCTCGCTCAGCAGAGTGGGAATCATCTGCTCATCCCTTGCCGCGCCAAGTTCCAGTTCGAGAACCCTGGCAAGAATAATCTGACCAAATCGTGCACTGACTTCAAGAGGTTCACGAGTCATACTCTCACTTCCGAAGCTGAAAACTCGAACAGCAGCGCCGATCATAGCGGCGTGCACCCTCTGCCGCCAGAGTACGAAATGCTAAAACCAGCCGATCTTTGGTCATCGCAATCCGCGGTCCCGACGTAACAAAAACGGCGGAGCCTGTGGGCTCCGCCGTGAGTTACTGCTTGTTTCCTGTGGATGCGATCGGTTATTCGGCAGCCAGTTCCTCGGCTTCGCCTTCCTGCCGCATCATCTCCAGTTCGCGCTCGGCTTCTTCGTGTGCGGCATTCACTTCCTGCTGCACCTTGGCAGCCGCCTCCTCGAGTTCCGGCGAGAGCTGGATGTTGCGGTAGTACTCCATGCCGGTTCCGGCAGGGATCAGACGGCCCACAATCACGTTCTCCTTCAGGCCGCGCAGATTGTCCACCGCGCCATTGATCGACGCTTCGGTAAGAACTCGCGTCGTCTCCTGGAACGATGCCGCGGAGATGAACGAGTCCGTCGAGAGCGAGGCCTTGGTGATGCCCAGCAGCAGCGGACGTCCGATCGCTGGACGGCCACCCTTGGCGATGACCCGTTCGTTCTCCTCGCGGAAGCGGAACTTGTCGATCTGCTGCTCCAGCAGGAAGCTGGTGTCGCCGACTTCTTCGATCTTCACCCAGCGAAGCATCTGCCGCACGATGGTCTCGATGTGCTTATCCGAGATCGTCACGCCCTGCAGACGGTAGACTTCCTGGATCTCGTTCACCAGGTAAGACTGCAGTTCCTTCTCACCGAGTACGGCAAGAATGTCGTGCGGATTGAGCGGTCCGTCCATCAGCGCCTCACCGGCGTGCAGGCGTTCTCCCTCCTGCACGTTGATGTGGATGCCGCGCGGCACGGAGTACTCCTTCTCCTCGCCGTTATCCGCGGTCACATAGATCTTGCGCTGTCCCTTGGACACATCGCCGAACTTCACCACACCATCGATCTCGCTGATGATGGCCGTCTCGCGCGGCTTGCGGGCTTCGAACAACTCCACAACGCGCGGCAGACCGCCGGTGATGTCCTTGGTGCGGGTGGTCTCGCGAGGAATCTTCGCGATGATGTCTCCAGGGAAGACTTCGTCGCCATCCTGCATCATCAGGTGGGCTCTGCTGGGCATCAGGTAACGCTTGCTGCCCTTTGCTCCCTTGATAACGATGGTTGGCTGGCGCTTCTCGTCGGCAGACTCCGCAACCACCAGCCGCGATAGACCGGTGACTTCGTCGACTTCCTCGTTCAGCGTGATGCCTTCCAGCAGATCCTTGAACTGGACCGTACCGCCAATCTCCGTGAGGATGGCGAAGGTGTAAGGATCCCACTCGACCAATGCCTGACCGATGGTGACCTTGGCTCCATCCTCAACCTTCAGCTTGGCGCCGTACACAACCTGGTAGCGTTCCTTTTCGCGGCCACGATCGTCAACCACGGCGATCGAACCGGAACGATTCATCGCAACCAGGTCTCCCGAACGCGAGCGGATCGAAACCATGTTGATGAACCGCACCGAGCCATTATTCTTGGCGTCGAGTCGCGACTGCTCCGAAACACGCGATGCCGTACCACCGATATGGAAGGTACGCATCGTGAGCTGCGTTCCAGGCTCGCCAATCGACTGTGCGGCGATAACACCGACAGCCTCGCCAAGCTCCACCAGCCTGCCCGATGCCAGGTTGCGGCCATAGCAGAGAATGCAGACGCCACGCTTGGATTCGCAGGTCAGCACCGAGCGGATCTTCACCCTCTCGATACCGGCTGCCTGAATCGCCGACGCCAGATCCTCGGTAATTTCCTGGTTCACCTCGCAGATGACCGAGCCTTCAAAGTCCTTCAGGCGCTCGAGTGAGACGCGGCCCACAATGCGGTCGCGCAGCGGCTCGATGATTTCGCCCGACTCGACGATCGGGGTCACGTAAATCCCCTCGACCGTACCGCAATCGTGCTCGCTGACGATCACGTCCTGCGCCACGTCCACTAGCCGGCGGGTCAGGTAGCCGGAATCGGCAGTCTTCAGAGCGGTATCCGCAAGGCCCTTACGCGCGCCGTGCGTCGAGATGAAGTACTCCAGAACCGTAAGACCTTCGCGGAAGTTCGCCTTGATCGGTGTCTCGATGATTTCGCCGGAAGGACGCGCCATCAGTCCGCGCATACCCGAAAGCTGGCGAATCTGCTGCTTCGATCCACGAGCGCCAGAGTCGGCCATGATGTAAATCGGGTTCATGGTGCCGGCCTTGTCGGCGTTCTTCATGTTGTTGAACATCTCATCGGCAACCTTTTCCGTTACCGCCGACCAGATCTGGATAACCTTGTTGTTGCGCTCGCCATTGGTGATCGCACCGTCAAGATATTGCCGCTGAATGCCGACCGCCTGCTTCTCGGCTTCGCGCACCACCGGTCCCTTCGAGTCCGGAATCACCATGTCGTCAAGGCCGACCGACAGGCCCGAACGCGTCGCGTACTGGAAGCCCAGTTCCTTGATGCGGTCCAGCATCTTCACCGTGATTTCCAGGCCAAGGTTCAGATAGCAGTAGTTCACCAGCTGACCAATGCCCTTCTTCTTCAGCAGGCCGTTTACATACGGCATGCCCTCCGGCAAAGCATCGTTCAGAATCGCGCGGCCCACCGTCGTCGAGATGTACTGCTTCTCATACGGAACCGGCTCGGTGTGCGTCAGGTCCTGATCGTCATAAGCGGTCGTCATGTCGAGCACGTTCCCCGTGTACCGCAGGCGAATCGGCGACAGCGTCTCCACTTCCTTCGCGTTCAGAGCCATCAACACTTCTTCCGTGTTGGCGAAGACTCGTCCCTCGCCCTTGCCGCCAACCTTGGCCTTGGTCAGATAGTAGAGACCGAGAACCATGTCCTGCGTCGGTACCGTAATCGGCTGACCCGATGCCGGAGACAGGATGTTGTGCGAGGCCAGCATCAGAACGCTGGCTTCCACCTGCGCCTCAGGCGACAGCGGAATGTGCACGGCCATCTGATCGCCGTCGAAGTCTGCGTTGAACGCGGTGCAGACCAGCGGGTGAATCTTGATTGCCTTGCCTTCCACCAGCACCGGCTCAAACGCCTGGATGCCAAGACGGTGCAGCGTTGGCGCGCGGTTCAGCAGCACCGGGTGATCCTTGATGACCTCTTCCAGGATGTCCCACACAATGGGCTCCTGAAGCTCGACCATCTCCTTGGCCTGCTTGATGGTAGTGCAATGCCCTGTCTGCTCCAGCCGGTGATAGATAAACGGCTTGAAGAGTTCGAGCGCCATCTTCTTCGGCAGACCGCACTGGTGCAGCTTCAGCTCCGGACCAACCACGATCACCGAACGGCCCGAATAGTCCACGCGCTTGCCCAGCAGGTTCTGACGGAAGCGGCCCTGCTTGCCCTTGAGCGTATCCGACAGCGACTTGAGCGGACGATTGTTCGCACCGCGCAGCACGCGGCCACGACGGCCGTTGTCGAACAGTGCGTCTACGGCCTCCTGCAGCATGCGCTTTTCGTTGCGCACAATCACCTCGGGCGCATGCAGATCCATGAGCTTCTTGAGGCGGTTGTTGCGGTTGATCACGCGACGGTAGAGATCGTTCAGATCCGACGTGGCGAAGCGTCCGCCATCGAGCGGCACCAGGGGGCGCAGCTCCGGCGGAATCACCGGGATTACGTCGAGAATCATCCACTGCGGCTTGTTGCCGGACTTGCGGAACGCCTCAACCACTTTCAGGCGCTTGGCATACTTCAGCCGCTTCTGCAGCGACGATTCCTGCTTCATCTTCTCGCGCAGCTCGATCGACAACTCGTCGATGCTCACCCGCTTGAGCAGTTCCTTGATCGCCTCCGCACCCATCATGCCCTTGAAGCCGGTGGGGCGGTACTGCTGGTCGAGCTCGCGGAAGCGCGCCTCGTCCTTGATGATCTCGCGTTCCTTCACCGGCGCGTCACCCGGATCGACCACCACGTAGCTCTCGAAATAGAGCACGCTCTCCAGATCACGCAGAGAGATATCGAGCAGATGGCCAATACGCGATGGCAGGCCCTTGAAGAACCAGACGTGCGAGCAGGGCGAAGCCAGCTCGATGTGGCCCAGGCGTTCGCGGCGAACCTTGGACAGCGTAACTTCCACGCCGCACTTGTCGCAGATCACGCCGCGGTGCTTCATCCGCTTGTACTTGCCGCAAAGGCATTCCCAGTCGGTGACTGGGCCAAAGATGCGGGCGCAGAAGAGTCCATCGCGCTCCGGCTTGAAGGTTCGGTAGTTGATTGTCTCGGGCTTCGTGACTTCGCCGTGAGACCAGCTGCGGATCTTTTCTGGCGAAGCAAGACTGATGCGAATTGCGTCGAAGTCCGTGATCGGGCTGGTGAGTTCAAATGGGCTGGAACGGTACAAGACGACCCTCCTTGGCACCTTGCTCCGCTTGGGCTCTTCCCAGCGGAGTTGTGGCCTGCTGCGTTCCCGGGGAAATGTTTTTAGGCTCCTGTCCTTCCCGGGAGAGCCGTTTGGCTCTTATGGGACAGGTCCCTGTCTTCCTCAATCTGGGCGGTACATCCGCCGGAGCCGCGATCCACGCAGCTCCGGCCTCGATTTAATCGGCTGCCGCTACGGCAGGCACCGCCTGCTTCTTCGTATCCGCCTGCTTGATCAGTTCCACATCCAGGCAGAGCGACTGCAGCTCGCGAATCAATACGTTGAACGACTCCGGCACACCCGGCTCGATCGCTGCCTCACCCTTGACGATGGCCTCGTAAATCTTGGTGCGGCCATACACGTCATCGGACTTGGCTGTCAGCAGCTCCTGCAGGATGTAAGCAGCGCCATAAGCTTCGAGCGCCCACACTTCCATCTCGCCAAAACGCTGGCCACCGAACTGCGCCTTGCCGCCCAGCGGCTGCTGGGTAATCAGCGAGTACGGTCCAATCGAACGAGCGTGAATCTTGTCATCGACCAGGTGCGAGAGCTTCAGCATGTAGATGTAGCCCACCGTCCCCGGTTCTTCAAACGGTTCGCCGGTCATGCCGTCGAACAGATTCGTCTTGCCCGAGCTGGGCAGCTCCGCCGCAGCCAGCAGAGCCTTGATTTCGCTCTCCTGCGCTCCGTCGAACACCGCCGTTCCAAACCAGATGCCGCGCTTCATGCCGGCAGCTACGCGCAACAGCATCTCGTCATTCAGCTCCAGCAGCTGATGCAGGGTTGCCGTGTTCGCAAAGCGCTCCGTGATGTAAGCACGAATCTCGTTGGCCTCGCGGTTCTGCTCCACAAGCTCGGCCACCTTCTGGCCCAGTTGATGCGCAGCCCAGCCCAGATGCGTTTCGAGAACCTGTCCCACGTTCATACGCGAAGGAACGCCCAGCGGATTGAGCACAATTTCCACCGGTGTGCCATCGGGCAGATACGGCATATCCTCCTCGGGAAGAATGCGCGCGATGACGCCCTTGTTCCCGTGGCGGCCGGCCATCTTATCGCCAACCGACAGCTTGCGCTTCATGGCGATGTACACCTTCACCAGCTTGATGACGCCCGGTGCCAGCTCATCGCCCTTCTGCAGCTTGCCGATCTTTTCGTTGGTGATCTTGCGCAGCACATCGATCTGGCGAGAGGTCATCTCCTCGATCTCGTCGATCTGCTCGTTCACCCGCGGATCCTTGTCGGCATAGCGAATGCGCTTCAGGTTCTTGGTCGAGATGCGCTCGATCGTGTCACGATCCAACACCGCGTCCTTCACAATCAGGCGCTTGTTGGTGCGCTCGTCGTGCAGATCGGCAAGCACCACCTTGTTGCCAAGGATCGCTTCCAACCGCTTCAGCCGCTCGTCGGTGAGAATACGAATCTCATCGGCAAGGTTCTTCTCCAGCTTGGCTACCTGCTCGCCCTCGATCAGCTTGGCGCGCTCGTCCTTCTCCTGCCCCTTGCGGGAGAAGATGCGGACGTCCACCACCGTACCTTCAATACCCGGAGGGCACGTCAGCGAGGCATCGCGAACATCCCCGGCCTTTTCTCCGAAGATCGCGCGCAACAGCTTCTCTTCCGGCGTCAACTGGGTTTCGCCCTTCGGCGTCACCTTGCCCACCAGGATGTCGTTGTGCTTGATCTTGGCTCCGATGCGGATGACGCCGCTCTCGTCCAGATCGCGCAAAGCCGACTCGGAAACGTTGGGAATGTCGCGCGTGATCTCTTCCGGCCCCAGCTTGGTATCGCGAGCTTCGATCTCGAACTCTTCGATGTGCACCGAGGTGTAGTAATCCTCGCGCACCAGCTTCTCCGAGATCAGGATCGCGTCCTCGAAGTTATAGCCGCGCCATGGCATGAAGGCCACCAGGACATTTCGTCCCAGCGCCAGCTCACCCTGCTCCGTGCAAGGGCCATCGGCAATCACCTGTCCCGTCACCACCCGGTCGCCATGACGCACAATCGGCTTCTGGTTGATGCACGTATTCTGGTTCGACCGCTTGAACTTGGTCAGCTGATAAATGTCCGAACCGACCTCGCGCGAAAGCTGCGTGGGATGATGTTCCCCTTCCACGCGGATGATGATGCGCTCGGAATCAACCGAGTCCACCACACCGTTGCGGCGGGCCAGAATCACAGCGCCGGAATCGCGCGCCGTCACACCTTCCATCCCCGTACCTACCAGCGGAGCCTCCGCAACCAGCAGCGGCACCGACTGGCGCTGCATGTTCGCGCCCATCAATGCACGGTTGGCATCGTCATGCTCCAGGAAAGGCACTAGCGATGCCGCGACGGAGACCACCTGCTTTGGACTCACGTCGATGTAGTCGACCTCCGCGCGATTCACCAGCACAAAGTTTTCTGCACGGCGGGCATTCACCAGTTCTTCGGTAAAGTTGCCCTCCTCATCCAGTGCGATGTTAGCCTGCGCGATGGTGTGACGATCCTCTTCCCACGCCGAGAGATAGAACGAGAAGGGCTCGAAGTCGATCGTCCGCTTCTTGTCCTTCTGCAACTGCACGTTCAGCTTCAACGCCTCGGCCTTCTCCAGATGGTCGCCTACGCGCAGTCCGCTTTCGCCTGCGTTGGTCACCTGAACGTAGTCCAGAATGCGTCCATCCCTGACCTTGCGATAGGGAGACTCGATGAATCCGTATTCGTTGATCCGGGCAAAGCACGAAAGCGAGCTGATCAGGCCGATGTTCGGGCCTTCGGGCGTCTCGATCGGGCAGATGCGTCCGTAGTGCGTCGGGTGAACGTCGCGCACCTCAAAGCCCGCGCGCTCGCGGCTCAGGCCGCCCGGCCCAAGTGCGGAGAGGCGCCGCTTGTGCGTAATCTCCGACAACGGATTGGTCTGATCCATGAACTGCGACAACTGCGAAGATCCGAAGAATTCGCGGATCGCCGCCATCACCGGCTTGGCGTTGATCAGGTCGTGCGGCATCGCCGTCGACATCTCCTGATACACGCTCATCTTCTCCTTGATCGCACGCTCCATGCGCACCAGGCCAATGCGGAACTGGTTCTCCATGAGCTCGCCCACCGCGCGCACGCGGCGGTTGCCAAGGTGATCGATGTCGTCCACCATGCCGATGTTCTTGCGCAGCTTGAGCAGGTAGCGGATTGTCGAGTAGAAATCCTCCGGCGTCAGCGTGCGACGATCCAGCGGAGTCTCTTCCTGATTCTCGTACAGCTTGATGTTGAACTTCAGACGGCCCACGCGGGAGAAGTCGTACTTGCGCGGGTCAAAGAACATGCCCTCGAACAGCGCAGTCGCCGTATCCAGCGTCGGCGGATCGCCCGGACGCAGCTTGCGGTAGATCTCGATCAGCGCCTCTTCCGGCTTGCGGACCGAGTCGCGGCGCAGCGTGTTGCTGATGATGTTGCCTACGTCGTCGCGCTCGGGGAAGAACACCTCGATAGCGGTTACGCCGCTCTCGGTGATCTTGTGCAGACGCTCCGCGTTCAGCTCCACGTTAGCCTCAACCAGCACCTCGCCCGTCGTCTGGTCCACAACATCGGCGGCAGTCATCGCGCCGTCCAGCTCGGCTTCTTCCACTTCCAGCTGAGTGATCTTGGCCGCGTGCAATGCCTTCAGAATGGAAGGCGTCACCTTGCGTCCGGAGTGGGCGATCTCCTCACCCTTCACCATCACAGCGTGTGCGGGCTTTGCTCCCAGCAGGTGCGTCGGCTTGGCCGTCTCGCTGATCGTCCAGTGCAGTTTGCCATCGGCAACGGCAATCGTATCGACGGTGTAAAAGGTCTTGAGAATCTCCTCGTCGGAACGCAGGCCGAGCGCCCGCAGAAAGATCGTCCCCAGGAACTTGCGCTTGCGATCGATGCGCACATACAGCGTGTTCTTCTGGTCGTATTCAAACTCCACCCATGACCCGCGATAAGGAATAATCTTGCCGAGGAAATAGGTGCGGTTGTTCGCCGTCTCAAAGAACACACCGGGCGAGCGATGCAACTGCGATACGATCACGCGCTCCGTGCCGTTGACGATGAAGGTGCCATTCTGCGTCATCAGCGGAATATCGCCGAAGAATACTTCCTGCTCCTTGATGTCGCGGATCGACTTGTTCCCCGTCTCCGGATCCTTGTCGTAAATCGTCAGGCGCACCGTGACCTTCAGCGGCGCTGAATACGTCATGCCCCGCTCTTCGCACTCCGCCTGGTCATACTTCAACTGCAGGCCAACAGGATCGCCGCACTTGTTGCAGAAGTCAGGCGTGTTCTTGTTGTAGGTTCCGCACTTCTGGCACAGCACATCGCCGGAGTGAAACGGATCGGTAATCACCATCGCTCCGCAATTCACGCAGGCAGTGCGTAGGTGATGCAGCCCCTTCAAGTGGCCGCATTTGCACTCCCAGTTGCCGATCGAGTAATCCACAAAATCAAGCTGCGAGATGTTGCGGAAATCGGCGATCGGAAAAACCGAGGTAAAGACAGACTGCAAACCGTTGTCTTCGCGCTCCGAAGGCAGCTTGTCCATCTGCAAAAATCGTTCGTAGGAGCGGCGCTGAACTTCAATCAGGTTAGGGATCTGTATCGATGTTGGAATCTTGGAAAAATCAAGACGGCTACGAATGGCGCGGTGCTCGTTCGGCATGCTTCACTCCTGAAACTCGTGTCCCCGAGGCTCCGGCACTGTACACCGGAGAAAGACCTGCCGTCCGAGTCAAAGCGGCAAATCTGGTAGAGCACTTCGCTCACATGTTCGATCCGCCTCGTTCGGACCGTACACGGCGTTCTGCTGAAAATCAGGCAAATTACAAAAACTACGGCTGGACCGAAAGTCCGGACAACCTGCAATGTGCGGTCCGACGTCAGACCGAATAGGATTTCCACGCGTGTCCCATGTATTATCCGGACACGCAAGCTACTTAGGCGGGCAACAACGGCATCACAAGCTAAGACCGCAGCAGGAATCCATGCGGATAGGGGAAGAAACTCGGACGAAAACGCCAAAACGCTCGCAGAGACAGGAAGCCCCTCGAGCGTCACAACCGAATTGTGCACTTGGCAAAAACAGAATGTCCGATTCCCGCCGGTTCCAAACTAGCGTGTGTGTCGCCTCACAGCAGATTGTTCAGCACCCCTGCAAATCCGCCGCCCGCTTTGCAGAGATGTCGGCAACAATAGGCCGAGAACACTTGCGCAATCCAACCCGTTAGACTCCGCGATCCGCACACCCATTCCCCGCCAGGCGTGAAAATTACGGAACCATTTCGCGTCTTTCTGGTTCAAGAAATTTAGATCAAAAAACTTACAGTCCAAGACAAGACGCACCATGACAAGCATAGCGCGTCTTGCTTTGGCATGCAACTTGCCTACTTGACTTCGATGGTCGCGACACCTTCGAATTTCTTCTTGATCGTCTCGGCCTCTTCCTTGGACGCGTTCTCCTTCAAGGGCTTCGGAGCACCGTCCACCAGGTCCTTCGCTTCCTTCAGGCCAAGGGCGGTCACTTCCCGTACCGCCTTGATGGTGTTGATCTTATTCGCACCCTGATCCTTCAGGATCACGGTAAACTCAGTCTGCTCTTCCACCGGAGCCGCTGCTGCCGCTCCGCCGCCAGCCACCATGACCGGCGCTGCTGCCGCTGCCGACACACCGAGACGCTCTTCGAGCTTCTTCACAAGGGCAGCCGCATCCAGCAGGCTAAGCCCAACGATCTGATCTTCCAACTGCTGTAGATCCGCCATTATTCTCTCCACTTGAATCAAATCTAAATTTTTCTACTGCTGCCGACTCACCCAGGAGCGAGCCGGTTGCCGCGGTGGCCAAGGTTTCCGATGTGTCCAGACCCGACACCCCTTGCCGATTGCAGCGAAACCCATCTATCAAACCCAGGACGGAGGCTTGCAAGCCCGTCCCAATACAAAATCCCTAGGAAGCCGCCGGCTCTCCCGCAAATTTGCCCTTCTCGACGCCCTGATTGATCACCACTGCAAGGTCGCGGCCCGTGGCATTGATCACGGTAGCCAGACGCTGCGCCGGCGAGTTCAACAGGAAGAGCAGCTTGGCATAGATCTCTTCCTTGCCTGGCATCGTGGCCAGCTCGGCGATCTGCGCGACCGAGAGCACCTTGCCATCGATAATGCCCAGCTTGAAGGTGAATTCAGCGTTGTCCTTGACCCACGCCGAGAGAGCCTTCGCCAGCGCTACCGGGTCACCGCTGGTATAGGCCACAGAGGAAACGCCCTTCAACCCCTGCAGAGCCGCCTCTACACCGGTGCCCTGCGAAGCGCGAGCGGCCAGCTTGTTCTTCAATACGCGATAGCGGCCACCGGCATCCCGAACGGCCTTACGCAGCTGGAAATCCTGAGATACGGTCAGTTTTGCGAAGGTGCCGACGATTGCCGTCGTAGAGCCCTGCAGCTCCTTCGACAGCTTGTCGATCTGCTCCGCCTTCTTTGCTTTGGTTAATGCCATTGTTCTCGAATCCTTGCTGGCCGTCGTACGCAGCCCCTGGTCACTTTGCCAGAAAGCCCACCGCACCCGGCCGGAAACCTGATCTTAAAAATCTGAACCGGAAAGCCCAGCCTAAGCCTTGGCTGCCGTATCCGCGACTGCGCCATCGAGCATGATGCCGGGGCCCATCGTCGAGCTCAGCGTAATGCCCTTGATATATTTACCCTTCGCTGCCGAGGGCTTGGCGCGGACCACACTCGAAATGACCGTCGTCGCGTTGTCGATCAGCTTCTCGGGCGAAAAAGAGATCTTGCCCACCGGCACGTGCACCAGCGCGGTCTTATCGGTACGGAACTCAACCTTACCGGCCTTGATTTCCTTGATCGCCGAAGCTACGTCGTTGGTCACCGTTCCGGTCTTCGGATTCGGCATCAGGCCACGCGGTCCGAGTACTTTGCCCAGACGTCCAACCGACTTCATCATGTCCGGCGTCGCGATCAGCGCATCGAAATCCGTCCAGCCCTCTTTTTGAATCTTCTCGACCAGATCTTCTCCGCCAACGATGTCGGCGCCAGCCGCTTCGGCATCCTTCAGGCGATCGCCGGAAGCGATGACAGCAACCTTCTTGGTCTTGCCCAGGCCGTGCGGCAGAACCACCGTGCCGCGAACCATCTGGTCCGCATGGCGCGGGTCTACGCCGAGGCGAAGCGTAAGATCGACCGTCTCGTCGAACTTCGCATACTTGATCTTCTGCAGGAGGGAAACCGCTTCGGGAAGCGGGTAGGGCCGCGCCTCGACCTGCGCGCGCGCCTTCTCGATATTCTTGCTTGCTTTCTTTGCCATGGTTCCTCGTCTCCCACCGCACGGCACACTCCCTGCCGAACCGTGGTGCTGGCTGAATCCGGATCGTCCGGTTCGCCTGGTGACGGCCTGCGGTCGAAACCACAGGCACAGCCTAGTATTATGCGGTAAAGCTGGCGCAATTGCAACCGGGAGACCCGATCTCTTACGCCGATACTTTGCCGAAGCACGGGTCTACGCCGTGACTTCAATCCCCATCGAACGCGCCGTACCCTTGATGCTCTTGATTGCCGTCTCAACCGAGGCAGCATTCAGATCCGGCATCTTCTGCGTCGCAATTTCGCGCACCTGGGCTTCCGTCACCTTGCCCACCTTGTCCTTGTTCGGCGTGCCGGAACCCTTGGCCAGCCCGGCAGCCTTCTTCAGCAACACTGCCGCTGGAGGCGTCTTGGTGACAAAGGTGAACGTGCGATCGGTGTAGACGGTGATGACCACCGGAATCGTCAGGCCTTCCATCTCCTTGTTCTGCGTGCGCGCGTTGAACTGCTTGCAGAACTCCATGATGTTGACCTGCGCCTGGCCGAGTGCGGGACCGACTGGCGGCGCGGGTGTTGCCTTGCCTGCCATGATCTGCAACTTGACGTATGTTTGAACTTTCTTCGGAGCCATCTCGTGAAAACCTTCCTCAGCTTTAAGCTTCCGGCTGCCAACCCCCAGCTTCCTGCCGCCTGCATCGTCCGCGCCGGATCCGACCCACGTCCGCGAACACAACAAAACGCCAGGAACTACGCGTCAATAGCCGTTCAACAACCTTTTCTATCTTGAGCCGTTCAACAACCTTTTCTATCTTGAGCCGTTAAACAACTTTTTCTACCTTGCCAAACTCAAGCTCGACCGGTGTGGAGCGACCAAAAATCGTAACCATCACCTTGACCGTCTCGCGATCCTCATTCACTTCATCCACGATCCCGTTGAAGTTCGCAAAGGGACCCTCGGTGATGCGCACCGATTCGTTCTTCTCGAACTTGATCTTGAGCCGCGGCTTTTCCTTCGACGTATCCGTGCGGAAGAGAATCGAGCTGACCTCTTCCTCACTCAGCGCTACCGGCTTGTCTCCTGTTCCCAGAAAACCCGTTACCCGCGGCGTGTTCTTGACGATGTGCCACAGGTCGTTGTCGAGATCCATCTCAACCAGCACATATCCGGGGAGGAAGACCCGCTCCACCGTGCGCTTCTTGCCGTTGATGACTTCCGTCACCGATTCCAGCGGGATCATCACCCGGCCGATCTTATTCTGCAGGCCGAACGCCTGCACGCGGCCCTCGAGAGACTCGCGCACCTTGCGCTCAAACCCCGAGTAGGCGTGGATGATGTACCACTTGAAATTCTCGTTCGCGGGTGGTCCCAACTGTTCCGGACCGGCCGCTTTGCCTACTGTGCCTTCAGTTTCTTCCGCCATCCATTCCTCTTTCGCAACGCCCGCCGCACTCCCGTTACCGGTATACCCGGACCAGCAGTTCCGCAGAGCTATCCATCAGCCTGCATCGACTGCCTGTTCCATGGTCGGAGCGGATCGCCCTACTGGGCGCCACCCAACGAGCGCAACACAGCCTGCACCGTGCGGCCAAGCACTTGGTCGACCACATAGAAATAAGCCGCGAACGCGAAGACCGTCACGATCACCACTGTCGTCGTGGCCCGCACCTCTGCCTTCGCTGGCGTCACTACCTTGCGCATCTCGCCGCGCACATCTTTCAGAAAATCGACGGTTCTGGCGTACAGGCCGGTGAGCTGATTCTGTTTCCCGCCTTCCGGTACCGCGATTTCCTTCGCCATTTTCTTCCCTTTTTCTAAAACGGGCATCGTAGCCCTCTCCCGCGGCCACTGTTCCACACAGCTTCCGCTACCCTTGCGTCTTGCGCTCGGCAGAATTTCTCAATACTGGCAGGGGCGCTCGGATTCGAACCGAGGAGTCCGGTTTTGGAGACCGGCAGTTTAGCCGCTGAGCTTACGCCCCTGTGTCGGGATAGGCGACAAGTGTAGCAGAGATCCGGCCACGGGTTCCGTTGGCCTCTGCTCCCCGATCCCTACGTCCGCTTACTTCGTTTCCTTGTGGTCGGTGTGCTTGCGGCAGCGGTTGCAGAACTTCGAGAACTCCAGGCGGCCAGTGGTCGTCTTTTTATTCTTCGTCGTCGAGTAGTTCCGCTCCTTGCATACCCCACACTGCAATGTCACAATTTCGCGCATCTCTGATTATCCTAACTGATCCGGAGAGCTCTTGGCCTTCCTTCGGATCGCTCCGGGCGCCTTCCAGCACCCGGAGACGTACCTGAAATATTTCCGTTTACTTAATAATCTCGGCGATGGTACCGGCGCCGACCGTGCGTCCGCCTTCGCGGATAGCAAAGCGCAGACCCTTCTCCATGGCCACCGGGGTATGCAGCTCAATCTCCAGCTGCACATTGTCGCCCGGCATCACCATCTCCGTGCCTTCCGGAAGCTTCGCCGTGCCCGTCACATCCGTCGTGCGGAAGTAGAACTGAGGACGATAGCCATTGAAGAATGGAGTATGACGTCCACCCTCTTCTTTCGACAGCACGTACACTTCGCCCTTGAACTTGGTGTGCGGCGTAATCGAACCCGGCTTGGCCAGAACCATGCCGCGCTCCACGTCTTCCTTCGCAATACCGCGCAGTAGAAGTCCCGCGTTGTCGCCCGCCATGCCCTCGTCCAGCTGCTTCTTGAACATCTCGACGCCCGTCACTACCGTCTTGCGCGTCTCGCGGAAGCCCACAATCTCCGCTTCCTCGCCCACCTTCACCTTGCCACGCTCGATGCGGCCCGTCACCACCGTGCCACGACCCGAGATCGAGAAAATATCCTCAATCGGCATCAGGAACGGCTGATCCACCGCACGCGCCGGCAGCGGCACATTCTTGTCCACCGCCTCCATCAACTCATCGACCGAGGCTTCCCACTTCGCTTCCCCGTTCAACGCGCCCAGCGCCGAACCGCGGATCACCGGCAGATCGTCGCCCGGGAAGTTGTACTTCGACAACAGCTCGCGGACCTCCATCTCCACCAGGTCAATCAGCTCCGGATCGTCCACCGCGTCGCACTTGTTCAGGAACACGCAGATGTACGGAACACCCACCTGGCGCGCCAGAAGCACATGCTCCTTGGTCTGCGGCATCGGTCCATCCGTCGCCGCTACCACCAGAATCGCGCCATCCATCTGCGCTGCTCCGGTGATCATGTTCTTGATGTAATCCGCGTGACCCGGGCAGTCCACGTGCGCATAATGACGATTCGCCGTCTCATACTCCACGTGCGCCGTCGCAATCGTGATGCCCCGCTCCCGCTCTTCCGGCGCGTTGTCAATCGAATCAAACGAACGGAACGAATTCTTCGGGTTGTGCTTCGACAACACCTTCGTGATCGCCGCCGTCAACGTCGTCTTCCCGTGATCAATGTGTCCGATCGTTCCCACATTCACATGCGGCTTCGACCGGTCAAACTTCTCCTTCGCCATCTCGTTCGCTCTCCTGGTTTACTCGGGCGGAAAAGCGCCTATACGCCGCTCCCGCTCCGTAATTCCTGCCCACTTTTCATCGAGCGCCTCATACGCGGCGCCATGCTTCGAACAAAACTCAAGAAACGCTGCAGCCGAAACCCAGTAATCGAATGTAAAAAACCGATTCTGAGCCATGACGCTTCGAGCCAACTCTACCCGCAAAAACCCTTTTTCCCGGCGAAACAGGCGAGCCCAGTCTCCATCGGCTCCATAGACGGCCACAAACTCCGCCTCCCAACCCGCCTTCACTTCAAACTCCCACACCACTACGTAGACACCGTTTTCGGCCTCCGCAGTGGCTGCCCGATCAGTAATAGGCATACACCTTCAAATACTTCGCGCGATGCTCCAGGGCCACTCGCTCCACCAACGCCAGGTAACGCTCCCGCACCTGCCCGCGATCCGAATCCACCAGAGCGCCATAGAGCGCCGCTGTGTTCGGCCCCAGCAGGCCGCGCGACAGGATTCCCTCAAAGTCGCGAACCCGCAATCCCGCGGATTGCACCCGCTTCAAAAAACGCGCCACGCTGCTCGCCGCAAAAGTAGACTCCAGCACCGCGTTCATTTCCGACACACGCTGCTGATCCTGTACCGGAATCACCGCCTGCTCAAACATCTCCCACTCCTGCGTAGAACTCGCGCCAGCTTTCCCAGCGCGATCTCTTGACTTTCTCGTGACTCTTACGACTCTTTAAGACCTGCGAGCTAAAATCTGCAACCCTGAAACCTGGAGCGGGAGACGGGAATCGAACCCGCGACCAACAGCTTGGAAGGCTGTGACTCTACCACTGAGTTACTCCCGCCGAAACACCGGAGCCAGACACGCAGCAATGCAGCCGGAACGCGCCTACTACCCGCCTTCCTGCTGCCTACCTCTCTGACCCACTCCAAAATTCTGGAGCTGATGACCGGGATTGAACCGGTGACCTCTCCCTTACCAAGGGAGTGCTCTACCGACTGAGCTACATCAGCCCTCTCAAAAAACCACCCGCCAACGTCGCGGATGCCCTTCGCTATCCTATCGCGTATCCGCCCCGTCGCGCGAACCAGCGGCAAGCAGGATGCGCAGCGCGAAACCACCCAGCACCACCATCACAACCCACCGGACCTGCCCCGGGTCTATCGTCTCCCAAGCCAGCAGCCCCAGCCCGGCAAGCAAAAGAACCGCGATTCCTTTACGCCGTCCATCCGCCAGAAAACTCATCGGCGGAACCTGCAAAACTTATGGTGCACAGGGGAGGATTCGAACCTCCGTAGCTCGCAAGGAGCGGCAGATTTACAGTCTGCTGCCATTAACCGCTCGGCCACCTGTGCACATTCCCTTCAAACCAAGCCCTTCGGCAAACTTGACCGGAGGCCGAAGCCAGCCAACCGCCTCCGCACACCAGCACTCCCATGGGGTCTCAAACGGAGACTCCGGATTCCCTCGAAAAACACTTCGGGAGACAGGAGAACAGGATGGGATGACTGCGGCGGGTAAAAACCGGCGGCCGAAGCCAGCCAGCATCAAAAATTCCCCTGCTGCCGACCGCCCACGCCGGTATAAATCTGGAGCTGGCGAAGGGACTTGAACCCCCGACCGTCTGATTACAAATCAGATGCTCTACCAGCTGAGCTACGCCAGCCCGAACAGCCAATAAACCAGTTGTTGCGAAGACACACGGGTGCGTCGCCGAAATGACTGGTATGAATCGAAAGATTATCACAGCGGAAGGCTCTCCGCAATTCGCCCAGGGGAATCTTTCCGCCCGCACGCAGAGCCCTCCGCAGTCCCTGCCGCTCCCCTGCCCAACCACGCCAAGGGTTTATACCCTGGCGAATGATATCCTTTCCCTCGTTCAGCATCTGCGGGATTTTTGCCGCGTCTGCCACGAACACACCGAATGCACAAGCGTACCAGGACCACGCTCTTCGTCGTACTTCTCATGCTGGCCATCCTGGCAGCGGGCATCTACCTGCGAAAGAAGGCTCCGCCGGAGGCTGCCCGCCTGCTCCCGGAGTCGGATGGCATCGTCTACCTGAACCTGCGGCCGCTCCGCGCCGCCACTCACTTTGACCAACACCCCGTCGCTCACGATCCCGAGTATCAGCGCTTCATCGATGCCACCGGTTTCGTCTTTGAGCGAGATCTTGACGAGGCGGCCTTCGCCCTCCACGAGATGCCCAATCCCAACGGCCCCAACGGCCTCGTCGCCTTCTCCGAGGTCTTCGTTGGCCGCTTCGATGGCAAGAAGCTGGCGAAGTACTTCGAGAGCCAGGCCAGCTCCCGGGAAACCTATTACGGCCACGACGTCTTCGACATTCCCAACGAAGGCCGCACGGTGCGCGTCACGCAGCTTGGCTATGACATGGTGGCCGTCTCCAATGCTCCCACTGCCGAGCAGATCCACTCCATATGCGATCGCTATCGCGCCGCCGCGCTTCCCTTTGCCGGATCCACCCTGCTCTCGCAACACTACGGCGAAATTCCGCTGCTTTCGCTGGCCTGGGGCATCGGCAAGATTGGTCTTCCCCTCGGCGAAAATGGCAACCTCAAAATCTACGGCATGCAGGTTCCGCTGCCGGAGGACACAACGTTTATCGCATCCCTGCGCTGGACCGGCGCTCTCCGCCTCCGCGTCGAGGAGATTGCGCCCACCGACCTTGCCGCCTCCTCTACCGCTGAGAGCCTGGAGAACACGCTCGGCCTGATGCGCACGGTCGAAAATAACCTTCCCGAAAACAGCGGTAATCCGGAGATCCGCAGCCTGCTCGATTCGATGAAGGTGGTTCACCATCGCAATCGCACTGTGGTGACCGCCACGCTTCCCGACAGCCTGATGCAGCAGCTGGTTGCCGCCCCGGAGAATATGGCCCCGGACACCTCTACAGCTCCCGCAACCGACAGTCAGGACGGGAAAAAGTAGGCGCGCAAGAAGTAAATTTGTAGCCCGGGAGACTCTTCGCCATCCAACCAGCAAGGATGTGGAGCGCGGCAGGAGTCTCGCCCGGCTCCCAGATACAGCTTGAAAGTACAGCTCGCAGATACAGGTCGCAGATACACCCGATACGGAGGTTGGAATGCACACAAGATGGGCGCTGGCGTTGGCATCCCTCGCTTTACTAAGCAGTACCGATCCCGCAGGCTGGGCCGGCCCACGGCCTGCCGATGGCGCCAGCCCTGCCGCCAAACATAAGTCTCCCTTTGCCGACTACAGCCAGCAAGCTCCCGGAGTGCGCCGCAAGATCACGCTCGCCGATCTGCCCGAACCCAACCCTGCCGAATCCATCGACAATGGCCCCAACATGGTTCCTCGCCCCGCCGATGCGTGGCCCAAGGCTCCTGCAGGCTTCAAGGTGAGCCTCTATGCCACCGGCCTTGACCGGCCGCGTCTCATCCGCACCGCGCCCGATGGCGACCTCTTCGTTGCCGAGAGCGAAGCCGGCAGAATACGGGTTCTGCGCGGAGTCACCACCGACGGCAAGCCAGTCCAGACCGAGGTCTTCGCCAGCGGCCTGAGCCAGCCCTTTGGCATCGCCTTCTATCCCGCCGGACCCAATCCGCAGTGGGTCTACATCGGCAACACCGATGCCGTGGTGCGCTTTCCCTATCGCAATGGAGATATGAAGGCTCGCGGGGCCGCCGAAAAGCTCGCAGATCTGCCTGGCGGCGGACGCCTCCGCGGCGGAGGCCACTGGACTCGCGACGTTGTTTTCTCCAACGACGGCCAGCGCATGTTCGTGTCGGTCGGCTCCCACTCCAACGTGGATGACACCGACGGCAATCCTGTCGAGTTCCACCGCGCCGACGTGCTGGAGTTCACCCCCGAAGGCAAGTTCGTCAAGGTCTATGCCTATGGAATTCGCAACTGCGTCGGCGAGGCCATCCATCCCACATCGGGAGAGCTCTGGTGCTCCACCAACGAGCGCGATGCCCTGGGCGACAATCTTGTTCCCGACTACATCACCCATGTGCAGGAAGACGGCTTCTACGGCTGGCCCTGGTTCTACATGGGCGGTCACCAGGATCCACGCCACGCCGGGAAACATCCCGAGTTGAAGTCCAAGGTCCTCACGCCGGATGTGATCCTGCAGCCGCACTTCGCCTCGCTCCAGATGACGTTCTACGAAGGCTCGCAGTTCCCCGGCAAGTACCGGGGAGACGCCTTTGCCGCCGAGCACGGCTCCTGGAACCGCCACAAGCGCACCGGATACGAGGTGATCCGCATCCCCATGAAGGGCAGCAGCGCTACAGGGGAGTATGAAGACTTTCTCACCGGCTTCACCACTGCGAATGGGGACGTATGGGGCAGACCGGTGGGCGTCACCGTAGCCAGGGACGGCTCGCTCTTCGTCTCCGACGACGGCTCCAGCTCCATCTGGCACGTAAGTTATCAAGGCAAGTAGAGCAAAGCACAAAGAGAACGGGCGGCTCTCCTAGAAGAAGAGCCGCCCGTTTGTATCGAATATCGTTTTTTACCGGACTAGTTCACGCCACCGGAGAGCGTATCGCTGTGGCCAACGGCAAGCTGCTCCATCGTGGTCCGCAGATATTTGTGCGGGTTCACAGGCGTGTTGTGCAGCCTGACTTCATAGTGCAGATGGGGTCCCGTACTGCGCCCCGACAGTCCCACATAGCCAATCACCTGGCCACGCTTGATCTGCTGGCCAGACATCACTGTAAAGCCCGAGAGGTGCGCATAGACCGTCCTCACCCCGTGCCCGTGATCGATCACCACTTCGCGGCCATAACCATTCGCCATCGAGGCGGCTTCCACAACGCCGTCCGCCGCTGCCCGTACGCTCTGCCCAAACGACGAAGAAATATCGATGCCCGCGTGGAAAGCGCCTTCTCCATTGAAGGGATCTTCACGCTGCCCAAACGAGCTGGTCACCCGGCCCTGAACCGGCCACAGTGAGGGAGCGTCCGCCAGTTGGATCCAGTCCGTTGTGGTGTTGGTCAGGTTCAACCCACCCTCCAACGCACGCGAAACCTGGCCCGACATCGCCGAGCTGCGCAGCGCATAGAACTGGTCAATCGAACGATCGTACTGCTGCTGATTGAAATCATCCGAAACCGGAGTGCTGGCAACCGACGATTCCTTGGCCGCAGATTTTGCCGTCAGCTTGTTCTGCCGCAGTCCATAAAGAGCCGTCACTTCGCTCGCCAGCGTGCCCAGCGATGCCGCCTGAATATCCTTCTCGTGCGCGGTCTGCTCCATATGCAGATAGTTCCTGCGGATGGCCTCACGCTCGGAACGAATCTGATTGAAGTTCGCAGTCTTCATCAGCATGCGGGAGTACGATCCCGCCATGCCCGCGATGCTGAAAGCTCCTACCACAGCCGCCGCTACAAAGATGTACGCGTAGTGAAGCGGAACCGGAATTTTTCTCAGGCGTCCATCTTCTTCGCGTGACACAAAAATGATGTAGAAACGATTGCGCAAAAGTCTCTCTCTTGAAAATTCCGTATATGTTCTGACATTCCAAGAAAACAATGCGCGCAACCTAACGCGGAGAAGACACGCGAAAATGCGGCACACTTGGATGCAGCCGAACAGATTCAAGGCTCGTGAATCTTTAGTGACGGTAGCAGAGGGTTTCCCCTTGCGTCAATCGTCGGAGCGGGTCAGGCGAGGCGGATATCTCCCTCTTTGGAGGGATTTTCCGCCTCGAATTGCACTATAAGCAGTGCAATTACAGCCGTCGGCCCCTCCATCGCGGTATGCTGGCCAGTATCCGATGAAACCTGACCGCAAGCCCGCAAGCTCTCGCCCAAGAAATGCCCGCCCCGCCTCCGCCAACCCCACGGAGCTGGCTATGATCGCCGCCATTCGCCAGCGCGCGGCAAGCGGTAAAGCGGCAACCGGGGCAAACGGTAGGAACGGCGGCGCGCTACGCCTCGGCATCGGCGACGATTGCGCGATCCTGCGGCCACCTGCGGGCGAGGAGATTGTCGTCACTACCGACCTTTCTCTCGAACATGTCCACTTCCGCCGCGACTGGCATCCTGCCGAGTCGGCGGGACATCGCTGCCTGGCCCGCGGACTCAGCGACGTGGCCGCGATGGGCGCGACCCCGCTGGCCGCCTTCCTCTCGCTGGCCATTCCGCCGGAACTTACCCGCAAGGCGGGGCGTGCCACAACCAGTTGGATGGAGCGCTTTCTCGATGGCTTCCTCCGCCTGGCCGCGCAGCACCGCGTGCCCCTCGCGGGTGGCGACCTCGCGCAATCGCCACGCATCCTGTCCCGAGCCTCAAATTCCGGGGCCTCCAACTCTCGAGCCTCCAACTCTCTGGTGATCGCCGACATCATCCTGCTGGGCTCTGTTCCCCGGGGCCGGGCCCTGCTGCGCTCCACCGCGCGCGCCGGAGACACGATCTACGTAACCGGAAGCCTTGGCGGAGCTGCCGCCGAACTCCTCGCCCTCGAGCGCTCTCCCCGGCGCTTCCGTCATGCCGATGCGAGCCAGCTTCACCCGCACCTCTATCCCCAGCCGCGCCTGCAGGCGGCCAGCAGGATCCGAGCCGCAAAGATGGCGACCGCAGCCATCGACATCAGCGATGGGCTCTCCACCGATCTCGCGCATCTCTGCGAAGAGTCCGCCCTCGCCGCGGAGATCGACGCCGACGCCATCCCCGTCCACGTGATGGCCAATCTCGCGGAGATGGCCGGCCTCGCGCCCTCCGCTCTCGCGCTGGCCCTGCACGGCGGCGAAGACTACGAGCTTCTCTTCACGGCGGCGCCGCGCACCCGTGTCCCTGCCAGAATTGCAGGTGTTCCTGTCCGTGCCATCGGCCGCATGGTGAACCGCCGCACCCGCCAGCCGCTGATCTCCCTGGTATCGGGCGGCCACTCTCAGCCCCTCAACCCCGGCGGCTGGGAGCACTTTCGCTAGGCCCTGTTAGCCCTAACTGAGCGGATGGCGTTGCGAAGGAATGCGCCAGACGAGGCGGGCGACGACTGTTGTGGCGGGTCCACCGCCTGGGACGTATGGCGCGATTCTTGCGCGTTATGAAGCAGATCCTTCGCTTCGCTCAGGATGACAAAACTATATGGGGGCTCAGGATGACAAAAACACAAAACTAAATGAGGCCCAGGATGACAAAACTAAATGGGGCCCCGGGTGACAAAGCTAAATGATGCCCAGGTAGGGTTAGCAGGCCCGAGGATTCCGTCCAAGGTCTGGCCCCTGCTTCTCTCGCTTGGTACCATCAGGATCAGCCATGCCTATTCAGAAAACGCGCGTCCGCTTCGCGCCATCGCCCACCGGACAACTCCACGTCGGCAACGCCCGAACCGCCCTCTACAACTGGCTCTTTGCCCACCATAACGGGGGAGACTTCCTGCTCCGCATTGAAGACACCGACGTCGAGCGCAGCGAACTCCGCTATGAAAGCCAGCTAATGGACGACCTTCGCTGGCTTGGCCTCAACTGGGATGAAGGCCCGGACGTGGGTGGCCCTTATGGCCCCTATCGCCAGTCGGAGCGCCTGGATATCTACCGCCGGCACACCGACCAGTTGCTCGCCGAGGGCAAGGCTTACCGCTGCTTCTGCACCAGCGAGGAGCTGGAGGCCGAGCGCACCCGCGCCATTGCCGAGCACAAGCCGCAGGTCTACTCCGGCAAGTGCCGCGGCATCGATGCGGCAACCAGCCAGCAGCGCGCCGCCACCGAGCCGTTCGCGATTCGCCTGCGCATCCCGGATGCTCCCCTGCGCTTCCACGACATCGTGCGCGGAGCCGTCGAGTTCGCCAGTGAGACGGTCAGCGACCCCATCCTGGTCCGCTCCTCCGGCGTGCCTGTCTACAATTACGTGGTCACCGTCGATGACGCGCTGATGGAGATCACCCACGTCATCCGCGGCGACGACCACATCTCCAACACGCCGAAGCAGGTCGCCATCTATCAGGCATTCGGCTGGCCGGTGCCGCAGTTTGCGCACCTCTCCACCATCCTGGGAGCCGACCGTGAGCGCCTCTCCAAGCGCCATGGCGCAACCTCCATCACCAGCTTTCGAGAGATGGGCATCCTCCCCGAAGCCCTTGGCAACTACCTCGCGCTTCTGGGCTGGGGCGCGAAGGATGGCAAAACCGAAACCTTTACCCTCGACGAGCTGACGCGCGTCTTTAAGCTGGAGCGCGTCACCTCATCGCCCGCCATCTTCGACTTTGACAAGCTGTACTGGCTCAACCGCCACTACCTCAAGCTGGCCGCGCCCGAGCGCATCCTCGAACTTGCCTGGCCCTACTTTGCCGCCGCGAATCTGCTGCCGCCCCGCGCCAACGCCAGCGAGGACGTGGTCCAGTGGTTCGGCAAGCTCCTCACGCTCTTCCTGCCCTCGGCCGATACCCTGCAACAGCTCCCGGAGAAGGCCCATGCCGTCTTCGCCTTCGATGCCAGCGCCGCCAAAGCAGACCCCGAGAACTCCGCCCTGCTGGGCACTGAGAGCGCCAACAAGGTTCTTCGCGCCTTTGCCGCACGCGTGGACGCCTCTGCCGCCGTTACGCCGGAGCAGTTCAAGCTCTGGATGAACGAGATCAAGACCGAGACCGGCATCAAGGGCAAAGATCTCTTCCACCCCGTCCGCATCGCGCTTACGGGGGCACACTCCGGGCCGGAGTTCGATAAGCTCATCCCGATTCTCGAAGAGGGCAGCCGTCTGCCTTTGCCCACGCCAGTCCTCTCCGTTCGCCAGCGCATCGACAGCTTTACCGCTGTCCCCGAGGCTTGAGATGGCCGTCTTCGACGAAAGCTTCCCCCGCACCTGGCAGGTCGATGTGCTGCCTAACCAGCCGCTGATCGCTCCGGCGCGCGCCTTCGTCTATCCGCACGACGCGGAGGAGGCGGACAGCGGCGCGCTGCAATTGCTGATTCATCCTGCGCGAGGCAGCGCATTTCTCGCCACCTGCGCCCTTGGCTTTGCCGACAGCTCAGTCCCCACCGGCATCTGGACCAGCCCCAACCCCGACCAGATCTGCGCCGTCGCGGGAGGCTACGCGTACCTCATCCAGACCCTCGACCCCGGCACATTCGAACAGATAGAGTTCCGCCCGGTACTGCTCGTCCAGGCGCTGCCGGAGCACAACCTTCTGCTCTTCGGCGGACACCACTCTCTCCTTGCATATGGCCCGCAGGGCCGCGCCTGGCACTCTCCCCGGCTTTCGTGGGAGGGCATTGAGATCAACGAAATCTCCGGCAACATCCTGCGCGGCACAGGCTGGGATCTGATGACGGACAGCAACGTCGAGTTCGCCGTCGATCTCCGCACCGGCGAGAAGATTTAGCCCTCGCCTGCTCCCTCCGGGGCGAAAAAGCTCAGCGCCGAATCCCGCTGCTCGAGCACCCGGTATCGCCGCAGCTTCCCGTAGCTCTCTTCGAGTGGCTGGCGCCGCTGATGCTCGGCAACCACGACGCTGTTCTCGTTCAGCACCCGCGCAGCCTCGCCACCCAGCAGGGTCAGCGTCGAGGCATACTCTGTCAGGCTGTCATAGGGCGGATCGAGAAACAAAATGTCGAAGGTCTGCCCCGTCTTCAGCGCATTCGCCGCCGCCCGGCGCAAAAAAGCGCTGGCCGTCCGCGGCTCCAGGCCGTAGGTTCCCTTGATCCCCAGCGATGCCAGGTTGGCACGGATCGCCTGCAGCGCAGGCTCCCCGTTCTCAACAAAATAGACGAAACGGCTGCCCCGGCTGAGTGCCTCAATGCCATTCGCGCCCGAGCCGGCATACAGATCTACAAAAACCGCATCCGGCAGCCGCGGCGCGAGCACGTTGAACAATGTCTCCCTCAGGCGATCGTAGGTAGGCCGGGTTGTCAGCCCCTTGGGGGCCGTCAGGGGGCGGGAGCGATAGAGGCCAGCAATAACACGCATTTGTTTTCCGATGGTAACGCACCGGCGTCGAGCCCGTCGCTTCGCGCGAACGTCTACAATCGAATGCAACAGGGATCCCGGAACACGGCAACGCTGAAGAACCTGAGGCTGAAGAACCTGATGATGCGCGGATGGTCATTTCCACTGGGGCGATGGATGGGTGTGGACGTACGCATTCACACCTTCTTTGTCCTGCTGCTGGGCTTCTGCCTGCTCTATACCAGCGCCATGCACATATCCGGCCCGCGTGGCTTTGGCCTGTGGCTGCTGCTCGGGCTCGCCGTCACCGTGCGCGAAGTTGCCCGCGTTCTCGCGGCCGCGTATTACGGCTTGAAGCTGCGCAGCATTCTTCTGCTGCCCATCGGCGGCCTGTACTCCTATGCCAACCCGGAGAGCCAGGAGCGCTCTACCGAACCGCACGTGCAGACGGCCATGGCCATCGTCGGACCGCTGGCCAATCTATGCTTTGCCGTCGTGGTGGGTGCTCTCATCATGGGCGCGGCGCCGCAGTTGAACATCTTCGAGCGTCCCTGGGTCACGCCCAACCACCTCATCCGCAGCATTGTCTGGCTCAACCTGTTCCTCGGCTTCCTCAACATGGTCCCCGCCTATCCGCTCGATGCCGGACGCCTTCTCCGCAGCAGTTTGTCGCGATCCTATGGCACGCTGCAGGCCAACCGCACCACCAACAGCATCGGGCAGGTGGTGGCGCTCCTCGCCTTCATTGCCGGAATCGTGCTGCAGAATCCCTGGCTCGTCATGGCGGGCTTCTTTATCTTCATCGGCGCCCAGCTTGAGGATCAGGGAGTCTTGTTTCAATCCGTCGTCGATACGGTGCAGATGCGCGATGTGATGCTGACCGACTTCGCCACGCTCTCTCCCTCGGACACACTTGAGGACGCGCTTTACCGGTCCATCCACTGCCTGCAGGACGATTTCCCCGTCGTCCGCGGAAACAACCTGGTCGGCATCGTCTCTCGCCAGCGAATCCTGGATGCGCTGCGCTCCGAGGGCAATGGCTACGTGCAATCGGTCATGTCCCGTGCGTTTCAGGTGGCGCAGCCCGACGACTCGCTTGGCTCCACGATTCGCCGCATCACCGCCGGACGCGGGCTTTCGCTGGTGCCGGTCACTGAGGGCGAGCGCATCGTCGGCATCGTCAGCCTGCAAAATCTTATGCATTCGATGGGCCTGCTGGCAGAGCACCGCAGACTGCATCGGCAAAGCCAGGAATAGTCCATGGCGCATCGCAGCCCGGACGCACACGGCGACCTTCCACCCGACACCGCTCCGCACGACACTCCTCTGACGGAGCAGGAATCCGAGGACACGGCCCAGCGCCCCATCGCGCCCGGCCTCTACCTGGTCGGCACCCCCATCGGAAATCTTGAAGACATTACCCTGCGCGCAATCCGCGTCCTTCGCGCTGCCGACCGCATCGCCTGCGAAGACACGCGCCAGACGCAAAAGCTGCTCAACCACTTCGACATCCGCACGCCAACCGTCAGCTGCCACGAACACAACGAGCAGGCGCGCGCCGCCGAATTGCTGGAGCTGCTGCAGCAGGGTGGCCGCGTCGCCGTTGTCTCCGACGCCGGCATGCCGGGCATCTCTGACCCGGGAATGACGCTGGCCGCAGCCGCTCTGGCAGCCGGAATCCCCGTCATCCCTATTCCCGGCGCAAATGCCGCACTCTCAGGATTGGTCGCCTCCGGCCTGAACACGGAGAGCTTTCTCTTCCTCGGCTTTCTGCCCTCGAAGGCCGGCGAGCGCCGCACCCGGTTGGAAGCCCTGGCTGCATCCGCGCCGGAGTCTCCGCTGGCCTCCGCGCCAACGCTGATCTTCTATGAAGCTCCGCACCGCATCCTCGAAACGCTCGCCGATGCCGCCTCGGTCTGGGGCGACGAGTGCCGCGTCGTGGTCGCCCGCGAACTCACCAAATTGCACGAAGAATTTCTGCGTGGAACCGTCCGCGAAGTTCGCGAATCTCTTGCCTCGCGCGAGCGTATCCGCGGGGAGATTACTCTCTTGATCGAGGGACGCAAGCGACCTGCGGCGGAGGTCGCGGCAAGCTCAGTACAACAAAGGCTGGTGGAATTGGAAAAAGAGGGCCTGACCGAGATGGAGGCACTCAAAAAGATCGCCCGGGAGCGGGGCCAATCGAAGAGCGAGGTGTATCGCGAACTCCAGCGCCAGAGAGCGCGCCGCTGATTCTGTCGATCTGTCGAGCCTGCTGCTGATCTAGCGCTTGATGCCTTAGGAAACCAGTTCCCAGGGCCGCTTTGGGCGCTGAGCCGGAGGAAGATCCCGCCCCTTCAGGCGGTCATACACATAGCGATCGCTGACCGTTCCCAAGGATTCGTTGTACAGGCTGATGCCGCCGGTAATCTGCTTCAACTCTTCCGTGAAGAGATGCACAGCGTGCAAGGCATCGGCCGTTGCGGGCACTTCTAACTTGCTCGTTTTCAGGAACTTCTGATTTCCTCGATCCAGGATCCGCGAAATTTCTCCACCTACCAGGAACCCGGGCTGTGTTGCCATCGGCTCAATATGGCCCGCGGCTTCATGCAGGATCGTCGCACAACCGTGCTTGCTCACCATCACCTTACCCGGCGCTCCCGGAACGTCTTTCACGTCAAACTGCGCGTTGCGTAAGGAGTTGAGCACTTCCTGAAAACTGGGCTGGCTGATCTTTCGAGACATGATGTTTACCCTGTATCTTCCTGCGGCCGGACGCGGATTTCATGGGGCAGATACACTATCGAAAAGATTCGCCCCAACGTTTTAACTCTCGCACATTTTCCGCATCGGCTGCAATTGGCGGCGGACACAACGGAACCACAACGGAACCTCGATTCCTACAGGACACGATCAGACACGATGAACAAGACCCTGGGTACTTCCCTGCTCGAACGCATCGGCAACACGCCGCTTCTCCCCTTGGACAAGCTCACCGCCCACCTGCCCGGCGTGCAGATTCTTGGCAAGGCGGAGTGGGCCAATCCGGGTGGCTCGGCCAAGGATCGTTCGACGGCAGCGATCGTAGCCGATGCCAGACAGCGGGGTCTGCTCCAAGCTGGTCTGCTCCGGACTGGTCTGACCCAAGCTGGTCTGACCCAAGCTGTTCTGACCCGGGACGATGGACTCCCGGATAGCAGGCGTTTACTGGACGCAAGCAGCGGTAACGCTGGCGTCTCCTATGCCATGCTCGGTGCGGCGCTCGGATTTCCTGTCACCCTCTGCATGCCGGAGAGCATCTCGCCCGAGCAGAAAAGGAGTGTCGCTGCGTACGGGGCCGAAGCGATCTACACCCCCTCCGAACTGGGGCTGGATGGAGCCATCCTGAAGGCTCGTGAGCTTGCCGGCGACGATCCCCAAAGGTTCTGCTACGTCGATCAGTTTTCGAATGACATGAACTGGCAGGCCCACTACCAGAGCACGGGAAGCGAAATCTGGGAGCAGACCGGCGGGCAAGTCACGCATTTTGTGGCCGGGCTGGGCACCAGTGGAACTTTTCTGGGGACGACCCGAAAGCTGAAGCAATACAACTCCCGGCTGGAGTGCATTGCCGTGCAGCCCGACTCCCCCAGCCACGAAATCGCAGGATTGAAGCATATATCCACCACGCTGCTGCCTGCCATTTATAGCCCGTATCTCGCCGATCGCACCGTGGCGGTCAGCACCGGAGAGGCACGGGAGATGACGCGGCGCCTGGCACGCGAGATGGGGTTGCTGGTGGGCATCTCCGGGGGCGCTGTCGTCGCCGCCAGCCTGAGAATTGCGGAAGAAGCTTTTCGAGATGCGGAGCGCGCCGGGAAGGAACTGGTAATCGTCGCTCTGCTTTGCGATGGCGGAGACCGCTACCTCAGCTCTCTCTAACAGGCGGTCCTTCAGCGAGGGATCCGGCCCGGCAGCAGCCTCTCACTGCGATCCATTGCGGAACTCAAATCGCGAAAGTATACTCCCGGTTGCCGGGTACAGATGTTGTGGTCATGCCCGGCAGGAGATCCCCGGCCCCATGGACCTGATCCTGATTCGTGTTGTCTTGCTGCTGCTGTTCTCCGTTGCCTGTTATCTCCTTCGCCCATTCGGGCTGACCTCGTGGGCCGCGGCCGGGCTGGGCGCGGTGGCCGCCGGAGTGGTGATCGTCTTTGAGCTGCGCGTGCGCGCCGTCAGCCTGAAGCGCTTGATCGGCGCAATCATCGGCAGCACCCTGGGAATCTTCGGCGCCTTCCTCTTCAGCCTCGTTCTGCGCGACAGCCTGCCCTCCGGAGGAACACTGAGCGCGCTGCAGATTTTCGTGCTCCTGCTGATGTCCTATGTGGGCCTGGTGGTCGGCACCAGCAAGGGCGACCTGCTCAACCTCGCCGCCCTCGGCGATCTCTTTGCCGGAGAGCGGGCGACACGCCGCAGCATGAAGATCCTCGACACCAGCTCCATCATCGATGGACGCATCGCGGACATTGCAGAGACAGGTTTTCTGGAAGGCACGCTGGTGATTCCCGAATTCGTGCTGCGTGAGCTTCAGATGGTAGCCGATTCGTCCGACTCATCGCGGCGGCAGCGGGGACGACGCGGCCTTGATGTACTCCAACGCATGCAGGCCAACTCCCTGCTGACCATTCAGATTGTCGAACAGGATTTTCCCGCCATCCGCGAAGTAGATCTGAAGCTGATAGAGTTGGCCAGACAATTTGACGCAAAGATAGTTACAAATGACTTCAACCTCAACAAGGTCGCGCATGTGCGCCAGGTGCAGGTGCTGAACATCAACGACCTGGCCAACTCTCTCAAGCCGGTCGTGCTTCCCGGCGAAAAGATGCATGTCGTCATCCTGAAGGAAGGGAAGGAAGCTACGCAGGGAGTTGGTTATCTGGATGACGGCACCATGGTGGTCGTCGATCACGCGCGCCGCATGATTGGCCGCTCGATCGAAATCACCGTGACTTCAGTGCTGCAGACCGCCTCCGGCAAGATGATCTTCGGCAAGTTCGACGAAACCATCCCGCGTCCCGACCCCTTGCGCGAAATACCGGCAAGGATGGAGCCCTAGTCTCTCCATTACGGAGCCCTAGTCTCTCCATCCTTACACCGCGGCTCCCGCGCTTACCAGGGGAGTGGTTTACCCATATGGAAAAAGCCCCCCGTCGGACCGTCATCCGGCAGCGTTGCCAGCATAACGGCGGTCTTTGCGCCCTCCGATATGGATAGAGGGGCATCCTTCCCACCCATGTCGGTTTGCACCCATCCGGGATGCGCTGCGTTCACCTTGACCTTCGTCTCCTTCAGTTGCGCCGCCGCCACAACCGTAAGCATGTTGAGCGCGGCCTTGGAGGAGCAGTAGCCTGGAGTCGAAAAGTCTCCGCCCTCGCCCTGCGAGATCGTTGCCAGTGAGCCAAGGACGCTGGATTGGTTGACGATTCTCCCCCCCTGGGCTGGCCTTCAAAAGCGGCAGCAGGACACGCGTTATTTCAAATGGGCCAATAACATTCGCCTCATATGTGCGGCGAAGAGTGTTCCCAGTTACTTCGCCTTCGAAGTCATAACTCACGCCGGCATTGTTGACCAGAATATCGAGACGGCCAAATTTCTCCTTGAAAAAAGCCGGAAGCGCGGCGATGTCTTCCGCGCTGGTGACATCCAGTTGGACAGGATGCACATTCAGCCCCTTTGCCCGCAGTTTCTCCGCAGCCTCACGCGCTTTCCCCAGCGTGCGCGCACCGAGCACCACGGTGATTCCCTGTTCCGCGAGCTGCTGCGCAATCTCCAGCCCAATGCCTTTGTTCGCACCGGTAACGAGTGCCACTCTCTGTTCGCTCATAGCTGTAATAGTCGCACGAGGCAGCGGTTCCACGCACGACGCTGAGATATTACGAATCTCTTACAGCCCCTCCGCCGCACCATGCGCTACCTTGGGGTTAGGGAAGAACTTCTCCCGGATACCGCGCATGACAAACATGGTTGCACCGACCGAAGAACGCGCCACCGAGGAACGCATCGAAGCTCAGCGGCGGCTCGATCTTACCGAGCTGAAGCAGCGGAGAGATGGCAGCTTCAACTGGTTCTTCGCCATTGCCATCGCCATCTTCCACCTCGGCGCCCTCGCAGCATTCTTCACCTTCCGGTGGTCGTCGCTGGTGGTCTTTGCCGCGATGTGGATCTTTGCCCAGAACATCGGCATCGCCATTGGCTACCATCGCCTGCTCACCCACCGCGGCTACACTACGCCGAAGTGGCTGGAATATTGCATCGCGGTCTGCGGCACCATGGCGCTGCAGGGTGGACCGATCTATTGGGTTGCGGTGCATCGCCTGCACCATCAGCTCACTGACCGCCCCGGCGATCCCCACTCTCCGCGCGACGGCACATGGTGGTCCCATATCGGCTGGATCCTTCACGGAAGCCTGCACAACGAAACAGCGGTGCTGTCAAAGTATGCTCCCGATCTGGCTCGCGACCCCTTCTACAACTGGTTGAGCCGCTATAACTGGCTGCCTGTAACGCTGGTCGGCATCGCGCTCTACCTTGCGGGAGGCTGGTCCTGGGTGTTCTGGGGAATCTTTCTGCGCGCCACGCTGGGCTTGCATGTAACGTGGCTGGTGAACTCCGCTACCCATATCTGGGGCTCGCAGCGGTTTGCCACTCGCGACGACTCGCGGAACAACTGGTGGGTTGCGCTGCTTACCGGCGGCGAAGGATGGCACAACAATCACCACGCGCACCCGGTCTCCTCGCGGCATGGGTTGGCATGGTATGAGCTGGACTTGAATTACGCCTTCATCCGGCTGTTGGCGGCCGTGGGTCTGGCGCATAAGGTAAAGACGGCGCGTGTGGACGGCAGTTCCGCGATCCAGTATTAAGCCTCATTAAGCCGCGACGCCAAATACTCGACTGCTCCCAAATATTTTGACTGCATCAAGTCTCTCCGTATCCTGCACAAAATGAAGGATGCAAAGCTGCACGCTGCTCCACCATACGGAGGCCGCAGCAGGAAATGTGCCGCGAGTGACTAAAGTCGCTGCTGCACAGCGCGACAACTTCTAGTTTCATAGCAAGGAGTTTCGCTATGAACCCACTTGCTACCACCACGGTCCGAGAGATCGCCCTCGAGGAACCCTCTTCCATCCGCGTATTCGAGCACTTTGGCATCGACTACTGCTGCGGTGGCCGCGTCCCGCTGGCAAACGCCTGTGCGGAACTTCAACTTCCCCTGGAAGACGTTCTGAAGCAGCTTGACGAGTCACGAGGCCAGCAACCTGCCGACAATCCCTCGCGCTGGCAAACGGCTCCCCTGGCAGAATTGACGGAGTACATCGTCCGCACGCATCACGAGCGGGTGAACCGGGAAACGCCGCGCATGATCGCCCTGGCAAACAAGGTGGCAGCCAAGCACGGCCCGGGAAACCCCAATCTTCTGCGCATTGAAGAACTCACTTACCAGATCGATGAAGAGATGCGCTCGCACCAGGGCAAGGAAGAGCAGGTTCTCTTCCCCTATATCCAGAAGCTGGAAGCAGCAAGCACTGGCGGGGCCGCGCCGCGAGCAGGCTTTGGCAGCATCTCCTTCCCCATCCAGATGATGCTTCGCGAGCACGACTCCGCGGGCGCGATCACAGCGGAGTTTCGCAGCCTCAGCAACGGCTATCAGACCCCGCCGGGAGCATGCCCCACGTATCACGCGCTGTTCGATGCCCTGAGAGAGTTTGAAGAAGACCTGCATCGCCACGTGCATCTGGAGAACAACATCCTGTTCCCACGCGCCATTGAGCTGGAAGCAAGCCTCCAGTCCGCGGCCAGCTGATCGCCGCATAATTTGCCTCATGAACAGGCCCTATCAAGTTTGCCTCGTTAACTAGACACAATCATTGTTACCTTTTGCCTGCGGACGACGATCTCCGCAGGCATTTTTCTGTTCGTAGCAAAAAAGACCCGGCGTGGAGACTGGCTCCCACGCCGGGTCTTTGGTTGCAGTGTGGAACAGCTATGCCATGATTGCCGCCAGATCCTCTTCCACGGTCGTAATCGGCATGAGGTTGAATTTCTCATGCAGAAGGTTCAGCACCGCAGGCGAAAGAAATGCGGGAAGCGTCGGCCCGATGCGGATATTGCGCACTCCCAGATTCAGGAGCGTCAGCAGAATGGCGACGGCCTTCTGTTCATACCAGGAGAGCACCAGCGACAGCGGCAGATCATTCACTCCGCAATCGAATGCCTTAGCCAGTGCCAGCGCCACCTGCAATGCCGAGTAGGTATCGTTGCACTGACCCATGTCGAGCAGGCGCGGAATACCACCGATTTCGCCGAACTCCAGCTTGTTGAAGCGGTACTTGCCGCAGGCCAGCGTCAGGATCACGCAGTCCTTGGGAAGCGATTCTGCCAGGTCGGTGTAGTAGCTGCGGCCGGAGCGTGCACCGTCGCAACCACCGATGAGGAAGAAGCGCTTGATCGCTCCCGCCTTCACTGCTTCCACTACCCTGTCCGCCACGCCAAGTACCGCGTTGTGCGCAAAGCCGGTCAAGATCTCCTGATCCGGGCCATCCTCGGCAAAGCCGGGAGCGCGCAGGGCCGCCGCAATCACCGGGCTGAAGTCGCGGTTGGAAATGTGCTCCACCCCAGGCCATGCAACCGCGCCAGCAGTAAAGATGCGCTGCAGATAGCTGGACTTTGGAAGCTGAATGCAGTTCGAAGTCATCAGGATTGCACCGGGGAAGGAGTCAAAGTCGTCTGCCTGATCCACCCATGCTCCGCCGTAGTTGCCGGCCAGATGCTCATAGGCTTTGAGCTTCGGATAGCCATGCGCCGGAAGCATCTCCCCATGCGTGTAGATGTTGATGCCGAGCCCCTTCGTCTGCTCCAGCAGCGCCCATAAGTCGCCGAGGTCGTGCCCGGAGACGAGAATCGCCTTACCCTTTTTGGGGTGAATTCGCACCTTGGAGGGTTGCGGATGTCCGAAGGTTTCTGTGTGGACCTTATCGAGCAGTTCCATCACGCGATAGTTCAGTTCGCCGACGCGAAGAGCCGTGCCCAGCAACTGATCCGCGGTCGAAGAGTGTGTGAGCGAGTCGAGGATTGCGTGGATGTCGGCATAGATGGCCGGGTCGTCTCCGCCAAGAGCATGCGCGTGAACGGCATATGCGGCAACACCCTTGATGCCGTACAGGGCTAACTCCTGCAGATTGGCGAGCTCCCTGGTTTCGGTAAGAAAGCGGACCGGCAGCAACGTCTCCTGCCCTTGTGCCAGCAGGCCCTCCAGGGTGGAAGCAGGTTGCCACACCGCAGGCCCCTGCAGCGCCTCGGCTGCAATGCCCTTCTCAGCGCAGGCTTGTTCATAGAGCGCGCGTGCCTGCTGCCGTACCGCTACTGCTTGATGAATGAGCTCCATCAGCCGCTCGGGATCGAAGTTGACATTGGTCAGCGTCGCGAAGATGGCGTCAATCGTGAAGGCATCCACCTCCGGATCAGCCACTCCCTGCTGCTTCCCTCGATAGGCATACATCGAAATGCCCTTTACCGTGTGGATCAGAAGATCCTGAAGAATTGCAGTTGTTTCATCTTTTCCGCAAACGCCTAAAGTCTGGCAGCCCTCGCCCTTTGAGGTTTGTTCGCACTGGTAGCAAAACATAAATCCACATCCCTTCTTGGTCCCCGGCTAAAGCCAGGTGCTCCCGTGTGCAAGAGCATAACCAGCGAATCAGCAAGCAGCAGCGACTTAAGTCACAGGTCGCGCACGCCGCACCCGCAAGACAGCAGGCACGTCATAATGGAAGCAGCCCCCTGTTGTCAGCAGCAGGTATCCGGCGGCAGAGGGGACTGTTTTTTTGAGTAAGGGATGCGCGTGAAGGAAACCCGGAGGCTGGCGGCAGCGCAGTCTTTCGATGTGATTGTGCTGGGGGCAGGCGCCGCGGGATTGATGTGCGCCCTCGAAGCAGGCAGGCGCGGCAGGCGCGTGGCGCTGCTGGAACGCGCCGATCGCCCAGGCAAAAAGATCCTCATCTCTGGCGGGGGCCGCTGCAACTTCACCAACATCCATTGCCAGCCGGAGAATTTTCTCTCCGCGAATCCCCACTTCGCCAAGTCCGCGCTGGCCTTGTACACGCCCGGCGATTTTCTGGATCTGGTGACGAAGCATCGCATTCCCTTTCATGAAAAAACCCTGGGTCAGCTCTTCTGCGATCGCTCCGCTACAGAGATCGTGGACATGCTGCTGCGGGAGTGTGAGGCATCCGGAGTCACCATGTTTCTCCAGACTCACGTGACCGAAATATCGCGGCCCGATGTGTTTTCAGTGCGCACCAGCATTGGAGAAGTGCGCGCACCTGCACTGGTGATCGCCACCGGAGGGCTCTCCATTCCGAAGATGGGCGCAACCGCCTTTGGATATGAGATTGCGCGGCAGTTTGGCCTTGCGATACGCGAATGCCGCCCGGCGCTGGTGCCGTTAACGCTGCATGGCGGCGATAAAGATGCGCTCTGCGATCTGTCCGGGGTGTCCACGGAGGTGCTGGCGTCCTTTGGCCGGGCCCGATTCCGGGAAAAGATGCTGATTACGCACCGCGGCTTCAGCGGACCTGCAATTCTGCAGATTTCCAGCTACTGGGACCGGCGCTCGCCCATCACCCTCGATCTCGCACCGGGGAAGGACCTGACCACGCCGCTGCGATCCATCGCCCATCGCGACGCTGCCAGTGCCCGGTCCGCATTACGCGCTGCTTTGCCTGCCCGGCTGGCAGACCGGCTCCTCGAAATGGACCCTCCGGCGGGCTGGACCAATCACGCGCTTATGGACTATGAAAAGCACCTGCACGCGTGGCCCATTACTCCCGCGGGAACCGAGGGCTACGATAAGGCCGAAGTTACCGCCGGCGGAGTGGATACCGGGGAGCTTTCCGCACGTACGATGGAGAGCCGTCGCGTGCCGGGCCTGTTTTTTATCGGCGAGGTTGTGGACGTAACCGGCCACCTGGGAGGCTTCAATTTCCAATGGGCATGGGCCTCCGGCGCGGCAGCGGGCCGGGCGGTTTAGGACCTGATTTTCATCCGCGCATAAGGATTTGTACCCGGAATTGCTCCAGCCGATCCATCCGGGGCGATTAGAATAGAGAAGCACTGAAATAAAAAGACTATGACATCCAATATCAAGACATCTCTGACTTCGGCTGTGGATACGGCCTCTCGTGAAGCCGGACTGGTAGTTCTCGCAGCCGAGGCCGGTACAGATTTCAACAACAGGCCGACGGCGCGTTTTCGCCTGGCCCTCACCCCGGATGCGACGGCGGACCACACGCTTGAGCTGGAGTTGAGCGACGCCTTCGACTTCAACAAGCCCGAGCTGCTGCCCGTGATGACCGCGCACCTGAGCGGAGCGGCAAAGCGGTTGCGCAATCCCCGCCCCGACGCCTACGTGACCCTCGCCGGGCTGCCCATCACCTTTACGGAGTTCCGCTGGCCCTTCCATCTCTCGACCTCCGGCGCGGATACCTACATCGTCCACGGCGTAGTTCGTCTGGAAGACGGCACAGGAACGCCGTTGCATGCCAAGATCTCCGCCAGCATGACCGTGACCTTTGCCGAGATCGTTCCAGCGCCCGAGCAACCATACGCTGAGACGTTTATCTACAACGCCGTGCGCAAGACCTTCGATCAGGGGCAACTGGAACTGGTGAAGAGCGGCAATCGCCAGCCGGTACCGGTAACCACTCGCTACTACAGCCGCTGGCAAAAGAAGTTTTTCTTTACCGACACGGATGACCAGAGCCGTCACGAGTTTCTGGCATCGAAGATTTACTGGCTATCCGGCGTTCTGGGCGGGGGACAACCGGTCTGGATCGCCGACCCGCGCGATGCTCAATACCTGAACACCACGACCGAGGATCTGCAGAAGATAGCGGCGCAGGGAGCGGCTGCAGGCTTTCTGCAATTGACGCCGGAAGGCGACTTTGCCGCGGCAACTCCCAAGCTGATGGAGAGGGCCGAAGAGTTCCACGATCGCATGGAGAAGGCACTCGCAATCACCAAACCGGAGTTCAATGAAGAGATGCGCCACGGCCACACAAATATGTAGTCCGGCGCCTCATCCAGCACAAAAGCAAAATGCCCTCTCTTCCGCGCGGAAGAGAGGGCATTTTCTCGTATGGGGGCAACTGCTTCTGGTTATAAAAAAACGATGGGCTATAGATGAAACGATAGATGGTGACCGGAAGAGGCCGCCGCGGTTTGCGCGTCTGAGTTGTCGCGATGCATGGAGGGCGCTGGCTTGCCACCCCACTCCGATGCCGCCCATTCTTTCGCAACCAGTTTGCCACCGCTGCGCGAAAAGGTGATTTGGCGCTTCCGGTCTTCGGGGCTGAACGTCACCACCACATTGCCGCCGCTCTGCGTCCAGTGGGCGTAGTAGGTGGTAACCACCGGGCTGGTGTAGCTCTGCGAGACCGTTGCTTTCCCCTTTGGTTCAAGGCTGATGGAGAACAGGGGTGCCGGCGCTGCCGGAGGAGTCCGCTTCATGCCGCCCGCGACCAAGCTGTTCCCTGGGGCACTCTTCACTTCTTTGGAGGTCTTCTGGTCGACCTTCTGAGCCTCCTCTGTGGTGTAGATGGCCGTGCCGCTGGAAGCGTATGCCAAGGGAGCCAGGGATGCGAACGCCAATACGGCGCAAAAGGTAAGGAGGGATCGGATATTTCTTAGAGCCATCATGGCGCTCAGGATAAATCGAAATATGGGGCTGTGAATACCACCTGCCGCCCCCACGATCGTTCGCTTCCCCACCTCGAAAGTGTTACAACCCCTCTCAGGCAGCACGGCTCTCTCCCGCATCGGATATCTCCTCGGCACCGGCACTCTTCAGAATCTCCTTCGCAAGCCTGGCCCATTCCGCGTTATCGGCGTGCACGGATACGAGAATCGCACCCGTTACGAGCCGCCGCTCATAGCGCCGGGCCTCGTGCTCGGGAAGACCAAGACCCACCAGGGCTCCGGTGATACCGCCCAGAGCGCCTCCAACACCCAGTCCGGCAAGCGCCGCCAAAATGGGGCCCGCGGCGAGAAATGGCCCCACCCCGGGGATTGCCAGGGCACCGATCCCAGCCAGCCAGCCCAGGACTCCTCCCACCACTGCTCCCGAGGCAGCGCCCGTCGCGGCCCCCTCCGGAGCTTTCGTCGTCGGCGACAGCAGGTCTCGAGAATCTCCGAGATTCTCCGGAGCAAGAATGGAGATGTCCGATTGGCGGAAGTCCGCGTCTCTGAGTGCCGCGACTGCATCCTCCACCGCCTGCCTGCTCGCGAAGATCCCAAATACCGCATGTTCCGCCATGCAAAGCCTCCCAGGATCAGCGAAAGAAACCCTCAGTGAATCCTTGGGATGTAGGAATAGTGGTGCGGGTTTGCGTTCGGAGGCAAAAGCAGTGTTTTTCTGTAGTTGCATTCCGGGAAACGGCCGTCGGCTGGAGACTACCGAATGAGGGAGATTTCCTCGATTTCAGCTCCCTCGGGTGAGAATGCTTTCGTCTCTCCCTCCGCCAGGACGCGGATCCGGTTCGATACACCTTCGTTTTTTGCGGCAGCCAGAAGGCGCTGCACCGGTTCCTCGGTTGGCTCCTCTGACAACCGAAAGGTTCCGTAATGCATGGGAACCATCCAGCGCGAGCCCAGATCCAAGAAGGCCTGGAGTGCGTCCTCCGGGTTGGTGTGCACATTGCGGAAGCTCTCCGGGTTATAAGCGCCGATCGGCAGCAGCGCGACTTGCGGTGCTAGCCGCTTCCTGATCTGTTCAAAGCCCCCGAAGTAAGCCGTATCCCCGGAGTGATACAGCGAGTGCTGCTGCGAGCGCACCACATAGCCGCCAAAGCCGCGATGGGTGTCGCGATAATAACGTGCCCCCCAGTGTTGAGCGGGAGTCATGGTCACCTGCAGATTGCCCAGCGCTTCCGTCTGCCACCACTCCAGGCGAATGACGCGCTCGAATCCCAGGTCACGAACCAGGTCGCCAACTCCCCAGGGAACAATCGCCACCGGAGCGCGCCCGCTTATTTGCCGCGAGTGCCTCACAATGCGCAGGAGAGAGGGACGATTGAGGTGGTCCATGTGGGCATGCGTGAGCAGAACCGCGTCAATTGGCGGGAGTTGCTCGATCTTCACTCCCGGCCTGCGCAAACGCCGCAAAACGACCAGCCACTGTACGAAGACCGGATCGATGAGCAGATTCTGCCCGCCCATCTGCAACAGAAAGGAAGAGTGCCCGATAAAGGTGACACCAAGCTGATCCCTATCAACCAGCACCGGGGGAATGCTCTCCCCCTCGATGCGCTGCAACGCTGAGCTTCCAGCCAGGCTGGTAAGAAAACGAAATCGCTTACTGATCTTCTTGGTGCGGGTCACGCCAACTCCTGCTCAACGCGGATACAATCCGTGCCACTCAATCCGTTCACTTCTTGGGATGCCCGGCAACCGGCTGAAGATTCAAGCGAACTGCCGATAGATTTTATCCCTGCCGCCTGATTTGGCATGCCGGGTCTGGCTAATGACGATGCCTCCTGGATTGCGGGCCCGGCGCTTCCTCCCCGGTTGAGGTCATCACCAGCTTGCCATTCTTGACTCCGCGAAGACTCAGCATGTGGTCGGCCAGGTGGCGAATCTCCTTGCTTCTGCCTTTCATCAGGATCACTTCCAGGCAGTTCTCCTCGTCCAGATGTACATGGGTTGTAGCCAGCACCGCGCCATGAGAGTGGTGCTGCATCTCCGTAAGCTTTTCGCCGAGATGCGGCAAATGATGGTTGTAGATCATCGACAGCGTGGCTACCACCATCTTGTCTTCATCGACGGCTTCCTGCACCAGGCTCTCGCGGATTAAATCGCGAATGGCCTCGGATCGATTCTTATAGCCACGTCCGGCGATCAACGCGTCAAACTGCTGAAGCAGATCCTCTTCGATGGAGACGCCTGTCCGGGTCAACTCCGCCATGGCTCAACCTCCATTGCTCCTTCTCAGGATGCTCCTGCGCTGCCTGATTCTCTGCAGCAATCTTTTCCCTGATTCTCTTTGCCTGATTCTCTGTGAGCAACTTTATCTCAGGTGGGCCGCAACCCATCGCCACACTCTACTTTTCCTGCAAAGTGTCTTTTCCGCCAATCTCACCGAATCAAGCATAAGCTGGCCACCGCAAGAGCTTTACTTTTAAGCCCGCGTTTTTTGCATGACTCAAGAAAATCAACCAACATTTGGCCGAGACACCAAGAATCAAGAGACAGGGAAGCTCGTCTCGCTACTTGTCCGAGATGGCGATCATGCAGATAAGAGGATTACTCCCGGCTGTCCGGAGCGACTCGACGATTTGGCAACATTTGACCTGCTACAAACGATGCACACATGGCATCGCTCCGTTTCAGAAAGGGATATCGTCGTCGCTGATTTCAGCCTCATATGGAAGTGCTGTTCGGCTTTCGCGTTGAGGGCGGCGAAGCACGAAGCTGTCTTCGTTTGCGCCGATCCAGTCCCAACCCCGGCCCGTGATCTTCATTCCCGTATATGGCTCGTTGCCATATTCTTCCACCAATGTCTCTTCTAAGAACTGCTTCACCGTGAGCCGTCGTAGTGCAAGGGAAATGGCGATATTTGTGAGACCCGTTTTCTCGGCATCATTTCGGACTTTCCACACGCTGAAACCGGCTTCGGGACCGTCGGCCGTGCCAGCCGCCACCGCTAGAACCGTCAACTCAATCGGACTTAGGCCACTCACCGAAGCCACTGGTTCATCGGCAATCTGCTGTAACTCTTGGCTCCGCTCAGCCGCCGCTTTCAAGCGTTCGGTTATGGCGTCACTCAATACCTTGAAATCGCTTTGTGCCTCGGTTTTGTATGGGATGATTGCTCGATGCTGAATGTCGAAGGGATACTTGCCGGTTCGTTCATTTGAGCAAACCATGACGACGGGACGGTTCGCAGCGAAGGAGAAGCCGAGTTCGTACCAGACGTTCGGGTTGTCGGTAGTGATGTCGGCCAAACACACCGCCGCCGAACGGATACCGTCCTCAATCGAGGCAATCAGCACATCAGCCCGTGCGTCCTCGTCTACCCTGTACGGCTCTAACCCAGCCGCGACAATGGCTGGAACAAAGGTCTCTTTATATCGCTTGTCGAACTTCCCAGCTGAATCAAACGGCTGAATTACAAAACATGTCGGCATGGAGGCTGCTCTCGCAAATCAGTGTACATGCTCCACTTGCCCCGCGACTGTCGGCTGACCCCGTTTACAATAACAGGCCAATTCACTCATTGAGATTCATCTGTCACAACAAAAAAAGGCCGCGGTGCCAGCTTATGGGACATCGCGAAGATAGATTGCTGGGATTGAAAGATAGACGGAATAGAACTGCTCTAAACTGCTCTAATCTACCGTTCCACAGCCATAGATCCGTTTGCTGCTTTGCAAGCCGGATCACGAGACCTCCAGCGGCAAGCTTCCGCGTCCTGAGACACGATGCTCCATCTGACCTTTCATCCCGCAGCAATTGCCGGCACCGTTGTGTTCCTCGTGAGCTATCTTGTCTTCGCCTTTGGCCACATTCCAAGGACGGGCATCGGCCGGACAGCAATGGCAATCATCAGCGGAACGCTGATGGTGATGCTTGGCGTCTTGACCCCGAGGCAGGCGCTCGATGCCATCAACTTCCCCACCCTCCTTCTGCTACTGGGAATGATGCTGCTGGCTGGCGGTCTGGACGAGGCGGGATTCTTCTCCTGGCTCACGGACCACACCCTGGCACATCTGCCGCCACGCTATCTGCTGCCCGCTGTCATTCTGACCAGCGGAGTGCTCTCAGCTCTGCTGGTCAACGATGTGGTCTGCGTGATCCTTACGCCGCTGGTGCTGGAGGTGACACGACGCATGCGCCGTCTTCCGCTGCCGCATCTGCTTGCACTGGCAACCGCCTCAAACATTGGCAGCGTCGCAACCATCACCGGCAATCCGCAGAACATTCTCATCGGCTCCGTCTCTCACATCTCTTACATTGAATTTCTGCTGAAGCTTGGGCCGATTGCCCTGCTGGGGCTAGCCGCGGATTACGCAATCCTCGCATGGCTCTTTCGCAACGCGCTGCACGTCGAGGCCAAATCCGCCGCAACGCCTGCGGACGGCGTAAAGCAGGAGCCCAGCTTTCGCGCCATGGTGTGGCCGCTGATCATCCTGTTGCTGGTGTCGATTGCGTTTCTTTCCGGCATGGACCCGGCGATGAGCGCCATCGCCGGGGCATGCCTGCTCCTGGTCAGCAGGCACAGGGATGCGCGTTTCCTTCTGGCTCACGTTGACGTCTCGCTGCTGGTCTTCTTTGTCGGCTTGTTTATCGTACTGGCAGGCGGCGAGGCGGCAGGGGTGAACGAAAAGCTGCTGCTGTGGGCAGAGCACCTCAATCTGAAAAATACGGTGGTCTTTATCGGCGTGACCACACTTCTGTCCAATCTCGTCAGCAATGTTCCCGCCGTGCTGCTGCTTAAGCCCGTCGTTCTTCACCAGGGCGGAACGCATGCCGGCTGGCTGCTATTGGCGATGGCCAGCACGCTCGCAGGAAACCTCACCATCACCGGATCGGTTGCGAACATCATCGTCGTCCAGATCGCACGTCGCGAGGCCAGGGTCAGCTTCTGGCAGTATCTTCGCGTCGGCTTGCCGATTACGCTTGTGACGCTCTGCATAGGCTGGGCCTGGCTGCATTGGCTCGACCAATAAATTGGGCCGGGAAGAAGTTGGAAGAAGGGGCTTTTGCAGGCTATTCCAGGCACGCACTTTCTCTTTTCCTTCGTGTTTCCCGAAATGGAACTGAGAGATTTCGACCCCAGCATTTTCTTGGCGCGTCTACCTGGTTCCGGGTAGGATGTTGGCTGTCGTTCATCAAATATTCACAAAGCCGTTCCGGAGTTATCCAACCCTCTCCCTGCCTCCGAGCGGACGCTAAATTTTCTCTTGCGGAACTCGGAGGACTGTGACATAAATTCGCCCCCTGAACCTGTGGAAAAAAATGTGAATATCGGGAGTCGGCCGACGCTCCAAAAAAATCGCGCCGCGAAAATCACTGCGCAATTTCCCAGATGGGCGCTGTTAACTTAATTGTTATCAGGAGCTTTAGCGCGTCCTGCCACAATTTTCAGTGCAGGAGCCCGCGCTTTTTTCCACAGGGTGCATAACTTGCGCTTTCCACAGATTCAGGTTACGGGCAAGTGAACCCATCATCCCAACATCAATGATTTTTGTAAGAATTTTCCCGGCTAGCGGGAGGGTTCTTCGCCCAGCTTGAGCACCGCCAGGAAGGCTTCCTGCGGGATATCGACTTTGCCCACCCGCTTCATCCGCTTCTTGCCTTCTTTCTGCTTCTCCAGCAGCTTCCTTTTGCGCGAAATATCTCCACCGTAGCACTTGGCAATCACGTTCTTCCTCAGTGCGGCGACGGTTTCGCGAGCCACAATCTTGGAGCCGATAGCCGCCTGGATGGCTACCTCAAACTGCTGGCGGGGGATGAGTTCGCGCATCTTGGAGACCAGGGCGCGGCCGCGCTCGTAGGCGAAGTCCTTGTGCACAATGATGGAAAGCGCATCCACGGGCTCCCCGGAGACGAGGATTTCGAGCTTCACCATCGGCGACTCCCACATCCCGGCAAGCTGATAGTCCAGCGAGGCATATCCACGGGAGACGGACTTCAGGCGGTCGTAGAAGTCGAGCACGATCTCATTCAGCGGCAGCTCGTAGGTCAGCATCACCCGCGTCGGCGTCACGTATTCGAAGTTCTTCTGGCGGCCGCGCTTCTCTTCCACCAGCTTGAGGATGCCGCCGACATACTCCTCGTTGGTGAGGATCGTGGCATTGATGACCGGCTCCTCGATCTTTTCAATATTGCTCGGATCGGGCCAGCGGGAGGGGTTATCCACCTCAACGACGGAGCCATCGGTGAGCGTGATCTTGTAGCGCACACCGGGAGCCGTCGTGATGAGATCGAGCTGATACTCCCGCTCCAGACGCTCCTGAATGATCTCCATGTGCAGCAGCCCAAGGAACCCGCAGCGAAAGCCAAAGCCAAGGGCAACCGAGCTCTCCGGCTCGAAGAAGAAGGAGGAGTCGTTGAGCCGGAGCTTTTCGAGAGCATCGCGCAACAGCGTGTGCTCATGCGAATCCACTGTATAGATGCCGGCGAAGACCATCGACTTGATGTCCTCAAAGCCGGGCAGAGCCGAGGCGCAGGGGCGCCCATCTTCCGTGACGGTGTCGCCGATCTTCGTATCCGCGACATTCTTGATATTGGCGACAAAGAATCCAACCTCACCCGCAGTCAGTTCGCCAATCTCCACCGGCTTGGGCGTGAGCACACCCAGAGATTCGACATCGAAGGTCTTGCCGTTCGACATCAGGCGAATTCTCGTGCCCTTCTTCAGCCTTCCATTGATGATTCGCGTCAGCACGATAACGCCGCGATAGGAATCGAACCATGAGTCAAAGATAAGCGCCTGCAGCGGTGCCTCGGGATCGCCCGAGGGAGGAGGCAGGCGATTCACAATGGCCTCCAGCACCTCCGGCACGCCCAGGCCCGTCTTGGCGCTGACCGGGATCGCATCGGTTGCATCCAGGCCGACGGCGGACTCGATCATCTCCTGCGTGCGCACGACATCGGCGCTGGGCAGGTCAATCTTGTTGATCACCGGGATCATATCGAGCCCGTTATTAATGGCGAGGTGCGCGTTGGCAAGCGTCTGCGCCTCAACGCCCTGCGAGGCGTCCACCACCAGCAGAGCACCCTCGCACGAGGCCAGGGACCGCGATACTTCATAGGAGAAGTCCACGTGGCCGGGAGTGTCGATCAGGTTGAGCTGATAAATTTCGCCATTGCGCGCGTGATACATCATGCGCACTGCGTGGGCCTTAATGGTGATGCCGCGTTCGCGCTCCAGGTCCATGGCGTCCAGCACCTGGGCCTGCATTTCGCGCGCAGTCAGGGAGCCGGTCAGCTCCAGCAGCCGGTCCGACAGGGTCGATTTACCGTGGTCGATGTGCGCGATGATCGCGAAGTTACGAATATTTCGAATGTTCATTGAGAGATGCCGGGTGGAGAGTGAGGCACACTACGGTACCGACGCAGCGCACAAACTTCCTCAACTTCTGATCTTATCATCGGTCCGCAGCCCCTTCGCGCAATACAATGGTGACGGGTACCGACGCATTTCGCATGGCTGTTTCCAATTTATCCATAGCTGCTTCGTGCATCGCTCTAGTGCTGCTCACCGGGTGTGATCCACAGCCGGCGACTTCGCCTGCCGGGAAGTCGCCACAGGCAACTGCGCCCACGCTGCCCCGCCAGAACGTGCAACTTACGCAGTCTCCTCAGCTCACTCCTACCCCTGCAACGACGCCGGCTCCAGCCAACCGAAGTCAGCAGCAGCTCATCGACCAGGTGGAACAGGCCTATGCCAGCGGCGTTTCCAATTACCGCAACGGACGTTTGAGCGAAGCCAAGAGAGACTTTGACCGCGCCGTGGACATGATGCTGGCGAGCGGAATCGATCTGAAGAGTGATCCGCAGCTCAGCGATGAGTTCGAGCATATTGTCGATGCCGTGAACACGCTGGAGATGGAAGCGTTAAAGCAAGGCAATGGCTTTGCCCCCAAGGTGGAGCCCGCGCCCGTCGATATCGCGAACGATGTCACCTTCCCCGTCGATCCCAACCTCAAGGCGCAGGCCATTGCGGAGTTGAAGACAACGCAATCCGATTTGCCGCTGGTCATCAACGACTACGTCGCCAGCCAGATCAGTTTTTTTTCGACCAAGGGCCACGGAACGCTAATGCGCTCCCTGCAACGCGCTGGGCGTTACAAGCCGATGATCCAGAAGATCCTGGCCGAAGAAGGAGTACCGCAGGATCTTATCTATCAGGCCGTCGCGGAATCGGGCTTTCAGCCACAGGTTGTCAACGGACGCTCCGGCGCAGCAGGCATGTGGCAATTCATGCCCTATGGCACCTATGGGCTGACGCGCAATGGCTGGTATGACGAGCGCTTCGATCCGGAGAAATCCACTCGCGCCTACGCGCGGTATATGAAGCAGATCTACAACCAGCTTGGCGACTGGTACCTCGCCATGGCTGGTTATGACTGGGGTCCGGGCAACGTGCAGCGCGCCGTGCAGCGCACCGGCTATGCCGACTTCTGGGAACTGTATCGCCGCAACGCACTGCCGCAGGAGACGAAGAACTATGTCCCCGTCATTCTGGCTGCGGCCATCATGGCGAAGAATCCCGGGCAGTACGGCCTGGAGGGTGTCGCTCTCGATTCGGCAACGGATCCGGACACCGTCACGACGAACTCCAGCATCGACCTCCGCCTGGTAGCGGATGTGACCGAAGTACCGGTGCAGGAGATTGTGGCGCTGAACCCGAGCCTGCTGCGCATGAGCACGCCTCCGGATACGAGCTTCGACCTGCACCTGCCGGCCGGCAAGAAAGATCTTTTCGAAAAGAGGATTGCCGAGATTCCGGAAGACAAGAGGCGAAGCTGGCGCTACCACAAGCTTGCGCCGGGTGAGTCGCTCGACGAAGTGGCAAGAAACTTCCACGTGAGCGCCTCCGACATCGCGTTTGTGAATCAACTGCCGTCGGGAGAGGACCTCTCGCAGACAGATGCACTGGTTATTCCTGTGGCACCTGCTGTATCGACGTATTCCTCTGCGCGCGCCACTACCTATGTTGTGCGCCGCGGAGACACGCTGGTCTCTGTTGCCGACCGCTTCGGGGTGTCCATCGATCAGTTGCGGCGCTGGAATCATCTGAAGACGGCTCGCGTTTCCTCGGGCCGCAGACTGTTTGTAGCCGAACCTGCGCATGTTGTCCGGACAAGCTCGCACACGCGTGGATCGCGGGTGCAAGCAGCCTCGGGCAGCAGCAGCCGTACACACTCCTCGAGTCATTCGCGCAGCCTTGCGAAGCATTCGTCGAGTGGGCACAGCGCCGCAGCGCACTCCGCTTCCGCCAGCAAAAAGACGTCGGCCAAGGCGTCCACAGCGGTGGCGAAACACTCCTCGGCCAGCAAGTCTTCCTCATCTACAAATTCAAAACGGAAGAAGAGACACTGAGAATCGCAACGTTGATCTCACTTCGTGCTTGCGTTCATTCGCATACCGTTGCATGCTGTTGCTATAATCCGCGCGGCAGGCTACTGCGCGCAAAGAGTTCCGCTGTGCAGGGAAATCCGAAAGTACCGAAGCCGTGGGAGGCATAGGAATGCAGGAAGATCGCAAGCTTTACGCACAGAACGACGGCGAGTTCGAACCCGAGGAAGATGAATCCTTGGAAGAATTAGAAGAGGGTTTCGACGAGGACGAGGAAGAGGAAGAAGAAGAGATCAGCATCTCTATCTCCTCCGATGACGACGAAGACCTGGGACACTACAACGAGGACGAGGAAGAAGAGAAGAAGGTTCCGGGTTCCATCGAGACCGGTACTTTGAGCGCTCCTGCCCCTGCAAGAAAAGCTCCGGCGAAAAAGGCAGCAAAAAAGGCAGCGAAGAAAGCTCCAGCCAAAAAGAAATCTGCGGCCAAGAAGGCTGCGGTAAAAGCTCCGGCCAAAAAGGCCGCGAAGAAGTCGGCCGCCAAGAAGAGTAAGAGCGCTCGTGGCGGCGGCAAGGCCACCAGAAAACCGGTGACCCTAAAGAAGAGCGCTACTGGTAAAAAATCTACAAAGCGAGGTACTCCTTTGGCAGTGAAGAAGGCAGCAGCAAAGAAGTCGCCAGCCAAGAAGGCTGTAGCGAAGAAGGCTCCAGCGAAGAAGGCGGCAAAGAAGGCGCCAGCCAAGAAGGCTGTAGCAAAGAAGGCTCCGGCGAAGAAGGCCGCAAAGAAAGCAACCAAGAAGGCAACCAAGAAGTAACCGTTCGTTAAGGCAAGCAAAAGAGCCCGGCATCTCGCCGGGCTTTTTTGCGTCTACAGGTTTTTATCCATTGAGGGAACGCCATGCCTGCCGTATCGTTCCCTGCCCCCGGCACATAGACTCTAGCTCTTTGCCCTGGCTTCCAGTTCCGCCAGCACCTCTTCACTGTGGTGTGCCGGATCCACACCGAGCCACACCTTCGCGATCTTGCCCGAGGGATCGATGAGGAAGGTATTGCGCTTGGCGATCTTCATGCCCATGTAGTTGCCCAGCGAGCCGTATTCGGGAGTCACCTTCTTTTCGGTATCTGCCAGCAGGCGGAAGCTCAGCCCTTCCTTGGTGCAGAACTGCTGGTGACTCTCCGCCGAGTCGACGCTGACGCCGACGATGACAGCCTTGAGCTGGTCATACTTTGCCTGATCGCGCTGGAAGTTGTGCGCCTCCAGCGTGCAGCCCGAGGTCATGTCCTTGGGGTAGAAGTAGAGGACCACCCATTTGCCGCGAAAACTGGCCAGGCTGATCTGCGATCCGTCCTGCGAGGGAAGCGTGAAGTCGGGCGCCTGCTGGCCCACCTGCGGTATCGGATTGTCGGCTGCACGGCTATGGCGCAGGGCAACCGCAAGCACCACGACGAGCAAGGCAATGAGGACGATGGATACTTTCGACACAAGGCACACTCCAAGGGGAAGATTTGCCAGGTGGCGGTCAACCACAGGGCGGACCTGATTATGCTTGTTCGACGGCTACAATCGCAATGTTTGCCGCATTGGCGAGCGATCGCACTGTGTCCGGATCAAAAACCAGGGTTCTGCCGGCCTCAATCGCCAGGCAGGTTGCCCGCGCCTGCTGCATGGCGTGGATCGTGGGAGCGCCGATCACCGGTACGTCGAAGCGCATGTCCTGCCTGGGTTTGGCTACCTTGACGATGGTCAGGTCGCGCGGCAGCGTGGAAGCCTCACCGCCCTCTGCCAGGCTTTGCATCAGGTGGCCGGCGCGCGCAATCGCCGCATCGGTGCCCTCCATCGCCTCCACCGCTACACATGCCTGACCGGCGACTACGACGGTCTGCCCGATGTCGAAGCCGGCGATGGCAAGAGCGACGCTGCGGCCGTAGCGGATGTCTTTCAGCTCTTCTTCGCTGGGTGCGCGATCGGTCAGCACTCCGGCCTGGGCAAGCAGCGGCTCCAGATATGCAGTGGAAGAGATCAGCTCGATCCCCTCATCCTTCAGCACCTTGGCGACGGCTCCCAGCAGCATGTCGGTATTCCGGGTCCGCAGCGAAAGCAGCAGCTTGGCCAGCCGCCAGTCAGGACGGATGCTGGAGAAGATCTGCTTGTGCTTCACCTGTCCGGCCATCACGGCCTGGCTGACTCCTTCCGCCTGAAAGGTTTCAATGAGCCGGGACAACTCGCCCAGCGACAGCCAGAAGACGGTGACGCCCGGGTCCGCCGCCGCCACGTCATCGATTGCGGGATCGGTCTCTTCCTTAATGGCAGCGACCACGACCTGATCGCCATGTGCCCGCGCCGCGCTGAGCAGCAAAAAGGGGAAGCGGCCATTGCCTGCAATCAGACCAAGTTTCATGGTTACTTGATGATCCCCCGCTGGGAGCGCTCGATGTATTCGAGCAGGTAAGCGACATCTTCCGTTGGAGTTCCGTCGGACCGCAGTTGCTCGAGAGCCTGCGAAGTGTTCAACCGCGAGGCCAGCAGCGTCTTGTAGGCATGCTGCAGCGCCTTCAGCCGCTCCGGTGTGAAGCCACGGCGCTGCAGGCCAACCTTGTTGAGGCCATAGGTGTGCGTCTCACGCTTGGCCGAGGTCAGCGAGAAAGGCAACACGTCTTGCGTGCAAACCGTTCCGCCGCCGATAAAGGAATGCTGACCGATACGGCAAAACTGATGGATCGCGCACAGCGCGCCCACCGAAGCATAATCCTCCACCACGACATGCCCGGCCAGGGCAGCGGCATTGGCGATGATGCAGTTGCTGCCGATCTGGCTGTCGTGGCCCACATGGGCACAGGTCATCAGCAGGCAGTTGCTGCCAATGCGGGTGACTCCGCCGCCTTTCACCGTTCCACGGGAGACGGTGACACTTTCGCGGAAGACGTTGTCGTCCCCGACTTCCAGCCGAGTCAGCTGACCGGCGTAGCTGATGTCCTGCGGTGCTGCCCCGATTGAGGCAAAGGGAAAGAAACGATTGCGGGCACCGATGGTCGTGTGACCATCAATGACAACGTGAGAGACGAGTTCGCAGTCTTCGCCCAGAACGACGTCAGGGCCGATGGTGGAGTAGGGCCCAATCGTGCAACTCGCGGGCACCGTCGCCGACGAAGCAACGATGGCTGTGGGATGAATACTCACTCCTGGCTCACCGCCCCTGCCGCAGAGGCTGTGGCCTTCTTCTTCCGCGGAACGATCTGGCACATGACAATCGATTCACACGCCACCTTGCCCTCGACCGTTGCGACCCCTTCCATGCGCACGGCTCGCGATCTCCAGTTAATCACCTTGATCTCGATGCGCACCTGGTCCCCGGGCACAACGGGCCGGCGGAACTTGGCGCGCTCAATGCCGGTGAAGAACGTCAGGTAATCGTCGCGATCGGGAAACTCGGTGAGCAACAGGGAGGCTCCGGCCTGTGCCATCGCCTCAATGACCAGCACCCCCGGCATAACCGGGTAGCCAGGGAAATGGCCCTGGAAAAACGGCTCGTTGATCGTCACGTTCTTGATCGCGACAATGCGCTCCTTGCGAACCACCTCAACCACCCGGTCGATCAGCAGAAACGGGTAGCGGTGGGGCAGGATCGCCATGATCTCGTTGATGTCGAGTTGCTGGCCGGGCTCAGGTGTAGCTTTTTCGTTATCCATAAGGGTGCAGCGCGATTATACAATCTTCCCGCCCAGTGATTCGCAATCGCCCCGCGCGGCGACGGGTACAACCTCTCTTCGGGGACCGCCGCGCCACGTTACATTACGGTTATTTCTTGATCTTGCTGGCGGTTCTATCGGGATCGAACGTCTCCGGCGGCAGCGTCACGTTGTAGCTCGCGCGGTAGAGAAAATGCTGGCCGGTCATCTCGCCATTCTGGTAACTGGTAATGGTGAAGGGCGTGGGGATGCCCTCGACCACATGGTAGTCGTCGTACTCCTCGGCGCTCTCGTTCTTGTCCTTGTAGACCGGATCGCGCCACTCGAAGCTGCTCCGCACGGGCAGGTGGTCCTGCGCGTCCATCTGGATCGTGATTGAGTCGTTCGTGCCGGAGAGGATCGTCACCTGATCCGCAAGATGGCGCTGCACGGTGCGCTGCCCCTCGTAAAACAACATCGTTCTGGGATCCTTCATCCATACCTTGACAGCAACTTCGATGGAGTGGTCCCTGTGCCGCAGCGCGGCATCCACCTGATCCTTGGGCAGGGCCTTCTTGCCGCGATAGGTGATCTCCCATCCCTCGCGCCCGGTAAGGATCTGCACCACATCGCGCTTCTTGGTGAACTCGACGCGATCCTGATCAGGAAATTGATGGAACTCAAAATAATCGACGATGGCGCCCGTAGGATCGCCCTTGTAGAAGCCCGAACGACGCCCCTCATAGACGCGGTTTTGCATCGACAGCCAGCGATCTCCGCCGAGCGCCTGCACCATTGCGTCCAGGACGGCGCGTGCCTTCTGCTCATTCTGCTTGGCAGTTGCAGCGGTGTCCTGCGCGAAGGCAAAGCCGCCGCATGAGAATAGGATTGCGGCCAGCAAAACTCCCAGTATCGCGCCGAAAGATTTGGCGCGCATTGAAACCGACCCTTTGCAGCAGGCTGCCTTTCTCTTCATGCTTCCCTCTTCGCTCCGCCTTAACCTACCAGAACCGCGCCGCCGTTCACGTTCAGAATCTCTCCGCTGATAAACCCCGTATAGGGAGTACAGAGGAACAGCACAGGCGCGGCAATCTCCCGCACACTCGCCACCCGACCCAGCGGAATCGACGACAAAATCTTTTCCCGTTTCGCGGGATCGCTCAGCGCGGCGGCGGACATCTCCGTATCCACCCACCCCGGAGCCACGCAATTCACATAGATGCCCTCGCCGGCCAGTTCGCTGGAGAGGCTCTTGGTAAGACTGATGACCGCTCCTTTGGTCACGGCATAGTCGGCATGGAAGGCCTCGCCGCGCTGTCCGGCGGTGGAGCTGATGAGGACGATATGCCCAGCCGCGCCCGTGGCCCGGCCCGCGTCCCGTTGCTGCTGAAACTGCGCCACCGCTGCCTGCACCAGCCCGAATACGCTATCGAGATTCACTCCCATCGTCCGGCTCCACTGTTCGCTGGACATGGTGGCGATGGAGGCGTCCCTGGATGGCCAGATGCCATGGTTCACGACCAGCGCGTCCAGTCGTCCGAATCTTTCAATAGCTGCGGCCACCAGGGCGCGGCCGTCCCCGGCATGGGAGAGATCCTGCTGCAGGGCGACACACTCAGCCTCGCCGCCACACTCCTCGACCAACTCCAGAGCACGCTCGCGCGCTACGCGATAGTTGAAGACGACCTTCGCGCCCGCCTCGCGGAAGAGGCGCACCGTCTCCGCCCCGACGCCGCGCGAACCGCCGCTGACGAGTGCAACCTTGCCTGCAAGTGAAAGGGAAACCATATGGCTACGCTAACGGAGGGTGACTTCTCCGCGCAACCAACCTGATGATTTACGGCTTGGCCTTGCGTTTTGGCTTGCGAGCCGCGCCACGAGCCTCGCCAGCGGCGGCGAGGAGCCTCCTCCTTTGCGCGACCAGCCGCTTGCGCTCCGCGGCTGGCATGGCCAGGACATCCTTCGTCCGCCTGGGCAGCTTTGCTTCCACCAGCGTGCGGGCATTGCGCAGCAGCTCCTGCAATTCGCTGGCACGGAATACGTCCCAGTTCTCCAGCGCAACCCAGCAGGCGCGCGCCAGGTAGGGAGCGGGGATCACTCCTTCCACTTCCAACAGCTCGGCGTAGCGATCCGGCCCGGCGGCAAAGCAGAGCACCGCTCTCCCATCGTCATCGAGATTCAGCAGGGCAAACATCTTGCCGCCGATGGCCTTGTCTCCCACCCAGAAGACCAGGTTGGCTCCCCATTGCATCGTCTCTACGACATGGGGAAGCGTAAGCAGATACTCTCTTGCGATCTCGGCATCCATGTGGCACAGTATGCGACCGGCCAGGGCAAAGGCTCAAGCGAGCAATTCCCGCGTAAGCAAAGGAGTTGGATGGCCGGTACCTCTATACTGAAGAGGCTATGTCCACTTTTGCCCCTGTTGATGAACAACTTGATCTGCTGCAAAAAGGTGCGGCGGAGATCATCCGCACCTCCGACCTGCGCGAGCGCCTGGAAGCCTCCCGCAAGAGCGGAAAACCGCTGCGCGTGAAGGCCGGCTTCGATCCCACCGCTCCCGATCTGCACCTGGGCCACACCGTGCTCATCCGCAAGCTGAAGCACTTTCAGGATCTGGGCCACACGGTCATCTTCCTCATCGGCGACTTCACCGGCTTGATTGGTGATCCCACGGGCCGCAATGTCACCCGCAAGCCCTTGACGGTCGAGGAAATCCAGGCCAACGCTGAGACCTACAAGGAGCAGGTGTTCCGCATCCTCGATCCGGCAAAGACCGAGGTGCGCTTCAACTCCGAGTGGCTGGGAACGCTGGGCTTTGAGGGCATCATCCGGCTGGCGGCGCACTTCACCGTTTCGCAGATGCTGGAGCGCGACGACTTCCACAAGCGGTTCCAGGAGGAGAAGCCGATCTCGTTGCACGAGATGCTCTACCCGCTGGCACAGGGATACGACTCGGTGGCCCTGCACGCCGATGTGGAACTGGGCGGCACCGATCAGAAATTCAACCTGCTGATGGGCCGCGAGCTGCAACGCCACTACGGCCAGCCGTCGCAGATCATCCTGATGACGCCGATCCTCGAAGGACTGGACGGAGTGCAGAAGATGTCCAAGTCCCTGGGCAACGCCATCGGCATCAAGGAAAAGCCCGAAGAAATGTATGGCAAGCTGATGTCCGTCTCCGACGAGCTGATGTGGAAGTACTGGACATTCCTGACCGACCTTCGCCAATCCGAAATTGATACGATGCAGGCCGAAGTACAGGCAGGCACGCTGCACCCGATGGAGGTGAAGAAGCATCTGGCACGTCTCATCGTCGCCGGATTCCACTCCCGGGAAGCCGCGCAGCGCGCAGACGAAAACTGGGCCCTGCAATTTCAGCAGCGCAAGATCTCGGCGGATACGGAGGAGATCCATGTCCCGCTGAGCGACGTGGAATGGAACTCCGATGAGCCGCATTCGATTACCACCATCTACTCAGCGGCAGGAGAACGCCTCGCCAACCTCGACGTGAGCGCGGAGGATATCGCACGTGGAAGAGGAATCCGCCTGCCGAAGCTGCTGCATGCCGCGGGCCTGGCCGAATCCACCACGGCGGCCTCGAACCAGATCAAGCGGGCGGGCATCGTGATCGGCACCACCACGGAGAAGACGGTCAACATCCTGGCGCAGGATCTGCCGGCGCGCTGGCCCGTTCGTGTCGGCAAACGCGCCAAGATCGTCGTCATCGAATAGCAGGCAGCACTGCGCAAAAACAACGTTACTTCTGCGTAGCTGTTACTTCAGCGTAACTGGCCCAAACGGGGACTTGTGGATCGCGCCACCGGTCCCCTAACCTAGCTGGCATGACCTCCGCTCATCCTGTGCTCCGAAGCGCCCTCCTGGCGGGGCTTCTGCTGCTGTGCTCCGCGAATCTGCTTGCGGTGCGAAAGCCGCACACCGTCGGCCTTGGACCCTTCAAGCGGGTTCCGCACACCACGATTGGCGACCCCGCGGACGCTTCGGTGCGCGGCACCGCCGCAACCGATGGCGACCTGAAGATTCGCCCCATTGTGGTGGACGGCCAGGTGAAGGAGTGGACCACGGGCGAGGCGCACGACATCACCGACCGCAGCTTCACCATTCGGCGTGCCCTGCACATCAACGACACCCTGCCCACCGATACCAAGGAGCATTGGGTGTGGCAGCGCGGCTCGTGGATCGTGGTGGATCGCACCACTGGCCACGTCACGGCCCTGCATCTGCCGGACTATGATCCCGCCGTCTCCGACGTCGTCTGGTTCCGCGATTATGCCGCCTACTGCGGGTTGCCCTCGACGGGGAAATCTCTCTATGCCGTGGTGGCGCAGGTGGGCGCGCGCCGTCCCATCCTGGCGAAGAAGATCTCTTCCTGGTCTGCCGACGACCACCCCAGCCCGGCATGCGAGCCCGCGGGTTGGCAGCGGGAGCCGCTGCGCGTCACCTTCAATCCCAAGGGAGCCGCGCCGATGAGCTTTGATCTGATTGGCCTCTCCGCTGTCCTGGTGGAAGAGGGAGACGCCGCCGAGCCGGATCCGCAATAACCGGGGCGGAGCGAATCGCGCTAGAGTCACCAAGTTGCTCTAGGATAGTCGTCATGGAATCGCTCGACGAACTGCTGGAGCAGGCGAAGATTGCCCACGGCCATCTGTGCGCCGGGCAGGTGCTGGGTGTGCGCATGGCCATGCTCGGCTGCGAACGCCTGGGCATCGCCGACCCACGCGGAGCCGACCGCAAACGCCTGGTGACCTTTGTCGAAATTGACCGCTGCGCCACCGACGCCATCGGCGTGGTAACCGGCTGCCGACTGGGCAAGAGGGCGCTCAAGTTCCGCGATTGGGGCAAGATGGCCGCAACCTTCGTGGATCTGGCGAACCAGCGCGCCATCCGCATCGCGGCACGCGAGTCCTCGAAGGCCCTGGCCCGCGAGATGTTCCCCGGGATCGAGAATAAGAATCAGCAGCAGATGCAGGCCTACCGTGAGATGACGGACGCCAGCCTCTTCACGGAGGAATGGGTAAGCGTCACGCTCGACGCAAAGGAGTTTCCCGGCTTTAAAGGAGAGCGCATCGCCTGCGCCATCTGCGGTGAGGGCATCAACTACGACCGTTACGTCCTGCGCGAAGGGCAAACCCTTTGCCAGGGTTGCGCAGCGCCCGAGGATCGCTACTACCAGCCCCTGCCCCATTAAAAAAGCCGGCCTGCATCGTTCGCAAACCGGCTCTTCGCGGATGGACCGCTTCCCTTAGCTGACTGGAATTGCGTTCGCCTGTTCGACGGCCTGCGCGACGCGGAAGATCGTGCCCTCGGCAAAGTGCTTTCCGAGGATCTGCATGCCGATCGGCAGCCCTTCGCTGGACTCCCCGCACGGCACAGAGATTCCACAAATACCCGCAAGGCTGGCTGTAACGGTGTAGATGTCCGCCAGGTACATGGAGACGGGGTCATCCGTTTTCTCGCCGAGCTTGAACGCCGGAGTGGGCGCGGTCGGCGTCACGATGGCATCCACCTGCTCGAAGGCATTCAGAAAATCCTGCGCCAGGAGGCGGCGAACCTGCTGCGCCTTGCGATAGTACGCGTCATAATAGCCCGCGCTGAGCGCATAGGTGCCAAGAAGAATTCGACGCTTTACCTCCGGGCCGAAGCCCTCGTCTCGCGAGCGGCGGTACATGGCGGAAAGAGCATTCGCATCCTTGGCGCGAAAACCATAACGCACGCCATCGAACCGCGCAAGATTCGAGCTCGCCTCTGCGGTCGCCAGCACGTAATACGTGGGGATGGCGTAACGCGTGTGCGGCAGGGAGATGGGGTGAATCGTGCATCCCCGCGCGCGAAGCTGCTCAATTCCCGTTTGGATTGCCGCGCGAACCTCCGGATCCAGCCCCTCGGCAAAATACTCTGCCGGAACGCCGATGCGGAGCCCCTCCACCGGCCTTGCCATCTCCGCTGCATAATCGGGCACCGGCAGCGTCGAGGAGGTCGCATCCATAGGATCGTAGCCCGCCATGACGCCGAGGATGGTGGCACAGTCGCGCACGTTATTCCCAAACGGGCCAATTCGATCGAGCGACGAGGCAAAGGCGATCAAGCCGAATCGCGATACCCGGCCATAGGTGGGCAGCAGACCCACCACTCCGCAGAACGATGCCGGCTGGCGAATCGATCCCCCCGTGTCCGTGCCCAGGGTCGCGACCGCCATGCCCGCCGCAACCGCCGCAGCGGAGCCGCCGCTGGAGCCGCCCGGCACCCGATCGAGCGCGCGGGGATTGTGTACCGGTCCATATGCGGAGTTTTCGTTGGACGATCCCATCGCGAACTCGTCGCAGTTCAGCTTGCCCACCAGAACCGCCCCGGCTGCCTCCAACCGCTGAACCGCCGTCGCATCGTAAGGTGAGTTATAGCCGGAGAGAATCTTCGATCCAGCAGTCGCGGGAGCACCCATCATATTGAGCACGTCCTTGATGCCGACCGGAACACCCGCGAGCGGCGGAAGCGTCTGCCCACTGGCTGCCATGGCGTCGATCTTCTCCGCCTGCCGCAGCGCACGCTCGCGGCTCAACGCCAGATAGGCATGGATCCGGGGATCGACGGCGCCGATGCGCTCATAGGTCTCCTCGGCAAACGACTGGGCGGTTTTCGAACGATTGGCAACCTGCTCGCGCACGGAGTCGATCGACTGCGGATTTTCTGTCAAAACGGTCTCTGATGTCATGCTTTTCCCGGGAAACAAGCCGCGCTCGCGGCAGAAAAATTAACGCTCGAGGACTTTGGGAACCTTGAAGAAGACGCCATCCGTTTCCGGAGCGCCATCGAGCACCACGCTGCGATCCAGCGAGGGACGAATCAGGTCCGGGCGCAACGTCTCCAACGCAGGAAGAGCGGGCAGTGCCAGAATTTCCGTCACTTGCGCCATAGCCTCGACGGAGGATGTGTCCAGTTCGTTCAACTGGGCGACATGCCCGAGGATGGCATTCAGATCCCGCAGCATGCGCGCCTCCTCGCCAGCCTCCAACTCCAGGTTTGCCAGCTCGGCAACCCGTTGCACATCTTCCACTGTGACCTTTGCTGCTTCTGCCATCTCTCGTCTCAACTCCCGCCCAACGATTTCGCGTGGAACCGCCAATATGAGACACACCTCTGCCGCAACAATCAGAATCCCTGCTCGAGGATTCGCCCGATTGCAATCGGTAGTCTCTCAATAAAAAGTATAGCTGCTGACCGAAAGGAATCGCGGCGCAAATCCAACTTCGCAGAGGGTAAATCTGCAGCGGCTCGGCTCGTGCAGGGGGAGCTGGCTGGAATCAGGCCGGGTTTGAGAAATCGAGCGACGTAGATTTTGTGCTCAGACCGGTGCATGCAGTCGCAGTAGAGAGCAGGATTCCGAGGTCGCTGAGGAGGGTAGCACTCTCCATATATTCGGAGTCGAGGCGAGCCTTCATCGGCTTCACGGTGCGGTCGTAGAACCTGTCCAGATCCTGCGAGGGAATGGAGCGCAGCATCTGCTCTTCACAGCGAAACGCAAGCGTGGCCGCACCCGTCAGCCCGGGACGAAAGGGCATCTTCAACCCCTCGTGATGCGGAAGCTTGGGCCGCGGACCCACCAGGCTCATATCTCCGCTGAGCACGTTATAGAACTGCGGCAGTTCGTCCAGCTTGAAGCGCCGCAGAACCGCTCCTACGCGGGTGACGCGACGGTCTCCCTGAACCGTAATCGGAGATCCGCTCTGCTGGGGAGGTGCCACTTCCATGGTGCGGAACTTGAAGATGGTAAAGAGTCTGCCATGGCTTCCCACGCGCCGCTGTGCGAAAAAGACTGGCCCCTTGGAAGTGAAGCCGACCAATAGTGCGATCACCAGCATGACTGGCGAAAGCAGCAGCAGGGCGATCAGCGAGGCTATGACATCCAGAAACCGCTTTGCGCTGGAGACACTCCAACTGCTGGCGCGTGCGACCGTTATCACAGCACTCGGTGCCGCTGTCGTATCTTCTTTCCGGTGCGTATCTCGCAGTGGCTCAACGCCCCGAAATTCCGCAACATTCACGGGAGCGTTCAATATGGAAAACACATTGTGCTTCATCGGCTCCAAACCTTGACAGGCAATCGTGCAACCAGTGTAGCGAACAGGTTCTACAACCTCTATCAAAATTCCATTACTCGGAGATTACCAAGGTACCAATTTGCACTCTTGGAACGAAATGTTCCCAATTTGGCACCGCTTTCAGTAATAACCCTAAATACCTCATTAAGTTGCAGGCGTCCCTATGGAGCTACGATTCGGATTGCGGCAGCACCCAATGCCAGCTGGGAGAAGACCTGCGACCACTCCAGGAATCCGCGGATCGGTGAGCCCTTGAAGAGTCTTTCAGGCATGACGATGGTGTCTCCGGGATTGATCCGTGCACGCTCAAAGCTGTTACCCCAAAGAGAACTGGCGGTCTCCTTGCTGAACACGGAGCCATCGGCCCGAATCACGAAGGCATGCTTGACGTCGGCATTGCGGTTCGGTCCCCCGGCAAGACGAAGGTAGTCCTGTACCCTGCGCGTCTGACCGTAAAGGAACGCGTTCTGATCGTAGACCGCGCCCACCACGTTGACAGTCGCAGGCCGCGAGGGCACCAGAAACGTGTCTCCATCCTCCAGTGAAAGATCGGGAATCGTGGCGACACCCGTGGCGTCCGGCTTGATTTCGGCCACGATTCGCCCGGTGGCGCGTACCTGCCGCAGCCGCGCAATCATCTCCTTCTGGCCCGAGAGGACGCCGGCGGCCGCAGAGACATCCTGGCTGGAGACCGCCGAAGAGATCTTATTCGCCCCTTGTCGCTGCAGGTCAACCGCCAGCGCATCGACGTACTCATCCAGGCGCTGCTGTTGAAGAACGCGGGTAGACTCACGGGTGAATTCCGCACCAAATAAATAGGCATTCGGAGTGAGCCCTCCTGCCCGTTCAATGAGCTGGCGCAGGGTCTCGCCCGGCTTAACGCTGTAGGTGCCGCCGCTGACGATCTCGCCCTCCAGCCTGACGAACTTTGTCTGTTCCGCGAGCGGAACCCGGATATCGCCCTGGGAGAAGATCGTCACGACATCGTTGGGTTGCAGTTCCAGATCCTGACTGGCGTCGTGATTGAGCACCAGCGCTCCCAGATTGAACGGCAAGAGGGAGTTCTTCAAAGTCACGGGATCAAGGCGCTCGATGACGGCATAAGACCAGTCGATCTCGGGAGCCGGGACTCGAATTTCTACCCGGTTCGCCCCCGACTCCATTCCCCTGACCGCGATGCGGCTCTGCTGGCTGGCAAGGGAGGCGCTGGAACCCTGCTGCCCTGCCGTGAGTGGAGTCGCTCGACCGGCCATATCCGCCGTGATCAGCGAGTTATCCATCTGCTGTTCCTGTTGCTGTGCCGGCGTCAGTGGTTGAGGTTGTTCGACGTAACGCGGTTCCGTCACGGGCGCATTCTGCGCCGCTTCTCTTTCGCGCTCGGCGCGTGTCATGCCTAATGTCGTCGGCGGCTTCGGCAGCGGCTCAAAGAACATGCGGCCCGGAAGCCCCAGTTGGTTATGGTTCTGCCAATAGTTATTCGTCAGCAGAGAGGCGCGCTCGGGAAGAATTTCGCTGAGGCGCATGCCAGGATGCCAGCCAAAACGCCCGGGATTCGCGAGGTTTCCGCGAAGGGTAACCGACTTCTCAAACCGGGGGGCGATCGAAAAGACTCGCAGCACATCCCCATCGCGCAGAACAGTGGCTTTGCCCGAGGCATCCAGCGTTATCTGTGAGGCCTCGCGGTCACGATGCTCCTCAATCCGCTCGATGGAGACGCGAGCATCCGATGCAGTAGACGAAAGCCCTCCGGCGAGTTGAATCAGGTCCTCGAGCGTCGTCTCCCCCTTAAGCTCATAGATGGCCGGGGTGCGGACGCCACCGCTTATAGCGACCTGTGGCCCCAGGGGAGCAATAAAAATCACGTCTCCCGGAAGCAGCTGCGCATCCCGGGACTTGTCTCCCCGATTCAGCAGGTCGTAGAGATCGAATTCGCTGATAGTCTTGCCGCCCCGCTTCAGTTGGATGTTCCGCATGGAGCCCTGAACGGATGGACCGCCGGAGGCAAACAGTGCGTTGACCAGCGTGCTGAGGGAGCTGACGGTATAGCTGCCGGGACGGCGTGCCTGCCCCAGCACAAAGACCTGGATGGAGCGCAACTGCCCCATGTTGACGTTGAGGTCGAAGTTGCGGAAGACTCGCCCGATCTCCGAGCGAAGGTGCTTATCGAGGTCAGAGAATGGAATGCCGGCCACGTGGATGGAGCCCACCCTGGGCACGTAGATGGAGCCGGAGCGATCCACCGTAAGGCGGTCGTTGAAGACAACCTGCCCCCAGACCCGGATCAGCAGTTCATCGCCGGGACCGATGACATAATCCGGAGTCACAGGCGTCTGATCGACCGGAGCAAAGGTGGAGGGCACTCCCCGGAAAAGCTGGCGGCCATAGATCGGGATCAGTTGCCCGGTGGAACCCGACACCAGCCGCTGAAAGTCCGTTATCGGATCCGCGGGCTGCTGCAGTCCCGCTCCTGAATAATTACCGGGGTAGTTCGCACTCGGATTCTGGCCTGGATAGTTCTGTCCTGGGTAGCCCTGCCGAATCTGTCCCGCCGAATCCACATAGACACCCTCTCCCTGCTGCATAGATGGTGTCGTCATGGTGGGAGTGGTTCCGTATCCCGCAGCGTTCCCCCTGGTGGTGTCCTGCGTCGACTGCTGGCAGTTGGGGTCGTCCGTGGCCGCGGCTCCGGTGCAGGCACCGTCGGATCCCGTGCCGGAATACGCGCCGCCATACGAGCCGGATGTGCTCTGTGCAAAGGCCACATTGGAAATCAGCATCAACGGAACGGCAAACAAACAAGCGAGTCGATTACCCATAGGGTTCATGCAGAATGATTCGCGGCCAGCTCCGGCGCGGAATCATCCAGTTTCCAGCTCCTTTAAGTTCACAACTAAGGTGACCTTAAGAATAACCGGAGAGAGGCCGGGTGGTGTCCACCATATTACGTTCCACTTCCCACCGCGCCTGCTCTCTCCCGTTATGGCGCTTTCCTCCTTATCCGAAACAAATTCCCGTTAACTGCATCGGCGGCCGCCCTCCTACTCCACTGTCAGGTTGAGGGCGGCTGTCCTCTGGATTCCCGGAGCAGTTGCGGTAATAGTCAGCGCATACGTTCCGGGGGGAGTCGTGCTGCCGGGAGGCGAATTCGGCGGCGGAGACTGCTTTCCCCCATTTATGGTGACTCCGCATCCCAGAGGCGCAAAAGCAAGGCACACCAGCAGGAGCACCATCCACACGGAGCGGCGGCGACGCAGGCCCCAGCCGACGGGCAGGAGAAGAGCGAGGGTCAGCAATCCCCTGGCGGCGTCTTGACCGCGGCCAGGGCCATGGCCGGCAGGGCGCGGAAAGGCGGGTGAGGAGTTCGCCGCTACAGAGACGCCGGTCGTCACCTGCACGGAGATGGAGACGGAATTGCCACCCGTAACCTGGGCGCTGGCCGGAGAAACGGTGCAGACCGTATTTTTGGGCGCGCCCGTGCAGGCAAGAGACACCGTCCCGCTGGAGCCCGCCACGGGTACGAGACTCAGCGCATAGCTGGCGGTCTGCCCGGTAACGACGGTTGCACTCGGAGAGCCAACCACCACCAGCGAGAAGTCTTCGCCAAAGCCGTTCAGCGGCACGTTGAAGGAGGTCGCCGAGGAACTCGTCACGGTCAGGTTTCCGGTCCTGGCTCCAGCCTGCGAGGGCGAAAAAACTACCTGAAAGCTGCAGCTTGCACCCGCGGCCAGACTGGCTCCGCAGCCATTCGCCGCAAGCGCGAAATCCCCTGTCGCGGCAAAGGCGATGCTGGTGAGGGAAACCCCGCCGTTGTTCGTCAAAGTAACACTCTGGGCGCTGCTGCCGCCAACTCCCACGCCGCCGAAATCGAGAGTAGTCGGCGCGATCGAGATACCCGCCGGTGCGAGTCCAGTACCGCTGAGGGCTACGGTATGCGTCCCCAGCGGATCGCTGACCGTCAGCGTACCCGTCTCCTGCCCGGCGCGGGTGGGGTGAAAAACTACCGAGAAAGCGCAACTGGAGTGGCCCGCAAGCGAGGCGCCGCAGTTGCTGGTTACGGAAAAGTCTCCCGTCGTCTGGGCGCTGATCGGCATCAGGGCCGAGTCGCCGTTGTTGGTCAAAGTAACGAGTTGCGGAGAGCTGTTGGTAGCCAGAAGCTGCGCCGGAAAAGTAAGCGCCAGCGGCGTCAGGTTATCGCTGGCAGAGGTTGCGCCGGTGCCGCTGAGGGAGGCCGTTTGAGTGCCCAGGCTGTCGGTGACAGAGAAGCTCCCCGGAGCAGCACCTGACACCGTGGGAGCGAAGGCGATGCCCACCGTGCAGCCATAGGTGGGGGCCAGCGAAGCTCCGCAGGTGTTTGCTGTAATCCGGTAAGGTCCAGTGACGGACATGGCGCCGAGGGCGATGGTCGTCCCACCCGTATTGGAGATCGTCAGATTCTGCGCGGCAGAGGTCGTGCCGGTGGCCACGGTGCCGAAATTCAGCGAGGTTGGCAGCAGAACGATGTTCGCGCCCCCAACGCCGTTTCCGCTAAGAGCCACCGTCAGCTGACCGGAGGGAATATTCGCATAGACAGTCAGGGTGCCGCTGCGCGCGCCCAGTTGGGTTGGAATAAAGCTCACCTGGATACTGCACGTTCCCTGTGCGGGGATCGCTGTGGAGCAGTTGTTCTGCTGCGCGAAATCGCCGACGGCGGCAATCTTGGTTACCAGCAGGGGTTGCGTTCCGGTGTTGGTCAAGGTCACCGTCTGCTGGGCCGAAGCCGTCTGCAGCACTTGATCCGCGAAGGTCAGCGAGGTGGGAGAGACCGTCGCGGTTGTCCCTGTGCTCTGGCTGGCAGCCAGCGGAATCTCCCAAATTCCCCGGCCATAGGTGCCGGCGCGCAGCATGGGATTGGAACCGCCGAGAACCCGCAACTGCGTCACCGGAGCGTTGGGCAGGCCGACGCCATAGACACTCCAGCAATTGATCAGAGGGTTGGAGCAATCGGCGATCTGCCGGGTCACATAGACCCCCGTATCGAGCGCCACGTAAACCGTGTTGGCGTCTCCAGGATCGACCACCAGGCTGTTGGCCGGAGCCGAGGGTAGATTGCTGTTGACGTTTGTCCAGTGCCCACCGGCATCGGTGCTGCGATAGACCAGAGCGGCAGAGATGCCATTGCCGCTGAAGCCCTCAATCGTGACGTATACCGTCTGCCCCGTGGCATCATGCGCATCCGCGACAATGCTGGAGACGGCAAAGGCTCCCGGATTGAAGCCCTGGCTGGCATTGACGACCGGGGAGGTGGAGAGATCCTTCCAGGCAGTTGCCGAGCCGGTCCACCACGACTGGAATACGTGACCGGCCACGGCGCCGCCACCGTCCAGCAGGCCATCCATTCCCGCATACAGCCATTCTCCGGAAGGCGCAGGACTGCCTGCCAGCGAGCGAATGAGCGCATTCCCGTTGCAGGCGGGTTGGGGAGCGCCGTCGAGCATCCCGCTGATCGCGTTCGCCGAGGACCAGCCGGCGCCGTTGGCGGGTCCAAGCCAAACCCGGCAGGTGCCGACCAGCATTTGCGACGGATCGGCCGCGTCGAGCGCATAGGCCGCAGGCACCGGCATGGTCAGCCCATCGCCGCTCACCTGCGTCTCTCCGATGGCGGGCTGCCCGAAGTCCGCCGGCGTACAGGCTGCGCCAAGCGTGCAGCGCTGGATGGAGACGCCGGATGCCGAGGTGGTATACCAGTTCTGCGGATTCGCGGGATCGATCGCGGTGGTTGCGCCCTCGCCATCCAGCACCTGCGGCCACGCTGCCTGCCCCGGAACAGGTGCGGCGGTGCCGTTCGCCCCCAGCCCTGCCAGATACACAGAGCCATCCGTAGGGTGCTGCGCCAATCCGGTCAGCTCGGCCAGCGAACCGAGGCTTCCGTTGAGATTGTCGAACGACTGGGCATCCGAAGTAGAGCAGGCGGAGGAAGACTGCTGCGCGCCGTCCGTCGTTCGCCACAGACCGCCGTCGTTGCCAAAGAACATCAACCCGGGAAAGACCTGCCCGGCGCTGCCGGGAAGAAAGTCAACCGCGTGCTGCGAGGGCGAGACCCTGGCTGCCCCGCAGGTGGTGGCGTTCGTCGTGTTACGCCAGACGCAACTGTTCAGCAGGCTGCAGCGGGAGATGTCCACCGTCCCGGTATAGAGGAGCGTATCCGCCTGCGATGGTACTGCCGCGAGCCACAGATTGTAGGTTCCCTGAACGATGGTCTTGCTTCCATCGGTCGCTTCCAGCGCAGTGGTCGCAACCTGGTGGGCAAAGGTTACGGTGCTCGACGCGCACGCGCCCGACTGCAGATTGCAGGCGTCCTGCCACAGCCCGATGTCCTTGTTGTTCTGGTCGACGGTGAAGGCGAAAAGATCGCCTGTAACCGATTGAACCGCAAGCGCGCCACGAAAGATGGCGCAGGAGGTGGACCCAGCGGAGCCTGGCGTGATGGGACAGTTGATTGCGGCCAGTTGCGGACCGGGCTGATTGGTGAGCCGCGTCCAGGTGATGCCATCCGGCGAGCTGTAGTAGCCGTGATAGCGCACCGCAGCATAGAACATTTTGCGGATAGGGTTCCAGACCACGGCGGTGGCCGCGCTGCCGCCCCATCCCGTGAAGTCGGTGCCTGGACCCTGAACCGTCTTGTACGGTCCATTCGTGATCGTCGCGAGGTGCCAGGTTGCTCCGGCATCGGTGGAGTAGTAAAGGCCGCGCACGCTGACGCCGTTGATCGGCGAGTTGACGATGGTGCCCTCGGCAGCCTCGGAAACCGCGGCGACGACAAGATTGGGCGAAGTGGTGCTCCAGGCAAACCCGGCGAAGCCCTCTCCGATAAAGGAGACGTTCCAATATGGGCCGATGAGCGCGTCGCTCGTCTGGTCGATCAGGCTCCAGGTCACGCCGTTGTCGGTGGAGCGCAACAGCCCGCTGCCGTAGTACGAGTCCAGTGCGTCGTTGGGGTCGCCGGTGCCAGCCAGCAGAACTCCGGTCCCGCCCGGCTGCACGCTGATAGCTCCGATGCTGAGCGATGCCGTCTTGCCGGAACTGAATGCCGGCAGAGTATCGGTGAGCGGAGAGAACACAACCTGAGAGGCGCTGGCCGCGGCATTGGTCGACTTCCAGACCCCGCCCCCCGTTGTGCCCACGTACACCGTGTTCCCGGTGGAATCCGCACGGTCGATGGCAATGCTGGTGACGCGCCCCGTCACCTTGTCGTAATAGGGAGAGACAACCTGAGCAGGGCCGACCGGCTGCCAGGGATTGGTGAGAGAGGTAGTTGCCGCCGGGAGAGCTATCGGCATGGCTGCACTTTGCTGCCGCGCCTGAGCCAGAAGACGCGCCGGAGTAACGCCAGCAGAGGTGCGCCGGGCGAGGAAGCGTGCTGCAGAGGTACGCCGCATCGCGCCGGAGCCTGAGATGGATCGGGCGCGGACAGGAGCAGAAGCGGACACGATGGTAACCTGCGCTGCCGACTGTACCGGAGCCGACAGGTTCCACATGCCGAAGGCAGAAAACGCAAGTAAGGCAATACCAAGCCGATGCAATCTCAAGATTAGTCTCATGTTTCCTGGTGCAAGGTCGATCCTGTCTTCGATCCTGCGCGACACAGAATTCCCCTGCAACGCGAAAACGCGCGCTGCGCGGCGCTAGTTCCATAAAGAGAGTTGTGTCCAATTATGGAACAGTCAGATTGCAGTCAGCAGGAAATTCTTGAGAAATGGCTTGCGGGCATCCGGACCAGGACCGTTTAAGGAAACTGCAGCCTGCCGCGAGTGCGGTTTTGCCCGAACGGTTAGACCCAACGAGAAGATACAGCTATGCCTATGCTCCTCATGGACGCAGAAGAAAACCCACCCTGGCGGAGCCAAGGTGGGTCACTCGGATTGCCTTTGGATGGGAGTCTACCAGAGGCCCCAGGCACGGCTGATGTAGTCGGTAAGCGTCATGGAGACCAGGACGAGGAAGGTGAAAAAGCCGGCAGCCACCGTAAGTTTGGTGACCCGCGAGCTGAAAGCTATATGCATGAAGAAAAGGATGACGAGCACGGCCTTGGTGCAGGCGATGGCAAGAGCGATGACCGGATTCCACGGCCCCATATCGATGTAGGAGGCGCCGACGGTGAGTGCCGTGCCCAGCAGCAGGGCTCCAAAGATGAGCGCATAGGTAACCGGGCTGACGATGTGGTGCTTCTGGTGCTCGGGAACGGGATGGCTGGCGTGTTCCATCATGATCAAGAATCCTTTGCGGTCAGTAACGGCTTATGAGATAGAGGAGCGGGAACAGGAAGATCCACACAATATCGACGAAGTGCCAGTAAAGACCGAAGTTCTCGATCGTGGTCATGTGCCCGCTGGTATAGGCTCCTCCGATGGCGCGCACCAGCAGAACGGAGAGGATGGCAATCCCGATGATCATGTGCAGGGCGTGCATGCCCGTCATGATGAAGTACAGGGAGAAGTACATCTGCGTCTTCTCCGCCATATCGGGCGCGAGGACCTTTTCCTTCGGGCTGGAAGGATGCACAAACTCCTCGATGCTGAAGTTTGCGCCGGGGATGTGGTGCTTCTCCCATTTCTCGTGGTATTCGTCGGCCTTGATGCCAAGGAATACCAGGCCGAGGACAAACGTGGCCGCGAGGGCAAGGACCAGTCCTCGCTTGTTCTTCATCTCTGCCGACCAGACACCCATAGCCATGGTGAAGCTGGAGGTGATGAGCACCACGGTATTGGTGGTGCCCAGCACGATGCTGAGCTGATGGCTGCCGGCGACGAAGGCCGGATAGTACCAGTTCCGATAGATGAGGTAGGCGGTAAAGAGTCCCCCGAAAAACATGATTTCGGTCAACAGGAAGAGCCACATGCCGAGGCTCGATGCTTCCCTCTGCTGCTCCACGGTTTCAAAGTGGTGGCGCAGGTATGCCGGGTGCTCGTGTGCAGGAGAAGCCACTTCGGTTGCGGCGCCGTTGCTTACTGTGATTTGGCTATCCAACGCTCGTTACCTCGTATGGGGTCTTGTTCGCGAGCCATTCGTAGTCGTATGCCTCGTGGTCCATGATGGGCGTCTCCTCGAAGTTCGAGGTAATGGGAGGAGACTGGATCTGCCATTCGAGGCCGGTTGCCTGCCAGGGGTTGTCTCCTGCAATCGCGCCATACTTCAAAGACCAGGTCATATACAGCATGGGCAACAGGTAGCCGACGCCGAGGACGGTGGCTCCGGCAGTGGAGAGCACGTTCAGCACCTGAAACTCAGGGGGATAGGCGTGGTAGCGGCGCGGCATCCCCAGGTATCCCAGAACAAACTGGGGGAAGAAGGTGAGGTTGAATCCGATAAACGTGATGATGGCGGCAAGCTTGGAAAGCGACTCGGGGTACATGCGGCCTGTCATCTTGGGCCACCAGAAATGGATTCCGGCGAGGTAGGCCATCAACATGCCGCCGACCATGACGAAGTGGAAGTGAGCGACGATGAAGTACGTCTCGGTAAGGTGGATATCCATTCCCAGCGAGCCGAGAAAGACTCCGGTGAGGCCGCCAATGGTGAACAGGCCGATGAACCCGAAGGCGTAGAGCATAGGGGTTTCAAAGGTGATCGATCCCTTGTAGAGGGTTGCCGACCAGTTGAAGATCTTGATGGCGGAGGGCACGGCAACCAGCATGGTGAGCAGGGAGAAGACCAGCGCCGAATAGTTCGAGACGCCCATGATGAACATGTGGTGCTCCCACACAAAGAAGGCGAAGACCGCGATGGCGACCGAGGAGAAGGCCACGGCGGTATAGCCGAAGACACGCTTGCGTGAGAAGGTGCTGATGACTTCGGAGATGACGCCCATGCCCGGCAGAATCATGATGTAGACGGCGGGGTGGGAGTAGAACCAGAAGAGATGCTGGAAGAGCAGTGGATCGCCGCCGCGGCTTGGGTCGAAGACCCCGATGCCGATGGTGCGCTCCAGCGCAACCAGCACGATGGCGATGGCCAGAACCGGGGTGCCGAGGACCATCAGGATCGATGCCGCGTAGTTGGACCACACAAAGAGCGGCAGGCGGAACCAGGTCATTCCTGGAGCCCGCATGCGGTGCGTCGTGACGATGAAGTTCAATCCCGTAAAAATGGAGCTGAAGCCGGCGACGAAGACGCCAAGAGCCGCAGTAATGACATGCGTATTGAGATAGTGCGTACTGAGCGGGGTGGTGAAGGTCCAACCCGTGTCGACGCCCCCCAGCACCATGGCCGTGAGAGTAAAGATTCCGCCGAAGACGTAGAGGTACCAGCTCAGCAGGTTGATCTTGGGGAAAGCCAGATCTTTAGCGCCCAGCATGATCGGCAGCACGAAGTTCCCGATAACGGCGGGAACCGACGGCACCAGGAAGAGAAAGATCATGATGACGCCATGCATGGTGAAGAGCTTGTTATAAGTATCGGACGCGACCAGATCCGGCATCGGCGTGAGCAGCTCCAGGCGGACAAGGCCAGCCATGGCTCCCCCGATGAAGAAGAAGAAGGTGATCGAGATCAGGTACAGGATCGCGATCCGCTTGTGGTCCCCGGTCAACAGCCAGCTCTTGAGCCCATAGCCATTGTTGAGGTAGGTATGCTTCGGCAGGGTTGCGCCTTCCTGTGGTGGAAGCTTGACGACTGTACCCATTACTTCACCATCCCCGGCACGCTGGGTGCCGCAGTTCCCGAGCTGGTTCCAGAGGCCGCGCCGGGCTTGACTGTCTGCTGCGTCGGCGCGAGCTCGCTGGTATTTAACGTCTGTTGGACGCGGTAGTTGGAATTGAGGTTCTTGATGTATTCGACGACATCGATCAGGCCCTCTTCGCTGATCTGTCCCTGATAGGTCGGCATAATCGGCGCGTATCCGGCAATAGTGTGCATGGACGGATTGAGGATCGATTCGCGGAGGAAGGCCTCATCGGCGTTGACAAAGGCCCCGTTGGCCAGTTGCACCTTCGATCCGTAGACGCTGGCCAGGTTAGGACCGCGCGCCGCTGCGTCGCCGGAGTGACAGGCATTGCAACTGAGGCTGGCAAAGAGGCGCTCGCCGTTCTGTGCCAGCGAGGCGCCGCTGGTCGAGGTGGCAAGCCAGGCTTTGTAGTCCTCCTGCGACAGCACGACAATATCGCCGATCATGGCGGAGTGCGATGTGCCGCAATACTGCGTGCAGAAGAGATGATAGGTTCCGGGCTTTGTAGCCTCAAACCAGACAGTCGAATAGCGGCCGGGGATGACTTCGCGCTTCACGCGGAATGCGGGAATCGAGAAGCTGTGAAAGACATCCTGGGAGATCATGGTGAGCTGCACCGGCTTATTGATGGGAACGTGCAGCGCATTGATCTCATGCTGTCCGCCGGGATGCTCGGCCTTCCACATCCACTGCTTGCCCACGATATAGATATTCATGGCGTTGGTGGGCGGATTGTAGATGCGGAAATAGAGCAGCGCGCCCCAGACAAAGCAGACCATGAAGAGAGCCAGCGGGATGATGGTCCACGTGGCCTCAAGCAGGGTGGAGCCTTCAATCTGCGTCGGCTCCGGGTGCACTTCCTTGCGATACATGATGGAGAAGGCGACGATGAGAATCGCGACGATCGCCAGCCCCGCCAGGCTGATAAGGAGGAGGAAGAAGTAGAGCGCATCCGTATAGGGCGCGATCGCCGAGGCCTCCGGCGGAAAGATGGCGAAGGTGGTGAGCCACTTCTCGAGAAACTGCCAAATGACTGGACTTATATGAGACATTCCCTTTATCCGTTCGCCCTTTATCCGTTCACTTTGGTTGCGCTGCGGGATTCGCCGTCGCGGACATAATCGCGCCGGAACATGACCACCATGAAACCGCCCAGCAACAGGACTGTAATGAGACCGCCAAGCTGAACTATGCGCGCGACCACCAGACTGTGCCGATTGAGTGACGGATCATAGTGGTAGCAGTAGGTAAGAATCGCGTCGACCGGTGTGCCGATTTTGTGCTGGGATGCTTCGACGAGTCCCAGCCGCAGATCTTTCGGCGAGTACTCCACACCCATGTAGTACTGCGCCAGCCTGCCCTCGGGGGTAACGATCTGAATCGCGCTGGCGTGTGCAAATTGCGTCAACTTGCCGTCCGGCCCCGGAACGCGGACATAGCCGTAGCCAGTAGCATCGGCGAGCGCGTTGATGGGCGGCTGCATTCCGGTAAGGAAGTGCCAGCCATCGCCGGTCTCCGGGTGGCCGTAGCGCTTGAGATACATCGCCTTCTTGGCGCGAGCCAGGTCGGGCCCTTCACTGGGATCGATGCTGACGACGATGACGTCGAAATCCTTGCCGGGGGTGAACTTCACCATCTCCAGCGCGCTGACCAGGCCGTTGAGTTCCTCGGAACAGAGCATGGGGCACTGGTAATACACCAGGGCGAGGATCGCCGGGCGCTTGCCGAAGTAGTCGCCCATGTGGACCTGCTTGCCAGTCTCGTCACGGAACTGCCCGTCGAGGGGGATCATCTTATTGAGATTCTGGGTGATCTTTACTTTGGTGAGCACGGTCGGCAGATGGTCGTTCTGCTCTCCCATAACCTTATCGCCGGGGCCAGCAACCTGAGCGGGCGCGGGAGCAGGCAGCAGCATCGTGAGGGCGAGAACCGCCGCAGCGAAGAGGCCGCTGTGGATTCTGCCATAGAGCCGATTTGTGGTTGCTACGCTGCTCTGCATACCTGGACTCCGTGGGCCCTGTACTGCCGTCTTTCGTGCCGCGTCAGAAGGTCTGACCCGATGCTAGTCTTGGTTCCGAATGTCCGGCTAGCCGCGGACGATTACCGATTTTGGGGTGCTCAACAGCGAGCCACCCGGCCGAGTTATCGCGGTTGCGCGGCGGACGCCTGCTCCCCCGCTGCAACACCATGTCTCCGCTGCTGTTCCTGCGTCTGCATCTGTTCCTGTTCGTAGCCGGTGCGGGCAAATCCGTCGGTCAGCGGAGTGTCGACTGTCCGGGCAGAATCCGCCGTCATTAAAGGCTCATTCGCGGCGCTGGCGGCAACGGGCAGGCCCCGCTGGGCGATAAGCTCCATGGCTCGCTCAATTGGGATGCGGACCTGGCCCTTCTCGCGGTTGACCCAGGTGTAGTGATCGAGCAGCAGATCCTCGCGTGCGTGCAGGTCCGCCGTCTCCTGGTTGCCATCGTCGGATTGCAGCCGGGGAGTCGGAAAGCGCTGCGTCAACTGCGAGAGCTGCTGTTGCTGCATGGCCGGGCTCGACTCCATGTTCCTGAGCTTGCCGGAGGGAGCAGCCTGCGCGTTCCATCTGTTTGACGGGCCGTCATGCTTTTCAAGCGCGCTGTTGATGACCTTGCCCATGCCGAAACAGAAGACGAAGAAGACACCAACCGAGACGCCCAGCGCCACCAGAAAGACGAAGATGCCCTGCACACTGACGTCGGTGGTCTCATAGCCGAGGGACCGGTCTTCATCGGGCACGTAGAGGTGGTGCGGATCATCCGGGTTATGCGGTGGCTGGTTATGCGTGGGCATGATCGGGCTCCAGAATCTCCGCAAGATGCGGATCGTTGACAGCAACCAGCGGGCGCTGCTGCAACTGGGTGAAGTAGTAGGCCATCCAGAAGGCGATGAGCGCTACCGGGACAGCGGCATATTGCAGGATGCCGTAGCTGAAGTGCAGGTTGCGGCGGGCATCGGCAAAGTTGGGCTCAATCAGCCAGAACATGTCCCAGCAGCGAGCGAAGATCATCCACTTGCACACCAGGATCAGGCGCTTGCGGTTGCGCTTGAGATCCCGTGAGAGCAGCAGCGTGAAGGGCACCAGCCAATGGAAGATGAAGTCCAGGGTAACGATGACGCCCCATCCGCCACGGATGCGATCCAGATACCAGGGAATCTCTTCCGGCAGATTGCCGCTCCAGATGATGAGGAACTGCGAGAAGGCGAGGTAGATATTGAGCATGACGAAGGCAAAGGTGAGCTTGCCCAGGTCATGCTGCTCCGTAATGCGAAGGATGGTCTTGAACGGCTCCGCCTTGGCCAGGCTGAGAACCGTGACGATGACCAGCGCCAGCGCACCATAACCCTGCCCGACGAGAAACAGCAACCCGTAGACCGAGGAGTACCAGGTGGGATCGAGCGACATGACCCAGTAGATGGCGCCAGCGGTTAAGGTGAGGGAGTAGATGACCATACCCGGGCCGCTGATGTTCTCAAACTTCTGCGTCCAGTAGTGGACGTGCGATTCCGTGTCGGCGTCCCGCTGCAGGGAGAGAGAGTTCAGCCTCCACATATAGAAGCCCCAGATGGCAAAGCAGACGAGGGAGCTGATCCACATGGTGGTGACGTTGAGCATGGGCCGCTTGAAGGCAATGGCGTGGGCCTGGGCAGCATTGATCAGGCCGTTCTTCAGTGCCTCTGCCGGATCGGAGATGGCGGCCCATAGATAGAGCTTCTTGGCGAAGACACCGACCGGCAGGAAGAAGAGGAAGAGCAGCGGGAGCGTGCGGCTCATGGCCTCCAGCGGGCGGCGGACCAGCAGACCCCACTTGCCACCTGACAGATACTGCAACATCAGCAGCGCCATTCCTCCGACGCAGAAGCCGAAGCAGATCATAAAGCCGAGCAGCCAGGCGCGCAGCAGGTGATCGACGCTGTGGTCCAGCACCGCCAGCAGAATAGCGAGGACGCTGAACACTGCGCCAACGACCAGAGCCTGGCGGCGCCAGCCACTCACAAAGTCCGGTGCGCCAAGATCTGCGGGCAGTGCATTCGCGTGATGTCCGTGTGCCATCAAGATCGTCCCTGTCCTTACTTCGCGCCCTGTGGCTGCGCGCCACTGGGTGGGTTAGCTGTGGATTTTGTCTTCGCGGCGGGCTGCCCTGGAGCCGGTACCACGAGTGGCGGCGGAGCAGGTGCGGCAGGCGCCATCGCCGGCGTGCCCTGACTGCTATCCGGGTGGAGCACCTGCACGGCGGTAGCGGGCAACTCCCATGGGCCGGCGAAGTTTGCCGGGTAGCCAAGCTGCTCGGCGACATCCTTGAGATTTTCAACATGCTCCCCGGCCGGTACATCGGCTGGGGTTGCGTCCTGGCTCAACTGCAGGGCGCGGATATAGGCAGCGACCGCCCAGCGATCCTCCGGCGTCAACTGCGCAGAGTAGTCGGGCATGGCTCCGTAGCCGTTGGTCATGACGTAGAAATAGTGGCTCAGCTTCTGCGTGCGGCGAACCGAGTCGTGAAAGTTGGCGGCTTGCTTGTAGCCCCGCTGGACGATCATGCCGAGGCCGTTGCCGACGCGCGAGTGACAGGGAGTGCAATAGATATTGAAGCGCTCCTGGCCACGCTCGAGCACCTGCAGGGTGACGGGAAAGGGCATCTCGTCGCGCTCTTCCCGGTAGCCGTTGGCGGCAGCGACCACCCCGGTGTAGAAGTAGGAGTTCTCCCGCAATTGTCCGCGAGCCACGGTGTTGGCTACCTGCGGGCGTGCGGAGCGGCCATCGGCAAAGAAGGAGGTGCCACGCTGGGGAATCATCTTGGGCTGGTTGTGCATGTCCTGGCGGCAGCCGCCGAGGGCAAGCACCGAGCCGATGGCGACAGCGAGGCAGGCGAACCGGCCGTAGCGGATTGGATCGATCGGGTTAATACTCCACCTCCACAACGGATACCGGACGAAACTCCTCGAGATACTGCCTGGCTTCGGCAAGTGAGAACTTGGGATCGTTCGCCTCCAGGCAGAGAAAGAACTTGTCCGTGCTGGCGCCGGTACGGAAATTAGGCGCGTTGAAGAGCGGGTGGTAGGGCGAAGGCAGTCCATTCATGGCCAGCATGCCAAAGGCCGCGGAGAGACCGGCAAAGAGGATGGTCCACTCATACGCGGGGACGATGAAGGCAGGCCACGAGTAGTAGGGACGCCCTCCGATATTCAGGGGATAGGCGAGCACCGAGATCCAGGTTTCCAGGCCGAACATGGCCGCGAGTCCCAGCAATCCTCCGATGAGGCAAACGAGAGGGACACGGTTGCTGTGGAAGCCGATGGCTTCGGCGGCCTCTTCCACCGGATAGGGGGTATAGCAGTCGAGCCTGCGCCACCCGGAGTCGTAGGCGGCCCGGGCCGCAACGATCAACTCCGTGGGAGTATCGAACTCTGCCAGCAATCCGTAGATTCCTTCAACTTGGGCCATTAGTCACCAGCCTCATGCAGGGCTTCCGCCTCATTGATCTTGGCCTGAGGAAGCATGACGCGGATCTCAGACATGGGGATCATGGGCAGGAAGCGAATAAAGAGGAAGAAGAGGAACGTAAAGAGTCCCAGCGTTCCGATGAAGGTTGCATAGTCCCAGCGAGTGGCGCGGTAGGTGCCCCAGGAGGAGGGCAGGTAATCGCGATACAGGCTGGTGACGACGATAACGAAGCGCTCGAACCACATGCCGGTATTGACCACCAGCGAGAGCAGGAACATAAAAGTGGGGTTCCGGCGCAGCTTGCGCGACCACAGAGTGATCAGCGGTGTGACGATGTTGCAGGTGATGAGTACCGCATAGGACCAGCCCATGGGGCCATGCATGCGGTTCCACATCATGAAGCTCTCCCACTTGCTGGCGGAGTACCACGCCATGAAGACTTCCATGCCATAGCCGTAGGCCACGATAAAGCCGGTGGCGAGCATCACCTTGCCCATGTTGTCGAGGTGGCGAAGGGTGATGAGATCCTCTAGTCCGTAGAACTTGCGAATGGGAACGGCCAGCGTAATCACCATCGCGAATCCCGAATAGATGGCTCCGGCGACGAAGTAGGGCGGGAAGATGGTGGTATGCCAACCGGGCAGCGTGGCCACAGCGAAATCGAAGCTGATGACCGTGTGCACGGAGAGGACCAGCGGCGTCGCCAGGCCGGCGAGCAGCAGAGAAGCCGTCTCATAGCGCATCCAGTGGCGCACCGAGCCGCGCCAGCCGAGGGCGCACATGCCGTAGACATATTGACCAAGCCTGGTCTTCGAACGGTCGCGCATCGTTCCCAGGTCGGGGATCAAACCGACATACCAGAAGACGAGCGAGATGATGGCATAGGTAGAGACCGCGAAGACGTCCCACATAAGCGGGGAGCGGAACTGCGGCCACACGTTCATCGTGTTGGGGTAGGGGAAGAGCCAGTAAATCGCCAGCCAGGGACGTCCGGTATGGATGACGGGGAACATGGCGGCGCAGACGACGGCAAACAGCGTCATGGCCTCGGCAAAGCGGTTGATGGAGTTACGCCAGCTCTGCTTGAAGAGCAGCAGGATCGCCGAGATCAGCGTTCCGGCATGGCCGATACCGATCCACCAGACGAAGTTGATGATGGCGAAGCCCCAGGCAACGGGCTGGGTAATGGCCCAGATCCCGGTACCCTTGAGGAAGAGCCAGGTAACGGCCACCATCAATATTCCAGCGACCGAGCTGGCGACTACAAAGCCGCCGAACCAGCCCAGCGGCGTATGCGACGTAAGCACGATACGGGAGATCTTCTCCGTGATCGATTTGAAGGTATGCCCCGGAGCAATGACCCGGGTTTCCCCAGTCGCCGGGTCGATCATCGGGTCATTCACCTGAACGTCTTTGGTTGCCATGCTGAGTTCAACCTCTTCAGTAGAGCGGATTTCCTGACTGCCTTGTCATTCCCATGAAAGAGCGCGCTAGCTGCTCTGCACGGAGTGCGCCGGCGATAGTTCCGGGTTCGGGTTGATGACGCCAGCGGTGTAGCTGGTGCGGGGACGCGTGTTGATGTCCGCGAGCACCTGGTAGTTCCGCTGCTGGGCTTTGAGCTTTGCGACGCGGCTGTTCTTGTCCTTGATATTGCCGAATTCGATGGCATGTGTCGGGCAGGCCTGCTGGCAGGCGGTCACAATCTCGCCGTCGCGAATCTGCCGGTTTTCCTTGTCGGCCTCAATCTTGGCGGCGTTGATGCGCTGCACGCAATAGGAGCACTTCTCCATGACGCCGCGGCTACGCACGGAGACATCGGGATTGCGCATCAGCTTCAGGCTCTCAGTTTCAAAGTCAGAGAAGAGGAGGAAGTTGAAGCGGCGCACCTTATAGGGGCAGTTGTTGGAGCAATACCTCGTGCCAACGCAACGGTTGTAGACCATCGTGTTGAGGCCCTCCGGCGTATGCACCGTGGCTCCAACCGGGCAGACCTGTTCGCAGGGAGCGTTCTCGCAGTGCTGGCAGGTCATGGGCTGGAAGTGCGCCTGGGGAGCAGAGAGATCGCCTTCAAAGTAGGTATCGATCCGCAGCCACTGCATGTTGCGGCCGATCATGACCTGCTGCTTGCCGACAACGGCAATGTTGTTCTCAGCGTAGCAGCTGACGACGCATGCGTTGCAGCCGATGCAGGAGTTGAGATCGATGGCCATCCCCCAGGCATTCTTGTCATAGCTGAAGCCGGGGAAGAGGCTGTCGTCCTTCGCGGGCGCTTCGCGGCCCACGTGCGCGAACTCGGGATTGGCGCGGAACTCCTCCAGCGTGGCGTAGCGAATGATGCCGCGATCCAGCGCCTCGTTCCCTTCCATCGAGTGCGTGCCGCTGCCATCGCCACCGTTGGCAACTGAGCGATGATCGCCATAGTGGCTCTTGGTCACGGCGAGTTCCCAGCGCTTGCCGGTGTTGCGGACCCGCGCTCCGGTGGCAATCAGCGGCGCATCCGAGGTGCGGATGGCATAGCTGTCGAATCCGGCTCCACTGCCCACGCGGCCTGCCTGACGGCGGCCATACCCTAGATAAACCGTGATGCTGTCCTCCGGGTGGCCGGGCATGACGAGGACGGGCGCGAGAACCTTTCTCCCTTTCACCTCAATTTCGAGGATGTCCGCCTCGGTCGCCTTGAGCTTGCCCATGGTATCCATGCTGACCAGAGCCGCATTATCCCAGGAGAGATTGGTGACAGGCTTGGGCAGCTCCTGCAGCCAGCCGATGTTGGAGTAGCGGCCATCGTATAGGTTCGGATCGGGACGGAAGATCACTTCAAAGCCATCGCCGCCGGCAGCCGCAGCGGGCAACGCCGCAGCAGGTTTGGCAGAGACCGTCTTCGGCGCAAAGGCCGTATCCTCAATGAAACCTGCGTGGAGAGCCTTGCGCCAGGAGAGTTCGAAATCCCCCTTGAGCACGGGCCTCCATGTCTCACGGACGGCTTCGTAAGCGGAAAGATTCGGGAGATCCAGCAGGGACTGCAGAACATCGTGTGCCGAGTGGCCGCCGTAGAGCGGATCGATCATCGGCTGGATGATGGTCACCGTGCCGTCATAGGCGCGAGCGTCGGACCACATCTCAAGATAATGGGTGGAGTTGATGTGCCACTGCGCAAGCTGGCCGGTCTCGTCGAGATGCGAGCCAAGATGAGCCAGCATGCCGACCTTATTCAGCGCGCTCTCAAAATCCAGATCCGCAGGTGCGTCATACAGCGGATTGGCGTTGAGGACGACGAGCCACTCCACCTTGCCTGCGTTCATATCGGCAACCAGGGCGCGAAGGTCGGCGTTCTGCTCGGCGGGCATGGGGTTCACCGTCTCGGTGTAGACCACCGTCTTACCGACATTGCCGAGTGCCTGGTTGATAGCGATGGCAGCCAGATGCACGGCTGCCGGCTGCTGCTCGCCTGGAATAACCACGGAGCTTCCGGCGTGCGCTTTGAGATCCTTGGCAACCGCCTGGAGAAACTTTTGCGCTTCCGTGCTCAGAGCCGGAACCGACGAGGAACCGGCACCCACAGCGGCCGCAAGTGCAGCCGCAAAATCTGCCACCTGCGAGGCCTTAAGGGTGAGACGATGCTCGGCCTTGAGTCCGGTCGTGGTGGTGGTGCTCTCCACGGCGTAGAAGCGATTCATCTCCACGCCGGGTTCGAGCTTGCGGCGGCGAGCATAATCGGCAGCCAGCTTGAGGAAGCCGGGATGTGCGATGCCGGAGAGAAAATCGGCGTCGAGCGAAACGATCACGTCGGCGGCATTGAGCCGATACTGAGCATCGAGATACTCGCCAAAGGCAGCCTTGGAGGCGGCATAGGCGGAGTCTCGATTGACAGGGTCGTACTGCACCAGCTTGAGGTTGGGATAGAGGGCCTGCGCCTTCTTCCACTGCCCCGCCAGCGTGGGAGAGGTGATCGTGCTGGAGAGGAAGGCGATGCCTGCTCCGCCGGAAGACTTCTTCTCCGCGAGCTTGGCGCGGAGCGCGGACTGAAATGCGGGCCACTCGCTGGTTTCGCCGCGGAAGGTGACATGCGGCGAACGATCGGGATCATAGAGGCCCAGCAGCGTGCCCTGCGTGATTGCGTCCGAGGCGCCGCGATTGTAGGGGTGCTCTGGATTGCCGTCCAGCTTGATGGGCCGGTAGGCGTCACTCTTGACCAGCAGCGGAACCGCTCCCATGGGAAACGGATGCGCGGTAGCAAAGTAGACAGGCTTGCCGAGGATGAGGTCTTCCGGCTGCTTGATGTAGGGATAGATGGGCTCGTCGGGCTGCTTGGTGCAACCGGAGAGGCCGGCCAGCGCAAGCGAGGCGCTCATCAACTTGAGGAATCCGCGACGGGAGACGGGATCGACCCACTCCGATGCCTGCGAGGGAAACTCGCGACCCAGCATCTCGTGGAAGGCCGGAGTATCGGCGAGCTCATCCAGGCTGCGCCAATACTTCTTCCCCTTCTTGCCGCTGAGCTGTTCGCGGGCCGCTTCGAGCGTGAGCGCGTTGGCCTGCGGGCTCTGCTTCAGCTCGGAGGCATGCATCGGAGCAGCGGCGATGGTGACCAGCTCCGCAGCAGCCTCGGGCGTCAGGGGCGCAGGGGACTCCAGGTGCTGCCTTTCGCGAGGATCACTGGGGCTGTCGAAATTTCCCACGATATCGTTGCTCACCTTATCTGCCGTTGCATGGACCGTGAAAGGGTTGTTTGTGCCCAGGTTGTGCGGGTTCTGGCTGCTGCTCATCGGTGGCACACCTCGCAACTGCTCAACTCCCGCGGCGATCGAATGTTGTACTGCTGGAGCAGATATTTGCCGAGAGCGTCCTGGCTGGTAAACCGCGTATAGCTGAGCGAGGCCGGGACGATTGCGGCGACGCTCCGCTGGCTGGCCGGAAGCATTGCAAGCGAAGCAGCCTGCACTCCGCCTGGAGCCGGGTCCGTCGTCACGCAATTCACTGTCTGCGCGGTGGGTATGCCCGACTTGAGGCCGCTGGTGGTGCACCAGACGGGCTTGTCCGTCGTCGGCGATTGCCAGGCCATGTTGTAGATCTCAGTCGTGGGACGTAGGTTCTTCGCCGGATTGCGATGGCAGTTGAGGCACCACTCCATCTGCAGGGTGTTCTGCTGATACATCAGCGGCATCTCGTCCACGCGGCCATGGCAGGTGGAGCAGCCCAGGCCCTTATTCACATGGATGGAGTGGTTGAAGTAGGCGTAATCGGGGAGATCGTGCACCTTGGTCCAGGTGATGGAGTTGCCCATCGCCCAGGAGGTACGAACCGGCAGCAGCAGATTGGCATTCGTCCAGATCTGCGCATGGCAGTTGATACAGGTCTTGGTGGGCGGAATGCCGGCATAGCTCGATTTCTCGACCGAGGTATGACAGTACTGGCATTGCAGGCCCAATCCCTGGACATGGTGTTTGTGGCTGAAGGGGACAGGCTGATCGGCGCGCTGCCCCTGCCGGGTCACCCAGGGCGACCGTTGCAACTGATCGAGCGTCACACCCAACGCGATGACGATGAGGCCGGTTAAAACCAGGCTCATCCGGGCCAGCGCGTTCGAGCTGCGGTCAAAAATCTGCGCCATGAGTGCAGTCCTGCTTCCTCAAAGTCGTTAAGTTTGAATGCTGAACACTGCGATGTTCACAACCTGTTTTTAGGGCAAGAAATTCGTCGGACAAATCTCCGTTGCAAAAAAATATAGCAGCGGAGAAGTCTTTGGCAAGTTATCCCTGACCACTCCATTGAGATATGAAGAAAATTCACACATTCGAGGGACAGATTGGCGGCAGGAGAGAGGCATGGCAAGGCACTCCGCGAGAGCACGCTAAACCCCAGCTTTTATGCGGTTCAGATGCACTTTCGCGCTCGCCTGGAAAGCCGGCTGACACGGCAAAAATCATGCCGCAAAATTGCAGCACGATTTTTTATAGAGCCATAACAAGTAACCTTGACTGTGTCATTTCCCGGATAGCCCAGCGCACGCCTTCGCGTCCTTCGCCGGATTGCTTGACTCCGCCGTAGGGCATGGAGTCGATGCGCCAGGATGGGCTATCGCCCACAATGACAGCGCCGACATCGAGCGTTTCATAGGCTCGCTGGATGCGTCCTGCATCGCGGGTAAAGAGTCCGGCCTGAAGGCCGAAGCGGGAATGATTGACACGTTGCAGGGCGGAATCAAAGTCGTCATAGGCTTCAATGTCAACAACGGGTCCAAAGATCTCCTGATCGACCACTTTCATGGGACTTTTGGTGCCGGAGAGGATGGTGGGTTCGACGAGCGAGTTGGTGCGGCCGCCTCCGGCAAGAACCTTCGCTCCCTGATGGCGAGCTTCCTCAATCCAGGAGACGATGCGCTCCGCGTCCGCCTCTTGTATAACCGGGCCGACGTCGGTGAAGTCGCTGGCCGGATCGCCGCAGACAATCTTCGCGGTGCTCTCGACCATCTTCCACGTAAAGGTCTGAAAGATTGGGCGCTCGACGAAGATGCGCTGGACAGAGATACAGCTTTGGCCGGAATAGCTGAAGGCTCCGGCGACGGCCCTGGCGACGATGGGGTCGAGGTCGCCGCAATCCCCGTGCACGATCATGGCGGCATTTCCGCCAAGTTCGAGAACCACGTGCTTGGATCCGGCGAGTGCCTTGAGCCTCCAGCCTACGGCAGCGCTTCCAGTAAAACTGAGTACTTTGAGGCGGTCCTCGAATTCGACGAGCCACTCGGCGTCTTCGGTGGCCATGGGGAGAACGGAGAGAGCCTCGATGGGCCAGCCGGCTTCGAGCACGATGCGCCCGAGCGCCAGCGCGCTGAGAGGTGTCCGCGGAGAGGGCTTGAGCAGGACAGGGCAGCCGGCGGCGATGGCAGGCGCCAGCTTATGGGCAACCAGGTTCAGGGGGAAGTTGAAGGGCGTAATGGCGAACACAGGCCCGATGGGAAAGCGGCGCAGCATGCCCCAGCGGCCTTCCGCGCCGGGCAACAGATCGAGGGGAAGCACTTCCCCTTCCTGGCGAACCACCTCTGCGGCTGCAACCTGGAACGTAAAGGCGGCACGATCGACCTCGGCGAGCGCGGTACGGATGGGCTTGCCCGCCTCGGCAACGATGGTGGCGGCCAGAGAATCCCGCTCGGCAACCAGCCGCCGGCTGATGACGGAGAGGATGTGCTGCCGCTGGTAAGCGGGAATGGCGCGGGTGACGGGGAAGATTTTTTCCGCCGCGTGGACGGCCAGCAGAGCCTGAACGCGGGTCGCTACCGGCACTGTGCCCACAACGGAGTTGTCCCAGGGGGAGTGGACCGGGAGCAACTCGCCGGAAGTGTGCGGCTTACCGCTGAGCAGAAAAGGTGTGACGTCGAGTTTTGCCGGCCGCGCTGATGCGGTTTTTGTGGTCTTCGGCTTCTTGCCGGTGGTTGCACGAGCCGTTTTTTTCGCTGGTGGCTGCTTGCCAGGTCGCTTGCTGGTCATGCGTTTTCCCTTTCGACTGATCCATATACACTCAACTGGTATGAACGATGGCCGTCGTCCAGTACGGTACAACGCGTCCCTTGCCTGTGAACAACTGGCGCAGGCTGACCCTCGGCTGGGACGGCTGATTGCGCAGGCGGGTCCTTTCACTCTGCGGACGAAAAGCTCGCACTCCCCGTTCGAGGCGCTGCTGGAGTCGATTGTGTATCAGCAACTCCACGGCAAAGCTGCTGCGGCTATTTTGCGCCGACTACTGACGATATTTGGAGAAATTCATCCCCAACCGGAGCAGATAGTTGCTGTTCCGGACGAATTGCTGCGCGCAGCCGGCCTCTCCGCCGCAAAGACCCTGGCGATCCGCGACCTGGCGGCGAAGACGCTGGATGGAACCGTGCCCACGCTGGCGCAGATTCGCCGTCTGAGCGATGCGGAGATCGTCGAGCGCCTGACTGAGGTGCGAGGCATCGGACCCTGGACCGTGGAGATGCTGCTGATCTTCCGCCTGGGACGACCGGATGTGCTGCCGGTAAGCGACTACGGAGTACGGCGGGGATTTGCCCTGACCTTTGGCAAGCTGCCGAAGGGAGAGAAGACGGTAACGGCGGCGATGCTGCCAACTCCGGCGGAGATGGAGAAACGCGGCAAGCGGTGGAAGCCGTGGCGCTCCGTGGCAAGCTGGTACCTTTGGCGGGCCTGCGATCTGGCAGACGGAACGATGATCCCTTCCTAGATCCCTTCCGGTCGCTTTTTGGGGGCCTTTTTGGAATCAGTAAGTTAGTCCGTCGGCCAGTCTTTGTCTGCTTCTCCGGGAGCATCGGGAGATACCTATGCGCCGCAGCCCTGCCAGATGAGGAAGTACTCTAGAGGGGTAAAGGATCCTCATGAACTCTGCAGAAACGCGCTACATCTGCACGCACGGCCATTTTTATCAGCCGCCGCGGGAGAATGCCTGGCTGGAGACGGTCGAGATCCAGGATGGCGCCGCGCCATACCACGACTGGAATGACCGCATCACCGCCGAATGTTATGCGGTGAATGGGGCCTCGCGCATCATCAACGGCAGGAAACAGATCATCCGCATTCTGAACAACTACTCCCGGATCAGCTTTGATTTCGGGCCCACGCTGCTGTCGTGGCTGGAGGAGAATGCGCCCCGAACCTACCGCATGATTCTCGAGGGGGACCGATTGAGTCAGGGCCGCTTCGGCGGCCACGGCTCGGCGATGGCGCAGGTATACAACCACGCGATCCTGCCGCTGGCTTCCAGGCAGGACAAGCAGACCCAGATCCGCTGGGGAATCGCGGACTTCGAAAAACGCTTCCAGCGCAAGCCGGAGGGCATGTGGCTGGCGGAGACGGCAGCGGACTCCGAGACGCTGGAATTATTGGCCGAGCATGGCATCCTGTTCACCGTTCTGGCGCCGCACCAGTGTGCGCGGGTCCGGCCGCTGGCAATGGAAGACGAGGAGATCGGCGAGGCGGAAGAGGCTGAGTGGACGGAGACCCCTCACGCAACGGTCGACACGACCATGCCCTACCTGGTGCGCTTCCCCAGCGGCCGCAGCCTCGCGGTGTTTTTCTACGACGGGCCGCGATCCCGGGCGATTGCCTTTGAAGGATTACTGAACAGCGGAGAGGCCTTTGCGGCACGGCTGATGGAGGGCTTCGCTGAAGATGCCACTGGTCCTCAACTGGTGCATGTAGCTACCGATGGCGAGAGCTATGGGCACCACCATCGCCATGGGGAGATGGCCCTCTCGTATGCGCTGAAGTCGATTGAGGATCAGCAGTGGGCGAAGCTGACCAACTATGGGGAGTACCTGACCATTGCGCCGCCGACGTATGAGGCGCAGATCGTGGAAAACACAAGCTGGAGCTGCTCCCACGGTGTCGAGCGCTGGCGCTCCGACTGCGGCTGCAATGGCGGCCACCCGGGGTGGAACCAGAAGTGGCGCAAGCCGCTGCGAGAGGCGCTGGACGCGCTGCGCGATGCGGTGATTGCGCCAACCCGGCAGTTGGGCGACCGCCTGTTCGAGGATGTCTGGGCGGCACGGGATGCGTATATTGATGTGATTCTCGATCGCAGCCGAGCCTCTGTGGAGCGATTTTTTGCGCGGTATGGCAGGGCGCGCCTCTCGGAAAGCGATCGCATAACCGCTCTGAAGCTGATGGAGATTCAGCGGCAGGCGCAGCTGATGTATACCAGCTGCGGATGGTTCTTCGATGACATCTCCGGCATTGAGACGGTGCAGGTCATCTCCTATGCGAGCCGGATGATTCAGTTGGCCAGCGAGATCTTTCCCGAGACAGGGGCGCTGCTGGAGACGGAATTCCTGCTCCGTCTGCGGGAGGCGAAGAGCAACGATCCCAAGGAAGGCGATGGATTCGAGATCTACCGGCGCAGAGTGAAGAAGATGCAGGTAGACCTGGAGAAAGTGGGCGCCCACTACGCCATCAGTTCGGTGTTCGACACCTACCCGGAAGATACGCAGCTGTTTTGTTACAAGATTCACCGCCAGGCCTACGAGGTCCTTACCTCCGGCCATGGCCGGGTGGTGGTGGGCCGGGCGCGAGTGACGTCAAGGATCACCTGCGAGTGGAAGGATCTTTCCTTTGCCGTGCTCCACTTTGGCGACCAGAACATCAGCGCGGGAGTCAGGCGCTACACAGGGGAAGCCGAAGAGTACGCGCGGCTTCTCGAAAGCGTGCAAACAGCAGCGTTGCATGCAGATTTGCCCCAGGTGGTGCGGATCGTCGACCGCTACTTCGGCACCGCGGGCTATTCGCTGACCTCGCTGTTTACCGACGAGCAGAGACGCATTCTGCAACTGATTCTGAACTCCACCCTGCGGGAGGTAGAGAACAGTCTTTGCACGATCTACGAGGCGCATGCCTCGCTGTTGCACTTCCTGAGCGAAAGCGGCTTGCCGAAGCCCCCGGCACTCAGCCTGGCAGCAGGGTTTGCCATCAATGCAGGACTGCGGAACGCTCTGGAGAGCGATCCGATCGATGCGATCCAGATGCGCTCGCTGCTGGGCCAGGCAGCCGCCGATGTGGTGACGCTCGATACCAACCTCCTGAGCTATCTTGCCGATCAACGCATGAAGCGCGCCATGGTGCAGTTGCACGCCAAACCGATGGATACGACCGCGCTCAATAACGCGGTGGTCATCGCCCGTGCGCTGCGGGTGTTGCCGTTTGAACTGAACCTATGGCAGGCGCAGAACATCTGGCATGACACTCTGATGATCTCCCGCGCAGAGGTTGCGACTCTGGCTCCGATCGACCGGGAGCTGTGGACCGCGAGCTTTCACGAGTTGGGAACCCTGCTCGACATCTCCGTGGACGAGCTGGTGGTGGAGGAAGAGATGCCGGAGAATGGGGACGAGAATGGGGGAAGCCGGGCTCAGGTCACGGCGAAGTAGAAGCCCTGTAATGTTCGGCGTTTGGTCACGGCGGAATCTATAATCGGCGGGACTGGCTTGCCAGTCTGACGTACGGAGCGAGTCCCTCGATGGCAGCACTGAAAACGGCAAAGCGGCTTCTTCTCGGAATCCTGGGTGTGTGGGTTCTGTTGTACGCCTCGTTCTCTCTGTTTGTTCCTCCGCTGCTGGACGACGCGGACTCGGTGCATGCCGAGGTGGCGCGTGAGATGGTTGTCAGCCACGACTGGACAACATTGCACGCAAACGGCATCCGCTACCTCGAGAAGGCTCCGCTGATGTACTGGAGCATGGCGGCAAGCTTCCGCCTGTTCGGAGTGTCGGACTGGTCCGCGCGCCTGCCCTTGGCGCTCTACTCGCTGGCCCTGTTCTTCGTAATCTTTCTGCTGGGTGAGCGAATGTTCGCGAACACCGCGGCAGGCTTCTACGCGGCACTCCTGCTGATGACCTCGGTCGGCATCTTTATCTTTGGCCACCTGATTCTGCCGGATGTCATGCTGTGCCTGTGGATGACGCTGGCGATGTTTTTCTTCTGGCGGTCCCTGTATGAGGAGCGGCCTTCCCTATGGACCGCTGTCGGGTTTGGTGTCGCCTGCGCCCTGAATGTGCTGACGAAGGGCATCATCGGCATCCTGTTTCCGCTGGCCGTGGTGTTCCTCTTCCTGCTGATCACGCGCAATCTGAAGCACCTCTTTCGCTGGCACGTGGCGGTCGGCGTCGTAGTCTTCCTGCTGATCGCGGTGCCATGGCACATTCTGGCGGGGCTGGCGAATCCCACGCAGGGGCACCCCGTGGGCCTGCTGCCGACGCAGGGAAACGTCCGGGGATTCTTCTGGTTTTACTTCGTCAATGAGCATGTGCTGCGCTTCCTGAACCTGCGGATTCCGCGGGACTACGACACGGTGCCCCTGCTGCTTTTCTGGGGCCTGCTGCTGATATGGATGGTGCCGTGGTTTGCCTTCGCGATCCGGCCGCTGTTGCGGGTTCCCTTTCGCAAGGCTCTGGCCAGGCAGCCGCTCGACCGAGCGGATCAGCGCAGAGTCTTTCTGACGCTCTGGTTCCTGGTGATCATGCTCTTCTTCAGCTTCTCCACGCGGCAGGAGTACTACGTGCTGCCCGCGTTGCCGGCGGTGGCGCTGCTGGCGGCTGGCTGGCTGGCCGCCGACGAGAAAGAGGTACAGGGCGAAACCGGATTGCGCATTGCAAGATGGCTGTTTGCCTTCGGCATGGTTGGCGCGGGAATGGCAATCTACCTTGCGCTGCGGGGGCATACACCAGCTCCGGGAACCGATCTCTCTACCCTGCTGAACCAGCATCCCGAGGACTATGCCCTGTCGTTTGGGCACTTTCTCGATCTGAACCTGGATGCAATGGGAGCCTTCCGGCTGCCGTTGGTGCTGGTGGCGCTGTCGCTGGTGGTGGGAACCATGACGAACCTGTGGCTGCGCTTCAAGGACAAGCGGCGACTCGCAAACTGCTTCCTGGTGGGGATGATGTGCGGGATCCTGATCGCTGCGCACATCGCGCTGGCGATCTTTTCGCCGGTGCTCTCGTCGCAGGTGCTGGCGCTGGCGATTCGCGCCGAACTGGCTCCAGAAGATCTCGTGGTGCTGAACAGCGAGTATGAGGCCGGATCGTCGGTTGCGTTTTACCTGGATCGACAGGTCTACATCCTGAACGGCAGAAGCTCAAATCTCTGGTATGGCTCGTTCTTCTCCGATGCACCGGACATCTTCAAACACGAGGACTGGCTGGCAGAACGATGGAACGGGCCGGAGCGGGTCTTCGTGTTTACCGAGGCAGGCAAGATGCCTCCCGTGCCGGGGCCGAGTTACGTGGTAGCGAAGAGCGGCGGCAAAGAGATTGTCAGTAACGAACCCAACTCGGGCGGAGCCGAATTTTAGGGGCTGAATTTGACGGGTCCACCCTCCTGGGATGACAACGAGGTATGGCGCGGTTTTTGCGTTATGAAGCAGATCCTTCGCTTCGCTCAGGATGACAAAACTAGATGAGGCTCGGGATGACAAAACCTAGCTGATTTTCCTGATTTCGTTGTCCTTCGTCTCTAGCAGACACCTTGTGCGGCGAACCTCACCCCAAGAACTCTAAAAAAACGGCTCCCGTCGCCCCCGCTCAGATAGGGTTAACAGGCCGCTAGGCTTCGGCGCGCGGGGTCAGGCGTTCCAGCTTGCCGTTGCGCAGATAGAAGTGTTCTCCGCGCCAGGCGATGGTGTGGCCAGCGTAGCTCCAGATCCAGATGCCAAGGCCCGCAATGTCACGCGGCACCAGCAGCCACAGATCGCGCAGAACCTGGCGGTCGTTGAGGATGCCGACACCGACGTTGAGCGCAAGGGCGACACGTGCGGCCAGGGTGATGCTGAAGATCGCAAGGCTGGGCAGGCTGCATCCTGAGGCAATGATGTTGGCGATGGCCCAGGGCAGGCCGAACGTAAACATCACGCCGGCATAGCCGAGTTTGCGCGAATCGCGGGTGCTGCGAGACCAGCGTAACTGATGCGCGAGGAAATGGCTGAAGTCATAGGCGGGCAGAAAGGTTTCCACCACCTCAGTGCTGAGGACAACCTGATAGCCCGCGTTCGCGATGCGAAGTCCCAGTTCAAAATCATCGGCCAGGTAATCGACCAGGGGCAGCAGCCCTCCGGAGGCGTCGAGCGCCTCGCGGGAAACGGCAAGAGTTGAGCCCAGGCCGAAGTGGATGCCGTTCTCAATCTTGCGCGCGGTAAGGACTCCGGCGATGAAATCGGTGGAGATACCAAGCGCCTCCATACGGGAGCCAATGGTCTTTGCGGCGCGGCCACGATAGGCAGCGGTGACCATGCCGACCCGGGCTTCGGGCGATTGCGGCATCTGGAAGCCCGCGAGGATGCGCGACAGATATTGCGGCGTTACCTTGATATCGCTGTCGTTGATGAGCAGATAGTCGTAGCGCGCATGCGGAAGGATCTGGGTAAGGTTGCTGACCTTGCCATTGGCCCCGCGGATCTCCGGGCACAGGATGAGATGGATCTCCCGCTGGGGAAACTCGGCCTGCAGTTGCCGGACGGCAGCGACGGCAGGATCGTCCATGCTGCTTACACCGAAGAGAATCTCATACTCGCCGGGGTAGTCCTGGCGGCAGTGGCTGGCAAAGCTGGCATACATCTCGGGATCGAGTCCCTTGACCGGTTTGAGGATACTGACCGGGGGATGAAAGACAGGCTGGGGCCGGGAGAGGCTGCGGTGGAAGTCGCGCGCGCTCCACAAGGCGAGCAGGTAGTAACCCAGGCCCGACAAGGTCAGTACGGTCGTGATGGCTTCCACCGCTGTTGCAAGCATAGAGTCAGTTCACAGTTTAACTGACGCACTACTCGTAACGAAGAGCCTCAATGGGATCGAGGCTCGCAGCCTTCCATGCCGGGTAGATGCCGAAGAGCAGGCCGATCGCGCAGGAGACCGAAAAACCGATCAACGCCCACACCCCGGACATGGATGCGGGAAGCGAGGCTATAGCCATGCGGACAATGAAGGTGATGATGGCTCCGGCCACGACACCGAGGACGCCACCCACGGCACAGAGGGTTATCGCCTCCAGCGTGAACTGGAGCAGAACATTTTTCTTGGTGGCTCCGATGGCTTTGCGGACACCGATCTCGCGGGTGCGCTCGGTGACGGAGACCAGCATGATGTTCATCACGCCGACGCCGCCAACCATCAGGCCGACGCTGGAGACGGCGATCATGAATCCGAAGAGGCCGCTGGTGATCTGCGTCCACAGGCGGGTGATTGCGTCGGGACTGAAGACCTCAAAGTTATCCGCCTGCTCGACGCGGATCTTGCGCCGGCGCCGGAGAAGCTCGCGGAGCTCATCCTGGACGAGGGCCTTGTTTGCCGGATCGTCGTACTTGACGCTGATCCAGACGTCCTTGATTTCAGGATGCAGTTTATTGAAGGAGGAGACGGGCATATAGGCGCTGTTGTCGTTGGGATTCTTGCCCGTGCCGAAGGCTCGCTTCTGCTTGTCGAGCACGCCGATGACGGTGAAGAGTTCGCCGTCGATATTCACTTCCTTGCCCAGCGGATCTTCGCGGTCGAAGATCTCCTCTGCCGCATCGTGGCCGAGCACGACGACGTTGGCTCGCCGCACATTTTCATCTGCGTTGTACATGCGGCCAGCGGTCAGGACAAGATCATTGACGTCGGAAACTGCCGCCGTAGTGCCAAAGAGAATGGTGTGCTGGAGCTTCTTCTTCCCATATTTCAGGCTGACGCTACCCAGGTTGAAGCGGAAATCCTGATACGTCTTGCTGGGATCAACAGCCACGACGTGGGGCAGAGCCTTCATGGCCTCGGCATCCTCGATCGTGAGCTTCTTGCGGCTGAGCTGTTCGGTGGTAGGGCGCACGCCGATCACCGGCATGTGGAAGACCCAGATAATGTTCGTGCCAATCGAGTTGACCAGCGTTTGAATATTGTTGTTGAGACCATTGATGACCGAGGAGATCGCAATGACGGTGGTGACTCCGATGACGATGCCGAGGATGGTGAGCCCGGAGCGCAGCTTGTTGGTACGCAAGGTCTCAAGCGCCATACGGACGGCTTCCCTGGAGTCACTCAGCTTCATGCTTCCCTTTCACAGAGCCTCTGTTTTTCATGCCCTACAGCTCCGACCGAAGCGCAACGATAGGATCCAATGTGGCGGCCTTGCGAGCCGGGTAGACGCCAAAGAAGACGCCCACCGCGGTGGCCATAAATAGACCGAGCAGAACCGACCAGATCTGCACGTCGGTGGGAAAACCGACGATCAGCGTAATGGCCTTGGCGGTGCCGACGCCAAGCATGACGCCGATGATCCCACCAATCATCGACATGGTTCCGGACTCAATCAGAAACTGGAGCATGACGTCTTTGCGCTTTGCCCCGAGGGCTTTGCGAACGCCGATCTCGCGGGTGCGCTCGGTGACGGAGACAAGCATGATGTTCATGATCACGATGCCGCCAACGACCAGGGAGATGGAGGCGATGCCGACCACGACGGCGGCAAAGGTGGAGCTGATGCTCTTCCAGATGCCGACAAAAGTGTCATTCGTCTCGACCGAAAAGCTGTCCTCGCTGCCGGGAGCGTCGTGGCGGCGCGCGCGCATGATGACGCGGGCCTCGTCAGAGGCATTGGAGAGCGCACCGGGCGCAGTGCCGGCCTTGGCATAGATGTCGATGGTGGTGTTCGTGCCATGCGTCTGCATGTAGCTGGAGAGCGGGATATCGACGTAGTTGTCCTGACTGTTGCCGAGGGTCTTTCCCTGGCGCTCGCCAACTCCAACGACGGTGTAGGGGACGCCATCGACGCGAATCTCCTTGCCGATGGGATCGATGCCCGGCATGAGGTTATCGATGATGTCATACCCGATGATCGCGACGTGCAGGGCCTGCTTCTCGTCCATCTCGGTTAGGGAGCGGCCCTCCACCACGTTGAGGTTGGAGATGCCGGGCATGGTCCACGTCCAGCCGCGAAGGTTGGTCCCGGTGCTGGACTGCTTGCCATAGACGACGCGGGTCGTGTCGCCGATCATCGCTCCGGTAGTGATGCAGAGCTTGCAGTTCTCGCGGATGGCATTGTAGTCGTCGATCTTGATGTTCTTGCGCTTCTGGAACTTGAGCCACTCTTCCCCGCTGGTGATGACGGAGGGGGTCTTCTTGATGGTGAAGGTATCGGAACCATAGCCGGATATTTTGGTGGCGACGAACTTATTCGCTCCATTGACCAGCGTGATCACGGCGATGACCGAGGAAACGCCGATGACGACTCCGAGCAGCGTGAGGATGGAGCGCAGCTTGCTCGCCCAGAGCGACTTCAGCGATATTTTGACTGCCTCAAAAATATTCATAGCTGCGTTAGGATGCCTGGCACTTCCTGCGCCTGGTATAGCCGGTCGATCGGTTTAGCCAGCGCACCCCGGATCGTTGCGATATGCAGAGCTGTCTCGGATGGCTCAATCGGCAGAGCAGACACTTCTCCTCTGGAAGGTACGCTACGGCTGAGTTCCCGGTTCCCTGATTGTTGCAGAGATGGCACTGATTCGCTGCAGACATGGACGAGGCAGGGAGCAAAAAAGACCGCGGCGTGGCAACTGTGGGAGGAAGACGGTGGCCCCGGCCTCGTTTCCGGGGCGCGGGGCCAGGGCTCGCAGACGAGCCTGTAAGCCGAATTCTGTCGAGGACGGTCATTCCTCTAGGCGACGCATTACTGCGGCGCTCCAGCAACCTACCCGGAGGTTTCGGCGCCCACCTTTGCAGGTGGCGACCCGCCTGGGCGCGCCGGGCCGGCACGCACTCGCGGCAGTGGGTCAAGCCGCGAATTCCCTCCCTATTTGGTCTTGCTCCGTGTGGGGTTTACCCTGCCCCCGACTTTACAGCCGGGGCGGTGCGCTCTTACCGCACCTTTTCACCCTTACCTGCCGCTTGCGCGGCCGGCGGTATTTTTTCTGTGGCACTGGCCGTCTTCCGGCCTTGAAGCCGGAATCCCGGACGTTATCCGGCACACTGCCCTGCGGAGTTCGGACTTTCCTCTCCCGAGGCGCTTGCGCGTCCCGGCAGCGACCGCCCAGCCCGCCTGCAAGGCTATCTTATCAGCGAAGGCCGCCGTTCTGGCTCCCTCCGCTCCACTGCTTTGGATATTGTTGCAACCAGGCCTGGACGCTCCCGGTTATTTTTGCGCGACTTTGCGCGGCCTGAGCAGGGCGGAAAAAAGCGGCGCGCCCCAGGCAGCGATCGACAACAGGGAGCCGAAGAGGATGACTGCATCGATGCTCTCCCGGCCTTCCGGGGCCCAATACACGTCCTCAAGATTGAACCACAGGGCGAACTCGTCGAGCGTGAGCGCGGCGGCCACACCATAGATCACGGACATGAGACGGCTGAGCAGGACAACCGACGGACTGTCGCCCTGGTCAATCTCCGCCAGCCAGCCATAGCCGAGCGCAAGCAGCAGCAGGATTCCCCAGACAAGGTGATGGATATGGCGGCCACCGATCTCCACCCAGTGAAAGGGGCCCACGTGGTGCACGATGGCGAAGACCAGCAGGCGCAACCCGGAAAAGGTAACGAAAAAACTGACCGAGGCGTAGAACATTCTGCGGCGCGGCCGGTCTGCAATATGAGTGTGAATGAGATGGCCGAGGCTGGTGAGATGCACCAGCAGGAAGAGCAGCGCCGCGGCAAGAACAGAGAAAATCAGCAGGATCAACGTCCCGGTGAGATGCATGGGAGGAATTAAATCACGAGGACCGGCAGCCCGGCCCGCGGCATAAAAACAATCCTCAAAAAAGAGGGCCGGCGAGCGGCATGCGCCATCCGGCCTCTGTGGGCATTAAAGCGAATCGCCGGTTAGTTGGCGGCGACTGCCTCTGGCGTCCGGCGCCAGCTATAGAGGGGAAACTGCTCGGCCAGGGCAAGGACATCGCGCTTGATGCGGGCAAGGGCCTGGGGATCGCTGCGGTGATTGAGCGCCTCGGTGATCCACTTGCCGATGATCTTCATCTCCGCTTCCTTCATGCCGCGGGTGGTGAGCGCGGGCGTGCCGATGCGGATGCCGCTTGGCTTCATCGGTGGATTGGTGTCGTAGGGAATGGCGTTCTTATTGACCGTGATACCGGCCTCGCCCAGCGCGAACTCGGCCTCATTACCGAGGATACCCTTGACGAAGACATCCATCAGAATGAGGTGGGTATCCGTGCCGCCAGCAACCAGGCGGTAGCCCTCAGCGCTCAGCGACTCGGCGAGCGCCTTGGCGTTCTTGACGATCTGCGCGGCGTACTGCTTGAACTCCGGCTGTTGCGCCTCATGGAAAGCAACTGCCTTGGCGGCGATGATGTGCACCAGCGGACCTCCCTGCTGGCCAGGGAAGACGCAGCGGTCGATCTCCTTGGCGAACTGCGCCTGGGAAAGGATCATGCCGGCGCGAGGACCGCGGAGCGTCTTATGGGTCGTTGTAGTGACGATGTGCGCGTGGGGCACGGGAGAAGGATGCACGCCGCCGGCAACCAGTCCGGCAAAGTGCGCCATATCCACCAGGTAGATGGCTCCAACCTTATCGGCGATCTGGCGCATACGGGCAAAATCCCATAGGCGGGGATAAGCACTGCCGCCACCGATGATGAGTTTGGGGTGCTCGCGCTCCGCGATCTGCTCGAGTTCGTCATAATCGACAACCTCGGTATCCCGGCGAACGCCGTAGGAAGCCACGTGGTAAAGCTTGCCGGAGAAGTTCAGCTTATGCCCGTGCGTGAGATGGCCGCCATGGGCCAGATCGAGGCCGAGTATCTTATCGCCGGGCTGCAAGACGGACATATAGGCAGCGGCATTGGCCTGGGAGCCGGAGTGAGGCTGCACATTCACGTGCTCGGCGCCGAAGATCTCCTTGGCACGGTCGCGGGCGAGGCTTTCGACGAGGTCGGCATACTCGCATCCACCGTAGTAACGCCTGCCGGGATACCCCTCGGCATACTTGTTGGTGAAGACGGAACCGGCGGCTTCGAGCACGGCCTGGCTGACGAAGTTTTCGGAGGCAATCATCTCCAGCCCTTCGTGCTGACGTCGGGTTTCGTTCTCAATGGCAGCCGCGATCTGCGGATCGACCTGGGCAAGAGGAAGTTGCATCGATGAAGACATGAAATTAATTTTAGAGCAATTGGCGGCGGTTGGGGACAAAACGAAAGCGCCCCTTTTACAGGAGCGCTTCGGTTTTCCCCAGCCTGGATGGCTTTAGAGCATGTCAGGAACTTAGGCTTCGGCCACTTCAAGCTCTTCGGTAAGGCCGTGGCGGCGCAGAAGGTTGGGAAGATTCTGCGAGAACGCCGAACGCGGCATCACCGTGTCGCAGCCCGCCTCAATAGCCTTGGCCTTGAGGTCGCTCTGGAGATGGGAGAGGAATCCGATCACCGAGGTACCCTTCTTGAGCTTTGACTTGAATTTGGGAATAAGCGAGAGCGGCTTGGCGTTGGCATTGTTCAGGTCAAAGATGATGAGCGAAGGACGCTCGTCTTCCGGTGTATCGCTGAGCCGGGCCACTATGTCCTTCTCCGCCTTGACGAAGCCGACCTTGACGCCGAGTTTGCGCGCCGTCTCCTGAATTTTGGCAAGGAAAAAGAGGTCATCGATAAAGCAGAAGATGCGGGTGGGGGCATCTTCGCGAATGACGGCTGGCGGAAGGGCTGGAGCGGATTCCGTGTAGTAGGAGCCATTCCCGTTGCCATTGCCATTTCGCAGTTCGATGGTAGAGGGCGGGCCATCAGCCAGGTTGCCATTCACCGTGCGATAGCTGTGATCCATGGGGCCAACAAAGACCTGCTGGCGACGAGGCTTGCTCTTGCGGCGGCTTCCCTGTCCGTTTCCGGGATTGGCATTGTTCTGTCCCTGCCCGGGATTTGATTTCTTCTGGAAGAATCTGCCTTGGGATTTTGGCTTTTGTCCCTGGTTTGCAGGGTGTGGCCGGCTGGCCTGGGGAGATGAGCCGTTTGCCTGGGGAGCAGACTGGCTTTTGGCTGGATTGCTTCCGCTTTGTCCCTTGCGGCGGCGGCGGCGGCGACGGTGTCCCTGCGCTTGCCCCTGTGGGGCCTGCCCTTGCGCCAGCGGCGCCTGGGGCTCGTTTTGCTCTGTTGTCATGCTTGCACTTCCTGGTGCGATACCTGTTGTTGCCACTTGAACCGGCGAGAGAGTTGCCGCTCTGCTATGTAACCGCCGGCTATTCAGATTGATTCCAAAACACAGTGTTGCCGCCAAAGGGTCAGCTCAACCTGCGTGCCATGGGCGCGTCGGGAAGGAACCGTACTGAGCAGAGGCGTTTTTTCTAATGGAACGTTACGCAACGCTATTTCAACTCGCATTCAAACGATGCTTCACCGCGGAAATTTACCTGGTCCAGATGCAGTCGGTCTCAGGCGTTGGATGAAGAGCGATAGCTGAATTCTTCTTTGACTCTCGAGAACCGCGGCGAGTTTCCACGCGCAATGCGGTGGCGTCAGCCGCTCGATAGGCAATGGCAATACTGATAGTACCCGTTCTCCAGATGCGTGGCAAGCGCATTTTGTTTTGTTTGAGAACCTACTCTGGGCACGGGTCCTGGATCAAGAAGGCTTACGGACGGGTCCAACGGAAAAGCCGCCTCTGTGGCGGCTTTCTCTGACTATCCCTGATGGCCTGTCGCTGGCCTCCCGAAAATTTTGTCTGGATTCTCGCAGTGCCGGGATACGACTTGGCATCCCGATCTATAGCTTTCGAACCCATCCGCACACTTCGACCCATTATTCACTGCCAGGGTTCTAAAGTGTGCGTCACTGGCTGTCGCTCTATACTGCAATCGCACTGCCGTTTCCATCTTTATTTGTTTTGTTAAGGTTGGCGCATGGATGGCTTTGCGATTCTTCCGTTTCTGGAAGACTCCGAGGAGCTAAATTTCCGTAAATCCATAGTTTTCAGGAATGGCGGGTCAGCTTTGGCAGGCCGGACAGTAGTGCGTCCCACGGCCACCGATCAGGATTCTTCGGATGGGAGTGCCGCAGACGAAGCAGGGTTTCCCGGTCCGCAGGTAGACGTGGTGCTGCAGCTGAAAGAACCCCCGCGCGCCATTGGCATCCACATAATCCGACACAGAGGAGCCGCCCTGGGCGATTGCCTCGCGCAGAACCTTGACGAGGGAGGAGTGGAGGCGTCCCAGCTCGGCGCGGGTAAGCCGGCAAGCCAACCGGCGCGGCCGAATGGCGGCGTGGAAGAGGCTCTCGTCCGCATAGATATTGCCCACCCCCTGCAGCAGCTTCTGATTGAGCAGGGCCGCCTTGATGGGCGTACGGCGGCTATGGAAGAGGGAGGCAAACGCCTCCGGTGAAATAGAAAGAGGCTCCTGGCCCGTGCCATGGAAGCCAGAGGACGCTCCCCCCTCCTCTCCCTTAACTGACTTAATAGGATGAAGGGAGAGGCGTCCGAAGCGGCGAGGATCGACAAAGCGCAGCTCACGCCCCGAGGCCAGTTCCAGCACGGCATGGGTGTGGGGAGCCACGGGGTCGTCGGGGCTACAGGCGAGAAGCCGTCCAGTCATGCCAAGGTGCACAATCCACTGGGCTTCTACATGCGCGTGCGCGCTGCCACGGCCCTTGCCAGAGCCAAGATCACAGACGATATGTTTGCCGATACGGTGCACGCGAAGGATGCGGCGACCTGCGAGAACGGTTTCCATCTCGGTGGCAGGCGTCTTGAATGGCTCTCGCTGGGAGCTGAACCAAACGGACTGGATCACATCTCCGGCGACCTTGGCATGGACTCCTGCGGCGACAGTTTCAACTTCGGGCAGTTCGGGCATCTTTTATATTCTCAGGCTCGGGGATCTTTTTATATTCTCAGATGCCGGTTCTTCTCAGACGCTTTGTTGCAAGGGATGGGCGAAACCGGAGAGGGGCAGAAGGTTCCCTGTCCATGGGGGGTGTATGCGTTATATCATCAAAGAGTCACACGACATCCAACCTGGTGTGGGGATCTGCACCGACGAACTCCTGCAGGAATCTTGAGCAGAAACAGAGACGTGGCGGGTACGTGTGTCAGATTGAAATCTGAGTATTGGAATTTCATGCGAGCGAAAACCGCGATCGTACTGGGCGCCCAATGGGGCGACGAAGGTAAAGGCAAGATTGTCGATGTGCTCTCGGAGCGTTTCTCCGTAGTGGCACGCTATGCTGGCGGTCACAACGCCGGTCACACGGTCATTATCAAGGGACAGAAGTTTATCCTGCAGTTGGTTCCATGCGGGGTGCTTCGGCCAGATTGCCGGGCGGTGATCGGGAATGGCGTGGTGCTGGACCCGATCGCGCTGCTGAAGGAAGTTGGCAAGCTGCGAGCCCTGGGCGTGGACATCGACCGGCAGCTTTTCGTCTCCAATCGGGCACAGGTGATTCTGCCTTACCATCGCATGATCGAACTGGCGGCGGAGAGCGCCCCGGGACGGCAGAAGATTGGGACAACCAGCCGCGGCATTGGTCCGGCCTACGAAGACAAGATGGCGCGCAGCGGCCTGCGCGTGGTAGACCTGCTGGACTCCAAGCTCTTGAAGACCCACATTGAGGCAGCCTGCAAAGAGAAGAACGCGATTGCCCATGCGCTGTTCGGGACCGATCCGCTGGACCCGGAGAAGATGTATGAGGAGTACGCGGCGGCGGCAGAACAAGTTGCTCCTTTTGTGACGGATACGGAAGTGCTGCTGAACACGGTGATCCGCGAGGGTGGCAGCGTGATGTTTGAGGGTGCGCAGGGCACCATGCTGGACATTGACCATGGAACCTATCCCTTTGTCACCTCCTCCTCGGCTACGGCAGGCGGAGCGGTGACGGGAACGGGTGTGGGTCCGACGAACATCGGCACCGTGATCGGCGTGACCAAGGCATATGTGACCCGTGTGGGCGAGGGTCCCTTCCCAACGGAGATCTTCGACGAGGCAGGGGATACGCTGCGCGACCGCGGGCAGGAGTATGGAGCGGTAACAGGGCGTCCAAGGCGCTGCGGCTGGCTGGATATTCCTCTGCTGCGCTACTCCAATCACGTCAATGGCACGGAATGGCTGGTGGTGACCAAGCTGGATGTGCTGGACCACCTGGCGGAGATTCCGGTTTGCACGGGCTACGAGATCAACGGCAAGATTACCGATGTCGTGCCGGCGGACGTGAAGGGTCTGGAATCCATCAAGCCGGTGTATACCAAGTTAAAGGGATGGCAGCAGCCGACGGACGGAATCCGCGAATTTGATAAGCTGCCAAAGCTGGCGCAGGAATACCTGAAGTTCCAGGAACGGGAGAGCGGCGCAAAGATCGGGATGGTGTCTACAGGACCGGATCGCGACCAGACCATGGTGTTGCCGGAGTTTCAAGCGGCATTAGCCGGCCTGGACAACTGATCCGCAGCCACAGGAAGCATCCAGAGACGCAAGGAATAGCTGGGACGCACGAAGACGAGTACGGAAGACGAGGCACATGGTCACCTTTACTGTTCGCATGCGATTTGCCGGGGAAGATCGGCAGCAGGTTGTCGAAATTCTCAAGAACCTTGCGACCTTGAGTCGGCAGGAACCGGGTTGCGTCAACTATATCCCGCACTTCATCGAGGACGATCCCGACACGATTCTGATCTATGAGCAGTATCGGGACAAGGAAGCCCTGGAGGCTCACCGCGCGTCACCTCACTTTCAAAAGTATGCAATCGCAGGACTCTACCAGTTAATGCGGGAGCGGGCGTCAGAGAATCTGACGGCCGTCGCCTGATCACTCTGTCCCACACAAATGCTGGTGCACATCCGCTAACCCTGGCACGGTTAGCGGAAAAATGATTTACTCTGCGGTTTCACGTTTCAATGAGGGCGAGGGCGTTTCTCTTTGACGCGCTCTTCCGCGCCGGACTACCATCCGATACGTGCATGCGCTTCTCCCCACCAAGTCGTCTGACTCCCCAAGAGACTGCCTGCATTCTGGTCTTCGTCACGCTGTTTCTTCTGAGCGCTATCCCCTCCCGTGGCGGCGTGCTGCCGCACCGCAGCGATAAGCACGAGCAGCATAAGGAGATCGAAACCGTCGAATCCCAGTGGCGGCAGGCCATGCTCAACAACAATGTGGGAGACATGGATAAGCTGCTGGCCGATGACTACATCGCGATCACCGCGAACGGAACCATCGAGACCAAGGCCCAGGTGCTGGCGTCGCGCAAGGCAGGCACGATGCGCATCACCAGGATGGATATGAGCGACACCAAGGTGCGCATCTACGGCGACACAGCAGTGGTGACCTCGCGGGCGGAAATCAACGGCAGCAACGGGGCAAGCGACATCAGCGGCCACTATCGCTACACCAGGGTTTACAACTACCGGCTGGGGAAGTGGAAGATTGTGAGCTTTGAAGCCAGCCGGATGCGCGACCCGAACGCCCTGCAGAAACGCTGAAACAACCCAAAACGGCAGAGCTCCCTCACGGATGAAGGGAGCTTTTTTATTGCAGGCGCCTTTTCTTGTCTCATGCCTTCATTTCATGGTGCAGCATTTCATGGTGCAGCGGCGAGCACGGCATCGGCGATGCGGGCCGCTTCTACCGCGGGCTTTACGTCGTGGACACGCACCACGTCGGCTCCGGCGAGGATGGCAGCCACCATGCCGGCCAGGGAGGCATTGGCACGCGCCTCCACCGGGGCATCGGCTCCGCCGTAAAGATCTGCCAGAGTGCGGCCCAGAAATGCTTTCCGAGAGAGAGCCGCAAGCAGGGGCAGGCCGAGCGAACGCAGCGATTCCAACTCAGCAAGCAGAGGATAGTTGGCATCGAATGCCTTGCCGAATCCGAAGCCGGGATCGAGCAGGATGTGCGCGCGGGAGATACCAGCCTCTTCGGCGTGCCGCAGGCGCTCTGCAAGCTCGGTCCGCACAAGGGAGAGGACCTGATCGTGGGGCAGCGGCGGCAAGTGCTTCCACTCTCCCGGGCGGCCACGAGTGTGCATGAGAATGACTCCGCAGGCAAGGCGTGCGCAGGCGGCGGCCATGGCCTCATCCCACAGAAAGCCGCTGACATCGTTGACGATCTCCGCACCCGCATCAATGGCTGCGATGGCGGTGTCTGCGTGGTAGGTATCCACCGAGAGGATTGCTGACGGATGCTCCCTGAGAATCCCTGCTATGACGGGAAGGATGCGAGCCTGCTCCGTTTCGGAGGTGTCGGGATCCTTGCCGGGGTGCGTAGATTCGCCGCCAATGTCGAGAATGTCAGCTCCATCGGAAAGCATGGAGAGGCCATGCTGAATCGCGTCTTGGGTGCGGAAGTGGCGTCCGCCATCGGAGAACGAGTCGGGAGTGACGTTGAGGATTCCCATGACGCGGGTGCGTAAGCCGAGCGCGAGGGACTGGGTCTTCAACTGCCAGGTAAGTCTGCTGCGTTTTGCGAATGGCATCTTCTGACATTCTAAAGATTCCGCTGGTGCCTGTGCCATATCCATCGGGTGTCGCTCACGCATACGCATATATGCGCAGATCGCGAGCGGCACAAGATGCTACACTCCGCGAAAGCCATGAGACGTTTCGAAATCTTCACTTCGTTGTTGTTGTGCGCACTGGCTGCTGGAGCGGGATGGTGCGAGCAGGCGGCTCCGCCATCGCAGCCCGCGCCGCGATCCTCCGTTCCTGGACCGGGAAGCCTGGCGTCTGAAATTCAGTCGTTGGTGGGCGATGTCGCGGTGAGCCGCTCCCAGTGGGGCATCTCCGTGATCGCGCTGGATGGCCAACCGCTCTACGCGCTGAACGATGCACAATACTTCACGCCCGCTTCGAACGCCAAGCTGTTCACCACGGCTGCGGCATTCGCCCTGCTGGGGCCGAACTTTGTAAGCCGGACCTACGTGGTGCGGGAGGGCGCGATCGACGCGAGCGGGACTCTGCAGGGCGGCTTGCGGCTGGCAGGAACGGGCGACCCCAGCCTCTCGCATCGCAGCTATCCCTATCAAAAAGAGGCGAACGGCCATGTGGCACCGGTGATTCCGCTGGCCACGGCGGCGCTGGACGACCTTGCAGAACAGGTGGCGCGGCGCGGAATACGGCGGGTGAATGGACCGATCACCGGAGATGAGTCGTTCTTCCTCTCCGAACGCTATGGGACGGGATGGGGCTGGGACGATTTGCAGTGGGAGTATGGAGCGGCCGTCTCCGCGCTAACGCTGGATGAGAATGTCAGCGATCTGGAGTTGCAGCCGGGCACGCATGCGGGCGATGCGATCCATGCCAGTTGGCGCGACGGCTTCCCCTACTATGTGGCGGAGTGGCAGCCCGCGGGGACGACCTCGGCTGCGGGGACAGACAGAGAGCTTGGAGTAGCGCGCGATGCCGGAAGCATGCGGGTGCGGCTGTTTGGCTCCGTGCCGGCGGAAGCCAGGCCGATCCACCTGGAATTGGCAGTGGAGCAGCCCGCGGAGTATGCGGCAAATGCCTTCCGCGCAGCACTGAACGAGCGTGGCGTAAGCGCATCGGGCGCAGCATTGGCGAAATACAATCCCCCTTCGAGCACAGTGCTGTTCGAGGACGAAGTGCGGAAGCCCCTCGTGCTGCAGCCGCTGATGGTTCAGACGATTGGGACTCAGACGATGGGCGCGGGGACGACCTCGCTGCCCTTTCCCCTGCAGGCAGGCGAGGAGATTGTGGCCGTGCACACCTCGCCTCCCCTGAGCGAAGAGGCAACGGTAATCAACAAGGTAAGCCAGAATCTGCATGCAGAGTTGCTGCTGCGACAGTTGGGGAGATCGCAGACTGGCGAAGGCTCCTTTGTGGAGGGTGCGCGGGTGGTGCGGCAGTTTCTGCTGAATGCAGGGATCGACGGCGACGATTTCTTCTTTTATGACGGATCGGGCATCTCCCCGCAGGACGTGGTGACTCCCCGGGCAACGACGGCGCTGCTGGGGTATGCGGCCCGACAGCCGTGGGGCGCGGCATATCGCGCAACTCTGCCGGTTGCGGGAGTCGATGGCACGCTGGCGGGGCGCTTCACGCAGTCTCCGGTAAAGGGACGACTGGAGGCGAAGACCGGGACGCTGGGCGGCGTCCATGCGCTGAGCGGATATTTAACCGCGGCGAGCGGGAGAACGGTGATTCTTGCAATTTTCTGCAACCACCGGCGGCCCGGAAACGACGCGGAGCGCCGCACGGTCGACAGGATTGTGGAGGCTATCGCGGCAGCGTATTAGGGGAGGGAGTTGAGCGAATGGGGCGCAGGGCGCGATATGCTGTGGTGTACTGGGAAAAAGCAGGTCCTTCGCTTCGCTCAGCGTGACGAACCTAAAGCGGCTCAAGGGGCAAACCTAAAGTGGCTCAGGATGACAAACCTTAAGCGGCTCAGGAGACAAACCTGAAGCGCTCAGGGTGACAAAAATCCTAAGGGCGCCTTGGGATGAGAAGCAGCAAGGCTTGGGATGACAGAGGCGCTGGGGTGACAAAGTCCGTGGCGCTGTATCCCGGCGTGGCGGAGGATGGTCCAGGAGATCGTTCTGGAGTTTTGGGTTAGGAGTTGATTCGTGGGTCGAATTCGCTGGATGTTTGCCGTTGCCGCGAGTTGTCTGGTGCTGGCGACGGGTTGCAAGAAGTTGCCGCCCTCAAAGCCGCTGAGTGAACTGACACCGCAGGAAGCAGCGGGGCACGAGGTTTACCAGGCACGCTGCGCGCGCTGCCATTACGCAAATACAACACGGGGCCTGAATGGACCGGGGCTGCAGGCATTGTACAAACAGCCGTATATGCCGTCGGGAGCTCCGGCGAACGATGAGCGCATTCGTTCGGTGATTGTGCATGGCAGGAATATGATGCCGGGCTATGCCGATGTGCTGAACGACCAGCAACTGGACAATCTGATGGCGTACCTGCACACGTTATGACGGAAGGCTCCATCGACGGCGCGGCAAAGGGCGGCGCGGCAAACGCGAAAGACCAGCCGCATCTGCTGCCAGGACTGGCGGCGATTGCGTTGTGGATGATGGCGCTCTCTGCAATTGGCGCATTTGGTGTGGTGCTGCATCATTTCCCGGCGCGAGTGCTGCTGCTGAGTGCGCTGCTGGCGACGGGCAGCCTGGGACTGCTGAAGTTGCGCCGCTGGGGCTGGGCGCTGGCGCTGGCGGCGGCGTTCCTCTCCATGTGTTTTGGCGTCTATTCCGTGCTGCATTTTCACCAGTTGCAGACGGGAGTACTGGCAGTGGTGAACCTGGTCTTCTTTCTCTACCTGGTGCGGCCAGAGGTGCTGAGCCGCCTGCGCTAGGGGCCTCTGCAATCGAGGCGATACAATAGCCACTGGGACACGACCAATGGAACTGATCCAGATCGATACGGAACGCAGGGTACCCGCGCCCAAGCCGGAGTGGTTGAAGGCTCGCGCGCCGTCGGGCGAAAACTACCACGACCTGAAGAAACTGGCCCGCAGCCTGGACCTGCATACCGTCTGCGAATCGGCGCATTGTCCCAACATGGGAGAGTGCTGGAACCACCGCACGGCAACCTTCATGATGCTGGGCAACCTGTGCACGCGGCGCTGCGGCTACTGCGCTGTTCCCAAGGGCCGGCCCGAGCCGATCGACTTTGATGAGCCGCGCCGGGTGGCGGAGGCAGTGGCGGCACTGCAGTTGCGGTATGCCGTGATCACCAGCGTGAATCGCGACGATGATCTGGTGGGCGGGGCGCGAGCCTTTGCCATGGTGATCGAGGAGATTCGCAGGCAGGCTCCGGGCTGCCGCACCGAGGTTCTGATTCCCGATTTTCAGGGCAAGGAAGAGGCGATCCGCATTGTGGTGGAGGCAAAGCCGGCGATCCTGAACCACAATACCGAGACGGTGCCGAGGCTGTATCGCTCCGTGCGCTCCGGAGCGCGGTATGAACGGACGCTGCGGCTGCTGGAATATGCCAAAGAGATCGACCCGGCCATGGTGACGAAAACCGGAGTGATGGTCGGCATCGGCGAAGAGACAGAGGAACTGCTCGCGGTGTTTCGCGATCTGGCTAAAGTGCGCACAGACATCCTGACCATTGGGCAATATCTGCGGCCGTCGAAGGATCATGTGCCGATGGCTCGCTATTACCGTCCGGAGGAGTTTGCCTGGCTCAAGGAAGAGGCGCTGAAGATGGGCTTTGCCCACGTGGAGTCCGGTCCGCTGGTGCGCTCGTCCTACCACGCTCACGAGCAGGCCGCCGCGACCGGCATTACGATGATGCCGGCCTAAACTGTCGCCGGCGGGGTTGCACGCAGGGCCGGTGGAGTCTGTAAAATGTGGACTTTGGATGGTCGCGGCGGAAGGTTGCAGCTACCAAATCAGCACCAGCCAATCAGAACCATAAAATCAGTAGCATAAAATCAGCACCACGAAGTCGCACTCTGAAACCGGTGCGCGAGGAAGATGACAACCATGGCAGCCTCGATAATGGCAGGAATTCCAGTTCTCAAAGAAGCGTACAGCCAACTCAAAACGCGGATGGATAAGGCGGTCCAGGGCTTTCAGGCAAGCCTTGCATCGGTACGCACCGGCCGCGCCTCGGTCCACATGCTGGATCAGGTGAGAGTTTCCTGCTACGGCTCGGAGATGCCGCTGAACCAGGTGGGGCAGGTGACCACCCCGGATGCGAACATGATTGTGATTCAGCCTTTCGATCCCAGCGTGATTCAGGATATCGAGAAGGCGCTGCGCACCTCAGACCTCGGGTTCAACCCCCAGAACGATGGCAAGATCGTGCGCGTGCCGGTGCCTCCCATGACGGAGGAGCGCCGCCGCGAAGTGGTGAAGCACCTGAACAAGGTGCTGGAGGAGCATCGCACCGTGCTGCGCAATCTGCGCCGCGACGGAAACGATGCGATCAAGAAGGCCGCCAAGGACAAAACCATCTCGGCGGACGAAGAGAAGCGCTCCCTGGAAGAGATTCAGAAGCTGACGGACGACGAGATCAAGCGCATCGAGGAGATGAGCAAGAAGAAGGAAGCGGAAGTGATGCAGATTTGATCTTTCGCTCCGCGCAGGATGACGAAGTGCTTGCTTCACGGCCCAAAAGCTTCACTTCGTTCAGGATAACAATATCTGCGTAAGGATCCCCCCGCAGACAGGGTCAAAAAACAGGCCGCCAGGCAAAACAATCCGGCGGCCTGTTTTGCCTTTCAGGCTGGGAGGCGCTCAACTGTGGAGCAGGTGGGCGCTCTGGTTCCGCTTGAGGGGGGTGGAGAGGACCATGCTGGTCGTCGGGTTGCCGTAGGGCAGCAGGCGCTCAATCAACTCCTCCAGTTGGGCGACGGAGGAGAGCATTACCTTGAGGAGGAACGCGTCTCCGCCGGTGAGGTGATAGCACTCCTGCACGGCGTCGAGGGTCTGAACAAACTTCAGGAAGGGGCGGTATCGCGTTCCATCACAGGTGAGGCGCACAAAGGCGGTAATGGGAAATCCCAGCGCCTCGAAATTGATCTCGGCGCGGTAGCCGCGGATGAAGCCCTCACTCTCCAGTTGGCGGACGCGCTCGGCGGCGGCAGAGGGAGAGAGTCCGACGCGGCGGCCTAGCTCGGCAAAGGGAAGGCGCGCGTCCAGAGCCAGCTCCTGCAGGATTTTCCGGTCGATGGGGTCGATATTGGAGCCGATATTTGCCGCGTCTAGCATTGCGGACCTCTTTCCTTTGCTTTCTGAACTATTCTCCATCGATTCTTTCGAATTGTGTTAGTAATTCGACCGAACCCACTTCACACCAGCCTTAAAACAGTGGAAACCTTATTCCCGCCAGCCTCCCAGCTTACTAGCATCAAACCATGATTGTTCTGGATGGCGAGAGCCTGACGATAGAGGATGTGGCGGCGGTTGCAGACCGGTCTGCGATGGTCCACATTTCCGCGGCAGCGATGGAGCGGATGAATGCTTCGCGACGGCGCGTCGAAGAAGCGATGGCCGGGTCGAAGCCGGTATATGCGCTGAATACCGGCGTTGGCCTGCTGGCGGACATTCGGCTGGATGACTCCGAAATCGAGCAGATGCAGGTAAACCTTGTGCGCTCGCACAGTTGCGGGGTGGGCCGCCCACTGGCTCCGCGCGTGGTGCGGGGCATGATGCTGATTCGCGCCAATGTTCTGGCCAAGGGGCTCTCCGGAATACGTCCGGTGATTGCGGAGCGCATCTGCGACCTGCTGAATTGCGGAATCACGCCGGTGATTCCTTCGCGGGGAAGCGTGGGCGCGAGCGGCGATCTCGCCCCCCTGGCACACATGGCGCTGGTGCTGATTGGCGAAGGGCAGGCAGAGTTCGAAGGGCAGATTCTGCCCGGTGGGGTGTGCCTGCAACGCGCCGGACTGGAGCCGCTGAAGCTGCAGGGCAAGGAGGGAATCTCGCTGTTGAACGGCACGCAGGCGATGCTCTCGATGGGGTGCCTGCAGTTGTGCGATATGGAGAGGCTCTTCTACTCCGCGCAGACGACGGCAGCATTGACGATGGAGGCGCTGCGCGGGACCTCGGCGGCGCTGGATCCGCGATTGCATGGGGCGCGTCCGCATCCCGGGCAGGTGTTGAGCGCGCGTCACCTGGCTGGCCTGTTGCAGGGCAGCACGATTCCGCGCAGCCAGGGCATGGGGAGCCGCATTCAGGACGCCTATTGCCTGCGCTGCATTCCGCAGGTGCATGGAGCGATGTGGGACACGCTGGCCGAGGCGCGGCGCGTGTTTGCGATTGAGCTGAACAGTGCGACGGACAATCCCCTGGTCTTTGAGGACGCCATTGTCTCGGGAGGAAATTTTCATGGGGCTCCGCTGGCCCTTGCGCTGGATTACCTCGCCATCTCGCTGTTTCAGCTGGCGGGGATCTCGGAGCGGCGCACGGAGCGGATGCTGAATCCCAGCTTGAATGAGGGGTTGCCGGCGTTTCTTGCCTCGAACGCGGGACTGGAATCCGGGCTGATGATGGCCCAGGTAACCGCAGCGGCTCTGGTGTCGGAGATGCGCGTGCTGGCTGCTCCGGCATCGACAGGATCCATTCCGACGAGCGGAAACCAGGAAGACTTTGTGAGCATGGGCATGACGTCGGCCCTCAAGCTGGAGCAGGCGGTGGGGCTGGCGCGGATGGTCATCGCGATTGAGCTGCTGGCGGCAACGCGCGCGCTGGATCTGCGCGGAGACACCAGCACGCCTGCGCTCGAAGAGACAAGGCGGCGCTTCCGGCAGCAAGTGCCAGCGTGGAAAGAAGACTGCGTGTTATCGACACGGATGGAGGATGCATCGGCATTTCTGGCGAGCGTGGAGTTGAAGGAGAATCCGCAACCGGTCGAGGTGATGCAATGAGCCAGGGCTATTCTCCGATTCGCGCACCCAGGGGAAACACTCGAACCGCGCGGGGGTGGATTCAGGAAGCAGCCAAGCGGATGCTGATGAACAACCTTGACCCCGAGGTGGCCGAGAAGCCGGAGCAACTGATTGTGTACGGAGGGCGCGGGAAGGCGGCGCGGAACTGGGAGTGCTACCACCGGATCATCGAAACCCTGGAGCGCCTGGAGAACAATCAGACGCTGCTGGTGCAATCCGGCAAAGCCGTTGCGGTAGTCGAGACGCACAGGCTGGCGCCGCGGGTGCTGATTGCGAACTCCAACCTGGTGCCGCACTGGGCAACGTGGGAGGAGTTCGACAAGCTGGACGCAGCTGGCCTGATGATGTACGGACAGATGACTGCCGGGTCCTGGATTTACATTGGGACGCAGGGAATTCTGCAGGGGACCTACGAAACCTTTCGCGGCGCGGCGAAACGCTACTTCAACGACACGCTGGCGGGGACGATCACGGTAACCGCGGGGCTGGGCGGAATGGGCGGTGCACAGCCACTGGCGATCAAGCTGGCTGGGGGCGTCAGCCTCTGCGTCGAGGTGGACGCGAGCCGCATCCAGCGACGGCTGGAGACTCGCTACCTGGACCAGGCAACCGGCTCGCTGGACGAGGCGCTAACGATCGCGCACCGGGCAAAACAGCAGCGGGAGGCGGTCTCCGTGGGACTGCTGGGTAATGCCGCCGAGGTGCTGCCGGAGATGGTGCGCCGGGGATTTACACCTGACGTGGTTACAGATCAGACGAGTGCGCACGACCCGCTTTGGGGATACGTGCCCATCTGCCGCGCGGACGAGGACCTGAATGCGCTACGCCAACAGAGTCCCGCCGCATACACCGTGCGCGTGCAGGCTTCCATTGCGGCGCACGTGCAGGCGATTCTCGATATGCAGCGGCGCGGCGCGGTGGCATTTGACTACGGCAACAATCTGCGGACACAAGCCAGACTTGCGGGAGTGAGCGACGCGTTCTCCTATCCCGGATTTGTGCCGGCGTTTATCCGCGACTCGTTCTGCGAGGGGCGGGGACCATTTCGCTGGGTGGCGCTCTCGGGAGAGGCTGCCGACATTGCGGCAACAGACCAGGCGCTGCTCGATCTCTTCCCGGACGACAAGCGTCTGAAGGAGTGGCTGGGGTTCGCATCCAGCCAGGTAGCTTTCCAGGGACTGCCGGCACGCATCTGCTGGCTGGGATATCGCGAGCGGGACCGAGCAGGGCTGCTGTTCAACCAGATGGTGCGTGACGGGCGCTTGAAGGCTCCCATCGTCATAGGGCGGGATCATCTGGATGCTGGCTCCGTGGCGAGCCCCTTCCGCGAGACGGAGGCGATGCTGGATGGTTCCGATGCCGTGTCGGATTGGGCGCTGCTGAATTTTGCTACAGGGGTTGCGAGCGGTGCGGGGTGGATGAGCTTTCACCATGGGGGCGGCGTTGGCATGGGCTATAGCCAGCATGCCGGGCTGGTGGCCGTGGCCGACGGCAGCGATGAGGCAGAGGAGCGATTGCGCATGTGCCTGACCAACGATCCTGCACTGGGAGTCGCTCGCCACGCCGATGCCGGCTATGAGTTGGCGAAGACGACGGCAAAGCAACGCGGTCTGGACTTGCCGAGCGTGCCATGAAAGCAGACCTGCTGGTAAAGGGAATCTCACAGTTGGTAACGCCGGAGGGCCCCGGGCCGAAGCACGGCCGCGCGATGGGCGAGTTGAAGACGACCGAGGGGGCCGCGATCGCCATTGCTGCCGGGCGGGTGCTGTGGACAGGAAGAACGTGCGACTGGGCAGGGGAAGCGGCCAGAACCGTGGATGCGGGGAACCGCGCGGTTGTTCCGGGGCTGATCGATCCGCACACGCACGCGGTATGGGCCGGCGACCGGCTGGCCGACTTTGACGCACGCACATCGGGCGCAAGCTATGAATCGATTCTGGCCGCGGGAGGCGGAATCCGAAGCACGATTCGCGCCACAGCAAAGGCCTCTCGCGAAGAACTGGTTGCCCTGGCGAAACCGCGGATCGATGTGCTGCTTCGCTCCGGCGCGACGTGCATCGAGGTGAAGTCCGGTTACGGCTTTACGGCGGCGAGCGAGATAGCGATGCTGGAGGCGATCGGCGAGCTTGCGCGGATTACGCCTGCGCGCATCGTGCCGACATTGCTGATTCATATTCCTCCGGCTGAGGCGGCGAATCGCGCACGATATGTCGCGGAGGTGCGGGAGGAGCTGATTCCTGAAGCAGCGAAGCGCAGGCTGGCTACGGCGGTCGATGTCTTTGTGGAGAGAGAAGCGTGGCATGTGGAGGAAGCAGAACTGATGCTGCGCGCCGCCGAAGAGAGAGGCCTGCGAACCAAGCTGCATAGCGAGCAGTTCCACTGCATCGGCGGATTGGAACTTGGCATACGCAAGGGAGCCTTGAGCGTCGATCACCTGGAGGCATGCGGGCCGGAGCAACTCGCGGCGCTGGCCCGGAGCCGGACGATTGCGACGATTCTGCCCGGCGTCTCCCTGCACCTGGGATTGCCGGCTGCACCCGGACACAAGCTGATCGACGCAGGCGCTGCGGTGGCGGTGGGGACAGACCTGAATCCTGGATCGAGCCCGCTGTTCTCTATGGCTGCCGCGCTGGCTCTGGCCGTTCGCCTGAATGGACTGACCGCGCGGGAGGCCCTGGTTGCAGGGACGGTGAATGCCGCGAGCGCACTGGGCCTGATGGATGCAGGCCGAATCGAAGCGGGAGCGCAGGCGGATTTTTTGATATTGCAGGCCAGTGACTGGCGCGAACTTGTCTACGCAATGGGAACAAACACTGTACGAGAAGTGTGGATAAAGGGTGAGAGGATTGTGGGGTAAATTCTGTGGGCCCAATCCGCAAGATGACGAATCGGAAGACCGTGGAGATACGAGCGAACGATGAAGACACTCTACCGTCCTGAGCTGCTCTACACGGATGGCAAGTTCGTAGCGAACGCCGGACTGCTGGTGGACGATGGCGTGGTCGTCAGCATCGCCACAGGTGCGGATGCCGCGGCGGACAACGTGATCGACCTGCCCGGCAAAGCTCTGTTGCCTGGATTTGTGAATGCTCACTCGCACTCCTTTCAGCGGCTGATTCGAGGCAAGTCAGAGTCGCGCGTGGTGAGCGGGAAGAACTTCTGGTCGTGGCGTGGGACGATGTATCACGCCGCCAGTAACCTTGAACCGCAGGAAGTTTACGATGTGGCGCGCATGGCGTTCCTCGAAATGGTGCTGGCGGGAACGACGACCGTCGGGGAGTTCCACTACCTGCACAATGCGCTGGATGGACGCCCGTATGACGATCCAAACCTGTTGAGCAAGCAGGTGATTGCTGCAGCGCAGTCGGTCGGCATCCGGATTGTTCTGCTGCGCACCGCGTATCTGCGATCGGGTTTTGGCTTGCCGAACGACAATGGGCAGACTCGTTTTTTTGAAACCACCTCTAGATTTCTGGAGAATATGGATGCGCTTGTCGGCGCATATCCGGCGAACTCTCCAGAGGTGCGATTTGGCGTGGCTCCGCACAGCATTCGCGCAGTGCCGCTGAACGACCTGAAAGAGATTGCTGCGTGGAGCCGGAGCAGGACACTGCCGCTCCACATGCACGTGGCGGAGCAGGTAGCGGAGAACGAGGCGTGCGAGCGGGAATACGGCGCGACTCCGGTGGAGCTGCTGAACCGCGAAGGTCTGCTCGGACCGGACTTCACCGCAGTCCATGCAACCCATATCACTCCACGAGAGATTGCTGCGCTGGCACAGGCGGGTACAGCAATCTGTTGCTGCCCAACCACGGAGCGGAATCTTGGAGACGGCATCTTCGCCTCGGACGCGGCGATGCAGGCGGGAATCGCGATAGCTCTTGGGTCGGACAGCCAGGCACAAATCGATCCGCTGGAAGATGCGCGGGAGCTCGACTATCACCTCCGTCTCCGCTATCAGGAGCGTGCGGTCCTGGATCAGATCGAAGGGCAGGACCTGGCCCCACGTCTCCTGAATTGTGCGACGGTGAACGGAGCGCGCGCGCTGGGCATGCCCGGAGGAACGCTGCAGCCGCAATCCTTTGCCGACTTCTTCACAGTGGATTTGAACGACGTGACGATTGCGGGCCATGCGGCTGAGGATCTGCTGCCCTTGCTCGTCTTCTCCCTGGGCCGCGCGGCGATCCGCGATATCGTGGTCCATGGAAAGTTTGTCGTGCGAGAGCAGCGGCATGCACTCGCAGAAGAGATCCTCGCTCGCTACAGGGATCTCCACCAGAAGGTGTGGCGTGACAGCGAAATTGGGAGCGTTGCCGGATGAAGACAGTCATCGAACACCTTTCGAATTTGATTCGTAAAGATTCAGTCTCATCGATCTCAAATCGCGCAGTGGTGGACTATGCAATCGAGGTGCTGCACGCAGCAGAATGGCAGACGCGACTGGCGGCCTATCGCGATGCTGCCGGAATCGAAAAGGTGAATCTGATTGCCGCACCTCCCAGGCAACAGATAGAAAATCCTGCGGTCGATCTGGTGTTCATGTGTCACACGGATACCGTGCCACATGCAGCGGCGTGGACCAGGGCACTCGATCCTTTTGAAAGGGACGGGCTGCTTTACGGATGCGGCGCGTGCGACGTGAAGGGATTCCTGGCATGTTTGTTGACGGCCATCAGCGAGAGCCATGCCGGGCGCTTCGCCGATGGACTGCGCCTGGTGCTGACGGCAGATGAAGAGGTGGGATGCGTGGGAGCTTCGCAACTGCTGTCTGCGGGGCTCCTCGAACCGCAGCGGGTTGTGATTGGCGAGCCTACGTCGCTGCATGTGGCACGTGCAGGCAAAGGCTATTGCGTGGCGGAGATCACGGTACTCGGGCACGAAGCGCACAGCGCGCATCCGCAGCAGGGACAGTCGGCGATTTACGGTGCGGCTCGCCTGATCACGGCGATTGAACAATACGCTGCGCAGCTGATGCAGGAGCAGGACAATTTCTATAGTCCGGGATTTACGACTCTAAATGTGGGAACCATCCAGGGCGGTACGGCGAAGAATATTGTTCCGGGGCAATGCAAATTCCAGTTGGAGTGGAGACCGCTTCCCGGACGGCCTGCGGATGTGATGCTGCAGCTCATCAAGAAAACCGCAGAGCAGCGGCAAAACGGCGGTGCCTGCTGCCAGTATGAGATGAAGGTGATGCGCCAGCAGACCGGGTTTGAGACAGACGCCGATTCCCCGCTGGTGCGGGCGCTCGAAAACCTGACAGGCAGAGCGGCGACCTCGATACCCTTTGCATCGGAGGCCAGCCTGCTCGCGACCTTCGCGGATGAGGTTGTGGTGTTTGGGCCTGGTGACATGCGCACCGCGCACAGCGAGCGGGAGTGTGTACCGATTAGCGAGTTGGAAGAAGCAGTAGCCGTGATACGGATGCTGATGCGCGCGTCATAACCTCATTGCGCCTTCCTGCTGCAGGATGCCAAGCCATCGTCTTTGGTAACAAGCATTGTTTCTTGAGCAGAAGAAGAAGGCGCACAAGAAGACATACTAAGGCGAAGAGTCTTACTACTCCTTCGGAAGAGGCTTCACCACTTCGCCCGCTTTCATCACGAAGGCGACGTGCTCCATGGCTGTGATGTCGTGCAGAGGATCGCCGGGAACAGCAACGATATCCGCGAACTTCCCAGCTTCGAGGGTACCGATGTCCTGGCTTTTCCCAAGCAGGTTAGCGCCGTTGATCGTGGCGGCCTGCAGGGCCTGCAGCGGCGTCATCCCGCCACGGACGAGGGCGCCAAACTCCTTTGATACGGATTCATCCACATCGTCGTCATCGACGCCATAGGCGATCTTGAGATGATGTGCGAGCGCACGGTGAAACGCCGGTCCCTGCTCCTTGAGGATCTCGGTTCCCTTGGCGAAGCTGGCTGGATCGCGGCCCTTGGACAGGCCCGTCTCCATGTCATGCTGAAAGCAGTAAAGGGTGGGAACAAGCCAGGTTCCGCGCTGCTCCATCATCTGCGCGCCCTCTTCGTCGAGCATCGTGCCGTGCTCGATGGAGTCAACCCCGGCGCGGATGGCTGCCTTGATACCAGCGGTCCCCTCGGCGTGAGCCATCACTTTCTTCCCGGCACGATGCGCCACCTCAACGGCTCTCGCCATCTGCTCCTCGCTTAGCTCCTGCACGTGATAATCGCTGATGGGATCCATAACCCCGCCGGTGGCCATGAGCTTGATCCAATCGGCGCCGTATTTGATATCGCGCCGCACCACGCGATCTACGTCATCGACGGTATCGGCAATATTAGGGCCTGCGGGAAGGGGCATGTCCGGCGCAAGCGCGTTGCCGTCCCCGTGTCCTCCGGTGACGGAGATAAAACTGCCAGCCGGATAGATTCGCGGGCCTTGAATGATCCTGCGCTCGACAGCATTCCTGAGCGCGATTTGGCCGTAAGCAGGATCGCGCTCGCCTGCATCGCGCAGCGTCGTGAATCCATGCTCCAGCCAGAGGTGCAGGTTATAGACTCCCCAGAGTGCGCCGTCGGCAGAGGAGGTACGCAGGCTGGACGCCCACGATTGCGATGTGGGATCGCTGAGGGTGTGCGCGTGGCAATCGATGAGCCCTGGAACAACGGTGAATCTGGAGAGATCGATGACCGCGATGCCGGAAGGAGCAGTATCTGCGATGCGCGCGATCCGCTCCTTCTCCACGATAAGGTATTTGTGCGTCAGGACGTCTCCCGTCCGTACGTCGATCAATCGGCCAGCGAGGACGGCTACAGTGCCCGTAGGCCGGGGGCGCTGCGCAAGGAGCTGAGATGTTGCCGCCAGCAGCAGGGCCAGAGCACAGATGCATCTGAAAAGTGAAGGCTTCATAAGTTCCCTTCCGTGGAAACGAGCCCTGTCGAGCCGCATCCTTTGCCAACCACTCTAATTCTTCAAGCAATTTTATGAGCGATGCATCAGGATGCCCATGGAGGAGAGTCAAGCAGGAAGCGGTTGTTGATGGAAAGATTCACTCGTCTGCCAACCCGGAGTTGCGGACCGGCAGACGAGTTGGTGTAAGGCTGAATGCTAGAAGCTGTAGCGCAGAGAGAATTGCTGAATACGCGGCGCGGTGAGCGTGGAAGCATACTTGCCAAGGCTTCCGCTTTGCGCCTGTGTCGTCAGGCCACCATTAGCACTCTGCGGATTTGTATCAAAGCGAACGGAGTTGGTCGCGTTGAATACTTCCCACGTAAACCGAACCGCCTGCCTTTCCGTGATCTTCCAGTTCTTTGCCAGACCGGAATCCACACCGAAGAAGCCATCTCCACGAAAGTTGTTCCTTGGACCCGCCTCACCCGGATAGGGGAAGCGGAGAGGAGTGCCTGCGGCAATTCCGTTGTTGATTGCATCCGGGTTGTCGAAGACCTGCGGGCTTCCCGAGGAATCAATGTGCTTGCGCATCTTGATGTACCCGGTTTGCACCATGTTCGATCCGATCTGCCAATCAGTCGTCCAGCCACTTTGCGAGATGCTGAAGGGAAGACCACTGCTCCAACGTCCCAGACCGGACCACTGCCATCCGCCGATGAAGCTGTTGACGAAGGAATTTGCCCCGGACCAATAAGCTTTGCCTTGCCCAAGGGGCAACTCATAAACCCAGTTAAAGGTAATGAGGTGGCGAATGTCGAAGTCGGAGAGCCCACGGTTCAGCCTGGTGTTGAAGGCGTTTAGGATCTCGCTGTTGCTGGCTCTCCCCGCGTTGAGTTCCCCGGTGCGCTCCGTGTCCGAACCCATGTCCATCGACTTCGAGAAGGTGTAGCTTGCATCAACCTGCAATCCGTTGCTCATAGCGTGGCGCAGAGTGAACTGAAGAGCGTGGTAGTTGCTGTTCCCGATGGAGGACCAGGCGTATAGCGAGGAGAATTGGCGCTGGTAGAAGCGAGGCTCGTAGAGGCCGTTTCCGTCGAAGTTCGGAGTGCATAGGTCGCCGCAAAATGCGTCTAGCACCGCAAGGCCGGTTGTCTCATTGCCACGGTTGAAAGCCCACAACTGGCTGTAGATGTTCTGAGTGGCGCTGACGCCGTCAGAGGCCCACTGCGGGAACATGTTTTCAAAATACGGGATAGCCGCGATGCTCGCGTTCGGATCGCCGCCATTTGCATCCACCGCCTTGGAGAGCAGGGTTGCCGCCTGGAAGTAGCTCAGTCCCGACTTCGGATCTACCAGGTTGAGCGGCTGCGCAAGATCGAGCTGCTGCATCAGATGGTGGCCGAAGCGGCCGACATAGGCCGTCTCCATGATGAAGCCCTTGGGCAGTTGCTGCTGGACGGAGAAATCTACCGTCTCGGCATATGGCGTCCTGAGGTGGTCATCGATTCCCCATGTAATCGCGAAGCCGGTATTCACGTCGTTGGGCGGCGTGTAGGGATAAGCGATAACGGAAGGAATGTTGACACCTTGAAGCGGAGGAACATCGTGGATACCGGTAAAGCGCGGAGAATTGTCTACCGAATAGGCTCCGGCAGGATTGGCGAGGTTCGTGCTCAGACCGAAGGATCCGTTCTGGTCAAAACTGTTGACGATGCCCTGGCCGAAGTGATCATAGTTCATGCCGAACCCGGCGCGGATGGAGGTAAGCGGCGTGGGAGAATACGCGACTGAGATGCGTGGAGCGATCGCATCCTTCTGCGTGTCCCAATACGGCTTCAATCCCCTGGCCTGACCGGCGGCGGCAAAGCTGATGTCCGGCTGGGTGGTTATGCCCTTGGCGGCATTCACTGCGCGCGTCTCAAACCATTTGTGCATGTTGGTGGTGGGCGCAATCTGCTGGCCATGCGTTTCGTAGGGAGCCTGAAGGATAGTCTGACGCAGGCCGTAGGTCACGGTTAGATTGGACCGGACTCGCCAGGAATCCTGCAGGAAGTATTCGAACTCGTTGGCCTTGAAGTCTCGATTGACAAAGGCGCCCTGTGCCAATGTTTTGCCCGTCAATCCGTCTTTGGCAACATCGAAGTTATATTGCCCATTGGTTTGCGGAACGAGACCGACCAGAGCTCCGATAGCGATACTGTACGAATTCGAGAAGCCCTCATCGACAGGAGCAAACCCATGTGCGGCGGGGTCCAGTGCGATGCCCTGCCCGGCAATCGTGCCGCCAGTGTTGATCCAATAGATATTTGTATTTCCCGAGCTGTACGAATTTGCATCCGAACTGCGGTTGTTGTTGATGAGGCGCCAGTTGATTCCGCCAGCCAGGTTATGTTTGCCCTTGGTGTAGCTGACGCTGTCGATGATGTTGTGGACCGGCACATTCACAATGGTGCTGCGGGTTTCCGGCTCCCACTGGGTCAGGAAGCGGAAAACCACATACGCGCCCTGCCCGGTTCCACGGTTGCTGTATCCCTGGCGGGTGTAGCCGTAGCGAAGATCGTTGACGAGATTCGGAGTGATGGCCCAGGTATCCCCGGCTGCGATGCCCTTGGTGTTGTCGATGAGCATGGAGGAGGCGGGCTGGCCAGGGAATTGCATAATTCCAGACTGCGTGTCCTTCTGCAAGTTTCCGCGAACGAATAGGTGATGGCTCTGGTTGAGTTGATAGTCGAGCTTTGCGATCGAGGTATTCAGCGATCCTGGGTGGGGCGAAGAGAAGCTGAAGGAGCCGAGATTGAATCCGTCACCGAGCGCCGAGCCGTTTGCAGTGGGGAACTGGTTGAGATACGCGAGGACAGCCGAGTTAACTCCCGGGCCATTGGGACAGGTTCCATAGTAGGTGCAGTTTTGCCCATTCGGCTCGCTATCCATCGAGGCAATTTGCGCGCGGTTCAGCGTGATCGTGCTGCCATTGCTTGGATAGCTGATATTGCCGGCTTTGAAGGATGCAGTGGGAGCGATCTGCGTGACCTGCTTATTCTCCGCCGTGCGCTGACCTTCATAGTTTCCAAAGAAGAAAAGCCTGTCCTTCTTGATCGGTCCACCGACGGCGGCGCCAAAGGTGTTGCGGATGAGCTTGCCGGGAACGTTTGCCTGGCCGCTGCTCTTCTGCGCGGCTTTGTTGAACCAGTCGTTGGCTACGGTAAACGTGTTGCGGTTGTATTCATACGCGCTACCGTGGAATTGATTGGTGCCGCTCTTGGTGACCATGCTGACCTGCCCACCCGAGGAGCGACCGGCATCGGCATTGGAGCCTGTGGTGGTTACCCGAAACTCCTGAATGGAATCCAGCGTGGAGCGCAGTACACCGGTGAAAGCGAAGCCTGCCTCCTGATCGTTGTCGTCGAGGCCATCCAGAGTAACGTTCGTCTGATCGGAACGCGCGCCTGCGACAGAACCGGTGCGGCTATCCGTATTCGCGTCGATACCGCGTCCAAGATAGAGCACGCCGGGCTGCAGGCTGAGCAGATCGGGCACGTTGCGGCCCTCCGCCGGCAGCGCCTGAATCATGGCATTATCCATCGAGTTGCCGATGCTCGCGTCGGTAGTATTCAGGGTCTGCGCTTCCGCACTGACATCCACCGTGGTGGTAGCCGACTGAACGCTGAGACTGAAATTAACCGTGGCAGGCTGATTTACGAGGAGCTCCGCCTTCTTGGATTGCTCGCCAAAACCGCTGGCCCTCGCCGTGATGGTATAGGTGCCAGGCACAAGCTGCTGAAACACATATTCGCCCGCAGCATTTGCTGTCTTCGACACCTTGGTGCCCGTGGCGGGGTTCTCCAGCGAAACTTCAGCAGTGGGGACAACTGCACCCGAGGGGTCCGTAACAGTTCCGCGGAGAGAGGTTAGCGAGCTCTGCGGCCATCCGGGGCTGCACAAAGCAAGCACAAACACGAATTGCAGGAATTGGCGGATAGATCTCATGCGTTTGGTCTCCAAGATACCGATGAGAAACATCGACAACACTTCACGCGAGAAAATGATTCCTGAACTTGTTTTTATGTGTGTGTCGAACGTCTGATGCCTGTTCAGCTGGTTCAGCTAGTTCAGCAATGCTGCAGTGCGGAGGGAAAAAGCCCAATTGCCCATTATTATGTGCGGATTATCGACGTACGATCAAGTTTTTCAGAAAAAAGCTCTGCTGTCCCGAGAGCTTACGAAAACTGCGAAAAGCTCTATTGCAAATATATTTATTGGAGGCGTCAGCCTGCCCCCTTATAACCGTTTGTAATAGCACGAATAAAGAAGGCTGATACAAGGGCCGCAAGACCCGCCTCCTCCGATTTGATTCGTGTCGCAGCGAGTGGTACGCTTGAACCTATACTGATCTAGTATAGATTTGAGTGGCGATGTTCCGACTGAATAAATTGACCGATTACGGGCTAGTCGTGATGCAGTACCTTGGCGGCTGTTCCAGGACGGAACTGCATACGACGCGGGAACTTATCGCGGCCACGCAGCTTCCATCCGCCACTATCGTAAAGATTCTGAAGGCGCTCCTGGATCGCAAGCTGCTGATTTCTTATCGGGGAATCAAGGGCGGCTATGCGCTGGCTCGCTGTCCGTCAGAGATCTCAGTGGCTGAAATTATCGAGGCACTCGAAGGTCCGATCGGTTTTACCGAATGCGCAACGACGCCCGGCTATTGCCTGCTGGAAGGCACCTGTGGCGTGCAGCATAACTCCCACGTGATCAGCCGCGCCCTGCAGCAGACATTGGAGGGCATCACACTTTCCGATCTGACAACTTCATTACGACTGGGAACACGGACGCCGGGCCGGGGAAGTGCGCTTACCGCAATCACCGTGGGTACAGGGAGGGTTCAATGACAACCGCCAATATGATCCAGGACTTTACCAACCAGGAATACAAGTGGGGATTTATCACCCCGGTAGACGAGGATCGGATTCCGAAGGGCCTGAACGAGGATATTATCCGCCTGATCTCGGCGAAGAAAGAAGAGCCGCAGTTCATGCTGGAGTGGCGGCTGAAGGCCTATCGCCACTGGGTCACGCTGGAGCGGGCACAAGCCGAGCCGAAGTGGGCAAACATCAAATATGACCCGATTGATTATCAGAACATCGTCTACTACTCGGCACCCAGGCAGAAGCCTGGACGCAAGAGCCTGGAAGAAGTAGACCCGGAGATTCTGATGGCCTACGAGAAGCTGGGCATATCGCTCGATGAGCAGAAGCGGCTCTCGGGAGTGGCCGTGGATGCGGTATTCGACAGCGTATCGGTAGCCACAACATTCAAGGAAAAGCTGGCGGAGAAGGGAGTTATCTTTTGCTCCTTTTCTGAAGCGGTTCGCAAGCATCCCGCCCTGATTGAGAAGTACCTGGGATCTGTCGTTCCTTACAGTGACAACTACTTTGCCACCTTGAACTCGGCGGTGTTTAGCGATGGCTCGTTCGTGTATGTGCCGAAGGGCGTGCGCTGCCCGATGGAGCTCTCGACGTACTTCCGCATCAATGCAGCGGATACCGGACAGTTTGAGCGAACGCTGATTATTGCGGACGAAGGCGCGTATGTGAGCTATCTGGAGGGCTGCACGGCTCCGGTGCGGGATGAAAACCAGTTGCACGCTGCGGTCGTGGAGTTGGTGGCTCTGGGCGATGCGCAGATCAAATACTCGACCGTGCAGAACTGGTATCCGGGCGATAAGGATGGCAAGGGCGGCATCTACAACTTTGTGACGAAGCGCGGCAAGTGCCTGGGAGATAACTCGAAGATCTCCTGGACGCAGGTGGAGACAGGTTCCGCGATCACGTGGAAGTATCCCAGCTGCATTCTGATGGGAGATAACTCGGTAGGCGAGTTCTACTCTGTCGCGCTGACCAACAATCATCAGCAGGCCGATACCGGAACCAAGATGATCCATATTGGCAAGAACACGCGCAGCACTGTGGTGTCGAAGGGTATCTCGGCGGGCTTCGGGCAGAATACCTATCGCGGCCTGATAAAAATCATGAAAGGCGCAACCGGCGCGCGGAACTATACGCAGTGCGACTCGCTGCTGATTGGAGATAAGTGCGGCGCGCACACCTTCCCGTACATCGAAGTAAGAAACGGCAGCGCGCAGATGGAACACGAGGCATCTACATCGAAGATCGGCGAAGACCAGATCTTCTACCTGCGGCAGCGTGGACTTTCATCAGAGGAAGCTGTCTCGATGATCATTAATGGTTTTTGCAAGCAGGTGTTTCGCGAGCTGCCGATGGAGTTCGCCGTAGAGGCACAGAAGCTGCTGAGCGTGAGTCTGGAAGGGAGCGTGGGGTAGATATGGCATTGCTGGAAATCCGCAATCTTCATGCCAGTGTGAATCATCAGGAGATTCTGAAAGGGATTGACCTGACAATCAACGCAGGCGAGATACACGCGATTATGGGGCCGAACGGCTCCGGCAAGAGCACGCTGGCACAGGTGCTGTCGCGGCGCGAAACCTATGAGGTCACTCAGGGTGAGGTGCTGTTCAATGGAAAAGATCTGCTGGCGATGAAGGCGGAGGAGGCGGCCTGCGAAGGATTGTTCATGGCCTTCCAATACCCGATTGAGGTCGCTGGAATCAGCAATGCGTATTTCCTGCGTGCAGCCCTGAATGCCCAGCGCAAATATCGCGGCGAAGAGGAGTTGGATGCAATCGACTTTCTGCCGCTTCTGCGCGCGAAGATGCGTCTGCTGGGCATGGAGGAGCGATTCCAAAGCCGCTCCGTAAATGAGGGCTTCTCCGGTGGCGAGAAGAAGCGAAACGAGATTGTGCAGATGGCGGTTCTAGAACCGAAGCTGGCAATTCTTGACGAGACAGACTCCGGCCTGGATATCGATGCGCTGAAAGTTGTGTCTGAAGGAGTGAATGCCATGCGCAGCCCGGAGCGCGCGATTGTGCTGGTCACTCACTATCAAAGGTTGCTGGACTACATCGTTCCCGACTTTGTGCATGTGCTGGCGAATGGCAAGATCATTCGATCCGGTGGACCGGAGCTGGCGCTGGAACTCGAAGACAAGGGCTATGGCTGGATAGAGCCGGTTTCAGCCGGCGCGCGGTAGGAGGAAGTGAATGGGCGCCATCACACAGGTCGTAGGCCTCGGCAGCTACGCCGAAGCGTACCGCGAACTCGAGCACCGTACCCTGCAACAGCCCGACTGGCTACGCACTCTGAGGCAAAACGCCTTTGCTCGCTTTTGCGATGTGGGTTTTCCAACGCTCAAGGATGAGGACTGGCGCTTCACGAACGTGGCAGCGATCGCACGCGAAACATTCAGCCCCGCGGCAGATCGCAGCAGCGAATTTGCCAGGGAGAGGCTGGAGCCCTTCAGGATGCCAGGTGCGGCTTGCATGCTGGTCTTTGTGAATGGACACTTCGCTCCGCAACTCTCCGAGAGAGCGGACTGCGCCGCCACGGTGGAAGCAGGCGGTTTGGCAGAGGCGCTTTCGAGCAATGCAGTCGCACTTCAATCGCACATGGGACGCTACCTCAACACGCAGCGGGATGCCTTCTGCAGCCTGAACACCGCATTTCTCGAAGATGGTGCGTACATCCGCATCCCAAAAGGAACCGTGCTCAAGGCGCCTCTCCACCTGCTGTTTGTATCGGTGGGGAATGGAGAACCGCAGATCGCCTATCCGCGAAATCTGATTGTCGCCGAGACAGGTACGCAGGTGGACATCGTGGAAGAGCATGTCTCGCTTGGCGAAGGAGTGTTCTTTTCGAATCTCGTAACAGAGCTGGTGGCAGAAGAGAATGCAGTAGTGTCGCATCATGTGATCGAGCGGGAGAACCGGGAAGCGTTCCACGTATCTACTTTGCGCATACAGCAGGCCCGCAGTGCCAATGTGCGATCGCACTCCGTGCTGCTGGGCGCTGCGCTGGTGCGCAATAATATTCATCCGGTTCTGGCGGGTGAGGGAGCCGAGTGCCTCCTCAATGGCCTGTTCGTGGGCGAGCAGCATCAGCACATGGATAACTACATGCTGCTGGAGCATGTGAGCCCTCACTGCAACAGCAGGCAGTTTTACAACGGCATCCTGGATGGAGAAGCACACGGCGTCTTCCACGGCCGCATCATTGTTCACAAAGACGCACAGAAGACGGATGCCAAGCAGACCAACCGCAACCTCCTGCTGTCGGATTCCACGCAGATCGACACCAAGCCGCAATTGGAAATTTACGCCGACGATGTGAAGTGTACCCATGGCGCAACCATCGGCCAGGTCGACGAGGAGGCGCTGTTTTATCTGCGCTCGCGGGGAATCGAGGAAGGTTCAGCACGCAAGTTGCTGCTCTTCGCATTTGCTGGGGAGTGCCTAGGGCGCATGGCTGAAGGCGCAGCGCGGACGCACATCGAAAGCATCATTCATCAATCTCTGCCTGGAGGAGTCAACCCAACCATCGGCAGGGGGCTGGAAACGGGTCGCGCGTGGGAGGAAGTAAGATGAGCGCAATTGCAAGCAGTATTCCCCGTATGCGGGAAAGCTTCGACGTGGAGAAGGTACGGGCGGATTTTCCCATACTGCGCCGCAAGGTGCACGGGCATCCGCTGGTCTATCTGGACAATGCCGCCACCGCGCAAAAACCACAAGCAGTCATCGATGCAATTGCCCAGCACTACTCCTATAACAACGCGAATATTCATCGCGGCGTGCATCTGCTATCGGAGTCCGCTACAGAGGCCCACGAGGCAGCGCGCAGAACGGTGCAGCACTTTTTGAATGCTGCCGATTCCCGCGAGATTGTATTTGTTCGCGGGGCCACGGAGGGCATCAACCTGGTTGCGCAGACCTATGGGCGCAAGCATATCGGAGCTGGAGACGAAATCATCCTTACGGAGATGGAGCACCACTCCAACATTGTGCCGTGGCAGATGTTGTGCGAGGAAAAGGGTGCGCGCCTGCGGATTATTCCGGTGAATGACGACGGCGAGTTGCTGGTCGACGAATTTGAAAAGCTGCTGAACGAGAAAACGAAATTCGTCTCGCTCGTTCACATCTCCAATGTTCTGGGAACGATCAATCCCATTGGCCGGCTTGTGAAGATGGCTCATGCGTGGAACGTTCCCGTGCTGGTAGATGGAGCGCAGGCCATTCTGCACGAAAAGGTAGACGTGCGCGCGCTCGGCTGCGATTTCTATACCTTCTCCGGCCACAAGCTCTACGGACCCACGGGCATTGGAGTTCTGTACGGCAAGCAAAAATTGCTGGATGCCATGCCGCCTTACCAGGGTGGGGGCGACATGATTCGCTCCGTCACCTTTGCGAAGACAACCTATAACGACCTTCCCTACAAATTCGAGGCAGGCACGCCACACATCGCCGGTGCTGTAGGGCTGGGAGCCGCAATCGAATACGTGAATGGAATTGGGTTGGAGGAAATTGCCGCTCATGAGCATGAGTTGCTGGCCTATGGAACGCAGGCCCTGCAATCGATACCTGGGCTGCGGCTGATCGGCACAGCAAAGCGCAAGGTCAGCGTGCTCTCGTTTGTACTGGAGGGCATCCATCCGCACGATATCGGTACGATCCTGGATCGCCAGGGAATCGCGATCCGCACCGGACATCACTGCGCTCAACCCTTGATGCAGCGCTTTGGAGTTCCAGCAACGGCACGCGCTTCTCTTGCCATGTACAACACGCGGGAAGAGATCGATGCTCTGGTTGCCGGCATCTATAAGGTCAAGGAGGTTTTCGCCTGATGTCGGAACTGCAGGATCTGTACCAGGACGTAATTCTGGAACATAGCAAGCACCCGCGGAATTTTCGCGCGATGAAGACGGCGAACCGTAAGGCTGAGGGATACAACCCGCTCTGCGGTGACCACTACACGGTCTTTGTGGAGATGGACGACGATACCATTCGCGACGTCTCCTTTCAGGGTTCGGGATGCGCGATTTCAAAGGCGTCCGCATCCATCATGAGCCAGGCGCTCAAGAGCAAGACGGCAGCGGAAGCCGAAGATCTCTTCCACAAATTTCATGAAGTTGTGACCGGGCAGGATAGAGACAGCGTGGAGAGCCTCGGCAAGCTGGCAGCGTTTGCCGGCGTAGCGGAGTTTCCCACGCGGGTGAAGTGCGCCACGCTGGCATGGCACACATTGCAGGCCGCTCTCAAGGAAAAGCAGATAGCTTCTACGGAGTAGCTTCGGCGGATGCATCGGATCATCTCTAAGGAGAGCAAATGAGCATCGAGAGAATTGCGCTGACGCGCGCGTGTACCGCCACAGAAATTCCGAACGGATATCCGCGCCTGCTCGCGGCGGGTACGCGAGTGTCAATTATGCAGAGCCTGGGAGGCAGCCACACTGTCTCCGATGAATTTGGGCAACTGATGCGAGTCGACGCCAAGGACGCGGATGCGCTGGGCATGGTCGTACCGGAGCACAGCGAATCTCCCCAGGTCTTCAGCGAGCAGCTGGTGTGGAACCAGTTAAGGACGGTCTACGATCCAGAGATTCCCGTCAACCTGGTCGATCTGGGATTGATCTACTCCTGCGTAGTGAATGGAGAAGACAACCATCACCAGATCGATATCAAGATGTCGATGACAGCTCCAGGCTGTGGCATGGGCAACGTATTGCGATCGGATATCGAAAGGAAGCTCTCCGGCCTGCCGACAGTAAGCGGCGTGCACGTGGAAGTCGTATTCGATCCGCCGTGGAATCCGGGCCTGATGTCGGAAGCGGCGCGGCTGCAATTGGGACTAGACTGAGGAAAGGAGACAGAATGAAATCACGACTGGATTACGCGAAAGCCTCTCCGGAAGCCCTGAAAGCCATGTGGGGGCTGGAAAATTACATTCGGCATTGCGGGTTGGAGCACCCTTTGCTTGAGCTCGTAAAGGTGCGGGCTTCGCAGATCAATGGCTGTGCCTATTGCCTGGACATGCACAACAAGGACGCACGCGCAGCAGGTGAGACGGAGCAGAGACTCTACTCGTTGGCGGCATGGGAAGAGACTCCTTTTTATACCGAACGAGAGCGAGCGGCACTGGCATGGACCGAAGCAGTGACACTGGTGGGCGAGGAGCATGTTCCCGACCATGTCTTCGAGCAGGCGCGCGCCTGCTTCAATGAAAAAGAGCTGGTTGATTTGACGATGGCAATCGTCACCATCAACGGATGGAACCGATTGGCAGTCAGCTTCCGTGCTGTACCCGGCACCTACCAGCCGCATGCACACACGGAAAACGCAGTGGCTGAAACCGCTGCGAGTCGCTAGAAACCGGGTCGCTAGAAACAAAGATCGCGCGACACGCTCACGCGGGCTGCTTCCAGCATCACTCCGCTGGGCGCCGCGCGAAGAATCGAAATCTTAAAGCGTCAACCTCAATCTTTACGTCCGCAAAGCCGGCTGATTCCAGCCGGCTTTGTAGTTTCGCAGGGTCCACGAGAACCATAGTGTCGAAAACGTGGGAGATCCGCATCAACCACGATTGCGTGCTGTCGATTCCGGCGAAGACGCCTCCAGGCCGGAGAACGCGGTACACCTCGGCAAAGAGCCGATCCTGTAACGCGGACGAAGGCACATGATGCAGCATGGTGAACGACACCGCGGCGGAGAAGGTGCGGTCGCGGAAGGACATCGCAGTCGCATCTCCGCAATGCACGGAAAGGTTCGGATTGTTGAGACGCCGACGAAGAGAACCGACCAATGCCGGATCAATCTCGATGCAGGTAAGCCTTTCGCCACGACGCAGCAGCCACTCCGTGGTGAGGCCCGGTCCGGGGCCTACTTCCAGCACATCGTCGCCTAACTGCACACCCGTGAGCGCCCAGGGCAGGATCTCATTCTCCAGCTGCTGCTTCCAATGACCGGAGCGGCAATACCATCGGTGCAATCGATTCATCGAGCCTCTCCATAAGTTCCGAGCTTCTACGAGCGATCTTACATGCGCCCCCTATGACATAAGTCATTGCCGCCAACAGGAGTGGGAAGGGTTCCAAAGATCCAGACAGGTATGGAACAATAGGCTAGAGAAGGAAGGTACAAATTGGCTGAATTCCCACCTGTCCCGTTAACGATTGAAGGTTCCAGCGTTCTCCATCAAATGTTTCGTTTTGATTGGAAGGCATGGCGGAGTATTTCTCTTCCTGAGCGGCAGCGGATTGTAGAAGAGTCGATTCGGACGCTCGAAGACCTGGAGCGCGCCGGGAGCAGCAATGGGCCGGTGCGGTCTGCGCTGTTTTCCATGCTCGGACACAAAGGCGACCTCCTGCTTGTTCACTTTCGCGACTCCGTGAAAGCGCTGAACCAGGCCGAGCTGAAGCTGGCCCGCAGCGAATTCCACAACTTCCTTACGCCGACTCATTCGTATCTATCGGTGGTGGAGTTGGGGCTATACGAATCTTCCATGAAGACCTATGGCGCACTGGTGGCCCAGGGATTGAAGGAACACACACCGGAGTGGGATGCGGCGATCGACGAAGTGTTGAAGCGGCAGAGCGACGCGTTGACGACGCGCCTCTTTCCGGAAATTCCTTCTGCCAGTCATCTGTGCTTTTACCCGATGGACCGCAGGCGCGGCGAGCAGGTCAACTGGTACACGGTGCCTATCGCGGAGCGCCAGCGCATGATGCACGATCACATGCTGATCGGCAGAAGCTACGGAGACAGAGTACGGCAAATCATCAGCGGATCGATTGGGCTCGATGACTGGGAATGGGGAGTGGACCTGTTTGCAGATGATCCCGTGGTCTTTAAGAAGCTGATCTATGAGATGCGTTTTGATCAATCCAGCGCGCTGTACGCGGCGTTTGGACCGTTCTATGTAGGGATAAGGCTGCCCATCGAGAAGTTGGGCAACTGGCTCATGGGCAGTATCGAGGATGCTGACTAGAACTTCTCCGCGAAATATCGAAGAACACCGGCAGCACTGCATGTTGCCGACATCACTGGATGTTGGTGTGGTGGAAATCATTGCCGGTGTTCTGCTTCTTCTCTGTGGACAAAGATTCGCATATCGTGATGCTCTGGTTGCTGGATATTGCAGCGAATCTGCTGCGTGTCCTATGACCTCGCAATGCGAGGCTGATTTTCTTTGCGTGTGCAAGCAGAACGATTACGGGCTCCTACAAATCTGAGCTGCCTTGGCCAACAAAGGACAAAGCGGAGGAGTTATGAAGGCACTTGCAGGTCTCGTGTTACTGGGAATGGTGGCGCTTCCCTCGATAGCCGCTGCCGAAAGCTTCCACGATGTGTCGGTAGTCGACGTGAACTGCTCAAAGAAAGTAGCAGCAGATCCGGATTCTCATACGCGGAGCTGTGCTCTCAAATGCCAGAACAGCGGGTTTGGAATCCTTGCCCCTGACCACAGATTTTTGAAGTTTGACGCCAAGGGCAATGAAGAGATCATTGAAGCGTTAAAGGCCTCCGACAAGAAGGATCACCTTCGCGTGGATGTGAACGGCGACGTGGATGGCGATATGCTGAAAGTAACTTCGGTGAAGCTGCTGTAGCCCTGACTACATCTGCTATGCACGCGGCGGAGCCGATGTGCACGGAGTCATGAGCGATCCAGGGCCGGTAGGATAAGTGTGTCTTGAGAGGCTGCCCGCATAGAAAAGCAGATTCCATGCGGGCAAGTCATTCATCTGGCTGAGCCGCCGCTGAGAATCCGTCGGCCCGCTTAGCCTTTGTGAGCCAGAAGACGCGCTTTCGATTTAACCTAGAAGTGATGACAAAAACACCTGGGATAGACGTTGTAGGTGTCGGACTGAATGCTACGGATACCCTGATACCCGTCTCGCAGTATCCGGTGTCCGGCTCCAAGGTTGAATTTCGCTCCGCGAATGTGATGCCGGGCGGACAGGTAGCCAGCGCGATGGTGGCCTGCCAGCAATGGGGCTTGCGCACGCGATATGTCGGCAAACTGGGCGATGATTCTGCTGCGAAGCTGCACCGGTCGGAGTTTGCCCGGCTGGGCGTCGAGACGAGGCTCCTCACCGCTCCGGGATGTGCAAGCCAGCAGGCATTCATCCTGGTAGATGACTTTGGCGAGCGCACCGTGCTGTGGAAGCGGGATGACCGTCTAACGCTGCGCCCAGAGGAGATCGAGCGGGAATGGATTCTGGATGCCCGCGCGCTGCACGTCGACGGACACGACACAGCAGCAGCAACCGTGGCAGCTGGTTGGGCACGAGCTGCGGGTATACCGGTCATTGCCGATCTCGATGATCCATACCCTGGCGTCGAACAGCTATTGGAGAAGATCGACTACCTGATCGTCAGCCGCGATATGCCAGAGCGGCTGTTGGGCGAGCCCGATCTTAAGAAGTCGCTGCCTGCGCTGCAGCGCCGGTTCGGCTGCCGCTTTACCGCTGCAACTCTGGGCGAGGACGGCGTGCTGGCCTGCGATGGCCTGCAGTTTTACCACGCACCCGCATATCGCGTTGAGGCCGTGGACACCACAGGCGCAGGAGATGTCTTCCATGCCGGCTTTATCTTTGGGTTGTTACAGGGCTGGCCGGTACAGAGGCAGCTCGATTTTGCCTGTGCCGCCGCAGCACTGAATTGCAAGGGAATAGGCGCGCGAGGCGGAATACAACCCATCGAGCGCATTGAAGAGCTGATGGCGACCGGAACTCGCTATACCCCCATCTACGACCTGGTGCGTGCAGCCACTTAGCAATTCAGGACACGCCGCAATTCGAGACAACATCCGTGAGCCGCATGGAGATGGTTCAGACGACAGGTTCAGTTCCCTTGCAGCCTGTTCATATCCTGACTGGCAAGATGTAAGGATCGAGCCTTGGCCCCCAGTACGAAGAAAATCAAAGGAAATTGAGGTCAGCGGGTAGCCGGGGAACAGCGCCCTCTAAGGGATCCCGCGTCTTCTCTCCGAGTAGCACCCGCAGATAGCGGAGTCCGATTGCGTCGTAATGGATGCGGCCGACGACTCTGGTCATCGTATTGACGATGCCGCGCATCTGAAAAGAAATGGAGGGAGCAACGATGCCCACTCAGAATGCGACAAAGAGCGACTCTCACCGGAACTCCCATGGGAGACGTAAGTGGTCGGGAGCAGTAACTTCAGATTCCACTCACCCTCAGGCTGGCTTGTTCAACAAAGGAGCCAGGACGATCGCTCGCGAACTCGCGTCGAAGAAAGTATCGCCTAAGGGACCTTCATCGGGCATGCGCATGCTGACTTTCTACATCAACCGTGCCGGCAAGAATTTGTCCGCCAGTCGACTGAAGGTGCTCGAAGATGCCAAGAAGATTCTCCACGAACGAATCGTGGCGGCTAAGGATCGAGAGAAGAGGAATGGCGAGAAGGAAGCTCATAGGAAGAGGGCAGCATAGAGCAAGGTCGTGTTGACGTTCGCAACGAGACAGAAGGGAGAATCGCAATGCCGGATAAATCCACTCTGGAACGAGCTAAAGAAGATCTACGCGAAGGTAAGTCGCCATCAACCGCGGCCGGTGAATTTGTACATGAAGAGATTGAACATGTGCGCGAAGGCAAGCATGGCGCACGTTCACCGCAGCAGACCATTGCCATCGGCCTCAGCAAAGCAAGGCGCGCTGGTATTCCTTTGAAACCGCCCGCCCAAGAAGGGCAAAACCAAAGAAAGCACCCGGAAAAGTGCAGAGCGAGCCTACGAGGAAGGGCAATCCCACGCCGCATCGGAGCCTTCTCCACGTGCTTCCCATGCCCGCGAAAAGGTACTCGAAAGAGAGCCTCGCTCTACTGCGTCCCACCGCTCGCTCTCTGCACAGTCGCGCACTGCTGCCCGGAAACGAACCAGCAGAGAGCGGCATGACGCAGCAATGAAGGCGGTTCAGACAAAGCGAAAAGCTGGACGCCGAAATGCAGGACAAAAGGCCGCTCACACACGCTAAAAAGGATGACTGATCCTCCGTGTAAACCACGGCCTTCATTTTATTTTGAGAAAGCCAGGCTATGCGGGTGATCAGTTAGCCCTTTGAAGACATGCCCACTGAATCCGAAACCCGGTCACTCGAAGGGGAGCATTTGCGGAAGCACCGCCTTCACCATGGAAGCAGATAGACGAAACAAGGAGATGAGGAAACCACGTGAAGAGTCTTGCGGATCCTACAAAGCTACAGCCCGTCGATAAGAAGCATGGCATTCTTCAAGTGGTTGTAGAGACCCCAAAGGGTTGCAGGAATAAGTTCGCCTTCGATCCGGACCAGGGTATCTTCGCTCTGAAGAAAGTTCTTCCAGCCGGAATGGTCTTTCCCTATGATTTCGGTTTCCTGCCGCGGACCCGCGCCGAGGATGGAGATCCCATCGATGTTCTGCTGCTGATGGATGAGCCCGCCTTTCCCGGCTGTGCCATTCGCGCGCGCCTCATTGGAGTCATCGAAGGTGAGCAACTCGACGGCAAGAAGAAGATCCGGAACGACAGAATCGTCGCCGTAGCGGAAGCGAATCATATGTACGCCAATATTCAGAAACTAAGTGACCTTCCCGATAAGTTTGTTCACGAACTGGAAGACTTCTTTGTGAACTATCACAATCTCGAGGGCAAGAAGTACCGGTTGCTCGGGTGCAAAGGCGCAGAGGCAGCTTTCAGCCTCATCACGCAGGCCAGAAAAGCTGCTTAGATCATCTGAGGTTGCAGATGAGTGAACTGATCATTCGATTTTTTATCGGAGGGACCATAGTTAGTTTGTTTGCGCTTTTGGGAGACGTCCTGCGCCCGAAGAGTTTCGCAGGGCTTTTTGGCGCAGCTCCTTCTGTTGCCCTGGCAACGATCGGATTGACGATTGCCAGGAACGGCCCGCAATACACGTCGATCGAGGCGCACTCAATGGTGTGGGGAGCGGTCGGATTCTCACCTATGCAAGCATGGTTTGCTGGGTATTGATGAAATACAAGTCGGCTACTCTCTTGACCACGATCTGTCTTCTACCCGTTTGGGCAGGAACATCATTTGGATTGTGGTACTGGCTGGCGAGGCGGGCCTGACCTGATCAAAATGAAGTGGTCTTCTCTCAAACAAACTAGACCCAGCGAATATGCGGTCAGCTTTATCTTTGGAGGTGGCTGTACAGTCCTTGCGGGCCTCATGGCAAAACGATATGGCCCTTCGGTCGGCGGCCTCTTTCTCGCGTTTCCTGCCATTTTCCCATCTGGTGCAAGTCTTATTGAGAGCCATGAAAGAAAGCGAAAGGCAAAGTTGGGCTTCGATGGCACGATCCGCGGTCGGGTTGCGGCCAGCATCGATGCGGCTGGAGCAGCGCTTGGATGCATTGCGCTCGCCGCTTTCGCATGGATCCTATGGAAAGGCATGCCAACGCATAATGCCTATGTCGTCATTTCAGCCGCTGCGCTCGCCTGGATCTGCATCGCGACCACCTTGTGGGCGGTCCGACGAAAACGCCTGTTCCACCACGCGAGATGAGTTGAACTTTCGAACCTGGAAATGTCGTGTGCAGCGAAAGAAACTACCTTGCGCGCGCGCTGCGAAACCGCACCAGCGCCTCTCCCACAGCAGCGATCGCATCGCGGTGCATCCTCCGAAATTCAGCGATCGACTTATGGCCTGGATAGAGTCGCCACACCCACGCCGGAAAACTTTGCCGAAGCCCCAGCAAACGACTCCGGTAAACGAAGTACGCCAAGTGTGGCTCCATAACGGGTCTCCATTCACCCAGATGCAACAGATACCCACTCCGAGAGCGTCAGCCCGTTGGCACGCGCTCGCTCCTCCAGCATGGCGAACTCCGCCTCGCTCACCTTCATGCCGATGGACTTGGTACCAACGGGGCTTTCATAGCTCACCGCCGATTCGATTGGGTTGGGGATTGGGGCCGGGATTCAGGCCGCACGATGCCAGCGTGCCGCAACGTGCCGGGCAACGGGCCGTACGGAGCCGTTTTCTTGCTAAGGGAAGGGGAGTCATCAAGTTACCCCATCACCAACGCCAGGTTGCTCTCAGAGTAACCCGTTTTCAGAGATTTTTCCTCTTAGCCGCTTGTTTTCTGATGGTTCCCTCCGCAGTAACCTTCAGCAACTTCGCAGCAACCCGCGCGGGGTGACGTGTCACCCTACAGCCGACGCCGTAAGCGGCGCAGTTCTTGGGATGCTGGCTGCGAGACGGAACTGTGGGCTGGCACAGACGGCAAGGCCGCCCCGGAAGGCGGCCTGCGAGGTTACAACGCGAGAGGAAGCAAGGGGGGCTGAGTACCCGCTCGCGCCCTTAAGGATAGGATCGTCTCGTCGGAGAGCTGCTCTGGAAGGTCAGCAAGGAACCTGATGTCCGCTTCTTCCCGGCGATGCTCCTCTTGCATTAAGGGATGGGAAGCGATCTGGCTATCCTCTTCGGGTGAGGACACAACCGAGTCTTCCAGGCTGCTTAGGTAGAGGTACAGGGAGTCTCCGGCAAGCGTTGAAACGCTAGTGATGTGGTCGGCACAACCATCTTGCGTAAACTCCATGATGTCATTCATCGCAAGGGCAGCGTTCAAGGCGTATGAGGTTAGGTCGTGAGAGTAATCCTCGGTGTCCGGTGCGCCTCTGAGACATGCCTCGCTTAATGATCGGTCCACTGGTCCATTCTGCAAGGTAGCCCATGCCGCATCTTTGGCTTGCAAGTAGCAAGAGTCGTCGAAGCCTGTGTCCTTCGAAAAGGCAACCAGACTTGGCAGCATCCTCTCAAAAACCAACAGAGCGAAAGCAAGTTGCTTCTTTGGGGAGAGGCTCGCTATAGAAACTAGGTTTTCTTCGCTGATCATCGCGTCTCCATGCTCTTTAGAACGGGAGGACTCCTTTGAGGGCACTCAGGGCTGCAACACCCGCAGTCCTCAAGAAATCCGCACAAGATGGACAAATCCCTCTGCTCGCGGCTACTCCGGTCGTAGTAATGGTATCGGTCGAGATGCCACGACGCGGCGGAGGCTCAGACGCGGATGCGCTTGAGCCGCATAAGGCGGTTCACGATCTTATAGCGGTCACCGGGATAGACGGATTTGACGTACTCGGCCGGAGTACCATCTTCGAGATACGACGTGCGGGTGAAGAAGAAGACGGGACTGCGTGGCGCCACCTCGAGCAGACGCGCTTCCTCGGCGCTGGCGTTGCCCACTTCAACGACTTCGTCGGTGACCATCAGCTGAATGCCGTATTGCTCAGCGAGCGCCGCGTAGAGCGAGCCTTCGGGGTTGAGCTTTTGCGGAAGGCCGGGACAGAGACGCACAGGAAGGCAACTGCTCTCAATACCCATGGGCACGGTGTCGCCATAGCGCACGCGGCGCAGGCAGTAGATGCGCTCGCCGGAGCGCAGACGCAGCGCTTTGCGTACATCCGTCTCAGGCTTCTGTTCCTCGAACGAGAGGACGCGCGAACTGGCGACGGCACCGCGAGCCCCGGCTTCCTCGGTGAAGGAGAGCACCTGGCGAAAGTCACGTTCGAGCTTGGTTCCGCAGATGAAGGTTCCCTTCCCCTGGCGGCTATAGACGACGCCCATCTCAGAGAGTGCACGGACGGCCTGGCGCACGGTCATGAGGCTAACGCCCATGCGGCGCGCGATCTTGTCGATGGCGGGCATGGGCGTGCCCGGCGGCAACTCGCCAGACTCGATTTGACGAAGCAGATGCTGCTGAATTTGATGGTAGAGTGGGATGCCGCTTCTGCGGTCGAGATGCGGCATGCGCCCGCCTGCCTCTGCTGCTTTCTGGACTCGCTTTTCAGATCGAACCATGCTCAAACAAACCTCGACTTCCTATGCCGCCGCACTTGTTCGGGCGCCCGGCCCCCCGGCGCAATAAAGAATCACCGGCGACAGCGCATGCATGGATACTCTCGGTGATCTCATCCTAATCCTCCAAAACCCGCGCTATGTCGGGATGAGGCCCAGTCCCGACCGGGAGGGCAACAACAGTCTTCCTTTTTCGACGCGTACCCCTTGCCACGGATCGTTGGCTATCAGGAGGTTTCCATCCAGGTCGACGTAGTCGGCGAGAGCGGCCAGGTGAGCAGCAGCCGTGACAGTGCAGGAGCTGGAGACCATGCAGCCAATCATCACCTTCATCTTTGCGGCGCGTGCAACCTCGATCCAGCGAAGCGCCTCGAGTATGCCGCCCGACTTGTCGAGCTTCACGTTGATGCCGTCGTAGGCATCCACGAGATGAGGAATCATGCTGACGTCGGTGCAGGCTTCGTCAGCGATGATCGGCAGATGGACCTTGCTGCGCAGGTAGCGCGTCTCCTCGATCATGTGCGCCGGCATGGGCTGCTCGACGAGCTGGACGCCCTGAGACTCCAACCAGTTGATCTTGCGGATGGCTTCTTCTTTGTCGGTCCAACCTTCGTTCGCATCGACGCGCAACGGCTTGCTCGTGACGCTGCGGACAGCGGATATGGTTTCCTCGTCAGTCTTCAGGCCAACCTTCACTTTGAGGATGGCAAATTCCGCAGCTTCACGAGTTTTCTGGCGCGTGATCTCGGGTGTGTCAATACCGATGGAAAAGTCAGTGACGGGCGCGTCAGCAGGGTCAATGCCGAACAGTCTGTAGAGCGGCACGTCGAGCTTCTTGCCGAGCCAATCGAAGACTGCGAGATCTACGGCAGCAAGAGCAGCGTGCTGATGCTCGCCGAGCGCCTCGCGCACGCCAGCGAGCATTTTGCGGTACTGGAAGGGATCGCCGACGGCGATCTTCGAAAGGTTCGCATCGATGGCCTGCTTCGCCGTTTCAGGATATTCCTTGTAGCGGACGATTGGCGCGCCCTCGCCGTAGCCGGTGATGCCGTCACGCGTAAGCGCGAGCTGGACGGTGTCGCGATACTCACTGGAGGACATAGTGGTCGTCCACGTGTGGCGCAGGTTGAGCCGCTTGAGAGTGCACTCGACCTTGGATGGCCCTGTGGACACGGCCGCATCAGTTGTCATGGTCATGGCTCCCAGCGGCAGCAGCGCCGCCGCTCCGCTCATCTTCAGATACTGCCGTCGATTCATTTCACTCTCCGCGCTGCCACAAACAACTTTGTCCACGGCATGTCATCCAGCCGGCTGATCTGCACGCCTGGATGATCGTGAGTCGTGTCGTGAATGAATTCACCGTGGCCGATGTACATGCCGGTGTGTGTAATTTTCGCTGGACTCGCGCCGAAGAAAAGCAGATCGCCTGGCGCGAGATCCTTGCGCTCGACGGGCTCAGCACCCGACCACGTCGCCTGAAGATCTGCGTCGCGGGGCATTTCGATGCCGCGGCGTCGAATGAGCATCTGGGTGAACCCGGAACAGTCGAAACCGAAGCTGCTGACTCCGCCCCACGTGTAGGTCACGCCGAGGAAGCGACGCGCGAGGGCGATGGTCTCGTCGATGGTGAGCGGCGCGGTATCCGTGCCAACATCGCCGCGCTGCACCCAGGCGGTACGGTGATCGACGAGCCGCACCTTGAGCCAGCGGATATCTGGTGGCGAGGGTTGAGGCACGGTTTCGAGGATCGCTTCCCATGGCAATTGCAGCAACGCCGGGCGACGCGTGACGTCGGGCTCTTCATAGATGTTGGCGCTGAGCGCGACGACGTGGATGCTTCGGCCCTCTGGGGCATACAGCGTGGCACCCTGCGGGCGCATGTCGGAAGCGGCGACCCATCCGGTGTAACCGTCGGCAGTACGTACATGCGTCCAGTCGCCTTGCTTTTCAAGCGCGAGCACGCCGGTGCCGTAGAGCACCTGCGAGACGACTTCGCTCTCGGCGGCTGCGTGCGCGTGCATATTGGCCACCGGCTGCGCAATGACCAGGTCAGACTGAGGGGTGGACTTCTGCGCGACTGCAGCGGCCACGGACAGGAGCAGGGCTAGAAGCACCGCAATGCCGCCTGCGAGAGACTGCGCGTGGTTTGAACAAAAGAGGCCAAGTATCGTCACGATGTTCTCTGCATTGTGTTTCGATTGCCATGCGTTCGTCGCTGCCTTCTGCACCTGTTTGCGTCTCCTGTGCGCGATCATTGCAACGCCGTTGCGTTGCGGTCGAAGCCGATGCCGCGTACAGCAACGTTGGGGATACTGACCGGAAGGCGGCCGTGGATGGGGATTTCGCCGAACAACGCACGCACGAGAGCGATGCCGGAGCTGGTGGTATTGGAAAACGTGCACACGTACGCACGAAGGCCAGGAACCTCGCTGCCGATGTAGGGATTGCCGAAGGCCGTGAGGACGGTCTTGCCACCTGCAGTCTCAACCATCTTCGAAAGAAGTTGCAGCGGTCCGGCATCTAGATTGACCGAGCCGCCGCTGCGGCCTTCGGTGGTGCGCCGCGGATTGGGCACGGCCTCGGCCAGCGCAATCACGTGCTGCGCATTCGCCGCAGCAGCGAGCACACCAGCCTGAACAGATTCGGCGTTGGACTCGTTGACCCAGAAGATTTGCGCATCCGGCGCGCGCTTGCGCAACTCGTTCACGAAGACGCGGCTGCCCTCGCTGCCGCGCGTGTAGTCGGTGAAGATGACGGCGACCACACCGGACGCGGGTGGAAGTGGGAGCTGACGTTCGGAGTCAGCGACAAGAGTGATGGCTTCGTCGGCGACCTTCTGCGCGAAAGCCGTACTTGCCGGGAGGGCAACGTTCTTTTCTACATCGGCGAGACTGACCAGGCGGTTGTGCTCGAGGCCGAGCGCGGCCTTCATGCGCAGAATCTTGCGCACGCTGGCGTCGATGCGGCTCTCGGGAATCTGGCCGCTGTGGACGGCGTTGAGCAGGCCGGTGTAGGCGCCGTCGAGATCTCCGGGAATGATGATCATGTCGTTGCCGGCGCGAACGGCGGCGACGGCCGCCTGCGCGGAGACTTCGTGCTTGCTGCCGCTGAAGACTTTTGTGAGCCCCGCCATGTCGAGCGCGTCGGTGACGACGATCCCGTTGAAGCCGAGCTTCTGTTTGAGCAGCCCGGTGATGACGTTAGGGGAGATGCTGGCGGGAAGATTGGCGTCAGACTCGATGGCTGGAACGAGCAAGTGGCCAACCATGACGGAATCGACCCCTGCGGCGATGGCGCTCCGGAAGGGAGCGAGTTCGACAGAGTTGAGACGATCGAGGTTACCGGTGACGCGGGCAAGTGCGAGATGCGAGTCGGTATCAGTGTCGCCGTGCCCCGGGAAATGTTTGACCGTGGTGAGCATGCCGGACTGGTGGGCGCCTTCGATGTAGGCGTCGATCATGCGGCTGACCATCGATGGATCTTCGCCGAACGACCGCGTATCAATAATCGGATTGGCCGGGTTGGAGTTCACGTCAGCTACGGGGAACCAGTTCCAGTGAATGCCGATGGCGCGCGTTTCGAGCGCGCTGATGCGGCCAAACTCGCGGGCCAGTTCGGGGTTGCCCGCAGCACCGAAGGCCATGGCGGCCGGGAAGGCGGTGGCGCTGTTCAGGCGCATGGAAAGGCCGCGCTCGAAGTCGGCTGCAAACAGCAGTGGATATTTCGAGTCGCGCTGCAGATGATTGGTGAGTGCGGCAGCTTCGAGCGGTTCGCTCTTGAGCAACTGTGCGCCATCCACCTCAACGGTGACGCCAAAGCCGCCCACGTGATAGCGGTCCATCTCCTCATGCAGCGCGACGTACTCGGGGCTCGCGTCGTTGAGGAAGCGAACCTTGGCCCAGACCATGATCATCTGGCCGACCTTCTCTTCAAGCGGCATATGGCGGAGTGTTTTCGCGGCCCATCGCTCGCCCTTGCGATCGAGATGCAGCGCTGCCGGCGGTGCGGCGAGCGCTACGGGATACGACCAGGCCAGCAGCAGCGTGCAGGCAAGCAGCGCCTTCGTCTTCATTCCAGTTGCGGCAATGTGCATGGCTCTCATTCCTCGGCGGCTCCATAGAGCAGATATTTTGCGCGGATGGCTGCGAAGCGAACATTCGCGTCCTGCCAGTCTTCGTCAATGCGGCGTGGATCGTCGCCTGCGAGCAGCGCCTTTAGCGCGGCGGCGTTGCGCATCAACGTGCCGAGCTTCGCAGCCTGGAACTGGCTGGGATACAAGCTGAGCAGCGCTGCGGCAATCTCCAGGCCAAGTTCCGGCGCGTCTACGCGGTCGCGGTCGATGAGTAGGATGTTGACGCCGCCGCACAACTGGTTCGCATACACGGATGACGATGGTGTGAAGCGGATGGGCACGAAGCGCACACCATCAATACTGCGCGCGTTGAGATAGGAGGCCAGCACGGCAGGATCGATCCAGGGTGCACCGATCAGCTCGAACGGCATGTCTGTGCCGCGGCCCACGGAGATGTTCGCGCCCTCGATCATGCCAATGCCAGGATAGAGCGCTTCTTCAGTGAGGCTGCGGAGGTTGGGCGAAGGATTCGTCCACACGCGGCCAGTCGAGTCAAACCAGTCGCCGCGCATCCAGCCTTCCATCGGCACAACCGTGAGCTTCGCTTCCAGATGGCGCTCGCCGTTATCAAAGCGCGCGAGTTCACCGATGGTCATGCCGTGACGCACGGGAATCTGTGCATAGTTAACGAACGATTCCGATCCGGCATCAGAGATGGGTCCCTGCACCACGCTGCCTCCTAATGGATTTGGCCGGTCGAGGACGACGATCTCCTTGCCAGTCTTTGCAGCAGCCTCAATGAAGTAGCCGAGGGTCGTCTCGTACGTATAGAAACGCACGCCTGCATCCTGGATGTCGTAGACGAGGATATCGACATCAGCAAGTGCAGCGGCGGTGGGGCGGCGTTTGGCGTCGCTGTCACCGTAAACGCTGTAGACCGGCACTCCGGTTGCTGCGTCGCGCGAGTCGCCGATGGCGGTGGTGTCGAGCGCGCCAGCGACGCCGTGCTCTGGGCTGAAGATGGCAGTAAGGTGCAGGCCGGGAGCATGCGCGAGCACGTCGATGGTACGGCGGCCTGAGGCATCGAGGCCGGTCTGGTTGGTGACGAGACCGATGCGCACGGGATGTGCTGCGTCGGGATGCAGTTCGCGGAAGGCATGCTCTTCAAGCAAGTCGATCCCCGTCTTGACCGTGCCGTTGCGCACAGTGAAGCTGCGATCGGCCATGAGCGATTCGTTGTAGCCGGTGATGCGCGCGAGGCGATACTGCTCGCGCTCGCCAGCGGTGAGGTCGAGCGAGCGCACGACAGCGGTGGCTACGCGCGTGCGTAGCGAGATCACAGAGCCGTGGCCGCTGGGGTGGACCGCGTTGGTGAGCAGGATGATGTAGGTGTCAGTGACAGGATCGATCCAGAGCGAAGTGCCGGTAAAGCCAGTGTGGCCGAAGGAGCCAACAGGAAGTAGTTCGCCGCGATTACTGGCAAAGGGCGAATCGATGTCCCAGCCAAGGCCGCGCAAGCTCGCGGCCGTGGCAGGCTGCTGCGGCGTGGACATTTTTTCGACTGCGGCTTCGCTGAGAATCGTGTGGCCGTGCATAAGGTCATCGGCGAAGCGGGAGAGATCGTCTGCAGTTGAGAACAGACCAGCATGCCCAGCCACACCACCCATGCGCCGCGCGGTAGGATCGTGGACCGTGCCGCGCAGCATTGCGTCGTTCTCGTCGTATTGCGTGGGCGCAATGCGCGGCTTCCACGCTTCCGGAGGGAGAAAGCCGGTCTCGTGCATGCCGAGAGGAGCAAAGATGTGCCTCGCCGCGTACTCGTTGAGTAGCTCACCAGTGACACGTTCGACGAGAAAGCCGAGCGTTTCAAAATTGATGTCGCTGTAGACGAATCGCGTACCGGGCGGGTTGACGGGGCGCGAGGCCATGACCATCGCGAAGGCGGTTTCTTTGCCCTTCCATGGCGCCGTCAGATCGAGGTCGGGCGCAAGGCCGGAGTAGTGCGTGAGCAACTCACGCACGGTAATGTTGCCCTTGCCATTTTGTGCAAACTCGGGCAGATAGGCGGCGACAGGATCGTTGAGCTTGATGCTGCCGGATTCGAGCAACTGCGTGACGGCCGTGGCGGTGGCGATGCACTTCGTGAGGGAGGCAAGATCGAAGATCGTGTCGACCGTCATGGGCTCCTGCGCTGGCTCAAGCGAGCGGAAGCCGTACGCCTTGCGATAGACGACCTTACCGTGGTGGCCGATGAGCACGACTGCGCCTGGCATTTTGCCCTGCTCGACGGCCTGCTGCACGATCGCGTCCACGTCGGTGAAGGGCTGCCTGGTCCCGGACTGTGCGGATGCTGCGCTCCATGCCGGCGCAACCAGCGCCAGCAACAGACCACCCATCGCACACCACCTCCGACTTAGTTTGTCCATTCTCCGCATGTCACCCTTCGATTGCCGCACGTACATTTCCTTTGGTTCGCGCGAGCCGACGCGCAGCCGCCGTACGACTGACGCCCGCCTTGAGCATGACCAGCGCAACGGGCAATTTGTTACCTGCTTTCTCGAGGCTGGCGATCGCGGTGGCGCGGTCGACGCCGGCCAGCGTTTCGAGAATCGCAATGCCACGCTGCTCAAGCTTTTTGTTCTTTAGAACGAGATTCACCATCAGATTGCTGCTCACATACCCAACGCGCGTCATGGCGCCGGTGGTGAGCATGTTGCAGATCATTTTCTGCGCGGTGCCAGCCTTGAGACGCGAGGAGCCAGTGAGGACTTCGGGACCGACTTCGACTTCGATGGCGATGTCGGCGATGCGGCCGAGGCCGGAACCGCGATTGCAGGCGATGCCGATTGTGGCGGCGCCCTTGCTGCGCGCGAATTCGAGTGCGCTAACGGTGTAGGGCGTAAAGCCGCTGGCGGCGAGGCCCACGATGACATCGCGGCGGCCCGGACGCTTGCGCGCCATGTCGCGACGACCTAACGCGGCGGAGTCTTCGCTGGCCTCGGTGGCATGCACAAGGGCTGCCTCACCGCCGGCGATGAGGAACTGCACCCGGCGCGGACTGATGCCGAAGGTCGGCGGACACTCTGACGCGTCGAGCGCGCCAATGCGACCGCTGGTTCCGGTGCCGACGTAGATGAGGCGGCCACCGCGCGCGTAGCGCTCGGCAATCAGTTCAACGGCCTCAGCGATACGCGGCAGAGCAGTGCGGACGCGAGGCGCCACGAGCGCGTCTTCGCGGTTCATTGCCGAAACAATTTCGAGCGGAGTCATGGAATCCAGGTTCAGCGTGGCCGGATTCCGACGCTCGGTCATGAGCTTACCTATTTGCATTTTCGTTCCCCACAAGTTCGGGCGCGACTGCAGGCCGCGGGGCGCAACTGGCAGCGTAACCGACGATGAAGGTAACGGCACTGCCAAGCACGACATACCACGTGAAAGATATTGGCGTTCCAAGCCAGAGATATAAATCGAGGGCGAAGCCGCAGACCATGCCAACGATGGCACCGCGCTCGGTTGCACGCCTGGTCAGCACGCCGAGTAGAAAGACACCGAGCAACGCGCCATAGGCGACCGAGGCAATGGAGAGTCCCACTTCAATGACGCGTCCGCCGTGGCGCGCGATGAGAGCGAGAGCGAAGAGCACCAGGCCCCAGACGATGATGGCAAGTCGCGAGAGGCGCATCCGTTGCCGTTCACTGGACTGGGGCCGCAGGCGGGCGTAGAAGTCGACGATGGCGATGGAGGAGAGCGAGTTGACGGCAGCGCTGAGGTTGGACATGGCCGCGGCTAGGATGGCGGCGATGAGCAGGCCGCTGATGCCGTGCGGCATGTGCGTGACGACGAACTCGGGAAAGATGGTGTCAGTTCGCGCGAACGCGTGCGCAGGCGGCGAGATGCGGTAGTAAACGAAGAGCATGGCGCCGATGAGAAGGAAGAGTGAGAACTGGATGAGGATGGCGGCGCCACTCATGATGAGCGCAAGCTTCGACTGACGCTCGCTGCGCGCGGCAAGCAGGCGCTGCACGATGAGCTGGTCGGTACCGTGGCTGGCCATCGTGAGGAAGGCGCCACCGATGATCCCGGACCAGAACGTGTATTTAACGGTGGGATTCCAGGAGAAGTCGAGAATGCGGAACTTGCCTGCGCCTCCGGCGATTGCATGAACAGAGGACCATCCACCGGGGACGAGATGAAGAACGGTGAAGAGGCCAACGATGGTCCCGGTGACGTAAACGGTCTGCTGCAAAACGTCGGTCCAGATGGCTGCGCGGATGCCGCCTTCAAAGGTGTAGATGAGAGTGAGTACTGTGACGACAGCGATAGCGGCAACGTCGCGCTGCAAGTCGCTGAGGCCGGTCAGCATGCCGCCGAGTGCGATGCGCACCACGATGGCGACGGCGAAAACGCGCACACCTTCAGCAGCGGCGCGCGTGACGAGGAAGATGCCCGCGGTGAGGGTGCGGAGGCGCTGGCCGAAGCGCTGCTCCATAAGCTGATAGGCGGTGACGAGATGGCCGCTGAAGTAGCGCGGAATGAAGAGGAAGCTGACGACGATGCGTCCGATCAGGAAGCCGAAGACAAGCTGGAGGAAGCTGAAATTGCCGTCGTAAGCGATGCCGGGCACGCTGATGATGGTGAGTGTACTGGTCTCCGCGGCGACGATGGATAGGGAGATGGCCCACCAGGGAATGGCGTTGTCGGCCAGGAAGTAGCCTTTTAGCGTCTGGGCGGCACCGCGAAAGCGAAGGCCAAACAGCGTGACGCCGATCATGTAGAGCACGACTATGCCAAGATCCAGGCCGTTCAATCCCATTCGTATCCCTGTCGCACTCGGTTTCTCTATTCGAAGAACCGGCTGCGCGCCGCGGGGCGAAGCAGCCGGGTTATATGCCCAAAGGCAGTCTCAGAAAGTGAACTTGCCCGCGAGCTGCAGGATGCGCGGATCGCGGTAGCCGGTTACCTGGCCGAAGGTACTGGACGTCGCGTTGGTACCGACGGAGTTCACATTGGTGTGGTTGAGCGCATTGAAGGCTTCAGCGCGGAGCTGGAAGTTCAGCCTTTCATAGATGCGAAAATTGCGGAAGATGCCACCGTCGAGGCGGATGAAGCCGGGGCCCTCGATGGTCCCTCGGCGGGCGTTGCCTGGGATCGGGCTGGTGGGAGCAGGTGCCGCGAAAGCACCAGTGTAGAACCAAGGCGCAGACGAAGAGCCGTAGGCCTTGTTGTGGATCTTGATGCCATGGCCGTGGTTCGGATCGCCGATCTGGTTGGGGCGGAGGCCAGCGTTCGTGTTGCCTAGCACGCTTAGTCCGGCGTTATCGGTGACGAGTCCTCCGGAAATCTGGCCATTATAGATACTGGCCACACCGCCCGGCAGGTTGTAGCTGATCGTTGAGCCGCCGCTGTCGGAAATCGTGAGCGGAAGTCCAGAGTTGATGGAGAGGATCGCGGAAATCTCCCAGCCGCCAAACGCACGGCCAGCAAAGCCGCGTTGATCGCGGAAAAATGGCTCTTCGAAAACGCCATCCATGTTGAAGACGTGGGTGCGGTCCACCGCTGCACGGCCGTATTCGCCGTTGATGTTGTAGATGTTCTGGATGACTCCGGAATAGTCAGCCTGGGCATTCGTCAAATCACGCGACCAGGTGTAGTTTGCGTCGATATAGGTCTTGCCGGTGAAGCGCTTTGTGATCTTCGCCTGCAGGGCGTTGTAATTGGAGTTGAAGATTGAGCGCATAGCGTCGATGGCGAAGTAGCCGAGGTAGGGCTTGATCTGATTCAGGACGCGATCGCAGGTGGAGTTGAGGAAGGCGGGTACAGTAACGCCGCCGTAGGTGGTGGAGCAGCCCGAGCTGGCTGAGCGCGGATCAACCACCCCCTGCCAAGCTCCGGGCTTTGGCTGGTTGATCTCGAGGATGCCGAGCAGATGAGTACCGTGGGTTCCGAAGTAGCCGATATCGAACTGGAATGACGGCGTGATCTGCTGCTGGATGTCGAGCGAGTACTGCTGCACGTAAGGCGTCTGGAAGTTCAGCGGAAGCCCCTGAATGCGTCCGGGAGCCGTGGATGGGGTGTTGGAGGTGGTACCGCTGGTCGGGTTATCGAGTACCGAATTAGTCTGCGTGTAGGTTGCGACCGCAGGCGGATTGTTGAATATCGTGGTCTCGTAATAGCTCACTTCGGCCTGGTCATAGGAGAGACCGTAGCCGCCGCGGAGCGCGGTCTTGCCGTTGCCGTAGACGTCCCAGGAGAATCCGACGCGCGGTGAGAAGTTGAGATTGCCGGCCTTGCCCACCTTGTTGCCATAGGGCGAGGCCTGGTTATTGTTTGCTGAACTCGGATTGCCGAAGATCATGCCGTTGATGTAGTTCTTGCCCACGTAGTCGGCGTTAGAGTTCGGTGAGGCCGAGAGGCCTGCATTGCTACCCGTCTGATTGCAGGGTCCAGTAAAGCACATCAGGCCGTTGGCGGCGATGGTTGGCGCCTTGTCGGCCGAGTAGGTGGAAGGATCGAAGTTGCTTAGGTAGCGATTGCCGTCGAAGGGCTGGCCGAAGTAGCTGTAGCGCACGCCGAGGTTCAACGTCAGGCCCGGGCGAACCTTCCAGTCATCCTGCAGGAAGCCTTCCCAGAGATTGGACTGCACGTCGACGTGGATGTTGCGCGAGCTCTGCGAGAAGCCGTTGTTGGCATTACCGAGCAGGAAGTTCGCAAAGGCCTGCACGGTCCCTATACTCGATGATGCCGGTTTACCAATGATGGGATAGGAAGCGTCGTTGGTGAAGCTGAAAGAACCCTGGTTACCACCACCGGCGCTGTTTTCCTGCTTCTCATAGTGGTTGTAGGTAAAGCCCGCGGTGAACATGTGATTCCGCCAGGTCTTGGCTACGTCGCCGAAGACTTGGTGATTGATGCCGTGATCCACATAGACCACACCGCCGCCCAGCGTCGTCATGCCGCTCACGGCGATGGTCGGCACCACGCCGACGGTGCTCGTGTAGGGCAGTGCAATGTTGATGTCCTTCGACCGCGAAGAGAGCAGCACACCCTGCGGCTGCGTGAGAATCGAGCCGTTCGAGTAAGCGTAGCCGAGGTTGGCGATCAGGCTTGGCGAAAAAACATAGGTGCCATGTGCTAGATGCTGCGTACCCGGCGCTTGAGTTACCGTCGCGGACAGACCCGGAATGGGGATGGCCACGAAGGTGCCCGAGCCCTGGAAAGACGGGAAAGTGTCATGCAGATAGCGGTAGAAAACGCTCAGCTTCTGACCGACCTGCTCATCAATGCGCACCACGGTGTTGAGGTTGTTGAAGTGGTTCGAAATCGTCGATGAAAGGGAGTGCGGGTCCTGGTTCTGGGCAAGATTCTTTGCCACGTCCGGATTCGGAATGACGCTGTAGATGTCCTTGAGATACGCCTGCGCGGCTGGCGAGATATTTGTAACCTTGGTGCCAGCGGCGGTACAACTGCTGGTCTGGTTGGTGGTGTTGTAGGTAAACGCCGTACAGACGTTGATCGGGCCCGTCGTCCAGGCAGTGCCGGACAGATAGCCGCTGTTGCTGAAGTCACCGTTGCGCTCATCCGCCGTAGGCACAATGGCCGTGCCGGTGGAATACGTGATGTCGCGCAGCCACTCTTCCGAGATAAAGAAGAATGTCTTGTCTTTGCCGTTGTAGATCTTCGGCAGATACACCGGGCCACCGAACGAGAAGCCGAAGTCGTTGTAGCGGTACTTGGTGATGGGAATGTGCTTGAAGTTGTTGTAATAGCCGTTCGCGTCCAGGTAGTCGTTGCGGAGGTACTCATACGCGCTGCCGTGGATGGCGTTGGTGCCGGACTTGGTGACGACGTCGATCTGGCCCGAGGCGTTGCGGCCAAACTGCGCCGAGTACTGGCCGCGCAGCGTCTTGAACTCCGCGATGGCGTCGGGGCTGGGGTAGGTATAGAGCGTCAAATTCGCGCCGCGGTCCAGATTGTCCGCGCCGTCGATGGTCCAGTTGTTCGAAGTGGTGCGACCGCCGTTGATGGAGAAGGCCACGGTGCTGGAGCCGCCCGTGGGGCTGTTGGGACCGCGGTTGAGCTGATCACTCGAGCCGCCAAAGGCCACACCCGGCTGAAGGTTGATGAGGCTCTCGTAATTGCGGGTGATGAGCGGCATTTCGCTGATCTGCTCGCCATTGATCAAGCCGGCTGCAGTGGCGTCCTCAAGATTCACGCGCGCCTCGTCGGCGGTGACGCGGGCAACTTCGGTCACCTCTCCAGGCTTCAGGGTGCGGTTGACGGTGAGCGAATCGCTCACATGGAGCGCCAGGCCGGTGATCACCTCGGTCTTGAAACCAGGGGACGCGACGGTGACCGAATAGGTTCCGAGCGGCAGTGACCCCGCAGTGTAAAAGCCGGTGGATGAAGTCGTGAGCGTTCGGATTACTTGGTCGCGATCCGTGTTGGTGAGGGTCACAGTGGCGCCGGAGATCACTGCACCGCTGGAGTCGGAGACGGTACCGCTGATAGCGCCCGATACGCTGCTCTGGGCGGACAGAATCCGGCCACCAAGCGCCAGGGCGAGGATCGCAAGCAGGGCAACAAAACGCATTCTTCTTTTGTGAGTCATTCTTGTTGTTCGCCTCCTCAGATGAACATGCCGCTCCGAACCAGAACAATGTTGCGGAGTCGAACTGCTCTCGTGAACCAGGGCCCACGGGCATACTTCTGCAGCGGGCCATGCCAGCCGCGGCCGGGTTCTCCGCATGCGGCTTCTTGCAGACCTGCTCCGCAGCGGGGGGGACGCAGGCGGAGGTGATTCAGTCATCTATATGACTGGAGGAAAAATAGCGATCCATTTATGGGAATGTCAATGAGATTTGCATAAGAAAATTACGAGTGCCCCCACTTCGTTCCCGGAACGGAGGGACATAGCGGCATTTGAGAGCCTGCGCTTTGCCGTACGAAAAGCACGACCAAAGCGTGCGGATCGAAGTAAAAGCTTTTCGAGGAGGATCCAAGCTTATGTGCGTGCATTCAAATGCGACACGTCGCGTGCGGTAAAATCCGAGCTATTTCGACTAAGATCTCATTTTGAAAGAAGTCTTCGAATTGCGTCATTCACACCGTAGCCGCGAATGAAATTCTCTGCTGAACCGACTGCTGGGTCACTAATATGCCGAAGATCTTCACCAGCGTAGAGAACGTAGCTATACTGGGTAATCGCACCCTTCAGGTATTTGTTCAGATTGGATTGTTTCCCGTCCCTTTCCTCTTCGACAAAGAAACGCACAAAATCATCGCCTGGCAAACCCAATCTCTCGAATGCGTTTTGAAAACTTCCTCGACCGATTCGTCGGATGCAGAGGGCTCGGCGATTCGCCAAGAGTGATTGAAGTTGAGACGCCAAACTGACCGCTACTGAATGCTCCTGGTCATCCTTTGAGGGGAAGTTGTTGGTCCTAAATAAGAGCCTGAGACGTAATTGGGCAATTTCGGCGCCAAGGGATTCGATTTCGTCGATGTACATCCCCTCTAATGCGCTCTGCTCTTCGTGAACTTCTTTGTTAAATTCGTAGTCCTCCCAGATTTGCTTCATGGTTGTCGCGTGCTGTTGAATCGTGGTCTGGTCGGCTTGATGAAGACCGGGCACTTCTGAAGACAGATTCGTGATCTCTTGAAAGATCAGCGAACGGATCGTCTCGCTGGGAATGCTTTTTCCATCTGAGCTATTGAAGATGCTTCTCTTTACTCGCTGAAAAAGCATTGTGCAGAATACAGGGTCATCAATCCCAGCATGTGTGCACGAAGCCTTGAGAGACCTTTGGAGCTTTGCTGGACTGAATGCTTCTTCTTTCGTAGAGCCTGATTGATTTTTTTTGCGGACGACAATAGTCCGTTGAAAGCCTTTCAAAAGTTCATTGGTTAGATAGTTGACTGCTGCATCTTCATCTCTGACGACTTGATCGACGAGAGCCTCGAGTACCGGACTGTTTAAGTAATTGCGGTCGATCAATATAACGGGAATGCCAAGCCGCTGGGCATGTACGATTCCCAAGACGGTTCCAATGGACTCTTTCCACATATTTGCGATGACAACGTCGGCCTCTTCAATATCCGCGGCAACGGCAAGCGCCCCCTTACGCGCTGTTTCTGTTGTCGGATCGAGCGATTCAAAGCCAGCTTTTTGGAGACCCCGCTTAATGTCCTTTCTCCATTTCACTTGTTGATCGCGATTGCAACCAGTCACCGGGCCCGCCAAATACACTTTTATGCGTTTGGGCATCAATACCTCAAAGCTCTGAAATTGGGGGGAGATGATGATAACAGACACGATTCGTTGAACGGCTCCGCGCCGAATCGATGGATAACGCTGGAGAATTGCGGCCCGTTGTTCTCTGGACGGACGCCCGCTCGCCTATGAATCAATGTATGAATTTAGCTGGTCAGCCAGGCTGATTAAAGTTCTCCATGTGCTCGACGCTTGGGGGTCTGGTCTGTGATTCCACCGAGCCGGCGGATTGATCAGGCAGGAGTGTACCGCCCGTCTCCGTCGCGGTAAAGCGTGGCCGATACAGTTATGGATGACATTGCGGACGGCGAGGACATGCTGGAAAAGCCGGCGATACCGGGAAGAGATCCACTAAATCTCCCTAAACTCCAACAGTCTGAACACCGACCCTTCTGCTGCTCGGGTGCAGTTGGGCTCTTGTCCCTGAAAGGACTCCCAACTGAACGGCTAAAAGAATTGCGGCGACTTAAGAGCGAAAGGTTGGTTCTCGATCGGAAGAAATACAGCAGGCAAGATGGGCACGGTGCGTTACACAATCGAGACCGTTTGGATGAACTACCGCGAACCTACGTGCCCGAGCGTTACTCGATGAAGTGCAACAACGTCATCTACCAGCACGTATTTGATTCCTGCGCGGGGCAAGGGCGTGGGCGATATACGCGGCAATTTTGTAGAGGCGCTCCCATCTTCATGCTGTCCGGAAGGACGGGACGGAACAGATTCGGACACGTATATGGAGCTACACTTTATGTGTCCGCCTAACACCACCCCCACCACCACACCGCAGCTTAGATGTCGAGATTCTTTACATCGAGGGCATTCTCTTCGATGAACTTGCGACGGGCTTCGACATCTTCGCCCATTAGGGTAGTAAAGATGGCTTCGGTCTCTGCCAGATCTTCGAGTTTGACCTGAAGCAGCGTGCGGCGCTCCGGATCCATCGTTGTCTCCCACAATTGCGAAGACGTCATCTCTCCCAATCCCTTGTACCGCTGGACCTGATAATCCTTGCGCCCCTGCTCGATGACGTATTCGAAGAGCTCGTGAGGAGTATTGCGGGTCACCGGATCGTGAGCGGCGCGGGTAGTCTTCTTCGCTACGGGCTTGCTGTTGGTCACGGTGTCGGCTTCCTCGGTTGTGGCCGTCTCCTCTTCTTCGACCTCTTCCATTTCGGTGGCCGCCTTCTTGCTGGCGTACTCGATATGGAATGGAGGCTGCAGTTCGCCGCGAATCTGCAGGTGCTTGGCCATCATCTGGCGGTACTCGGGGGAGCTGGCCAGCGTCCAGTCGATCCTGCGCTCTGCACCCTGGGCATCGGTGTATCGCACCGACCAGGTCTGATGCTCTTCGTCCTGCGTGGGAGGAACCACCGCCTTGAAGGAGTATTTTCCCGCCATCGACTCCAGTTCCTGATGCAGCTTCGCGAGCTTGGCAGGGGCATCCCCTTCCCTCTCCGACTCGAAGTCCGCGCGATGCACGATTTCGAGGGATGCGAGCTTCTCGGTCACTTCCTCATTCCGCAGCCGCTTATTCACCTTGTCAAAGAAGTCGAGGTAATCCCGGAGCTGCCCCATGAACTTGGTGAGGGCGGCGCCTTCCAGCGTGTGGCCATCGCCGCAGCGAACCAGCATTCCCTCAGAGGCGCGCTTGACCATGACCTTGGCGAACTCATTTTCGTCCTTGATGTACTGCTCAAACTTGCCCTTCTTGATGCGAAAGAGCGGAGGTTGAGCGATGAAGACATGACCGTGACGAATCAGCTCCGTCATGTGGCGGAAGAAGAAGGTGAGCAGCAGCGTGCGAATGTGCGAGCCGTCGACGTCGGCATCCGTCATCAGGATCAGCTTGCCATAGCGAAGCTTGGAGCCGTCAAAATCATCCTTGCCGATTCCGCAGCCGAGAGCAGTGATCATGGCGCGGATTTCTTCGTGGCCAAGCATCTTGTCGTAGCGGGCCTTCTCTACGTTGAGGATCTTGCCCCTGAGTGGCAGAATGGCCTGGAAGCGGCGGTTACGGCCCTGCTTAGCGGTTCCGCCTGCCGACTCGCCCTCGACGAGATACAGTTCGCAGCGGCCGGGATCGCGTTCGCTGCAGTCGGCCAGCTTGCCCGGGAGGCCGCCACCATCGAGAGCACCCTTGCGACGCGTAAGATCGCGAGCCTTGCGGGCTGCCTCGCGCGCACGCGACGCCTCAATCGCCTTGTTGATTACCTTGCGGGCAACCTGGGGATTCTGCTCGAGAAACATGCCCAGCTTCTCGTTGACGAACGCCTGGACAATGCCTGCGATATCGGAGTTGAGCTTGCCCTTGGTCTGGCCTTCAAACTGCGGCTGAGGCAGCTTGACGCTGATGACAGCCACAAGTCCTTCGCGGACATCATCCCCCGATAGATTCTCTTTCTGATCCTTGAAAAGGCCCATCTGCGTGCCGGCAACATTGATGGTGCGCGTAAGCGCGGTGCGGAAGCCGGAGAGATGCGTGCCGCCATCGACCGTGTTGATGTTGTTGGCGAAGGTAAAGATGGTCTCCGAGTAGCCGTCGTTGTACTGAAGGGCAATGTCCATCTCGACGCCGTCGCGCAGCGCTTCCATCACAATGGGCTTGTCGTGGAGAACCTGCTTGCCCTTATTCAAAAGCTTGATGAACTCCGCGATACCGCCAGCGTACTTGAACTCCGCTCGCTTGGGTTCGCCAGTCTTCGAGTCCGTAGTCCGCTCATCGACCAGGGTAATCTCGAGTCCCTTGTTCAGGAAGGCAAGCTCGCGCAGACGCTGTGCCAGCGTGTCGTAGTTGTACTCCGTCGCCGAGAAAATCGAGCGATCGGGCAGGAAGTGAACCTTGGTTCCCTTGCGCTTGGAGGTTCCCGTCTGACGCAGCTTGGAGATAGGAATACCGCAGGAGTAGTCCTGCTCATAGGTATAGCCATCTTTCCAGATCTCGACATCGAAGGCCTCGCTGAGCGCATTCACGCAGGAGACGCCGACCCCATGCAGACCGCCGGACACCTTGTAGGACGAGGCATCGAACTTGCCTCCGGCATGCAGCTTGGTAAGCACTACCTCAACCGCCGACATCACGGTGCCATCGCTGAGAACCATGTCATCCACGGGGATACCGCGGCCGTCATCGATCACCGTGATCGAGTTGTCGACGTGGATAAACACCTGGATCTTCTTTGCATAGCCGGCCAGCGCCTCATCCACCGAGTTGTCCACTACCTCGTAGACCAGATGGTGCAAACCCATCTCACCGGTGGAACCGATGTACATGGCCGGCCTGAGACGCACAGCCTCGAGCCCCTCAAGCACCTTGATGTTGTCTCCGGTGTAGGTGGCGGATTGCTCCGCGCCATTTGCCGTAGTAAAGGTCTGTTCTTTATCGGGAACCACAAGATTCGAGTCTGGGGCTATTTCTTTGGTGGACATGCAACTCCGCTAAGGCAAGGCTTGGGAACGCTTCGCAGCTCGAGGTCTGGCGGGGAATAAAAGGCTGAAAGCGAACGGGTTTAGTGCCTTAAATACCCTCTTAGTTTACCATGTTTGGCCATTTTTTGATGCCCCGGAGTGGGCGGACGAAGATCGCCAGGACGATGTCGCAATAACCTGCAAAGTATGCGCAAATATAGTCACATAGTACACATGTTACCGACGTAATGCGGGGGAGTACATACAATCTAATATCGCTGAAAATAATATACTTATCTGCTCTTTTGACTATACTCCCTCTTGTCACGCCGGTTTTGAATCTGAATCGAGAATGTGCCTGAGGAGTAACTAACTATGAAGCTCGCGATCCGTCTTTTTGCCCTTGGTGTAGTTTTGATTGGCGCCGCCGCCGCTAACTCTTTGCCGAAGAACACTCCCTTTATCAGTGGACAGGTCCCGGCAGCCAAAGCTCCCGTGCCCGTGTGCGAACCCGACGGTGTCAATACCTGCGGCTTTATGGAGCGGTAACACCCTAAAGTTTGTAGCACCAAAGTGCCAAGAGATAGATGGATCTAGGCTTGAGATCACTTGGGAATCGAGATATCCTTATGTCTCGAATCAGGTGATCTCATGGACTCGACGCACATTGCTGAGGGCCTTTCCGTCGTCGTACCGATCGTAACAGCGGTTGCGCTCTGCGCCGCTGTGCGTGGCAAGGTGTATGAGCGATATCCAGCGCTGGTTGGATATCTTGTTTTGACGCTTCTCTTCGGCATCTCCTTTGGCGTTCTTCCTTATGGACCCGTCTCTATCCGGGCGGCGCAGCGTTATGTCTGGTATTTCTGGGGCTATTGGACCGTTTACTTGGCGTGCGGCGTTCTGCTGTTTTTCACCATTCAGCAGATCTTCCGTGAAGTCATGCAACCGCTGCCGGGCTTGAGCCGCCTTGGCGTACTAGTGTTTCGCTGGGTCGTCATTATTTCGGTTATTTTGGCGGCGACCTCCAGTTACACGCCTGCGCAGCTGAGTAAGCACTCCCTTGTCTCAGTTGCCACCGAACTTATGCAGTGCGTTAGCATCATGGAGCTTTGCCTGTTGGCCTTTGTGACCCTGGTTGCACAGAAGCTTGGACTGTCTTACCGTTCCAGGCCCTTTGGCATCGCGCTGGGATTTGGCATGACGTCCGCAATCGGATTTGTCGCCACAGCAATCGCCTTCCACCAAAAAGGTGCATTCTCAACCTCCGCCAATGTCGTACAAGCGTGCAACATTGTTGCGATCGGCATCTGCGCGTATTACTTCTATCGTCCGGAGCCAGCGCGCAACGTCGTGGTGATGGCGCCAAGCTCGTCGCTGCTGCGCTGGAACGAGGTAGCCCTGGCGCTCGGCAGGAATCAGCCGCAGCCCCCTCCTGCTCCCGCGTCGGACTTCTTTCTTTCCGATGTAGAGCGGGTAGTCGAGAAGGTTCTGATCAAGAACTCCTTAAAGACGACAAACTCCTAGAGCGGCATACCAACAAAACACGAGGGGGGATCTCAACGAGATCCCCCTTTTTGCGTGCGCAAGCGGCTTGTGTTCTGCTGCTCGTTATTCAGGCCTGATCACTCGGTACAAGAATAGAACTGTAACTTTGCAGCAGCAAATGGAAAGCCCCGGTCGATATGGCTATCTCGTACACGGGTCTCCATTCAAATCGAAGAAAGACGGTGTAGAGCGGGAAAAATCGCGGGAAATAGCGGGAAACGCAGAAGTAGCACGAACCGCACAATTCCTTCATGCGGCTTTTGATGAATTTTCAGGAGGTTGCGACTCCCCTCTACATCGTCAGCAGTTTGTCCGCAAGTTTCTCACGGATACGTTTAGACCCGAGGTCTGTCATTCGGTAATTGCCAGTAGATGGCAGCTGCACGATTTCGCGAATAGCAGAGGATTCCAGCTTGTCGATGGCTCTGGTTATGGTTGACGCTGGATGTTTGACGTACTTACCCAGTTCCCTTCGCGAGAATCCAGACTCACCCGCGTAGTGAAGCATAACTAGAATCTCTTCCTCCGCAGCTAGGTCTGTCCGTTGCACGATGATTAGGTTGTCCTCGAACCTACCAATGGCTGGCACATCGAACTGCAACAACTCTCTGATTGCGCTTGCAACTTTCTCTCGGTCACCACTCCAGAACATTCGGAGTGCCTCTGCGAATGCCCACCGTACGGCATCAACGACGAATTTCGAGTCCATGTGGTTCGGCTTGTAAGTCGGCGAGATATGAACCGCACCCCGCTGGCTACGGAACTTGTATGCGGTGCGGAGCACCATCATCAAGTGGAGGGCATCGCGTCGGTTAAGGCTGTGGGGCACCTGCTCGTTCTTGACGTACTTTTCGCATTCCTCAAACTCCTTGCCTCTGTTCAGATTGCCCGAATCCAGATGGTAGATGATTCGACCGAGCAACTCGCAGAACTGGCCACCGTCGAGTTGAGTAGGCTCCCACTCCCGCTGAATGTATCGACGCTCCAGTGACACGAACTCGTCAATCAACTCCGTGCCGAGTTGCGCGTCCAGAGGAGGGACGAGTTGAGAGATGAGAGATGCCTTCGTGATGAGCATTACGATTCAGGCGTTGGGGTGCCTAGCCCAAGAGTCTCAGCTACCAGTTTGATTGCTGCCTGACGGCCAACATCTTTCAGGAACCACTTGCCCTCTACTTCACCAAACTGGTCGGAGTTGTTCCCGAGGTCACGAGCGACATTACCACGGCGGATTAGTCCGGCAGACCTGAACTTGCCGTTGAAGGTGTTCTCCACTTGCGTCGGGGTCAACTCCACCTTCTGCCCAGTGGATTCCTCCAGCACATAGAGGAGCCACGCGATTTTCTGGACAGCTTTCCAGTCCTGCTTTGGAGTACCAAACCTAGCAGCATCGTGTTCCCAGTTGATAGCTGAACTTGCCGCACCATTAGAGGAAGCCGATGCACGACCGCTACCCGGTTTCCGGCGTCTCGGCTGACGAGCACCATTGGACGGCACCTCCTCTACATCAATGACTACGCCGCTTCCGTTCTTCGCAGCCCCGATGAGAGCCGGAGCCTGTAGAACTTTTCCCAGTTGCTGACTGACGTTTTGGGCAATCTCTGGAGCGAACTCCCGGTCGCCTTCAACCTCAATCTCCAAACCTGTCAACTTTACTTTGACCCGGAATTTTCCCATTACCCATCTCCTGAGTTCAGAATCTGACCACAAGCGGTTGTGGCATCGTTGCGGGAACTCTCAAATTGTAGTCTCCAATTAGCAGTGAATAGAAGACTTATGTTTTAACCCAAAGGGATTTCTCGAAGCGAATGTCGCGTCCAGTCAAAGGGAGTTGAGGAGGGTTTTTGGGTACAAATTTGTTTTTGTAAGGTTTTTGCAAACCGGGTGCGACGGGGAAAACGGTCGAATTTGGGAAAAACCTACTAACCCCTTTGTAAGGTTTTAGTTACAGGGCTTGTACCCCAGAAGTACCCAGTGAGACTAAAGAGAAGGGTGAGAAAAAGCAAAAGCCCCACAAGTTATTGAGGGGCTTGTATTTGCTTGATTTTTAAAGAAAAAGCTTGATCGTTGGTGCCGAAGAAGGGACTCGAACCCCCACACCCTTGCGAGTACGTGGACCTGAACCACGCGCGTCTGCCAATTCCGCCACTTCGGCACGACCCATGCAGCGCAATCGCCGACATGAGCACGAATTTCTAGTTTCTCTGAGATGGGCCTTTGTGTCAAACCTGTAACTCAAACCTGAGACTCAATGATCCCCGCCTCAGAGCGCGGACGCCGATGCCTTGCATCTCCCCCTCGCGCTTCCCCATTCCGTCTCATTGAGTTTTGGCATCCCAAATAGCAATACCCTGGCTCCATCCGCAGTAACATGGCGCTATAGCTATAGAGGAGTTCTGCCCGATGAAGCATGGAAGCGAAACAACGCAACCCCCTGCAACCAGCCAGCCGCCCGCGGCGGCAGCTCAGGCTTCTTCCTCTGCCGGGGAGGCCACCATCCCGGAGCAGCAGGCTATTGAAATTCGGCGGCTTGTGCATGACCTCAGCAATGGACTTGAGATCATCATCCAGTCCAGCTACCTGCTCGGCACCGCTGAAATGCCTGAAGAGAGTCGCCGGTGGGTAAAGGTCCTGGAGCAGGGCGTGGAGCAAGCTGCCCGCATCAACCAGGAGCTTCGCGCCTATATCCACGCCCACAGCTAACCGCATTCTCCTGGGTCGTCTCCCCGGACGCCACACGCAAAAACGCCGCAGCTTGTGGCCGCGGCGTTTTTCTCAGTTGCAGATTTGAATCGAAGATCGTTTAGACCAGCTTCGCATCCAGCGTGATCTCGGTATTGCCCTTGAACAGCCGCGAGATCGGGCAGTTTGCCTTGGCTTCCTGGGCTGCCTTGTCCAGGGCCGCCTGATCCGCGCCCGGAACCTTTGCTTTGGTTACGAGGGCAATCTTCGTGATCGTCGGACCCGCATCGGTCTTCTCGAAGGTGGCAGATGCGGTCGTGTCGATAGACTCCGGCGTCAGCCCGGCATTGGTCAACTGCCCGCTCAGGGCCATCGTAAAGCAGCCAGCATGGGCGGCTGCAATCAGCTCCTCCGGGTTCGTCCCGATGCCACTCTCAAAGCGAGTTCCAAAGGAATACTGGGCCTCCTTCAGTACGCCACTCTGTGTCGAAATCACGCCCTTCCCATCTTTAATACGACCGTGCCAAACGGCGCTTGCTGTGCGCTCCATAATTACCCCTTTCAGATTGATGATCGTGAAGTGCTTCCGTTGGTTGGATGCAGCAAATCCCGGATTGTTCCAAAGAATAGTCCTCGTGCCCCCTTCGATGCAGAAGCAGGCGATGAATTTACTGCCAAACTGCGATACGCTGTCTGCGTGAAAAAATCCGATGATGCGCACGAGACCCGTGAAGGCATGGTACAACCTGCAGTTGTGGAGGAGGAACGCTGGGAGAGGGCGAGCCTGGAAGTTGCTCTGAAGCCCGATTCCCACTCTCCCGGATACTGCCCAAGCTGTGCCCAGCCTGCCAGCCGCAACCATTTGCAATGGGTCTGCTCGGAGTGCAGCCATGCGTGGCCACCCTCCGACCTTTACTGAGGAAGGCCTCCGGTCAGGCGGTCTATGCCTGCGGAGTCATCTTCAGGCTCACGGTTCTGCGCTCGGAGGTGCGGGCCGCCACGTTGTACTTCGTCAGCGTTCCCTGCAGCAGATAGTAGCCCTCTTCCGCGTGAGTCTTCGCTGCCCCGCGCTCGATCGTTCCTTCAAACGAGTACCAGACGCCGTGAATCTGGTGCGTCGTGAACCCCAGTCGCGACCCATCGATGCGAGTATGCGTAAAGAAAAACGTCAGCGGAGTTCCCTGGTCGCTGTCCGCATCTCCGCGCTTGGAGATATAACCGCCCAGCTCCCGCTCCTGCAGGCTGATCTGGATCACTTCTCCCGGATCGCTCCCCAGCAGATATTCGCCGGATGCGTCCTGCGGCAGCGTGGAGGAGGCTCTTGCTTCGGTCGCCGGCGCGGTGCTGCTGTCGTCCACCTTGTCCGCGCGGCGATGCAGCATTGGAGTGGAGGCCTCCTGCGCCAGGGCTCCTGCTGCAAGGCACAGCAGACAGCAAAGAAGAAGAGCCCCTCGATGCCTGCTGTTAGATGAGAAATGCATTCGGGATTGCAATTCCCTCGTCTCCTGGAATCTTATCTACGCGTCGTATCTACCTGTGGTCCGGGAAGAATGGAGCAGATTCCTTATTGTAGATGTACACCGAACCCTCTCCGGCTTGCGCGGCTTTTCTGTTAAGAAACGCCGCGCTTGGACTGCGATTCCGGAGCTGCGATTCCGGCTTATCTTCCGCCCATGCTCTTCTTACGAGCCGCCTCAAACTCATCGCCAGGCTGCCAGCCTACAGATGACGGCAGCGCCGACGCCTGCCATCCCAGCAGGAACCCGAACTGCGCCATCTTAGCGTCGCCCCGGAAATCCCAGTCGGCATGATATTCATCCGATGGCTGGTGATAGTGCCGGGCTACAAAATCCTTGGCCTGGTCCACGCCCCACTGCGGCTCGTGGCCTTCATACTGCGTGCCTTGCCCAATGGAAAACGCAGGCACGCCGAAGCGAGCCATGCTGAAGTGGTCTGAGCGGTAGTAATGGCCTGCGCTGGGCGTCTGATCCGGCTCCAGCTCCAGGTGGAGAGCCTTGGCGGTCTTCTCCACTACGGGATAGAAGGTGGTGCGTTCCGCCCCGCTCACCTCCGCAGAAATCGGCACTCCGATCGGCAAAAGCATGTCGTAGTTCAGGTCGAGCGCAATCTGTGCTGAAGGAATCGGCGGATGCATGCCGAGGTATTCCGAACCCAGAAGCCCCTGCTCCTCTGCCGTCACCGCCGCGAAGTAAACCGCGTGGGGAGGCCGGACCTTCGCTTCCGCAAAGGCTCGCGCTATCTCCAGCAGGATTCCGCAGCCCGTCGCGTTATCCGCCGCGCCGTTGTAGATGTTGTCGCCCTTCATGTCCGGATCAATGCCCAGGTGGTCATAGTGCGCGGTGAAGAATACCGCCTGCTGTTTGTCCGAAGCTCCGGGCAACATCGCGATCACATTGCTCGATTCATATTTGCGGACGCGGCTGGCCACGTGCGCCTTCAGGCGGACCGGCAGCTCAATCGCCTTGAAGCCCGGCTTTCCCGCTGCGTCGATGGCCTTATCGGCGTCGATGCCCACTTCGCCCAGCAGCTTTCTCGCAACATCCAACTGGATCCAGCTGGCGGCCTTCAGCGTCGATAACGGATCGTTCTGCAGATAGGATTTCTCGATCGCCTGCGAGTTGCGCACCACGTCCCAGCCATAGCTGGCCAGGTCGGTACGATGAATAATCAGCACACCCACGGCGCCCCGGCGCGCTGCTTCCTCGTACTTGTAGGTCCATCGCCCGTAGTAGGTCAGCGCCTTGCCCTTGAAGAACTTTTCGTCCTCCGAGGGCGGCTCGTTGACGATCACCAGCAGCACCTTGCCCTTCACATCCACACCCTTGAAGTCGTTCCAGTGGTACTCCGGTGCATCGATGCCATAGCCGACGAAGACGATGGGCGCGTCGATATCCGCCGACGTTCCTCCCGTCTCGTCCTTGGTCACATAGTCCTCGCCATACTTCAGCGAAAGCGGTGTCCCGTTCTTCGGCTCCAGGGTAAAGCGGGTCTGATCCTCCAGCGTGTGCACCGCCATCAGCGGAACCTTCTGGAAGTAGCTGCCATTCGCACCCGCCGGCTTCAGCCCTGACAGCATGAACTGCGTCGCGATGTACTGCGCGGCGATCTCCGCCCCACGCTGCCCCGGACCGCGCCCCTCCAACAGATCGTCCGCAAGAAAGCGGACGTGGGCACGAATCTTTTCTCCGTCAATCGATGCCGCCGCCTGGCGTGCAGCCGCGGGTACCTGCGGCAAATCGGGTAGGGCCTGCACCTGTGCGCAGGCAAAGGCAGGCGCGATGCAGGCAAGCGACGCACAAGCAAGGCTGAGACGATAGTTCATTCTGTCTCCCATTCTGACTCTTGAGTTAGACCCGGTTCGCGACGGGCCAAGAGAGCGGGTAAATTGAGAGCGGATAAATTCATCCATTCTGTGCATAGCTCTCTGGCTTCTACATTAAGAGTACGCGCGCCGTTGGGCAATCGCTTTTCCCACGTGGTGCGTTCGAAGTCGCGTTCGAAGTGGCTCTCGAAGCAGCAATCAGGATTGCGCATGCAGGGTTGTCATCAGCCCCACCCGGCGAAGGACCTTTCGCGCCAGGCCCGTCAGGGGCAAAAGAGACAGCGCCTCAGGCAGAACCCATTGCTCCGCGCGCTCGTTCTTCCGGTGCCGGGCAAGGCCATCCGCGCCCATGGCATGGACGTGGACAATGTAGGTTGTCTGCATGATGGCGTGACGCACGATGAGCTCCGCCGATTTGGCATCGAGCGCATGGCTGTCAATCTCCGGCAGCTCCCACATGCCGGGCATTACGGTACCCTGCAGGGGCCGCTGATGCAGCAGCACCCTTGTACCCCTCAAAGTATCCTGCGAAGTACCCTTCGAAGCGCTCTGCGAAGGCGAGGCGGCCACCACCAAGGCATAGGCTATCTCGTGGCGCACCGTGGGCCTGCGAGGCTCTACCGGGTGCTCCCCGCGCGTCTGGCATAGCTCGACGACGGGGCATTGCGCGCACAGCGGCTTTCGCGGCAGGCAAAGGGTTGCGCCAAGCTCCATCATGGCCTGGTTAAAATCTCCCGGATGCGCGGGGTCCACCAGCTCGTCGGCCAACCGGTGGATTGCCTGCCGGGAGATGCGCGAGCGCAAGGCTCGATCCGCGGCGGCGCTGCCCTCGGCAAGGCCCGCAATTCGCGTGATCACGCGCTCCACGTTGCCATCCACTGCGGCAACGGATTCGCCAAAGGCGATACTCGCGATTGCCGCGGAAGTATAAGCCCCAATGCCGGGCAGCAGTGCCAGTTCCGCCGCCGTGCGGGGAAGCAACGATCCGTGCTGCTGAACCACCACCTGCGCGCCCCGGTGGAGCATCCGAGCCCTGCGGTAATAGCCCAGTCCGCTCCACACGGCGAGCACGTCTGCCTCGGGTGCCTCAGCCAGCGCGGCCACCGTTGGAAAGCGGCGAAGAAACTCCGCGTAGTGCTCCAGAACCGCAGCCACCCGCGTCTGCTGCAACATGATCTCGGAGACCCAGATTTTGTAAGGATCCTCGGTACGCCGCCACGGCAGGTCCCGGCGATGCGCTCCGAACCAGCGCAGCAGCCTTGCACGGAACTTCTTCCGCTTGGCCGGAGCCCATTCTTCCTCGCTCATACGCCTGATTCTAACCGGAAGAGGCGCCTCTACTTTGCCGCACCGGCATGCGGCGTCTCACTGTGCGCCACCAGGATCAGGCTGCCCCTCACGTGCTGCCAGACGCTGACGACGGCCAGCTCGGCAGGAGCTTGCGACTTCTGCTGCGTCACCGAGGCGGAGTAGCTCACAACCATATCCGCTCCCTGGGGAGTCACCTGCAACTCACGAATCAGATACTCCGCCGGGGGATTCTGCTTTAGCTGCTCCAGCCATTGCTCGCCGGTCAACCGGTCGCCGCTTCTCGACGTGAACAGGACACTGGGCCCCTGCAAGGCAACCACCTGTTGCCAATCGCCCTTGTGCACGGCCTTCCAGTAGAGGCGCTCGAATTGCTCCGCGCTGGTGGAGGTCTTGATACTGTGGGGTCGATCCGGATACACCGCGCAGCCCACCATGGAGCACAGCAAACCCATGGCAATCAGCAGAACAGCAGTTGGTTTCACCATATTTCCAGTCTGGACGCGGAAGGGAAAAAGTTCCACCGCAAATAGTAAGAGGCCACCCGAAGGTAGCCTCTTACCATTGTTGATTGCAGGGTTGTATCTGGCTGACGAACTAGTCACCCATGACTTCTTCGCCCTTGGGGGCCGACTTGGGAGCTGGCGTGATCGAATCCAGCGTAACCATTCCGGGAGTTGGCTTCTCACCCAGGACGTGCTCGCGATAGAGCCGGGCCATCTGCGCATTCTCCGCATCCGTCTTCAGCTTATCCTCGCGTGCGCGGATCTTCTCTTCGCGGGCATTCTTGGCGATGCCAAGCTTGTCCAGCGAATCGTTCGCCGCAGCGTGAACATGCTCATCGTTCAGCACCAGCTTGTGCTGGGTCGATGCCATGCCCACCTTCTTGCCGCCTGCGAAGATCTCATGCCGCCCGTGCTCCTCGTACCACTTGGTCAGAGTCGAGGTCATGTGCATCTTCTCGATGATGTTGCGCCAGCCTACGCCGGTGTTGTACGCGCAGAAGCTGATTTCGCCTTCCTGCGTGGCGTAAGGAATGATGCACTGCTCAGTGCGGCGGAAGTCGTAGTTGAACAGATCCTGGAACCACATTCCGGCGATGAACAGGAAGTTCCAACGGTCGGCACGGCGGAACTTGATGTCTTCCATCGTGCGGTCGCCCTTGACGCTGCCATAGTTGCGATTGGTCACGCCAAAGCACTTGTCGAACTTCTTCAACATATCCGTGATGTGGAAGTGAGTGGGCGACATGGTGGGATCGTAGTTGCGCAGCATGGCCAACGCGATGCCCAGCCCGGAGAGGAACTTGCCGCGAGCCGCATCGTTGATCTTCGCCACGTCCTTGGCCAGCCGGTCCGCATTCAGGAAGGCAGTTACCGGAACGGCTTCCTTGGTTTCCTTATCGATCATCAGCGCCATGCCGATGCCGCAGTTCGGGTGGCAGCCGCAGGAGAGCTGGCCCCAGTCGGCCGACGGTCCGTGAACCAGATCGCCGAAGTCCGAGAAGGTGCTCATGAAGCTGATTGGGAACCAGTCGCGCGTCGGTTCGCCCAGACCCGTCTGATTCTTCACGTCGTGCGCCATGTGGCTCAGCGTGTAGCGCTGCGCGTGGCGACGCTCGTCGGTAATGTCCTCATCGCGGCCGGTAAAGGAGACCGGCTGGAACGACAGGAAGCTGATCGTCTTCGGATTGTCCAGCGCGAACTGGATAATGCGGCCCACCTGCTCATTGTTGATGCCGTTGATGATCGTCGTCACCGGGACGATATCCACACCGGCCTCGTGCAGGTTGTGGATCGCCTGCATCTTCACGTCAAACAGGTTGCCGACCTTGCGGTGCGAGTTGGCAGCGTTGCCGATTCCGTCGAACTGGAGGTACACATACCGCAGACCCGCTTCCGCAGCCGCGCGGCAAAGCTCCTTCGACTTGGCAAACTCAATGCCGTTGCTGGCCGCCTGCACCGAGTTGTAACCAACCTTGCGGGCATAGGCAACCGCATCCAGGAAGTAGGGCGAAAGCGTGGGCTCGCCACCGGAGAACTGCACGCTCATCTGGCGCCGCGGCTTGATCTGGGCCGCGTTGTCCAGCATGGTCTTGATCTCGTCCCAGGTCAGCTCATGCACAAACCCAACCTGGTTTGCATCCATAAAGCAGGGATCGCACATCATGTTGCAGCGATTGGTGAGGTCAATGGTCAGAACGGCGCCGCGTCCGTGGGTCACCGTCGATGTGCCGTGATTGTGGAGCTTCTCATCGTTGTGCGCGCGGATATCGCGGCCGGGGAAGACCTCTTCCAGATGCTTGAAGAATTCGGTGTCAATCGACATCAAGTCTTCAAAATGGCCGTGCTTGGGACAGTCCTTCACCATCAGGATCTGGCCATCGCGCTCGATGATCTGCGCCTTGATCTCGCCAACCTTTTCATTCAGAAGGACTTCGTGCGGCAGCTTGCCGTCCAGGATCTGCTTGCGAATCTCCGGTACGCACTTGGGGCACAGCGAATCGGTCGTACGCGGCCAGCCTAGAGGAGGCTTCTCCTTCTGGTAGGACTTCAGCAGCGGCTTATCGGACCACTTCGGTGTAAACGAAGGGTTCGGGCTGATCGAGTTCAGCCTTTCAAAGACGGCCCACGCGCCCTTGGCTGCGTAGGTTACCGCTCGCTCGGCGTACTTGACGGCTTTCGACATATCTTATTCTCCTCAAGTGATCGGAACCTGCGCGCTTTTTGCGGTCTGGGGTTGGGACCGCATGTCACAGGGACGACAGGTTCAACGTCGAATGGGGACAGATTTCACAGAGATCACCCAAAAATTTGCGTCAAACTTGCCAACCTAAGAGTATTCACGCCTTGGGCAAGTACAAAATATTTATGATCGAACGGTAAAAATCCGGGCGTAGATGGGACAACCGTTCAGCGAATGGGAAGGACTCCAGGGTGAAATGCACCCCATCTCGCCCATAGAAAGTGCCCCCTTCGGACCTGCCCGGATGGAACCACCGTTCCGGGTCCCTTGCGCGGGGCTCACTTTTTAGCGGCTCACTTTATAGCTGTCCCGCCGGCGCAGACGCTCAATACGTCGGTCAGAACGATGGGTCCAACGTCAATTCCCGCATCCAAAGGCGAGTAATCAGCTCGGCACCCCGCAATACTGGAGTGCGGAAGACAGCCGGAAAACCCGGATAATAAAAACACGCATCCCCACGCACGGAATCGGTACGCCGGATCGGTACGCAGGGCGCACTCGATTGGCACGCAAGATACGCAGAGGATAGGGAAGAGGAGAGCTCCCATGACCGGCAATCCCCAAGACCCGCAGCGCGGCCGCCTGGAAGACCTGGGCCGCAAGATCGATGAGCATATCGGCTCCGCCATACCCCGCGCCGAAGAAGAATTGCGGCGTGTCATCGCCTATCTCAACGACGAAGTGGTGCCGCAGGTTCGGCGCAACTCCTCCGAGGCTCTGAAGATTGCCGCCGAGCAGCTCCACAAATTGGCCGAAGCCCTCGACCGGAGCAATAGGCCGCCATCGAGCGGAAGCCGTTAGCCAGCCATTCGACCGCAGAATGGCCGCATCAGGAAACCAGTACCGTGGAATCCAAAACTCGGGAAACACCGAACTTATAGGAGAACCGCACTAAGATGACAGCTTTGTGGCAACGCCTTCTGCCTGCCGTGGCACTTTTCCCGATTCTTCTCGTCATGGGCGGCTGCGCGCGTAAAGTCAAGGTCGTCTATGTGCCTGCGCCGCCACCGCCTACGATCCCCTATCCGCGAACCACGACACCGCCGGCGGAGACCCGGCCCCCCGCGGTCAATGTGCCTCCCGCGGCTGCAGAAAGCAGCAATAGCGCGGACGAAGAGTACGTCGCCACCCACTCCCCCATCATGACGGAAGAGGGCCTGGCGAGCTGGTATGGGCCTCCCTACCACAACCGGCGCGGCGCCAACGGCCAGGTATTTGACCAGAATGCGCTGACCGCCGCGCATCGCACCCTGCCGATGAACTCCCTCATCAAGGTGACCAACCTGCAGACCGGGCAATTCGTTGTCGCTCGCGTCACCGATCGCGGACCCTTTGTTCAGGGCCGCCTGCTGGATCTCTCGATGGCCTCGGCCAAGGCCGCAGGGGTGTGGAGACCCGGTACCGCACGCGTGCGCGTCGACGTCTATCAAACCCCGCTGCCGGTTGAGGTTGGTGGACGCTGGTGCGTCCAGGTGGGAGCATTCAAGGATGGCGAAGAGGCCTTGAAGCTGCGCGACCACCTGCAGCGCAAATACCATACCGCCAACGTGATCGAGTTCACCGGGCCAACCGGACACTGGGTGCGTATCCGTCCCCAGAACGACGACAAAGGAAAAGCACAGGAAATCGCCCGCGAACTCGACCCCGTAGAGGGCAACGCCTACCTGGTCCGGCTGGATTAAAGGGAGACTTGGGCCAGAGCCTGTTAACCCTACTCGGGCGGAGGGTAATACGGCAGCTTATCGTTCCTGTCATTCGCCCGCTTCACGGTGATGTCATCGAAGAGCAGCGATGGCGCCAGGACCGTCGTCGGCGTTTCGCCCAGGAAGTTCGATACCTGCGTGTCGCTCCCCACGGCACTGATGTTCGATCGCAGGCTGCGCTGGTCCAGATCGTCGAATGCCGCTCCCCGCACAAGCTGGCGTGTCCCGTCGGCGACATGGATGCGGTACAGCATGCGCGGGGATAGCTCCGGCCCCAGCGCTTCGGCTACATACACGCTGTCCAGGCCGCGTTCGCGAGCCATCGCCAGCAGCTTCGCGTTCAACTCCTCCGGCGAGACGGCCTTTGTTGACTCCACCCGCAGCACGCCAATCTCCGGGCGCGGCGGCTCGGCCAGGCCTGCACGGCCATGGCCGTTGGAGACGGCGAAGTCCCGCACCGGCGCGCGTCCCAGCAGGTAGCTGGTGAGCTTGCCGTTTTCCACCACGTCCACCGGCTGCGCCGGCACGCCTTCGTCGTCCACATCGTAAGCGCCGATCAATCCTTCGCCGGCAAACGAATCCATCCGCGGATCATCGACGACCGTGGTGCCCTCCGGCAGCACGCGCGCTCGATAGCTTGCCGCATAGGGCCCCTTCGTCCGTGCCTCGGTCCCGAGATCGGGGCGTATGGCAACCACTCCCGGCGCAAACAGATTCGAGAAGATATCGCCGCCCGAGTTGCCGGTAAAGAGCACCGGCCCGTGATACTCCACCTCGTCCACCACCGGGGCCTTACGCAACTCTTCGAGCGAAGCGAGCAACTGCTCCACGTGGGAGTGAAACTGCGCGGCGGAGTCAAGCTGCGCGGCGCTCGTTCCCGTCGTTTCATAGGAGCGGTCCATTCGCATCCCATCCGGCGCCTGCGTGCCTACCGAGATCCTCGCCTGGTAGACCGCGGAGCCGTGGCGTACAACCGTGCCTTCGGTGTTCACCAGGTAGCGATTGACGGCACGGGCATGAATCGTCGAGGCCGAATACTCCGTCACCTTCTCAAACGATGGTCGCGAACGGTAGACGCCGGAGGCATCGGCAATCGTCTTCTGCCAATCGGCGGTAGCCAGATCCAGCCTGACCACCGAACCCATCGAGACCAGGGGCTTCTCCCGCGAAAAGTCTTGCGCGGAGGGCTGCGTCTGGTATGCCTTCAGCGCAACCTGCTTGCGGGTGTAGTCGCGCAGCGCAGCCTTGTATGCAATATCGGTCGCCGACCACAAGGCAATTCGCAGCGCCACCGGATCGTCTTCGATGGCAGCCACCTGCAGCGATCCATCGCCGTGCGGTTGCGAGCTATCCATCTGGTAGTCGCCCACGCGCACCGTCACCCGCACAAGCCGGCGATGATCGCGCCGTTCGCCGGTCACAGCTCCATAGTTGGCGGAAGCCTCGTAATTATCGACGTCGTCCAGCCGGTATTGGAGAAAGAAGGGCCGCTGAAAGTTCTGTAACTGTAACTGTTGCTGACTTCGATGCAGCTCGGCCAGCATCGCTTCCAACACCGGGTCCTGATGTGTCTCCGCAGCGCCGGGTCCGGTTGCGGAGACATCTTTCTGCGCCAGTGCGGTATGGCTGGCGTGCCTTGCGTAAGCCGGCACGCACAGCGTTATCGCTGCAATCGCCGCCACCAGAACGCGTCCGTGCATCGCTCGATCGTTCTTCCGCATCAGTGCGTTCCTCCCGGCACATCCGTCGCCGCAGGCATGGGCAGGATCGGCTGCCGCGAGGTGCCCTGGGGCTGCCGCTGCGTCTCAATCTCGCGCACCAGCATGGCGGGCGCTACGGCGGAGACGGCAACGCTTCCCGACTCTGCGCCGCACTCGCCGTTGAATACCTCGCGCCGCGTTCCCGTGGCCGCAATGCGGCTCAACGCTGCCTGCGGAGTGCCCACAATGCTCACGCCCCGCACCAGCTCATCCGGCCTGCCATCCACGTACACGCGATAGACCACCAGCGGCAGCACCTGGAAGGCCTGCGGCATGTTCCGTGTCGTTACCGCAAAACCGGAAGAAATATCCTCGAAAAGAAGTCCGTAGGGCTTGCCCTGCTTCTTTGCCTCGGCCAGCAGCATGGAGCGCAGTTGCGCATCGGGAACGCTGCGGGTCGAGGAGACGATCAGGTTTCCCTGCCGGCCGGTAGGCATCCTCCCCGGCTGTGCCCGCCCATGCCCATTCGAGCTGGCAAAGTCGGCAATCGGCAGCCGCGACATCAGAAACGTCTCCAGCACGCCATCGCTAATCAGGTCTACCCGCTTCGAGGGCTGGCCCTCGTCGTCGAACTGGTAGTAGCCGCTCAGGTACGTTCCATCGAAGATCTGCCGCGTGGGATCGTCGGCTACCGAGAGAAAATCCGGCAGGATCGCCTTGCCTACATCGCGGGTAAAGGTCTGCCCTTCATCATTGCCGCGCTGGCGCTGCCCTTCCAGCCGATGCCCCAGCACCTCGTGAAAGAAGACCGCGGCCGCGCGGCCGGAGAGGATCGCAGGTCCGTCAAAGGGCTCGGTCACCGGAGCCTTGCGCAACTGCTCCAGGCTGATGGCAAGCTGCCGGACTGCAGCCTCCAGCGCCGGCTGGGCGGGCAGGCCGTCGGCTGTCTCGGCCTCAAACGTCCGGGCACGGAAGAGGTCCATCCCGTCTTCGGCGCGGGTTCCGGCATACACAATAATGCGGGCCAGCCGATGTGGAGTGACCACGCGCGCCCCCTCCGATGAGACAAAGTAGCGCGTCTCGTTGTTTACCTGCAGGGAGACCAAATTGGAGTAGATCTCGGGATAGCTGCGGAATACCGCCGAAAGGCTCCGCATCCTCTGCTCCCATTGGCTGGCATTGACCGCTGGCGCTGGTGCCGGGGGATGAATGGCTACCTGCGCGGGCTCGCGGGAAAAGTCTGGCGAGGAGTCTTCCTCCTTCGCCCGCACCTGCGTCTCGGTCTTTACCTGAAGATAGTTGTGCAGTGCATTGCCGTAGCCTTCATTGGTGGCCCACCACAACGAGCGCTGGATGGCCCGCCGGTCGTCGTTCAGCGGCAGCGCCACCGTGTTCAGCGCGGAGGAGCGGTGATTGCCATGCGTATTGTCCAGCTTCTCGTCGCCTACGCGAACCAGCACGTCCACACTGCGGGAGTGGTTCCCCTGCGAGCTCACCAGCGCTCCAAATTGCGCCGTAATGCCGACCGACTGCACATCGGAGGCGGAATAACTGAGAAAATAAGGAGACTGCGGCGTTTTCGCAGCATGCAGCGGATCCGAAGGCTTGCCCAGATCCGCCATCGCCCGGTCGAGTTCGGCGGTCATCGCATCCAGAAGCACCGGCGAAGGTTGCACGGACGCAGGCTTCGCCTCCGCAGGATGGGGACGAAAGGCACACACGCAAAGAGCTGCGGCCAGAAGATATCTGGTCCTGTTTCCGGAAGACCTCGAATTTCCGAAATGCCTCGAAATTTGCGCAACGCCAGGGTTGCCAGGTTTCATCGGACAACGTCCTAAAGAAAGTGCTCTCATTAGTTGTGAGTCTCAAGAACCGGCCACGCGAGAGCAAGCTCTGGAGGTACAGATTGAAAGTGCACTTTCCCCTTTCAGGATGGCAATGGATCTTCAGGTCTATTGCGGGAGTGCTGCTGCTTGTGCTTTTGTTTCCAGCAGACCCCGTGCTGGCGGCACCGGCTTCCGCGGCCACTCCCTACTCCGATGCGGAAAATGCCCCGGCGGCAGCCCCTCTTACGCCTGCGCCAGGCGCAAAAGCTGCCTACAGTCTCCCCGCGGATAAGCTCGCCAAGGCGCTCCGCCTCAGCCGGGATTTCACCCTTCTCCAGTTCTCGGCAACCGCCTGGCAGATGCTGTTTCTGCTGTTGCTGCTCGCTACCGGCGCTCTCCACGGGCTCGCCTCGTGGGCGGAAAGAATCACCCCGAGGCGCTGGCTGCAGGGAGTGATCTTCCTGCCGCTGCTCCTGCTGCTCGTGTCCCTGTCGAACCTGCCCTTCAGCATGGCGGGACACTGGCTCTCCGTCAGCTACGGCCTGTCCATCCAGCACTGGGGAAGCTGGTTCCTCGATCACGGCAAATCCGTGCTGCTGATGCTGCTGGTTGGCACTTTGATATTGCTTACCCTGATGCGGCTCATCGTGCAATTTCCCCGCCGGTGGTGGCTCTGCTTCTGGGCGGGCTCGTTGCCCTTCATCGTCGCCGCAATTTTTGTAGTGCCGGTGCTGATCGACCCCCTGTTCAACCACTTTGAGCCGCTTGCCCGCTCCAATCCGGAGCTGGTTCAGGCGCTGGGGCGGGTGGTTGCACGTACCGGAACCAACATCCCGCCCGAGCGCATGTACCTGATGAAGGCCAGCGAAAAGCTCACCGTACCCAATGCCTACGTCACCGGCATTGGATCCACCAAGCGCGTCGTGGTATGGGATACCACCATCAAGACAGCCTCAACCGATGAGATTCTCTTCATCTTTGGCCATGAAAGCGGCCACTACGTGCTCCATCACATCTGGAAGGGCATCGCCTTCTACGCAATGCTTCTGCTGCTTCTGCTGTGGATCGGCTCCCACGCCGTGACCTGGATGATCGCTAACTTTGGCGGGCGCTGGCGCATCGTGAACCTTGAGGACTGGAGTGCGGTGGGCGTCCTGCTGCTGGTATTCGCGGCGCTGAGTGTGCTGTCCGAGCCCATCGACAATACCTTCAGCCGCGTGCTCGAACACAATGCCGACATTTATGGACAGGAGGCAATGCATGGCATCGTCGCCGATCCCCAGGCCACGGCGCAGCATGCCTTCCAACTCCTGGGAGAAACTTATCTCGAAGATCCCAACCCCGGCGTCCTTCTTGAGTTCTGGACCTATGACCACCCTTCCACGCTGCACCGCGCCACCTTCGCCGCAGGATACAATCCGTGGGTGGCGGGCCGCAGGCCGAAGTTCTTTCCGCCCGATAGCGGGAAATAACAGGGAACACGCACTGGGGCCTGATTAGCATGGATTGCATCTCGAACGAAGCATAGATAAAAATATTGAACGGAGCGGATAGAAATTATGGTCGACTGCCTTTTCTGCAAGATCATCGCCGGCACAATTCCATCCTCAAAGGTCTATGAGGATGATCAGAGCTACGCCTTCGCGGACATCAACCCACAGGCCCCGACGCACGTGCTCATCGTTCCCAGGAAGCACATAGCTTCGCTCGACCATGCCTCGCCGGTAGACATCGAGGTGCTCGGCCATCTGCACGTCGTTGCCGCCGGAATCGCCCGCGGCAAGGGGCTATCAAACGGCTACCGCACCGTCATCAACACTGGCGACGATGCCGGCCAGACCGTCGACCATCTGCATGTGCATCTGCTGGGTGGCCGTGCCTTCCACTGGCCTCCAGGCTAGTGGCCTGACGCCAAAAGAAAAGCACCCCTTTTGGGGGCGCTTTTTCCTGCGAATCTGAAGCTCCAGGCAGTCTCGAAAAGCTGAGCTCTGCGGAGCTACAGTCTACTTCGTTGTGGTTGGCCTGGGTGCCGGATGGGTTGTACCAGCCGGGTGGGTTGTGCCAGCCGGCCGGGGAGCCGAAGGAACCCCTGCCGATGCGGGAGGAGCCGGTACACCGGACTTGGCGTTGTACGCCTGCACAACCGCAGCGGTAATGTCCGTTGACTGGTTCGCCCACAGAATCGGGCTCTGCTGCGTGCTGATGTCCACTACCAGCGTGTAGCCGTTCTGCTGGGCATAGCTCTGGAGTACCTCGTAGACCTTCTGCGCCAACTGCTGGTACATCTCGCTGGCTTCGTTCTGGAAGTCATTCTGCGCGTCTTCCGCACTGCGCTGAAGGCTCTTTTCCTTCTCGTCGATGGTCCGGGTCCGCGTGGCGCGCTCCTGGTCGCTGAGCTTCTCCCCCTGTGACTTCAACGAAGTCTTCAGGGATTCGATCTCGTCGCTCTGGGCCTTGAGCTGGTTCTGTTTGGGTTCAAACTTCGCCTTGAGTTGACCGAAGTTGCGCTGCCCCTCATTGGTCCCCGCCACGGCAGGTTGAAAGGCGATGATGGCGATCTTGGTCGGTCCCGCGGGCGCTGTTGCAGCGGCTGCGGAGGGATCGGCGGGGCTGGTCTGGGCAAAGGCCGTCATGCCGAGGCCGGACGCGAGCAGGCAAACAATTGTCAACGAACGCTTCATTAGATTTTCAAAACTCCTTCGGTTCTTCAGGTCGAGATTGTCCGCATTCCCTCACGGAAGCAAGTCTGCGCTTCCTGTTCACCTCTAGCTGCACTTCCAGACGGGCAGCTTCCTGCCCGAGACTCGGCTGGAAATTTGCTGGAAGAGACGCGGACAGAGACTTCGCAGGAACTTGCAAGAATTATAGGGATGGGGGCATAGAGCGTCAAACCGGGAAGAACCTTGTCTTCCCGGTTTGGTCCGGTTTTAGAACGTCGTACTAACCGTCAGGCGGAAGGTCTTCTTCGGTTCCCGCAGCTGGTAGTAGGGGCCATATAGCTGCTGCGACAGGTCATAGGAGTAATCGCCCGCGCCGCCCGCCGGGAACATCGACCGCGTAATCAGGTTCTCTCCCGGGACGCGAGTGAACAGACGCAGCGGGTTGTAGGCGTAATAAATACGGAAGGGAGCGTTGACGATCGGCAGAATCACCTGAAGCTCGGCGCCCGTCGACATACGGGGAACAAAGTTCGTCCCGTAAATCGGCCGGATTATCCGCGAGAACTGAACCTGCGTTCCGCCCTGGCAGGCTCCATTGATATAGGTGGGGCAGCCATAGAGGGGAGCATTCAGAACGTCAGCTCCCTCGACACTCTGCTTCAACTGCGACTTCCGCAGGGCCACGTCGATGCCAAAGTCATCAAAGAGGGCGAAGGTAACCGGGCCGGCAATCGGAATACGGTATTCGAGGTTGCTGGAGAACGTCGTATCGCCACCGACCGACACAATGCCGTAAACCGGGATCGGAACCTGGATTGGACCCTGCTGCGGATTCTGCGGATCCTTGGGAACCGTTGAGCCATCCGGGTTTGTCAGGTTGAAGAGCACCCGCGTCGGGATGTAGGCATACGGGGTGGCGGCGCGGACGTCGAAGCCGCGGATATCGCCCTCACCACCGGTATAGAAGCGGTTGGTCGGCGGTGCAACTTCGCCGCCAAATCCCTGTACATAGGCTGCCTGCAGGCGATAGCCCAGCACGTTCCGGCCCTCGTAGTTCTTGCGCAGCCCCTTCATGGACATGAACTGCTTGTATTCCAGAATCGGGGTGAAGTAGCGGACATTTCCGCCCAAACCTGCGACCTGGAAAGCCGCCGACATCTCATTGCCGTTGCGCGGCTTGTAGACGCTGTCCATGTGGTTATACGAGAAGCTGAACGACGCCGAGCTGGTAAGGATGCCTTCGAGCGCGTTCTGTCCCTGGATGCCGCCACGGAACGCCAACGTCTGGAAAAGATTGGAGGACGCGGCGCTGAACGTGGTGATCGAGGACCGGCTGAGCGAATAGGTGATCCCAACGCGCTTGAAGGAGCGGCGGATCGGGTAGCTGGCCGACAGGCTGAATCCGGTGGACGACTGGTTATAGTTCTGGATCAGCGACTGCGAAGCCGCCGACAGGTTCGCGCTCTGCCCGGTCGTCGCCTGGTAGTTCTTTGCCGAGTTGTAGTCGTACTTGCTGGCAAATACCTGGAAGCCAACATTCAGCGGGCGATTCCTCAGGTAAGGCTCGGTGAATCCGAACTGCAGGTTACGCGACAGGTTGCCGACGTTCGCCTGCACACTGAGCGTTTCACCCAGTCCAAGGAAGTTGTTCGTCTGGTAGTTCAATCCGATAAACGATCCGGAGAGGCCGCTGACGCCGCCGTTCAACCCGATGGAGTTCTTGCCCTTTTCCTTCACCTTCAGCAGCAGCTCTACCGTGCCATTCTGCGCATCCTGATGCGTTTCGGAATCCTGGTCTACCTTAAGCGGATCGAAGTAGTCGAGCTGGTTCAAACGCAGCAGGCTCGATTCCCACAGGCTGCTGTTGTAGACCTGTCCCTCTTCAAGCAGCAGTTCGCGGCGGATCACGCGGTCGCGAGTGATGGTATTGCCCTGGAACTCGATCCGCGAGACGTAGAACTGCTTGCCTTCGTCGATATCGATGTCAAGCTGAATGGTCTTCTTCGCTTCATCGATCTTCGGCTGCGGAACCGCGGCGAAATTGATGTAGCCCAGTTGTCCGTATGCCTTGCGAAGATTTTCCAGACCCTTGCCGGTCAGGGTCGCGTTGAAGTAGTCGCCATCCTTCATGGCGAACTGCGCACGCAAAGCCCGCGTATTCGTAATCTTGGTGTTGCCGGTAAAGGTGATGCCCGAGAGGCGATAGCGCTCGCCCTCCTCGATGGGCATGCGGATATCGATTCGCTTGCCCTTCTTCGGCCGGAAGGTAAACAGCGACAGGCCGCCTTCGTTGCGGATGTGGGTCAGCGGCTCGGCTACCTGGGCGCGGAAATATCCCTTGTCGCGATATGCCTGGCGCACGCGCTCCGCGTCTTCTTCCAGCTTGCTGGCGTCATAGGTCTTGGCGAACAGGTGCTCCAGCAGGAGGGAGTGGGGCACGCCAATGGGCCGCAGATTCCTCATCGCGGCACGCAACTGGCGCGAGTTCAAGTGCTCATTGCCCGTAAATTGAATCTTGCCTACCTTGACCGTCGGGCCTTCCTTCACCTGGAAGTTGACCGATACCGATGCCGGCGGGATTGTCTTGATGTCTGTCTTGATGGTGGCGAACTGGTGGCCGTGCTCGCTCAGCAACTCTTTGATCACGGTCTCCGCGCGCTTGATCTTCGTCGGGTCGTACTGGCTCTCTACCGAGAGACCGACCTTCGCCTTCTTGAAGCGATCCAGCACGTCGGACTGCGTAACCGAGTTCAGGCCCTTGTAGTTGATCTCGCGGATGGTGGGCTTCTCGCGGACAAACACGTCCAGAACGGCACCCTTGGGAGTGTCCTCGCGCTCGATGCGAACATCTTCAAAATAGCCTGTGTTCCACAAGGAATTGAAGTCCCGCTCAATGGCAAGAGGATCGAACGTGTCGCCCGGATGGGTAAACAGGCGCGCAAGAATCGTCTCTTTCGGGATGCGCCGGTTGCCAATGACACGGATCGAGGTGATTGTCTCCTGTTGCGCGTACGCGGAAACCGCAAAGAACACAAGAAACAGCGCCAGAGCCTTCGTCATGCGACGAAGGAGCGGGCGCGAAGCTGGATGCTTTTCATGTCGGGAGCTCTGGCTCCCTGGAAGAACGACGGGAAGAATAGGCACACCCTCACTGCAAAAAATCATGTCGTGCTTGAGGAAAAGGCGATTATATGTGACGGAAGGGGCTTGACCCAACTCCGGGGTCGACTCGACGATCGCTTCTGGCATTAAACGAGCCCCCGCAAGACGCCGGCAACAGGCTCGTCAGCTTTCCAGCTCTGTCTGGATGAAGTACTCCTGAGCTGCACTATCCCAGATAATCTGGAGCACATTTGGTTTGCAGCATACCTGGCAATCCTCGACGTAACTTTGCCGGCTGCCCGCAGACTCATCCACCACGGTTTCATTCCACTCTCCACAGCCAGCGCATTGGAAGCCACTCGCGAACGGCATGCTCCCTCCTGCATCGGCACATCGTCTCTTAGTCTATCGGACGGAGGCGGTTTTGGCTTCGCCGGAAGACAGCTTTCGCACCTGAACCACAACAGAATAGAAAGTGGCCCCCCGCCCGAGGTCCGTCAGCCGCTCCGACGTCAGCACGTTTATATTGTGGCCATCCCCGGAAAACTTGTTCCAGTCCAGGCGGGCGGCGACCACGCCTGCGCTCACCGACTCTCCAAGAAGAGCCCGCAGATACAGGCTTCCACGGTCATTGGACACCTCGACCCAGTCTCCATCCTCGATGCCGCGCGGCGCGGCATCCACCGGATTCATCTCCAGCCGCGAGCCGGTGCGGGCCTCCATCTGGCGATGCCCAGGCAGATTCGCGAAGGTGGAATTCATATAGTTATCAGCCTTGCGCGCCAGAAGCTCCAGCGGATATTTTTCGCTCGCCGAGTGGCGCGATTCCGTCGCAGGCCGGAAGGTGGGCATCGGATCCTGCCCCTGCGCAGCCAGAGCCTCGGAATAAAACTCCACCTTTCCGCTCGGCGTGTTCAATCTTCCCGTGGCGAAGGGCAGAAAGGGCTGGCCCTCTGCCTCCTCCTCGAACCGCAGCCGGATATGCCCCTCTTCCTCCAGCCTCTCGAGCGTCACACCCTCCATTCCCGGATTGCAGGAGGTTCGCTCCCCAGGCTGACCGTCCTTCAGGCGGAGCGCCTGGTTGATCAGATCCTCAGCCGAGTCGCGGAAGCACGGTTCGGAAAAGCCCATCTGCTGCGCCAGACGGCTGAAGAGCCAGACATTCGATCGCGCCTCACCCAGCGGATGAATCGCCGCATTCGAGAGCTGGAGGTAGTAGTGGCCGTATGCGCCCTGAATGTCCTTCTGCTCCAGAAAGGTGGTGGCTGGCAGCAGAATATCCGCGTAATCCGCCGTATCCGTAAAGAACTGCTCGTGCACCACGGTGAAGAGATCTTCCCGGCTCAACCCGCGCAGCACGGCAGTCTGGTTCGGAGCCACGGCAGCCGGGTTCGAGTTGTAGACAAACAGCGCCTTTACGGGAGGACCGTCCTCCGGCTCACTGCCCAGCTCGGTCAATGCATGACCCAGCTGCGACATGTTGACCACGCGCGCCGGGCGCTTCAAGGGGCTCTCCAGCATCAGGTCCGGCCGCTCCAACGCTACCTTGTCAAACTGGAAGGCACCGCTGGTCGAGAGCTGAAAGCCCCCTCCCAGGTGCCGCCACGCGCCGGTGAGCGCAGGCAGCATGGCAATCGCCCGCGCGGCCGTTCCGCCAAACTCGGAGCGCTGCACTCCGTAATTCATGCGAATCACCGCCGGCGCAATCGTGGCGTACTCATGAGCCAGCCGCTCCACATCCGCCGCCGGCATGCCAGTCCAGGCCGCCACCCGCTCCGGCGTGTATTGCGCAACATGCCGTTGAAGCTCTTCGAAGCCATGCGTCTGCTCGGCGACGTAGGCCTCGTCGTACAGACGATCGCGGATGAGAATGTGCATCATCCCCAGCGCCAGCGCAGCGTCGGTTCCCGGATTGATCGCAATGTGCCAATCGGCGAGCCGCGCCGTGCGCGTCTGGTAAGGATCGATCACCACCAGCTTCGCGCCCTGGCGGCGGGCATCCTCGATCATCGGCCACAGGTGGACATTATTGCCGTGGATGTTCGCAGCCCACGCGATGATGTATCGCGCATGACGAAAGTGTTCCGGATCCGTACCCAGCTTGCGTCCATACACCGAAACCAGGGCATCGCCCCCGGCGGTGGAGCAGATGGTTCGATCCAGTTGCGAAGCTCCCAGACGATGGAAGAAGCGGCGATCCATGGAGCCGTAGCCCAGCGTTCCGATGGTTCCCGCGTAGCTGTAAGGCAGAATCGCTTCCGGGCCAAACTTGCGGCTGATGTGCGCCAGGCGCTGCGCAATCGTCTCCAGCGCCTCATGCCAGGAGATCGATTCGAATGCCGCCATCTCCTTACCCCGGGGCAAGGGGCCCTTGGCCGCGGTATCGCGGCGGCGCATCGGTTGCAGCAGGCGTGCGGGCGAGTAGACGCGATCCAGGTACTTCGCCACCTTGCCGCACAGGAAGCCCTGCGTCACGGGGTGCGACGGATCCCCCTGAATCCTGGTCGCGCGGCCATCCGCGTTCACCGTCACCAGGACCCCGCAGGAGTCCGGGCAATCGTGCGAACACACAGCATGGATGGTCTTCGATGCGGGCATACGTCATTCTAGGTTGCCCGGGGACCTCCGTACAAACGCAGGAGGCAAAGCAGGTCCTTCGCTACGCTCAGGATGACAAACGTGGGTGTTAGGGAATGACAAGCAGATCGCTCGCTTCGGGAGGGTGACAAGCAGGTCCTTCACTTCGTTCAGGATGACAAGTTTGATTGTTCAGGATGATAAGTTTGATTGTTCAGGATGGCAAGTTTGATTGCTCAGGATGACAAGTTGGATTGTGCAAGATGGCAGAGATGACCGCTCAGGGTGACGCGTCCCCACTCACGCTTGTCATCCTGAGCGTAGCGAAGGACCTGCTTTGCCTCCCTGAAGCCCCCGAAGACAGGCAAGGCCCGGTCCAAAGACCGGGCCTTGCCCACCCACCTTCAAACTCCGCTACTGCTTCGGTGCGAAGTAGCCCTTCCTGGCGCGCACGTTGTACTGGCGGTCGTTCGCGAAGAGGTAGATCGTACGGAACGAGCCGTCGGCCTTGAAGTCCGCCGGAGTATAGGACAGAGCGTATTGGCTGCGCAGCTCATCCTGAATCTCATGGAAGCTCTGTGCCATATCCTCGATCCGCTTGGGGAAGTAGCAGGAGCCGCCCGTAGCATCGGCCATCTTCTGCAGGACTGTGTCGCCGCGCCCGCGGCTGGGGCTCACATTCGTGCTGATCGCGTAGATGATTGTCTCCGCCCGCTGGCACATCTTGATGGCGTCGTCCAGGTAGGCGCGGCTCTGGTTGTCGTCTCCATCGGAGATCAGCACCATGGCCTTGCGAACCGGCTCCTGTCCCCGAGACGTATCCAGCAGCTTGTCGCGGCAGGCCGTATAAACGGCATCGAAGAGAGCCGTTCCTCCACCGGGACGCAGCTTGCTGATGCCCGTCTCCAGCAGATCCTGGTTGTTGGTCCAGTCCTGCTTCAGATCCGGCGTTACGTCAAAGCCCATAACAAAAGCGCGGTCGCTCCTGGGGCGCAGCACCTGCATCAGGAATTCGCTGGCCGACTGCTGCTCAAACTGGAAGCGCTGACGAATCGACGTGCTTGCGTCGATGACCACCCCCACGCGGAGCGGCAGGTTCGTCTGCTGCGTGAACTTCGAAACCTTGGCCGGAGCCTTCTGATCATCCAGCAGCGCGAAATCACTCTGCTTCAAATCCTTCACAAAACGTCCGGTGTGCTTATCCGTAACGGTAAAGATCAGGTTCACTTCGTCCACGCTGCGCCGGATCGTGTACTCTCCCTCGCCGCTCGCTTCCGCAGGCTGACCTTGCTGCGATGCATCCGGAGTAGCCTGTGACGGCGTTCCGGCGGCTGGCGCAGGGCTTGCCGTAGCCGGTGCTGCCGTAGTCGATGGCGGTGTGGCTGGGGCCGGTGTAGCTGGAGCTGGAGCCTGGCTTGCCGGGACTGGAGTCGTGGCGGGGGCCTGCGGCCGTGCTGACGTCGTCTGGGCCAAGGCTCCGGAGGAGACGGCAAGCGCAAATGCCATGGCTGCAACCAGGGGAGCCTGCAGCCGGGTAGGGATGGGGTCTCTACGCATGTACTTCTTCCTCGATCAACTTCCTCGTTGAATTTATTTTATCAATGGGGGTGAGCCCGCTCTATCAAGGTCACGGGCCATTGGCTCAGGCGCGGATTGCCCTGGACTTCGCTTCTGCAGCAGCATCCAGCGTTCGCAGAAAATCTTTCAGCTCCTCCGGCAGCGCGGATTTCAACGACAACATCTTCCCGCTGCGCGGGTGCGCGAATTCAAGTTCCGCCGAGTGCAGAAAGTTTCGTTTCAGGGTGATTCCCTCCGGCTCCTGCTGGGTCCGCCGTTTGCCGCTGATGGCAACCGGTACAACAATACGAGTTGGCGCGCCGTAAAGTGTATCCCCCACAACGGGGTGTCCGATGGACGACATGTGTACGCGAATCTGATGGGTTCTGCCGGTCTCGATCTTCACCGCAACCAGCGTGAACTTGCCGTAACGCCCGGCGAAGCGCTTCAGCACCTGGTAATGCGAGATGGCGCTGCGTCCTCCCACATCTCTTTTTGTCGTCATCCGCGTGCGGCGGACCTGATCGCGGCTGATCGCCGCATTGACCGTACCGGTCTCCTTCTCGATCTCTCCATGAACCAGTGCGAGATAGGTCTTGGACATCTTCCGCGCGGCGAACATATCGGCCAGCTTGCCATGCGCCCAGTCGTTCTTGGCTACGATGATCAGGCCGCTGGTCTCCTTGTCGAGCCGATGCACGATGCCGGGCCGCAGATCGCCGCCCGTGGTCGACAGGCTGCGGAAGTGGTGCAGAATGGCATTGACCAGCGTGCCGCGGTTCCGCGCGTCATCGGTGGCTCCAGCGCCTGCATGCACCATCATTCCCGAGGGCTTGTTCACCACGGCAAGATCTTCGTCTTCGTACACAATGTCGAGCGGGATATCCTCGGCTATGGCACGCAGCGGGGCTGGCCGGGCCTCTCCCAGTACAGAGATGTGCTCCTCCCCGCGCAGGCGCAGCGAGGCTTTCGCCGGTTTACCATCCACCAGCACCCCGTTCTGCTCCAGCAGCAACTGGATGCGCGAACGGCTGACGGACTCCATCTGCTGCACCAGAAACTGGTCCAGACGCTGACCTGCGGACTCCTGCGGCACGGTCCAGGAGCGCGGCTGAGGTTCTTCCTGCGGATTGGGACGTTCAGGCGGTATAGACACTAGCTCTCACTGTATCGTGTTTCCACCACAGCATGCCTCCCGCGACCACCAACACCACCGCCAGATACTGTCCGAGCGTCAGTGGACCGTTGAGGATCCCGGCTTGTGCGCGACCGCTGAGAAATTCGAGAAAATAGCTCCCCAGCCCGATCAGAAAGAGCCACGTACCCATCACCTCGCCGGGCTGCAGCCGCCGGAGAAGCATCAGCAGCAGAACGAAAAGCCCCAACTCCAGGGCGCACTCATACAGTTGCGTTGGATGCAATGGAATGCCCTGCGGAGTTCCGGACCACCTCGCCGCCAGCCTGCTGTTGTAGACCACAGCCCACGGCAGATGGGTAGGGCTGCCATAGTCCAAGCCGGCCGCAAACGAGCCAAGGCAGACGATGGCATGGCCCAGGGCCAGCGATGGCGCCAGAACGTCCAGCGTGCGCAGCAACGGCAGCTTTACGATGAGCGCGTATACCAGCCCGGTAAGCAGTGCCAGCACGCTGCCGCCGAGCAGCAGCCAGGGAGTGCGCATCGTCGCGAGGCCAGCCATCCACAACGGCGCGGAGCGGAAGTCTCTCCAGTTCAGCAGTACCAGCAAAACACGCGAACCCACCAGCCCGGAGAAGACCATCGTCACCCCCAGGTTCCATATCTCGTTTGCGTTGATCTGGAGCACTCGCGCCAGCCGAACGCTCAGAAACATTGCAGCCAGCACAGCAATGGCGGCAAAGATGCCAAACGTAGGAACTGCGATGGGGCCGAACTGGAAGAGGAGAGGATGCACCGTGGGCTGGGCCGAACTCCGCGCCGCGGCGCAGAAAAATAGAAGACCGACCCGCTGGGCCGTGGCTAGTTCTCTGGTGAACCCGTCCTAAGACGGTGGGACTCTCCGCAGCTCTTTAGGCGTTCCGGACTGGCGGACTGCACACCGAGCCGATTCTTCGAGTCGAGTCCCTGTTCGATGATTAAAGGTTCAACCAGAGTTGACCACACCACCTGCTTCGCAGGCCGGTTTCTGTCAGGATGCTAGCGGGTGTCGGCTCACTTGGCAAGCGCCGGGGTAAAACAGAAATTGGCGGCACAAAACTGGCCACGCTGACCAATCTCCGCGAAAGGGGATTTCCCCTCTATTTCCCATGAGCTTGCGCAGGCGGAGAACGGCGTATGCGGGGGTATTGCGGGGGGAAAGCAGGTCCTTCGCTTCGCTCAGGATGACAAAAAGATTTTGCTGAGGGCGACAAACAGACTTGCTCAGGATGACAAACCTAAGCGTTGAAGGATCGCGGATATTGTCATCCTGAACGAAGTGAAGGACCCGCTTTGCCACCCTCTGATGAAGAATCTGTCCAGTGAAAACCGGAGCGGAAACGCTAGCCGATCCGGCGCTCCTCGCCGAGGACGGAGTCGAGCAGCCCTGCCAGGTTGCTGGCGCGGGAGCGGATGCTGGTCTGCGTCTCGCTCATGCTGCCGCTTAACGCGCGATATTTCTCGGCCAGCATGGCAAGCTCGTCGGCAATGTTCAGCGCAGCCAGCACGGCAACCCGCAGTGAGTCCACCGTGGTGCCCTGCGCGGCCACCGCGCGCATCTTCGAGTCGACCATGCCCGCCAGCATCTGGATGTATTCCTGGTCGTGGCCGCGTAAGTGATAGATCTGGTCGTAGATCTCCACCGTCACGCTGCTCATCTGCTGTTCGTCGTTCGAAGGTGCTGTCATAGGCCGCAGTTCCTCAATCAGACTGCAAGATCATCGAGTTGAGTCAAGAGTCGCTCCACGCGGTTGCGCACGCCATCGCGCTCACGCCGCAGGCCGGTAAGTTCCGCTTCCAGGCTGGCGAGCATGGCATTGCTCTCTTCCAGCCGCTGTTCGGCGGTCGAAGCACGCTCTTCGGCAGCAGCGCGTTGTTCCCGCTCCGACTTGAGCAATTGCACGGTGCGCAGCACTCGTTGCTCCAGAGCCTGGAAATCGTCGATGGCGATTGCCTGCTCCGGCTCCCCTAATGCAAGTGTTGGCATAGTTGTTTCGTCCACTGTTTTTGCCGCTCCCTTGGCGCAGTATAGCGCCGATAGGCCCTTAAAGGCCCGTAAACCGGAAGAAAACACACCTGGCAGGTGCCAGAACATGTTCTTTCGCCGCGTTTTTACCGTACATTCTTTCGTCCCCGTTCAGCGATGCCCCATAAGCCGCAGTCGCCGCTACGCGGACGGTGTAGATTCCTCAACTGCGCAGACGTCCCCCAAGTTGCTCCATCGCTTTCAGAATCTGCTCGGAGTAACCCTGCACTTCCTCTTCGCGCAAGGTGCGCTCCTGCGATTGAAAGACGGTGCCCAGCAGCAGAGAGTACTCCGGCTTCTCCTGCTTTCTGTCGCGGAAGACCTCCTTTGCCGCCACGCTGACCAATTCTTCGATGCGCAATTCGCGCAGTGCGCCGTCCACCTGCGACCAGAGAACCGTATCGGGAAAGATCAACGAAAAATCGCGGCGCACGGCCTGGAAGCGCGATAGCTCCCGCGCTGACGGCTGGCGCAATGCCTGGCGATACAGCCGGTCGAGGTAGATTTCGCCCACGAAGACCTTCTGCTTCAGCTTTCTGCTGTGCGCTTCCGCTGGATGCAGCTCTCCGAAGTAGCCGATCGTCGAGCCCTCCACGACCACCCGCGCAGAACGCCCCGGATGCAGCCATTTCGGCATCAGGTGGCTCTCCACGGCAAAGTTGTCAAAGTAGAGGGAGCGCATCGCAAAGCGGCTCAGCAGCTCTTCGATCGAGCCCTTTACGTCGTAGAAGTCCACTGGCCGCGGCGGCTGATGCGGTCCTTCGACGGCGGTCAGCCCGGTTGCGCCTATGGACAGCGCGGGCCGCTCGTCCACGCGGTCTGTTGTTCCGCTGAAGACGGTCCCCATTTCGAAGAGCCGCACATCCTCCACATTGCGGTTCAGATTGCTGCCCAGCATGGTCAGCATTCCCGGCACCAGCGAAGGCCGCAGGATGCCGGCTTCTTCGTTCAAAGGATTGCCCATGGCGACGGTGGACGAGGGCTGCGGCGCAAATGCAACCGCATCGGTTGCAGATGCAAAGGTGCTGGACAACGCCTCATTCCAGCCCAGCGCCAGCAGGGTCGAGCGCACCGCATCCTGCTGCCGCGCCCAGGGCAGCTCCACCACGGTGCAATCCAGCACGGGCAGCGTATTGGCAAAGCGGTTGTACCCATAGACGCGGGCGATCTCTTCGATCAGGTCGATTTCGCGCTCCAGATCGAGCCGCCAGCTTGGCAGGGTTACGTCGTAGACGCCCTCGGAATGCAGCACCAGCGAGCAGCCCAGCGCCGTCAGCACGTTCTCAACAATCGACGTGGTGATTCCCTCTGCGTCAACCGTCGTTCCCAGGATGCGGCGAACCTCGCTCAGCTCCAGCCGGACAGCGGAGCGGTTTGCCGTGCGTGCCGCGGCCTCGGGAATGGCAACGTCCACCAGTTCGCCCTCTGCTTCGCCACCATCGGCCAGCAGCATGCGGCTCACCAGCGCGGAAGCTACCGGAGGAGCATTAAAGTCGGCGCCGCGTTCAAAGCGATGCGAGGCATCCGTATGCAGGCCATGACGGCGCGAGGTGCCGCGAATGCTTGCCGGATCGAACCATGCCGCTTCCACCAGCACGTTCTTCGTCTCCGGAGTAATCATCGAGTCCCAGCCGCCCATCACGCCGGCAATCGCCAGTGCCTTCTTCTCGTCAGCCACCACCAGGTCGTCGGGATACAGCGTGCGCTCTACGCCATCCAGGGTGCGCAGCTTTTCGCCTTTGCGGGCGCGGCGGACAACGATGCCGCCCTCCAGCTTGTCGAGATCGAAGACGTGGGTGGGCTGCCCCATCGCAATCCACGCGTAGTTGGTCGCATCCACCGCATTGGAAATCAGCTTCTGCTCGAGCGCGGCGAATCGCCGGGCCAGCAACCCCGTAGAGGGTTTGATGGTGACGCTGCGCAGCACGCGCGCCGTGAATCGGCCGCAGAGATCGGGTGCTTCAATGCGCACCGGGTAGGGCTTGGTTGCAGACGTGGACCCGGATGTGGACCCGGACACGGGTACGGAAGCATCGAGCGGCGGCAGAGCCAGCCCATAGATCGCGCTCGCCTCGCGTGCGATGCCGTAGTGGTTCATCGCGTCTACGCGGTTGGTCGTGATGTCCATCTCGAGCAGCAAGCCCTTGCCGGGGCCAAGGTCAAAGGCGCCATCCACGGCGATGCCACGCAGCGTCAGGTCCTCGGCAAGCTTATGGTCCTCCACGGGAATCCCCGGGAGATATTCACGCAACCACTCCGTCAGAATCTTCATGACTTCAGCAAATCAGCGAGTTAGCAAGCCAGCGGAACAGCAAGTCAGCGGCGGAAATCACCCTTGTCCCTGGGTATTGCCGTTAATTGCGGCGATCAGTCCATTCAGCAGTCTTGCTACTTCCTCGCACTCTTCGCATAATCCTTTCGCTGCCCGTGCATCGAAATAGCCGACGTCACGAGCCAAATCAATCTGTGTCTCCAGTTCAAACAATGACCCGCGAGCCTGCGCCAGAAAGGTGCGCAAACCTGGATCGGAGAGCCTGCCGTGTCCTTCCGCGATGTTGCTGGGAATAGACACTGCAGCACGCCGCATCTGGCTGGTCAGCCCAAAGATCTCTTCGCGGGGGAATGCACGAGTGGCCGAGTAAACATCGCGGGCAAGTTGCATGGCCTTCTGCCACACGATCAGGTCCCGAAAATGCCTGGTTCTTGCCAATTCTGCCTACTTTTGCTGACTCGCTGACCGCCCCTTTGCTGACTCGCTAACCTGCTGCCCCTAAGCAAATTGCCGCAAAAACCTCATATCTCCCGAATAGAACTGGCCGATATCGCTTACGCCGTACTTCATCATCGCGATGCGCTCGACGCCCATGCCGAAGGCAAATCCACTGATCTTCTTCGGGTCGTAGCCGGGCTGTTTCTGCTGCACAAAGCCGAACACCGCGGGGTCCACCATGCCGCAGCCCAGCAACTCGATCCATCCCGAGTGCTTGCACTTGCGGCAGCCCTTGCCGCCGCAGAAGATGCAGCTGATCTGCACATCTGCGCTCGGCTCCGTGAAGGGGAAGAACGACGGGAAGAAGCGCGTCTTCACTCCCAGGCCGAAGAACGCCTTCATCGCGCGATCGAGCGTTCCTTTTAGATCACTGAAAGTTACGTTTTCCCCGACGCACAAGCCCTCCACCTGGTGAAAGATCGGCGAGTGCGTGGCATCAGACGCGTCATTACGATGTACCTTGCCCGGAATCACGATGCGTACCGGCGGCGGCTGCTGCTCCATCGTGCGGATCTGCACCGGCGAAGTATGGGTGCGCATCAGCAGCCGATCGCGCAGGGGGCGACGCTCCTGGTTCGCCACCACCAGCGTGTCCTGGGTGTCGCGTGCCGGATGATTCGGCGGAAAATTCAGCGATTCGAAGTTGTAGTAGTCGGTCTCGACCTCAGGCCCCACTCCGACGGAGTAGCCCATGCCCTGGAAAACGGAGACGATCTCGTTCATCGTGCGCAGGATCGGATGCTCCGCGCCGATCAAGTTGCGGGTCCCGGGCAGAGTGACGTCGATGGCCTCGCGCGCCAGGGCGGCATCATCCGGCCCGGCGCTGCCGGCGCTCGCCAGCAGCTCTTCTACCTGCTCCTTCAGCTTGTTAAAGCGCTGGCCAATCTGCTTCTTCGCCTCTGGGGGAGCGGACTTCAGCCACGCCTCGCTTACCAGCTTCAGCCGTCCCTGTTTGCGCCCCAGCCACTCCAGCCGAAAGTGCTCAACCGCTTCCGGCGAGGCCAGCGCCCGGGCTGACTCGGCGGCCTGCGCGGCAAGCGCGCCGAAAGCCTGTTCCAGCGCGGCTTCGTCAAAGCTGCTCAATTGTGGAATCTGTTCTTGCGACATGGTCTATCTAAAAGAATAAACCACTGCCCGGGAACCATCGGGGCGAATCACGGGGTCAAATCACCGGCGGTCGAATTGCTGCGGTCGAATTGCTGGGACCGAATTACTGAGGCCGAGATATCGCGTCCAGCAGCGTCCCGGGAGAGTGGATCCTTCAGGCATAGACGCTTACGCGGTAGTCCAGCAGAATCTCGGCTGCTTCTATGGTCGCGCCGCGTGCCGTCAGCGGCGGAGGCCCCAGCACATGCGCGCTGAACTGGTCCCCCTCCCACTCAATCCGGGCGACCTGCCTCGTGTCCTTGAGCGTTGTTACGTAGTACGCGGCGAACCCATCGCGCGGATAGGTCGGGCTCGGAGATGCAATCGTCGCAGGGATCTGCATGACACGATTCTGTCCGAATCCGATTTTCCATGCAATCCACAAACAGCAGGGAATCGCTGTGCCCCGCAAATTCCGGTTTCTTTATGGGAATATGGCAAAAAGAAGAGGCGCAGCTTGTTGCTGCGCCTCTTCTTTTTTATTGCGATGTTAATTTCCAGCTCGCGGTTACGCCGCTGCCGTCGCGCTCAGCGCAGACTTTGCCTGCGCCACAAGCGCTGCAAAACCTTCTGCGTCGTTGACGGCGATGTCTGCCAGAACCTTGCGGTCCAGCTCCACGCCAGCCTTCTTCAATCCGTTGATCAGCAGGCTGTAATTCAAGCCGTTCAACTGTGCCGCGGCGTTGATACGCACAATCCAGAGAGAGCGATACTGGCGCTTCTTCTGGCGGCGGCCAATGTAGCTGAACTTCATGCCGCGCTCTACGGCTTCCTGCGCAGCCTGGTACAGCTTGGATTTGGTGAGGAAATATCCACTCGCCCGCTTGAGAATCTTCTTGCGGCGATCGTTCCGCTTCGTACTCCGTTTTACACGGGGCATTTTGTTCTTCTCCTTTGCGTGTTTCGTTGTGCGGCTGGAGGCAGGAGGCGTCACCCGTTGGGGGACGCTTTAGACCTCTTCACTCGCTTGCATCTCGGATCTCTCGGAGCCTGCAAATCAGGCTTTCCGGGGGCCATTGCGGAACGCTTTACCGCGGCCCGAACCCTGTCAGGGGTTGATCAGAGGTAAGGAATCATGCGCGAAACCTTCGCGTAGTCGGCGTCCGACACCAGTACAACCTTGGCGAGCTTGCGCTTGGACTTGATCGACTTCGACGTAAGGATATGGCGCATCTTGGTCTGGCCGCGCTTGATTTTGCCGGTACCAGTCTTCTTGAAGCGCTTCATCGCGCCCCGGTGACTCTTTAGTTTGGGCATGGTTGTCCTACTTCGATTGACGTACGTGCAACATCAACCAGTCTACAGGTCTTGGCACACCTCAGGCAACCCTTGCCGGATTAGAGGCTTGCGGACATGTCCCGCAAGCCCCGGTCCGGGCGAAATCGAGGCAGGCAGAAAACCCGCAGTCGAAAAACCAGGGGCAGTCGAAAACCAGGGATCGCGGAGGCCGCCCGGCTTGCTGTCTTTACGGCTGAACAGGAGTCGTCGGCGCGGGTGCTGCAGCCACAGGCACCGTTTTTGCCTCAGGCTTCGGCGCAACGGGCTTGGCAGGCTTCTGCACCTCCGGCTTCTTGCCCGGAGCGATGATGGCGTGCAGCGTGGTCCCTTCCATGCGCGGCATAAACTCCACCACACCCAGATCGCCAATGTCCTGAATCAACCGATTGATGATCTTGTAGCCGAGGTCGCGGTGGGCCATTTGCCGCCCTTTGAAGCGCAGCGAAGCCTTCACCTTGTCGCCATCCGTAAGAAAGCCGATCGCCTTGTTCTTCTTCGTCACGTAGTCGTGCTCATCCACGGTGACGGAGAACTTCACTTCCTTGATGGTGATGATCTTCTGCTTCTTGCGTGCGGCGCGATCGCTCTTGTCCTTCTCGTACAGGAACTTTCCATAGTCCTGAATACGGCAGACCGGCGGTACGGCGCTGGGCGAAACCTCGACCAGATCGAGGCCGCGTTCGCGGGCGATCTTCAAGGCTTCAAATGGCGGGAGAATGCCGAGCTGGTTACCGGCATCATCTATAACACGCACTTCCCGTGCGCGAATCTTTTCGTTAATGCGAATGAACGACTTTGCTGAACGCTTATCGATGGGTCTCCTCCGGGACGCGAAGGGCGCACCCTTCGCCTGACGAGTATAGCATTGGTTTTGGAACTTTCCTGGGGAATCGATGCCACTGCAGCAACGTTCTACGCCAGGCCATTCCTGCTTCTTATTTAGATACGATCTCTTGCCCGAAAGGTTCGCTGGCGAAGGCAATCGCCTGACCAATTGATTTTTTTAGGAGAGTGACAGGTTGAGCGGCGTGGTATCCTGCCACGTTGTTCAGTTTCGTAATGGATTGAATGTAACCGGCCCTGCGGGCTTTTGCTACGAGCGACTTCTCAATGGTTTCCCCTGAAAGCTTGTCCCGCAATATATGCAAGAAAGTTGGAGGACTCCGATGAAACGTCGCATTCTGCTGGTGGACGATGAACTCGCAATTCTGCTTACACTCAAAGCAGTCCTCGAGATTCATGGCTTTGACGTAGAGACAGCGGCCTCCGCGCGAGAGGCCAAGGCCAAGATTCGCGGCAACGAATATCACATGGTCATTACCGACATGAAGATGGAGAGCGACAACTCCGGGCTGGAGGTGGTACATGCCGCCAAGAAGGCCCCATACCAGCCGGCTGTCGCCATGCTTACGGCGTATCCCATGGCTGGGACGAACTGGCAGGATGAAGGTGCCGATGAGATGCTGGTCAAGCCGATGAACACGCAGGACCTGTTATTGCAGATCGAAGCCTTGCTGGTAAGTCACGAGGACAAGAAGCTCAAAACGCGCAAACCTGTCGCCGAACAACCAGCATCCTCAACGATAGCAGCCGCCAAGCCTAGAACCGGATCCAGACGGATCTAGTCCCTCATTCGGGCGCACTTACCCCCTCGCGCCCTATAGACCGCACGTTTGTCCTACGATTGGCTGGACCCTGAAGTGCGTCCGCCCCTGGGTTTCTGAATCCTATGCAGTACCGGTTGCCGCTGCAGGCGCGTGCACGCTTGCCGCTGGCGGTCTGGCCTGCTGGAAACAGGATCGGCAGAGTACCGGTCTGCCCTGAGTCGGCTTAAACGGAACCGTCGTCTCCATTCCGCACTGCGAGCAGACGGTACGCGTCTCCGCCCGCACTCCGGAACCTGATCCGGCAGCCCTCTTTGCCTTGCATTGTTTGCAACGCTTGGGATCGTTCTTGAATTGCTTATCGTGAAAGAAGAGTTGTTCCCCGGCCGTGAAAACAAAATCACTTCCGCAGTCTACGCATTTCAAAATCTTGTCTACGAAGTCCATCCTCGCGTCCCCCGGGCTGCGCCTCGAACCGCAGATGAGGCAACAGCGCCACGCCACGCTCCTGAACGGAGAGCAGCCTGGTATCGTTCCTTGCACTTTGGTGAGTGTTGATGGGCCCTGACCGCGAAGAAGGGGTGCGGCGTTGAAGCGCGGCCTAGTTGCCGCGAAGAAACTCAGGATGGCATGCGCCAGGGAAGAAGCGATGCCCAGAATTGGGGTCTAAAAGTTGTACAGCAAGCGTTGCCAGCTTATGAACTGTGCCGAGGGACCATCCCAGAGAATTGAATCCTGCGCTGGGATGGTAGCCCCGGTTTAGAGAGTTAGTCCGCTTCTTTGCGAGCCTTCTTACGATTCCGCTTGCGTGCCAGCGCTTCCTTTACGCGCTTTTTCTCGCCCGGCTTCAGGTAGAAGGAGTGACGTTTTACTTCTTTGATAATGTCCTCCTGCTGCACCTTCCGCTTAAAGCGGCGCAACGCATTTTCAAGCGGTTCGCCTTCCTGTACTCGAACCTCTGCCAAAGAAACACACCTCCAAACCTGCCAAAAAGGCTTCTATAAGAATACGTGAGTCTGGCCGACTATCGTCAAGCTGAATCGAAAAAGAGCATCACTTTCCTCTTTTTGTGCCAGGATCACTTCTTTTTTTATGCCAGACTGTCCACCCGCCGCATTGGTGCGATTCCTGCCGGATTCGTTACACTCGGAGAGAAAGATTCGAGGTCTCCTGCCCATGATCCGCTCCTATCAGGGTCACACCCCTGTCATCCCCGCAAGCTGCTATGTCGATGTATCCGCACAGGTTCTGGGCGATGTTGTACTGGGAGAACACTCTAGCATCTGGATGAATGCTGTGGTCCGGGGCGACGTCCACTCCATCCGCATCGGAGCCAACTCCAATGTGCAGGACTGCTCCGTGCTTCACGGAATGCGTTACAAATACCCGGTCATTGTTGGCGATTGGGTAACGATCGGGCACAACGCCACCGTGCATGGCTGCGTGATTGAAGATGCCTGCCTCATTGGCATGGGGTCGAGCGTCCTCAATAACGCCCGCATTGGTGAGGGTTCGATCATCGCTGCTGGCGCCGTGATCCCGGAAAACACGGTGATTCCACCGCGCTCGCTCGTCGCCGGCGTTCCCGGCAAAGTCCGCCGCGAGCTGGCTGACAAGGACCGCGAACTTATTCTCCAGTACGCCAGGAATTATCTGGATTACGTCGCCATCTATCTTGAAGAGCAAAAGAACTGGCGCTGAAGGCAAGAGCTCTCTCGGCCAAAGCTGGGCAAAAGTGCTCTCAGGATGTGCTTGCAAACTCCTCTTGGTATTCTAGAAGAGACGACTTCGGATCGAGATCGAATACCTGCAAGGGCCGCATCCACCTTCCGTTCGCGAAAACACATGTCAGAGAAAATCATTAAAGCCGTACGCGGCACGCGGGATCTGTTGCCGCCGGAGACCGAACTCTGGAACCAGGTGGAGTCGACCGCCCGCCGCGTCTTTGCCCGCTATAACTTCGGCGAGATCCGCACACCCATCTTCGAGGACACGCAGCTCTTCGCCCGCGGAGTCGGTGAGGAAACCGACATCGTCTCCAAGGAGATGTACACCTGGGAGGACCGGGCCCGCGCGCAGTCAGAGAAGGCGCAATCGCTCACGCTGCGGCCAGAGAACACGGCCGGCGTTGTCCGCGCCTACATCGAGCACCGGCTGGGCGAGAGCGGCCTGCTGCAGAAGCTCTACTACATCGGCCCGCAGTTTCGCCGCGAACGGCCGCAGAAGGGCCGCTACCGCCAGTTCTACCAGATTGGCGCTGAGGTGATCGGTCCGCTGAGCGCCGGTGCCGAATCGCCGCTGCGCGACGCCGAGGTGCTTGAGATGCTGGCCAGTCTGCTCGACGAGCTGGGCATTTCAGGATGGACGCTCAACATCAACTCTGTTGGTTCGAGCGTCGACCGGCCGCTCTATGTCGAAGCCCTGCGCGAGGCATTGAAGCCCGTGGTAGGCCGCATGTGCGTCGATTGCCAACGCCGCGCGGAGACAAATCCGTTGCGCGTGCTGGATTGCAAGGTGCCGGAGGATCAGCCCATCATCGAGGCGCTGCCTAGAATCGCGGACTCGCTCGATGAGGCATCCCGGGCGCACTTTGCCGCCGTCTGTGCCGCGCTCGACGCCTGCGGCGTGCCGTATCACCGCAATCACCGCCTGGTGCGCGGACTGGATTACTACAGCCGCACGACCTTTGAATTCACGCATGGGGGACTGGGCGCGCAGAATGCGCTTGTCGGCGGCGGCCGCTACGATGGCCTGTCCGAGATGTTGGGAGGCCCCAAAGCTCCCGGCATTGGCTTCGCCATCGGGGCCGATCGCCTGGTGCTTACGCTGGAGGCTCAACTGTCCGACGCGCAATCGCTGCCGCCGGTTCTGGCCGATGCCTATCTTGCGCCGATGGGGACGACTCTGGACGCTCCCGCGCTTGCGCTGGCCCGCGAACTGCGCCGTGCCGGATTGCGCATCGATCTTGGCGATGGCTCGTTCCGTTTGAAGAAATCGTTTGAGACCGGGAACAAGCTGGCCCGCAACATCATCCTCTTTGGCGAGGATGAGCAGCAATCCGGTATCTTGACTGTAAAGAACTTTGCAACTGGCGAGCAGACGAAGGTTGCCCGGGAGCACCTCGTCGCCGCCCTCAAATCAGCAGAAAAGTAGGCACTCGATTGCTCGATTTTCTAGGCACACTTCAGCGCACGCACACTTGCGGAGAACTGCGCGCGGCAGATGCCGGCAGCTCCGTCGTTTTGATGGGATGGGTCAACCGCCGCCGCGATCATGGCAACCTCATCTTTCTTGATCTGCGCGACCGCACCGGAATCACGCAGATTGTCCTCGACCGGGATCTGAGCCCCGAAGGGCACGCGAAAGCCGAGCAGATCCGCCCGGAGTACGTTGTGGCCGTCGTCGGCAAGGTTCGACTTCGCGGCGCCGATGTCATCAATCCCAAGATGGACACGGGCGAAATCGAGATCGTAACCGACCAGTTGCTGGTGCTCAACGACTCCAAGGTGCCGCCGTTCTCCCCCGCGGAAGATGCGATTACCAACGAGGAGGTGCGCCTCAAGTACCGATATCTTGATCTGCGCCGCCCGGCGATGCTCAAAAACTTCGCGCTGCGCCATAAGGTTGCGCTGGCCATCCGGCAATATCTCTCGGGAGAGGGCTTCTACGAGGTGGAAACACCAATCCTGATGGGCTCCACGCCAGAGGGCGCCCGCGATTATCTCGTTCCCAGCCGCGTCCATCCGGGCAGCTTCTATGCACTGCCGCAGTCGCCGCAGCTCTTCAAGCAGATTCTGATGATCTCCGGCTTCGATCGCTACTTTCAAATTGCCCGCTGCTTCCGCGATGAAGACCTTCGCGCCGACCGCCAGCCGGAGTTCACGCAAATCGACCTGGAGATGTCCTTTCCCCAGCAGGAGATGATCTTCGCCGTGGTAGAAGGCTTCCTCAAAGCCGCCTTCGGTGTTGCAGGGGAGCCGCTCTCCGCGCCCTTTCCGCGCATGACGTTCGATGAGGCGCTGCGCCTCTACGGCATCGACAAGCCAGACCTGCGCCTGCCCGCCATGACCGAAGTGAGCGCGGCCTTTACGCCGCAGCAACTGGAGACGCTGGCAATCACACCCGGACAGCCCATCGTAGCGGTTCGCATTCCCAGCGTTGGCGAGCTCTCCCGCAAGGAGCGCGACGATCTTCGCCTGGTCTATCCCGCCAAGCTTGCGCCAAACGGCCTCAAGGTGATGGACGACTTCAAGCGCCTGGAAAAATCATTTCCAGAGATGGTCAAGACCATCCGCGAACTGAGCGGTGCAGCGGAGCAGGATCTGATCGTGATGGTCGTTGCGGATAGCAAGTCCGAGTTTGGCAACGGCAAAGCGAGCGAGCGTCCTGTGGTGAATGGCGTATCCGCCTCCGTGCTTACCGGGCGCGAGCGAACCATCTACGAGATGGCCGGGCAGGTGAGGCTGGCGCTGGCACAGAAGTTCGCCGATCGCCACAAGGCATTTGAAAAGCGCGGAACTGCCGAGGATTACAAATTCCTCTGGGTTACGGATTTCCCGTTCTTCGAGTGGGACGAAGAGACGAAGACGTGGGTTGCCGCCCATCATCCCTTCACCTCTCCGCATGAAGACGATTTGAAGGCTGGCCGCCTGACCTCGGATCCAGGCGCTGTGCGCGCGCTGGCGTATGACATTGTGCTGAATGGCACCGAGCTCGGCTCGGGATCGATCCGTATCCACCGCCAGGACGTGCAGGCGCAGATCTTCCGCGCCCTGGGAATGACGGAGGAAGAAGCCCGCAAGCGCTTCGGCTACTTCCTGGAGGCAATGGAGTATGGTGCGCCACCGCATGGCGGCATCGCGCTTGGCCTCGACCGCATTGTGATGATCCTGGCTGGGGAGCAGAGCCTGCGCGAGGTCATCGCCTTCCCCAAGACCGCCAAGGCCATCGACCTCATGGTCAATGCCCCGGCTCCGGTCAGCGACCAGCAACTCAGAGAACTGCACATCCGCCCCGTCCTCAAGGGCTAAAGGCAGCATAGCCGGAACACACAAAAGCCCAGCCATCGTGGCTGGGCTTTTTGCTGCGTTCTTCTGCTGATCCTTCTAGGCTGCGGACTCGAGCCTTACTTCTTCTTCAGAGATCCGATCTTGTAAACCAGGCCCACCTGGCCGCCGAACTCCTTCTGGACGCTGCTGCCAAAGTACGTCGGCTGAAAGTCGGTGATGGCACGAACCGAGAAACGCGGAGACAGGTTGTAGTCCCAGGCGGCGCCTGCCGCCATGGCAAAGGCCAGTTGGTTGTTGTACAGGCCCAGCGTATTGGGGGAGATGCCCTTCAGGTCCGAATCGAAGACGCCGTAGGTGCCGCCGACCAGCCAATGCGCGGATACCGCTGCGCGCTCCGCGCGGTACAGCCGTACTTCCGGGCCGAAGAGGAAGAGCGTCTCCGACATGCGGGGATTGGTAACGCCAAATATATTGGGATCGACCGGGAGGTGCCCCGATACTTCGCGAACTGCGGCCGTGGCGCCGACTACCGGCGAGAGCCACACGGTTCCCTCTGCGCCGCCGCCATAGAGATTGGTCTTATGACCGTGACCGATGGTTGTCGAGAAGTACGAATAGGAGAAACCGCCAAAGATATCCCAGCGATTCTGATAATCGGCTCCCGTTGCTGCCAGAGGCGCAAGGGTAATCTGTGCTGCAACACGATGGGGAGAGGCCAGGAGCGCGGCGCCGAGCAGTGCGCAGGATATCAGTGCCGCGGAAGGCGAGCGATGCATGCGGAAGAATCGTTGGATAGAAAACACGCTGTCTTGATTACCTCATCCCAGGCAGCAGACGAATCCGCCCGCAGGCCTGGCTTCAAAAGAAAAGAGCTTTCGCTTCTTTGAAGATACATGGTTTCAGGGCCTGTTGTCAGGCGGAGCGCCGGGGAGGACTGTGGTTTACGAGGTGATTTGGCTGAAGCTTCGATAGTAAAATCGGTCGTCTGCATCCAGAAAGGCAACTATGAATCAAGAGCAGTGGACGGCAGTCGAGCACTACATCGCGGACCAGGTGGTGAAGAAGGACGAGGTGCTGGACGCTGTGATTGCGGCCTCCGATGCTGCGGGAATGCCTGCGATCCAGATTTCGCCCAACCACGGCAAGCTTCTCAATTTGCTGGTAAGGATGAACAAGGCACGCTCCATTCTGGAGATTGGCACGCTGGCCGGTTACAGCACCATCTGGATGGCGCGGGGACTACCTGCCGATGGCCGGCTGATCACGCTGGAGTTCGAGCCGAAGCATGCTGCGGTTGCCCGCGCCAATATGGCGCGCGCTGGCCTGGCCGATCGCGTCGAGGTGCGCGTAGGGGCTGCGCTGAAGACGCTGCCGCTCCTCGCTGCGGAACGACTCGGCCCCTTTGACCTGATCTTCATCGACGCGGACAAAGGAAACTACCCAGGTTACTTTGAGTGGGCGATGAAGCTTGCCCGCAAAGGCAGCCTGATTGTGGCCGACAATGCTGTGCAGGAAGGACGAATTGCCGACGCATCCTGCGAGGACAGCAACGTCAAGGGAATTCGCAGATTCATCGAACTGCTTTCCGCCGAGCCGCGGGTGAGTGCGACGATCCTCCAGACCGTAGGCAGCCATGGATACGACGGACTCGCCATCGGACTGGTCACGAGCGATTAGGACTCGATTAGGCCGTGGAATAGGCCTGGGGGCAGGCCCTAATTCATCCACCGCTTATCTTTTGGATTCTGGTTCCGGTCCGGATCGATGTAGCGGCCCTCCTGGTCAAAGTGAACCTCGCGGTTCTGCTTGCGCATGTAGACCTCGAACTTGCGGGCCGCGCGCCGCCGCTTCCATTTGTAGTAGCTGTTCCGCAGGTCAAAGTAGCGGTCGCTTGCGCCGGAGAAGATGCCGCGCCGCGGCGCTGTCTTCACATAGAGGAATCCGCAGAGCGCGCCGCCAAGTTGCGCCAGCGCGTAGATCCGGTCGCTCAGAAAAAAGCTGGCAAAGGCAATCAGCAGATACACCGTTACCAGGTACTTTGCCTTGATCTGCACCGGCAGCGGGAAGAGCATGAACTCCATATCCCCATGCAGCACGCCGAAGGCGATCAGCAGGCCGAAGAGTCCGCCGAAGGAACCCATGATGGCGACGCCCGCAAACCCCATCGACGGAGCCAGCGCAAAAGAGAGCGCGACCGCCGTAACCCCCGAGCCGATCACGGAGATGAAGTACAGCTCACCCATCCACCGCGAGCCGTGGAACTGCTCCAGAAAACTGCCCAGGAACCACAGCGACAGCATCTCCAGCGCAGTGTTAAGCAGACCCTGATGCAGAAAGCTGTACGTGACCAGTTGCCAGATGGCGCCGTGAGCCACCATTGCCGGAACCAGCGCAGTGTAGCCGACGATGGTTGCCGCAGCACCGCGGGCAACGAGTCCCAGCACGAGCAGAAAGAAAAAGACTCCGAGGTTCCACAGAATGAGCTTGCGGGTAAAGCCGCGGAACTCAGGGAAGGTCATGATACCGGCGGTACGTGGCATAAGGGATGCTCTCTCCCTGCAGTTTAGAGCAATTGTGGCAGGAGTAGCCAAGTGCAGCGTAACCAGTGCAGCATCTGCTGGACGGAAAAGCCGCCTCGCGCGCTCGCCGCACCTGCATCAAAGCTCTTAGCGCTCCGGCGTCGGCAGGACGGCCAGGCTGCGATGCCCCGCCGCATCCACCGCGCGCACGCCAAAGATCACATTGTCTTTGGAGACCGGAAGGGTGATCGTCGTCGCCCCATTGCTTGCCGCTGCGCGCTGCCACTCCGCCTCGGAGGTCTCCCTCCACACAATCTCATAGCTTTTCGCAGCCATGCCCGGCCCCGGCTTCCAGCTCAACGTTGAATTGTTGTCGAGATTCTTCGTCGAGATCTTCACCTCGTCCGGCGGAGCAGGAGCACTGGCCAGCGTTGCCAGCGTGGCCGCGTTCAGCCGCGTCACATTGGCAACGTAGTCGTAATCGACAAACCTGGCCAGATCGCCATACTCCACGCCATTCTCCGTGCGGACGTCCTGGTGTTGATGGTCGAAGTTCTCGCGCCACTCGGTAAGGCGCACCGCGGCATAGCCCTCCTGGTTGAACGAAGTGTGGTCGCCACCGCGCAGAAAGCGGTCCCGCCGATACTCCATCACCGGACGGAACGAAGTGGAGCGGTAGGCGATGTCGCCGCTTTGGTTGACAACTCGAAAGTAGCTCCGCGCCACCTCCACCGTTGCCCGCGCCAGCTCGCGGGAGGGCGAATCGTTCTCGCTGCCCAGCGTCTGGATGCCCTTCAGTTGCTCTGGAGTCGTGGTCACCGGAACGCCTTCCGAGAAGACCCGCACCAGGGATTTCTGCTGCTGCGTGCTGCCCGGCGTGGTGTCTCCCCCCACGATGTCATTGTTCAGCACGCCCCGGATCTGCCAGCCCTCAGCCTTGGCCAGCTTTGCCAGGTGACGGCTGCCGTTCAAGCCCTGCTCCTCGCCATCCACGACAGCAAAGACCACGGTGGCGGGGAACTTCAACCGGCTCAGGACTCGTGCGCACTCCAGGCTTACCGCTGTCCCGCTGGCGTCGTCGTTCGCTCCCGGAGCCGCCTTCCTTGTGTCCAGCGTGTCCGTGTTGCGAGAGTCATAATGGCCTGAAACCAGGTAAATCTCTTTTGTCCGTGCGGGATCCGTGCCGCGTAAGATCGCGTAAATATTGGTGATGACCGTAGGCCTGGGGATTCGCGACTGCGGAGTCTCCGTAAAAGTGTCGCGCTTTACCTCAAGGCAATTCCCGCATTGGGCGGAGAAACGCTGGAGCTCCCCCTCCAGCCAGTCTGCCGCCGCCGCTGCTCCCGTATTTGCAGGCAGCCCCGTCTCCATGCTGGAGAGGGTATTCCGGTTCCCGAAGCTCACCAGTTTCTCGATCGTGCGTCGAATCTCCAGGGCGGAAACCTGCGACAAAGCCTGCCGGATGGCCGGATCGACGGGCGCAATCGCAACCGGGTGGCCCGCTGCGTCCAGGTCCCGGGAGGGTGGATCTGCATGCAGATACGCGGGAGAGGTTACCAGAAGCGCTGCCAGCGGCAACAACCAAATACCGGGCCGCGGGTTCCAATAGTGGGATATAGAGACATGAGGAATCCTGAATCCAACACGAGATTTCTTCATCAACTATTCTCCAAAGAGGTGAATTCACGAATATTCCCGCTTCCATCGCTTGACGCGGCGCGAACTTCACTCTAAAACTAGCGAAGTCGCACCCGCGTGGTGTGTCATCATCATCTTAATTACTCCAAATAGATGGAGGGGTTCATGGCGATTTGTTCTGAGTGCGATACGGTGCTGGACTTCGATGCGGAAGAAGCAGAAGAAGGCGACGTCATCGTGTGCGATGAATGTGGAACGGAATATGAGATTGTCGCGACGGAGCCGCTGGAGTTAGCGCGCGTCGATGACGATGGTCTTGAGGACGAGGACGAAGAGTTCCCGGACGAGGAAGAGGAATAAATAAATGGAGGAGTCGAAGCGGTCGGGTTCCCGAAGTGCATACAGGACTCTTGCTTACATTGCGGTCGTGCTGGTTGGGCTAGGCATCGCGTTGCTGCCGTCGTTCAGCAGTGCAGAGCAGCAGAGAGTCATCCAGGGAAAGGTTTTTGGCGCAAGCGAGGAGCCAGTATCAGGTGCAGTCGTGTACCTGAAAGATGTGAAGACCCTTGGCGTGAAGAGCTTCATCAGCACCTCGGATGGCAGCTACCGCTTTGGCCAATTGTCTCTCGCCGTCGACTATGAGATTTGGGCTGAACAGGGCGGCAAGAAGAGCCCGACGCGGACCGTGAGCTCCTTCGACCAGAAAACGCTGTACACAATCAACCTGAAGCTAAGCAAATAGCTCTCTCGAAGATCCTCTGAGGTCCTGAGAGGACAACACTCTTTCCATGACAACACAAAACAGGCCGCCCTTGCCGGGCGGCCTGTTTTGCTACAGCATGGTTCTCGCTTAGTTCTCGTGCTCGCTGCGCTTCCAGTTCATCAGATCGCCCAGCGTCGTGGTTGAGCTGGAGGAGCTGGAGGATGAGGTGGAAGGCTGCTTGTATGCTTCCACATCGGCACGGCTGGCTTCTTCGCCCACGGCGCGCAGGCTCAGGCCAACCTTCTTCTCCTCGGCATTCATCTTGATGATCTTGAAGTCGAACTCCTGGCCGGCTTCGAGCTTCACCGGTGTACCGTGGCTGTCGGTAGCCTCGGACACGTGGCATAAGCCTTCGATGCCTTCCGCGATCTCGACGAACGCGCCAAACTGTGCGGTGCGCAGAACCTTGCCCTTGACCACATCGCCTACGCGATGCTGCTCAAAGAAGGTCTCCCACACATCGGGCTGCAACTGCTTCACACCGAGCGAAAGGCGGCGATTCTCGGGCTCCACGCCAAGAACTACGGCGCGGACCTTCTCGCCCTTCTTCAGAACCTCAGAAGGATGCTTGACGCGCTTGGTCCAGCTCAGATTGCTCACGTGAACCAGTCCGTCAATACCGTCTTCAATCTCGATGAATGCACCGAAGTCGGTCAGGTTGCGAACCCGGCCTTCCACGATCTGCCCGGTAGGGTAACGCTCCGCCAGATGCTCCCAGGGATTCTCCAGCAACTGCTTCATGCCCAGCGAGATCCGCCGGTCATTCGGGTTGACGCTGAGGACAACCGTCTCCACTTCGTCGCCGGGCTTCACCAGCTTCGAGGGGTGCTTCATCCTCTTGGACCAGGTCATCTCCGAGACGTGAACCAGCCCTTCAATGCCCTGCTCCAGCTCGACGAAAGAGCCGTAATCGGTAACGCTCAGCACGCGGCCGCGAACATGTGCGCCGATCGGATAGCGCTCCACGGCATCCAGCCACGGATCGGGCGTCAACTGCTTGAATCCGAGGGATACGCGCTGCTTGTCTTTGTCGAATTTGAGCACCTTCACCTGGATCTCGTCGCCGACGTTCACCAGGTCCCGAGGATGGGTCAGGCGGCCCCAGGACATATCCGTAATGTGCAGCAAGCCGTCGATTCCGCCCATATCCACAAACGCGCCGTAATCGGTCAGGTTCTTCACCGTACCGGTCAGAACCGTTCCCTCTTCCAGATGCTCCAGTGTGGTGGAGCGGCGGGCGTTCTGCTCTTCTTCCAGAATCTCCTTGCGGGAGACGACTACATTGCCGCGCTTCTTGTTCAGCTTGATGACGCGAACTTCAATCTGCTGGCCGATATAACCATCCAGGTTGCGTACCGGACGGATCTCGAGCTGCGAGCCGGGCAGGAATGCCTTGATCCCGATGTCCACGGTCAGTCCGCCCTTGACGCGGCCCAGCACCGTTCCTGTTACCACGCTCTTCTCACTGGCAGCCTTCTCGATCGTGTCCCACACGCGCAGCCGCTGAGCCTTTTCATAGCTCACCAGGTAGCCGCCTTCAGCCTCTTCGCGCTCGATTACCACATCGACGACGTCGCCTGGCTTCAGCTTTGGCTGACCGGTGTGGTCCACTACCTGCTCAAGCGGAATCAGGCCTTCGGACTTCAGTCCAACGTCGACAACGACGTGCTTATCCGTAAGCTTGAGCACGGTTCCCGCGACGATATTGTCATCGAAATTCTGGGTTGCTGCCTCGGCGGCCTGCTCACGGTCGAAGGATTCAAGCGCGGCGGCAAAATCTTCCATGCCACTGAACTCGGAATCGTCGTGGTGATCGGCGGCATCGGCCACGGTCTGTGGCTGGGCAGCGGTCGTTTCGGTAACGGGATTTTCAGCGGGGAGGGCGGAGGCTTCGGGGTTGTGGGTTAATTCGATGGACGGCTCAGAAATCTCCGTCGCTGCTTCCAATGTTGGGGTTTCCAGTTCGGTGTTCAGGGGTTTGCTCTCGGTTTGTTCAGGATTAAGGACGTCTGCCATGACTGCCAGCTCCGGGATTCTTCGTCGACGGATCCCGCGTCCGCCCTGCAGTGCGTGAACCTCGGATCTCCAAAGGACAATCCGTAGCTGGACTGCAGATTGCTTCGCTGGAAAGGCTCGTACTTTACTATGCGAATCCGCGAAGTTCCGGGGGACCGTGCAGGTTCCTCCCATGATCCGAACGGATAATCTCAGGGAGACGGAGAGTGTGGCCAGAGTGAGTGGCCCGGCACTACGTCGGTCTCCGATCGGGAGCATCCGGCAGGCAGGGAATGAGCGATGCGGCGGTCGTAGCTCCACGTGTGAATCCCGACGCGAAGCTACATCTTTAACTATAGCAACCGCACCAGGAGGCGTCAACGAACGAATCGACTTTATGCCGCGAATTCAACGAGTTCTTAACACTTTTCATAACTAACTGGTACTGTATGCGACGAAAGGAGTGTAACACCCATGCCAACATCATCCCGCGAAATCCGTCTGGCCGCTCGTCCCAACGGAGAGCCCCGGCTGGAAGACTTTGCCCTGGCGCAGGTGGAACTGAATCCACCGGCTGCCGGGGAAGTTCTGGTCAAGAATCTCTGCTTCTCCGTCGATCCCTATATGCGAGGCCGCATGAACGATGCCCAGTCCTATGTGCCGCCCTTCGTCATCGGCAAACCGCTCGAGGGCTCCGCTGTGGGCATTGTGACTGCCTCCAATCAATCCCCGCTTCCCGTTGGGGCGCTTGTATTCAGCATGAACGGATGGCGAGAGGCCTTTGTCGCACCGGCGACGAGCCTGCAGCAAATCGATCCCTTGCTTGCCCCGCCCAGCACATTCCTCGGCATTCTCGGAGTTACCGGGCTTACCGCATGGGTGGGCCTGTGGAAGGTGGCCCGGCTATCGCCTGCGGAGACCGTCTTTATCTCCGCTGGAGCGGGCGCCGTCGGCTCTGCTGCCTGCCAGTTCGCCAAACTGCACGGATGCAAGGTCATCGCCAGTGCGGGATCCGCCGCCAAAGTCGCCATGCTGCGCGATGAACTCGGCGTCGATTTCGCCTTCAGCTACAAGGATGGCGATCCGTTGGATCACCTGAAGAAAGCCGCGCCCGAGGGAATCGATGTCTACTTTGACAACACGGGCGGCCCGCAACTGGAGGCGGCGCTCTCCGCGCTCAAGAATCACGGCCGCGTCGCCATGTGCGGAGCCATCGCCGGGTATAACAACCCGGTTCCCGGGCCTCGCAACCTGATGCTGGTGATCGGGAAACGCCTTCGCCTGGAGGGTTTCATCGTCTCCGATCATCTCGCGGATCGACCGAAGTTCCTCGCCGAAGTGGCGCCCGCGCTCAAGAGCGGCAAGGTCAAGAGCCACGAAACCACGGTCGAAGGAATCGAGAATGCTCCCGCGGCCTTCATCGACATGCTGCGTTCGGGCGACAGCCACACGGGAAAGGTAGTGATTCACCTGGCGGATTAGGACGCGAGGAGGATTCATGCCAGTTACCCCTTTGCACGGTCCCATGACGGATCCATAACGGTCCCATGGCTTACACTCTGGAGACATGGATCATCTATGGACACCCTGGCGCTACTCCTACATCAACCAGCCTGAAGGAGAAAAACAGCGTCAGGGTGTGCCCCCTGAACTCGATGCATGGCCTGGAGACATGCACTGCGTCTTCTGCAACCTGATCGCGGCCGCGGATTACGCCGAGGCTCACGGCATGCCGGCCGAGGAGGCAGAGCGCGCCGCGCATATCGTGCTGCGTGGTCAGGGATGCTTTATCTGCCTCAACGCCTACCCCTACACCTCCGGCCATGTCATGGTCATTCCCTACGAACATGAGCCTTCGCTTGCCGCCCTGGCGCCGGAGACGGCGCGGGAGATGATGGATCTGTCGCAGCAGACGGTGCGCGTTCTTGAGAGGTTGTACTCCCCGCACGGCATCAACCTTGGCATGAACCTGGGCAAGGCCGCGGGCGCCGGGGTTGCCGGGCACCTCCACCTGCATGCGCTGCCACGCTGGCAGGGGGATACCAACTTCATGACGGTCATCGGGGAAGCCCGCGTTCTGCCGGAAACGCTCGACACCACCTGGGAGAAGATGCGCGCGGGTTTTCTCGCCTCGGAAGACCGCTGACCCTGCCGCACTTAATCTGCCCGGACTGACTCGACTCGTGCTACTCCGCTCGTCTTACGATTCGCGGTCCACGGCGGCAAAGGAGAATTGCTCCCCCGGATAGGACTCGCCGGGATCCGATTCCCCAGGATCCGATTCCCTGTTGACTGGTTCCTCATTGCTGGATTCGGATTCCAGGGCCAGCGTCTCGCCGTGCCTTCCCTCCGGCCGCTGTTCCCCGTTTGCGATGCTCACCAGTTCCCGGGGAAGCGCCTTGCTTGGCTTCACGCCAAGATCCTTCAGCTTCTCCGCCTGCCAGACCACATTTCCCGTGCCGGCAGATAGCTTCTTGAATGCCTCTTCGTAACTCGACTCCGCCTGCGTTAACCGCTCTCCTACCTTGGTCAGATCGCCGACAAAGCCGCACAGCTTGTCATAGAGCAGCGCTCCCCGCGTAACAATCTCCTGCACGCTGCGATTCTGCTTCTCCTGCCGCCACAGGTGGGAGACGGTGCGCACAACAAACAGCAGCGTGCTGGGGCTTACCATCAGCACGTTCTTCTGCCATGCCTCCTGCCAAAGCTTCGGATCCCGTGAGATCGCCAGCATGAAAGCAGGCTCGATGGGGAGGAACATGATGACGAAATCCAGCGTCTCCAGCCCGTAGAGATTCTGATAGGTCTTGCTCGAGAGTCCCTTGATGTGCGAGCGGATCGATTCGGTGTGGCGCTCCAGGGCCGCCTCGCGCGCCAGGTCGGTGTCCGCGTTCACGTGCTCTTCATAAGCCGTCAACGAAACCTTGGCGTCGATCACCAGGTGCCGCTCCTCCGGCAGGTTGATCACCACGTCGGGCTGGCCTCGCGAGCCGTCTTCCCGCACGCGGCTGTCCTGCACGGTGTACTCCTCGCCCTTGCGCAGGCCGCCTGCTTCCAGCACCCGTTCCAGAATCAGCTCTCCCCAGTTTCCCTGGGTCTTGGAGGAGCCTTTGAGCGCCTTGGTCAGGTTGTCCGCGTCCTCGGAGAGCTGCTGGTTCAGCGCCATCAAATGCTGCACCTGGGCGGAGAGCGCCGAGCGGTCCTTGCTCTCCTGCACGTAGACCTCGTCCACCCTGCCGCGGAACTGCTCCAGTTGAACCTTTAAGGGGTCCAGAAGCTGCCCCAGATTCGTCTGGTTCTGCTCCGTGAATCGCCTGGTCTTTTCTTCCAGAATGTTGTTGGCCAGGGTCGAGAAGTGATCGGAGAGCTGCTCCCTGGTGCCCTGCAGCAGCGCGACCTTTTCCGGTATCTGGCTGCGCTCGGCCTCCAGAGAGGTGCGCGTCTCGGCCAACTGCTCGCTCAGGGTTCTCTGCTCGGCCAGAGCCTGCTCATACCTGGGCTTGAGCTCCGCCAGTTCCCGCTCCAGCCGCGTAAGCTGCTGTTGCTGGAGCTGCTGGGTGGATTCATACCTGGCCTGGTCCTGGCGCAGGATACCCGCCTCCTGCTCCAGACGATCTTTCTGCTCCCGCACCTGGCTCAGCTCCTGCTTGAGCTCCGGCAGGCGCAGGCTCTGCTCCCGAAGCTGCGCCAGCTCAGCACGCTGCCGGTACTCCTCGTCCCGCAAGCTCTGCAGATTGGACTCGCGCACGGCGAGTTGCGCCATCCACTCGCTCTTCATCTCCGCGAGTGCTGCGTCCCGGTCTTTGCGCCCCCGGCCGGAGGCAACTATCCAGGCGAGCAGCGCGCCGACCACAAATGCCACCACAACAGCGATATTGAGAGTTGTCATCGTTAGGATCATGACAGGACACCTGCTTCCAACATTGCCCCGCCTCCCGTCTTTGCCACTTTACTCGTTTCCCACCCTGGCCGGGGAGAAACCGGAGCCGGCGGACGTGCCTTTCCCGATGCCTCTCTTTACACCGTCATAAGTGCCCGGTAGACTTGGAACTTCGGGGTCAATCAGTGCATCCAAGGTGGAGCGCCTCCTTGTCGAGGCGTGTTCCGGGGATGCTACTCGCTTGGCATCAAGTTATTGGGCTTGCGGAAAAGTGGAGCAAACCCCTCGCTGCCCGTATGATAGTTTTGCCGTTTTCATATAACAGGAGACACGCATGGCCGCAGTGGAAGATAAGGTTAAGCAGATTATCGTCGAGCAGCTTCAGGTAGATGAGGCCGAAGTTACCCCCAGCGCATCTTTTCAGGAAGACCTTGGCGCCGATTCGCTCGACGTGGTGGAGCTCGTGATGCAGTTCGAAGAGGCCTTTGATCTGGAAATTCCCGACGAAGATGCCGAAAAGATCAAAACCGTAAAGGACGCGGTCGAGTACATCGACAAGCACGCGAAAGGCGGCAAGTAGTTTGCAAAGGCGCGTCGTAGTCACCGGCATCGGGCTCCTTTGCGGAGTCGGAAATACCGCGCCCGAAGTCTGGAAGAACCTTCTTGCGGGCAAGAGCGGGATGGCCCCGATCACTCACTTCGACGCCACCGGCTACCCCGTAACCTTCGCGGCTGAGGTGAAGAACTTCGATCCACTGAACTTTGTGGACAAGAAGGAATCGCGCAAGATGGCGCGATTCATCCACTTCGCCCTCGCCGCTGCGACTGAAGCCATGGAGAGCTCCGGCCTGAAGATTACGCCGGAGATCAGCGAGCGCGTCGGTGTCCATATCGGCTCCGGCATCGGCGGATTCGACATCATCGAGCGCGAACACAGCGCTATGCTTGCTGGCGGTCCGCGCAAGATCTCCCCATTCTTCATCCCGGCTGCCATTGTCAATCTCGCCGCGGGGCAGGTCAGCATCCGCTACCACGCCTGCGGACCCAATGAAGCTACGGCAACCGCCTGCACCAGCAGCGCGCATAGCATCGGAGACGCCTACCGCATCATTGAACGCGGCGATGCCGACGCCATGATCGCCGGTGGTGCAGAGGCGGCCATTACCCCTATGGGCATCGGCGGTTTCGCCGCCATGCGCGCGCTCTCCACGCGCAATGACGACCCGGAGCATGCCTGCCGCCCCTTCGACAAGGACCGAGATGGATTCGTTGTCGGAGAAGGCGCCGGAATCCTGATCCTCGAAGAGCTGGAGTTTGCCAAGGCTCGCGGCGCCAAGATCCTCGCCGAGGTCATCGGCTACGGCATGAGCGCCGATGCGTATCACATCACAGGTATGGCTCCCGAAGGCGAGGGCTGCTACCGCGCCATGAGAAACGCGATCCAAAGCGCGCATCTCACGCCCGAGGATGTCGGATACGTCAATGCTCACGCCACCTCTACACCCCTTGGAGACGCCCTGGAGACAGCGGCCATGAAGAAGCTCTTCGGCGAGCGCGCGATCAACCACGAGCTGCTGGTCAGCTCCACCAAATCGATGACCGGGCATCTGCTCGGCGGCGCAGGTGGGCTTGAGGCAGGCATTACCATCCTCGCGCTGCAGAATCAGATGGCTCCACCTACGGCAAATCTGGACGATCCGGATCCCGTCTGCGACCTGAATTACGTTCCCAAGAAGCCGCAGGCGGCCAAACTCGATGTCGCACTCTCCAATTCTTTTGGATTCGGCGGCACCAACGGCTCGCTCATGTTCCGCCGCTGGACGGAATAAGAAACAGATACAGTTACCAATTCAAAAGGCCACCGCGATTGCGGGGGCCTTTTTTGCTGCGGGCCGGCGCGATGCCGGCCTTGTTTGCGCCAGGGCATGTTAACAGGCTCTAGCGCACGTGAGTTGCCAGCATTGCACCTGCGGCCCGCGCCTCATTGCGAGGTTGCGGTTCCGGGAAATAGCTCTTGTAGACCGTGATGTGGAAGCAAGCCTGCTGGAACTCCTCCTCTACATCAATTCGTCCGGTGGATTGCAGAGGTATCAGGTACGCCCGCATCCAGCCTATCTCAGAGGTGGACAAACCCTTTTTGGCGATATCGATGGTTGCACCTGTCAGGTGAGGAGAGGCAATATCGCCCTCAGCGGGGGCGGCATTCCCGTTGATGCTCTGCAGATGGCGCTGATACTGCACCGTGCGTACAGCGGAGTTGACCTGCAGCGGCGAGCTAAAGCGGCCATAGTGCGCACGTGCCATGTCCGCGAGAAAGGTCGCGGTCCATTTGCGGCAATAACGGCGGTTCGCCGGGAGCCGGGGATCGACCCTGAGATCCTCACTGACCGGCAACGACACAAGCTGCTGCGTGCGCAGCATGTTTGCCAGGTCGGCGTCATCCTCGATGCGCGTCAGGCCATCCTGGTCGGCCCGCACATTCTGCCGCACCAGCGACTCATGCGAACCGAGCATCGGCGGCGGCAGCTCAAACCTTACATGCTTTAACGAGACCGTGCGCAAAGTTGCCTTCGGCGTCCGGTGCTCCGGCGCCAGGGCGTCCTCTCGCGAGACTGCGCAGCGGCGTCTGCCGTGCCGGCACACTGCGCTGGCGCGAACAGTGCTGGCGCGAACAGTGCTGGCGCGAGCAGGGGTAGCACGGGCGACTGCATGGCTGGCTGCCGCATGGCTGGCTCCCGCATGGTTGGCTGCATGATGCCGCGCTTCGGCGCGCACAGAGCCTGCCTCCCCACGCCTTGCAGCGTGCGTGCGGGCAGCGCCGCGCCGTGTAGAAGCCTGGACGTGCGTCGACTTCACCCTGGCATCATGGGTGCGCGAGCTAGCGGAGTTGTGACGCGGAACGTCAGCCTTCGCCATTACCGAAAACATCGCACACACTAGCGCGAGCAACAGTACGGAACGACGCATGAGCGGGACCGCGGAGAATCCCAGATGTTTCTATGCTAAGGAGGGAGCGGAGAAGCGGGAAGTGACCACTATGGTTCTTCCATGTTTGGTTCAGCGTTTGGTTTTCCTGTTTGGTCCCGCGAAGCTTTGCCGTTTCTCAATACCGCTTCAACACTGCGGCTGGCGCAACCCCTGCCCGGCCATTCAGAAGCCAGTCCAGCCTGCCTCGAAGATCCTCTTCCCGCGCCTCGCCCTGAATGCGGGCAACCGCGTAGCCTTGCTCATCCAGGATCAGCGTTGCCGGAACAATCTGCCCCATGTTGTACCGCTCCAGCAATTCGCTACTGCCGCCCAGCCACACCTCCAGCGCAAGATGCTCCCTGTCAATGTATGGCTGAACCTGCGCGCGAGTCTTGCCTTCGTCGATCGAGACCGCGAGGAACTTGACCTTGCGATCAGCATACTGGCGGCTCAGTCTGGCCAGCAGAGGCAACTCCTCCCGGCAGGGCCCGCACCACGTTGCCCAGAAGTTCACAACCACGATCTGCCCTCGCAGAGAGGAAAGCTTCTGCATGTGGCCGGCGAGGTCGCGCAACTCAAGATCGTGAACTCGCCTGCCGTCGGAAAAGCCCGGCTGCGGAAGCAGAAGCGCAAGGACGAGAAGGATCGGCAGAGACAGTCGCACGGCTCGAATCAGAAGAATCACCTCAACGGAAATGGACAGCAGTCAGATGAATACCAGGTTGTGAGTCTATGCGCGCCCGCCCCCAATCTCCTTCATCCGAAGGGAGGACCACGGCCTCCATCCTACGAACGAAGACAGCAGCCTCCTAGCTTTGTATGGTTCATAGACTCTTCGAAGCCTATGGCTGCCATCCCCGCGCCAGATGCTTCTCCTCAAGGCCATTGATTCCACTTTGATTCAATTTGCGTGACGCAAGGAGTACAGAAATGAAGAAGCATCCCGAGAGGTTAAAGATCCCCCTGGGTGCCACGCTGGCACTCACGCTCTTCCTCGCTGCATTACCCCACATACTGGCACCCCAGGCACTTGCACAGGGCTGCGTCGCCGCGCATACCGTGCAACCCGTCATCTCCGGGCTCGCGCCTGGCAGCCAGCACAGCGGACTCAGCAAGTTACATGGGCTCTCCGTTACCGTGGGCTTCCGCACCTACAGCTCATTCCGCCACTATGTTGGAACGGACTATCAGCTCATCCGCGAGCAAAAGCACAATGCGGTACTCAATCACGTTGACCTGTACGATTTCGCCATCAACTACCAGGTGACACCACGATGGAGCCTGATCGCCGACGTTCCCGCGCTGACCGCCACACGTCGTCAGCAGGGGAATGTGAACGTCTACCGTTCCGGTGGAATCGGCGATGTCACCGTGGGCGCTCAAGCCTGGGTCTTTCGCCCTCCAACAGAGAGCCAGGGCAACATCAACTTCTCTGCCTCCCTCAAGTTGCCTACCGGCATCAATGACGCTAAGGGCACCACCATTCTCGCGAATGGGCAAAAGCAGTTACGCCCCTTCGACGAATCGATCCAGCCGGGCGACGGCACCTGGGGCTTCGCACTTGGAACCGAGGCCTATAAAAAACTCTACTTCGACACGATTGGCTACTTTACCGGATCCTGGCTCTTCAATCCCCAGGACACAACAGGAGTGAAGCAATTTCGCTCTGCGCCCGGCGAAGGCGTCATCTCCGCTGCGGATCAATATCTCTGGCGCGGTGGATTTTCCCATGCCGTACCCAGGATTCGCGGCGCGGCGCTCTCCATCGGAGGCCGCATGGAAGGCGTCCCGGTGCGCGATGCCTTCGGCTCCAGCAACGGCTTCCGGCGGCCGGGATATGTCATCTCCATAGAACCGGGTCTGATCTACTCCCGAGGCAGAAACATGTGGAACGTCAGCGGCCCCTGGGCGATGGAGCGCAATCGCAAGATCAGCGTCACCGACATTGCAAACCACTCCCACGGCGATGCGGCCTTTGCGGATTACACCGTAATCGCCTCGTACACCAGAACCTTCTAAGGCTTGTTTGCCCCTAACATTTTCAGGCAAGGTGTTTGCTCGATGGGTTTAGGCAAAGCGGTAGCTGGATGGGCTCGATCCGGCTGCCGCTTGCCCGCTTCCATTGCGCGCCTGCTCTCATATTGCTCTCCTCAAAAAGAGTGCGCCGCGCAGACTCATCCTCCTCTAAGTGCTGTATTCACAATCTGCGAGAAGGCGAAAGAATGACGCACTCTGCCGCGTCGAGTGCCAGAAATCTAATTCGACATGCACATTTTTTGGTGCGGTACCGAAACCAACGAGGTAAGCTCGCGTCCAAAGTGATACCTCGTTGAGTCGTCGAATTCGATGGAGGCAGCGATGATTCCAGAAGAACATCCCCTATGCAAGCTCTTCCACGAACTGGTCACCAACACCTACGGGCACATCGGAATCTTCGATCAAGAGCTCGCAGACTATGTCTCGCGGCTGCTCATCGACTTCTGTAATAGTGACCATCTCTATACCGTGCGCGATGCCCACGGGCGGCCTTTGAAGGAGGTGGCTGAGATGCTGGTTGCCTCCGATCCCGTCCACGGCACCGCCGCATCCTTCGATGCCGAGCGCGAGGTCCGCAAGCACATCGGCGACTACACGCTCTTTCTGACCGGCATGTATCCCGAGTCGATGCATCTGTGGAGATCGCCCCAGCGCGAGAGCTTTGTGGAGATGGTCCGCGCAGGCAAGGAGAGCTACTACATCGTTTCCACCTTCGACTTGTTCGAGTATGCCGACGAGGCGCCGCTCTTTGCGCGCCTCTCGCGATACTTCGAGCGCTGCATCTACGGCCTCACGCTGGTGCGTGAAGAGCTGGCGCTGCGCAGTCCCGGAGCGCTGCCGTCCCGGGAAGAGCCACGTTACCTGATGTAAAGCGGAATGGCTAGAGGAAAGATAGCGGCAGGTAGATAAGGAGGGTCGTCATCCGTGGCTCGGTAAAGATCGCTGGCCACGGATGACGGCTCTGCCGGTTTGCTTAAAGGATATAGCGCGACAAGTCCTGATCCTTCACGATGGAAGCCACCATCTGCCGCACATATTCCGGGTTGATGACGACAACCATCTCCCGGTTTCCCGCAGCCGTCTCACGGTCGCTGATGGGCAGGGCTACCGTCGCACCGTTGTCCCGGGCCGCGGCGGCCAGGTCAACGGTGGAGTCGCTCTTGTGCGCCTTGGTCAGGTCGGGAGCGACAAAGCTGATCTCGTCCAGCACCCGCTCCATGATGGTGTGCAGCCGGCGTGCTCCGATGTTCTCCGTTGCCTCGTTCACGCTGAAGGCAAAACGCGCCATCTCCTCCAGAGACTCCGCCGTGAACTCCAGCTTCAGTCCTTCTGTTTCAAGCAGGGCTGCGTACTGCTTGGTCAGCGACGACTTGGGTTCCGTGAGGATGCGGACGAAGTCCTCTACCGTCAGCGACTGCAGCTCTACGCGGATAGGGAAGCGGCCCTGCAACTCGGGAATCAGATCGCTCGGCTTGGAGACATGAAACGCTCCGGCGGCGATAAACAGGATGTGATCGGTGCGCACCATGCCGTAGCGGGTGTTTACCGTGGTGCCTTCCACAATTGGCAGAATGTCGCGCTGCACACCCTCGCGGGAGATGTCCGGCCCATGACTGCCCTCTCGGCCTGCGATCTTGTCGATCTCGTCCAGAAAGATGATGCCCGAATTCTCTACTCGCTCCGTGGCCGTGCGCTGCACCTGATCCATGTCGATCAGGCGGCTCTCCTCTTCCTGCACCAGGTACTCAAAAGCCTCGCCCACCTTCATCTTGCGCTTCTTGGTGCGTGCGCCAAAGATGCTCGGGAGAATGTCTTTGAGGTTGATGTCCATCTCCTCGACACCCTGGTTGGAGATGATTTCAAACGACGGAGCATTGCGCTCGCGCACGTCGATCTCCACCACACGCTCGTCCAGGCGCCCTTCGCGGAACTGCTGGCGCAGCTTCTCCCTCGTCCGGTTGTGCGATTCATTGGTCCGGTTCTGCGATTCGCTGGCCTGATTGTGCGATTCGCCCGATGCCGCGGGGAAGGTGAGCACGCCCGTCCCGCCATCCGGAGTGGGCGGCGCAGGCGCGGGAGCAGCAGCGGGAGTGGTCGCTATGGGTGGCAGCAGCAGGTCCAGCAGCCGCTCCTCGGCATTCAACTCCGCCTTGTCCTCGACCTCTTCCAGCTTCTCTTCGCGCACCATGTCGATGGCGATCTCTACCAGGTCGCGGATCATGGACTCAACATCGCGGCCAACATACCCCACCTCGGTAAACTTGGAGGCTTCCACCTTCAGAAACGGCGAGTTCGTCAGCTTTGCCAGCCGCCGCGCGATCTCCGTCTTGCCAACGCCGGTCGGCCCGATCATGATGATGTTCTTCGGCATGATCTCTTCGGCGAGATCCGGCGCGAGCTTCTGACGGCGCATGCGGTTGCGCAAGGCTACGGCGACGGCCCGCTTGGCGGCTCCCTGTCCTACGACGTGCTTATCCAGCTCCGCCACAATCTCGCGGGGTGTCAGATCCTCCAGCGCGAGTTCCTGGTCTTCTGCCGTTCCTGGTAAATAAATGGCCATAATTCTGCTCCTTGTGTAGCCGGGGGCGTTACTCGGAGCCCTCTAGGCGTGCAGTTCTTCGATCGTGATTTGATCGTTCGTGTAGATGCAGATCTGGCCTGCGATACGCAGCGACTTCTCGGCGATAGCCCGCGCGGAAAGGTCCGTGTTCTCCATCAGCGCACGGGCAGAGGCCAGCGCATAGGAACCGCCGCTGCCAATGGCCGCAATGCCCTCGTCCGGCTCGATCACATCCCCGGCGCCGCTGAGAATGTAGGTCTGCTGCAGATCGGCCACGACGAGCAGGGCTTCCAGGCTGCGCAGCATCTTGTCGGTGCGCCAATCCTTCGCCAGTTCCACCGCGGAACGCCCAAGGTTGCCGGCGTACTGCTCCAGCTTGGACTCAAAGCGGCTGAAAAGGGAGAAGGCATCCGCCGTCGAACCCGCAAAGCCTGCCAGAATCTTGTCCTGGTAGAGCCGGCGAATCTTGCGTGCCGAGTGCTTGATGACGCTCTCGCCCAAAGTTACCTGGCCATCCGCCGCCATGACGACGCTGTTACCGCGACGAACGCACAAAACTGTGGTGGAGCGGATCCTGGGTCCTGAGTAGGCGGAGGTGGGTGCAGCGTGCTGAACCCCTGATGCAGAGGGCTCAAGACGCGAAGGAGAATCGGAGAGATGAGTGGCGCCGGACTGGGCCGCCGGTAGAGTCGAACGGTTGGGCATGCTCCCTTTAAGTATATAACGCAGCGATGTGCTGCGCTGCCCGCATTCAGGGGCTCAAAACTCACCTCGCCACGAACGCAGCAGCAGGCCCGCCTGCGGTATCCTGCATCTATAGCTTTCGTTGGCGCAGGTTGTCCGCGCGGCGTTTGCTGGCCGGGGGGCCCAAGACTGGATCATGAATTTTTCTCTTCGTAATCCCGAACTGCTGGAGGCCCTGGCGGCAACAGCAATTCTTGTGGGAGGCGCGGCTGCCACCTGGTCCCTGATGCGCAAGCGAAAGACAGACGAGGAGATAGAGCGGGAACGCCGCCTTGGCCTGGTCAAAACCGGGCGCATCGTCGATGGCACGGTCGTCGATATTGCCGATCTCGACGCTGCCGAAAGCGGCCGCCCCGATGGCATGAAGCTCATCCTCTATCGCTATGAGATCGCTGGCGTGGTCTACAACTGTTCGCAGGATGTTACACATATCTCGGGAGTTGTGGACATCTACCAGATCCGCCTCAGCTTTCCGGCCTCCATTCGCTATGACGCGCACAACCCGGAAAACAGCATCATCGTGGCGGAAAACTGGTCAGGACTGCGCGACTCCGCCGCCATCGGCCGTGGCGCTTTCCGCCCACATGCCGACCGGCCCGAGTCTACCTATCCCCTGAGCTAAACGGAACAAGCGTGGAACACGGGGCAGCAACCACCACCCAGGCTGCATACACATAGGCTCCATAGAAGCCAAATTGCTCTAAACTGAAGACTATGCATGTGCATGGTGCAACGACGCAGAAAATGCAACGCGTCCTGCGCTTCTCCCTGATCGCGACGCTGGCCTACGTGTTGCTCACCTTCTTCGCGGGAGTGCGCGCCCACTCGCTTGCCCTTATCTCGGAGTCGGGACATAACGTCTCGGATTTCCTCGCGCTGCTGCTGTCCTTTGTCGCGGTCTACTTCCAGTCGCAGCCGGCTACGGATGAAAAGACCTTCGGCTATCAGCGCGCCGGCGTGCTGGCCGCCTTCCTCAACGCGCTCACCCTCGTCGTGATCGCTGCCTGGATCGCGGTGGAAGCCATTCATCGCCTCAGCGCGCCGGTCGCCGTGCATCCCAAGATGATGATGATTGTCGCCGCCGCCGGTCTCCTGATGAATGGCGTGATCGCGGCCCTGCTCTGGCGCGTGGCGCACGATGTCAATATACGCAGCGTCTTCCTGCACATGCTCGGCGATACGCTCTCCACCGGAGCAGTGATCGCAGGCGGCTTTGGCATCATGCTTACCGGGCAGAACTGGATCGACCCCGCGCTCTCCATCCTCATCGCGGCGCTCATCCTGTGGACGTCGCTCTCCATCGTGAAGGAGACGCTCAACATCCTGCTCGAAGGAACACCGCGCGGTCTCTCCATTCCTGCCATCCGTCACAGGCTGCAGGAGGTGAAAGGCGTGCTCGACGTTCACGACCTGCATGTATGGAGTCTCGGCTCGCAGACCCATGCGCTTGCCTGCCACGTGACCATCGACGATATTCCACCGTCGGAGAGCGCGCGGATCCTCGCCGAGATTAACGGCACGCTGCGCGACCAGTTCCGCATCCATCACACCACCATCCAGTTTGAAGATGCGGAGTGCGAGATCGCCCACGGCTGCATCATTCCCGTCGATCCCGTTGGCGCGCACGCTCACCACCACGGCCACTCGCATCCTCACTGAACGCTTCTGGAGCTTAGGAGTAAGGCTCCTGCACGCCGGGAGAGGACTCATCCTGCAGGCCGGTCAGGCTGGCTGGCGTAGATCTCTTCCACACGCTGCAGGCTGTCGATTTCAGCCACTGGCTTGTCCGTGCGAAGGCGCAGAATGCGTGGGAACCGTAACGCAAATCCACTGTCGTGCCGTTCGGATCGCATCACGTTGTTGAAGGCGACCTCCAGTACGATCAGCGGCTCCACGGAGCGAATCCTGCCGAAGTCCTCCAGCGTATGCTCGCGGAAGAAAACAGTCAGATCCTCAATCTCGCTGTCGGTCAATCCTGAATAGGCTTTCCCCACATTGCGAAGCCGCTCACCATCGCGAACGGCGAAGGTATAGTCGCTCAGGACATTGGCGCGTCTCCCGTGCCCGAATTCGACCGCTGTTACCACCACATCCAGCGTAGCCAGTTCGCGCTTCATCTTGAGCCACGCCAGGCCGCGCCGTCCAGGTTGATACACGCTGTTGCGCGATTTAATCATGACTCCTTCATTGCCACGGGTTCTGGCATCCATGTAGGCCTGCTCCAGTTGTTCGGCCGAGTTGAGAATTCCAGAAGGCGACAGCATCAGCCGGGGAAAGGCGTTGTCCTCCAATGGCATGGCAAACAGCAGAGGTTGGTCGCAATTCCCCGCATCCCCAGCTCCCACGGTTGTCCGCTCGCGGTATTCGCAAACGAACTCCTCAAGCATCCGCCTCCGCTTCCAGAGCGGCTCTTCCAGCGTCAACTCCCCGCGGAAATACAGTACGTCAAATGCCATGAATACCACCGGTGTCTCCCGCTGCATGGACAGGGAAACCCGCTTGCGGCCTACCCTGGTTTGCAAGGACGCGAAGGGACGCGCCCGCCCATTCACCGGATCCCAGGCGAGGATTTCGCCGTCGAGGATCACGGGCTGCGGAATTGTAACGAATGCTGTGACGATCTCTGGAAAGCTGGCGGTGAGTTCCTCCCGTGTGCGCGAAAACAGGACGACGCGGCCCTCCTCACCGCAGTGGAGCTGGCAGCGGATGCCATCGTATTTATCTTCCACCTGGGCCTGAACTGGGGCCGGAACCGGGACTTGATCCTGGGTTCCAATCTGGGCTTCCATATCAGCTTGCGGCTGCTTCCCCTTCGCCACGATTCTTTCGCTCTCCTCCTCTTCTGCTCCTTCCGTTCCGGCGCATTCCCTCTTCACTTCGGCGGCAAAGCGCTGCATTGCTTCTTCTACGGTCGCCACTGGACTCGCCAGCATGAAGCCGAGCGGGTGAAACAGCCGCATACGCGCATCCCGTAATCTGCGGGTGGCCGCCATACCGACAACCTCGCCAAGGTCGCCAACCAGCATGACCGCGCGCCGCACCTCCGCCACGCGCGCCACAAACGCAGCAGCAATCGCCTCTTCAATCAGGCTCTGCCGCACGCCGGTCCGCATGTCTCCGAGTGCAAGTTTGATCAGATACTTTGCTTCGAGCGGGGTCATCCGGGCCAAGAGCGGCACCAGGATACGCAGCTTGACGCTGGCTCCGCGCGCCTCTGCTATGGCGCCAAGGGTTGCGTCCACGTCGCTCAGCGTCAGCCTGGGCAGGACTGCGTTTTCAGGCTCCGGCTGCATCAGGTCAGATGCGGCAGAGCCCAGGTCGCCGTGCCCCAGGTACGTCGCATGCAGCGCTTGCGTGCTGGCCCCGGTCAACTGCATCACCGCCCTTGTCAGCAGAGATCCGCCCAGATTCAGCGCTCTTCGATCCGTCTCCGCAAAGGGCTGTCCCGCCAGATACAGCGCAGCCAGGGCCGCATCTTCCGGAGAAAGCGTCCGCAACCAATCCGCGATTCGAGACCGCTTCTGCAGTTTGCTGCTGGTCTCGGCCAGCGCTTCCGACAATTCGGCAAACTCAAGGAAACCGGCGGCCATGCCGGTTATAGATGCAGCGAAGGCAAATCCGTGCTCCTTCCCGGGGCTTTCGCGGTAAAATAAAAGAGAAGATACCGTGAAGACCGTGTTCTCAATGACCGTGTTTCCAATCCGGGCCTCACGCGGCGCCGCCTGCCACGCTCTCCTCTAGCGGCCCTGCCGCTCATTGTGTCTCTCTATCTCTTCGCCCTGTTACCTTAAAATCCCAGCAGTAACCCGCTCATTGGCAGCGGGGAAAGGCACTTATGTTTGACCGTCTGGAGCAGATGGAAGCCCGCTATGAAGAGCTGGGCGCCCAATTAGGCGATCCTGAAATCGTCAGCGACCAGCAGAAATATCAGAAGATCGCGAAGCAGCATCGCGACCTGCAGGATACAGTCGAAAAATTCCGCGAGTACACGCGGCTCAAGAACGGCGCCGACGATGCCCGCAGCATGCTTAACGAGAGCGACCCGGAGATTCGCGCCATGGCCGCCGACGAGCTGGCGCAGTTGGAAGCCCGCATGCCCGCAATTGAAGAAGAGCTCAAGGTCATGCTGCTGCCCAAGGATCCGAATGACGAGAAGAACGTCATTATCGAACTCCGCGCCGGCACCGGTGGCGACGAGGCCTCGCTGTTCGTCGCCGAGGTCTTCCGCATGTATACCCGCTTCGCCGAGCAGCATCATTGGAAGGTAGAGGTATTGTCCTCCTCGGAGTCGGGCGTCGGCGGCTTGAAGGAAGTGATCGCCATTATTGAAGGCGATCGCGTCTTCTCGCAAATGAAGTATGAGAGCGGCGTGCATCGCGTGCAGCGCGTTCCGGCAACGGAGACGCAGGGCCGCGTACACACCTCCGCCATCACGGTTGCGGTGTTGCCGGAGGCCGAAGAGGTGGACGTCAAGATCGAAGCCAAGGACCTCCGCATCGACACCTTCTGCTCCTCCGGACCCGGCGGCCAGTCGGTGAATACAACCTACTCCGCCGTACGCATCACTCACCTGCCCACCGGCACCGTGGTCAGTTGCCAGGATGAGAAATCGCAGATCAAGAATCGCGAAAAGGGCATGCGCGTTCTGCGTGCGCGCCTCTACGAGCAGGAGATGGAGAAGCAGCACGCCGAGCTGGCAAAGGAGCGCAAACAGCAGGTGGGAACCGGGGATCGCAGCGAGAAGATCCGCACCTACAACTTCCCCCAGAACCGGCTCACCGATCACCGCATCGGGCTGACCAACCACCAGCTTGCCGAGGTGATGGAGGGCAAGCTACAGCCGACCATCGATGCTTTGATCTCCCACTACCAGGCAGAGCGGCTGAAGGCCGAGACTGCGAATATCGGCTGACGATGGCGACGATTCGCCAGATGCTTGCCGAAGCCGCGCAACGTTTGGCTTCCATTCAGGATGCTTCCGCTGCAAGGCAGGATGCGCAGCTCCTCATGATGCACGTACTGTCGTGTGACCGCGCCTCGCTGCTTGCATACCCGGAGCGGGTGCTGACGGCGGAGGAGGAGCGCGCCTATCGCGAGTGCCTCTCCCGCAGAGAGACCTCCGAGCCGGTGCAGTACATCCTGGGCCGCGCGGAGTTTTACGGGCTGCCCTTCGAGGTGGATGGCAGGGTACTCATTCCGCGCCCGGAGACGGAGCACCTCGTCGAATCCCTCCTTCATCGCGTGCCAAAAGATAAGCCCCTGTCCATCGTCGATGTGGGCACAGGATCGGGAGCCATCGCAATCGCACTAGCGTTCCACCTGCCAATGGCGCACCTCACAGCACTCGACATCTCCAGCGAAGCTCTGCAACTGGCGCAGAGCAACGCCGCTCTCAACGGAGTCGCGGACCGCGTGCGCTTTCTATCCTCCGATCTACTCGATGCGGTGGCGCACGAGCATTTCGATGCGGTAGTCTCCAATCCGCCCTATGTCGCCGAGCAGGATCGCGCAACGCTCAGCAGCCAGGTACGCGACTTTGAGCCAGCCTCGGCGCTCTTTGCTGGCAGCACCGGACTGGATATCTACCGGCGTCTCATTCCCCAGGCTCATGCCGTGCTCAAGCCGCACGGCTGGCTCCTGATGGAGATAGGCTACGGCCAGCAGCCGGCCATCGAAGCTCTGCTCGCGGATTGGAGCGACGTGACCTTCGTGCCGGATTTGCAGGGGATTCCGCGAGTTGCGTGCGCTCGCCGCAGGACATAGGCCTTTCCGCGAATCGCTCCAGCAGCAATAAAAAAGGCCGCAGAAAAATCTCTCAAGAGAAATCTCTGCGGCCTATTTTCGTTGCGACTTATACGGCTGCTTCCCGTCCCGCGACTTCAAAGTTCAACTGATTGGACGCGCTATCGGCATCCACCCGCACATGATCCCCGTTGCGTACTTCGCCGTCGAGGATCTTCAGTGCCAGCGGATCCTGGATCATACGTTGCAGAGCACGCTTCAGCGGCCGTGCACCATAGGCCCGGTCGTAGCCCACCACCAGCAGCATGTGACGTGCCGCATCGGTCAGCTCCAGCGTGATCTTTCTGTCGGCCAGCAGCTTCTTCAGATCGGCCAGTCGTAGATCGATAATGTGGCTCAACTGCTCTTCGCCCAACGGGCGGAAGATCACAATGTCGTCCACGCGGTTCAGGAACTCCGGCCGGAAGCTCTGTCGCAGGACATCCATCACCTGTTCCCGCGCCAGCTCAAACGACTCCTCCGTCTCCAAAGACTCCGCCTGCAATACCTGAGAGCCGAGGTTCGACGTCATGATGAGCACCGTGTTCTTGAAGTCCACCGTGCGGCCTTTCGAATCCGTCAGGCGGCCATCGTCCAGCACCTGAAGCAGCACGTTAAACACATCGGGATGCGCCTTCTCGATTTCGTCGAAGAGCACCACCGAGTAAGGACGCCGCCGCACAGCTTCGGTAAGCTGTCCACCTTCGTCATAACCGATGTAGCCCGGAGGCGCGCCAATCAAGCGCGACACAGCGTGCTTCTCCATGTACTCCGACATATCGATGCGGACCATCGCCTGCTCATCGTCGAACAGATACTCCGCCAGCGCCCGGGCCGTCTCTGTCTTGCCAACGCCCGTCGGTCCCAGAAAGATGAATGATCCAATGGGACGCTTGGGATCGCTGAGGCCAGCGCGGGAACGGCGAATCGCATTGGCGACCGAACTCAACGCCTCATCCTGGCCGACGACGCGCTCCCGCAGACGGCTCTCCATGTTCACCAGCTTCTCGACCTCGCCTTCCAGCATCTTGGCCACGGGGATGCCGGTCCATTTGCTGACGATGCGTGCGATGTCTTCCTCATCCACCTCTTCTTTCAACATGCGCTGCGCGCCCGCCGTACCCTCCTGCGCGGCGCTCAGCTTCTTCAGCTCTGCTTCAAGCTTGGGCAGTTCTCCGTATTGGATCTGGCCTGCTCGTTCCAGATTTCCGCGCCGGGTCTGCTCCTCCAGCTCAAGCTTCACTGCTTCGATCTTCTTCTTCAGCTCGCTGATCCGTGAGATTGCTTCGCGCTCCTTCTGCCACCGGGCGCGCAATCCGCTCGACTTCTCCTTCAGCTCGGCCAGCTCCTTCTCCACGGCCTGCAGCCGCTCCTTGGAGGCGCTGTCCGTCTCCCGCTTCAACGCCGTGCGCTCGATCTCAAGCGATGTAGACTGCCGCTCGATCTGGTCAATCTCCGTCGGCACGGAGCCGATCTGAATGGCCAGCGAGGCCGCAGCCTCATCTACCAGGTCAATCGCCTTATCCGGCAGGAACCGGTCTGAGATATAGCGGTGCGACAAAACAGCGGCGGCAACAATCGCCGAATCCTTGATGCGGACGTTGTGATGCGCTTCATAGCGATCCTTCAGCCCGCGAAGGATGGCAATGGTGTCCTCCACGTTCGGCTCGCCCACATACACGATCTGGAAGCGGCGTTCGAGCGCGGCATCCTTCTCGATGTACTTGCGATACTCGTTCAACGTGGTGGCGCCAATTGCGCGCAGCTCGCCTCGCGCCAGCGCAGGCTTCAGCATGTTGCTGGCGTCAATCGCTCCTTCTGCAGCGCCGGCTCCCACCAGCGTGTGCAACTCGTCGATAAAGAGAATGATCTCTCCGTTCGACTCTTCAATCTCCTTCAACACCGCCTTCAGACGGTCTTCAAACTCTCCCCGGTACTTCGCTCCGGCCAGCATCGAGGCCAGATCGAGCGAGATCACGCGCTTGTTCTTGAGACTCTCCGGCACGTCACCGGAGACGATGCGGCGGGCCAACCCCTCTACGATTGCCGTCTTGCCCACGCCAGGTTCGCCAATCAGCACCGGGTTATTCTTGGTGCGGCGCGAGAGCACCTGGACGACGCGGCGGATCTCCTCATCGCGGCCAATCACAGGGTCCAACTTGCCGCGGCGCGCCAGCTCCGTCAGATCCTTGGCATAGCGCTCGAGCGCCTGGTACTTGGCTTCGGGATTCTGGTCCGTCACGCGCTGCGTTCCACGCACGGCGGTCAGGCCGCGCAGAATTGTGTCGTGCGTTGCCCCCTGCGCCGCCAGCGCCAATTGTGCCGGATCGTTCTTCTGCTTCGTCAACGCCAGCAGCAGGTGCTCGGTCGAGACGTACTCATCCTTGAAGTTCTCCGCTTCCTTAAAAGCCTGGTCGAGAACCTTCTGCAGCGCATTCGACATCGTTGGCTGCGCCGCGCTGCCAGAGACTTTGGGCAGCTTTTCGACAGCCTGCCTTACGTTGTTCGCCAGTTGCTCGGTGGCCACGCCAACCTTCTGCAGCACCGGCACAATCACGCCATCCTTGTCTTCCAGCAGAACGCCTAGCAAGTGCAGCGGCAGCAACTCCGGGTTGCCATTTTCCGCGGCCAGCGTGCTTGCATTCTGCATTGCCTCCTGCGACTTGACCGTAAATTTATCCCATCGAATGGCCATATCGTTTGCTTCGTTCCTTGTTTTTGATTTTGAAATTCACTGCAAGAACAAGCGGGGGAAGGCGCTCTCTTACGGCCCTCCCCCGCCCGTGATACAACAGCCGTCGAAGGCTTTTCCCTTAGCTGTAACGACGACAGTTTACGCCGCCGTTGGCGTCTTGACCTGGGTCTTCGCCGCGGCCTCGGGTTGCTTTTCCCCGGTCAACATCGGCCCCACGGACACCTTGATCTGCTTCGGCTTGGCTTCCGCACGCTTCTTCAACTCCACCTTCAACACTCCAGCGTCGTAGCTCGCGCGAATGCTGTCGGGATCGACCGTCGTCGGCAGCGTGAAGGCGCGATAGAAAGTGCCATAACGACGCTCAATGCGGTGGAAGTTCTCCTCTTTCTCTTCTTTCTCGAACTTCCGCTCACCATGAATGTTCAGAGTATTGTTCTCAACCTGGATCGATAGGTCTTCCTGTTTGATGCCCGGTATTTCAAGCTTCAAAACCACTTCATGCTCATCTTCGTAAACATCGACCGGCGGCACGAAGTTCGCGGTCGTTACTGCGTCATTCTCCGCACGAGAAAAGTCCTGGAAGAGCGAGTTCATACGATTCTGCAGCGTCATTACATCCCGGAAGGGATCCCAACGGGTAATTGCCATCTCTTTACCTCCAAACTGTAAAGTTCTTGGGGCCGGACCCGTCCGGCCTTATACAGCATTAAGATGCGGAGGCAGATCGATACGTTGCATAAAACCTGCACGTATTACTATCACATTTTATATATGCATTGCTATCATCAACGAGATTAATGACTTACCGAGCCGGGAACTGCGCCTCTTTCCTCGGCATTGCACTGAAAAGAGGGCACTTCCGACTCCTCGCCACGCCTTCACGCTACGATCCACCTCCCCTATTCCACCTCACAGATCAGGCACTTCAAATACTCCGTCTCTGGGATGGTGAGCTGCACCGGGTGGTCTTCCGACGCGCCCCTGCGCTCGATCAGTCGAACCCGCCGCCCCGCATCTCCTGCCGCCGCTGCCACCACGGCGGTGAACTCCTCGCCGGAGACGTGGTGCGAGCAGGAGCAGGTAACCAGCGTTCCCCCGGGGCGAAGCATCTTCATCGCCCGCAGGTTCAGCTCCTTGTATCCGCGGACCGCGCCTTCCACCGCCCGCTTGGATTTCGCAAAGGCGGGAGGATCGAGCACGATTGTGTCGTAGGCTGGCCCTGCGGTGCTCCAGTCGCGGAGCAGGTCAAAGGCGTTCGCCTCAATCCAATCGACGCTGCCCGCCTCGGCCAGCTCCCGGTTGAGCTGCAGATTCTGCTCGGCCACCTCCAGCGCATTGCGGGAGGCATCCACCCCCGTCACCCGGCTGCACACCCGTGCCAGATGCAGCGCAAATCCCCCCTGGTAGCAGCAGACATCCAGCGCCTCGCCCCGTGCGTGGGCGGCGGCGGCGACATAGTTTTGCCGCTGGTCGAGAAAGGCCCCGGTCTTCTGCCCGGAGTTGGAGTCGTAGTGAAAGCGCAGGCCATTCAGATGGAAGAGGGTCGCGCTCAGCGGATGTCTGAGGTCCTCGCTGAAGAGCGGCTCCGCCGAAGGTGCGCCAAGCTCCTCCAGTTCGCGGATGCGCGCATCGGGCCGCTCCAGAATGGTTACCGGGGCAAGCTCCTCGCGCAGCACCTCGACGATGGCCGCACGCACCTCGGCGCGATCCATCCCGCGCGTCAGCAACTGCAGAATGACCAGGTCGCCGTACTTATCGATGATCAGCCCCGGCAGCGCGTCCGCTTCGCTGAAGACCAGGCGGCAGGCGTCGGTATCGTGGCGCGCCAGGATCGGCTTGCGCCGGAAGAGGGCGATGCGCAGACGCTCGCGAAGCAGCATCAGCCATTGCGCGTCCTCGAGAATCTCCCTTGAAATCAGCCGCAGGGCAATCTGCGAGGACGGGCTGTAGAGCGCCGTGCCCATTGGAATGCCGCGGTTGTCGAGAACCGGCAACAGCCCGGAGTCGTCCAACGGAGCCACTACCTGCTCGAGGTCCGACTGATAGACCCAGACGTGGCCCATGCGCAGCCGGTCACAGGCGCGCCGCGAGACGACGGCCGCGGGAGCACTCAACTCCACACTGGGCTTTACGGTACGCGTACCCGGCCTTGCGGCTCCGGATCTTCCCGCTTCGCCCGCAGAGGCTGTCTTCTTGCGGTGGCTTGCCTTCTGTATGCTGCTGGGGGATCCATCCTGGGCGCTGGGCCCCGATTTCGTTCTCAGCGTCGTCTTCGGAGCGGACTTCCCGGCTGTTGTCTTCTCTTTTTCGCGTCTTGGCATGGCTCTGAGAGTATCGGTTCAAACGCATCTTTGCACGTGTCGCGGCCTCCCCCGGCCACAGCTTCCATTTGCATCGCGCAGTCCGTCCTATAATGCATCGCACGCATCCGGCCTATAATCAGTTATGGCGATGTTGCATCCATCTCCCGTGGGCACCGATCCGGTCCCCGATCCGACGGCGGCCAAGTTCCGCACGTTGCTGGAGACGGTGCGCGCCAATCGCCCCACCGACGATCTGGAAATCATTCGCAGGGCCTGGGAGTTCTGCGTTCGCCATCATGAGGGGCAACTGCGCGCCTCGGGCGAACCCTACATCACCCATCCGCTGGAAGTAGCCCAGGTGCTTGCGGAGATGAAGCTGGACTCGACCGCCATCGCGGCCGGCCTGCTGCACGATGCCGTTGAGGATACCCCGGTCACCACCGCCGATATCGTGGAGCAGTTCGGCGAGCAGGTCGCGCACATCGTCGAAGGCGTCACCAAGATCGACAAGATCGAGTTCGCCAACCGCGAAGACCGCCAGGCGGAGAACGTCCGCAAGATGCTGCTCGCCATGGTGACCGATGTTCGCGTGGTCCTGATCAAGCTGGCCGACCGGCTCCACAACATGCGTACGCTCGAGCATCTTATGCCGGAGCGGCAGGTCTCCATCGCCCGCGAAACTCTGGATATCTACGCACCTCTCGCCCACCGCCTGGGAATGGGCAAAGTGCGCGGCGAGCTGGAGGATCTGGCGTTCCGCTACGTGGACAGCGCTGCCTATGAGCAGGTGCATGACTCGGTCGAGGCACGCCGCCAGGAGGGGGAACAGTTCCTGAAAGGCGTCGAAGAGACGCTCAAGGAGAAGCTCCGCGAGAGCGATATCAAGGCGCGCGTGGAGTGGCGCATCAAGCGTCTCTATAGCATCCACCAGAAGTTACAAAAGACGCAGTCCTCCGTCGATCAGGTCTACGATCTGCTCGCCATCCGCGTCATCACGACCAGCGTGCAGGATTGTTACGCCGTCTTCGGCCTCATCCACAGCATCTGGCGTCCCGTGCCCGGCCGCATCAAGGACTTTATTGCGATGCCCCGGCCTAATTTGTATCAATCACTGCACACAACGGTTATGGGCGAGGGCGGCCATCAATTTGAGGTGCAGATCCGCACCGAGGAGATGCACCGCATCGCCGAAGAGGGCATCGCGGCGCACTGGAAATACAAGGCCGGCAACTCCCCCATCAGCGCCCGCGATGAGCAGCGCCTGGCATGGGTAAGGCAGCTCGTAGAGTGGCAGCGGGAGATGACCGATCCCAACGAGTTCCTCTCCATGCTCAAGATCGACCTCTACCCCGAGGAGGTCTACACCTTTACCCCCAAAGGCAAGGTGGTGGTGCTTCCGAAGGATTCCACCCCGATCGACTTTGCCTACTCCATCCACACCGAGGTGGGCAACACCTGCGTCGGCGCCAAGGTGAATGGCCGCATGGTGCAGCTTCGCACCCGCCTGCGCAACGGCGACATCGTCGAAGTGGTGACGCAGAACGGCCATACTCCCAGCCGCGACTGGCTGACCTTTACCAAGAGTCCCCGCGCCCGCAACAAGATCAAGCACTGGCTCAACGAGCATCAGCGCGTCCGCGCCATCGAGATTGGCAGAAAGCTGCTGGAACGCGAAGGGCGCCGCTACAAGATCTCGCTCAATCGCTTCAACGACGCCGATTATGCCCGCATTGCCGGTGAGGCGGGTGTGGCCACTGCCGCGGACCTGATGGCAGGCATCGGCTTCGGCAAGTTCTCCGCCCGGCAGGTGCTCAACAAACTCTCCCCCGGCATTACCAACACGCAAACGCCGGAAGCGGAGGCAGCTACCGGAGTTGAGGCCAAGCCGGGGAGCATGTCGGACGCCGTCAAGCGTCTCCACCTCAACCCGCGCTCGGACTCACTGGAAGTCGAGGGGCAGAACGATCTGCTCGTCTATCGTGCGCGATGTTGCAATCCCATTCGCGGCGAGGAGATCGTTGGCTACGTCACCCGCGGCAAGGGAGTGGCAGTGCACGCGCGCAGTTGTCCCAATGTGCAGAACCTGCTCTATGAAGCGGATCGCCGCATCAATGTCGAGTGGGCCCGCACCGCCGCCGACAAGAGCTCCCGCCTGACCTATCCGGTGAAGCTCACCGTCTATTGCGATGACAAAGCCGGCATGCTCAAAGAGATGACCGCCATCATCAGCGACGACGGCACCAACATCCGCGGAGTCGATTCCAAATCGCAGGAGAACGGCGAAGCCGTCGTCGAGTTTGTCATCGAAGCCGAGGACGTCCGCCACCTCAACCGCCTCGTCACCGCCCTTCGCCGCATTCCTGGCGTGAGAGAAGTGCAGCGTACGCAGAAGCTGTAAGCTCAAGCCATCCCGGCCCACTGCCCTCTACCGGCAACACGATCTTCAGCAACACACGGATTGACATTCTGCGGGCTGCAGTTTATTTTTCCTCTGCTCCCTGGGCCCTTTGTAACGCGGCCGTTCTCCCATTGGTGTCGCGATCTCGAACCAGGAGTCCCATATGCAAAAGTTTGCGTTGTTCTGCGCCTTGCTGTCTGCCTCGACCTCGATCCTTGCGCAATCCTCATCCCGCCCGGTCTCCGAGGTTAACCTTGTCACCCCCAAACCCGGCATGGCTGCCCAATTTGAGGCCGGACGTAAGGCGCACTCGGCCTTCCACGCCGCCCAGAAGGATACCTGGAGCATTTACGTCTGGCAGGTTCTCACCGGTGAGCGCGCCGGGTCCTACGTGATGGTTTCTCCCGGGCACCACTGGAGCGACTTCGATGCCCGCGAAGCTTTCAACAAACTGGATCAGGCCGATGTCGCAAAAAACATTCTTCCCTACGCGGCCAGCAGTTCCAGAAGCTACTTCGCCTATCGTGAAGATCTCAGCCGCAGCAAGCCGCCGGCGACTCCCCCGATGTTGCACACGAATACCTACTACAGCGTCAACCCCGAACACTTCAATGACTTCATTGACGCCGTCAAGAAGATCAATGCGGCACTGGAGAAGACAAACTACCCCACCAAGCCTTCCCGTTGGTATTCGCTCGCCAATGGGGGCGAAGTACCCGCCTTCGTCCTCATCGTTGACCGCGCTTCCTGGGCCGACATGGAGCCACCCGAGAAGCCAATGGAAGACGCCCTTAAGGAGGCCTACGGAGACTCTGGCCCGCAGGTGCTCGACCAGCTTCGCCGCAGTTGCCGCAGTATCTACACCGAAATGTCTGTCTACCGCGCTGACCTCAGCTACGTTCCCAAGTAGCTGGGTTTTCCCGGCCTGACTCATCAGGCTCCCGGGTCTCGATCTCTGAGACCCGGGATGCAACGCAATCTCATCGGCGTCTACTTCTCTTCCACAATCACCAGATCCCACGGGTCCAGCGTTACCTGCTGATTCGACGCGACTGCCTTGCCTGTCAGCAGGTCGGTTCCTGCGCCGTGCGGATACATGAAGTTTTGCTTGTCGCTCGAATAATTCAGGTAGTAGTGCAGTTGCCTTCCCAGAGCATTCACGCCGCTCTTCACGCGTACCGCCGCAGGTAGCTGTTGATCCGCCCCGGTCAATCCAGCCTTTGCCAGTTCCTCCCGCAGCAGATTCTTCTGCAGCGCATCGCTCAGAACTGTGCCTTCGTAGGTCAGGGTTCCCGCTCCATAGGTGTTGCGCGTAATCGCTGGCCACTTCCCGAAGAAAGGATGGTCATACCAGGCCACCGCCTCGGCATGCTCCGGTAGCAGAAACTCCGCCCAGGTGGAGACCTTGTTTTCGTCGCCCGCCTTCAGCGGATCACCCTTCAGCGCCAGCGGCTTCTCCAGATTGGAGAACTCCTGGTAACTGAAGCCCGCAGCCTCTCGCAGCGGCCCAGGAGCGCGTACCCATCGCACGGCGGAATTTTCGTTCGCAAAGCCGCTCTTGAAGGTCATCAGCACGTGTCCGCCCTGCTTCACGTAGTCGGAGATCTTCGTCAGCAGGGCATCGTCGGCAATGTAGAGCGCCGGCACGATCAGCAGCTTGTATCTGGCGAAGTCCGGGTCTCCCGGAAAAACAAAATCCGCTCCCACATTGGCTTCGTAGAGGGAGCGGTGAAGCTGCGTCACCAGCGCGTTATAGCCGCCCGCGGCCTTCCCTGGAATCCATCCGTTGCCATCCTGCCGCTCGTAGGGCATGAAGTGCAGGGCATTCGCTGAGTCCACGCTGTACAGAATCGCAACCTTGTTGTCGATCTTCAGATTGACAAGATGAGGTCCAATCTTCTGCAGCTCGTGCGCGGTGCGCGATACCTCCGCATAGGCGCGGTTCGGCTCCAGATCGTGACTCAGCACGCCCTTCCAATAGGTTTCCTGCCCGGCATGGATGGAGTGCCAATGCCAATACTCCACCATGTTGGCTCCGCTTGAAATGTGGGTATATACGTCGAGCCGGAGCTGCCCGTCATAGGGAGGGAACTGGCCCGCGGAGTCCCATCCAAGCGTCTGCGCATTCGTCTCCGTGATCAGGAAGTTGCTGCGCTTCAGCGAGCGTGTGTAATCGCCCTGCTCCGCCTGCCATGCGCCGTCCAGATGGTCCTGCGTGCCGTGGTATACGTTGTTGGCCACAATATCCAGGCTCTTTGCCTGCTCCGGATCGTTCACATCCAGGCGCATCATGCCGCCGTAGTCATGCGTCACAAACTGCTTCGGTCCGGCATACTCGCGGATAAGCGCCGCCTGCCACGACAGAAAATCGGTAACCCGCATCTGCGACCAGCGGCTCCACTCCAGTTTGTAGCTGGTGCTGGTAGCGCTGTCGCGCGTCGGCATGTTCTCCCACCCGTTGACATCCTCGCCCCAATAGTTCAGGAACCATGCCTTGTTTAGATTGTCTGTGGTGCCGAACTTCTTCTTCAGGTGATTCACAAATCCCGCGAAGACATCGGTATTGCTGGCTCCATACGACGAGGTTTCGTTATCTACCTGCCAGCCAATCACGGCGGGGTTGCTGCGGTAGTGCTCCGCCAGGTTGCGGATCAGTCTCTGCGCATAGAAGCGATACACGGGGTTGTCCGTGTCCATGTTCTGCCGCATGCCATAGAACGTCTCCCCACCGCCGAGAGGCCGCGCCAGCACTTCGGGATGCTCCTTGTACATCCAGGTCGGAATCGAATAGGTGGGCGTCCCCAGAATCACCTTGATCCCGGCCTTTCCCATGGCCTCCACCACGCGATCCATCCACGCATATTCAAAGTGGCCATCCTCCGGCTCCCACAGGCTCCAGGTAGATTCGCCCATGCGCACCACGGAGATGCCTGCCTGCTTCATGAGCGCCACATCTTTATCCAGCCGCTCGTAGGGCATGTATTCGTGGTAATACGCCGCGCCATACAGAATGGTGTCGAAATGCACCGAGGCTGGCCATTCCTTTTGTGGAGCATTAGCGGCAGGCGCGGTTTCGCTCATCGCCGCAGCATACACTGGCGCAACACCGGCAAGCGCGATGGCCATTACAGTGGCAACCATAGGAAGAGACTTCATTGGGGATCCTCGCAATGGGGGTTCGGTCAGGACGAGCCATCGTATCAATGCAAACCGCCATTGAGGAGGGCAAACCGCCGCTGAGGAGAGAAAGATTCGAAGCACGCAGCACCCTCCCGTCCCCTGCCGCCACAGCGTTTACAATCCATGGCAGAAGCCTTTGCAAACGAACCAAATTTCTTGAGAATTGGAAAGCACTCCACATGACGAATCCGAAGATCGCAGTCTCCAGCAAGGAAGCACCAGCCGCCATCGGCCCCTACTCGCAGGCTGTTCGCATTGGTGACCTGATCTACACCTCCGGGCAGATCGCCCTCGACCCCGCGACGGGGCAACTGGTCCGGGGAGGCATCCGCGAGCAGACCACGCGCGTGCTGGAAAATCTGAAGGCCGTCCTCGCCGCCGCCGGATCGGACATGAAGAACGTCGTCAAAACAGTTGTCTTTCTCAACGACATCGGCGACTTCGCCGCGATGAACGAGATCTATGGCCAGTACTTTGCCCCCGAGGGCGTCGTTGCCCCGGCGCGCTCTACCGTTGAAGTAGCCCGCCTGCCCAAGGATTCTCTGGTCGAGATTGAAGTCATCGCCACGGTGTAGCGCAGTCTTCTTTGCGCCATTTCAAGGACCTTTTTCGAAGACTTTTTCGGGAATTTCCCGGGGAATTGCTGGTCCGGGCTTGCACCCAAGTCCCCGCGCGCTCATCAAACAGAAACAAGAGTGCAAGGCAGAAACAAGAGTGCAAGGGAAGGGAGTGTGCTATGCCTGAGACCACCAGGATCCAGAAAACCGAAGAGGAGTGGCGCCGCGATTTGACGCCGGAGCAGTATGACATCCTGCGCCAGAAGGGCACCGAACCAGCCTTCTCCGGCGCTCTCTACCACAACCACGCTGATGGAACCTATCACTGCGCCGGCTGCGGAGCCGAACTCTTCAAGTCAGACACCAAGTTCGAGTCCGGCAGCGGGTGGCCGAGCTTCTTTCTACCCGCTCATTCGACTGCCGTGGAAACTCATGAGGATCTGAGTCACGGGATGCGCCGCGTCGAGGTGACCTGTGCCCAATGTGGCGGCCACCTGGGGCATCTTTTCCCCGACGGCCCCAAACCCACCGGACAGCGCTACTGTATTAATTCCGCTTCTCTCAAATTTGAAGAGGGCAACTAGAAGGGTCGAAGGGTTCGCGGCTCAAATCACGCAAAATCCCCACGCAACACGAAAAGCCCCGCATGCTGGTTCCGGCAGCGGGGCTTCAATTTTCTGATATCGGATATGCCGCGAACTGGGCAGCCTGACTGCGATCTCCGGGGGAGCTAGGCCTTGACGACCTTGCCACCCTTAATGCAGCTCGTGCAGACGCGGATGCGCTTGGTGCCACCCTCGACCTTTGCCTTGACCGGGCGCAGATTCACGCTCCAGCGGCGACGGCTGATGTTGTGCGCGTGCGAAACGTTGTTGCCGAATTGCGGTCCCTTGCCACAGATATTGCAGACCTGAGCCATGACTTACTCCAGATTTATGAACTTTTCGCGCAGACAAGACCCTGGGGCATAACGCCTCAACCAAGTCTCAATCGCTGAATCGTGTGCGATGGAAGGCGGAGAGAAAGAAACCCACCTGGCTGCCGAACCCTTAGTGTAGCCGAAGTCCGCCCACTAGGGCAAGACAAACCCTCCAACCCTGCCCCTCCAACCCTGCCCGGTTACGAGATTAGAATCAAAGCCGAAGCGGCAAAACCAAGCTCAAGACCACACCCCAGACCATACCCTTAGGGAGAATCCTTGCCAGCCACCCAGCAGGACAACAAAAGCGCCCCGGCCTCCGCGCCGTGGAAGATCGTCTGGATCGCGCTCCTGGTGCGCATCGCCTATATGACGCTCGCCCATACCTGGCGCATCCGCCCCTACGACGATCATTTCCAGTTTGGCTGGGAGATGGGGCGCATCGGGCGTGCGCTTGCCACCGGCTATGGATTCGCGGATCCCTTTGGCGTGCACACCGGCCCCACCGCATGGGTCACGCCGCTTTACCCGCTCCTTATTGGGGGAGTCTTCAAGGTTCTTGGCGTCTACACTGCGCCCTCCGCCTGGGTGCTGCTGGCCATCAACTGCGTCCTCTCCGCGCTCATGGTGCGGACGACGTGGGAGCTCGGCGCGCGCTGCTTCAACCCCGGCGTAGCCCGCTGGTCGGCGTGGATCTGGGCGCTCTATCCCGCGGCCATGCAGTATGCGGTGCGGTGGGTGTGGGAGATGACCCTCTCCGCCTTCCTCTTCTCCTGGGTGCTGGTGCTGGCCCTGCGCATGCGAAATATCGGCGGGCCGCCCGAAGAGGCTGCCACCTCCATGACCCGGCGCCGCTGGGCTGTCTTCGGACTGCTGTGGGGGCTCATCGCCCTCAGCAATCCCTCGCTGCTGCTTTTTCTACCGCTTTGCGGTCTCTGGATCCTGGCCGGAGCGCCGGAGTGGAAGCGTCAGATCTCCAACGTGGCGCTCGCCTCCTGTCTCTGCCTTGCCTGCATCGCACCGTGGTCCTACCGCAACTGGCGCGTGTTCCACCAGTTTGTCCCGATGCGCGGCAACTTTGGAGCCGAGTTTGCCATGGGGAACGGTCCCGGCGCGAACGGAATGCTGATCGGCGCTCCGGTCGCCCTCCCCAGCCAGTTGCGGCTCTATCGGCAGATGGGGGAGATCGCCTACGCCAAGTCCCGCGGTCATGAGGCTGTCGCCTATATCCGAAGCAACCCGCGCGCTTTTCTGGAGCTCTCCCTGCGCCGCATCTACTACTTCTGGGCCGGAGTCCCGCATACGGCATTCGACGCACCCTGGGTCGAGTTTGGCCGCAACCTTAACTTCTCCTTCGCCAGCATCGCAGGACTTCTCGGCCTCGCGCTGGCCCTGCGCCGCCGCGTGCCTGCGGCGACGCTCTTTGCCATGGCGGTCCTGGTGGTGCCGCTGGTTTACTACTTCGTCTTTGTGCAGGCCCGGCAGCGCCATCCCATTGAACCGCTTCTCGTCGTGCTGGGCGTCTACCTCTTCCAGTCGGCAACCCCGCGCCACGCCCGACGACCCACCTCATAGCCCGCTCCCTGACAGGCCACACACCTTTACCTGACTTGCACCGGGCTTGACTTGCACCGCGCTCGCCGCGGTCGTTACACTTCTCTTCGTGCCCCACATCCTTGTCACCGGCGGGTCCGGATTCTTCGGCGGAATCCTGAAGCAGCGCCTCCTCTCCGAGGGTTTCTCCTGTATTAACATCGATCTCGTGCCCGACCGGGACCAGCACCCGGCGCTGCGCAGCATTCAAGGGGATATTCGCGATCAGGCGCTGGTCGAGCGCCTCTTCCGCGAGACAAGGTTCTCCGCCGTTATGCATTGCGCGGCCATGCTGGCGCACGAATCCATCGACGACCAACTGCTCTGGACCTCGAACGTGGATGGCACCCGCATCCTTGCCGACGCCTGCCGCCAGTTCGGAGTCTCCAAGTTCGTCTTTATCTCCTCCAACTGCCTGTGGGCCAGCAATCTGGGGCATCCCGTCCGGGAGGAAGAGCCTCCCCAGCCCGTCGAGCTGTACGGGCGCTCCAAGCTCGCGGCGGAGCAGATCCTCGCCGGATACAGCAAGGATCTCAACGTCGTCATCCTGCGCAGTCCTACCATCATCGACAGCGGACGCCTGGGACTCCTGGCCATACTCTACGAATTCATCCAGGACGGGAAGAAGGTCTGGGTAGTGGGTGACGGCTCCAATCGCTACCAGTTCATCTATGCCCAGGATCTTGCCACGGCCTGCCTGAAGGCGCTGGATTATGACGCCTCGGACATCTTCCATGTCGGCTCCGACAACGTTAGCTCCCTGCGCGAGGTCTACGAAGCTGTGATCCGGGAGGCAGGCAGCGCCTCCCGTGTCTGCTCGTTGCCCAAAGGCCCCACGATCGCCGCTATGAAGCTGGCTCACCGCTTGAAGATCTCTCCCCTTGGCCCCTACCACTACCGCATGATTGCGGAAGACTTTATCTTCGATACCAGCAAGATTCGCGAGCGGCTCGGCTGGCAGCCCACGCTCAATAACCAGGAGATGCTGATCCGTGCCTACCGCTACTACGCCAGCCAGCGGAAAGAGATCCATGCCCGGAAAGATGTCTCCGCCCACTCCCGGCCCGCGGCGATGGGGGCCATCCGGCTGCTGAAATGGCTCTCCTGAGGCCCGCAGAGCGCTCGAAAATGCCCTCTTTGACGCTTCAGTTCCATTGCGGCATTGACCCGGAACCCGAACGCCTTTACACTTATTAAGTTTGGCGATCCTGCCCGTACTGCCGGTGCGATCGGCTCACCCGTAGAAGAGTGTGTGGGTTCGAGCGATTCAAACCGGGCAAGCATGTATCTGCCCAGCCAAGACATTGCATCGCGCCCCGGCTTGGGGCGTTTTGGAGGATTTATGTACGCGGTCATCCGTACCGGTGGTAAGCAGTATCGTGTCGCTCCGGGCGACGTTCTGAAGATTGAGAAGGCGGAGACGGACGGCGAAACCATCGAGTTCAGCGACGTGCTCGCTTTCTCTGGTGACTCCGGCTCCATCACGAAGCCTGCGTCGGCAAAGGTCATCGCTTCCGTGCTCGGCGAGGGCCGCGGCGACAAGATCCTCGTCTTCCATTACAAGCGGAAGAAGCAGTACAAGAAGCTGCAGGGACATCGCCAGTCCTTCACCGAGGTTCGCATCAACGAAATTCAGGTCGATGGCACGACCTACGGCGCCCAGAAGTAGGCTCCGAAATCATACGGATGGGAGTCTGCTCCCTCTTGCGCGAGGTTTGAAATGGCACATAAAAAAGGTTTAGGAAGCTCGAAAAACGGCCGCGATTCCAATGCACAGCGGCTCGGAGTCAAGAAGTTTGCCGGAGAAGTCGTCAGCGGCGGCTCCATCATCGTGCGGCAGCGCGGGACCAGGCTCAAGCCCGGCCTCAACGTCGGCCGCGGTAGTGACGACACGCTCTATGCCAAGATCAGCGGCAAAGTCGAGTTCATCGACCGCGGAAAGACCGGCCGCTTTGTCGCCGTCCACCCTGTGGTCGCTGCGGAAGCCGTAGCCGAGCCCGCCGCCAAGTAAGCCAGTACCAGCATCGGCAAAGGGGCCAGTCCACCGCGGACTGGCCCCTTTGCTTGTCTGCGTAAGCCGCAAATCATCAGGCCAAACGAGCCATGACGGCCTTCGGTTAACTCCTTGGTTATCTAGACAATGGCTGTTCTGCCTGCGAAACTAACATTCTCCCTCAAATCCACTTTCCTGGTTGTTTCCATGCGGATTGGCGTTTTACTGTGCGCTCTCTGGATCGCCATTGCTCCGGCGATGGCGTTCGGAAGCCATCGAGGATCGAGCCGTGCCCCGGGGAGCCGCTCGTACAGCAGTTATTCGTACCGCTCTCGAAGCTCTGCCGGTTCTTATCGAGCCCATTCCTACACAAGACGGGGCTATCGCAGCTACGCCTCGGGTGGCAGTCACCGCAGGTATGCGGCCGGATACTCCCGCGCTTATGGATCGGGAGAGCGGGACAGTCGAGGCCGGATTAAGCGCAGTGGAGCGGCGAAGAATGCGTTCAAGCGTCAGCAGCCATGCCCCTCCACTGGCAGGAGCCGGGGGGCGTGCCCAGGATATGTGATTGATCATGTGCGGCCTCTGGAGTGCGGAGGAGCGGATGCTCCCGCCAACATGCAGTGGCAAACGGTATCGGACGCAAAGGCCAAAGACAAAACGGAACGGTATTGCCGATAGGACACGGAGACGGCTGGCGAATGAACAAGCATGCAACGACAACGGGTGCAGCGAAGGCAATGGGGACTATGGGCAAAACAAACTCCGGCGACGGCATGGAGGTATCCGAATCCGAGGCTTCCCGCGACCGCCGTCTTCACCGCCGTCGGAACTGCTGCGGAACCGCCGAGCTTCTGGTGATTGGGAAGGGGCTGCGCTTCAGCGGAAGAATCCTCGACGTCAGCGAGAGTGGTTGCTTCATCGAGACGGAGCATCAGTTGGAGCGGGGCACTCATCTGGAGGTGACCTTCGAGGTGGACAAGATGAGGCTCCGTGTGGCGGGCGGCATTCGCGCAGTGCGGATGCGTTCCGGTATCGGCATTCAGTTCACCGATATGACTCCCCGGCGGAAAGACCTGATCCAGCACCTTTTGGATCACTTGGAAGACGCGAATCCATCTTCTGAAGCCACCTCCTGAAGCGATCTCTGGAGGCGATTTATTGACCTGTGGCGCGGGTAACTGCTGGCTGGCAGGATTGGCGCTTCCCGCGCCCACCGCTACGAAACAGATCCTTCGCGTCGCTCAGGATGACAATCTCCGGCAGGGTTGACGATTCCAGCGGCCACAGCCAGCCCGCCGCGAAACGATATACTGGAGATTCCATCCTTAACGGGGATTTCCATGGCTACTCAACTGGACAATATTCTCGCGGCAACGCGGCGCGCACTCGAGGAGCGGCGTCAATCCGTTCCGCGGCGGGTGCTGGAGCAGAACGCGGAGGCGCACCAGCCGCGCGGATTTGCAGCGGCCCTGCGCGCAAAGGCGGCCAGCGGAGCCGCGGTGATCGCCGAACTCAAGAAAGCTTCTCCTTCGAAGGGGCTGATTCGCCCGCATTTTCAGGTGACGCAGTTGGCCCGGGCGATGGAGCAGGGCGGAGCCGCGGCGCTCTCGGTTCTGACGGAGGAATCCTTCTTCCAGGGCAGCCTGGCCAATCTGGCGGCAGCCTCGGAAGCAGTCAGGATTCCCTGCCTGCGCAAGGACTTCATCGTCGATGAATGGCAACTGGTGGAGGCGCGGGCGTATTCGGCGGATGCCATCCTCTTGATTGTCGCCGCGCTTTCCGACGCGGAATTGAAGCTCCTGGCCAAAAATGCGCACTCCCTTTCCCTCGATATTCTTTGCGAAGTTCACACAGCGGAGGAGCTGGACCGGGTGCTTGACCTGGATCTTGGCTGCGATGCGCTGGGCGTAAATAGTCGCGACCTGCGCAGCTTCGTGACGCGAATCGAAAATGCGATTGAGCTGGCGCCAAAGCTGCCGGATAACGTGGTCCGCGTGGCGGAGAGTGGCATCCACACCCCGGAGGATATTCAGCGGCTGCAGGCGGCAGGCTATCAAGCCTTCCTGATTGGCGAGTCGCTGATGCAGCGGCCCGAACCGGGGCAGGCGCTGGCAGAACTGATCGGCGGCGCAGCGAAGAAGCCTGCAACGGATCGAGCCTGACGATGTGGATTAAGATTTGCGGCAACACGACGCTGGACGACGCACAACTGGCCGCCTCCCATGGGGCGGATGCGGTAGGATTCGTCTTCGCGCCGAGCCCGCGTCGAGTGACGGCGGAGGCAGTCAGCCGCATTACGCCCCGACTGCCGGAGACTTTGGAGAAGTACGGAGTTTTTGTCGATGCGGATTTCGAAGAAATTGTATCGACCGTGGAGCAGTGCGGCCTGACGGGTGTGCAGTTGCACTCGGCCTCGAATCTTGCCGCGCGGCTGCGCGAGCACTCGGCCAGCCGGTTGAAGATTGTGCAGGTGCTCCACTACGAACCGCTGCCGAACGGAGAGCCGATGCAGAGCGGGCGGCTGGAAGCACAGCTTGCAAGCCTGCTCCAGAACGACGCGGTGGACGCCGTGCTGGTGGATTCGCGGACCGCAGATGCCGTGGGTGGAACCGGCGTGAGTTTTGACTGGCAGGAGGCCCGCGGCAGTTTTTCCCGCGCTGGCAAGCACCTGCGCCTGATCGCCGCTGGAGGGCTAAGGCCAGAGAACGTGGCGGAAGCTATCTCCACGCTGCAGCCGTGGGGCGTGGATGTTGCCAGCGGTGTGGAGGCGTCGCCGGGGCGCAAGGATCCGGATCGTTTGCGGGAGTTCCTCGCGACGGCGCGCAGGGCTGCGGAGGAGCTGAAAAGCGCAGCAGCCGGCAAAGTCTCAGGATAAAGAAGACCACCACGGATAGATCGAGACAGGGATTAAGACGGGGAGATTGAGGGGATTATGGCGACGCCAGCAACGGGAAAGAATGCAGCCAATACAGAGACGAAGCCCGGCAGATTTGGAGCCTACGGCGGACGCTACGTTCCAGAGACGCTGATGGCGGCGCTGGAGGAGCTGGAGCAGGCATACGCCGAGGCGCAGGCCGATCCTGCATTCCACGCGGAGCTTGATTCGCTGCTGACGGATTATGCCGGACGACCGACACCGCTCTACCTGGCAAAGCGGCTGACGGAGCAGCTTGGCGGAGCAAAGATCTACCTGAAGCGGGAAGACCTGCTGCACACCGGCGCGCACAAAATCAACAACTGCCTGGGGCAGGGCCTGCTGGCGCGGCGCATGGGCAAGCATCGCATCATTGCCGAGACCGGCGCGGGCCAGCACGGCGTGGCTACGGCGACGGTATGCGCACTGTTTGGCATGGAGTGCGTCGTCTACATGGGCGAAGAAGATATGCGGCGGCAGGAGCTGAACGTCTACCGCATGCGCCTGCTGGGTGCCGAGGTGCGCGGCGTCAGCTCCGGCTCCAAGACTCTGAAGGACGCGATCAACGAAGCGATGCGCGACTGGGTGACGAACGTGCGCACCACCCACTACCTGCTGGGCAGCGTGCTGGGGGCGCATCCCTATCCGACGATGGTTCGCGACTTCCACAAGATCACCGGCAAGGAGATCAAACGGCAGATTCTGGAGAAGGAAGGCCGGCTGCCAAGCGCGATTGTGGCGTGCGTAGGCGGCGGGTCCAACTCGATCGGCGCGTTCTACGAATTTATTCCGGACAAGGAAGTGCGCCTGATCGGAGTCGAAGCCGGGGGGCGCGGCACGAAGCTGGGCCTGCATGCGGCGCGGTTTGCAGGCGGCTCCCCAGGCGTGCTGCAGGGAACCTATTCCTATGTGCTGCAGGATGATGCGGGACAGGTAGCGTTGACGCACTCGGTCTCCGCCGGGCTGGACTACGCTTCGGTCGGGCCGGAACACGCAGCGCTGCATGACTCTGGCCGTGCGGAGTACGTCTCGGCTGCGGACTCGGCGGCGCTGGATGCCACGGTTCGGCTGGCGCGCACGGAGGGCATTCTGCCGGCGCTGGAGAGCGCGCATGCGGTTGCCGAAGCGATTCGGATTGCCCCGAAGCTTTCTGCGCGTGACATACTGGTAGTGAACCTCTCTGGTCGCGGCGATAAGGATATGGGTATCCTGGCCCGCGAACTGAACTTGCAAGGAGCTTGAGCAGGAAATGCCGATCCGCTTTGCCAATAAGCCGGGACTTGTCATCTACCTGACAGCCGGCGATCCTGATGTGGCCACCACGCGCGAGATAGCACTGGCGGCAATTGACGCAGGAGCGGACGTGCTGGAGCTGGGTGTGCCGTTCAGCGATCCACTCGCGGACGGGCCTGTCATCCAGCGAGCCAGCGAGCGCGCGGTCGCAGGCGGCACGCGGCTGGCGGATGTGCTCGAACTGGCGAAAGAGCTGCGGGCTCAGCGGCCTGCGGCTGGCCTGGTGATCTTCTCCTACTACAATCCCGTGCTGCGCTTTGGACTGGAGCGCTTCTGCACAGCCGCTGCAGCCGCAGGCGTAGACGGCGTGCTGATCACGGACATGATTGTGGAGGAGGCGGGCGAGTATCTGGAACACCTGCAGCGCGCTGGCCTTGCGCCGATCTTCCTCGCCGCTCCCACCAGCACGGAGAAGCGGTTGAAAGCGATTGCCGAAGCCTCCCGGGGATTTGTCTATGCGATCTCGCGCACCGGAATTACCGGCACGCAGAAGACGCTTGCCTCCGACGCGAAGGAGCTGGTGACGAAGCTGCGCAAATATACAGATCTGCCGATCGCGGTTGGCTTCGGGGTATCGAATGCGGAGCACGTGGCGGCGCTCGGCGAGTTTGCCGATGCAGCAGTGGTGGGCAGCGCAGTGGTGGCGACCATTGAGGCCTCCTCGCCAGGCGAAGCTCCCGCGGCAGTGGCTCGATTTATCAAGGGTCTGCGCCAGGTTGAGCCGGCGCCGGCCCGTTAACCCCGCTATTTTCGCGGCATTTGTGCCGTATTCGACGATTTCAACTCTTCAAGATGCAGGCATACATACGGTTGGGCCAGACCTGACCCAGAGTGAAAGCCTCATCCTTTTTCGAGAGGACAGCATGGGAGATATCGAAGATTTCCGGTTAAAGATCGATGAGTTGGACCGGCAGCTTGTGCGGTTGATCAGCGAGCGGGCACGTGCCGCGCTTGAGATCGGTAGGCTGAAGCAGATGACCTCCCTGCCAGTGTATGAACCGAGTCGCGAGCGCGTGATCTATGACAACGTGCGCAAAGCGAACACTGGACCGCTGCCGGACACGGAGCTGATTCACATTTACGAACGAATCATCGACGTGATGCGCTCGATGCAGAAGAATGAGTTGGCATCTCAAAGAACCGCTGACGCCTCAACGGACAGGGGCGAGGCAGCGCCAGCCAGCGCGGACAAGTCGCGCAAGACAGGAAACGACAAATGATTGTAGCCATGGAGCAGAAGGCCACCGAAGAGCAGATTGACAATGTAATCGAAAAGCTGGTGGGGCTTGGATTCAATGTTCACCGGACCACGGGCACCGTACAGACGATTCTTGCCGGTGTGGGAACGCCGGACTCCTTTGACGTGGTTGATTTTGAAGTGATGCCGGGGGTGGAGAAAGCCCATCGCATCTCCTCGCCCTACAAGCTGGCCGGGCGGGACTTTCGGCCCGAGGGTACGGTGATCCACTTCGCCAATGGAGTCTCGGTTGGCGGGGAGCAGGTGGTGTTGATGGCTGGTCCCTGTTCGGTGGAGTCGCGGGAACAGATCTTCAAGAGCGCAGAGCAGGTGAAGGCTGCGGGCGCGCAATTCCTCCGCGGAGGCGCCTTCAAGCCGCGCAGCTCGCCCTACTCCTTCCAGGGCATGGGGCTGGAGGCGCTCAAGCTGCTGCGCGAAGCCGGGGACGCGTTCAATCTGCTGGTGACGACGGAAGTGATGGAGATTTCGCAGATCGAGCTGATGATGCCCTACATCGACGTCTTCCAGGTAGGGGCGCGCAACATGCAGAACTTCAACCTGCTGCGCGAGTTGGGAACGGTGCGCAAGCCTGTGCTGCTGAAGCGCGGCAGCGCGGCGACCATCGAAGAGCTGCTGCTTTCGGCGGAGTACATTCTGGCCGGCGGCAACTATGACGTCATGCTCTGCGAGCGCGGTATCCGCACCTTTGAGACCTACACACGGAATACGATGGATATCTCGGCGATTCCCGTGGTGAAGAAGCTGTCGCATCTGCCGATGATCGCGGATCCTTCGCACGGTACCGGACGCCGCGACAAGGTAGCTGCAATGGCGCGGGCAGCGGTGGCCGCAGGTTGCGACGGCCTGATCATCGAGGTCCATCCCAATCCGGATAAGGCACTGTCCGATGGCGCGCAATCGCTCTATCCTGAGCAGTTCGCCAAGTTGGTCGGGGAGCTGCGCATGATCGCTCCGGCAGTCGGCAGAACCGTAGCATAGGCAGCGCCCGCAAAGATTGCGGGCAGGCAAACGGCATGCGGCTGATCTCTTCCAGATCGGCCGCATGCGAAAATCAAAACATCTGTAACAGTGAGAGTGCGCTGATGTTGATGGAACGGATCACGATCCTGGGCACCGGACTGGTGGGAACCTCAGTCGGTCTGGCTTTGCGGGCGCACGGCTTCAGCGGAACCATCACGGGCTGGGACAGAGATCCAAAACAGTTACAAATTGCCTTGAGCCGGGGAGCCGTCGATATCGCGGCGATTGACGCGCCCCGTGCGGTGAAGGGCGCGAACCTGGTAGTACTGAGTGGGCCGGTGTTTGCCATTGTGGGATGGATGGAGCAACTGTCTGCCTGCCTTACGCCCGGTCAACTGGTCACCGACGTTGGCAGCACGAAGCGCAAGATCAGCGTCTGCGCGCAGCGGTGGTTCAATCAGCCGGGCCGTGCCGGCTTCCTCCCCGGGCATCCCATGGCAGGCAAAGAGGTCAGCGGCGCGGCCAACGGAGAGGCCACGCTGTTCGACGGAGCAGTCTGGTTGTTTACTCCGGCCAATACCGGCGTGATGGACGAACAGTCTCAAGCCATAGCCGCGGAGTGGCGCGAGTGGATCGTTCGCTTTGGCTCCCGGATCATGGAGCTGGACGCGATGCGCCACGATGAGCTTTGCGCCTGGGTGAGCCACCTGCCTCAGATGGTTTCCACTGCGCTTACCGCCATGCTGGAAGACAAGTTTGGCGCTGCCGAGGATATGCGGGCCATTGGCGGGCGCGCCTTGCGCGAGATGACACGGCTGGGATGCAGCCCTTACTCCATGTGGCGCGACATTGCCCACACCAACTCCGATGACATAGCCGCTGCATTGCTGGCGCTCGAGCAGCGCCTGGCCCACTTGCGCGAGCACCTGAAGACACCCGAGCTGCGCGAGGAGTTCGAGCGCGCCAATCAGTTTCGTCTCTGCCGGCCAGTGGCGCCAGATCCGGAACAGGCCTAAAGCTCAGCGATACGCCTCGACCTTAGCGGGAGGCAAATTCCTCGGCCTGGGCTTCGAAGGCTTGCGCCGGGTAGGGATTGCTGGCGAGGTGCTTGAAGGAGTTGTAGACAAAAGAGCCGAGAGCCCATCCATCCATGTACTTGAACGGCGTCTCGCCCAGCGTGTAGTGGCCGCAAGGCAACTCGCGATCGACAAAGTCAATGTTGCGTGTGCGGAAATTCTCCACCACCTGCAGCGAGAACTCGTTGAGGAAGGTGAGATCGTACTTTCCGTGGACAACCAGGACTTTGCGCGGCATGGAGGCAAATCGATCCATGTAGTGAATGGGGCTGACGGCGGCCCACAGGCGGGAGAGGCTCTCCCGCGTCACCAAACCCTCAAATGCAGCGCGAATATGACGGGTGCTCTGGCCCGTCCAGACCACATCTCCGAAGGACGTGGAGGCGTGGTTGAAGGCGCAGACCTGGATGCGTGGATCGTGCGCCGCGGCGATAAAGGCATAGCAGGAGCCGAGCGACGTGCCAAGGACTCCGAACTGCTCATATCCCTGCCGCTCCAGCCAGTCGATGGAGGAGCGTATATCCACCACAGCCTGACGGCAGGCGGAGAGCGTACGGCCGATGTTGGCGCTGCAGGCGTAGTCGGAGCGCTCAAGCTCGGCGGGACGGCGGATGTCGTGATACGGCTTGCTGAGACGCAGCGCCGAAATACCAAACCGGTTGAACAAGGTGCACAGTGCGTTATGGCTGAAGGCGTCCGCATTCCACTGCGGCAGCACGATCATGGCCTGCCGGGGTTTGCCCGCCATCTTTTCTGGCGATGCGGGATACCAGCGCGCATTGACGAGATCGTTCTCGGGGTGGGGAGTCCGCTCCGGCGAGGTAAAGCGCAGAAACTCAGCGAGCTTCATCTTGCCCTGGCGGGCGCGTTCATTCAGCTTTGCATCCAGCGCGAGAGTTTCCGGGCGCACATTGGTGGGGAAGAGCTGCGGATAGCGCTCCTCCAGACGGAAGTCCTCGGGCGTCGTATATCCGTAATAGTCGTCGCTGCGGTCGATAACGGCCTGGTTGAGCGCGGCCATCGACTGCTCGGCGGCCTCCATGTCCGTGGGCGGCACGCCGGAGGGGCCGTAGACCTCCCACGCCAGCCCCTGGCTGCTCACAAAGTCGTCCAGCCACTCAAATCCCCACTCCAGCGGGCGTACGACACGGTTCGAGTCACGCGTTGTAAGCGCGGTTTCCCACGCATACATCCACCGGGCATAGAGATCCTTCAACATGACTACAGTTTACCAGCGGTTTAATTTATTTGCTTGACGCAAGCAAGCATATCGGCCTAGTCTCTTGCCATGGATATCAGCGGCGAAGCGACCAAACAATGGTGGGATGAGCTGGAGCGGCTGGGGCGAATCCTCGGCCAGGTAGGTCCCGATGAAGTTTGTTGCGATGGCCTGAGCCAGCGGCAATGCGCCATTCTGCGCACGCTGGTGGCCCGGGAGGGCGCCCGCCTCACCGATCTGGCGGCCATCTCCGGCATCACGCCCAGCGCGATGACGCGCATTTTGGAGAAGCTGGAGGCTCGTGGACTGGTGGAGCGGGTCCGTGGAGCCCAGGCTGACGGCCGCGCGGCCCTGGTGCGGATCACGGCGGAGGGCCGTCGCACGCGCAAGCAGCTCGATGGGCTGATGCGGCAGCGAACCAGCCAGATTATGGAATCCATCCCAGAGCAGCGGCGAACGGAGGTCCTGAGCGCGCTGCAAATCCTGAACACAGCAATTGAATCGGCCGGTTGCTGCGCGCTGAACGCACCGGTAGCAAAACTGACAAGAATCGAGGAGACGGAATGACAGACAACGCGATGCTTACTACTGCTGTGGAAGAGCACTATGCCGCGGTTGCTCGCGGGGAATCCTCCTGCTGTGCGGCCCCGGTGGCGGATGTAGCCAAGTCCATTGGCTATAGCGAGGAAGAATTGGCCTTGGCGGGGGATGCCAATCTTGGTCTCGGCTGCGGTAATCCTCTGGCACTGACCGAGCTCGCTCCGGGAATGACGGTCGTCGATCTGGGCTCCGGCGCGGGCTTCGATGCCTTTCTTGCGTGGAATCGCGTAGGCCCAACAGGCCGCGTGATCGGCGTCGATATGACGGACGACATGCTGGCCCTGGCGCGGCAGAACGCGGAGAAGCGCGGCGCAACGAACGTGGAGTTCCGCAAGGGTTTTATCGAGAATCTGCCCATCGAGAGCGCGTCGGTGGATTATGTCATCAGCAACTGCGTCATCAATCTGTCGCCGGACAAGCCTGCCGTCTTCCGTGAAATTGCGCGCGTGCTGAAGCCGGGCGGGCGTTTCGCGGTGAGCGACATTGTGCTGCTGAAGCAGTTGCCCGAGGCGGTTGCCAAGGACATCAGCGCCTACGTGGGCTGCATCTCCGGGGCCAGCCTGCTGACGGACTATCTGAGCACTGCCCTGGCGGCGGGGCTGCATGATCTCTCGATTCCGCGCATGGCCTATGGCTCGGACCTGGTGAAGGTGCTGGCGCCAGAGGGTTTTGGCGAGGGCAGGACCTCCTGCTGCGGATCGACTGTCTCGGTGGCTTCGCTGAAGAATCCCGACAAGCTGGTTCGGCAGGCGGCAGAGGCAGTCGTCTCCATCAAGCTGCATGGCAGAAAGTAAGAGGCGCGACATGGCAGAGACTGCGACACGCAGACTGGGATTTCTGGATCGCTACCTGACGGCATGGATCTTTGCCGCGATGCTCGTCGGCGTGGCTGCCGGCTGGCTTGCGCCGGGCATCGTTCCGTTTCTGAATCGCTTCAGCTTCGGCACAACCTCGATTCCGATTGCCATTGGCTTGATCCTGATGATGTATCCGCCCTTTACCAAGGTGCGGTATGAGGAGCTGCACGAGGTCTTCCGCAACAAGCGGGTCCTTGGGCTGTCGCTCTTGCAGAACTGGGTCATCGGGCCAATCCTGATGTTTGTGCTGGCGGTGGTCTTCCTCCGCGGCTATCCGGAGTACATGGCCGGGCTGATTATGATTGGGCTCGCGCGCTGCATCGCCATGGTGATCGTGTGGAACGAACTGGCGAAGGGCGATACGGAGTATGCCGCCGGGCTGGTGGCGTTTAATTCCGTCTTCCAGGTCCTCTTCTATTCGCTCTATGCGTGGATCTTCATTACCGTGCTGCCCGCAAAGCTGGGCCTGCACGGAATGGTGGTCCACGTATCGATCGCGCAGATTGCAAAAAGCGTCTTCATCTACCTGGGAATCCCCTTCCTCGCAGGATTCCTTACCCGAACCGTGCTCGTCCGCACCAAGGGGCGCAGCTGGTACGACACCAACTTCATTCCCCGCGTAAGCCCGCTGACGCTGGTCGCCCTGCTCTTCACCATCGTGGTGATGTTTTCGCTGAAGGGCAGCTACATTGTCCGCCTGCCGCTCGACGTGCTGCGCATCGCGGTACCGCTCTTGATCTACTTTGTGGTGATGTTTCTGGTGTCCTTCTACCTGGGCAGGAAGGTGGGCGCGGACTATTCGAAGACCACAACCCTGGCTTTTACGGCCGCGTCGAATAACTTCGAACTAGCCATCGCCGTGGCGGTCTCCGTCTTCGGCATCAACTCCGGCGCAGCATTCGCAGCGGTGATCGGACCGCTGGTCGAGGTTCCGGTGATGATCGCACTGGTGAATGTAGCGTTTTTCTTCCAGCGCAAATACTTTGCCAATCCGCAATCTGTTGACGTACAGCCAGTGTGCGCTCCTGCATACAAGCGTTAAGGCTGCGTTTCCCATCAACCAGAGCAGCAGTGTTTCTTCCAGAAAAAGGGATTGTTATGAAGACGAAGGTTTTGTTTCTTTGCACGGGAAACTCGTGCCGTAGCCAGATGGCTGAGGGATTTCTCCGCTCCATGGGCGGTGACAGGTTTGAAGCGCACAGCGCGGGCACCAGGCCCTCCACGCTGAACCCGATGGCGGTTGAGGTGATGCGCGAAGCGGGCATCGACATCGCGAGCCAATGGTCCAAGGATGCATCGGAGTATCTGGGCACGCACTTTGCGTATCTCGTCACCGTCTGCGACAACGCGAAGGAGTCCTGCCCGATCTTTCCCGGACCAAGCATCCGGCTGCACTGGTCGTTGCAGGATCCTGCCGATGCCACCGGCACGGATGAGGAGCGGCGCGTCTTTTTCCGCAGGGTGCGCGACCAGATTCGGGATCATGTGAAGGAGCTGGTGGAGAAGGCGGGCTAAGAGGTCTTTGCTGCGAGAAGCAGGGCCCTCGCGTTATAAAGCAGGTCCTTCGCTGCGCTCAGGATGACAAGCATAGGTGGGAGTTCGCTTAGATTTGTCATCCTGAACGCACCTTATGTGTCATCCCCAAACCTTAGATTTGTCATCCCATGCGCAGCCTTATTTGCAATCCTCAAACCTTAGATTTGTCATCCTGAACGCAGCGAAGGACCTGCTTGTTGTGACCAACACGCAGCGAAGGATCTACTCCAATTGCTGGATGGGTATGTTTTCCGGGATCTTCAGCTCAAACTGGTCCTCAGTGAGAGTCTGGTTCAACGTCAACTTCTCGATGGTCAGCGTGATCTGGTACTCCTCCAGGGGCCGGCGGATGGTCACCACACCGGGGAACCTGGTCGTGCCGAAGGTCTGATATTTCCCATAGAGCGTCTGCGTTTCGATGTTGCCGTCCTGGTCGTAGATGTCCTGCTCAAAGGGCATCAGGTCCACGCGGCCAAAGCGGATGACGCGCTTCAACATCAGATCTTTCCCTCCTGCTTTGCGCTCCACGATGTCCAGGTCATAAACCGGCTCCTCCAGCAGTTGCTTCCGCTCAGGGTCGGGATAGATGCGGCTCTCCCCGGTGACAAAAACCAGTTCGTCCGGAGAGATGTCGTGGATCAGCAGGGAATCGAAGAACAGGCTGGGACGCATATTCTCCAGGGCATTCTTCGATTTCTTTGTAACTTTGGTGGTGCCGACGATGGCCTTGCTCTTCAGAGGGATCACCAGCTTGAAGATCTTGCCGTCGCTGGCTAAATCAAAGGCGTGGGTGTGCAGTACCGGAACCAGGCCGAGCACTCGCAGCTTTGCCGGCTTCTCCATCAGGATGTACCCGCGGAAAGAGGTATAGTCGGTCACCGCTCCCTTGCGGGCGCCTCCCACCTGCGCCTGCATTTCCACGGTAGCGGTGAGCGTTTGAATGGAGGCGAACTGCGCATTCACGCGATCCACCAGATCGTCCGCCTTGGCGGCCAGCACGATCGACGGTGGCTTCGGCACCTGCAATTTTCGGGTGTGGCTCAGGCATCCGGTCAAAGCCGGAAAGATCAGCGCCATTGCCCCCATCCATCGTCTGTTCAATCTTTTCAGCTCTGTTAACAAGTATAACTTCCAGGTTACCGGCCGCCCCTGTTACCGGCTTCCGTTGTGTAGCGTCTTGCGATAAGCCTGAACGTTCTGTGTGTGCTCTTCCAGGGTCGCTGCAAATCGCGAGTGGCCGGAGGGATCTCCCGAGGCCGCGACAAAGTATAGGTAATTCGTAGCAGCCGGAGACATGGCGGCCTTGAGCGACGCAACGCCGGGATTTGCAATGGGGCCGGGTGGCAGGCCTGCATGCCGATAGGTGTTGTAGGGCGAGTCATAGGCCAAATCCGACTGGTAGATGGTTCCCCGGTAGCGCCCCTCGCGTAACTGCGCATAAATGACGCTAGGGTCCGTCATCAGCGGCATTCTCTTTTCCAGCCGGTTCACCATGACACTAGCCACCAGCGGGCGCTCCGACTCCAGCGGAGTCTCCTTCTCCACGATGGACGCCAAGGTCACCACCTGGTGAAAGTTCCGCGTGAGCCCCATCGAAGCAGCGGCTGCACGAAAGCGCTTCACCATCGCCGCCGCGATCTGGTCCGGAGTGGCCTTCCTCGGCAGATGATAGGTGTCGGGGAAGAGGTAGCCTTCCAGAGTCGGCGCGTCGGGATCCAGATCGGCAACCAGTTGCACGTCCCGGTTCGCGGCCTGCAAAAACAATTCCTTCGGCCCGAGCTGCGCTGCCTCCAGCCGCTCGGCTACGTCGAACATGTTCGCGCCCTCGGGAATCGTCACCGACCGGGTGAACACGTCGCCGCGGCGCAGGCGGTCATAGACCTCCAGCACCGTTGCCGGATGATCGAAGCGGTACTCCCCGGCCTTCAGCGTCCCTCGCTCGGCCAGCCGCACCACTTGAAATGCATACCTGCTGCGGATAATTCCGTGCTCTTCCAGCAGGGCTCCCATCTGCCGCACCGAGGTTCCAGGCGGAAAATCCACGAACGTCTCGTGGGTAGGGCCTGCAGGCGCAAGCAGGAGGTAGGCCGCGCCTGCCAACGCCGCCAGAATGACTAATAGGAAAAAACGTCGCACTCAATCCAGCCTTTTAATTTCTTAGATTCCCAGCCCGGGCCACTTGATTGATTTTATGATGGCGGGTTGATTCTCCTATAACTACGTAGACGTATGGGCGGTAGCTTAAGATTCCTATGTGGACCAGCCTCTCTCCCAAGCCGAAGAATCAGTCCCCGAATCAGCCCCCGTCCCACGCATCCTTGGTCTGGATGTGGGCGACCGGCGCGTTGGCGTGGCGGTCTCCGATGAACGTGGCCAAACGGCACATCCTGTCCTGACGCTGGTCCGCAGCAATCGCCGGCAGGATCTCCGTTCGCTGGCACGAATCCTGCGCAAGTATGCCTGCGCGGAGATTGTGGTGGGCAATCCGCTGTATATGTCGGGCGACCTCAGCCCGCAGGCCGTTAAGGCTCAGGCCTTTGCCGAAATGCTGCGGCAGGAGTTCGGCTTGCCCATCTCCCTATGGGATGAGCGGCTGACGACGACCGAGGCCCATCGGCTGCTGCATGAGGCTGGCCGCCCCGGAGCGGAGCACAAGATGGTGGTGGACCAGGTGGCCGCCGTCCTGATTCTGCAAAGCTTTCTGGACGCCCGCGCCAACAACCTGGCACGCGAAGCGCGGGATGCCGGGAACAAAAGCTAGCGGCGAACCCGCTCACTCCTAAAAATGGCAACACACTCCGATGTGATGGCGGCACGTTCCAAAGACGCTGCGACTCGCCTACAATCGCTCCGCTGCATTGATCCCGCTGGTTTGGCGCGTCTACCGCAAGCCGCCGGATGGCGCGGCAAGGGAGCCAGTCATGTCATCATCCATTCTCGTCACCTATGCCACCCGCTACAGTTCTACGCAGGAGGTCGCAGACGCGATCGCCAAAACGCTCCGCGACCGGGGGCTGATAGCCGAAGCTCTGCCCGTACACACTGTCACCTCGATTGTGCCGTATGACGCGGTTGTGCTGGGTGCGCCAATCTATTACGACAAGTGGCACAAGGATGCTTTGCGCTTTCTATCGCAACACTGTGTTGCCCTCATCACGCGCCCGGTCGCCGTTTTTGCGCTGGGCCCGCTGCGCCCGGAAGAAGCAGAGATGAAGGCGGCGCGCAGCGCGCTCGACAAGGCGCTGGCCGGCTACTCCTGGCTGTCGCCGGTTGCGACGGAGGTGTTTCTCGGCAAATACGATCCGGCAAACCTGCGCTTTCCCGATAGCCTGTTGCTGAAATTGCCTGCCAGTCCTTTCCGCAAGGTCGCCGCGAGCGACCTTCGCGACTGGCCGGGAATTCGCGCCTGGGCAGAAGGCCTGGTGGGGAAGCTACAGGGCGATGAATCTGTAACCGACAAAAAACAGGAGAGTTAATGGTGCGGATAGCGGATCAAGGACAAAAATCAAGGACAAAAAAGGCATCTTGCCTCATAGAGGGCTCGATGCCGGTTTGAATCCAATGTCTGACTCTGCTGGATGCCTGGTGTTGCCAGACGAGGCTCTTTAAGCCTCGCCTACGATGTCCGGGAACTTCAGTTCCGCTCTCGCGAGGGAGGTAACCAGCTCCTCATCCACGGTTCCTTCGCAGCCGCCGACGGCCTGGGATATCTCATTTACCAGCAGATAGCGCGCCTTCTCCAGCATCTTCTGCTCGCGAAAGCCGAGAGGCTTCTTCTTATTCAGCACCAGCAGGCTCTTCAAAACTTCGGCCACTTCCATCAGGGAACCGGCCTTCATTTTTTCGCAATGTTCGCGGTATCTTTCCTTCCAGTCCGCATTGCAATTGCTGCACGGGTCGTCGCCCAGAAACGCGAAGATATTGTCCACTTCATCCTGCCGAACGACGCGACGCAGTCCAACCGTCAGGACATTACCGCACGGAACCATCACTTTCAGGGAGCTCGCTTTAATCGACACCATGTAAAAGCGCTCTACCTGGAATCCATTCGTTCGGGTTGAAATCTGATCCACAATGCCTATCCCGTGATTCGGATAGACGACTTTGTCACCAACCTGAAAATTCGGCATGCTTCTCATAGGTTTTTATGCATGAAGCCGTTAACTAGCGGGAGTAACCAAGAAGCAAACGTGGACCGAGGATATGCTGTTGAAGTTACGACCGTCAAGGGTTACGATCTCCTGCTGGATGGAGGGCCACCTGCCCGCAGGAGTCTCGCCATAGGGCCAGATCGTCGTATAATCCAGTAGGGCCAGAAAAGACGGTCAGTCAAAGACACGCGCCTCGTGTTCTTCCAGCCGGGGCGGATAAAAGAGTTGCATGCCTGAACACATCAAAAAGAAGCTCCAGGAAGAGATCATCAAGCTCGAGTACGAGCTCACGCATGAGCTGCCGGTAGAGATCAAGAAGGCTGCCTCCCTTGGAGACCTGAGCGAAAACGCCGAATATCACATGGCGAAGCAGCGCCAGGTCTATGTCAACGCGCGTCTCGGCCAGTTGAAGGCTCGTATGGGTGAGCTTGCGCTGGTGAACCTGGCGAACATTCCCAGGGATCGTGCCGCCTTCGGATCCACCGTGCTGGTATACGACTCCACCAAGGAAGAAGAGATCGAGTATAAGCTCGTGACCAGCGAAGAGTCCGACGTGAGCAAGGGATTGATCTCGACCACGTCGCCGATCGGCCGCGGTCTCGTCGGCAAACAGGTGGGGGAAACCGTAGTGATTGTGACCCCCAACGGCAAGCGTGAACTTGAGATTCTCAAGCTTGTAACCATCCACGATGAAGTGAACGAAGAGGCAAAATGAAGCCGTGTAGCCGGTTCCCAGTCTGCAAGACGATGGGATCTCCGAATCACCGGAGCTCGCGATGACCTGGACCAGCGCATTCGGACGGGGCTGCGGCGTTATTCTGCAGAGCATCGTGAATGGGCTTGCGCTTACTCGCATCTCGCCCAACGCACTCACCTTCATCGGCTTGATTATCAACACCGGCGCGGCGGTGCTCTTCGGCTTCGCCAATGCGCACAACAATGTGCGCATGTTCCTGTATGCGGGACTGGTGATTATTGGCGCGGGCATCTTCGACATGGTGGATGGGCGCGTCGCCCGCCAGACGGATCAGGTCACGGTCTTCGGAGCCTTCTTCGATTCCGTGATCGATCGCTATAGCGACGTGGTGCTCTTCTTCGGCCTGCTGGTGTACTACGCTCGCGGCCACCGCCTGTTCTACGTCTGGCTGGTTGCCTTCGTCATGGTTACCTCGCTGATGGTGAGCTACACCCGCGCCCGCGCGGAGGCACTCATCGGAAGCTGCAAGGTCGGCTTCATGGAGCGGCCGGAGCGGATTGTGCTGGTGATTCTGGGAGCGCTCTTCAATCGCTGGGGCGTAATGGCTCCTGCTCTCTGGGTGCTCGCGGTCGTCTCCACCATCACCGTGATCCACCGCATCCGCTACACCTACCAGCAGACACGCCACCTTGCCCCGGTAAAAGAGACGACTCCCCTGGTCCTGCAGCGCCAGAGGGAATCCGCCGCCCCGGCTGTGGCCACTGCTTCGCAAGACCTGAAGACCGCCGCCCCAAACGCCTAGACCAAACTCGTAAGCGCGCAGATCTCTGCCTTCGCACTGTGCTCGTCTCGCGCAAATGCTTCCCCCTGTTGCGCGCACATCCCGTACGATAAGAATTCCTATGAATACGAAGCCGGTTCTACTGGTTCATGGCGGAGCGTGGGCCATCCCCGACGATATGTTAGCCGCGCACCAGCGGGGAGTCTCCCTTGCGCTGGCCGCGGGCTATGCCCTGCTGCAACAGGGTGGTCGCGCCCTCGATGCGGTGGAGACTGCGGTCGCCATGATGGAGGACGACGATACCTTCGACGCCGGCCGCGGCAGCTTTCTTACCCGCGATGGCCGCGTGCAGTTGGACGCCCTGCTGATGGATGGGTCGAACCTGCGGGCTGGCGCGGTGGCCTGCGTGGAGCGTATCCGCAACCCCATTCATGCCGCGCGCCTGGTGCTCGACAAGAGCCCGCATGTCTATTTTGTGGGCGCAGGCGCAGAGGAGTTTGCCCGGGCTCACGGCATCAAGCTCATCGACAACGCCGATCTGGTGTTGGACCGCGAGCGCCGGCGGCTGGACGAAGCGCATCTGCTGGCGATGCGGGGGCTCCCCGATGAGAGCTTCTCCGGCCCGCCCTCGGAGCAGGAACCGCCCACCTACACCTCGCATGACACCGTAGGCGCGGTGGCCCTGGACGGCTTTGGCAATCTCGCCGCGGCCACTTCAACCGGCGGCACCCTGAACAAGACTCCCGGCCGTGTGGGCGATTCTTCGATCATCGGCTGCGGAGGCTATGCCGACAACCTGAGCGCAGCCACCTCGCTGACAGGCTGGGGCGAGCCGATTATGAAGCTCGTGCTGGGCAAGTGGGCAGTGGATCGTGTAGCGGATGGCTTTGCGCCGGATCGATCCGCGCAGGATGCGATCGACTATCTCCACCGCCGCCTCAACGGCCACGGCGGCATCCTTCTGCTGGGGCCGGACGGCCGTTACGGCATCGCCCACAATACGCCCCGCATGGCCTGGGGAGTGGCGACGGCCAGCAGCATCCAAACCGGAACCGTGCGAAGTTAGCCAGCGGGCGGCTGGCAAAAGCTGGTCATCGCAGCGGCACAGAGCACTTCAGCGGTGCGAACCCTGAGGCGCGAACCCTGGCAAGCGAACCCTGGCAAGCGAACCCTGACAAGATCGTTTTGCGGCACAGTTTTGCCGAAGCGTTTTCTCAGCCATAATTGTTTCTATGCTCGTGCTCGCATCCGCTTCGCCGCGCCGCAGGGAATTGCTTACCCAGGCAGGCTTTGAGTTTCGTGTCCTTCCGTCCTCGGTTCCGGAGGAGCATCAACCTGGCGAAGACGCTATCTCGTTCGCTACGCGGCTGGCGCGGGAAAAGGCCCAGGCGGTCTTCGACGAACACTCCGCCCTAGACGACGCCGAGAATCCGCTGCTCGTACTCGGCGCGGATACGGTCGTCGTGGTCGATGGCGAGATCCTCGGGAAGCCCGCCAGCAGGCCAGACGCCGCACGCATGCTCGCACAGCTCTCCGGGCGCACGCACCAGGTGATCACCGGAGTCTGCCTTCTCTCCCGCGCGGGAATGGAAGCGGCGGCGGAAGTGACCTTCGTCCGCATGCAGACGCTCTCCACTGCTGAGATCGAGGCATACGTCGCCAGCGGCGAACCCATGGACAAGGCAGGAGCCTATGCCATCCAGGGCTATGCCGCCCGCTGGATTCCCCGCATTCAGGGGTGCTATTTCAATGTAGTGGGATTGCCGCTGTCTCTCGTGGCGAATCTGATCGAGGGCATGCATCGCCGCCTGAAGCGCTCCGCCAGCCTGATGAGCAGCGCTGGATAAGGGTTATATTTACGACCGGCCGGTCTCCGGTGCATCGTTGGCGATGCGGGCGGCCTCGGTTTCCTTTCGGGTCTTGCGGCGGGCGGGCACGGTCACAATCAGCCCAATACATACCAAAACACTTACTGCAAGCAATCCAGCCTCAATAAACTTCAACATAAGAATTGGCTCCTGGTGATTTTGCGTCTATATTTGGCGCCTGTATTATTTGGTGCCTGTATTTTCCACTTCTAGCCCGGGTTTGCCATCATGGCTGCAAGCAGCGCCGTTCTGGGCGCCAGGTGCTCCAGCACAATCGATTCATGCGCCGCGTGCGCACCCTCGCCTACTGCTCCCATCCCATCTAACGTAGGAACCCCTAATGCAGAGGTAAAGTTGCCGTCCGAGCCGCCGCCGGAAGATGCCTCTTCGAGCGCAATGCCAATCTGCGAGACAAATGCCTGGGCGCGCCGAAAGAGTTTCACCGTGCCAGCGGTCCGCTCCATCGGGGGCCGGTTCAGTCCGCCTTCGACGGTCAGCACACACTGCTTATCCCTGGTACGCAGCGATTGAAAGCGCTTTTCGATCCGGGTGCCATCCGAACGCCGGGCAATGCGAAGATCCACTTCCGCCCACGCCTCGGCGGCGACAACATTCGACCGCGTGCCCCCGGCCATGACGCCGGTATTGACCGTGATGCCGCGCTTGAGGTCGGTAAACCCGGCAACCTTCTCAATGACATGCGCCAGCTCGAGAATCGCGCTGTGCCCACGCTCAAAATCCAGGCCGCTATGGGCCGCAACTCCCCGGACCTGCAACCGGAAGGTACCCACACCCTTGCGTGCCGTCTTGTAGGCGCCCTCGAGCCCCTGCGCCGGCTCCAGCACAAACACGGCCTCGCTCGCGCTGGCAATCTTCTCCGTCACGGGCCGGGAGACCTCGCTCCCTGTCTCCTCTTCACTGTTCAACAACAGCACAACGGGGCGCGAAAACCATTGCCTGGTTTGCAGAATCTCCAACGCGGTAAGCGCCATCGCCACACCGGCCTTCATGTCCAGCACGCCCGGACCCCAGGCGCGGCCATCCCGCAGTTGAAAGGGCATGTTCTGTAGTGTTCCCAGAGGCCAAACCGTATCAAGATGCCCCAAAAGCATCAGTGGTTTACGGCCTCGTGCCGGGGGACCGAAGCGCGCCAGCAGCAGGTCGCCATGCTGCTTGTTTCGATAGCGCCGCGTGCTGGCGCCTGCCTCCGTGCACCTGCGCTCGACGAGCGCGACACAGGCGTCGACGGCAGCCTTGTTCTCGCTCGGCGACTCGGTGCGGACGAGCGTTGCCAGCAGATCCAGCAGGGTTTTCTCCCGCCTGACGGCCTCCGCAAGCAGTGCTGGGACTTCGATAGCCTGTCTCATTCCCGGTCCTCCGATCCGTGTGTGGATGCTTGGGGATAAAAGAATCTTTAGGGGTCAATGCTGGCGTGAAATGGTATTCCCGTGCAAAAAGTGTGTCAAAACTGACACACAGAAAGTTTCGTTTTGGCGGGTAGTCTCATATCCAGATTGCATCCCTGCTGGCCAGCTCGCAGCAGCGTGCGCAAGGATTTTGGCCTTTGGCGGAACTTCAGCACTTCGAACATACCATCGCTGCGGCGCTTGAATTCTCCGGAGTCGGCCTGCACAGCGGTGCGCCCGTTCATATGCGGATGCTGCCTGCGCCCGCCGGATCGGGCATCGTCTTTCGCCGCACGGACCTCGACAACTTTGAGATTCCTGCCACCGGGCGGAACGTGGCCAAGGTGAGTTACGCCACCAGCCTGATGCGGCAGGGCGTGCTCATCTCCACTACCGAGCATTTGCTCTCGGCCCTGACGGGCATGGGCGTCGACAACGTCATTATCGAACTCGATAACCTGGAGCTGCCCATCCTCGACGGCAGCGCGCTGCCCTATGTGGAGGCGTTTCAGTCGGTAGGACTCAGCAGGCAGCGGCGGCGGCGGGAGTACCTGCGCATCCTCAAGCCGGTAGAGGTCCACGACGGCAATAAATTTATCGGCATCTACCCCGGCGACAGCTACACCATCGAATACGCCATTGACTTCCCCTCGCCCATCGGCCGGCACAGCTTCGCGGTTGACCTGGGCGCGGGTACCTACGGCTCCCAAATTGCTCCGGCTCGCACCTTCGGCTTCAAAGAAGACGAGCAGAAGCTGCGCGACATGGGGCTCATCCGCGGTGTCTCCAATGAGAGCGCCATTATCGTGACCAGGACCGGAGTGGAGAATGGGCCGCTTCGTTTTCGCGACGAGTTTGTTCGTCACAAGGTGCTGGACCTGATCGGGGACCTGGCGCTGGCGGAGTACTGTATCCTGGGCCGCGTGGTAGCCGAACGCGCCGGTCACGCGATGCACACGGCACTGGTTTCCCGCCTGCGCCGCGACCGCTCTACCTGGGAGGTGGCCCACCTGCCCTTCGACCAGCCAAAGCCGACCCACGCCAAGGCTCCCACGCTGGCCCGGGTATAAGCCCTGCCGGAACCCTCGCCAGGCGGGCGTGTCCTGCACAGCATTCCTCCGCAAAGTTTGGTAGCATCGGCTCGGAGGAGTTCATGGAACAGGTTCCCCCTTTCGCCGTCGCACGCCGCAATGAGGATATTGCGCTCGACCTGCTCAAGTTTGTTGCCGGCACCACTGGCATTGGCCGCGCTGCGGCGCCATCCACCGGCTTTGTACCTTCAACCGCCACCAAGCCGGAAGACCAGGTGACCCACCTGCTCGAGCTCTACTCCCGCTGTCTCGGCGTGGTCGAAGGCAAGGGAGAGGCGCGCTAGCGCGAGCCTTGCCAGACACCGGCTCACCCACGGAACACCCCATCCTGAACGTCGCCGTCTTTGGAGCCGGTGCTTTCGGCCAAAATCATGTGCGCGTCTATCGCGAGCTCCAGAACGCCGGGCTGCCGGTCGCTCTGGCCGCGGTGGTGGAACCCGATCCGGCGCGGGCTGCCGCGCTCCAGGCGCAGTATGGCGTGCCCGTCTTCGCTCACGTGGAAGAGTGCCTGGCCGCGCCCGGCCTGCGGATCGATGCGGCTTCCGTCTGCGTTCCCACATCCCTGCATTTTGCGGTAGCGTCGGCTCTGCTGCGCGCCGGGATCGACGTGCTCGTGGAGAAGCCCATTGCGGCCACGCTGGAAGAAGCGGATGCGCTGGTCGAACTTGCGGCAACGCGGCACCGCATCCTCCAGGTGGGGCACCTCGAGCGCTTCAATCCCGCGATCACGGCGGTTGAGCCGCACCTGAACTGCCCAATGTTCTTTGAGGTTCACCGCCTCAGCGTCTTTACGCCGCGAGCGCTCGACGTCGATGTCGTTCTCGACCTGATGATCCACGACCTCGACATCGTGCTCAGTTTCGCGCGCTCCACCGTTCGCGAGGTTCGGGCCGTTGGCCTGCCCATCCTGTCGCCCAGGGTGGATATCGCCAATGTCCGGCTCGAGTTCGAGTCCGGCGCGGTGGCCAACTTTACCGCCAGCCGCGTCAGCACGGAGCGGGTCCGCAAGCTGCGCTTCTTCCAGCCGCGGCAGTATGTCTCGATCGACTATGCACGCAAAGATTTGCTGGTCATCAATGTCGATAAGACCAATCCCGGTAGCGGAGCCAATCTCGGAACAAACCCAGGAGCCAGCCCGGGAACAAACCCGAGTCCGGCGCCAGATTTTTCGCTGCCCATTCCGTCGCTTGCAGCCGGGTTGTCCTTCAAAAAGCCTGCTATCGCGCCCGGGGAGCCGCTACGGCTGGAGATCGAGTCGTTTCTGGCTGCGGTGCGCGAGAGGAGCCGGCCACGAGTCTCCGCCGAAGACGGCCGCGCGGCACTGGCCCTCGCGCTGGAGATCAATCGCGCCATCGCTGCGCACCTGGACCGGACCGGCCTGAACCGCTTCCACCTCTAAAAATTCCGCGTCACGAATTTCGCGGCACAGCAGGGGAACGAGGCTCCCCTTTGCAGCTTCGCTTAATTTGCTGCTTCGCTTAAGCGGAGATGCTTAGTCGACGAGCAGACGCGGAACCCGGGGGCCGATATCGCAGAGCACCTCCCAGGGAATGGTGGCGAGGAGGTCGGCGTGGTCGCTTGCGTCCATGGCGCCCGTCTCTTTTCCTGCAAGAATGGTGACTTCGTCCCCGATCTCTACCGCGGGAATATCGGTCACATCCAGCAGGCACTGGTCCATGCAGATTCTTCCCGCAATCGGAGCCCGTTCGCCGCGCACCAGAAAGCTGGCGCGGTTGGAGAGCAGCCGGTTCAGCCCATCGGCATAGCCCACGGCGAGCAGAGCCAGCCGCGTCGGGCGTTCGGTGCGAAAGGTGCCGTTGTAACTCACTCCCTCGCCCGGAGGAACCGAACGCATGGAAACCACGCGAGTCTTCCACGTGAGTACCGGCTGCAGGTGCCCGGCAGACTCGCTCCCAGACTCGCCCCCAGGCTCGCCACAGACAGAGAGACGGGGGGGAGAGAAGCGGGGGCTATATCCGTAGAGCGCCAGGCCGGGACGCAGCATCAGGCGCGCTCCTGCACTGGACGCCAACTGCGCCATGGCGGGCAGATCCTGCCCGTCCAGCAGCGTGGCGGAGGCTCCCGCATGCAGCCAGTGAAATTGCAATCCAGCCGCGGCAACGTACTCGAGCGCCGCTGCCAGGCGCGCCATCTGGTGCTCGGACTGCCCGGAAACCAGGTCATCCGCCGCACTGAAGTGCGTCATGATGCCTTCGAGCCGCAGCGGGGACTGGGGATGGAACCGCTCAAGCACACGCTTCAGCTCCGGCGCATCGGTAACTCTCTGCCCGTCCGCTCCGACATACGGAGCCGCCACTCCCTGACGGGCCATCCCGGTGTCGATCTCCAGGTGCACGGCAACCGATTGCGGACCGAGCCCCCTTTGCGCCGCCGCGGCCTCCAACTCGTCCAGGTGGAAGTGCTCCCACACAACCGGCGTCAGGTCATGCTCCAGCACCGCTCCTGCTTCGCCGTGCCATAGGCCCGAGATCACCAGGATGCGCTGCGGGCCGGGGCATAAAGATCGAGTGCAAACTCCTTCTTCGACAGAAGTAATGCCCAGCCACTCCGCTCCTGCGTCCGCCAGGATCGGTGCGCAGTGCTCCAGCCCATGGCCATAGGCATCCGCCTTGACGACCGCCAGCAGGTCAGCGGACCGGTCTGCCAGTTGGCGCAGGAAGTGATAGTTGGCGAGAAGACTTTGGCGCGAGATTTCGACCCAGGTTGGACGTGTAGACATGTTGGAAGCTTCATCTTAAACGAATTGTCGCGCCCACTTTTCAGGTGCGGAGCCTGTTGCGGTGGAGGGCACACTCTCTGAATCCCCGCCCCTCTTGACAGGTGCCGCTGCATTCAAGGAAACTCGCGCGGTTGGAGTGAGTTGGAGTTTGCCTCGCTGCAACGTTTCCCAATTGAGGCCCCCAAGTGAGCACTGCCAGTAATTTTTGGACAAAGCGGTTGATTGCCCGGTCTTTCCTCGCCTGCCTGATGCTGCTTGGGATCAGCGGCTGCGGCGACAAGCTCTCCTCCCCAACCCTGAGCGGATCTCCCGCGCAAAACGCGGGAAATTTCAGCAATGTCGTCTTTCTAGGGGATTCGCTGACGGCTGGATTTCAGAACGGTTCGCTGCTGGATACGCAGCAACCCCATGGTTTCGCCAGCCTGGTCGCGGAGCAGGCGAAGTTTTCCATCGAGCTGCCGCTGATTGCGCCACCCGGGGCTCCCGCCGTGCTGCAACTGGCCAGCCTTGGGCCTCCGCCGGTGGTCCAACCGGCGAGCGGCACCAGCAAAGGGCGCGACGACCTGAAGCTGCAGGCGACCGACGTAGCCGTGCCGGGACACACGCTGAACGACCTCATTCACACCGCGCCGTCACTGATTCCCACCACCGGCGAGGAGACGATTACCTACCTGGTGCTCGGCTTCCCCGGCATCCAGGAGGGCGTGCAGTACACGCAGTTGCAGTGGGCGCACCAGCTCAACCCGACCACGCTCTTCCTGTGGATTGGCAATAACGACGCGCTGGTGGCCGATATTACCGGCACTCCTGCCAGCATGACTTCGATCAGCGACTTCACGGCGCAATTTACGCTGCTGATGCAGCGGCTGCAGACCGACACCAGGGCCAACCTGATCGTAGCGAACATTCCGGATGTCACCGGCGTTGCGTATCTGACGCCAGGGGCACTGGTGCTGGGCGAGTACTCGCAGATCACCGGGATTCCCGCGGCGCAGCTCAGCCTGCTCACAGGTATTCAGCCGACCGATCTGGTGAACCCGACAGGACTGGCGGAGGTAGCCGCGATTCTGCAGGGCAAGCAGAAGACGCAAGTGGACGATGCCGGTGCGCTGAACGCGAGTGAAGCCGCTGCGGTGCGGCAAATGGTGCAGAGCTACAACGCAGTCATAGCCCAGCAGGTCGCGGCCAGCGGCGGAACGCTGGTCGATGTCTACTCCGCGACCAACAATCTGCGGCTCCATCCTCCGGTGATCAACGGCTATCCGTTGGGCTTCGGATTTCTCGGCGGCTTCTTCTCGCTCGATGGGATCCACCCGACAAACACTGGATATGCCATCACGGCGAATGCCTTCATCCAGACAATGAACGCTGCACTGGGAACCAAGATTCCGGTGGTGGACGTGGGAGCGGTCGCCGCTACAGATCCTCTCTTCCCGCCGAATCTCATGCATGGAGCGGCCGTGCCCTCACACATCAGCGCCGAGGCAGGCAAGGCTGTGGAGTGGATGTTCCGCCGCTGATTCCTTCCTCCGTGGCAGAAAAAAACATAAGGGCTGAGTGCCTTCGAAGCCGACAACTTCGAGGCAGCTCAGCCCTTCTTCTTTTTGCCTCTGGCTGCTCGCCCAGACCTCCCTTTGATGCGCCAATGGCGAAGGTCGCCTCTTTAGCTACTTTCCGGTCCGCTGTAAATCTTACAAATAATTGAAAATATTACGCTTATATTGCACGTCTTACCTGCCAACAGGAGCGGGTATGCGTGCATCCCAGCATTGGATAGCGCGAAATCGGGGCGTGCGGAAAGATCCCCCTCGGTTTCGGAGCATCCGGCAGAAGACACTGCCGAACACACGTATCGCGAGACGGAAGAAATCTGGAGAGAGGCTTCGCTCGCGTTACTCATGGGGTATCCGATGACAATTCGCAAACTCACGAGATTTAAGAAGCCTTTCGTCGCCTCCGCGGCGCTATTGGCACTTTCCTCTGTGCCCTGCGCAACATTCGCGCAGGAACCGAGCAGCCCTCCACCCGCTACCGCTCCTGACAACTCGCAGCAGAACACCCCTTCGGAGAACTCGCCGCAGACCGCGACACCGGAGACTGCGCCGCAGACTCCTGAAACCACGCCACAAAACACGGCGCCGGAAGCTACACCGCCAAGCACAACCCCGGAGGCGACTCCGCAAAGTCAGGCTCCGAGTAATACACAGCAGAACCAAAACGCTGCCCAGCCAATGGCCGCGCAGCCCACGGACAAGGCCTCGGACCGCATGATGACGAAGAAGATTCGTCGCTCGCTTCTTGCGGATAAGTCTCTTTCCATGTCTGCGCACAACGTAAAGATCGCTACGCAGGATGGAATGGTGACCTTGAGGGGAACGGTGAACTCCGAGGAAGAGAAGCAGAGTGTGGCTGCCAAGGCCGCTGAAGTAGCTGGCAGCGCGGATAAGGTGACGAACGAACTCACGGTAAAGCAATAGCCAACCAGCAATCAGGCTGGTCCGGTCACGTTCGAGCAACCAAAGGAGAATCAATATGGCAGGAACCAATACAGCAGCTTTCGGCATCTTCCCCAATCGCGCAAGAGCAGAGGCTGCGGTTGACATGCTAACCCTGGCAGGATTTCCCAGCCGGGACATATCCATCCTGATGGCAGATAACGAAAGCACCCACGAGTTTGCAACGGAGAAGAACACCAAGGCTCCTGAAGGGACCGCTACTGGCGTGGGTGTAGGCGGAAGTATCGGCGGTGCCTTGGGCCTGCTTGCAGGCATGGGCGCTCTTGCAATCCCCGGCGTAGGTCCGCTGATCGCGGCTGGCCCAATTATGGGAGCCCTGGCCGGCCTGGGCGTGGGAGGAGCGGTGGGCGGCGTTGTCGGAGCATTGGTGGGGATGGGTATCCCGGAATATGAAGCCAAGCGCTACGAAGGCCGCGTAAAGAATGGAGGTATTCTGCTGTCCGTTCACTGCGACAGTTCGGAAGAAGTCTCCCGTGCCAAGGATGCTTTGAAAGCCGCCGGCGCAGAAGATATCTCGTCGTCGGGTGAAAAATCCGTCAGCACACACGGAGTCGAGAAAACCCCTATCCGCTCAACTACCGCGAGCGAGCGGACGGTGCGGATCGAGCGGGAGGCCGATCGCGACCAGATCATCGACCCTGGCAGGTCCAAGGCCTCCTGATCCACGGGCTGACAACTGGGTCGATCCGGGCACGGGTCGATCCAGTGTCGGTCATTGGAAGCAGATCCTTTGCTGCGCTGCTACAAGAAAAACAGGTGCTCAGGATGACAAGGTTTTGCTGTGCTTGGAATAGCGAAGTTATATCGCTCAGGATGACAAGGTGTAGTTGCAAGGTTTAGTTGGCTCGGGATAACAAACGTTTTGCTGCGCTAAGAATGACAGGGCAGTACACTGCGTCTTCTTCCTTCCCCTGCCCTTTGCTGAGCGCGGGATGACACGCCAAGACCTACCGCCCCACTCAGACCGCCCGCCAACCGCCCGTCAACCCTCCGCCAACCCATAGTTCGCTGCCGGATACGCAATTGCCGTGTCTTTCGGCTGTGCTCCCTCCTGTTTTGGCTCCGCGCCAGATACAATGGTAGTTTGAGCCTGGATCGCTCCACTTCAGCCGTATGAGTGGATCTGAGCCGCGCGGGGCTTTCCTTCACGGGCGCCCCGGCAGCGAATGCCGGATCGAGTGGATCTGCTCAAAATTTCTGCCGGGGAGTCTGCCGTCTGGGCAGTGCTCCTTGAATAAGATCGAAGTCCAGAGATGGGCGATGGGGTGCGGATGCGAAAGGTAGTCAGGATGCAGTGGTTTGGAATGGCAAGCCGCTCAGTTGCGGGGATCTGCGCCGCAGCTTGTGTTGTGGCCGGGCTGTTGATCGAAGGCGGAATCACGACGCCTCATGCCTTGGCGCAGACCGCCACGGAACCCGTCGCTTCACACGCTGCGACCACCACACAGCTCTCCATTGCCACGCAGGAAGGCGACACGCGGACACAATCGATGTTCACCGTGCACGTGATGGGCGTGGGGACGAGCGCGGTTCCTCGCGGCAGCGTCAGCCTGAAGCTGGGGGACCAGTCGCTGGGCTCAGCGGTGCTGGACGAGAACGGTTTCGCCACCTTCTCCAAGGATGCGCTTCCGCAGGGAAGGCAGCAGATTGTAGCCGCGTATGAGGGAACGGCGAGTTTTGCCCCCTCCACTTCGCCGGTTCGTCCGCTGGATTCGGTCACCTCGGCGCTGCCCGACTTCACTATTGCCGCCACGGGCCAAACCTCAATGACCCTGAAGGCAGGCCAGTTCGGAACGACCACGATTCAACTGACTCCGGAAAATGGATTCAACCAGATTGTCAGCTACTCCTGCGGGGGGCTGCCTCTGGAGGCCACCTGCACGTTTACTCCGTCACCAGTAGTCCCGGACGGCAAGAATACGCCGATCGTCACCACGCTCAATATCCAGACGGTAGCGATTACGGGCGGCACGGCGATGGCAAGGCCAACCGGCAAACTCCCTGTGGTTGCGTTTGTCATGCCGGGAGTACTGGCACTGGCAGGGCTGGGAGCGGTCCGCAAGCGTACGCCGGGAATCCGCATGTTCAGCCTGGCCGCTCTGCTGCTCGCAGGTGGAATGGGCCTGGGCGCCTGCTCGGCACAATACGGCTACTACCATCATCCGCCGACTGTGAATAAGGGAACACCGGCCGGAGTGAGCACGGTGACGGTCTACGCCTCCGCCAGCAACGGCAATGTTGCGGTGGTGCACAGTCTGCCGATTACGCTGACAGTAACGAACTAGAAAATCCAACCGGAAAAGAAGCGGCCAGCAGGAAGACTCTGCTGGCCGCTTTTTATGGGCCGACTTGCGCGGGAACGGATCGCGAAACCCGGAAAGCGAAATACCGAAAGCGAAATACAGCGGAAAATCTCAGGATGCGGCCCCTGCCGCTGTGCGGTCGATGGCCTGCTCGACGAGGCCGAGCGCCTGTTCGCGGATCTCTGCCTCATTCCCGAAGCCGTGGAGCCAATGCACCTCCGGTTCGCGGCGGAACCATGTCCCTTGGCGTTTGGCGTAGTTGCGGTGGCCCTGCTGCGCGGCTGCAATGGCCTCGGAGGCGGTCATGGTGCCGTTCAGAATCGCTTTGGCCTGCTTGTAGCCGAGGGAATCCAGGGGGCGGCAATCTTCGCCATACTTCGCGAGCAGTTGCTCGGTTTCCGCAACAAGGCCCTCGCGAAACATCTCCTCTGCGCGATGATTGATCCGGGAATAGAGAGCCTTCCGCTCCGGCTCCAGCCCGATGCGGAGGATGCGATAGCCTTTCAGCCGGTCGCGGCCCTGCTGCCAGGCCTGCGACATGGGTTTTCCGGCCTGGAGGCTGACCTCGATGGCACGGATCAGCTTGGGCGTGTCGTTGGGATGGATGAGGGCTGCGGAGGCGGGGTCCAGGCGTCGCAGGATGCGATGCAGCGCACCCTCTCCGTGCCGCGCTCGAATGCGGTGCAGGCGATCGCGCAGCGGTTGCGAACGCTCCGGCCCTGCGAACAGGCCATCGACCAGCGCACGCAGGTAGAGGCCTGTGCCTCCCGTAACAACCGGCAGATGGCCTCGTGCGGTGATATCGGCAAGTGCGGCGCGGGCATGGCGGCTGTAATCGCCAGCCGTGTATGGCTCAGCCGGAGAAACCACATCAATCAGGTGATGCGGCACGCGCGCCCGCTCGGCGCGAGAGGGTTTGGCAGTGCCGATCTCCATGTCGCGATAGACGGCCACGGAGTCGCAACTGACCACCTCGCCCGCAAATTGCTCCGCCACGGCCAGCGATAGCGAAGTCTTTCCGCTGGCTGTCGGCCCCAGCAGCACAACAACCAGAGGCTCAGGAGAATGCGCGCCTACCATAGCCGCCACCAGCCCGTTGGAAAGACGGCGGCGAGACCGGCTCGCCAGAGGCTAAAGATGAGGATAGCTATCGCGAGAAGCGCAAGGCCGGCGACCTGGCGGCGGCGCTGTTCGAGCCGTATCTCCGCCGGTACCGTCTGCTGGCCGGAGTCTGCATTCCGGAGCCGTGGGCGCATGGCCTCTACTGCCCTTGCTTGGGGTTGTAGAGAAAGGCGAAGCGCAGTTCCAGGTACGGCCCTTTGAATTCCTTCGGCAGGGCCGGGTAGTTGGAGCCGGTAATAGCTCCCCAAGCCGCGCGGTCGAGCGATACATCCCCGGAGGGTCCGATGAGGCGCATGTTCTTGACGCTGCCGTCGGGCGCGATGATGAACTGGATATACACCTTACCCTGCTTATACAGCGGCGGCCGGACCGCCTCGGGGATCAATGGATCCCAGGTGCGATAGGTTTCGCGAACGACGCGCTGCATATAGGGGCCGAAATCGACTCCCAGGGTATCGCTCAGAATCTCGTAGCCGCTCTGCAGGCCAGGATGCTTCGGTTGTGCTCCCTGACCGTAGTCCCCACCTGCTCCGCCGGCTCCCCTGGCGTCGCGGGCTGCCTGGCGAATGGCCTCTCCCGGCGACATTGCACCGGAGTTCATACTGGGCGCGGAGGGTGCGGGGTGAGGCGCCTCCAGCGTGGACTGCTGGTTGGAGGGCAGGGGCTGGCTGGGCCTCTGCTGCGGCTCAGGCTGCTGCGCCATCTGCTGCTGAGGCGGTACAGGCGCGGCAGGCTGCTGCGAGGCCGGAGGGCCGGGCTGCTCGGCGGCACGCGCTTTGCGCATTGCCTGCAACTGCTCGAGCGTCTTCTTATCCAGCGTCGGCTGCTTGGACTGGGCGACGCGATCCTTATCCGAGATCGCCTGCGAAGACTTTGGCTTGACCTGCTTCAGCGCATCCGGCGGCAGATCCAGGTAGGTCAGATCCTTGCGGTCCTTGAGCGCGTCCGCAGGATTGATCACGTGAGGCTGATGAAACAGATAGCGTGGGCCGTAGAAGAGGTACCAGGCCAGCGCCATGTAGATGATGATGGAGATCCAGATCGACTCTCGCAGGCGAGCCTTGGCCCGTTCGTCCTCATACTCCTCGATGAGCGAGAAGATCTCATGCGGCTCAAGCTCATCGTAGCGATGGCGTTTCCGTTTCGACGGGCGCACCGGCGGCTGCTCTGGAGGGCTAGTTGGAGTTTCGGTGATAGGCATCTACTAGATAAAGCACTGCTCTGGCAAATCTGTTGTGCCGTACGGCCAGAACTCACGGAGTCTAGCATTTATTCTCTCATTCTTTTGCTGCCCGGCTGCGGCCAATTTGCTGCCCGGTTCCTATTGGCGGGCAGCAAATCAGCCCAATCCTGCCAGAAAGATGGAAGATGCTGGCGTTTGCTCCCGTCCTCGGTGGAGAACCCATAAGGTGAAGAAAAGGATCGCCGGGATGGACACTGTTGGCGTGGAATCGCCGGAAAAACCCTTACAATCGGGAGATATGCCCACCGCCACTGTATTGACCGTCAGCGACTCCTGCTCCAAGGGTGCGAGGGAAGATCTGTCGGGCCCGGCGGTGGCCACACTGCTGCGGTCGCATGGCTTTGCGGTCGACGGGTGCGGCGTTCTCCCCGACGAGCAGGCCCCAATCGAGGAATGGCTGAAAAGCGCCTGCGGCAAGGCTGCCCTGGTGGTGACCACGGGAGGTACTGGGCTTGCTCCCCGGGATGTGACTCCTGAGGCTACGAGGAACGTCTGTGACCGGCTGGTGGATGGAATCTCCGAACGGATGCGCTCCGAGGGGCTGAGGCAAACACCCTTCGCGCCATTGAGCCGGGCTCTCTGCGGAACTCGGGGCACGTCGCTGATTCTGAATCTGCCTGGAAGCCCCCGAGGCGCGGTCCAGTCGCTGGAGGTCGTCCTGCCCATCCTGTCCCACGCGCTGGCGCTGCTTTCCGGGGCATACGGGCAGCACTCCGAGGGCGAGACGGGCTCTACTTTGAAGAATAAGGAATTGGAAAGACCGTGAAACACTCCATCACCACCCTCCTCCTCAAGTACAAGTTGTATCTGCTTACCGCTCTGAAGCCGCTGGGGATATGGGGTGTTGGGATCATCGCCTTCGTGGATTCGTCGTCCCTGCCGGTGCCTATGGATATTGTGATCGCAGGCTACGCGTGGGGCGATAAACGCCATGCCTACGCCTATGCCGTGCTGGGGGCGCTGGGCTCCTGCCTGGGAGGGCTGGTTCCCTTTCTGCTGGGCCGGGCCGGGGGCGAGCTCTTCCTGCTGAAGCGGGTGAACCGCGAGCGTTTCGAGCAGATTCGCGATCGCTTCGAGCGGCAGGAGTTTCTCGCGATGCTCATACCGTCGATGCTGCCTCCGCCGACGCCGTGGAAGGCCTTTGTCTTCGGCGCGGGCGTCTTCGAGATGAAGATCATCAATTTTCTCGCCGCTGTCTTTTTGGGGCGGCTCATCCATTACGTGCTGCTGGCGTGGCTCACCATGCGTTATGGGCCGGAGATGGTGCAGATCGTGATGAAGTTTGCCCATCAGCATCTCGGTGGAGTTCTGATGACGATCAGCATCCTCTTTGGGATGGTGGTTATTTACTATGTCCGCAAGAATATGGCGAAGCGCAAGGCTGGGTCTGCCGAGGAAGCGGAGAGTTAAATCGCGAGCTGCGCGGTCCCGGGGGATATGCCAAAAGCAGGTCCTTCGCTTTGCTCAGGATGACAAACCTAAGCGGTGCTTTGCTCAGGATGGCAATACCTAAGCGGTGCTTTGCCCCGGTGACAAACTTAAGCGGTGCGTTACTGAGGATGACAATACAGATTCGCTCAGGATGACAGGCCTGGGAGCTGGGGGACTCAAACAGGAAAGGGGCGAACTGATCTTGAGTTCGCCCCTTTCCTGTTTGTACCTTGTTGCGTTCTTCGTTTTACGCGGAGACGTGGTGTTTCTCGGGTGTCAGCAAGTGGCGTGCCAGCGCTGGAAGGCCGAAGGCCACACCGAGGACGAGAGCGGTCGAGATCAGATCGTTGCGATAGAACGGCAGAGCCGCGGTATAGCAGGCTGCCAGTCCCGCGATGCTGTGGGGATACATCCCCGAGCCCGCCCAGACCGCGTAGTTGCTGATGGCGAAGAATGAGGTCGCCGAAAGCAGGGTCGCCGCTCCGCCCCGCGCCAGCGAGACTTGGTCGCGCAGCAGAATCCTGCCCAGCAGGATAGCCGCCGCATACCAGACCCAGGTCAGCAGATAGCCCTGCACATGGAAGGCATAGTTGTACGCATAGACGGTGAGGTAGTAGTCGGTACACGCCATCAGCACGAGAGGCACAATCGCCTGGCGCAGCGGACGCCTGGCTCCGAAGTACAGCAAGGAACCGCCGACCGCCGTGAAGTTCCACCACGTATGCGGGAGAACGCGGCTCGCTATAGCAAGCAGAATGAGCAGAAAAGAGGACATGGGCACCTCATGGAATCAAGATTGAGTCGAGGAAATGGGCTGAAGCCGGCGCCCGACGTATAACTTATTAATTCTGCGGATGGATCCTTGCAGGGTCAAGCTCAAACGTTTAGCTCCATTGAAATTGATATTGACGCTATGCATACGAATTGCGCGGACCGACGATATGGGGGCCGGGCTATTTCTGTTCCCGTCCATCCATCACCGTGGCTTCAATCGTGCGGTTGGGAGCAACCACGACCCAGGCAGAGAGCGGAGAGCGGTTGCCCCGGAGAAACATCGCGGAATAGGCAAAACGCAGGTCGCGAAACTCAACGGTGGTTCCCTGGGGCGAGGGGCTGTCGTCCAGGCCGGGAGGAACTTCGTTCCCCATATCCTCGACCACCGGGAAAGAGGACCAATCCAGGTAGACGTGGCCAAGCCACGACCTCTTCGCCGCCAGGGTGGCCAGGGTTACCGGCGGCTTATAGATCAGGGTGTCGTTGGCGCGCGCCTCGCCGCTTCGGGTATTCACCAATCCCGTCTGGAAGTAGTCCGGCGTCTCCACCACGGCAAACCAGCGGAAGGGGTTGAGCGGAAAGGGCTGCACGGCTGCCTTGAGAATCTTTGCGTCGGCGAAGGTGCCATTGCGCACGAGGTTCAAGGCACGCTCGTGCTCGGCATTGCGGACGACCCAGACCAGGACCATGGTAGATAGAGCGAAGATCGCCCAGCCCCGCCCATGGAATTCGCTGCGACGTGCGCTGATCTCACGATCCGCAAGGCCCAGCAAGGCCGGAACCACCAGCGCCAGAAGCAGAGCAGCGAAGATGACAGGCTCAAGGATGAAGACGATATCCCACGAGTACCACCGCGGATTGAAGGGGAAGAAGGGACGCAGGCCGTAGTTGTTGGTGAAGTCCAGCAGCAGGTGGCTGAGCGCCGCAAACAGGGAGAAGGCGTACAGCAGCTTCCAGCGCACCGGCTGCTGCGGTTTCTTCTTTCGCCAGCGATGGTAGAGCCACACCACGGCGACCACGAGCAGGGCAATGAAAGGCGCGCCGACAAAGGTGTGCGTGATGCCGCGATGGTGCTCGAATGCGGCCACGGGGCCGCGCACCTCCCAGAGCATATCGATATCGGGAGCTTCGGCGGCGAGCGTCATGGCGAGGGTTGCATAAGCCGTTTTGCGATTCAAGCCGGTGCGGGACAGGCAGGCGCCGGTCATGAAGTGGGTTATGGGTTCCATCGTGCGGCTCTTCCCTCCACTGGCAGCGGCCACGCCGGAAATTCGACTGCCTGCTCCTGGCTCATTGTACGTTTCCCACCGCGGACCGACGACAAGGCTTAGCGCTCGGGCGAGGCGTTTTCTATAATCCCTGCAATGACGCCCGCGCAAAGAGTGGAAGAGCTACGAGAACAGATTCGCCACCACGAGTACCTCTACTACGGGCTCGACGCCCCGGAGATTTCCGATGCCGCCTTCGATGCTCTCACCCGCGAGTTGCAGGAGCTGGAGGCGAAGCATCCTGAGCTGATCACTCCCGACTCGCCGACCCAGCGCGTGGGCGGCAAGCCAAAAGAGGGATTTGCCAAGGTAGCCCACTCGCGGCCGATGCTCTCGCTGGACAACGTGAACAGCGAAGCAGAGTTGCGCGACTGGGACCGGCGCGTGCGCGAGCTGGCCGGGGAAAAGCATGGCGAGATCCGCTACACCACGGAACTCAAGCTGGACGGGCTTTCGCTGGCTCTGCACTATTCACCTGCAGACCCGGCAAGCGCAGACTCGGCGAGCAAGCCTTCGCTGCTGCGGCGGGCGCTGACGCGGGGCGACGGAACGATTGGCGAGGACGTGACGACCAATGTGCGGACGATCCGCTCGGTGCCGCTGTCGATCTCGGCGGCACGGAGGCATGCGGCGGGTCTGCCGGCGGCGTTTGAGGTGCGCGGCGAAGTGGTGATGCCGATCTCGGCGTTCCTGCGAATGAACGAGGAGCGCGAGGCACAGGGGCTGGCTCCGGCGGCGAATCCCCGCAACGCTGCCGCAGGCACAATTCGCACGCTCGAACCGAACATCGTGGCGCAGCGCCATCTGGATTTCTACGGCTACTTTGCGTATGAGAATGGCGAGACGATCTTCCCCAGCCAGGTAGAGACGCTGAATGCACTTTCGGCGGCGGGCTTTCGCGTCAACCCGCACCGCGAGGCGCTGACCACGATTGAAGATGTGCTCGCGTTTATCCAGCGCGCCGAGCAGCAGCGCGCCAACCTTGGATATGAGATCGATGGCGTCGTCATCAAGGTGGATTCGACGGCGTTGCAGCAGCGGCTCGGTTTTACCGGGCGCGCTCCACGGTGGGCTGTGGCGTATAAGTTCACCGCCCGCTCGGCGATCACGCGCGTTGACGATATCCGCGTGCAGGTGGGGCGAACGGGCAAGCTCACGCCGGTGGCCGTGCTGTCGCCGGTCTCCATTGGCGGAACGACGGTGAGCCGCGCCACCCTGCACAATGCCGATGAGATTGCCCGTCTGGGCCTGAAGATCGGCGACTCGGTGCTGGTGGAGCGCGGAGGCGACGTGATTCCCAAGGTCGTCGAAGTTGTGCCGGACCCTAACACGGACTCCGGGGAAGAGAAGCAGCATCCGCGCGAGCGGCGCGAATTTCATTTCCCCACAACGTGCCCCGTGTGCGGCAGCAAGGTTGTGCGTGCCGAGGGAGAGGCCGACTACCGCTGCGTCAACGTGGATTGCCCGGCACGCCTGCGCGAGAGCCTGCTGCACTTTGCATCGCGCGGCGTGATGAACATTGAGGGACTGGGCGAGGCGGTTGTGACGCAACTGATGGAGCGCAAGCTTGTGACGAGCATCGCGGACCTGTACCGGCTGGATGAGGCCACGCTGCTCTCCCTCGAACGCGTCGGCCCGAAGTCCGCGCAGAACCTGCTCCACGAGATTGCCCAATCCAAAAAGGCGCCGCTCGATCGCGTGCTCTTCGGGCTCGGTATTCGCTTTGTCGGCGAAAAGACGGCGCAGTTGCTGGCCGAAGAGTTTGGCTCACTGGACGCGCTGATGCACGCCTCCGCCGAGGAGCTGGAGCGCGTCAACGAGGTGGGTCCGCGTGTGTCGCAGGCTATTCTCGAATTCTTCGCGGAGCAGCGCAACCGGAACCTGGTGGAGCATCTGCGTGCAGCGGGCCTCACCTTTACCGCGGAAAAGAAACAGCGATCGTCACAATTAGAAGGACTGACCTTTGTCCTCACCGGAACGTTGCCCGGCATGTCCCGCGAGGATGCCAAGGCAAGGATTGAAACCGCTGGAGGCAAGGTCTCCGGCTCGGTCAGCAAGAAGACGAACTACGTAGTAGCGGGAGAAGAAGCCGGGTCGAAGCTGGACAAAGCTCGCAGCCTGGGAGTGCCCATCCTCGATGAAGCCGGCCTGCTGGCGCTGTTGCGATAACGCGCATCCCTCAGGTCCCGCACCTTCAGACCTCGCACCTCAGCCGCGAGAGATGCAGATTGCCTCTTGGCAGGCGGGGCATTTAGCAAACAGGACTTCCAGCAACCCGAGCTTCGCCGGCCTGCTGCTGCTAGGCGTCTGGTCCTGGGTCGTGCGCGAGATTTTCAAAGCGCGTGTAGTCCGAGAGGAACGCGAGGAAGACGGATCCGGTTGGGCCGTTACGCTGCTTGGCAATGATGATCTCCGCCTTGCCCTTGGTATCCGGATCCTCTTCGCCGTTCTCGTCCTTGTTGTAGTAGCTTTCACGGTGGATGAAGGCGACGACGTCGGCATCCTGCTCGATCGATCCCGACTCGCGGAGATCGGACAGCATCGGCTTCTTGGTGCCTTCGCGCTTCTCCGAGGCACGGCTGAGCTGCGACAGCGCAATGACTGGCACCTTAAGCTCCTTGGCCAGCGCCTTTAGACCGCGAGAGACAGCGGAGACCTCCTGCGTGCGATTCTCAAAGCGCTTGCCTCCGGGGCCCGCGCTGCTGGCGGTCATCAGCTGCAGGTAGTCGATGACGATCAGGTCCAGGCTTCCCTGAATCTGCCGCAGGCGGCGCGCCTTGGCCCGCATCTCGGTAAGCGAAATGCCCGGCGTGTCGTCTATGAAGATCTTCGACTCCACCAGCTCGTCGAGCGCGTTGGTGAGCTTCTCGCGGGCGTTTCCCGCCAGGTAGCCCATCTGGATATGCCGGGTATTCACCATGGCCTGCGAGGCGAGCATGCGGCGCAGGAGCGACTCCTTCGACATTTCCAGCGAGAAGATGGCAACCACGTGGCCGCTTTTGACAGCGCAGTTCTGCGCTATGTTGATGGCCCAGGCGGTCTTGCCCATGCTGGGACGGGCGGCGATGATGATCAGCTCCGACTTCTGCAGACCGCTGGTCATGCGGTCGAAATCCTTGTAATGCGTCTCCAGGCCGGTGATCTCGCGCCCCTGCTTGTACAGGTTGTCGATGGTGCCGAAGGAGTCGCGCACGATCTCGGGAATGCCGGCAAAGCCGCTGGTGATGCCGCGTTCAGTCACCTCCAGCAGAGACGACTCGGCCGCGTTGAGCACCTCCAGCGCCTCTTCGCTCTGGTCGGCCGCGCGCGTGATGGAGTCGGTGCAGATGCCCATCAACTGCCGCAGCAGGGATTTGTCCTTGACGATGCGGACGTACTCCTCGATGGAGAGGCGCCGGGGCAAACCCTCGGTCAACGAAGCGAGATAGGCGACTCCGCCGATGGACTCCACTTCCTTGCGGCGGGAGAGCTCGTCGGTCAGCGTGACGATATCGACGGCGCGGCCGGCATCGATCAGCTCCGCCATGCGGGCAAAAATGCGACGGTGCGAGTCCAGGGAAAAGTCTTCCACGCGCAGCCGCTCGGCAGCCTCGTTGTAGGCGAGGTTATCGAGCAGGATCGCGCCGAGAATCGACCGCTCCGCATCGAGATTTGCAGGAAGACCGCGTTCGAGAGTGAAGTCCTGGGAGGTGGCCATTCGGAAAATGCCTCAAAAGAGAAGTTTAAGGGAAATAGCTGGAAATGCGTCCTGTGCGAATCAGCGTCGATAAGAGGAAAACGCGTCGGCTGGTATCATGGGAGGTGCAGTCCTACAAAAAAATGATCCATCCATTTCACAAATTCTCTCTTTTTCTCCTCAGTGCTTGTGTTGTCGCTACTCCCGCATTCGGCCAGCAGGCTCCTGTCGTCGCCGCCTCCACCACATCCCAGCCTCCTGAGATCAAGCAGATGCAGCACCTGGAAGATCAATGGGATGACGCGCTGGCGAGGCATGACCAATACGGATTGGAGCTGGTGCTCGCGCCCCAGTTTATCGACATCTCATCCGCCGGCGACGTGACCACGCGCAACCAGCAGATTGCACGGATCTTCCTGAAGGATAATGGCGCTCCGGCGAGTCTTCACCAGAAGGTCATCACGGTGCGCATGTATGGCGATATCGCGATCGTAAACGGCACCTATACGCTGCAGAAGCACGGGGAGGGTGGACCGGTGGAGGAGCGCGGGGTTTTCTCGCACGTCTTTCAGCGAGTGCGGACCGCGTGGCAGTGCATCAATTCGCAGCGAACGCTTGTGGTGGAGGAGAGCCTGACCAAGCCCAAGACCCACAAGAAGAACAGCGCCAGCAATGCCGAACTGCCCATGCATGTGCCGGGACTCTACCAGGGCTCCGAGGCGGTGGCATCCCCCGCGCCACAAGGCGCGAAGCAGTAAGCCCCAAGAGCGGCAGCCTGGGCAGGTTCTGAGCCTTCCTGCGGCTGACCATTCCGCTGCTTAAGCCTGCGTGGCCTGTTGCTTCCCCTGAATCTGGATGTAGACGTGGATCAACGTCAGCGCCGCAGGGGTAACGCCGGGGATGCGGCTGGCCTGGCCGATGGTTTGTGGGCGCACGCGCAACAGCTTCTCCTGCATCTCGCGCGACAGGCCGCTGACGGCGGTGTAGTCAAACCATTGCGGAATGACGTGCTCTTCCGCCTTCTTCAACTTCTCAATGGACTTGCGCTGCTGGTCGAGGTATCCGGCGTACTTGATCTCCGTCTCGACCGACTTGAGCTCGTTGCGCACGCTGGCGGTCAGTGCGACATCTTGCGCGCCGCCAAGCGAAGTTGCAAGTAGCGGGGCGAGCAGTTCCGCATCGGGCATCTCTGGCAGATCCTGACACAGCAGGGGGTAGAGCGCCTCGATCGTGACCTCGGGCCGCTTCAAGAGCTGGCCATACGTCTGTCCTGCAATCGTGCCCGGCAGGGAGGCTGGGAGACAGGCTGCAAGACGCTCGGGATTGACCTTACGGGTGGAGAGCATCTTCTCGAGCGCAACGGCGCGGGCCTGCTTCTGCTCGTAATCCTGCCATGCGGCATCGCCAATCAGGCCAAGACGGCGGCCATGAGAAGTCAGCCGGCGGTCAGCGTTGTCGATCCGCAGGTGGAGGCGGAACTCCGCGCGCGACGTGAACATGCGATACGGCTCATTGGTGCCCTTGCTGATCAGGTCGTCGATCAGGATTCCGGTGTAGGCCTCGGTGCGGTCAAGGGTGAAGGGCTCCTGTCCGCGCACCCACAGCGCGGCATTGATGCCCGCCATGATGCCCTGGCATGCGGCCTCTTCGTAGCCCGAGGTTCCGTTGATCTGCCCGGCGAGATAGAGCGCATCGATGCTCTTGACGGCGAGCGAACGATCCAGCTCGGTAGGATCGATGGCGTCGTATTCGATGGCGTAGCCGGGGCGCAGCATATCCGCATCTTCCAGCCCGGGGATAGAGCGCACGATCTCGTACTGCACCTCCATGGGCAGCGAGGTGGACATGCCGTTCACGTAGATTTCGTGGGTATCCAGCCCCTCCGGCTCCAGAAAGAACTGGTGCTGCGCCTTGTCCGGAAACTTCACCACTTTGTCTTCAATCGATGGGCAATAGCGCGGGCCGATGCCCTGGATCTGGCCGGAGTACATCGGCGAACGCGAGACATTCTCGCGAATAATGCGCAGCGTCTCGGGCGTCGTATATGCGATGTGGCAGGAGATCTGGCGTTGCCGAATCTCCTTTGTTCGGAAGCTGAAGGGCGTGGGATCGGCGTCCCCGGGCTGCTCCTCGAAGCGGCTCCAATCAATCGTGCGGCCATCGAGGCGGGGCGGGGTTCCGGTCTTGAGACGGCAACCACGCAGGCCGAGACGCTTGAGTGCCTCGCCGAGCAAAACGCTGGGCGGCTCGCCGCTGCGGCCTGCCGGGTACTGCTGTTCTCCGCAATGGATGAGGCCGTTCAGAAAGGTGCCGGTGGTGATGATGACAGCATCGGCGAAGAGTGTGCGGCCATCCCGCAGGCGCAGGCCACGAACACGGCGCGGAGATACAGTCTCATCCATCACCAGATCGGTCACTTCGGCCTGCTTGATGGCGAGGTTGGGCTGCGACTCCAATACCTGGCGCATGTGGTTGCGATACTGCTGCTTGTCGCACTGGGCGCGAGGCGACCACACCGCCGGACCACGCGAGGTATTCAGGAGGCGGAACTGGATGCCGACCGCGTCGGCCACCTCACCCATAATGCCGCCGAGGGCATCGACCTCGCGAACGAGGTGCCCCTTGGCAATGCCGCCAATCGCGGGGTTGCAGGACATCTGCGCGATGAGATCGAGATTCAGCGTGATAAGCGCCGTGCGCAGCCCCATGCGGGCAGCAGCCATCGCCGCTTCGCAGCCAGCGTGACCGGCTCCGACAACAGCGACCTCGTATTGTTCGGTAAATGCCATGCGTATGGTTCATTTTAGAGCATCGGCGCTGGGGGATTTGCGCCAGCTCCGGGCTAAAAGACAGAGCGGCGGCCGAAGCCGCCGCTCTGGTTGAAACTGCAAGGTTTAGAAGTTGAGGCGCGCCGCAATCTGCACCTGACGCGGGTTGTAGGTGTAGTTGGAGTTCGCGTTCTGGTAGCTGCCGAAGGTGGGGTCGAAGGTCAGCGTGGGCGCAGCGGCGGTGCCGCCGATGGTGTATCCATGAGTGCTGACCACTGTAATGTTCTGGTGATTCAGCGCATTGAACAGCTCGCCGAAGAACTCAACATTCATCTTCTCGGCGATGGCTATCCGCTTGGAGAGCCGGAAGTCCAGAACGCCTGTGCGGGGATTGTTATAGGAGTTGCGTAAACCCGGGAGGCGGGATACGCCCGTGCCGAGCGGGCCTGAGTTTGCGCTGCCTGCCGCGCTGCCCGTAGCACTGAGGGTAAATGGCAGGCCGGACTGCGCCTGGAAGATGGGCGCGAGCGTCCAGCCATTGGCCAGATATCGCTTAAGTCCGCTTACCTGGAAAGCAGGCTGGTAGACGGCGTTGAAGACGAAACGGTCCCGGACATCATTGTTCGACGAGGCGTAATCCGCGCGGGGATTCATGGGATCAAGCGGGCTGTTGAAGGGAGAGCCTGTGCCGGTGTACTGGTTGAAGTCCATCGACTTGGCCCAGGTGTAGTTGGCCGTGAACTGAAGCTGAGAGGTAAACCGGTGCTTTACCTCTGCCACCATCGCGTTGTAGCTGGAGTTGACATTGCTGATGACGTCGATGATGCCCGCGTAATTCGGGTTGGGGCGGTTCTTATTGGTATAGAGCTTGTTGGTGACGAGGGAGCCAGCGGGCAAGGGACCGGCCTTGGCGCCGCGATACGGGCCAGCGGCCTGGCCGACAACCGTATAGGTAATGGTAGAAACCGAGGAGGTATCGAAATTGCGGTCGATACCGTTGATGAGTTCCCGTCCGAGGCTGCTGACGTAGCTGACGGAAAGGACCGTGTTCCAGCCAAGATCCTGTTCCACCGCGAAGTCGATCTCGTGAATCTGCGGGGCCTGGAAATTCTTGTCGAAGTAGGCAATCTGCAGATTGGTCGGGCTCTTCGGCGGCGCGCTGAAGATGTTCGGGAAGGAGGGTCCGCCCGTTGTGGGAGTGAAGCGCGGGAAGCTCTGTTGCCCCTTGGGGCTGCCCGACGCGATGTAGGTGGTGAGGACGTTGGAATTGATGATGCGGCCGTAGTACATGCCATATCCGCCACGAACCACCGTCTTCCCTGTGCCGAAGACATCCCAGGCAAATCCGACGCGCGGACCGATGTTGTTCTTGTCGTCGGGCGACTGGGAGGTGAGGCGGTTCATCGGTATCCCTGCAAGCATTCCCGTTGTTGCCGCCGAGGTATCCGGATTGGGCACGAACTGCGAAGGTATGCTCTCGTACTCGTACCGGAGGCCGAGATTCAGCGTCAGGCGAGGCAGAATCTTCCAGTCGTCTTCGGCATAGAAGGCATAGTCCTTGGTGTTGAGCTGGAAGGCGGTGGGTCCAAAATTCTGCACGTAGGCGCTATAGGTGCCGACGTAGTTGGACGGACCAAGGCCCTGCGTGGCGTGGTAGTAATCCGACAGGTAATCCCCGATGAAGTTGTAGGTATAGCCGCCGTTCTCGTTGTAGAGGTTGTTGATGTAGTCGCCCACGTTGTTGAAGTCGACGCCGAACTTGAAGTTCTGGTTTCCCCGCAGGACGCTGACCGTATCGGCAAACTGGGTTCGCCGCTCATCCGGATAAGCCTTGCGCTCAAGGAAGAGCACCTTGCCTATCTGGAAGCCTGCACTGCCATCGATCGCAATATTTGCCGGCCGGCCAAATGGGTTGCTGGTAAAGGGCTGCTCATATGCCGTCGGCGCCTGGCTGATCTCGTATTCGAAGTCGCGGCCATATTGAAAACGCGCTTCGTTGAGGATGGAGGGAGTCAGTATCGACTCCAGCTTCGCAACTCCCCAGTCTTCCTTCACATAGTCGCTACCAAAGCTGGCTTTGCCATAGGTATTGGAGCTTTGCGTCTGGATGCCAGCGGGGGAGGACCAGCGAATGCGGTTGTACTCAATCGAGGCATGGTTTTTGGAATTGACCTGCCAATCGAGTTTCGGGAAGTTCACCATCTGATCGCCAGTACGTGGAACGGCGCCAAGAGTGCCCGCGGCCAACCCGGCTATGCCCTGCACGTCATAGGTAACAGCCGTTGCGTAGCTGCTCAATTTCAGCTTGGTATAGAGCTGGCACGCATCCTTGCTGGCCTGGTACTGCGGGTTGCCGGAACCGCCGAAAGCCGCGGCCGAGCTGCCGATGTTGGAGCAGGTAACTCCGGTGGGAAGAGTGGCTACAGGCTGCGCAAAGAAGGCCGATGGTGTACCTACCTTGGCGGTGCCGGGAAAGTTCCGCTTCGATTGGTCGTATGCATAGAACCAGAAGAGCCTGTTCCGCAGAATGGGTCCGCCCACGCCAAAGCCCCACTGCTTGCGCCAGTCCTTGGGCTTGTAGACGTTGGTGGAGAACGCCCCTGTGGTTGGATTCTGCGTGGTCAGCGTGGTATAGCCGTTCTTAGTGCCCCACGCATTGTCCCGGTCGCGAAAGAATGCCTGACCGTGGAGTTCATTAGTGCCGCTCTTGGTGACGGTGTTGATCACGCCACCGGCAGCGCGGCCATACTCCGCGGAGTAATTCGAGGTGTTCACCTGGAACTCCTGAATTGCCTCTTCGGAGGTGGAGTATTGCAGACGGGTGCGGCCGCGCTCTTCAGAAAAATATGCCTGATTATTGTCGGCGCCATCCACGGTTACGTTGTTGAGCAGTGCCGAGACACCACGAAAACTGAGCAGGCCAAAACCGGACGAATCGCTGACCACGCCCGGCGTCAGGATCGCGAAGCTGGACCAGCGGCCACCATTGATCGGGAGGTTATCAATCTGTTTGGTGTTGATGGTGGAGTTGAATACAGCGGAGTCCGTGTTGATGACCGGCGCTTCGCCACTCACCGTTACGGTCTGGCCGGCACTTCCGATTTTGAGATGGGGCTGCAACGAAGTGGTGAGCCCGATGGAAACGATCGTGTGCTCGGCTGCGTAGTCCGCAAAACCCGGCGCGCTGACCGTGACGAGGTAGGTTGCGGGGTTCAGATGAATCATGCGGAAGTAGCCATTCTCATTGGTCGTCGTGGTCGTCTCAGCATTGGTGCCTTCATTGCGGATGACGATGGTGGCCTTGGAGATGGCAGCGTTGTGTTGATCGAAGACAGTGCCGTCAATCGCGCCGTCCGTGGTGGACTGGGCACTGGCGGGAGTGGAGAGCACGAGGGGGAAAGCGAGAAGAATGAGAACGAGGATGAAAACGGGGGTAAAGCCCAGTCGGAAACGATGCATCATCTGGATCTCCTTAAGCAAGCACTTGCGGGGATACCGTTGATTGACATGGATCGGCTTTCATCCGATCTACGGGGATCTTGAAAGCCATTGAGGGGGCAGTCTACCTGTGACAAATTCAGTAAATTCAGGAATGCGTACGACAAAACGAATGGAAACAGCGATAACTCACAGTGAGCAGATTCTGTTTTTTTGACGTACACGCGAACATTGCCACAGGAGCTTTAAGTTGCCGTGAAATCCACGTTGAAGGAATATGAATGGCGACCTGCTACAAAAACGTCCCACAAAAACGCCACACACGCCGCCGCTTACTGGAGCCGCGCGCTGTGCTCCTGGCTTTAGAAATGGAGGCGTAGGGCGAGTTGCATTTGCCGCTCTCGCAGCAGGGTGGTGCTGTTCGCGTTGGTCACGCTGCCGAATCCGGTCAGGTACGTCATCCGCGGCATGGAGAACGGCCCGGAGGCTCCGTTGAGGACATAGCCGGCGGTATCCATGTGGCTGGCGTTTCTGTGATTCAGGAGATTGAAGGACTCCGCCATAATCTCCAGGCTGAACTTCTCGCTCAATCGGGTGCGCTTGGAGGCACGCAGATCGATGCCGAAGGTTGCAGGGTAGCGGAAGGTGTTGCGTCCCACCTCTGCCAGCCGGTTATCTCCGCCGGAGCCATTGATGCTGGCGCCGAGGCCGCTCACCGTTTCAATGCGGCTCAGGCTGTCGATGACCTTGACGGAAGGCACCGATCCGATGGTTCGCATGGTGTAGGGCAGGCCGGTCTGGATCTGCGCCACGGGCGCGAGCGCGTAGCCGTTCGCGAGCATCCCCTTCCAGCCATGCGCCTTCCACGGCGAGGAGAAGACGGCTCCTCCGGTCAGGCGCTGCCGCACATCGAAGCGCGAGGTTCCGTACTCCAGGCTGAAGTTTCGCGGGTCGAGAACATCGTTGCCATCGGCAAAAGGACTCTCATTCTGGTTGTAATCGGTGGCGTGCGAGTAGGTGTAGTTGGCGTGGATCTGGAGACTCCGCTGCATGCGATGGTTGAGGCGGACGAGGACTGCCTGGTAACGCGAGTTGGTCTCAGAAAAAATGCTGGTGACCTGCTGGTATGCCGGATTGAGCCGGTGGGTAAAGAAGGGTGCGATATAGGTGGCGCTCTTGATGGGGCCGCGACCGGTAGAATCCGAAACCTGGTAGGTGATGCTGCCCACCTGTGTGAGATCGATGTTGGCATCGACAAAATTCGGGAGCTCCCTGCCCAGACTGGCTAAGGCACTCACGGAGATGCTGGTGCCGTGCCCCAGCGATTGCTCCAGAGACAGCTCGGACTGATGGATCTGGGGATTCTGGAATCGGCGGTCGAAGAAGACAGCGTTGGGCGCGACGCTGACCGCGGGAGCGGTGCCGAAGGAATACGGGAAGGGCGGTGCGCCAACGCTGGTGGGACGGAAGTAGTAGCTGCGCTGCGCATTGGCGGAGCCGGTGCTGGTCAGCGCCGCGAAGGCCGTCGAGTTGACGATGCGTCCGAAGTAAACGCCATAGCCGCCGCGAAGAACCGTGCGTCCGGAACGGGTCAGATCCCAGGCGAAGCCAAAGCGCGGACCGAAGTTGTTGCCGTCGTGAGGCAGCGATGCGGTCTGCGGGAAGTCAGGGTTGACCAGGTTTTTTTGCGTGTTGGGGAGCTGCTCATACTCATACCGCAGGCCCAGCGAGAGCGTGAGTGAGTGGCCGGCCTTGATTTCATCCGTAAAGAAGACAGCGTAATCCGCGCTGGAAAACTCAAAGATGGCGGGGCCAATGGCCTGCGAGAACCACGAATAGCAGGGCAGATTTCCCAGCCCTGTTCCGGCGGCGTCGCAGTGGTTTGGCGCGAGCAGATCGGCGGCAAAATCGAGGACGTTGGTGTAGTTGTACGTCCCTGTCTGGTTGCGCAGGTTGTTGCTGTAGTCGTTGACGTGGTTGTAGTCGTATCCCAGCTTGAAGACGTGGCTGCCATCCACCCAGGTGATGGTGTCGATCAACTGGTTGCGGCGCTCGTCAGGATACGCAACGCGGTCGAGATATGCCGGCTTGCCGATGGTGAAGCCATTGCTGGAGCCGGCGATGGAGACCTGCGGCGGCCGGCCCCACAGGTTATGCGAGAAGGACTGCTCAAAGGGGGTGGGCTGCTGGCTCATCTCCGACTGAAGATCGCGCCCGTACTGGTAGCGGACTTCGTTCACCATGTTCGGCGTCAGGAAGAAGTTCCACCGTGCGATGACCCAGTCGCCACGGGCGACATCGTTGCCGAAGCTGGTTATGCCATAGCTCTGGGAAGGCTGCGTCTGCACCCCGGCTGGCGAATCCCAGTGCAGGTGGTTGTACTGCACGGTCAGGTGATTCCGATCGCCAATCTGCCAGTCGATCTTGGGAAAGAAGACCGTCTGGCTGGAGGTGCGAGCCACCAGCCCAAGCTGTCCGGCAAGACTGTCCAGCACGGCGTTGTAGTTGGTCCGGGCGGTCTGCGTGTCGGTACGGGTGCGTGCGCCCAGCATCTGCAGGCTCGCCGCGCTCGGCATGGCAAAGAACTTGTCCGGGTGCAGCGCCCGCGCAATGCCGGGGAAGTCCCGGTAATGCTGGTCATAGGAGACGAACCAGAAGAGCTTATTTGCCCGGATGGGCCCACCGACCCCGATGCCGCCCTGGTAGCGCATATCCCGCGCCTTATATGGAACCGTCTGGTAGACTCCCGGAGCTGTCCGGGTGGTAAGCGTGGTGAAGGGGTTGCGCGCGCCCCAGTTGCTGCTGCGGTCGTAGTAGAAGACCTGCCCATGCAGCGTGTTGCCGCCGGAGCGGGTGACGGTGTTCACGACGCCACCTGCTGCGCCACCAAATTCGGCGGAGTAGTTCGAGGCATTCACCTGGAACTCCTTGATCGCCGATTGGCTGGTGGAGTAAGCGACGCGGGTTCGGCCGCGCTCCTCCGAGAAGAAGGCCTGGTTGTTATCCGCGCCGTCGATCACGCTGTTATTCAGCAGGGGGCTGGTGCCATGGAAGCTGACCAGGCCGTAGCCATTCTCATCGGGCACGGCGGCCGGGGTCAGCAGGGCAAAGTCCGACCAGCGGCGGCCATTGGAGGGCAGTGCGTCGAGCGTTGCCTGGTCGATATTGGTGGCGACGGAGGAGTTGGTCACGTCCAGCCGCTGCGCCTCGCCATGCACCGTTACAGCTTCGTGCGGGCCTCCCACGTACAGGCTGAGCGGCAATTCCGTCTGGCGGCCTAACTGCACGACACACGTGGCGCTGGTAGGGGCGAATCCGGGGCCGTCTACCTGGACGGTGTAGACACCGGGGTCGAGTTGCTCCAGCCGAAACTGCCCTTCGGCATCGGTGCGCGTCCAGCGCACGGCACCAGTCGCCTGGTTGCGAGCCTCGATACGTACCCCAACGACCAGCCTGCCGAAGGCGTCCGTGACCGAGCCGCCCACGGAGCCGCTGGCCGGGGATTGCGCCAGGACCCGGCTCCCCAGGAGCAAAAGCATACCCAGCGCCAGCCCGAGGCAAAGCAGGGGGCGGCCCATCCACAGGGGTGCGATTTTCCGCGCTGCTCGCGGGTCACTCAATCGCGCAGGCAGTTGCGCCATACAAAAAATCCTCAATCAGGCCCGTGGGCTGCGAGAGGCAGGTCGGCCGGAAGATTTGCTTTCGATCCAGCCCTCAATGGTCGGCATGGGGCGGGTATCGATACGTTGGTTTCATCTTTAGGCGATACGTGACTTCGGAAACGGTACTGTCGCAAATCGATACATCATTGGGCGCAGACCGGGCACCGTCTCCAGTGAAGAACGCATCGGAAAGTCAGGGATAAGTGCCTGCAGGATACCCCATCCAAGGCTGCGTCCCCTAGAAATCTTTTGGGAAGGGGTGGAAAATTCGCCCTGAAATCCCGCTTGGCGTGGCGCACGCATCGAGCCTGAGGCGCACCTGGCTCCCTAGCGCGTTGACGTTCGTGTGTCCATTCGCCACACTGAAAGGACATATGTTTATCGATGAGGCAAGAATCCGGATAAAGGCAGGCGACGGCGGGAACGGCTGCATGGCCTTTCGGAGAGAGAAGTTTGTACCGCGTGGAGGCCCCTCGGGCGGCGACGGCGGCCGGGGCGGCGATGTCATCATGGAATCCAGCAACCGGCACAACACGCTGGTGCACTTCCGCTACAACCCCGAGCACAAGGCGGAGCGCGGCGAGCACGGCATGGGCTCCAACTGCACCGGCAAGGACGGCGAGGATGTGGTGCTGCGGGTACCGGTCGGCACCTCGCTCTATGACGAGGAGACAGGCGAGTTGGTGCACGACTTCAAAGAGCCGGACGAGCGCGTCATCATTGCACATGGCGGGCGCGGAGGGCGGGGAAACCAGCACTTTGCCACGCCGGTGCACCAGGCTCCGCGGGAGCACGAAGAGGGACGTCCGGGCGAGGAGAAGAACTACCGCCTGGAACTGAAGCTGCTGGCAGATGTCGGGCTGGTGGGTTTCCCCAACGTCGGCAAATCGACGCTGATTTCACGCATCTCGGCGGCCCGGCCAAAGATCGCCGATTACCCCTTTACCACGCTGCAACCGAACCTTGGCGTGGTGTCGATCGGGGAGCCTCCGAACGAAGACAGCTATGTGGTCGCCGATATTCCGGGCCTGATCGAGGGAGCCCATCAGGGCGCCGGGCTGGGGATGCAGTTTTTGCGCCACATCGAACGCACGCGGGTCCTCGTGCACCTGGTGGATGTCTCCGACGGCAGCGGCAGGCCCGATCCGGTGGAAGACTTCAAGGTGATCCAGAAGGAGCTGGAGAGCTTTGGCCACGGGCTAGACGAGAAACCGATGCTGGTGGTCGCTTCCAAGGCCGACGTCGCCAACCCTGACAAGCTCAAGAAGCTGCAGGCCATGGCGAAGCGGAAGAAGCTGGAGTTCTATGCCATCTCCGCCGTGACCGGCGAGGGCGTCGAAGCCCTGAAGTACGCCATTGCCAAACGCGTCTTTGCCCTGCGCGAAGCCGAGTTTGCGGCGGCAAAGCCCACCCTTCCTGCCTTCGAATACTAGGGCTGGGAGAAGGCAGAGGAACGCTGGAGCGGAGCGGATTTTCTCACTCGGTGGATTTCCTCAGTCGTTGGGATCGCGGCTGAGGAAGAGCTGGGACATCGTGGTGATGATGTCGGTCGAGGTACGGCTGGAGTCCTGGTTCGGGTCCATGGAAAAGGTAGCGCGCACCTTGATCATGGGGCAGCGTTTGTAGGCGTAGACGGCCTGGTTTCGAAACGCATCTTGATGCGTGATCTTGAATCTCTTCTCAAGATCGCCTCTCTTCATCCCCACCCTGATACCGCTGATGTCGTCGAGCGCCCGTTGGATGAGGGTGCAGCCGGGCGCATTTGCGGCTTGACTTCGGGAAACCGCCGGGGAGGCTGCCAGGCTAAGAACCAGAGGGACTAAGATCGCCAGTCTCCGCATACAGAATCTCCTACGAGGAAGTAACGGCCTGCCGCGATGGGGACTTCGGTTCTATTTTCGTACGCTTCACTGACTTTGCAGCTTGTCGCGCGTCAGGGCGTTCCACTGCGCCAGAGAGTCTGGCATGGGTGGAGATGCCTGACCGCTGGAGACGGCATCGACAATTGCCTGTGGCGCGACGTTGACGTTGCGGGCGCGGAACAGCGCCTTGACCCAGGCGACGGCAGCTAACCCCTCGCGAAAACGGAAGCTCTGCTCCATATAGAACCAGCGCTCGTCCCAACATAGGATGCGGCTGGAGAGGTGGAAGGGCGTAAAGAGGGGCAGGGAGCGCCGGTAGGTAACAAAGACCGAGCCGACCAGCGGCTGCCAGCGCTGCGCTACGGCCTGCTGGAGCACTCCGGTAGCGGCGGTCAGGTGCATCCGGCCATAGTCCATGCAACTGAGAAAACGGGAATTGTTCAGGTGGAAATTGAGATCGATATCGTTGGGCCACACGCGCATGCGGACGAGATCTTCGTCGAGCACTCCGATGCGTGGCAGGGGACGGAGATATTGGCGGATTCCGAGCAGCGGAATTCGCACGAAGCTGTTGATGTGGGCCATAGTAGGGACAGCGATCGATTTTGATTCTAGACCGGGCGAGGAAAGGGTAGGAACACATGGCGGATTGGGACGAGAAGCAAGGCATGCGCGGGGAGCATGAGATTTCGCGGAGACGGGTTGTGGCCGCGGCAGTGCTGGCTCCCCTGGCCGCACGGGGATGGCTGGTAGAGGCTGCCACGGCGGGCGAGCGCAGGATTCTGCTGGTTGGTACGCAGACAACCGAAGGCAGCAGGGGCATCTACTCCTACCGCTGGGATGCAGCAAAGGGCGAGATGGAGGAGCAGGTGCTTGCCGCCGAAGTGGCGATGCCGACGTTTGTGGCGCTGGCTCCGGGCGGAAGGCATGTGTACTGCACCAACGAACTGGGCGAAGGGCTGGGCGGGGGACCGGGCAAGGTCACGGGCTTTCGCCTGGATCGTGCGACGCGCAAGCTGACCGAGATTAACGCGGTTTCCTCTGAGGGGGCGGCACCGTGCCACGTGGCTCTGGATCGCACTGCCCGCGCCTTGTTTGCCGCGAACTACTTCGGCGGCAGCGCAGTCTCCTTCCGGGTGGGGAGCGATGGGCGGCTGAGCGATGCGGTGGAAGATGTGAAATACACGAAGCACGGACCGAACAAAGAGCGGCAAGATACCGCCCATGCGCATCGCGTGACGGTATCGCCGGACAACCGTTTTCTGCTGGTGAATGATTTGGGCGGGGACGCGATCCATATCTACCGCCTGGATGCGGCAACGGCGAAGCTCACGCCTAACGATCCGCCGCAGTGGAAAGCAACGCCCGGTTCCGGTCCCAGGAGCCTGCGCTTCCACCCCAACGGACGCTGGGTTTACGACATGAATGAGCTGGACCAGACGGCGGAGCTGCTGGAATGGGACGCAACGGCGGGCACGCTGACCTCGCGGCAGAGGGTACAGCTGACTCCGGATGGACCGGATGCGTCATCTACCGCTTCAGAGAGCGCGATTGACCGTCGCGGCGAGTTCGCCTACTTCGCGGTGCGCGGGATCGATAGCCTGATCACCTGCAGCATCGACGCATCCACGGGCAAGCTGACGGTGCTGGACCGGAGGCACTGCGGAGGCAAGAAACCGCGTCATATCGCACTCGATCCCTCCGAGCGCTGGCTGCTGGTTGCGAATGAGATATCAGGGAATATCGCGGTCTTCCGTCGCGACTTGAAAAGCGGCAAGTTGAGCGAGTCTGGCAAAGAATTCGCCATCAGCAAACCGCAATGCCTGGTATTTGCTTAGAGAAAAATTTTCTAGAGCTGACTGAGGAGGAAGCAGACCCGTCCGATCACGTGATCGGACGGCGTTTCATTGGCCCCCAGTTCCACGAGAACGACGGGATACGCGGGGCTGTGAGGCCGGAGGACGAGGCGGTTGGATTCGAACTCGAGATAGCGAATGACGAGTGAGTTGGCATATTGCACGGCATAGAGTGTGGGCCGGGCGGGGTGATAGCGGAGGAGGGAGTTGTAATGGCGGTCAATGACGGCTATCGACTCCGACGTGAGAACCGGCTCCATGGGGGAAGCCTGCAGCGAACTGAGGCGGATGGCGACGAAGCGGAGCCAGCCTTTGCGGGAATTCGCGCGGCGCGAGCGGAAGCTCTGCAGTATGCCTGAAGGAATATTCAGCACATCGAGCACAGAGTGCGGTGGAACTATCTGGCTGGTGAGAGCGGTGGTGGAGGAGACGAGCGGCACAGCATCGTAATTCGTCTCAGCACAAGCAGCCCGGCGTGCAAGCAAGAACTGGTCGGGCATGAGATCGGCGATGGTAAGGAGCTGGGACTGTAGAACGCGATCAAGTCCTTCGAGGCTGAGGACACGCTTCCTGCGAAGAAAATTTGAGATGTGGGCCTGGCCAAACCCCGTTTGACGCGCAAGCATGGTCCCTGTGAGGAAACCTCGCTCAATCCGCCGAACAAGTTCGAGTCGAAGGCGTTCATGGAGCTGAGAAAAATTCATGTGTGGAAAGTTGCCAGACAGCGATAGATCGGGGCGAAATGGTATTCCAGGCAGAAATGCAATATTGACAGTTTTCTTTGAAACCGTGAGGTTCTGGCAAATGCGGGACCGACCTCTTTTGGTTTTTCTACCAAGGCATGTTGATGATCCAGGTTCGTGCCTTTACATTGCGACTACTTTCCAAATGTTGGAACGCGAGAGCTGACCAAGTCCAGTAGATTACCAACCGATTCGAGCACATACGGAGGAATTGCATTTTCTCCGATTCCTGTGTGCCTGAATTTCGGCGTTTTCTCTGGCTGGGGCGCGCTGTTCGACGAACCATGGGGAGCCGTTATTTTGACAGAGACAGGTTGTCTCCGTAATGGAAACAGCATTCCCAGCGATCTGTGAGCCAATAACGAATGGAAACGAACGGAAGAATGATCACCGGAGTGGAGCTGAGCCGACAGATGCTGAGCCAAGCCGGTGGGACTTCCACTGCCCTGCGAACGCCAAAGCATTTAAAAAATAGTCCGCAGGGGAATGTATGCCTTGGAGAAAACCATAGTGTATTTCAGCGTGCAGTTAAAAGTGTGTGAGGGGTGCGGAAACCTCTGGTTCCGTTCCGAACAGGCAGGTGTTTATTGCAAGGGATGTGTGCGGAAGCTCAAAGACTTTCCCGCGCCTGGGAGTCGCAGGCAACGGAGGCAGAAGCATCGGCATGAGACAGCGGATTGCCGCAAGGCGATTGGAGGTGCGGCATGAGCGCTGCGCTGGTGCTGCCCTGCGTGTGGAGCGAGAGTGAGAAGCAGCCTATAGCATCGCCAGGACAGCGTGTCCTTAAGCGCGAGCAGGAAGAATGGCCGGCAGAAGAACTCGCGTTTTATCGCAAGCACACACAATCTCTCTTACGAAGGTATATGCACATGTCGATGCAGATGGGCAGGGTGCCGTCGGTTCTAGGCGAGTGCATGTTCCGGGGACGCGTGTCGAGCTACCGGGTACGGAGTTTTGAAGACGCGGTGATCTTTGTCTTCGACATCGAGAAGTGCTTGAAACGCCTGGACCAGGTACACCAAGGGCTGATCGCACGGATCGCGCTGCAAGAATACACGCAGGGCGAAGCGGCAGCACTGATGGGCATGAGTCTACGTTCCGTAGTGAGGAAATATGGCGAAGCGCTGGACAGGCTTACGGCAATTTTCCTGAGTGTGAAGCTGCTGACGATTCCAGGAATGGATTCGTGTCAAGATGCAGCGAAGAATGGGAGGCGGCCAAGAGGCTGAAACCATTGCGCTGAACCGTGTTGCAGGCGGCTGGCGTAACTAACTCTCGCCAGTTGCTATTCTAAGAACAACAGTGAAAGAAAAGAGGGGCAAGGGGGACGCGATCGGCGTCCCTCTTGCCTTTTTTGATGATGCCAGTGCAGAAGAAGAAAAGCGGGAATGCAGTAACGGGTCCGGTGGAAGACGAACTACGAGAAGCTAGCTTGAAGTCGAGAGCAAAGAAGACCGGCGCAACGAAGAAGAGTACAAATCCACCTACGCCGAAGAAACGAATTAGAAACTACAAGGCTCATACAAAGAAGGAGCTATCGGAGGCATTTCCGGAAATTGTGGATTCGTCGATCGAGCGAGCGAAACATGGGAGCCTGACACACACGAAGTTTCTGATTGAGATGGCCGGCGTGAAGGATGAACGGACGAGCCGTGGGAAGAAACAACGGCATGTAAGCCTGGCAGAGATGCTGATGAAAGAACTCGCCAAGCGCAACGATATGGAGACTGAAGTCGAAGATCCGAAGGATCAGGAGACGCAGGCGCAGCAACACGGACCGAAAGCCGCTGATACGCGGAGTGAGGATGAAGCATGACATTTGTGAAGAGGTTGCCGGGAGTTGTTGCGTGGCTGGGAATACTGTTAGCTTTTTTGCCTCAGAGGGCTTTGGCGGTGGCAACGGATACGGTGCAGGGTACGGTGTATCGCGCGGATGGAAGCGTGGCACAGGGGACGCTGCTGCTGAGCTGGCCCGCATTTACGACGAGTGCAAATGAGGCAGTGGCATCGGGCAGTAAATCAATCCCGATTGGAGCTGACGGATGGGTGGCGATTGGTCTCGCTCCCAATGCCGGAGCTGCTCCGGATGGAACGTACTATACGGCCGTCTACCATCTGAATGATGGGACGACAAGCACCGAGTACTGGGTTGTTCCCTCTGCTGCGACAGTCAGCCTGGCGTCGGTGCGCGCGAAGGTGATGCCAGTAGCAATGGCGGTGCAGGCAGTCACGAAGCAGTATGTGGATACCTCGATTGCCGGCGTAACTACAGGTTTTGTACCTTCGAGCGGCGGCACAATGACGGGGCCTCTGTTGCTGAACAGCGATCCAATTACCGTTCAGCAGGCAGCGTCGAAGCACTATGTGGATCAAGCAGCCTCCGCGCTGCTGCCAATGACAGGAGGCACGATGAAAGGATCGCTGACGCTAGCCAACGATCCTGTCGGGAACTACGACGCAGCCACAAAGGAATATGTCGACCGCGCATCGTCTGCTTCTGTCTCCAAGGCGGGAGACACGATGACGGGGCCTTTGACGACTCCTGTGGTGAATGGGAAATACTTTCCAGAGGGAACCACACTTCAGCAGGCGATCAATGCGGCGGGAGCTACAGGTGCGGTGGAGATCCCTGCGAATTATGCGGGCACCGACACTTTCACGAATCCATACGGCATACCCGTAATTGATTTGCGAGTCATGGAGTACCGGTCGGTCACTGACTGGGGCGTGAAGTGCGATTTCAACGGCAGCACAGGGACGGACAATTACCAAGCGCTGCATGATGCGTTCGTTGCCGCGATCAATCCCTACAAGCCCTTTGGCCTGAAGTTTCCGGCTGGGAAGTGCTATACCTCGAAGCCATTGCCCTACACCTGTCAGTATCTAAAAGGCGTGGGAACAGGACTCTCTGTATTGGTTGGTGGCCCAGGGCAGGACATCATCAGCAATATGGACCCGAACGACCGAACAACAGACGGATTGCCGGGTGGCGGAGGCAATGGCATTTGCGGTTGGCAGGGCATCGTGACCAAGGGCAAGATTCAGGATCTCACCTTGCAGGTGGATACCAGTGTGGACGTGACACAGCTTTACACCACGCTGACGAATGCGATTGGAGCCACGGATACTTCTCTGACCGTTGGCTCGACGCAGTATTACCGTCGCGCGGGTTTCGTGCTGGTGGATCAGGAATTGATTCACTACACGACAGTAAGTGGCAACACGATCACGACCAGTAACGCGGTAGATCGCGGATATGGTGGCACGGTTGCGGTGGCACACGCGGCGGGTGCTCCTGTGCACTACCTGGGCGATCTGTCCTTTTCCGGGCAGGGATCGGCGTGGGCAAACAAGCCGTGGGTCAGCTCTATCTCTCATGCTCCGGCGAGTACGCTGCGCACCTGGCCCACTGCAAACATTGGAGCAACCGATACCTCGATTACACTGGCCAGCATTGCGGGGCTTCCTACCTCTGGAGTCATCCAGCTAGGTGGCGAGTTTGTCAGCTATACCGGGATCAGCGGGAATACCCTTACGGGGCTGACCCGGGGACTATATGCAACCACTGCGGTTGCACATAACGGGATAGGTGGAAATTCGGCAGGGGAGACTGTTGTCTACTCCAGTTATCTTCCTGGAGTGCTTGGGGCGACTGCCGCTGCGGGCTCTACATCGATTACGCTGGCTTACGCGCCGATTGGCTTCCCTGCTTCTGGAACGCTGCTGATTGATTCGGAGCGTATCAACTACAGCGCCATTTCGGGCAACACCATTACCACGACGGCCACTGCACAAGCGCATGATCCCGGGGCAGTCGTCAACGTGGTGGACGGTATTGCTGCCAGCCAAACAACAATCGCCATCACGGATAATCCAGCCAACACGCCGCTAGGCTACGCGGACTTTGGCGGATACGGCGAGGTGATTGGGGCGATCGGCATAGACTACGGAACAGCCTCGAACGAGTATGCGACCTATACGGATGGCATACCGTTCATTATTCCGGGAACGACTCCGACGAAATACTTCCTTGTCTATCTCGGAGTGAAGCGCGGGCAGACTTCGACAACTGCTGTGGCTCACGCTTCCAATGCGGTCATCAATGCCGTCAATCCTTTTACTTTCACGACTCCAACACAGAACGGGAAACACAACGGAGTTATTCCTGCATGGAACATTGGCAACTGCGGGCTGGCCTTCCATTACTCCGATGGTTCGCCGGCGGGTGCGCTGGTTACCAACCCGACGTTGGGAAATCCGGACCTGGAAAATATTGAGTTTCTCGGATCATCCTCAAACAGCACAAGCTCCTGCAGCATTTTCTACCAGAGCTGGCCTTACTCGGTATCTGTGAAGAACTATCACATCTGGCACACGAACTACGGCATTGTATGGGCTATGGCCGGCGTGAACGACGCGGCGCAAGCCTACAACGGCGCCGCCGGATGGACGAATACCAGCCCCTATAACAAGTTCACCAACGGTATGGTGGATACGCCAGTGCCCTGGTTCTCTATCGCCGGACCGCAGATTATCGATGAGATGAATATCGAGAGCGGGCCGAACACCATCAATAACGTGGACCAGCCGTTTTCAGAATCTCGGCAGCCCAGCGATGGTCTTGTGACGGACGAAGCAGGATACGTAACGGGCAGCGACCTGAAGCTGAAGGGCGTCAGTGGAGAATTCAACTTAGGCACAGGCTGGCACATCAATCCGTTTTATCCTGCAGGGATTCTGCATAACGGGATGACCAGCAATGCGGAAACGATCCTTGGACCTAGCTGGTTCACGCAGCAGCCGTTCTATCTAGACACCTCGACGGCGGACAGCAAAGGACAGTTTCTTGGGAATGTCATCCTGACGGATTCATCGTTTGCGAATAACCTGGCCACTGCTCCGGCTGCCGATTACGGCAAGGACAACACGGTAACAGGTATCGCCACGGCAAATGCAGGCTATCGCAAGCTGAATGGTATAGCACAGATCGAGAACGTGGGTCAGTCGCGGCCGGATGCTTTCCTGATGGGCAACATTAACAATGACTGGTTCAACTCCCTGGTGGATATGAAGATTGAACCAGAAGACTTGATGAGCACCCTGGGAAGCCCGCGGGGTGTGAATGGAAGCATCTACTCCGATGCCACAGTGCCGCTCGGACGAGGGAAGGCGCTGCATATTCCGTATCACGGCCAATGCTGCGGATGGCAAGGAGGAGGGTGGCTGCAGGATAGCGGTGTGCCGCTGAATCAGCGGATCAACTATGGGAAGGGCACGATGTACCTTACGTTGAAGGCCGATTATGGCCCGACAACGCAAGGGTGGTCGCTCAACCTGGGAACAACCACGACCTGCAACCTGACTCCATCATGGTCGGTGTGTGCCGTTCCTTATGACACAACCATCAACGGTAGAGGATGGTTTAACACCAATGGGGGCGTAAATATCAGTTCTCAGGGGACAGCGAATGGTTCGGGTATTTCTTTAGGTCCTATCGTGTTCTCGCCTAAGTGGGACTCGATCAATGTAACGACAGCAAATGTGGACAATGTTGTTGCCAAGACTGTGAGCACGTCGAGTCAGGTCGGGACTTCGGTAGCCTCGACCATCAACACGAATCTAGGCTCCACTTCGTTGTCAACGGACGGTATTCCTTTGACAAGTACGTGCAACCCTAATTCGGTTCCTGTGAATTATACTCAGCCGGCATTTGGTGTACCTGGACAGGCAGTTATCGATAGCGAGGTAATCTCGTGGGGATCGGTGCATTGCCGTGGCGATTACAGCGTCTCTTTGGATAACTTGTCCAGAGGTTTGTTGGGCACGACTGCAACGACGCACAGCTTTGGTGCAGCGATTTCAACCATCCCTTACTCCCTGCTGATTAACAACGCATTGCAGGAGCTATGCACCTCAACGGGGTGTAACTTTGGACCGGGCAGCCCTACGTATCCTCTGTCCTTTGGCGGGGTGTACGGTGGGGATTTAAGCGGGAACTGGCATACGAATACGTTGATCTCCAATGTTGCCACGGGAACCGCTCCTATCTCGGTGACCTCTACTACCCCGGTGGCGAACCTGACGCTGGCCAGCCCTTCGCAGGTATCGGGTTTATTTGCAGAGGCGGATATAAGTTACTCGGCAACTCCAACCTTCTCGTCAACGGGAAGCGTGAACTATCTGTTGCTGACAGGGAACGTCACCTCTTCCACAATTGGAGCAGGCGCCAGCGGCCAGAGCATGACGTTTGTTGTGTGCCAGGACTCAGTTGGCGGACACACGTTTGCGTGGCCTGCGAATGTTCGGGGTGGGATGACCATCGGCGCGACAGCATCGACATGCAGTTCGCAGAGCTTCTCCTATGTAAGTGCGCTCTCGAAGTGGGTCGCTGGGAATGCGGGAGTCGCAAACGAATAGGCGCCGGTCAAGAGCGGCGGGCGGCATATGAGCCGGTGGTTCAACGAGACGGTAACTGAATCGGAGAAGAGATGAAGGCCCAGGATGTGCCGGGGGATCTGGGAGAACTGTGCGGCCTGGGGGTGGTGCTGGACGAGAGGCTGGCCACACTCAAGGAACAAACGACGGGGATGTTTTTGGCGGAGGCACTGCTGAAGGTTCGGGATCGGCGCGGACAGTGCGTGGCGTTCGTTCCGAACCGGGTGCAGAGGGAGTTTGAAAGAAGACGCGGGCGGCGAAACATTGTGCTGAAGGCCAGGCAGATGGGCATCAGCACGTGGGTTGCCGGCCGCTTTTTTCTGAAGACGATTACAAAGCCGGGGACGTTGACGGTAGAGGTCGCGCATACGCAGGAAGCGGCGGAAGATCTCTTCCGCATGGTGCACCGTTTTTGGGAGTATCTTCCAGAAGGGTTGCGGCAGGGCGCGCTGCGGACATCGCGGTCGAGCGCGCGGCAGATGATCTTTCCTGCGCTCGACAGCGAGTACCGCGTGGAGAGTGCCGGGGATACAAATGCTGGGCGGGGGATTACGATCCAGAATCTGCACTGCTCGGAGGTCGCTCGCTGGCCGGGGAATGCCGGAGAGACTTTGGCCGGGCTACGGGCCGCGATGCCTCCTGATGGAGAGATCGTGCTGGAGTCTACGCCGAAGGGGGCTTCGGGGTGCTTCTTTAACGAATGGCGCCGGGCAGGCGAGACGGGAACGGTGCGGCACTTTTTCCCCTGGTGGTGGGAGAGTGCCTATGTAACCGAGGCGGTTGCAGAACATACGCTGACCGCCGAGGAAGTGGCGGTGCGCGAGCGGAACGGTCTTAGCCTGGAGCAGATCGGGTTTCGCCGCAAGCTCAGGGCTGACTTCGATATTTTGGCGAAGCAGGAATTTGCGGAGGATGCGGAGGAATGCTTTCTGGCCAGCGGCGCCTGCGTCTTTGATGCGGATGCTATTGCCGGCAGGATTCGGGATGCGGCGGATGCCATATCGACGAGGCTGGGCGGAGCGCTGCAGATCTGGTATCCGCCGGTGCCGGGCCGGAGCTACATTGTGGCGGCGGACCCTGCGGGAGGTGGCGCTGAGGGGGACTACTCCGCTGTACAGGTGGTGGAGTTGGAGACAGGACTGCAGTGTGCCGAATTGAGAGCGAAGTTGGATACGCTGGAGTTGGCACGAGAGGCTACGGCCCTGGCGAAGGAGTATAACCAGGCACTGCTGGCAGTAGAGAGGAACAATCATGGTTCGGGGGTGCTTGCTTACCTGGGAAGTGTCTGCCGCTATGAGAGGCTTTATATGCAAGGCGGGCAGCATGGATGGCTGACCACGTCGGTTTCCCGGCCGGCAGCGTTGGCAAGGATTGGAAGCGCCCTGGTTGAGGAGCCGGAGATCTTCCAGAGCCGGCGGTTGCTCGAGGAGTGCTGCAGCTTTGTTCGCCATGCCAATGGGAAGACTGGGGCGCGGGCGGGAGAGCACGATGATTGCGTGATGGCGATGGCGATCGCGATGGGCGTGCGAGCGGAGTTGCTGGAAGGCGGGGAAAGCAGGTCCTTCGCTTCGCTCAGGATGACAAAGTAAGTCTCAAGACGACGCAGGAACTCTCGAGACGACAAAGTAACTCTCAGGGTCACAAAGGAATGCTCGAGGCTGCAAGGAACGTTCGAGACTTGTAAGGAACGTTCGAGACTTGCAAGGTGCGTTCGAGACTGCAAGGACGTTCGAAGCGACAAGCAACGCTCGGGAAGACAAAGTAAGTCTCGAGACGACACAGGAACGATCAGGGTCACAGAGTGACGCTCAGGATCGCACAGTGTGACGACCAGCTAATGTGGCATTCCTCCACTGGCCGCGCACGGTGTGGAAGGCGGTGGCCGAAGGTAGTGGGGCGGGCAGGTTCGCAGGATAGAATTTGAGGATAGACCTTAAGAAGGGGAACGACGGATTTGGCAGTGCTGGTAGTGCAGGAGATTCGGCGGATGCGGGGGGGAGCACAGAGTCATCTGATGCTGGGCGCAGACACGAACCTGTACGTGGTGAAGTTCCAGAACAATCCGCAGCATGTGCGCGTGCTGGCAAACGAGTTTCTGGCCACGAGGCTGGCAGAGGCGGTGGGGTTGACGGTGCCGCCGTGCGAGGTGGTCGAGGTGACCGACTGGCTGATCGACCATACGTCGGAGCTGAAGATGGACCTGGGGCGATCGCAGGAGAGGTGCAGGGGCGGCTTGCAGTTTGGATCGCGCTTTGTGGGTGGGCTGATGCCCGGGCAGGTAGTGGATTACTTGCCGGAGGAGATGCTGCTGGAGACGCGGAACCTGAAGGAATTTGCCGGCATGCTGGCGCTGGACAAGTGGACCTGCAACGTAAATGGGCGCCAGGCGGTATTTGTGAAGAAGCCGCGGGAGCGGCGGTATGCGGCGACCTTTATTGACCAGGGGTACTGCTTTCACGCAGGGGAATGGAAGTTTGTGGATGCTCCGCTGCGGGGTGTGTATGCCCGCAATCCGGTATACAGGGACGTGGTTGGATGGGAGAGCTTTGAACCCTGGCTGAGCCGCATTGAGACGTTTGCACCGGAGAAGGCCTGGGCGATTGCGGAGGCGGTTCCTCCAGAGTGGTACGGCGGCGATACGGCGGAGCTGGAGCAGTTGGTAGAGCAACTGCTGGAGCGCAGGCTGCGGGTGCGGGAGCATATTGATATGTTTCGGGAATCTTCGCGGAAGCCATTTCCAAATTGGATGCGGCCAAAAGAAAAGCTGGTGAAAGGTGGGTTTCCGGACCCGAAGCAGGTACAGGATACGGAAGGCCCGAAGTGGATGATGTAGGACGCGGGTGCGGGACGAGCGGGAGCTGCCGATAGAAGAAGTAGAATTCGGTTGATTTTGCAGATTGGGCGAGAAGGGGCGCGAGTGGTAGGACGCAGGCAATGCGAGTTCTTCCTGATCCGGTACGTTCCGGATGCTGTGAAGAACGAGTTTGTGAACATCGGAGTGATGCTACGGGAAGCCGGGCATACCGAGGTGCGTTTTACGCGCGACTGGCAGCGAGTGCGCTGCATCGATCCGGATGCGGATACGGCCATGCTGGAGGCGCTTGAGGTAGAGGTACGGCGCAGGCTGGCTGAGGCGGCAGATGGAACGAAGACGGTGATGCAGGTGATTGAGGACTCCTTCTCAAACGCGGTGCAGATGACCGAGGCGAAAGGATGCCTGGCGGAGTCGATTCCTGCGGAGCTGGAGCAGTTGATGCAGCTTTATGTCGATCCGCAGAAGCGGCAGCGCGAGGTGCGTAGAAGCGGGCGGGGCGCGCTGCTGAATCGGATGCGCAACCAGTTTGACAGGGTGGGCGTGTGGGACCTAATGCGCAAGCGGATCGCGGCCTCGGATTATACGAAGCCGGGCGATCCTATGCGGATTGATTGCGGGTACAGGCCGAACGGCGTGGTGAAGATGTTTCACGCAGTCTCGCTCGAGAGCGACGCGGAGATGGCGAAGGTGCTGGCGTTCAGCGCGCCGGCGCTGGTGGAGGGAGTCGCGCGGGTGGAACAGGCGAAGCTGGAATTGACCGCGATTATTGAGCCTCTGGCAGAGATCAAGGGCGCGAGCGAGGACGAGGACCGGATATCGCAATACCGATTTGCGGTAGAGACGATGGAGCAGCAGACAATTCGAGTTCTGACGACGAGCGACCTGGTGCGGGTGGCAGAGACGGCACGGAGAGAGCTGCGGGTTTGAGCTAGAGCGGAGCAGGATTCGAGAGGCATGGCGATCAACGCCATGCCTTTTGTTTTTTGGGCCAGGGTGGCGGAAGCAGTGGCGGCATTGAATGAATTTTGGAATCAGGAAAAAGGGGCGAGCACATTGAAGCTGATGGAACCGATACGAAGTGCGTGGAAGCGTCTGAGTGGCGTGGAAGCCGGGGAAGGCCAGAAGACGGAAGGACAGCGCAAGACGCTGATGCTGCCGTCGATCTTGTCGCCACACCCATCCTCTACCAACCTGATGCCAAAGCCGACGCCAGCGAATCTGCGCAAATTTGCGGAGACGCCGGTAGTGCGGCGCGCGATCAACGTGATCAAGGATCGCATTGCCAGTCTGGATTGGCAGATCAAGGTGAAGCGCGGTTACGTGCCGGCAGAGGTTGCAGACCTGGATGCGCGCATGGCGGCGATCCGCAGGGCGCTAGAAGAACCGAACGACAGCGACTCCTTCCGCACGCTGGTGGAGCAGGTGCTGGAAGACGCGCTGGTGGGCGGGTTTGGGGCTATCGAAATCGACCTGACGGGCGATGGGGAGCGGCCGTTTGCATTGTGGCCGGTGGATGGCGCGACGATCCGTATTAATCCCAAATGGGATGGCACGCAGGAGACACCGCGCTATGCGCAGATGACAGGCCGCATGGGGACGGACGGGCTGATTTCGCTGCGTGATGATGAGCTGATCTATCTGCGAATGAATCCTCGGACGCATACACCATTTGGCCTGGGCCCGCTGGAAGTTGCATTTGAAACAGTGAACGCGTTTTTGAGCGCGAACCGTTTTGCCTCGAAGCTGGCCAGCAACTCCGTGGTGCAGTATGCGCTGTGGTTGAACGAGACGACTCCGGCACAGCATGAACGGCTGATCCGCTGGTGGCAGGATGAGATCGAGGGTACGGGTCGGGTTCCGCTGTTGAGCTCGGAGCAGAAGCCGGAGGTATTGCGCTTCAGCTCCGGCACGGATGCAGACCTGCGGCTGAACTGGCAGGAGTTCCTGATGCGATTGGTGGCGAATGCATTTGGTTTGCCGCCGATGATGCTGGGGCTGGAGCACGACGTGAATCGCTCGACAGCCGCAGAGCAAGGGAACGAGGCGTTTCGCAGTGCAATTGCACCGCTGGCAAAACTGCTGGCGGAGCACCTGACCCGGGATGTGTTGGCCAAGAGGCTCGGTTGGCGGGAATTTGAGTTCGTCTTCAACGAACTGGATGCACGCGACGAGATGACGGAAGTACAGATACAAACTTCATTGCTGAAGGCGGGCGTTCTGACGGTCGATGAGGTGCGATCGATGCGAGGGTTGGGGCCGTTGCCAACGACTCAACAAGATGGGATTGCGGGCGAGTCGCGGGGTGAGCAGTAGAAGCAGAACGCGAGTGGGAGAGTGAATGAGACTTGAAGCAATGGCATTAAAGATTCCTGCAGTCGCGGGCCATCCAAACCGGATTCCCTTTGAAGGCGTGTTGACGCTGGTGGATGTAGCCAGCGACAAGGCTCCTTCGGGGGCGAGAGGCCATCGTGTGCTGTTAACACGTGCGGCAGCGATGGCGGCATTGCCCTCCCTGCTGGGAATGGCAGTGGACTATCGGCCGGGTTGGGATGGACACGATGCGCGGAGGAAATGCGGAATTATCACCGAAGCAAACGTCGAAGGAAATGAGTTGCGCGTGAGCGGTTATCTCTTCGGAAGAGATTTTCCGGAAGTGGAGGAGCAGATGACTCGCGGCCAGGAAGGGACGATGGGGATGTCCTACGAACTGGCGGATGCGCACGTGGAAGATATGCGAGCCGAGGTTTGGAGGCTAAGCAAGGCCACCTTTACAGGTGCGGCGATTCTGTTGCGGGATAAGGCGGCTTATCGCAGTACATCGTTTCGCTTAACGCAGTGCCGGTCGATGACGCGACGGCCGGTGCGGTTGGCGGCACGATGCTCGGCATACGGTTCCTCAACGGGAATGGGTGAGACGGTGAGAGAAAGGGAAGGACACTTATGGAATTAGACAATCGGGAAGTATTGGACTCGGAAGCGGGCAGCCTGGAACGGCTGGAGGCTGCTGCAACACTGCTGGAGAAGACAGTGGCATTGCTGGAACAGGGACGCGCCGCGTTGGCTGGAGATGTGCAGAAGATTGTGGCAACCGTTGAGCAGAACAACGAGGGCAGCCGCAGAGAGCAAGAGCTGGAGCAAAAGCTGATGGCGGCGGAAGAAGAGATTGCCGAGTTGAGGGCACAAGCGGCTCAGCGCGAGGTGAAGACCTCCGCAGCGCGTAAGACTCTGCCTGCTGCCACGGTGCAGTTGCTGAGCAAGCAGGGTCTTGAGGATCTGGATCGAGTGGAAGCCGGCTCACTGGACGCTGCACTTGCGGGCTTGAGCCTGGAGCAGCGAATCGCGGTGAAGGCACAGCTTCTTCGCGCTGGCTCGCTGCGCTAACACCTGGAGCTCCTCCTAAAGAAGTAGAGTGCTCTGGCAAGTTGCCTGAGAACTGCGAACGATTTATGGGGGAGTGTACTGTCGTTTTTTCAGGATGGGCAATTGCTCCTCCTGAGAATCCACGAACCACGGAACTACCGCCTGGGAGCAGGCAGAAAGAAATTATGACCGCAAATTTTCTCGACATCCATTCCGCTGCTGACTTCATTGGACCTGGCGCCATCGAACTGCCGTTGTACCAGACTGAGATCACGGATATTGTTCGCCGCCGCGGATTGTTCGGGCAGCGCATCAAGCAAGTGCCGGCGACGGGCCATCCCTCGCGCTTCTTCGAAGAGATTGGGATTCCATCTCCCAGCACATCCGGATTTGTAGATCCACGGAACATTGTCGCTCCGGTTGTAAGCCCAACGCGCGTGGAACGTAGCGTTCCATTGAAGGCGCTTGTGGCGCAGCTGAATTACAACCTGTTTGACATTGAGCTCGGAACGCAGCAGAAGCAGTTTGCCTATCTGCAGGCGAAGGACCTGGTGGACACCATCGATGGCGTGATGCGCACGCACGACGTTGCACTGTGGAATGGCGCAGACACATCGTTGAGCACTCCGACGTCGACCCAGTATTACGGCGCGTCGGCGCAGATTGCTGCCGGTGGGAATACGACGACGATCGGCACGACACAAAGCATTGTAGATGGCTTGAAGTCCACGGTTGCGCAGATGGTCTCCAACAGCGGCTTTGCGGTTCGCCCCACAGCGATCTATGCCAATCCGGTACTACTGGATCTGATTGACCGTGAGATGAAGAGCGAGTTCAACGTTGTCCTGAACTCGAAGGAAATTGGAGCAGGGTTCACGGTCAAGACGCTTTCGACCCAGGCCGGCGACCTGCCTCTCATTCCTGAATGGGCGCTGAGCTATTCCGGTACCCCGGGATCGGGAACAGCGGTGCTGCCTGCCTACATTGTGACGGAGGATCTGATTGAGTATCACTGGCTGAGCGATTCTTCTCCTCGCGTCTTCCAGCTTGGAGTACCTGGATCGCTGGCTTCGCAGTATGTCGTCGTGAAGTTTGGCGGCGTTGTGGTGAAGGGCGCCAACTATGCCCACTACCAGGTTCTGGTAGATCGCTAGAGTCCTCCCTCCACGAGATAGTGTGAGGGAATAAAGGAATCCAGACTGGGTCGAGGCAACCACCTTGAGCCGAGTTTATCTGGATGCGTAGATACACGGCCAGACCCGATGGGAATATCGGGTCTGGCCTTGATGCGTTCTGGGAGATGGAGCAACAACGATACGGCACAGTAACTGTGGCGTATTGAGATGAAGGGTAAAGATGGGATATCTGCAGCCGACGGACTACGAGAATTTTGGATTGGCTCCGAACACGACGGATGACTGGATCACGGCGGCTTCCGCATTGATGGATGCTCACTGCCGGCGAACCAGCCTGAGTGTGACGCAGTATGTGGAGAGATTGCGCGTCGTGGAGGGAAGCCAAAGTATTCGGCTGAGTTACCTTCCACTGGCAGTCGTTGCACCGGGAACCTCACCATGGATCACGGTAAGGGCCCGATATGCGCGGCCCAGACGCGGAGAGATCGTTCTAGAGCCGATGAGATCGGAGATTGCGTGGGCATTTTCCCTTCCGGGAACATGGACGATGCTCGATAGCTCGACGCTGGACTTTGTGGCCGACACGGGTGAGGTGACGCTGCCTTATAACCTTCTCGGGCTTCCATACAACGAAGTGGAGGTTACTTATACGGCGGGGCTGACTGTGATTCCCAGTGCCGTGCAGAGCGCGTGCGCACAGATTGTAAAGAATGCGCAGGCGACACCTTCGCTCAACGTGAAATCGACAAAGATGGACACGATGCGTATGGATTACTTCGCAGCGACGCTGCTTGACGAGCAGGTGAAGGCGTTGTTGCGGCCGTATGTTTCGTGCCGGTTGGGGTAACTGATATGGGAGCGGATGTAAGTGTACGGAATCCAACGGAGGCTGCACAGCGAGCCGCGGATGCGCTGTTACGGTCGCTTGGAGGCACTTCAGTTCTACTGCGATTGCCGACCGCACCGTGTGCCACGGACGGCGATCAAGTGGGCCTAGACAGCGGTTCTTATCAAGATCTGGTGCTTAGCCCTGTCGTATTTCGCCGCGTGCGGGCAACGATGGTCGAGGGCTCGGAGTACAGGTGGGAACTGCTGCTCTCGGCATGTGCCGTGGAGGCGCAGCTCAGCGCTTCCCAACTGGGCTCCGCGGAAGCTCTATTCGCCGAGGCGGTCTCCATACTGGTGGGGACGAACACATTTCTGATTGAATCTATCTCCGCCTCGGAGTGGTGTGGGCGGATATACCTCTACAGGCTGCTTTTACGCGAAGCCTTGCCGAAGGCGCAGGGGATATAAGCGAGGCGAAAGAATGTTGGATGCGAAGGACACGTTTTATATCGCGCTGCGGGACAGATTGGCAGTGGTCAATCCCCAACGCACGATGATGGTGCGTGGAGCGCTGAGACCAGGAATCCTGGTAGAGGACGCCGAGCCGGTGGCAGCAAAGATGCCGCGGAACGTTTTTGTGCTGCGATGGACCGTGCTGGAGAAGGACCCGGTGTTGCCACAAACGATGGCAATCCTAGGATGCGAAATCCACTATGGGACGGTGGGAACCGAGGCGGCACTCGGCCTGGATCGCGGACGGCTCTTGGCGATCATGGACGAGGAATTGCTGCAGATCCTTAGACCGCTATCGGCACCAGTCATGAATTACAGCGTGGTCCCTGCGACGGCTACGGGAATGACTGTCTTGTGGACCGAACCTGTATTCGGCGCGACGACCATGAGTCGCGATTCCCTGGAACGCGTGGTCAAGGTCACAGTTCTAGCCCGGCAAGCAGGAGGAGTGCAATGAGCACAGCAACGACTCAAGGTTGTGCTGTAAACGCTTCGGCGCCCATCACTCGTCGCATTCGGGCATATTTTGCGCCGGTTGACCGCACGCTGCCTGCTCCGGTTCCATTTGATGCTGCACAGTTCGGGAGATTCGATCTCGAAAATCCTCCGGCGCCATGGATAGATCTTGGCTGGGTGGATAACTTCAGCAGGAAGTCGGCGAGCGAGATTGGCTCATTGGCTGCAGGTGCGCCTGGTGCCAGCAAGGTACAGGTACGGCAAAAGATCGACGCCTCGGTATCGCTGCGCTTTCTGCACTGGGGAAAGCTGCAGATGGCCCTGGCCGCAGGGTCGGATCATTGGAATCTGCTTACTCCTCCGGGCACGAACGCGGTATCTCTAGTCGCAGGGTCGACTGCAACGACGTTAATGATGAGCTCTACCGATGCAGCAACGTTCAGCGTTGGACAAAGAGTTGCGGTTGATGTGGATTACACGGGGCAGACGGGATATGTGGGAAGTGGCGCCTCGTGTGCGTACATCAGAAATGCAACGGCAGTGCAGGGCGATGTTCACTATGTGCGGCGACTGACATTGAACGTCTCCCGTGTTGCCGCGGTCGGAGCGGGTTCCGTTCAACTTGAAGAGCCACTCCTTGCTGGTGCGCCATCTGCGGCGATGCGCGTACAGACCGTAGCCGGATTCATGGATCGCGAGGGCGGAACATTCTTCCAGGAATGGTCTGCACTTTTCGTCATGGATGGGGAGGAGGGCGAGCGCATTCTCTACAACTATCCGCGTCTGCAGGCGATGAAGGGCGGACAGGAGTCTACGCATCCTGTAGCTGGAACGCTGGAGAGGATCTGCCTAGCGGCGGAGTTTCGGGCTATGCCTGTAGTGGATATCAAGGATGGACAACCGGCATTGTGCTATCGCAGCTTTCTGCCAGCGGCAGGGATGCCTCTCTAATTTTCGCTGCTGCTACTTTCTGTGAAGAATCGCGAAGGGCAGCGTCAACCAGTTCGCGGAACCACGGTGCGGGGACCATCGAGAAGGATCGCTTGTGAAGATAACCATTGATTTGCTGGACGGGACAGGACCGCGTGACTACAGCTCGACGATAGATGCGAAGCACCCTCTAAAGATTGTCAGAAAGCTCAACGAGCCATCAACCTGCACCTTCGGTGTACTTTCGACAGGCACGTCACCAACACTGTTACGAAATTCGCGAATCGTAGTTGGCAACGACAGTGGGGTTCTTTATTTTACGGGCTACGTAGCAACGGAGCCGGTGCTGGAGTATCTGGGCGCTGGAGTCGAGGGGACAACATTTAGTGCAGTTATTTTCGCGATCAGCGATGAGCTTCTGCTGGATAGGCAAGAGCTCTCCCGTAGTAGCAATACCTCGGGACAGCCTGCTTCGACGCTCATGAGCACTCTGATTTCCCGGGCAGGAGGTTTGCTCCAACTAGCGGGCGGTACTGGCTCGCCGTTGCTCGGGAGGTTCAGCCCCCAGGAGACGGAGAGCTGGTCAAAAAACGCGCAGGTGGTGGCTTCAACAGCACGGTCCTCCTACCGAGCCCTGAATGGTAGTGTGAGTCTGGCGCCGATAGGCACGACGGTGCACCAACTGAGCGAGGCAGATGGAACGCTGCAGGTTCAGACGCTGACCGCAGCGAAGACGAAGATGCTCGTGAATGACGCAACTCTCTGTGGAGAAGAAGAGCCTTCAGCCTACGTGACCGAACTTTTTCAGGGAGATGGAACGACCGCGGTGTTCAACCTGACGGCCAAACCATTTACCTCTACGGGTAGCGGCAAGACCTGGTATCAGGATGACTTCAATAGTCCAAGCATCGATACCCGGATGTGGCAGGTGGTGGATCCGGGATCCCATCTGGCCGTGACCGCCGCAGGACTTACTTTTAATGGCGGGAGCGGGATTGAGGGACAAACCTATCTCTCCTCGGTAAACACGCTTGAGATTGGCGGGTCACTGCTGCTGGAGGCGAGCGGAGTAAGTCTGGGTGCCGGGAGCGATGGATTGCTGCTTAGCCTTTGCCGGGGAGCCAGCACGGAGGCAAATTGCTTTGCGGGTTTTCGCGTGAAGCAGGTTTCCGGGAGCACATGCCTTGTACCAGTAGTCGGTGGCACCGAGGCAGGTGCTGCTTTGCCGATCAGCACGGGCAATTTGTACACGCTACGGTTACGTGTTTACAGCGTAGAGGCTCAACGTGTGTTGGAGAGCTTCTACTCTCTGGGGGATGCGGGGCTGGAGCAGTTTGGCGGGAACTTGATTCCTGCGGCTGCAAGCGTGTTGATGGAAGTGCAGGAGACCGTGAATGGGATTCCTGGAGTAGCGACGATTCTATATGACGGATCGATTAGCCAGGCTCCGGCGGTATGCAGCCTGGTGCTCGCGAGCAGCACTAGCTTGACGGGGAGTTTGCGGAGCATGCGGGTATGGGAACGCATTCCTGTATGGGTCCAGGTCGAGCCGCAAGGCGGAGGGTGGGCAAGCAAGCGAGTCGGCACGAAGAGCACCGATGGCGATTGCAAACTGGATTCGGCGGGAACGCTGCGATTCTTTGCCGGTTCTGTTCCGCCAGCGGGATCAAGTATCAGCGTTTGTTACAGAACACGACGGCGTGCCATCGCCAGGCTCTCTCAACCAGCGAGTGTGACGGCGGAGAGCAGGGGGGCGATCCCTGGAACTTCTCGTCTGACAGGCACGCTGACGCGGCCCAAGGCGAGGAGCTCCGCAGACTGCGAGAACGGCGCACTGGCATTGCTAAATACTTCCTGTAGCCGGTCGGCTGCTCTTGAAGGTAAGTACACAATGGCTGTGCTTGACGGAGACACGACACAGGCTGATGTGTGGCCGGGAGATCTACTCGCTATCAACTTTGCATCCGGTGCTTTTCAATCTGACGTCGTAGTTCGCGAGGTCAAATTGGATCTGACGCCGAGTGCGCCGGAATTACTGCAGTACACCATTGATGTTGCGAATGACTGGGCACGAGAGCTTTCGCTGGCGGTTTCCTCCGCAGTTCCAGCGGATGCGTGGATTCCACAGAGTCCTGACATTCCGGTGCTGAGCAATCTTCCGAATCTGAGCGCCCAGGTGAGTGGGGGGACAATCGCGGTGGATGCAGGCATGGCTCCTCCGACAGGGGGAGGGTTCGAGGTGCGGCGGCGCGACTGGGCTTTCGGTCCGGGTACGGACAGTGATCTGGTCCTGCGCAGCCCGGTTCAGCACTTCAACATTCCACGCTGGGCAGCGGCTGAACAGTACTACATTCGCATGTACGACGGATCAACCCCACCTGTGTATTCGCGCTTTTCCAGCGCGGTGTTTCTGAACTTACCAATGTAAGAGAGGGCGATAAGCCCGAACGTTCGAGAGAGTTGAGACCGGGAGACGATCGTCTCCGTTGGTCAGCAGGGATAGAGAGATGAACGAGTTTGAGGCGCAGGTGCTGGCGGACCTGTGCGTATTGAAGAATCAGATGGCCACATTGCTAGGGGATGGCCAGACTGGCCGGCTAGGTGTTCTGGAGGGGCGCGTAGAACGGCATGAGTTGCAGTGGCAAAGAGCCAAGGGCTTTGCGGCAGCGATGGGAGCGCTTGTCACTTTGTTGCATTTAGCAAGCGAGGTAATGCGACGCCATTCCATCAGCTTCAGCTTTCTCTGAAGCGACAAGGATCGATGGGGAGCTTGTTCGCTTTGGGGGCTCGAAGCTGGAGTTGGGGATAGCTCGATGGTCGGGATGAGAAGTTTTTTGAATTGAATTGTGAACCGAAAGAAGAAGGAGCAAGAATGAATTTTTTGAATATGTTTCTGCGTGGTCTGGCAGTTCTGCCTGGGATGATTCAGGGTGTGGAGAGTTTTGTTGGGAATGGCAACGGGGATCAGAAGAAGGCGGCGGCCTTGTCGATGGTGGGATCCGCCATCAATCTGACCGATGCTATTGCCAATAAGCATGTGCTTGATCCGGCGCAGTTCCAGGGTGGTCTGGGCAAGGTAATCGACGGCATTGTGGATTGCCTGAACTCCAGCGCCTGGAGCAAGCTCTAAGCAGGCGGACTGAATGGCGGGGCGCGCCGGCCGGTTGGCGCGCCCCAGCCTTCCATTTTTGCGGTAAGAACAGAAAAGCCGGCGAAGTATAATCAGCATCATGGAACAAGCGCCGGTGGTCGGTGTAGTAATGGGCAGCAAGAGCGACTACGAGGTGCTCAAAGCCGCCGTAGACCTGCTGAAAGAGTTTCTCATTCCTTGTGAAGTGCGGGTGGTATCGGCACACCGCACGCCAGATTGGCTATTTACCTATGCAGAGCAGGCTGAGACCCGCGGACTTCGCGTGATCATCGCCGGTGCCGGTGGCGCTGCGCATCTGCCAGGGATGCTGGCGGCGAAGACGCTGGTTCCCGTGCTGGGGGTCCCAGTACCCGCGACGATGCTGAATGGCATCGACTCGCTGCTATCGATTGTCCAGATGCCGAAGGGTGTTCCGGTAGGAACGCTGGCGATTGGCAAGCCGGGCGCGGCGAATGCTGCCTTGTTTGCGGCGGAGATACTGGCGGTGACGGATCCCGAGTTGAGAAACAAGCTACGTGCATGGCGCGAACGGAATCGGCAGGAAGTGATGACTATGGAGCTGCCCGAGTGAGTGCAATTCTTCCAGGTTCGACAATTGGAATTCTTGGCGGCGGGCAACTGGGACGCATGACCGCCATGGCTGCGCGTACTCTCGGCTACCGGGTGCAGGTGATGGATCCTGATCCTTCCTGTCCGGCTCGTTTTGTAGTGGATGCCTGCTTCGAAGGGGCATGGGACGATGCGCGCACGGCGGCCAACCTGGCGCGAGGATGCGATGTAGTCACGCTGGAGATCGAGCAGATTGCGATTGCATCGTTGCAGGCGGCGCAGAAGTACGCGCCGGTGCGGCCAGGACCAGGGTTGATGCGGATGGTTCAGGACCGGATCCTGCAAAAGACCTGGTTGAAGGATCAGGGCTTTCCGGTAGGAGAATTTCGCGCAGCACGCACAGAGGAAGAACTGGTCAGGGCGATTTCCGAGTTGGGTGGCCGCTGTTTTGTGAAGAGTGCGCGAGGGGGCTACGACGGGCGCAGCCAGGTAAAGGTTGGATTCGAGCCTACGTCGGCCTCCAGCGAAGAAGTGGGCCGCGAGACCTGGGCCCTCCTGGGGAAGGCGCCCTGTGTTGCCGAGAAAGCGGTGGATCTGGACCAGGAGATCTCGGTGATGGTCGCGAGATCTCCGCGCGGACAGATTGTCAGTTTCCCTTCTGCGTCGAACCATCATGAGAACCAGATTTTGGTGTGGAGTGTTCTACCTTCCTCGATTCCACCGGAGTTGGAGTCAAAGGCACAGGAGATGGCTCGCGATCTAGGGTGCCAGCTGATGCTGGAAGGACTGCTGGCGGTGGAGATGTTTCTGACGCGGGATGGCGCGCTGTTGATCAATGAACTTGCCCCTCGTCCACATAACAGCTACCACGCCAGCGAGAGAGCCTGCGTAACCAGCCAGTTTGAGCAAGCGGTGCGCGCCATATGCGATCTTCCGCTGGGCGACACGAGTATCCTGCGGCCGGCAGCAATTGCAAATCTTCTGGGTGATTTGTGGCTGGATCATGAACCAAGATTCGATCAGGCATTGGAGGTTCCCGGCGTGGGGCTGCACCTTTATGAAAAGTCTCAGCCGCGGAAAGGGCGGAAGATGGGGCATCTCTCTGCAGTAGGAGCCACTCCGGAAGAGGCGGTCAAGCGGGTTTTAGAAGCGCAACAGTTGCTGTGACAATTAGAGATAAGACAAGCAAAAGGGGGCAGGCCAGGCTGGTCTGCCCCCTTTTACTGTTTACGAATTAACCTAGCCGATATCCTCGTTCCAATTCTCGAGATACTTCTTTACCTCAGACATAAACTTCCCTGCATCCGCTCCGTCGACGATACGGTGATCAAAGCCCAGCGTCAGGCGAACGATGCTGCGGATGGCGATGGAGTCCGAACCGTTCTCATCTGTAACAACGGTTGGTTCTTTGAAGAGACCTCCGACGTCGAGGATGGCGCTCTCGGGCTGATTGATGATCGGCGTGCCAAATTGTTCGCCGAAGATGCCGGGATTGGTGATGGTGAAGGTACCGGAGCCGACTTCATCCGGCTTGAGCTTCTTGTTGCGTGCGCGACTCGCGAGATCCGCGATCGCGCGGGCAATGCCGAGGAAACTCTTCTCCTCCGCCTGCTTGATGACGGGAACGATGAGGCCCCAATCCAGCGCAACGGCGATGCCGACGTTCACGTTCTGGTGATAGCGGATGGCTTCGCCCTCCATCGAAGCGTTGACGATGGGCATCTTGCGCAGGGTGGCGATGACGGCGCGCGTGATGAATGGCATGTAAGTCAGCTTGACGCCGTTGCGCTGCTCATACTTCGACTTCTCCTTCTCACGAAGGCGCACGATGCGCGTGAGGTCGATCTTGAAGCAGGTATGGACGTGGGGGCTCGTGCGCTTGGACTCAACCATGCGCTGCGCAATGATGGAGCGCATACGGCTGAGTGGCACCAGGTCTCCTGCGACGGGAGCAGCGGAAGGAACCGGTGCGGCAGGCGACGGGGCAGCAGCAGCGGCGGCGGCTGGTGCTGAAGCCGGAGCCAGAACGGAAGCCGCCGGTACAGGGGCGGCGGGAGCGGGTTTCGTTCCACGCTGCTCAAGAAAGCCGAGTACATCCTCTTTCGTGACACGACCCGCTGAGCCGGAGCCCTTTACCTGATGCAGGTCCAGATTGTTTTCCTTCGCAATGCGGCGCACGAGCGGCGAGGAGCGAACGGGTTCCCCTAACGCCGCTGCAGCGGGTTCCACTGCGGCAGCCGCTTGCGGTTGGGAAACGGGCGCCTGGGCCGTTGGCGGAGCAGAAACCGAAGGTGCCGCTGCGGGCTGTCCTGTGGCCGCGCCACCGAGCACAGCGACGACGGTGTTGATCTGAACGGTCGTACCCTCGGGCACCTTGATCTCGGTGAGCACTCCGGCGGCGGGCGACGGGATCTCGGCGTCGACCTTATCCGTCGATATCTCAAACAATGGCTCGTCCCGCTGTACTGTATCGCCTACCTTCTTGAGCCATTTCGTAATGGTCCCCTCAAAAATAGACTCCCCCATCTGGGGCATGACCACGTCAGTCGCCACACCAGAGGCTGCTGCGGGGGCAGGCGCCGCTGGGCTGGCTGTTGCGGGAGCCGCCGGTGCGGGCGCGGCCTTGGGGGCCTCTGCCTGAGCCGGAGCAGGGGCGGGAGCCGCAGGTGCAGAAGCCACTGCGCTTCCTGATTCGCCAAGGGTGGCGACGACGGTGTTGATCTGAACGGTCGTGCCCTCGGGCACCTTGATCTCGGTGAGCACTCCGGCGGCGGGCGACGGGATCTCGGCGTCTACCTTATCCGTCGATATCTCAAACAATGGCTCGTCTCGCTGTACCGTATCGCCTACCTTCTTGAGCCATTTCGTAATGGTCCCCTCAAAAATAGACTCCCCCATCTGGGGCATGATCACGTCAGTCGGCATCGATTCCCTTTCCCAATTGCTTTACAAAACAAGTCTGCTGGATACCCCGTATGAGCGGATTCAGCCGTCGCAAGGTGGATTATAAACGCCACGCTCAACCTATAGCTTATGCAAGAAACGAATCCTCTTCGCCGTGCAGCCTCCGCAGTTCCTGGGGCACGCGAAGGGGAGTGTCGTCCGGAACTCGCTGTATTTCCTTCACAGGCGTTTCCGTTAAATGTTCAGATGCACCCTGCGCGCTGCTGCCTGCGAGGAGATCGTCGAGCGACTCAACCGCGAGCACCTGATCCTTGAATACCCACCCGAACTGGCGGGCCACTTCATTTGCCGCCTGTTCGAGGCTTGGAACGCGTTGGCAGGTCTCATTCTCCAGACTGGTAACGTCTTTATCCGCAATGCCGCAGGGGACGATCAGGCCAAAGTCGCGGAGATCGGTCGTGAGGTTGAGAGCAAACCCATGAGAGGTGATGCCGCGCGAGATGTGAACGCCGATTGCAGCGATCTTCTTTTCTTCTGCAGCACAATTTGGCGTGGTCCAGACGCCGGTGCGCCCCGCGATGCGGCCGGTGGAAACGGCATATTCCGCGCAGAAGCGGATGAGAGCTTCTTCCATAAGGCGCACAAACTCGATCGCTCCTAACCGCGGCGTGAAGCTTCTAAGATCCACAATCGGGTAGCCGACGAGTTGTCCCGGGCCGTGATACGTGACGTCGCCGCCACGATTGATCTCGTGAACCTCCACTCCGCGGCGCTCCAATAGTTCGTCGGATGCAAGGATGTTCGACCGGTGGGAATTGCGGCCAAGTGTCAACACTGGCGGATGCTCGAGGAACAGGAGCGTGTTGCCGATTCGCTGCTGGTGACGTAATTCGACAAGCTGCTGCTGCAGGGCGAGTCCGCGAGCGTAGTCCGTGCGGCCGAGATACAGATAACTGAACATCCGAACCTTTGCTGCGTAACCGTGAAGAGCCTGTCACGCGACAGGCTCTTCGAAGTCTTACGCGTTGATCGCCATTCCTTCGACGCTGCCATAGGCATCGAGGAAGGCTTCCGCCAGCGTCGGGTGGGCGTGAATGGTAAACATCATTTCCTCAATCGTGGCTTCGAGCTCAATCGCCGTCACCGCTTCCGCAATCAACTCCGTCGCCGAAGGACCGATGATGTGCACGCCGAGAATCTCGCCATGCTTGCCATCGGAGACGATCTTGATGAAGCCATCGTGCGAGTCAATGATGGAAGCCTTCGAGTTGGCGGAAAACGGGAACTTGCCCACCTTCACGTCGTAACCCTTCTCTTTGGCTGCGGCTTCCGTCAGACCAACGCTAGCGACCTGCGGCTCGGTATACGTACAGCCTGGAATTCGGTTCCGATTCACCGGACGCGCGTATTTGCCTGCCAGGTGTGCGGCGACGACCATACCGGCCATCGATCCCACATGAGCCAACTGCGGAAGGCCAGCCACGATGTCTCCAACTGCGTAGACGCCCGGCTCCGCAGTCTCCATCCATTCATTTGTCGGAATGAAGCCACGGTCTGTCTTGATCTTCGTCTTCTCCAGGTTGAGGTTTTCCGTGCGGGGTGCGCGGCCAACGGCCACCAGCACCTTCTCCGCTTCCTTCACCACGGGCTTTCCATCGGCACTGGTAAAGGTCACCTTGACGCCATCCTTGGTCTTCTCCACCTTCTCCACCTTCGCGCCGACATTGATGTCGATACCGCGCTTGCGATAGAGGCGCGCCAGTTCCTTGCTGATGTCTTCGTCTTCGACGGGAACGAGACGCGGCAGATATTCGATAATCGTCACTTCGGTGCCATAGCTGCGAAAGATGGAGGCAAACTCCACCCCGACCGCCCCGGCTCCAATCACGATCAGCGACTTGGGAACCTCATCCAGGTTAAGGATCTCCATATTCGTCAGGATGCGATTGTCGGCCTGCAAGCCGGGAAGCAGCTTCGCGTCAGAGCCGGTTGCCAGGATGATGTTTCTGGCCTTCACCTGACTCTGCTTCGCCGCGGGGTCGCCAGGTGTTCCGGCGGTAACCTCAACCGTATGGACCCCGTCCTTGACTGGGCCCGTCAAACGGCCATAGCCGGAGATCACGGTCACCTTGTTCTTGCGCATCAGGAAATCAAGACCCTTGGCATGCTTGGTGACGATGCCGTTCTTGCGCTTGAGCACCTCGGGCCAGTTCACCTTCACCTCTCCCACGCCCTCGATGCCGTACTCCTTGGCATGCTTCAGGTGGTCCCATATCTCGGCGTTGAAGAGTAGAGCCTTGGTGGGAATGCAGCCCCAGTGGAGACAGGTGCCCCCGAGCTTGCTCTCCTTTTCAATCAAGGCTACTTTCAGTCCATATTGACCGGCACGGATGGCCGCCGTATATCCGGCCGGACCTCCGCCGATAATTGCCACGTCATAAATTGTTTCTGCCAAGGGATGCTCCATTCGGTGGTGATGCGTGGTGGGTCGGAAGGGAACTCCGCCAATACAACCCCAGTGTACCGAATTATCTGATTACGATCTGGCCCGGAAGGATGCAACAACCTCTGAAGGACCACACGCAATACTCGCCGCGCTGGAGATGGAAGCGATACGCATATCTGGATCGTGGACCCAGCTCTGCGTATCGCCTATCAGGGCACCTCTGCCGGTTTTGAGCGGCACGGAACGGCGAACTCTCTATGCCGGAGACGCCGATCCCCGTGGTGCTGGCCGATTTATTTGCGGAACTGGACCGGGTAGCGGCTCCTAAGCCAACGCCCTGGCCGCCTCCTGCGCAAAGTAGGTGATGATGAAGTCCGCACCGGCCCGGCGAATGGATAACAACGACTCCAACATCGTCCTCTCCGGCTCCAGCCATCCGCGCTGGAATGCGGCCTGAAGCATGGCATACTCGCCCGAGACCTGGTAGGCGCCCAGCGGAAGATCGAAGTTCTCGCGGGCTGCGCGGATCACGTCCAGATAGGGCATCGCGGGCTTCATCAGGATCATGTCCGCTCCCTCCCCAATATCCAGATCGATCTCCCGCATCGCCTCGCGCAGGTTTGCCCCGTCCATCTGGTAGCTGCGGCGATCGCCAAACTGGGGAGCCGAGTCCGCGGCCTCGCGAAATGGCCCATAGAAGCCCGAGGCAAACTTCGAAGCATAGGAAAGGATCGGCGTCTGTTCCAGTCCGGCGTCATCCAGGCCGTCGCGAATGGCGGCCACCCGGCCATCCATCATGTCCGATGGCGCAACGATGTCAGCGCCTGCCTTGGCCAGCGAGGTTGCGGTGCGCGACAGCAGTTCCAGGCTGGAGTCGTTCTCAATCTCATACTCGTCGCCCGTCTTCTTCACAATCCCGCAGTGGCCATGCGAGGTGTATTCGCACAGGCATACATCGGCGATCAGGACGAGATCTTTCAAGGAGCGAAGCTGCTTCATGGCCCTCAGTCCGCGTTGCACGATGCCATCCTCGGACCACGCGCCGGTCGCCTCTTCGTCTTTTCGCTCTGGCAGGCCAAAGAGCAGCAGTCCTCCAACGCCGAGCGCCGCGGCTGCTTCCGCATCCTTGACCGCTTCGTCGACCGAGAGGTTGAAGACGCCGGGCATGGAGCCGATCTCGCGGCGAATCCCCTCGCCGGGACACAGGAAAATCGGGGCGATCAGCGCTCCGGGATGCAGGTGAGTTTCGCGCACCAACGCGCGCATGGCCTCGGTTCGGCGCAGGCGCCTGAGTCGTGTAATGGGATAGTCCATAGCTTAGATTCTACTCGGGCGCGCTGAACTGAGGAGCAGGCACATCTTCTTCAGCCGGCAATCCCGAGGAAGCCGATCCCACCCGGTAGCGAAATTCCCTACCCCACCAGTTCCTCGTACTCGCGCGCCGACTCCGACGGCAGAAGCACCCAGAGCGTATAGATTCCCAGCGCCGTGCCACTTAACGGCTTGATCAAGGCGAGGAATCCAGCCACCAGGGCCAGGGTTCTCCCCCAACGCTCATGGCGAATGAGCGCGATCCCCGTCAGAATCCCCAGGATGGATCGGCCGACCAGCATAAACGTGATAAAGGGCAGCATCCAGGGCATATGCATGAATGGAAAGCCGGGCCCGAAGGGACCCATCGGGCCAACTGGACCCCAGGGGCGGTGCATGCCAAGCATTCCGGCAAAGAACGTGGCTGCGAAGGCCCAGGTAACCAGCAGCCAGCCCGCATAGACCAGCCACAGGATGGCGAGCGTCTGCACGTGCCGCTCCACTCGCGAGGGGAATAAGCCGGCTGGCGGCGGTCCTGCCTGCGTGGCAGCCGGTGGCATCGTGACCGGCCGACCGCACTTCGGGCATACCTGCTGGCCCTCCTGGAGTTGTTGACCGCATGTGCTGCAGTACATGGAATCCCTCCCTGACGACGATGGCTGACAAGCCTAAGCCGCTCTGTTTGAGGTACGCAAGCGGCAGCACCCGGGTTCCCGGCATTACCATAGACGAGTGGCACTCCTGAACCCCATTCCGTCGCCAGTCGAGGAGACCGGCGGCGCGGTCCTCGAATGGCCGCGCCTGCTCGAACTCCTGGCGGGCTATTCGCACTCCGCACTGGGCCGCAAGTGGATTCTCGACCTTGTCCCCTCCAGCGATCGCGTGTGGCTGGAGCGCCAGCATGGACTGGTAGACGAGATGCGCCTGCTGCTGGAGCAGGGAGCCTCGGTTCCTCTTTCCTCGCTCTTCGATCCGACAACCTTGCTGGACAAGGCGCGCATTCCCGGCGCGGCGCTGGAGCCGGAAGAGCTGCGCGCGCTGATCAACCTGATGGATGACATCGGCTCCTGGCAGGGCCTGATGAAGACTCCGCCTGCGCGCGTGGCGGATCGCCTGCCCCAGCTCCTGGCCCTTAGCGCACCGCTGCTTGTCTCCGACCTGAAGCCGCTGCTCGATTCGCTGCGGGAAAAGATCCTGCCCGACGGTTCCTTAGCGGACAATGCCTCGAGCGACCTGCGACGGATCCGCCGCGAGCAGGAGCGGCAGCAGCGCCTGATTGAAGAAGGATTGCGCGCCACCCTGCGCAGGCTCTCCGAAGGCGGCAGCACACAGGACGATCTGATCACCATCCGCGGCGACCGTTTTGTCATCCCCGTCAAAGCGGAGTGGAAGCGGCGCGTCTCCGGCGTCGTGCACGGCGCCAGCTCCAGCGGACAGACCGTCTACGTGGAGCCGCTGGAGACCATTGAGCAGAACAACGAACTGGTGCGCCTGCTGGAAGAGGAACAGGCGGAGATTCACCGCATCTTTCTCGCCATGACGCGACAGGTAGCCGGATATGCGGCCACCATCGGTCCCGGAGCCGCCGTGCTCGCCGAGGTAGAGTCGCTCGTCATCCGGTCGCGCTTCGCGCACGACTTCCAATGCGTGCGTCCACACTTTGCCGATGCGGATAACCCCGCGCTGGACCTCACCAATGCACGCCATCCGCTGCTGGAGAAGCGCCTGCGCGCATCCGGTGGAAGAGTGGTGCCCCTGTCCATTGCGCTTACCGGCGATGCGCGGCAACTCATCATCAGTGGGCCGAACACCGGCGGCAAGACCGTCTCCCTCAAGACGACAGGGCTCCTGGCGCTGATGGCGCAGGCGGGAGTCCCCATTCCTGCCGACTATGCGGTGCTGCCCGTCTTTCGCAGCCTGCTGGCGGATATCGGCGATTCCCAGTCGATCGAGCAGAACCTCTCCACCTTTTCCGCGCACATCCTCAACATCGACCGGATCTCGCATCTCGCCGGCACCGATTCGCTCGTTCTGCTAGACGAGCTCGGATCGGCCACCGACCCGGAAGAGGGTGCAGCACTGGCGGTCGCCATCGCGGAATACTTCCTTAACGCCCGCGCCTGGTGCCTCATCTCTACCCATCACACCTCGCTCAAGGTCTATGCCGCGAATGTCAGCGGCGTCCTCAACGCGGCGGTTGGCGTAGACGAACGAACGCTGGTGCCGAATTACCAGTTGAGGCTCGGCGTTCCGGGAACTTCGGCGGGCATCAACACCGCGGAGCGCCTGGGCCTGAACCACGCCATCGTTAGCGGGGCGCGCGCCAGGCTGGGATCGCAGACCGAGGATATTGCCCACTTTCTGGAGCAGCTCCACCGCCAGCTCGAAGCCGTTACCCAGGAACGCGCACACCTCAGGCAGCGCGAGCAGGAGGTGGCGCGGGAGAAGGCACGGCTGGAGGCCGAAGGAGCCAAGGAAGCGCGCGCCAAGACGCGGGAGATGGAGTTGAAGCTCACCTCCCTCCTCAAGGACTTCGAATACCAGGCGCGGGAGACCGTTCGCGTCATCGAGGATCGCGCGGCGCAGCAGAAGCTCTCCAAAGAAGCCGAGCGGCGCATCGCGCGTCTGCGTCGCGAGTTCAGCGAACAGTTCAACGCCACCGTGGTTGCGCACAACACCGGAGCCGACCGGGGAGATGCCAACGCACAGCCGCACGTCGTGCGCCACGTCGCCGTCGGCGATATGGTAAAGCTTCGCTCCATGGGCAAGACCGCGCTGGTAAAGCGGCAAATCGATGAGAGCACCTTCGAGGTCTCCATTGGCGCGATGAAGATGCGGATTGCCCGTGACGACATTGCCGAGGTGGTTTCCACTCCCCAGCAGGCCGGTGGCACTTCGAGCAGCCCGTTACAGGCCGCTCGAAGCCGTGGTGTCTCCGTCTCCGTCAGCGAACCCGATGAGAACATGCGTGCGGAAATCAACCTGATCGGCCGCACCGCGGACGAGGCCACAGACGAGCTGCGGAACTTCCTCGACCGCGCCTTCCTGGCCGGACTGCCGCGAATTCGCGTGGTTCATGGCGTCGGCATGGGAGTGCTGCGCCGCACGCTGCGCGCCTACCTGCAACAGCATCCGCAGGTAGCTTCCATCGCCGAACCGCCGCACAACGAGGGCGGAGCAGGGGTGACCCTTGCCGAATTGAAGCAGTAGGTGCTTGATAATGCTGACTGTTCTATGTGCCTGGCACCAATTCCTAAAATAGTTCTGGAAATAGAACCGGCATTTGCGTCATCGTAAGAAACAGCGCAGATCCATCGCGCTGCGAGGCAAGGAAATGATCCGGATCATTACAGTGGAACGGGAGTACGGCAGCCAGGGTGCTGAGTATGCCATGCATCTGGCGCGCAAGTTGAACTGGAAGCTGATCGACCACTGTCTGATCGAAGAAATCGCTCATAAGGCAGGCATTACCAGTTCGCTTGCGGAGCAATACGACGAGCGCCTCGACCCCTGGTACTACCGCGTCGGCAAAGCCTTCTGGCATGGCAGCCTGGAGCGTCTGCCAGGCATCCCTGATGCCGAGGTCTTCGACAGCGAACGCATGGTCGGCTTCGTCAAGAATGCACTCCTGGAGGCTACGGAGAAGGGAAACTGCGTAGTTGTGGGCCGGGGAGCATCCTGCGTGCTCAGCGGCGTTCCCGGCGTCTTCCACGTCTTCGTCTATGCATCCATGGCGCGCCGAATGCGCTGGTTTGAAAAGAACTTTCCCGAGCAGGCAAAGATTTCCGAGCAGGAGATCCTCGCCACCGATAAGCGCCGCGCCGCCTATATCCGGCGTTTTTACGACCGCGACTGGACCGACCGCCACATCTACCAGCTCATGATGAACTCCTGCATGGGCTTCGATGCCATGGTGGGAGCAACCATCGAAGCTGCCGGGCTGGTGCAGGCCGCAGAACAACAGCACGTCGGCTAAGGCCTTTTCTCCGAATACTATGGCGCGGGAAGGAACCGCTACGCCAAACCCAGGCCCTCGCCTGCCCCCTGTCTTCGACGAACCGATGCGTTCCGGTGTTTTATCATGGTCGTGATATGCCTTTCCCCATCAAGATTTGCGCTATTTGCGGTGAAGAGTTTGAGCTGAGACCAGGTAAACCCGGCTTCGCGAACCAGTGTCCGCCGTGCAGCACATCCGAATCCGCGGACTCCGACGGTGAGCAACATGTAAGCGCTGACGAACGCAAGGCTCAGAGCGAAGTGAACGATGCCAGGCGGCGAGCGATCCGCGAGCTTCTATACCGCAAGGATCAATAGCTGCTCCCAGAGAACAGGTTCAGAACATAGCCCGGTCTTCAGCCGTCGGAGCGCATCTTAGTTTTCTTTGGCGAGCTCTGAGATTTCTTTGCGAAGAAATACGGTCGCTTGCGGATTATCGTTATAACGTTCGCACGGACGATACCCGCGTTTCCGATAGAGATCGAGTGCGGCTTTCAGATCGTCATAACTGTCCAGGTAGATCCATCGCAGGCCCTGGCTCCGGGCGAAATCCTCCAGTGCATCCAGCAGCACCCGGGCAATACCATGTCCGCGGGCCTCCGGCCGGACATAGAGACGCTTACACTCTGCGGCGAACGGAATGGAAACGAGCTTTCGAAGCACGACGCATCCGACAGCTTTGTCGCCTGCTTCATTTCCCGCCGATTCCTTTCCGGCTCCTTCGTCTCTTAGATAGCCGAGCCAAACGCCAGAGGAGGGGTCATCGATAATCTTCTGGATCGCCGCAGGAGTGTCCCGCTGGACAACGTTGATTGCTTCGTAATACTCCTGCAGCAGCCGTAACGCATCCTCATTGGCTTCCATCAAGCGAACGATCCGAACGGCGCTGCCTTGATCTTCGTTCAATAGAGCACTCTTTCTCTCAGCCTGTTTCTCTCCGCCTCACCTCGTCGATAGCTCAGGCTTACAGCGGTCAGGCCATTCGACTGCATGCAAACAACCCATAAGCTGGCCAACGGGCCAATTTATGGGTTGTTTTTTCCATCATTCCCTCTTGTTGTTGTTCTTGGCTGACCGTGCTTCAAATCCTCATCGGCATGATGATGTAGCGGTACTTGTAATCCTCACCGGGATCTTCCGGACGCATCTGCCCTGCCGATTGTGCGTCTTTGAACTCCAGCCGTACCTCTCCTTCAGATCCAACCGCCTTCAGAAAATCAATCATGTAGGAGGAGTTGAATCCGACCACGATGGGATCGAAGTTGTAGGGAGTCTCGATGGTGTCTTCCGATTCGCCGGAATCGGTGGAGGAAGAGGAGATCCTCAGCTCGTTCTGTTCCATCCGCAACTTGATGGCTCCCGAGCGCTCGTCGGCAAACTGCGCAACACGCTGAATGGAACCACTCAGGTCCTGGCTGCGCACCACGACAAATTTGTTGTTATCGCGTGGCATCACAGCCTCGTAGTTGGGGAATTGCCCGCTCAGCTTGCGAGTCGTGAGCACGCGATGCCCGATGCGGAAGAAGAGCGTGTGCTCATCGTCGGCAAAGTCCACAAACTCGCTGTCTCCCGATCCCAGCAGAGATTGCAACTCAGCCAGAGCCTTACGCGGAATCAGGGTCTTCCGCTCCCCGCTCACATTGCTCAGCGTCTCGCCGCTCTTTTCCACGTAGGAGAGCCGGTGTCCATCGGTTGCTACCATCGCCATGCTCTCGGCCTTCAGGATCAGCAATGCGCCATTGAGCGTATAGCGGGATTCCTCATTCGAGATAGCGAAGATCGTCTTGTTGATCATCCCCTTCAATGACGAAGCGGGGATGCGCGTAATGCCTGCCTCCGGGAATACCGGCACTTGCGGAAAATTAGCGCGCGCCATACCGACCATCTTCGTATTCGAACGGCCGCTACGAATCTGTACCCAGTGGTTTTCCATCAGCTTGATGCTGATATCCCCGTCGGGTAGCAGCTTGATGTAGTCGTACAGCTTGCGCGCAGGAATGGTGCACGAACCGGCCTTCTTCACCTTGGCCGCACATGAGGTCTTGATGCTTTGATCCAGATCCGTTGCGGTGATAGCGAGATGATCCTCGTCCGCTTCCAGCAAAAAGTTCGACAGGATCGGGATGGTGGTCTTACGCTCCACCACACTCTGCGTAGCTGTCAGCTCGCGCAGGAGGTCCTGCCGGCTAACGCTGATTTCCATTGCCGCGCTTTGCGCCAGCGGTCGTTCCTGCTCAGTTCCCACGCCCGGCATGCTCATCCGCCCCCCATCCAACCAGATTGGCCCCACTCTACAACACTTTCGTTACGATCCTGAAACGCAGAGTGCAGCCGAAACCATTCTAGTGACAAAAGCCCTTGCATGGCTCGATGTTTCTTTCTGGAAAAACGGTATGCCGAAGTGGAAAGAAGGACGGGACGGGGAAGCGCCGGAAAAACGCAAAAACAACGGCTGCTACGGCTAAGACAAAAAAGAGATTTATATAGTTTCTTTCCAGTAGCAGTAACAGTTCGGCGCGGAAAAGTGGAAAGGTTGCCCCAAATGCCTTTGGACGCGGGTTTGCGAAGGGACCCTTTTTTAGAAAACTCGTCCGCAAAAATAGCAAAAGCAGGAAGACCGTGTGAAATTCCCGCCACCCCTCCCCAGTTCCCCGCAGCTTGCACAATCCGATTTCCGCATTGTGCAAGGAAACCAGGGACCGGAAGTGGAAATTGCGTCCCAGGGCGCATCTGGAGCGGCTTTGAATCTCCTACGCTTTGCACATGGAACGCGATTTCCTAGTCTTCCTCAGCGCGCCCGGGTCCAGTGTTCTTCGTGGCGATCGTCCCGGTACAGCAGCCCTCGAATTTGCCCCGTTGCATCTTTTTCGAAGCAGAGGCGTGTCGATCCGCCCCAGGGGTAGAAGAAAGTCGTCGGGCTTTCCGGCTGCAACTCGGTCACTTCACCGTGCCCGTTTTTCTGGAAGAGAGAGTCTCCCTGCCGGAATATGGTCACCATCACCACATTTTCGTCACGGTACTCCCCAACATAGGCGTCGTAGATCGCAGGATTGATACGCGCCGGAGTGGGCTGAGAGGGAATCAGCAGACGCTCCGCCAGCGGTTCGGTGTGGGCAATATCCGCGAGACGGTGCGCGAGCAGCCAGCGAGGCAGCTCCGGCTCGGCATAGCCCTTATCCCAGGCGCTGTGCTTGACGCCCACATACTCCCACAGGCGCACGCAGCCGCCGGAGGCCTTCAGCGCCTCATAGAGCAGGACCGACTGCTTCGGGGAGACGACCGTGTCCTCGGTGCCATGAAACATCCAGACAGGCGTGCGGCCGATACGGGAGGCATATTCCGCTGGCAGGGAAGTATCGCGCCAGCGTTGCGGCGGTGCATACGACCAGTAGACACCACCAGAGATGGGTACGATCGCCGCAAAGACCCCGCGGTAGGTCTTTGCCAGCTCCCATGTGCCATAGCCGCCCATGGAAAGGCCCGTCAGGTAGGTGCGCTGCGGATCTCCGTTGAATTCCCCGGACTCCGCACGGAGCGCGGCCATCGCCATCTCCATCATGTCCGGATCGGTCCACCAGTGATGGTTGAAAGGCACCTGCGGCATGACCACGACGAAGGGCCAGCGCTCTGGATGGGCCCGGATCGCTGCCGGAAGACCTACCTGCGTCTGATCCAATCCATCGGAGCCACGCTCCCCGCGCCCGTGCAGAAACAGAATGACGGGCCAGCGCTGCGAGCTGGACCACTGTTCCGGCACATAGACCTGGAATTTGTAGGTGGTTCCGCGAAAGACAATCCGGCGGTTGAGGAAGCCGGTATCGCGCGGATGCGCGAGTGCTGGCGTGGCGAGAAACAAAGCAACCGCAAAAAGGAGAGTGTGCTTGAAAGGTGCCCAGTACCGCATACCGGAAGGATACAGCGGGTCAGCAAGTCAGCGGGTTAGCAAGTTCGCAAGAATATAGCTACGCCCGACAGCCCCTACCTCCCCGCTCGCCCTGCTTCAGCAGCCTTGAACAGCAACCTTGAGCGGTCCGCCGGCCTGCTGACCGGCTTTTTCACTGATTTGCTGATCCGCTGCCTTAGGTATTCAGCTTCTCCATCAGGTCGTTGACCATGGCGTTCATGCCCTTGTCAGTGCGGCGTTGCTCGTCAATCTTGGCGATCGAATGCATCACCGTCGTGTGATGCTTGCCGCCAAACTGGCGCCCAATCTCGGGCAGGGATGCCTCGGTCATCTGCTTGGCGAGGTACATGGCGATCTGCCTGGGTACAACGACCTCGCGGGAATTGTTCTTCTGCTTGAGCTCCGCCACGCGCTTGCCAAAGTGTTCCGCTACGGCCCGCTGGATGGCCTCGATGGTGATCTTGCGCACCTGGGTATCGATGAACTGCTTCAGGCATTGCTGCGTGGTTGGCAGCGTGATCTCCATACCGTTCAGGCTGCACCATGCAAAGAGCCGCACCAGCGCACCCTCCAGCTCACGGACGTTGGTGCGTACATTCGATGCGATGAAGAGGGCGACATCCGTCGGTAAAACGACATGCTCCGACTCAGCCTTCTTTTGCAGGATGGCGACCTTGGTCTCCAGGTCTGGCGGCTGAATGTCGGCGATCAATCCCCACTCAAAGCGGCTTCGCAGCCGGTCTTCAATCTCGGGCAGCTCCTTGGGTGGCCGGTCAGAGGCGATGACAATCTGCTTCATGCTGTCGTGCAGCGCGTTGAAGGTGTGGAAAAACTCCTCCTGCGTGCGTTCCTTCTGCGCGAGGAACTGAATATCGTCGATCAGCAGTAAATCCACCGAGCGATACTTGTCGCGGAAGCTCGTCATCTTGTCGTAGCGCAACGAGTTGATCATCTCGTTGGTGAACTTCTCGCTGGAGACATAGCAGATGGAGGCTTGCGGCTGGCGGGCCTTCATCTCGTGGCCAATGGCCTGCATCAGGTGCGTCTTGCCCATGCCCACTCCGCCGTAAAGAAAGAGCGGGTTATAGGCCTTCGATGGGCGCTCTGCCACCGCCTCCGCGGCAGCGCGGGCAAACTGGTTTCCGTTGCCGATGACGAAGTTTTCGAAGGTATAGCGGGGATTGAGCTGGGCGGCCGAGCTCCAGTCAAACTTTGCCTGGTGCGGCGCGGTCGCGCGGGAATTGTCCTGACGGGGGGCATTGGTGGCATGCGACGGCACTGGCGCAAATCCTCCATCTTCCCGCACCCGCGGCGCTGTGGGATCCTCTTCGGCCGTGACGAAGGTTACATCCTCAAAATCCAGCTCGAGAGCTTCCATTGCCTCCTGAATCAGGTCCGCATAGCGATCGCCAATGTGCTGAAACTCGGGCGTGGGGATCCGCACGTACAGCATCTTTGCAACTGCATGACTGAAGCGCGTCGGTTTCAGCCAGGTGTCGAAGGACTGGCGGTTCACTTTCTTCTCGAGAGCTCCGAGGATTCTGACCCATGGATTCAGGGTGGTCGTGGCCGTTGGTGCAAAAGACATATGTTTCCTTACGCGCTACATCCGCGTGACTTGATGCTATCGCCGCAAGTAAGAAAAGACTGCTCAGCGCGCTGGCATATTCTCAGGCGCGCTGCGATCTCTCCAATAGCGGGGATTGCGCGGGTCACGAAAACCCCTGCGCAAAGCGAGATGCGTCAAAAGTTCAAGGCAGCTGGACGTGCAGAAAATTACTCTTAAACGCTGCCGATACTAGCACAATTGCATGACCAGAGAGCTACTCTTTCTTGCGAAATCGAAGTTTTGGACTGGAGTTGCACCACCCTATGTGAAGTTTCCTGCTAGAGCGCGCTGAGCCATGCCTCAAGCATCACCCCCGGTAGCACTGCGGTCACAGTCCCCGGTCACCACTGCCTTACTCCCTATGCTAGCCTCCTGTGCTAGCCTCTCGTTCCATAGTGTGTTCCCCATAGTGTGTCGCAGCCTGCATTTCATGCGGTCTTTGCGGCTTTTTCCTCAATCGGTTATACTCAGGACTTGCCCTATTGGCAGAAATCTCACACTAGATTCAGGAGCGCAGTTCGATGCCTAAGCGCACATTTCAACCCAACCGTCGCCGTCGTGTAAAGGTGCACGGATTCCGGGCTCGCATGAAGACCAAGAGCGGCGCAGCCGTTCTCTCCCGCCGCCGTGCACGTGGCCGTGTCCGCGTTGCCGTCAGCGCCGGTTTCCGCGACTAGTTCCGTTTTTCTCACGACTTCGAGCAGCCGTTTGTGACAGAAGCAGTCCACCTCGCCGAGGCGCGAAATCTCCTCCAAGAGTTCTGGTCACCCAGGGTCATCGGCAGCGTAAACGACCGATTTGTAAAGATTGGCAAGGCGAAGGCGACTTTCCCTGGCATAAGCATGAGCACGAGGATGAGCTTTTCCTGGTGCTCAGCGTTCTGGTGTTCAGCGGCAAGCTCTCGATCCATCGCGAACCTGCCGATGGCGGCACGATACCATTAGGCCCCGGCTAGCTGTTCGTGGTTCCTCATGGCATGCGGCACAGCACCTCGGCCGAGGAAGAGACATCCTGCTGGTGGAGCGGAAGACCACAGCTCACGCCGGCACGACGAATACCTCTCTGGCACGAAGCATCTCCGAGCAATTGGGCCAGGAGTAATTGACCCATCTGTGACGAGCCGGGATGCGGTGAGGCCTCGGGGTCTTCAGCCTCTGGCGGGTGGGACGATCTCCCGGTTACGACGATCCGGATACGACCATGACGACGCATCTGCAGCGTCCCCGAACACCGCCTGATTCGACCGCCGCGGCACCGCTCACCATGCGCGGCGCCCGGTTGCAGAAGCACGCCGATTATCAGCGCGTCTACAAGTCCAGCCGCAAGCATTTCGCGCCGACCATGGCGTACTTCTTCACCCCGCGTACCCAATCCTTGCCTGCTCAGCCATTGACGACTCCGAAGGGCCCACGAGTGGGGCTGACCGCCGGCAAGGTGCTCGGCAATGCGGTGGAGCGAAACCGCATCAAGCGGCGCATGCGCGAGGCGGTACGGCGCCACGTAGCTCTGCTGCCGGCGGGGGTAGACGTGATCCTCCATCCCCGCAAGTCCGTGCTGACCATCGAATTTGAGCGCCTTGACCGCGAGGTGGAGCGGATCTTTACGACTATTCAGCAGGCCCTGGCGACGCTGCCCGCGAAGGAGCCGCAAAGGAGGCCCGGTCCATGACTGTCCGCGTGGCCTCTGCCGCACATGCGCTGTATAAGAGGACGCTCTCGCCTCTGCTGCACTCGGTAACGGGGACCTCCGGGGCCTGCCGCTTTCAGCCCACTTGTTCGGAATACGCGGTGCTGGCCGTGGGCAAGCACGGTTGGCTGGTTGGCAGCGGGATGGCCGTTCTGCGAGTCCTGCGCTGCAACCCGCTCTTCCGCGGTGGATTCGATCCCGTCCCCGGAACCTGGCCTCCGCCGGACCATTTGCCGGTAGAGGATGCGACAGACTCCTGCAGAGTTGGGCCGCGCCAGTTACCATAGGAGAGCGTGGAATAGGCGGCCATTCCGGTCGTCGGCACGGTGTACACGATTGGCCTGGCGAAGCATCCGCCCGGCACGCATCGACAAAGTTTTGACCGTTGATACTTAGGAAAAGTTCACTTGGCAGAAATTAAGAACCCGAATCAGCAGGGCGGTGGGCAGGATTCGCGCACCATTCTCGCGTTTTCCACGATCTTTCTCCTGATCTTCCTTGGGCTGCAGTACCTCAAGCAGAAGAAGGGGCCGGAGCCGCCACCCCAGCAGCAGCAGCAACTACAGGGTGCGAATCCCGCTGCGCCGCCGGCCACGGCCATCGTGCCCTCCAGCGCACCTGGAGAAGCGGTAACATCCAGCATCCAGGCAGCGAGCGAGAGCGAAACGATCCTGGAGAACGACCTGTACCGTATTCGCTTCTCGAACCGCGGCGCGCAGGTCACCTCGTGGATTCTGAAGAAGTACACGAACGAAGCCGGCAAGCCGTTGGACCTGGTGAACAATGAGGCCGCGTCGCAGCACGGGTATCCGCTGTCGCTCTACACCTATGATTCGGCGCTCACGCGGCAGCTTTCGCAGGTGCTCTATGAGCCCTCCGCGACCGGCACCCTGACCGCGCCTGCCAAGCTCACCTTCACCTATGCCGCGGGCAACCTGAAGGTCACGAAGACATTCAGCTTCGACTCCAGCTATGTGGTCAGCGCCGATGTCCTTGTGACCAACAATGGTGTGCCTGTCAACGCAATGCTCGCGTGGCCTTCGGGATTGGGCGACCAGGAGACGCTGCAGAGTTACAACACGAACTCGCAGTTCGATACCAGCCTGAACGGGAAGTCTAACTATGAATCCCCGAAGAAGGTTATAGGCGGAGCGACGCTTGCGAGTCCCTACGACTATGCAGGCATCAGCGATCTCTACTTCGCTGCCATCTTCCTGCCTGAAGCTCCGGCGCGCACCACTGTCGTCACGCTGCACAACAAGATCGCCATTCCGCGCAACCGCAAGGAGCCGAATGTGACCGATCAGGCTTCCGTATTGGGCGCGGCCGTGGGAGACAGCAGCGGGCATACCCGCGTGCGTCTCTTTGCCGGGCCAAAGGTCATCGAGGTGCTCGCCTCTGTGCGCGCAACCTCGCCGGATGGCTCCTTTACCGGCCCGGACCTGGAGCCGATTATCAACTTCGGTTGGTTGAAGGTCATCGCAAAACCGTTCTTCCTGGCGCTCCGCTGGATCTATCAGCACATCGTCCACAACTGGGGATGGGCGATCCTCGTCCTCACCCTGTTCATCAATCTGGCGATGCTGCCGACACGCGTGCAGATGATGCACTCCGCGCTGAAGATGCAACGCATTCAGCCGGAGATGGATGCCATCAAGAATCGCTACAAGAACTACAAGATGAACGATCCTCGCCGCCAGGACATGAACAAGGAGATCTTCGAGCTGCAGAAGCGGGAGAAGGTCAACATGTTCGGAGGCTGTCTGCCGATGCTGATCCAGATGCCTCTGCTCTTCGGCTTCTATAAGATGCTCTCGAATGTGATCGAGCTGCGTCATGCGGACTGGATGTGGCTGCACGATCTCGCCGCACCGGATCCGCTGCACATCCTCCCCGTCTTCTTCATCGTCACCATGTTTCTGGTGCAGTTTCTGACGCCATCGCCCGGCGTGGATCCGGCACAGCAGAAGATGATGGCCTTCACGATGCCGGTCTTCTTCGGCTTCATGACCTGGAATCTGGCCTCCGGGCTGGCTCTCTACTGGTCCTTCGGCAATATCATCAGCGTCATTCAGCAGACGATCATGAACCGCACCAAGCTGGGCCGCGAGATGAGGGAGATCGCCGCGCGCCGAAACGCCAAGCGCCTCGGAAAAGCCGCCGCTCGAAAATGAAGCGTCAATTAAAAAGATAAAAACTGAGTACCTATAAAAAAGTTAAGTTTGGGGCGCCAGAGGGATTCCTCCCTGGCGCCCCTTCTGTTTTCCGCAGGTCGATGCCGCGACCGCGAGCACAAGGAGCGCCGACGAATTGCATCTCCCGCTGACGAATTGCACCCCATGGTGCGATACTGTCTAGCGATGCCGATTGACGATTACACAGCCGCAGCACACAAGATTGCAGACTTCCTTAAGACCCTGACGACAACCGGCGGCCTGCGCCTGAAGTACAGAATCACCGCTGGCAGCGGAGCCGCGGACCCGGATGGCCTGGAGAATCGCGAGATATACGTGGAACTGGCAGGTCCCGATGTCCCGCTCCTGACCGAGCGCGGTGGCGAACTGCTGCGTTCGCTCGAGCACATCGCCGCCAAGATCATTCGCCTGGAGCCGGAAGAGCACGATAAGGTCTCCTTTGACGCCGCCAACTTCAAGGCGATCCGCGCCCGGGAGCTGCGTCTTGCCGCCGAGACGGCTGCCGAAAAGGTTCGTCGCGGAGGCCAGCCCTACAGCTTTTCGCCCATGAGCTCTCGTGAGCGGCGCATGCTGCACCTTGCCCTGCGCAGCTATGAAGACCTGGAAACAGCCAGCAGTGGCGAAGGAGCACGGCGCTTCGTCGTCCTGTATCCGCGCGGCTGGCAGCATGACGAACCTGCCCCCCGGACTACCTCACGGGCAAGCCGCGACGCCAGCCGTAGCCGGTAGGCCATCGCTCGCAGCGCAGCCCTGCACACGTCTTCCAGGAGGAAGCGTGGAGGCTGCGCTTCCAGAGTCTTTGCCCGGCGGTATTCGTCCCGCAATGTTTCACGAAAAGACGCCATGCAGCGAAACGATCCAGCCACCGCCTCGCAGCCCTTGCAGAACGACACGATAGTCGCCATCTCCACGCCACCCGGTCGCGGAGGCATCGGCATCGTGCGGCTCTCCGGGCCGGAGGCAGCGCCTATCGCCTGTCGGCTGGTGCGTTCGCGCCATCCGCTCGCCCACGCCCAGGTTCGTTTTGCCGAGGTGCTGGACCCGGATAGGCCCAGCGACGAGGAGCGCATCGATGAGGCGCTTGTGACCTGGTTTGCTGCTCCGCACAGCTACACCGGCGAAGAGCTGGTAGAGATTGCGGCCCATGGTTCGCCCGTCGTGCTCGACATGCTGGTTCGCCAATCGATCCTGCATGGCGCGCGCCTGGCGGAGCCGGGTGAGTTTACACAGCGCGCCTTTCTCAGTGGCCGCATCGACCTGACCCAGGCCGAAGCCGTACGGGATCTAATCGATGCACAGACGCTCTATCAGGCTCGCGTGGCAGCCCAGCAATTGGGCGGAGCCCTCTCCCGCCGCATCCATCCCATCAAGCACCAGCTGGTAGAAACGATCGCAACGTTGGAAGCAGGGATCGACTTCGCCGAAGACGATGTCGATGTCATCAGCGATGACGAGATCCTCCGGAGAATCGCCCAGGTCGAGCAACCGCTTGCCGCTATCGCCGCGACCTTTACGCAGGGGCGCATCGTCCACTCAGGATTAACGCTGGCAATCGTAGGCCGTCCAAACGCGGGAAAATCGTCTCTCTTCAATCGCATTGCGGAACGCGAGCGCGCCATCGTTACCGCGATCCCCGGAACCACGCGCGATCTGGTTACAGAGCGCGTCTCCATCGGCGGCATCCCGGTAGAGCTCGTCGATACCGCTGGCCTGCGCGAGGCGAGTGATGAAGTCGAGTCCATGGGAATTCAGAAGACGCGCGAGGCCTTGTCGGATGCGGACATCGTGCTGCTTGTGCTCGATGCAACACAACCGCGAAATGCCGAAGAGACGGAGTTACTCGCAGCCATAGTGCATCGCCCGGCGCTGGTCGCCTGGAACAAATCGGATCTGGGAAACGAGAGTGACCTTCCCGCAGATCTCTCCTCGCTCACCGTGGTGCACACCTCAGCGTTGACGGGCGAAGGCATCGACGAGTTGCGCCAGCAGGTTCTGGCCAAGGCTGGAGCGAGTGGCGAACCGCAGAGTGGATTGTTGACGAATCTGCGCCAGCATCAGGCCGTCACAGCCACACTGCAGGCAGTGTCCGCTGCGGCGAGTGCCGTTTCCCATCGCACACCACACGAGATGCTGCTGATGGATCTCTACCAGGCCCTTCGCCAGCTAGACACCCTGACCGGCGAAACCACCCCCGACGACATCCTGAACCTGATCTTCTCCACCTTCTGCATCGGAAAGTAACGGCTCTTCCAACGGCATCCAGCAGAATCCAGGTTCTCGTCGTAACCCCGTATGTATCAATGAAACGCTGTCCAGCCTCGTCCGGTTTCTGAAGCGAAGATTCCAGAAAAGCCGCTGTGCGGCAGGACGTCAGCTCCAGCGGGTCAGGCAGTGAGGGCAGGGAGGAATCTGGTCTCCGTGCTTTCGGAAGAAGGCCTCGTGTCTTCTCAGCGCCTTCTCATAGGAACTGAGGGCTGGCTTTTCCGGAGGGAAGGGTGGCAGGGGTTGTGCCGCTCGCCGAAGTCAGAGATGTTTTCGCCAACGCATCTTTCACGACGCTTCCGCTCACCGTCTCCTGCTTCAGCAGTTGCTGGGCCACCGTCCTTAGAGCGGCGTCGTGACTCTTCAATAGTTCCTGGGCACGAACCAATTGTTCAGTTACCAGACGCTGGACCTCTCCGTCGATGGTTAGGCGGGTTTCTGGACTAATCTGGCTATTGTCCTCAACCGATTTTCCAAGATATTGGAGCTGCTGACCCGCATAGCGCACGGAGCCGAGTTTTTCGCTCATACCAAACTCTGTCACCATGCGGCGAGCCAATTCAGTCGCACGCATAATGTCATCGCTGGCACCGGTACTGATAGTCCGGAATTCAACCATTTCCGCTGCACGTCCACCCAACATAACGGCGATCCTGTCCTTCAACTCATCGATTGTGAGCAAATAACGATCTTCAGTTGGCATTTGCATGGTGTAGCCCAAGGCACCTCGACTGTGAGGAACGATGCTGATTTTGCTGACCGGCTCGCCATGTGGAACCAACTCAGCGACCAACGCGTGGCCAGACTCGTGGTATGCGACTGTGGTTCGTTCTTGCTCATTCATTACCCGGCTCTTCTTCTCCGAGCCCGCAATCACCCGTTCGATAGCAGCCTCAAAATCGTTTAATGTGACCGCAGAAGCCTTGCGCCGTGCAGCTAGTAAAGCCGCTTCATTTATGGCATTCGCCAAATCCGCGCCACTGAAACCAGCCGTCATCCGAGCAGCTTGCTCCAGTTCAAAACCTGGATCCAGCTTCACGTTCTTGCTATGAATTCGCAGAATCTGTAATCGGCCAATAAGGTCCGGGTTACCGATGGCGATCTGTCGGTCAAAGCGACCCGCGCGCAGGAGCGCCGGATCGAGAACCTCTGGGCGGTTCGTCGCAGCCATGATGATTACTGGGGCACTAGCATCGGTCTTGAACCCGTCAATCTCGGCCAGCAACTGGTTGAGTGTTTGCTCGCGCTCGTCATCGCTGCCCAGGCGCGCCACGCCTCCCCTGCTTTGGCCGATGGCATCAATCTCGTCAATGAAAACGATCGCAGGAGCGGCCTTGCGCGCCTGCTCGAAAAGGTCTCGCACGCGTGCTGCTCCCACACCCACAAACATTTCAACAAATTCGGAGCCGCTCGTCTCAAAAAAAGCGACTTGCGCCTCCCCGGCGGTGGCCTTGGCCAGCAGTGTCTTGCCCGTGCCCGGTGGCCCGACCAGCAACACCCCCTTGGGGATGTGACCGCCGAGTTGAGTGAACTGCTCCGGCGTCTTCAGGAACTGAATGATCTCCTGAAGTTCGGCAATAGCCTCATCCGCCCCGCCCACATCTTTGTACGTGACCGTGACATCCTCGGGCTTGACCTCGATCGCTTTGCTCTTGCCGACTCCAAAGACCCCACCCAACCCTCCTCGTCCGGCCGCAGCCGCTCGCTTATAGGCCATGTACCAGAAGCCGCCTAGCAGCAGGAGCGGCAGCAAATATCCCAGCAAGATGCCACCCAGCGGATTCGCCGGGCGTTTGAACTGATAAGTTGCATTGGCGGCCTGCAATTCCTGAATCAGCTGGGGATCGCCAGCAGGTGCGGGAACGGCGGTGAAAGGAATTACTGCAGGCGATGCGTTGGGCTTGGGATTTTTCGCCTCACCAACAAGCTCCCTCTCGCCGATGGTCACGTTCACGATCTGGGAATTTGCCAGCTTCGTCTTGAATTCGCTGTAAGGAATTTCCTTGCTCTGGGTGCTTACGAAGAGCAGTGGAAACAGCCACAGGGCAATCAGGCTCGTAATCAGGTAGCCCACGCCGAATTGAAACTGGCGCTGGCTGTGCTCCGTGCGCTTCTTGTCATTCTCGTGGTTAGGTTTCCCTGAGGACGATTGCGGTTCGTTCAACGTCCACCTCGGTCGATAGCGCCTCCGCTGGCTGGCCTGACAGCTATCGACGATCTTGAACTGACTGACGATTATAGGCCGCACCTCGATTGCCGTCACAAGCTGCCGCGTGGCAACAGATCCGCAGATCCTTCTTTTAAGGAGAAGGTGTCGGAGAAGGTGTCGCTGCCGTCTCCTTTTGGAAGCTTCCGGCCCGCTCGCGCTGTTTCCGCAGAGCTTCCTCGCGTTGTGCGGTCACGAGAGTCCTGGTCTGCTGCCCTTCCTGCTGGGCCTCTGCGTGAAGCCCCAGGTGAGCATATGCCGGCGTTGAAGACAAGGACAATTACTACGGATTCACCGCCATCTTCGTCGACGTGAACAACGACGGCAAACCCGACATCGTCGTCGGCAACTATTCCGTGCCCAACTTCCTCTGCATCAACAAAGGGGACGGCATCTTCGATGATCAGAGCTATGTCTCCGGCATTGCTCCCCACATGCTCTGCTGGCTGCACTATTTCTGCATTGAGCGCCAAGCCATACATATAGGGCAATCGTGCCGAGATTTTGTTATGGAGGCGGCCTCCAATCGGCGTGGCGAATAGCATGATCCAATCTCAATCTTGTACCCTTCGACGTTTACGGGGATTTATCTGGCCGACCGGCCTTGAAGAGTTTTCCAATCAGCGGGTCAGATTTGCGGCGGGGAGAGTAATATCTGTTGATTCAGAGGGTTCGCTCCGGAGCATTTCTTCCGTTGCCAACTCCGCATTTACTTAGCCCTTAAGGTGCTTCCGCAATCTGAACGGAGCACTGCGGAAATCCGCGGCCTTGCGACGACGGGGAATCGATGCGAACGTCCGAATGGATTCAGGGAGGCTTTGCCTGCGCAATTGCGATTTCAGCGTGGCTGGTTCCGCTTTCGCGGCAGCGGCGATGGACGATCAGTTTGCTTGCACTTTGCGCGCTGGGCGGCGTCGGTTTGTCACGCGCTTCCACGTTCTTTCTGGCCCCGGCCCCGGCTGCGATTCTGCGCGACTGGCTGCCAGTAGTCATCACGCTGATTCCCTATTGGCAGACGGGACAGTTCTTCACCGGGTCGAATAAGAAGATTGAAGCGTGGCTAGCTGCCTCGGACCGGTGGTTTCTCAAGCTGTTCTCCTGGACGCGGTGGAAATTCGGCAGGGCGGCGCGTCTGTCCATGGAGTGGGCCTATTTTCTCTGCTATCCCATTGTGCCGCTTGGCCTGGGTGCGCTTTATCTTGCCGGTTTGAGGCGGTACGCAGATGTGTATTGGTTCCTGGTTCTTGTCCCGACTTACATCTGTTATGCGATCACGCCGTTCTTCCCGGCCTTGCCGCCGCGCAGCCTGGTTGAGGGGAGCCAGACAGCCAGAACCAAGAGCCGCAGGTTGAATCTGTGGATTCTAAAGTTGGGAAGTATTCAGGCGATCTCGTTCCCCAGCGCACATGTGGCTTCAGCGCTGGGGGCGTCGCTGGCGGTTTGGCATTACTTCCCGATGGCAGGACTCATTTTTCTCGCCATCAGCTTCTGGATCGCTGTGGCGGCTGTTGCAGGCGGGTATCATTACGCAATCGACGTGGTGCTGGGAGCGGCCGTAAGCGCAGCGGTTTATCTCGTTTGGCGTGCCGAATTGATTCCGAGCAGCCTCTTCACTGCGCCCGCGATCACTTTCGTGCCTCTGCTCTGAGTTTCGCCCTCGACGGGTGGCAGAAAGAGGGAAGAGAGGAATTTGACGCCGAATGGAAGCTGCACGGATTCCTCTGGAGCGGTCGGTGGGAAGAACCTGGCCAGTGCTTCGCGAGGAGTGTTGCGCAGTTGATCGATCATGGCAACGCGGTGGACGCAGCTTACGGTGCAAAATGATGCACAGGGCTTGATAGTGGAGTATTCGCGCTCGAGATCTGCAGCGGAGTACTTTTCGAGAGGAATGGCCGGATAGCCACGCTGTTGCGAACAGTAGTGAACGAGCCCGTTCTCGCAGATATACAGATACCGGCTCCCTGCGCCGCATTGCCACTGATTCGGTTGGCCGGCCACGAGATTCTTCTGGAAGAGATTGTCGTAGGCAAAAGCCCAGAACCCGGGCTTGCGCTCGCGTTGAATCTGCTCGTAGACGGCGCGATCCGCGTCCGGCAGGGGACGCAATTGTCCGTCGTGATCGTGAATCGCTCCGACAGAGGTATCGAATCCAAGTTCGAGCGCGCGCCGCGTGATGGTGAGCGCGTCTTCCGGGTGGCCGACGCCGGCTCCGATGACTGAATTGATGTTGATGTCGAAATGCGCGTACCGGGCAAGCCATTCAAGCTTCTTGTCCAGCACCTTCAGGCTCTTTTTCGAGACCTGATCGGGTTGCACGTTGTCGACGCTGATCTGGAGGTGCTCCAGGCCAGCCCGATTCAGCCGTCGAATGCGCTCCGGAGTCAGAAGATATCCGTTCGTGATAAGCGTCGCAATGCGGTGATGACTGCGGATACGCCGGATCAGTTCGTCAAGATCGGGGTGGAGTAACGGCTCACCGCCGCTGAATGTAATGATCTCTGTTCCAAGCGCGGCGAGAAGATCAATGCGATGCAGCATCTCCGCTGTGGGCACCAGGCTGGAGACTTTATCGTACTCACTGCAGTAGGCGCAGGAAAGATTGCAGCGGCGGACAGGAATAATGTGCGCAAGGATAGGGTGATGGCGCGACTTGAGGGAACGCGCGATCATTTTCGCCTGGCGAAAGCGGCGCCCCATCGATCGGATCTGTCGCAACCCCTCTGCGGACATCATCAGGTCACTCACACTATATAGACGTCAAGAAACACGAGTAATGGTGTACGCGGTCGATAAATCGTTGGTAAAACACCGCGCATTTTGCCGGTCAGGGAATGAATATCGGCGCAATCGTGCCAAGAACCAGAAGGCGAGCCATTTGCGGAGACGCTCAGGTGCGTCAGAGTAATCCACTTGGCCCACGGCCACGCTATGCCACCACTACATCGTTCACCTGGCCGCCATGCGTCTGAGCCGAACGTGCGCTCTGATTCTGAAGCGCATATTTGGATATCACTCGAGGAGTCTTCAGGTTGAAGGCGGTGTCAACAACATCCCTGCACGAGAGTATTCGGAGTTTCTCTTACGCGCGCAATCCCTGCCGGAATGGAGTTGTCTTCCGGAACAAGGCCGAAACCTTTTCGTCAATTTGTCCTACATTTTTCCGCGGTGTGATTAACAGGACTTCAACCTCACCGCCGAAATCTCGCCCAGGACGAGCGAGATTTCAGGCGGTTCTGCCCTGCTTTCGCCGAGCTAAGGCGTGGTGACGGACACGTTATCGAAGGTCGCCGTGCATAACTGGGAGTTGGTCCGACTGCTGACCACCAATCCGATATACACGTTGCTCGCCATCGATATGCTCACTGTGCCCTGTTGGGTCCAGTTCACCCCGTCCGGTGAAAAATAACCGGTGAAGGTGCTGCCGTTGCGCACGACGCGAACCCAATAGGGTGCTACGAGGCCGGCGGTTCTGCTTCCGCTCGTGCCGCCGTTGGTGGCCGTGCGATAGACCCAGGTGACGCCGTTCGACGGTGTGACGTTGATGTTCGCCATCGTTGAACCGGTGGCGAGCGTCTCGCGGATCATCACGCCCGCCTGCGCTCCGCTGTTGGTGTTGGTCATGCTGACAACCCTGGCCGTGATTGTGTAGCTCGTGCCTGCGGCCTGGTATGCATAGTTGAACTGATCTGCCGTGCCGCTAATGCTGGTCCCGGAACCGTTCACCGTGAACGTGCCATTGCTGTAGGTAGCGCTGCCGGCGATGCCCACGCTTCCAATGTCTTGATCCGTCCAACCCGCCGGCAGACTACCTGTGGCTGCGTTGACAACCAGAGTGACTGTCGTCGAGTGCGACAGGGTTCCGCTGGTGCCGGTGATCGTCAGAGTGTAGGTCCCTGCTGGAGTTGTCGTCGCTGTCGAGATCGTCAGCGTCGAGTTCCCCGAGCCGGCGACCGACGTCGGGTTGAAGCTTGCCGTCGCCCCGGTAGGCAATCCGCTGACGCTCAGGTTCACCGTGGCGGTGAAGCCGTTCAGTGCACTGATCGACGTGGTGTAGGTGGTGCCATTGCCCTGTGTCACCGTCTGCGAACTCGGACTCGCCGATATGCTGAAGTCCGGCGGCCCCTGGACGACTAACGTCACCGTCGTCGAGTGCGACAGGCTGCCACTGGTGCCGGTGATCGTCAGAGTGTAGGTACCTGCTGGAGTTGTCGTCGCTGTTGAGACCGTCAGCGTCGAGTTTCCCGAGCCGGCGACCGACGTCGGGTTGAAGCTTGCCGTGGCCCCGGTAGGCAGCCCACTCACGCTCAGGTTCACCGTGGCGGCGAAGCCGTTCAGCGCGCTGATCGACGCCGTGTAGGTGGTGCCATTTCCCTGCGTCACCGTCTGCGAACTCGGACTCGCCGATATGCTGAAGTCCGGCGGCCCCTGGACGACTAACGTCACCGTCGTCGAGTGCGACAGGCTGCCGCTGGTACCAGTGATCGTCAGTGTGTAGGTACCTGCTGGAGTTGTCGTTGCTGTTGAAACCGTCAGCGTCGAGTTCCCCGAACCGGCGACCGACGTCGGATTGAAGCTTGCCGTCGCACCGGTAGGCAACCCGCTGACGCTCAGGTTCACCGTGGCGGTGAAGCCGTTCAGTGCACTGATCGACGTGGTGTAGGTGGTGCCGTTTCCCTGTGTGACCGTCTGCGAACTCGGCGTGGCCGATATGCTGAAGTCCGGCGTCGGGTTGCCGACGGTCATCGTGTGGACGATGATTGAGTTGTTGTTGTAGTTGTCCTTGCTGACCAGATACTGGCCATTATTTTTTTGATAAGCGCGGATGCCGTACATCGAATCCACATCGTTGCCCACAGCCACGTTGGGATCGGCGCTGGTCATCGTCAGGTCATCGGCGCCGGTCGTAAGGTTATAGGCGTCGATATCGGGCACGGTATGGACATACGAGATGAACAGATAATTACCCGCTGCCGCCCGTCCCTTGGGGTTCTGTGAGGTCTTCAGGGTGATGACCGGGTTGGGATTGGTGGTGTTGCCCGCCTTCCAGCCGTGGTACACCTCGACGCGGCCGCCCAGCGAGGTCCAATCAGTGGACAGCGCGTTCATCAAGATCATCGTGTCGGTGGACGGGATGTACTCGATGCCGCCCAGGGGCGCGATGGTTGACGGCGTCGGCGTGGTTGTCGGCGTTCCATAGATCGGCACGCCATTGGCGTCAAAACCAGTCAGCGGGTAATGGGTGATCGCGTTGGTCTTGTCCAACCCCACCCAGATATCTCCGTTCGTGTCGAGGGAAAATCCATTCCGGACCCGGGCTGTCGTGTTGAAGTAGTTGGTATAGCCCGGCGGACTGGTCTGGCCCGGGAGGGTGCCGAAGGGAATCGACGCATACTGGTTGGTGGGGAAGTAGGAGAATATGAAAAGGTCTGGATTCTGGCCGGTAGAGGCAAGGATTCGATGGCCGTTCACGCTCGTCATGATGCCAAAATCGAATCCGCGGCTGTTGTTGGTCACGTCCACGCGCGGATCCGTCGGATAGTCAAGCGAATCGACGCTGTTACCCACGTATCCGCTCCCGCCCGAGCCGGTGAAAACGTCCTGGCCGCTATACAAATACGCGCCATCTGTGCCGGGGTCGAAAGCGCCGTTGCCTTCGAAGTTCAGCCCCTGCAGCGTGTACTGCAGCACGCCGGAACTGTTGTAAGCGTGGATATCGGTCTTCCCGTTTCGTCCCAGGTCCCAGGTTCCTCCCCAAGGATTGTTGAGGACATACAGGTTTCCGGAGCTGTCCTTCCCGATACCGACTACGCGCGTGAATCGTTTGTCCCCCGTTTGCCCCTTGACTCCCGTAGTCGTGTCCAGATATCCGCCCTGCACGCCGAACGTGCCCACCAGGGATGGAGCGGTCGACAGATTTCCGTAGATTTGAATGTTCATGTTCGGCCCCTGGTCGCCGACCATCAACTGGCTATTGGCGCTGTCGTAGTACAACGCCGAAGGCCGCGCGCTGGAGCCCATATTGATGGTGTTCAGCATGTTTCCCGATGGGGCGAATTCCTGGATCGTGCCCTCATTCATCTGGGCGACCCATATGTTTCCTGATCCGTCGACGGCGATCGCGCCGGGATCCGTGAGGCTCCAATCCGATTGCCATACCCCAGCGGTCGTGTAGCACCGCACCAGGTTGTCGGGATGGTCGCTGACATATACGAGCGTGCCGGTGTCAGCGATCCCCGTGATCACGTCCGCGCGCCGCTCGGTCGTGTCTGAACTCGCGGACCACGTCAGATCCCGCGTCTTGGTGCTCCGATTGTATCGGCCTATATAGCCGCTGCCGCCAAGACTGGTGTTGAATTGCAGCGCGGCGAAGATGTCGGTGGCATCGCCACTGATCGCACCGCCCTGGGTTTCCCCATGAGCGCCTATGGAGCCTGTTTTTTGGCCGTTCTGGTAAATATTGATACTTCCCTGGCTCTCGTCCCACATGGATGCGGTATAGACGACGCCTTCCGGGGCGACCCACATTGACCGCATGGCGTTCCCCACGTACGTGGGGGTAGTCGAATACGTGTTGGCTACCCACGACGTCGTGTAGCTGACTTGAGCATGGCTGATCGTCGCGCTTATCAGCAGAACGAACATCCAGGCGATGGCGAAGAATGTTATCCAACCTCGTTTCGCAAGCATAGGGCTCTCCTAAGCCTTCTGCTTTTGTTAATGGCTAGAAGGCGTTAGCACGGTGTGGTTTTGTTCACGAGCCTTCTAATTTGCTGTACAAAGGCGTGTCAACATGAACGTCCACTCAATACCCTCGAAGCCAAGCGTTTCATTTTTACATTTGCTCCGCTGGTAGCGCCTGCTTGTTTGACTGAAGCAATTTCGGACGAGAAACGCGAATCTTCTTGAACTACGCTGTTCCTAAACACGCACCCTAGGTGTCGCGTCAGATCTTAAGTTTGTTTCGTACAGTAAAACTATCGGCAGTGGATGTGATCCCTTCCAGTGGGTTTGTGCTCAAGCCTCGTCTCCTGCGGCAGTGACGAGTGCTTGAGATAGTGAATATCTGTATGTATGGAGTTTTGAAGTCAGTCACCGCGACGCACATCTCCTTCCCAGGGCTTGGACACATCTACAGGATCCAGCGGTCTGTCATCAACTGTAGCTGCCGCCCAGCGCCGAGATTCGAAAGCAAGTAAATGCACGCGGACACCCTCATTGCCTGAACCGCTCGGGTCCACGATACGTATAAACAGGCAGTCTTATTCTCGGGAGGGAACCGCTATGAACTTGAGAAGATTTCTGCTCCTATCTTTGCCTGTTCTTGTATCTCTTTTCACCCTTCCGGTCCGCGCTCAATCCAGTGGACAATCCGGCCCTCTGTTCAAGACGATACAGTCCCTGGATACAAAGCTCTTCGATGCCTATAACCACTGCGATCTGACGACGCTAGGTGCGATGGTATCTGACGACCTGGAGTTCTATCACGACCAGACAGGGCTATCCGTGGGGAAAGCGCCGTTTCTCGCGGCCATTAAGCAGAACGTCTGCGGAAAGGTGGAGCGGGCGCTGCTGCTGGACACACTGGAGGTCTACCCGCTGAAGGGATATGGAGCGGTGGAGATCGGGATACATCGCTTCCACCACCCCGGACGCCCAGAGGATGGTGTGGGGGATGCCAAGTTTGTGACGCTGTGGCAGAACAAGGATGGTGTATGGAAAGTGACGCGCACGATCAGCTTCGAGCACAACCAAGGATTGTTGGCGAAGTAGACGCCGATGGAGTGCGGGGAACTCGGGTACGCACTGATCTGTCGCGCAGAAGTCCGTCTACAGCTTATGGATTCAGGCAAACCTTTGCTGTTTCGCAAAGGCTTGCCTGGTGTTCACGAGGGCACCCGCACAGGGTCCGAAAATCCCATGCGCGACTAGCCCTTCATTGCCTGCTTGATCAACTGGAAAAACACGTCAGGGCGAACCACTTCGAACTCTGACCCCAGCGAATTCACAAGGTTCTTGGCGTCCGTGGGAGTCATGTTCCACGACTCAAGGCCTGCAGCCACGAACAACGGGCTTGTGCCGTCCCAACCTGCGGCTATGGACGACAGCGCGGAAGTACCGCTGTTCGTATCGTTCACGCCTAACAAAGTTGCGACCGGAACGCCATCGACCATGCTTGGAACACTCGTGGATTCGTAGTTGTACATGATCCCCTGAAGGCCGGGAACATACTTGTTGTACAGATCCACCAGCCCGCTGCTCAAAGCCAGATCGGTGCTGCCGTTGCGGTTGTAGGCAAACAGCACCTGCATCCCCGTTTTGGCCATGTAGGATCCGCTGCGCTGTACGAATCCCGGCAGAGTTGTCGAGGGCCAGACTGCTGGGTACGTATAACCCGCGCCGGATGGCCCCGCCACCAGCAAATCGTTGATGGTTTGCGTCTGCTGGAAGTAGCTCAACATGGCCGGCGCAATGTCCAGCAGCAGGACGCTGATACTCCACCCAAGCGGCACCGCGCCGCGCCCCGGATCGTCCCACATCTGGCGCATGCGGTGCTGATTGTACTGGATGTTGTCGCCTTCCACCATGGTCAACGATAGATAAATCTTGTTCTCCAGCTTCGGCTTTTCCACCACTGGCTGGCTGTCCGCGATCGTCGCCCGTACGCCACTGAAGGCGCTTGCGTTGTAGAAGAAATCCGCCGCAACCACGACGGTCGAGTTCTGGCCGCAGAGCGTCACGCCCGTCATCTCATGGCCGTGCGGGAACCAGCCAAGATACGGAGTATCAGGCTGCACGGTCTGGAGAATCTGCGTGAACAATGCGGCTTCTTCCGTCACTTCGGGATCCAGCCAGAAAACCGGCGCATTGGTTGCCGCAATGTAATCGCGGAAGTTTGGGTTTGCAACCTGAATGGTGGGCGCCGTGTTCGTCGCGGTCACAAGGTACTCGTTCCACATCACCGTCGAAAGGGTCAGCTGCGTGGTTCCGGCGGGTGGAGTGAACTTGTAGATGAAGTAGTTGTTTCCGTCGGCAAACCGCCATCCTGACGCCAATTGGGAACTGTCCGGGTCGAACAAGAACGGCTTCTCCGCATCCGTACCTGGCTGGAAGGACGCAATCACGGATCCGTCTGCGGTGATCGTTACCTGCGAAACCGAGGGCCCCCATCCATCGCCGGGATAAGCATCCTGGTAGCGGACATAGACGCTCTCCCCTCCGAGCTGCCCTGAAAGATCGGCGGTGTATGTTCCCCTATTCGAGGCGTCTGTGACGGGTTGCGAAACCTTCAGCAGGGTCGTCCAATTCACGTTCGGAACCGCCTGCTGATTCGTCGGGCCGATTGCCGTCAACAGTCGGTTCGTCACCTTCGGCCATACATTAGCCAGCGCCCACTGATACACGTGGAGCTTGCTGGTAAAGCGTCCCTGCAGGTCTTCGATGATCGGCAGGTTATGGATCGCCGCCAGATCTGCGGTCGCAATCACTCCGCCTTTCATGCCCGCCATGGTGGTCGCCAGGTTCACCGTGTCTGGAACGTTGGTGTCGTAGAGTACTGCTCCTTTGATCTCGGAGCGGTACTTCGTGAACAGAGACCAGGGATCCGTCGTGATTGTATGGGGCAACTGAATCGTATTCAGCCACTCCAGGTTCGTGGGGTCGCTTCCCCAGTAGAAGTACAGGCGAGGCTGCGTGCGATTCACCACGCCCTGGAAGGTGGCCAGCAGGCCCTGCTCATCGCCGGACAACGAGGACAGATCGGCAGCGTCCAGGGAGATCGCCGCAGGAAACGTGGGCAGAGCCTGGCCGGTGGGCCAGTAGAGGCCCCCGTTCGACTCGGTGGCAGTCTGTGAAAAAGCTGTGCCATGCACAGCGCTTGCCCCGAGGGCAGCGCCACTCAGGACCATAAATTCTCGACGGGTAACGGCCATAGCTCTTCCTTTGCAGGGGGGATTGGGATCTGCAATGCGAATAGCAGACGCAATGGAAACGATTCCATGCGCGCGAAAAGAGTATGTGCGGCGATTTTGGATTGTCAAGGAAACGAACGTAACCTATGGGCGTTGTGCTCCGGAATGCTGTGGGGCTGAAGACTGTTACAGAGCACGGAGTCGAAGTGATCATGGCTTTGCGGACAGTCTTCGAGCCAAGTCTGGTTGATACAGTCACAGCACGAATGCTGGCGTTGAAGTTTCCTGATCACGGGGCGGATAAATCCTAGCTCGGTGACTTGCGTGCGCGCACAGAGATTTTTGCGTCGATGTGCATGTCCACTTCGGTTCCTACCGGCAGGACGATCTCTCCGCTGACGCGGACGGAATCTTCGTTGCACGTCTCATGGCAGGGTTCCTGACATGGTTCGTCCGCGGGTTCCGGATGTTTTGGGTATCTCGGTGGTTTGCAGCCCCTTTCTTTGGGACCATGTATCACGATGGGGCGATGCGGTCCCGCTCCCCAGGGAGAAGGCAAGACTGTGCTGGGATTCCCTCCCAAAGCCTTTACGCGATCGGAGAGCTCAGCGACCATTCGCGTGAGGATTGGAAACCAGCGGTCGCTTGTCGGTGTGAGGGCAAGCGAGTGCATTAGGATAGCCAGGCTGTCCTTATCTTCGACGAGTAGTTTGGACTTATCCTTGTCGACTAGAACACGTATTTCGAAAGCACCCGAGATCTGCTGCGTCCCGGCAAATTGCTGACCGATGAGCTGGTAAACGTGACCGTGCTTCACCCCGAGTGGCAGACGGACTGTGAGCAGACCGGGAACGGTCCGGCCGCGAACAGACTCCGGCAGAGGAATTACTGAACAATCACCGAGGCCGATGCAGCGCAGAGTGTGGTCGTCTAGCGCAATCAAAGTTTGTGCGTAGGTCGAGGGTATCAATGCCAGAATCTCAGCTACCGAAATATTCGGAAGATATACGTCCGCAACCGCATCGCGCGGGATAGTGTTCCACCAAAGAACAAGGGCATCGATGCCGGGTAGTCGATTGCGGGAAAATCTCCTGCCCCCAGTTGAACTCACCCCGAGCCCAGTTGCGCCAGCGCTGATTTTCAACTCAAAGGAGTGTTGAATAGTCCGCGTCGCGGTAACGCCTGGATTGGAGGATGTAGTGAAGGCGAGGTTGCGTTGCGAGAGCTTGTCTGTGCTCGAAGGCGAGTCGCCTGGAAGCGGAAGATCCGGGGAAGCCGGGTCGAGTTTGTAATGAACCTCTGCAACCAGGCATTGATGGAACCCCGTGATTAGCTCTTGAATACTGAGAAGATCGCCGGCTGGAACGCCGCCGAAGGTAGTCGCCGAGCCTGGATAGCGCGGAAATCGCTTCTGGGTCGGCTGATTGATGTCGAGCCAGCAGCCGAAGAAGCGCACCTGTTCCCCACCGCCAGCGGGCAAGGTCAGCAGATTCGGTGCATCCGCCTGTTGCGCCATGTCCTGGGTGGCTGAGTTTCGCGGGTTGGCGAAGAATGGGATGGAGATGATATCCGGAGTCTCCACGCCGAGCAGGGGAATCGCATCCTCGGTCACTTCGCTGCCAGATTCCATAATCGGGCTGACGGCGCGTCGATAGATTGTTGCCGTGTTGTAGTTGAGGGACGGCCGCTGCGTTCGAAATAGCCGGAAGAGAACCCGGACAAACCTCGCCTGTTGCGTCTTGCTATCCAGCCGCACGCGAGCGAGCGCGAAGTTGTAGATTGGCGTTCCGGTCGGTGTCCCGTCCGTGGTGGGCAGCAGGCTCAGCGCGCTCAGTTGCTCATCTGTCGTGAGAATCGAGAAGAGGTTTTCACCGCGAGATATATCCTCATTCAGCCAAGTCAGCATCTGCGCGATGTAGTCGGTGGGGTTGGTCCATGAAGACCCCGGGAAATAGGATGACGAACTTTGCGGCGTCACCTGGAAGACCCGTATATCTTCGCTCAACCAGGAGGGATCTCCGTCGAGCATGAACGGGCTCGGTTCCATCACCAATTCAAGCTTTGAAGAGCACTGATAATCGCCCGCCGCGATATGGACATCCACGGATCGGATGGAGTCGGCGCCCGACATTCCATTGAAGGCGTCGGTGCCTTCGAACATGAGATCAAAGGCATAGATCGTGCGCTGAATGAGTTGCGGCGCGTCCGGATTCTCAAGCGCGGGGTTGGGAACAGGCCAGGAGGATGAGAGGACCGCGGATATGCCGGCCTGCGAGAACGTCGCGCTCACCGAAAGCGCGTCGATTTCATTTGCGATGAACCCGTCGAAGACCGCGTAGAAAGCGCGCGTATAAGTCGTTGTGTTGAAGATTGGTATTTGGTTTGCCTGGACGTCGTAGATTGAGATGACGGACTTGTCCATCTCCGCGTACATGCGCTGGGAGCCGATCCGCAATACGCCCGCTTGCACACAAGGGCGACCGCCGCTGTCGAGCAGCCAGAGCATGTAGTAGCCCGGAGGCGCAACCGCGGCATTGGGCGGAGCAACCACCTGCAAAAGGCCAGCGCCGACGACCTGGAATTCGAGGCCCACGTAGCGCTGGTCGTAGTTGAAGGCATGCGTGACCGAGCCGTACCGGATTACGGCCACTCGTGCAACAGTCGGAAAGGTGGTTCCGGGGCTTAGCTGGTAATGAACCTGAAAAGTATCCCCATAACTGACGCTGGGAGGATTGTGAGTGATCGTCATCCGGTTCGGAGAAGCGATGTAGTCGGGCTCGAAAATCTCCATACGAAACTCCGAACTGGGAGCTCCGAAGATATTGTTCTTCTCCGACCCGGTGGTCAGCACGCGGCCGTCCGGCATCAACAAAGCTACTGAATGGTAGCCGCGGGGCACCGTGGCGGGCGCATCGGTCAAAGCGGTCCACGAATCGGTAGCTGCGTTATAAATTTCGGGCACGAGGACGGCGAAGGCTTGATCGAAGCTCTGTCCTGCGGGAGGATTCGCGGCCCATTGATTGATGCCGCCGGAAACGAAAACCTCGCCGGTGGGCAACAACGTCGCAACCGAATGGGCACGCGGAGGAATAACCATCGTACCGGCCTGCGAGTAAAACGCCTGCCGCGCCGAAGTCGCTGTCCAGGCGGAGGAGCCTTCGCTGCCTGCTACGACCGTTGCCGTGGCCGCTTTTACTCCGCCACACACAAGAGCCGTCGCCTTGTAGTCTTGCTCGGGCATCAGTGGTAACAGAACCGACGTAGTCGGCTGTGCCGCATATCCTGGATTGAGATAGTCGCCCTCGATTACCTGCGGACCGGGGAATCCAGCGATAACGGTTTGACCATCAGGATCGTAGACAATGGATTTGAGCGCCCAGGTCAATGTCGGATCGATTGAGTCGACATTGTTGTATAGAGGCTGAACGATTAGCAGCAGTCCTGAAGGCAGCACGTGTGCGCGCGGATAGAAGACGGCGAAGTCATGCTGAAAACCCTCACCCAGCCCCGCGGGGTTAAGCTGTTCCCAGTTGTTGATGCAAGGCCGGTATCGGTCCGGTGAGTTGTTGTCGTGGCGCGGATCGTCTTCCGTCGATGGATAGGTTGCTGGGTCGGCCTCGTCGAAGCTGCTATTAAAGATTCGCGGATGGCCGCACAATGCGAGAACCGACCCGTCCGGGAGTGTAATCAGACTTGGATACCAGCGGCCGCCCCCTTGTCCTTCAAAACCCGCGACGGGACATGTGTTCATGTCCGCGATGCGCTGCCACGGTGGGGAAGCCGCAGGGTCGAAGACAAACGCCTCGCGCAGTCCGCCCCAGTGGCCATTGTGCGGATTTGTCGAGTCCACGGCCATTGCGCTGGTTCCACCCGCCACCATCAGGCGTCCATCGGCGAGCAGAGCGTGGCCGCTGCAGAACAGATCGTAATAATTGTTTGGATCGAGACCACCCGCCCCCTGCGGAGATCCCGGCCGTATCACGGATCGACTGCCGTAATCGAACAACACGGCGTGATCCACATTCCCCGCGCGATGATTTCCCGTGTCCCAGCGATTACCCGAAAAGTAAACCAGAGAGCCCATTGAACCTCTTGGCAAAAGAGCAATGTGGACTGCAAGAGCCTTCTTGTTGTCATCGCTCTCGGAGGCCTGTGGATCGAAGGGCGGCTGCCATGTATGGGGCATGAAGTCCTCTCTCTCGTTACCTTCAGGTCCAGATAGTGAATCCGGGATGGAATTCGTTTCCGAAGAATGGGCCCGACAGGAAGAAGCTCAAGAATCGGAATCTTTGGGGGAGGATGACCAGTTGACCAGGCAGGCGCCGATCTCAGCCGAATGTCAATCGTCGATTGCATCTCCGCCATGTGCTCAGGCAATGTCTTGTTCCTCGCCGGCGTAGCCAACCGCAATTGCCCCGATCATGAGCAAGCGGAAGCGATTCGAGCCTTACTGATCCCTCCCGGCTGCTGCACGAATACGCCGATCGGTATCGATCCCGCGCCGGGCTTTGTTGCCATCCATATAAGGCGCTCTGTGGGCTGACTGTTCAGGCGCTGAGGCGCGTTCCGAATTCCCATATCGGAAATCTGAGTACATCCGGGACAACGAACTCCCGCGTCGCCGATGCAGTCGAACGGTCAGATCTATTTCGGATCTACGATCTTGATTGGTCAACGATCTTGATTGGTCAACGATCTTGATTGGTCAACGGATTTGATTGGTCAACGGATTTGATTGGTCAACGGATTTGATTGGTCAACGGATTTGATTGGTCAACGGATTTGATTGGTCAACGGGTTTGATTGGCAGCTCCAAAAGGAGCCCACCGCAACTTTTTGAGCAGGTTTCCGGTCTAACCAATCAAACACTTAGCCAAAAAGCGCACCTCTTTTTGCTTTGAGGAATTTGATGATTTTGAAACTGCGATATGCACTTGTGACATTTGCCTTATTCCTTTGCCTTAGCCTTAGTTGTGAAAAACGAGCATATGCCTATGTGGACCCGGGTTCGAGTCTCCTCATGTTCCAGAGTGTTAGTGCCCTGGTCACAGGTGCGGCATTTTATTTTCGTCGGCGCTTAAAGGCGCTTTTTACAAAATCAGAACACGGCGAGACGGCTCCTCCGAAAGAGTTTCACTGATATGGCGGAGTTGAATACTTCGCCTCGATTCCACACCTTTCGTGACCCCGCGGGTAGCGTGGAGATAAGGCACGATGGAGCATACCGCAGCATCTATGCTCCTCATGGCACGGAGATGATCGCCTTCCTGCGGACGCCGCTGGCCACCGCTCTTGTCGCGCAGGGAAAGCTTGTAGCCAGCGACATCGTCGCCTCTTCGCCTGGTGTCCAGGGAATGATGCTTCGTCACCCCCTCATCTCTTTCCGCACTTATCCGTGGGAGTGGCCACCTAAGCTGTGGCTAGCCGCTGCGGAACTGACGCTTAGTCTCTGCGGTGACCTGATAAGGGAAGGCTGGATTCTTCAGGATGCAACGCCTCTCAACATCCTTTTCCGGGGCATGCAACCGGTGTTTGTCGACGTGCTTTCCATCCGCCGCGCAGAACCGCATCAGCCAATCTGGCTCGCTTACGGGCAATTTGTCCGGACCTTCCTGCTACCCATGCTGGCGTACCAAAGGCTTGGCTGGCCCCTCAATGCGACTCTTTTACGCCGGGACGGTTATGAGCCGGAAGAAATATATTCCGCCCTCCCCTGGCACATGCGGTTGCGCCAACCCGCCCTATCGGCCGTCACGCTGCCGATGCTCCTAGCAGGACGGACAAGCATCGGGACTGCCAACCTTGCCGCCCCTTCCATGAAAGATGCGGACATTGCGAAGCAGGTCATTCTCAAGACTCTCGACCGGTTGCTGAGCGGTATGCGGAAGGTCACTCCTTCCTGTCACGCGTCTACCTGGTCGGACTATGCCCAGACTGCAACCCATTACAGCGCGGAGGATCACGCGGGGAAGCGGGATTTTGTCGTTCGCACTTTGGCCGCGAGCAAACCCGAGCGAGTTCTGGATGTCGGCTCGAACACCGGCATCTATTCTGCGCTCGCTGCGGATGCAGGCGCAGAAGTTGTGGCCATCGACACCGATCTCCAAACGGTAGATCAACTTTGCACGAACCTGGGCAGTAGCGGGAAAAACATCCTCCCACTCTGTGTTGACCTTTCGCATCCTACGCCCGCTGCGGGATGGGAAAACCGCGAAAGCGCGTCATTCCTCGATCGTTGTGATGGGCACTTCAACATGGTGATGATGCTGGCCGTGCTGCATCATCTTCTTCTGCGAAGTCAGGTGCCGCTGGAGCAAATCGCCGCCCTTTGCAGCAACATTACCACGCGCGACCTCATCGTCGAGTGGGTGCCGCCGAGCGATGCAAAGTTTCAAGAACTTCTTCGTGGTCGTGGCGCTCTCTATGCGCACATTACAGAAGCTACCTTCCGCGCCGCTTTTGCAAAGTACTTCACCGTGGTTGCAGAGACCAAGCTGGCAAACAACCGCATCCTCATACATTTCCAAAGAAGGTAGTCGTGAAGAAGTTCACTCATCCAGCCATCGTGGCGTTTGGCACAGCCACTCTTTGTACGCTCTTCCTCACTGGTCCACTCGTTTCTCCCACACATTATACGGTTTACCATCTGAGCGGATCAGCACGCTCGCTGTTTTTCGCTGTCGGGCTTGAAGTTGGTCTTTTATGGATTGTGCTGGCTGGACTCCTACTGCTCGCTGAAAAGTGCACCTCTTTTCGCATTCCGATATGGTCGGGCCTCATTTTATTTCTCCCCTGGGTGCTAATGAAGAACACAGCATCTCTAATGGGGTGGATGATGCCACGATCGATTAGCCTCCCTGTCTTGCTTGTGCCGTGCGTCTTCTCTACTACTGTTTTTTGTCTCGGACGGCGGTCTAGCTTCTATCTCGTCTTCAACTCGGTCCAGCGTCTCGCGGCAACTCTACTGAGCTCCTCGGCTCCGATTGGAGTCCTAGTACTGATTCAGCTACTTTGGTTCGGTTGGCAGGCGCGGAATTTGGATTCGTCTCCCCAATTACACCAACGGCAAATCGTGTCAGGAAGCGCCGCATCACGAACGCGCATCGTTTGGATACTGTTCGATGAACTCTCCTACCAGCAGGTCTATGAGCAGCGCTTTCCACGCCTGCAACTTCCGGCATTTGATCGGCTCGCAATGCAATCCACGATCTTTACTCATACAATTCCTGCCGGCATATTTACCGAAGAGGTAGTTCCCTCGCTTATGACGGGCTTGCCCGTCGATCGACTCAACGTTTCAGCCGATGGCCAACTGCAATCCCTGCACAACCCGCTATCAGGAGCGTGGCAGGCCTTCGATCCCCACCAGACCGTCTTTCAGGATGCGTTGAATCGTGGCTACAGCACTGCTGTCGTCGGCTGGTATAACCCCTATTGCCGCATTCTCTCGCAGGTACTGGATCGGTGCTCCTGGGCATCTCGCTTCCTATACCCCGGAAGCATTTCCTCGGAGAAATCTATCCCAGCAAATGTTGTGAGTCCCCTTCGACAAGTCCTTTCTTCTGTATTAATGCATCTGCGGTTTCGACCTGGTCCCTCAGCCGCTGAAACCAGCGCAGCAGAGATGCACATCTCCGATTATCGCGACCTTCTAGCCGCTGGTGATACTCTTCTCGCTGATCCCTCTTTGGACTTCGCCTTCCTGCACATGCCGATCCCTCACCCAGGCGGTATCTATGACCGCAAGAGTGGGTCTTTCACCACCACCCATTCTTCCTACATTGACAACCTCGCCCTTGCGGATCAATACCTTGACCATGTTCGCAAACTTTTGGAGCAGCATGGACAGTGGGACTCGTCCGCTGTCATTGTGATGGGAGACCATTCCTGGCGGACCAAGCTCATCTGGTCTTCGTCGCTGCAATGGACTCCTGAAGAGCAGAAAGCCAGCCATGGTGGTAAGTTTGACGACCGTCCGGCATACATCATCAAGATGCCCTATAAGCGGGAGGCAGTCCGAATCGTTAGCCCGTTCGCGGCGATTCATACGCGCGCGCTACTCGATGGCATCATCGAAAATCGGCTTCGCACGTCTGATGGCCTTCAGACCTGGGTCCAGCAGCAGAGGTGACGCCGTTCGAAATCGTCGTATTAGGCAGCATGCCATTCACACTTGAATCGCAGAGTTAGCTTAAAATAGATCTTCGACGGCGGCGATCATACGATTTCCACGGCCAGAAGTGGCCTATTTAACTAGCCTACGGCTCGGCCTGACGCATAGCTGGGATGGCGCATGTATCTTTCGGTCCTGGTCCTGCGTGGTTCATGCTGTTTTTCGCGATTGGGGCATTTTCATGGCCTTGCTCCCATCCGGATTTCAGCATCTCGCGGATGATCCATAAGTTGGAGTAAGACTATAAATTCTCAGCAAAGTCCTCTTTGTTAAGAGATGAAGGATATCGTGAGCGAATCGTGCGAGAAAGATCCTGCTTCCGTGTCAGTTTGTGACACAAAAAATGCTCGTCAACTTCCCATGATGGAGCCACACGACTCTGACGCACGCCGTAGCCTGACGGAGAGCATTCTATCGCTATATGTTCTACAGGGGCTCAACTATATCATTCCATTGGCGGTACTACCCTATTTAGTCCGCGTCCTGGGAATGGATATGTATGGCCTGATGGCTTTTGCCCAGTCTTTTGCACAGTACTTCTCGGTTCTGACCGATTACGGATTCAACTTCTCAGCAACCCGCTCCATCGCTAATCAGAGCGATAACCATGCGCGTGTTTCGCTCATTTTTTGCTCGGTAATGGTGATCAAACTATTTCTTGCGCTAGTTGGAGCGCTGATCCTGTTGGCAGTAATCACCTCGGTACCGCGGTTCCATCACGATAGCGCATTTTTCTTTGTCGCTTATGCCGCCGTGGTCGGAAATGTTTTATTCCCAACCTGGTTCTACCAGGGAATGGAAAAGATGAGGTACATCTCAGCTATTGTCGGAGTATCTAAGCTATTAGGGGCGATTGCATTATTTGCCTTTGTGCATCGTCCCTCTGACGCTCTCCTGGCTCTCGCAATCCAATCGATTGCGCCAGTGGTTGGCGGCATGGTTGGGCTATGGATTGCCTTCCAGGGATTTCCACTGCGCTTTGTTCGGCCGACCTTAGGTGACCTGCGGCTGGCATTGGTGGAGGGATGGCATCTGTTCATCTCGCAGGCCGCTGTGAGCCTTTACACGAATACGAACGTGTTCTTAGTGGGACTCCTCGCCGGGAATCTCCAGGCAGGTTACTTCAGCACTGCCGAAAAGTTGATCCGTGCAGCACTAGGTCTCATTGCCCCGATCAGCCAGGCAGTGTTTCCACATGTGAACGCGTTGGCAATTCGCTCTCGTGATCTAGTGGCACGCTTCACCTCCCGCATACTATTGTGGACGGGAACCATCACACTTTTCGGCTCGTTCATCCTCCTTTTCTTCGCCCGGTCTGTTGCATTGATCTGTTTCGGGCAAGCAGCAACCGGAAGTGTCCCGATCATTCGCTGGATCTCGCTCCTGCCTTTCCTCCTAGCCATAAGCAACGTGCTGGGTGTTCAGACGATGATTCCGTTCGGCCTTGATAAGCAATTCAGCCAAATATTAATTGTCGCGGGGTTGTTTAACGTTTCTCTTGCAGGCCCTCTCATTTATCTATTTGGAGCGCGTGGAGCGGGTGCCTCTGTGCTTCTAACGGAGATTTTCGTCACAACCGCGATGTTTCTCGTCCTGCGTTGTCACGACATTCGGATTTACGTTGGAGAAAAACTATCCATATGAAGGTTGATGTTCTTGTAGTAGGTGCCGGATTCGCCGGCAGTGTGATTGCCGAGCGCTGCGCCTCAGCAGGTAGAACGGTGCTGGTTATCGACAAACGTGAGCACATCGGCGGCAATGCCTTCGACGAACTGGATCGCCACGGTGTTTTAGTGCATCGTTATGGGCCGCACATATTTCACACAAACGCTGCTGTGGTTTCCGAATACCTTTCCAGATTTACTGATTGGCTATCGTATGAACATCGCGTTCTGGCCAAGGTAGGTGACGAGTTTTACCCCATTCCTATTAACCAAACCACTGTGAATAGCCTCTACAGGCTTTGTTTGGACGAAGCGGGTGTCGCAGCGTTCTTCGATCGCGTACGAGAGCCGCGTGATCCCATCCGTACCAGTGAAGACGTGGTTCTATCCAGTGTAGGTCGCGACCTTTGTGATAAGTTTTTCCGCGGATATACACGCAAACAGTGGGGGCTGGACCTCTCCGAATTGAGCGCCAGCGTTGCCGCACGTATTCCTGTTCGTACCAACACCGATGATCGCTATTTCACTGACTCATTCCAGAAGATGCCCGCGGAAGGATATACCAAGCTGTTTGCGCGCATGCTCGATCATCGCAATATTCGCGTTCAGCTCGGTACAGATTTCCGCGAGTTCCGCAAACAGTCGTCTTGGAATCTGCTCTTTTACTCCGGCCCAATCGATGAATACTTCGAGTATCAACTAGGCAGGCTGCCCTACCGCTCGCTGCGATTCGACCATGAGCACCTGTCCGGGGTAGATCAGTTTCAGTTGGTTGGAACGGTTAATTACCCAAATGACCAGAAATTCACACGCATCACCGAATTCAAGCACCTGACCGGCCAGAAACTCAGAGGTACTTCGATTGTTCGCGAGTACCCTGAAGACGAGGGCGAACCCTATTACCCGGTTCCACGGCCGGAAAACCAAGAAGTGTTCCAGAAGTACAGCACGCTAAGCAGGAGAGAACGGGACGTATTTTTTGTCGGACGACTAGCCCAGTACCGATACTACAATATGGATCAGGTCGTGGCCGCCGCCTTGAAGATAAGCGATCAGTTGTTTTCTGCTACTAACAAATAGCCGCCTCCGCGGACCACGGATGATTGGGGTATCTTGGCAAAAATCAACTTCATTGTTCCATCGATTTCGTCGCATAAGTACTCTGGCGGAATCTGGTGTATTTTTGAATACGCTCACGGTCTTATGGAGCGGGGTCATCAGGTCTCGATTGTCCCGATCCTGCCGTCGGACATTCCTCAGTGGTTTCCGTGGAAGTACGGAACATTTGTTACCGCGGCTAGACGTGAAAGAATTTCCGGTGCACTAGCCTCGTCATGGTGCCTAGTTGAGGCTTTACTACGTAGAGAGGGATGGAAGGTGTACCTGCGGCAGGCTGTCGAGAAGTTTATGCTTATGGCCCCGCCGGTTTTCCCCGAAGAGGTACAGTCTGGATTGGCTGAAGCATACTTGCCCACCATTGCTCCTTTGGCCGACATCACTGTTGCGACAAGCTTTAATACGATTCGACCTGCTGCACTTCTCTCTGGGCGTAAATTCTATTTTGGGCAACACTTTGAGACATATTTTGCACGAGAGTTTAATAAACACGCGTATGCGCTCGCTGTTGCCGAGCAAAGCTATCACCTTGGTTTCAAAATGATCGCGAACTCGACATGGCTGAAAGCAGAGCTTTGCCTGGAAGCTGGTCTTGATCAGGTTCAATTGTGTCCTAATGCGATTGATCACCAAACATTTTATGGCGCACCACGTCGCTCTTCCGAATCAAAAAAGGTTGTTTTGATTAGCTATGGGGGGAGAGATGCCGTCTGGAAGGGCTTTCGTGAGATGGCGGAAGCAGTAGCGATCGCTCGATCCAAAACGCCAGATGTTGACATTGAGTGGAGAGTATATGGATCAGCGCTGCTTCCGCCTGACAACGCTATAGCACCTTACAAAGCCTTGGGCTTTTTAGCGCCTAAGATTCTCAGCGAAGCCTATCGCGATGCCGACATTTTATTGAGTGCATCCTGGTATGAAAGCTTTCCACTATTTCCCATCGAGGCAATGGCATGTGGGCTGGCTGTCATTACCACCCAGCCTGGGACGGAGGAGTATGCGATCCCCGGACGCACAGCGGAAGTCGTTCAGCCGCGTTCCGTAGAATCTATTGCTGCGGGCATACTCAAGCTTATTCGAGAGCCTGAATATCGATATCGCCTTGCATCGGAAGGTAATAGTATCAGCAAGCAATTCACATGGGATCGTTCTGTTGATAGATTCGAATCGATTCTTTTAGAGGCTAATTGAAAGTGACCCCGCCTTCGTATGATTGCAGGGTTAGCCGGTCTTTGGGGTCGTCGTCGTGCCGGGGGGTACTCTCGGAGAGGGAAGCGTAATCGGCGCCAATTTTGTCGTTGCACTCAAGAAATTCGATTCAGCAGATAAGGAATGGAGAAGGCTCTGATCTGTTCCTGTCGTCATGTGCCGAAGAATTCTGAAAACGCAGGATATCATCTTGGAGAACCTTGAAGTTGAGAACACCCCGGAACGCCGCCGCGACGATACTCCAGCCAAAGGCTCCATTTTAGCTGTAGTCGTTCTTTATGGCATGTCGCCTCGCGAGTCAGCTACTCTGCGAACCCTGCAAAAATCGATACTTTTGTCGCAGAGTATGGGCAAGTTTAAGATCCTGATTTACGACAATACTCCTGGCGGTCATTCCCTAGAGATGAATTCGAATGATTACGCCTATCATGTGTCCAATGCCAACATCGGCCTTGCTGGAGCTTACAACTATGCATTGCAAATGGCCGAGGAAGAGGGCTTCGAATGGCTTCTCACTTTGGATCAGGATACGGAACTAACAAGAGAGTATGTCGGCAGATTGTTCCAGCTTGTTCAACGTCTTTCTCCTGATAATCGAGTCGCGGCTATAGTTCCCTGCGTAGTGGATCAGGGGATGATCATTTCCCCTCACGCTAACTTCTTGGGATTCGCCTGGGAATTCCCAAAGCGCTTTGAAGGTCTTTCCGAGAGGGAAACTGCAGCTATTAACTCAGCAACGAGCTGGCGAGTTACGACCCTCCGAGCCATAGGGGGCTTTAATCCTCTTTTTTGGCTGGACTACTTGGACTACTGGGTTTGCCATTCCATCCACCACCTAGGCCAACGGATCTACGTGGACAGCAATCTTGTAATAGATCATCAACTATCCCTGCTGGACAAGAATAATCGAATGAAGAAGGACAGATATGCCAATTTTCTTGGTGCTGAGTCGGCATTCTATGATCTGTATAAGACGCGAACCGAGGGTTTCCTCCTCACTCTGAGGATCGGTTGCCGCATGTTGAAGCAAATCGTCAGATGCGAGAATGCCCAATTCAGATCGCTTACGTGGGACTCTCTCAAGAGACGTCTTTTGATGTCGAGACAGGCCCGCACCGAGGATTGGCGATGCAAAATAGGACCGTCCGGTTAGTAAGTGAGGAATGCGACAGGGCCAGCGAAATGTGATTTATCTGAGCATAGGTTGAAAACATGTTGATTTACGGGATGATGCTATCGATTATTTGCCTTCTTGGGCTTTTCTCTCTCTTTTTGCCTAGTAGGCAATACGCGCTTCGCATTGCTCTTGCATCTTTCGCTGCTTTGCTACTGACAGGATTTATGGGCCTCCGTGATCATGTAGGAGCGGACTGGCCAGCATATGACAACATATTTGAGATATATAGCCGCGTACAATTACGAGATGTATTCACTACCACAACAATTGAGCCATGCTATGCGCTGTTAAACTACTTAGCGCATTGCGTTGGTGGAGATATACATCTCGTTAACCTTGTGTGTGCCTTTCTTATGGTGCTCGGGCTTATACGGTTCGCCTACCTCATACGTGTAGACGCCTGCCTGCTGCTGTTTCTTGCAACCCCATACCTTCTCTATGCTGTAGGGATGGGGTACACGCGACAGGCGGTTGCGATTGGAATAGGCTTTGCGGCTTTAGGATATTGGGTTCGCGGTGAGCATAAGAAATGTTATGCGTGCATGGGACTCGCAATTTGCTTTCACTACTCCGCAGTGTTTCTTTTCCTCCTTATAGCAATGAAGAACGGGCGCCGTGCTCTGCTAGTGCTTCCAGTCGCTCTCCTCGGCGCGTTTTTGCTGGTAAAGATATTGCTGACATCGTACCTATCTCTCTATATCCAGAATACAGAGGATCTGCACTCAAACGGGGTCTGGTTGCGGCTTGCAATTGTGCTGATAGGAGTGGTGACGTTCATGGTTCAGCGGAAGCGATGGAAAAGCGACCCGGGAATGTTCAACATGCTGTCAAGTGCGTCAGCATTAGCAGTTTTCTTGGTTCCAGTTGCGGTGGTGGCTTCCACGTTAGCCGATCGTGTTTGCCTTTATCTATTCTTTGTATATCTAGCCGCGTGTGGACGTGCAATCCACTTTTCCAGCCCTGCAGCCCGCCAGGTCGCCATGGGGATTCTGGTTGCGGCTACCTACGGGTGTTTTTTCCTGTGGTTTACGGTTTCTCCGTATGCGGCGAGTTCGTGGATTCCATATCGCAGTTGGCTGTTTAGTCAGTCTGGCTATTAACAAGATGAAATATATGTATAAGGCTATGTCGAATTGTTTTATTGTTTCGCGGGATACGGGTGCAATGGGATCTCGACCGAGAATCTCGGTTTGTATGGCGACCTACAATGGGGAGCGATACATCGAAGAGCAATTGAGATCAATTCTTGCCCAATTGACGGACACCGACGAGGTAGTAATAGTAGACGACGATTCTAGTGATCAAACTCGAACGCTGATTGGTGAATTTAGGGATCCTCGCATTCGTCTATTTCTCAATGATGACAACTGCGGTGTCTTGGTCAGTTTTGAAAAGGCGATTCTAAATTCTTCCGGCGATATTCTTTTGTTGAGCGATCAAGATGACGTATGGAAACCGGAGAAAGTAGCAACCATATTTCAAGTATTTGCAAATAATCCGGAAATCATGGTGATTCAGACTGACTCGTCTATCATCGACGAAGCTGGCCAGTGTGTGGCGGACTCCTATTACTCAACGCGGTCGAAATTCACAACGAGCCTAATCGGAAATCTAGTTCACTTTCGATATCAGGGTTGTGGAATGGCTTTTCGAAGAGAGATATTTCCAGAAATATTCCCATTCCCACATGGCTTCGATGTGCTGCACGATCTTTGGATTGGCTTAAGAACTACAATCTCAGGGCATGAAATTCTTTATTTGGATTCTAAGTTGTTTCAATACAGACGGCATTCATCGAACGCCAGTTACACATTGCCTCGAAGAAGGCAGATCAAGGTACGTTTACACTTAATGGCTTCACTCTTGGTTGATGGAGCACGACGATGCATGTGTCGGATTGCCAACTCTCTTGGGATGGGGGAGCAGACCAATAAGTATGATTCATAGAATCCTACATGTCGGCAAGTACTATCCGCCACACCGGGGTGGTATGGAAACGCACCTGCGCGATTTAGCTGTTCGCCAGACCGGCGCAGCCAGTGTCAACGTCATTGTTGCGAATAGTGCACCTCGGCATGAGCGTTCCGTCATTGAGGAAGTTTCCGTTACCCGGGTTGCGAGGATAGGAACTATTGCATCGATGCCTATCTGTCCGGGCTTGATGGCGGCCATTCGTAGCACCCCCGCCCACCTTGTGCATGTTCATATGCCCAATCCCGGCGCAGCCTTGGCCTTTCTTATGAGCGGGCACTCGGGGAAACTGGTAATTACACACCATGCTGACACGATGGGCAGGCGGTTTCTGCGTGAGTTCAGCGATCCTTTTGTTTACCGCCTTATGCATCGAGCGGACCGAATTATAGTCACCTCTACGCGTTATCTCGACTCATCTTCAGAGCTTGCGCCCTTCCGTGAAAAATGCCGTGTTATTCCACTTGGTATCGAAATTGAGGACCCTACGATCACTGGCCACACCACGCGTGAAGAGCTAAGCCGACAATTTGGGCCCCGGCTAATTCTGGCTGTCGGCAGGCTCGTGCCATACAAAGGCTTTGACGTTTTGATTCGAGCCATGAAGCATGTCGACGCGCGGCTTCTTCTTATTGGAACTGGCCCAGAACACAAAGCGTTGGCGAGCCTCGTAGAGGCCGAGGGGGTGAAGGAGAAGATCGCCATGCTAGGTCGTGTTGATAATCTTGATCCTTATTTTGCGGTGGCATCTGTCTTTGTACTTCCATCTGTGACAAGAGCGGAAGCATTTGGCATTGTCCAAATGGAGGCTATGGCTGCGGGCTTGCCAGTGGTCAACACAGACATTGATTCAGGCGTACCTGAAGTTTCCGTCCATGGTAAAACAGGAATCACGGTGCCTCCGGGAGACGTAACTGCCTTATCTGAAGCCATGCAGTTGCTCTTGGAGCGAGATGATCTTAGACTTCAATTCGGAGAGGCGGCAAGGGCTAGAGTAGAAACTGAATACACGGCTGACCTGATGACTGCTAGAACTCTATCCATATACTCGGAAGTACTTGGCCAACGAGAAACGTGGGAGAGGCAGGATGGGACGTAGCGAGAGATCGCGAAAAGAGACATGTCCACCAGCGTGTCCACCGAGTGAACTCTCATGACGCAAATCATCGATCTTATAGATGGTTACGGCGAGTTTCTACCTTCTGCATCGATAGGGAGGCTTCTATTTAATGTCTGACGAAGGGCTCACCTTCTAATCACTGCTGGCTTGTATTGGCGGGGATCGCTACCGGGTTGTCGATTTGATGGATAACATCGTTCTCAATTGTTCGAGACGTTCTTTGTCTTCAGGATTCTTCCGAACGTTTTCCAGGGCTGCTGCGACTAAGACCCAAAAGATCGCTACAAATAAGCCGCCTATAGTTGCCAGCAACACGATAAGTGCTCGTTTGGGGAAGGACCTGCGATCGGGAGGAATGGCGCGATCGACTACCTGGATCAAGGCTCCCTGTCTTGCTTCGTCGAGCTTGGCCATCTCGAATTGCTTTGCAAGCAGCTCGAAGATCGTGTCGTAGTACTTTACGTCGCGTAGTTTGCGGACGTACTCCAAACCGGCACCGGGCACTTGTCCTTTGGACAGGAGAAGTTCATCGCCTGTCCCTCCCTGGCTTCCCGTCAAGCGGCTAAGCTGCGCTCGCCATCCTGCAAGCTGTTGCTCGGCCAACGCCAGATCGGGATTCTGATCCGAAAGGTAGGAGCGCATGGCCTTGATTTCGACCTCTTTGGCCGCAATCTGCGCTCGTATGGAAGCCGCTGATTCAATCAGCGCTTTTGCCTGGCTGTCCATTTGGATCATGCCAGTGGTCTGCTGGGTCTTTTTCAGCGCTTCTTCGGCGTTGGCAAGGTTATCTTTTGCCTCTGCGAGCTGTTGCTCAAAGAAAAGCCTGCGCTGGGAGGCTTCTGTAACGGCAAGCGTGCCGGAGAACTTCTTGTACTCTTCAACATACGCATTCGTCATCTCTGCCGCACGCTTAGGGTCGCGGTCGGTGACGGAGATATGAATCAGTCCATCCTTGGCGTTGTTCTCGATGTCGCAATGCTCCTCGAACGTCTTCCGCGCGTCGGATTTCCGCTTGGCATGATACTCAGCCGTGAGATCAAATCTGGCGACCATGGCGTCTTCCACGGTCCGGCTCTTCAGCATGGCGACATACATGTCGTTTGGGTTCTTGAGCCCGAGACTGCCGCCGGCGAGCGATGCCATCGGTCCCATGGTGCCGAGTTGCGATAGCAAAGCAGATCCGGCAGAGGAGCTTTGCGGAGGAAGAATGACGGTTGTGGCGGTATAGCGGCTGGGGAGGAGCAATGATATGACCGCTGCAACAACACCGAATCCCAATGTCAGCAAGAGAATGAATCTCTTGCGCCGTGCAAGGACTATCAGCAGATCCAGAAGAGAAATCTCATCCTCTTCGTTTGGTCGGGGCGGCAGGGCGTCTGGTCGCGCCTGGATTTCAGTGTCGACGGTTTGCATGGTGGTTTCTTCAATTCTTAAGTGCGTTGAGCGGAAAAGCAAACCTCTTTTGGCCCAATAGGGATGAAAAGGTGCTGGTCCATTTCAATATGGTGCAAGTACCCGATCCAGGACCCACCCGTAGTTTAACCCAGCGCTCCTGCAGGATAGAGGCGAGGCTATTTACTATGCAACGGAGATAACCGGTTTGCTGGATCAGGAACAGGCTTCCGCCGAAGCGAGCGCGTCGGCGGTGCGCGATTGCCAGGCGGCGATCTGGTCGAGGGCGGCCTCGATCAGGCGGGGCAGGGAAGCCTCCACGGTTGGCGTCAACTGGGTACCCCAGCCGGTAGATTCCGGCTGAATCCCGATCAGAACTACCTCGCTTGGAGCCCGTTCGGTCAGGCGCAGAGCGCTCAAAAGATCAGCCATCCCCAGTAGATGGATGCTTTGGCCGCAGGGCAGCGCCTCGACCGCCTCTCCTCGGAACAGCATCAGGGTGCCCGGAGGCTCCTTTGCATCCACAGCATCCAACACCAGCAGCAGCGAGGCGTGCTCCACCTGGTAGAGTAACTCCAGTCCCAGTGTTCCGCCTTCTACCAGGCGAACTCCAGCGGGCAGGCGCTCGTCGCCAGCCAGGCGGGTTAAGGCGAGCATGCCGGCGGCATCGTCGGTGCGCATAAGGTTGCCGAGCGCGAGGACGACTACGTTCTGCGACGCCAAGTTTATCGGATTCAATGTACCTTCGCTTTCAATGTACCTTCGCTGCGTTGGCAACGGCCGCATGCGCAGCTTCGGACGAATCCCCGCCATATAAGGCGGCATCGATCTCTTCGTCCAGCAGCGACTCCGGGGCAAATTTATAGCCGGTGTAGATGCTCTCCATCAGCGCATTGCGCTCCTCGCGTGCTACCAGAATGGCGCTGTAGACGTGATGGATTCCAAAACCAATCAGAAGAAACATGAAGAGGTAGTGCGTCATGCGCAGGGTCTGGATGTCGATGATTCGAGGGATCCAACCGACCAGGGAGTACAGCATGCCCTTGCCCAGAACTTCGCTGTAGAGCACGACCCCCGTCAGGCACTCCCAGCCGAGGATTGCGAAAACCACGAGGTAAGTAAGCGCTGCCAGCGTGTTATGTCCGATCTGGGGAAAGGGCTCGCCACGCTGAAACGTGTAGTACTGGAAGGCTCCGCGCAGACTCTTCCGCTGGCGTGCGGTCAACGGAATGAAGGCCCGCCAGTTGGCCCAGATGTTTCCCTTGAACAGCCAATAGAGGCGAACAAGGAGCGAGGCCAGCAGCACCCAGCCGCTGAGCACATGGACGTACCGAATGGTTGCCATCACCCACGCCGTGCGGGAATGCACGGCGACGAAAGGGTTGTGCATGTAGTAGCCCGTGCAGGCGAGAACGATGAGGGAGCAGACGAATCCCCAGTGCGCCAGACGCACCGGTAACTCCCATACGTAGATACGCACGACCTCATGGTCGGAATTGTGATTCCCAGTGCTAAGCGGGACTGCTGCCTGCTGCATGACTTCCTCCGCTCGGTTCAGAGCTTTTCGTACTCGAATTCACGCCCATTGGCATCGACCACATGCACGGCACAGGCCAGGCACGGATCGAAGGAGTGAATCGTGCGCAGAATCTCGACCGGACGCGCCGGGTCTGCCAGCGGCGTTCCTGCGAGCGAAGCCTCGTAGGCGCCCTTCTGCCCGTGCGCATCCCGCGGCCCCGCATTCCACGTAGAGGGAACCACGGCCTGGTAATTCTTGATGACCTTGTTCTCGATCTCGATCCAGTGACCCAGCGCGCCGCGGGGTGCCTCATGGAAGCCCGCTCCCTGAGCCTGCTTTGGCCAGCTTTCCGGATCCCATTTCTCGCCGGAGTGAATCTGCACATCGCCGTGGGCCATGTGGTCGTCGAGTTCTGCGATCCACTGGGGCAACTGATCCGCCATGATCTCCGCTTCGATGGCGCGTGCCGCAATCCTGCCCAGGGTGGAGAAGAGCGCGGAAGGAGGCGCGTTCAACTTCGCCAGAGCCGCGTCAACATGCTGCTTCACAATTGCGTTGCCGGAGGCATAGGCCACCAGTGTGCGCGCCAGCGGACCCACCTCCATTGCCTTGTCGTCGTAACGCGGAGCCTTGAGCCAGGAATATTTCTGGTCCGTATCGAGCTGCTCGAATGGCGGCTTTGGCCCGCTGTACTTCGGAGTCGTCTGGCCGACCGACGGATGCTTGGCGACGCCGTTGCCGCCGTCATACTCATACCAGGAGTGCGACACGTACTCGCTCACGTTCTTCGGATCGAGCGGATGTACGGTCGAGAGATCCCGCCCGAGAATGATGCCGCGCGGCATAAAGAATTTGCTGGTTTCGTGGATGCCGCCCATCGGGTAGCAACCATAGGCCATGAAGTTGCCCAGCCCCTCGCCGCGGGTGAACCAGTCGCGATAGTAGCCGGCAATTGCCAGCACGTCCGGGATGTAAACCTGCTGCACAAAGGTCTGCGCCAGCTTTGCCAGCTCTGCCAGCAGCGTGATGCGCTCGGGATTAATGGTGGCATTGGGCTCGTTGCTGTCCATCGACGCCGCCATGCCGCCGACCAGGTAGGTCTGCAGATGCGGATTCTTGGCGCCCAGCACGGCGTGGATGCGGATGAACTCCCGCTGAAATTCCAGCGCCTCAAGATAATGCGCGACGGCCAGGAGATTGACCTCCGGGGGCAGGGTGTACGCCGGATGCCCCCAGTATCCGCTGCTGAAGAGGCTTAACTGCTTGCTCGCCACCAGGGCCTTCACGCGATCCTGCACGCCTTTGAAGTAGGCGGCGCTCGACTTAGGCCACTCCGAGATGGATTGCGCGATGACCGAGGTCTTCGCCGGATCTGCCTTCAACGCAAGGGTTACGTCCACCCAGTCCAGCGCGTGCAGATGGTAGAAGTGCACGACATGATCCTGCACGTTTTGCGCGCCCGCGATGATGTTGCGGATGATGCGGGCGTTATCGGGAACCTCTATGCCTAATGCGTCTTCCACGGCTCTGACGGAAGCGAGAGCATGCACCGTGGTGCAGACGCCGCAGATTCGCTGGGCCCAGATCCAGGCCTCGCGCGGATCGCGATTGCGGAGGATCAGCTCAATGCCGCGAAACATCGTGCCGGAGCTCCATGCGTCGGTAACCGCATGGCCGTTGGTTTCCGCCTCAATCCGCAGGTGTCCCTCGATTCGGGTGACTGGATCAATCACTACACGTGCCATATATCAGTCTTCCTTGTCTGCGGAGTTCGCTTCCGCTGTCTCTTTGGCTTTCCTGTCTGCCTCGCGTGCTTCGTGTGCTGCCGCACCCGGTCCATGCAGCCGGTACGCCGTGATCGCACCGTGTACCGCAGTGGCTGCGGCAACCGTACCGATGACGGCCGCGCCGATCTTGCCCACGGGTACATCGACGCCGAATCCCGGCACACTGGGAAGTCTCTCGTAGAAGGGGGAGCGGGTATCCCAGAAGCGGTGCGACGCACAGGCGATGCAGCCATGACCAGCCTTAACCGGCCAGCTCGTGGCATCGTTATAGCGCACCGTGGGGCAGTTATAGGTGGCCTCGGGCCCTTTGCAGCCCATCTTGTAGAGACACCATCCTTTGCGATGGCCTTCGTCTCCCCAAATCTGCACGTAGCGTCCCGCATCATAATGCGCCCGGCGCTCGCACTGGTCATGGATGATGTTTCCATAGGCGAAGAGCGGCCGGTTGTAGGAGTCCAGGGCGGGCAGCTCCCCAAAGGTCAGGTAATGGGTCAGCACCGCAACGGTGTTTACCGGATTCTGCGGGCATCCTCCAAGGTTGACGACCTTTACGCCTGGCACCGCCTCCTGCAGGCCCACGGCTCCCGTTGGATTGGGCGCCGCCGCTACGATGCCGCCATCCCAGGCGCATGCTCCCACCGCCAGCGTGGCTGCTGCACCGGCGCACACTTCGCGCACAATGCTCAGTGCCGTTCGCCCGCCAATGGTGCAGTAGATACCGTCATCGGCGGTCGGGATCGCCCCCTCCACCATGACGATGTACTTGCCCTTTTCTTCGCGGACCACACGAGCCAGCGCCTCTTCGGCGGCCTTTCCTGCTCCGGCCATGATCGTCTCGTGATACTCCCACGAAAGCACGTCGAGCACGATGTCTGCCACCACGGGATGCGGAGAGCGCAGAATCGCCTCTGTGTTTCCTGCGCAGTCCTGGAACTCCAGCCAGACTAAGACGGGCTTCTTCTTCTCAGTAAACGCTTTGGCTATATCCGCCGCATAGCTGGAAGGAATGGCCAGCGTTGCTGTCATCGCCGTGCAGAATTCGATAAAACGGCGGCGGGAAACCCCGCGTTGGAGCAGGGCATCATAAATCGACTCTTCCGAAGAACTCATTGGAGGCCTTTCCTTATCAGAACCCCGAGATACACTTGGAGCGACGGAAGAAAGTGTGTGCCCGAAGAAAATGCCTGTATGTGACAACGATCACAAAAAAGTAAAACGAGGAAGTGCTGCAGAACCGTTTTGGTCAGTAGCTTGTCTCGCGAAGTGGTTGCATGCCGCGCAGACGCAGGCATTTATTAGGACATCTACCGAAGACACCTATTTATGGACATGGAATTGAGTTCTGCCGAACCCACCCCGGTCGAGTACGACGACTCCTCAATGTCGCCCCCCACCGCAAGGCCCTTTGTGCATGAGTACGACGGCACATTGACGCTGCAGTTCGAGATCGGAGCGGTGCAAAGTAAGATGCACGTGGATGTTCCCCACCAGCTAATGCTGGGTTACACCCGCAGCATCATGGGGTTTCTACTCTTCAAGCAGCGGCCCCGGCACATCGGCATGATTGGCCTGGGCGGAGGCTCCCTCCAGAAATACTGCCATCGTTATCTGCCCCACACGCGGATCAGCGTTGCCGAGATCAGCCCGGAGGTCATCGCGCTTCGGGATCACTTCTACATCCCGCGCGACGATCACAGGTTCACCATCTTCTGCGAGGACGGAGCGGACTTTGTGGCGCGACACAAGGATGAGTTTGACGTGCTCATCGTGGACGGCTTCGACATTGGCGGGCAGCCTGCCCAGTTATGCAGCGAGCGCTTCTACCAGGATTGCTACAACGCACTGGCCCCGGACGGCATCCTGGTGGTCAACCTGTGCGATTGCCCCTTCAAGACATTGATCGCCCGGATCTCCCGCAGTTTCGCGGAACAGGTGATCGTCGTCGATCCCGAAGATGGAGAGAACAAGATCGCGTTTGCCGGCAAAGGCGGCATCCTGTCGCAGAGCGAAGAACAGTTTGCGCGAAACCGCAGATACGTCGATCAGCATCACGCCATCAGTTTTGGGCATACGCTTCGCCAGCTTGAGACTCGACGCGAGGCTTAGTACTTGCGAGCGGGGAACCCATGCTCTACGCCAGCGTGGTGCGAACCGTATGCAGAATGCCGGTGAGAATCGCAGACGGGCTGGGCGGGCATCCGCTCACGGTATGGTTCACGGGCAGGACGCTCGCGACTCCTCCGCGGCTGGCATAGCTGGCGCCAAAGATGCCTCCGCACGCGCCGCAATCGCCCACAGCCATCACCAGCTTGGGATCGGGCATGGCATCGTATGTGCGCCTCAGTGCTTCTTCCATGTTGACGGAGACGGGGCCGGTGACCAGCAGCAGATCGGCGTGCCGTGGGCTGGCGACAAAGTGGATCCCCTCGCCTTCCAGGTTGTAGTAGGGATTGGTCAGCGCCTGAATCTCAAGCTCGCAGCCGTTGCAGGATCCGGCGTCCACATGGCGGATGCACAAGGCACGCCCCAGAATGGCCAGGAGATCCTTTTGCACGCTGCTGACTACGGGAGCCGCATCGGCGCTTTCCTGCAGAGGCTCGGTTAGCCTGCCCGTGCGGAGGATGTGTAGAAGGACGTCAAACATGCTTACCTCACCCGTCCTGTCCGCTATAGGACAAGTTGAATGATTTGTTGATCAGCGGGAAATCCGGGACGATGTTGTCGAGGATTGCGTACTCGAGCAAGGGCCAGTTCTGCCACGAAGGATCATGAGCATGGCATCGGCGGATTGTACCCTCTGCTCCAGCTTCGAGAGCAATCATCACCGGCCCCCGCCATCCTTCGATCAGGCCGATGCCCAGACGCCCCGCCGCTGCCGGGGCAAAGGTCTGCTGGATGGGGCCGGAGGGCACCTCCCGCAGCAGCGCATGGCATAGCCGGATCGATTCAAAGACCTCATCGAAGCGCACCTGGACGCGCGCCGCGACATCGCCTTTCGGCTGCACAATCAGATTCGGTTCCAGTTGATCGTAGGGCGCGAAGGGGTGATCGACGCGCAGATCCTGAGCAATCCCGGAGGCCCTGCCTACCAGTCCTGTCGCGCCAAGTTTTTGCGCCACGCTTTGCTCTAACCGTCCGCTCTCGCGAAAGCGATCCTGCAGGCCGTCGTGCTCGTCATAGATGGTGCGCAACTCCGCGACCGCATGTTGCAAGGTGAAGTAGAAATCCACCAGCAATCCATATCCATCCTCGGGCAGATCAACGGCCACTCCGCCCGGTACTACGAAATCGAAGAGATAGCGCGCTCCAAAGACGCGGACGTTCGTTCGCAGCAGATCCTCTTTCAGGCGGGAGAACTGGGTGAGCCCAAAGGCGAAGCCGGCGTCGTTGCCGAGTGCCCCGAGGTCTCCAAGATGATTTGCGATGCGCTCATGCTCCAGTGCAAGGGCTCGCAGTGTGAGTGCCCGGGCGGAGCAACGGATCTCGGCGATCGACTCCAGCGCCGCGCAATAGGCCCACGAGAAGGCCACTGCAGAATCACCGGAGAGACGCGCCGCCAGTTGATGGCCGCTCGTTTGCGAGAGGCCTTCGAAGCGCTTTGCCACTCCCTTGTGGGTGTAGCCGAGACGTTCCTCAAGCCGCAGAACCTTCTCCCCCACGACGGAGAAGCGGAAATGGCCAGGTTCGATAGTACCGGCGTGGACTGGTCCCACAGCGATTTCATGCACGCCATCTCCCTCGACCAGCACAAAGGGATACGGTTCGGAGACGACGGGATACTGCTCGGCATCCACGTCGCGCCGCAGCGGGAACAGGGACTCCGGCCAGCCACCGTGACGCAGCCAGTTTCGTGTATCCGGGTCATCGGTTGCGAAGCCGAGCAGGTCGTGGATGCCGCGCTGCATCCGCTCTGCCGCGGGGAACAGAGTTGCCAGGCTGGGATAGGCCGGAGTGGAAGTCTCTTCGATGACGTGCTCCACCACCAGCAGATCATGCGGCAGCAGATAGGCGGAGTAGATGCGAAAGCAGCCGTCGCGGTCCCGATCGTCCGCCCCCCACATCGTCAGCAGTTGCGCCTCGGAGGCTCGCAGCACGCGTGCCGCGTCCAGCCATTGCTGGCTGTTGTCTACGCTGATGCGGCGCGCGGGGAGATTGGCCGCCAGCGGGATGCGTCGATCTTTGAGGAACTCTGGCCACATATGCATCATCCGATCAACCTGGCGGCGGCGCGGAACCACGCTGCGAGCGCAGGAGGCATATACACCCCCAGGACAAGCACCATTGCGAGATGGGCAAAGACCGGCACCAGCGCCGGCGAATGCGGTAAAGGCTGAGCGTCGCTCTCGCCAAATACCATTGGCTGAACTCGCCGGAAGATACCGGCAAAGGCCACGCCGAGCGCGACCAGCAGAAAGGGAGTCGACCAGGGATGCTCGCGCATGGCAGTTGTCAGAATCAGGAACTCGCTGGCAAACACCCCAAACGGTGGCATCCCGAGAATTGCGAGCGAGCCCAGCATCAGCCCCCAGCCGATGGTGGGACTGATGCCAACCAGCCCGCGAATCCCATCCATGCGCTGCGTGCCTGCCGTTTGCGAAGCATGCCCTGCGGCAAAAAAGATCGACGACTTTGTGAGCGAATGCACCGTCATGTGCAGCAGCGCGGCAAAGTTGGCAACCGGGCCGCCTAGCCCGAAGGCAAACGTGATGATGCCCATGTGCTCGATCGACGAATAACCGAAGAGTCTCTTGATGTCCTGCTGTCTCCACAGGAAAAAGGCGCCAAGCACCGCGGAGAGCAGTCCGAAGCCCATCAGCATGTGACTCGGAAGCCAGGAGCCGATGGAGCCTTCAACCAGAACCTTGCAGCGAATCACTGCGTAGAGCGCCACATTCAGCAGCAGCCCGGAGAGTACGGCGGAGACTGGCGTCGGTCCCTCGGCATGCGCATCCGGCAGCCAGTTATGCAGCGGCGCCAGCCCGACTTTTGTACCGTAGCCGACCAGAAGAAAGACAAATGCGAGTCCCAACACCCGTGGCTCAAGTTGTCCCTTCACGGCATTCAGGTGAGTCCAGAGCAAAGCGGTCATTCCTTCGCGTCCCAGCGTCTGCTCCGCGGCAAAGTACAACAGCATGGTGCCAAATAAAGCCTGCGCAATTCCAACGCCGCACAGGATGAAGTACTTCCACGCTGCTTCCAGGCTGGCGCGCGTGCGGTAGAGAGAAACCAGCAGCACCGTCGATAGCGTTGCAGCCTCCATCGCCACCCACAGCAGCCCCATGTTGTTGGTGATCAGCGCGAGCAGCATGGCAGCCATAAAGAGCTGGTACATGCTGTGATAGAGACGCAGCCGCCGTGGGGTCAGGCGTCCGTGCTCCTCCTCGATGCGCATGTAAGGCCGGGAGAAGAGTGCAGTGGTAAACCCTACAAAGGCCGTGAGCGCCACCAGGAACACATTGAACGAATCGACCAGGAACTGCTCATGGCCAGCCAACATGGTGCCGTAACGAATCACACGCAACACAAGAAACGCGGCGGCGAGCATGGTGGCAAAGCTGATGCCGGCGTTGAGGTCCGCGGCAAAGCGTCGCGCTCCGAAGAAGGCCAGCAGGAGCGCGCCCAATACCGGCAAACCTAATACCAGAAGCAATTCCACTTCAATCCTCCCTGAGTGCTTCCAGGTTGCTGAGATCGAGGCTCTCGAATTGCTCTCTGATCTGGAAGAAGAAAATGCCGAGAATAAATACGCCAACCAGAACGTCGAGCGCGATGCCCAACTCGATGACCATTGGCATGCCATAGGTGGCGCTTGTCGCCGCAAAGAACAGACCATTCTCCATGGCAAGAAACCCGATCACCTGCGTCACTGCCATGCGGCGGCTGATCATCATTAGAAAGGCCAGCAGCATGACCGCGAGCGCGATTCCCAGGGTGTTGCGCGTGATCGTCGTCGCCAGCATGCTGATTGGCTGTGCCAGCCCAAACGCGAAGATAACCAATGCCAGTCCCACCAGCATCGTGATCGGCACGTTGACCAGCTGCTCGCTCTCCCATTGAATTCCCAGGCGATGGATCAGTCGATGGAAGATCCATGGCAGCGCAAGAACCTTCAGCAGCAAGGTAAGCGCCGCCGAGTAGTAGAGCTCTCGCAGGCCGGCACTGTAAGCCACAATGCAGGTGGAGAGAAACAGAATTGCTCCCTGCGCTGCCAGCAGCGGAATCAGACGCCGGGTGCGGCGCTGCGAAAGCATGGCAAAGGAGATCAGCAGCAGGATGGAGGCCAGCAGCTTGAGCAGTTCGGTGATGAGATGAGACAGATGCATCCTGATTAAGCTCCCAGCAAAATGTGGACCAGCAGGCCAAGCACGGCAAGCAGAAACGCCATTGCCAGAAACTCCGGCGCACGGAATAAACGCAGCTTTGCAGACAACGTCTCCACCAGCGCCAATGCCGCGCCAGCCACAGTGAGCTTTATGATCAGCACGGCCACGGCGAGCAGCAACGCAGCTCCTCCATCTGCGCCGTGGGTTGCGATGCCCCAGGGCATAAAGAGAGCAAAGCCAATGCAGGCGTAGTTAAAGAGCTTCAGGTTTGAGGCCCACTCCACCAGCGCCAGATGGCGCGCCGAATACTCAAGCAGCATCGCCTCGTGGATCATCGTGAGTTCAAGATGCGTGGTTGGATTGTCAATCGGGATGCGTCCATTTTCCGCCAGCAGCACCATCACAAAAGCGACGGCAGCAAAAGTAAGGCTGGGATTCAACGAAAGCGGATGAGCGGAGTAAGCCTCAACCAGGCTCGGCAATGCCGTGCTGCCCGACATTAGAAATGCATTGAACAGCACCATCAGCAAGGCAGGCTCCGCGAGGAAGCCGATCATCATGTCGCGTCGTGCGCCCAGGCTACCGAAGGCGGTTCCGATATCCATCGCGGCCAGCGAAAGGAACACACGTGCCGTTGCGAACAATCCGATGAGCGCGATTGCATCTGCCACGCGCGCGAATGGCAGGTCGGTAGCGATGGAAGGAATGATGGCCGCGGCCAGGACCATGGCTCCAAACTCGACATAAGGAGTGGCGCGAAACAAAGGCGATGCACTTTCGGCTATCGCAACATCTTTGAGGAACAGTTTGCGCAGCATGCGATAGGGCTGCAGCAGTGAGGGAGCCGAGCGGCTCTGCAGCCACGCCCGGCATTGCGCAATCCATCCGGCAAAGAGAGGGGCCAGCGCGATGGCCAGCAGTACTTCGCTGCATTGACGCACAAGCGAGATCACGCCCATAGCACAAACACCAGCAGACCAATCAAAGTGAGAAAGCTATACAGCAGGTAGACAGCTAGGCGTCCACCCTGCAGGGCGCCTATGGCGTTCGAAAGACGTTGCACCGCAAGCGCCAGCGGCTCATAGACCGCACGCCACAAGCGATCCTCAATGTAGATTCGGTAGTGTGGAGAACTGTCCGAGGGCGAAGGCATCTCGCGCTCCATCCGGAAGAAGGAGCCAAACATGTGCCGGATCGGCTGGCCAAAGCCCTCTGCCGTGTCCTGCATCCGCGACGTCTGCCAGGGATAGCCGCAGTCCCAGGGAGCCGTCCGGCGTATGCGTCCGTGTGCCAGAATGCGCACCAGGATGAAGGTGACGCCGACCACGAGGACGATTCCGCCCAGCAGCACCAGGCCGCTATAGGATGCCTGCGCGGGCGTAATCGGAGCGATCCATAAGAAAGGCGAGGTGACGTTCACCGCTTTGCCCAGCAGAGGCCCGGTAACCGCACCTGCCGCGCGAAGAGCAATCTGTGGCAGCACACCAATTAATATGCAGCCAAGCGCTAGCCAACTGAGTCCGAGGCGTTCGAGCCAGCCTGGATCATGGGCTTCCACCAGAGAGGCCTCGCGCGGCTGGCCAAGAAAAATGATGCCGTAAAACTTCACCATGACGTAGGCGGACAGCGCAGCGATGAGCGCCAGCGCCGCCGCACCCAGCGGAATCACCATGTTGAGAAAGGCGTGGGGAATCTGCGGCGTGAAGAGAAAGGATTGCAGCAGCAGCCACTCGGAGATGAATCCGTTGAGCGGCGGCAGGCCCGCGATTGCCAGCGTGCCCACCAGCGCCAGTCCGGCCACCCATGGCATGCGGCGAATGAGTCCGCCGAGTTTGCCCAGGCTGCGATGACTTGTCGCATGCAACACCGAGCCAGTCGCAAGAAACAGCAGGCTCTTGAAGAGCGAATGATTCAAAGAGTGGATCAGAACCGCAGTCAGCGCGAGTGCAGCGAAGAGATTCAGATGGAAGGCCTCGAACAAAATTGCCAGGCCTATGCCGGCAAAGATTATTCCGAGATTTTCAATCGAGGAATAGGCCAGCAGACGCTTCATGTCCGTTTGCACCGCGGCAAAGATCGCTCCGAAGATTCCCGAGAACAGTCCCACGAGGAGCACCAGGACTCCCCACCACCAATACCGCAGGTGCAGCAGATCGAAGGTAATCCGCAGCATGCCGTACACCGCGGTCTTGAGCATAAGGCCGCTCATCATGGCCGACACCGGCGAAGGTGCAGCGGGGTGCGCCTCGGGCAGCCATACATGCAGCGGCACCAGGCCTGCCTTCGCGCCGAAGCCGAGCAGCGCCAGCAGGAACGCCGTCGCCGCCCAGAACGGGGTGAGCCGGGCGCTGCGCATCGCGTCGAAGGTGAATTGCCAACTGCCACCCTGCAGCACGCCGAAGCTGAGCAGGATGCAGATCGCTCCTACATGCGCAATCAGGAGGTAGAGGAAACCCGCACGCCGAATCTCGGGGATGCGATGCTGCGAGGTCACCAGGAAGTACGAACTCAACGCCATCGTCTCCCACGCCACCATGAAGAAGTACGCGTCGTCCGCCAGCACTACCAACGCCATGCTGGCAAAGAAGACGTGATATTGCAGGCAGTGCAGACCGGGCGCCGTGCCTTCTCCCGAACGGAAGTAGCCCGCGGCGAAGATCGAGATGCCCGCTCCAGCGATCCCCATCAGAACGAGAAAGAACCCCGAGAGAGCATCCAGCCGCACATGGAAAGGCAAGTCCGGTAACCCAAGGCGAAGAACCGCAACCTGCGGAGCATGGCCTGCGACCAGCGCCAGTCCGCCGAGAAGGGCAACACCCAGCGCGAGGAGCGCTCCGATAGGGAAGAGCACGGCGGCGACAAAGCCAACGCGATGCGGCCGAATCAAGCCGGCAAGCCCGACCGCGAACCAGCCCAGCACCAGGATCAGCAACAGCGAGAGATCATGTGCGGAGAGGATCGCAGCGTATTGGGCTATCCAGCCGGGGAGGCTCACGCAGAAACCTCCGGGGAATCGCCGTGGCACGTGCCGCAGGCGACGCACCTGGCAACCGCCATTTCAAAAATGCAAAGACTACTCAACGCACTGAATCCCTTCGAATTATTTTTGGAGGATTCTCTTGCCAGCGTGCATACGCGCAAGAAATGGGAGAGCGCCTGAGTGCGCCTGAAAGAACTCCGCCTTCGGCAGGCTCAACCCTGGCATACGAATATGATAATAACTGAATGTTACGATGTATAGAACCAAATCGGCACTAGCCCGTAAGGCTCATCATTAGAAGTGCTTAAGCCTTTGCTTGCGCTTTCTTCAGGAGCCGCTCGTATTTTTCTGGCCGAGGCTGGCAGAGGGAGTCGGCAATCGCCTTGCGATATCCGCCGCTATAAATCGAATACATGACTGCAAGCGCGCAGCCCACGCCCAGCGAGAAGCCAAAGAAGAAACCCATCAGAATGTTCAGGATCATCATCGATTCTCCGCCGCCTGAGACGTTGGACAGAGAAGGCATCTCAGTCACGCCAGTGTTTCTATTTGGCTTTGCTCGTCGTCTCCATCTGAGACAGCATGTTTCGCACTCCCACCAGACGAGTGTTGAAGATCTTTCGGGCGACATCGAGCAGGCGGAAGATATCTTTGTCCCTGACCGAGTAGAAGACGTTAAGCCCGTTCTTTCGCGCTACCACCAGGTCGCGGGCTCTCAGGAGAGCAAGGTGCTGGGAGAGTGTACTCTGTTCAACGTCTAAACGAGAGCTGAGTTCATTGACGCCCGCCTCACCATTCCGCAATTCATCCAGGATGCGTATACGCAGCGGGTGGGAGAGGGCCTTGAAAAACTCGGCCTTAAATTGGCTCAATTCAGACATATTTGTATATTAAGGTGTTTGGGAAAAGGAAAGATACTTTTCCTCTAATTTTCTGGCGCCTTTTCGGCCAGCTTTTGAGCGTTCGGATTCAGAGAAAGGAACCATGCGAATCATATTCTGGGGAGCTGCTCAGGAAGTTACCGGTTCGATGCATGAAGTTCAGACGAATCAGGCGCGCATCCTGCTGGATTGCGGTTTGCTGCAAGGCAAGCGGCAGCCGACGTATGAAAGAAACTCTCATTTCTCCTTTAAGCCGGAAGATATCCATGCGGTAGTTCTGTCGCATGCCCACGTGGATCACAGCGGAAATCTGCCCACTCTCGGCAAGCAGGGATTTGGCGGAACCATCTATACCGGCGAAGCGACTGTCGATCTATGCAGATACATGCTCGCGGATAGCGCATCCTTGCAGGAGCGCGACCAGGCGTTTATCGAGCGTCGCTGGAAACGCAGGAAAGATATTGGAATGGAAGTGGGCGCTCATGCCGTTCCGCCGCTGTATACCCTTGAGGATGTGACCCGGATCATGGGCCAGTTCTCTCCCTTGAAGTACGGACAAAAGCGGGAGGTTGCTCCCGGCATCACGACTACCCTGAGAAATGCCGGACACATGCTGGGGTCCGCGTTCGTGCAACTGGAACTCCGCGAGAACGGAAGAACGTGCCGTGTGCTTTTCTCCGGTGATATGGGAAGGAAGGGTCTTCCGATTCTGCGGAATCCGGAACAGGCTCCTGCAGCCGACTATCTCATCCTTGAGAGCACCTATGGCGATCGTCTGCACCCCACGCTTTCCAATGCGAAAGAGAAGCTCGCCGAATACATTGGCCGGACCATTGCGCGAGGTGGCAGAGTCATCATCCCGGCCTTCGCCGTGGGCAGAACCCAGCAGCTTGTCTTTCTCCTCCATCAACTCATGGTTGAGTCGTCGCTGCCGGAGATACCGATCTTCGTCGATAGCCCACTCGCGTTGAACGTGACGGAGATCTTTCGCCGGCATCCGGCGGAGTTTGACTACGAAGCGAGTCAGTTCCTGAAAGACGGTAAAGACCCATTTGGTTTTGCGCGATTGCGCTACTTGCGTTCGGCGGAGGAGAGCAAGGCATTGAATGATCTGCGCACGCCCTTCGTCGTGATCTCGTCCGCGGGAATGTGCGAGGGAGGCCGCGTCCTTCACCATCTTAAGAACGGTATTGAGGACCCGAGGAATCTAATCCTGCTTGCCGGTTATCAGGCGGAGCACACTTTGGGCCGTCGCATTGCTGAGCGACAGAGTCCTGTTCCCATCTTCGGAGAGCCTTATGCGCTGAGAGCCGAAGTCGCTATGCTGGACGAGTTAAGCGGGCATGCCGATCAGCACGACCTGGTCCAGTGGGTTCGCCCCATCGCAAAGTCACTGAAGAAGATCTTTCTCGTCCATGGAGAGCCGAAGGCGCAGCAGGCTTTGGAGGAGCTGCTGACTCGCGAATTTGCGATCCCCGTCGTTTGCCCGGAGCGCGCCAGCAGCTGCGAGATCTAGTGGTTCTCCGCTTTGAATTGCGGCACGCTGTGGTGTCCCTAGCTCAGGTAAGTGCTTCCACCTGCCAGCTCTGCTTGTGTTTTTCTGCTACTCAACTTCCTGCAGGTGAGACTTCAGATCCAGATTTCGTACCAGCCTGTGCAGGTACTTGGGGTGAATACTCAACAGCCGCGCGGCTTCGCGATAATTACCTTTGGCATCGCGAATAGCGCTGAGCACCAGGTCTTTCTTTGTTCGTTTGAGCGCGTCGTGATACCGCGCATCTTTTGCCAGTACCAGTGCCTGTTCTTCCAGAATCGCGTCCGGCAGATCCTCGGGAAGGATTTCCTCCGTTAGACCGAGCACGATTGCATGTTCGATTGCGCTCTCCAGTTCGCGAACATTCCCCGGCCAGCTATACCGCAGCAGGATGGCGCGCGCTTCCTGCGAGATTCCTTTGAAGGGGCGCTTGTTTTTGGCCGCATGAATTTCGGCGAAGTATAGGGCAAGCAGCGAAATGTCTTCGGGCCGTTCGCGCAGAGGAGGCACCGTAACCGAGACGACATTGAGCCGGTAATACAGGTCCTGGCGAAACTCTCCGGACTTGATGGCAACCTCAAGGTTCTTATTGGTGGCTGCGACGACACGGGCCTTGAATGCGATGGAACGATTTCCTCCCAGCCGCTCGAACTCCCGTTGCTGTAGTACGCGTAATAACTTCGCCTGCAGCAAAGGGGCCAGCTCGCCAATCTCGTCGAGGAACAAGGTTCCGTCCTGTGCCGCTTCGAGCCTCCCCATTTTTACGCCGACGGCTCCGGTGAACGCGCCCCTTTCGTGTCCGAACAATTCACTCTCCAGCAGTGCCTCGGGAATTGCGGCACAGTTGATGGCGACAAATGGTCGATCCATCCGCGGACTCTTGTTGTGGATGGCACGGGCGACCAGCTCTTTGCCGGTGCCGCTTTCTCCGCGTATCAATATCGTGGAATCGCTCTGGGAGACGCGCGAGATGAATCTCTGCAGTTGCTCGATCTGGCGGCTCACACCGACGAGCTTGCTGGCCGCATGGGGCGCCTCTTTCAATCGAGGTTGATCGCCGCTGAGAGAATTCAAGGCGAGGATATTTTCCAGCGTCACCGCTGCGATTCGCGATGCCACGCTGACGAAGTGCACGTGATCGTCGCGGAACGGGGACGGGACTTCAGAGGAAGCCAGATAGATGACTCCGATCGTCTTTTCCACTCCCACCAGGGGATGGCAGAGTACGCTCTCCCTGTTGTTTGAGTCAGGGTTGTTTAAGTCTGGGCTGCTGAGTATGGGCGTGCGCTCCCACAAGGCCCTGCGAACCAGATCCTGCTGGACCGAGATGGGGTGCTGGTCTTCATGGGGGCGGCTCCACGTGCAGACTGATACCCGATCATCGTTCCCATAGGGGCGCAAGACTATAGCACCGCGCTCGGCAGGGATGACTTCGAAGATAAGCTGCAAGAGCTCGCGTTGTAGAAGATCAAGGTCACGGATGGAATTGATGACACTGCTAATGCGGAACAAGGCAGCCAAATCACGCGTCATGCGCCCGACATCAATCCCAAAGACAGGAAGCATTGGTGTGTGATCCACTTCAGTTTTCCTCAGTTCGGCAAGGAAAAGCGTTGCTTGAGAGCTATGGAGCATTCATGACCTTCGTCCTTGCTGCACGATGATCGTGAATTCAGGACCCTGATCGTATCCTCGAAACCAGGGTTACTCGGTGGGCGCCGCGAACCGGTTGAGAATCGGTGAAATGCATCGCAAGAACTGCCTGCGTGTTTTGCCGAGCGCCCCGTGGAAAACCACGGAATACCTGCTTATATACTCCTTACAAATAGAAATGTCACCACGCTTGCGCAAGTACAAGCATGTCGGCTGGTTGTCTTTTTCAACGTGTCTCAACTTCATCGAGAGAGCCTGATCGCTTGCGCAGTTGACCCCGCGGCAGAGCGTCGAGGAAGCCTTCCAACCAGCGTCGCAGGAGCCAATCGGTTCCACATTGGTATCCATTCGGATACCAACATCACCCGTGAATATTGATTCATCCAGCTACGTCGCACATGCTCCGCATGTATGTCGTTGGAAAGATACAGGCGCGTTCCAGCGGAGGAGATGCGAGGTTATCCGCGGAACTTTGGCGACGCAGATGCTATATCCCTGCGCGTAAGAGCAGCCGTACTGAAGCAGTCGAGATTCAGGGATTAGCGAAGCAGAATTCAGTTCGGGTTCCATGGAGAGAAACTTCCACGGAACTGTTGGAAGAATGTGCCGTAGAAATGGAGACAACACCATGAGACGTATCCTTTCAGTAATTGCACTCCTCGCCGTTGCGAGTTTCGTTACTGCCAACCGAGCTTCGGCACAGGAACACGCCATCAAGGCAAACGTTCCCTTCGACTTCACCGTGGGCGATCAGTTGCTCCCGCCCGGAACCTACAGAATTACCTCAGGGACTTCGCACGAGGTGTTACTTGAGGGCAGAGGCGTGGGGATTTCTGTGTTCGTCATGGGAACCGCCGACTACAAGTACGCGGACGCAGCCCCCAAGCTGGTATTCCACAAGATCGGCGACCAATATTTTCTGAATGAGGTTGTTTCAACTTCAGCCAGCGGCAGCGTTATGCTCCTGCCTACAAAGCTCGAGAAGAGAGCCAGGATGCAAAACGCAGCTCTTCGGAATGAAGAGAGGACCATAGTTGCGATGAAGTGAAACGAAGTCTACAACTACTGCGACTATATGGCCCAGAGCGTGCCGCGCTCTGGGCCCGCTCTTTCTGCACCCGGCATGAACGAAAGGCATGATCAAGATAAGCCCCGGACATGACCACTGGCGTGCATCCATGGATAGGGTCCATGCGTCCATATACAAAGAATGAAAGTTCTCTCGAACGACAGCAGCGGGAGCCGGATGTGGACTCCCGCATGGACCCTCTTCCTCTGCCTCTGGATAACGCCGCTCGTCGCGAACGCCGCGTTGCGGCCGGAAGCGAAAGCGAAATACCAGGATTACATCGCCGCATTGGAAACGCACCTGGCGGTGCAGAACCATGCCGGAAGCGGCTTCCTGTGGATCGATCGGGATGCGCAGCGCCAGCAGTCCGTGCGGAGTGGTGGCATCGTCACCTCGCACATCGGCTCCGTCGCCGTCCCCGGAGGCATGATCCAGCATTGGATTGGGGGAGTCTTCTTTCCCGGAGCCTCGCTCGAGCAGATCGAGCAGGTGGACCAGGACTACGCCGACTACGCGAGGATATATAGCCCCGAGATCAGCCAGCCCAGGGTTCTCTCGCATCAGGGAGATCATTTCGTGGTCTCTTACCGCATAACGAAGAAGAAGGTCCTCACCGCTGTCATGGACACCGTTCACGTCATCGACTATGCGCGAGTCGGGCCGGACCAGCTCACGATCCAATCGCGCAGCGAGTCGGTGCGCCAGGTGGACGACGCCGGGACTCCCTCCGAACATGTTCTTGCGGAAGGCGAAGGAACAGGGCTGCTATGGGCGATGAACTCCTACTGGCGGATGCAGCAGCGGGATGGCGGAGTCTATGTGGAGTGCGAGGCGATTACGCTCAGCCGGGACGTCCCCTTCGGGATGGGAAGGTTGATTGATCCCATACTCCGGTCCTTTGCAGAAGAGTCTCTCAAGCGAACCCTCGAAGAGAAGCGGCAAGCCGTTGCTTCCCGTAGATGAAGCGCTCCGTGTAGACGGGTGGAGGAATCACAGCAAGTCCTGATAACAAGATAGAGCTCTGCTGAAAAGGCAAGGGGTGGATTTGAGATCCACCCCTTGCCTTATTGTTTTTCAGTTGTGGCCCGGCAGCTAGAACGTAAATCTACCGGTGATCTGAATGTTACGTGGGCCATCGATGGTATAGGTCGGCACGCCATAGTAACTGCTATATGGATTCAGATCGGGTGTGCCAAAGATGTGGCGGTTTAAGGCATTCAGGAACTCCGCCTTCAACTGGAAGAACGTGCCTTCCGTGATGTTGAAGTTCTTGAGCAGGCTGAAGTCCTCGTTAAGGTAGAGGCCATTGCGAACGTCCGTGCTGACGCGTGGCATGTTGCCAAAGGAGTACGGTCCCGTTCCACGGTTGACAGGGGCGTTCTGCGACAGCAGAGCCGGATTCGGTTGCAGCGCCGAGTAGAGAGGCGCGTCCGGTCTCTTCAGGCCGTTGAAGAGGCTGTTGACCCTTGGATTCGGGCCGTTCGTGTCGATGACAAACGGGTTGATGTGTTTGATGTGGCTGGAAAGATCCGATCCGGGTAGACGGGTAAAGCGGATGCAGTTATCCCATCCCGGAATGCCATCGGCGCAGCCAAACGAGAGAGGCTGACCCGACTGGTAGCGTTGCACGCCGCCAATCTGCCATCCACCCAGGAATGCGTCCACGAGCCGGTTGGTTCCGCCCAGGAACTGTCTGCCCCTGCCGATCGGCAGTTGATAGATGTAGCTGAGGACCAGTGTGTGCGGAATGTCCTGGATGCTGACGGCCTTTTCCTGCCGCAGGTTAAAGGGATTCTGCTCCTGGGCCACACCGCCATTGATGCCGGGGAGTGAGGAGTCGGCATCGGTGATGGTCTTGGACCAGGTGTAGGAGGCCTGCAGATTCAGGCCATTGCTGAAGCGGCGCTCCAGCGTTGCCACCAGTGCGTTAAAGGTGGATTGGCCGACGTTCTGCAAGCAGCAGTCGGTTGCGATGAAGCCGTATTGCGGGAAGGGCCGCAGTGCCTGTTGCACCTGGCCATTGAATCCCTTGTACGGACTCGGCACGCTGTCCACCGTCGTGTCGTTCGGGCCAAAGCGATCGAGCAGCTTGTTGCCCATGGAAAATGCGGAGAGCGGCATGTTGTTGATGTTCTCGATGCCGGAACGAAGATGCGTGCCGTGCGAACCAATGTAGCCGATGGTTGCAATCAGGTCGTGCGCCAGTTCCTGCTGCACCTGCATGTTCCATTGCTGGATCATGGGCGGACGGCCATAGCTCGCCTTGATGTAGTTGCTGAATGGGATCGGCGCGGATGCGTTGCCGTTGTCATATTGGCCCGGATCCAGGTTCGGCGGAGGCTTGTAGGCCGGGAAGCCCGAGTCAATCTGGAAGGCGGGTTCAAATCCATCCGAACCAAAGTTCGGATTCGCCGCATAACCCTGGAGCATGGAGCCGCCAAAGTCGTTGTACTGCAGCGGGCCATACAGGATTGCGTAGCCGCCGCGTATAACCACCTTGCCGTCGAGGGTTTGTGGAGTGAACGCGAAGCCGACGCGAGGAGCGAAATCCTTGAACCAGGTGTCCGCCCAGCGCTTGTTGCAGCTACCGCAGTTGCTTGCGAAGACCAGCGCTCCCGGCCGACCGTTCACCGGATCGATGGCGGTTGGGCTGAAGTTCGACGTGGCGTTGGCAACCTCTCTGCGGGGCTGATCGATGTCATAGCGCACACCGACGTTGACAACCAGGGATGGGGTGACCTTGATGTCATCCTGAGCAAAGACGGCCCAGTAGTTTGAGATCCAGCGTGGCTGGTGCAGCCGGACTCCCAGATTCGCGTCGTTGACGCCGCCCAGCAGAAGGCTGGCGAGACCATTCCCGGTGTCGGGGGTGGTGGAATCATCGACCCTTGTCTGGTTGCCGCTGAAGTTGAAGTTGCCCGCTTCATTGTCGTGCGCGATGTTCGAATACTGCTGATAGCGATAGTCGCCACCGAACTTGAAGCTATGGCGCCCATGAATCCAGTTGATGCTGTCGTTCAAACGGAGACCGTTGTCCACGTTTGCATCCGCCTGGGATTTGCCCAGTTGGGGGATGCCTTCAGCATTGGCACGGATCACCGGGAAGGCGGTGCCGAAGACATTGCCGATTCCCAGTTGCTTCGCCCAGTTTGTCTTGCCATTAGCCGCTTCGGTGAAGTTGATGCTGTTGCTGCGGTTGCTGCCGAATACCAGGTGGTTCAGCAGGTTTGGCGAGATCGCATAATCCCAGCCGGTGCGGAAGAAGTGAGTGATGAAGTCCTGCTGCCACTGGTTGTTTTCTACCGGGTATGGGAAGGTGCGGTTGGACTTCAGGTCGGTATTCTCGCGTGCCGAGTAGGTTCCCCAAACCTTGTTGCTCTGCGTAACGTTGCCGTCAATACGGATCGTGTACGTCGTATTGTTGAGCGGATATGGGGTGTTGTTGGAGTAGTTGTTCTGCAGATTGGAGTTCTGCGGAGCCGGATAGAACTTCATGATGTTCTGCGCGACCGGGCTGAACCTGGAGAGCGGAATTTTGTTGCCAGGGAAGGCCGTGCGGCACCGTATCCTCGTGGTGGAGCCATCAGGATTCGTAACCGAAACTGTCCTTTCCGTCAGCGGATCAAAGATCTGCCCGGCGATGATCGGGGTTCCGTCGCATACGTTGGTGTGACCATTCGGTGCGAGCAGGCGATCGGAGAAGTCTCCTCCGCGCTCGGCTACGGTGGGCACAGTCGTGATGTTGGTTCCACCCCTGGTCTGGCGGAACTGCTCCCACGAGAAGAATCCGAAGAGACGGTCCTTGGCATTGAAGACATGGGGAACGCTGAGCGGGCCGCCGATCGATCCGCCGAAGTCATGCTTCTTATCCAGGCCGCGCTGACGCCGCGACCGGCAACCGGTATCGCCCGAAGCGCATAGCGAGAGATAGCCATTGTTGAACCAGTCATTCGCATTCAGATCTTCGTTGCGGAAGATTTCGAAGGCGGAGCCGTGGTACTTGTTGGTTCCGGACTTGGTCACAAAGTTCTCAATGCCACCCGTGGTCCGGCCAAACTCGGCAGGCGGGGTCGATGTGGTGACCTTGAATTCGGAGAGTGCTTCTACCGAGGGGGCTTCCTCGTCATAGGACGAGCCGTTCTCGGAGCGCGTCTGGCTGGCGCCGTCGATCAGGACTTCGTTGCCGAAGTTCTGGCCGCCGCCGATCTTCGAGATGAAGATGCCGTTGTTGCTGTTGGCGCTGCCGGGTCCCACTGTGCCCGGAACCAGGAAGACGAAGGCCTCGGGAGAGCGCATCGCGCCCACGCCGCCAAGTGCCAGCGGAAGTTCGAGAACCTGCTTCGTGTTGACGATGCCGCCGACATCCGAAGACTGAGTCTGGATCTGTGGCGCTTCAGAGTTGACCGTTACCGTCTCGCTCGAACTGCCTACTTCGAGACTGATATCCAGCGCGGAGACGTTGCCGATCTGCACCAGCACGCCGGTCTGGTGATTCTCCTTGAAGCCGGGTGCCTGAACGACCAATGTGTAGCGGCCGGGCTGGACTTCAGGGAAACGATAGCTTCCCGCAGAAGTGGAGGCCCCTTTGTAAACCGCACCCGTTGCATCGTTTGTCGCCGTGATGGTTGCGTTGGGTACGGCGGCTCCCGTCGTATCTACGACATTGCCAGCCAGCACGCCCTGATTGGTTTGTGCGTATGCCGTCCATCCGGAGAGAAAGAGGAGCAGGCCCAGGAGCAGGCCGCTTACTCGCAAAACTCTTCGATTCATTGTGCCCCCTCAAAAACGCTCTTAGCGGAAACAGACCGTCGGCTCTGGTGATCGCAAACTAGATGCTGGCCGGGCTGCTGTAATCGCTTTCATAGCCTGGATAAGTGTCGATACCAGACCGCATGAAAGCTTACGTAGACGAGGTGTACACGCACATGAGTAGGTTGGGCTACCTGAAAATAGTTCAAATGAACTATTTCTGGACAGTGAGCGATGCAGCCGGAAATTGCGGCGGCCTGGGGAGCCTCAGATGCTGCGGAATGCCCGGAGCCGTGGTTTAGAATCGCCACTGTCTCCTGCCCGGCCGGGAAGCATTGCCGCAATGGATTCATGGCTCACGAATGGCTCGCAGATTCCAGAGAACCGCTGTCTTGCTCACCGGTGCTGTCTTGCTCGCCGGTTTGATGGGCGGCTGCCGGTTTGCTCTGGCGCAGACCATTGCCGCGCCGGGGGCCTCAACTTCTCGAGCCGGGGCCACCGTTGCCCGTGCGCATCGCCTCCTGGAGCAGCAGCATGTCGCGCAGGCGGAAAGCGTGCTGCAGATGCTTCTGGCGAGGGATCCCGGCAATGCGCCTGCGCTCGAGCTGATGGGGGAGATTCGCGAGCGTCAATCCCGAAGCGGCGAGGCGGAGGACTTCTACCGCAAGGCTCTTGCATCCGATTCCACGCTGCTGGCTGCGCGTCGTCAGCTTGGCCTGCTGCTGCTGGCGGGCCGCCATTGGGAGGAGGCAATGTCTTCCCTTGAGCCGGTTCTGCAGGCAAGGCCCGACAAAGTCGCGTCGAATGCAGAGGTTGAGTCCGCTCTGGCAGTGGCCCTGGAGGCAAGACGCCGCAGCGACCGCGATGGCGCGCTGATTGCGCTGCTGCGGGCCAGAAAGTATGTCCCCGACAACGTCAAATTGCTGGTGAGCCTCGGAATCCTGGAAGATGAAATGCGGCTCTACAAAGATGCCGACGAAGCCCTGCAGCGCGCTCTCTTACTAGAACCCTCCGATCCAAACGCGCTCTATGCCGCCGCACGGGTCCAGATGGATCTGCAGAACCTTCCTCAGGCCGATACCTACTTCCGCGCTTATCTGAAGCAGAGGCCCGAGGACGCCACCGCGCACTACGGTTTGGGCCGCGCTTTGCTGATGGCGCAAAAGCCGGCTGAGGCGCGCAGAGAATTTCAGCGCTCGGTCGAGTTGCGTCCCCAGCAGGTCGAGTCGTACTACCAGCTCGGCGAGATCGATCTTGAGGCAGGCAGACTGGAGAGCGCCCAGGAGTACTTCCAGAAGGCGCTCGAACGCGATCCCCAGCACGGTGGAGCGCACTGCGGATTGGGCATGATCGGTTATCGCAGAAAGCAGTATGACAAGGCAGTCGAGGAGCTCGCGCTGGCGGTGCAGAGTGCGCCGGACTACCAGAAAGCGCGTTATTACTACGGCCTTGCGCTTGCCAAGGTAGGCCGCAAGGAGGACTCCGAGCGGGAACTCGCCATTGCTACCCGGCTCGCAGATGAAGAAAATCGCAGGCAGGCAGGCCGCCTCCAGTTAAAGGGCCCTCTGCAGACCGTGCCTCCGGCTTCTCCCCAGAAATAGCCTCCATGCAAAAGCGGAGGAAACCCGATGCCGGACCTCCTCCGCCGGGAAATGACCTCGGCAGCTACGGCTTCTTGGCAGGGGAAATCGTAGTCAGCGAGATTCTGGTTACGCTGGCGCGCGGAAAGATGTAGCGGAAGCTCTCCCCCACTTTGGCCGTGTGCTTTTCCGGCAGAATAGCCTCCGGGTCCATCTCACTGTTGACGGCATACAAATCCTCCGAGCGCAGCGTCAGGGTGTCCGCGCTGGGTTGTACCTTTGCGCCTGCCAGAGAAATCTCCGTGGCGATATCCCGCTCCAGGCTACGGTTTACGACGAAGAGCGTTACATGCTTCCTGTCTGCACTCGTTGTCGCGGTGACGTCGAGATACGGCACATCGGCGATCTCCGGCAGGCGGGTGATCCCCTGGTGCACGCTGTAGCTGCCGCTCTCCGTCGTCGCAGGCAGCAGGTGATCGGCAGCGGCCGTCGAGTACATCTGAAACACATACGAGGCCGGGGTTCCGAAGACGCGTCCCCGCTTCTTCCAGATGCCCGCGAACTCAATGACGCCGGTCATATCCGAGACCGGCACATGGTCGCTGGAGCGCAGCAGCATGTTGTACATCGCGCCAGTGGTGATTGCCCCGGCAACGTTGTCCCATCTGGCCGAGGGACGACGATTGCCGCTGACCCAGAGCCATTCCGTGAATGCGATGCGGGTGTGGTCTTTGCTGGGCGAGCCGTCGATCTGCGCCTGCATCGCCTTTAGCCTGCGTTCGAGTTCGGTGGTCATGGCGAAGGAGGACTGCGCGAGAAATTCCGGTGAAGGATCGCTCAGCCTGACCTGATCGGTAGTCACCACGAAGTGGGTCGAGAGGTAGTCCTCTGTGCCGGCAGGGTTTGTAAGTTGCACGGCGTTCCACTTCTGGTAGGCATCCGGATCCTGACCGGTTGCGATCAGCCTCGCCTTGGGATCGACCTGGCGAATCGCGTCGCTGAAGGCCTTCGTTCGCGGCGCCAACTGCTCAAGCGTTGGCCATCCGGTGTTCCAATTGCCCCATAGCTCATTGCCCAGCTCCCACAGCAGCCCTCCCCGCCGATCTCCCCAATGCTGGTTGATGTAACTCACCCACTCGGCGGCTTCCGAGGCGGTGCCCGTGCCAAGATTCACCGCAACCTGCGGCTCCGCATCGACCAGTTTGCAGAAGCGCAGGAATTCGTCTGTGCCAAAGGTGTTGTACTCGGGAATTCCCCAGGCAATATTGGGCATGCTCGTCCGCTTCTCGATTGGGCCAACGCCATCGCGCCAGTGATAGCCCGAGGTGAAGTTGCCGCCATAGCGGATCAGCGGTGTATGCATATCCTTGACCATGCGGACCATGTCGGGATCGAGGCCGTCGATGGCATCCGCCGGCAGCAGCGAGGCCTGGTCGATCAGGATGCGCGCATCGTCCTTCACCGCCAGCACGAAATCCGCCGGATCGAGAGGAGCCAGTGCTCCCGGCTTCAGCTTCAGTTCCACGGAATACCTGGTCCACTCCGGGGCAATCGTCGCCACCGTGGCCTCTGCCAGCACTTCGCCGGAGTCACGCTTCTTCAGCTCGATCGAGAGTCCCTGCGCTCCGTCCAGGTGCCGCGCATAGACGCTGGCCTTGTAGACAAGCTCACGATGTACGGGCAGATAGACTCTCTGCTGAATCCCGGTCTGCTGGCCGGGGACGCCCATCAGGAGGAAAGACCGCGAGGAGTTGGCCGCATCACCATAGCGATACTCATACCGATTCCCCTGCGCAGGGTTCAGAACCTCCCACGGCAGCGGAGCGCCAAGCTGGGACGATTGCACCAGCTCCGGCCGTTCGTGCAGCATGTTCTGCACGTTGCCTGCGCTCCATAGCCCTGCTTCAAGGCTGGGATTCTCCAGAATCTCCGCCCACAGGCCGTTGTAGGTCGAGTTGCCGATCGGCTCCAGAAAAGTGCCGAAGATGGTGCGCGGAATGGAGCGCTCCTCCGGGTGCGCTGCGTCCACATGGATCCGGGCAAGAGAGGGAATCGCCTGGTCTACGGTGATTTGGGCATGAGCTGCTGCCGTGGCAACAGGCAGAATTGTGGAGAGGGCCAGGGCGGTTCTCAGCAGGGTACGGATCGCCATATACTTCGCTCTTTTCGCGCGTGCGTTAGCGAGTGGATCGACCCTGAAGGCCGACGCCATGCTTGCAGGCGGAGTGGATTCTTGAGGGATCAACCTCAGATGGCCTCACAGTGTAATCGATTACTTTGGCGGTGCAAAGCGGCGAGGGGACGACCGTCAGGTCCGGCCGCCGCAATCGCAAGTCGCTGAGGCAGCCAAATTCCAGAAAATGTCTCCCACTTGAAATGTTACGGAGCGACCTAGTACGGTGGAGCGAAACCCCCATGACCCCTCCCATGACCCCTGCCCGATTCAAGATCCCCTCTTTCGCTGTTCTCCTGCTGTTGGCAGGATTGTCGGCCAGTCTTCCGCTTCCCGCACAGAACGCCCATGTGGATTCCCGCGTCGATTCCCGGGTCGAATCAAAGATGAACGCCGGGTTGCAGGCCTTACAGCAGGGACGCACTCCGGACGCGGTGCAGGACTTTACCCAGGTAACCCGGCTTGCTCCGTCGCTGGCCGAGGGGCACATGAACCTCGGCATCGCCCTGATGCGGGCAGGCCGCTTGGAGGAGTCCGTCTCTTCGCTGAAGACGGCGTTGCAGTTGAAGCCCACGCTCTCCGGGCCGAATCTTTTTCTCGGAATCCTCTATTTCGAAGTTCACCAATACGACAAGGCGCAGGAGTCGGTTGCCAACGAGCTGAAGCTGAATCCGGACAACCCCGAAGCGCTGATGCTGGCCGGGACAATCGCGCTCGCCATGGATGAGCCGGAAAAAGCCATCCCTCCGCTCGATCACGCCAGCCAGTTATCGCCCAAAGACCTGGAACTGCTGGACATGCTTGGCCGGGCTCACATGCTGGTGGCGAAAAAGGCCTACGCCAGAATGTTCGAGCTGGCGCCAAACTCCTGGCAGGTTCACCGCGTTCGTGCCCGTCTGTATGCCGAAGATGGCCTGCACAAGGAGGCGATTGCCGAGTACAAAGCAGCCATCCAGATCGAGCCGAACCAGCGGGATTTATATGAAGATCTTGGCGTCGAGTACCACAAATCCAGCCAGCTTGACCTGGCGGAGCAGACCTACGCCGCAGAGTTGAAGCTCGATCCGTCCGACGTGGGAGCGATGTTCAATCTTGCGAGCATTCGCGTGGAACGGGGCAATTCGGCGGAGGCGATTCCCATGCTGGAAGAGGTGGTGAAGGCCGATCCCACTCGCACGGACGCCTATTATTTTCTGGGCCGAGCGCTGGCCAGCGCAGGCCGGGATGCGGATGCCATGGCAGCTTTTGAGAGGGTGGCGAATCCGCAGTCCAGCGGTGAGATGGTGGAGCAGTCCTACTACAACCTGGCCCGCCTGTATCGCAAGGCACAGCGGCCGCAGGACGCGCAAAAGGCCCTGGCTGCTTACCAGAAGCTCAAGGAAGCTCGCGAGAAACAAGGCGCGCAGACTGTAGAAAAGTTCCGCGAGACGAAGTAGATCTGAATAGTAGAAGTACAGAGCACACCCGCGCGGAGCGCACCCTTCAGGGCCGCTGCCCGACGGAAAGGGTAGAAAATTGCCCCCTACGAGAGTATCTTCAGAGAACGTTCTGTGAATTTTATTTCGCCAAAGGGTCTATGTCCGAATCAGTTTAGGATCGAGTCGTAAGAGTTATTGGAACCACCCGTCGCATTCCACTGGAGAACGTGCGACCCGAGAGCACCTTTGAAGAGCTGGGGATCGATTCTCTGGACCGGCTGAACATCCTGTTTGATCTGGAGAGCGAGTTCGACATCGAGATCGATGACGAGGAGGCGAAGCAGGTTACAAACGTTCGGGAGATGGTTGCCGGGATTTCGCACCTGTTAGCGGCGAAGGAAGCGGCTTCTTCTGAAGGCTGACATGCAGCGGGTGGTCATCACAGGCGTTGGTGCGATCTGCGGAATCGGACGGAACCAGCAGGAATTCCTGGCAGCACTCGAGGGCGGGCGCAGCGGCATCAGCCCCATCGACTGCATCGACCCGACACGGGGAGAGGTACGCTTCAAGTACGCCGCCCAGGTGCGCGGATTCGTTCCCGAAGAGAAATTTTCAGCCAAGGAGCTGGCCTTCATGGACCGCTTCGCGCAGTTTGCCTTGACTGCCGCCGGGGAAGCGGTGGCACAGTCGGGCATCGAGTGGACCCCGGATCTGCAGGAGCGCACGGCGATTGTCACCGGCTCCTGTCTGGGCGGCCGCGCTGCTGAGGAAGCTGGCTACTGGGAGCTGTTCCATCACGGAAGATCGCGGGTTCACCCGCTGACCATCCCCCTCGGCATGAGCAATGCCGGTGCCAGCCACATCTCCATGAAATATGGGATCCATGGACCGGCCTATACGGTCTCGACCGCATGCGCCTCATCGGCCCACGCCATAGGGCAGGCTTTCTGGATGGTTCGTTCCGGAATGGCTCCAATGGCCATTGCCGGAGGAAGCGAAGCCCCCCTGTTTCTGGGATCGTTGAAGGCCTGGGAGGCGATGCGCGTGATCAGCAAGGACACCTGCCGCCCCTTTTCCGCGGATCGCTGCGGAATGATTCTGGGTGAAGGCGCCGCCATGCTGGTGATGGAGCCGCTGGAGGCGGCTCTGGCGCGCGGTGCTCGCCCGCTCGCGGAGATCGTCGGTTTTGGAATGTCAGCCGATGCCTGCCATATTACGCAACCCTCTTCGGAGGGGGCTGCGCTGGCGATACGTTCCGCGTTGCGCGATGCTGGCCTGGCGCCGGAGCAGATCGGATACATCAATGCGCATGGGACCGGGACGGAGGCGAACGACCGCACGGAGACTGCCGCGATTCGTTCCGCCTTTGGCAGCCACGCCGATCGCCTCGCCATCAGCTCCACCAAGTCCATGCATGGGCATACGCTGGGCGCCGCGGGCGCTCTGGAAGCGGTTGCCAGCGTGCTCGCCCTGCAACATGGGGTGCTGCCGCCGACGATGAACTACACCACTCCGGATCCTGCCTGCGATCTTGACGTCATTCCCAACCAGGCTCGCCGGGTGTCGGTGGAAGCTTGCCTCTCTAACTCCTTTGCCTTTGGTGGGTTGAACGCAGTGTTGGCCTTCAAGGCTTTGCCAAACGCCTGAGCTGCTAGGCCTGTCCGCAAGCCTTCAACCATGCGATGGAGCGGTCGATTCCTTCTGCGAGGCCAACTCTGGGAGAGAAGCCGAGGATACGCCGTGCTTTTTCTACGGGAAACTCCTGATTCAGTCCCAGCAGATAGACCGCGTGACGCGTCAGCAACGGCCGTCCGCCAAACCTCAAATGGGTGTAAGGAAACTCCATTGCCCGGGCAACTGACATCGCAACCCGGAAAGGGAGATTGATCCGCGGTCGACGGGTGCCGAGGGTTGCCGCGAAGAGAGAGAGATAGTCCGCCCAGGTGGCCCCGGTCCCATCCGCGATGTTAAAGGCTTCTCCCTCCGCCTCGGGAACTGTGGCTGCCTGGAGCATCGCATCGACAACGTTATCGACATACGCAAATCCGCCGGGGGCTTTGCCGGAATCGATGGTAGCCATCCATCCCTGCTGCAGCAGCTCCGCGATATCCGTGACAAACGCCTTGCCCCGTGGCCCGTAGATGGTTGCGGGACGAAGAATCACGATGGGCAGGCCAGACCGCTCGCGCTCGTTCCAGACGGCGACTTCCCCCTGGCACTTGGTGCTGTTGTAGGGCAGCCCGATATTCTTCATCGGCTGCGACTCTGCGCACGGAACGCGCGGATAGCCGTAGATATCGCTGGTGCTGACGTGCACAAATCGCTGCAGGCTGGCAGCATCCCGCGCCGCCAGGAGCAGGTTTTTCGTGCCGGCTACATTCGCCGCGTAGTAGGTGTCTAGCGGTGCCCAGTCTGTGGAGCAAGCGGCGCAATGGAAGATCTGGCTTGCGTCGCGAACCGCCTGCCGCAGGGTGGGCAGGTCGCCCAGATCTCCGCGAACGATACGGAGGGGGAGATGCGAGAGGTGCCGCATGTCGGCGCTGGCGCGAGCGAGGACGACTACCTCCTCTCCTCGCGCAACCAGCACTTCGGCCAGTCTCCCCCCCAGAAATCCGCTGGCCCCTGTGAGGAAAACGGACATATCAGCTTTGCAGCATCTTCTGGAAGACGTCGAGCGCGAACTCCAGGTGTTCCTGGGTGTGCGCCGCCGTCACGCACAGTCGAAGCCGCGCCGTTCCCTGGGCTACTGCGGGGAACATGACGGGGCTGGCGAGGATCCCGTAATTCCTGAGCTTTCTCGCAAACAGCGCTGTGGCCCTTTCATCCTCCAGCAGGATGGGGATGATCGGAGTCTCGGACAGTCCCGTGTTGTAGCCCAGGCTCTGCAGCCCGCTGCGCAGGAAGTTGGCATGGTGCTTCAAGCGTGCCAACCGCTCCGGATCGCTCTTGATCGCAGCCAGCCCGGCGCGTGCCGCAGCTACTGCGGGAGCGGCAATCGATCCCGAAAAGATGAACGGCGCTGCGGCATGCTGCAGAAAGATCGCCATCTCCTGCGTGGTCGCAACAAAGCCGCCGTTGGAAGGAATGGACTTGGCCAGCGACCCGGTCCAGAGATCGACCTCCGAGGCGGGAATGCCAAAGTGCTCATCGGTACCGGTGCCGTGGGTTCCAAGCACGCCCGTCGCATGCGAATCGTCCATCAGCAGGAAACAGCCGAATTCCTTCTTGATCGCGATCAGGTCCGGCAGGCAGCAGATGTCGCCATCCATGGAGAACACGCCATCGGAGATGATGAGCGTCCGATTGGCCGTAGAACCATTCTGGATCTCGCTTCGCAGCGACTCGGGGTCGTTATGACGAAAGCGCTGAATCTGCACGCCGGCCATCCGGCAGGCATCGATCAGGCTCCGGTGGCACAGGGCGTCTGCGATCACGCGATCCGCGGGGCCAAAGAGGGAGGTAATTACCGCGATGTTGGCCAGGTAGCCGGAACTGAAGGTAATGGCTGCCTCGGTCCCCTTGAACTCCGCGACTTCCTTCTCAAGCTGGCGGTGCAGATCCAAAGTCCCGGTGAGCAGTCGCGCTCCCCCGGTGCCGGTGCCATAGGTATTCACAGCATCGATGGCCGCCTTGTTCACCCGGGGATCGCCGATCAACCCCAGATAGTCGTAAGACGACAGCAGGAGCATTTCATGTCCATCTGCCTGAACAATAGGCCCGGACATGCTCTGCAGCGGAATCTGAAAGGGATAGGCATCCGCGGCGCAGCCGAGCGCGGTGGATTCGAAGAGCCTGCGAGCACGTGCATCGAGCAGGTCATGCTTCTTGAAGCTCCAGCTTCTGCCAGGGACAAAGTATTCCTCGAACATCTCACCAGACGATGAGGCGAAAGACTTGGGTTGACCCTGAGTGTCGGTTTTGGTTTCCAGTAGGTTGTCCATTTGAAGTATTACGTAACTCTAGTGGAAAACTTCGAGCTTTGGAAGGAGAGGCAAGAGGCTCGCGGTTTGGAGTGGAGCTCCTGTAGCGGCCATCGCAAGGGAAATGAGCCACGTAACTCTATATAGAAGCAATGCGCTCTATCCAAAAGTAGTTCCGAAGCAGGAAGCTGTGCCATAGCAGGAACGGCAGGCAGCAAGACGGCAGCTGCAGGGATGGCGAAGTCAGAGGAGCCATACGCATCGTGGTATTCTCACAGTGTTTCCGGCGTTGAGTTGATTCGCGCCCGATGCGGTTATGTGCAAACAAGTCGGAGACTTTCCCGCTTTGCGCGGACAGGAAAATCACCCAGGTGACCTTGAGTACTTTGCAGACGAGTTCTAAGCCGATGAAGGGAATTGTCCTCGCTGGCGGTTCCGGCACTCGACTCTATCCGGCAACGAAGGCGGTCTCCAAACAGCTTCTTCCGGTCTATGACAAGCCTTTGATCTACTACCCGCTGAGCGCCCTGATGCTCGCGGGGATTCGTGAGATCCTCATCATCTCCACCCCGCAGGACACACCTCGATTCCAGCAACTGCTTGGAGACGGGCAGCAGTGGGGATTGCATCTGCAGTACGCCGTGCAGCCGAGTCCCGATGGACTGGCGCAGGCGTTTTTGATTGGTGAGGAGTTTCTCGGCGGGAGCTGTGCCGCGCTGGTGCTGGGCGACAACATCTTCTATGGACATGATTTCTCGAACCTCGTTCGCGAGGCTGCCAACAAGGTGCAGGGCGCGACCGTCTTCGCCTACCTGGTCAATGATCCCCAGCGATATGGCGTGGTTGAGTTTGACCCGCAAGGCAAAGCCATCAGCATTGAGGAGAAGCCCGGACATCCGCGCTCGAATTTTGCCGTGACCGGGCTGTACTTCTATGACGACAAGGTCGTGGAATACGCCAGATCGCTCCGCCCCTCGAAGCGAGGCGAGCTTGAAATTACGGATCTGAATCGGCTGTATCTTGAAGCGGGAACCTTGAATGTGAAGTTGATGGGCCGCGGCTACGCCTGGCTCGATACCGGCACGCATGAATCGCTGCTGGACGCCTCGATGTTCATCCAGACGGTAGAGAAGAGGCAAGGCACCAAGATCGCCTGCCCGGAAGAGATTGCCTGGCGGCAGGGGTACATCGACACTGCCCAGCTTCTTGTGCTGGCTGCCGAAAATGAGAAGAACGGCTACGGCCAGTATCTCTTCAAGATCGTGGAAGAGAAGAACGCATTTTCAGCCCACCTGGGGAGCAGATGAAGGCTTTAAAGACGAAGATTCCCGAGGTGCTGGTTTTCGAGCCGGAGGTATTCGGAGACGAGCGCGGCTTCTTTCTGGAGAGCTACAATCAGCGCAAATTCCACGATCTGGGACTCGATCGGGATTTCGTGCAGGATAATCACTCGCGCTCCAGCCGCGGAGTTTTGCGCGGACTTCATTATCAGTTGCAGCAGCCCCAGGGGAAGCTGGTGCGCGTGGTCGCCGGTTCGATCTGGGATGTCGCCGTCGATCTTCGGCGCAGCTCTTCGACATTTGGGCAATGGGTAGGGCAGGAGCTTTCCGCGGAGAACAAGCGAATCTTCTGGATTCCTGAAGGCTTTGCTCATGGATTCGTCGTGCTCTCGGAGACGGCGGATGTGCTCTACAAGGCGAGCGATTTTTATGCGCCCGCCCATGAGCGCTCACTGCTATGGAACGATCCGGAATTGGCCATTCCGTGGCCGATCGACGGAACGCCAATCATCTCCTCCAAAGACAAGGCAGGGGCCTTGTTGCGGGATGCGCCGGTTTTTGCCTGAGAGGAATCCTGAGAGGATCGTTGGATGCGTATATTGCTGACTGGAAGCACTGGGCAGGTGGGAAGCGAACTTGCTCCGCTGCTTCGGCAATTGGGTGAGGTTGTGGCCGCCGACCGGGCAATGTGCGACATGGCTTCTGCCGAAGAGGTGCGTGCCCTGGTGGCCGACATTCGCCCTTTAGTGGTGGTCAATCCCGCGGCCTATACCGCGGTCAATGATGCCGAGACGCATGCGGATCTGGCGAGAGCCATCAACGCCACGGCTCCGGCGGTGCTGGCGGAAGAGGCCCGGAAGCTCGGCGCAATGTTCGTCCACTACTCCACCGATTACGTCTTCAACGGCGAGAAGCTAGGCCCCTATGTTGAGACGGACGAGCCCGCTCCGCTGAACGTGTATGGAGCCAGCAAGCTGGAGGGCGAGCGCGCCGTAACGCAGACGGGAGGACGCTACCTGCTGCTGCGTACGAGTTGGGTGTATGGCTCCCGCGGCAACAATTTTCTTCTCACGATGCGCAGGCTGGCGAAGGAGCGCGAAGAGTTGAAGGTTGTCTGCGACCAGATGGGAGCGCCGACCAGCGCAGGACAGATAGCGCGTGCGACGGCGCGTCTGGTCCAGCAGTATGCACACACAAAGCAGGATCAATTTCCTGCGGGCCTCTACCACATGACCGCTGCGGGCAGCACTTCCTGGTACGGATTTGCAGAGGCGATCCTGGATGCGATGCCGGATCGCAAGGCGAAGCGATTGCTGCCTGTTCCTGCAATGGAGTATCCGTCCCCGGTGCGGCGGCCGAAGAATTCCGTTCTCGACAATACGAAGTTCGAGCAGACCTTTGGCTTTCGATTGAGCGACTGGAAGACGGCAACAGCCGCTGTTCTGCGGGAGATCGAAGTACGCCAGGCGGCAAAGATTTAGATCAACACCAGGATCCTTCATCATGCGCGATTGCATTCTCGTTACCGGCGGCGCCGGATTTATCGGCTCCAACTTTGTTTGCCAGTGGATCCGAAGCGGCGGCTCGCAGGTCGTCAATCTTGACAAGCTCACCTATGCGGGAAATCCCGGCAACCTGGCCGAGCTTGCAGACGACGATCGCCACGTATTTGCTCGTGGAGATATCCGTGACCGCGCCGGCGTTCACGATCTCTTCGCGAAATACCAGCCGCGGGCCATCGTCCATTTTGCAGCGGAGAGCCATGTGGACCGCTCCATCCTCGGGCCAGAGGAATTCATCCAGACCAATGTCTTCGGAACCTTCGCTCTGCTGGAGGAGGCGCTTGCATACTTCCGCACGCTGCAGGCAAGTGAGCAGGAGCGGTTTCGCTTCCTCCACGTCTCCACGGACGAGGTTTATGGATCGCTGCGGCCAGAGGATCCGGCATTCTCTGAAGAGACACCCTACGCTCCCAACAGCCCTTACTCGGCATCGAAGGCTGGATCGGATCACCTGGTTCGCGCCTATCACCACACCTATGGATTGAAGACGCTCACCACCAACTGCTCCAATAACTACGGTCCGTTCCAGTTTCCGGAGAAGCTGATTCCGTTGATTCTGCTCAACGCTCTCGCCGGGAAGCCACTGCCGATTTATGGAGACGGGCAGAACGTGCGCGACTGGCTCTATGTGGGCGATCACTGTGAGGCGATTCGCGTTGTGCTGGAGGAGGGAAGGCCGGGAGAAACCTACAACATCGGCGGAAATAACGAGAAGACTAACCTGCAGGTGGTGGAGACCGTCTGCGCTCTACTGGATGAACTCCGGCCCAATCCGTCGGCCGGTTCCTATCGTTCGCTCATCACGTTTGTGAAGGACAGGCCGGGCCACGATCGCCGCTACGCGATTGATGCCGAAAAGATTGCCAGGGAGCTAGGCTGGCGGCCACGCGAGAGCTTCGAGACGGGCATGCGGAAGACGGTAGAGTGGTATCTTGCCAACCGGCCCTGGGTAGAGCAGATCCTCTCTGGCGATTACCAGCGCTGGATCGAGGAGCAATACGGCTCGCCTGCGCGCTGAACTGCAATGGCGTAAGGATAGGTGTTTCAGAATGGAGTCGGCCAATAGCGGCGTGGGGATACCTAGCCTGATTTGGCGACAATATTGGTCGGGATCGCATCAATGCTTTCCTGATTCTTTGTCGCCCAGTATTGGCGCATTCCATCCTCGCCCTTTCTCGTGGCCCAGTCATTCAGCAGCTCTCGTTCGCCGACATAGTCAAAGTACGGAATCGACATGCCGCAAGAGCTTTGTACCAAGTCAACGGCAACACTGAAGATCTGGCGAGCGCCGGGGAATGGTTTGAAGAGGCGAATTAACTCGTCCCACTCTGGGTCAGAGCGATGAACAACCATTGCACGGCCATAGAGCCTTAAGACGAGAGGCTTGCCTTCAAAGGCGCAGAACATGATCGTCATGCGCGGATTGTTTTGGATGTGAGCCGACGTTTCGTTGCCGCTGCCGGTCACGTTCAGCCAGGCAATACGTTTGCTATCCAGTACGGCAAAGGTATCCATGCCTTTTGGGGAGACGTTGACTCGGCTGGTTTCCGTCGCGGTGCCTACAAAAAATATCTTCTGCTCAGAGATGAATTGAATGTGGCTTTCCGAAAGTTCCTGAAATCGCTGACCCACTGAAGACCCCCTTAGGAGCGGACATCGTGCGGGATGCAAATTGCTTTTAGCCGATAAGAGCCGAAGCTCTCGCTGCGATTTGCTTCCCGCTATGCTTCAACTTTGGCATTCGCCCGTTCCGCTTAGAGATCCGTTGACCGGCTTGCAATCAGGGCTTCGATGCGGCCAAGGAACTCCGCGAAGGGCACCGAGCCCTGGTCCCCCTTGGCTCGTGTCCTGACGCTGACGGAACCAGCAGCTTCCTCTTTATCGCCCATTACGAGAATGTAGGGAATCTTCTGCATGGTGAGATCGCGGATCTTCGCATTCATCTTTTCGTTGCGGCCATCCAGTTCCACGCGGATTCCGGCATTCTGTAACTGTTGTTGTATCTTTTCCGCGTAGGCGAGATGCCGTTCGCTGATGGGCACCAATCCCACCTGCACCGGAGCAAGCCACAGCGGAAATGCGCCAGCGTAATGCTCGATGAGCACGCCGAAGAATCGCTCCACCGAGCCGAACAGTGCGCGGTGAACCATCACCGGCTGATGCCGCTCGCCATCCTCCCCGACATACTCCAGCTCAAAGCGTGCCGGCAGATTGAAGTCGAACTGCACGGTGGAGAGCTGCCACAAACGGCCCAGGACATCGACCAGCTTGATGTCGATCTTGGGGCCATAGAATGCGGCTTCGCCGGGAATCGTCTTATAGGGAATCTGCTTCCGCTCGAGTGCGTGTTCCAGCGAGTGGATGGCGAGATCCCACTTATCGTCGCTGCCCGCGTAGTGGGCGCGATCCTTCGGATCCCACGTCGAGAGCTCCACCTTGAATTCCTTGAAGCCGAAGGTTTCGAGGACGGATTGTGCAAAGTCGATACAGGCTACGACCTCGTCTTCCACCTGTTCGGGCGTGCAGAAGATGTGCGCGTCATCCTGCGTAAAGCCACGTACGCGCAACAAGCCATGCATCGTTCCTGAAAGCTCGTAGCGATAGACGTTGCCCAACTCCGCATAGCGCACCGGAAGATCGCGATAACTCTTTGGCGAGTTCTTGTAGATCAGGATATGGAAGGGGCAATTCATCGGCTTCATGCGGTAGTCTGCATCGTCCAACTTCATGGGCGTGAACATATTGTTCGAGTAGAAGCCTTCGTGGCCGCTGGTCTGCCACAGGTTCACGCGTGCTACGTGCGGAGTGTAGACCAGCGAATACCCGCGCCGAATGCACTCCTCGCGCATCCAGTCCTCCATGATCTTGCGGATCATGGCGCCCTTGGGATGCCAGAAGATGAGCCCCGGCCCGGCCAGCTCCTGAATGGAGAAGAGATCCATCTGTTTGCCGATTACGCGATGGTCGCGCTTGGCCGCCTCTTCCAGCCGCGCGAAGTGCGCGTCCATCTCTTTCTGCGAGAAGAATGCGGTGCCGTAGATACGCTGGAGTTGCGGATTCTTTTCGTCGCCCAGCCAATAGGCTCCAGCGATGCTGAGCACTTTGAACGCCTTGACGCGGCCCGTGGAAGGAACATGCGGCCCACGGCAGAAGTCCACAAAACGGCCATTGCGATAGAGCGAAATCTCCTCGCCGGGCTTGGTGAACTTCTCGACAAAGTGAACCTTCATGAAGTCGTTGTCGGCCTGGAACTCCTGGAGCCCCTTCTCGCGAGGCTCGTGTTCGCAGACGAACTTCTCGTCGCGTGCGACGATCTCGGCCATCCTCGCTTCAATCGCCTTCAGGTCGTCGGGGGTGAACGGCGTGGGCCGGTAAAAGTCATAGAAGAAGCCCGCATCGGTTGCCGGTCCGTGTCCCAGCTTTGTTTCGGGAAAGAGTTCGAGGACTGCTGTAGCCAGCACATGAGCCGCGGAATGACGCACGACTTGCAGCGACTCCGGATCCTTTTCCGTGAGCAACTGGAGCTCGACATCCGTGCGAAGCGGTGCGCTCAGGTCTACGAGTCTTTCCGCATCGGGATCGTTCGCCGCATACATGGATTCTTCGGTGGCTGCCGTCTCGGTTGTGTGGCTTTCCGCTGCTGTGGTGTGCAGCGGCTTAATGCGTGCTACTACGGAAGCAGCGGCAAGACGCGGCGAGATGCTGTAGGCGACGTCAAAGGCGGTCGCGCCACCGGGAAACGATTTGACCGTGCCGTCGGGCAGTTGAACCTGGATTGTATCTTTGGCGATTGTATTTTGGATCGTATTTTCGGATGAACTCATAGTTTGTGCCGTTGTGAAGTCTCTTTCAGGATATTGACTTAAAGCGGCTTCGTCGAGATGCGTGTCCCTACAGCGCAAAAAATGCCACGCCGCGTGCGCTGTTATGCCCTTGGCAGGGTTGTTATAAATAACAGATGGGCCTGCTTGCTTTTTCGCCTAAGAAAATGCAACGAGATGCAGCTTTTTACGTCTAAAGCAAAGTGAGTACACACTTTTCATTCAGCCGCTTGAGTACTTTGCGCTGAGACAAGGGCCCCTTCTCCGGGCCGCGATCGAAAGGAAATAGTCATTAGAATCCAACGCAGTCGTCAGGCGATCCTACGAGAAGTTGCAGGCGCGGCTTTTCTTTTACTCTTTGCTGCGGTGCCGATGCGTCTGCACGCGCAAAAGGCTGAGCCAATCGAGGTCGCAGAGCTGCCGGATGCTCCTGGTGTTTCCTCTTCGGACTCGGCGCAGCAGATCTCGTCATCGACATCCACCGCACCCGCATCTACGGTTACGGACGGTAAGCAGACCAAGCGGATTCTCTTCATTGTTCCGAACTTCCGATCGGTCTCGGCGGATGAAAAACTTCCTCCACAGTCCTCCAAGGAGAAGTTCAAGCTGATGCTTGAGGACAGCTTCGACTACTCCTCGTTCATCTATGTCGGCATCCTCGCTGGCATCTCCGATGCGCAGAATTCTTACCCCGAGTTTGGTCATGGTGGTGTCGGTTACGGACGCTACTACTGGCACCAGTTCGCCGACAATCTTGACGGAAACATCCTGACGGAAGCCGTGCTGCCTAGCGCCCTCCATGAAGATCCCCGCTATTACACGCTGGGACACGGAGGAATCGTCAAACGCTCGATCTACTCCGTCAGCCGCCTCGCGATCACCCGCTCCGACCTGACTGCAACCAACTCGGCGCACAATACGCTGAACATCTCGGAGATCGTTGGGAATGGGGCGGCGTCAGGCATCTCGGGCCTCTACTATCCCAGCCCGTACCGCACCTGGACCAAGACCGGGCAGAGGTGGCTGGTGCAGATCGGACTCGATGGCGCCTCCAATCTCGTGAAGGAATTCTGGCCCGACATCAACAGCTTCGTCTTTCATAGCAAGTACTGATCTCACAAGACCCAGGTTTCGGTCCGCTACGTACCGGCCGGCTCTAGCGGAGCCGGCTGCCGGTCATTCGCTCCAGGATTGCGACCGGTGAACTGGAGCGGTCGAGTTGCGCCTCAGGCGATACCAGAAACGTCTGCTCCACCGCGAACTGGCCCGACAGTACAGCATGGGGAACCGTGTCGGTGTAGACCATCCAGCTTGAGCCGGGAGGGAATTCGATGTGCGTCTTTGCGCAGGTGGCCTGGTAGACCGAATTCTCTTTCAAAAAATTATGGAAGCGCAGCATGAACTCGTCATAGGGCGAGCGCTGAATCGCGGGTAAAATCCGGCTTAGCCCCAGAGCCCTCCCCAGCGAATCCAGCGTCTGAACCGCAAGGCTCTTCGGGTGGGGAAGCGGAATCTCCCGCGGTGCATAGGTTCCGACGATCTCGCCAAAGGGATCCCCAACAATCCAGTCTCTTGTGCGCGTGGGGTTAATGTTGTTGAAGAAGCGCAGGATGCGCGCACCTTGCGTTGGCCGGGTGGGAAACGCATCGGTGTGCAGCAGGTCATTGCGGCGATGCAGGGGCAGATCGCGGCCCTGTTCCTCTACCGGGCGAAAGCTGGCGTAATCCAGCTCCCATCGAGCCTGGTATGGCGCCAGAAAGCCATGGAGAAAATCGGTTACGGCGAGAGAGTAAGCGCGCAGGATGGAGTGGAGGCGCTCGATCGCCTGCGGCGGCATGCTCTTGGAGTCGATCCCCGTCAGCAGGTCCTTTCCCGGTTTGTAGGCAATGTTTTTGTGCAGTCCGCTTGCCGCCTGGTGCTGGCTGAGCAGGAAGTCAAGGTCTTCCGCCGGTATCTTTACTGGCGTCTTGGGAAAAAGAAGAATATCCCCCGCCTCAAGGTGAAGGCACCAATCCCGGTGGTGCTCCACGAAACGGCTGTCATGAGTAGCATCCTCAAGCAGCGCTTCTGGCGGTATGGACACGATTGCCACGGCTAGTCTCCTGAGAGTTTTCGCCGTACCCAGACAGTCCCGAAGAACAAAAGGCTTACGGCCAGGACCACGATGCCGACGGGAAAGGCGATCCGCTTATAGGCAATTGCAAAGTCCATCGAGTGGTGGCCAAGAGTGTTGTAGAACAGGATGCCAAAGATGGCGAAGAACGTGGTCAGGAAGAAGGCCACAAATCCTGAGGAGAACGCGATCAGAAGGCTGGCAAACAGGCCGAAATCTCCCAGGGGTAAGCCGAATACTCTTCCGGAGCGGGCAGGGCGGGTCAGGTGCGTTCCGGCTGTGCTGGCGTTTGGTCCTGCATGGATTGGCTCGGAGGTCATCCTCAAGTCCTTTGTTCAAGCAGCGAGGCTGATGCTCAGTTAGAATACAGCGTTATGGCTGAAGCCGCTCAGATCGAGTTACTGCCTGCCGCCAAAGTGGTGCAGGAAAACGCAGTTCAGCAGGCCACCAACGGAATCTGCTATGCCACTTATGGCGAAACCACCCCGGCTAGCGCGGATCTGGAGCAGATCCTGCAGGCTGTGCCACTGTCTATGGCTGCGGCTCTATCCCACCATGCCTACTACTTCGTTCCGCTGACGCTGGGCGAGAATGACGAGACGCTGGTGGCGCCCAGCTACACCGTGGATCTGGGCGATCGTGCAATCTGCCATCGCAACGTCAAGTTCGGCAGCGCGGATTGTGTCTTCATCTCGACCCGCCTGATGCAGGATCGCTTTGCGCTGGCCTTTGAGTTCTTTATCAACGCCGGACACCATTTTGTGGAGGCTGCTGGGGTTCCCAAGAGCTTTGCCGATCTGGTGTGGTCCCAGGCGGAGGCAGATGTCCGCGGGGAAACCAGCCAGGATGCCTACGAGAATCGCCGCCGCGCCCTTGATCGCCGCCGCTCGGACGGCTCCGAAGGCGCGGTGGATGAGAAGGCCCGCAACAGCTTCCTCGAAGCCGCCTTCTCCGATGCGATCGCCATCTACCTGCTCTCGCTTACGCTGGATTTCGATTACTCCGACCTGCGCGAGAGGGAGTATCCGCTGCTGGCGGCTCCTGCTCTTGCAGAGAGGCTTCGCCACGTTGCCGGGCTCTTCCCGCCCAATCCTGGCTACGAGTTCCAGATCCTCTATCGTCGTCGAGGCTAACGTCAGGGCTCAGCTAATGTGCAGATCCTTCGCTTCGCTCAGGACAAAGCTGGGGATCGCAGGTGGCGGCAGGGCTTAGCTGCGTCGCGGCTCGGTACTGTGCAGCCGGGCCGCTGGTCGCGGGCTGGCTCCTCAACAGCTCATCGACAGTTCCGCGGCCAGGGAACCGCCGTCCGTCCCGCTACCCGCGATACAATCGCCGCAATGATTGCACATCTGAGCGGTAAGCTCTTCTCCAAGCAGCCGGGCCAGGCCATTGTGGATGTTGGCGGTGTTGGCTACGACGTCGTCATCAGCGTGCCCACCTTCACCGCGCTCCCGGCCGAAGGCAAGGACGTTTCGCTCTTCATCTACACGCAGGTTGCCGAGGGCGTTCTGGCGTTGTACGGCTTTCTCGATTTCAACGAGAAGCGTCTCTTCGAACGCCTCATCAAGGTCAACGGGGTTGGCCCCAAGCTGGCTGTGACCATCCTGAGCGGGCTGAACCCGGAGCGCACGGTCGCTGCCATTCGCGCACAGGATCATGCCACGCTGACCCGCATTCCCGGCGTGGGGAAAAAGCTGGCAGAGAGACTGGTTGTCGAACTGAAAGACAAGCTTGAGGATATGGCGTCCGCACCGGTTCCCGTCGTTGGTGGCCCTGCGGCAGAGGATGTTCTGTCGGCGCTGATCAACCTCGGGTATCAGCGCGCCTCGGCACAAAAGGCAATCGAGAGTGTGGTCACGAAGAACGAAGCTGCGGCCGGGGACTTCGATGAACTCTTTCGTGCTGCGATGCTGGTCATTCGATAGGCGAGGATTGCCGCAAGCCTGGCCAGTGGCGCGAGGGATCAACCGTGACTGTATCGCATCCGCGCTAGTTGCTTACGGTCTCTGGTGTCTTTCCGCAGCCAACGACCTTTGCCGCTGCAGCTTCATCTGCGAGCGCCGCGCCGGTCTTCTTGCGAATGGCGCGTTGAACCCGCAGCAGTTCCGGGAAAGAGTAGTGCTTGCAGAGGTTCAGCTCCCAGGTATCGCCGGTGCGCGCGTTTACGGCGTACATGGCAAGTGTTCGATCCTTCCCCGGCTGGTGTGGATCCACCGCGATGAAGATGAAGCTGAAGTAGCCGGAGACAAAGGAGCCGTTGCCATCCATCGAGTCAACCATCGTGTCGGCGTCATCGACGTTGATCGACTCGTGGCGCGCGACCAGCATGGCCACACTGCGCGCCTGTTCGAGCGTAATCTGCGCGGCTCCCGCACCCGCTCCAGCGGGGAGCGCCAGCGTGAAGACGAAGAGCGCTAGAAGAACTCGACCGGCACTGGTGACAGAGAAACGGAGCATAGGAACATTCTGAGCGAAGCCACGCTCTTGCGATGCTGCACGAAGGTTGCAGAGCGTTCTCCCCACACCATGGGTTTGGATGTGCGCTCCCGGCACGAAACGCTCTGCTCCGAAAAATCGCTTTCTCCAGAAGGTAACTCGTCGAAAGAGTCTTAAAATCAGGCCTGATGACGCCAGAAAAACGAAGTGCCCCAGCCCACGAGAAGAAAGGGGCAAGCCGGGCCAGCAATAGAGTCCGTACGCCGGCGAAGCCCACGGCCCAGCATGGGACGCGGAACTCATCTCCAAAGCCGCCAGCCCATTTTCAGCCAGCCGCGCTGAAGTTTCTGCGTGGCCTGGAGCGGAATAACCGGCGGGAGTGGTTTGAGCCGCGTCGGGAGGAGTTCGAGCGCGAGCTAAAGCGGCCCATGCTTGAGATTATCGGCCAGATCACAACCGCAATGGCAGATTTTTCTCCAGCCCATGTGTGTCCGCCGGAAAAGTGCATGATGCGCATCTACCGCGACACGCGCTTCTCTTCTGACAAGAGCCCCTATAAGCGCCAGGTTGCTGCCTGGTGGTCGCACGCTGGATTGCAGAAGACATCGGGAGGCGGCTTTTACTTTCACGTCTCTGCCAAAGAGGTCGTCATCGCCGCCGGTGTCTACATGCCGGAGCGTGAGCAGCTTCTGGCCATCCGAAGCTACCTGCTAGAGCACCATGAGGAGGCGCGGCGCCTGCTCCAGGACAAGAAGCTGCGGAGCCGGATGGACCTCTTCGAGGGACTTCCCCTGACCCGGCCGCCTAAGGGATTCCCCAGGGAGCATCCGGCGATGGATCTGATCCTTTGCCGGCAATGGGGAGTATCGACGACACTGCCCGCAGAGGTGGCTTTGGAGCCGGGCTTCGTCCGTGAGATCGCGAGCCGCTTTCGCCTGGCTTCTCCACTGGTGAACCTGCTGAATACGCCCCTCTCCGGCGCATTGGAACGCAGGAAGCGAGTGCTGTTCCCGATGGACGGACGCCTCTTCGGATAGGCAAAATGAGCCGAAAAACCAAGGAAAATGGTTAAAAACGGTACAAAAGCCGAAAAAACCTGTGGAAATAGGCTTTTTGCCGTTGACAAAGATTTCTGAAAGCCGCATCGTAAACGGCGGTAGGGTTCTTTGAACCCGCATGAACAAAGGGTTTCGCGCACATCGGGCCTCAGGCCAGAAGAGACGCAAAAAGCCTTCCATGCTGGTCGATAAGCCCGGAACGCCAGCGGTAAAGCTGCTCCAGAGGAACAGGGGAAAGCGCGATAGGCGCGACTCGGGGCGGCGAACATACGCATCACCAGGAGGATTTACATGGCATCAGGTATGACCAAGACAGCACTTGTCCGGCACATGGCCGAGAAGCTCGCACTCACCAACAAACAGTCTGCGGCTTTTCTTGATTTGCTCGCAGAAACCGCAGTGAAGGAAACGAAGAAGAACGGCGTATTCGTCATTCCCGGACTCGGCCGTTTGGTGAAGGCAGAGCGCAAGGCTCGCTTGGGCCGCAATCCGCAGACCGGCGAAACGATCAAGATCAAGGCGAAGACCGTCGTCAAGTTCCGCGTCGCCAAGGCAGCTAAGGACGTCATCGCGCCGCCGAAGAAGTAGTGATATCTGCAATACCCGCGTCCGCTGCATGGCGGACCGGGGGCTGGTAGCAGCATGCAAGGGAGAGGCGAAGGCAAGCGCCTCTCCCTCTCTTTTGCACTCTACCGCGGTTTCCGCATCGCTCGCACAATCAGCGAGAGTCCGAAACAGACAAGCACACAGCGGGTCAGCAACTGTGCGTTATAGCGCCACGCGAGAATCGCAAAGCACGCAGTAAAGCTCAACGCGAAGAACTCGGCAGGGAGCGCCTGCATCCATCGCGGTTGCGCGCCCATGGGAGACACGCCCCCAACCAGCGTGGGGAGAAGCCGGGGGACGCGCGTGCAGTAGGAGAGGTAGCTCTCTCCCAGCTTTTCGCCCAGGTGGAATTCCTCCCTGGCGATCAGACGCAGAAAGAAGATCGACAGCCCCACGAGCACAAAGATTGCTCCTGCAACCGGCATCAACAGAAGGATCGGGATCGACAGGAGCCACGATCCCAGATATAGCGGATTGCGAATATGACGATAAGGGCCTGACGCGACAATCCTGCGGGAGCGCATGTCGCCGTCCGTCATTGTGGTTGCGCCCAGATGCGCCGTGCCCCACACCCGCAGCGCGGTTCCAATGATTCCGCAACAAAGCGCCATCGCAGTTACAAAGATCGTTGCAGAACTGAGACCAAGAGCATGAGTGCTTGCCAGCAGCGACGAAAGAACGAGCCACGTTGTTTGACTGGTTGCCGAGCCAACGGGAACGTTCCAGAAGGCCCCAAAGCCGAGTGTGTACAGGATTGCGATGATCACCACACGATGGCGGAATTCGAACGGCGTTGCTCTGCTCCACCAGGCTTCCCGGTTGGCTCTTAAGTCGGCGCTCTGGCTGCTGCCCACAGGCGTAGTCTTCACTTCAGGCGCTCCTCGCTTCGATGTGTGGAGCAGTGAGTGGACGCGGTCTCCATGATAAGTAACAGTAGTTGTGACAAATAGGGAGCAGGATACCGGCGCATCTGCAAATCGAATCGACTCCTGTACAAGTGGGGAAAGTGTAGCAGAGGAGGGTGGGGGTGGGTGGCCACCTGCTGTCAGCCCGGCCAGCAGGTGGTCCCGGGCTCTACCGTCCGGTAATTGCTTCCATCAGGGCATCGAAGTCTTCCAGCCGCGCATACTCGATCACGACCCGGCCCCGGCCATTTTTATCTTCAATGCGGACCTTCAGCCCCAGCGAACGCTGCAGTTTGTCCTGCGCCTCTTTCACGTTAGGGTCCAGCGGCGGATCGTGCTTCCCCTCGCCATCCTTCTTCTTTTCCGGGTTCAGGAGTCCCTGCACATAGCTCTCTGTTTGCCGGACGGACATGGAGAGTGCCGTCACCTTCTTGGCCGCCTTCAGGATTGCTTCCGGCGACTCAAGCGCCAGCAGCGTGCGCGCATGCCCAAAGCTCAACTCGGCCTTCTCCACCTGCACCTGCACTTCGATGGGCAGCTTGAGCAGGCGCAGGAAGTTCGAGACCGATGCCCGGTCCTTGCCTGTGCGCTGGGCCATCTGCTCCTGCGTCATCTTGAAGTCGCGGCTTAGGCGGTCATAGGCACGAGCCTGCTCGATCGGGTTCAGATCCGCGCGTTGCAGGTTCTCGACAATGGTCATCTCCATCGCCTGCTCGTCGGAGACCTGCCGCAGTATGGCGGGAATCACACTCTTCCCTGCCTTCTGCGACGCCAGCCAGCGCCGTTCGCCGGCAATCAACTGGAATCGGCCGTTGGGCAGGGGGCGCACCACAACCGGCTGGACCACTCCTGTAGCGGCAATCGACGCAGCCAGTTCGGCAAGCTGCTGCTCGTCGAAGTGGCTGCGGGTCTGGAAGGGGTTCTTATCAATCAGCTCGACGGCAATTTCACGCGGCTTGCCGCTCTCCTGCGCGGGTGCTGGCGGGGGAGGCGCTACGGGCGCGGGAGTTGGGGGGGTTGCGCGGGGCAGGAGCGACTCCAGTCCTTTACCCAATGCGCGACGTTTCGAATGGTCAATGGTGGTACTCATTCCGGGTAGTTTCCTTCTCGTAGTTCTATCGTGTGTTTTCGTCCAGCGAAGCGATCCTGCCGAGTGCGTCTTAGGCGTAGGGCCAGAAACGAACCCTTACTTCCTGAGCCTTCCCATTCTCCTGCTTCGGGTTTTTCGGGCTCTTGATGCCATTGCGCGTCAGGATCTCTAGTGCCAGCGTGCGGTAACTCTCCGCTCCCCGGGAGCGGGGATCGTAGATTGCTACCGGCTTTCCGTGACTGGGGGCCTCTGCCAGGCGTACGTTTCGGGGAATCACGGTGTTGAACAGCTTCTCTCCAAAGAAGCCTCGAAGATTCTCCGTCACCTGTTGCGCCAGATTCGTCCTGTCGTCATACATCGTGAGGAGGACGCCCTCAATGCCGAGCGTAGGGTTGAAGGCCGAGCGAACCCGCTCCAGTGTACTAACCAGTTCGCTGATGCCCTCCAGCGCGAAATACTCTGCCTGCATGGGCACCAGCAGGCGATCCGCAGCCACTAAGGCGTTTAGAGTCAATAAGTCGAGGGCCGGAGGGCAATCCATGATGATGAAGTCATACTGATCCCGGATTGGAGCGAGGGCGTTTCGCAGGCGCTCTGACCGGTTCTCCGCCTGTACCAGTTCGACGTTTGCGCCAATCAGGTTCTTGCTGCCCGGGACGATCTTGAGCGTGTCGATCTCGGTGGGGAGGATGATGTCGGTCATTAACGAGTCGCCCACCAGCACGTCATACATTGAGGCCCGCTGCTCGTCGCGGCCAAAGCCAAGTCCTCCGGTTGTATTCGCCTGAGGATCGCAATCCAGCAGAAGACACTTCAATCCTTCAAGTGCAAGGGCAGCGGAGAGGTTGATCGCGGTCGTGGTTTTTCCCACGCCGCCTTTTTGATTTACGATTGCCAACACTTTTGCCATGAGCCAAAAGAGTAATCGGCGGCGGGCGGTTCCGCAATGGAAGCAGGCTGTGCAGAACGCGGCCCGATCTGTGGAGAACTTTTGGCGGGGGCAAAGGCGCGAACGGAACTGCCTGTCCCCACTACCTTTAGGACCCGGCCCGGAATTACTTCCGAAGGACCGGAATTGGGTTGTCGGTGGAAAACTTTCGAGATTTTGCTACTGAGATTGAATCGTTTGGCGGCGATTGTTCCACGTGGAACGAAGTGTAGTTGTTCCACGTGGAACAAGCAGAAGTCCTTTTCTTGTGTTCCACGTGGAACGATCGCGAGCGGGAAGCTACCGCCGCAACCGCGCCATCAACAAAACATTTTGCTCGGAATAGGGCAGCGGAATGGCTTCGCTCCAATCCAGCGCTGGATATTGGTCAGGGAAATGGCTGGATTCGCTAGCCATCAGAGCCAGCAGTCCCTTGGGGGAGAGCCGCTCAATCGCCAGGGGAATCGCCTCCTCCATCTTATCGACGGCACGCATGGCCACCGCCTGGAAGCGTAGGCGGAGAGTCTCTACCCGTCCGCTATAGATCTCGGTGCCCAGGCCGAGCACCCGAACCGCCTCCCGCAGGAAAGCCGACTTCTTTGTCTGGGACTCGGCCAGTGTGACGGAGATCTCCGGACGGCAAAGGGCTATCGGAAGTCCGGGAAAACCCGCACCCGAACCAAAATCCAGCAGGGAAGAGATCCCAGCGGGGAGATGGCGGGCGCAGAAGATGCACTCCACAAAATGGCGGCGAAGAATGCCTTCCTCCGAGCGGATAGCAGTGAGGTTCAGCCTGGAGTTCCACTTCATCAGCAAGCGCTGGTATGCGGCAAATTTCTCGCTCAGAGCCGGGGAGAGGGGCTCCATTCCGGCGGAAGAGAGCAGCTGGTTCAGGATTACTTCTGGCAAGAGGCCACCGGAACAACCGATTCCTGTATGGGTTGCAGCTTCCAATCGGAGGCTGCGTCCACAAAGGACTGGAAGATTGCCCGCGAAAGGGCGTTTGTGCCGAAGGTGCGCTCCGGATGCCATTGCACGCCGAGCACGAACTGGGAGCCGGGCGCCAATTCGAGCGCTTCAATCACCCCGTCTTCCGGAGAAAGAGCCACAACCTGCATCCCGTCTCCGGGAATGTCTACCGATTGATGATGGCTGGAGTTGACCCACGTCTTCTCGCCATTCTGGTGCGCGTCCCCTCCAATACTTGCGATATGCGATCCGGGAGTGAGCGCGATCGGGTGGGCGTTCTCTACCTTGGACTGTTTATGCAGTCCACTCTGGATATGCTGCCGCAAGGTTCCGTTGCGCCAGACGTTCAGCGCCTGCAGCCCATAGCAGATCCCGAGAATCGGCTTGCGGAGATTAAAGGCATCCTGCAACAGTAGTTCGTCGACCGCCTCCCGGTCTGGATCGGAGGGCGATGTCTCCGCCTCGGTGGGCTGGCTGTATTTCTGGGGGTTCACGTCTGCCGGGCTTCCGGGAAGCAGGATGCCGCTGCATCCGCTGATCAGTCTGGCCACGTTTGCCTGACTCTCTCCCAGAGGAATGGGGACGGCGATACCACCACAGGACTGGATTGCGTGCGCGTATTGCGGCCAGCTCCGCTGATTGTATTCAGCGGCCGACGAGGTGGGTTGAGGAAGCGCTATGCGGGGAGATTTCATCGAGTCGGCTCAAGTGGAGTTGGCTGCGTCGCTGCTGCGGGTAGCTCTGCCGGCGCGGCAACGGGTTTCGGCATGCCGCCATGCTTGTAGTACAGGCGGCAAACCTCCTCGCGGAGGCGCTTGTTCAGCGCGTCGAGTTCGCGAGTCGTGTGTCCCTCGGTGGCGATGGGTTCCCCCACAACCAGTTTCACCGGGCGGGGATGGAACTGCGTGGTGTGTATCGGCAGGAGCCCGTAGACATCGACGAGAGCCATCGGCACCAGAGGAACCTGCGCCCGCAGCGCCAGGTAAGCGGCGCCACTGAGAAAAGCCTGAGGATGGCCGGTCATCGTTCGTCCACCTTCTGGAAATACAACCAGGGGCATTCCGCTCTTCAATGCACGAACTCCTGCGCTCAAGCTGGTGATCGAGGAGCGCTGTGTCGTGCTATCCACCGGAATCTGACCAGACCGGTTCAGATGCCAGCCGATAAAGGGAACCTTCCAGAGCTGCTGCTTGGCGAGGATTCGAAACTGGAACGGAAGCGAGCTGAAGAGAACCGGGGTATCCATGTACGACGTGTGGTTGCAGGCATAGACCGCAACCGACGCGCGGCGAAGATTCTCCTCACCGATCACCGTCACCGGGGAAAGGCTGACGCCCATCGTCGTTTTTGCCCAGATGCGGGCAATTCGATGTTGCAGCCGCCCCTCGCGGTCCAGAAAGGAGGAGGCGATGGACAGGCTACCAAAGCCGATCGTCGCCAGGCCAAAAAGTGGAGCCTGCACGGCGTTCGAAAGGATTCGGTAACGGCGTGGGAGCGGCGAGGGGCGACGAATCATGCGCTTGTCCTTGCGGGAGAGGCTTCCGCGTCGAGTGAGGGAATCAGGTCGCGAATCTTGCCGACCAGGTAAATCGAGCCGCTGACCACGATATGGCCATTCGGTGATGTCTGCCGCAAAGCTGCATCCAGCGCCGCGTGGGCATCGGTCGCAGTTTCAAAAGGGACACCGGTGGCTGACGCGGCGAGCTCCATTTCGGCCAGCGTGGCCGCGCGGGGAGAGTCCACTTGCGTCAGGATCACGCGGTCAAAGAGGGGAAAGAGAATCTGCGCCATCTCCGCCACGGCCTTGTCTCGAAGACAGCCAAAGACGAGGGTTCGATCCATGTTGCCGGGTTCGTCCTCTTCCAGCGAGGAAAGCGCCGAGCGCAAGGCCCAGGTTCCGGCAGCATTGTGAGCCACATCGACAAGAATCTCCGCCCGCAGGCTATTACCGGCAAAGCGCTCGAGGCGTCCGGGCCAGCGCGTGGTGCGAATGCCAGCCTCAATTGCCGGTAAATCTATTTTGTAACCGTTACTGTTACGAATCTCTACCATCGTCGCAATCGCGAGCGCCAGGTTGCGCTGCTGGTGCACTCCCGCGAGCGGCGAATCGACTTCCAGCACGCCGTTCAGGGCCTCGCTGATCGGAACCTCGATAGGGTACCGGTTGCGCGCGGTGCTGATCTGCCGCGCCGGAATATACCGGGCCGCGTTTACCGCCCGCACATTCAACGCCGTCGCGTCTTCCCCGATTGCCTGGTTCGCCTCCGGATGCTGCGGCAGCGTCACCAGTACCCCGTTTCGCCGCATGATTCCAGCCTTCTCGTGCGCAATCGCCGTGATGGTCGATCCCAGCCATTCCGTATGATCGAGCGAGATATCGGTGATAACGCTGACAATTGGCTCGACGATATTGGTCGCGTCCAGGCGTCCGCCCATGCCCACTTCCAGCACCGCCAGGTCGACGTGCTCCTCGGCATAGGTCAAAAAGGCGATTGCTGTCATCCGCTCGAAGAAGCTGGGCAGATCCTTGAGCTTGCCCTGGCTGACCAGTGCCGTGGCCGCCTCGTCTACGCGGTAGTAGCGCTCCGCAAATTTTGCGTCCGGGATGGGCTCGCCGTCGATCTGGATGCGCTCATTGACGCGGGATAGATGTGGCGAGGTATACAGCCCGGTGCGGTATCCCGCAGCCTTCAGAATGCTGGCCATCGTGGCGCAGGTCGATCCTTTGCCGTTGGTGCCGGCCACCAAAATGGAAGGGAAGCGAAGCTGAGGCTCGCCGAGCGCACTCATCAGCACGTGCATGTCTTCAAGCCGAAACTTGTGGCGCGTCGCACCGGGAGCCGTGTGAAGCTCGCCACTCAGCGCAAATAGATGATCGACCGCCGCTGCGTATGACATAGCACTATTCTAGCCGTCCACGAATTTCTATGGGGAAAGGCTTCCCGCCCTTCAAATGGCGGATTTCTTATGTCTGAAACAACCCATAGACGCCGCAGGCGAAGATCCCCAGTCCGAATGCGATGTAGATCCAGGGCTTCTGCCGGGGTCTTTCGCGGGCGGCGTCTTCTGCCGGCTCGTCGCTCCACCATGCCCTTCTGCGCAGCCCGTTTACCACGATTGCCAAACCGCCAACGATCGAAGCTGCGTTCAGAAAGGTCATCGATATAAGGGGCTCAGTTTAGATCGTCGTAGAGGTCTCAATTGGCTGCGCAACCTTGTCCGGCTGCAGAAACTCCAATGCGCGGATGAGGTAGTTCCTCATATCCTTGCGCTTTACCACCGCATCCAGCATCCCGTGCTCCATCAGGAACTCTGACCGCTGGAAACCCTCGGGAAGCTTCTGGCGAATCGTCTGCTCAATCACGCGCGGGCCGGCAAAGCCAATCAGAGCACCGGGTTCCGCGATATTCAGGTCGCCCAGCATCGCGAAGCTTGCGGTGACACCACCTGTCGTGGGATCGGCCATCACCGAGATGTATGGAATACGGGCGTCGTCCATTTGCCCCAGTCCGGAGGAGATCTTGGCCAGTTGCATCAGGCTCGCCACTCCCTCCATCATGCGCGCCCCGCCCGACGAGGCAACGATGATCAGCGGATCGCGAGTGGCAAGCGAGCGGTCAATTGCGCGGGCAATCGTCTCGCCCACGACGGCGCCCATGCTGCCTCCAATAAAGGCATACTCCATCACGCTCAGCACCACCTTGTGCGGGCCCATGGTGCCGATGGCGTTCACGATGGCGTCGTTGAGCCCGGTGGCCTTGCGCGCCTTTTCCAGCCGCTCCGCATAGGGCTTCACGTCGACAAACTTCAGAGGATCTGTCGATCGCAGCTCCAGATCGACCAGTTCGTAGCCGGGATCGAGCAGGAGATCGATGCGCTGGCGGGCTCCGATGCGAAAGTGCTGCTCGCATTTGGGGCACACCATCTGGTTTGCCTCCAGGTCCGCCTTCCAGATGATCTGGCGGCATCGATCGCACTTGATCCAGAGGCCCTCGGTTTTGACCCGCTTCTCGCCCGAGGCATCCACGGAGTTGCCGAACGACGCCTCTCCCGAGCCTTCTACTTCTGCTTCCTGCCGCTTAAACCAGGACATTCTCTCCCTTTCGTAGCCTGTGCCAGCGCTCAGTATTCAATGCCGCGCTGAGCAAGAATCCCGCTCTCGTACGCGTGCTTTACCTGGCGCATCTCGGTTACCGTATCCGCAATCTCCACCAGGGAGGGATGCGCGTTCCGCCCCGTCAGGATAACGTGTACCATCTCCGGCCGTTGTTTTAAGGTCTCTACGACCTTGGCCGGATCCAGCATGCCGTAGCCGATGGCATAGTTGATCTCGTCCAGCACCACCATGTCCCACTCGCCGGAAAGAATCGCGCGCCGGGCCTCTTCCCAAGCCTGCTCCACCAGGCGAACATCCTCAGGATCGGTCTCTGCGCCGCCAATCTTCACGAAGCCGCGTCCCATCTGCTTCAGGACGAAGTTGTCGCCAAAGGCCTTCACTGCCTCCAACTCGCCGTAATGCCACGAGCCCTTGAGGAATTGCAGCATCAGGACACGCATTCCGTTTCCCACCGCGCGCAGGGCTGTCCCCATGGCGGCGGTTGTCTTGCCCTTGCCCGGCCCGGTGTTGATCAGGATCAGGCCCTTCCTTGACTCTGCCGGCGCTCCCGCCATCTCTTTAGCCCTTCCGCCGGGGATCGCCCGGCTAGTGCCCGCTGTGGTACGGATGCCCCGCGAGAATTGTAAATGCACGATAGAGTTGTTCGGCCAGTACGACGCGAACGAGTTCATGCGGAAGGGTCATCACCCCCAGAGAAAGCAGCGCATCCGCCTTCGCCCGCGCCTCCTGCGTCCAACCGTCCGCCGGTCCGATAGCAAGCACCAGCGTCTGGATCCCGGAATCCCGCTGCCGGCCAAGCCACTCGGCAAACTGCTCCGAGGAATTTTGCCGCCCTCGGCTGTCGAGCAACGCAAGAAAGGGAGGGGTTCTGGACCGCTGCCGCTCCACCCACTCGAAAAAAGCCTGCTCATTGCGGAACGCCGCCGCTTCAACCTTCGTATACGGAACCAACCGCTCTAGATAGATCCTGGTCAGCGCATCGAAGGCATCGCTCCGCGTGCGGTTGGCAATTGAGACGATATGGATTTTCACAGCTTGGAGTGTAGCGGACAAAGAATCAGGAGCGGAATAAGAAGCAGGAACATTATCAGCAACTCTAACGATTGCTGAGCCATACAGTATCATCATCACTGCATCAGCAAATTATCTGGTTTATTACCCCCAGAAGGATTACACGTGAATTCACGTCGCTGCATTGGAATCTTCGTCGCCACGTTGCTGCTCGCATCTGCGCTCTTCTTGAGTGGGAGGCAACTGAACGCTCAGGGGATCACGACCGGTACCGTGAACGGGACCGTGACAGACCAGCAAAATGCGGTCGTGTCAAACGCGGAGGTCGTTGCGATCGATCAAGCGACCGGCGGAAGATTTCAAACGAAATCGGCCGAACAAGGCGTATTTTCGCTGCGCAATCTACCCAGCGGCACCTATAGCATCACCATTACCGCGGCCTCCTTCAATCCGTTGCACATGGAGAATGTCACGGTTACCGCGGGCGGCCTGGTCTCTCTCGGCAACGAAGTTCTTTCTATAGGGAGCGCCGCTACCACGGTCCAGGTATCCGATGAAGCAGCAGCGATCCTGGAGACGCAGCAGGCTCAGGTGCAATCCTCCTTTGGCACCGTGGAACTGCCAACCCTGCCGCTCAACGGGCTGTTGGACAATGTTATGGAGTTCATCCCGGGCGTTGTGAAAGCCCATGACCTGTCTTTTTCGAACTCCAATGGCGACGACTATTCGGTCAATGGCCAGCGCTCCCGCTCAAACAATTTTGAGATTGATGGACAGTCCAATAACGACAATTCGGTCGGTGGCTCGCAGTTCTTCTTCGGCAACCAGGACGCTATCAAGGAAGTGCAGATCATCTCCAGTAATCTGAACGCGCAATATGGCCGCAACATGGGCGCGATCGTGAATTACGTAACGAAGAACGGAACCAACGCGTTCCACGGAAGCGGCTTCGAGTACTACACCGGTTCGTTTCTGAGCTCGCTCAGCAACGACCAGAAGAGCCCGCTCTTCGGCTATTGCCTGCCGGGCCAAAATGCATCTGCTGTCGGCTGTTCGGTTCCTGTCGTGCCCCGCACCGTGGACAATCGCTACGGCGGTACCTTCGGCGGCCCCATACTCAAGAACAAGTTGTGGTTTTTCGGCGGTACAAACTGGGAGAGGACCCGGAATGGCGCTTCGCCCTCGTCGTCGGGTTCGACCCTGACACCCACGCCTGCCGGCCTTGCGGAGCTACAGGCAAAGTTTCCCAATGCTCCGGCCGTGGCGGCGTTGAGCCTGGCTGGGCCCTATGCTGTAAAGGCCGGGAACCCGATACCGGTATCTGGCACCCAGGTGATCAAGACCGTTGTGGGGCCCGGTGGCGTCAGCGATACGAATGTCGAATTTGCCGCCGTCCAGCGCTTCGTTGTCTCCGAGTACAACGATGAGGAGGAACTGGGCCGCCTCGATTGGCAGCCGAGCGAGAGAGATCATCTCTTCGCGCGGTACATGTATCAGAATCAGATCAATACGAATAACGGTACTGCTGCCAGCATTGCGACCGGCGCCTTCTATGATGTTCCCGCGATCACGCATTCCATCGGAGCCGACTGGACTCACTCCTTCAATGCTTCCTGGTCGAATCAAATCCGCTATAGCTTCCAGCAGAGCAAGGTCCATTTTCAGGGTGGATCTCTGGCACATTGCGTCTCGACAAACCTGACGGCATGTACCGCCTCGGTGGCTATCTCGGGAGGGTATGCCCGCTTCGGCTACAGCGCCTCTTTCCCCCAAGGACGTACGGTCAAGGTGACCCAGGTGCAGGACAATGCCAGTTGGCTGCATGGAAAGCAGACCATCAGCTTCGGTGGCGACTTCACCTATCAGAACTCACCGAACGTCTTTCTCCCCAACTACAACGGCAGTTACAGCTTCGGCTCGTTTAGTAGCTTTCTGCAGGGAGTGGGGAGGCTCAGCATGGGCGATGGCAATCCTGTCATTCCATTCACGGAGCCGGATTACTCGTTATACCTTCAGGACGATTACCGCATCGCGTCCTATCTGACGCTGAATCTCGGAGTGCGCTGGGAATTCTTCAAGCAGGCTGTCAACTTGCTGCACGACGAAACGGTGAAGCGGGAGACCGGCTCCAATCCCTTCTGGGAGACGACGCTCCCGCTGGCGCAGCGCGTCTACCCGCTCACCAACCAGAACTATAAGAATTTCCAGCCGAGAATCGGCTTTGCCTTCAATCCTGGCAGCGTAAAGAATCTTGTGGTTCGCGGAGGGTTTGGCATCAACTTCGATCCCTCCTTCTACAACATGTTTCTGAATTCAGCCACCGCGGCTCCCGTCATTAACTCCGGCACCATCACATGCAATGGCGGATCGGTCCAGTGTCTCCCTGCCAGCGGAACATCGGGTGCGGCCGTGCGCGCCTTAAATTTGCCGCTCTTGCCGAGAGGCGTCAATCCAAACACGCGCAGCCTGACCAACAACACCACTACCTTTAAGAATCCTTATACCGAGAGCTATCTGCTGGGAGTGGAATATGGCATAAGGAATGCGGGTGTCCTCTCCGCCAGCTATGTAGGAAGCCATACGGTGGGGAACTTCCAATCGCTCAACGGCAATCCTTATCTATTGGATATCGCGACCGCTTTCCCGCAGCGCATCGCGGCAAGTTCGCTCTGCCAGTCGGGCGGATTCGATGATGGCCGCCTGCATTGCGGCCAGGGCAACGTGATTACTCGCGCCAATACTGCTTTCAATAACTACAACGCACTCCAGCTCCAGTTGAAGACGCGCTCGTTCCACGGCCTCACCACAACGACGAGTTATACCTACAGTCGCGCAATCAACAATGCCGATGAGGCCTATAGCAACGGCGGGGGGGCTGACGCGATTGCGTATGCCCAGAATCCCCTGGACACAAATACTGCGGAGCGCGGCGTCGCAGCCATTTCGTTCCCCCATGTAGCCTCTGTCGCCGCGGTGTACGAGCTGCCTTTCTATAAGAATCAGGGCGGATGGATCGGCAAACTCCTTGGCGGCTACACCGTCAGCACTGCGTATGACTACAACGGCGGTCAACCCTGGAGCCCATTCCAGTTCTATTCCGCGGCTATCGGGGACCGCAGTGCGCTGAACTCAACGAGCTATTGCGACCCCAAGTTCAATGGTGCACGCATCGGGAATGACGTTTGCCGCCCCGTGTCCGCGAATCCCAAGGCCCCCATTGGCACCGTCGGTATCTACGTGGTCGATCCCGGGAAGAACTTCACCACAGCCGGCACCGGGTACTACGCATACGGCGTGACGGATCAAAACGGCAATCTCAACCAGCCCACCTCACCCGGCAACGTTCGCTGGCTTTGGAACAACCAGGCTTACGCAAACCTGGTGGGGAACCCCTACCCTGGCGTGGGACGAAACACGGTTCGAGGGCAGGCGTATAACAATCTCGATGCTGCCATCGTGAAGACGACGAAGCTGCGGGAGGGGGTCGCGCTGCTTCTTTACCTGAATGGCTTCAACGTCATCAACCACGAATTCCTCGGAACTCCCGATTCCTATATTGAGGATGCAGGCAGCTCTTTCGGGTCGACTGCATACAACACCTCCAATAAGCGCACCTTCCAGCTGGGGGGCAAGGTCACGTTCTAGGCCGGTGCTGCTGACGACGCCTCCTCCCAATGCGACGGAGATACTGGATAGTTTCAAACGCCAAAGGGGCGGCCAACTGGCCGCCTCTTTTTGGCGTATCTAATTCATTTCTTATCCCCGTCCATCGTCCAACCAATTTTTTGGCTTGGCCACCTCTCGCTCAGGTGTGCAAAGCCCCGGTGAAGGCTAATCTCCAAATCCGGGAGATTCTGTGACGGCTGGCACTTTCCATATTCTCTTTTTGGAATGTTATGGATTTTCATATTATTGTCCCCATGTAAACAGCGAGTATTAATTGGGTTAATTCTCAGTTACCCCAATCTTATCAATAGGTTGCATTCCCATGCGTACTCCAGTCCTCTTTGGCGCGTGAATTGCAATTCAATCTGGGCATACTCCAGTGCTGGGGGCAGAGTGGTCTCTTTGCAGGGTGCTTCATTCGCTTCCTTTTTGCTTCTCGACCTGCCAGCCAAGAGGAAAGGTTGAAAATGGGTTTTGCCAAAAAAAAGCAGAGTGGTGTCTCGGGGCTAGTGGGACAAGCCGAGAGGAAAGGGTACAACATGGGGTTTACTGAGAATGTAGCAATGTACTTCCCAGATATTCGTCGTGGAATTCGCTCTTTGACGGGACTCGTTGTATTCGCTTTTGTGGCGCTTGGACTTTCCCTCGCGCAGCAGGAGACAGGACAGATTTCTGGAACAGTGTCGGACTCGTCCGGCGCGGTTATCCCCGGTGCCACCGTAAACATCACCAATTTGAGCACTGATGCGGTCCGCACCACAACCACCTCCAGCACCGGCGTCTATCTGGTCACCGGTCTGCAGCCATCCACCTACCAGGTCACAATCCAAACCTCCAACTTCCAGCCCTATACCGTCCGGGCGCAGGTCACGGTCGGAAGCAGAGTCACGGTCGACGCGAAGCTTTCGGTGAGCGGTACTACTACCCAAGTTGAGGTTGTTGCTGAGGGCGGCGCCCAGGTCAACACGCAGACTCAGGAGCTCTCCCAGGTCGTCGATCAAAAGCAGATTTCTCAACTGCCAAGCCTTACGCGCAACCCCTATGATTTCGTCGCCCTCTCAGGGAATATTTCTGCAGGCGATAGTTCCACGAGCGGTGACTCGCGTGCGAACGGCAATACGCAGAATGCAACCACGCGTGGCGCAGGCTTCAACATCAATGGAGCACGCTCTTCGGGGACGGAAATTCTTCTGGATGGCGTTGAGAACGTTAGCGTATTTGGAGATTCGATCGGAATCTTCGTTCCGATGGATGCGGTTCAAGAGTTCCGCCTTATCACCAGCAACTTCGAGCCCCAGTACGGTCGCGCTTCCGGCGGTATTGTGAACGTTTCTACCCGCAGCGGCAGCAATGCGTTCCATGGAGATGCGTGGGAGTTTAACCGGTTGTCCGCATATACGGCGAACACGGTGACCAACGCGCAGTCGGGTTTGAAGAAAGGTCAGTACACGCGCAACCAGTTTGGTTTTGCGGTGGGTGGCCCGGTCGTGCGGAACAAGCTCTTTTTCTTCGCCAGCACAGAGTGGACTCGCGTCCGCAGCGCGGCGGTTGGCGCCAGCGGAGTTCCGACGCCCCAGTTCCTCGCGTTGGCCGCCCCCAATGTTCAGGACTATTTCCAGAAGTATGCGGGATCAAAGAACTTCACCTTCTCCAGCACCTATAGCTCCTGTGCATCGGGTTGCCCAATCGGCCACATCGACGGCATTCCCGACGGAACGCCCGTTTTTGGCGCCGTACCCTTTACCTCGCCCCAGAATGCTGGCGGCAGTGTTCCGCAGAATACGTACAACGTTGTGGGCCGCGTAGACTACAGCCTCTCCGATAAGACGCAGGTATTCTTCCGTTATGTCGACTACCACGAAGTTGACCTGAGTGGCAGCCAGTTTGCGTCGCCCTATACCCAGTACAACGTTGGGCAGAATCTCAGCAATCAGGCCTACCTGCTCAACCTCTCGCACCTGTTCACGCCGTACTTTACAGCCAACACGAAAGCCAGCTTCAGCCGCTTTAACACGGCTCTTGGCTACGACAATAAGCTCCAGAATGTGCCGACACTATTTCTCTCGTCCAACGCACAGGTGCCTGGTACGTCGTATCCCATCCAGCTTCCCGGCTTCTACGACACGAATCCGGCAAACGGGGGGCTTCCATTCGGCGGTCCGCAGAACACGGTCCAGGTCAACGAGGACCTGAGCTTCATCAAGGGCAAACATGCTGTGCAGGTAGGGGCGCAAATTATCTATATTCAGGACAATAGCGCCTACGGTGCTTATGCGCAGGCAAACGAGCAGCTGGGGAACAATAGAGCCCAGGGCATTAAGAACCTGGCAAGCGGTGATCTCTTCCAGTTCCAGGCCGCGGTCAATCCTGCAGGCGCGTTGCCATGTGTGAGAAATCCATACACGAAGGCTCTCATTACCACGCCTGCCTGCGAGATCACGCTTCCGGCAACATCTCCCTCCTTCGCGCGCAGCGACCGCTTCCATGACTGGGCTGTCTATGCCCAGGATGCCTGGAAGGCTACGCCGCGTCTCACGGTCAACTACGGTGTCCGCTACGAATATTACGGTGTCCAGCACAACAACAAGAAAAATCTGGATTCCAACTTCTACTATGGCAATAACACCCTTACTGCACAGAACATCCGCAACGGGCATGTCTATACGACACCGAACAGCCCGATTAAATCGTTGTGGAATCCGCAGTATGGAACCGTCTCTCCGCGTATCGGCCTTGCCTATGATGTGTTCGGCAACGGGAGAACCTCTCTCCGAGCCGGCTATGGTATCAGCTATGAGCGCAACTTCGGAAACGTCACCTTTAATGTGATTCAGAATCCTCCGAACTATGCTGTCATCGTTCTGAACGACAAACAGAGGGTTACAAGTTCAAACGCAGGCCCTCTGGGTGGTGCCAATGGCAGTGTCCCGTTGCCGCCAACCAGTCTTCGTAACGTTGACCAGAACATCCGCACCGCCCAGACTCAGTTCTACAGCGCTGCGATCGACCACGAGTTGGGAACTGGAATGGTCCTCTCCGTTCAGTATGCCGCGTCGCGTGGAATTCACCTCTACGACATCAAGAACATCAATGGAGTGGGCAGTGGCAATGTTCTGCTGGGCGACCCCGTCTTAGACCCCGCTACCCAGAAGAAGGCCCTTACCCGCCTGGATCCCCAGTTTTCGAACATCAATAACCGTGGAGCAGGTGGAGACTCCTACTACCATGCCGCGAATGTGCAGTTCCAAAGCTCCAACATTCGCCACACAGGACTCGGGGTGACTGCCAACTATACATTTGCCCACCAGATTGACGATCTGAGTACCACCTTCTCCGAGACGAATAATGCTTTCAGCCTCGGATATACAGATCCATTCAATCCCGCTATGGACCGTGGCAACGGCGATCTCGATATCCGTCATCGCTTCGTTCTGGCCCCGATCTATCAGACCCCGGCCTATAAGAATCACGGTTTGGCGACCTACGTCGTTGGAGGATGGCAGGTAACTGGTATCTACCAGGTACACAGTGGTACGCCGTTTACCTACTACGACTCCACCAACAACGCCAGCGGTTACAATGTCGCACGCTATACTCCGGCGGCAGGTGTTGTGCCGCAGCATACGTTCAAGTCCATTCCGCACGGGCAAAACGGCGGTGGAACGAACACCTATGTCCTCGGTGTGCTGCCTCTTGCCAACTCGTGGGGAAATGATGCCCTGCTGGGAATCTCCGATTGGGGACCGTGGCCTGCCACTATGACGTCACGTAATGCTTTCCGCGGACCCGGAGGCTGGAATTTTGATATGTCTCTCAGCAAGACATTTCCCATTCATGAGAGCGTCAATCTTGAGTTCCGTGCGGAGGGATTCAATCTCCTCAATCATCACAACCTCTACCTGCAAGAGGCCCTGAACGATGCAAGCAGCACCGTCGATCCAGTCACTGGACAACCCCAGATCATCGGCTCCAAGGGTGGTATCGGGAACAACAGTGGTGCGAACGACGAGCGCCGCTTTGGTCAATTCGCTTTGAAGTTGAACTTCTAACTTCGGAGCCGCGAAGCCAGCACAACGCAGAAAGGGCGCTCGTGAGAGCGCCCTTTCTGTTGTTTGCTGGGAGAGTTGTGGAGAGATCTGCGATGCGCAGAGCGATCCTCACGCCTCCAGTCTAGGCCTTCTTTTTTGAGGCGACTTTCTTCTTCGCAGGTGATTTTGTTACAGCCACGGTTGCTTTCTTTGTGGCTGTCTTTCGCGCTGCGCTCTTTGCAGGAGCTGCTTTTCCAGCCTTTTTCGCGGGGGTCTTTTCTTTTGTAACCGCTGCAGTTGCTTTCTTTGCTGCCACTTTCTTTACTGCTGTCTTCTTCGCGGCTGCTTTCTTTGCAGCGGCTTGGGCAGCCTTCTTCGCTGGGCGCTTCTCCCGCACAGCTTTTACCTTTTCGTTGAGCGTTGCCTTCAGCTGTTCCAGATCCACGAGCTTTGCCGACTTTCGCAGGCGCTCAATATCGTAGAAGGCGCGTTTCTCCGTTAAGAAGACGTGGACCACAAAATCCACGTAATCCAGCAACACCCACTCGCCCACCCGGCGCCCTTCGACGGAGTTCGCGTAGACGCCGAACTCCCGCTTCAGGCGGAATTCAATCTCATCGGCGATGGCGACGACCTGCCGCGTATTGGTTCCGCTGGTGATGAGAAAGAAGTCGGTCAACCCGGAGTCTATCGGGTCCAGCTCAAGGATGCGCGTATCTACGGCCTTTTTGTCTTCACAGGCTGCGGCGGCAGCTAGCACCATGCGGCGTGTCTCAAGGGATGCCATTCGGTTCGGTTGTTCTCCTGACTACCTCTCATCGTAGCCTGTGAAGCTTGCAGGACGCCAGACATTCCGCCGCGATTTCTTTTCATTCGTGGCGATAAAGCCCATGCGCCCGGATGTAGGCAATCACCGTAGCGGGCAGAATTCCGTTCCCATTCCCTTGCGGATCGACAGTCGCCGCGCGCAGAGCATTGCGAATCTCGGTGGCGGAGATGTCTATCTTCAGATGCGGCAGTACGTATAGATGCGAGCGCCGCTGGGAGGGGCTTTCGAGCAGGATCGACAGGCAGTCCGGCTCCAGGAGCTTTGGCGTGCCGAGGACGCGGACTCCCTCCGGCAGAGCGGCTCCCAGGTTATCCAGCAGAAACCCTGGTCTGCCAGCGACTATGAAGTCGCAGGCAAAGAGCAGATCCTCGGCTCCGTGCCACTCCTTGAGCGTCAGGAAGGAGTCAGCCCCGATGAGGCAGAACAACTCATCTTCGGGGGAGAGCGTCTGCCTTAGTTCGTGCAGGGTGCGCAGCGTGTAGTTCGGCTGCCCGTCGGCGCGCGGTGCGTCCAGAAGCGAGACGCCCAGCCTGGGGTCGTCTCCAATAGCCAGTCGAACCATTGCGAGGCGATCGTCAAATCCGGCTGGCGGCAACTCCTGCTTCAACGGCTGCGTGCCTACCGGCGCAAACAGGACGCGGTCGAGTTGCAGGTGATCGATCGCGGCCCGCGCAATCGCCAGATGGCCGCAGTGGGGCGGATCGAAACTCCCGCCGAAAAAGGCAATACGCATAGGAAGCATCCTATCGTGGAATGCCTCCGTAGTGCGCTGCGGAAGGCGTTCAAGACGAATGTTGCGTTCGCGCTTTCCCGCCACTCGTAGGAAAATGGGTACAGTGTGACGCACTCTGCCTACATTGCGCTCGGTTCAAATGTCGCTTCGCGCTGGGGCACTCCCGTGAAAACTGTGCGCCGCGCGGCAGAGGATCTCAAAAAGCTCGGCGATGTCGAGCGGATCTCATCGCTCTACATTACGGAGCCTGTAGGCAACACGGAGCAACCAGTCTTTGTCAATGCTGTGCTCCTGCTGGAGACCTCGTTGACGGCGGAGGAGCTGTTGACGAGACTGCTGGCTCTTGAGCTCGACTTTGGCCGGGATCGCCTGACGGCCACTCCGAAGGGGCCACGCACCCTGGACCTGGACCTGCTCTTCTATGACGATGTTGTGCTGGCCTCGCCTCAACTGAACCTTCCGCATCCCGAGCTTGCGCGGCGCAGGTTTGTGCTGCAGCCCCTGGCGGAGATAGCGCCGACCCTGGTGCATCCAATCCTCGGGGTAACCATTAAAAAGCTGCTGGAGGATCTGCCGGATGCAGGTCCCAATCGTATCGATGCAGTCCGCAGAGTCGCGTAACGTCAGAGTCGCGTAACGTCGCGTTCCGGAGTCCGATGCCGCAACGATTGAAATTGCTGCTCCTTGTCGTCTGGCTGCTGTGCGCCATCCTGCTGTGGTGCGCTCTTCCCGCAGTCGCGCAGCAACGGGTCAGCGGCGTTGTTGTCGATCGACAGGGAAGGCCCGTGGCAGGCGTCTCCATCTTCACTCCCTCTGGCCTTGTGGCGACCACCGATGCCGGTGGCAACTTCTCCGGGCCGTCCGGTGTTCCGCTACGCTTTGCGGCACCGGCATTTGCAACGGCTACTGCTACGTTTCTGCCGGGAGATGCTCCTCGCGTTGTTCTGAACGCAGCAGGCCCGCAACAAAGCATCACGGTTACCGCGTATCGCACTCCGCTTCCTGTGGCGGAGAGCCCGGCCAGCGTTCGGATTCTTACCTCGGGCGCGCTCCGGCAGGCTGCCGCATTCAGCCTCGATGACAAGTTACGGCAGGTCGCGGGAGTCGAGTTGTTTCGTCGCTCCAGCTCCCGCGTTGCCAACCCAACTTCGCAGGGAATCTCGCTGCGCGGCCTGGGCTCTACCGCTGCCAGCAGGACCCTGGTGGTTGCAGACGATGTGCCGCAGAACGATCCCTTTGGAGGATGGATTCATTGGCAGGATCTGCCGACGCTGTCTATACAGTCCGTGGAGGTTGTGCGTGGCGGCGCATCGGGTTTGTATGGCTCCGGCGCCATTGGCGGCGTGGTGAACCTGATCCCGGTGCGCCCCGGTCGCGATGCTCTCTCATTCCTCGCCAGCTATGGTGGGCAGAACACCCGCGAAGCAGCCGCGCTGGGCCAGGGCACGTACAAGAAGTGGGCGGCTCTTGCGAGCGGCGGGCTCTTTCGTACCGACGGCTTTATTCTGGTGGCCCCTGCTGTGCGCGGCCCTGTCGATACAGCCTCCAACCTGAATGCGGAGAATGGCCTGGTCGATATCGAGCATCAGTCGGCAACGATGAGGATCTTTGTCCGCGGCAATGGATTGAACGAGGCGCGCAATAACGGCACACCGCTGCAGAAGAACGGCACGCGGCTCTGGCGCTATGCCGGCGGGCTGGATTGGAGCGACTCGAGCGGCGGCACGCTGGGACTTCGCCTCTACGGCAGCACCGAGCACTTTCGGCAGACATTCTCGGCCATCTCGCCGAGCCGCATGCAGGAGAGGCTCACGCGCCTGGCTCAAACGCCGGCCAGCGAACTGGGAGCCGTGGCTCACTGGCAGCAAACGCTGGGCGACAGGCTCGTGCTGGTGGTGGGTGGCGAGGTGCGGGACGTTCGCGCCGAAGATACCGAAACGCCTTTCCCCAGTCGGCTTCGAACCAGCGTCAGCGCACGACAGCGCCAGAGCAGCTCCTACATCGAGGCGCTGTGGACGCCGAAACAATGGACGCTGACGGCTGGCGCTCGCGTGGATCTTTTCCGCAACTTCGATGCCCGTCAGAGTCCTGCCAGCAATGTCCCGCTCCCTCGGCTGGACGAGGATGTCTTCGATCCGCGCGTGGGGCTCTTGCGGCGCATCGGTCCGCGATTCGCGCTGACTGCCTCTGGCTTTCGCGCCTTTCGGGCACCAACGCCGAACGAGCTCTACCGCAATGGGCAGGTGGGGCAGGAGCTGACCATCGCCAATCCGATGCTGCGCACCGAGCGCGCGACTGGCTGGGAAGCAGGCTCGCAGATCTCTTTCCCGGCAGCCACTGTCCGCGCCAGCTACTTCTGGACGCAGGTGAATCGCCCCATCACGGCTCTGACGCTCTCCGCGACTCCGACGGCCATCGTGAAGCAGCGCGAAAACCTCGGTCAGATCGAAAGCCGCGGCGTGGCGGTAGATTTTGAGACGGCTCCGCGAAGCTGGCTCTCCGTTGGCGGCGGATATCAGTTTGCCGATGCCACGGTGACGCAGTCGCGGCAACAGCCTCAGATTGAGGGCAAGTGGATCCCACAGGTTCCACGGAACATGGCCACGCTCCAGGCCACTCTGCACTCCTCCAGATTTGGGACTCTTGCTGCGCAGGCTCGCGCCTCCGGGCGGCAATATGACGATGATGCCAATCATTTTCTACTTCACGGGTTCTTCCGCGTGGATGCAAGCCTCTCCCGCAGCTTTGGCGGCGCGGATAGCCACCGGTTCGAAGTCTTCGCCGGGGTGGAGAACATGCTGGATCGAGCAATTGAGGTGGGCCGCACGCCGGTGCTGACGCTGGGCACGCCGGTTACCGGAAGGATCGGTCTGAGGGTGGAGCTTCCTGGTCGGTGATACAGTTCTACGCGACCTCTGTTGTAGGGGAGTTTGCAGCGTGAACGATGAAGCGAACAGAGCGGAAGCACAAGGGAACAGAACGCTGATGGAGCCGGATCGCTCCACACGCGCGGATGCTACAACGACCTGGAAGAATACCTCTCTGTTTCTGCTCACCTTCGGAATCCTGTTGGTCTGCGCACTCATCGTTTATCCCTTTCTGGCGGGAATTACGGGAGCGGTCGTTCTGGCAACCGTCACCGCTAAGCCCTACGACTGGCTCAAGAGCCGGCTGCACAGTCCCACGCTGTCGGCCACGATCGCCCTGGTCGCCGTGGTGCTGATCATCGTTCTGCCGGTTTCGACGGTATTGGCCGGCCTTGGCCAGAATGCCCTTGCCTTAGCAAATGCCGTTCGCGATGGATCGGTACAACGCTCCGTCGATACCGTTCTCGCCCACCATCCGACGGTGACGGCTCTTCTCCGCGACACTTCAGCAAAGCTGGATCTGGAGCAGGCCACGCAGTCTGCGACGGCAATGCTGGCATCGTGGCTGGGGAGGGTGTTGTCCAACTCGCTTGCAGCCTTGATCCAGCTTGTGATCATGCTCTTCCTGCTCTTTTTCCTGTATCGCGACAGGCAACAGGCCATCTCCGCGGTTCGCCTGCTGCTGCCGCTTCAGGATCGCGAGACGGATTACCTGCTGGGGCGCGTGGCCGATACGATCTATGCCACGGTGCTGGGCAGGCTGGTTGTCGCCTCGGTGCAGGCTACTCTGGCGGGCCTGGCCTACTGGGCCCTTGGCGTCCCCGCGCCCTTTCTCTGGGCTATGGTCACGCTGGCGCTGAGCTTCATTCCAGGGTTGGGAGCCTTTCTCGTCTGGGTTCCCGTTGCTGTTTATCTGGGGCTGGCCGACCACTGGGTCAAAGCGGTCATTCTGGCTGGTTGGGGAAGCCTAGTCGTCAGCACCATTGACAATGTGCTCTATCCCATCCTGGTCGGCTCCCGGCTGCGCCTCCACACGATACCGATATTCCTGTCGGTGCTTGGCGGCATCGCTCTGCTCGGCGTTCCCGGTCTGGTGCTTGGACCGGTGGTTTTGACGATCGCCCTGGCACTGCTGCTGATCTGGCGCGAGCGAAGCGGTCAACTGGAGCGGTGAGCAGCCGTATTCCATAAGCCCCGTACTATAAGCACCGTACAATGAGAAGGAATGGCGCTTAAATTTCAGATTCATGCGATGGGTGGTCCAGCCCGCCGCGCCACGATGTCCCTGCCGCATCAGGAGGTAGAGACGCCCGTCTTTATGCCCGTGGGTACGGTGGCAACGGTCAAAGCCGTTCCTCAACATTTGTTGGAAGAGCTTGGGGCGGAGATCATCCTCGGCAACACCTACCATCTCTACCTGCGGCCGGGCCACGAACTCATCCGGCGGATGGGCGGGCTGCACAAATTCATGAGCTGGCCGCACGCCCTGCTCACCGACTCCGGGGGCTTTCAGGTCTTTAGCCTCAATGAGTTACGGAAGGTTACCGAAGAAGGCGTCCGTTTTCGGTCGCACCTCGACGGCTCCTCCCACTTCTTTTCGCCGGAGCATTCGATGGATGTGCAGATTGCCCTCGGCGCGGATATTGTGATGGCCTTTGATGAGTGCACCGAGTACCCGGCTGAGCGCTCGCGGGCGCAGGCATCGCTGGAGCTGACGCTGCGCTGGGCCCGCCGCAGCAAGGACCATTTTGATGCGCACTGCCAGGAAGCACCCTGGGCCGCCGACTTTCCCGGGCAGACGCAGAGCCTCTTCGGCATTGTCCAGGGCGGCATGTACCCCGATCTGCGCCGCGAGTGCGCCGAACGCCTGGTGGAGATGGACTTTCCCGGCTACGCCATTGGCGGCCTGAGTGTAGGAGAACCGCGAGCTCTTACCCGGGAGATCATCGAACAGACCCTGCCCCTGCTACCGGAGAACAAGCCCTGTTACGTGATGGGAGTGGGCTATCCCGAGGAGATTGTGGAGTATGCGGCTATGGGCGTCGACATGATGGATTGCGTTCTGCCCACGCGCGCTGCCCGTCATGGACTGCTTTTCACCTCTCAGGGGCGCCTGAATATCAAGAATCGGGCCTTCGCCGAAGATCAGGGGCCAGCCGATCCCAACTGCTCCTGCATGGTCTGCCGGCGCTATACCCGAGCCTACCTGCGCCACTTGATGGCCGCCCAGGAACCTCTGTCGGCAGTGCTGAATACGTTGCACAATCTGGCCTTCTACCTTGACACGATGCGGCGCGTGCGTGATGCTATTGCGATAGGTACCCTTCCTGCATTGCTGGCCGATGTACGCGCGCGTGAAGATTCGCGTCCCGGTGAGTAAGGCTTGAACGGTACTCTGTCGAAAGGAAGCAAGCAGGCAGTTGGGCCCGTCCAGTTAGTGGAAAACGATATCGAGGCCTCGGCCACGGTACCAGCCATATTTAGGATACCGGTTCATCGCCGGTGCCTAGAGCTCTCCCCTCCGGGGATTTCCCCAACACTGAGCAGCCCTCCTCCCCGCCCTCCTGGAATACCAATCGCTGCTGCAGTAATCTGACAAGCGCGTTTGCTGATTCCCGGGAGTGGCCTTCCCAGAAGACAAAACATTCAGGTGGTTTGAGTCGTTCGGCATCTCAGAGCACTCAAGAGAAGGATTGTGCGTTGACGTTTCTTGCTCTATTTCTCGCTGCCGGCGCTGCGCAGGGGTACATGACCTTCCTGCCCTTCGTCCTTATTATTGTTGTGTTCTATTTCATGCTGATTCGGCCCAACCAGCAGCGCCAGAAGAAGTGGCAGGAGATGCTGGGAAGCCTCAAGGCCGGGGATAAAGTCACGACCACGGGCGGCTTGCGGGGAACCATCATTTCCCTCAAGGATGATGCCGTCCAGCTTCGCATCCCTCCCGACAATGTCAAGATCGAGGTCGTGAAGACCGCCATCGCATCCGTCACCACACAAGAGGAAGTAAAGTAACCGTGCCCTGCCGTCCGAGTAGCGAAGACCGCTCGACGCCGGCGGGTCACCCTGGTTGTGATTCCCATGAGTAAGAACCTAGGCACCAAAGCACTTCTGATTCTCGCAGTCCTGCTTGTGTTCATCTTCGGCATCTTTGGTATTCCCAAGGGCGTAGATGGCAAGGCATGGAAGACCGCGCTCACCGACCGTATCCATCTGGGGCTCGACCTTCGCGGCGGCACTCACCTCATTCTTCAGGTGATGGTGGACGATGCCGTGAACGCCGAAACCGATAACACGATGAAGCGCATCGAGCAGGACCTGCAGCAGTCGGGCCTGACCTTCAGCTCCGTTATCAAGCCCGATCCGAAGCATCCGGAGACGGTGCAGGTTCTCGGGACTCCCGCCGACCGCGCCGGGGACGTTCGCAGCGCTCTGAACGCAAAGTACTCCAATCAGTACGACATCTCGTCGAGCGCGGATAACGCCTGGACGCTCACGATGAAGCTCTCCCAGTTGCAGACGATCCAGAAGCACGCTCTACAGCAGGCGATTGAGACCATCCGTGAGCGCATCGACAAGCTGGGAGTCAGCGAGCCGGTCATTCAGGAATACGGTTTGGGGTCGAATCAGATCCTTGTCGAACTGCCCGGCGTCGACGATCCCGGCCGCGTCAAGGAGATTATTCAATCGACGGCACGGCTGGAGATTCACCATGTGCTGGGCGGCCCATTCCCCGATGAGGCAGCGGCGCTGCAATCTGTCGGCGGAGTCGTCCCGCCGGATCAGGTCATTATGCACGGCTCCGGCATGGTCTCCAGTGGAGATACGGCGGACCAGGTGTGGATCCTCAAGCGCATCTCCGAAGTAGCTGGAAGCGACTTCCGCGATGCGCAGCCCTCGGTCGACGAGAACCAGCGCCCGGATGTCACCTTCATCCTGACGCGGGAAGCCGGTGAGCGCTTCTATCAGTTCACCAGCGCCAATATCGGCAATCGTCTTGGAGTTGTACTCGACAATCGCGTGCGCGAAGTGGCGAACATTCAACAGCCCATCCGCGACCAGGGACGCATTACCGGCGGTTTCACCAAGGAGCAATCGGCCGATCTCTCGCTGATGCTGCGTACCGGCGCTCTGCCCGCTTCGATTCGCTACCTGGAAGAGCGCACCGTTGGCCCGTCGCTGGGTGCGGATTCGATTCACCAGGGCGTGCTGGCTTCGATTATCGGCATGCTTGCCGTCATGATCTTCATGCTCGTCTATTACCGGGGCGCGGGGATCAATGCGGATCTGGCTCTGTTTCTGAACCTTGTAATCCTGCTTGGATTTATGGGTTTCAGCGGGTCTACCCTGACCCTGCCGGGAATTGCCGGAGTCATCCTGACGATTGGTATGGGCGTCGATTCCAACGTGCTGATCTTTGAGCGCATTCGCGAGGAACTGCGTGCGGGCAAGGCGCCCTCCGCGGCAGTGGATCAGGGGTTTGCGCATGCCTGGGTCACAATCATCGATACGCACGTGACCACCATCGTCTCGGCGGCTATCTTGTTCCTCTTCGGCAGTGGCCCGGTCAAGGGCTTCGCTGTCACACTCACTTTCGGTCTGCTGGCCAACCTCTTTACGGCGGTCTTTGTCTCGCGCGTAATCTTTGACTGGCACGTGAATCATCACACGCGGGGAGAAGCGCTCTCGATCTGATGCCTGGTATCAGGCATCCGGCGAGGCGTCCTCGCGGCGGAGTAGGATTATCGGCGGCATCCTGTTTTCAGGAATTGGCGCGGCTGGCAAAGGCAGCGCCAAGAAGTGCCGAAGCCGTCAAGAAAGAAATCTAGAGCACGAGGCCGGGTTGGCCCGGCTCGAGGAGTAGGCGGAATTCAGTGGAATTGTTTCGTGATGTAAATATTGATTGGCTCGGGAAGAAGTGGTATTTCCTCGGCTTCTCGCTCGTTTTCAGCATCGCCGGCGTGCTGTCGATGCTCTTCTGGCATCACATTCCTCTCGGCGTGGACTTCCACGGCGGAACACTGGTCTACGTCAAATTTGACCAGCAGCCTGATCTGGCCCGCATCCGCGCGACTGCGGATCGCGCAGGCATCCACGATGCCCGTATCCAGGCATATGGCCAGGCCGCCAACCATGAAGTCATCATTGCGCTTGCCCAGAAAGAGACCAGCGAGGCCCGGTTGGACAGTGGCCGCCAAACGATCGTCCAGGCGCTGGAGACGAACTACTCCCCGACGGGAGCGGCAAATCAGGGCAAGCTCGACCTCGACAACGCGAGCCGTGGAGCGGTTGCTGACCTGTTGCAGCAGAAAGATCCGCTGCATCTCGGTACTTCGCCAGACTCGGAAAAGCGCTATGTCCAGGCAGCGAACGCTGTGCTCGACTATCGCGATAAGGCTCACAGCGGGCTCCTTGGATCGATTGACCAGTTGAGTTCGGTGACGGACCCCGCGATTGTTGCCCAGCTCAAGCAGGACAGCTATCTCTCCGGGTTTACCGTTCGGAATGTGGAGATTGTAGGCCCCCAGGTAGGTGCGCAGCTGCGTCGTCAGGCGATGCTTGCGGCCCTATATTCGCTGGCTGGCATGCTGGTGTACCTCTGGTTTCGGTTTGAGTTCATCTATGGTGCGGCAGCCGTCGTCGCCGTCTTCCACGACACGCTGATCACTGTGGGCTTCTTCAGCTTGTTCAACAAGGAAATTACCCTGACGGTGATCGCGGCCATTCTGACCCTGATTGGTTACTCGATGAACGACACGATCGTCGTCTTCGACCGTATCCGCGAAAATCTCCGCATCTCCCGTCGCGAGAACCTGGCAGACGTCGTCAACCGCAGCATTAATCAGACGCTTAGCCGGACGGTCTTGACCTCTGGGCTCACGTTCCTTACAGTTATCTCGCTCTACCTGTTCGGGGGAGAGGTGCTGCACGGTTTCTCCTTCGCCTTGGTGGTAGGCATCCTTATCGGAACCTATTCCTCGATTGCGGTCGCTGCTCCCATGCTCGTGGCGTACCAGAATTGGCGAGCTTCGCGCGGGAAAGCGGCAGTGTTGCCGGCTGCCCGTCGCGCAAAGGCCTGAAGCAAAAAAAATCGGACGGATTTTGAAAGAAAGTAGTTCGAATCCGTCATGGGCCGGGATCAAAAGTTGTAGGCACGGTGTCTATATAGAAATACAAAGCTAGCTCCACCGAGGTAGGCCATGTTTGAAGACAGCCTGATAGAATCGACCGGCAGAATCAAGACGAAAAGCAAGTACTACACAATCGTTGGCCTGGTCCTGAATGGTTCCGTACTTGCGACCATGATCTTGATTCCCCTGATCTATCCAGAAGCACTGCCGAAGCAGGCGATGGCGACCCTGCTGGTGGCACCGCCTCCACCCCCACCGCCTCCACCCCCGCCGCCCCCGCAAGTCCAGGTGCACCAGGTGCGGGCAGTCTCGGAGATGGTTAACAACGCTCTGACTGCGCCAACAAAGATTCCTAAAACCATCAAGATGATCAGCTCTGAAGCGCCGCCGGCGGTTGGTGGCGGTGTTGCAGGCATGGGCGAAGGTATGGGCGCAAGTGGCGGCGCGATGGGCAGCATTCTGAGCGGTATTGAGACCAAGCCCACGGTCGTTAAGGCCGCGCCTCCCAAGAAGATGGCAGTCTCCTCCGGTGTTATGCAGGGCAACCTGCTTAGCAAGACCACACCAGTGTATCCGGCGATTGCAAAGGCAGCGCGCATCTCTGGAACGGTTGTGCTCCAGGCGACGATCTCAAAGACTGGAAGCATCGAAAATTTGCACGTTGTAAGTGGGCCGCCCATGTTGCAGCAGGCGGCAATGGACGCTGTTCGAACCTGGAAGTATAAGCCCTACCTGCTCAATGGTGAGCCGGTCGAGGTTGAGACCCAGGTGAACGTTGTATTCAATCTTGGTGGTTGATTGTTTCTACCTGACCTCTCCGTGGTATATACGCGGTGCGGTCTTCCATCTACTCTTGCGTAACCTGAATAACGTAGTTACTCCTTAGGAGGAAAGAATCAGTGATTCTCGCTCAGCTCACTCACCTCGTTGCAAACCCCGCGGCTCTCGGCATGTTTTTCCAGGAGCAGCAGACGGTAGGCTTCAGCCCTCTCGATCTCTGGCACAACATGGGCACCCTGGCCAAGGGCGTCGTCATCATCCTCTTCGTCATGTCGATCTGGTCGTTGGCCGTGATCATCGACCGCTGGCTCTATTTCAGCGCCGCCCGTAAGCAGTCGCGTGAATTCGCTCCCCGCGTTGCCGGTGCTCTTAAGGAAGGCAAGCTGGACGAGGCCATCAAGGTTGCTGACCGGAACAAGAAGTCGCACCTTGCCGAAGTTGTTACCGCTGGTCTGCAGGAGTTCCGCAACTACGGTAGCGGCGGAGCGGTGACCGAGGATCAGATCGAGTCCAGCAAGCGCGCACTCGAGCGTTCTGAAGCCATCGTTCACGCGAAGCTGAAGAGGGGCCTCAGCGGTCTGGCCACGATCGGTTCCACCTCACCGTTTATCGGTCTGTTCGGAACAGTCGTCGGTATCTTGAACGCCTTCCAGGCGATTGCCACCCAGAAGACTTCCGGTATCGGCGCGGTTGCCGGCGGTATTTCGGAAGCTCTGGTCACCACCGCCTTCGGCCTGCTGGTCGCCATCCCCGCCGTTATGACGTTCAACTACTTCACCAGCAAGGTGGAAGCGTTTGACGTCGAAATGGATAACTCCTCCAGCGAATTGATCGACTACTTCATCAAGCAGAGCCACCGCCGCTAAGCGGCATTCAAACTCTGTCACTCAACAGCGGGAATCCTGCGCCTCGGCTGGATGGTTTTAGAGGGCCATCCAGCCAGGAGGCGAGCCAGGAGATCCGAAGTTGAATTCGTAGGGCTACTTACAGCTCGATCTACGGAGCGCGGCATGGCAATAGTTAAGAGAAACGAAGGAAAGAAGATCAACTCGGATATCAACGTGACTCCGATGGTGGACGTCATGCTGGTGTTGCTGATCATTTTCATGGTCATCACGCCCATGCTCCAGAATAAGGTCAGCGTCGATCTCGCTAAGACCAACAATCCGACGGCAATGCCGGATGCCGACAAGGAAGATGCAATCGTCGTCGCTGTTACGCGCGATGGCCGTTTTTACCTTGGCCAGGATCAGGTATCGCCTGTCGATCTAACCGGCAAAGTACGTGACAAGCTGGAAAATAAGACGAACAAAGAGATTTTCATTCGCGCGGACGCACGCGCACACTATGGTGCGGTGACGACAGCAATCGATAACGTTCGTTCTGCGGGAGTCGATCAGGTTGGTCTGCTCACGGAAAAACGTCAGATTCCTGGATCACCGACAACCAAATAGCGCGACGCGATTGTGGCGGATCTAAGCCGCCGCGGGAAACGAGGATACACCTATGGCAATGGGAAGTGGAACTGGACCGGGTGGACTGAACTCCAATATCAATGTCACCCCGATGATCGACGTTCTACTGGTGCTGCTGATCATTTTCATGGTCATCACGCCGGTTACGCCGAAAGGGCTGGATGCGCTGGTTCCCCAGCCGCCCAAGAACCCCCAGAACGAGCAGGTCAACGACAGAACCATTGTCGTTCAGATCGCTCATCGTCCTGGTGGTGGCGCTCCGAGCTATAAGATCAATCAGGACGACGTAGCCAAGCAAGAGTTGGAGTCAAAGTTGACGGCCATCTTTGCAACCCGTGCGGAACGCGTCATGTTCGTCAAGGGCGATGACGACCTGAACTTTGCTGACGTTGCCGAAGTGATCGACATGGGCCATGGTGCCGGTGTGGACCACATTGGACTGATTACACCAAAGATTGAAGCTGGACAGTAAAGACCCTGCCGTGTTTTCTGCGGCAGGGAGTTGTAAATTGGCCGCTGATTCTGTTGGGTTCTTCTTATGGTATTGCCAGAGGGCAGAAACCAATTACAATCGCAGCGCGGAAAGTTTATAGTTTATCTGCCCGTAAGCGTCAAGGATGCTAGGCGCAGCCTGGCGATCGAAGGAGATGAGAAGCAGAATGAAACGAATCGCACGTTTTCCGGTGCTAGCGGTGGCTGTCCTGTCACTGCTGACCTTTATGACCGGGTGCAATCGCCTTCAGGCCCGCGACCAACTCAACAAAGGGGTCTCAGCGTACAAGAACGCGAAGTATGAAGAGGCGATTGGCCATTTCCAGAAGGCTGTACAGCTAGATCCGACCCTGCCTATGGCGAAGCTCTATCTGGCTACGGCGTATGCTCAACAAGTTGTCCCGGATCTCGAAACCCCTGAAAATCTGCAAAGTGCCCAGTTGGCCATTGACGGATTCAAAGAGGTTCTCACCAAGGATCCGAAAGACCTGACCGCGTTGAAGGGTATCGCATCCCTTTACTTCAATATCAAGAAGTATGACGATGCGCGTGACTGGCAGAAGAAAGTCATCGAAGTTGACCCCAACGATCCTGAGGCCCACTACTCGGTGGGTGTCATCGATTGGCGCCTGGCATACCGGAATGCGGTGAAGTTGCTTTCCAGCGTTGGCATGCAGGATGACGGCAACGGCAATCCCAAACTGCCGAAGGCCGCCTGCGCTGACTTGCAAAAGCAGAACAATGCGCTGGTCACCGAGGGAATTGAGTATCTACAGAAGGCGATCGACCTCCGCCCCTCCTATGACGACGCAATGTCCTATATCAACCTCGCCTATCGCCGCAAGGCTGATCTTGAGTGTGGCAACGATGCCGCTCGCAAGGCCGACCTGGACCAGGCAGTAGTCTGGCGCGACAAGTCGATGGGAACCCGCAAGGCGAATGAAGAAAAGAAGAATGAACAGACGCCGGGCGGAATCGTTATGGACAACAACAAGTAATTCGATGCAATCCATCTCCTAGAGTCTGCAGAAGCCTCCGGTCTCCGGAGGCTTCTGCATTTCGGTGCAAACTCCTGTAGAATTCTTCCTCACCGTGCCGACGATCCACAAAATCCTGATTGCAAATCGTGGTGAGATTGCCCTTCGCATTCAGCGGGCTGCCCGGGAACTCGGCATTCCCTCTGTAGCCGTCTACTCGGATGCGGATCGTGCCGCGCTGCACGTCCTTCAGGCGGAGGAAGCCTACAGGCTGGGACCCGCGCCAGCCCTCGAATCCTATCTGTGCGGCGACCTGCTTCTCGCAATCGCGCGTCAATGCGGTGCGGATGCCATTCATCCCGGCTACGGATTCCTCTCGGAAAATGCGGACTTTGCAGGGGCGTGCCATGCCGCTGGCATCAAGTTCATCGGGCCTGCCGCCGAGGCGATGCGGGAGCTGGGCTCCAAGACGAGGGCGCGGCAGGCGGCGGATGCCGCAGGTCTGCCTCGTGTCCCAGGTACGGTTACCGCGCTCGCCTCGGTTGAAGAGGCATACGGCGTTGCGGAGAGCATCGGGTATCCGGTCATGCTCAAAGCAGTTGCAGGTGGAGGCGGCAAGGGTATGCGCGCCGTCGCTACGCCGCTGGAGTTGCCGGAGGCCTACCGCGGCGCGAGGAGTGAAGCGGAACGGGCCTTTGCCTGCGGAGATCTCTACCTGGAAAAGCTGGTGGAGAGCCCGCGGCATATTGAGATCCAGCTACTCGCTGACGAGCACGGCAACTGCATCTATCTCGGGGAGCGAGAGTGCTCTCTGCAGCGCCGCCATCAGAAGGTCCTCGAAGAAGCACCCTCGGCGGTTGTCGATCCGGATCTGCGGCGGCGAATGGGAGAAGCTGCAGTGCGGCTGGCTCTCTCTGCTGGGTATACCAATGCCGGCACGGTCGAGTTTCTCCTTGATGCGGGCGGCAACTTCTACTTTCTGGAGATGAACACTCGCCTTCAGGTGGAGCATCCCGTCACGGAGCTGGTGACCGGGCTTGACCTGGTTCAACTCCAGATCCGGATCGCCCAGGGAGAGCCGCTGCCGATTGCCCAGTCGAATGTGAGCCTGCGCGGCCATGCAATCGAATGCCGGCTGTACGCGGAGGACCCGGAGAATGGCTTCTTCCCATCGCCAGGCAGAATCACGCGACTGCTCCAGCCATCGGGGCCTGGTATTCGAGAGGATTGCGGCATCTACGAGGGCTGGGTTGTGCCCATGGACTACGATCCGATGCTCTCGAAATTGATTGCTTATGCTCCGACCCGCGAGCTCGCCATCCAGCGCATGCTGCGGGCACTTGGGGAGTATACGATCTGCGGAATACGAACCAATCTCAGCCTCTTCCGCGCCGTGCTGGACGATCCGGAGTTCCGCGCTGGCCGCTTCGATACCGGAACCCTTGACCGGCTTCTGTCTCGCCCCTTGACGGACACGCTCCAGCAGCCAGCCCGCGAGGACGACGAATTGGCCGCGACCCTTGCCGCAGCCATCTTCCAGAGCTTGGCCGCGGAGCCGGAGCCAACCACGGCCTCGACACTATCGGCATGGAAATCCATCGCCCGACAGGAGGGCCTGCGACCATGATGGTCAACATCGAGCTTGCGGGCAGACTGAGAACCGTGCAAATGGAAAAGGGGCCCAACGATGGCATCTATCGCGTCCTGCTCGACGGCAAAGAGATTGAGGTGCAGGCGAGTCTGTTACGCCCGGGCGTGCTGTCGCTCCTTCTCGACGGAAAGGCCTATCGCTGCGTGTTAGAAGAGGACGCCACGGGGTCGGCGATCCACCTGGGTGGCCATCGGTACCCGTATCGGCTGGAGGACCCCCGCTCCCTGAAATCTCGCCTTGGCAAGGGTGTTTCAGCCGCGGGCCCTGTCTCCATCAAGGCGCCGATGCCGGGCCGCGTTGTGCGCCTTATGGCTGCGGAGGGAGACGAGGTCGCGGGTCAGCAGGGAATCGTCGTGATTGAAGCGATGAAGATGCAGAATGAACTCAAGGCGCCGAAGGCTGGACGCGTAGTGCGCGTTCTCGTCCAGGCGGGAGCAACGGTCGCCTCCGGACAGCCTCTGGCTATCGTTGAGTGAGGGGCGCCGTGGGGGCTCGCTCAGCGAGCGAGCGACTGCCGCGCACCGGTTCGCCACGCAGCATACGCTGCATCCAGCAACCGCTGATTGATGAGACCGTCTTCACCTGGAGCGAGATATGCGCCCTCCCGCGCGACAGCCTTCGCAAAGGAATCCAGCATCTGGCTGTAGGCGTCGGTGTTGGAGAGGGGCTCCGTTGCAACGACACGCCCGCTTTGTATCTGTACCAGGTTGACTGGCTGATCCACCGTCAATCCGTTCTCGCAGAGAATCGTTCCACTCTCGCCTGTGACGGCAAAGAGAGACCGATAGGCGGCCCTTGTGGTGACGCTTACCATGCCCATCGCTCCGCCTGCCAGTTCCATGGACACGATGGCAGACGATTCGACATCTCCCGAGAGCCCGTCTTTGCGGGCGATCGTCGATACTGCAATCGGCTCGTCCTGGAGCAGGAAGCGGAGAGCATCGATGCAGTGAACGCCGACGTCGCCAATGGGTCCGCCGCAAGCCAATGCCGGATCGTAGATCCACTCTCTGGGGCTACGCTCGGCGTCGTAGCAGAATTGGAGGTGTGCGAGTCGCGGCTTGCCGATGCGCCCTTCGGCGATCCACTGCCGGGCCAGTTGGACGCTGGAGTTATATCGGAAATTCTGTGCGACTCCGAAGACCACGCCAGCCTGCTGTGCGGCGCTGACCATCGCCTCCGCCTGGGCCGTATTCATGCCGAGAGGCTTCTCGCAGAGCACTGCCTTGCCATGCTGGATGGCAAGCAGGACATGCTCCAGATGGAGCGCATCCGGCGATGTCACAAAGACTGCGTCAATCTCCGCAGAGGCGCATAAGTCAGTGGGTGTGGCAAAAACGCGAGGAATCCCGAAGGCTCGGGCGTTCTCCTGTGCCTTTTCAGAATTGCGGCGCCACAGCCCCCGCAATTCGCAGGCATGGGAGCCGGCAAAGGCAGGAATCAGCCTTAGCACCGCATGATGCCCAAAGCCAAGGATGCCGAAGCGCAGCATGGAATCGCTTCCTTTCCTCATTGTGCCGGCAGCCCGGGTCAGTGGAACAGCCGGACTACTGCGACCTCTTGAAGATCTCTTCCGCGAAGTAGTTCTGCACGTGTGCCTGATCGTGCAGCATCTCGTAGTAGGCATTCTTCAACAACTGGGCGCGGCCATCCCGCAACTGCTGGCGTATTGCCTGTTGCACGCGCGGATCGTTCAGTTCGCGCTGGCCGGCTGGATCCTTTGAGATGAGCTTGTAGATGGCATAACCGAAGATCCGCTTGGAGCCGTCGCCCTCATAAATTGGCATGATCTCGGTAATCTGGCCGGGCTTAAGCTTGCTGATGCTGTTGTAGACGTTCGCATCCGCATGCAGTTGCGATTCGGGTACAAAGCCCATGTCGCCGCCGTTGCTGGCGGTATTCGGCTGCTCGGAGAAGTTCGCGGCAAGCGCACCGAAATCCTCGCCGCTCTCCAGCCGGTTATGCAGCGATTCGATCTTCTTGCGTGCCTCGGCTTCGTTGGTAGCCTTTGAGTTCTGCAGATTGACCGCCTGCTGGCTCGGTATGGAGGTGACGACAATCTGCGACAGCCGGTATTTCGGCTCGAGGTCGTTGAACTCCACCTTGTGTGCTTTGTAGTAATTGCTGATATCGGCGTCGGTGATGTTGATCTTGGAGTTGATCTCCTTGTTCAGCAGCTTGTCGGTCGTCAGCGAGCGGCGCAGGTCATGCCGCAGGTCGTCGATGGTAATGTTCTTCGCCTTCAATCGCTGATTGAATTCTTCCTGTGTGTACGGAGATTTAACCTCAGCGAGTTTGGCGTCCACCTCTTCGTCGGTTGCCACCAGGTTGAGCTTGGCCGCACGCTGCTGCACAATCTCATCGTCCATCAACTGCCGCAGAATGCTCAGCCGGGCATTATCCGCCTGCTCCGCCGGAGGCTCCTGCTGCGACTCCCCAAGGCCGTTGCGGTAATACTTCTCCACCTCCGACCTTAGAATCGCGTGACCATTCACGGTCGCCATCACGTCGGGCGAGTGCGCGCGGTTGCAACCAATTCCGGCTGCTCCGCAAAGAGCGAAGAGGCCGACGAGAGAAGCGAGTCCCTGAAGTTTGCGAGGAAGTATAGAGGCTGGCGGAACAAAACTATGCGTGCGATCGAATTGGGGTTGCAACAGTTTTCTCCTTCAGAGATCCGTTGGCAGCTTTTGCTGCGCGGGATTCGCGATGCTCAATCCTTGGCTATATTCTGCGTCCGGCTCTGAAAATCTTGCAGTCTGTATTCTACGGGAGAGCAGCTATTTGTTGACTGGTGCTGCTTCCTTCGTCTGTACTGCTGCCGGTGCTGGTGGCTGGATGCCCGCTCCCGCCAGCGCCCGGTCTACGGCAGCCCATACTACATCTGGCGGGACCGCTCCGCCAATCCGCTCTCCGTTAATAAAGAGTGTTGGTGTGCCATCCACGCTGAGAGCCTCGCCTTCCTTCATCGAAGCGCGTACCGGCGTCTCGTCCTGTTTGGTTATGCAGGCATTCAGTTTGGTGGCATCCAGCTTGCTTCGCTGGCCTTCTTCCCGCGCCAGCCGATCCAGCGTTGCTTTTGCCGCCTCCGGGTCACGCTGCGCGCCGTTCACCTCGGCTCCGTTCGCGTGCAGGTAATCGACGTAGTTCCAATACGCTGTGCCGCTCTGCTCCGCCAGGCAATTGCTGTTTACCGCGGCATGCATCGCCCAGGGGTGGATCTCGGTCAACGGAAAATCCTTGTAGACCACGCGGACCAGGCCCTTGTAGCGGTCCAGCAGGCTGGGGAAGAGCTCCTCATGCATCTTGGCGCAGTAGGGGCACTCCAGATCGTCGAAGTTCACGATCACCACCTTGGCCGCGGGGTTCCCGCGCACCGGCCGGTTCGCATAGGAGACTGCATCTGCCGGGTCCTTGCTGATGTCGAACTTCTCCAGCCGCGCCAGGGTCTTGTTGTCCGTCGAGAGCAGGAAGTTCACCGTGCTCTTATGGTCGCCGCGCTGGAAGGTGACAGGTACAGTGTCGTAGCCGGCAAAGTCGCTCTTGCTGCGTGCGCCAACCGAGATGGTGTAGCCCGCAGGCACGGGAAACTGGCTGCGCACCAGGATTTCAATGCGCCGATTCAATTGCGCGTCGATCGCATTCGTCGTCTGCGCTCTGCAGCCGCCTGCGAGCATCGCAAGCATCGCAATCAGAGAGCAAAAAAGGATTCGGGTACGAAACAAGCAAGCCGCCTTTCGTGGATGTACACGATTATCGCATTCCGCGCCACTTCCGGGGTCTCTGCACGGCAGGATTCATGCTATTTCGAGGATGCCAGTCCCTGCAGAGTCACTGCGATATACTTGACGCGCTTTCACTTTAAGCCCTTGTGACAACGGCTGGCGATCTGCGGCTGGCGATGTGCGGTGCTGTCGCTGCACCCTGGCAGGAAAGATCTGCCCATGTTCGCTCCTCGTCACTGCTTTCCCGCAAGAGATGCCGGTAAATCCGCTGCGCGGGCCTGATGGTATGTGAGCGTGAAGAGGGGTAATTTCTTGATGCACCTGAACAAGCCGGGCCTGACGAGACAAGACCCAACCAGACACATTATGACCAGACACATTCGTCGCGCATTGCCGCTGCTGTTCGCCGCTCTCTGCGGAGTGACTGCTCTTTCGCAGAATTTTTCCGACATCAAACCGACGCCGCAGCAAGTGGCCTGGCAGGATCTGGAAATCGGAGTCCTGTTTCACTTCGGCACGAATACCTTTCTTGATCGCGAATGGGGCGACGGAACCGCCGATCCAAAGGTCTTCCAGCCCTCCAACGTTGACACCGCGCAATGGATGGAGGCTGCGCGGGCAGGTGGCGCGAAATACGCGATTCTGGTGGCGAAGCACCACGATGGCTTCTGCCTCTGGCCATCTTCCGAAACCGAATATAGCGTGAAGAGCAGCCCCTGGAAGAACGGAAAGGGCGACCTGGTCCGCGAAGCCTCGGATGCTGCACGGCAAAGCGGCTTGAAGTTTGGCGTGTATCTCTCGCCATGGGATCGCCACGATCCTCGCTATCCCGACGCGAAGGCCTATGACCAGTACTACCTCAAGCAGTTGGAGGAGCTGGCGGCAAACTATGGCGACCTGGTTGAGTTCTGGCTGGATGGCGCGGGCAGCGGCGGCCGTACGTATGATTTCGCGCGCATCATTGAAAAGCTGCGCACCTATCAGCCCAATACGCTGGTCTTTGCGGATGTATCCCTCTTCCGTTTCGCCGATCTGCGCTGGGTGGGCAATGAGAGCGGCACCGTTCGCGGCGAGAACTGGAACGTCGTGGATCGTGCCGGCTATCTGCGCTGGCGTCCAGTCGAGGCCGATACTCCGCTGCATAAGCTGCACTGGTTCTGGCATGCGAACGATGAAGCCAGCCTGAAGAGTGTTCCCGAACTGGTGGACACCTACAACAAGACCGTAGGCCGCGGAGGCCAGCTCCTGTTAGGCCTCGCACCGGATAACACGGGACGCCTTCCCCAGGCGGACGTGGCACGCCTGCGTGAATTTGGCGAGGCGATTCATCGGCTGTACTCGCACAATCTTGCCCTCGAACGCCAATCTCGCGGAGAGACCGATGAGGCGCTGGACAATGATCCCGATACCTTCTGGACAGCTCCCGCCGGCTCGCACCACGCCACACTGGAAGTTCAATTTGCTCATCCGGTGAAGTTTGATCGAGCGCTGACGATGGAGTGGCTGAACGACGGGCAAAGAGTGCAGAAGTATGCGATCGAGATCTACGATCACGGCACGTGGAAGCGCATTGTAGAAGCGCAGACCATCGGCCATAAGAAGATCGACATCTTTCCGCCAGTCACGGTCCAACGAGTTCGACTCAATCTGCTCTCCACGACTGCGGAAGCATCGATCCGCGAGTTTCAGCTATTCGACGGATCGAGTGCAGAGAAGTAGACGAGGCTGCCCACCCAACAGCGGCAGCCTCTAACGCTGCCGTAACAGCCTCTGAACATCGCCTTCTAAAGACGGCATTGCTGCACTGCCTGCCAGCTTCTTTTGGATGCGTCCCTGGCGGTCGATGAGGAAGGCCACGGGCAAACCGAGGACTCCGCCATAGGCTTCCGCTACCTTCGCCGAGCCCATCGCGATGGGGTAGTTGATTGCCTGCTGCTTTGCGAAGGTCCGCACAGGCTCCGGCCCGTCGTCCATGGAGATGCCGATAATCTGCAGCCCATCCGCGCCATATTTTTTCTGCAACTCGATCAGGTGGGGAGTCTCGACCTTGCATGGAGCGCACCATGTGGCCCAGTAATCCAGTATGACGACCTTGCCGCGAAAGCTGCTCAGCCGGATAGGACGACCCTTTAGATCCGGGAGCGAAAAATCGGGAGCTATCGGATGCTCTGCCTTCGCGCTGGCGTTGCTTGGCAGCGGCTGGCGTGGATGCTCCCCGGCATGCCCGATTGCATGGACACCGAATCCCAGGCCAATGGAGAAGAGGCTGATCGTTATCCAGCTCCAGGTGCGATACGGCCGGAGCATCTTACTCGCCCTTCGCTATCGGGTAGCCCTTGTCTACCCAGTTTGCGCCAAAGTTATCGGCAATGTAGAGCATATTCACCTTGGTAAAACCCGCCGAGCGCAAGGCTTCGTAGGCAGGATGAATATTTGGACAGCGGCTCCACGGGCAGCAGCCGCAATAGAGAACGACGGACCTTCCGTGGGGCAGACTCTGCACGCGCTTCGTCAGCATTTCCTTTGCTGCCGGGCTGGATCCCGCGGCGATGTACTCCGCACCGGGAATATGTGCCTGGGCATAGAGCAGATGCGGTCCTACATTGAGGATGAGAGGCTGCTGATCTTTGGGAAGGCGGAGGAGCTTGACCAACTCCTCGGGGGAAATTACAGCATCGCGCTCTGTCGCAGGCAGGCTGGTCGACTCCTGATACATTGCATGGTTGTGTGTGGCGGCTTGCGCCTGCGCCGAATTGGCTGCGGCAAGGGGGAGCACGGCGAGCACGAAGAGAAGGAATCGCAATGGGAGCGAAGAACGATGGCTCATGACTACCTCAAGGAATGCGTGCTGTGCTGATTATCTACCCCAGGCACCCTTGCAGGATGCTGCGAACTTTGAAGGCGCCACGCTAGAAGAGCCGTTCCGCACGCCGCAGATTTCCTGCCGTGCCCACGCCGGCTAGCGAGAAGTTGAAGCGATACTGGTTTTCCGTGCGTACCGAACCAAGCGCAAAGCGGTTGTACTCGAAGCTGAGACCGCAGCAATCCCAGTTGTAGGTAGTCTGCGCGCCTACATACTCCAGTGCATTCTGGGCGAAGTCATAGCCCATGTTTCCTGCCAGGTTCAGTCCCTTGCGGGCAAGGCTTCCATAGCCTGCAAAGACTCGAAGCTGGTTGAAGTTGGATACCGTCGCCACCGATCCTGAGGCCGCATTTCCTGAGGTTGCATAGCCTGAGGTCGTGTTTCGCGGAGTTGCCTTTCCGGGGATCACGTTTGCCTGTTCCGGCGCGTTGAGCCGTGCATGCCCGACGCCGGCGACAAGATTCCCCGAGCGGTAGTCGGCAAAGATGTTGCTCGATTCGACGCGTCCGGCGCGCGTGTCGTAGTCGAGATCCCATTCCAGATCTGTGTGCTCGGTAGTGCGCGCTCTCAGCCGCGAGATGACCGGCGAGATATCGCGCGGATACACAAGGAAGGCGACTCCTGTCAGATCGAGCGTCGTCGCCAGCAGGTTTCTCTGGCCCGGCGTAAGCGCGCCGCCGAAGTTGGGATCGATGAAGTATTTCTGCCCCACCTTCCACGTGATCCATTCGCGCGAGCTTTGGCCGCAGTTCTCTGGATTTGTCCCGGGATCCTTCCCGGTGGCAGGGGCGCATGGTGTGCTGGTCGTGGTGCGGGTAAAGAATCGCTGCGTCAGCGAATAGGCTACTTCGTTGGTGTCGCTGGCTATGTCGGTGTCGTCAAAGCGCAGGGTGGAGTGGAAATTGTCGATGCCGCCGACAAAGTTGTACTGCACGACGGGCTCAATCGTGTGCCGAATCTCGCGGTGGAGCGCGCTCACCAGCCATCCCGAGGTAAAATCCCGCTCCAATACCGGCGGACGAATTTCCATTCCGGCTTCCAGGTCCAGGCGATTCAGGGTTGCGCCGCGCTCCGTTGGAACTGTGCCCGGCCGTTGGCTCTTGGAGTAAAAGGTGTTTCGTATCCCCACCTGGGGTCTGAGGGTCCATCCATCAAAATGCATGGGGAGCGAGACGTGCGGATAAATATCCAGCCGGCCTACCTCGTGCGAGGTCTGGAAGCTGGGCTCTGCGCGCGACAGCCCGGCCAGCGAGGTCGTCAGTCCCCAGTAGAAGGGCGTGCGTCCAAGCGGCTCGTCTACGGCTTCATACCGGAGGCTGGGGAGATGCAGGATTCGGATCTCGTCTCCCGGTGCCGTACTCTGGAAGCTTTGATAGCGGTCGAAATTTACGCTCGCGCTGCGGCCGTTGCTGGAGTGCACCAGGAAGGAGTTCGACTTCACTTCCGAGTTCACCGCGTTGGCGAAGGTCTCCGTAAATGCCTGGCGGTAAATGTAGGAGCTGAGGTATTCGATGTTGGTGACGGCACGGCTGTGCTCGCTGAAATCGCGCCGGCCGCTCACCATCATGTCGAGTCCGCCTTGATTCTTGATCTCTGGCGATCGATCCAGCATGGAGTGAAAGCGCAGCGTGAAGAAGTTCCGATCAAATCCCCGGTAGCGGAATTGCCCGTTCGGCGCCCATCCGCGCTTGCTGTAGTACTCCGACCCCAGCGTCAGATCCGTGTTGCGGTTGATGGCCCAGAAGATGGATTCGCCGAGGATGGTGCCCTTCGTCGTGGAGGTTCCAAACGTAGGAATCAGAAATCCGCTCTGCCGCCCGGTGGTGCTCACCGGATGCGTAACGTATGGCAGGAAAAAAACGGGGATGCCGAGCAGACGAAATGTGGTGTTGACGGCTCGCGCCTGGTCCTCTTCCACGGAGATCTCTTTTGCCAGCAGGCGCCAATCCGGCTTGGGCAGACGGCAAGAGGTCATGGAGCCGTCGATAACCCTATAGCCGCGCGGCCCTGTCTTGATGACCTCTTTACCGGTAAAAAGAAAGGGATTGGCGCTGGTATAGACCGATTTGTGTCCCGAGTGGCGGACCCCTATGGTTCCAATCACGTCATAGAAATGCCCGGTCTGCTGATCGAAATTGACGGTACCGTGGCTGGCGTTGATCAGCTCGTCGTCCGGTCCGCCTTCCACCTGCACATGCCCTTCCGCCTCTGCCTGTTCGGTTTCGGCGTTGTAGTGGATGCGGTCGGCACGCAGGATGTAGTCGCGATACTCGATGACCACCTCGCCGGTGAGCGACCAGTTGTCTCCCTGCTTCTTTTGCTCGTTGGCGCGGATGCGCACCGGCACTCCTGTGGGGCCGACGGCTTCAGGTTCGGCAACAGGGATGTGGCTGGCGCTGGGGGCGTCAGGGAGAGGGGTCGCGTCTGCGTTTTCCTGCGGCTGGCCGGGGGCGTCTGCGGAGGTTGTTGTCCCAGCGGTGCTCTGGGGAAACTCCTTCGTTAACTGCTGCGACCAAAGCAGCGGATGACACAGGAACAACAGCGTGATACACAAAAAGGTGTGGATGTTCATCACCTGGGGCGAGGCTAGGATATCAAAGAGCCGAGGTCCAGCGGAGGAACGCTCATCGCTCTGGCTTCAAATCAAGTACGTACTCTCGCCCTTATTGGAGCAGTGCCAATGAGTGGGAGCCCGTCCGTCCGCTACCTCCTATCCTCGCCACTGACGACAACCATCAAGAGACGCACGGAGTTTCGTCGCGGGCCGAATGGCGCGTGCAGGGATCTCCAGGAAAATGAGGATTTCAGTTGAGTACTACTTCAAGTTTGCGGTCGGATTCCCCAGAGGCGGTCCCGTCGTGGAAGCAAGAGGTGAACGAGCGGCTGGCCGCACATCGCACACGGCGTACTTACAAGGCTGAGGAGCAAGCCAGCCTCCCACTGGAGGCGGAAGGAGGCGCGTCTCGCTCTGCCCAGGTGGCTGCTCGCGTTGCGGCCCGCTATGCCAAGGCTCCCTCCTACAGCGAACTGCTGGCGCAGGAGGCTCATACCGCTGCTCGTGTTGCGGAAGCTGCTGCGCGCGAAGCGAGGGCCGCTGCACAGGCTGTCCTGGACGGCATGGAGAAGGAACTGATTCCAGAGCCGCCTGCAGCGGTTGCAGCAAAACCCAGTGCCCCTGCGGCGACCACTGCTGCAGTGCGCGAGACTGCGGTGCGCGAAACTGGAGTGCGTGAAGCTCGGGCACGCGAAACTGGTGTACGTGAAGCTGGGGCACGTGAGACTGGGGCGCTTCAATCTGGTGTCTCTGCGGCCGCGCACAAAAACGAAACCATGGATCGCGGCATCGACCTCTTTGCAGAGGCGACCATCGAGCCGGTCGAGCCTATTGCCGGAAATCTGATCGAGTTTCCCCGCGAACTGGTCGCTCCGCGCAAGGCACGGCCCCGGCTTGCGGAAGGCCCTCTCCGCGAGGAGACTCAGGCGGAAGCGCCGCAGCTAAGAATTTTCGAGGTCGACTCCGAGGCTATTTCGACAACTCCAGAGGTCGAGCACGTGATGCCGGAGTGGTCCTCTATCCGCCTGGACGCGGCAGAGGATCGCGAGCCCGATCCTCAACTCGCAAATTACCGGGACCTGCCTTTGAACGCGGCTCCCCTCGAAGACCGCCTCATGGCGGGGTTGGTGGATGTATCCCTTGCCAGCCTGGCCTTCCTGGCATTCGTGGCTGTCTTTGTGGCCTGCACGGCTCATCCTCCTACCGGCAAGCCCGCTCTCATCGCTGCCGCTGGCGCTCTGGTCTTTTTCTTCCTGCTGTATCAATTCCTGTTCTTCACCTTCTCGGAGAGCACTCCGGGGATGCGGTATGCCCGCATTGCACTCTGCACATTTGAAGATGAGAATCCCGGGCGGCGCCAGATGCAGCATCGCATCGCGGCCCTTTTCCTCTCAGCCTGCACGCTGGGCATGGGGTTTGCCTGGGCAATGTTTGATGAAGACGGCCTCGGCTGGCACGACCGCCTGTCGCATACCTACCAGCGCAGCTATCGATAGAAAAGACGCGGAGGAGCCGGGTTTTGTGCCCGCCTCCTCCGCGTCTTTCAGTTTCGTGGCGCGGCGCTCCCGTTCTTCGATACGGGGCAGGGAAACAGGTCCTTCGCCTCGCTCAGGATGACAAGCAATGGGCGGGTCGCTCTGGATGACAAAGGCTCTCCTCCGTTTTGAACCTGCCGTTTTGAACCTGTCTTGCTGTTTCTTCCGCCGTACACTCGTTCCATGAGGCTTTACGCCATCACGGACACCATGAGTCTCTCCCCGGACGCCAACACCGCTGGCGATGCGCTCGTAGCTCTCGCCTCACAGTGGGCTGCCGGTGGAGTGGAGGTGATCCAGATCCGCGAACCGCAGTTATCCTCCGGCGCGCTGGAGATCCTTGCCCGCCGAATCATCGCTGCCGTGCGCGAGGCGCAGGCCGGAGTGAATCCCGATTCACCCACAAAAATTCTGATCAATCGTCGCACGGATGTAGCGCTTGCCGCTGGTGCGGACGGCGTTCATCTTCCGGGCACGGGCGCCTTGACCCCGGCCGAATTGCGGCGTCTCTATGACGGGTGCACCCGTAAGCCGCCTATCGTCAGCGTTGCCTGCCATTCCGTCGGGGATGTAGAGCGGGCGCGTGATGCTGGCGCAACGATGGCCCTTTTCGCCCCGGTCTTCGGTAAGGTGCTGCGCCCCGATCCGGGCCATTCAGCTTCCAGTACCGGATTTCTCCCCGGCGTCGGCCTGGCGGCACTGCAGGCAGCCTGCCGGGCCGCCGGAACGATGCCGGTTTTTGCGCTGGGCGGTGTCACGCGCCAGAACGCCGCTGCCTGCATCGAGGCGGGAGCGGCGGGCGTCGCCGGGATACGCATCTTTCAATCCGGGGAGTGGCAATCGGGGGAGTAGAAAGACCCGCGGTAGAGGGCGAAATGGAGGCCGGATCGCCGCCCGCCTGTTTGACGCGCGGCGGCGTGCTCCTTAATCTGCAAGAAGGACCGATCGGGGGATCTTCCACCGGAGGCCCGTTTGCCCTGGGAGAGGCTTTGCCATGTTGATTACAGTGGTCGATCTGGAACGGGAGCCGCTTGAGTTTGACGAGATCCTGCAACCAGGCGCGATTGAATACGGTTCGGATGTAAAGCAGCTTGGCCCTTTTCAGGTTTCCGGCCGGGCAGATCTGCTGCAGGAGCATCGTGGGCCCCGGGACGTCGTGTCGGACATCCGCCTTCGCGCCAACTACGAGGGCCACTTTGAGGTGCCCTGCGCCCGCTGCGTGGAGCCGGTGAACTATGACCTCAAAGAGGATTTTGACCTCATCTTCCGCCCTACAGGTGCCGATGGTGAGGCTGCCGAGCGTTCCATTACCACATCCGAGACGGAAATCGGTTATTATCAGGGGAGTGGTCTGGAGCTTGAAGATGTTCTCCGGGAACAGGTGCTTTTATCCCTGCCCGCGAAGACGCTTTGCCGCCCGGACTGCAAGGGACTTTGCCCGCGCTGCGGTATCAATCTGAATACTGAGACGTGCACCTGCGACGAGAACAAGTCCGATCCGCGGTGGACGGCGCTCTCAGACCTTCGCAGCCGGATAAAACTTTAGAGAATCAGGCGTACCGCCTCGATCCTGGACTTGGCATAACGTGTCAGGGCAAACCTCTGCGAAGGAATCGGGATCCGCTGCGGGCGTATGAAAGGAATCTGCAATGCCTAATCCAAAACGGCGCCACTCCAAGGCCCGCACCTCCAAGCGTCGTGCACACGATGCCCTTACTGCCATTGGCCTGGCTGAATGCCCGAATTGCCATGAGCGCAAGCTGCCCCACCGTGCCTGCCCCAAGTGCGGCACCTACAAGGGACGCGAAGTCCTCGAAGTCAAGGAAGCGAAGTAACTGCACCAGACCCCGATGCTGACGGATATTGCTCTAGACGCAATGGGTTCGGACAAGGCCCCGGACCCCGAAATCCGCGGCGCTATCATGGCCTGCCGCCAATTGCCGGTGCGTGTGCACCTGGTAGGGCGTGAGGAGGAGCTGCGCCCTGCTCTCTCTGCCTATCTCCAGGGCGAAGAACTGCCGATCGTCATCCATCACGCCAGCGAAATCATTGGCATGGGTGAGAAGGCAGCGCTTGCCGTTCGCCAAAAGCGCGACAGCTCCATGCGCGTGGGGCTGCGGCTGGTCCGGGAGAAGACGGCGGGTGGATTTCTGACCGCCGGCAATACCGGGGCGGCGATGGCCTGCGCCAAGATGGTTCTCGGTGCGATCCAGGGAGTCGATCGTCCGGCCCTGGCTACCGTTATGCCAACCACAACCGGCTCTCCCTGCGTTCTGCTGGACGTCGGTGCGAACGTGGACTGTAAGCCCCAGAATCTGGAGCAGTTCGCTGTGATGGGCGAGATGTATGCCCGTCGCGTCCTCAAGATTCGTCGTCCCCGGGTTGGACTCCTCTCCATCGGAGAGGAGGAGGGCAAAGGCAATGACCTGACCCGCGAGGCCTTCCCGCTGCTCAAATCGCTCCCTATCCAATTTGTGGGCAATGTCGAAGGGCGGGATATCTTCAATGGCAATTGCGACGTCATCGTATGTGATGGATTTGTGGGCAATGTTGCCTTGAAGGTCTCGGAAGGGATCGGCAAGCTGGTTCGTGAGCTGTTGCGGGAGTCCCTCAACTCCACTGTCAAGGCGCAGGTGGGAGCGATGCTGTCTCGCCGGGCATTCAACGACTTCAAGAAGCGGCTGGATTACACGGAGTATGGCGGAGCGCCACTGCTGGGGGTTCGCGGTGTCTGCGTGGTCGGACACGGCTCCTCGAATGACCGCGCGATCTACAACGGTATTCGCGTCGCTGCAGAGTTTGCCCAGTCCGGCATCAGCGAGGACATCGAGCGCGAGTTTGGCAGCCGCCCGCGTGTCCTGGCCGCGAACGATGGTCTGTCCCAGGACCTCTAACGCAAGCACCCGCTTGCATCCTTTGGGATTCTCCCATTGAATAGCACCAGCATGACAACACAAAAGCTAGCATTTCTTTTTCCCGGACAGGGCTCGCAGTCCGTTGGCATGGGCCGCGATCTCTATGAAAAATTCCCCATCGCCCGCCAGGTCTTCGAGGAGGCGGATGAGGCTCTTGGATTCAGCCTGTCAAAGCTCTGCTTTGAGGGGCCGGAGGAGCAGTTGCGGCTCACCGAGTTTACCCAGCCTGCGATCTTTACCGTTTCGATTGCCGCGCTGAAGGTGCTCGCCAGCCATGGAGTGACGCCAGGCTATGTGGCGGGACACTCGCTGGGCGAATACTCCGCCAACGTGGCGGCACAGACGACGAGCTTTGCCGATGCTGTCCGCACCGTTCGTAACCGTGGCCGTTACATGCAGGAAGCCGTGCCTGCGGGGCAGGGAGCCATGGCCGCGATTCTTGGCATGCCCGAGGCAGACGTGGTGAAGGCATGTGAAGATGCTGCCGCGGAAACAAAATCCGTGGTCTCCGCCGCGAACAGGAACTCGTTGGAGCAGACCGTGATCTCCGGCGCGGTAGCGGGAGTCGAACGCGCCGCTGCTCTGGCGAAGGAGCGCGGCGCCAAGCGGGCCGTCATGCTGCCGGTGAGCGCGCCCTTCCACTGCGCGCTGATGCAGCCGGCACAGGACCGGCTGGCGGTGCTGCTGCGCGCCTTCGACTTTGCCGATCCCGGGACACCGATTGTCGGAAACGTGGATGCGAGGCTGATTCGGGATGCCGAGGCGGCACGCGATGCGCTGATTCGCCAGGTGACGGGTGCTGTGCTGTGGGTGGAGTCGGTCCAGTTGCTCATTCGTGAGCAGCCGGACTTCTTCGTGGAGGTGGGTCCAGGCAAGGTGCTAAGCGGACTGATGCGCCAGATTGACCGCAGCCAGAAGTGCCTGCATGTAGAGGACTCCGCGAGCCTGGAGAAGACCCTGGCAGCTCTTCAACAGGTCAGCGAGCCAGCAAGTTAAGTTAGAGAATCAGCGAGTCGGGAAGTCAACGAATCAGGGGGGCTAGCGAGTCAGCCGACTCACTAGCCCCCTGGTTGGTTGCGCTCAGTATTCCAGCTCGACCGGTGAGAAGCCGATCTGCTTTGTCTTGCCCTCGACCCATAGGAACGTCAGCGTCTTCCTCTTGTTCAGTTCCACGCCGATGACTGTGCCGGAGCCGGTGTGCTTCGACATAACAATGCGGTGGCTCGTGATCTGGCCCCAGTCGCTCGACGTTCCCCAATCCACCAGAAACGTTCCGTACTTGTAATTCGAGTACTGCTGCGGATGCTGCTGCCAGTTCGCGTCGTTGTTCCAGATGCCGTAGGCCTTTACCATGTCCTTTGCCTCAACGGCCTCAAAGAATCGATTGACGCGGTGCTCCGCGGGCCAGTTCCAGAACCAGAAGGTGAGGAAGGCGAGCACAACCACCGTCACGGCGGCACCGATCCAGAGATTGCGGCGGCGATGTGCGCGGGCCAGGTCGTACTGCGGTGCATCGAGCAATGTCACGGTAATTCCTCCATCCCTCACGGCGTATTGTGTCCATCCTACTGCAAAGCCTAAACGCTGTAGGAGTTCTGCTCCCTTTCCCGGTGGCGCTCCATTGCAAGCTCGATCAATCGGGTAATCAGCGTCTTATAGTCGATGCCGGAGGCCGCCCACAGCTTGGGGTACATGCTGATCGGGGTAAAGCCCGGCAGCGTGTTGAGCTCGTTTACATAGATGCGCTGACCTGCGCCGGGGTCCATCAGGAAGTCGACGCGCGCCAGGCCCGCACAGTCGCAGGCTTGAAAGGCGGCAACCGCCATTTGCTGGATCTGCCTGGTCTGCTGGCGCGTCAGCTTCGCCGGAATAATCGGAACCGAGCCTTCGCTCAGATACTTCGCCTCGTAATCGTAGAACTCTTTGCCGGGCACAATTTCACCAACGACGGATGCCTGCGGCTTATCGTTGCCCAGCACAGCGACTTCGATTTCGCGGGCCCGCCGCCGTGCGCCGCCAACGCCTTGCTCCACAACAATCTTGCGGTCGAACCTGGCGGCAAGATCCAGCGCCGGACCAAGCTCCTTACGGTTGTGCGCCTTGCTGATGCCGACCGACGATCCAAGGTTTGCAGGCTTCACGAACAGCGGATACTTCAACGCCGCCTCAATGCGCGCCACGGTCTTGCGCGGGCTCGCCTGCCACTCCGCGCGCAGCAGCGAGACATGCTTCACCATGGGCAAGCCGGAGAAGGCGAAGAGCTTCTTCATTACGTCCTTGTCCATGCCGGTGGAGGAGCCGAGGACCCCCGAGCCAACGTAGGCGATGCCGGCAAGTTCAAAGAGACCTTGAATGGTGCCGTCTTCGCCAAACGTCCCGTGCAGCACAGGGAAGATGACGTCGAGGCGCAGCGCCTCCCTGGGAAGGGGCTGCGCGGCGGTCTCAAAGGGTACCAGCGAGTTTGGGGAGGGCACCGGAGGCACGATCACCGCCTCTCCGCGCGCCAGCATTGCTGTGGGCGCCGGGGTGGGATCCTCTGCCGGCAGGGCCTTTGCTGTAGCAGCTTCCGGCTGCGCGGTCAGTTGTTCGGGAGCGGCAGTCAGCGTGCCGCTGCTCAGCAGGCGCTCTGCGTCCGAACCGGTAACCCAGTTGCCTTGTTTTGTAATGCCAATGGGAACGACGTCGAACTTTCTCTTGTCGATTGCCTTCAAAACCGAGGCGGCCGAGAGCAGGGAAACCTCATGCTCGCCGCTGCGCCCGCCAAACAACACACCCACACGTAGCTTTTTCATGGTCGTGTTCCATTGTAAGTGCAGGGGCTGGGAGGACGAACCTATCCCATGTGCGAATTGCGGAACAGGCGCATGGGCTTACATCTTTACCAGCCGACCTGCGTTACCAGCCGACTTGGCGCATCCGTCGAAGGATGACTGCGCTGTAGCTATTCATGCGTTCGGGCCGTCGCTTCAGGGGAGCCGGCAGAATTGCGGCGAGCCGTGCCGACTGTTGCCGGCCGATATTCCGGGCCGCGGTTCCGTCGTAGTAACGGCACGCCGACTCTGCGCCGTAAACGCCAGGGCCCCATTCGACCACGTTGAGGTACAGCTCCAGAATGCGCTGCTTGCCGAGGACGAATTCAGCTATCGGCACCAGGGTGAACTCCGCACCCTTGCGGAGAAAAGAGCGGCTGGTCCCGAAGAACAGGTTTTTGACAAGCTGCTGCGTGAGGGTGGAACCTCCGCGAATGCGGCCGCCTTCCATATCTTCCTGCGCCGCGAGTTGGATCGCGTGCCAATCGAACCCATGATGCTGGTAGAAGCGCCCATCCTCCGCGGCGATCACCGCGTGCTGAAGGTCGGGCGAGATCTGGCTGAGCGGAATGAATCGGTAGCGTTCGCGATATGGCGTGTCGTGCATCCATGCCTGCACGCGGCGCTGAATGTGTACCGCGGTTGTCGGCGGGTCAATCCAGCGGGCGGCCAGAAGCGTCAGTGCGGCGAGCGACCAGAGAAGGACGACACCGATGACAAGCCATCGGAGAAGAGACCGCGGGCGGATCGAAGGACGGAGAAAAGATCGGAGGAAACTCTTCCGCGGAGGGGTCTTCGAGAGTGCGTCTGGAAGTGTGTCTGGGATTGCGTCTGGCCTTTCAATCACCTTTCAGGATACCCGCCTGCGCCAGGGCCTGTTAACCCTAACGGAGCGGCGGCCAAGTTTTGTCATCCTGAGCCTCATTTATTTTGTCAACCTGAGCCCCATTCAGTGTTGTCGTTCTGAGCCTCATTTAGCTTTGTCATCCTGAGCGAAGCGAAGGATCTGCTTCATAACGCGAATCGCGCCATACCTTCGTTGTCGTCCCAGGGGGTTAACTCGCCCTTATTTAAAGAATTTTCTTGCCGAAGGCGGAGGAGGCGAGTTCTACCGCAAGATCGGCGGTGCGGTTGTGTTCGTCGATCACGGGGTTGACTTCGACGACTTCGAAGCTGAGCATGCCGCCGTCATCGGCGAGGATCTCCATCGCCAGGTGCGCTTCGCGATAGGTTGAACCACCGCGCACGGGAGTACCTACTCCGGGAGCGTCTTCCGGATCCACCCAGTCCATGTCGAGCGAGACATGGTATCCCGCGGTGCCGTTCTTGGCTGTGCGAATGGCATCCTCCATCACGGTGCGCATGCCTCGCTCGTCGATGTCGCGCATGGTGTAAACCGCCGTGATTCCGGCACGCTGAATATTTGCTTTCTCGGTTGCGTCCACGTCGCGGATGCCAACCAGCACGGTATTCTTTGGATCCACCTTGGGCGAAAATCCGAAGATGTTCTTCAGCGGGGCTGGCCCCAGTCCCATTAACGCGGCGAGCGGCATGCCATGCACATTGCCGCTGGGAGAGGTGTCTGGCGTGTTGATGTCGGTGTGGGCGTCGATCCAGATGAGTCCGATCTTCTGCTGCCTGCGGCGATAGAACTCCGCCACGCCCGAGACTGTGCCAACCGCGATTGAATGATCTCCTCCGAGCGCAAGCGGTGTGATGCCTTCTTCCAATGTCTTCAGCACGCGCTCGGCGGCGTTGGTGCAGGTCTCGGTGATCTCCTTCAGGTAGCGGGCGCTCCTGTCTCCGGCATGCTTGGTTTCCGCGAGGGCAACGGAGATGTTGCCGCCGTCCTCGACGACGTGCCCCAGTTCTTCCAGATGGGTCTGCATTCCGGCGACGCGCATTGCGGAGGGGCCCATATCCACGCCCCGCCGCGATTGTCCAAGATCGAGCGGTACGCCCAGAATGCGAATCTTTCTGGAGCCTGCTCCGCTGAGAACGGGATGTTCCACGTTGTGCTGCCTGACTTCCGCATCCGGCTTCTTTGTCTTGTCGGGCATGAGTCTTTTCCTTGCTTTTGGCTAGATGGGGCCTATGGGTAAATGCGGTTGAGCGTGCGGGCGAAGGGGATGGTTTCGCGAACATGATCCAGCGCGCACACCCATGCCACGACGCGTTCGATGCCCATGCCAAAACCGGAGTGAGGCACGGAGCCGTAGCGGCGCAGGTCAAGGTACCACTGGAAGGCGTCGAGTGGCAGCTTGTTCTCCTCGATGCGCTGCTTCAGCAGTTCATAGGAGCTGATGCGCTGCGATCCGCCGATGACCTCGCCATAGCCCTCAGGCGCGAGCACATCCACGCAGAGCGCGTATTTGGGATTGGCAGGGTCCGGCTCCATGTAGAAGGCCTTGACCGCTGCGGGGTAGCGATGCACCATGACTGGCCGGTCAAACTGCGATGAGATATAGGTTTCGTCCGGCGAGCCAAAATCGTTGCCGTACTCAAATTTTTGTTCGATCAGGCCCTTGGCGTACGCATCGTCGAGCATCTTCGCCGCTTCGTCGTAGCTGAGCCGGGGGAAGGGGGCCTTGATCGCCTCCAGCTTCGAGATGTCGCGGCCGATCACCTTCAGTTCCGAGGCGCGGCGCGTGAGGACGCGCTCGACGATGAAGCTGATGAAGTTCTCCGCCAGCTCCATCAGGCCGTCGAGTCCGCAGAAGGCGATCTCCGGCTCGACCATCCAGAACTCGGTCAGGTGGCGCCGCGTCTTCGATTTTTCTGCGCGAAAGGTTGGCCCAAAGGAGTAGACCTTGCCCAGCGCCAATGCTGTGCTCTCGATGTAGAGCTGGCCGCTCTGCGTCAGGTATGCCTCATCGCCAAAATACTTTACCGGGAAGAGCGTGCTGGTGCCTTCACAGGCGGCGGGGGTCAGGATCGGCGGGTCGGTAAGGATGAATCCGTGGTCGTCGAGATAATCGCGTGCCGCCTTGATGATCTCGGCGCGGATGCGCAGGATGGCGGACTGCCGCGGTGTGCGGATCCATAGGTGGCGATGCTCCATCAGGAAATCGACGCCATGTTCTTTGAGCGTGATGGGGAAGGGGTCCTCTTCGGATACGCGCTGGATCACTTGAATATCTTCGACATCCAGCTCAAAGCCGCCGGGGGCGCGGTCGTCGGCGCGGACCTTGCCGGTGACAATGACGCTTGACTCCTGCGTGAGGTGCCGGATGGTTTCGAAGATCTCCTCCGATACGGCAGCCTTGGGCACGATGCCCTGAATGGTGCCTGTTCCGTCGCGGAAGATGGGAAACAGCAGCTTGCCGCTGGCGCGCAGGTTATACAGCCAGCCGTGCAGGGTGACGCTCGCGCCTACATGCTTGCCCACCTCGGCGATGGTGGTAACGGGCGCGGTAGATGCTTCAATAGTCTGATCTGACATGAGATTCCTTCAACGGTGGCGGGAGTTGAACCCCTCAGTGCGCCACCAGCCATTCTAGCCTCTGCGTGCTCTGCCGCGAATCCCGAGGTTGAAAGGGCGGGGTTGACATGGCGGGCGTTGACAGGGGAGTGGCAGGCGAGCGGAATGGGGCGGAGAAAGATCGATTGGTGCTGGTCAAGTTGTGCTGAGGATTGGCATACTTTCCGCAATGCTGAATGATCGTGCCATCGCACCGCTCCAGGCCGGGCTTTGCGCGGTTCTGGCTGCATGCGTCTCCTTCTTCGTTGTGCGCAGCCTCCATTGGCCGCTGGTCAACGATGCTTCGCTGATGCACTACATGAGCTTCCTGATCGATAAGGGGCTGGTGCCATACCGCGATTTTGGCGATATGAACATGCCCGGAAGCCTTCTGGCGGACTGGCTTGCCGTGCACATCTTTGGCGGGGAAGCGCTGGCGTGGCGGCTCTTTGACCTGGCACTGATGGGCGTTGCCAGTCTTGCGATCCTTGCGGTTGCCCGTCCTTACGGCTGGTTTCCCGCGGCCTTTGCTGCCGGTTTGCTGGTGCTCTTTCACGGCCGCGACGGGATGGGCCAGCTTGGCCAGCGGGATCTACAGATGGCGGTGCTGATGCTGGTCGCATACGCCTTTCTCTTTCACGCTCTCCGCGAGAATCGCCCGTGGTCCATGGGCTTCTTCGGCGTTGCCGCAGGCATGGCGGTGACGATGAAGCCTACGGTCCTTCCGCTGGCGATCGCCTTGCTGGTGCTGTCCGCGGTCACGCTCTACCGGCGCAGGCTACCCATGAGGGGAATGCTCCTTCTGGGCATCGGTGGTCTTCTGTTGCCGGGGATCGCCGTGTGCGCGTGGCTCTTGCGGGAGCATGCGCTGGCTGCGTTCTGGCATTCGCTTCGCTTTACGACGCCCTACTACGCGAGCCTCGCCAGCAAGAGCCTTGGCTTCATGCTGTGGAGCAGTCTGCTACCGCCGATGCGGGTGCTTGCCTTTCTCGCCGCGGTGATTGCGTGGAAGTGTCGCGACTGGCAGACGTGGGAGGGCAGCGCCCTCATCCTGGGAGTGGCTGCCGGCATGGCCCACTACATTCTGCAGGATAAGGGCTACTCCTATCATCGCTATCTGCTGGTTGCCTTCCTCGTGCTGTGGGCAGGGATTGAATATGCGCATGCTCTCCGTGGGCGCGGAGCGCTGCAGGCCCTCGCGCTCGCAGGAGTTGCTTACGGCTGTCTGGTTCTGCCGGTGCAGTTTCTGTTGCGAGCCAGCCACGCGCAATGGAGCGAGGCTCTCGTTACCGCGCTTCAGAGCGATCTCACCGCGTTCGGCGGACCGCAATTGTCGGGCCAGGTGCAGTGCCTCGATTCCATCTCCGGCTGCGGCACGGCTCTGTATCGCATGCGGCTGCTGCCATCTACCGGGCTGCTATCGGACTTCCTCATCTTTGGCCCGGAGACACAGCCGATCGTCCGTGAGACGCGGACCCGTTTCTGGCAGGCGCTCCAGAGCAAGCCGCCGCGCGTGATTGTCGTGACGAGCTGGCTGCACCTGATCAACACCGGCGACTACAGAAAACTTGCCATGTGGCCCGATCTGGCCAGCTACCTAAGCGCCCACTATGATTTGCGAATCGAGCGCAGCTTTCCTGCAAACCTGACCGGCCAGCAGGGCTATCGAATCTATGTCCTCAAGCCTTAGGGTGTATCGACGTATAAGAACGGCCAGCCATTCCTACATGTCGATACACCCTGGCTGGCTGTTGGAGTCGAACGTCGGGCGCTACAGCTCTAGCAGCCGAAAGGCCTCCGCAGCACGCGTGGATACCGCTTCCGGCGGGTCGCCAAGGGTGTAGTTGATCTCCAGCACCGTCGCCTCAAGCCTGGGGATGGTTCTCAATTCCCGCATCGCTTCGGTCCAGTCGATGTTGCCTTCACCGGGCCACAGGTGCGAATCCTTGTCGCCCAGATTGTCGTGGATGTGTGCGGAGCGAATGCGCTCCTTGAGCGTGCCGATGACCGCCGGAATTCCTTCGCCCAGGTGCGCATGACCCAGGTCCAGGCAGACGCCTATATCGTCGAAATGTCCGGTTGCGAGAATCTCCAGGTTATTTGCCGGCGCGGTCACCTCGTTCTGAAGGTTCTCCACCAGCAGCCCCACTCCCAGCGGACGCGCGAAGGCCTGAAGGTGTTCGAGTGCAGTGAGCGAATGCTCCAGAGTTCGCGGATTCCAGGCGTCTTCGCGGTCGCCGAGGTGCAGGATCATATAGTCCAGCGGCAACTGCTCCGCCGTCTCAAGCGCACGCTTGATCTCATCCATGGCGTCGATGCGGCGAGACTTGTCGGGGTGAACCACGTTGACGGAGGGCACGCCGTCCCGGCCCATTTCCAGGTCGGGGAATACGGGCGCGTGCAATGAAAAAGCGTGCACCGGATTGGATCGGAACCACTCCGAGATCTCGCGTACCTGGGCGCGATCGGTGTAATTAAAGTGCTGCCGTGCGGCGAAAATCTCAATTGCCTGGGCCCCTCCGCGAGTCAGTTGGTCCAGCAATCCTGGATGCAGCCGCTGGCGAAGAAAAACATGCGTGGAAATCACTCTCAACATCGTTTGTATCCTGGTTCCTCAGGGCAGGGGGAGTTTGCCCCTGAAGTTATCTTCTCATCTGCGGGTATGCCGGACGGCTGTTCTGCCGCGAAGGAATCCGGAGGGTATCTGGCAGGTGACTCGCCCCGGAGACAAGGGGGCTTGCTCTAACCTCGTAGCCAGGGGCGGATATCGATCGCATGCATTCCGGCCGCGCGGGCTGACTCCAGCCCGGCATTTCCATCTTCCAAGGCAACGCAATCCGCAGGGGGTATGCCGATTCGATCGGCCGCCAGCAGGAAGACATCCGGCGCCGGCTTGGGGCGGCCAGCCTCATGGGAACTCACCACAGCGTCAAACCAATCGAGCACTCCGATGGCGCGCAGGGATGCCTCCGCCGAAGCCTGCGTGCTGCCCGTAGCTACCGCCATGGGAAGCTGTCCGCGATACCGCCGGGCGATTGCGACCACCGGCTCAACCGGGCGAAGCTCACTTGCAGGCCGATTGTGGAACTCGGCATCCCGCTCCTTCGCAATGGCCGGAATATCGACTTTCAGGCCCTTTTCGTCGGCGAGGAGCTGGATGATCTGGTCCACTGGCAGCCCCGCCCACTGGTAAAAGCGATCCTCTATTAAATCCAGATTGTGGCGGTGGAGCACCGAGTTCCAAACCTCGAAGTGCAGCGGCATCGAATCGACAAGGGTTCCGTCACAATCGAAGATCAACCCTCGGCATCCGGTAGGTATGCTCCAGCTCAACAGATTCACTCCTGCTTCGATTTGAGTTCCCTCACCATTGTTACATCTGTCACATTTGGCCGCAGGAGCAATGCTGGCGGGCGCCTGAGCTTCCAGAAGGCAAAGGGGTAGCTGCTCTACAATATCCGAACACATGTCCACATTGGTTCGTTCGCACGCGAAGATCAATCTCGGTCTTGCCATAGGCCCCACCCGTCCGGATGGCTTTCACGGACTGGTGACGATCTACCAGACGCTCGCCGTGCATGACGAGCTGACCGTCGAGGCGCACGCCGCATCGAAGACGGCTATCCGCCTGACAACAAACGATCCTCGCGTCCCGACGGACAACCGCAACACAGCCTGGCGCATGGTGGAAGCTGGCCTGGCGGCGATGAAGCAGGCTGCCGAGGTGCACATCCACATCGAGAAGAACCTGCCGGTGCAGGGCGGACTCGGCGCCGGGTCGGCAAATGCCGCCGCCGCGCTGGTGGGGCTGGAGCGTGAGCTGGATACCCGGCTTCCTGGAGAGCTTCGGCTGGAACTGGCGGCCGCGGTGGGCTCGGATGTCCCGCTCTTCCTTATTGGCGGAACGGTCCTCGGATTGAGCCGTGGCGAGGAGGTGTACCCCCTGCCCGACCTGCCGGCGACGTGGTGCGTTGTGGCTTCGCCAGCCGTGGGGGTTTCGACTCCCCAGGCATTTCGCGACTGGGATGCGCGCCACGGTGGACTGCCGGTCTCCAAGGCCGTTTCAGAATTGACCACCCCTGCGAACTCCGATAGACTCAGAAAGTTGGGTCGCACGCTGGCATCCGGGTTTGTCCCGGCCGGCTTGCACTCCTCCGGTGTCTTCTCTTCGGGAGAAGACCGGCCCGAGAATCCGCTTCTCGCGCTTGTCCGAACCGGGATTGAAAACGACTTTGAAGAGGTCGTCTTCTCGCAGCATCCCTCCCTCGGTCTAATCAAGCGCACACTTGCGGTTTCCGGCGAATCGGCTTCATCCGAGGACGCGCTGTATGCTGCCCTCTCTGGCTCCGGTTCGGCGCTCTTCGGGCTGTACGAGACACAGGTTGCAGCCCAGGCGGCTCTGGAACGGCTTCAGGCGCAGGGCGTTGCAGGCTTTCTTACCCGGACGATTCCCCGCGAGCAGTATTGGCGCGAAATGGTGTCGAACGGGTAGCGTTGCGGGCATTGTCTGCAGGGTCGAAAATGGTCGAGGGCTGGATTAGCCTCGGCGGTACTGGGCGATCGTCTAATGGTAGGACAGTGCCCTTTGGAGGCACTTGTCTAGGTTCGAATCCTAGTCGCCCAGCCAGTATTTCGCCCGGAACGGCGGTAGGGACACGGGCTCAGAGCAGATATCAGGGACGGGAAGTAGCGACCCCGGCCAATTGTTAATCGGAACATCCAACGCAAACCAGCTTGGGGGGTTCTTGTGGCGATAGAAGCAGTGGGAGTAGCAGGAGCGGACGAGGCGGCGGTTTCGCCTTCAACGCAAGAGACGTCGCGCGGCGGAGTCAAGCCGGCGGCAGAGCGCAAGCGAACGGGACGGCTGGGAGACGATAAGCGTTTCAAGCTCTTTTCCGGATCGGCCAATCGGCCGCTTGCCGAGCAGATTGCCAAGCATGTGGGCGTGGCGCTGGGGGAGACCAAGACGCAGCGCTTTGCCGATGGCGAAGTGTATTTCCAACTGCTGGAGAATGTTCGCGGCGTTGACGTTTTTGTTGTGCAGCCAACCTGCTATCCGGTGGATCAGCACCTGGTGGAGTTGCTGATTATGATCGACGCTCTGAAGCGTGCGTCGGCGGCCAGGATCACGGTGGTGGTGCCGTATTACGGATATGCGCGGCAGGATCGGAAGGACCGGCCTCGCGTGGCCATCTCGTCGAAGCTGGTGGCGGATTTGCTGACGACTGCGGGAGCGGACAGGGCTTTGTTTCTGGACCTGCATGCGGCACAGATTCAGGGCTTCTTCAATATTCCGGTAGATCACCTGTTCGCAAGCCCGGTTTTGGTGAGCTACTTCAAGGAATTGAACCTGCCGAATCTGACTGTGGTTTCGCCCGATGCGGGCGGTGTGGAGCGCGCACGGTTTTTCGCGCAGAAGATGGGTGCTCCGCTGGCCATTGTGGACAAGCGGCGCACGGACATCAACGTTACAGAAGTGATGCACGTGATTGGCGATGTGAAGGGGCATACCTGCCTGATCATCGACGACATGGTAGATACGGCAGGCACGCTGGTGAAGACCGTCGATGCGCTGCTGGGGCAGGGAGCTGCCAGTGTTTACGCCTGTGCGTCGCACCCGGTGCTTTCGGGGCCGGCCACGGAGCGAATCGTCAATTCTCGTCTTGAGCAATTGGTGGTGACGAATTCCATCCCTCTGCGGGAAGAGGCGCAGAAGGTCGCAAAGATCAAGGTGCTGTCGGTCGCGGGCCTGTTGGGCGCGGCGATTGAGAGCATCCACATGGAGACCAGCGTCAGCTCTCTCTTCAACTGAGGACTGGTCGCAAATTACCCGGCCGCGGAGGAATTCGCGGCCCGAAAAGGGAGTGGCCTGAGGCCGTGCCCGAAGGATAAGAGAAGATGACAACACCTGAAATCGTTACAGCCACGCCCCGCGAGGGCAAGTTCAACAAGAATGCCGCACGCCGGGTGCGTGTCCAGGGCAAGATTCCCGCCGTCATCTACGGCGCGAAGGAGCCGGCCCAGGCTATTGAGTTGGACCCCAAGCAGATGCAGAAGATTCTCTGGTCGGAGTCCGGCCACAACACGATCTTCGACGTTGAGATCGCCGGCAAGCGCACCAAGGCCATGATCGTGGACTGGCAGTATGAGCCGATCAAGGACAAACTGATCCACATCGACCTGAAGCGCATTGCGATGGATCAGACGATGAAGGTGGAAGTGCCGATTCAGCTGGTAGGCGTACCCGTGGGCGTCAAGGAGCAGGGTGGCATTCTCGATCAGGTTCTGCGCGAACTGGAGATCGAGTGCCTGCCGGGAGATATTCCGGCGCACATCGTCGTCGATGTAACCGGCCTGAAGATGAACGAGGGCATCCGCGTTGCCGATCTGGCGCACGATTCCAAGCTCAAGTTCCTGACCGACGAGGATGCGACCGTGGCTCACGTGGTCGCCATCCGCGAGGAGGTTGCACCTACCGCCGAAGAGACTGCTGCCGCCGCACCTGCCGAGCCCGAAGTTGTGAAGAAGGGCAAGCAGGAGACGGAAGAGGGCGAAGCCGGCAAGGGCGCGAAGAAGTAACCCTTGGCCGACGCTTTCGAAGGGCCGGAGCGGCTGGTTCGCTCCGGCACAGGTCAGAACGGGGATCAAGGCCGGGAGCGTCGCGGTGCGTTTCTGGTGATTGGCCTGGGGAATCCCGGACTGGAATACCAGTTCACGCCGCACAACGCCGGGTTTCTGGCGATTGACCGTATCGCGGAGCGGTGTGGGGTCACGGTCAACAATCGCCGCTGCCGCGCGCTGACGGCGACGGCAAGAATTGCGGGCCAGGAAGTGATTCTGGCTAAGCCTGAGACCTTCATGAACCTGAGCGGCATTGCCGTACAGGCTCTGGTGAAGGAGTTCGATGCTGACCCGCTGCAGGATCTGATCGTGCTCTATGACGATCTGGACCTGCCCCTGGGACGGCTGCAGATGAAGGAGCGCGGCAGTCCCGCCGGGCATAACGGAGCCAGGTCGGTGGCGGGAGCACTCAAGAGCGATGAGTGGCTGCGTCTGAGAATTGGAGTGGGTCCGGATATCACAGCGCCGGAAGCAGCGCGACGCGGCGGCAAGGATTACCTACTGACGCCGATGCGCAAGGCGGACCTGGCGGTGCTGGATGAGGTGCTGGATCGCGTTGCACGTGCCGTGGAAGTGGTGTTGTCGGCAGGCGTAAACGCTGCAATGAACGAGTTCAACCGTCGTGAGCGAAACAGCCCGGCGGAATAGGCAGGAAGAGCGAATGCGGGAGAAGCCCGGATTGGCATAGCAGGCCTGAAGAAGGCCCGCGGAAAAGAGAACAGAATGGATCGTGTTTATGAAGTCATGTTCATCGTTCGTCCCGACATTCAGGACGAAGAGCTGGACAAGGTAGTCGCCGCTCTGGAAGGGACGGTCACCAACGGTGGTGGAGTCCTCAAGTCGACCGAGAAGCTGGGTCGCCGCAAGCTGGCCTACACGGTGCGCAAGTTCAACGATGGCAACTACGTCCTGCTGACGGTGGAAGCTGATGGCAAGCTGATCGCGGAGTTGGAACGCCGCCTCCGCGTTACCGAGCCGGTCATCAAGTTCATCACCGTGCGCATGGACGAAGAGGACAAGCGCCTGGCGAAGGTTCGTGCCATTCGCGCCAGCCATAAGAAACTGAGCGCCCAGCCGGCTGCTCCAGTTGCCGCGCCCGTCCCGGCATCTGCGCCAGCGGCAGAGCCGATCGCACCAGCATCGGAAGTTGCCGCTCCGGCAGCGACCCCGCAGGCGACTCCCGCAACTGCCTAGAGCAGCTGCCGGAGCAGAAGATCCTGAGCGCGGGCAGTCTCCCGTGCCCTGAATTGAGGGTCTTCCCGGGTTTGGAAGACAAGATCGCGGCAGCAGGCTTTCGTGCCTGGCCGCCAAGAAGGAAGAAGAGCAAATGGCAGACGAGAACACTCCAGTAAGTGCGCCCCACAGTCCGGCGCCAGCATCCTCCGGCCCGTCTTCGGGTTCCGGTCAACGCAGCGGTGGTCGTCCCGGCGGTGGTCCCGGTGGCCGCAAGTTTTTCCGCCGCAAGAAGGTCTGCAAGTTCTGCACCGAGAAGATCGACGCGATTCCTTACCGCGATGTTCGCCTGCTGCAGGGCTTTGTAGCGGAGCGCGGAAAGATTGTGCCTCGCCGTCTGACGGGCGTTTGCACCACGCATCAGCGCCGTCTTACGCGAGCCATCAAGCAGGCCAGGAACATCGCCCTGCTGCCATTCGCAGCGCGCTTCTAGGTTTCAAACGGCAGTTGGAGTACTCCCGGTCCCGCGTCTGCGCGTTCCATCGGAGTTCCACTGCCTGCGGGACATTGGCATCCGGCCGCAGGTATGCGCCTGCGCTGACGCTGCAAGCGTTACCGCAATACTTTTTAGGTTTCTGGAGATCGCAATGGAAGTCATTCTGAAAGAAGACGTACTCAATCTCGGCCATCGCGGCGATGTCGTGAAGGTGGCCGACGGTTATGGCAGGAACTTCCTGCTGCCGAAGAAGCTGGCCATGGAAGCGAATGCTGCCAACAAGGCCGTAATCGAACAGATGAAAGCCTCGGCTGTGCGCAAGTCAGCCAAGGAGAAGGCGGAAGCAGAGGCACTTGTGGCCCAGCTTGATGCCGTGTCGCTCGCCTTCGAGCGCAAGGTCGGCGAGAACGAGCATCTCTTCGGTTCGGTTACCTCGGCGGATATCGCGCAACAGTTGGAGAGCAAGGGCTTTGCCATTGACCGCCGCAAGATCCACCTGGAAGAGCCGCTCAAGGCGCTGGGAGAGTTCCATGTTCCCATCAAGCTTCATCGCGAAGTCACCGCTCACCTCAAGGTAAGCGTCGTGCGCGAAGAAGGCGCTGCAGAGTAACGTCGTCCAAAGTCGCCATCAAGGCACTTGAGTGAATGGGGCGGAGGCGATCCGCCTCCTTTCCTACCTATATGGCTCAGGGGGCAATCTCCCGAGCTTCCGCTAGCGCCCCTCGCGCAGACGTGAGGCGAGACGATCCGGCAGGCCCGCACGCAGAATTCGCTGCTGGGCCATTTTTACGTCATAGGGAACGCGATAGAAGCTGACCGTCTTTCTGTCCCCATCGTAGAGAGCGTATGCGGCGCGCCAGTCGTGGTCGCGAGGCTGGCCGACCGAGCCGGGATTCAGCAGATACCGCAGGCCGTTGCGGAGGGGGATTTCGTATTCCTCGGCCTCGTTGCCTCCGTGGTACCGCGGCTCCAGCCGGAACCATTCCTCTTCGCTGGCGGCAAAGCCACCCTGCACATGCGTGTGGCCGAAGAATGTGATGCGGGAGTGCGCCTGCTTCAGAGGGAGCCATGCGTCCCGCAGAGACATGACATATTGATCCTCGTCGAGAACCGAACCATGGACGCAGCTCACCTCGGTTCCCTCCGATACCACGGGGCCCTCGGATAGCTGACGCAGCCAAAGAATGTGTTCGCTGGTGAGTGTGGTGCGCGTCCAGCGCGCAGCCGCCGTGGCGATGGGATTGAAGCCTACCAGAGAATCCAGACCACAGCAGGCACGATCATGGTTTCCCCGCACCATCACGGTGCCTAGACCTCTCACGCGCTCGATTACCTCATTCGGGCTTGCTCCGTATCCGACGACATCTCCAAGGTTCCACACGGTGTCGTGAGCCGGCGCGGAGGCAAGCACTGCTTCCAGCGCATCGAGATTGGCATGAATATCGGAGACGACGAGTGCGCGCATGGGCAGCCAGGGTAACCGGGGAACTCCATCGGATGATCGATCTGAAAAGAGCTCTATTCGACAATCTATCTAGGATTCATCCAGTTGCCAACCCTGCACGCGCTGGCATGCTCCGGGAAGAGGATCAACGCCCGGGATGCTGCCGAACCCAGTGGCCGGGGGCGCACTCCACCACTTTTGCCGAGGCGTCCTCCATCGACGCTGGAAGGGTGGCTAGCGGAAGGTCGCGGCTGGTTTGCATGGTGGGCACCGCGCCGAGCAGGCTCCGCGTATAGGGGTGAGCTGTCTCGCGGAAGATCTGCGATCGAGAGCCCTCTTCCAGCAGGTATCCGTGCCGCATCACCAGCACGCGGTCGGCGATACTTTGCACCACCGCGAGATCGTGCGAGATAAAGATCATCGAGAGGCCGAAGCGGGAGCGCAGGTCGCGCAGCAGCTCCAGAATCTGTGCCTGCACGGTGACGTCCAAAGCGGTAGTCGGCTCGTCGGCAATGAGCAGGCGCGGATGGCTGATGATTGCCATGGCGATGAGGATCCGCTGGCGCTGTCCCCCGGAAAACTGGTGTGGGTAGTCCGCATAGCGCGTCTCCGGCTCGGCGATCGCTACTGCCTCCATCGCCTCCAGCACCTGGCGGCGCACCTCGCGCTGGGCAAGCTCGGGATGGTGTGTGCGCAGCGCCTCGGCAATCTGCTCGCCGATGGTCATTACCGGGTTGAGCGCGGTCATCGGCTCCTGGAAGATCATTGCGATCTGCTGGCCGCGATAGGCGCGTATCTTCTCCTGGCTTAGACCGAGTAACTCATTCCCGTTAAACCGTACGGAACCCTCCACGCGCGCGGCGCTCGCCAGAAGCCCAAGGATCGCCAGCGTCGTTACGGATTTCCCTGAGCCTGACTCGCCCACAATCCCCAGCACGTCTCCTTCGGCAAGAGAGAAGTTGAGGTTGTGGACTACAGGGGATTCGCCGGTTTCTGTGCGAAACCAGATCGAAAGATTCCGAACTTCAAGGATTGCTGCCACGAGGATGATCCTAACGGAAGCGACGCCTTCGCCACAAAGGGAATAAAGATCAACAACGGACTCTGATTCACGCCATCCTAACCTCACCGACAAGAAGCGTTCATCTTCGATGGGCAGACTCGATTGCTAGAGCCACTGTGCCAATTGCAGTTCTTTATCAGATCGACCAGCACCCTCATTTCGGCCAGATCTCTCGGCCGCTGTTGGAACAGCAAGAGCCCTCTTTCGATGCCACCTTCTCTGGAGACCATGATGAAGCGAATACACCTTTCCCTCCTTCTTGCATTTGCGTTGTTGCTATGTATAAGTCCCACGCGGTGGGTGCTTGCACAGGACGCCCGAGGTTCTATCTCCGGAAGCGTTTCAGACATTAGCCAGGCCGTATTGCCGGGGGCTCTGGTTGAACTTCAGCCAATCGGCAAGCGCGTTGTCTCCGATGCCCAGGGGCAGTTCAAGATTTCAGACCTGGCGAGCGGGGAATACACCATCTCCGTATCGTATGTAGGATTCGCGCCGTTCACGACGACTGCAAAGATTGCCGCGGGACAGACGACCTATGTCAACGCCACGCTGCTGATTGCTGAGAAGGCAGATCAGGTGATTGTCTCAGGAGAGCGCCTGCATGGTGAGGCGGAGGCGATCAACATTCAGCGTACGGCGGAAGATATCGTGCAGGTGCTCCCGGCGAAGGTCATCACGAGCCTGCCGAACACCAACGTTGCGGATGCCGTGGGGCGCCTCCCCAGCGTGACGCTCGAGCGCGATGAGGGTGAGGGCAAGTATGTGCAGATTCGCGGTACGGAGCCCCGCCTGAGCAATACGACAATTGACGGGGTTAATGTGCCTTCCCCCGAGGGCAGCGTGCGCAACGTCAAACTGGACGTTCTACCTTCCGGCCTGGTGGATCGAATTGAAGTCAATAAGACCTTGTCTGCCAACCAGGATGGCGACGCCATCGGCGGATCCGTCAATCTTGTGACCAAAACCGCGGGCGAAAGACCGACCTACACCTTCGGTATCCAGGGTGGATACACGCCGATTCAGGATGGCCGCTGGGTTGATGGATTCGATGGGACTGCCGGCAGGCGCTTTGGCGCAACGAAGCGTCTGGGAGCACTGCTGGGATTTACCTACGATCATAACGATCGCGGCATTGACGATCTTGAACCATTGCCAGTGGTGGGACAGGATCCAGTAAGTGGAAAGAACCTCGCCTACTTTGCCACCGAGGACATGCGTACCTATAAGTACTACCGGACTCGCTATGGCTTTGCCGGTGGCCTTGACTACGTGATTCACCCGGGAACAAGCGCGTACGCGCGGGGATTGTTCTCTGATTTTCACGACTATGGCGATACCTGGGTCTATACGCCGAATGCCGGGGCGCTGGTCTCCCAAAACGGCTCCAGCACGCAATTTGATAACACCGGGAACATGCAGTATCGGCATTACATTCGCCGGCCAGATCAACAGATCTTCAGCATTCTCTCCGGTGTAACGCACGAGATCCGGTCCTCTATCCTCACGCTTGAGTTTGCGGGTTCCCGCTCCCATAACATTGGTGGCCAGGACTTTGCGACTTCCAACTTCAATGGACCCAGCAACGTTCAGTTCACGCTGAATGCCAGCGATCCATATCGTCCAAAGTTCAATGCCGTTGATGGCACCAATACGCTCGATCCTACGGCCTATTCAATGGTGGGCTTCAGCGCGCCCAAGTCGCACAGCACCCAACTGAACTTTCAGGGATCCGCGGACCTTGCGCAGCACTACAGCCTGAACTCGCACTATGGCACGCTGGCCGTGGGACTGAAGATCCGGAATGCGCAGAAAACGCAGAGCGAGTCAGATCTTGTCTACTCCAACCCGGATGGAAAATCCTCTATCCTGCTGAGCCAGGGACTGTCAGCGCAGTCGGCTCCAAACTACTATGACAACTCGTATAAATACGGAGCGCTTACCGACTATCGGAAACTGATCCGGCTCTTCCAGGCGAACTCTTCAGAGTTGCCCCTCGACGTCACAGCCAGCCGACTTCACTCTGACCCGGCAACCTACGATGCCAATGAGCGGGTGTATGCGGGCTATGTTATGAATAGCATTTCCTGGAGCAAGTTCCGGCTGCAGGCGGGGTTACGCATCGAAGCTACAGATGCCACCTATACTGCGAACCAGGTAATCCTGAATAACGGGGAATACCAGAGCACGCTTCCGGTCAAGGGAAGTTCGGGTTATATCAACCTGCTGCCAAGCGTGCAGTTGCAATACCAGATCGACCCCAACACCAATCTGCGCGCAAGCTACGGGCGTGGTATCTCACGGCCTAACTTCTCGGATATTGTTCCCTCGCAGCAAATCGATCCGAACACGACGCCCCCCAGCATCGTTGCTGGAAATCCTGGCCTTAGAGCGACGGGAGCGAATAACTTCGACCTGCTGGTAGAACACTTTACTCAGCCGCTCGGCGTGCTTCAGGGTGGATTCTTCTACAAGCAGCTCAACGATCCCATCTATCCCACAACTACGGCGACCACAGTTGGAGGAAAGCCGGGACAACTGAAGCAATCCGTGAATGGTCCCGACGCCTATATCCTTGGCCTTGAACTAGCCTGGGAGCAGAGGCTGTCTCGTTTGCCGGGCCTGCTGGGTGGCTTTGGCGTGTCGGCAAACTACAGCTACACGACGTCAGAGGTTACTTTCCCAAGCTCGTTCAATCGAACCGATCACGCGGCGCTGCAGCGCCAGGCTCCCAATACCTATAACGTCGGCGTGACTTATGACAAAGCGAGATTCTCCATGCGCTTTGGCCTAAGCCATAATGACGAGAATATCTACTCCTATGCTTATGGCGGAGGCGACGCAGCCACGAACAAAGATCCTATTCTTGGGTTGAAGGGACCTGGAGGAGACCAATACCTCTACGCCCACACCCAATACGATCTTCAGGGTAGCTATCGACTCTACAAGGGGCTCCAATTCGTAGCCTCAGGCCTGAATCTCAGTAATGAGGTCTTTGGGTTCTATCAAGGGAGCGGTATTTATCCAATCCAGCGGGAGTACTACCATCCCACAGCCAGCTTCGGTCTCCGCTGGACCTCTACCGCAGAGTAGGATTCTGCGAAGACACTCCAGACACCACGAGCCACTCGCCTGAGTGGCTCGTGGTGTCTATGCCGATGCTTCAACCCGCAGCCCGATGGGGTCTGAAAAAGAAGGTTGTGTGGATTATGGTGGGCCCACCAGGACTTGAACCTGGAACCAACGGATTATGAGTCCGCTGCTCTAACCAATTGAGCTATGGGCCCTTCTTGCGCGAGAAGTTCGCTTCAACAAGCATACCGAATCAGGAGTGCTCTGCAGAAGATCTTCTCTTCATCGCTGCATTCTGACTGGCGTGCTTTTAGTGTTGCACAGGCTTGCTGAAGCCGACAACATGCCTAGTCTGCCGCTCGCCGATGCCTGAGCCAGTCAAGGAGTGAGAGCAGTGTGATGGCAGCGATGATGCCTTGCGAAATCACGCAATAGAGGCACCACACCTGCAGGATATTTCGTTCAATGTATGTCAGGTACAACGCGAAGCCGAGTCCCGGCAAGGATAGCAGGAAGGTCCAGCGCCTGCGCCCGAGAAGCGAAAACAGGGCCAGCGCTGCATAGCCGACCATGCCGATTCCGGCGACGGGGACCTTTGCTATCTCAGCATAGGAACTGTGATTCACCACGCCACAATCCCAATGCTCATTGATGCTGCAGGGTTGCGTCTCATTGGAATAGTGAACGCGGAATGCGAGAAACGAAACGATGATTCCCGCAATGGCCAGGATTGCAATTCCGTAGCGCAAAGTAGCTCTCTCCTGAATTTCCAAAACTTATTACCGGCAGGGTCTGAGGGTATTCATCCCGACCAGCGGTTAATTTCTTCCATGTAGAAGTGGTATAGCCGGGCGTGCTGCTCCTCAATCCATTCTCCGTGGCGCCAGGCCATTCTGTCGAATCAATAGTGGAAGCGGTACCGAACCTCTGCATAGATCTGCCGCGGATCGTTGTAGTGAAATCCGCCGAAGGTAAAGCTGTTATCCAGCAGAACACGGTGATTCGAAAGATTAATTCCGGTTACGGAGACGGTGGCGCGCTCTCCAAAGTTCTTGCCGATGGAGAGGTCCACCGAAGTGTGCTGTGGTAGATAGTTTCCCGGGTATTGCTCATTCGGGTCTCCGTTGAGGAATCCCGATCCATAATTGACATTGATCGAACCAAATCCATTCCATGGCAGCGCGGCATGGAAGCCCACATCCAGGGTGTTGCGCTGGTCGTGATCCACCGGGGTATAGCCAGGCTCGACATCGCATTGCGGCGACGTGACGGGGTAGCAGATCAGTCCTCCAGTGATCGGGCCACGCTGCTTGGCAATCTGGTTGGAGTAGGCAAGATGTGCCTGCCCCAGCCGCCATAGCCGGGGGGATCGAAGAGATAGCTCCCATCCCTGGACGAGTGCACCATCGATCGTCACGGGGAAGTAGATGCTCGATGCCCCAACATTTGAGTGGTCGAGAAACTTGTTGATCCGCGTCTGAAAGTGGTCAGCGTCCAGCAGCCAACCGTAGAGCGGAATCTGCACGCCGAACTGATGCTCTTCATCGTGCTCGCCATGAATGGGCACAAAGGAAGTGTTCTGACTATTGGCGTATTGGATGAGTGGGCCGGAGGTAGTGAGCAAAGGAGGCGGCTGATAGAACCTGCCATAGAAACCGCGAAATACCCAGTTAAGCCTGGGGATCTGAAGCGCCGCACCGACACGCGGGCTTGTCACGCTCTCGGTAAAATCTCCTGAGAAAGTCGATTGGCGAAGACCGCCGATGAGTGTCAGCCACGGTGTCACTTTGAAGTTGTCGGAAAGATACTCTTCAATCACTCCACCAGACACTGAGTTCCGGAGGGCAAAGCTTGGAAAGCTTTGGTCATAAAACACGGAGCCATATTTGTCGTTGTCATGTTGTCCGAATGCATAGAAGCCAGCTTGAAAGGTGTTCCTCTTGATCTGGCTGCTAACAGAGGCCTGAATGCCAGCATAGTTGGACGCACGATCTGAGGTTGTTGCAATCGGAAAGTCGCTGGAACTCGGCTCGTAGTCGGCCTGGTTGTAATGGTAGAAAGGGGACACCTGAAGCAGCGTCGATGCGCTGAACGTATGCAGCCAGGAGAGAGTGACCAGCCCATCTTTTTCATGCTGCACGTCCCGTAATCGATTCGTGTCCGCAGGATTGTAAGGAATCTGAAAGAAGTCCTGGCGAAGCTGTGCTACTAGCCGGAATTGATCGCGGGGAGTGCGGTTATACAGCAACGATACAAAGCCGCCGTAGCCATTGGCGGCATCGTGATAGGTGCGATCGATCGGCGGCGCTAACCCATAGTTGCTTCTGTTGCCGGTTAAGCTTGCGTAGTAGGCAAACTTCTCCGAGTGGCTGCCGAAGTTCAGTTGATCGTTGGTCTGCCAGTAGTTTCCCGCGCTCACTACGAGTTCGGCTTGCCGGTTCCGTTCAAAGCCGGTTCTCGGCACGACGTTCATCACGCCAAAGGTTCGATCGCCGATGTCGGCGTTATAGCTTCCCCGCTGGACTTCAAGATAGTCAATGTCCTTGGGGTCAATCTGCGCTCCCAGATTACTCGCGATATTGGTATTGGGAATCTGTACGCCGTCAATCTGCCAACTGATCTGGTGGCCGCCACGCATGTGGAGCATGTCGTGAGTCATGTAGGCACCGGGAACATAGTCGGTGATCATAGCCAGACTGTTGGTTCGATCCGCGCCCGGCGTTTGGGCGATGTCGGCGCGACCTACCAGAGTGGTGGTCGTCGCGGAATCAATGTTCACTGTCTCCTGTGTCGAAGTGACGGAGACGGACTGCTGCACGCTTTCGAGTTGTAGCGCAAAGTGCAAATAGGGTGCGGTTCCGGAGGCGACCCTAACAGCTTGTCGAATGGTTTGGAATCCCGCCTGTGCAATTGTAATGGTGTACTTGCCGAGAGGCACCGCGGCGATCGAGAAGGAGCCTTCCTCGTCGGTGACGGTGCTCAGGGCGAAGGCAGAGTCCTCCGCGTGCAGCGTAATCTGGGCGCCCTTGATGGGCCTGTGTTGCGGGTCGTGCACAATTCCATTCAGCTTGCCAAAGATATTCGCGTAGGCAAGTGTGCCGTGCAGAAGCGCCGCAAGCAGGCAAAATCGAGCAAGTGTTCGCATCCGGTCTCCTCGTCGTTCCGTGCCGATCTATTTCCTTCTGCCCACGATTCCTCGCCAGGCGCATGATCGCCCGAGCGAATTGTGGTGTGCTGGCAGAGGTTCGAGTGGTTAGAGGAGGTCTGTGGGAGGGCCACGCTTCTGGCGAGAGCGGCTGAAGGAGATGCGACGCTTCGCCTGCGTTTGCGGGGAGGATGCAGGATGGGAAACTACCTGTGCATCGATAGCGGCTGCGACATCGAGTGCGGCAGGTACATGGCTGATGCAGGGCAGAGACCCTGGCCAATAAGGGCACTTTGTGTCCATTGCTGAGACGTTTGTTCCTGCGGCGGCGGATGCCTGCGAGTTTTGCAGCATCTTCATCATGCAATGGTGCTTGCCATTTTTGCGGCAGCAAGCCGGGATCTCGCCTGTGGAGTCTGCTCCCGAAGCAAACAGGGGAAGCATCATCGGAGCAATAAGAAACAGCAGGATCGAGATGGAAATCAGTCGTCTCAGACCGCGATTATAAAGCAGGTGTTGCGAAGTCATCTAACACATAGAACGGCCAGTCAAGGATAGGCATTGCCCGCCGGTTGCAACCGCCTGATTCCACTCCAAATCGAACTTTGGCATGCGTAGCTGAGGGTCTACGTCTCACCCAGCCAGACAAGAATCTGCTTCAGGTCGGTGGGCGAGGAAGAGGTGGTTCCGCGCGGTAAGGTTGGCCCGATAGCTAAAGCCTGATTGTGCCCTTCAAACCAGACGAGGAAGCCGGATTCCTTCGCGCCGGAAAGCCGTTGCTGATTCAGCCATGTGTAGTAGGCGCCCATATCGGCATCCAGCAGCGATCCGGCGGGGTCCAGTTCTCCCGGATGAGACGCGCTGGAGAGCAACTCGTTCATGGGCCTCTGACGTTGCCGGGGAGAAAAGCGCACCAGCAGCGATATGGGTTGAGCCCGCCGCATCACCTCCCGCGCGGCCCACTGCGCAAAGGTTGTGCTGAAGATCTGCGTGCCGGACCCTTCCGTCAGCAGGCTGATTTGGAAGCGGCTGAGAAGTGCTGCGGGGCCCTCCGACGGCAGGCCAAGGTCTTGCGGCTTCATCTGCGCAAGCATGGTGCGCAGAGCTTCCGGTCCGCCGGAGCCGGACTCGATGGTTCGCTGCATACGCGTCAGAAGCGCGTTCCGCGCCGGTTCCAGGCCGCTGTAAGAGACGCAGGTGACATCCGCGTTGGAGTGCAGCGAACTTTCTCCGCCATCGATATACCAGTGGGCGTAGGGTTCCGGATGAGCTGCGGCGCGCGCAGTTATCGCGCTTAGGAGCGTCTGAAGGCCGCGCTCCGCGCTGACCTGCGTGAAGTGTACCCCGCTCGGCCGCAGCTTGCGGAACAGAGGATAGTCCGTTGCATCGACGCCGGAGCCGATCACGACGATTCCCAGCCGCGGGATGGACGGAGATTCCTCCGGGATGGCGGCGTGCCATGCGCCGGCATACTCGTCGGCGGCTGCGCGGAAGCGGTCCATCTGATGAGTCGCCCACAATGATGCAGTCAGGTGCTCAAGGAATTCGCCGGGAGCATTGACCCAGTCAAGCTTCGCAGTTTCCTCCGGCAAGGTGACTGCCGAAAATCCGGCGAGGAGCCGATCGCGTTTCTCTTTTGGCAGCGACCGAAGATATTGGAACTGGTCCTCCAGCTCTTTGCGCTCGCGGGGAAACTTCCAGTCGTAGGCGATAACTTCGTGCAACAGAACCGGTACGAGGACGGCAGGTAGCTGTCGCAACAACTCAACCTGGCTCACGGCCAACTGGCGGGCCTGGGGAGGATAGCTCTTAAAGCTCTCCGGATTGAGGTTGGCAGGCAGCATCTTCAGCAGACCTCCACCAGCGGCTTGCCTTGCGCCAGTCGCGGGGAGAATCCGAAGATCGCTCCCAGCGTAGGCACCAGATCGATGGATTCGACGGGCCTGTCAAGAACAACACCCTGCCGGATACCCGGTCCCAGAACCATCATCCATGTTGTGCGGGAGAGGGGATCGCCGGTGCGATGATGCTGAAATCCATTTCCGCCTGGGTCGGTATCGGCGTCGCGACCGAAGTCCGGCAGGATGAACATCGTGGTCTTGCCTGCATACTCTGGCTCTGATTCGATGGTCTTCCAAATCTCCGCGCAAAGCCGATCCGATCTGCGGATGCCATCGATGTAGAGCGAATATGCGCCGGAGTGCGCAATATCAATATCGTGCAACGTGATCCAGAGAAGGCTTGGTGCGAGTTCGCGCATCAAGCGCCGGGCAATGTACACCGAGAGTTCATCGGGGCTTGCAAGGCTTCGAGCATGAGCGGAGAAATCCGTTACCGAGAGCTTTAGCAGATTCTGGAGCCTTTCCATCTCCACTTCGTTCCCAGCCAGGGCCGGTGTGTTAAAGGGTGCTTCATAGTTATCCCGCAGCAGATGCTCGTAATCGCCTGATTTTTTGGACGACATCGCAGAGGCCAGAAGATGCTTCGGGAGGATGACGCCCGCTCCGAGGCCCGCTCCATATCGCCGATTGTCACTCTCGCCGATACGGTTGAATCCATTGCTTGGAGCTACAACCCATGCATCCGTGGCACGACGGCCTAGATCCTTGCGGAAGTATTCAAAGACGGTTGGGTTATGCGGAGCTACGGCGGCAAAGTTATTGAAGGTCTCATACACGCCGGTAGCGAGGCTGGCAGTTGCAACATAGTGCCCCAGGATGCCGTGGTTCACCATCTGCGCATAGAACGTCGATTGAGGAAAGAGAGTTTGCACAAGATTGGGAATATTCTCCTGGCCCTCGGGCGCAAAGGTCTCCTCGTCGCGCGCTCCTCCGCCAAAGGTAACAACCACGGCCTTCGGATGCTTGCGAGCAATGGCTGCATGCATGGGGGCAAAGCTCGTGATAGCGCTTCCTGCCGCAATGCCAACGGCGCCGCGGAGAAATTCTCTTCGGCTGCACGCGACTTGGCGGGCAACATTGGCTGCGGTCCTGTGGATCTTTGAGTGCATATCTCTGCTCAATGCATGGTCACCAGGAACGTGGTGACTTCTTTGAACTTTGCGTTCAAGTCATCCTTTTCCTGCTGACTGTATTGCTTCTGGAGAGCGATCTCCTGGTGAGCCTTCTCTCGTTCTCCCGCGTGGGAGTAGGCAAGAGCAAGGCGATAGTGCGCCTTGGAGAATGCGGGTTTCAGCGCAATGGCCTTTTCCAGGGGCACGATGCTTTCGGGCCAGCGGGATTGATATTGTTCCAGCAAGCCCATCTGATAGTAGGCTTCCGGCGAGTGCGGATCGTCTGCGATAGCTGTCTCCAGCAGTTTGCGTGCCGCACTTGCATTTTCTGGAGTGCTGGGCCGATGCAGGATGTTCGCAGCGGCATAGGTGGCAACCATCGCATTCTTCGGATGCCGTTCGGCGAAGCTCTCCAGCTTGTCGCAGCCCTTGCTTGTCTCGGGCATCAGGCTGCAACTATGCCCTAGCAACTCAGCGTACAGTGCGTTGTCAGGATCGGATACCAGGAGCCTGGAAAAGATGGGAGCGGCAAGCCCAACATCGTTCATTGAGTAGCGAGCTACTCCCAAACCCAGCAATAAGCGTGTGCTTGAGGGATAGCGTTCCAGTCCAAACTGAAAAATCCTGATCGCCGGATCAAAGGTCCAGTGGCGCAGAAACTCGATTCCCAGGGCATACATGTTTGCCTCGCTGGGATCGAGTTTTGCGGCAGCCTGCAGGTGTGCAACGGCCTGTTCGTAATGTCCCTGCCTCTCCTCGATATCGCCGAGAAGCGACTGTGCCTGCGATGAGGAATCCTTATCCGATACGCGAGACAGGACTTCATTTGCCGTTGTCGTCTGGCCGGAGTTGAAGAGTGCCAGAGCCCAGTTATAGAGCAGGTCCGGATCCGACGGGTTCCGCGACGCAGCCTTGGCGAATGCGGCTGCGGCTTGTTGCGAGCGGCCCGTTTGCAAGAGCGCCGTACCCAGCGAAGACAGAGTTTGCGCATTGCCAGGGTCAAGCGCAACGGAGCGAGTGAGCACTGGCACCGCATCCTTCTCACGATTGACCTTGAGGTAGGCCGCGCCAAGATTTGCAAGCGCGATTGCAGAAGAACTGTTCAGCGAGCAGGCCTTTTCAAGAAAGGGAATTGCAGGTGTGAATTCTCCTGATTCGGCGTAGAGAAGGCCGAGCGTTTCGGCAACCTCAAAACTATTCGGATTCCGCCGTGCGAGATCTCTGAGAGTGGATTCGGCCTCACGGCGATCTCCGCTATCCTGCGCTTTGAGTGCGGCCGCGAACGCAACCTGGTCGCTGGCGCTTAGACTCCGCGCCTTTGATGAGCTGGTATGCGTACGCTGAGTCGCTTGCCCCGGAGAGGCGCACGGAATCAGGAGGTGGAGAGATAGCAGCACTGCTGCAGGAAGGCCACGGAGGATGGTCGTGCGAGCTGTCCTGTGGACGAGAGTCCTGTGAACGAAAGTCCTCTGAACTAGGGACACGGTGGGAGAAACCTCCGGCAAACGGAGATGTTTCCACCTCCGTCTGCCGCTGAGTGTAACCGCTTAGAAGTTGTACTTCAAAGCGAATTGGAAGAAGCGCGAATCCGGAGTGAAGCTCTGGAAGAAGCGCACATTGGTGATCTGGCCGCCATCCGTACCGGTCCCGCTGTTACTAGGTTGGGCATAGGCTGGCGTATTCAAGAGGTTAAAGACATCCGTGCGGAACTGTAAGGTTTGTTCGCGGAAGGTCTTGAAGGATTTGAAGAGGGACATATCGATACGCTGATACCCAGGGCCGGCCACCTGATTTCTACCGATTCCCAGATACCGGTATGCGGCCGAGCCCGTCAACAGAGCGCTGCCGATGCCATTTGCATCGAGCGGATTTGCAAAGGAGCAGGGGTTATACCAGTTTTGCGTTGTCCTCACCTTGGTGGGGCAAGTGGTGTTCGGATTGTTGGGAGTTCCGCCGGCCTTGAATGGATCCGCAATTCGCAGTGCGCGTGCGCCGGCTCCAGCAGGAGTACTGGTGTTGCTGGTGCCTACCGTGAACGGTTCGCCGGATTGCGCACGGAACACCATGCTCAAAGACCAGCCACCTACAACAACATCAGCCATTGTGCTGTTGGAAAGATACTTCTGCCCACGTCCGAAGGGTAACGCGTAGCTGCCGTTGAGAGTGAACCGATGACGCACGTCAAAGGGAGACGAGGCATAGTTCAGGCCAATGGGCACCACATTCGTTCCCTGGTATCCAAGGTCTCCAGTGCTGCCCAACGGAGTTGGCGCGTCATCCAGAGAGTGAGACCAGGTGTAGGTAGCCAGATAGCTCAACCCTTCCGTATAACGTTTTTCGAGCTTTGCCTGAAATGCGTTATAGCTGCTATCACCCGTGTACGACGTATAGGAGAGTCCGCCGAAATCCGGGAATGGACGGAGCGGATTTACATTTGTTCCCGGAGCCGCAATCGCAACCGGCGAGTTTGGATCAGGGAATACCTGCAGGTGACGAGATACGGAACCGACATACGCAACCTGGGCGACCAGGCTGTTGGACAGCGCATATTCGGTCGACAAGTTGTACTGCTCGCTATAGGGCGTCTTCACGTTCTTGTCACTGCCGCGCAGGGTTGGTGTTGAAATTGCATTTTCAAGTCCGACTGCGATCGCATGGGAGAAGCCCGTTGCCAGGGATAATCCGTTGGTCGGGCAATTGTTTGGCAGGCAGTCGCCGTTTGGATTGGATGGAGATCCCACCACGGGAAAGTTTGAGTCGAACTCAAACGGATAGTTCTCTCCCAGGTTGGGATAGTAGCCGGTGCTTTCTACTCCGCCGAAGAAGATTCCATATCCGCCGCGAATCACGGCCTTATCGCCCGCTTTGTAAGCAAAACCAAAACGCGGAGCGACGTTGGTGTTCTGGCGGTTCACCAGCGAATTGTTACTGGTGTACTGGATGGTGACGTTGTCCTTTGCCAATAGATCGAGGAACTTTGGAGCCAGTGCCACGCCCTTGCTCTTAGTCGGGATCAGGTAGATGCCCGATCCCTTGCCCGCTGCAATCGGCCCGGTAGGCAGGAGCGCTGCCTGGTGCCCATGGCGCTCGGAGTAAGGGTCGAACAATTCATACCGAACCCCGATGTTCAGCGTCAGGCGGGGGCTCGGCTTCCAATCGTCCTGCACGTAAAATGCACGGTCCCACCGTACATCGTCTGTGTTGAACAGGTTCGAAAGGCCTGCGCCATTCATGTTGTCCGTCAGAAAATCCGCAGCGCCATAGCCGGTGTTCGCGGTGCCCGGCTTGGAGGTGTAGAGTCCGTTGAAGTTGTAGGTGCCACGCGATGCCGTCGGCTGCATGGTAGAGAAACGGATGTGCTGGAAATTGACGCCCGCTCTGAGCTGGTGATTGCCGATCGTCTTCGTTACGTTGTCGAGAATCTGAAAGACATTCTCATACTCGTTGGATACATAGAAGGTAGGCGATCCGAAGTTCGATAAGCCTCCAATTGATACATTCGGCAATCCGCCGTTTAGCGGAGCAAAGGGAATTCCGCCGAGGCCAATGGTGGCCGCGATATTCGTGTTTGCGTTCTCCTGCAGGAATCCGAAGTGGCCATAGTTATAACCAAAACGAAATTCGTTGGTCAGACTCTGGCTGAAGATGTGCGTCTCGGACCCGGCAAAGTTTTCTCCCAGATTCTTGATGCCGCCATCATCGCTGAAGTTGCCGCCGTCGAGGATCGGACCAAGCGGCGAAGGGCGGTTGCCGGGATTATTCAGATAGCTGTACCGGCCAAAGATCTGATCTTTCGGGCTGATATTCCAATCCATACGGGCATCCCATTGCCACGTGTTATCCAGGTCATTGGTCAATATGGTGTAGTTATTGTAGGTTTGCCCGGGAATACCGATGTTTGGCTTTGGGTACAGGTTCAGTATGTTCTGCGCGACGGAACTGATCTGATCGGGACACAGCTTGTTCTGGACTCCATTGCACTGCTGTAAGGCGGTGCCGCCGCTGCCCGGTCGGTAAAGTGTGGTGGTGGAGCCGTTGACCAGCGCAGGATTCAACAATTCGCTGAAATCTCCTTGACGCATCAGGGCCGTGGGAACACTCAGCTTGGCGTGTGTGGTGCCAAAGATGATGCGGTTCGCCTCCACATCTCCAAAGAAGAAAAGTTTGTCTTTGAAGAGGGGAAAGCCCAGGGTTGCGCCAAATTGATTCTGCCGGTACTTCGGAACGATGTTTACAGGATCGCTCCATTGATGAATGTTGAAGGCATCGTTGCGCACATATTCCCAAAGATCTCCGTGGACGTTGTTGGTGCCGGATTTGATGGCTGCGTTGACGACCGCGCCTGCGGAGTGGCCGAACTCGGCGCTATAGGCACCGGTCTGCACTTTGAACTCCGACAGGGCATCCGGTGGAGGCCGCACCACGAAGCTTGCTCCGTTCAGAAAGTCGACGACGTTGTTGTTGTTGTCGACACCGTCGAGGATGTAGTTATTCTGCTCAGACCGCTGACCGTTGGCGTTGAAGTCGCCTTTTCCCGCACCACGCGAACCGCTGGGTGGAGTGATCCCGGCGGTAAGCTGAGCGACGAAAACCCAGTTACGACCGTTGAGCGGCGTGTCGTTAATGGTCTTGGTATCCAGCACCTGCCCGGTGGAACCCTCTTCCGTTTGCAGCAGCGGAGGGGCCGACGTTACTTCGATCGTCTCCGACGCCGCTCCCGGCTTAAGTTGAACGTTCACAGAAACGCGGGCCTGCATGTCGACGTGCACATTTTGCTGCGATGTCTTGGAAAATCCCTGCGCCGTTACCGAGATCGAGTAATTCCCGACTTTGATCGGCTGGAAGATGTACAGGCCGCTTTCATTGGTGTGTGTCTCCAGGATGAGATTCGTGTCGGAGTTCAGCAGGGTGACCGTTGCGTTAGGGATCGATGCCCCGGTTGTGTCTGTCACAACCCCGGTGATCGCGCCCTGGTCGGCCTGCGCAAAAGCGCGGCCATGGATGCCAACCGCAAGCATTGCGAGCATGGCGACAAAGAACAGGACCCTGTGAGGATGATGATTTTGCAGGTGACGTGTACTGCGCATTTCGGACCTCCCCGAAGTGTTGCGTTAGATGGACCTTATCCGCGGAAATACCACGATGGGAACGGCGAGCATTGTTTCTACTCTTTCCATCCACCACCGGCACCAATGGCCCATTGCAAAGTTCCGGGACTCGTTAGCGAATCGCCGGCTAGGGCTCTTCCTGGTACCACTTGTGCAATTGGATCTGTACCGCGTTTTTCGTTACGTCTTATCGAGCAATCGTTTTCTTGCGCGCCTTGGGCAGGCGTCTCAGACTGAAATCAGGTGGCTCGCACTGCGATGATCTTTAGACAGGAATCGCTTCCGCGGCGAAAAGCTTCATGAGCAAAAATGAATGAGCAACCGGCTGCATCATCCGGCATCATGGGACCCTAAAATCTCCGCATAGAGGCTGTCAACACAAAAAACAACTTTGGATGTACGCTCCGGAAGCTGGCCAGATACCCACGGGTGCGAGTACCTGAGCTGGGATCTATGGATGACAAGTGCTCCTCGGTTCCCGCGTCCAGCTTGTCATCCTGAGCGCAGCGAAGGACCTGCTTCTCCACTGCACAGGGTTTTCGCCTGCCTTGACGCGGCAGCATGCCGCAACTACAACAGATAACCATAGGCATAACCACGGACAAATTAGCAGACTGTCAGGTTGCGCTGCTCGCGCGAGCAGGCTGCTGCGATTCGCCTTGGAAGCCAACTCAGGCCGCTGAAAGAGAACAGGAGACTCATGTATAGGCGCGAATTTCTCAAGACTACAGGTACTTTGATTGCTGGCGCCACGCTTTCCAATGGCGCGTTTGCCTCGGAGTCTTCCGCGACAGCGCCCCAGGCGGCAGGCCGCTTGATCCTGCCGCTGAATCGCAATTGGCGGTACAGCCGCACTGCGACGGATGCGGCGCACGCCAGGGATTTTGATGACTCAAAATTTGAGCGCGTCGTGGTTCCACATACCAATATTCGCCTGCCGTGGCACAGCTTTGACGACAGGTTATACGAGTTTGTGTCGGTTTACCGCCGCCGCTTCAAGCTACCGCTGGAGGCGCGAGGCCACCGCGTCTTTGTCGATTTTGAAGGAGTCATGACCGCTTCCACGGTCTGGTTAAACGGGGTTCGGCTGGGTGAGTATAAGGGAGGATTCACGCCGTTCTCCTTTGACCTGACCCCGCACGTAGACTTTGACGGAGAAAATGTACTGGTCGTCGATGTCGACTCCACGGAGCGCGCAGATATCCCTCCCTTTGGCTATCAGATCGACTATCTGACTTTCGGCGGAATCTATCGCGAAGTGCAGCTGCGCATCGTGCCTGACGTCTTTCTGGAGAACATCTTCGCGCGTCCCCGGGATGTGCTCTCCGATCATCCGTCCGTGGATGTGAATTGCTACCTGCAGTATACCGCAGCCGCAAAGCAGCCTCTTACGCTCGAAGTCTCCTTGAAGGATGGGGAGAAGGTTCTGGCGACAGCGACACAGCGAGTTGCGCCTGCGGCTGCCGCAGATGAGCCGATCGCTCATACCGTGCAGCTCAACAAGCTCGGCGCGATTGAACTCTGGGATCTTTCGCATCCTCGCATGTATACAGTGCAGGTGCGGCTGCTGCGCGGGACGCATGTGCTGGACGAAGATGCGCGCGCCATAGGCTTTCGCGAGGCAACTTTTACCGATCATGGATTTGAATTGAACGGCAAGGTCATCAAGCTGCGCGGGCTGGACCGGCACCAGACCTTTCCCTTTGTGGGGCAGGCGATGCCCGCCCGCGTGCAGAAGCGCGACGCGCAAATCCTGCGAAAGAACTTGAAGTGCAATATTGTTCGGACCTCTCACTATCCGCAGTCGCGCCACTTTCTGGATGAGTGTGACCGGATTGGCCTGCTTGTGCTCGAAGAGATTCCCGGATGGCAGCACATCGGAGATGAGCCATGGAAGCTGATCGCTATCGACAATGTGCGGCGCATGATACGGCGCGATTGGAACCATCCCTCCATCATCCTGTGGGGAGTGCGCATTAACGAGTCCCGGGATGATCACAGCTTCTATACCCGGACCAATGCCGTGGCGCACGAGTTGGACCCCAGCCGCCAGACGGGAGGCATTCGCTACTTCCAGGAGTCGGAGTTTCTGGAAGATGTGTTCACCATGAACGATTTTGGCTTTCCGCTGAAGAAGCCGAACCACCCGCGTTACCTGAACACGGAGTTTGTCGGCCACACGTTTCCAACCAAAAGTATCGACGATGTGGAACGAAAGACGGAACACACGCTGCGCCATGTACGCGTGCACGACCAGCTGGCATCGGATCCGCAATACGCGGGCGGCATCGGCTGGTGCGCCTTCGACTACAACACACATTCAGATTTCGGCTCGGGAGACCGCATCTGCTATCACGGCGTAACCGACATCTTCCGCGAACCCAAACCGGCGGCGGGGTTCTATAAGTCGCAATGCGAGCCATCGGAAGAAGTAGTTCTGGAGCCGGCCTTCAACTGGGCAGCCGGCGATGAGTCGCTTCGCTTCAGCAAGGCGGTTGTGTCATCGAACTGCGACCACCTCAAGTTTTACGTCAACGGAAAGCTCGTGATTGAGGCCGACCCGGATCGGACACTCTACTCGCACCTGCGCTATCCACCCTTCATCGTCGACGCCACGAAGATGGGAACGTGGGGAGAACTGCGCATCGATGGCTATATCGAGGGCAAGCAGGTGATCTCGAAGAGCTTCTCGAGCAAGGGGATCGATCAAAAGTTCGCGCTGCTGCCGGATGACACGCAACTCATCGCGGACGGTGCAGATACGACTCGCGTAGTGATGCGAGTGACCGATGAGTTCGGCGCGATTCGACCGTATGCGAACGACGCCATCGTGTTTCAACTGGAAGGACCAGCAGAACTGATAGGTGACAACCCCTTCAGCATTGTCGGAGGAACCGGTGCGATCTGGATCCGGGCCAAGGAGGAGCCGGGTACGGTGCGCCTTGTCGGCCGCCATCCTGTTTTGGGCGAACAGGAGGTGCACATCGAAATTTCGCCGGCGCCTCCAGAGAAGGTATAGCCGTTGAGCAGGCCGCCAGTCTTCCGCATCACAAGTGCGCAAGACTGGTGGCCGTTCTGTGTGCCAACTCAACGGCGCGAGTTTGACAGCCGCTCCAGCGTCCTGTTTGTATCTTGCAGATCGAATAAAATTTTGGTGCGATCGACCATCTTGCGAGGAGAACCATGTCTTACGTACTTGCATTGGATCAAGGGACGACGAGTTCGCGTGCCATTCTCTTTGGAGTCGATGGCAAGATCGTCGCGCAGGCGCAGCATGAGTTCGAGCAGATCTATCCCGACTCTGGATGGGTTGAGCACAAGCCCTACGACATCCTCACGTCGCAGCTAAGTTCCGCCGTGGAGGTACTCGGCACCGCAGGGGTTCGCCCCCGCGATCTGACGGCGCTGGGTATCACGAATCAGCGGGAGACCACCCTTATCTGGGATCGCGAAACCGGAAAGCCGATTTACAACGCCATCGTCTGGCAGGATCGCCGCACTGCAGCAGAGTGCGACCGGCTAAGGGAGTCAGGCGCGGAGGATATGGTTCGTCAAACTACGGGCCTCAGGATCGACCCTTACTTCTCGGCAACCAAGATCGCATGGATTCTGGACAACGTCTCTGGCGCAAGGCAAAGGGCCGATGCAGGGAAACTGGCGTTCGGTACGGTTGATAGCTGGCTCATCTGGAATCTGACGAGCGGCACCAGGCATATCACCGACTTCACAAATGCATCGCGCACCATGCTCTTCAACATCGTGAAGGGGTGCTGGGATGCGGACCTGCTGCGGCTCTTCAATGTTCCTGAGTGCATGATGCCGGAGGTGGTGCCCTCAAGCGGTAAGGTGGGAGACGTTACGACCACGCTGGGTCTTGGCTCAGTGCCCATTGCAGGGATCGCAGGAGACCAGCAGGCTGCGTTGTTTGGCCAACTCTGCGTGATGCCGGGCGACACGAAGAATACCTATGGCACCGGCTGCTTCCTGCTGCAGAACATCGGCAGGAAATTTGTCTCATCCGAGCAGAAGTTGATCACGACGCTCGCCTGCAGCATGAACACGCAACTGGAGTATGCGCTTGAAGGGAGCATCTTCATAGGCGGTGCGGTGGTGCAATGGCTCCGCGATAATCTGAAGCTCATCCACACCTCGTCGGACGTGCAAGCACTCGCGCAGTCGGTGACGGACGCCGACGGCGTGGTGTTTGTTCCAGCGTTTGTGGGCCTGGGAGCGCCCCACTGGGATCCCTACGCCAGCGGGCTTATCATCGGTTTGCGCCGCAGCACGCAGCCGGGGCATATCGCTCGCGCGGCGATGGAGAGCATTGCGTTTCAAGTGGCAGACGTGCTGGAGGCAATGGCAGCGGATACTGGAACGGCACTTAAGGAGCTTCGTGTGGATGGCGGCGCTGCGGCGAATGATCTATTGTTGCAATTTCAGGCAGACGTGCTGGGGATCCCTGTCGTACGCCCCGCTCAGATTGAGACAACTGCGATGGGCGCAGCCTATCTCGCAGGACTGGCGGAGGGCTTCTGGGAGAGTCCCCAGGCCATTCGCTCTCTTCGCGGGCCGGATACGAAGTTCGAGCCTGCAATGAGCGATGCAAAAGTGAAGGCGGCCAGGGAGCGCTGGCACGACGCGGTGGAGCGTTCCAAGGGCTGGTTCAAGGAGCACGACAGAAGAGGCGGGGAATAGAGCGATGAATCGTGAAGCTATGGTTAAGCGAATCTCCGAACGCACAACGCCATGGGACATGGTGATTCTCGGAGGAGGAGCAACTGGCGTCGGCGTGGCTGTGGATGCCGCATCGCGTGGCTTCGATGTGCTGTTGCTGGAGTCGCATGACTTCGGCAAGGCTACCTCCAGCCGAAGCACCAAGCTTGTGCATGGCGGCGTGCGGTATCTGGAGCAGGGCAATATATCACTGGTAATGGAGGCATTGAAGGAGCGCGGTCTGCTTCGCCAGAATGCTCCTCATCTCGTACATGATCTGGCATTCGTTGTGCCGAACTATTCCTGGTGGGAGATGCCGTTCTATGGCATTGGCCTGAAGATGTACGACCTGCTTGCCGGCAAGTACGGGTTCGGCCGTTCCCGCGTTCTCTCGCTGGAAGAGACGTTGAAGATGCTGCCAAATCTGCAGCAGGATGGCCTGCGCGGTGGGGTCGTGTACTACGACGGGCAATTCGATGATTCGCGGTTGCTCATTCATCTGATTGCCACCGCTGCCGATCATGGCGCAACCCTGCTGAATTATGCGCCGGCGATTGCAGTGACCAAGGATGAAGAGGGCTATGTCAATGGTGTTCGCATGAAAGACGAGCTGAGCGGGAAGGAGTACGACCTTCCAGCACAGGTTGTGATTAATGCGACAGGCATCTTTGCCGATCAGGTTCGCCGCATGGCCGACACCACGGTTAAGAACATGATCGTTCCCAGCCAGGGCATTCACCTGGTATTCGAGCGATCCTTTCTTCCCGGCGATAGCGCAATCATGGTCCCTCGCACCAGCGATGGCCGCGTTCTTTTTGCGATTCCTTGGCATAGGCATACGCTGGTGGGAACGACGGACACGCCGATTCCCGAGGCTGTTTATGATCCGCTCCCGTTTGAAGATGAGATCAACTTTATTCTGGAGACTGCGGCAACGTATCTGACGCGTCCGCCAACACGCAAGGATGTACTCAGCGCGTTTGTGGGGATTCGCCCCCTCGTGAAGGTGCAGGATGAGTCCACCGCAAAGACCTCGTCGATTTCGCGCGACCATACCATTCACATCGATGCCTCTGGCCTGCTGACGATTGCAGGAGGCAAGTGGACAACCTATCGCTATATGGCGGAAGACTGCGTGGATCATGCGATCACGCTGGGCCGGCTGCGCGATGCGGAGTGTGTTACGCGGAACCTAAGGCTGCATGGGTATCGTGAGGATGCGGAAGAGCTTGGCAGTTTGTGGGTCTATGGCTCCGATGCGGAAGAGATTCGCGCGCTTGCGAAAGAGGATCCCAGCCTGCTCGAGCCATTGCATCCTGCGCTGCCTTATTGCGCTGCAGAGGTGATCTGGGCCGTAAGGCAGGAGATGGCGCTTACGCTGGACGACGTGCTCTCGCGCCGGACTCGCGCACTCTTTCTGAATGCTCGCGCGGCGATAGAGATGTCCGCGGCGGTGGCGGAGCTGATGGCGCGCGAACTTCACCAGCCGGACGCCTGGGTGCGCGATCAACTCGCGACATTCAGGCGTCTGGCGGACACGTATCTTGTAGCTTCGGAGGAAACGGCTTGATTCGCTCTCCTATGTTTGGTGAGTTCATGGGTACGATGGTGATGATCCTGCTAGGAGACGGTGTGGTGGCCAGCGTGCTGCTGAAGCGTACCAAGGCGGAGAACGCAGGTTGGATGGTGATTGTCACGGGATGGGCCTTCGCGGTCCTCGCTGGCATATTCACGGCCGTGGTGTGCGGCAGCCCCGACGCGCATCTCAATCCGGCCATTACTTTGGCCTTCGCGGTGAAGAACCACAATTTCAGCGTGCTGCTGCCCTACGCAACAGCACAACTTGCGGGAGCATTCGCCGGCGCCTGCCTGGTGTGGATTCACTTTTATCCTCACTGGCGGGAGACTTCGGACGCATCTGCGAAGCTGAGCATCTTCTGCACCGCGCCCGCGATTCGCTGCCTGCCGGCAAATGTCGTGAGCGAGGTGATCGGCACCGCGATTCTGGTGCTCGTGGTTGGCGCAATGGGCTCCAGGCTGGTGCTTTCGACGGGTGCCGCAGGAGGACTCTCGCCGTACCTGGTTTCCTGCGTGGTGTGGGGCATCGGTCTCTCGCTCGGGGCAACGACAGGCTACGCGATCAATCCTGCTCGCGATCTGGGGCCTCGTCTCGCACATGCGGTGCTTCCGATTCCCGGCAAGGGTGTCTCGGATTGGGGCTACGCATTTGTACCCATCGTCGGTCCGCTGATTGGAGGCGCGATTGTGGGCCTCTTCCTGCGTGTCCTTGGAGCGTGAGTTCCCGGAGTCCGGCGATCGGCGCGGGCTGGGGGCAGGCATTCTAAAATAAACCGTGGCCCTCGCCGCTCCGACGCTCCCGCAGTCTGCCCGCTGCTCCCGCTTCTTCCAGGTTCTGGAGGCGTGGCATTTGCTGAGCCTCGATGCGCCGACGGTTGCGGGTCTCTGGGCATGGTCCTTCGCGCGAGCCGTGCATCTCCACCTGCCCTGGTCCGCGCCTTTACTGCTGGCCTTGGGAACCTGGCTTATTTACGTGGCTGACCGAATCCTCGACGGTTTTCGCGCGGACGCTGCCAGTCTGCGGCCTCGTCATCACTTCTACGCACGCCATTGGTCGGCTTTCGTTGCCATGGCTGTCGCGGGGGGCACGGTGCTGCTCTGGCTGATCGTCGAGCGAATGAATCCACGTGCTCGTCGGGAAGATACGTTTCTCTTCCTGGCGGCGTTGCTCTATTTCCTTCTTATCCATCTGCCCCTCCATCGCCTGCCCCTCCATCGCATGGAGCGATGGCTCCCCAAGGAAATGGCAGTCGGCATTCTGTTTTCTGCCGCAACGGCGGTGCCCGCCTGGTCGCGTCTGTCTATCGAAGGGTCTGTGGGTAGCCGTGCATTGCTTCCCTCTGTGTTTGCTTTCGCGGTCCTCTGCTGGCTCAACTGCGTTGCAATTGAGGCGTGGGAGGATTTTGCTTTCTTTATTCCCGGCCACAACGGAGGCTCTATCCGAGCAAACCTGACCACTCGCTACGCTGGAACCCATCTACCCGTTTTTGCCAGCCTTCTAGTTGTGGTAGCCGTGATGCTCGGCCTGGCGACATGGGCCAACACCCGCTCGCTCGCCGCGCTGGACTTTGCCATTGCCGCTTCTTCCATCCTGCTTGCGCTCCTCGATGGGCAGCGCTATCGCATCTCCCCCATGGGCCTGCGCATCGCAGCGGACGCGGTTCTTCTGACGCCGGTGCTGGTCATCCCTCTGCTCTGGTAACTCCTATGGCAGCCGCTCTCCCCAACTTCGACCCTATCGCGCGAGCGTACCGGTGGCTGGAGTATCTCAGCTTCGGGCCCATGCTCGCGCACTGCCGCTTCTCTTCCTTGCCGGAGCTGGTCCACTCCAGACGCGCCCTGGTTTTCGGAGATGGCGATGGCCGGTTCCTTGCTCGACTGCTTACATTGAATCCTCATCTGACGGCGGACGTTGTGGATTCGAGTGCCGAGATGTTGCGCCTTCTCGAACAGAGAATCTGCTCCATCGGCGCGGAGGCCCGCGAGCGGATCACGCTGCATCATGCGGGCGCTCTCAGCTTTGCTCCGCCGAAGTTCGGCTATGATCTCGTCGTCACTCACTTTTTTCTTGACTGCTTCAGCACGGAGCAGCTTGCTGCATTGTTTCGCATGCTCAGGCCGCACCTCTCCGCGGGAGCACTCTGGGCGCTCTCTGATTTCGCGATTCCTCCGGGGCCGATCGCCGCTGTTTGCGGTCGTCTCCTCGTGGCGGGGCTTTACCGCAGCTTTGGCCTGCTTACCGGGCTTCGCACTCGCACTCTGCCGGAGTATCGAGGACTTTTCGAGGACAACGGATTCACGCTCTGCCAACGCAAGACGTGGCTCCGCGGCCTGCTGGCTGGCGAAGTATGGCGCCTTACGGAACCTCCTCCGGGGCGTGGCATTACACTCATCTAGACATGCGGCAGCCGGTCTTCGCGTTGCTGCGCCAGGAGAGGCCTTGAGGATTGTCCGGTTTTGTGGAAAGTGGAGCAGTCGTGTAGCCCTTGCCGTTGCGATGGCAGGAGCTCTTTTGTCGTCTTCGTATGCGCAGGTTCAGGCTCCCGCCGCTGCCTATTCCGCCGTGGATTCCTATTCCGTCGTCGATCCAAGGATCGGCACTGGGCCGGAGGGGCACACGTTTCCCGGAGCCACGATTCCGTTTGGCATGGTGCAGCTCAGCCCGGATACGCAGATCCGCCCCTTCAAGCAAAGCTACAAGTGGGCGGCGGGCTACCGTTACGAAGATACGACGATCCTTGGTTTCTCCCATACGCATTTTTCGGGTGCAGGCCACTCGGACCTGGGAGACTTTCTGATTCAGCCAATCTCCGGGGATGTCCGTTTGGAGCCCGGCGACATCGATACGCCGAACTCCGGCTATCGCTCGCGCTTCCGCCACGAAACAGAGAAAGCGGAACCGGGATACTATGCGGTCACTCTCGAGGACTACGGCGTGCGAGCCGAGCTGACATCGTCTTCGCGGGTTGGCGTGCACCGCTATACCTTCCCTGCGGGAAAACCCGCACATCTGCTGATGGATCTGCGGTCGTCCATCTACAACTATCCCGGCAAGATTCTGTGGTCGCGAATTCGGCTGCGGGCCGACGGCACGGTAACCGGCATGCGGGAGACGCGTGGTTGGGCTCCGGGACGGCAGCTTTATTTTGCGATGCGCTTCTCGCAGCCGCTGACGGGGCATGAGCTGTATGACCGGGAAGCATTGCCAATCGAGTACAAGGGGTTCAAGACTCCGGGAACGACGGCGAGCGATATCCAGGCTATCGAAGGACGCGGCCTGATGGGCGTCTTTGACTTCGGGGCAGTCACGCAGCCCGTGGTCGTCAAGCTGGCCCTCTCCCCCACCAGCGAAGAGAACGCCATCGCGAACCTGAATGCGGAGGTTCCCGGCTTTGATTTCGACAAGGTGCGCGCCGCTGCTCGCCGGGCGTGGGAGCAGGCTCTATCGGTGATCGACATTGACGCTGCGCCGGCAATGCGGAAGAACCTTTATACGGCTCTCTACCACGCGCTGTTGGCGCCCAGCATCTCGATGGATGTGGCCGGAACCTATCGCGGCCCGGATAACGAGGTTCACAAAGCGGAGGGATTCAACTTCGTTTCCAGCTTCTCGTTGTGGGATACCTACCGCGCGGAACAGCCGCTGATGACGCTGATTGAGCCGCCGTCGCGCACCGTCGATGTGGTGCGCTCGCTGGTGGAGTCGCAGAAGGAAAGTCCCTTCGGCATCTTGCCCGTGTGGCAGTTCCAGGGCATTGAGACGTGGTGCATGATCGGCTACCACTCCGTGCCCGAGATCGCGGATGCGTATATGAAGGGCATCCGCGGCTTCGACGCCAACCAGGCGCTGGATGCCATGGTGGCAAGCGCAACCTATGCGCCCTATGGGCATCTCGACGAGTACATGAAACTCGGGTATGTGCCGGTGAACGGCGATGGCGAAGCCGCCTCGAAAACGATGGAATACGCGTTTGACGATTGGACGATTGCGCGCATGGCTCGTGCGATGGGCAGGGACGGCGTTGCGGCCACCTTCGAGAAGCGTGCCGGCTACTGGCGGAACGTCTTCAACCGGCAGAGCGGATTTGTGCAGCCCAGGCTTGCGGACGGCAGCTTTCGGGAGCCGTTCGACCCGGCCCGCGCGGGTGCGGACAGCGGCTTTACCGAAGGCAATGCCTGGCAATACTCGTGGTATCAACCGCAGGACGAGGCTGGCCTGATTCAATTGCTGGGCGGCGACGGCAGACTGGTGGCCAAGCTCGATGCCATGTTTGACGCGAAGGTGGATCCACACCAATATGCGGATGTGGAAGACATTGCAGGGATGATCGGGCAGTATATCCACGGCAATGAACCCAGCCATCACCTCGCCTATCTCTACAACTACGCTGGCCAGCCGTGGCGCACGCAGGAGCGGCTCAAGCAGATCATCGACACGCAATACAAGCCCGCTCCCGATGGACTGGTCGGCAACGACGATCTTGGGCAGATGTCGGCCTGGCTGCTCTTCAGCGCGATGGGCTTCTATCCGGTGGCGCCTGCCTCGAACGAGTACGTCATTGGCCGCCCCTTTGTAGAGAAGGCTACCCTGAACCTGCCGAGCGGGAAGCACTTCCGGGTGGTCGCCGAGAAGATGAACGAGCAGAACCGCTACGTCTCCCGGGTGTTTTTGAATGGCAAGCTCCTTACCCGCAGCTTCCTGCGCCACCAGGAGATCCTCGATGGAGGCGAATTGCGATTCATCATGGGGCCCTCGCCCAACAAGGTGTGGGCGACCGGGAAGAGCGAGCGCCCGTTTTCCCTCTCACAGGAGGCCCGCTGAACTGGCGCGCAGAACCAGCGCGCGGAACCGGTCGGCTGAACCAGCCAGCTTTCGCTGCTGTCGCAAGAGTCCCTGCCAGGCTGTTGCGGAACTATTTTCTCCGGCTGGGGTTGAACAACATGGAAAAGGCTGTCCGGGTCACCCGTTCGAGGATGCAGCAGCGGTGTCCCCTGTGGCTTGTTGTTGACGAGAGAGCAGGAACTCCTATGGCATTTCTCATGAAGAATGCATTGCTTCGCGGCGGATCGGTTCGCGGTGGATTGGTTCGCAGGGCAGTGGTTGCTTTGGCACTTTTCTCCCTCCCCCTGTTTTTATCCATTTGTCTGGTGAGTCCCGTGGCTGCGTCCGATCAGGAGACCGCGCAGGCCTCCACCCGTTCCGACGAGGCGATTGAGAGGGACGTCGTCGGGGCCATCACCGCCTCGCCAGTCCTCAACGTGCAGCCCATAACCGCTACCACCGTTTCAGGAGATGTGACGCTCGCCGGCTCCGTGGACGATGCGGCGTCAAAGGAGCTTGCTCAACTGGTGGTCTCCAAGGTGGATGGAGTGCGGTCGGTGGTGAACAACCTCGACATCGTGCCGATTGGCGCACCTGCCTCCAACGAGCCCGCGCCAGACAACCAGCAGCAGCAGCCGGCGCAGCAGGCGCAGGATAGCCAGCAACAGCCAGCGCAGCAAGATAATCAGCAGCAGCCAGCGGCAGAGCCCTCCCCCACGTATCCAGCTCGGCGCCCGCCATACGGTGCGCCTCAGCAGGCTCCCTATCCTCCGAATCAGGCCAATCAGGATGGCCCCGTGCAGATACCGCAGGGCACTCTGCTGACGGTGCGACTCATAGAGCCCCTCGATACAAAGAACCTCGGCCAGGGCGCGATGTTTGAAGTGCAATCTGCCCGGGATATCTACGTCGGCGGCGCCCTTGCGATCCCTCGCGGAGCCACTCTCGACGGGCAGGTTGTCGATATCCGGTCGGTCAAAGGTTCGCTGAGCGGGAGTTCCTCTATCTCGCTCCGGCTGAACACGCTTGTGCTGGAAGGGCGCACCTATCCCCTGGAGAGCGATGTGTGGGTTAGCAATGGACCCGGCAAGGGCGGCTATACGGCTGGCAACACCATAGCTGGCGCGGGCGTCGGAGCGGTCATCGGAGGCATCGCTGGTGGCGGCCCAGGAGCAGCCGTCGGAGCCACTGTGGGCGGCGCAACTGGCGCAGTAGCTTCGTCCGCGAGTTCAGGGCCGCGTGTTGTCCTGCGGCCGGAGACGGTTCTGAACTTCCACCTTGCCGCACCGGTAACCGTGGTTCCCGTCTCCTACCAGGAGGCGCAGCGTCTAGCCGCTTCGCAGCCACAGCAGCGTACGCCTTATGCGGATCGTCCTGGATATCCAAGGCCACGCGTAGTCTATGGCTATCCTTACCCGTATCCCTATGCATACGGCTATCCGTATCGCTACTACTATCCTCGCTACCGCGGATATTACCGGCCCTACCCAGGCTGGTAAGCCCGACCTGTTAAGCCACGCAGGGCAGGCCGCACCGCCTTGCACGTACATTCGCGAGCGTGGGGCCCGTTTCTGCCGGGCGGCCCACGCCGTATCGCGTTAGCATCCAGCCGAGGACGGGACGCTTTTGTGGATCCATCCCGCATCCCATAAACATGTGGCATCCATTGCTGATTCAGTCGCGCAAGTCGCTTTTTACTTGGTGGTCAACGTGTAACAGAATTGGTTACAAATGGCAGGCCGCGCCGAACCCAGATGCGGAAAAGACAATTGCAACTTATCTGCAGCTATGGCACATCTCATCTGTTGGATCGCTTGAACACAACGCGAACACAACTCACCGCCGGGTCTGCAAGGATGCACCAACAAAAACCGGGAGGTCTCCATGAGTGCCTTTCAGGACGTTCCCCGCATCATGCCATTTCTCTGGTTCGACTCAAATGCGGAAGAGGCAGTCGAGTTTTACCTCACCATCTTCAAGAATTCGCGCCGTCTCGGTGAGATGCGCCTGCCCGACGACAGTCTTGGGCCGAAGGGCCGCGTCCTCACCATTGCTTTTGAGCTCGATGGGCAGAAGTTTACCGCGCTGAACGGTGGTCCGATGTTTCAATTCACTGAGGCCATCTCGTTCGCGGTGCGCTGCGATTCACAGCAGGAAGTGGATGAGTATTGGTCGAAGCTTTCCGCCGGGGGCAACGAGGGCCAGTGCGGCTGGCTCAAAGATAAGTTTGGCCTCTCCTGGCAGATTGTGCCCGCGCGCCTGCCAGAGCTTCTTAAGCAGCCTAAGGCGATGCAGGCCATGCTGCAGATGAAGAAGCTCGACATCGCTGAGTTGGAACGCGCCGCGCAATCCTGATCACCGGTAGCTGCACGCCACCGGCAGTCGTGAGCATGTGGCCTGCTTCGTCCGCTAGTCTGGAAGCATCACCGTTGAACCTTCGATTTTGAGAGGCGCAGAAGCACCTGCGGCCGAGGTTCCGGGTTGGCCGCCGCCTACCCACACGGAGTAGCTGCCCGGTACAATGCTGCGACTGCCATCGGGACTGACGAGGCTGAAGGCACGCGGGTTCAGTTCGAACTTCACATCCTGTGTCTCTCCCGGCTTGAGAGAGATTCGCTGGAAGCCGAGAAGCGACCGAAGCGGCGCTCCATCGATAACACCCTTGCTCGAAAGATACAGTTGCACCACCTCGGCGCCAGCGACCTTGCCGGCATTCTTTACCGAAACCTGCACTGTCAGCGGCTGACCAGCCTGTACACTTGGCTCCAGCTTGAGACTCGAGTAGCCAAAGCTGGTAAAGCTCAGTCCGTAGCCGAAGGGATAGAGCGGCTCGCCGGTGAAGTAGCGATAGGTGCGGTTCGCCATGCTGTAGTCTTCAAACGGCGGAAGCTGCTCGACGGATTTGTAAAACGTGACCGGAAGACGGCCACTGGGATTAACGGTTCCCATCAGGACGTCTGCTACTGCGTTGCCACCTTCTTCGCCGGGATACCATGCTTCGACAATCGCAGCGGCCTTCTCGTTGATCTCATTCACGGCGAGCGCACTTCCGTTCTGCAGAACAACGTAGATCGGCTTGCCGGTCGAAGCAATGGCGCGAAAAAGATCCATCTGCGCGCGCGGAAGACCGATGTCGATGCGATCCCCACCATTGAAGCCCTCGACCGCAACCGGCATTTCTTCGCCTTCCAGTTGCGGAGAGATGCCCAGCGCCAGGATCACGGCATCCGCGCCCCTGGCTGTTTCCACTGCTTCCTGCAGCAGTGCATCGGCAGGAGGCGTCCAGAAAAATGTTATGGCGCCTCGGTCCATCGTCTCGACGTATTCGATCTTCAGCGTGTAGCGATGGCCTTTTTCAAGCTGGATGGCGGCGGTTGTGTCGAGGTCATGGCCTTTCAAGGTGCCCGTATCATGGATCAGCAGCTTGCCATCGAGATAGACCTGCACGCTGTCACCCGGTTTGCAATCCCGGCAGGCATCCCACCGTACTCCGAACTTCGTAGTGCCTGAAACTGTGGGGATCAGCGTGCCTGTCCAGCGCACGGAGTAGCCCTTCTCCGGCAAGCCAGCCGCGGGAGCCGAGTCTCTCCAGTCGAAGTCGATGTGATCGTCCACCCGCACCAGCTTTGGACTTCCGCTGAAGGTGGCATTGTCAAAGTACTCTCCCTGCAGGCCCTGCTTCTCGCCGGAGGAGCCCGGCGCGTGCAGCATATAGCTGGGCACGGTCACACTCATCCCCGTCGCCAGCACCGAGCCCTGCCGGAAGGTGACTCTGGTGTGGTTGAAGTGGGATCGAATTCCATCCAGCACGGTTACATATTGCGAGGGCGTCCCGTTATAGTTGCCCTCCAGCGTATCCAGTTGATCGGCATTTGGACCAATCACGGCTACAGATTGAAGGTTTGCCGATAAAGGCAGTGCATGATCTTTATTCTTCAGCAGGACGATGGATTCGCGTGCAACGTCGAGAGCAAGCCTGCGATGCGATGGAGAGTCGTTCTCCGAAAGAGGAATCTGGTTGAAGGGAACCATCGAAGGCGGATCAAACATGCCCAGTTGAAACCGCGCCTTGAAGAGCCGCGTGAGTGCCGCATCGAGGTCGGCCTCCTTCAGCAATCCTTGTGCAACGGCCTTGGGAAGGCTCGAATACTCGCCGCCGCAATCGAGATCGGTGCCCGCTTTCACGGCAACGGCGGAGGCCGCTTCCATGTTGCTCGCAAAGTGGTGCCCCTGGGCAATATCCCCTACAGCTCCGCAATCGGAGACGACATAGCCCTTGAACTTCCAACTCGAGCGCAGCGTCTCGCCCAGCAGCAGGTCGCTGGCACAAGCGGGCTTGCCCAATACGGAGTTATAAGCACACATCACGGATTGCGCGGAGCCATCGACAACCGTCGTCCGAAAAGCGGGTAGATAGGTGTCCTCCAGATCGTGACGGGAGACGGGCACGTCGAAGACATGGCGTAGCGGTTCGGGTCCGCTGTGCACCGCGAAATGCTTCGAGGTGGCCACCACCTTCAGATATTTCGGATCGTCTCCCTGCATGCCTCGCACGAAGGCAAGTCCCATCTGCCCCGTCAGGTAAGGATCCTCACCATAGGTCTCTTGACCGCGTCCCCAGCGAGGGTCGCGAAAGATGTTAATGTTCGGCGACCAGAATGTTAGTCCCCGGTAGATGCGGTGGTCGTTCCGCGCCAGGGCCTCACGATGCTTGACCCGCGCTTCGGTGGAGATAGTGTCGCCCACCTGCAGCATGAGCGGCGCATCCCATGTCGCGGCCATGCCAATGGCTTGCGGAAACATCGTCGCATGGCCGGCACGTGCAACGCCGTGGAGCGCTTCATTCCACCAGTTGTATGCAGGTACGCCGAGGTGATCAATTGCTGGTGCGTAGTAGATCATCTGCGCAGCTTTTTCCTCGAGCGTCATCCGCGAAATCAGATCGTGGACTCGTTCGTCAACCGGAAGCTTCGGATCGCGAAAAGGAAAATCGCCGGAGCTTTGCGCCCATATAGGTGCCGCCAGAGCGGATAGGAGCAGCGAGAGAGCCAGCACGCAGGTGGTCTTAACGTAGGTGGTCCTGGCGGTTGAAAGCCTGCGACGAGCAAGGAAATCGTGTCTCACGGAAGTATCTCCAGAAGTCTTGAAGCGCTGCACCCGCAACGCTATCAGAAATCGCTGCAATTGGGAGCGATTTCTTGAGCAGAAAATCGTTTTATCGCGAACCATGATTTTCAACAACGCAGGGCCGATGCCTTCAACAAGTACTGTGTTCCACGTCACAGGTGCTGCGGGCAGGGACGCAGATTTCTCTGCTGCGCGATGGGCCCGCAAACGCAGTCAGGACGGCCCTTTGCGGCATGTTTGACACCATTCGAGGGAGAGGACTCTAGACCAAAGTGTCATGGACGTCACCCGGAGCAAAGGTGTGTATTGCAGTTCTGAGCCATTTTCTATCCTCTGGCCAGAACCATTCCGCATCTCCGCGGAGTAGCTCGGGCCGGACGATGGCTGTGGCTGCAAAAAAAACAGAAATACGAGAACGCAGGTTTGCGGGTGCCGTCACGTTCTCATGCGTTTGCTTTTGGGTGGCCGGATGACGACCGCTGTTGCATTACTTTTGCGCCGTCTTTCCGGGACCTGCACAGTTGATCCACCTCTTCGCGCTACTCGATCGCGCATGAGGGCGAGTGCTGTTGTTCGTGGATAGCACTTAACGAGAACAACTTTTTTCTTGATTGAGAGTGCACATTATGTCGCGTAAGAACGTGAGTCTCCTGTCCTGTCTTCTTCTGCTGGCCGTCTCGGGAATTAGCTATTCCCATGCTGAGGTCAGGCAATCCCCGGCAACAAAAAAGATCAACGAACAGAACGTGGTAGCTCTTCCGGGGCACATTCATCCGCTTGCCATTGCTCGCTATGATCGCGGGCGGGTCGCGGACAGCCTTCAGCTTCCGCACATGGTGCTCGTGCTGAAACGCTCCGACCAGCAGGAGCAGGCGCTCACGACGCTCATCGATCAGCTGCATGATCCAAAGTCTCCGATGTACCATCGCTGGCTAACACCGCAGGAGTTTGGCCAGTTCTTTGGCCCGTCCAATGAGGACCTGCAGAAGCTGACCAACTGGCTGGAGGGAAGCGGCTTCAAGGTGGATGAGGTTTCGCCCGGCCGCACCACCATCATTTTTTCGGGGAATGCTGCAGAGGTCCATCACGCGTTTGGAATCGAGATCCACGCCTTCCAGGTGAATGGCGTCAGACATATTGCGAACGTAACCAATCCGCAGATTCCGGCAGCGCTTGCGCCGTTGGTTGCGGGCTTCCGCTCGTTGAACGATTTCCAGGCGAAGCCCATGCACCACGTCGTTGGCGGATTCACGAGGGATAAGGCGACCGGCGAGTGGAAGCAATCCTCCACGGTCGCGCCCAACCTCACCAGTCTTTCCGGGCCCATGGGAGACGCCCGGCTGGTTGGTCCGCAGGATTTTTACACCATCTACAACCTAAAACCGCTGCTGCAGTCGGGGATTAACGGAGCGGGCCAGACTATCGCGGTCATCGAGCAAAGCGACGTCAATCCAGCCGATGTCACTGCCTTCCGGTCGCAGTTTGGGCTGCCTGCTTATCCTGCTGCGCCCAATGCGGCCGAGGGTGGAGTCAATTACCTCAAAGGCGTTTCAGGGTATTGCGTTGATCCGGGAATCGTCGCTTCCGGTGACGAAGCAGAGGCGATTCTTGATGTTGAGTGGGCCGGAGCCGTCGCGCCCAACGCCACGATTGATGTAGTTTCCTGCGCCAGCAGCGGATCGTCGCAGGGCACGGATCTCGCTCTTACCTACATCGTGAACCACCTGGCATCCAGTGTCTCCGCCATGAGCTACAGCTATGGCGCATGCGAAGCTGCGTTGGGTGGCGCGAGCAACGCGTTCTACAGGAACACCTATCAGCAGGCTGTTGCCCAGGGGCAGACGGTAGTTGTCTCTACCGGCGACGGTGGAGCTCCGGGCTGCGATAACTTCGCTGCGAGCGCACCCAATCCTGCTACCCAGGGGAATGCGGTCAATGGCCTTGCCTCTACACCCTACAACGTTGCGGCAGGCGGTACCGATTTCAGCGATGTTTATCAGAACCTGACGAGTGCGTATTGGGATACCGCAAATGGTCCTGGCTATAGCTCGGCCCGCTCGTATATTCCTGAGACGGCGTGGAACGGCAGTTGCGCCGGTCCCGTGCTTCGTTCCTATGCTGCGGAACTCGGCCTGAATCCCGGAGCGACTCCGGAAGCCTGGTGCAACAACGCCAACTTCAAAGCGAAGTATGGCAGCTTTGTCTTCCTCGATGGTGGAGGCGGAGGCGTCAGCACTCTCTACGCCAAGCCCAATTGGCAGAGTGCTTATGGCGTTCCCAATGACGCAAAGCGCGACCTGCCGGATGTCTCGCTGTTCGCCAGTAATTTCATCTACAACCACGCGCTCGCTGTCTGTCAGTCAGACAAGGGATACTCCTGCGACATGTCCAACAGCACCGCTGCCCAGACGATGGCGGCTGGTGGAACCTCCTTCGTCGCTCCGCAGGTTGCCGGTCTGATCGCGCTGGTGAATCAGAAAACAAATGCGCGGCAGGGTCAGGCAAACTACACGCTCTACGCACTGGCCGCGAGTGAGTATGGTGCGCCTGCAACGCCCAACTCCAGTTTGCTGAGCGCCTGCAATGGTTCGCAGAAAGGGAATGGGGTGGGCACGAGCTGCATGTTCTACGACGTGAATGCCACGCCAAATCCCAGCGGCGGCACGGTCACGGATAGCATCTCGCAGCCCTGTGCAGCCGGCACGCCGAACTGCGTGGCAACTCTCAAGAAGGACGCTTACGGTCTCCTCTCCTCGTCGAGCGGCACTCAGAATACAGCGTATCCGGTGGGCAAGGGATACGATCTGGCCACCGGGCTGGGCAGCATCAACTTCACCAACCTGGTGAACAACTGGACAGTTGGATCCTCCGCTGGAACCACCTCATATCCGACAACGACCACGCTCACTGCCGCGCCCAGCACCATTCCGTGGGCGGGTGTGACGACTCTTATCGCCAGAGTTACGAACTCGACGTATGCCTCTCCGAGCGGTGTCGTGAACTTCTACAGCGGTAGCGCCAATGGCAAATTTCTAGGTACGGCGACGCTGGCTCCGGGCAAGGCTCCCATCGCGATCGCAACCTTTCAGGTCACCGGAGCCATGTTGTCTCCCGGCGCCAACAGCTTGATCGCAGTCTTTCCTGGAGATGGGGCGAATGATGCAGCCTCCACCTCCGCGGCCGCAACGGTCAACGTGGGCCTGGCTCCCGCCGCTTTGACGACTCCAACCATCACCCTCACATCGAGCGCGGCGAGCCTTTTTCTCATGCAGTCTGCGAACGTCCGCGTTACGCAGCGCGATACGTTAACTGCAACGCTGTCTCCCAGCGACGCTACCGGTACGGTGCAGTTCTTCCTGGGCTCCACTTCGCTGGGGACAGCCGCGATCTCCGGCGGCACGGCTACGCTGGGGATTGATTCCTCCCTGCTGGCGTTAGGGGCAAACAACCTGACGGCGACGTATCTCGGCAGTGCTCAATACAATCCCGCGTCTACGTCCATGCCTACGATAGTGATGGTTCTGAATAACACCGCCAGCTTTGGTTCTGTCGCGGTCGGAAGCACTTCGCCGACGCAGCAATTCCAGGTCACTTTCCTCGCAGCAACAGCGGTTGGCGCCATCAATGACCTGACCGTGGGCAGTTCGAATCAGGACTATCTGGACGGCGGCAGTACCACCTGTGCTGCGGGATCCTATGCTGCTGGAGCCAACTGCGTAGTTTCCCTAGCCTATGCGCCCAGCGTACCGGGCACCCTGCTGGGTTCCGCTGTCTTGTACGACGCAGCGAACACTCCCATAGCTGCGATTCCGCTTACCGGCCTGGGTATGGCCGCCCGCCTGTCCTTTGGGTTTGCGGCTCCTGCGGCAATCGCAAGCTCGCTCAATGGCCCATCGTCTGTCACGGTAGACGGCCGTGGGGACATCTTCATTACCGACACGCTGAACAACCGGGTCGTAGAGATTCCCAATGGCGGTTCGGCGGTAAATGTGGGAACCGGATTTATGGAGCCCGTCGGGACGGCAGTGGATGGCGCAGGGAATCTATACGTGGCGGACACCGCTTTCGGGGTTTCAAAGATTCCGAATGAGCACGGAAACCTCAATGCGGCACATCAAGCTCCTCTGGCGATCGCCGGTGGTGTCTTCCTTCCAGCGGAGGTAACGTTTGATGCCATTGGCAACCTCTATATCGCAGACACGATGAACAACCGAATCGTCAAAGTGCCTGCGGTGAATGGAGATCTCGACGTCGCTCACCCCACATACCTTGGCACCGGATTGACCAGTCCAAATGGAGTCGCAGTAGATGGCGCAGGCAACGTATTCATCGCGGATACCGGCTTTCCATCGAATCCGGCAAACGCCATCTATGGAAGGATTGTCGAGATTCCCGGAGGGACCGGAGCCCAGCAGACGCTGAACATCCAGGTGAGCGCGCCTTCTTCCATAAAGATCGATGCATCCGGTCAGCTCTTCATCGCCGACACCAATAACTTGCGGGTTCTCCAGGTCTCACCGGACCTGACGACGCAGACTCCGCTGAACCTGGCGATCAACGCCACAAACCCACAATACTTCGGTGGCATTGCCATCGATCTCAAAGGAAATCTCTGGGCGCCTGACTTCCTGAATAATCAGATTGTCAGCGTGGCTCCAAACATGCCGTTGCTCAATTTTGGGAATCAGGCAGTTTGTCCTGCGTGGTTATGCGGAGCGTTCCAGACTACGTTCGGGCCATTGACCGCGACGCTAACCAACGTCGGAAACCAGACAGCACAAAACTTCAGCGCGAACCTGCCACAGTATTTCTCGGTACAGGGCGGCACATGCAACGTTATGACTCCCGGCTTCACGCTGAATGCGGGCGGCAACTGCTCGCTCTCCGTGGTCTTCACCGTTACCGACTGGTTCCAGGGGCAAGCTTATAACCAGCCGGCGAGTGTATCGGCGACCGGAACTACTGCGAACTTCCTGGTTTACGGCTTCACCTTGTAAACCCTCGGGGCCTGCTCCAACCAGGGTCGGCCCCGGAGATTTCAGTTCGCCGCACTGTCAGGCTGCACCTTCTAGGCTGCCCCTTCGAAATGCTGTCTTCCCCGTAGGGCATCGAGGACTCCGGCGCCCCAGCGCAGCCAGCGCTTAGGAATCCGCAGGGACCATTGGGAAGCGGCACGCGGCGTCTCTGCCATGGCAGGCAGGCTGCAGGGAGCCAGATTCGGCTTGGTGTTGGCTGCGCGGATCTCTGCCAGCACCGTCTCCACATGCTCGCGCAGCAAGTCCACATCGAGCGCGCATTGGCGCACGTAAGCCGAGACGCTGATCCCGGCTTCGCCAGCACGTGCCTTCACCAGCGCACACTCCTCCGGAGCCAGCCGGACGGTGAGCGAGACGCTGCGAGCAGGCGAGGCGAGATCCCCGGAGAGATTCTTAGACGGATTTCTGGCGAGATCTCTGGAGTCGCGTTCTAACTCCCGCGCCATCTCCCGATGCACCTCTTGTCTCATCACTCCGGCAAATGTCTCTCGCGGCTCTGGGGCTTTGGCTATTAGGAGCTCTGCGGCTTCGTCTGTTGGGAAATTCGGGTGGCCCGCCACGGGCTCTTTGCAGGCAGCGTCTCCTCGCACAATGTCTTCGGCGGCCAGGGTCGAGTGTGGCCGAGGCTTCTTTCTCGTCCTCGCGGGCGCTGCTGCTTGCGTTGTCTTCTTCCTGCGCCTTGCAGGGGGCTGTGGAGCGCTTGCGGAGGATTCGACTGCGGGAGCTAGGTCCGCAGCGATCTCGGGGCTTGGGATAGCCTCAGGAGAGTTGCGGCGGAAGCGGGTTGCGTGCAGCGCCTGCTCGTAGCTCACTTCAGAGACGCGGGGCTGTGGTCCAGAGTTGACGCCCTGCGAGGAAGACCACGCAGAAAACTTCCCCAGGATGGCGTCGATATCTTCCATAGGCCGCCGCGGTGAGGTTGTAACGCGCGTCGTGGTGTTGGTCCCCATCATTCCCCTCTCGTCCGACTCGGGGATAGCATAAGTCGCACCGGGCGCGGGCTTGAAGAGAAATATCGAATAGAGACAAGTCCGTTTCCCATTCCTGCGTAAAGGAACCGCATGGACCGGAATGGGAATCAGCGCGCTACGGCTTCGCTGTCTCCGTCCAGAGGAAGGCTAATTCGTCAGCCTGGTCCTCGACCAGTTGCTGCAGAGAGACGCCGCTGCTGTGGCCGCCCTTCAGGCTGTAGTGCAACAGTACCGGCCTTCCGCTCCGGCTGGCAGCTTGCACCAGCGCCGTCATCTTGCGCGCATGCAGCGGATCAACCCTTGTATCGGAATCCCCGGAGAAGAACATGACGGCGGGATATTGGCTGGAGGGCCTGACATTCTGGTAAGGAGAATAGGCAAGAAGATAGCGGAAGTCGCTCGCGTTCTCTGCCGACCCGTATTCCGTCGTCCAAAGCCGGCCGAAGAGGAAGTCCTGGTAGCGCAGCATGTCCAGCAGCGGATAGCCGCACCAGATGGCTCCAAACAGTTCGGGCCGCTGGGTCAGCGCAGCACCCATCAGCAGTCCGCCGTTCGAGCGTCCCCGGATTGCCAATTGCCGCGCAGTCGTGTAGTGGTTGGCAATCAGGTATTCGGCAGCGGCAAAAAAGTCGTCGAAGACATTTTGCTTTTTATCGAACATACCGGCCTGATGCCAGCCCTCTCCATATTCGCCGCCGCCCCTGAGATTCGGCTGCGCAAAGAGTCCTCCCTGTGCCATCCACCAGGCATACTCCGGGTTCCATGCCGGAGTCAGGCTGACGTTAAAGCCGCCATAGGCCGTCATCAGGACTCGAGCTTTCCCGTCGAGCTTCCAGCCTCTCTTTCCCGCGACAAACATCGGAACCCGCGTCCCATCCTTCGACGTGTAAAAGACCTGCCGGACCTCATATTTTTGCGAAGGGAAGGGAACCACGGTGCGGGCGAAGATGCTGCTTTTCCCGGTCACCGTGTTGTAGCGGTAGATGGTCGGCGGCAGATTGAAGGATTCGAAGGAGTAGAAGCCCTCGCGATCGTGGGAGCCACCGTGAACCGCAGACCCCGCGCCGATGCCCGGGTAGGGAATCGAACCGATGCGTCTGCCATTTCGCGCATAGATCGAGGTCTCCAGGCGAACGTCATGGAGCCGCGAGACAAACAGCTTTCCTCCCACCAGGCTGGAGTTCTCGATCACATCCTTGCCTTCGGGAACGATGGTTCTCCATGCTGCCGGCTTCTCGCCGGGCGTGAGTTCAACGATGCGTCCTTTGGGCGCCTCGAAGTCGGTCTGCACATAGAAGTGGCCGTCCATCTCCATGGGCTGAAAACGGGCTTCCACGCCAAATACCAGGGGAAGAATCGGAGAGCCGGGCTGACGAAGGTCCTTGAGCAGAATGTCTTCGCGCCGGGCGGGCACGCCGTGAGAAAGCGTGAGGATTAGGTAGTGTCCGTCGTCGGTCACGGTCACCCGCACCAGGTCCATTTCGCCAAGCGCTTCGCCACGGTACGCGCCGCCTACGAGCCGTGTATCCGCATTGTTGCCGAAGACGTGGAAGTACACCGTCGTGGCTTGATGCTCAAAGCGCGCATAGTAGAGCCCGTTGCCCTCGGGGCTAAGCTGCACGCCGAAGTAGCGCGCGGCGGGCAGTCGGTCGGCGTAGTCCTTGCGGGTTCGGACATCAAGAACCCGCACCTGCTCCTCATCCGCACCGCCAACACGCACTCCGTAGACCAGTAAATTGCCATCCCGCGAAACATCTAGGATGTCCACCGAAGTATTCTGGTCGGGGCTCAAGCGGGTCGCGTCCACCAGCCGCTCTTCTTTTGCGGCAGCGCCTCTGCGGACATAGATGGACGCCTGATTCTCGCCTGCGAGCCGTTTCTGGTAGTAGTAGCCTCCAGCGCGCTTGCGCGGCACGGAGTAGGTATCCGTCCGCTGCAGGCTGGTGAGTTGGCGCAGGATCGCGGGCCGTATCGCCACCTGCGACAGATAGGAAGCGGTGTAGGCGTTCTGTGCTGTAATCCAGGCCCGCGTCTCAGGGCTGGTGGCGTTCTCCAGCCAGCGGTAGGAGTCGAGGATGGTCATGCCGCTGTAGCTGTCGCTCACCTGCTCGATGCGAGTCGAGGGTGGGGCGGGAAGCAATCTTCCGTCGCCGCTGTGGATGGTGGAGGAGGCGTTCTGCGAAGATGCCGACGTGCTCAGCAATGTTGTGCTCAACAATACCGTGCCCAGCCATGCCAGAGCGGACATCCATGGTCCCCGTTGCATGTTCCTCCTTGGTCCGCGGAACGCTCGCGTCTTCTGCGCGTCTTCCACGAATCCCTTCGCGGGAGATGCAGGCGCACATTCCTGCTGACCCAGCGTACACCGGACGATTCGGGCGTACATCGGGGCGATTCGGCCGGTGTGCTGGCGGATGGGCCAGACTGCTCGCATCCCGCGCTCCACATTTGCTCCTTGCGGCACCTTATAATCGGGGCTTGGACACAATTTCTCAGCGAGAATCCGGCAGCAGGGCATCTGCGCTTGCCGTGGCTGCGGGCATTCTGCTCAGCCGCCTGGTGGGACTGGTACGCGAGCGCGTCTTTGCCCATTACTTCGGCAACTCCGATGCCGCCGATGCCTTCCGCGCTGCTTTCCGCATTCCTAATTTTCTGCAGAACCTTTTTGGCGAGGGTGTCCTTTCGGCGTCGTTCATCCCGGTGTATGCGCGATTGAACGCGGAGCAGCGGCACGAAGAATCCTCGCAACTGGCCGAGGCCGTGTTTGCACTGCTCTTCTTCGTGACCTCGCTGCTGGTTGTCGCGGGAGTCTTTGCCACTCCCTGGCTCATCGACCTGATCGCTCCCGGCTTCCACGGGGAGAAGCGGTTGCTGACGATCCGGCTGGTCCAGATCCTCTTTCCCGGGGCGGCGCTGCTGGTTCTCTCCGCGTGGTGCCTGGGAATCCTCAACAGCCATCGCAGATTCTTTCTTTCGTACGCGGCTCCCGTCATCTGGAACGTTGCCATCATCGCGGCCTTCTTCTGGCAGGGAGGGCGTCAGTCCCAGAATCGCCTGGCGGTGATCATCGCTCTGGCCTCGGTCGTGGGCAGCGGATTGCAGTTTCTGATTCAGTTGCCGACCGTGCTGCGATTTCTGTGGCCGCTTCGCCTGCAACTCAAGTTCGCGTCAGAGCATGTGCGTACCGTAGCCAAAAACTTCTTTCCCGTCTTCCTCAGCCGCGGAGTGGTACAGATCAGCGCCTACATCGATTCCTGGCTTGCCAGCTTCCTGGGTACGGGAGCCGTGTCGGCGCTGGGCTACGCGCAGACGCTGTATACCCTGCCCGTAAGTCTCTTCGGCATGGCCGTCTCCGCTGCTGAGTTGCCAGCCATGTCCAGCACTCTGGGCACGGAGGACGAGATTGCGGCCACTCTGCGCCAGCGGCTTGCCCTGGGCCTGCAGCAAATTGCTTTCTTCGTGGTTCCTTCGGCTGCCGCCTTCCTCTTGCTGGGAGATGTGGTGGTGGCGACCATCTATCGCTCCGGCCACTTCAGCGGGGCAGACGTGGTCTTCGTGTGGGGCGTGCTTGCTGGTTCCGGCGTGGGGCTGTTGGCCAGCACCTCCGGACGCCTGTACTCCTCGGCATTCTATGCGCTGCGGAATACGCGTACGCCGCTCAACTTTGCCATGGTGCGGGTGGCGCTCACGCTGGGCCTGGGATATTTCTTTGCGCTGCCCTTGCCGCGACTGCTGCATATCGACCAGCATTGGGGTACTGCTGGGCTGACTCTATCTGCGGGGATTGCCGGCTGGCTGGAGTTTCTTCTGCTGCGCCGGGCACTGCACAAGAACATCGGCAAGGTGCCCTACTCCGGCAGTCGCATCGCGCGGCTGTGGATCGCGGCGGTTCTGGCCGCAGGGGTGGGATATGGCATCAAACGCGTGCTGCCCTTCCACTCCGCTTTGCTGATTGGGCCATGCGTTCTCGTCCCCTTTGGACTGGTCTATCTTGCGGTTACCCATCTCCTGGGCATTTCCATGCCTGGGACACTCTCCCGCATTCTGCGCCGCCGATAGAGGAGCGGCTGAGACTTGTGGTGCTTTCTAGCAACGGTGCAGCCAAAAAACGTAAGGCCCCGTGGCGGACGGGGCCTCATACGATTGTCAGAACGCCCTGAATTTACAGGACCTTGACGGGTTCTGCTGCTGGGGCGGAGGCGTTTGCCGCGGCCTTCTCTGGTGCACCGGGCTTGCGAATATCAATGCCGCCCTTGAAGAAGGCGCCATCCTCGATGCTGATTCGTTGCGCAATGACGTCGCCAGAGAGGGATCCCTCACTGCGGATGTCCACGCGGTCGGAGGCATTCACGTTGCCCCGCACTTTCCCAAGAACCACAATCTCCCGGGCAGTGATGTTGGCGGTTACCTGGCCATTTCGGCCAACCGTAACGCGATTGCCGGGCAAATTGATGGTGCCGTCCACCTTCCCGTCGATATACAGCGACTCCGAGCCGGTTACCTCGCCTTTAACCACCAGGCTCTTGCCGATCGTAGCCTGGTCGGCAGCGGCTGGCGCAGCGGCGGGCGTGCGGACGCTGGGTGCCTCATACGTGGGTGTTGGTGGCACAGCCGGGCGTACTGGCTCAGTGCTCGGTGGCTGGGAAGAATTGCCGGATTGGTTCGGTTTCCACATCTTTATCGTATTTCCTTTCTTCTTCTCAGAATGGCTCCTGCACTCCCCGGGAAATCTTCGCCCGCTCGGGACATACATTCAATGGAAGCCCAAAAACTGGATACAATCATTGCGTTCCAGAGTCAACCCCGGGAACCCTATGGCAGGATGGTACTCCTACCCGGCCGTGCTTTAGGTGCCGTTATCTGAATCTTAAACACTCATCGCGCCAAATTGCACGCGGAGAGGAATCTTTTCTGGTTCCGGGTGCCCGCGTACCATGGAGTAGACAGCCCTCAATTTCCCATGACCGATCGTGAACTGATTCACCGAATCCAGCGATCCGCAGGCCAACGCGCGGGTTACAAACAACTTGTACGGGAGATGGGGCTGGGCGGTGGCCGGGAACGGCGCCTGCTGCTGGAGCATCTGGCCCGTCTGACGGCCAGCGGACAATTAATAAAGCTTGATCGCGAACAGTGGGGCCTTCCCCGCGAGGTGACGACGCGGGAAAACCTGGCCGCCGGGAAGCTCGATCTGCATCGCGACGGTTACGGCTTCGTTCGGCCGGAGGTCAGGCAGGCCAGCGGCAACGAGGATATCTTCATTCCTCCGAATGAGATCAACGGAGCCATGCAAGGGGACCAGGTGCTGGTTGAGGTCGCTCCCCCGAAGCAGGATGGCCGCCGCATGGGGCGCATTGTCCGCATCCTCAGCCGCAAAAACCCAACCGTGGTCGGAATTTTCCACTATGGCGGAGGTTTCTCCGAGACGCGGCGCGGCTCCTTTCGCGGAAGCTATGAGCCGCGTGTTCCCGGCAACTACGTCACGCCCTTCGACGACCGGATGACGCAGCCCATCCTGATCGCGCCTGGCGACGAAATTATGGCAACAGCACCGGCGGATACGCCGAATCGCGTGCTGGGAAAAGAAGCGCATCTGCTGCTGGAGGAAGAGGAGGGCGATCTTGAGGGGCTGGTGGTCGACGTCGAGATCACGGACTGGCCTACTCTCTCGAAGCCTCCGCGCGGACGCGTGATCGAGGTGCTGGGCGAGCGGGATGCCTTTGGCGTCGACGTCGAAATCATGATCCGCAAGCATCATCTGCCGCACGTGTTCCCGGCAAATGTGCTGGCAGAGGCGAAAGCTGTTGCTCATCTCGATGTGGCAGAGATAGCGCGGCGCCGCGATTTTCGCGAGCTTCCCATCGTCACCATCGATGGCGAGACTGCACGCGACTTCGACGACGCTGTGCTTGTGACGGAACGTAACGATGGCGGTTACGAATTACAGGTGCACATCGCGGATGTCTCCGAATACGTGCGGGAGGGGACTGATCTGGATCTTGAGGCCCGTCTGCGTGGCACCTCCGTGTACTTCCCGGATCGCGCAGTCCCTATGCTGCCGCAGGAGCTGTCTACCGATATCTGCAGCCTGCGCCCCAATGAAGACCGGCTGGTGCTCTCCTGCCTGATGCAGATCGATGCGCAGGGCGAAGTCGAGAGCTACGAAGTCTGTAAAGGAGTCATTCGTTCTGCGCAGCGCATGACTTATACGCAGGTGCACGCGATTCTCGAGGGTGATCATGCCGTGCGCGCGCAGTTTGCTCTGCTGGTCGAGGACTTCGAACGCATGAAGACCCTGGCTCTGCTGCTCAATCAAAAGCGGCAGCGGCGCGGTTCGATTGACTTCGATCTGCCGGAGCCAATCATTGAATTTGATCAGTTTGGCGCGATGAAGAGCATTGTCCGTGCCGAGCGCAACTGGGCTCACCGCTTGATCGAGGAGTTCATGCTATCCGCCAATGAGTGTGTTGCAAGCTGGCTGGAAGATCTCGGTGTGCCGTCGATCTATCGTATTCACGAGAAGCCGGAGCCGCGGCGCGTGGTGGAGTTTGAAGACGTCGCGGCGGGCTTTGGTTACTCGCTCGGCTTCGGCGCACTGCCCGTCAAGCGAGTTCAGATGAAGTCCGATCGCCGCCAGCAGCACGGGCGAGGAAAGAATCCGCGTATGCATGAGATTCCCGAAGACATTCCGGTAACCCCGCGGATGTATCAGAAGCTGGCGATGAAGATAGCAGGCACTCCGGAGGAACGCATCGTCTCCTACCTGATGCTTCGCTCGCTCAAGCAGGCTCGCTATAGCGAGAAGAACGAAGGTCACTTCGCGCTGGCTGCCCCAACGTATACGCACTTTACCTCGCCGATTCGCCGCTATCCTGACCTGATCGTGCATCGCATCGTCAAGGCCGTTCTTACCGGCGTGGAAGGCCACGGCAGCATGGAGAAGAAACGCGCGTGGAGTCCATGGACCCATCCCAACGAAGGCGCTGCGCCGCGTCCCCACGCCAGGCCGCGGGAGAGTTTTGTCTTCGCGCACAATCCTCCGATTCCGGAGCCGGAGCTTGCGGCCATCGCGCAGGAGTGCAGCCAGACCGAACGCCGCGCCGATGACGCCGAGCGTGAGTTGGTGGAGTGGAAGAAGATCAAGTTCATGCAGGATCGCGTGGGCGAAGACTTCCACGCCATGATCCTCAACGCGACCAAGTACGGATTGTTCGTCGAGCTGGATGATTTGTTCATCGAGGGCCTGGTGCCCATCGACACGCTGGCCGGCGATCGCTTTACGTATAACGAGAACACGCGCCAGATTCTTGGTGACCGCAGTGGGCGGCGTTATTCGGCTGGGGATCGCGTACGCGTCGTGCTCGACCGTGTAAATGCAGTCGAGCGCAAACTGCAGTTCGCATTGCTTGAAGAGGGCGGAGGTGCAGGTTCCGCCAAGCCCAGCCGTGGCGGAAAAGCCAAGGCCAAGCCGAAGCGCAAGTCGCGGAATGAAAAGCGCCGCTCGCCATCGGCGCGGGGCAGCGTGAATCGCAAGGGAAAGCCCGAGGGCAAGAGGCCCAAACGGCGCAAGGGATAGCGGAGGTTCGAGCCGGGTTTCGCCTGTGAGCCGTACCTCTCTTACAATGGGGAGGAAGAACCAATCACCGCAAGTTCCGATCCGCACGACGCTGCGGGCTGGCGCTGCATCTTGAAAGGATTCCGATGGCACACATGGTTGTTTGCGCGCGTTATAAACAGGAGATGGAGGGGCTGGATGAACCGCCCTTCGACAGCGAACTCGGCAAGAAGATCTACGAAAATGTCTCCAAAAAGGCGTGGCAAGATTGGGGCGACCACCAGAAAATGCTGCTGAACGAATATCGCCTCCAGCCCTGGACCAAGGAAGCACAGTCTTTCCTGGTGGATCAGATGCAGGAGTTCTTTTTTGGCGGCGGCGGAGCAAGGCCGAAGGAATACGTTCCTCCCAGCGCGTAGTTTGCTTTTCGGGCCATTTTTGTCGCTATCAGGGCATGGCCCCTATAGCGGCACCATCGCGAAACGGCGTTTGTGGAATCGCAGGATGCGGCACCGGGATCGCGGAGAGCAGTACCGGAGACCGGGCCGCTCGTGTACACTTAGCAGAAGAACCCCGCGCGTTTCGAGCGCGGTGTCGGGACGTGGCTCAGCCTGGTAGAGCGCACCCTTGGGGTGGGTGAGGTCGCTGGTTCGAATCCAGTCGTCCCGACCATTCATTCGACGCGACCCCTGCAATATCCGGTCGAATGGCTTCCAATCCAATGACCGTATCTGCAAGCTGTGGCAGTTTTCCTGCCCTGATTTCTTACTGATACCCCATCCTCGTCTCCTGCAAAACCAGTACCTTCCATCCGGCGGATCTCCGCTGGCTTGCCATGCGATGCTTCCTCGTGAAACTTATTGGAGTGGAACAAATCCTCGACGGAGAGACCGTTCGCACGGATGGTCGTATCCACACGTCCAATGTCCTTCGCCTGGGAAGAGGAGCTTTGAGCGCTATGGGTCTACGCAGGTGCGTGAAATTTGTGTTTCTTGGCGCGATTCTTGCCTTCGCGGCGGTCCCCGGCCAGTGCCGCTCCGCAGGGCAGGGTCCTACTGCGGCGCTCTCAACCCGCTATCAGCAACTGAAAGAAGCAAGCCGGCTGATTGCGGCGGGACAACTCGCCGCAGCGGATTCTCTTCTGCTGCGGATTCTGCGGGATTACCCGAATGAGGCCCGGGCAATTGATCTTCAGGGGGTGATTCGCGCCGAGCAAGGCGATCTCTCTCAGGCTGAAGAGCGCTTTCGCCGCGCCATTGAAATCGATCCGACAATCGCAGCGGCGCATGGGAACCTCGCACACTTGCTCCATACAGAGCATCGCGATCAGGCTGCGATGGAAGAGTATGAAGCAGCACTGACACAGGAGCCTGCGAACACTGCGGCGAAGGCCGGGCTGGTGGAGATTGCCGAGCAGCAATCGCTGGCTGCTCGTAAGGCGGGAGACAATCATCAGGCGCTGGCCGTCTTAATCGAAGCCAAAAAGTACGCTCCTCATGAGCCGCGCATCTTGTTTGATTTTGGCCTGATGGCACTGGAAACGGGATTCAACCGCGATGCCGAAGCTGCCTTGCGGGAGGCGCATACCCTGGAGCCTGAAAACCTGAATTATCTCTACGGACTTGCCCGCGCAGAGATCGAGCTACAGCAGATGCCGGAGGCGGAACGCCTGATGCGCCAGTATCTGAGCCGCATGCCAGACGACGCGACGGCTCACTATGGGCTGGGACGTGTTCTCCAGATGCTGGAACGAAATGCGGAAGCAAAGCCGGAATTCACGCGTTCCATTGCTCTGCAGCCCGAGCAGACCGAGGCATACTTCCAACTGGGACAGATCGATCTGGACGAGGCAAACTTTGCGTCAGCGACCCAATACTTCGAGAAGGCTCTCTCCTTCAATCCCAAGCATGCCGGGGCTCTCACGAGTCTTGGCATCGTTGCTTACCGGCAAAAAGACTATGCAAAAGCCGAAAAATATCTGAAACCGGCTGTGGAAGCGGCTCCCACCTATCAGCTTGCGCACTACTACTACGGGCTCGCGCTGGGAAAGCTCGGCGAGAAAGAAGCTTCGGAGAAGGAGTTGAGCATCTCCTCCCGGCTGATCGAGGAAGAGCACGCGCAGAAGAAGAGCTACCTGCAGCTACAGACCGCTCCTTAGAACCTAGGCCAAATTGGCAGACGGTTCCGGCTCTGGTGGGGAATTTTTAAGTGGAGGCTGCGGCGGCTGCATTATTCCGTTGACGAATGCTGGTCTCGCATCTTAGCATCCATTCCGCGCCAAAATCGCGCAGTTTCACCTCTCAAAATAGACTCACTGTCTCCAAAAAATGCGGTTTTTTAGGGGGATCTAAGGATGACGACAAAAAATTATCAAGCGATGGTAAACGTTTCCTGCGTAAATGTTTACCCGAGCGCCACCATGGCACCGGAGCATGGCGCGCGTGGCAGCACAGGCGGGAGACTGCTGGCTAGCCCATTTCAAAACTCTTCCCGGAAAGGAAAACGTTTACATGCCGCAGCCCGAGTCCTGGCAATAATTTTCTGCCTCCTCGCAACCTTCGCCACCGCCAATGCTCAGGTCAACCAGGGAGCAATCTCGGGTGTGGTGGAAGATGGCACCGGAGCGCTGATCCCGAACGCCAAGATCACCGCGGTTGAGGTCAACTCCGGCAGCAAATATGAGACGGTTTCCACCAGTTCGGGCTCATACCGTCTCCCCAACGTCAACATTGGCACGTACAACATCACCACCGTCGCGTCCGGCTTCAGCACAGCGAACAACACGGGAGTGGTGGTGCAAGTGGGAACGACCACAGCCTTGACCATCAGCCTTCGCGTCGGAGCTGTGAATGAAACAGTCACCATCGTCTCCGACGCTCCGACGATTCAGACCGAGAGTTCGGATGTGGGCGGCGTCATCACGCCAAAGCAGGCGTTAGATCTTCCTCTCAATCTGAATGGCAGCGTCGTGAGCGGCATGCGTTCCCCGGAAGCGTTTGTCTTCCTGATTCCAGGAACGTCCGGACCTGGGACAGCCAACGGCAACGGCGGAACCTTTGAGTCAAAGATTTCTGGTGGGCAGAACTATTCAACGGAAGTCCTATTGGATGGGGCAAGCACCTTCCGTTCGGAGAATGGTTCGTCTTTTGACGAGACATCTCCCTCCGTTGAAGCTCTCTCCGAATTCAAAGTCACCACCTCGACCCTACCCGCAGAGCTGGGGCGTACAACCGGCGGTGTGGAGAGTTTTAGCACCAAGGCGGGAACCAACTCCTATCACGGAGTTATCTACGATCTCTACAAAAACGAGGCGCTCGACGCCAACAACTGGGGAAACAATCTCTATCTGGCGCATTACACCACGGCTGCCGCACGGGCTCCGTACCAACGCCCCAAGGACAAGAAGAACGACTATGGGTTAACCATGGGCGGCCCCCTGGTCATCCCCAAGCTCTACAACGGCAGGGATAAGACTTTTTTCTTCTTCTCCTGGGAGCAGTATCGGCAGACGACTGGCGGGACCACCATCTCCACGGTACCGACGGCTCTGATGCGCCAGGGCGATTTCAGCGAGACACTGACCAACCACATCGTAGACACGAATCCATGCAATGGTCAGCCGGTATATCAAGGCCAGATATTTGACCCGAAGACGACGACAACGACGGCCAGCGGTGCACTCTGCCGTACGCCTTTCCCGGGAAACAAAATTCCCGCCGGCTACGTGCTGGATAGCAACTCCGCAGCCGTCGCAAAGAATATCCTCGCGTTCTATCCGGCCCCCCAATCCTCGGGATTGACCAACAACTTCGCGTATAGCTGGTCCTTCCCCATTCTCGATACTTCGATGACGGTTCGCGTCGACCAGAATCTGACATCGAAGCAGAAGTTGTATTTCACCTTTAACTCTCGTGACAACACGCGCACCTCGACTACGCCTGCATTTCCTTCGGCGGCTGGCGCCGGGCGCTCGCAGGATTTCTTTACCCACTACATTCGCGTTGGTTATGACTACGCGGTGACACCTTCCATGCTCAACCACCTGAATGTTGGTTACAACCGTACCAACAGCAAGAACACAGGAGCGGGCGTACGATACGGCGGCGGGTGGGATGCGAAGCTGGGTATCGCTAACGGTGGCGGAAGAACATTCCCTGCGATCAATGTCGATGGAGTGCATGGCCTGGGGGATAACGTAGACGGTGACACCATCGACAACGGCTACCGCCTCAACGACACCTTCAATTGGGTGAAGGGGAAGCACGACTTCAAGTTTGGTGTTGATCTTCGATATCAGATTTACAATCCCCTCTCGGATGCCGGAGCAAGCGGAACCATCAACTTCAACAACTTCACCACCGCTGGAACGGTTCCGAGCAATGGTCTTAGCGGAAACGGTTTTGCCAGCTTGCTCCTCGGCCAGCCCGGGTTCGGTGGGTTGACGGCCTATGCCGGCCAGCCCAAGTTCCTGTCGCCGTACTATGGAGTCTTTTTCGAGGACAGCTACAAGCTCACTCCGACGCTCACGATTAACTACGGTCTGCGTTGGGATGTTGATATCAGCCGGCGTGAATCGCACGACAACATGTCGAATATCGATCTTAAGGCGACCAATCCGGATGCTGGAGGTCTACCCGGCGCGCTGGTATTTGCTGGCAAGGGAGCAGGGCGGACCGGCAGGACCAGCGAAAGATGGGTTGACACCTGGTACAAGGACTTCGGGCCGAGACTTGGTTTCGCCTGGTCTCCGAAGATGTTCGATAACAAGACCGTCATTCGCGGTGGTGGCGGCATCTTCTATGCTGGCCTGCTCTGGGCGGATTTTGGTGGTTTTCTCCGGACAGGTTTTCAGGGGAATCCGGCTTTCTCCAGCCCTGATGGCTTCAATCCGGCGTTCAACCTGGGAACAGGATTTCCCGCCTATACCAAGCCGCCAAACCTGAGTCCGTCTCAGGTCAATTTCCAGACTCCTGGCTATGTCGATCGTTCCTATGGCCGGCCTGGAATGGTGAATAACTGGAGCCTGGAAATTCAACAACAGGTGGCAACGGATTTAATCCTCGACGTTGCTTATGTTGGCCAGCGTTCCACGCATCTGCGCTCTACGTTTGACAATGTCAACTCCATTACCCCAGACAAATTTGCTCTGGGCAATCTTCTCGCTGCTCCTGTGGGCTCGCCTCGTGCCATTGCGGCAGGCATCAAGCTGCCCTATCTGGGCTATCCCACGGGACAATCCGTAGGTCAATCGCTGCGTCCCTATCCGCAGTTCTTCAACTTCAACACCGATTGCTGCCTGGAGAATCGTGGACAGGCCGGCTTCAATGCACTGGAGACGTCCTTGCAACGGCGTTTCCGCGATGGCCTCAACCTGCTCGCGTCCTATACCTGGTCCAAGACTCTGACCAATGCGGACAGCGCGCTGCCTGCCTTCTCTTCGTTCCACGGTGGCGGGCAAATCCAGAACCCCTTTGATCCCAAGGGAGAAAAGGCCATCAGCAATCAGGACACTCCGCATACGTTTGTCCTGAGCTATCTCTACGAATTGCCAGTTGGAAAGGGAAAGAAGTTCCTCTCGAAGGGTGGCATCGTGGACAAGGTGGTTGGTGGATGGCAGGTAAGTGGCGTCCAACGCTATCAGTCGGGACAACCGCTGTCCTTCTACTGCGCAACGGGAGTGCCGGCTTTTGATGGGTGCATTCGTTACAGCCGCGTGGAGGGGCAACTGCTCACCAGTAAGGCTGTACGCGCAGGGCACTTCAATCCTGCTCTGCAGCCCGCGGTGTTCGGTGCAGATCCCTATAACGCTCTAACCAACCCGGATCCCTATCGCTACTTCAACTATCAAGCGCTGATCGATCCAAATACGCCAAGTACAGTCACCAGTCGCGGTTCCTATGCCTTCGGAACGCAACCTCGAACTACGGGTGAGGTCCGAAGCTTCCGGTATCTGAGTGAGGACTTCAGTATTCAAAAAACCACGCACATCACAGAAAAGGTCAATGTCCGTTTCCAGATGGATATGATCGATGCCTTCAACCGTCACATCTTCAACCGACCGAACTCTGGGGGGCCGAACGACATCTTCAGCTTTGGATATGTCGATCCAACCTCCATGGTCAACGGTCCGCGAAATATCCAGTTCCTGATGAAAATACAGTACTAACCGCATGTACTTCACCCATGGCCGCCTCGAAAGTGGCGGCCATTTTTTTGGCGCTCCAGTGTGCGATTGAATCTGGACACCACACCTGCAACTGCTCAGAGTTACCATGCTTGCTGAATCGAATGAAAACGGAGGCAGCCAGGGAATGCAGCGAATGCGACGAATGTTTAGAAAAGGGCGTTTCTACACGAGAGCTGCGTATCGTCTGCGCCTCTTCCAGGCTCTGTGCCTGCCCTTCCTCTTGTTGCCTCTGATCGGGCTTGCCCAATCCCGCACAATCACCCCTGCGGCTGAACAGGAGATGCGTCTTGGCACCGACGCAATGCACCAGGGCAATCCGGATGAAGCATCCAGGCATTTTGCCGAAGTGACGCGGCTATCTCCCCAGTTCGCAGGAGGGCATTTCAATCTTGGGCTGGCTCGGGAGCAGCAGGGTAAGTATGAAGAATCGATCAGCGCCTTCCACTCCGCGCTGAAGTTGAACCCCGGCCTGCGAGGCGCCCACATGTTTCTTGGGATCGCCTATTACCGGTTGAATGATTACCCTCATGCTCTTGAAGCAATCCAGCGCGAAGTCAAGGTCAGTCCCCATGACCCTAAGGCTTTTATGTGGGAGGGAATTATTGAATTAGGAATGGACAAGTCGGAACTGGCAGCCGAGTCTCTCGACCAGGCAGCCAAGCTGGCGCCGCAGGATATCGACATCCTCTATCATCGCGGCCGCGCTCATCTGCTGGTCTCCAAAGACAGCTACGACGAGATGTACAAGGTAGACCCGAATTCTTTTCGAGTACACGAGGTATTGGCTCAGGCCTATGCAGAATCCGGCCGCTCGATGGATGCCGTGGCCGAATACCAGGCGGCGATCAAGCTCGCTCCCGATGAGCCTGGACTCTATCTCAAACTGGGAGACGTGTATCTGGAACTGACCCAGCTTGAAAAGGCAGAGGACGCCTATGCAAGCGAGGTTCACCGGGACCCGCATAACATGACAGCGCTCTATAGCCTGGGCAGCGTGCGGGTCCAGCGAGCTCACTACGAAGAGGCTGTCCCCCTTCTGCGAGAGGTTCTCGCCAGCATTCCTGAGAATACCGGGGCGCACTACTATCTCGCGATCGCCTACACCAATCTTGGGCAGAACATTCCTGCTGAAGAGCAGTTCAAGCAGGCCATCGCCAGCAGTCCGCGCAGCGAGTTGGCGCAACAGTCCTACTACCAGCTCTCCAGGCTATATCGCTCGATGCAGAGGATGGACGACTTCCGAACCGCCATCGCTCAATTCCAGCAGTTGAAGGAGGAGCGAGACTCGGAAAAGTCTCGGAAGCTGGAGGAGCGTATGAAGGCCCATAAGGAAGCTGGAAAAGATTCGGCTGAAAAGTGAGGAGTCCGCTGGACCTTTGCCTGGCCAGCCATCAACGGCTCTCGACCGTGCGCTTCCGCCGGCGCGCTTTTCTAGCCTGCGCCAGGTACAGTGCGAGCATGACTCCGCCGTAGGTCCGTTCATGGCAATTGCGGCAGCGAATCGGATACTGGAGCAGTGCTAGCCTCTCCAGGTCCTTCCAGCGAAAGCGAGAGAGTCGAAAGTTTGACGATGAGCAGTTGGTACAGATCATGTTCCGCTCCTCATTGCCGACCGGTGCTTCTTTTGACACCGTTCCGACTTTTTTTACACTAGCACCTTTTCGTTGACGGAAGATGTCTGATCTACGCTACAGTTAGGAAGCATTCAGCCTGAGCTGACAGAATGCAAACGTGGAGAGTCTATGGCCTGGGACGTTTCTTTCACTTGCGATATTTGCGGCAAGAAGAAGGGCGAGAGTAATCACTGGTGGATGATCATGCTGGGGGAAGTTCCCTGCTGGGAAGACGACCAGCCAAATCAGCGATTTACGCTCTTTCCGTGGAACGCAGCAGAGAGTCGTAATTCCGAGATGTACCACGTCTGCGGTCAGGGATGCGCCATGCAGGCCATGGAACGATTTATGACCAATGGCACCATCGCCGCGACTTCTGAAGCCGGGGCTGCGCAAGCTCGTTAGCGTTTTCCGCCAGGCCCTGTCTGGGTCAGACTTCGTTCAGTCTTCGAAGAGTTTGGCGGCAGGCGCCTGAAAGCGCTTTACGTTGCGCGTGCGCGTTTCGGGGGTATTGGGCGGGACCGAGAGGATGCCCAGCAGCTCACGGAGTTCGCGGCGCATTTGCTCCACAGGAACCGCTCGCTGTCCCTTGGTTGCACCTGCCGGCGCATCCTGTGGCTTCAGCACGATAGGCATCGCGGGCATGGGCAATTCCGGCTGGCCACCCTTGCGGCGTGATTCCGCCTGCAGGATCTGCCGGGCCCCCGCAATGGTGTAGCCCTCCTCGTGCAGCAGTCGCTTGATGCGAAGCGCCATCTCCACGTCCCGCTTGCGATAGAGCCGCTGCCCCGTCCCGCTCTTATTGGGGCGGAGTTGGGAAAACTCAGTCTCCCAGAAGCGCAAAACGTAGGCTTCCACAGCACAAAGGCGCGAAACCTCCCCGATCCTGAAGTAGAGCTTATCGGGGATTTCGGTCTTTACGGAAGCGCGTCGATTTGGCTGTTGATTCGGCATGATCCAGGCGTGACTCCGCCCCGAAGGGGCCGCGTCCACTGTGCAAAGTATAGGACACCGCTCCCCGGAGACGTAGCTTTCTTTTTGAGGTTGCCCTCGCTGGTTCCCGCTTCCGCTACTTAGCTACAAGGCTGGTAGTTGCGGACGACACAGGCTGGCGCTGCGTGGCGATGCCCTCCGCCGCGCGCAGATACTGTGGAGGCCATGCGATTGACTGCTTAAGTTCCACCGCCGCATGGAGAGGCCAATAGGGATCGCGCAGCAACTCACGCGCCAGCAATACCATGTCTGCCTGTCCGTTGAGCACGATCTGATCCGCTTGCTGGGCTGAGGTAATCATCCCGACCGTGCCGGTTGGGATCCCGCCTTCCCGCCGTATCCTCTCGGCGAACGGTACCTGGTAGCCAGGCCCAACTGGGATCTTTGCGTTGGGCACCACTCCTCCGGAGGAGGCATCGACCAGATCGACCCCATGGTCCTTCAGCAGGCGGGCAAGCTTCACCGATTCTTCAGTACTCCAGCCGCCCTCGACCCAGTCGGTGGCGGAGATTCGAATGAAGAGTGGCAGTTCCAACGGCCACTCCTGCCGCACCGCGTCCACGACGTTGACTACAAGGCGGGTACGATTTTCAAAGCTGCCGCCATACTCGTCGGTGCGATGGTTGCTGAGCGGCGAGAGGAACTGATGCAGCAGGTAGCCGTGCGCGGCGTGAATCTCCACGACGTCGAAGCCTGCCGCCAAGGCGCGGCGAGCCGCGGAAGCAAAGGCCTGAATGACGGTATCGATGCCGTTCCGGTCCAGCGCGATGGGTTCGGCATAGCCGGGCTTGAAAGCGATGGCGCTCGGAGCGACGACGTTCTCCCAGCCTCCTGCGGTGGGCAGAACGACATTGTCCCCCTGTGCGTCCCACGGACGGGATGTGCTTGCTTTGCGTCCCGCATGGGCCAGTTGCACCCCGGCCCGTACGCCCTGGCTGTGGATAAAGTCTACAATCCGGCTGAGCCCTGCTATGTGCGCATCTTTCCACAACCCCACATCCCACGGGCTGATGCGGCCCTCCGGCACGACGGCGGTAGCCTCCGTAATTACCAGTCCGGCGCCGCCAACTGCGCGGCTTCCCAGGTGCACCAGGTGCCACTCATTGGTAAATCCATCCTCGCTGGAGTATTCGCACATTGGCGAAACGGCGATACGGTTGGGAAAAGTAATATTGCGGAGCGTAAAAGGAGTAAATAGACCACCGAGTTCGTTCATGAGCGCCTCATAAATTGAAGGAATCCGCGGAAGAACCACAGTCCTGCCTACTCTGATGATTTCTCTGTAAGGAAGGTCGCATGGATTCTATGAAGCTGTGGCCCAGAAAGCGGCCTTGAACACGGCCAGAAGGAGCCAGGGAACCGTCCGGCTGCAGTACGCGTATCTAGGACGGTCGCACCTTGGAGCGTCAGGGGGAGTGGGATGGCCGATATTCAATGGTTCCTGCGCAGATCGAGCATTGTTCTGGCGGCAGGCTTGCTGCTGGCGACCGCCGCATGCAGCGTTCAGGTGGATCCATCGAAGGACGGGAAAGATAAGAACGTCAAGGTTCAGACGCCCTTCGGCAATGTGCAGGTCAAGACGAACGAAATGGCCGCTTCCGATGTCGGCTTGCCTGCCTACCCAGGCGCGACTTCAATTACCCGCCGTGAGGAGAAGAGCGGCGCTTCCGATGTCCAGATGGCCTTTGGCAACTGGCAGATGCGCCTGAAAGTGATCAAATACCATACGCCGGATTCCAAGGACCAGGTTTTGACTTACTACCACAAGGCGCTGGGCCGTTACGGCGATGTCGTCCAGTGCGAAGGGGCGAAGGCTGTGGGGGCTCCTGCGGTCACCCGCCAGGGCTTGGGGTGCAGTGAGCAGGACAGCGGCCCGCATGGCTCCCACTCCGCAGTCAACGCCGATGCATCCGCGCTGCTGAAAGCAGGGTCAAAGAAGCACCAGCATCTGGTGAGCATCGACAAGTCCGGCGGCGATGGGACGGACTTCTCTCTCGTGCTTCTGGACCTTCCTGCAGATGAGCCGCCAGGTAAAGACGAAGCCCGCGAAAGCAACTAGGGCCTGCTAACCTTGGCTGGGCGGCGGCTAAGTTCTGTCATCATGAGCCTCATTTAGTTTGTCTCTCTGAGCTTCATTTAGCTTTGTCATCCTGAGCGAAGCGAAGGATCTGCCTCACAGCGCAAAAATCGCGCCATCCTTCAAGACTGGATACCTTGCTGGGCTGGTTCGCTAACGTCGAAGGGCCATGGTGTGAGCCGTGGCCCTTCGACGTTAGCCTGCATAGGATCCGCAGTGCTCCAGCTATTGCTGTATCGTCTTCAGGTATCGCGTTAGATTGCTGATTCGCTGCTGTTCTTCGGCGGAGTTGGACCGATTCATGGAGTGAAGTACAGGTCCCCATACGGGCATATCCACGGAGCCGTGGGATGGAAGCTCTGACCCGAACCGAAGCACGCTGACGATGTGATCCTGAGGAAATTTATTGCCATTATTCTTGGCAAGCATTGTCAGGTCGGTTGGGTGTGTCTTGAGCGCTGCTGCCGCCGGACCGTTGCCTTTTCCATCTGTGCCGTGGCAGGTCGCACAGTAGGCTCCATACATCTCTTTTCCGGATACCGGTGATGTCGGTTTGACCGGAACCTTTTTCACACTATCCTGCTGCTGGGCCATTCCGAAAATGGCGGGTAAAAACAGGGCCGCCATAGCAAATACGAGTACATGTTTTGGCATGTGCCCTCCTTCCGGACGTGGATACTACACTATTCGCCCCAATTGCGCGATGTGACTGTGGTCACCTGCGAAATTCACGTTGAGAACAAGAGGATTAGTCGCCTTCAGGTCTCACTGTGCCCGGATTCTGGTGCAGAATCCAATCGCGATCCGCAATCGGCCAGCGGCGTCTGGTGATGGTTCATTGCTTTTGAGGATGCCGTGGGGTAGCTTCAAAGAGGAATGGAATCTCTTTGCCATCGTTGCGGGAATCCGCTGAGCGCCTCAGGCATGTTCTGTCCTCATTGCGGATCTCCGCAGTTGCGTCTGGAAGCGAGCGACGAAATGGAAGGCATGGCCTCCTCCCGCGAATTCACGGGCGAGGCGGAGCGCAGAGGGACTTCCTGGAAGCACGCCATTCGCTCGGCTCTCATTGTTGGTCTTCCCATGGGACTGCTGAGTTCTTCTCTGCTTCCTCTCTCCACAGGATCATTCCTGTGGCTTGTTGGCGGAGCGATGGCGGCGGTCGCGCTCTACCGAAGACGCTCCCAGGCGAGCTTCCTGAATCTGCGGACGGGCCTGCGGATTGGTGTTGTAGCCGGCATTGTGGCGGCGTTTTCTGCAACCGCCTGCAATGCGGGTGTTCTCCTCTTCCAGCGCCACGCGCTGCACATGAGCAAGGCCATTGACGACTCCATGGATGGCAATATCCGGGCTATGGTGGAGCAGATGGGCGGACGCATGGCCCAAACGACACCGGAAGCGCAGGCGCAGATCCGGGCTTATTTCCGCTTCCTGCTCTCACCGGATGGCAAGGCGTTTCTTAGCCTGACCAGCTCCGCCACAACCGCGCTCGGTATGATTCTTTTTGCCGCTCTGGGGGGAGTTCTAGGGGCGCGGATCTTCGCATCGCGGCGCAGTCCCCTCAGCAATTCCTAGCTAACTCCTCGTCGCTGGAATCGCAGTCTCCGCCCTTCCTCTTGCTCCACCGGCCCGGTGCTCGTATCATCCCGCCAGAGCCTTATGACAGATCAGACAGTCACACCTACCGCCGCCCTCCGCGAAAAGCACCGGATTATGTCCGCCTCGGAGATCGAGAGAACGCTCGTCCGCCTGGCGCACGAGATTGTTGAAAAGAACAACGGAGGCCAGAACCTTGGACTGGTCGGCATCAAGCGCCGCGGCGTTCCCCTGGCGGAACGGCTGGGCCGCCTGATCAGCAGCATCGAGAGGAAGCAGATCGACACGGGCATGCTGGATATTAATTTTTATCGCGACGATCTTTCCACCCGCGATCTGCGGCCTGTCGTCCGCCCCGGCTCTATCGGCTTCGATGTGGACGGCCGCAACATTATTTTGGTGGACGATGTGCTCTATACCGGGCGCACCGTTCGCGCAGCGCTCGATGCGCTCTTCGACCAGGGTCGGCCCCAGCGCGTGCAGTTGCTCGCCCTCATCGACCGTGGACACCGCGAATTGCCGATTGAAGCCAGCTTCGTGGGCCGCCTGGTGCAGACGACCGAGAAGGAGGTCATCGAGGTGAAGCTGCGTGAAATCGATGACGATGAGGAAGTATTGTTGATGGAGCGCATCGACTGAACTCCTGATCCTCGACTTGCTGAGGATCCATAACCGCGGCAGTAACGAAATATAGACTGGACTAAAGCAACCAGCCAGGCATCCGAATGTCGAAAAGCAAAGAACCGTTCAGCCCTTCGTCCCTGCAATCTGCCACCTCAGGCGTTACCAACCGCGTTGCCGGATCGGTCCTGTCCGTCAAGGACCTGAGCCTCGACGACCTCAACTCCGTGCTGCACTTCGCCACCGTGCTGGAGAACGAGGACCCGCTGCTCCGGAGCAGGAGGCTGGCCAAGCGCCGTGTCGCGCTGCTCTTCTATGAATCCAGCACGCGCACGCGAACCTCCTTTGAACTCGCAGCCAAGGCCCTGGGCGCCGACACCGCATTGATCAGCTCGTTGTCGTCCAGTATTGAGAAGGGCGAATCGCTCAAGGATACCGGCATCACCCTGCGGGCACTTGGGGCGGAAAGCATCATTCTCCGCCATCTCTCGTCGGGCGCTCCTTATTTGCTGGAGGCATCCACTGGCCTGCCCATACTCAACGCCGGAGATGGAATGCACGAGCATCCCTCGCAGGCGCTTCTCGATCTGCGCACCATGCTGACGCGATTGTTCGGCGCGGAGAAAGCCTCTGCGGTAAACGAGAAGACTCTGGATGGGGTAACGGTTTCGATTGTGGGCGATATTTTTCATAGCCGGGTTGCTCGCTCCAACGCGCTGCTGCTTCCCCGTCTTGGCGCCAAAGTGGTGTTCTGCGGACCGGTGCCGCTGCTGCCGGAGGTGGCTGCTGCCATTGGCCCCGGCATAGAGATCGAGCGCGACTTCGAGCGTGCCCTGGCTCGCTCCCAGGTCGTCATGATGCTGCGCATTCAGGCCGAGCGCCTGGCTGGCCTGCACCTTGATCTGGAAGAGTACAAGACGCGCTATCAGCTAAACCTGGAACGGCAGGCTGCCTATGCTCCCCATGCCGTTCTGCTGCACCCTGGGCCCATCATCCGCGGGCTGGAGCTTACGGCCGAGGTAGCCGATGGGCCGCAATCCGCCATTGCCGAGCAGGTACGTCACGGCGTCGCCATCCGCACGGCCCTGGTGCTGCGAGCGCTCGAAAAGGGAAAGCTTGAATCACCAGAGAAAGCAGCGAAGTCTGCGAAAGGAAGCCGCGCATGAAAACGATTCTGATCAAGGGCGGTCGCGTGATCGATCCCGCATCTTCGCTGGATGCCGAGTTCGACGTGCTTCTGCGCGGCGGCAAGGTAGCGGCCATCGAGGCACCCGGCAAGCTGAAGGGGAACAAGGACGAAGAGATTCAGGTGATCGACGCCAGGGGACTGGTGGTTGCGCCCGGGCTCGTCGATATTCACGTTCACCTGCGCGAGCCAGGACAGGGTTACAAGGAGACCATCGCGAGCGGCACGGCGGCTGCCGCGGCAGGTGGATTCACCAGCGTGTGCGCTATGCCGAATACCATTCCCGTCAATGACTCTCCTGAGACCACCCGCTGGATGCAGAGTGCGGATCGGGGAGCTGTCGTTCGCGTCTTTCCCATTGCCGCGGCAACGCGAGGCAGTGCCGGCGAAGCGCTCTCGGAGTATGGATCGCTCAAGGCTGCCGGGGCGGTGGCTGTCACCGATGACGGCAAGCCCATTCTGAACGATGCAGTGATGCGGCAGTCGCTCGCGGCTGCGGCTCGTGCCGGGCTTCCTGTGATTCAGCACGCCGAGGATACCCGCCTCACGGTGAACTGCTCCATGAACGCCGGGCCGATGGCGTTCGCTCTGGGGCTGCGTGGAATGCCGGTCGAAGCGGAATCAGGGTTGGTGGACCGCGACATTCGCCTGCTGGCTGAGTTCAAGGACGCACGTCCTCACCTGCACGTCGCACATGTTTCGACGGCTGCGGCTTTGGAGTCGATAGGCCGCGCACGACGGAATGGTTTGCGGATTACCTGCGAAGTGGCTCCCCATCATTTTTTGCTGACGGAAGAAGCGGTTGGCCTCTATAACACCAACGCCAAGATGAATCCGCCGCTACGCTCGGCAGCCGATCGCGATGCCATGGTCGCAGGCATTCTCGACGGCACCGTGGATGCTATCGCCACCGATCATGCGCCGCACGCAACGCACGAGAAAGAGCAGGAATTCGAGCGCGCACCAAATGGCATTACGGGGCTGGAAACGGCGCTGGGTTTGTCGCTGTCATGGTTACATAAGACCCACAAGCTGCCGCTTACCCGTGTGATCAGTCTGTTGAGTACACAGCCTGCTGCCGTGCTGGGGCTGAAGGGACGAGGCAGCCTTGCGGTCGGCAGCTTCGGGGATGTGGTCCTCTTTGATCCTGCAAAGGAGTGGGTCTTCGAAGCCAGCCAGTCCAGATCGAAATCGAAGAACACGCCGTTCGATGGCGTTACGATGCTGGGCAAGGTGCATACCACGATCAGCGAAGGCCGCGTGGTCTTTGCCGCGGAGTAGAGTCCTCATCCGGCCTGTGGCAGGATTTCAGGATTGAAAGGAAGCGCGGCCTCTTCGTCAGCCAGGAGCCGCGCTCCATCCTTTGTACCTCTACCCTAAAATGCCAATTTTCCGGGCGACGCGTTCGATCGTTTCGAGCGCCTGGTCGAGCTGCTCTTTCTTGTGCTCGCTTGTCATGATGGTGCGAATCCTTGCCTTGCCCTCCGGCACCGTTGGGAAGGCAATCCCCGTAGCCATTACACCCTCGTCGAAGAGTGCTTTCGAGAAGTCCATCGTCAACCGGCCATCGCCAACTATGATGGGCGTGATCGGTGTTTCGCTTGCCGGAGTAGAAATGCCGCCGATGTCAAAGCCGGAGCGGCCCAGCTCTGTCTTGAAGTAGCGAGTGTTCTCCCACAGCCGGTCAATGCGTTCGGGCTCGGTCTCCAGCAGGTCGAAGGCGGCGATGCATGAGGCCGCAACCGATGGTGGGTGCGAGGTGGAGAAGAGGAACGGGCGGGCACGATGATAGAGATAGTCAATCAAATCCCGCGAGCCGCAGACATAACCGCCGAGTGAGCCGATGGCTTTGGAGAGAGTCCCCACCTGCACATCCACGCGCCCGTGGCAGCCAAAGTGGTCTATGCTGCCACGTCCGTTGCGCCCCAGCACGCCGGAGGCATGCGCATCGTCAACCATCATGATGGCGCCATAACGCTCGGCCAGGGCCGCCAGCTTATCGACGGGGCCGATGTCGCCATCCATGGAGAAGACTCCGTCGGTGATGATCAGCTTGTGGCCCGGCTCGTTTTCGAGCTCGCGCAGAATCGATTCGCAGTGGGCCACGTCCTTGTGGCGGAAGACCTTGACCTTGGCGCGTGACAGCCGTGCGCCGTCGATGATGCTGGCGTGGTTCAGCTCGTCGGAGAGGATGAAGTCCTCTTTACCAAGGATCGCAGAGACGGTGCCGGCATTCGCTGTGAATCCGCTCTGGAAGACGACGCATGCTTCAACGTTTTTAAAGCGGGCAATCTTCTCTTCCAGTTCCATGTGGATACTCATGGTCCCGGCGATCGTCCGCACCGCACCGGAGCCGACGCCATACTTGCGCGTCGCCTCAATGGCTGCCTCTATCAACTTCGGATGTGACGTCAGCCCCAGATAGTTGTTGGAAGCGAGATTAATTACCTTCTTGCCGTCATAGGTGCAAACCGGGTTCTGCATATCCTCCAGCACGCGCAGGCGGAAGTGTGTGCCCTTATGCTTCAGCTCATCGAGCTGTGCGGTAAGGTACTGTAGCTGCGGACGCCGGGAGAGAAGAGTACTCATTTTCGAATGCCTCCATCGTGCATAAAGCACGAACTGAAAATGATACCGCGTTCACGGAGACGAGGCGAACGCGCATTGCGAGCCGCATCCCTTCGGCCTCTCGACACACGCGCCTCTCAACACTCTTGCTGCAGCTTCTTCTGCGCCGATGCGCTCCTTTGCGGTGAAGGCGCGGCGAGCTACCGTGGCGCGTGCGATTTGCGATAGACTCAGAGCGTTTGAGCAGGGAGTTCCTCATGCGGCATTCGCTTCGTTTTCTTCTCGTCGGCATTGTAGCCGTCAGCCTCAGCCAGCCACTCTATCCCCAGTCTGTCCTTGCTCCTCCTGCAGCGGAAGCGCCGCGAAAGACTGTCGAGGATGCAGCCTTACTCGACTACATTCAGAAGGCATGGGACACCCTGTCGCGTTCGATGAGCGATTGCAATTCGCTGGTTGATCCCAAGGTCACGACCACGCCCATCCTCTACCTTCCCGCCGGGATGGAAACGCCGTCGGATGTGGTCGCCATGCAGCAGCATTGCAAGGTCGATGTGGAACACCTGCCGAATAAGATCACTCACATGGGCGATGTGTCCGTCTCCTCAATCCCGCGCCCGGGGCTGCTGTATCTGCCCAACCGCTATGTAGTTCCCGGCGGCCGGTTCAACGAGATGTATGGGTGGGACAGCTTCTTCATCATCCGCGGCCTGGTGGATGATGGCCGCGCTGGTCTCGCGCACGGCATGGTGGAAAACTTCTTCTTCGAGATTGAAAACTATGGCGCCATTCTCAACGCCAATCGCACCTACTTTTTCACCCGCTCGCAACCTCCACTGCTCAGCTCCATGATCCAGGCTGTGTATGATGCCGAGAACAAAAAAGACGCGCCAAAGGCAAAGGCATGGCTGCAGCGGGCCTATGGTTACGCGGAACGGGATTACTCCCTGTGGACCCATGAGCCACACCTGGCAGGAAAGACAGGCCTGGCGCGTTACACGGATATCGGCGCGGGTCCAGTGCCGGAGATGGCCGATGACAGCCAGTATTATCCCGATGTCATCCGCTGGCTGGTTGCTCATCCGGATGTGCATACGGATTATCTGCTGCGTGCGCCGGAGGATCCTACCGCGGAGCAGGCGGAGACGCTGGCCAGGAGCAGTTGCGATGTTCGCACCTCCAGCGTCTGCGCTCATGCCTACGCCGATGGAAATCGTCTGACCGCGAACTTCTATGCTGGGGACCGCGCAATGAGGGAGAGCGGATTCGATCCGAGCTTCCGCTTCGGTCCCTTCAGCGGCTCGACTGAAAACTATGCGCCGATCTGTCTGAATAGCCTGCTCTATAAGTACGAATTGGATATGGCGCGGTTTGCCCGCCTGCTGGGCAAGAGCAGCGATCAATCCAAATGGCTGGCACGCGCGAGGGCTCGGCACGCGGCAGTCAACCGCTATCTATGGAATCCGGCGAAAGGCATGTACTACGACTATGATTTCGTAGCCGGAAAACAATCGACATATAACTACATAACTGCTTTCTATCCCCTGTGGGCTGGGCTTGCTTCGAAGCAGCAGGCGGCGCAGGTGGAGAAGCATCTCTCTGTCTTTGAACACGCAGGTGGATTGGCGATGAGCGACCACGACTCCGGCCTGCAGTGGGACCTGCCCTTCGGCTGGGCGCCTACAAACTGGTTCGCAGTCGAGGGGCTTGCCACAGCCGGCTACTACGCCGACGCTGCGCGAGTCTCGCGAGAGTTTATGCAGATGGTGCGGCAGAACTTTGAACGCGATAAGACTGTAAGGGAAAAGTACAACGTCGTAACTGGATCGACGACGGTGAATCTATCGGCAGGCTACAGGAGCAATGTCGTCGGATTTGGCTGGACGAATGCGACCTATCTCGAGATGAAGCAGTTACTAAGTGCGAGAGGCGCGCATGCGGCAACTGCTGCTGCTCACTAGCGCGCCCCCGTGGTTTGATTCACTGCTCGGTTACTTTACTGCTTAGTTTCTCTGCTGCTCAAACGGTGCCGGCAAAACCGGACGATTTCTAAGTCCGGTTTTTGCGGTTACCAGTGGAACGTGACAGTCTTCTCGACGTATCCGTCGCCGGGTCCGAATACAACCTGCAACTTCCGCAGAGATGCATTGCCTTCGCTGGGAGCTTCCACGCCATCCATCTGAACTTTTGCTTTTCTGTCGTTCATGCGAAGAAAGATGGTCTGGTGGCTCAGTGCAGGTGCGGAGAGCTTCAGCGTCAGCGAATTTGCAGCAGCCTGCTGGTCGAGTACTTTCATCTGTTGCGTGGCTGATCCTGGCTGAGGCAGGCCGTGAGAGATTCCCACCTCCACTGCCGGCAGTGGAATGCGAAGCACCCCATTCACCAGCTTTGCTCCGTTTGCACGGGAAGCAAGAGCGATCGCTGGATTTGTAGTCTTCGTAATCCGAACAGCCAGGCTACTTCCTTCGCGCGTCATCGCGAGATCCAGGTTGTCCTTGCCCAGCGGGATGTGATGCAGCTTGGCCTCATCCCAATCCGCTGGCAGGCTGGGAGTTACCTTTAATGCCTTGGCCGCAGCATTCCACTCCACTCCGAAGAGTCCCCGCATCACCGGTGAGATCACCATCGCAGACGACCATAGTTGATGAGAGGTGCTGCGTCCGAGCGGTGCGAAGTATTCTCCAGAGAGCAATTCCGTCACCGCGCCGGGATCCTGTGCCCAGGTTAGATCGGCGTTCTGCATCAGATGCGTGTAGCCTGAGAGACTGCGCCCATTGCGGTATTCCGCGAGTGACACCCACCCGGTAAACAGCGGCCACACCGTGCCCTGGTGATAACTGATCGGATCGTAGAAGCTGACCGTAGGACTAAGATCGCGTGTGCCCCAATCGGTTGAAAATTCGCTGGATGCCCAGCGAGACATCATCGGTTGCGCATGCTGCAGAGCATAGCTGCCATCCCAGGACGCTACTGCCGGATAGATAGTCGGGCTGGGATCGGTGGTGCCGTTCGCATTGCGGCTGAAGGCGTAGAAGCTTCCTCCAGGAAGCAGATATTCCTTCTCGATCTGCTCTCCAATGTGCTTTGCTCTTGCCTCGGCATCCTTGCCCAGTTGCGTGTGGCCGGTGGTCTGCGCAAGATGCGCGAACGCTGTGCTTGCCTGTTGATCGAGTGCCGCCAGATAGATCTCCTGGTGCGGCATCCCCGGTGGCCAGGACTCCACCCATCCCGTACCTTCCGTGTTTTCGTAGATGCCATCGCCATCGGAATCGTGCGAGCTTTCAAATTTCCAGGCTTTCTGTAACTCGTCCCAATGCTTCTCTACGAATTCCTGATCGCCGCTGACTCGCAGGTAGTCGTCGACAGCCATCAGCAGTAAGAGAGTGGAGTCAGCGGAGGCATAGGCATAGGGCTGGCTCTTCCAGTCAAATAGGTTGGCGCTTTGCGACCACTCGTGCGGGATCTTACCTTCAGGACTCTGACGCTTCAGCAAAAACTCAAGCTCATTGCGTGTCAGCGAGTAGTCTCCATAGCTGTTCACCGCGTAAAGGCTCCATAAGGAGTCGCGGCCAAAGTACCAGCCAAATCCGGGTCTTGATGAGTCTCCCGAGGTGTAAAAGCCCGCGACCAGCGCCGTCTCCGCATGCGATGGAGTTACTTCTACGCGCAATTGGTTGATGGCTGTCTCAGCCCATCGAAATGCTTCGTTTAACTTTGCATCCGGCGTTTCAATGCTCAGGTGATCCTGGAGAAACGTCGCGTAGTAGCTCTGCGTATCGCGGTACATCGTCTGCACAGAGGCTTGCTGCTCTTGCAGCTTTTTTGCCAGCGCGGAGTTCGTTAACTCCGTCGCTGAATCCGCTGTCACCATGAGCAGGGGGAATATCTTCTGCGTATCGCGAGAAGGATCAAAGTGCAGCACGAATTGCAGAGGATAGGTCTTTGGACGTTCCTGATACGGCGGCAGAATGCCGGGCTCCGCATTCGGCATGGCGATTGCGGCGCCATGATCCGGAGTCGTCAGGTGCAGCACATAGTAGCCGCTGTCTCCGGTCTTCACCCAATCCGTCGTGGGGCGGTCGTCGGAAAGCGCCGGCCACATCCGCTTCATCTCCGGCGTCAAGTTGAAGGTGAGCGTCATCGGCCGTACTGCTTCTATCTGGTACAGCACCAGCGCGCCTGCTCCCTCCGGCGCATGCTGCGGAGTGACAAATGTTTCGCGAATGGTGAAGTTAGCGTGGGAAAACGTAATCGTCGTGTGATCCGGTTGAACGTCGAGGTTTGACGCTAATTCGTTGACGTCGATCGGTACGGCATAATCCTTCATCTCCGCCGTGATGCGCATGTTGCTCAGGATCTTCCAGGGAAAGATCCATGCTTCATACGTGCCGTCCTGCTGTCCTAGAAGGGCGCCCCGCGGTCCGGTAACGGTAAAGGGCCGGATGGGGAGCACGGTGCTTCGAAGAGAAATCTGTTCTGCGGTGGCAAGCGGGAAGGAGGCGACGGGCCGTAGCGGAGCCGGTTGCGGAGCCTCGCTTGTCTGTGCGTTCAGCGAAAGCGCACAAAGGAAAAGAAGAGAAGAAAAGAAGTACTTGTTCATGCAATCCTCATACCCACAATCACTGGTGCATTGCCGTCTCTAGGCCAGTTGTCGCATTCGAAGTTACAGGCCGGAGGTGGACGAAGCAAGAGAGGGATGGCGCTTCAGTCTCTCCGGAAATCAAGGGGCCGTGTCGTGCGGAATGCAAAAAGAAGAGGCGGCCCCTGGGGGGAGCCGCCTGTCAAGGAGGGAAGAATCAGAATTGGAACCTTGCATAGAACTGCAGCCTACGCATGGATGTTCCATCCTGAGAGGAAATAGTGTTGGATATGGTTCCCGCATTGCCATCCTGGCAATCGACGCAGGAGTCCGGTTGATTGAGGTTCACGTGGTTGAATACGTTGAACGCCTGTGCGGAAAGCTGCATGTTGACGCTCTCCCACAGCTTAAAGTTCTTTGCGATGGACAGGTCCGTATTGAACAGTCCAGGTCCCCAAAGAGAGTCGCGTCCGAGGTTGCCATAGGTGCCCATCTTGGGACGAGCAAATCCGCCGAAGCTGTTGTTCGGCTGTCCCGGTGATTGCAGCACATAAGGAGAAGGTGTGAAGTAGGGAACCTTGTGTCCGATTGGATCAAACTTACCCTTGTGAATCTGGAAGTCTCCGCCAGTCTTGTTCAGGTAGCAGATTCCCAGGTCCTGATCGTTGCCGCAGGAGGCATAGTTGGGTGTGAATGGCAGACCGCCATCCAACGTCAGCGATCCGTTGAGTTGGAATCCACCGATGATCTGGTTCAGCCATCCCGGAACATTCGAGGCGAGCATCTTATCCCTGCCGAAGGGCAGGTCATAGGTGCCCGCAAATACGAACGCCTGGCGCCGGTTGTAGTAGCCGTTGCCCTTGCCGATCTTGGGATCGATCAGGAATTCGTAAGCCTCGTGCCCGATGGCGTGAGACCAGGTGTAGTGCGTCAGGAACTGCAGGCCAGAGGCGAAGCGCTTGTTCAGGACCACCTGCAGCGCGTTGTAGCTGCCGGTTGCCTGGTTTGCCATGTAGTCCACACGCTGCGTCCATCCGTAAGGCGCGCCAAACTTGACGCCCAACTGCCGTTGCGCAGTCCCGTCGTAGTACGGCGAGCGCTCGGGGATGGTATACAGGCAGCTATCCGGCGGCGTGGATCCCGCCGGCAGATTCGAGCAGCCTGGGTGGTTTGGATTCACCTGGTTAAAGCCAGCGATGGTCTGTTGGTTTGCCGGGAACGATGGGGACGATTCAAACATGTTGTGATAGGCTTCGCTGCCGACGTACGCGACCTGCAAAGACAGTGTCGGAGTCAACTGCTGCTGCACAGCCACGTTCCAGCCGGCCACAGTCGGCAACCGGACTTCCATGGGCCGCGCAATCGAGTAGATGCCATCTGGCAACGGATAATTGCCAGTGGAGGGAATCGGGGGGAAGGTATATCCCGGAGGTCCCTGACTGAGGTTAAAGACCGCGGCGGAGTTTGAAGCCGGGTTCAAGCTCTGCGCAACCTGCACGGGATAGGACGCTGTGAGGACACCACCGAAGGTATCGCCCGCCCATCCCTGGCCATACACGATGCCATAGCCGGCACGAACGACCGTTTTCGGCGTCACTTGATAGGCCACGCCAATACGCGGAGCAAATTCCTTCCAGTTGTTCTTGACGTTGAGGTTGTTTCCGTAAGGCCCGTAACCCGCGATGCGGACATTGCCGGTTCCAAGGTCGAGCAAGCCTCCCTGGCCTTTGCCGGTCACCGACTCAGGAGTGTAGAGCTCCCAACGGACGCCGTAGTTCAAGGTGATCTTCGGAGTCATGCGCCACTGGTCCTGAGCATAAGCAAAGAATCGCTTCTGCCGTTCCTGCGCATTGGTGTTCTGTGTCTGGGTACGCCAGAAGGTCGTGGCGTCTCCCAGCAGGAAGGTGGCAAAGCCGACGCCCGAGGAATCGGGGCCCGCCGTGCGCGACTGAGCAAAGAAGTAAGTGCCCGAGCGGAGGAAGTTGTTGCTCACCGTGGACACGATGTGGTTCAGGCCGTAGCGGGCATCCCAGCCAAATTTGATGTTGTGAGCCCCCATGGTATGGGACCAGTTGTTCACCACCTGGTACTGGCTGGTGTTCTGCAGGTTCTGGTTTGCCGATGTTCCGTACTCGATGTTCTGGCTGCCGTTGGAGCCATTGCTCGGAATGTCGATATTGAACTGCGGCATACCGCCATTCAGTGAAAGGTCGCCAACGTTGGAGTTGGGGATGCCGAGCTGGTTGCCAAGCGGCTTGTTGTAGTCAGGTCCGTTCGAAGCGATGCGTTCGCGGTAATAGCCGAAGCGGAAATCGGTGAGCCACGTCGGAGTCACAACATAGTCGCCGCCCGCCGCGATGCTCTGGTCCCGCGCTGCATTGGTGCCTGCAAAACCGCCTGCGCCAAAGCCAAGGCCACCCGCCGCTCCAAAGTAGGGCGCGCCCGACAAGGCCGAACCGAAGTACGTGTAGCGGCCAAAGAGGTGGAGCCTGTCCCGCACCTGTCCATCGACACGCGCATCGAACTGGTTGGTGTTGAAGATGCCCGATCCAGAGGCGGAGAAGTTGTTCACGATGCCTGCTCCTGCGACATTGGGCTTCGGAAGCAGCTTGAAGAAGTTGACTGCCGGCGCGGAGAGATCGCTGGCGGGAATAATGTTTCCGGCATAAGGGGTACGTCCGGTATTGGAGGCGTCAGTCAGACTGTTGGGCTTATAGATCTGGCCCTGACCGTTCTGCAGATACTCGCTCAGGTTGCAGGCTCCGCCCGAGGTGCAGGTGGTGCGCGCCAGGTCTGTCGGTACCGTGGTCAGCGTTGCCGATCCGGTCTTCTCGCGGAGCCCCTGATAATCGCCAAAGAAGAAGAGCTTCTCCTTCTTGATCGGCCCTCCTACTGATCCGCCGAACTGATTGTGGAGATTCGGCGCCAGGTATTTTCCGGTCAAAGGATCCCGGGTTGCTTCTGCAAAAGGATCGCGCGCTTGCTGCGCATCGGAGCGGCGATATTCGAAGGCCGATCCATGGAAGGCATTGCTGCCGGATTTGGTCTGGGCCGTTACCAGGCCAGCCACGGCTTTACCGAACTCTGCGTCATAGTTCTGCGAGGTCACCTTCATTTCGGAGACCGCGTCCAGGTTCGGGTTGATAATGGCAACGCCGTTGATCGGCTCCTGGTTGTCCGTGCCGTCCAGCTCGTAACCAGTGGCGAAAGGCAACTGGCCGTTGACTTCAATCTGCTGGCTGCGTTGCGGGTTGTTGGATTCACCCACGTTCCAGCCAATGTATGTCGTGCCCGGAGTCAGCAACTCGAAGGCGGTGAAGTTGCGATTCAGGTTTGGCAGGTTTTCCACAGCGCGAGCGTTCAGGATCGTGCTCACCTCCGCGCGATCTGCTTCCAGCAGCGGTGCTCCAGAGGACACTGTGACGGTATTGGAAACCGTGCCGACCTCAAGCTTGATGTCCACCTTGGGCGCCGTATCGGCGTAGACCACAATGTTGCTCACAGAAGTCTTGCTGAATCCGGTGGATTCCGCATCGACCCGGTAGGTGTCCGGGATCAGGTGCTGTACCCGGTATTCTCCGCTTCCGCTGGTCTGGGTGGTAACCGAGGTTCCCTTGGTTACGTCGACGACGGTAATGGTTGCGTTGGGAACCACCGCACCGGTGTTGTCTGTAACGGTGCCAAAGATTGAACCGTAGACTGCCTGCCCGAAGGCCGGGTGAGCCGATGCCGTTATCCACAGAAGGATAAACGCCACCAGGATTCCCGGGAAACGACGCAGGAGTCTTGTACCGGTACAAAGGTGCTGGTCAGGAATTCGACCATTGATCTCCATTTGTTAGCCTCTCAGAGTTCTTGTTAATGTGATCGTGCTTTCCGCTTTACTCGTCCGGATTGGAGTGCCAGGCCGTCTCGACGAGGTATGGCTCAGTCAAGAGATCTCTACGGAGATCCCATTTTTGACTTCCAATCGTCTCTTCCCATCCAGAATTCAATAGGATTGGCCGTTCCATTTTCGTGCAACAACCAACCGGACAAGAGCAATGCGGTGCAATGAACGACAGTTCAGTCATGTCTGCCTTTAAATTGGGCAGACATGCTAGCCTCTAGAGTGCGGGCGGCGTTGACAAGTTTTTTACGGTGATTTGACAGTGAAGAGCAGCGGACTCAATCTTTCGGCGGTGAAGCGATTGCCTTCGGCAGATGCCGCGGAGTCCCCTGAGCACCTTAAGGACCCCAGATGGATCCTGGTTCAGCGGGTTGCTGCCAGCGAATCCTTCAAGGCCTCGACGCGTCTTCGGGACTTTCTGCTGTACGTTACCGAATGTGCGATTCGCCAGGCGCCGGAAGAGGCGACGGAACAACAGATTGGCATCAATGTCTTTCAGCGTTCTCCTGGATACAACTCCAGCGAGGACAGTATCGTCCGTACGCATGCGCGTCACCTCCGGCAAAAGCTGGCGGAGTACTTCTCAACCGAGGGTGCAGCGGAAGAGATTCTGATCGATATACCCAAGGGCCGCTATCTGCCAGTGTTTCACCCCCGTGAAACGGACGTGAAACCGGCATCTCCTACGGCATCTCCTACGCCCGTGGAGGAAACGCCACCGTTGCGGGAGACCCGCCCGGCACTTTTTGCCCGGTGGAAGCACCCGAAGTATGTCATCGTAGCCGTCCTTGTGGTGGCGTGGGTCGCCTCAGTCGCCGTGGCAACCCTGGTTGGACGAAGCTGGCCGAAGCGGGCTCCGCTAGCCAACTCGGCACTCGATACGCTCTGGGCTCCCTTCCTCTCGGGGAACCCGCCGCTCGTGATCTATAGCAACGCGCTGTTCCTGGGAGATTCAAAGACCGGGCTTCGCTATCCGCCACCGGATGCCACGCCGGACCAACTCGCGCCGGAGCACTCCGTGGATACCTATACCGGAATTGGCGAGCTTGCGGCCGTCTACCAGCTTACCCGGCTCTTCGACGCGCATCAGGCAGCCTTCGTTCTGAAGCGGAGCCGCCTGGTCACGTGGGACGAGGCCAGATTGACGAACCTGGTCTTCATTGGCTCGCCCGCGGAGAATCCTTCCCTCAAGATCCTGCCCTCGACCATGGATTTCACGATGGTCTCCGGACCGGATTCTGCGGGAGTGGTCAACCAGCATCCCAGGCCAGGCGAACCTGCGCTGTTCACCCGGCAGGAGCACCCCCTCACCAAGGACTATGCAATCGTCGCGCTGCTGCCGGGGGTAGAGGCGGGGAAGAAGATGCTGATGCTCTCCGGACTTACGACGCTGGGCACCCAGGCCGCAGTGGAGTACGTCTGCAGCCCTGAGAGCGTTGGCGAACTACTGAAGGCCGCCTCGCTCCCGAAGGGGCAGATCCGGCCGTTCGAGGCGGTGCTGGAGGTCTCCCTTGGAGGCGGCGTCCCGTTGCAGACCAGGCTAGTGGCTATCCGCGTTCACTAGCGGGATTCAACCCCGGATGACTACTCTATATTCTGCAGCTTGAGCTGGTTGGCGGAGTTGATTTTCGAAGTGGCTTCGAGTTCGCGCTTCGCGTCAGCCTCCCTCCCCAGACTGCGGTACGCCTGCCCCAGCAAGGTATGTGTCATGGTGTTGCTGGGATCCATCTTCTCGGCATGCTGCAGATACAGGACTGCCGATTGAGGGTCGTTGCGCCGCAGAAATACCTTACCCAGTTGAATGAAGGGTCCGGTACTCGACATATCCAGCGAGATCGCCTTGGTCAAAACCTCTTGCGCCTTTTGATACTGGCCACTCCGCGTATACGCATCGCCCAGCCGGTCATAAACCGGAGGATAAGCAGGATTTAGCTCGCGCTCTTGCTCGAACTGCTCGAGTGCGTGCGGAATATCGGATTTGAAGAGAAAAACCTCGCCGAGCTTGAAATGCGCCAGCGGCAATGTGGGAGAGACTGTAAGAGCCTTCTGAGCATTCTCGGCGGCAAGCTCCGGGAGATCCGCGCGCAGCAACATCCCCGCCAGCAGCAGGTATGCGGCTCCGGAGTCTTGAGCGACACCGTACTGGGCGGCGAAAGCGCCACGTGCCTGGTCATAGTGCTGCGAGTTCATATAGCAGAGGCCCAGCACATAGTTGGCATCGGCGTTGGCATTCGGAGTCCACTGCCGCACCTTCTCCAGGTATGGAATTGCGGCTGCGGGTTGTCCCATGCGGTACAGGGTCAGTCCCCGCAACTGTACCGACTCGATGTCGGACGGATCCTCCGCCATTGCTTTCGCAAATGTGCGTTCCGCCTCCGTCAGCTTTCCTGTCCGGTAGAAGGCAATCGCCAGTTCACGGTTCACTCCTTTTATCGGAGGCTGGGCCGTTGCCAACTGCTGCAGGATGGCAATTGCGTCTTCTGTCCGGCCATGCTCCAGCTTCTGCTGAGCGTCCGCCAGCGTCGGCGCGGGCTTTGCTGCGTCAGGGAGTGCCGGTGCCGCGGGGGATTGTCCGAAGCAGGGAACACCGGGTTGGCAGAAGAGCGCGGCCAGGAAAACCGCGACCAGGAAACTGCGGAAAGAAAAACTACGGAAAGAAAAATTGCGCATAGCGAATTAGAGAATACGCCAGCCGGCGGCGGATGGCGTAGTGGGGATGCTAGGATTTGCTTGATGCCCTTCTGGTCCAGGCTGTTCTTGGGAGTGCTCCTGCTGCCTCTTGCTGCAAGTCTTGCTCAGGCGCCACCCGCCCGCCACCATTCTCCTCCATCGCACGTTCTCACGCCCCCCTATCCGGCGAGCGCAGAGCATCCGGCTCCTGCGTGGTTCGTCGACGTTGCGGCCCAGGCCGGGGTGCAGATGGAGAATATCAACGGAGAAGAAAATACCAAGAAATACATCATCGAGACCACAGGAAGCGGAGTTGCGATCTTCGACTACGACCACGATGGATGGCCCGACATCTTCCTGGTCAACGGGGACTCGCTGGACGAGCCGAATAAGGGGTCGCATCCCACAAGCCACCTCTACCACAATAACCATGACGGCACCTTCACGGATGTCACTCGCGCTGCGGGGCTTACAGCCAGCGGATGGGGCCAGGGCGCCTGCGTCGGCGACTACGACAACGACGGCTACGATGATCTGTACGTCACCTACTATGGCAAGAATCGTCTCTATCACAATGAAGGCAATGGAACCTTCAAAGAGGTAGCCGAGCAGGCCGGCGTTGCAGGAACCGGCGGTGAGTGGGGGGCAGGGTGCGCCTTTGTGGATTATGACCGCGACGGCAAGCTGGACCTGATCGTCTCCAATTATGTTCACTTCGATGTCAAAACCGCCCCCCGCCCTGGACAGGGTGTGATGTGCATCTGGAAGGGCACACCGGTCATGTGCGGTCCACGCGGGCTGGAGTCCACGCCGAACGTGCTCTATCACAATCTTGGCGGAGGCAGGTTTGCCAACGTCAGCAAGGCCAGCGGGATTGAAAAGACGGAGGGGCACTACTGCCTGAGTGTCTCCACGCTCGACTATAACGGCGATGGCTGGCCGGATATTTATGTAGCCTGCGACAGTACTCCCAGCATTCTTTACCGCAACAATAAAGATGGGACCTTCACCGATGTCGCGGTGGAAGCGGCGGTCGCCTTCAATGAGGATGGCCGCGAGCAGGCTGGCATGGGCTCCTCCGTTGCGGACTACGATGGCGACGGGCTGCCGGATATTTTCAAGACCAACTTCTCCGATGACACCTCGTCCCTCTACCGCAACAATGGAGACGGCACCTTCACCTCCACGGTGTATGAGGCCGGGCTGGGGCTGAACACCCAGTACCTTGGCTGGGGAGTGATGTTCCTGGATCTGGACAACGACGGCTGGCCGGATGTGATGATCGTGAATGGCCATGTCTATCCCGAAGTAGATAGTGCGCATCTTGGCTCAAGCTATCGGGAGCCGCGGCTTGTCTACTGGAACCAGGGAAATGGAAAATTTCTCGACATCAGTCAAAAGTCAGGCCCCGGCTGCCTCGTGCCGAAGTCGAGCAGGGGGCTTGCGATTGCGGATCTGTGGAATGATGGGCGCGAATCGGCTGTTGTGAACAACATGGGCAGCAAGCCGTTATTGCTCGTCAATCAGGCAGCAAACAAGAACCACTGGCTCGGCGCCGCGCTGGTGGGGACCCGGTCGAATCGCGACGGCATAGGCGCCACCGTTACCGTTGTGGCGGGAGGCCGCAGGCTGGTGCAAGAGGTTCGAAGCGGCTCCAGCTATCTCTCCAACAACGATATGCGTCTCCATTTCGGGCTAGGCACGAGTACGCATATCGATCGCGTGGAAGTACGCTGGCCCAGCGGCCTGAAGGAGGTATTTCCGCCGCCCGCGGTCGATCGCATGGTGACGCTCACGGAAGGATCGGGAACACCATCGATTCCAGCGCCTTCGGTCTCAGCGCCTTCTGCTCCAACGTCGGCCGTTCCCGCGTCCGCCGTTCCCGCGTCTACTGTCCCATAGCTGCAAAGAACAGGGAAGCGCCCCCCCCCGGCTATCTCCCAGAGGCGGAAAGGCCGAGAGCCTTCACGATTTCGGGGTCAGCGGTCGTCACTCCATTCGCCTTGGTCACGACTCCAAAGTTGGCCTGGTAATCCCACATCGCCCAGCCGATATGGTCCTTCTCCAGGGCTACGCGCATGTCGTGCAGCCACTGGGCTCTCATGGCTGCGGGCGCGTAATCGCGAAGCACTCCAAACTCACCGCAATACACTGGCGCGTGGTGCATCTGGGACCAGAGTGCGGCAAACTCGATCGTCTTCTCCACGCGATCCGCATCCCATCGCCCCAGGCCGTATTGCTCTAGAAAGTATTTGCCGGCAAGATCCGGCTCCTGATTGAGATTGGGAGATACCGCGTCTGCCGATGAGGGATAGGGAATCGCGCGCAGCGGCTGAACCTCCGGACTGGTCCACGTAGCTCCTTGATGGGTAAATGGAAAGGGCTCGTAATCGTGGAAGGTATAGATGACGTTGGTTTGGCTTAGCGGCTCCAGCATCAACAGGTCTTCCAGGCCGGACCAGCGCGCTCCAGCGGCGATGATGGTGTGCTTCGGCGCAACGCCTCGGATAGCATCGGCGACGACATTCTCGATCCCCTGCCAGCGATAGGGATCGTCCTGCTCGGGCTCGTTCATGATCTCGAAGAAGACGTGCTCCGGATCGGAAGACGCAAAGTGTGCCGCGAGTGCCCGCCACAGCGAGGTAAAGTGTTTCACGCTGTCCGTCCCCTGGCGCAGCGGAGCCTTGTAGCTGCTCTCGGGGTGGATGTCGAGGATGACGGCCAGATGATTCGCCAGCATGATCTTGACCACGCGGTCCAGCTCGGTCATAAAGTCGGTGGAGTTGCCGTTGCGCTGCCACTCCACTAAAGGATCGGCGTCGATGCTCAGGCGCACATGGTCAAAGCCCATCCGGGCGATCAATGCGATGTCGTCCGCCGTTGTGTAGGTCTGCAGGCGCTCTCTGGAATAGTTGTGTGGCGATTGCGCAAACCACATGCTCGCATTGATGCCGTGCCGCAGGTGCTGTGCGCGCCCGGCGGCAAGATCGGGCTCAACATTCGTTGATCGTTCTGCCTGAAGCGGAGCAGCGCCGAGCAGCGAAGCCACGACCAGAATGGCAGCCGGAAGCACACGCCGGAGTCCACAACGGAGTCTTTGTCGAAACATGCCACCCAGTCTACTGCTCCGCTCCTGGCTTTCGTCTCAGGAATCTTTCGAGGGAGACCATTCAACCCATGGAAGCGACTCCGGTGCGGGATGCTAACATCCGGGCATGGCGCTGGTGGAACTGCGCAGTATTTCGAAGAGCTATCCGCGACGCAAGGGAATGCGCAGCGAAGAGCATTTTGTCGTCACCGATGTTTCGCTTTCGATGGAGCGGGGCGAAACGCTCGGGCTCGTGGGCGAATCGGGATCGGGCAAGAGCACGATTGCGCGTATTCTCCTGGGGCTGGTGCCTCCCACCTCGGGGACCGTGAGTTTCGCGGGAGTAGAGCTCACAACGGCGAGCAAGAAGGAGATGCAGCGGTTGCGCCGCCGCCTGCAGCCGGTGTTCCAGGATCCTTTCGCGGCTCTGAATCCTCGCATGCGAATTGCAGACATCATCGCGGAGCCGCTCCTTATTCATCGCCGCGATTCGCAGATCGACGCCAGCCGGGAGGGGCTGCGCCGTCAAACGCGGGAGCTGCTGCGTGCCGTCGGGATGGATGACTCGGCGCTGCTGCGCTATCCGCATGAGTTCTCCGGCGGCCAGCGGCAGCGCATCAATATCGCCAGGGCGTTGGCCTTGCGCCCGGAGCTTCTCGTCCTGGACGAGCCGGTGTCGGCGCTCGATGTCAGCGTAGGGGCGCAGATCGTGAATCTGCTGCGGGAGCTGCAGCGTGATTTCAGCCTGACGTATCTGTTCATCTCTCATTCCATGCCGCTGGTGCATTATCTGGCGGACCGGATCGCCGTCATGCGCGGCGGCAGAATTGTGGAAACCGGCAACAGTGAGGATGTATGTCTGCGGCCGCGCGATCCCTATACCCAGGCTCTGATCGCCGCAACGCCAGAGATCGTGCCAGCCTGAGCCGGCTTCAGGACCCGCGACGTTACAATCAGGAAGTATGACTCTTGCGCCCAACCTGCACAGCAGCTGGCTGTTTATCGCTTCCTTCATAGCCGGCGCGCTGAATGCAATGGCTGGCGGAGGGTCCTTTCTATCGTTTCCCGCGCTTCTTGGGGTGGGGGTACTGCCGATCCAGGCAAATGCAACCAACACCGTTGCACTATGGCCGGGGCAATTCACTTCCATCGCGGCGTATCGGGAAGAGCTGCGGGGGAACGGCAGGCTTATTCTTCCGCTGGGCGGAGCGGCGCTCACCGGGGGATTTCTGGGCGCGCTTGTGCTGTTGCGCACCGGACAGGCGACCTTTCTCCACCTGGTTCCGTGGCTGCTGCTGGTGGCTGCTTTGCTGTTTGCGGCCAGCGGGCCGGTCTCTCGATGGCTGCGATCCCGCCAGTTGCATCCCCACAAAACGAAGACTTCGCTTCCCTTGCTCGTGGTCGCGATGTCCGTGGTCTGCTTTTACATCGGCTACTTTGGTGCCGGATCGGGGTTTCTGATCATCTCCGTGCTTGCGCTCTTTGGTATCGAGGAGATGAATCAAATCAATGCGTTGAAGGTGGTCTCCACCACGCTGGCGAATGGCATTGCGGTGGTCACATTCATCGTTCGCGGGCAAATCCTGTGGCGGTACTGCCTGTTGATGATGCTCACGGCCGCCGTGGGTGGCTATGTGGGAGCCCGCTGGTCCCGTCGGCTCAATGGCGGTGTTCTCCGCTCGCTCATCGTTCTACTCGGCCTTGGCATGGCCGCATATTTCTTCTGGAGGCAGAGGTAAATCTGTGATTTCTGCCTGGGTTTCAAACAGCATAGGTTCCGGCGCCGCATTCTGCACCACCGTCTCGTTTCTGCCTCAATTGATACGAGTCTGGCGGCTGAAGTCGGCGCGGGATATCTCAATCGTCATGTTTCTGCTGTTTTCCGTGGGATTGGCACTGTGGCTGGCGTATGGGCTGATGATCCATTCCTGGCCGGTGATCCTGTCGAATGGATGCACGCTGCTCTTCTCGCTGGCAATTCTAGGGTTAAAGGTGAAATACGACAGGCGCGATGCCCGGCTTCTGCGAAGCGGCAACCCTCAGGCACAATAGGAGTAGAGGATTTATGAGTCACGAAGGAATTCGTATGGTTTCAGAAGAGCAGGCGCGCAAGGAGCAGGAAGCGCAACGCGATCTTCCCCATGAGGCGATCGAGCCGGTAAAGGTGCGCGTCCACAAGACCGAGGGCAAGGGTATGGAGATCGACTGGAAGGACGGTCATCACAGCGCCTGGACCTTTGCGTGGCTTCGGAATGCCTGTCCTTGCGCCACCTGTAACGAGGAGCGCAAGGCCGCTGGCCGCCAGCCCGGAGAGCCGAAGGCAGCCTCCAAGACGCTGCTTCCGATGTATGCGCCGCCGGTGCGGCCGGAGACGGTTACTCCGGTGGGCCGCTATGCCATCAGCTTTCATTGGACGGACGGCCACCAGAGCGGGATCTATTCGTGGGATTATCTGCGCCGCACCTGCCCGTGCGATGCGTGCCGCGCTGCCGATCTGAAGATTCCGGCTCACGAGGGCTGATTCCAGGCGGCCGACGCTACGGCAGGAGTTGCGGCTGCCTCTGGAGAAGGGGCTCGGCTTGCGACCCTACTTCCTGCTGCGCGGCGGCCTGCGGTGCCGCTGCCCGGATCAGGGTTATCGCCTGCTCCGCATCCTTGGCCACTACCAGCAGACTGCGGTTCGCGGCGCGCAGAAAGCCTTGCTCCACGGCGTGGTCCAGAAAACTCAGCAGGCGGTCATAGTAGCCGTCCGTATTCACCAGGATGCAGGGGTTCCGGTGAATTTCGAGCTGCGCCCAGGTCAGGATTTCCAGAAACTCGTCGAGTGTGCCGTAGCCGCCTGGCAGCGCGATAAAGGCATCGGAGAGGGAAGCCATCTTCGCCTTGCGCTCATGCATGCTTCCGACGATATGAAGCTCGGTCAGGTTGCTGTGCGCGATCTCCTTTGCGGCGAGGGCTTCGGGAAGCACGCCGATGACCTCGGCTCCCGCGGTCAGGGCGGCATCCGCCACCGCGCCCATCAGGCCGACGGATGCACCGCCATAGACCAGCCCCCATCCCGCGGCTGCCAGGCAGCGGCCCAGCTGGATTGCTTCCAGCAGGTACTCGGGTTTGGCCCCGTCACTCGAACCACAGAAGACGCACACGTGCAGCGAAGCAGAAGGAACACGGTTCATGATGCCTAACAGGATAGCGCCACGAGCGTCGAATGGCTCATGGGCGATACACTGTTCATAGGAAGTTCATTGCGGACCAGCAGGTTTCCAGGGACCGCAATCACCGGCCTTGGCCTACCTCCACGAGAGAAGGATTTTGCAGCATTTACTTGACAAACTGAACCCCCAGCAGCGGGCCGCTGTTGAGGCGATTGACGGTCCTGTCCTTATCCTCGCAGGGGCAGGCTCGGGGAAGACGCGCGTCATCACGCACCGCATCGCCTATCTGATCGAGGAGCGCGGAGTCGCGCCTGACGCCATCCTCGCGGTCACCTTTACCAATAAGGCCGCGGCGGAGATGGCCGAGCGCGTCGACAAGCTGCTGCCGCACGGCTCGCTGGCAAAGCCCTTGCTGTGCACCTTTCACAGCTTCTGCGTGCGCGCCCTGCGGCGGGATATCGAGACTCTGCGCGTTGGCGGCCAGGGGTTGACGCGGGATTTTGCCATCTATGACGAGTCGGATCAGCAAGCAGTCGTCAAGCAGGCAATGCGACGGCTGGGCATGGATGACAAGCAGTTGACGCCTCGGGTTGTGCTGTCGCGCATCTCCTGGGCGAAGAACCACATGCTCAATCCGCAGGAAGCCTACCTGCAATCCACCGATCCGACCGCCGAGCGTGTCGCCCATGTGTATGAGGCCTACACCAAGGAGCTGCGCAAGAACAACGCTCTCGATTTCGACGATCTGCTGCTGGAGACGGTGCGCCTGCTGCGTTCGTCGGCAGAGGTGCGCGAGCGCTACAACCGGCGCTACCGCTACGTTCTGATCGACGAGTACCAGGATACGAATCGCCCGCAATACGAGATTATGAAGCTGCTCGCGGGCAAGGATCAGAACATCTGCGTGGTCGGCGACGAGGATCAGAGCATCTACTCGTGGCGCGGCGCGGACATCCGCAACATTCTTGACTTCGAGCGCGAGTTTCCCGGAGCCAAAACGATTCGTCTGGAGCAGAATTACCGCTCGACGGAAACCATTCTTGAGGCGGCATCGGCGGTAGTTGCCAACAACGCCCAGCGCAAGGGAAAGGCGCTGTGGACAGAGCGCGAGGGCGGTCCGCTGGTGGGCTACTACGAGGCTCCCGATGGCGAGAATGAAGCGCTTTTTATTGCCGATTACATCCAGAAATATCTGCGCAAGGCAGGGGAAGAGCAGGAGGCCCCGCGCGTTGCCGTGCTGTATCGCACCAACTCGCAATCGCGCCTGGTGGAAGAGGCGCTGCGCCGCTATGGGATCCCTTACACCATGGTTGGAGGCTTCTCCTTCTACGACCGCGCCGAGATCAAGGACCTGCTCAGCTATCTGAAGCTGGTGCAGAATCCGAACGACTCGGTCGCCCTGCAACGGGTGGTCAACACGCCAGTCCGTGGCATTGGCAAAACGACGCTGGAAACGCTGGAACGGCTTGCACTGGAGACCGGAGCCAGTACGTGGAACGCCATGGGGCACGCCATCCGGAATCGCCTGCTGCCGCAGCGCGCCTGCATCGCGCTCGAGAACTTTCGCAGCATCATCAATGACGCACGCGCCATGCTGGCCTCGGAGTTTGCCGAGAAGCTGGCCGCGGATGTCTCGAATAATGTCTCGGGCGTTGTGTCGGGCGATGTCTCGAACGATGTGTCGAGCGAGGACTCCGCCGAGGCCATCCTTCCCGCGGAGACAGCCGAGGCCGAGGAGGCGGATGTCAGCTTCGACTTTGGCGAGGCTTCCCAGGGAACCCTGGAGCTGAATGCCGGAGACACGGCGCTTCCTGAGGAAGATCTGCCGGTAAACGCCGTGGACTTTAACCCGTTTCTCGACGCGGCCCCTGCTGCCTATCGCAAGGCGACGCCGAAGAAGAAGGTGGAGGTTGCCGCAGCCGCCGAACCTGAGCCAGCTCCGGTTGAGGGCTTCCGCAAATCCGGCGATCCGGCTACCTTGCCGGAATTGATCCGCTTCCTCATCGATCGCAGCGGGTACATCCGTTCGCTGGAGGAGGAGGGAACGCCCGAAGCCTTCTCCCGCATCGAAAATCTCAAGGAACTGGCAAATGCGGCGCAGGATGCGCAACAGCGCGGAGAAACCCTTTCAGAGTTCCTGGATCACGCCGCGCTGGTCAGCGATACGGATCAATACCAACCCGATGCGCGCGTTACCTTGATGACTCTGCATGCGGCGAAAGGATTGGAGTTCCCGCTTGTTCTGCTGGGGGGCATGGAGGAGGGGCTTTTCCCCCATTCGCGGACACTGAACGACCCGAATGGCCTCGAAGAGGAGCGGCGGCTCTGCTATGTGGGCATGACCCGCGCCATGGATGCGCTGGTGCTGACCCGGGCGCGCTACCGCCGCCGCTTCGGCAACGATATGCCGGAGGCGAGCATGCCGTCGCGCTTTCTCGAGGAGATTCCGCACCGGCTGCTGGAAGATCTGGGCGGCGGCGCGACGCAGCGGTCGTCCACGTGGAACGCGTATGCCACGCCCTACCCCACGCGTGGCCGCCACAGTGGAGAGGATTTCGAAGGCAGCCGCCACTACAGCTACGAGGACGAGGACCAGAGCGCCGGCTCACGCCGCAACTCCCCGGCCTCCACACCGAAAAGGCCGGATACCGGGTCGCTGGATAATATTGCGAAGTTCTTTTCTTCGCGCTCCGGGAGCGCGGCCCGCCCTCGACTGGAGGTTCCGGAAGCCACCGGGGCTCGTGGATTTGGCAAGGGGCAGCGGGTCCTCCACCCGAAATATGGCGAGGGTGTCGTCTTCCATCGCGAAGGAGACGGTGAAGATGCGAAGATTACGGTACAATTTGCAAAATTCGGAATAAAAAAACTGGTAGAGAAATTCGCCCAGTTGCAGAGGTTGTAACCAGCATCGCTGCAGGCTGCCCGGGTGACAGGATTTCGGTTGTGTCTGGGCAGGATGTCGATGGGTAGTTGGAAACTGGTGGCATTTTGCGCCACACATACAAGATCGGAGAGAGTGAAACATGGCAGATACAACGAAGATTGAAGACAAGCTCGAACGGAAGAAAGTGAAGCGTGCAGCGCGGAAAAAGGCTGCTCCCAAGGCTCCTCGTACCGGTGCTCGCGGCGAAAACAAGAAAAAAATAAAGAAGATGGCCCGCGGAGCCAGCAAGCGGTAAAACAGTAATCTGTTAGGAACTTCAGAGGAACCTTGCGGCCTGTCTCGCAGAAATGCGCGACAGGCTGGATGATTCGTCGTAATTCGCGGCGAAGGAGTCTGGGTCTGTCTAGTCAGCTTTTTGCACGCAAGTCGATCGACAAACTGATCAGCGATTCCGAACAGCCGGACCAACGCCTGAAGAAGACGCTCGGCCCGTGGTCGCTCACCGCCCTGGGAATCGGCGCGGTGATTGGCTCCGGCATCTTCACCGTCATCGGCACGGCCATTGCGGGGGAGAAGTTCGACACCTCCTCTATCGTCAACTCTCCTCTGCTCGACTACCTCATTCACCACAAGGCGCTGATCGGGAGACCTGGAGCCGGGCCGGCATTGGCTGTCTCCCTGTTGCTTGTGGCTGTAGTTTGCGCCTTGACCGCGCTGTGTTATGCCGAGATGGCGTCCATGATCCCCATCGCCGGCAGCGCCTATACCTATACCTACGCCACCATGGGAGAACTGGTAGCGTGGATTATCGGCTGGGACCTTATCCTCGAATATGCCGTCTCGAATATGGCAGTAAGCGTAGGCTTTGCGGCGCATATGGTGGACCTGCTGGACTGGTTTGGAGTCCATCCAGCACTGCGATGGATCTCGCCTGCGTTTCTACCCTCCGGACTGCAGAATTTTGACGGCGCGATGCTCTACGCTCCCGGCTGGCATTTCGGCTTCAATATCCCCGCATTCGTAATCGTTATGCTGATCACCGTAGTTCTTGTCCGGGGCATCCGCGAGTCGGCGGAGGCGAACAACATCATGGTGATCCTGAAGATCTCCGCGATCCTCATCTTCGTTTTTGCCGCAGCCGGATTCGTCAAGCCGCATAACTGGCATCCCTTTTTCCCCAACGGATGGTCGGGCATGCTGACGGGCGGCAGCATCATCTTCTTTACCTACATCGGATTCGATTCTGTCTCCACCGCTGCCGAAGAGTGCCGCAATCCGCAGCGTGACGTGCCGCTCGGCATTATGGCGACGCTGATCGTCTGCACCCTGCTCTATGTAGCTGTGGCGGTTGTGCTTACAGGGCTGGTGCCGTGGAACTCGCTGGTGGGCAACGCTGCCCCGGTGGTCAACACTCTCAAGCAGCTCTCGCTCGCGCCCGGCGGTGCCCATCTGCATTGGATCCGGCTGGTGATTCTGTTCGGCGCCATGCTGGGCATGATCTCCTCCATCTTGGTCTTCCAGATGGGACAGGCACGCGTGTGGTTTTCCATGTCCCGCGACGGGTTGTTCCCCAAATGGTTCAGCCGGGTGCATCCACGGTTTCGCACGCCCTCAGCCGCAACCTGGATGGCGGGTTTTGTAGTGGGAATTCCAGCGGGTTTGCTGGATATTGGTACACTTGCCGATGTGGCCAATATCGGTACGCTCTTCGCATTTACATTGGTATCGATCGGCGTGTTGATTCTTCGCTTCCGCGAGCCGGAACGGCATCGGAGCTTTCGCGCTCCCGGAGGTCCAGTGGTTCCGCTGCTGAGCCTAGTTTTCTGTATGCTGCTGATGGCTGGCCTGCCCATCTTTAACTGGCTGTGCTTCTTTGTATGGCTGGCGATTGGCCTGGTAATCTACTTCTTCTACAGCCGCAAACGCAGCAGCTTTGCGCCGGGCAATGCCGGGTATCTGGAACGCGGATGAATAGCTTTGCCATTCCGGGCGATTGGCTCCGCAGGCTGCCCAAGGCCGAATTGCATCTCCACCTCGAAGGCACGATTGAACCTGCGACACTGGTCGAACTGAGCCAGCGGCACGACCGCAAGCGGACAAGGACCTCGATGACGCTGGACGAGGCGAAGTCGCTCTACCGCTACCAGGACTTCAGCGGGTTCATGCTCGCCTTTAAAGCCATCACAGAACGGCTGCGCACGCCGGAAGACTACGAGCTGATTACTTACCGCATGATCGAGCGGCTGGCCCAGCAGGGAGTGGTCCATGCAGAGGTGTATGTCTCGGTTGGCGTCATCTACTATTGGCGCCGCGAGGAGTGCGAGGCCGATCCTTTCCTGATCGATCGCATCTTTGCCGGCATGGAACGCGGCCGCCAGCGTGGCGAGCGGGACTTCGGCACCACGCTTTACTGGATCTTCGACGCGGTCCGCCACTTTGGTCCTGAGGAGGCCGCCCGCGTCTTCCGCAAGGCAGCAGCGCTGAAACAGGATGCGCCCAGCATCATCGGCATCGGCATCGGCGGAGATGAACGGCGCACCGGATCCGAGCCCTTTCGCGATCTCTACGCCGAGGCGCGCGATGCCGGTCTGCACCTGACCGCGCACGCTGGCGAGACCGTCGGCCCGGAAGGGATCTGGGCCGCGCTGAACATTGGAGCGGAGCGCCTGGGGCACGCTTTGTCGGCAATCGAAGACCGTGAGTTGATGGATGTCCTTGCCGAGCGCCAGATCCCGGTGGAGATATGCGTTACCTCCAACGTGCGTACGGGATGTTGTAATTCCCCGGCGCGGCACCCCCTTCGGCAGTACTTTGACGCTGGGCTGATGGTGACCTTGAACTCGGACGATCCTGCCATGTTCGAGAGCGATATCGAGGCGGAATATCTTCTGGCTCACAGGGAGTTCGATTTTTCCGCAGACCACCTGCGCGAGCTGGCCGCCAACTCCATCGAGGCGAGTTTCCTCGATCCCGAGCGCAAAGTGGAACTCCTGCACAAAATTGAATCCATCCGCTGAAAGGACTGCCTCGCCGGACGAGGATGGCATCAAGGTGTTAGAGCGGCGAGAGAGAAAGCTGCGCTATGATGACCTTAGAAGTTTGAAGTATGCCGCCCCGCGCAGAGATGATCCAGGAGACGAAGCAGCGGGGAGGAAAAGGAAACTGCCGTCATGACTCTGCCGGAATGCAGATGTGAGAGCAAAGCGATCAAGACCATCGGCTGGGCGTCGTTAGCGCTCGGCGCAGTCACTCTGGGCGTAATTCTCGGGCGCGAATTGCGCCTCCGCTACAAGTTCAAGCGGCGCACGCCCTACGACTTCTATTCGCATGCCGGGGATAGGATGCCGACCGCCGATTACGGCGTGGGCGTCTAGTCGGACGGGCGATTGCTTCCGATCAGGCTGAATCTTGGGCTAGATCGGAGACTGAATCCTGGTGCTGAATCTTGGCGCCGTGCGGCTTCAGACATGCGTGTGTGCCGACTAGATATGTCAGACAAAAAACAGGCTCCGGGAACTCCCGGAGCCTGTTTCCATTTAGGTTGACCCAGACACTGTTCGCTAACTTGACGGCTGCACCAGTTGCCGCAACACGTACTGCAGGATGCCGCCGTTTTCGTAGTAGAGAATCTCCTGCGGAGTGTCGATGCGGACATTCGCCGGGAAGGTGATCTTTCTGCCGTCCTTACCTGTCGCGGTTACAGTCAGGGTGCGCCCCCCGGCAAACTTTGAATCCAGCAGCGCCCGCAGACCGGGGAAGTCGAAGACCTCTTCTCCCGTCAGTCCCAGGCTCTGGGTATTCTGGCCGCTGGCAAACTGCAGCGGCAGGATACCCATGCCCACCAGATTCGAGCGGTGGATGCGTTCGTAGCTTTCCGCGATGACTGCGCGCACGCCGAGCAGTCGGGGTCCCTTCGCCGCCCAGTCGCGGGAGGATCCGGAGCCGTACTCCTTGCCCGCGAGGATGACCAGTGGGACACCCCGCTCCGCGTACTTCACCGACGCGTCGAAGATGCTCATCTGCTCGCCTTCGGGTAGCAGGCGGGTCACGCCGCCCTCCGTTCCCGGAGCCAGCTTGTTGCGCAGGCGAACGTTGGCGAAGGTGCCGCGAACCATGACTTCATGGTTTCCGCGACGGGAGCCGTAGGAGTTGAAGTCCGCAGCCTTCACGCCATGATCCAGCAGATACTTGCCCGCGGGGCCATCCACCTTGATGGAGCCGGCGGGCGAAATGTGATCCGTGGTCACGCTGTCTCCCAGCACTGCAAGCACTCTCGCTCCGCGGATATCCTCGACTGCTGCGGGGTTCGCCGGCATGCCGTCGAAGTAGGGAGCCTTGCGGATATAGGTCGAATCCGGCTCCCACTGGTAGGTGCCGCCGACGGGAAACTTCAGGTTCTGCCAGTTGGCATCGCCATCCGTCACGGTGGAGTACTCCTTGAGGAAGATGCCGGTATTGATCGCGGAGGCAACTGTCTCGGAGACCTCCTTCTGCGACGGCCAGATGTCCTTGAGATATACCGGCGAGCCGTCCTTGCCCTTTCCGAGCGGCTCTGCCTGGAAGTCGTGGTCGATGCGCCCTGCCAGCGCGTAGGCCACCACCAGCGGAGGAGACATAAGGTAGTTGGCGCGCACTTCGGAGTTGATGCGACCCTCGAAGTTGCGGTTTCCGCTGAGCACGGAGACCGCGACGAGGCCGTGATCTTCGATCGACTGCGATACATCGGTGGGCAGCGGACCGGAGTTGCCAATGCAGGTCGTACATCCGTAGCCCACTACGTTGAACCGCAGCTTATCCAGGTATGGAAGCAAACCCGCGTTCTGGTAGTAGTCCGTAACCACCCGCGAGCCTGGCGCGAGGGAAGTCTTGACCCACGGCGGCACGGAGAGGCCCTTTTCGACAGCTTTCTTTGCCAACAGCCCGGCAGCTACCATTACCGAGGGATTCGACGTATTGGTGCAACTCGTGATGGCTGCGATCACGATGGAGCCGTGATCCATATATCGATCCACGTCCACGCCGAAGCGCTCCTTGACGCTGGCGGCATGGCCCTGCTCCGGCACGCCGGCAGCTGAGTTGGTTGCTCCGCCGAGCGAAGCATGTCCGCCCTCGCCCTCCCAGCGCTCTACGTTCCGCACGCCATTCGGAGCCGCATTGGGCCCGAGCAGGTCGGGGAGCTGTTCCTTGAAGCTTGCACCCGCATCACGCAGCAGAACTCGATCCTGGGGGCGCTTGGGTCCGGCGACGCTCGGCTCCACGGTGGAGAGATCCAGCGCAATCGTTGCCGAGTACTCCGCCTCCGGCGACTGGGCGGTGTGGAAGAGGCCCTGCTCCTTGTAGTACGCCTCAACCAGCGCGATCTGCTCCTCGCTGCGTCCGGTCAGTTGCAGGTATTGGAGCGTCGCCGCGTCCACCGGGAAGATGCCGCAGGTGGCGCCGTATTCGGGCGCCATGTTGCTGATGGTGGCGCGGTCGGCCAGCGGAAGCTCGCTGATGCCGGGACCGTAGAACTCGACGAACTTGCCCACCACTCCGAGCTTGCGCAGCATCTGGGTTACGGTCAGCACCAGGTCGGTCGCGGTCGCACCCTCCTTCAGCTTGCCGGTAAGTTTGAATCCCACGACCTGCGGAACCAGCATGGACACAGGCTGCCCCAGCATGGCCGCTTCGGCTTCAATCCCGCCGACTCCCCAGCCCAGCACGCCCAGGCCATTGATCATGGTGGTGTGCGAATCCGTACCCACCAGCGTGTCGGGATAGGCGCGCAGCTTGCCGTCGGCTTCGGTGGTGAAGACTACCCGCGCCAGATATTCGAGGTTGACCTGGTGGCAGATTCCCATGCCAGGCGGCACGGCGGAGAAGTTGCGGAAGGCCGACTGGCCCCATTTCAGAAAGGCATACCGCTCGCGATTCCGCTGAAACTCCAGCATGGCATTGGCATTGTAGGAGTTAGCTGTGCCGTACTCGTCCACCTGCACCGAATGGTCGATCACCAGCTCGGCGGGCTGCAGCGGATTGATCTTCTCCGGGTCGCCGCCGAGCGTCTTCATGGCGTCGCGCATGGCCGCCAGATCAACCACTGCGGGGACTCCGGTGAAATCCTGCATCAGTACTCGTGCCGGCATGTACGCGATCTCGCGCGAGGGCTCGGCCTTCGGATCCCACTTGGCCAGAAATTCAATATCCGCGGAGGTAACGGACTTGCCATCCTCGTGCCGCAGCAGGTTTTCCAGCAGGATACGCAGGCTGTAGGGGAGCCGCGCCAGCGGAATGCCCTTCTGCTCCAGCGCGCTCAGACGGAATATTTCATAGGTGCGATTACCAGACTTCAGCTCGGACTGGCTGCCAAAACTGTTACCAATGGTCTTCATGCCCAACCTTCCCTTTCGATGTGTGACGGTCTTCGTCGAGATGGCGCAAGGTATTCGGCGCGGGGCTAATACGCGCTGCGGGAATTCCTCAGGATTAGAAGCTTAGTCAGGAGAGGGCAATTCGTCCACGGTCGGGACGGCCACGGCGAAAACGTCGCAGGGATACGACTCGAAACGGATTGCATGTGCCGGGATTCATCGCTCTTCGGGTCTCATTTTAACGTGATCGCGTTCTCTTCAGCTACCGTCGCGGAAGCAGCGGCAGCAAGGAAGGGCCAGCTCAGTTCCCTGTGGCGGTCATCCAGAGGAGCAGGGCATTGAGTCCCAGGATGACGGACGCGGTGATCCAGCCGAGGACGCGGGTGATCCTGCCGTTGACGAACCGTCCCATTACCGCGGAGTCGTTGGTGAGAATCAGAAGTGGAATCAGCGCGAAGGGTAGCGTGAAGCTGAGCGCTACCTGCGACAGGATCAGGATCTTCAGCGGGTCCAGTCCGATGGCGATAACAACGATCGCCGGTACCAGCGTGAGCAGCCGCCGCAGAAAGATGCTGAAGTGGACCTGGAGAAATCCTTCCAGGATGATCTGCCCGGCCATGGTGCCGACCGTCGACGACGACAGGCCGGAGCACAGCAGCGCCACTGCGAACACGGTCGCCGAGATGGGGCCAAGGAGCGGCCCGAGAGTCTGGTGCGCCTCCTCGATCGACATGCCGGTTCGTCCCGTTCCGGCGAATGCCGCGGCGGCCACCACGATCATCGCGGAGTTCACCAGCCATGCACCGTTCATCGCCGCGAAGACGTCGATAGCCTCAAAGCGCAGATGCCGCAGGCGGTTCAGATAGATGCCCTTGGGGGAGGTGTGGCTTTCCGCACGCACGCGGGGCTGCACCAGCGCGGAGTGCAGGTAGACAACGTGCGGCATGACGGTTGCCCCCAGCATGCCGACGGCAATATAGATGCTCTTTTTGTCAATCATCGGCACGACGGTGTGGAAGGCGATCTGTCTCCAGTCAATGTGCACGAAAAAGAGCTCCACCATATAGCAGGCGCCGATCACGAAGACGAAGGCCATGATGGCGACCTCCAGGCTGCGGAATCCCCATAGCTCGAAGGCGAGAATCAGGAAGACGCAGACCGCCGAAGCAAGCGCTGCCAGCAGCAGGATGGTGGGCTTGGCAAAACCATATCGTGCGAGCCATGGCCCGAACAGCAGGTAGAAGCCCAGCGCCGCGCCAAGAAACTCCGCCAGATCCGTAGCCAGTGCCGAGAGCTCCGCCGCGATCCACAGGCCAATGGTTGTGCGACGGGAGAAGTGCCTGCGGCAGTTCTGCGGCAGCGTATGGCCGGTGGCGATGCCCAGCTTGGCCGAGAGGTACTGGATCAGGATCGCCATCGCGTTCGACCACAGCAGTACCCACAGCAGCTTGTACCCAAACTGAGTGCCGCCATCGAAGTTGGTGGCGAAGTTTCCCGGGTCGATGTACGCGATACTGGCGACGAAGGCAGGCCCGAAGTAATACCAAAGCTCCGCCGTCCGCAGTTTGGGCAGCCGAAGGCTGGACCGCCATCGCGATTTGCCGGGGGACTGCGTCGCAGATGGGGTAACGGGGGCCATAGGATTCGACGTGGATCGATAGAGCATTCCAGCGATGGCGGGAACCGGTACTGCTGCTGCCCCCTCAGTATAGATGCGTCAGCAGGAGTCCGCAGAATCGTCCCGGTGGAAGCCAGCCGGTTTGACTTTGCGGATGCTGTTTGCTGAGATAACCATTCGGGTACAGTGGGAAGAGGAGTGAACATATTATGAAAGTTCTCGTCATCGGATCAGGAGGCCGCGAGCATGCTCTCGCCTGGGCCATCCGCAACTCTAACCGAGTGGACGAGGTGGTTTGCGCTCCCGGTAACGGCGGCATCGCCTCTGTGGCGCGCTGCATACCTGCCAGCCAGAAGGACCTGGGCGACCTGCTCCGGGTAGTGGCCGCCGAGAAGCCCGACCTGACGGTTGTGGGGCCGGAGCTCCCGCTCTCGCTCGGGTTTGTGGACGAGCTGCGCCGCCGCAGCATCCCGGTCTTTGGCCCGACGCGCGCCGCTGCCATGCTGGAGACGAGCAAGGCCTTCGCCAAGCGCTTTCTGCAGCGGCACAATATTCCAACCGCGGCCTATGCCGTCTGTACCAGCGAGCAGGAGGCACGTGCCTCCATCGACCTCTTTCACACGCCGTTAGTGGTCAAGGCCGATGGCCTGGCTGCCGGAAAGGGTGTACTCATCTGCCAGTCGAAGCGCGAGGCGCTCGATGCGGTATCGGGTCTCTTTTCGGGCAAGCTGCTGGGTTCGGTGGAGCGCACCGTCCTGATTGAAGAGTTTCTTGAGGGAGAAGAGGTCTCCTTTCTGCTGCTGAGCGATGGCAAGCACGTTGTGCCGCTGGTTCCGGCCCAGGACCACAAGCGTATCGGTGAAGGAGACACCGGGCCGAATACCGGCGGAATGGGCGCCTATTCGACCGATGACATTCTTGACGTCAAAATGCGCGACTGGCTGATTAACCACGTGGCGCAGCCAACCATTGATGGTATGGCCGCCGAGGATACCCCCTTTGTTGGCGTCCTCTACGTGGGCCTGATGATGACCGCGCGTGGACCCATGGTGCTGGAGTTCAACGCACGCTTTGGGGATCCTGAAACGCAGGCCATCCTCATGCGCCTGGAGAGCGACCTGGTGGAGGGGCTGGAGGCATGCGTCGAAGGCCGGTTGAGCGAGACGGAATTCCGCTGGCGGCCGGGCGCTTCCGCCTGCGTCATTGCCAGCTCGGAGGGATATCCCGGCAGCTACGCCACGGGCAAAGTGATCACCGGCCTGAACCAGACATATCCCGGGGTTCAGGTCTTCCACTCGGGAACGGCGCTGATCGATGGCGAGTACCTGACCAGCGGAGGGCGCGTGCTCGGCGTGACGGCCGCGGCGGGGAATCTGGAATCCGCCCTGGGGCTCGTCTATGACGCTCTTGCCAAGATCCACTTCGACGGAATGTACTATCGTCGTGACATTGGACACCGGGCGCTCAAGCCCAGACGCTGACTTCAAGACGAATCGGAAGCAGGGAGAGGCTGAACCCATGCGGACTCCGGGCATTACGTTCAAGGAATTGCTGGCGGACAACGAAGCGAACGCTGTGAAGTGGCAGAACTGGTTCGAGGCGCATCCACAGGCACTGGAGGTGCTTTGCGATGTAGCCGGTTCGAAGACTATAGGGGAGCTGGTCCATCACATCTTCATTGTGCAACTGCGCCTTTCGCAGCGGCTCCTGGGAGAGCCGGTGCATGGCTTCGATAACGATCCGGTGACCGCTCCCGAGGTTCTCTTCTCGCTGGCAGACGAGGGCCGTAGCAATCTGCGCCGCTTTCTCCAGCACACCAACGAAGCCCACGCCGGGGAGATTATCCACTTCACACTCCGCAGTGGGCGCCAGGTTTCGGTCAGCCGCCGCAAGTTGTTTGTCCACATCATGATCCACGGCATCCGGCACTGGGCGCAGATCAGCACGCTGCTGCGGCAGAATGGCTATCACCCGGGTTGGGGAGCCGACTTCCTCGACAGCACCGCAATGGTCTAAAAGATATGTTTAGGGATGTGGCCTGAGATTTGGCCCAGGATTCCGAAGTCTCAGAGGGGACGTGCGAGCGCAGTCTCTTCCCCTGCCAGTTCGCAGAGGAAGAGACTGGCAGCCTTAAGCATCCAGCTTCTTTGCCACCAACTCATTCAGCAGAGCGGGATTGGCCTGCCCCTTCGAGAGGCGCATGACCTGACCGACAAAGAAGGCAGCCACTGTCTTTTTGCCAGCGCGGTATTGCTCTACCTGCTTTGGGTTTCCCGCGATGATCTCGTCGATCATCGCCTCCAGCGCGGCGGGATCGCTGATCTGCTGCGGCTTCTCGCGTTCATAGACGACTGGGAAATCCTCGCTCTTTTCGAATGCTATGTCGAAGATCTGCTTCAACTGCTTGCTGGAGAGGTCGCCCTTTTCGGCCAGATCCGCCGCGAAGACAAGCCCGTCCATCGTCACCGGCGATTGCGCAAGCTCGATTCCGGCAGCCTTGAGGCGTCCGGTCAGTTCGCTCAGGAAGAGATTCGTCAGCCGTTTCGGGCTCTTCGCCTTCTTTGCCGAGGCTTCAAAGGTGTCCGCGAACTCCCGTGTAGCCGTCAGCGTCTGCGCATCCTGCTCGCTCAGGTCATAGTCGGCGATCATGCGTGCGCGCCGCGCTTCCGGCAGCTCGGGCAGCGACTTCGCAATCTCCGCCTTCCACTCCGCCGTAACGATCAGCGGCGGCAGGTCCGGCTCCGGGAAGTAGCGATAATCGTGGGCCTGCTCCTTCGAGCGCATCGAGTAGGTACGGCCATCCTGAGCGTTCCAGGTTCGCGACTCCTGTACGACGCGGCCGCTGGATTCGATCACCTCTACCTGGCGCTCGATCTCATACTCCAGCGCGGCGCGAACAAAACGGAAGCTGTTGACGTTCTTTACCTCGGCCTTGGTGCCGAACTCCTTCTGCCCGCGCGGCCGCACGCTCACGTTGGCGTCGCAGCGCAGGGAGCCTTCTTCCATGTTGCAGTCGCTCACGCCGGTGTAGAGCAGGATCTCTTTCAGCCGCGTCAAATACTCGTAAGCCTCGTCTGGCGTGCGCATATCCGGCTCGCTCACGATTTCAATCAGTGGCGTGCCGCAGCGGTTCAGGTCGACGTAGGTGTGCGTGGCTGAGTCGCGGAATCCGTCATGGATGCTCTTGCCCGCATCCTCTTCCATATGCAGCCGCGTGATGCCGATGCGCTTGGTCCCTGCCGGCGTGGGGACATCGATCCAACCGTGCTCGCCAAGCGGCTTGTCATACTGCGAAATCTGGTAGCCCTTGGGCAGGTCGGGATAGAAGTAGTTCTTGCGCGCAAAGATGGAGCGCTCCCGCACCTCGCAGTTGATGGCCATCGACGCCAGTACGGCGAACTCCACTGCCCGGTAGTTGAGCACCGGCAGGGAGCCGGGCAGGCCCAGGCAATTGGGGCAGATGTGGGTGTTGGGCTCGGCTCCGTACTTTGAGGAGCAGCCGCAAAAGGCCTTGGTCTCGGTCAGTAACTGGACGTGGACCTCGAGACCGATCACCGGCTCATACTTCGAAAGAATCTCAGGGGCAATACTGGTTGTGGCAGCCATGACTGCCTTTGATTCTAGCAGTGTGGATCGCCGCTGGAAGCCACAATCCGCTCTCTCCTGCCGCTCTCTCTCGCGGCTCTCCCCCGAGGCCGGGGCGCATACCGCCGGGGCTCCCGGATCTGGTTTATTCACCCTGCTTTCATAGAGACGCTACAATCGCTCATCGGAATTCCGCCGAGACGATTCTTCGGAGCCTCAATGAGAATTGCTTTTCTGAAAGCCTGCGCTGCCCTGGTTTTTGCCGCTGCAACCTTTTCTGCCACCGGGTTGCCCGCGCAGCAGCCTGACCCGGCAAACCGCGCGCTGGCGCACGACATTTTCGCGCAGTTGATCGAGATCAACACCACGGATTCTGTCGGCAGCACCACGACCGCTGCCCGGGCCATGCAGCAACGGCTGCTGGATGCTGGCTTTCCCGCTGCCGATATGCAGTTGCTCGGCCCGAATGACCGCAAAGGAAACCTGGTGGTCCGTTATCGCGGCACCGGCGCCAAAAAGCCGGTCCTCATCATCGGCCATTTGGATGTGGTCGAGGCGCGGCGCGAAGACTGGACTACCGATCCCTTCAAGTTTGTCGAGAAGGATGGCTTCTACTATGGCCGCGGCACGCAGGATATGAAGGAGGACGACGCCCTGTTCGTCGCCAACTTCATCCGCCTGTGGAAGGAGGGTTACAAGCCCGATCGCGATATCATCCTTGCGCTTACCGCCGACGAGGAGGGTGGCAAATCCAATGGCGTCGCCTGGCTGCTGAAGAATCACCGCAACCTGATCGATGCGGCGTTCGTCATCAACCCCGACTCGGGAGGCATCGACCTCAGCCATGGCAAACCTCTGCTCGTCGCGGTAGAGGCGACCGAGAAGGTCTACGCCGATTACCAGTTGATGGTTACGAATCCCGGAGGCCACAGCTCGCTGCCGCGGCCGGACAACGCCATTTATCATCTTGCCGATGCGCTCGTGCGCCTGCAGCAGTATTCCTTCCCGTTCGAGCTGAACCCGGTCACCCGGACCTATTTCGCCCGCCTGTCCTCGCGCACCAGCGGCCAGACCGCCGCCGACATGCAGGCGATCCTGAAGCCGTTGCCCGATCCGGAAGCCATCCAGCGCCTCTCGCGGGATCCGCTGTACAACTCCACTATGCGGACCACCTGCGTCGCCACGCGCCTCAACGCGGGCCACGCCAACAATGCGCTTCCGCAGACAGCGCAGGCCAACGTCAATTGCCGCATCTTTCCGGGCCATTCGCCGGAGCAGATCCGCAAGCAGTTGATCGGCGTCTTTGCGGACGACAAGGTGACGGTGAAATATGTGAGCGATGCCGGCGAAGCCTTCGATACCGCTCCGGAAAGGACCGTGATCGCGCCGCCGCCGCCGCTTCCCGAGGTCTTCGACCCGCTGGAGCGCATCGCCGCCGAATTCTGGCCCGGCGCTCCGGTTGTGCCCATCATGGAAACCGGCGCCTCGGACAGCATCTACATCGCCGACGCCGGAATCCCCAGCTATGGCTTCTCCGCCGTGGCGCTGGAGAGCGGCGATATGCGCGCCCACGGCAAGGACGAGCGCATCCCCGTCAACTCCTACTACCAGGCCGTAGAGTTCTATTACAGATATCTAAAGGCGATCAGCGGAGGGAAGTAAGAAGGCGGTCCTTCTGCCAAATGATACCCGGCGAGGGCGGATTAAAAAGCAGTGCGGACTGTCTTCGGATAGACCGTATTCACCCGCAATCGCAAGGTTTGGCGTCGAAACCCTACCCTGGCATTTCCAGCTGAGTGCTAAGGCGATGATGCTCCAACGTACGAAGAGAGCGTTTATCGGGACCTACCCAGCAGCACATCGCCGCGTTGGTTCGGCTTCTTCCCAAATGGGCAAAGCTCAAAACTTGATCGGGGAAATCACAAACCTGTAGCACCCCTGTTTTTGCACCTCGCGGATGCTCAAGGGTTGTTGCGAGTGCGCCCGGTCATACGGCACGTCGACCTTGAGTGGGCTCCCGAACAAGCACGCTTTCCAGCACAGCGGGAAGATGACGATCGTGTCCGGGTGAGCAAGGACTTCCGGGGTGACTGCTGGAGCTACCAGTGTGCCTCGCACATACACCGCTTGGTCAGTAGCGGTGTATGGGTTGTTCTCTTCGTCGATGTATCGCAAGCACCAGTGCATGTCCTTAGCCCATGAAGACCCGGATTGCACGTCAGCTAACATCTGCCCAATGACAGCATTCCTAACTGCGGGGGCGGACATCGGATACGGCGTCATAGTATCGACTTTAATTCCGGTTAGGCTCGGGTTCGTGGGATGGGGGAAGATGTCCGTTACCTGCACCACCTTGTATGAGCCAGCAACTGTTCGTTGCTGTTCCATCGCCATTGGAGACCTTGCTCTGAGCATGTGCATGAACTCAATCAGAAAATCCCTGTGCTTCGCCCACGACGCGAACTTGTCACGCTCCATTAACTCAAGCTGCGACCGCCATTGCTTCTCGAGGCGTCCGAATACAGAGTCGGGATGTGTAACGGCATCGTAGTCGGTTCCCTCGGCGTAGTCATAAAACCCTTCGCCCTGTCCGATTTCCTTAGTGCTGACCGGCCTCCATTCCTGAGTCTCTTTCTCAAAACAGAAAAGAGGTCTAGGCTCCTCCTTGCGTGACGGGCCGATGAACCCTTGCATGTAACACTGCGGGAGCCAATGGTCTTTTCTTCCCGTCAGTTTGAAGTTCTTTTCGATTGAGGACATTCGCCATACCTTTCGTTTCTCCGCGAGATCAGGAATTGATAATGATAAGTCGGCCAGTGTACCGGAATCACATAATCGGCTCGGGGCAGGAAAATCGGACACTGCGGCGTCTATATGGAATAACCGGGATGGCTAATGGTTTACCCTTAGAGCACTATGACCGATCCATTTACCTGCAACAAAGAGCAAGCGATAACTCGGTTCAAAAATGCGCTATTGCTCGTTGCTCCCGAATACTTTTGTGTAGAGTTGCCCGACGGTAGCCAAGCTTGCCAGGAACGAGTTTTTGCCTATGAGCTTTATCATCAAGTGAGATTGCAGTTCACAGAGTATTGGTATGTAAATGGCGAGTTTCGCAAGGGTCTGAGTTTGGTTCCGCGCGTCAATAGAAGAGATTGGGTGATCCCGGATCTAGTCATTCATCAGCCAGCAACAATAGAAAATAACCTGGTTGCTGTTGAGATCAAGAGTTCGCCGGATTTGGCTCCTACGGACCTGTTGGCGGATTTGAAGAAGCTCGAGATGTTCACAGATCCGGAGCAGGGTCTTGGATTTGCAATCGGGATCATGCTGATTGTGAATGCTGACTTCAATTGCGTTTTTTCGCGAGCTAGCGATGACGTCAAAGCATCAATCGCTCAGATACTTGAGAAGGGACCGAGAGTCGCTATTTGGAATATCGCTAGACCTGAGGCTGATGGCGATTATGGCGATGGGCGCCTAGGTTCAAATTGTCTAACGATATTCAAAGCTTGTGATGTGAGTAAACGACTAGCGTCGCAAGCCCGTTGACGACCGCGTTAGTCCTCATATGTCGGCTCCTGTTGACCGATCCTGGCCTCGGTTGTTGCCAACAGGTCTTAGCGCTCGGGGGAGAGAAAGTTTCTCAGTCTGCCCCAAAGGTTCCGGGCGTTTGGTCGGCACTCGGAGAGCAATTGTGATCGATCCTTGAGTTAGTTCCGAAGCGGTAATTCGGTCACAACGGCGTGGAGTGCATTCAGGACCTCGCTTACTCGAACGGGAACGCGGCTTTCGGTCAAACCTGCCTCCTTCGCAGAACTCTCACAACGGACGCACCATCCCCCACCTCGCCTGACCCCTGTTAAACTGGGTACTGGCATGATCCTCCCGTTTGTCCGCGAGCTACTGGCGGATTTGGAGCATTCGGAGTCGTTTGAGCGTGTCCGGCGGCATCTTGCTCTCGGCAGAGGGCGTCGTCGTGTCTCGGGGCTGACTTCCACCGCCCGCGCCCTGTATCTGCCACTCTTTGCCAAGGCCGCCGATGCGCCGGTGATCGTGATTGTGGCCGACAACAAGGCGGCGGAAACCCTGCAGACTGCTGTCCGCGCCGGATGCGACCTCACAGGAGCCTGCTCTCCCGATGCCGTCGTCACTCTGCCTGCCCACGATGTTCTTCCCTTTGAAAACCTCTCGCCACACCCCGATGTGCAGGAGCAGCGTGCCGCGGCTCTGTGGAAGATCGCAACCGGGGCGGCCTCAATTGTGATTGCGCCGGTGGAAGCCGCGGCCATGCGCCTCTTCTCTGCCGACTATTACGCCAATCTTGCGCGCACCCTGCGTCGCGGCGAAGAGGTTGACCTCGAAGCGCTGGTCGTCCACCTCGCCAGCGTTGGGTATACGGCCCTGGATGTGGTCGAAATGCCCGGCCAGTTCACCCGTCGCGGCGGCATCCTTGACGTCTATTCGCCGGAGGCGGATCGCCCGGTGCGCGTGGAGTTCTTCGGCGACGAAATCGAGTCCATCCGAAAGTTCGATCCTGAGACGCAACGCTCTTCCACGCCGCTGGATGAGGCGGAGCTGCTCCCGCTCACGGAGACGCCGATCAATGAGCGCCTGCTGGCGGCTGTGCATACGCGGCTCTCGGGCGAGCGGCTTGAGTCGTCGGACGATGACCTGGTTGCACAATCCATCGCCGCCGGAGGCGTCAGCGTCTTTCCCGGATGGGAGTTTTTTGCCCCTGTCTCCGGCGCGCAGGGATCGCTGGTCGATCTCTTTCCCCGCTCACGCCTTTTTGTAGAAGAGCCGGCGATGATCAAGAACCAGGTGGAGCGCTGGTGGAACAAGGTGCAGCAGCGCCACGAGCGCAGCGGCATTGGCTCGTTGATCACGCCGCAGGATATCTACCTCGAACCCGATCTGCTGCTGGCGCACCTCTCCTCGCTCCCTGGTCTCGACCTCGACCAGCTCGGCGCCGTGGATGTGCTGGATGAGGATACGACCCTCGGCGAGATCGCCTTCGCCACCCGGCCAACGCTGCGCTTTCATGGATCGATCCCGGCATTCCTTGAGCAGGTGCGCTCGCTGATGCAGCAGGAGCAGCGCATCCTGCTGGCCGTACCCAACCAGGGCGAAGTGGAGCGGCTGGTCACCCTGCTGCGCGAGTATGGCCTGCCGTATCGGCTGGGCAGCCGTATGCAGCACACGGGCAGCGAAACGATCTACGACGAATCCAGCTACCTCGCAGGTGACTACCGCACGCCCATCATCCTGCGCAGCCCCGTCGCCAACGGCGTCAATCTGCCCGATCACAACCTGTTCCTGTTCGGAGCGAACGATCTCTCCGATGAAGCCGATGTCACGGCGCGTCCGGTACAGGCTCGTCCCAAGTCGAAAACCGCTGCCTTCGTCTCGGACTTCCGGGACCTCACGGTTGGCGACTACGTGGTGCACGTAGAGCATGGCATCGCGCGCTACCTCGGCCTCAAGGAGATTGAACAGGATGGATTGACCGTCGAGTTCATGATTCTGGAGTTCGCGGACAATGCGCGGCTCTATGTTCCGCTGACCCGCCTCGATCTGATCCAGAAGTACCGCTCGACCGACGCAGGCCCCGCGCCGGTGCTGAATCGGCTGGGCTCGCAGCAGTGGGCCAAGACGAAGGCTCGCGTCAAGAAGGCCATGCAGGACATGGCCGACGAACTACTCAAGCTCTATGCGCAGCGCAAGGCCGCACAGGGCCATGCCTTTCCTCCGGATAATCAGTTTCAGCGCGAGTTTGAAGACGCCTTCGATTACAACGAAACGGATGACCAGCTTGCTGCCATCGCCGACATCAAGCGGGACATGGAGTCGACGCTGCCCATGGATCGGTTGCTCTGCGGCGATGTCGGTTACGGCAAGACGGAAGTCGCGATGCGCGCCGCCTTCAAGGCCGTGCAGGATGGCCGCCAGGTAGCGGTCCTTACCCCGACGACTGTGCTGAGCTTCCAGCATTACGAGACATTTCGCGAACGCTTCAAGCAGTTCCCGATCAATATCGAGATGATCTCCCGCTTCCGCACTCCGAAAGAGCAGAAGGTGATTCTGGAGCGCGTGGAGGCAGGCAAAGTCGATATCCTGATCGGCACGCATCGGCTGCTTTCGAAGGACCTCAAATTTCACTCGCTCGGCTTGCTTATCGTCGATGAGGAGCAGCGCTTCGGTGTGCGCCACAAGGAGCGCCTGAAGCAGATCCGGCAGGAAATCGATGTGCTGGCAATGTCGGCTACGCCGATTCCTCGCACCCTGCACATGTCGCTGGTGGGCCTGCGCGATATGAGCGTGATCGAGACTCCGCCAAAAGATCGCATGGCCATCCAGACGGTGGTTGCCAAGTTTGACGAGAAGCTGATTCGCTCCGCGATTGAAGTGGAGCTTGAACGCGGCGGCCAGGTCTATTTCGTCCACAATCGCGTGGAGACCATTTATGAGCTGGCCGCGAAGATCCACGAACTGGTGCCTGCGGCCCGTGTAATCGTCGGCCACGGACAGATGAGCGAAGCGGAACTCGAGCGCGCCATGCTGGCCTTCATGCATCACGAGTACGACGTGCTGGTGGCGACAACCATCATCGAGAATGGCCTCGATATCCCACTGGCAAATACCATCGTGATCAATCGCGCAGACCGCCATGGACTCTCCGAGCTATACCAGTTGCGAGGGCGCGTGGGCCGCTCCAACCGCCGCGCGTATGCCTATCTGCTCATTCCGCCGGAGCAGGAGCTTACAGAGATCGCGCGCCGGCGTCTTGCCGCGCTCAAGGAGTTCTCCGATCTTGGTGCGGGCTTCAAAATTGCTGCTCTCGACCTGGAGTTGCGCGGCGCAGGGAACATGCTGGGCGGCGAGCAGAGTGGACATATTGAAGCTGTCGGCTTCGAGCTCTATACCAGCATGCTGGAAGAGGCAGTGAGCAAGCTGAAGGGCGAAGAGCGCGAAGAGCATCCGACAACGCAGTTGAATCTAGGCATCAGCCTGCGCGTGGATGAGTCCTACATCGCAGAGGAGAACCAGCGGCTGCGTATCTACAAGAAGATTGCCGGCGCGCAGAGCGAGGCTGTCATCGAGGACGTTCGCGCCGAGCTGCAGGACCGCTTCGGCGAGCTGCCGGAGTCGGCCATTCATCTGCTCGAAGCTGCGAATCTGCGTCTTGAGTGCGAACGCATCGGCGTTTCGCAGGTAGACCGCAAGCGGGATCAGCTGCACATTCGCTTCACTGAGAAGGCGAACGTCGATCCTGGCCGCCTGATGCAACTGGTTGCCCGGAACGCGAAGCGCGGTGCGCAGTTCACCCCACAGGGCGTTCTCCGCTTCCCGCTGACTGCGACGAAGCCGGAAGAGATCTTTGCCGAAGTCCGTTCGCTGCTCGAGTCCCTTGAACTGGTGGAAATTGCCTCATAAGTATCAGTTATGGTTGCAAATAGAGAGGGCTATCGCGTGATTCGTAATCTGCTTGTCGTTCTACTGGTATTTGGAGGCATCATGAGCGCACCCCGAAACGGAATCGCACAGCAGACGGCGCAAGCCTCTTCTCCGCAGGCCGTCGCCGCGTTTCGTACTCTCGCCGATCAGTATTTTGATCAGGTCTACTTCAAGTACGCGCCCACGACGGGCACTCTGGCTGGCTTTCATCAATACGACAAGGATCTTGAAGATTACTCTCGCGCCGCTGTTGACGGCCAGATAGCCGCGCTGCACGCCTACGAGAAGAAGTTCGCGAGTGTGCCGTCCGGGCAGTTGGATGCAGTATCGCAGGATGACCTGACGTTGCTGCGCAATAACGTTCAGTCGACGTTGCTGATGCTGGAGGTGATCCGTCAATGGGAAAAGAATCCCGACAACTATTCAGGCGGAATCACCAACAGCGCTTTCTCCTTAATGGAACGCAAGTTTGCCTCGCAGGATGAGCGGCTGAAATCGCTTGTAGCCCGGGAAAAGCAGATGCCCGCGGTTTTCGCCGCTGCGCGCCAGAATCTGAAGAATCCGCCACGTATCTATACCGAGATAGCCATCGCGCAACTGCCGGGGATCATCAGCTTCTTCCAGAAGGATGTGCCGCTGGCATTCAAGGATGCAACCGATGCGACGACAAAGGCCGAGTTTGAGAAGTCCAATGTTGCGGTGATTGCCGCGCTCCAGAGTTATGAGAGCTGGCTGAAGACGGACCTGCTCCCGCGCTCCAATGGCGATTACCGTATCGGCGCGAAGGCGTTTCAGCAGAAGCTCCACTATGACGAAATGGTGGATACACCGCTGGACAAGCTTCTGGAGATTGGTTTCGCGGATCTTCACAAGAACCAGGCTGAGTTCAACCGCATTGCCAGGGAGGTGGAAGCAGACAAGACCTCGCGGCAGGTGCTTGAAGAGCTTGGCGCGGACCACCCGGCTCCCGATCAACTACTGCAGAGCTTCCGCAACACATTCGACGGCCTGATTCAGTTCATCCAGCAGAAGCAGATCATCACGATTCCCTCGGATGTCCGGCCAATTCTGGAGGAGACGCCACCGTTCATGCGCGCCGTCACGTTCGCTTCCATGGATACGCCTGGCCCCTTCGAGAAGGTGGCCCACGAAGCCTATTTCAACGTCACACTGCCGGAGAGAGACTGGACCGCGGAGCACGTCTCCGAATACATGGCCAGCTTCAATATTGGAACCATTCTCAGCACCTCGGTGCATGAGGCGTATCCGGGCCACTACATTCAATTTTTGTGGGTACCCCAGGCGCCCAGCAAGGTGCGCAAGCTTCTCGGCGCCAACACAAACGTGGAGGGCTGGGCGCACTATTGCGAGCAGATGATGCTCGATGCTGGTTACGGACAGCCCGGCGCCGGGGCAAAGGACGCGCGCGAAGCGAAGCTGCTGCGCCTCGGCCAATTGCAGGATGCATTGCTGCGCGATGCGCGTTTTATCGTCGGCATTCGGATGCATACGGGAGATATGACCTTCGATCAGGGAGTCGATTTCTTTGTCAAGGAAGGCTACCAATCGCCGGCAAGCGCATTGGTGGAGACGAAGAGGGGCACGTCGGATCCCACCTACCTCTACTACACGCTGGGTAAATTGGAGATCCTCAAGCTTCGCGCCGACCTCCAGAAGAAGCAGGGAGCGAATTTTTCTCTGCAGCAATTCCACGACAACTTTATGAGGCAGGGATTTCCTCCCATCGCAATCGTTCGCAAGGCAATGCTGGGAGACTCTTCTCCAACGCTGTAGCAAGTTTTCAACACTTCAGCGTCGTGTAGCGTGCATCTTAATTCCTGAAGTGTATGATTTTCGACGCGTACTGCTGGATGATTGCCACCATGGGACAAGCGGAATACTTCGCCGTGCGTATCATCGGCCGTCTGCGGATCCAACCAAGTGAGGATTGAGGAGAACCATTTGATGAGAACGAAGGTGCGCAAAGCCGTCTTTCCCGCAGCAGGCCTGGGTACACGCTTCCTGCCGGCCACCAAGTCCATTCCGAAAGAGATGCTGGCGCTGGTGGATAAGCCGATTATTCAATACGGCGTGGAAGAGGCAATCGCTGCAGGGTGTGAGGACATCATCGTCATTACGGGCCGCGGCAAGGACTGCATTGAAGACCACTTTGACAAGAGCTATGAGTTGGAGACGCTGCTGGAGAAGCGCGGCAAGAGCGACCTGCTCGCCATGACGCGCCAGGTTTCCAGTATGGCGCGCATCATCTCGGTTCGGCAGAAGGAGTCCCTGGGGCTTGGTCATGCCATTCTTGTCGCTCGAGACCTGATTGGCGACGAGCCTTTTGCTGTGATTCTTCCCGACGACGTCATCGATGCGGAGGTTCCATGCCTCAAGCAGATGATCGATGTATACGACGACGTGCAGGCTTCCGTACTTGCTACGCAGGAGGTGGAAGGGCCGAGCATCTCGTCCTATGGAGTTCTGGACTGCACCCCTCTTCGGGGAAACCCCAGCGTTCTGGAAGTGAAGGATCTGATTGAGAAGCCGAAGATGGAAGACGCACCTTCAAAGAACGCCATCATCGGCCGGTATATTCTCTCGCCCAGAATCTTTGATCTCCTGGAGCAGACAAAGCCTGGTGCTGGAGGCGAAGTGCAGCTGACCGACGGCATCAAGGGACTGCTGAAGTATGAGAGAGTCTACGGCTATAAATTTGCCGGCAAGCGGCACGACGCGGGGGACAAGTTTGGCATGCTGAAAGCGACCGTCGAGTTTGCGCTGAAGCGCGAGGATCTCGGACCGGCCTTTCGCGAGTACCTCAAAGGGCTGTCCCTCTAAAGCCAAACCCGGAGGCCTCCTTCAGATGGTCTCCGGGTTATTGGTAACCTTTCCATTTTGGCTTCCCAGCCTATATACTTCTCCGTTCCCTCATTTGACCGCTGCTTCGCGGTATCTTTTGGAGAAGATTTCATGCCTCGTCTCGCCTTCCGCGCTCCGCTTTGGCACGCTCTCGTGTCGAGTGTTTCGCTTCTTGTGTTTTCTGGTTGTCTGTTCGCATCTGCGGCAGTTCAGGCGCAATCGCCTCAGGCCGCTCCTGTGCTTAGCGAGAAAAGCCTAGGTGTGATCCAGCGCCTCGATTCTCTGCGGGAATTGCCGGTAAACGGCTGGGCGTATCACGAGGGTGATATCGCTCATGGGGAGTCGCCAACGCTGGACGATTCCGGCTGGTCCAAGGTGGAGAAGCGCGCAGAGTTTCCAACTGGCGCGATGTGGTTCCGCAGATGGATTGAGGTTCCCAAAACGCTGAACGGCTATGACCTGACCGGTGCGCGCATCTGGTTCCAGTTCCGCGCGGGAGCCAATGGGCCCATTCCGCAGATCATCTACTTCAATGGCCGTCGCGTGGCGTTGGGAGAGGACCTGGAGCCGATTGTGCTGTTCGAACCGGCGAAGCCAGGTGAGAAAGTCCTGGTTGCCGTCAAGCTGCTTGCCACAGTCGACAAAAAAGAATTTCATTCGGCCTCAGCCCGAATTGATTTCGCAGAGTCGCGCCCCAACCCCGAAGTTCTGGTTGCCGAGGCACGCTCCGCCCGCGCCCTGCTACCCGCACTTGGTGCCGCAGGCGATATGAAGCAACTGGAAGCAGCGCTCGCTCAGGTGGATCTAAGCGCGCTGGATCACGCCGATCAGACAGCCTTCGACGCCTCGCTTCGTACGGCGCAAAGTTCGCTCCAATCGCTGAAGCCGACTCTGCAGACGGCAAACATCCGGCTGGTTGGCAACTCGCATATCGACGCGGCGTGGCTCTGGCCCTGGACGGAGACGGTGGAGGCGGTCCGCAAGACATGGTCCACGGCTCTGCAACTTCAGCGCGAGTATCCGCAATATACCTTCACCCAGTCCGCCGCTGCCTTTAGCGACTGGATGTGCGATAAGTATCCCGACATGTGCAAGCAGATGAAGGAATCCTACAAGGAAGGCCGCTGGGAGATTGTGGGCGGCATGTGGGTGGAGCCCGATCTGAATATGCCGGATGGCGAATCGCTTGTGCGCCAGATCCTGATCGGCAAACGCAGCTTCAAGGAGACCTTCGGCGGAGACGTGCGCATCGGCTGGAATCCAGACTCCTTCGGCTACACCTGGCAACTGCCGCAGATCTATAAAAAATCCGGTATTGATTATTTTGTGACGCAGAAGATGGGCTGGAACGATACCAATCAGCTTCCCTTGAAGCTCTTCTGGTGGCAGTCGCCCGATGGCAGCCGCGTCCTCACTTACTTCCCGCATGATTACGTCAACCAGGTCGAGCCCGTACGCATGGCCGAGGATTTTGCCGCGGCTCGCAAACTCAATCCAGGAACGACGGAGATGATGCACCTCTACGGAATCGGCGACCACGGCGGCGGCCCAACCCGCGCCATGCTTGACTCCGGCATGAAGTGGACCGGTCCCGATGTCGTCTATCCCAAGGCGAAGTTCGGAACTGCGCAGAGCTTCTTCTCCGACGTTGAAACGCATCTCGACACGAAGCATGCTCCTGTTTGGAACTACAGCACTCTCGCCGCCAAGTCGGCGGCGTTGCCCACGCCGCCTGCGGGCGAGGTGAGCCTCCCCGTATGGGACGATGAGCTTTACTTCGAGTATCACCGCGGCGTAATGACCACGCAGGCAAAGCATAAACGCAATATGCGCGAGGGCGAAGAGATGCTGCTCAACGCTGAGAAGTTCTCCTCGCTCGCGTGGTTGCAGGGGCTGGCGTATCCGCAGGCGAAGTTTACCGATGGCTGGAAGAAAATTCTCTTCAACCAGTTTCATGACACAGCCGCCGGGTCCGGCATCGCCGTCATCTATCGCGACGCAGACAACGATACGAAGGTTGTGCGGCTGGAGACCGAAACAGCACAAGCTGCCGCGCTGCAGACCTTGACCAGTTACATCAACACCAGCGGCAAGGGGGTTCCCGTAGCAGTCTTCAATCCGCTTGGCTGGCAGCGCTCGGACTCTGTGGCGTTCACTGTGCAGATGCCGGAGTCCACGCCCTCCATCCAGATCGCGGATGCGGCAGGCAAGGTGCTCTTTGCCGACGTGAAGCTTGTGAACCCAGCGACGAATAGCTTCCATGTGCAGGTTATGACCGATGTCCCAGCCCTGGGCTATCGGGTGCTGTATGCCCGTCCTGCGGCTTCTGGCAAGGCAGAAACGTCGGACCTGAAGGCGACAGACCAGACTCTGGAGAACTCTCTGCTGCGGGTTGTCGTCGATCCGCACACCGGCTGCATCACCAGTCTGATCGATAAGAAGAGTGGCTTCGATAGCATCGCCAAGGGTGGATGCGGCAATCAGTTGCAGACATTCAAGGATCTGCCGAAGGACTACGATGCTTGGAATATCGATCCCGGCACGCTCGACTCCGCTACGCCAATCGATAAAGTCGATTCCGTTCAATTGGTCGAGACGGGGCCCATGCGCGGCAGCATCCGCGTCACGCGGACCTGGCAGAACTCGAAGTTCGTCCAGGACATCTCACTTGAGGCAGGATCGCCGATGGTGAAGGTGACCAACAACATCGACTGGCATGAGACGCATGTCTTGCTGAAGGCAGCGTTCCCACTCGCCGCATCGAGCGCCAAGGCCACTTACGAGATTCCTTATGGCACGATTCAGCGTCCCACTACGCGCAACAACAGCTTTGAATCGGCGCAGTTTGAGGTTCCCGCAATGCGCTGGGCCGACCTGGGAGATGCGCAACACGGCTTCACGCTGATCAATGAATCCAAGTATGGCTACGATGCCAAGGACAACGTTCTGCGCCTCACGCTGCTGCGTTCGCCCGTATGGCCGGATCCTGACGCGGATCGTGGCCATCAGCGCTTTGCCTTCTGGCTCTACCCGCACGCGGGTGATTGGAAGACGGCGCTGAGCATGCGGCACGGCTATGAGACGAACTATCCGCTGACTGCGGTGCAGGTATCCAATCACGCCGGTGAGTGGCCTGCGGAGCGTTCCTTCGTGAACGTTACGCCGGAAAACGTCGTATTGACCGCGCTCAAGAAGTCGGAAGACGGAAACGCCCTGCTGCTGCGCGTCTATGAGTGGGCAGGGAATTCTGCAACCGTGACAGCTACAATTCCCGAAGGCGCAAAGTCTGCTTCGGTAGCGGACATGATGGAGAACCCGATTGCAGGGGACGTCAGCTTGTCCAGCAAAACGTTAACCTTCGCCATTCACCCCTATGAGATCCAGACGATTCGGATCGAATATGGTGCTCCGGCTCCAGCAGTCGCCGCAAAGTAGAGGACCAATCCAGTAAACAAGGGGCCCGCGCCACGGAAACCGGTGGCGCGGGCCTCTTATTTCGTGAATTGATCCAGCGAGGCCGATCCCGCGCAGCTCACTTCCACTTGATGTTGCAACCCAGGCTGGGCCTCTGCTCTGCGCTCACAGCCTTGCCTGCCAGCACTGCGTCGATCGCGTCTCGCATGTCTTTGCAGGTCACAGGAATATCATTTCCCGGGCGGCTGCCATCGAGCTGGCCTCGATAGGCGAGCTTGCGCTCGCGGTCGAAGAGAAAAGGGTCAGGAGTGCAGGCAGCGCCATAGCTCCGCGCCACCTCCTGCGTTTCATCGAAGAGATACGGGAAGATAAACCCTGTTGCCGCCGCCTGTTCGCGCATGCCTTCGGGTGCATCTTCGGGGTAACTGGCGATGTCGTTGCTGCTGATAGCTGCAATGCCGAGTGGCTTTTGCGCATAGTCCCTGGCGAGTTGAGCCAGCCCTGCCTCTATGTGCTTCACAAAGGGGCAGTGGCGGCAGATAAAGATCACCAGCAGAGCATCGCGATCGGCAAAGTCCGCGAGCGTGACGATGGCGCCCGTGGTCACGTCGGGGAGTGCAAAGTCCGGCGCGGGCGTTTGCAGTGGAAGCATTACGGATTCGGTTCGTGCCATGGCGTATCCTCCTCGCATTAGACGACCTGGGCCTTCTGGCAGGCTTGCCGCCCTTTAACCCGTCTAGAACAGTAGTTGCTTGCGCGGTAGCGGCAGGCCAAAGTGCTCATAGGCAAGCCGGGTTGCTACGCGGCCTCTCGGCGTACGATCCAGGAACCCGATTTGGATGAGAAACGGCTCGTAGACTTCTTCGAGCGCGTCCTCTTCTTCCGCCAGCGTTGCCGCGAGCGTATTCAGCCCCACTGGGCCTCCATCGTATTTCTCAATGATGGTGAGCAGCAGCTTGCGATCCAGTTCGTCAAAGCCGTGGGCATCCACTTCCAGCAACTTCAGGGCAGCCTGTGCCGTTGGCCGGTCGATCACGCCTGTGCCTTTTACCTGTGCGTAATCCCGCACGCGCCGCAGCAGCCGGTTGGCAATGCGCGGCGTACCCCGAGAGCGCAAGGCTATCTCCGCAGCGCCATCGCGATCAATGGGAACCTGCAGGACTTCCGCCGAGCGCTCGACCACAAACCGCAGTTCGTCTTCGGTGTAGAACTGCAGCCGCAGCAGGATTCCGAAGCGGGAGCGAAGCGGCGACGAAAGCAGGCCGGGCCGTGTCGTTGCTGCAACAAAGGTGAAGGGCTTGATGTCCATCACATGGGTTCGTGCCGCCGGGCCCTGGCCGATGATGATGTCCAGCTTGTAGTCTTCGAGCGCCGTGTAGAGCTTCTCTTCGAGAACCGGCTGCAGGCGGTGAACCTCATCCAGAAATAGCACCTGGCGGTCGCGGAGGTTCGTGAGAATCGCCGTCAGGTCGCCCTGGATCTGTAAAGCCGGGCCGGAGGTCTGCTGAAAGCCGACGTTGAGTTCGTTGGCGATGATCGTCGCAAGCGTCGTCTTGCCCAGGCCCGGAGGACCGAAGAGCAGCACGTGGTCCAGCGCTTCGCCGCGGGTCTTCGCGGCTTCGAGCGCAATGGCGAGTTGCTCCTTCGCCTTCTCCTGCCCGATGAACTCCGCCAGACGCCGCGGCCGCAGCTTCAGTTCGAAGGAGTCTTCTTCCTCCGCACGGGCGGCTGAGATTAGCCGCTCTGGGTTGTCATCCGCCTTAACCATTTGTTTCGGAGTCTAACGGCTCAGGGCAGCCCAAAGCAATCTCGCCGCCGGGGCGGACGCCGGAGCGCCCAAAGGAGCGCCTGAGAAGCCCCGCCTCAAACGGGGCTCTTCGGGCGGGGTTTCCCGGGTTGTGTCTCTCAGGTTGGGCTTGTGGGTTGCTTCAGTGAATCTCCGTCACCGTCAGCTCTACCTGCATCTTCTGCCTGGAGCTTATGTCGTCGGAGGAGAAGATGGTTGTGGTCTTGCCCAGCGGCACAACCGTCATGGCTTCCCACCGGTTTTGACGAATAACAGGTGGCAGACCCCCGCTGTCGCTTGACCGGGATTTGGTTTCGGCTCCGCTGGTTGCGTGCGCGCTGCTTTCCTGTGGCATGTCCGTGGCAAACGTGCTGACCTCGCCCTTGATGTACATGGCAAGCTCGTTGCCTCTCATGCTCAGGCGGTTGCAGTCAATGTTCACTCCCGCATCCAGGTACTGGAATTGTGAATGGTCTCCCCCTTGCAATACCGGAATCCGCGCCCCCGCACGTATGGAGCAACTGCTGCCGCGTTGGTCGGAGGCGGAGGTGATGAAGGATCGGCTGTTGAGCACCTTGCCGAGCTCTACCTCCTTGACCACGAACTCCAGATGGAAATAACGTGCATCCGCGCTCTTCGCTTCATCGCCGGATGGTAGAGCTCGCATTGCATTGGTTGCAGGCTTTGCTCCCGCATCGTTGTCCTTGTTCTGCGCCACCGCGCTTCCGCAGACCGCCATTGCTGCGGCAGCCCCCAGAACCATCCACAGCCTGGTTGTCTTGTGCATCTTTCTCCTCCGAATGCTCATGGTTTACTGCAACGGCTCTATCTGAATTGCTGCGATATGAATTGGCTCAGCACTCTCGGCCTGAGCCTCGGTTAGGGCCTGCGTTACTTCCGCCGGATGCTGCTGGATTGCAGCGATAATCCTGCGTTCTTCCGCCGTCAAAGGCTGCAGTACAGGAAAGAACTTGCTTCGCGCCGGGCTGGACTCCGTAACGGCGGGAGCGGCTGGTCCAGTTCTGTGGCTGCGAACGGGAGCGATGTGCCTTCGCAGCGGCTCCGGCAACTCTGACGTCTCCGAAAGCTCTGGGGCCGCGACGCCCTCTGGCCTGCCAGCCGGCTCGGCTGAGGTGCGTTGTGCCACGTTTGGCTGCAGGGAAGCGACTCCCGGGTGGGCAGCATCTGTTTTGCCGGGCCGCGTTGCAAAGAGAGCTGCGAGGACTGCCAGAATCGCCACGCACGCACAGGCTGCTGCCCATTGCCACACACGAAATCGTGGTGCGACGCGCGGCTCCCTCGCTCGGCGCAGCACGCGTTCCTCCATGCCCAGCCGAGGTTCGGCGTCCGCATAGCTGGCGAGGCCCGCCTTCAGAAGGTCATCCAACTCGTCCTGCTTGTTACCTGGCATAGCGTCCATCCATCATTGCGGCTAACTTCTCTTTCAGGATTCCGCGTGCACGCATCAGCCGCGTCCGCACGGTTCCTTCTGGAATGCTCATGACGGCTGCAATCTCAACCGAACTCAACTCCTCGACCGTGGAGAGGGCCAGAGGTTGCCGCAGCTCTTCCGGCAGGGAATCGATCAACTGGTGCACCAGTCTGCGGGAGTCGGCTGCCATGGCCGCCTGCTCTGGAGTTGGCTTGCTCGAAACTGGTTCCAGGAGATCCGCGTCGTCCTGCGAAGTGTTCTGCGCTCGCTTCGGCAGCTTGTCCACGGCGATGCGCCATGCCGATCGCGCCAGGAAGGCCCTCTCGTCCTGCATCTCCTGCCACGCGCCGGATCGATAAAGCTTCAGGAATGTGTCCTGCACTGCATCCTCCGCATCGTGGACGTTTCTCAGCACGGCATACGCAACCCGGAAGACGAAGCGGGATTGACGATGGACAAGCTCTCGAAACAAGTCTTCGCGCAGCTCGTCGTTTCTCCCCAACCGCCAACCTCCGCTCTGTCCGTCATAGCGTCTCACAAGCAAAGACCGCCCTCGTGTGCCATTCGTTCAACTATTTTTCCGGGCCGTTCACGGGGTGGCTGCGATTTAAACGATCTGTACATCAGGATGCAAGATACTTTTGCAGCTTCAAGGAGGTTCTAGCTGTATCGCGGAGTTCACATTCCCAAATCACCAAAACCTTCCAGCTGAGCGCCAGGAGTTTCTTACGGTTCGTCCTGTCGCGCTCTTGGTTTTTCGTGAGCTTTGGAAGCCAGTATTCGATTCTGGTCTGTGGAATGCGGCCATCTACGCAATGCTTGTGCTGATGCCAAAAACATCCATGGACGAGAACCACTTTCCTGAGGCGCGGAAGCACAATGTCCGGTCTCCCGGGAAGATCTGCACGATGAAGGCGAAAGCGATAGCCGAGCCGATGGATTATGGAGCGAACTGCGATTTCCGGGCGAGTATTGCGGCTTTGAATTCGCCGCATATTTTCGCTTCGCGCCGCGGATGGAAGTTTATCCATACGAAAAGGCTACAGCGGAAACTTTCGCAGTAGCCATTCAAGCACTTTTTTCTGATCATCGGCCGTTGCCCTGCGAACCTGAATGAGGAGTTTCTGTAAAGAGGGGCGATCCAAGGTTAAGTTTCGCGCTCCCTCATTGCAAATCGAACAAATTGCCCTTAAATTCCCCGCTTCGTCTTTTCCACCCATGGATTTATCGACGATGTGGCCGATATGCAGTCTTGTCTTCCTTCCAGGATCGTATGGGTGGTCTTCGCCGGCAACGGCCCCGCACATTTGGCAGGTAAACCCATTTCGATCCAGGACATATGCACGTAATTCCTTTGATATTGCCCGTTCAAAGGCTGGCATCGGCTTTGGATCATTCAAGAGATATTGACCGGGCTTAAGATCGCTTCGATCATTGTTCGTCAGAATTTGGAAGCCCTCTTCTGTTCGCAATTCCCGGACGCGCCGAGCCCACTCTGTAATATCCCCCGCAACCTTGCGCAGTTCTTCGGAGTTCATCACCTTGCCAATATTCCTGAGGAAATGAGCCCGTAGTTTTGCGCGGGCACCATTGGATTTCTTTTCAGTCATCTTGCTCTCACCAAGCGGAGACCAGCGTTGAGAGAGCGGTATATCTGCCGGCCAACCGCCTCAGCCACCGGGGGAGGAAAGGCATTTCCAACCTGTCGGTATGCTGCGGTCTTTGCACCGGCAAATTGCCATTCATCAGGAAAGCCCTGAAGTCGTGCCGCCATCCTCACTGTGAGCCTAGGCATGCCGACAAAGTCAGCTGGAGGAGCCTCATTTGCTAGTCCGTGCCCATCGACAGAGAGTGTTGCCCAAGCTCTCTTGGAACGAGTTGGGCCAAGGTCGGGTCCTCCATGCTTGAGGCTGCCACCAACTAGGGTCGGAGCTATTTCATCGGCACGGCTCCGCCAGAGATCGGCTCCCTTCCACCCCCGGCTTGCCATCAGGTCATAAAGCGTTTCACCTACGGTTTGAGGGCGCTCCGGATTGCACTCCGGCCATTCAAAATCTTGTCTGTTATGGTGAGCGACGGCAACAAAGACAACGCGGGGCCGAAGCTGACTCACGCCGAAATCAGAAGCATTGAGGAGTTTCCATTGCGCCCTATAGCCAAGGGCCTTTAATTCTTCCACTATGTATTGCCGGTAATCACTGAAAACGGCATCGAGGATACCGCGAACATTCTCGATCATCACAGCACGCGGCTTGACTTGCTCAATGACTCGTATCGCCGAGGGGAAAAGATTTCTCTCATCATCTTTGCCCAACTGTTTGCCGGCGACGGAGAACGGCGGACACGGTAAACCTCCGCACACGAGGTCAACACCCGCAAATGCAGCGGCATCAAAATCGCGCAAGTCGCCTTGAATCACGTTCCATTCAGGTCTATTGATGCGCAGGGTCATACATGCGTGCCGATCGAGTTCAAGTAGCGCCTTATGGTGAAAGCCGGCGCGCTCCAAGCCCAACGCTTGACCACCTGCACCGGCACATAGTTCCAAAGCTGTTAGTTTCATCTATCCACCGATCGTACGGCACAGAAGCTGTCTTCGGTTGCCTCTCAGATAAAATAACCCACAAGTTCCCCTTCTGGTCGATCAGTAATAGAAGAGTCCTGATTCGATCATGCTGGACTCCTTCGCCAACTCTTCCGTTTACACTGTCATGTAAGTTCATCACGCAATGACTTTTTCCCGGATACGGAAATTTCGTTTCGAGCGGCCCCAGCAGTTTGCCGCGCTGCTCCTGCTCCTGCTGCTGGTGCAGTGTCTGTGGGTCATCCGCCACCAGACTCTTACCGACCGCGACTACCAATTTGCCCGTTGTGGCCGCGAGATGTGGGAGCGGCCTTCGCCGCTCGCCGGATACTTTACCAGTTGCGGCAATATCCATGACGGTACGCTTGGCTATCGCGCTGCGGGCCTCCCGCTCACGGTAGAGCGTGTCTTCGCCGGGCAATCCACGGAGACCTCCACCTGGGAGGGCCGCCATCAGCTCGGTTCTGTGGTGTTGCTGATGCGGCTTGCCTTTGTGCTGGCCGGCATAGGCCTGGGCGGTGCGCTGTGGTGGGTTACGCGCAGGCTCTATGGCAATGAGGGGGGATTTGTGGCGCTTTCCCTCTACTGCTTCTCGCCGGATATCGTTCGCGCCTGCACCTCTGCCAATAACGAGATCCTCGCCGCCTTTGGTCTCTATGCCGCCGTGTATACGGCGATCGGAGTGGCGCACGCCATGCAGGGGCCACAGCACAAGTGGAGGCCGCGACTCATCCTCCTGACCGCAGCCTTCGGGTTCACCGCCGCGGCGCATGTCTCGGCCGCGCTGCTCGCGTTTGTGCTTGCCTTCCTATTTCTCGCGTACCTTGCTGAAGGCCGCCGCGCGTACATCATTCCGATTCTGATGGTCACTGGCCTGGGCACGCTGCTGCTGCTCTTTGCCTCGTATGCGTTTCGGCCTGACGCTTTCAGCTATGTCTTTCGCAGTGGCGTGGCGCGAATCAGCTTCTCGTCGTTGCCTGCGCAGCTCTACTTTTCCAATGTGCTGAATGCGGGGATAACGCTCGCGGCGGCAGCAGCTCTCGCGCTGTACCTGGTGCTCAAGCATGCACGATATTTCGGCAATACCACGCCGCTGCTGGTCGCGCTGCCACTCTTTTTTCTGGTAACGACCGGGGTGCAGGCGCAACCCTGGATCTGGGCGATTCCTTTCCTCCTGACCTTCGTTTCCGGGGTCTTCGCCGATGTTCTGGAGAGTCGGCATCGACGGGTATTTCTCTTCGCCACGGTCAGCGTTTTGCTGGCTCAGGCGGCGCTTTGCGTGGCGGGTTTGCCCCTCCTCTGGCGATAAATTGCAAGTGACTCGCATCATTGGAGTTACTGGGGCGCTACGCGCTTGCTTACGGGTAACTATTTGCGTATCATAGAGTTAGGTTAGTTTCAGAGTCGGAATTTCCTGTGCGGGTCCCTGCTTCTTCTCTTCCGGCCACCTGAACCACCCCCACTCTTATGGCAGACGATCAGAATCCCCAGTTACCCCTCGGCGGAGATGGCAAGGACGGTCTTCGACCGGACGCTACCGGTGCCGCCAGCATTATCCCGATCAACATTGAAGACGAGATGCGCCGTTCGTATCTCGACTATTCCATGTCCGTCATCATCGGTCGAGCGCTTCCCGATATTCGCGACGGTTTGAAGCCTGTGCATCGCCGCATTCTTTACGGCATGAACGACATGGGATTGCAGTACAACAAGAAGTACACCAAGTGCGCCAAGGTAGTCGGCTACGTCATGGGTGTCTTCCATCCCCACGGCGACTCGGCGATTTATGACACCCTGGTGCGCTTGTCCCAGCCCTTCAGCATGCGTTATCCCATGATTGACGGCCAGGGGAACTTCGGTTCGGTGGATGGCGACCCGCCAGCAGCCATGCGTTACACCGAGTGCCGCATGATGCGTGCTGCCGGGGAGTTGCTCGCCGACATCGACATGGAGACGGTGGACTTTGCGCCGAACTATGACGAGTCAACGCTTGAGCCTACTGTCCTGCCGACTCGCATCCCTAACCTGATTGTGAATGGTTCGAACGGCATTGCGGTCGGCATGGCTACAAACATTCCGCCGCATAACCTCACCGAGGTGATCAACGCCACCATCGAGTTGGTGAACGATCCGCATGCAGGACTGGCGGAGGTTTTGAAGCACGTTCAGGGGCCCGATTTCCCGACGGGCGGCTTTATCTATGGCCGTGGCGGCATTGCGCAGGCATACAAGACCGGGCGTGGACGCTTCCTGATGCGCGCCCGTGCGGCCGTCGAAAACATGACCAAGGACAAGCAGGCGATCATCGTTACCGAGATCCCCTACCAGGTCAACAAGTCCAAGCTCATCGAGCGTATCGCCGATCTCGTCAATGAAAAGATCATCGACGACATCTCCGATATCCGCGATGAGAGCGACCGCGACGGTATGCGCATCGTCATCGAGCTGAAGCGTACCGCGGAAGCGCAGATTGTACTGAATCAGCTCTACAAGCACACGCAGATGCAGGAAAGCTTTTCCATGATCTTCCTGGCGGTGGTGAATAACCAGCCCAGGGAGGTGGGACTTGCCGAGGCTATCCGTCACTTCATCGATCATCGCGTAGACGTGGTTCGCCGCCGCACCGCTTTCCTGTTGCGCAAGGCGCGCGAACGCGAGCACATCCTCGAAGGCTACAAAATTGCCCTCGACAATCTCGACCAGGTGATCCGGATCATCCGTGGTTCGAGCAGCCGTGCCGATGCCCGCGAGAATCTCTTCCGCTTCGGCAAGAGCAAAGACATCGTCATCAAGCTCGATAAGGACACCACCAACCTTACGCAGGAAGTGGGCCTGAGCTACAAACAGATCGACGCTGTTCTCGAATTGCAGCTCTATCGTCTGACGCAACTCTCCATCGATGAAATTTTGAAGGAGTTGGCCGACGTCCGCGCACGCATCGCCGAGTACGAATCGATTCTTGCCTCGGAGAAGAAGCTGCGTCGCGTCATCGTCGCTGAGCTGGAAGAGATTCGCAAGCAGTATGGCGATGAACGCCGCACCCAGATTCTGGATGAGACCGCCGAGCTGCAACTGGAAGATCTGATCGCCGATGAGCAGGTTGCGGTCACGGTTTCGCACTCCGGTTATCTCAAGCGCACGCCCATCTCCACCTATCGCCAGCAGAGGCGTGGGGGGCAGGGACGACTTGGTATGAAGACGCGCGAGGAAGATTTTGTCTCGCAGCTGATCATCGATTCCACGCACGCCTACCTGCTCTGCTTCACCAACACCGGGCGAGTTTACTGGCTAAAGGTGTACGAGATTCCCGATGTAGGAGCGGCGGGTAAGGGCAAGTCGATCGCCTCACTGCTCAGCCTGCAGCCTGGGGAAACGGTGCGTAACATCCTGCCGGTGCGCAACCTGGAGGAGGAAGGCAAGTTCATCTTCTTCGCCACCCGTAAGGGAACAGTGAAGAAGACGCCCTTGAAGGACTTCTCCAATGTGATGGCTCGTGGAATTATCGCGATCGGCATTGACGAAGATGACGAATTGATTGGCGTCAGCATCACCGATGGCAAGCAGGTCATCTTCCTGGCGACGCATGACGGCATGGCCATCCGCTTCAACGAGAACGATGTTCGCTCCATGGGGCGCCCGGCGCACGGCGTTCGCGGCATCGATCTGCAGAAGCAGGATTACGTCGTGGGCATTGCGGTTACGCCGCTGGAGCGGGTGAAGGAAGATAACGGGGCCGAAAGCCCCCGCCTGATTCTCAGCGTCACCGCCAACGGCTATGGCAAACGCACCGATGTGGACGAATACCGATTGCAGACACGTGGCGGCAAGGGCGTCATCAATATCAAGACCACCGCACGCAACGGTAAGGTCAACACCATTCAGCTGGTGGACGAAACGTCGGAGCTGATGGTCATCAGCCAGTATGGCAAGATCATCCGCATCGATACCAAGACCATCCGCGCGGCGGGCCGCTCGACGCAGGGCGTACGCCTGCTGCATCTGGAGGAAGACGATAAGGTTGCCGCTGCTGTCGTTATCCCGCCGGAAGAGGCAAAAAATGAACCGGAAAACGGGACTCTCCTGCAATAGAGGGTTCCGCGGCAAATACGCCACAGTAGCAGTGACATTTCAAGCAAGGGCATCGAGACATCGGTGCCCTTCTTCTTTTGCGGCTTAGGCTTATGGCCTGGCGGAGCATGGAAAATGCTCTATACTTCGCTCTCAGGGAATCTTTGCAAGGAGACGGAGAAATTGGTCGACTACCAGCAATTGGTCAGGCACTACAGCAGCATGTATGACGAAGAACTGCAAACTCTGGCCGCGCAATATGACGATCTGACGGAGGTCGCCCAGCAGGCTTTGCGGGAGGAGTTACAGCGGAGAAAGATGGACTTGCCGCAGCGTCGCCAGGAGCCATCCGGCGAAGTGCCAGCGGCCGTTCCCCTGGAAGTCGATATGGCCGCGGATGGAAATGCCTTGGTCGGCAACTTTCGCACCGTGGAGGAGGCAACGATTGCCTACTGGGCTCTGGAGATAGCCGGGATCGCAAGCAAAGTGGTCACTCCGCAGACACCCCGCCTGCAACTTGCCCCCGAAGATGTAGAACGCGCGCAGCAGGTGCTTGCCCAGCCCATCTCCGACGAAGCCATGGAGCAGTATGAGGCAGCAAGGGAGACCGGAGATTTTCAGTCTCCGGAATGCCCGCGCTGCGGCACCCCGGATCCGCTCCTCGAGTCCGCCGATCCCGTCAATGAATGGTTCTGCGAGTCCTGCGGTCACCAGTGGAAAGACACGCTGCATCACGGCACGGAATAAGAAATCGCCTGCCATAGGTATCTATGGCAGACGTAATTTATCTGCCGCGATGTATCGCAGCTAGTTCTTTACTGTCATCGTGTCGGAGTTGACGGACTTTTTCCCAGTTATGCCTTCGAGTCCCGCAAGGATACCGCGATACTCGTTCTTGTCACACTGCATCGCCAAGCCGCCCTTTTTGTCAGTACTGGCCCACGTCAAACCAACGAAATGCTTCTTGGATTTACTCAGAGCCATCAAGGCTCCAGCGCCCAGGGTGAAAACGCCAATTGCAATAGCGGATCCCACGCGCCGGTGGACATCTTGTCCGTAGCTGATCTCCGTCACGGACGAAGCAGGTACGAGCATTACATCTTTTCCATCTCGTACAAATCGTATGGTGTCCGCCTCAATGTACATCTTGAGAGCAGAGCCGGATTTCACACCTGTGAATGAGCCTCCATCGTAAGTCACCTTATAACTGTTGTCAGCGGCGAAGGCTACGATGGGGATGGTAAGGCAGAGGATCAGAGCGAGCACGCACTTCATCAGACCTGTTTCTTTCATGGTCTCCTCAGTTCAGATAGAAAGCTGTTTGGATTGCGACTGGGAGGCTAGCAGGTTTGAAACACGCAGAGGAAGTGGCTAAGCAGTTGTTAACGCAGGCATTAACCACTCCTTGTCGGGTGTTGCAACCTAATCGATTGGCGACCTTGCTGACAAGGTAGAGGTTCTGGAACCTCTTACGCCACCATATTTGTCAGTGTGCCGAGCCCTTCGATCGTTACCGAGACCTGATTCCCGGGACGCATCGGCCCTACACCTGACGGGGTTCCGGTAGGAATCAAGTCTCCCGGCTCCAGCGTGATGGCAGCAGTGATGTAGCGCAGCAGCGTGGATACCGGAAAGATCAAGTCCAGTGTTGTGCCATGCTGGCGGAGTTCGCCGTTGAGCCGCGTCTCTACCGTGACGCCCTTCACCGGGTCGATCTCGTCCGATACCAGCGGCCCCACCGGGCAGAAGGTATCGAAGCCCTTTGCCCGGGACCATTGGCCATCTTTCTTCTGCAGGTCGCGCGCGGTCACGTCATTCACGATGGTGTAGCCGCGGATGTATGGTTTCACGTCCTCTTCAGGGCCGATGCGGCTGGCACGGCGGCCGATCACGACGGCCAGTTCTCCTTCAAAGTCCACCCGTTCGGAAACAGCGGGAATCCGAATCGTGCCGCCGGGCGCGAGCAGGGAAGAAGGGGCCTTGAGAAAGAGCAGCGGCTCGGCGGTGAAGTCGTTGCCCAGTTCCTTGACGTGGTCACTGTAATTCCTTCCGATACACACGATCTTCGAAGGCATGACCGGAGCGAGCAAGGTTGCCGTCGCGAAGAGGATCGGCTCAAACTTCGCCTGGGATAGGCGGGTGACGTGGTCCTCCTGTGGCGGAGGAAGCCGCCGCTCAATCCATAGCTCGCCATTGCGGTCGACAACCTCGCCGTACTGTGGTCCCTCTTGCGTCTGGAAGCGGCAATACTTCATGGATTCCTCTCTCCTTATTGCAGGTTTATTGCGGCAGGGATTCTTCTGCCTCGGCGGAGCGTGCACTCTCATTTCCACTGGTGTCCAATGCGCTGACGGAATAGCGATAGCGATGTCCGGGAAGCGCGGAGGTGTCACGGAAGGAGGGAGCTACCAGCAGGATGCCGGCTGGCGACACGCGCTCTGGCTGACTACCATCTTCCCTGCGATAGACCACATATCCGGCCAGATCCGTTTCGGTATTCGGTGACCAGGATAGATCGATTCCATGCTGGCCCTCCGCTGCGATAGCTGCCAGTTGCTGCGGCGGGTTTGGAGGAAAGACGTCCTTGGTTTCTATCTGGACGGTGTTGCTGGGGCCGCTCAGAACCTCGATGGAATGACCGTTGAGGCTGACCGGGGCCACTCGCTCCACCCAATACTCATAGTGGCGGCCAAACAGGGCGCTTCGGTCCAGCGCTTCGTCGCGGTCTTCGCCGGATGCGGGTTTCACCAGCAAGCTGAGCGTGACGGGTTCAGGAGCGCTGCCTTCGGAAGACTTCTTCTCCGGTGCAGAATCCAGCAGCTTCCTGTGGATGCGAAACACATTGGGCCCGCGAAACACGTTGGACCCTGCGTCCTCTGCTGAGGTCACGTCCTGCTTCCAGCGCAGGTGAACTCCGTCCTTTGTCATCTCCCCGGAGAGTTCCCGCACGGACGAGGGAGATGCGCCAGCAGCCGAGTATGCCTGATTCGATCGGCCAGCGGAGTGCCCCAGGTGGTTTTGCAACTCCACGGTATACGTGAGGATCGCCGGAGGCCCGGTTTGTAACTGTGGCGGTAGCTTGTCCGCAAATGTACCGGAGGCGCCAGGGAGCAGGGCCAGATCTCCGACAAGGTCGCCTCTTCCGCTGCCGTTCGTTCGCCACACATACACGCTCGTCTTGCCCTGGAGCGGAATGTTGTCGGTGGATCGGCGAGGCATGGTCCACTTCAGTTGGACGGTATCTTCGCTGCGGGTTGCGCTTAGATCTTTCGGCGGCTCCGGCAGCTTCAGCGTGGGTGCCTGCGGTGCTGCGGGCATTCCACAACCCGCGAACACTCCGGCTGCCAGAAAAACCAGCAATGCCGTGGCGCGACAGATGCGAAACGCTTTCTCGTTGTCTCTTCCTGGCTTGCGAATCATCTCCTCTTCAGCCTAGCAGAGGAATTCTGTTACTTCCGTAGCAGAGAGCGCAATGCGGGCTCGAGCTCCTCGTGCTCCAGGCGGAATCCCGCTTCCAGGATGCGCCGCGGAAGCACGCGCGTGCTGGCCAGCATGGTGCTGTTGGCCATCTCGCCAAAGATCAGCCGCAACGCCGCTGCCGGAACGGCGAAGAACGCGGGCCGATGCAACACTCGACCCATGGCACGGGTGAACTCCAGATTGGTAACCGGGTGCGGCGTGACCACGTTGATAGCGCCCCGCAGATCTTCTCTTTCCAGGGCGAAGCGAATGATGCGCACTACATCGGGCAAAGCCACCCAACTCATCCACTGCTGGCCGCTGCCGAGCTTGCCACCCGCGCCCAGCCGGAAGACCGGCAGCAGCTTCGCCAGCATGCCGCCCTCGGCTGCCAGCACTACGCCAAAGCGCAGGTGGAGCACGCGAATGCCGAAGCTCTCGGCGGGTTGCGCCGCGGCCTCCCACTCCCGGCAGAGATCGGCGAGGAATCCGGTGCCGGGGGGCGAGGTTTCGTCCAGGATGTCGCTGCCCCGGTCGCCATAGATTCCTATGGCAGATGCGCATACCAGCACGCGAGGAGGACGCGGCAGACGAATCAGCAGTTCGCAGAGCGCCTGCGTAGAGGCGACGCGGCTCTGCCGGAGCTGCTCCCGATAGGCCGGAGTCCAGAGGTGCCCCGCAATGTTTGCTCCTGATAGGTGAATCGCCGCGTCTAAGGGAACGGAAGCCGGAATTTCAGGGAATCGTTCCTCCGGAGAGGATGCTTCAGGATTCCAGTGGATCTCTCCCGCCTGGGTCGCGGCTGACCGGACCAGGCGAAACGTCGGAATCGATTCCCGTGCAAAGGAAGCCCGGAGGGCGTTTCCGATCATGCCCGAGGCGCCACTCAGAAGTACCGGCATCTTGATGCTCCTTTCCTCGCGGTCTGGTTCCGATGCGATTGCCGCGGGAGCTGGTTTCACCATAATGGAAGGTATTGCAGTACTGGTAACATTTTGCTCCGCTGACGCATCTATTAAGTGTGGTCAAAAGGATCTGCTATGAACACCAAGCCCGAGATGAAAGACGAAGGGACCACTCCTGCGGCGATCGATCCTAGCAGCGCCGAGAATTTTATCGCGGAAAAACATATCGGGGAGCGAATTAAGCGTCTTCGATTGAAGAAATCCATGGGGCTTGTGGAGTTGGGGAAGCACACCGGCCTTTCGGCCAGTTTCCTGTCGCAGCTTGAGACCGGCCGTGTGGTCCCTACCCTCAGGAACCTGGCGCGCATCGCCATGGTCTTCAGCAAGGATCTTTCCTACTTTTTCGAGACGGAGCCGCATACCCTTTTTCGGGTCCATAAGAAGAAGGAGCGTGTTCGCCTGCCACAGACCGGGGTGGACGACCCCACCTACTACTTTGAGAGCCTCGGCTACATGGTTCCCGACCGCCAGCTCGATCCCTACTATGCGGAGTTCATTCCGCTGAAGAAGATGGCGGAAGTGCGCCCGCACGTGCATCCGGGCTACGAGTTCCTGTACTTGCTCGAAGGCGAACTTGAGATCCGCCACTCCGACAAGGTTCATGTTCTCGAACCAGGAGATGGGGTCTATTTTGATGCCAGCACGCCGCATGCGTACCGCTGCCTTGGCAAAACTCCGGCTACTGCGATTATTGTGACCATGCACCAGCAGGCCACTACGCAGCCGGCGATGAATCTGCGACCCATGGGAACAGCGCTGGGCGCCAAACCATTGGCTGCTGTGCTGTCTTCGAAATCGCCAGCCATGATGCGCGGCTCGATGCCGCCCGTCCGGCCGGTTGGATTGGAACAGGACAACGGCAAGCCCTAGAAAATTGGCTGTCGATGGTGGTGCTAGAGCTCTTCGGACGGGTTATTTTCGGTCAAATTGCGGAAAAATTCGGCGATCTGACGCCAGTTATCCACGCGATGGTAGCCGGAGACGCCGAGATTGTGCGGAGCGGAATACAGGATTCCCTGGCCGACAAATCGCCGGAAGTTTCGCGGTAGATCGTCAATCAGGTAGTGGGCGCGCAAGATGCCTTTGTCACCGCAGAAGACGTAGTTTACCGGGGAGATGAAAGGGAAGTGCCGCTGCAGCCACCGGTATTTGGGACCGAAGGAGTTGGGGAACTCCATGGCTGCCGTGGCGATATAGACGTCGTATGTCTCACATAGATCAGCCAATACCTTCTGGCTGTCCGGCACGACCGGCAGATCCTCAAAGAAATCTTCTGCCTGCAGGTACGCATTCAGCCTCTCGTGCCGGTCGGTGGAGACGATGTCCCACATCCACTTGCCGGCCAGATCCGCCTTGGTGACCGACTCCCCATGCTCCTGGTTATAGCGCGCGATGTGTTCGCTGAGCGTATCGGCAAGGACTTCGTCCATGTCGACGGCAATGCGCTTCTTCCCCCTCTGGGCCACTTCGTGGAGCTCTCCTCTAGGAATAGTATGCGGTCGGCTGCTCCTCAACTGGAGAGGAACAGCTGTAAATCGAGCAGGTTAGGACCGGATGCGCTTCAGGCTTCTGCTTTTTCCGTGGCTTGTGCCGCGCCTTCTGCTGGAGCTTTCTTGGTGCGCTTTCTGGTCTTGGATGCCGCTGGCTGGGGCTCACGTACCGGCTCTTTCGAGGCGTCGTAGTACATCAGCCGTCCACAGCTCTCACATGTCAGCAGTGCACCTGCCTCGCGAACCATGTTCCATAACTGGGGGCGCAAAAACATCTGGCATCCGGTACATTGCTGCCCTTGTGCGAGGGCCAGGGCCTTCTTTTTGCCGGAGGAGATGCGATCGTAATTTGCCAGTACCGTGGACTCGACACCGGCGCGGCAGGAGTCCCGCTTCGCCTTCAGATCTGCCAGTTCGGCTTCCTGCGCGGCAGCAGAAGAGCGTGCCAGCTCCTTCTCCGCTTCTACATGGGCCGTCTGGGCAGCCAGCTCCGTCTGTGCTGCGGCGCGCTCGGCCACCAGCTTTTCGGTGCGATCCATGCATTGCAGTTCCTGCTCTTCCAGCTTGCGAATTTCGCCCTCAGCAAAGGTGATTTCGTGCTGCAGCGCTGCGTATTGGTCGTTGTTCTTGACCCCGGTCAGCTGATCCTTATACTTCGCGATCTTCTGCTGCTGATCCTTGATATCGCTCTCCAAAGCGCGTTTTTTCGCCTCTTCGGCCTTGACGGCCTTTTCATGTCCGGCGACGGAGAGTTTCTGGCTTGCAAGTTTCTGTTCGAGGGCGGCAAGGTGCCCGGGCAGCGCAGCTATGGCTTCCTGAAGATGAGCGATTTGCTCGTCGGCTGCCTGAAGGAGGATAAGACGTTCGGCTAATGGATTCATGCGATACTTAATAGTTTAACACCCGCCGTTTTTACCGACCCAATCTCTCTATCTCCCGCTCCGCATAAGATGACCTCTCCTTCCTGCCGCAGAGGCGGAAACGCATGCAAATATTGAGGCCAAAATGTTGATGGGGCAGGCTCCCACAAGGAAGATTCTGCGGCTGTATGGCGGCGTGTAATACACTGCATCCTTAATAAAGCTTCGTAGGGGTCTTTCCTTTGAATAGGTTCCTGTCATTTTTCTTCCTTTCCGTCCCGGTTCTTTTCCTTGGCTTCCTCGCCCTTGACTCCTTTGCGCAGACCGCGCCTCCCGCCCGGCCCTTCACCGTTGCCGAAATCTATAGCGAAAGCGGCTTGACGGGGAAGGCTCCGGAAGGCCAACTGTGGTCGCCGGATGGCGCTCGGCTTACCTATGTCTCGGAAGAGGGCGATTTAATGCAGGTGGAGGCGGCAACGGGCAGGGTTTCCGTGCTGGTGGGACGCAACAAGCTGGCGAGCCTCATCAGCGCCAATGCTCCGGAGAAGGACAAGGATCATCGCTCGCGCTACAACATGCCTGGGTACATATGGGCCCCGGATTCGCGCCATTTACTGTTTGACTCCAACGGCCAGCTCTGGCTCTACGATTTGCACATCGGCACGGGCGTTCAAGTGGCATTTTCCGGCATCGCCAGCGGCGACGATCCCAAGTTTTCGCCTGACGGCTCGATGCTCAGCTTCGTTCGCGATCACAATCTGTACATCTGTCAGTTGCGCAAGGCCGGGACACCCACCGCGTCGGTGAGCAATAACCGGGATCCTAACGTGTTCAACGGCCAGGTGGATTGGCTGTACCTGGAAGAACTGGGCGTACGGAGCAACTACTTCTGGTCTCCGGATTCGCGCCAGGTGGCTTATTTGGAGATGAATGAAGGAGCCGTGCCGGAGTATCCGTTGGTGGACTGGATTCCCACCCATGCCCAGGTCGATCTGCAACGATATCCGCAACCGGGGGATAACAATCCTGCGGTTCGCGTGGGAGTGGTGGGCGGCGGTGGCGGCAAGACGGTCTGGATGAAGCTGCCGTTCCACGAGGGTCAGGACTACATACCCCGCTTCGGGTGGGCCACCCGCAAAACGCTATGGATTGAAACCATCAGCCGCGATCATACGCACCGCAACCTCTACTTTGCCGACGCTGCCACCGGAAATACCACTCTCGCGCTGGCGCTGAAGGACGACAAGTATTTTGACGAGTCCTATGACATCACCTTCAGCGGAATCCACATTGCCTTGACCAGTTGGCAGGATGGTCACTCGCATATTTATCTCTACTCCTTCGACGCGGCGAACCCCACCACAGCGAAACTCGAGGCTCAACTGACCAAGGGAGATTTCGAGGTCAGCTCGATTGCTGGGCTGGACGAGAGTCATCACACGGTCTACTTTGCCTCCAATGAAGGCGATGCGCGCCAACAGCAGGTGTGGGCAGTGCAGATGGATGGCAGCGATAAGCGAAAGGTTTCGCAGACCGCAGGCTTTCACGATCCGGAACTGGCTCCCGAGGCGGCTTTCTATGCCGATACCTACTCCAGCCAGATGACGCCGACGACCGTGAGCCTGTGCACCAGTAAGGGCGCGTGCAAGCCCTTCTGGCAATCCAAATCGCTCTCCGGATATTCGCTTACTGCGCCGGAAAATCTGGAGACGAAGGCCTCGGATGGGACGACGCTTTACGGATCACTACTGCTGCCACCCGGCAGGACAGCGACAGCGAGTGTGCCTCTGATTATCAATCCATACGGGGGGCCGCACGCGCAGACGGTGCGCGACGCGTGGTCCAAGGGATTTCTTTTCGATCAGCTACTGGTGCAGCACGGATACGCAGTTCTCCACGTGGACAACCGCGGAATGGGAAGCCGAGGACGCAGCTTCGAGCAGGCTGCCTATCACAACTTCGGGCCGGTGCAGCTTGAGGATCAGTTCCGTGCGCTGGACGATGCTCTGGCGCGTTATCCCCAGCTCGACCGGAATCGCGTTGGATGGTGGGGATGGAGCTGGGGCGGCACGTTTACGCTCTACGCCATGACGCATTCGTCAAGAGTTGTGGCAGGGGTTGCGGTTGCTCCGGTGACCGACTGGCACAACTACGACTCCACCTATACCGAGCGCTACCTGGGAACGCCGGCGAGCAACCCCGATAGCTACCATGATTTCTCCGTGGTCAACGAAGCGCAGAATCTTAAGGGACGGCTGCTCCTGGTGCATGGCACGGGCGACGACAATGTGCACGTGGGGAACTCCATCCAGTTCCTTCAGCACTTGATCGATGCTGATATCCCTTACGATTTGCAGTTGTATCCCCGCAAGACGCACTCCATTGCGGGCGAAGAATCGCGCACCCATCTCTTTGAGCGAATCCTTGCCCACTTCGACCGGTATTTGATGAATGCGCACCAAAATGCAACCACGGCAGGTACAAATTCAGGAGAGGCCGAATGACGCACCCCGCGGAGCAGCCGGATTCGCACAACCTGATACGCGCCCGCTCGCGGGTGGGCGACTTCGATCTGACGGTATTGACCGATGGCTTCTTCTTCCTCGACGGCGGCGCAATGTTTGGCGTTGTGCCCAAGCCGATGTGGGAGAAGCGCGCACCGGCGGATGAAGAGAATCGAATCCTGCTTGGGACCAATACTGTTGTGGTCCGCACGGGCAAGCATACGGTGGCGATTGAAACCGGACTTGGCAATAAGCTGTCGAGCCGCATGCGGGAGATCTTCGGCGCGAAACAACTGCTGCCGGAGTCCTTTCGTGCCGCGGGAATCCGGCCCGAGGAGGTGGATATCGTCATCAATTCACACCTTCATTTCGACCACTCGGGATGGAATACGACGAAGACCGCGGACGGCCGCATCGTGCCGACCTTCCCTAACGCCCGCTACTTTGCGCATCGCGGCGAGGTGGAGCATGGGCATCTTCAATTGGAGCGGGATGGGGTCAGCTATATTTCGGAGAATTACGATCCTCTGATTGCAAGCGGCCAGATGACGCTGCTGGATGGTCCCTGCGAGATCGTGCCCGGCATCTCGGTCGATATGTATCCCGGACACACTGCGCAGCTGATGGGCATCTCTATCGACTCCGCGGGAGAGCGGGCCTGCTACATCTCCGACCTTATCCCCACCAGCGCACACCTGGATATCACCTGGGTGATGGGCTACGATCTGGACCCGGTCACATGCATTGCGCAGCGAAAGCGCTTTTACTCCCGTGCGATTCCAGAGAAGTGGCTCGTGCTGTTCACCCATGACCACCACAGGCCAATGGGCTACGTCGAGTTGAATGAGAGGGGCAAGCCGCAGTTGCGCACGCCTTGATGTTGGCGGCCTACAGCGGGATGTTGCCGTGCTTCTTCGGCGGATTCTTGTCGCGTTTGCTATCCAGCATCTCTAATGCGGAGATGAGCCTTCGCCGCGTGTCCCGCGGAGCGATCACGGCATCGACAAATCCGTGCTCGGCGGCGATGTAGGGATTCGCGAATTGCTCGCGGAACTCTTCGACCTTTTGTGAGCGTGCCCCCGCCAGCACCTGTGCTCGTTCGTCCTCGCTCAATGGTCCTTCGCGATCCTCGGCCTCCTTGACGACTCCCGCCAGCTCGCGCCCATAGACGATATTCACCGCGCCCTCCGGACCCATGACTGCGATCTCCGCCGTCGGCCACGCAAAGTTGAAGTCGGTGCGAATATGTTTGGAGCTCATCACGCAGTAGGCTCCTCCATAGGCTTTGCGCGTGATTACGGTGAGCTTGGGCACGGTCGCCTCCGCATACGCGTAGAGCAGCTTGGCTCCCTGCCGGATAATGCCTCCGTACTCCTGCTCGGTTCCTGGCAGGAATCCGGGCACATCTTCCAGGGTGATCAGGGGAATATTGAAGGCGTCACAGAAGCGGACGAATCGCGCGGCTTTCACGCTGGCATCGATATCCAACACTCCGGCGAGGAAGGCGGGCTGATTTGCCACAAGCCCGACGGGCCGCCCGTTCATGCGGGCGAAGCCAACGACGATGTTTCGCGCGAAGTGCTCGTGGACCTCAAAGAAATAACCCTCATCGACAATTCGCGTGATCACATCCTTGATGTCGTAGGGCTGGTTGGATTCTGAAGGGATCAGGGTATCGAGGCTTGCGTCGGCGCGATCGGCTGGGTCACTCGACGCCTTGCGCGGTGGATCTTCCAGATTGTTCGCCGGCAGAAAACTGAGCAGTTCGCGAACCATCGCCAGGCACTCGGCGTCGTCCTGCGCTATGAAGTGTGCAACGCCGGAGACCTCGCTGTGTGTGGTTGCGCCGCCCAGTTCTTCCTTTGAGACGATCTCATGGGTCACGGTGCGGATGACATCCGGTCCAGTCACAAACATGTAGCTTGTCTTATCGACCATCAGGGTGAAATCGGTAATGGCCGGGGAATACACGGCTCCCCCGGCGCATGGCCCAAGGATGGCCGAGATTTGCGGAATCACGCCGCTGGCCAGCGTGTTCCGCAGGAAGATGTCCGCGTATCCGGCAAGCGATACGACGCCTTCCTGGATGCGTGCTCCGCCGGAGTCGTTCAGGCCGACCACCGGCGCGCCCACGCGCATGGCCATATCCATCAGCTTTACAATCTTGGCCGCGTTTGTTTCGGAGAGGGAGCCTCCAAAGACGGTAAAATCCTGCGCGAATACGAATACCGTGCGCCCATCGATGCGACCAATCCCGGTCACGAATCCATCGCCGGGAATGCGTTTCTCCTGCATGCCGAAGTCGGTGGAGCGATGCACCACCAGCTTATCCAGCTCCTCAAAGGTTCCTTCGTCCAGCAGCAGAGCGATCCGCTCTCGCGCCAGGAGCTTCCCTTCGGCGTGCTGGCGCACACGCCGCTCGGCACCGCCGCCTTCTTCAGCAAGGCGGTCTCTGCGCTCCAGTTCTTTCAGGTGGTCTGTCCGAAGGATCTCGTCGCTCATGCCTGCGGATTATAGATGGGGAAGAAGAGAAACGAGGAATTCACTGCAGGAGTCATTCGATTCCGGGTTTACAGGATCGAATGTGCGAACGGCCTGCTCTGCGGCGGGTTAGAACGTCTCGCGGTGGAACAGCTTATCTTTCTCTTTGCATGGCGAGCAGACAGCGCTCAGAGCGCAGCCTAGCAACAGCGCTGCACTCGCTGTCACCAAAACCGCAAGGGTCAAGGCCGCGTGCTGAAAAAACCACTCCGATATACCGTCAAGATTTGGATACCACATACTCAACCCCATTCAGCTTAGAAGGATTCAAGTGGCGTTTGGGTTACCATTGTGCAAAAAAAAGAATCTTTGTGCAATGAAAAGTTATCGCGTGTGGTCCCACGAATATTTTGGGTTGAATAAGCGCGAACAAAAGGCGAATATAAGGCGTGGCGGCCTTTCCTAATCCCGCAGGCCAGAATCAGCCGCTGGGTCAGCCCCAGCTCAACTGGCTCTTCCTCGATCTGAATTCCTACTTTGCTTCCGTAGAGCAGGAGCTGCGCCCCGAATTGCGCGGAAAGCCGGTGGCCGTCGTTCCCCTGATGGCCGACACAACTTGTTGTATCGCCGCAAGTTATGAGGCAAAGGCCTTTGGCGTTCGGACGGGGACGCAGGTGGGCGAGGCGAAGCGGATGTGTCCCGGCCTGCGGCTGGTGGAGGCGCGGCACGAGGAGTATGTGCAGTACCACCACCGCATCATAGAGGCGGTCGAACGCTGCATCCCGGTATCCGCTGTCATGTCCATTGATGAGATGGCATGCCGCCTGATTGGCCGGGAGCGGCCACTGCTGGCGGCGCTGGAACTGGCGCGCCAGGTCAAGGCCAGCATCCGGGAGCACGCCGGAGCGACTCTCCGCTGCTCGGTGGGCCTCGCGACCAACCGGTATCTCGCCAAGGTTGCCTCGGACATGGAGAAGCCCGATGGCCTGGTCGCTCTGACATCCGACATTCAGGAAGCTGCCCTCCTGCAGCTCACGCCGCGCGATCTTCCCAGCATAGGAGCGCGCATGGAGAAGCGCCTGCAGAAGGCAGGGATTCACACGATGAAGCAGCTTTTGTCCCTCGACCGGGAGCAGATGCACGCTGCCTGGGGCGGTGCTCCGGGGGAGAAGCTGTGGTATTGGCTGCGCGGGGAGGACTTCAACGATGCCGAGTTGGAGCATCAGAAATCCGTCGGCCACTCCCATGTGCTGCCGCCGGAGCTGCGCACGCCGGAGGGCTGCTACGCGGTGGCGCATAAGCTTCTTCATAAGGCGGCGATGCGGCTGCGCACGGCACGGCTCTGGACGACGCATGTGTCGCTCGCCATCCGCTATGCCGTGCCCAGGGCCACTGCCGCATCGCAGCACAACTCCGGAATTCCGCAGTCGGCCTGGTCGCAGGGACTGGCGGTGATCGAGTGCCAGGATAATCAGACGCTGGTAGAGGCTCTCAAGAAGCTCTGGGCAGCCAGGCCCACTGGCGCAAACTTCGAAAAGCCGTTTTATGTTGGCGTCGGGCTGGGCGGTCTGGTGCCGGACCATCTGCATACCTTGAGTCTGTTTGCGTCTCTTGACGCGGAGTCACGCCGCACGCGGCTCTCGGGCGTTATGGATTCGGTGAATCGCAAATATGGCACCGATACGCTGTGCGCCGCGAGCATGCTGCTGGCGAAAGCGGCGGCACCAACCCGCATCGCCTTCACCAGCATTCCCGATCTCTTCTAGAGCTCTTCAGGGCAGCCGAAGGACAACTCCCGTGCTGACCGTCTTGGGGTGGAAGGTATTGTCGAAGGCGGAGAGTCCACCGTAGCTGAACTCCACCACGCGCCAATCCAGCCGCGGGAAAAATGTGTAATCCACTCCCGCAAGGAAGTTGTAGGCGAAATTGGTCGATGAAGACTGGTTGAACTTGGCGTAGCCGACACCGATCGCTGCCTCGACATAGGGCTTGACTGGCAGAACATGGGGCGTAACGGCAACCCTTAATCCACCCAGCCCGTTATTGTATTGGGTGGACCCTCCTCCGCCGAGAAACTGGCCGCGGAAATCAACCCCGGCGCTCGCGACGCCAAAGTGCCATCTATCAAAGTAGACGCCAACGGTTGGACCGTAGATCCAGTCGGTGCTGGAGTTGATCTTGGCGCCGGTAAACGCCGCGTAAATACCTGTCTGAGCACTGGCCGCAAGCGAGCAGAAACATACCATCAGGAGCAGAAGAAGACGAGTGGATTTCATTGGGGGAGATACCTCATTTCTAAGAGCTTATCTGCGTTTGCCGCTCAACGTTAGATAGGAAGTAGAGACGTGGCATCCTGGATGCCTCTGCCCGTTTGCGCCATTCCGCTTTCGCGGTGTTTCTGGTAAACGGGGCGTGCACGTGGAGCAGCCAGGACTCGTTAGGCTGAGACTCGTGAAGCGGGACTCGTTACACTAGGACTCGTGAACCAGGAATCTTGGGGAAGACTGGCGCCTTCGGAATATCGCGGAAGACTGGCGCCTTCGCCTACCGGCTTGCTCCATGCCGGCCATGCCCGCACCTTCTGGACCGCATACCAGCGCAGCCGCGATGCCGGCGGCGTGCTTGTCTTTCGCAATGAGAATCTGGATCCCTATCGCTCGCGACCCGAATATGAGCAGGCGATGTTTGAGGACCTGCACTGGCTGGGCATTCGCTGGCAGGAGGGGCCTGACATCGGTGGTCCGTTTGGACCCTATGCCCAGAGCCAGCGTCTGCCGCTCTATCATGCCGCGTGGCGGAGCCTGCTGCAAAAGGGCGCAATCTATCCCTGCCAGTGCTCGCGTAAGGACCTGGAGCGGTCAACGCAGGCTCCGCATGAGGCGGCGAACCCGGAGCCTGATGACGAGCCTGTGTATCCCGGAACGTGCAGGCCAGATGGCCGACAGCCGGACCACTCCATCGCTCTGCCAGAGCAGGGTGCGGACCTCTCTCCCGCGGGAGTGAACTGGCGTTTTCGTGTGCCCGATGGAGAGGCGGTCGAGTTCGAGGACGGGTACTTTGGCCCACAGCGCTTCGTTGCAGGGCGCGATTTCGGCGACTTTCTGGTGTGGCGGCGGGACGACGTACCGGCCTACCAACTGGCCGTTGTGGTGGACGATGCCGCGATGCGGATCACTGAGGTCGTTCGTGGCGCGGACCTTATCAAATCAACGGCACGCCAGATTCTGCTCTATCGTGCTCTAGGCTTGCCGCAGCCGCTCTGGTACCACTGCCCACTGGTGACGGATGCTCTGGGCCACCGCCTGGCGAAGCGCCATGATGCTCTGGCGCTGCGCACTCTGCGCGAGCGCGGGGTCACTGCCGGGGAGATCGTGGCGGCGGGATTTTCGATTGCTCCTGAAATCGCTCCCTGAAACTTGCCCCTGAATCTTCGTGTGCCTTTGCAGTATGCTCGGAAGCGTAGCCCCTCATGTCAGAGTTCGCCCAATCCGTAAAGCAGCAGGCGGATATCGTCCGCGTCATCGGGGAATACGTGCGCCTGAAGAAGGCTGGGGCGCAGAATTATTCCGGGTTATGCCCCTTCCACAAGGAGAAATCGCCGTCTTTCTCTGTCCATGCGGTGCGGCAGTTCTACCACTGCTTCGGCTGCGGAGTTTCCGGCGACGTTTTTTCGTTTGTGGGCAAGATCGAAAACGTAGGCTTCCCGGAGGCTGTCCGCATCGTCGCGCAGAAGTGCGGAATCGCTCTTCCCAAGCGCGAATACAACTCCCCCGAAGAGGCGCGGGAGAGCCGTCAACGCGGGAAGCTTCTCGAACTCCACGAGCAGGCAACAGTGTGGTTTGAGGAGCAATTGCGCTCGCCCGAGGGGGCCAGCGCGCGCGAATATCTTACTGGCCGCGGCCTGACGCCGGAGGCTATCGCCAAGTTCCGCATTGGTTACGCACCGGATAACTTCAACGCGCTGCGCGAGCGCCTGCAAGGCTCCGCCGACGTGGAGTTGCTGCGTCTCTCCGGCCTGTTCTCGTTCAAACAGCAGGAGGATGGCTCCTCCGGCCCGCTGTATTCGCGCTTCCGCAAGCGCATCACCTTCCCCATTGCGAATGAATCGGGGCGCATTATTGCCTTTACCGCGCGGGCGCTCGACTCCGGCGACAAAGCCGGGCCGAAGTACCTGAACTCGCCGGAGACGCCGCTCTACTCCAAGGGGCAGGTACTTTTCAATCTCGACAAGGCGAAACAGACCATGCGTCAGCATGACTTCGCCATCCTGGTGGAGGGGCAGATGGACTGCATCTCCGTCTATCTTGCCGGGATCCAGAATGTGCTGGCCACCAGCGGCACAGCCTTCACGGAGCACCATGTCAATCTGCTCAAGCGCTTCACTGGCAAGGTCGTCGTCAACTTCGATCCTGACAACGCCGGGGCAAATGCTGCCGAAAAGTCCATCTCCCTGCTCACGGAGGAGGGATTTGAGATCAAGGTGGTCACGCTGGAAGATGGGCTGGACCCGGATCGCTACATCCGGGAGCGCGGGGCCCAGGCATATATCGCCGCGCTGCGTGGTGCCAGGCGCCAACAGGACTACCTCATCGACCGTGCCCGCCAGCTCTTTCCCGGCCGGAACTCCGAGTCCAAGGTAAAGGCGCTGAACTTTCTGCTGCCGCACATCCGGCGCATGCCCAATCGCCTGAATCGGGACGAATTTGCCGCCGATGCGGCGCAGAAGCTGGGGATCGACTCCGCCGTGCTGCGGGATGAGCTGAAAGAGGCTGCAGCCCGCCGCCGGGACCAGATCGTCTCCCATACCGCCGGGGTCAGTCCGGTGGAAAGGATTCTGCTGCGCGCTTTCTGCGGCGAGCCCGGTGACCCCGTACTGGCAATCTTTGTATCCGCGATGGACAAAGATCCAGCTTATTTTGAAGGACTTACGGTGCGCGCCGCGCTGGAGGGGCTGCGGAATCGCGGCTCTGTGCAGCCGCTGGAGGCGGTTCCCGAAGGTCGCACGCGCTCCCTGCTGGCGCAGGTGCTCCTCGAGGAGAGCGAACCAGTTTCCGAGCAGGAGGCTCAGTTTGTCCTCGAAAATTTACGGGCCCAGTTTCTCGAAGGCCGCCAAAGAGAGCTGCGCGCCGCTATTTCCGAGGCGGAAAAGAAGGGCGACTGGGGCCTGCTGGCCTCCCTTACCGCTGAAAAGCTCTCCGTCGACCGGGAATTGAGGGCGGTTGGCGCGGAGTGATTTTCGCCTCTAATCGCAGGTTTGACCCTGCTTCACGATAAATCGAAGCGAATCCCGCTCTATTTGCGTCTAATTGAATGGCGGATTGTGGCACAAATGAGGTATCCCTGCAATACGATCGTGGCAGTATCTGCCGTAGGGTTCTTCTGCGGGTCATGTTATCCTGTAAGTCTTTGAAGGACGTGCGTCTACCTGCCCTGCGCCTAATCGAGCGCCAAGGGATGAAGCCTTAAGTGGCCTGCCTCGCACCTTGTCCTCATCCGAGCACGGATCCGGTCCGAACACATTTCGCGGGAGATAATGCCGCTTGGCTATCGAAGACAAGTACGAAGAAGATATTCAGAAGTTGATTGAGGCGGGCAAGGAAAAAGGCTACTTGACCTATAACGAGGTCAACGACCTCATTCCTGGCGACCTGCACTCACCCGACGATCTCGATGACCTGATCACCACGATCGGGACACAGGGGATCGACATACTCGAAGGCGGCCCCAAATTCGGGGGAGAGAAATTCGAGGGCGAGGGCGAAGAGAGCGAAGATGTTGAGCTCGACCTTACGCCGGGCACACTGGAAAAAACCAACGACCCTGTCCGCATGTACCTCCGCGAGATGGGCACCGTTCCGCTGCTGACGCGCGAAGGCGAAGTTGAGATTGCCAAGCGCATTGAGCGCGGCCAGCTCCGCGTGCTGAAGGCAATCTCGCGTTCCCCGATCGTCATTCGTGAAATCACGGGCCTTGGCGAGGATCTGAAGCGCGGCGTTCGCAACGTAAAAGAAGTCGTGGTCTTCGACGAAGAGGAGCTCACCGAAGACATCCTGCAGGCGCGCGTGCGGCAGACAGTTTCCCGCATCGATATTCTGATCAAGCATCAGAAGAAGGCCGCGCTGCTCCTGGAGAAGCTGCCCTCGCTTGCCATCAAGACGAAGGCCAAGGAACAGCGCAAGACGCGTTGGGCCCTCGCCCGCGAACGCGTATACATCTCCCGCATTGTTCGAGAGTTGAAGTACACAAACCAGGAGCGCAAGCGTCTTCTCGATAAGGTCAACAAGACCGTCGATGCGATGCGCACTCTGGAGCGCCAGATCAAGTCGCTTGAGGTGAAGTTCGAAGCCTCCAAGAGCGAAGAGCTGCGCAAGGAATATCGTCGTCAGCAGAAGAATTGCCGCACCGATCTCGAGAAGCTGGAATTCGAGGCGGGTGTTTCCATCGCCGAGCTCAAGCGCACGCAGCGCGAGATGATCCAGGGCGATATGGATGCCGAGCAGGCCAAGAGGGAATTGATCGAAGCGAACCTCCGCCTGGTGGTATCGATCGCCAAGAAGTACACGAATCGCGGCCTGCAATTCCTCGATCTGATTCAGGAAGGCAACATCGGCCTGATGAAGGCGGTGGACAAGTTTGAGTACCGTCGCGGTTACAAATTCTCGACCTATGCGACATGGTGGATTCGGCAGGCCATTACCCGCGCCATTGCGGACCAGGCACGCACGATTCGTATCCCCGTGCACATGATTGAGACGATCAACAAGCTCATCCGTACCTCGCGCCAGCTGGTGCAGGAGCTGGGGCGCGAACCTACCTCCGAAGAGATTGCCCGCCGCATGGATATTCCCGTGGCGAAGGTTCGCAAGGTGCTCAAGATCGCGCAGGAGCCCATCTCGCTCGAAACACCGATTGGCGAAGAAGAAGATTCGCACCTTGGCGACTTTATTGAAGATCGCCAGGCCGTCTCTCCTTCGGATGCGGTCATCAGCGTGAATCTCAAGGAGTACACCTCGCAGGTTCTGCGTACTCTGACGCCTCGCGAAGAGCGCGTGATCAAGATGCGGTTCGGCCTCGAAGATGGGTCGGAGCACACTTTGGAAGAGGTGGGACAGAGCTTCCAGGTGACACGCGAGCGCATTCGCCAGATCGAAGCGAAGGCACTGCGCAAGCTGCGCCATCCTTCACGTTCGCGCAAGCTCAAAGCGTTTGTCGACGGCGTGCGAGAGTAGAATCAGTCACAACTGAAAGAAAAGGCCGCGAACCTGAACAGTTCGCGGCCTTTTTCTTTTGGTGGGTTCTTCCGGTCAACTTGCAACATACGCCTTTGCGGCGTCTTCGATTGTCTTCCACTCTGCATCGCTCAGCTTCAATCCGGCCGCTGCGACATTCTCTTCCAGGTGGGCGACGGATGAGGTTCCAGGGATGGGCAGCATCACTGGTGACCGGTGCAACAGCCATGCCAACGCAATTTGCGCAACAGTTGCGTTGTTCTCCTTCGCCACCTTGTCGAGCACGCCTCCCGGTGCAAGGAGCTTGCCTGCAATCATCGGGAACCAGGGAATGAATGCAAGACTGTGCGCGATGCAATATTCCAGGCTGGACTCGTAGGAATGTTCGACGATGTTGTATCGGTTCTGCACGCTAACTACATCGGCTGTCTTGCGCGCATTTTCGATCTCGTCCGGCTTCACTTCTGAAAGGCCGAGGTGGCGAATCTTCCCCTCGTCCTGCATCTTCTTCAGTTCCCCGAGGCTCTCCTCTACTGGAACCTTCGGATCGATGCGATGAAGCTGATAGAGATCGATGCGCTCCAGTTTCAGCCGTCGCAAGCTCATCTCCACACATTGACGAAGATATTCGGGGCGTCCTACAGGGAGCCATTTATTGGGTCCTTGCCGCGTTAGACCGCCCTTGGTGGCAATCACCAGATCCGCCGGATAGGGATAGAGTGCCTCTGCGATCAGGCGCTCGCTCACCTCTGGCCCATACGCATCGGCGGTATCAATAAAGTTGACGCCCAGCTCCACTGCCCGCCGCAGGACACGCTTTGCTTCTTCGGGATTTTTTGGTTCTCCCCAGATGCCGTCGCCGGTGATTCGCATCGCGCCGTAGCCCATGCGATTTACTGTGAGATCACCGCCGATAGTAAAGGTTCCACTTGCTGCCGCATTGATCGTTTTAGTAGCCATACCCATTGGACTCCTTTCTGCTATTGCAGCGTCAAAACTTTTCTAATCTAGATGACGGTGGCTGAGAGGTTACGGAGATTCTCGTTTCGTTCAAGAGGGCTGTTTAATTCTCCGGACTCGCCGCGGTAAAGCTAGAACAGCATGGCCTGGTTACGGGCTGAAACTCCATCAGCTCCACGCGCGTGCCATCGGGATCGTAGAGATTTGCCTGCCATTTCCCATCCCTGCCCATCTGCGGGCCATCATGGCGCGGGCTTAAGCGATCTTCTCGAATCAGAGTGGTGACAGCCTGCTCCATGTTGGCTACGCCCAGAGAAAAATGATTGAGAACGCCAAGTTGGCGCTGGTCGATCCGAGTCAGGGGCGTCGTCGAGCCATCCCCAACCATCATATATTCCACCCAGTCATGCCCGTCGGGAACCTGCTGCGAGATCCAATCCACCTTATCCGGCTGCATGGCGCCATACCAGTATGGACGAAAACCGAGCAGCGTTTTGTAAAAGCCATCTTCAGCGGCGCGACTATGCACTAGGTATCCGATATGAATCACGCGGCTGCTGATCGCGTGCGAACTGTTCGTGACCGCGGAGGCGATTTCCGGTTGAACAAATTGAACCGTATTCCCCTCGGGATCCTTCGTTTCGAACCAGCGGATATTGTTGCTGCCGCGCAATTCCGTCACATCGTGCACTCCATGTGCGAGCAGGTAGTCGCGCAGTGCGCCGGCGTCCTCCGTGTTGTATGCGACGTGCGCCATTCTGTTGATGGATTCACCGGCGGGCAACGGCAGCACTTCTACAAATTGTGTGCTGCTGAAGTAGTAGCGTGCGCCACGGCTGTCCTCGGGATCCGCGGCCTTTTGGTTACCTAGTATGTTCGCATAGAAAAGGTCGCTGGCCGCAAGGTTGCTGGAGTAGACGCACATGTGGGAGATGCCGGTAATGCGCGGTCGATCCTTCTGTTGACAGACTCCGCTGGCTAACGACAGAACCAGCCAAAGAGCAAATCCAAAACTCTGCATGTGTGTAGGCGTCATCGTAAAACTCCTGATTCTCAGCAATTATTAGCCGCCAGCAACTATAGCAATGGCGTCACAAGGTTGGAAGCGCGAGTAACTCCTCAAGGAAAGAGTTTGCTTTATGCTATTCTTCCGCGCATGCCTCTTCGCCGCTGCTTTAGCCTGCTACTATTTTTCGCCTACACCGTTTCGCTGCTTCATGCTCGCGTGCTTCGAGTTGAGATTACATACCGCGGCGATGTTCTGCGCGGCCAGAGCTTCGGGGATGCAGGAGCGTATGAGCGCATCACGGGTCGCGTGATCTTTGCGGTCCCGATTGCCAATCCCCACAACCGTGGCATCGTCGATCTGGAGAATGCTGTAAATCTTAGAAATGGCGAGGTGGAGTTCTCCTCGGATTTCGTGGCGATTCGCCCTCGGGATGCGAGCAGGAGCAACGGCACCATGTTGCTTGAGGTTCCCAATCGCGGACACGGACGGCTGCTCTCTGTCGTTGATGGTGGCAATTGGGATCTTAAGCAGGATGCGGGCGACGGCTGGCTGTTGCGGCATGGATACAGCATTGTCGCGTTAGGCTGGCAGTGGGATGCGGTCGGAGACGATGCGCTGCGGCTCTATGCCCCGATCGCAAAGCAGCAGGGCAACACCATTACAGGCTTGTTGCGCGGCGATTGGATGCCCTCGAAAGTGACGGACGAGATGTCGCTGGGGCACTTGATCCTGGGGAGTCTTGGAGGCAAGGAATACCCGGTCGCCGACGCTGGAGATTCGCGGAATACTCTGACGGTTCGTGACTCACGAGAGGCGAAGCGCACTGTGATCCCGCGCTCGCAGTGGGAGTTTGCACATACAGTCGACGGCAGGCTAACGCCCAGTGATCGCTTCATTCATCTGAAGGGCGGCTTCCAGCCGGGCAGAATCTACGAATATGTATACGTGGTTCGCGACCCTGTGGTTGCTGGTCTTGGCTTTGCCGCGGTGCGCGACTTTGCTTCCTACGCAAAACATTCTTCCGCTGCCGTAGTTCCTGCTGCGCGGGTATATGGCCAAGGAATCTCGCAGAATGGGCGATTCCTGCGCGACTATCTCTATCAAGGCTTTAACGCGGATGAGGAGGGAAGGATCGCGCTCGACGGTGTGTTGGCTCATGTTGCGGGTGCTGGCCGTGGCAGCTTTAACTATCGCTTTGCCCAGCCTTCGCGCGATGCACAGCCAACCTCCTCTGTCTTCTATCCGACCGACATCTTTCCTTTTACGGATATGCCGGAGAAGGATCCACTAACTGGCGCTGCGATGGGATTGCTCGATCGCGCTACAAAAGAGAACGTCGTGCCGAAGATATTCTTCTCCAATACATCCTATGAATATTGGGGTCGTGTAGCTTCGTTGATTCATACAACTGCGGACGGCGGGCGTGACATGCCTCTCTCACCGAATGTCCGTATCTATCTCTTCACCGGGTTACAACATTTTCCTGGTCCATTCCCGCCTGCTCGCGGTCGGGGAGATCTGCTTGGGCAACAACCCGAATCGCCATTGCCCATCCGGTATTTCTGGCGCGCCATGATTGCGAGCATGGACGCATGGGTTCGCAATCACGCGGATCCGCCAGGAAGCAACTATCCCACGATAGCGAAGCGAACCCTGGTTCCACTTACGGCGTACGCTTTTCCTGCGATTCCTGGAGTAAATCGGCCGCACGAGGCGAACCGGGCCTATCGGCTGGACTATGGCCCGGACTGGCCCAAAGGCGTCTTCAGCGCTCAGCCTCCCAAGGTCGGCAAGCCATACCCGGTACTTGTTCCTCAGGTCGATGTCGATGGAAACGAACTTGCCGGTATACGCCTGCCGGAGATTACGGTTCCGCTGGCAACTTATGCGAGTTGGAATCTGCGCGACCCCTCTATTGGCGCACCGCAGGAGCGTGTTTCGTTCGAGGGCTCCTATCTAAGGTTTCCCCGGACAGAGGAGGAACGCCGCAAAACACATGATCCGCGGAGGTCGATTGCTGCCCGTTACCCCGACCGCGACGCCTATCTCGCTCGCTATCAGCACGCGGTGGATGAATTGGTGAAAGAGCGCTGGATTCTCGAGGAAGACCGCTTCGCCTATCTGCAACGAGCCGAAGAGGAATGGACCGAAGCCACAAAATAGAGGTTTTTCAGTCCTTTATGTTTAGCCACTCAGCGTGATGCGGGCGAGCTTTCGCGAAGAGCGGAATTTCGCTCTGCGACTCGCACGTACCGCGGAATTTCTGTAACGTCCTGAGGGTATGATTTCCTGCATGATCCGTTCTTTGATCCTCCGCGTCGTTCTGCTGACAATTGTTTGTGTCAGCCTGGGCTCTCTTGTTTCTCACGCGCAGATTGCGCTTCCGCTGCATACCAGCGGCCATCAGATTCTGGATGCAAAGGGAAACCCGGTGCGTCTCAATTCGGTGAACTGGTATGGATTCGACGAAAAGGAGTATGTCGCCGGTGGACTCGATCATGCGCCGCTGGCTGCGATCGTGAAAGAAATTCATGCGCTCGGAGTGAATTCTGTACGGCTGCCATGGGCGAATGAGACGTTGGAGCGGAACCCATTGGTGGCTGACTATGCTGTTCAGGCCAATCCGCAACTCAAGGGCAAGCATGCAATGGATGTTATGGATGCTGTGATCCACGCGTTGGCCAAAGATCGCATTATGGTGATTCTCGACAATCACGTTAGCCGGGCCGACTGGTGCTGCAGTGAGAAGGATGGAAACGGCCTGTGGTACAGCAGCGCATATCCCGAAACGAAGTGGCTGGCGGATTGGCAGACCATCGTGCGCCGCTACAAGAACGAGCCATGGGTCATTGGTGCGGATCTGCGCAATGAACTCAGAAGCGGCGCGGTCTGGGGAGGCACGGACCCCACGCGGGATTGGCACGCAGCAGCTGAGCGAGGAGGCAACGCCGTTCTGGCCGCCAATCCTCGGCTCCTGATTATGGTGGAAGGCCCGGAGTACTCGACCAACTTCATCGGTTTTGACAAGCTTCCAGTTCATCTCAAAGTAGCCAATAGACTCGTCTACTCTCCGCATGCCTATAACATCGCGCAACATCCCTTCGCCAGTTACGAAGAACTCAAGCAACTCTACGATGCGCGCGCCGGATTTCTCTTGCATACAGAGCCCGGCGTGCCGCTATGGGTAGGCGAGTTTGGCACCTGCCAAACTCTCGATTGCGGCGCCAACTCAGATTGGTTCCGTCTGTATATCCGCTACATCAAGGAGAACAACCTGTCGTGGAGTTATTGGCCGCTGAACGGGACGCAATCGAGCGGTGAAGGCCGCAAGTATGATTCGGCAGAAGGATATGGTCTGCTGTCGTCCGACTACCAGCACATTGCCGCACCGAAAATTGTGGAGCTGTTGCGCACTGTTGAGGATCAGCCGCAGCGATAAGTCATTCGCGCGTGGACCCGGCAAAGGATCACCGGCTCCACCGGATAGCAAACTGCACGACGCGAGGATCGGAGACTGTCGTTGCAATGCTTCCGAATGCAGGCGATCCAAAGCTGCCATTGGGCTGGCCGAAAGCTGGAGTGTTTGTCACGTTAAATACCTCAGCTCGAAACTCGAGATCGGTCTTTTCGGAGAGCGCGGTGTGCTTCACCATCGCCAGGTCAAGGTCGCGAAATGCGGGCCCTCTTACGGGATCGCGCGATGCATCTCCGAGCGCAAATGGCTTGGCCGCCTGAAATGCGCTGGTGTTAAAGAATCTGGCTGGAGTTCGCCGCGCGTCTGGCAGGTTTACCTTGCCGATGATGTCGGGCCTTTGCAGCACAAAACCGGCGAACGCGAGCGTGTTGGTTGCTTGCGTTATCGCCACCGGCATGCCGGACTGCATCGTGAAAATTGCGTTCACGGCCCATCCTCGCAACAGAGCTTTTCCAGGGCCAAAGCTGCCAGCATGGCGCGTGGCAACTGTTGGCAGTTGATAGGTTGAGCTGGCAACGAGGACGTTGGGCGTGTCTCCGGTGGAGGAGTCCCGCTCAAGGTATGGCCGATAGGCATCGGCGGCAACCAGGCTGTTCGAATTCGGCGAAGACAATACGGTCGATGAGAATACGGCAGACGCATCGTCGATCAGCTTCGAATGGGTATAGCTGAAGAGCATCGAGAGTCCCTGAGACAGCCTCTGTTCTACCTTCGCCTCGATGGCGTTGTAGTTGGTCTGCCCAGTGTTGTTGCGGTAATACGCGACGTTCAGGAATCGCGGATATGGCTTGATCGATTGTGCATAGGAGATCGTCTTTCCGCCGATCGACGAGGAGGCTGGAATCTGTCCGTAGTAAGGATTCGCCACCGGAGCCTGCAGTGCGGCACCGAGCGATAGCTGCTGTGCCGTGAGCTGGTTGATGTTGCTGTCAGGAATTCCAACCCGGATGATATGCGATCCCACGTAAGCAACCTCAAAGCTGAGGTTAGAGGTCAACTCCCGCTGCACGGCAAGGTTCCATTGCTGCGTATACCCTGAGCCCTGGCTTTGCTTGACCGTGTAGACGCTCTGTCCTAATCCCGCATCCGGCGTCAATGCGAGCGGCGCTACAGAAGGGCCAGCAGAGAGTGCAAAGGCTGCGTTGACGCTGTCTTGCGTCTTTTGCGCCACGTTCTGAATAAAAGGAAATTGCGGCGTGGTGAATGGGGTGGTGATTCCGGATTGATCGATAAAGACGATTCCGTAGCCACTGCGAATCACCGTTCTGGGATTGAGCAAATATGCGAGACCGATGCGTGGGGCCACGTTATTCCAATGCAGTTCGCGTGCGCTTCGTGGCACACCGTCGCGCCCGAGATACTGCAACTGCTGTGTCGCAAGATTGAATACAGCACCTTGATTGTTCCGCTCGGTGGAGGGGTGGTGCAGCGTCCACCTGGCACCGACGTTTACCGTGAGATTTGGGAGCGCCTTCCAGTCATCCTGCAGAAAGTACTCTTCAATAAAGTCACGCGGGCGAATCCGGCTGCCCTGGAGATCGATCTGGAAACTATCAACCTGGCCAAGAAGAAAACTTGCGATTGCATTTCCGGTTCCGTTCACCCCTTGCTGATTGGTTCCCGTAGTCGTAAAGGCAAACGATCCACTGGGGCTTGGCGGCGCAATCGCATTCAATTGGTACCAGCGTAGGTCTGCGCCAAACTTTACTGCGTGTGCGCTGTGGTTGAATGAGAAGGTATCAACCAGTTGCGTAACCGCTGTCTGGTATTGCGAGAAGGTTCCAGCAGACGGCCCAAGTTGCTGGATGCCGGTGATCAAGAACGACGGAAGCGCATTGCTGAAGGCGGCGTTCTCCGGAATTCCCGGAATGCTAAGTACCTGCGATGCGCTTCCACCCAATATTGTTCCGCGGATCGCGTTCGCGCGACGCGTGTAACCGAATCGAAAGTCATTGAGCATACGATCGCCGACTGTGTGTGTCTCATTAAAGACTGCTTGCTGACCAGTCACATTCGATAGCCCTGCTACATTTCCAGTGCCCAGCAGCGTGCCCACGATCGCGCCGCTGCCATCGGGTAGAGGAGTTACTGGCTGCTCGACCTCATGGAAATAGGAGTAGCGAAGGAAGGCCCGATCCTTTTGACGAAACGCGCCATCTATCCTGGCGTCCAGCTGATTCTGATGTACAGCATCGTTTGCCGTTCGGGTGTAGTTATTCGCCGTTGCGGTTGGGTTTGTTGGCAGCGGGAAGCGGCGCAACAAAGCCGCCGCTGTGGGATCGAACGGCTTATCAATGACATCGTTCGGGAACTCCTTGCGCACGTATCTGCTGCCATTGAAGAACGTCGTTGACGGGTCATAGATATGGGCTCCCGTGAAGATCCCTTGACGCTGAGCCATTGTTGGTACAGTGGATAGCCGAGTGACGCCTTCGAGAAACTTCTCTCCCTCGTAGCCACCGAAAAAGAAAAGCCGGTTCCTCAGTATTGGCGCTCCCAGAGTGGCGCCATATTGGTTGCGCCGGTATTCCGGTTTCCTCGCGGGGTAGCGCGAAAAATAATTGCGCGCATTCAAAGCCTCGTTGCGAAAGAAATCATAGAGGCTCGCGTGGATCGTGTTCGACCCAGACCGGGTGGAGAGGTTGACCACTCCGCCGTTAAAGCGGCCAAACTCGGCGGGCACGTTGTTGGCTTCCACGGTGAATTCCTGGATGTCGTCGAGGATAGGGAAGAATGCCACCTGACCTGGTTCCGGCTGTAAGGCGGATATCCCGTCAAAGAGATATTCATTCGTGCGCGGGCGGCCGCCGTTGATGCGTGGAAGGACGGTTCCTGGCGGCAGGGAGACGCCGGGCGCCAGGGTTGCAAGCTGCACAAAGTTGCGTCCATTGAGCGGGAGCGCTGTCACCGTGTGTCCGGGAATGGTTGTCTGAATGTTGCTCGTCTCAGATTGCAGGAGAGGTACATCTGAGCTCACAGTCACGCTCTGGAGCGCCGATCCAACAGTAAGCGACATATCTGCGGAATCCGTAGCTCCGGTCAGCACCGTGATGCCTTCGCGAATCATTTGTCTGAAGTTGTTCGCCGTCACGGTTACGCGGTAGAGGCCAGGGTGCAGTTGCGGAAAGACATACTCGCCATTGGGCGCACTGACAGCGGTCCGCGATAGGCCCGTGTCTACCTCCGTGGCGGTAACGCGTGCTCCTGCAATGACCGCATTTGCGCTATCGGTGATGCGGCCCTTGAGGCTGCCAGAGATTTGCCCGTGCGCGGCCGCAGAGGTGAAGAGGGAAGCTGCAACGAGTAGAAGGACGGTCTTCAACGATGATTGCACAGGCTCTCCTTGGGGAAGAAAGGGGAGTGGGGCGGATCTTCGATTGCACACGAGCAACAGAGATCTATTGTCGAATAAGAGGGGCCCAAATTGAGACTATATGAATGTAGTCGACTGAAAACGTATAGTCAACGAAGCGCCAGAAAAGGGGGCATGATGTCGACGCGAAGGACGGGCCGGGAGTGTGATGAAGGGAGAAGAGGGCCCAGGCCCAGCTAGACTCTCTCGATCATGACCTCGGTGGATTTGATCAACGCAGCCGCATTGTCGCCTTTTTTGAGTTGCATCTCGCGGACCGCGTCCGACGTGATGATGGCGGTAATCTGATGTTCTCCGAGATCAAGGACGACTTTCGCGAGCAGCCCATCCACTTTTATGTCCCGCACCTTGCCAGAGAGCTGATTGCGACCGCTCACTTTGCGATAGCGGTCTCTAGACTTGGCTGTGGGCTTTTCGTTTTCATGCTTGAGAAAGGGCTTGAGCGACCGCATGGAAAGGCGATGATGCCCTCCGGGGGTTGTTGTTGTCTTAAGCTTTCCAGTCAAAATCCATTGCTTGATGGTTGGGTAACTCACACTCAGCATGCGAGCAGCTTCTCGAGGAGTAAGCAGGGGTTGCTTTTCAGCCATGGCGCGTTTTCCTCCGACGGCCAATTATCGCACCGGGAATAGCGTTATGCGATACAGGTCGCTTGCCTTTCAGGAGTACTGACGCACAGACGCTTTGATAGTGACGCATTCCTGCCCCTCCGATTTTCCGCAGGGGCGAATTGTATAAGCGCCGACCGATGCTGGAACTATGAATGTCTCCGCGTAGTGGACGATGAAGGGCGAAAAGGCGCCGGTCGGGCTTTCGACGATTGCCTCTGCTCCGTCAACGAGATTGAGTACGTTAACGCTATCTTCTGTGTGATGCAATACGGTTTGGCTGAACCAATGGCGTCGGGTTTCGATGAACTCACGTTCGTGCAGACCAGTCGACTCTTCTCGCCATCCTGGGCCCGAGGATAACGGCGTAACACGGTCAATCAAGTTTTCTCTGACCCAGTTTGTGCGGCGATTCCATTGGATGTTAGCTGCTCCACGATCGATATGTATCGGACGCGGAAGTCCATCCAGACCAGTTCGGTTCCAATCCCAAAGCTTGAAGGTGAAGATATACGGTGTTGCGCTGATCTCCAGAACCATTACATCTTTTCCGGAGCAATGAATGGTGCCGGCGGGAATAAGAAAATGGTCATGCTTGCGTGCAGGCCATGCATTCACGAATGAGTCAGCGGAAAACGACGATTGGCCATTCTGTGCGGCGCGTAACTCACTCAGGAACAAGTCCGGGTCGGCGTCTTCTTTGAGGCCAAGATAGACGCAAGCGTCTTTGTCTGCATCCAGAACATAGTAGCTTTCGTCCTGTGTGTAGGCCATGCCGAAATGGTCTCGTATGTATTCCGTCAGAGGGTGAACCTGCAGGGACAAGTTGCCTCCGCCCATGGTGTCGAGAAAATCGAATCGTATAGGGAATTCGGCGCCAAAACGGCGATAAACATGTTCACCCAACAGTGGCCGGGCCTCTGCGAAGACCACGTCAATCGCTGGAATTTCAACCCGAAGTTGGCCGAAGCCAAGGAGCAGGCTGTTCTCCTCTGGAACACAGTCGAAGCACCAGGCATGGTTGGGCGCATCCTGAGGCAGATCGCAGACTCTTTCCATCCAATGGCCGCCCCATGGGCCGGGATCGAAATATGGGACAACCCGGAACGGCCTGCGGGCGGCGATGTGAAGGGCTCGGCGGAAGACATCTCCCGCAATCAGTTTTGGGGAGTTGGCAACGTTGGTGTCAAGCAGGAAGTCGATGCGATGGAGCAGCGATTGCTTGAGTCGATCGGCAGCACGCCACTCCACGAAATAGCCACATTTGTACTTGTTGCCGATGGTGTCTGAATAGTTTTCAAGGCCGAGATTTGCGAGGCCGCCTGCACGCCAGCGCAGTTGAATCTCCCATCGAGCGAGGTCCGCATACACCAACGTATAAGGCTCTGTAGCGATCAGCGATGCGCCGGTGCCCAGGACAACGACGAGGCCTTCTATCTGGCGAATGGCGCGTTGTTGTTGAGCAAGCAATTCGGGATCGAAGTAATCCGATATTTCGATGCTGTTCATCCGGCCAAAAACTCGATCATCTCCGAGGACCGGATGCAGGATCGCATCGAGTTGAGCAGCGGACTTATAGCTGTCACTCGCCCGGATGATGGCCCTGGGTCGAAGATGCGATTGCAAAGCCTGTTCGATCTCATCGAGCGACACGCCTGGATAACACTCAACACAAAGTATGCCGGTATTGGTATGGGCCGCGATTGCGTCTGCGACTTGATCCCAGCCGGTCGCGCAATCCTCCGCAGGGCCGATTGGAATAAAAGGATGTTTGTCGTAGGAAGACTGATATTCAGGCGGCAACAAACTCCTCCGACAAGAGCGGTATAGAGCCCAGGAAACCCGCGCATTCAGTAAGAGCAGCAGCGCGTATTTGGGGATGACCCCATGGGGTCCATGCATGTTGATTTACGTGTTGCTGGATGGCCGGGAGAATAAGATGCGCGCTCTTCATAACACCTCCGCCAATCACGACAATCTCCGGGTCATAGGCATGGATACCTGCGACCACGTTAGCAGACCAGACATCGATGCAATGTTGACGAATCTCCTGCACAACGGCGTCGTCTCTAACCTCATCCGAAAAGAGAGTGCGGAAGTCGATCACGGGTGCGCGGGAGAGCACGCTTGAGGCATAACCCGGCCAATCCCTTGCTACGAGAGGAAGCGACCACCCGGAAGCTTCTGCTTCGGCACAGCCGATGTTCCCACAGGCACAGCGTCGTCCTTTGTAGCTGACTGGTATGTGACCTCCAACGCATCCTGCCTGATGATGTGCTCCGCGGAGAAGTTTGCCATGCATCATAGCGGAGCCTCCGATCCCCGTGCCCAAAGTCATCATGACAATTTCTTCAGAATCTTGTGCGGCTCCCGCGTAGTGTTCACCCAGCAAGGCCATGCGGGCGTCGTTTTCCAGGCGGAGAGGGAGGCCGAAGGTGTCGCGGCTCCAGCCCTCGAGATCCAGATTCGGTGCGTCCTCATACTTCTCAAGAGTGGAAAAAATCTTGCCTGTTCGCGTGTCAACGATGCCGGGATAGCCGATCGCGATACCGGCACAGTCTTCAGGGCGAGTTGTGTTAGCGCGCAATAGCGAGTGGAGAGTATCTGTGATGCGGGGCAGCATGGAGGCCAGGCTCTGCGCCCTCTGAGCAGGAATTGTGAATGAGCCTAGTAACCTGCGATCTTCGACGAGGGCACATCCTATGTGTGTCCCGCCCATGTCGAGGGAGAGTGCTTTCATCTGTTTCTCTCAATCTGCAGAATAGAAATGCGGTATAGAAATAATGATTTCCAATAACAATTGGAGTTATGACTTAGGGACAGCATCAGGACACCCTGTTGCTGGTTGCAGCAAGAATAAAAACCGCAACAACCAGGACTGCAACACCACTTAGTTGAATGAGCAGAGGTTTTCGACCCGCATGCTTCCACTCTCCCGTAAGCACTCCCAGCAGACTCGCGGTGATCACAATAAGAGACATAAAAAGCGGCCAGCCGAGGATTGGACCGAGAGCCCCAAGATGCGACGTCGCAGCTCCATATAGCCACGTGCTTCCGAACCAGAGCAGGGCCATCGTCGCCGCGAGCAGCCAATAAGTAAATCTTCCATCGGCGAGTTTGTCGGCTGTGTTGTTTTTTCGCATTCGATACATGCAGTACATCAGATTTGGAATGGAGCCGGCGACCATCAAGGGAAGCCATACTGCGTTTGCGGAGTCTGTGACGCTGGCCCCCCGACGCTGTGCGGCCAACAAAAGCGGACCGCCAAACGCTAGCCCGAAGTTTATGAACGACGCGCCAAACCCGCAGGCTATAGCAAGTACAAGACCCTTGGTGTGCCCTGTATGCTGCGAGGGCATGCCTATCTTCAGGGCCGTCTCACGGTATCGCCCTGCGATAGCGCAGATCGCAACGCCTATCAGCAAAAATCCCACCCCGCTGAGCAGGCCGTGTCCCGCAGGAGTATTCAGGCGCTCGGGATGCAAACGAACCAGAGGAAGCAGCGTACCCACAGCAGCGGAAGTGCCGAGAACAAGCGAAAAGGTGAGTGCGATACCAATCGACTCTACGGCGAGACCGAAGAAGACCTGGGCAATGCCCCAACCAAATCCGAACCCAGCGACGGACAGCAGGGTGGAATGGTCAACCTCTCGGTATACCGACCCGAGCTGCGGCACTGTAGGCACTGTAACGACCAGAGGCAGTACGAGCAGGGCAAAAATGGTCCAGGCAAGCCATGTATTCTCCCATGCCCACCGCTTTGTGAACTTCATTGGCAGTGTAAATGTTGCGTTGGTAATGGCCGCGAGAGTCACCAGAGCGAAGCCCGATACTGTGCTGTCCACTGGTCATCCTTCCGAGGCGGTGCGATCTGCGCGGAGAGTCACAAGGTCCCAGGCAGCAACCGTGACATTGTCATGCTCAACAGGATGCAGAGGCAGCTCACTGGAATCGCTGATCCACATACCCGGAGCTGTATTTGTGGACCAGGTCAACTTTGCCTTCCGATCCTCGCCTGAGGCGCCAAACAACTTTACGATCCAGGCTTTGCCATCATCGCTGGGCTTGAATGTCACGGCCAGGACATCTGCAGGTTCGATCCGCAGCAGTGAGGGGGCTGGCGGCTTTTCACTCGCTGGAGAAGCCAGGAGTGGTTGCGTGAGTCCAATGGCCAGGCAGCTAGACGCGGAGGGATTGTATCCGTTGTGCGGACGCAGCGCGTAGCGGAACTCTACTACGCCTTCCTGATAAGCGCGATAGTTGGTTCCCCAATGATTGTTCATTACCCATGAATAGAACTTCTGAGTAGGCTCGATATGCTCGCGCCAAATTGTGGGGTTCGTTTGAGAGCCCAGCATGGTTGCCGTGATACCGCCGACTTCAACCAGAGGCGCGTCGAGCGATACCCACGTGACTCCCTGGTTTGTGTTAGCGATATCGATCCACCGACCGACGGTCAGCCAGTTCTTGCATGATCCTGGAAGCTGGTCAGTCTCAGGCCGCATCATGCCGAGCGGAATGTCCATGCGCATCTTGCCTTCCGGCACAGCAAAGGGGAATGCAAACTGCACGCTCTCCTTTGCTCCGCGCTGGGCAAACTCATCGCCCGGCCCACCTTTACCCGGATGGGGGTTCATCGCTGTGCGCTTCTTATCGACAACATTGATGAGCTCCAGCCAGTCCGCTTCTGCAGTCAGGCGAATCTTACGAACCAGGCTGTCGCATCCGGGTGCGGAGGACTCGATTCGGATCGTGGCGACCAGCGGACCTGGTTCCTCAACACTGATCTTGACCGGACCGCTGCTCTGAATCTTTTGGAGATCTTTTCCTTCAAGGAGCAGATACTCGTTAATTCCCTTTTCCCCGCTTACGTTGACCAGATTTCCGGTCTTTCCCTTCAGGGCAAGCTCCACAATGTTGCCGGTCGCTGGGTCGACTCCCGCCCTCACGATGCCGTTCTCCAGCACTCCATTTCTGAATGCAACATGGGTCGCAGGAGCGCTGGATTTTCCAGCAACGACTCGGTATCGCGCAGTTCCAAATGGCGGTACATCCGCCAGAAAGGCGAGTTCTCCTGTCGAGAGCCGCTGCGATGGTATGGATCGTCCGTGCTCGTCCTTGACGCGGTCTCCTCCAGTCGACATCTCCTTTGAGAGAACAATCACTTCTTTTCGAGCCCAGGAAGTAGTGTTGTGCACATCGATTGCGGAGGGATCGTGGTTCGCTGTAGATGGGAGGCAGGCTTCGCTTAACAGGCTTTCGGAGTCCTTCTTTGCCACCACCGCAAATTCGCGCTTGTAGTCCCATTGCTTCGTGGTGAATGGATTCTCAGAGTCCGAAACGCTGCACCAGGCGCCCCATGTGTGTTCGGAGTAAAGTAGAACGTTCCTCCACGCCTCATTAAACTTCGCGGCTTTGTACGCTGAAGGAGCCAGCATGGCGGAGAGCGCACTTGCCTGGCTCAAGCGATCCGCGGCCAATCGGCTCATTCGAGTTTCGACCGCGGAGGACCCAGCGCCGTCCTCCCAATAAGGCGTCAGGTCGCCTCTGAATTCTGGTAGTTGACTGCCGTGCTTCCTCTCAAATTCGGAGAACGCCTTGCTTGTGGAAGAGATTTCAAGCCTCGGCCATTCGTAATTTGAATTCCACTCTTTAACGAACTCCGAGATTTCAGGATCCGGCTCGGCGTTGTCCCCATGGCCCGACCAGCGAATGTAGGAAATGTCATAGGGGAACTTAACGCTATCGAGACGATCCTGGTACTTGCCCACCCACTCCGGATTCATCTTCATCACAGACGACATCGCGTAGCCTGTCCATGGCACCCATACAAGTACCTTCTCTTTGCCGGATGGAGAGACCCACCAGAAGGGCTTGTCCTGCCACTCCACCATGAACGTGCCAATACGATCGAAGTAGTTAGGCGCCGCGGAAAAATAGCGAATCCCCGCCTGCGCCATCGCCGTCACCGTTCCCCACGTATAGCCGGGAACATCGCTTATCATCGCGGAGTCGACTCGAATGCCGCACTCGTTGCCTAATTCGGATGAGTAGCGAAAGAGCTGCAGAAGTTCTTCCGGGCGGCAGAGGCCGGTGAGCTCATTCGCATACATGCCGTTCAGGCTCACCCATCCCTTTTTCACCGCTTCGAGGAACTCTGCCTTTTCCGCCGCCGACTTGCGCCGTATGAAGAGGTCGGCACCCCAGAGGACTTCCAGATTCCAAACAAATCTGGCGCCCTCTGGATAAGCGGCGGTTTTGCGCGCCAGCTCAATTCCTCGGGTGATATTCGCCATCTGCTTTTCTTCGACGTTGGCCTGTAGATCCGTGTAGCCAAGATCGTGGTGTGAGTGCGGCAGTATGTAGACGGCCAACTTGCGAACTGGTTGCAGGGCCACGGTGGTTGAAGTCATCTTTCCGGCAATATCAACTTCAACGGTCGCATGCTGTGGAGAGATCACCGGATTGGTAAAAACGTTGAAGGTATGTTTGCCCGCGGACACGACTCTGCTGTCCACCTCTCTACCGTTCAACTTGGTGATCGCTGTAGCGTCCGGACCGGAGTGTTCGATGGTCAGCTGTACCGGCTGCAAAAGCGTGCCATCCTTCCTGGCCAGTGCTCGAATCGGTACGGCAAAGGACTCGCCTGCTTTTGGTTGCTGCCCTGCCCCAAGTATCGACCACGCAGGATTCGTGCAAAGTGCGCTTCCCGCAACAATCGATAATCCTTTCAGAACTTCACGTCGTTTCATCTTCGATGCTCTCCCAGTCCTGCTCATGCATACTGCGTGACGATACGTTTGCGAGGCCTAAACAAATGTGTTTGCTGTCACATCGCGCTTCAGAAGCACTTGGAAATCGATGGGCTCTACTGCTCTCTGCCCGGGTTCCCGGGAGCTTGAAAAAGCCCCTGAACGCGCTCTTTGAATATCTTCTTGTGGAAACGTTGCCATAAGTGATATCGTGACCATCGCCGGGGAAAACCATACCAGTACTGACGTAGATCGGACAAGCCTTAACTAGAGAGCAACAGGAACCTCGTGCAGAAACAAATGAAGTTTTTTTGGAGCCAACATATGGATAACGGGCGTCAATTCGAGCCACACCGTCGGTACAAATCTTGCAGACTTTTGGTCTCTGGATTTGCACTCGTCGTATTTACTTGTTCCCTCATCTTTCTTGCGATGCCCTCACGTCTGAGTGCTCAGGCGCTGAGCGGCATATCCGGTACCGTTACCGATTCTTCTGGAGCAGCGCTTCCGGGAGCAAATGTTACGGTGACGAACGTTGACACCAACGTGGAGAAGTCGACAACAACCAGCGCAGCTGGCACCTTCAACCTGAGTGACTTGAATCCGGGCTCCTACACTGTCAAGATCTCAGCGCCCAACTTCCAGACCTCGATCAAGCAGGGTGTGCGAGTCGAAGCCAGTCGTGTTTCAAACGCAGACGCCACTCTCAATCCCGGTCAGGTCAATGAGCAGGTGGTAGTGCAATCGAACCTGATCTCGCTCAACACTGAAGCACCTACTCAGGCAACTACCCTGGAACCTGTTCTTGAGCAGGCATTGCCGAACATCATCAGTGGTGGCCGCGGCCGTCAGATCGACGCCTTCATCTTCCTGGCGCCGGGAGTAACAGGAGATACCTTCAGCCACCGCATTAACGGCGGCGTGGATTTCCAGAACGAAATTTTGTTCAACGGCGTGCCGGTTGCCCAATCTGAAACCCAGGGCTACCAGACAATCCTCAATCCTCCTTTCGAAATGGTGTCCGAATTCAGTGTGGTCCGTGATACCTTCTCGGCGCAGTATGGACTCGCCGCCGGCGGCGTGAACTATCGCTTCGCTACTGGCACCAACGATCTCCATGGCGATGCATTTGAGATCCTGCGCAACGACATGTTCGATGCAAAGGGCCCCTACAATGCAACAGTTCCTGTCGATAAGGAACACAACTACGGTTTCTCGGTGGGTGGCCCGGTTCGGATCCCCAAAGTCTACAATGGCAGAGACAAGACATTCTTCTTCTTCACCACGGAATGGGATCGGCTAAATCAAGGTGCTGGCGGCACCATGACGGTGCCAACCACGGCGATGAAGGCTGGTGATTTCAGCAATTTCATCGATCAGAACGGTAAAGTCATACCGATCTTCAATCCGAGCAATTCGAATTGCACGGCTAACGGAAATCGGCCTGGAACTCCATTTGTCAACAACGTGATTCCGACGGCATGCTTCAGCAAGAACTCCGCTTCGCTGCTGCAGTACTTCCCGAATCCGGACATCCAAGCCACTGGCGTTGCAGCCTTCACAAACAACCTGCACTCCCAGGCCGGAGTTAGCCCCAATCGGCAATATCAATTCGGGTTCACGATCGATCAGACCCTTACGAACCGGCAGACCATTCACTACAGCGAATGGAGAAACAAGTACACCTCTTACTACCATCAGAATCAACTTGCTCCTACGAATCCCCTGGTTGGAGAGAAGTACCAGCCGCAACTTGGTACGGGCTTCTTCCTGAACTACTCATACGCAATTTCGCCGAACCTAGTGATGACTGCCGGTGCCGGCTGGATGGGCGAACTGAACAATGAGCAGAACATCGCACCGAAGGGAAATTTCTCGGGATTAGTTGCCTCGGATGGGCAGATGCCGGCATTCAACTTCGGCGACGGGTCTTACGACATAGGCGATATTGGCGCAGCCGGTGATAATGGCGAAACCACTTCGACCAATCGTAAGCTCGGCCTCTCTTTTGCGAATAACTGGCTTTGGACCAGAGGCCGTCATACCTTCAACATTGGCTGGGAATTCCGCCGCACCTACCAGGACGATGGCGAATGCCGCAGCTGCCTGGGCAAACTGTGGTTCAGTGCAAATACGACCAAGGACCCGAGCACCTTTGGTCAACAAAATGCTCCCGTTTCTGGAAGCTCATTTGCCAGTTTCCTCCTCGGCCAGGTGGACCATCGCTATCGTGCGATTACCACGGAACTTCGCCTGCGCAACCTGGACGTGTCCCCTTACATCCAGGACGCGGTCAAGCTCAATCCAAAACTGACCATCAATGTGGGCGTGCGCTGGGATATCATGCGGCCCTTTACCGAAAACAACAACAACGTTGTCTTCTTCGACCCAACCGTTCCGAATCCTTTGGGTCACCTTGCCGGTGCTGCTTCCCGCCTGGGAACATGCCCGAATTGTGTCGGTTGGAACCATGCCGATACGACATGGACGCACTTCAGCCCACGTCTTGGATTTGATTACAAAATCAACGACAAGATGGTGCTGAACGCTGGCTTCTCACAGAACTACCTGGATGGCGGAAGTTACGAGTATGGAACCAACAAAGTTGCCGTGAACTACGGGAACCTGTTGAATGGCGTCATTTCCGATCCCAGCTCAGGCAGCACTAAGGCAACCTATGGAAACTGGGATGGCAACGTGCTGGCTTATCCTACGGCCAAGACATTTACAGCCGACATCGCAAATGGCACGGACGCTTATGCGTTTTGCAAAAACTGCACACGTTCACCATATCTGCTTGCCTTCAACGTAGGCTTGCAGCGCGAACTTCCGCATAACCTATTTTTGAACGTGGCGTACGTCACCAACCGTGGTGTTCATCTTTCCGGTCAGATGAACCCCTATAACCAACTGGCTTCGAAATATCTCTCGCTGGGAAGCCTTTTGACTGAGAGTATTAACTCTCCAGATGCGAAGGCTGCTGGATTGTCGGAGCCGTTTATAGGCTTTTCAAACCTGTGGGGCGACAATGCTACCGTTCGGCAGGCGCTGCGTCCTTACCCGCAATTTGGAAACATCACGAACGATTTCGATTACAGTGGTGCATCCAGATACAACGCAATGCAGATCGAACTGGATCGCCGCTTCAGCAACGGGTTGAGCGCTCTTGTCAGTTACAACCTCTCCCGAATGATGTCGAACACGAACTCGGGCTTTACTACCTTCGTGGCCCGGCCGCTCGATAAGGCCAACCAGTCTCCAGAGTGGACGGTCGACAACAACGACCAGACACACATCTTCAAGCTGGCTGGTACCTATGAACTGCCGATCGGTCCAGGGAAGCACTTCCTGAACACGAAAAATGTTGCCGGTCAGGTCCTGGGCGGCTGGCAGATCAGTCCCACGATTGCCTACCACTCAGGAACACCGATGCAGATCGGTGCCAGTTCAGATCCTCTGATGAGTGGCGGAAATCGCGCAAATATCATCCCCGGCGTCAAGCAGTTCTTTGGCTATCACAATCTTGATGCAGGTACACTCGTTCTCAATCCAGCCGCATTCCAGGATCCAGGTAACTATGCTCTCGGAAACTCGCCGCGCGAGATTCCGTCGCTTCGTACCCCTTGGGGCTTCAATGAAGATGTAGCTGTCGCCAAAAAGTTCTTCTTTGGCGAGAAGACCAACCTGGAACTGAGGATGACTTACTTTAACGTTCTAAATCGTGTGATCCATGGCGGGCCGGATACAACCATAACGGATGCAAACTTCGGCACGGATATAAAGAACATGGCCAACACGGAACGACGAGGTATGGCGCAGTTCAAGTTGAACTTCTAAACCATTACCACTCACAGCCGAACGAGCCTATGCTAGTTGTATGCATAGTGCTCGTTCGGCTTTTCTTTGTAATCAGGCCGCTCGATTGGATTCCCAGCCTCAGACGAGCTAGATAAGACGTAGCCACCTATCAAGGTATGTCCCATGGGCGTGATCGACTTCTTTCTAAAATATTTGGCAGCGCCCGCTGGGCAATATCGTGCGAAAGCACTGCGAAGATGCCTGTCCATCGCGGTCGCGGCTCAAGCACTTCTCCCAGCACTTCTTTTCGGCCAGGTCATGCAAAAGCCTCTTAAGTTTGAGGACGTTACAGCCGCTGCCGGTATCCGTGCCGAGATGCGTTGCGGTAGCCTGGAGAAGAAGTGGATTCCCGAAGCTAATGGGAGTGGAGCGGCGTGGCTCGATTATGACAACGACGGCCTGATGGACCTACTAATAGTCAACGGTTCGGGAATGGATGACCTTCGTGTTTCTGCCTCGGGCCGTATTCCTACACCGACAAGCCAGGGCGTTTATCTGTTTCATAATCTCGGGAATGGCCACTTTGAAGACGTAACGAAGAAAGCAGGTCTTTCGAATCCATATTGGGGAACCGGCGCGAATGCCGTTGATTTCAACAATGATGGCTACACGGATATCCTGATCACGAACATCGGCGTCGATCTTCTCTACAAAAATAATGGGAATGGTACGTTTACTGAAGTAGGAAGAGCCGCGGGCCTAAGCCAGAAATTCGCGTGGCATACGGGAAGTGCTTTTGGAGATGTGGATGGAGATGGCAATCTCGATCTTTACATCGCAAGCTATATCGACCTCGATTCATTCCCGCTCGATGAGCCAGCCCCGGTTTGCAGCTTTCAGGGTAAACCTGCGTTTTGCGGACCCATGGGAATAAAAGGAGGGCATGGCGTCTTCTACCATAACAACGGTAACGGAACCTACACGGACCAGACGAAGCAGGTTGGCGTCGACAAGGTCAGGCCATCGCACAGCTTTACGGCTGTCTTCAATGACTTCAACCACGACGGAAAGATTGACCTGTTTGTATCGAACGACTCGGATCCAAACTTTCTTTTTCTCAATCAAGGAGACGGTACGCTGAAAAATTCAGCGGCCGATTTAGGTGTTGCTTATAACAACGACGGAAGAGCCCAGTCCAATATGGGCGTGGCGATTGGCGACTACGACAGCGATGGAAAGTCCAGCGTCGTCACCACCGCATTTCATCAAGACTATTTCCCTATATTCAAACCTGACAAGAGTGGCATGTATGAAGATGTCTCCCCTATGAGCGGGCTCGCGACGGAGTCGATGCCGTATCTCGGCTGGGCGTGCGGCTTCGCCGACTTTGATAACAGCACGGGAACATACCTCTGGACAGCGAATGGCCATGTCTATCCGACGTCGCCGCAATACAACCAACCCTTTGTGATTTTCCGTCAGCAGACACGATATGCACCCATCTATCGCTATCCCGAAGTGCCAAATAATTCCTATCGCGGCGCGGCGCTTGGTGACTTTGATAATGATGGCAGGATGGATATCGTCATCGTTCCCATTGTTGGCCAACCTGTTCTTCTGCAAAACCGCACCCTCGCCGAAAATTCATGGGTCGGTCTACAACTCCGCGGGACGGTCAGCAACCGGGACGCCATTGGTTCTGCAATTCGTCTCAAAAGCTGCGGAAAAACACAATTCAGCTACATTACGAATGGCGACGGCTACATGTCTCACAACGATTCTCGAGTCCATTTTGGGCTGGGCACGTGTACCAAAATCGACGACGTTGAGATCACCTGGCCGAGTGGCAAGATCCAGTTGATTCATGACGTTCCCATTAATAAATATGTGAAAATCGAGGAGTCGGGGAGATAAGCCTCGTTGCACGCAGAAGGGAGCTTCTACCGATGAGTAGTTATCAGGGCCATCGCAGGAACCGCATTCCGGGTAGAGGATGGATCGCTTCAATTGTGATCGGCATGCTGCTTATATTCCTGGAGACATCTCCACTGGCGCAGACAAAAACATCCAGTACGGATGCGCGTGTGCAGCAACTCTATCAGCAGGCGAGCAATGCGAAGCTCCAGGGCGATTATGCATCGGCGATTTCTCTCTACGAAGAGATTCTTAAGCTCCAGCCAAAGCTTGCTGCGGCCTACAACAACCTGGGCGCCTTGTACGTTCAGAAAGGCGAATACGCGAAAGCAACCGAGGTGCTAACTCAAGGGCTCAAGATCAATCCCAATATGCACTCCGCTTCTGCGTTGCTTGGAATGGCGTTGTTCAATCAGAATCGCTATGCCGACGCGCGTCCAAGGTTGGAGGCAGCGGTTCGAGAAAACAATGCAGACGTTGACCTGCACATGCTCTTGGTGGATGACCTTACAAAACTCGGCGACTTCGAAGCCGCAGCGGTTCAGTTACAGGACGTGACACGCAGCCATCCGGACAATTCGCGAATGTGGTATCTCCTCGCCAAGATTTATACGCGACTGGGCCAACAAGCGTTGTCAAAGATGAATTCGCTGGATCCGAATTCAATATGGGTACACGTGACCTCTGCCGAACTGATGGAAGAAATGAAGAACTATGAGGGAGCCGAGGTCGAATACCAGAAAGCGATCGGCATGGCGCCTTCGGAAGCCGGGCTTCATTACAAGCTTGGCGATATGTATTGGAGCCTCTCGCGCTGGGACGAGGCCCGGGACCAATTCCGGGCCGAACTGGCGAATAATTCACGTCACTGCATGGCACAGTGGAAATTAGGAAATATTCTGAAGCAGAAGAGTCAGTTTGACGAGGCGCTCGCAGAGGTTGATAAGTCTCTCGCTGTGTGTCCCGATCTGCCAGAGGCTCGTCTGGATCGCGGACAAATTCTGCTCAAGCTCCGGCGCGCGGATGAGGCATTGCCATATCTGCAAGAGGGAATTAAGGCGAACCCTGCAGATCCTGGGCTTCATTTCTCTCTAGCGCAAGCCTTACGTGCTACGGGCAAGACGGCGGAGGCCAATGCGGAGTTGAAAATTTATACTGCACTGCAGGATAAGGCCCAGGCGGACGCTGCACAACATACGGAGGAGGTCATCAAGCTCCGGGAAAAAGCGAAGCAACCCTAACGAGGCGTGGCCTCGGCGCTTTGCAGATCCACTCCAACGCGCTCGCCGTTGATGAGCACCGATCCTGCATCGATCAACTGCTGCCCCGTGCAGTCGTAGCTTTCATAGCAGTGCAACGCACGAAACGGAAAAAAGAATTCGACCGCTTCGGAGTCTGTTGATGCAGATCCTTTGCTTCCTTCTATGTGAACTGTCGTACTGATGCCGATTCCGTCAAATTCCTGTTCGCCCTTGAAGTAGCCAAGCAGAGGACGAATCAGATGAGCGATGTGATCATCAAAGGCCAGAGCGGCCAACTTATAGTGCGAACCAGCCGCAGTTGCGGGCAGGGAAGTATTCACAGAAAGCTCAAGATAGCTGCCTTGACGAAAGGCGACAAACGCAGGCGGCGCATAGGAGACAAAGTGGGCCTGCGCGTTGAGGTCCTTCGTCATGCGGCTGATCAAATCCGCATTCGAGGTCTGCAGAGCAGCGAGCGCCTGCTTCGATGTATCTCGCGGAATTACCGGACTATCCTCGCGCTTCGGTGCTGTCATTGCAGCGGGTACAGGGTTGATTGCTGCGACAGAAGGATTCACCGCTTGCACAAGAGCTGCTTCGGTCTGTGCCAGTGGAGCTTCCTGCACAATGGGGGCCTGCTTGTGGCGGGCTGCGGTTGCGGTTCGAGTCCCTCCTTCACTCAGCCAGATGCTCAATGGCTCGGCATTGAGGAATACCTGCGCATTCAGCATGGCAGCCTCCTGCTCGCCTTCGCTCTTCGCCTTTACCAAGGCGATTGCGGTACGTTGCGGGAGGTAAGTCATCATGTTTTCCGGGCGCTCCATCGTAAGGCCAATGGTCTTCCGTACGATGTGGTGAGAGACTTCAACCGCGTAACCCTGCACGGCGGAGTTTTCTCCGAAGTGTGCGACGGCGATCTTCAGAATGGGTAAGACCACCTCGAGCAGAGTATCCTTCGCGCGCTGTTCCACGTCGAATTTTGGAGAGTAGGCGGCGAAGTAGTTTCCGGAGATAGCCAGGACAACCTGGTTATCATATCGATCGAAGCGGATCGAACTCTGGGCTGTCCGCAGTTGCAACGGCTCATCTATATCCAGCTTCCGGCTTAGATAAAAAGGAAAATCGAAGCGGTGAGCGAGAATCTCCTGGCCCACCAGCTTGAGACTTCCCATGTTCTGTCGCTGCAGAATCTGCAACTGAGGATCCTGGATCTCAATCGGCGGGACGACCTGCGCGGAACACACGCCGGCGCAGAACAAAATCAGGCATAGCCATCGCGCTTTATTTTTGCGCATACGCCATTCCCGGGGCCTGGTACGGCGGCTCCGAAATGAGTCGAATATATGCGACCAAAGCCTGGGTTTCCGCATTGTTAAGAGTGTAGCCATACGGTGGCATCAGTGCGGACTTATTCAAGGCTACGCCACCATGATCGATGATGGATGTCAGTTCGGCGTCACTCATCTTGTTCAGCGTTGCTCCGTCGGAAAATGTGTGTGGCTTTACTTCCAGATTGTCGTAGTTGGAGACTCGCTCTGCAGACGACTCCGGATTGTGGCATCGTGCGCAATATCTCTCTCCCAATTGATAGCCCATCTCCTCCTGGTATCCAAGAGCGATCTCGGTTATGTCGAGCGCAATCTCCTTTTGCGCTTTTGACTTGGTTATCGCCTTTATTGGATATCGCGCGGCGATTCCTCCCATGGTTACGTTGGTAGTCGCCTGGCCGCTGGAGTCGGTCAACACGATGGACGGATCAAAGCTTGCTCCATAAGGGCCTTGGAACTCCACCAGCGCGCCAGCAACGCCAGCATCCTGCTCATCATTTACCTGTACCACGAGAGGCTGACTCAATGTGGTACCAACGGCGCCCTCCTGCTTTCCTCCGCTCGACTCTATTAATGCAGAGCCATAGGCCGTTGGGTGCAGAAGCGTTGTAGAAGGCCGCTTGTGCGAGCAGCCTATAGCAATCAGAGGAAATAGAAATAAGCCAGTCGCCAGGGTTCTGTTCATCGCTTTGCCTCCTGCCTGGCCGTGCCTTTCTGGGTCATCAGAAACGCTGTCAGCGCACGCGCGTCTTCCTCGCTCATGTTGAAGTTTGGCTGCGCAGTATCTGGCCGCAGCGTTTGAGGATTCATCAGCCACGCATAGATCCATGCGGCGTTCAGGCGGGAACCGACCTGGGTAAGTGTCGGTCCTATATATCCCTTGTCTGCCTTGCTATCGACGATGTGGCAGGACTGGCAAGCGTACTTCGAGTAGAAGAGCTGCCTACCCTGTTCTATCAGCGATGCCGGGTAGCCACCGGAGGGCATGGATTCGCGGTCAATGGCTGGCGATTGGTAAGCCGTCATCATGTAGTCGGTCAACTCCGATGCCTCTGCATCCGTCAGGTTGAAGCGCGGCATGCGGCGAATCAACGATGGACGAAGCGTATTCGGATTCTTGAGAAAGCTATTCAACCACGCTCGCTGCACGGAGCTTCCTTCCATGCTCAGGTCAGGCGCCATATCTCCGCCACGGCCGTTGATGCGATGACAACTCTGGCACGCAAGCTCCTCCATCAACCTCCCTGCGCTCCCTGCGGGGCGGTAACTCGAAGTCGGCGTTGAGGCCACGGTAAGCTTGCGCGGCAGGTTGTGGCTTTGATCGGTGTAGGAGAGCAGAGCCGTCGTGATGGCATCTACCTGCGCCGGTGTGAAGGTATATTGCGGCATCTTCAACCCCGCGCCAAAGGCTCGAGGCTGCCGAACCTTTCCCGAGATGTAATCCGGCAGAGTATGTGGCATACCCGAGATAAAGACGAGCTGTGCAATCGGCTTGCTCCCTATGCGGCTCAACTCCGGGGCAAAGTTGTCTGGCTTCTTCACTCCGTTGATTGCATGGCACGATGCGCATCCGTATTCGGTCACCAGTACTTTGCCATGAGCTATCTCCACAGGAGTGGCCGTGCTCAGGTGAACATTGGCGAGCAGGCTGGAATCGCTCTTGCTCGCGAGGAAGTTGCTCAACAGTGCAACTTGCTGCGCTGTAAAGCGATAGTGCGGCATCAGCGTAGTGGGATCGTAGATGCGCGGGTTGCGCAGCCACGCCTGCATCCATTCCGGCTTGACCTTGTTGCCGATATGCGTCAACTCTGGTCCGATATCGCCACCGACAACATTCCCCGCGGCGTTCTGTATCGCGTGGCATGAGGCGCAGAAGGACTCGCCATACAGGCTCTGCCCAGCGACTGGATCGGTTGATGCCTGGGACGATGCTGCTGCCACCGGGACTGTGTCTCCCTCGGCGGGCGTGCTGCTGCTGATCAAAAATGCCGATATATCCCGTGCATCTGCATCGCTCAAGTTGAAGTTTGGCATGGTTGCCGAAACCGAGTAGGACTGCGGATCTTTGAGCCAGGCATAGATCCATTCGCGTGTCGTCTTGTCCGCGACATGAAGTAGCGAGGGGGGATCATCCGTGGCCGTCATCGTGCTTCCATCGGGCAGCCGCAGTGTATGGCAACGAACGCATCCATTGCGCGCCAGCAGTTCTCTGCCGCGATTCAATTGGGGTGTGCCGGTGAGCGGAGTGTGATGGCATTGGCCGCAGGATGACTCCATGTAGCGTGCGGGAAGCATGGGTTGCTCCCATGCCAGCGTGCTGTAGTGTGCCTCTGCAACCGTTGTTGCCGCACCTTGTCCACGATGGCATAGCACGCATCCAAACTGCTCTGCGGAGTGAGGGATCACGGGATGACGGCGGAACGGTTGTTGCGTTACGCCTGCCAGGCTGGCTTCCTTCAAGCCTTCATGGCATGTCGTGCAGCGATCCACGGCACCCACTTCAGGAAGCCATATCTGTTGTATGTCCGGGTGGAAATGGCGTTGCAGCGTAACAGCGTCGCCGCGTCCGTGGATGAGCGCAAGATACTTCTTCTGGTAATGACGCCACTCACTGAAGTGGTTCTTCGCCGGCGCTATTGCAAGAACGATCACCAGCAATACGCTGACTACGCCAAATGCGCGGAGCGGATTCGCAAAAAATGTTTGCCAAGCTGAGACCAATCTGTTCCTAGACGGTTGCACTTAACTCCTCCAGGGCCATACCCAGGACCAGCCTGGACCGCGAAAAAAAGTACCCACAGCGGTGAGCACGATCATTTCAAACAAAAACCATGTCATCACCCAATAAGAGAGCGGCTTCGATGCAAGATAACGACGAAAAGGAGACAGGGATTGTGGCGAGCTATGTGCCGCAAGAAACATCAGCGCAACCATAATCAGCGTGGGCACGAGCGCCACATATACACCAAAGAACCATAAGAAGAGAGACAGGACGACTGCCACGGCATAGAAAATACTGAGACGCCGGCTACGGTCCTTCAAGAACAGACCCTCGGCCTCGATATTGATGTTGAAGTAGGGAATGACGACCAGCGCAATCACCAGCAGCGTGGGAATCAGGACCCCGGCAACTACCGGCGGAAAGTAGTGCAGCATCTCCTGCAGCCCGAGAAAATACCACGGCGCTTTGGCAGGATTGGGCGTATGTGAAGGATCTGCGAGGCCCTCAAGAGGCGCATTGAACAGAAGAGAGATTATGACCAGCACGACGGTTAAGAGTTCAATGGCCAGAAGGGCACGGATCAGTGCCTCGGGATATGTCTGTACCTGATCTTCGTCGCTGGCCTTTACCTGCGCCGACGTGCGACGTGTGACAAAGACGACACGCCGAGGCGCTTTGCGGACGTCCGATCCTAATCCCGCAACGAAATCCTTTGGCTCGCTCATCTCGTCTCCTTCGCGGCCACTGTTGCTTCTTCGGTAGTCATCCGCGCAGGTTCGCTTTGTTGCACGTAGAGCCCGCCATCTTTGCGAATCCTCCAGAAGTGAATCGCGACAAAGAAGATGGCTGCCAGCGGCAGAATGACGCAGTGCAGCACATAGAACCGGAGCAGTGCGTTGGCGTTCACCAGGTTTCCGCCCAGCATCAGGAAGTGCACTTTCTTGCCCACCAGCGGGACTACCGCGGAGATGTTCGAACCGACGGTGATTGCCCAGAAGGCCAGTTGATCCCATGGCAGCAGATAGCCTGTATAGCTAAGCAGTAGCGTGATCAGAAGCAGCATGACTCCAATCACCCAGTTGAATTCGCGAGGCGGACGATAGGCGCCCCGGTAAAAGACCTTGAACATGTGGGCAAATACCAGAAAGACCATCGCATGCGCCGACCAGCGATGCAGGTTACGCAAAAACAAGCCAGAGGAGACGACGAATTGCAGATCCTTGATATCGTCATAAGCCTGCGGTACGGACGGGTGGTAATAGAGCATTAACAGGATGCCCGTACTGATCAGAATAAAAAGTGTGCCCAGCGTTAGAGTGCCAAGGAACCATGTTGAGCGAAAGGTGAGCATCCGCTTTCGCACCTTGGTGGAGAAGAGGTGCAGGAAGAGGTTCTGCTGAATCGCGAGAGCGCGGTGCAAGGTGCTGGTGCCCGCTCCACTGCGAAACACCGAGCGCCACACCCGTGTGCCGCTGAACTCGTCGAGATATTTATCGATTCTGCTGGCCATCCTACACCCTCAAAAACTGCATGGAACGAATGTTCGTCGAGCGGTCCACCATCAGATCGCCATCATCGCTTATCCATGTCCGGAGCCAGGGAAGAGGCGCCGGGGCGGGGCCAGCGATCTTTGCGCCTTCCCGATTGAACTTGCTGCCATGGCACGGACAGGCAATGATGCCGAGTTCCGGCTTCCACGCCGTCAGGCAGCCAAGGTGCGTGCATACCGCATTCAACGCGAAGAATCCTTCGTCGGAATGGACCAGGTAAATCGCGGAATTCACATCGAGCGTGACGGAGTTCAGCGCGTAGTTTTCCGGTTTGCCCGCATTGATAATCGGCGAAGGCTCATACAGCACATTGGGCGAGAGGAACTCATACGCAAAGGCCGCCGTGCCTACGGCTGCAATGCCCAGAGATCCAAGGCCAAGTTTGGCGAAGAATGCGCGACGGTCAAATTCTTCGGCCGACACTGCGGTAACGTTTCGCTTCGCTTCTGTCATCATTTACCTCGGACTCCTGCCCATAGCGGGCGCTTTCGTTCGGAATGGTCCATCGATAGTTTCGATAGAGATGAGGCCAGTCGGCTCGGCGGGTATAAGGTTGTAGGACTCCATCGTGATGGTCCCTACCGGGCAACGTGCGGCACAGAGTCCGCAACGAATGCAGCGCGTCTCGTCTTTCAGCATTACGGAGCCGGCCACGATTCCCAGTTCATCCGCCTTCACCTCATCCAGCTCCACGCCGAAAAGCTCTTGCTGCTCGCGAAGGTGCTGAACCACCTCCGGCTCAAATTCAACGCGATTCATCGAGACAAGATCCAGGCAGTTTTCCGGACACACATCGACGCACCCGCCGCAAAGGATACACAGGCTGCCATCGAGCGGGTTGCCTTCAAAGACGGTATTTACCCAGCAGTGCAGGCATCGTTGCGCTTCCTCGATCGCAGTTGCTTCGTCGTATCCAATTTCAACTTCGGTGACACCGGTGCGGCGCTCCAAGGGAAGCATGGGAACGGGCTGCCGTATCAGATCCAGCAACTGTAATGGCATCGAATACCGCTTCATTACCTCTACATCGATAAGCGGGTCAGGATGTTTTTCGCCGCGCAGGTACTCGTCGATGCCCACGGCGGCTCGTTTTCCATCCGCTACGCTGTCGATGATCAGCCGGGGGCCGAAGACGCAGTCGCCCCCGGCAAAGATGCCTGCGGCTGAAGTCATCAGTGTTTGCGGATTCACCGCGATTAAACCGCGTGGGGAAATCTCAACCTGATCTTCCGGTTTTAGAAAATCAAGTTGGGGCGATTGGCCGATCGCCATGATGATTGTGTCGCATTCCAGCCGCGTCTCACTGTTTTCATAAAACGTGGGATGGAAGCGCCTGTTTTCGTCGAAGACCGATTTTGTTTTCAGCGCTTCCAGGGCTACGACCTTACCGCCTTCGCCAATCATCCGATTTGGGCCCAAGCCGGGATGGATAAGGATACCTTCTGCTTCTGCCTCCTCGATCTCATCTAGCGCGGCAGGCATCTCCTCGCGATTTTCCAGGCAGACAAGATGCACCTCCTGCGCTCCCAGACGCATTGCTGAGAGGGAGATGTCGACCATCTCACGGGTTGCCACGGCGCTCACGTTCTCGCTCGACGGCTCGGCATTTTCCACTCCACCCGGGTGTTGACGAATCACCTCACGCGCGGCGGAGCGTGCTACGTCCATGGCGACGTTGCCTCCGCCGATCACGATCACCTTTTTGCCGATGGTGAACTTGTAGCCCAGGTTCACGTTCAGCAGAAAATCAATCCCTTTGTAAACGCCATCGAGATCGACGCCGGGAATGGTGAGGTCGCGGCTGCGCTGTGCGCCAACTGCGATCAGCACAGCATCAAAGCCGTGGTTGCGAAGATCGGAGATCGCAAAGTCGCGTCCGGCAGCCTGATTCAGCCGCAGGTCAATATCCCCAGTTTCAAGAATCTCGCGTACCTGCGCTTCGACAACATCGCGCGGCAGACGATACTCGGGAATTCCGAGATAGAGCATTCCACCTGCGACCTGTGCCGCTTCAAAGATGGTGACCGAGTAGCCCATCAATGCGAGATCGTGCGCTGCCGATAGGCCAACGGGCCCACCTCCAACGATGGCTACTTTGAAGGGAAGCTTCTCTTGTCTGCGGCCGGCGTTTACATCGACAGGATGCCGCGACTCCGGACCATGGCGCTCGGTAAGAAAGCGCTTCAACGCGCGGATCGAGATCGGTTTGTCGATCGCTCCACGGCGGCAGGCAGTCTCGCAGGGATGCGCGCATACCCGTCCGCAGATACTCGCCAGAGGGTTGGGTTCGCGGGCAATCTTGTAAGCCTCTTCAAATTTCTCTTCGGCGATGAGTGCCACGTAGCGGCCCGCATTCGTATGGGCAGGACAAGCCATCATGCAAGGAAAGTTAGTGTTCAGCCATTCCTTGTCGACCTTCTTGTCGTTATAACGCTGCAGCATAAGTGCCCCTCTGCTACGTACCTGTAAAGAAAAGTATGGGGAGCGGCTAGAGTGACCCGCTCCCCCATCGCTCACTTGCTCAGTGTGAATTCGGCCGCTGTGTCGCCGGCAACCTTCACTGGAGTGGATTTGTTTTTTGCGCCTTCATGCCACGCGGTAACGGTGTAGCTGCCATCCGGAACATTCTCGATCTTGTAGTTTCCAGACTTGTCCGTAACCGCGAAGTAAGGAGTGGGCGACACAACGATGTATGCAGTCATCTCTGGATGCACGTTGCACAGCAGCGGTACAGCTCCGGGATTGTCAAATTTGAAAGACTTCTTTTGTCCCTTCGGCCATGTCCCCATATTGTGGCCAAGCTTTTTATTGCCGCCGACCGAGATCCAGAAGACGTTATGCGCGACGCTGTCACTGTTCAGAAACTCCACCGTGGTGCCCTGTTGTACCGCCATCAGATGAGGCATAAACATCAGGCCTTTCTGGTCCATCACCGGCTGTTGTGTGGGGGCGGGAAACGTCTTGCCGGCCACCGATTCGACATAGACTACGGACTCCCCGGCGACTCCGGAGACTTTTCCGTGGATTGATCCGGCGTATGCCGCCGCGCTTAGGAAGATGCTTGTCGCTAAGACTCCAAGAACTTTGTGCGTCATTTCTTTCTCCTGTTTGCGAAATTGTGAAATGTCGATGCCTAATAAACCCACTCCAGCCCTGCTACCGCAGTATTCGTGCGGAACGGACCGGTGAGCCGCTCACCGCTAGCCGGGTCGTATACGATCTGCTGCGGCCGGACCTGATATTCAAACGATGCTTTGATGTTGGCGTGGATCAAGAACTGGATTCCCGGAGTAAAACGGTTCCGCGTAGCCGAGTATGGAGAGAAGAAGGACGATGGCGGTAGATTTGCCGGGTCGAACTGAAGTGCGTTGACTCGGTCCGCCGTTGAACTGACCCGATCCCACCGCATGATCGCCATAATCCAGGGCCGCGCCAGATAGTCTGCTTCCACAAAGCCACCGCCGAAGGTGGCGGCTCTGGATGCGGTAAAGCCAGTTGGCAGGCTGCCGTTTGCCGGAGTGAAAGGCAGCAGATTCTGATCCCGTCCCGTGAGATAGACACCGAACACATTGAAATTCCGGTAGTTGAAGTTGATGTCGCCTCCCACTCGGTAGAACGGTTCGCGTGCGGTGATGACCGTCGGTGTTACTCCATCGGCAAGTGCGCCGCTGAACCGCTGCACAGAACGGCCATAGAAGTACATCGTTCCGAACTGCAGATATGTGTGATCGCGCGGACCCGATGCCCCGGCCGCCTGAACCTCGTTGCGACTCGCTGGATCCCGCTCCAGGTTGAAGCGGTACGAGACTCGTCCATACACGTCTTTGAAGTTCGAGTCCGAGACAAATGCCACGCCGTTAGCGGGTGCGATGTTTGCAGGCGAGGCGGAGGCGCCGGTTGTATTCTGGTCGACGATCGCCACGGAGTAATGGTACCCACCGTAGTTGTGCCCACCGCTGAACTCCGCTCCCACCGCGGGAGAGGTGAAGGCAAACCCATTGTTCACGTTCTGCTGAGGAGATAAGCCATTGAGGACGCCGACACTGGCTTCATCAAAGATGTCCCACCCACTCAGGTTCCAACTGCGTGCGGGACTGAACGGCAGGTCAAGTTCGAATTGGCCTACGCGTAAATTCAGAGAATCGGTGGGCAGCTTGAGCACGCGGCCCAGGTTGTAGAACTTAAGATAGCCATCCCCTAAGCCGCCATTGGAGTTGGCGCCTGCGACACTGATATCGTCGTCTGCCCAGAAAGCGATCCCTCCGCCAAAATTGCCCGCGGTAAAGATGCTGAAGTAGCCAGGCTGAAAGTCGGTTCTGGGGATAAAGGTGCCCGGGGTTCCAGCAGGTAACTGGGCGTTGAAGTTGTTTCGATTGCCGCTTACGGTCTGGAAGAAAGTGTTGAAACGCAGCCCAATCGGCGGCAGGCCGGGTATCGTGCCCGGATAAATGACCTGCGGCCACAGCTCCGCCTGTGCAGGCGCTCCCAACATGATGGGAGGAGCCTTCAGGAAGCTCTCATCATCTTTGGGAAACTTGAAGCCCGCATCCTTGAAGGCCTTTCCAAAGTCGTTGAGCTTGGGAAAGTCCAGGTGGCAGGTGCTGCAAGACGTACCATATTGACGCGAGAACGCTGGAATCGCGTAGCTTCTCGACGGAAACACCAAACCTACAAGCCCCGCTATAACCAGAGTCATAAATAGCCAAAGTCGCGTCGTCATACGTTCCTCCAAACGATGAATCATTTGCTGCGAAAGTGGCGAGAATTGTGAATGGACAGATATGGAAGAAGATGTGATGGGCGTCACGCGCTATAACTAATTTTGACGTGAGACATATCACCTATACGCTCCAGAAAATGCGCGATCAGAAACGTAATACATTGCAATCAAGGGGGTTAGCAGGAAGGCAGCAGCAGCCTGGAAAGAGGAAATACACGATCAAGCGCAGTCGCAGAAAAGTCGATATCGACCATAGCCTGGCCGCCTTGGAACCAGTCGATTCGCAATCAGAGACGAAATCGGTGCGGAACGGTAGGGGCGGAGGATCGAAGCCGACGCTGACCCGCCTGGAGGGAAGCAGCGGTATCGAACTGCTCAACTGATCTTTTCAGGGTAACCGCGTCATTACACGTAGTCGAATAAGGCCATGAAACCGAAATCCATGTGGAGCTGCTGGTGGCAATGGAACAGTGTTGCGCCGGGATTGTCGGCAACGAAATCAATTTCGGCTTCCTGATATCCACCGACCATCACGACGTCCTTTATCAGTCCCGCGGTCGCTTGACCTGCGATCCGCGTGACCTCAAAACTGTGCCGGTGCAGGTGTATCGGGTGAATATCGTCACTGGCGTTCTTCAGGCGAATGCGATAGCGCTTTCCCTCGTGGAGATGGAAAAGAGGCTTCGCCATCATTTGTTCCATTGGGTACGACACGCCATTGATGGTCCATAGATTGAAGCCATCTTGCGCGGCGTTCTGCTTCTCGAAGATCATCTCAAAGACTTCATCCGGTTGAGCAGCAACTGTGGTGGAGTTCCCAAAGTGTGCATAGTTCCACTTGAAAGGCTTTGGTGCGATCCACTGCGGTCTTCCTTTGGAACCCGCATATTCAAGGACTATTCCCATGCCGTGCCTCCGATCCTCATCGGAGAGATCGCCCATGATCCAGACGCCGGGATGATGCATCTCGACGATTGCGGAGATTCGCTCCGCAGTGCCCAGCCAGAGGGCGGGAACGCGCACAGGTCTTGGCAGCGGGTTACCATCCATTGCAATGATGGTGAACGTATGTCCCGGTAGAGCAAGACTGCGAATCTCACCCGCGCTTCCGTTGAGAATGTGAAACAGAACGCGCTCGCCTTGCTTCACGCGCACAGGTTCGCCGTGGCCGAGCATCCGCCCGTTGATCGTGAAGGACTCGTAACCAACTTCATAGCCCTGGGGCATTCCTTTGGCGAGCGAGGCGTTCATCGCAGTTTCGCCGGCACGCTTGAGCGCTGGCACCGTCTGGGCGGGTGAAAGAAAGTTCATCGCCATATCGCCGCCGCGGCTGAGCGTTGGCTGAAATTCTTTCATCGTGAGAAATACTTCGCGGTCGTAGTGCCCGGGATTGACCTTTGGCTCGATATAAACGGGGCCAACCAGACCGCTGTACTGACCTGCTGCCAGATCCGCACCAGCTCGGACGTGTGTGTGATAGAAGCGGAATCCGGATGGTTTCGGCACAAAGGAGATGCGGCGGCTGCCATGAGGCGGAATGAAGGGCGTGCCCTCTTCCGCAGATCCATCTACATCCGTCGAGACAAACTGGCCGTGCCAATGCAGTTGTTCAGGCGTATCGGTCTCATTTTGGAGATCGATAGTTACCCGCTGTCCTTCTTTGAAGCGCAGTAAGGGGCCGGGGAATTGTCCATTGTAGGTCGTAACGGAGATGATGCGGTTGGGCGCTAATTCTACTGGGGAAGTGGCAATCGTCAGGGTGTAATCCGCTTTCACGACGTCCCTATTAGCTGCGGATTGACCCAGCAGATACTTTGATCGCAACAGCGAGATGCCCGCCACCGCACTGCCAGTTCTAAGGAAGTCTCGGCGAGAAGGCTGAAATAAAGTCATGCGCATTCACCTTGCCACGCTAGCTTAGCCCAAAGAAATTGATTTCGCAGAGAAATGTCTTTTTGTCATCTGATCCCGGAAATCGAAGCGAAATTAAGGTATCCATGATATGGATAGTCCCTTTGAAGCCAGATAATAGCCAACGCTCATATTCCCCAGCTATGCCGCGACGTCAGCAGAAACCATCGATGTACAATTGCGCTATGTCGCGAAGGTATATCGTCGCCCTGGTTGCCGTTGCCATCCTCCTGGTCATGGTTGGCGCGTTAATCTATGAGGCCTTCGATATACACGACCCGAAACCTTTTCCCATTGATCCAGAATTTCTACTTATGATGTGCAGCGGATTGCTGGCACTGTGTCTCGGTACCATGCTGGCCATCCGCCTACTTGGCTTTTGCTTGTTGTTCTTTGAACTGCTATCCCATGGCTCGCTGGAATTGACCAATGGCTTTTGGCGTCGATACCAGACATTTGACGTTGAACGCATCCTCCTCTCGTCGCCTCCAGACGTGGTCTCCCTCCGCATCTAGTCTCGTTCTCCTGATACTGATTCCAGTTCCTTCGCGGACGGTTGTCTGTTCGCGCGCTTTCGAACCTGGCTCTCAGGAGTTTTTATGAAACATATCGCAGCGCTTTTGCTTCTGCCCCTTGGACTTGGTGCGGGCTGCGCCAGATATTCCTACCATGCAGCGCCCATCTCGCCTCCGGCTCTGGCCCAGAGTCTCTATAGCCGCAGTCTTGACGATCCTGACCTGCGTCTCTGGATGCGGCAGAGCGCGGATTTCCAGCCTTCCTCATGGCCGCTAGAGAACTGGGACCTGAATGCGCTCACGCTCGCTGCGTATTACTTCAACCCGGATCTTGATGTTGCCCGTGCGAACGTGGCTTCTGCAGAAGCGGCGATTCGAACTGCTGCGATGAAGCCCAATCCACTCGTGAGTGCTGGCCCAGGCTACGAGTCCGATCCGACGTCGCCCTTCATCATGGCCTTCAACTTTGATCTGCCGATTGAGACTGCCGGAAAACGCGGTTATCGCATTGCGAATGCAACTCACCTGAGCCGGGCCAGTCGTCTCCAATTAGCTGAAACCGCGTGGACAGTGCGCAGCCGGGTTCGGTCAGCATTTGTGGACTACCTGTTTGCAGTGCAAGCGTCTGCTCAGTTGCGGAGACAGGTATCGCTACAGGGCAAATATGCAGACCAGATCGAACGCCGCTTTCATGCTGGGGAAATAGCTTTACCAGAGGTGACCGCTGCGCGTATCGACCTGACGACACTTCGTCAGGCGCTTCGTGCGGCTGAAGGGCAGATGAATGTAAGCCACACAGCGCTCGCGGCGTCCATTGGAATCCCTGACTCGGCCTTGGCGACGAAATCGCTGCAGTGGCCAGGGATCGATGCGCCCCCAGCTCCAGCATCGCTTTCGTCGCAGGCAGTTCGCGAAGCCGCCGTACTCAATCGCCTGGATGTACGACGCGCCCTTGAGCAATACGAAGCTGCACAATCCAGCCTGCAGTTGGAGGTTGCACGGCAGTATCCAGACATCAATCTCGGCCCGGGATACAGCTACCAGCAAGGCATCCATGCTATTGCTCTGAATTTGTCGGCTGTGCTGCCTCTGCGCAATCACAACGAAGGCCCAATTGCTGAAGCGGAAGCTCAGCGCAAGGCTGCGGGCGCATACTTCCTTTCGATACAGAGCATTGTTCTTGCGGAGAGCGACAAGGCTCTTGCCCAGTATGCCGCCGCGTTCGCCACGCTACAGGAAGCCTCACGCTCGGTCGCTCAGCTTGAAGAGCAGCAACGGGCAGCGGAACGCATGTTGCGGTCGGGAGAAACAGAACAATTCACTGCGATTGCCGCCGAAGTGCAAACCGCCGCCGCGGAGCGTGCTCACCTTGACGCGCTGCATAAGGCACAGCTTTCTATAGGGCTATTGGAAGATGCGTTGCAGAGGCCCATTGATCCCACAAGCACGCCCTCACTTCCCACGAGCGCACCACGCTAGCTGAAAGGTTTACAGGATGAAATCCATGCTGCGCATCATCGTTGCTGTTGCTGCCGTCATCATTCTTGCTGGCGGGCTGATCTGGGGATTTCGTTCGAGGCAGAAGGAGCAGTCGGCAGAGGCTGAAACCGAAGCTCCGATGAAGGCGCCATCGCGAGTTGCATCTCAGAATGGAGAGACGGTCCTCACCTTCGACGAATCTGCACAAAAGAGAAATGGCATTGTCACCGCCACACTTCTCCGCAACCGGCAAAGCGCGGAAGTGCAGGCTACCGGTATCGTTCTCCAACTCCAGCCACTGCTCGACCTCAAGGCGAGCTACAACAGTGCTTCCACGGATCTTGCCAAGGCGCGGGCGATGGCGCAGGCATCACTGACCGAATATGAGCGCCTGCGACAACTGAATCAGGATGGCAAAAATGCTTCGGATAAGGCTGTCGAAGCGGCACGTGCAACTTCAGAGAATGATGCTGCAGTGGCCAGGAATGCAGAGCAATCCCTGGCCATCGTTAAAAACTCTACCCGGCTGCATTGGGGGCCGATTCTAGCAAACTGGCTGGAACACGGCTCCTCGAAGTTGGACGAGTTGCTGATGCAGCGCATGTTGTTGCTGCAGGTGATCAGTACAACCTCCGGAAGCTTCGCCGCTCCACAACAAGCGACGGTGCAATACGCGGATGGAACACACGGATCGGCGCACCTGATCTCGATACTTCCCCAACTCGATCCGCGGCTGCAAGCACCAAGCTTGCTATATAGCATCGCTGCACGACCGGCCCTCATTCCGGGAATCAACCTTGTTGTCTTTTTACCGTCCGGTCCAGAGCAGGATGGGTGGCTTGTCCCCAGCAGCGCGGTTGTGTGGTGGCAGGGCAAGGCATGGTGCTATGTCGAGGAATCACCGGGCAAGTTTACGCGCAAAGCCATCGCTACCTCGAACCCGGTAGTCAATGGATGGTTCGTGACCGAAGGGATGGATCGCGACGCGCGTGTAGTCATCGTCGGTGCACAGACGCTTCTTTCGGAAGAATTCCGTTCCCAGATTCAGCAAGACCAGGACTGATCGCATGTTGAATGCCATTGTTCGCTTTTCGCTTCGATTTCGCGGGGTCATTCTTGCTCTGTCTCTGGCGTCACTGGGATATGGCGTTTATACGCTGACACAGGCGAAATATGTGGTCTTCCCGGAATTTGCACCCCCACGCGTTTCCATTCAAACCGAGGCTCCGGGGCTCTCGCCCGAGCAAGTGGAACTATTGGTGACCCAGCCGATTGAAAACGCAATCAACGGCGTGACTGGCATTGAGTCTCTTCGCTCAAGCTCTATTCAGGGGCTGTCCATTATCAACGTGGTCTTCCAGACAGGGAAAGACATTTATCTCGAGCGCCAGCTTGTAGCGGAGCGTCTTTCGACGCTGGCAGGACAGTTGCCTTCAGGTGTCCAACCACCCATCATGACGCCGCTGACATCCTCGACAAGCAGTGTTCTTGTGCTGGGGCTTACGTCCGGCAAGCAGTCGCTTATGCAGCTGCGGACGGCCGCCGACTGGACTCTCCGGCCCCGTCTGCTCGCTGTTCCCGGCGTGGCCAGCGTCAACGTTTTCGGCGGAGAGGCCAGACAGATACAGGTTCAGTTCCATCCGGAAAAGCTGGTGCAGTTCAATCTATCGCTCAACGATGTCGTTGCTGCGGCGCAGAAAGCCACGGGTATACAGGGCGCTGGATTCATCGAGAACAGCAATCAGCGGCTCATCCTGCAATCCGAAGGACAATCAATAACTCCAGAACAGATCGCCTCCACTGTGCTTGTGCGGCAGAACGGAGCCAATGTCACCCTCGGGCAGGTGGCTGACGTAAGGGAAGGTGCGGCGCCGCCGTTTGGTGCGGCTTCGGTAGAAGGGAAGACAGGAGTAGTCCTGGTAGTTTCCGCGCAGTATGGGACCAACACCCTGGACGTCACCAGCCAGGTCGAGAAGGCTCTTCAGGAAGTGACACCTGTGCTTCGACAGGAAGGAATTGATATGCGGCCGGATCTCTTCAGGCCGGCAAACTTCATTACTACTGCAATTCATAATATTCGAAGCTCTCTTCTGCTCGGAGCTATCCTTGTCATTGTCGTCCTCTTCTTATTCCTCTTCGACATTCGCACTGCAGCCATATCCTGCACCGCTATTCCGCTGTCGTTGCTCGCGGCCGTAGCCGTCATGGATCGGATGGGGTTCACGCTCAACACGATGACGCTGGGTGGCCTTGCCATCGCGATCGGTGAAGTCGTAGATGACGCGGTGATCGACGTCGAGAATATCCTTCGTAGATTGCGCGAGAACGCTGCTCGGGAACGCCCACGGTCATCCTTTCATGTCGTGCTCGACGCCTCCATCGAAGTCAGAAGCGCAGTGGTCTATGCCACCTTTGCTGTGGCGCTCATCTTTACGCCCATTTTGACGCTTTCAGGAATTGCAGGAAGGCTCTTCGCCCCTCTCGGCGTCGCCTACATCCTGTCGATACTGGCGTCGCTTGTAGTTGCGCTCACGCTGACTCCTGCGCTATCTATGTTGATCTTTGGCGATCGCCCCCCTCGCAAGGACGAGCCTCCCTTCGTGCATTGGCTGAAGGCACGTTATGTTTCTCTGCTCGAACGGATAGAACGTGTGCCCAGGCTGGTGATTGGCGGTATGGCGATAGCCACGGTTTGCGGCATCGCGGCTTTGCCTTTCTTTAGTACAAGCTTTCTTCCCGAATTACACGAAGGTCACTACATCCTGCATATGCAGGCAGTGCCGGGCACTTCTCTCGAAGAGTCGTTGCGAATTGGCCGCGAGGTTTCTGCTGCACTTTTAAAACTGCCTGCTGTAAGAACAGTGGCTCAACGGGTCGGTCGCGCGGAATTGTCGGACGACACATGGGGACCGCACTACAGCGAACTCGAGATCGACCTGAAGCCGATGGGCGGAGAAGAGGAAGAGGCCGCGCAGGGAGAGATTCGCAAGACTCTGGCGCAGTTTTCAGGGCTTTCCTTTTCCTTGATGACTTTCTTGACCGAGCGCATTCAGGAAACACTGTCGGGCTATACCGCGTCAGTGGTTGTAAACATCTACGGCCCCGATCTTGATAAGTTGGATCTCGAAGCGCAGCAGGTGGCGCGCGTGCTCGGTAGCATTCCCGGAGCAGTCGAGGTGCAGATGCAGTCTCCACCTGGGACGCCGGAGGTTGCCGTCGCGCTGCGCACGCCGGAGCTTTTGCACTGGGGCTTCGATCCGGTCAGCGTGCTTAACGATGTCCACACGGCATACGAAGGGGAAAAGGTTGCTGACATCTATGAGGGGAATCGCGTCTTTCCTGTAACGGTGATTCTGCCGCCGAATGCGCGGACTCGCATGGATTCTCTCTCTGTTTTGCCGATCAAGAATTCAGAAGGCGTCTATGTCCCGCTCGGGCAGCTGGCAAATGTTTATGAGACGTCTGGACGGTATGTGATTCTGCATGATGGCGCCCGTCGTGTTCAGACCATTACCCTCAACGTGGCTGGCAACAACGTCGATGCGTTCGTCAAGAAAGCTCAGCAGCAGATTGCTGCGAAGGTCGCGCTTGCTCCCGGAAACTACATCCAATTTGGCGGCACGGCCGAGGCTCAGGAGCAATCGCTTCGAGACCTCCTAGTTCACTCTGCATTGGCTTCCCTGGGCATCGTGCTGCTCTTGTCTATCGTGCTGGCGAATCGGCGGAATCTTCTCCTCGTACTCGTCAATCTTCCATTTGCGCTGGTCGGCGGAGTCCTTGCGGTATTTGCACAAGGAGGCGTGCTCTCTCTCGGCGCAATGGTCGGATTCGTGACGCTCTTCGGAATCACGCTTCGTAACTCCATCATGTTGATCTCCCACTACGAGCATCTGGTCGGCGTTGAAGGCATGGAATGGGGATATCCCGCAGCAATTCGCGGTGCGTCGGAGCGGCTTGCCCCCATTCTGATGACTGCGTTGGTGGCCGCGCTCGGGTTGCTTCCATTGGCAATCGGAAGCAGCGCGCCGGGACAGGAGATCGAGGGGCCGCTGGCCATCGTAATTCTTGGGGGACTCGTGACCTCAACTGCACTCAACCTGCTCGTGCTACCGACGCTGGCGTTACGCTACGGACGATTCGAAAAACAATCGGATGAAAGATAGCTTTCTTTCTAGTTGCTTCATCGAGGTTCGACCATGCCAGGTTGCGCGGAAGGCACAGTCTACACAAAATGATTCCTACAACGTACAAATATAGAATGAGACAGCCGCGCACGACTCGAACTCGTAATGCCGAAGATAGCAAGGAACGCATCCTGCGTGCGGCAACCAAGCTGTTTGCAAAGAGTGGGTTCGATGGGGCTCGCGTTGACGAAATCGCCAAAGCAGCCAAGATCAACAAACAGCTCATCTATCACCACTTCGGCAACAAGGACAAGCTCTTCACTGCTGTATTGGAGCAGGCCTACCGCAGCATTCGGGAGCAAGAGGCAGCGCTTGACCTTTCAGGACTGCATGCAGATGAAGCAGTGCTCTCGCTGGTTGAATTCACCTGGAAATACTATTTAGCTAATCCTGATTTCATCCGCCTGCTGAATAGCGAAAATCAGCTGGAAGCACGCCACTTGAAAGGGTCGCCAAACACTCGCTCTATCAATAAGAGCCACATGGTCTTGATGGAATCCCTTATTGCAAGGGGAAAAAAGGAGAAGAGGATCCGCCCGGATCTGGAGCCGATGCAGCTAAGCATCAACATCTCTGCATTGGGGTTCTTCTACCTTATGAATCGTCATACGCTCTCGACCGTATTTGAGCGGGACCTAACGTCTCCAAGACATTTAGCGAAACGTCTTGAAGGAATGAAAGACCTGATCAGCCGGTGGATTAGGCCGTAAGCGGCGCTATCATTCCCGTGCTGATTTTGGATTTGTTCAAGGAATCGCTTGCATATCAACCAACCGGTTGGTTATTATTGCCTCCATTCTGATTCAAGGGAGGGGATGTTATGCCGAAAGACGCCAGTTTACGATCAGCGGCAATCGTTACAGGTGGCCTTAGAGGCATTGGTCGAGCTTGTGCGCTTGGATTGGCGCAGGCGGGGTTTAACGTTCTCCTCAATGACCGGGATGTGCCGGAGAACCTCAATCTCTATACGGCTATCAAATGTGAGTTTGATGCCATTGGTGCGGATTGCGCGTACTTTCCATGTGACGTTGGTGATCTTACCCGGCATTCCGCGATGATCGAAACCGTGTTGCAACAATGGGGCCGATTGGATTGCCTGGTAAACAATGCGGGCATTGCCCCACGCCAGCGTGGAGACCTGCTGGAAGTTTCCCCCGAGAGCTTTGACGACTCCATACGAGTAAACACGCGGGCCGTGTTTTTCCTTACACAGGCGGCTGCCAAGCGTATGCTGCATCAGCCTCCGCAGGAGTGCCATCGCAGCATCATCAATATCACCTCTAGTAACGCGGAAGCAGTGTCCATCCTGCGCGGCGAATACTGCATATCCAAGATAGGCGCATCGATGGCGACAAAGTTGTTTGGTGTGCGGTTAGCCAATGCTGGCATTGGCGTCTACGAGGTGAGACCCGGAATCATTGCCACGGATATGACTCGTCCGGTCAAAGGGAAGTACGATGCTCTGATTCGAGATCACCTGGTTCCTGCAGAGCGCTGGGGAACGCCTGAGGATGTTGCTTCGACCGTGGTGAGTATGGCGAAAGGCCAGCTCCGCTACACCGTTGGTCAGGTTGTTACCGTCGATGGCGGGTTAATCATGCCGCGATTCTAACTATACAAATGTCCTGTAGCTGCTCGAGAGATAAAGGCCTTCATGATTCCTGAAATTTTGTATTCACGCAAAGAAAGCCACGGAAAGACCTGGGCGGAGATAACACTCAATCGCCCGGAAAAAGGCAACGCTCTAACGCGGCCAATGCTGGATGAGCTCGGCCGAATCGTTGATGAGATAGCAGCGGATTCCGCGGTTCGTGCGGTTGTGCTTCGGGCGAATGGGCGCTTCTTTTGTACTGGAGGCGATATCGCTGAGTGGGGAAGTCTCTCGCCGGATGATATGGCCCAGAAATGGATCCTGCCTGGAATTGAAGTGTTTGAAAGGATAGCGCAACTGCCTCAGCCGGTGATCGCTCTCCTTCAGGGACATACGCTTGGCGGCGGACTTGAGCTGGCACTTACTGCTGATTTCCGCATTGCTGCGGCTCCTGCAAAGTTCGGAACACCCGAGGTAACTCTCGGCATGATCGCCGGTTGGCACGGTATCCGCAGCCTGGCGGAGTTGATTGGCGTTGGGCGAGCGCGGCAGATGACGCTTACAGGTTCGTTGGTAACAGCCTCCGATGCTCTTGCGTGGGGTCTTGTCACCGATGTAGCAGAGACAACCGAAGGACTCGACGAGCATTTGGAAATACTCTTAGCGACGCTACTGACGAATGCACCCATTGCCATGGCGGTGACGAAGAGTGTGCTGTCGTCCATGCATGCGGATCTCCGCCACTTGCATGCCTCATCCGTTGCACGGGTAGCCGGTACCGAGGACTGCAAGGAGGGTGTACTTGCTTTCCTCGAGAAACGCAAACCCTCTTTCCAAAATCATTAATAAGGACGACCGTTATGAGTTTCAATAAGCAAGTAAGCGCCGAGGCAGCCGCAGCACTCATCAACGATGGCGACACGGTGGCGATCAGCGGCAACGGCGCAGGAATGACCTCGGCTGAGGCGATCTTCGCGGCCATAGAGCGCAGCTTTCTTGAGACCGGTCATCCTCGAAACCTGACCCTGGTTCATTCACTGGGCTTGGGAGACCGCGGCGAAATGGGAACGAACCGTTTTGCTCACGAAGGACTTATCCGCAAGGTTATCGCATCGCATTTCACATGGTCGATTCGCATCCAGGAGATGATCCGGGACGAAAAGATCGAAGCCTACTGCTTACCAGGCGGCGTCGTTCAACATCTACTTCGAGAGATTGGCGCAGGAAGGCCAGGATTGTTTACCCACTCTGGACTCGGTACCTTCATTGACCCGCGTCAAGATGGCGGACGCTGTAATCGGATAAGTCAGGGTGAAGTTGTCGAACTGCTGGAGATTGACGGGCAGGAGGTGCTTCGGTATAAGCCCTTTCGCGTGGATGTTGCGATCGTTCGCGGCACCTACGCTGATACGCGGGGAAACATTTCGACCGAAGAGGAAGCGCTTGATCTGGATGTGCAGACGATTGCGCTGGCTGCTCGAAACAGCGGAGGCAAAGTATTGGCGCAAGTCCGGCAAATTGTGGAGCCGGGAACGCTTCATCCCCGCAGTATTCGAATTCCAGGCATCATGACCGATGCAATTGTTGAAGACAGCCAGCAGCAGCAATTTTATGGGCTCGACTACGATCCTACGATTGCTGGATCAAAGCGTGCGCATCTCGGCACCATCGCGGCAGAGATACCTACTAAGCTTGACCGTCGCATCATCGCGCGGCGAGCTGCTATGGAGTTGCGCCCCGGCGCATCGCTCAACTTCGGCTTCGGCATCCCGGGCGGCATCTTCGGCGTCATCGCGGAGCAATGTCTTTCGAATCAGCTATGGCTCAGTGTGGAGCAAGGTGTCCACAATGGCAGGATGCTTGATGACAGGCTCTTCGGGGCGGCACGAAACGCAGAAGTCCTTATCTCCTCAGCCGAGCAGTTCGATTACTACAGTGGCGGCGGTATTGATATCACTTTCCTTGGCATGGGGGAAATGGATGCAGCAGGAAACGTAAACGTATCTCATCTTGGTGGCAGCCTCATTGGCCCAGGCGGATTTATGGAGATCGCTCAGAACGCAAAGAAAGTGGTTTTCTGCGGAACATTCGACGCGCAGGGAAGCAAGATAGCCTGGGAGGATGGCATGCTGCGTATTGTGAAGCCTGGCAGCATCCACAAACTAGTGAACCGCGTCGGGCGCATCACCTTTGCCGCTGAGTATGCCAAGCGCCATGGTCAGGAGGTGCTCTACATTACGGAGCGCGCGGTCTTCCGCCTGGAAGCCGAAGGAGTGCGCCTCATCGAGATTGCTCCGGGAATGACCATCGAGCGCGACCTGATACCGTTTATGGACTTCAAGCCTCTCGTCGGCACTGTCGCCACGATGGACAACTCCGTATTTGTTTGAGCAACGCTATGGCAGACCAAAAGAGAATCAGTCTCAATCAAATTACGACCGAGCGCTGGACCGTCGAGCAGACTGTGGCAGCTTGCGTACGCTACGGCATACCCTCGGTTGCCTTGTGGCGGCATCGCCTGGCGGAAACGGGACTAGAGAAGGCCGCTCGCCTTGTTCAAGATGCAGGCCTGCACGTCTCTAGTGTGTGTCGCGGCGGAATGTTTCCGGCGCCCACTATTACCGAATGGCGCAAGCGCATTCAGGACAATCTGCGGGCGATCGAAGAAGCTGCGGAACTGAAGGCAGATTGCCTGGTTCTGGTTACAGGCGCAGATCCGCGTGTAAAGCTTGCGGATGCACGAGAGATGGTCAAAGACGGAATTGCAGCTATCGCTTCTTACGCGGAGAAGCTTGGTGTCTGCCTCGGTGTGGAACCGCTTCATCCTATGTTCGCGGGCGATCGCTCGGTGGTGAACACCATTGACCAGGCGCTGGACATTGCAGAGCTCTACCCCGCTTCCGTGGCAGGTGTGGTTCTCGATGTCATCCACATCTGGTGGGATCCTCGCGTATTTGCGCTTATTCAACGCTGTGCCGGCCGCATCGTTGGCTTTCATGTGTCGGATTGGCTGGTGCCCACTCCAGATATTTTGAAATGCCGCGGAATGATAGGAGATGGTGTAATCGATATCCGCAGCCTGCGGTTGGCAGTGGATGCCGCAGGATACAACGGACCCATCGAGGTCGAGATACTGAACCAGAAGATATGGGATACACCGGGCGATGAGGTCGTGCGCACGATGCGGGACCGATTTGAAAAGCTTGTGTAGCAAAAGGAACAGAGATGCGAATCGAAGCCGTGACCCCAGCAGACCTGCAAGGCGCCGTAGCGCGCACCTTCTCGATTGCTGCAGAAAAGACTCTGCGACTCGATCGGCGTTGGCAACCTGTAGATGGTGCGCCTGTGTTCACTGTGGATGGCAGGTACACCATGCGTGGCTGGACGCAATGGACTCAAGGCTTCCAGTATGGGAACGCGCTTCTCGCCTTCGATGTTGTCGATGACCCTGAACTGTTGCGTGTGGGGCTGGAACACACGCGCGACCACATGACGGAGCATCTTACTCATACCGGTGTTCACGACCACGGTTTCAACACGATGTCCACTTACGGCCAGCTTCGACGGTTGATACTGGAAAACCGAATCGAATATGATCCGTGGAAGATGCAATACCTTGATCTTGCAATCAAGGTGAGCGGCGCAGTGCAGGCATCCCGCTGGACGAGGCTCGCGGATGGTAGCGGATTTATTCACTCCTTTAATGGCCCGCAATCCCTCTTCATCGACACCATCCGTACGCTGCGGGTTTGTGTTGCGGCGCATGTCCTGGGGCACACGTTGCTCGCGGAGCAGGAGCAGCGCATTAATCTGCTTGAGCGCGTTTGTACCCACGCAGCAACCACCGCGCGATACAACATTTTTTGGGGTGAAGGACGCGACGCGTACGATAAACCCGAACTCCGTGGACGCACAACCCACGAGACTCTCTTCAATACTGCGAATGGAGTCTATCGTGCACCATCCTCGCAACAGGGATATTCGCCATTCTCAACCTGGACTCGAGGTCTGGGTTGGGCAATGCTTGGGTACGCGGAAGAGTTGGAGTTACTCGCATTGCTGCCGGCTCATCACTTCGGGGACAGCGGTGTGCCTGCCAAAACGGCAGTCCTTGGTCTTTTTGAAAAAGTAGCTCGTGCAACCTGCGACTTCTACATTCATCAGGCCGCCTGTAGCGATGGCATCTGCTATTGGGATACAGGAGCGCCGGGACTGCATCATCTTGAAAGCTGGCAAAGCCGCCCGGCCGATCCGTTGAACGCATTCGAGCCAGTCGACTCCACCGCAAGCGCGATTGCCGCGCAAGGCCTGTTGCGCCTCGGGCATTATCTCGGTAAAGCAGGCGAGCAATACACCGCCGCAGGTCTCAATGTTGCGAAGACCTTGCTGAACGAGCCTTACCTCTCAACCAATCCTCAACATGAAGGCATCTTGCTTCACAGCGTCTACCATCGTCCGAATGGCTGGGATTACATTCCGCCCGGTCGATCCATACCCTGCGGAGAATCGAGCATGTGGGGTGACTACCATCTGCTGGAGCTTGCCCTGCTGCTGCATCGCCTCGCAGAGGGAGACTACTACACCTTCTTTCAGCTGGACCGGAAATAGGAGCAAAGCAGAGTTATGGCACAGCGAAGAGTTGCGCTCGTTACGGGGGGCTCACGTGGAATCGGACTTGGCATCGCAATGGAACTTGCGAAGAGCGGCTTTGACCTCCTCATCACTGGACGCAGGCCGATGGAGTCCGTCGCTGCCGCAATGTCCGAACTCGAGCGCTTCGGTGTGGCAGCGCGATATATCACCTCAGATGTTGCAGATTCGTCCGCTCGTGAGCATCTGCTGACCGAAATAGATACCACCTTCGGCAGGCTGGATGTCCTGGTCAACAATGCCGGTATCGCTCCGCGGGTTCGCGCAGACATTCTGGATGCTGACGAGGATAGCTTCGATGAAATTATGTCGGTAAATCTGAAGGGACCATACTTCCTTACGCGAGATGTTGCGCGCCGGATGATCTCTCAGCGCAAAACGGACGAAGGGTTTGCTGGATGCGTCCTGAATATCTGCTCTATCTCTGCGGCAGTGGTGAGTACGAATCGAGGAGACTACTGTATCTCAAAGGCCGGCGTCGCTATGGCAACGCGCCTCTGGGCGACTCGTCTGGCAGAGTACAACATCAGCGTCTTCGAGCTCCGGCCAGGTCTCATTGCCACGGATATGACCGAAGGAGCCAAGGCGAAATATGATGCGCTTATCGAGGACGGGCTGCTGCTTGAAAAGCGTTGGGGAACTCCGGAAGATGTAGGCACGGCCGCCGCCATGCTTGCCAGAGGAGATTTGCCTTATGCCACCGGGTCCGTTCTTACACTGGATGGCGGCCTGACAATGAGCCGTTTATAGAGCGCATAGCTGCGGCAGATATTGTCGTGATCACTGCTGGTCATTGTCGCAATGCAAGAGATCGAACCTTTCTGCATAGTTAGGGACCAGTTGAAAACCTTGATCGCCGAAGGCACTGCCACTAGCATGCTCACCAGCGCAGAATAGTGTGATATGTGCATGATGAACAGGTTATAAGTCCACACAGAAAAGCTGAAGACTGTAAGGACCTACGAATTCGTGTCATTCATCGGTGCAAACCCAATCGAATATGCAACGTTCGCATAGCCGCACATCTGGAAGTTAAGCCCACCGTGGTTCAGGCAAACTACTTAGCATTCAGCCTGAACCACTTATGTTGCATGGTTGAGGCTCGGCTACCAGGAGCGCCCAACGTATAGCGTAAACGAACGTAGATCACCGTTTAGCTCGGGGTTCCAATAGTCACGATAGCTGCCGTAGTCGACGTCCAGCCCAGCACTGAAATTTAGCGGCAGCCGATAAAATACCTTCCCGTGACCAATCCACTGCGGCACATTCACTGCCGAGATCTTTGTGCTTGAAACAGTGGCTTCTTGCAGCGCAAGCAGGATGTTATTCTGGCTGAAGCACGAATTCGTGCCAGGTACGTAGTAATTTCCTCCCCATGCGGAGTCATCGCAATAGCCTTGCTGAATCAGAGAGCCATTGCCAAACTTCACTGCGTGATTCGGATTGACATCCGGACTCATATGGCTGCGCGCCGAGTTATAGGTTACTTTGCCGTCAACCCCGAGCCGATGCTGCAGGAACGTCGTGGTGACCTGTCCCCAGTAGGTTTGGCTCAGTTGGTTGTATGGCACCAGAGGCTCGCGTAGCAGGTAATCCATGTTCAGGAACTGATATTCATTAAAGTCCATGAACGTCTTGAGCTTGTTCTGCTGATAGGAGTAGCCGACAGACACATTACCGTGTTGCTCAAGAGGCACCGCAAGAGAGAGGGTCTCATTGTAGAAGCGGTCTCTCCTCTGGCGGAGAATGCTCTCGCTCGCCACGGTCGTATCGCCGGGGAAGGGAGCCAGCGATGTGTAGTGCCCCGCAGAGGGGAATGCATTCTGAACCCTGGCGTTGAAGTCATTGGTCAGTGTCAGGAATCTCGTGGGCGTGAACGTGTTGCGCAGAAACACGCGGCTTTCACTTCCCGGCGTAACAATATAGCCGGGCTGATGTGTGTTCGTGTACTCGTAGCCAACGCGCGTACCCAGCATCGCTCTGTTGTAGCGCAGCGCCAATCCGCCTGTGTTGTCCGTGGTCACGGGAACTACCAGCATCCAGTCGGTATTGTCGATGGAGTAGGCTTGCGGCCACTTTGCAGCGTTGGACCGTGTAATGCCGCTATGTTTGTAGTACAGGTCCGCATTCAAATGTTGCGTCAGATCCAGGGTCGTCTTGATTCCTTCCCAATGTTTGTGATGCGACACATTCCCGAACAATGAAAAGTACGGCACAAAGTCGTTGACGAAGCTTTGTTCGTGATAGTCGGCGATCACGCCTATGCGTGCGTTGGGCAGCCAGCTGACGGTTGCGTTCGCATTGACGGAGTTCGACTTGTGCTTCAGATAGCGGTCCAGAAAGCGCACGTACGACACGTCGCCATTCGCAGACAGGTTATGGGCGATGCTCCAGTTGGCATTCACGGAGTCGGACGAACTGCTGTTCGGCGAAGGAATCTGAATGTAGTAGTTCCCATCCGCGACGGGGGATGTGTCCGGCACGCTCAGGCCAGTCGTATCCATTGCGCCAAAGCTGCCCACCGGAAACTGCATCCGGTCATTAAAGCTGCTGTAGCCATGCTGCCAGGTAACCGAAGCTTGCTTGAGATTCAAGCGTGCCCCGCCAGACACGCCTCGCGTTGTCTGGTTGACCGGCTGATACTGCGAACTCCAGTGGCACACGATACAGCCCGAGTTATAGGGCCCCGCCGCGTTCTGATCGAAATAGTGCAGCTGCGTAGTGCCCACACGGGCTTGCCAGTTGCCATTGACAAACAACTCAAGATATTGCTTCGGCAGTTTGAGTCGGCCGGATACGTCGCCCAAACGACGCTTGATGCCATAGACGGAGCCTTCAGGGATTCCATCGATGATGTGGATTCCTGCCGGGTCAGGAAAGGGGTAGGTATTGATGAGTTGCTGCAGGCGGCGCGTGTCCTGCTGCTGTACCAGGCCTCGTGTATTGAAGCGTACTTGCGCACGGTTCGATGCAGTGAGTTCAGCGCCGATGTTGTAGTCATCCGAGCTGATGATCTTTGCATGTGATGTTAAGGCGGTGTGCTTGTTCAAGAAGACAGAGGCTTGCTTGAAGTCCGCACCCGCATATTCTTCCAGGCTGTCGTACTCTCCAACTCGGCCGCGGAATCCCGTGGAACTCAGGATGCGATACGAAGTTGCGGTGGATATGGCCGAATCATGAGTTGCGGTGGCAACTGACTCAGCTCCGGGCATCGCACCCGCATGCTGGCTGTGCGCCCTTATGCCATAAATCTCCGGCACGATGGTAGCCAGTCCAGTGATGCTGGCTGCCATCGCCGGCAACGCCGTTGCATGGGACCTGGTAGCCTGGCTGGGCACCGTAAGGGAACTCTGAGAAGGCAGGATTGGCGCGCCATAAGGGGAAGCATCTAGAAAGTAGCTTCCTCCTGTCTTCGAGGCAACATCGGTTCCGTGAATGGAACTGTGGCAGTTGGTGCAGCGGTCGAGTGTTGGCGCGGCGCCCATGTTGTCATGCGCATTGTGGCACTGGAGGCACAGTGCGGGCAGGCTGACGTTCACCATTCCCGCATTCGGCGAGCCATGCGGTGAATGGCAGGTGAGACAGTTCTCCGTCACTGGAGCGTGCTGATAGGCAAATGGTCCGCGATACTGCGCGTGACACTTGAGGCAAAGCTCGTTCGGAGTTGAAGTACGCAAATTGGTTCCACCAGGCCCACCATGTGGATTGTGGCAATCCTTGCAGCCAACCTTACCTTCGCGCAGCGGATGATGATAGGGCTGGTTCATTTGTGCCCGCTCTGCTTGATGGCAACGCAGACAAGTCTCGTTGGAATCCGCGAGGCTCTCGGTAGAGCGCCTGCTCTCGCCCACCAGGTTCTCGGGGCTTGCTGACTTCTGCGGGGTAAGCGTGCCCAGCTTGAAGCGGTAGGCAGCATCTTTGCTTCGTGCCTCCGCGTGCATCTGGTGGCAGTCGGAGCATCGTACACCGTTCCGCGCGTGGGCTCCAGCAAGCCAGTTCTGCGTGTGTTCGCTCTTTGCGTGGCAATTAAGACAGGCCGCGTTCGCTTCGCGAGCCTTCATCTTCGAGAAACTAATGATCTTCGAAGTATCGCCACCGCCCTCCACGTGAAGACCGCCCGCACCGTGACAGTCCTCGCACGTCAGGCCCTGCTGAGCATGAAATGCGTGGCGAAAGTCGTTTGCCTGATCGGTGTGACACGTGGAGCAGACCTCGGCTCCCACTCGCGTGTTTGCCGCACCTGTGGAGCCACTCGGATGTGCTTCGCTCAGGTTCTTTCGTTGATTCGCATATACGGCCTGTGGTGAATGTGGCCACAATGCTATGGCCAGGAAAATAAGCGGCCAGATGTGGAAAGCAATCTTTTTGAGCGACAACGTAACACCTCACGAACGGCCAGTCAGCAAGCAGACCTATCCCCCATTGATACAGGAATGAATACTCGACGCTCTGTGATTCAGTGCACTATCTGATGTGACATAGAGCCCGCGCAGTGGGATGCAAGTCACAAATGAGAGCAATATTGTGATGCAGATTACAAATCAAGGCATCTTCAACTGTAAGGAACATCCCGAAGCATGTTTCCAGCCTGAGCCCGTCGATTTGATATTCGGAGATGAGGCCTCATTGAGATTCTCGGTCCTCTTCGCGAGCGTAGAGCAGTAGAGGCCCTGCATGCTCGCGTCAGGTGGGCTCGGCAAAGTCGCATGTCTTAGCTGTGGTGCGGCATGGAGGGCAATTCGGCACTCGTGGCGTTCGTGATGCTCGGTGGAAGTCCAAAGGCGTGATGCAGGCGTGGGCCGGTGGGTAGCACAAACCAAGTCGTCGCTGTAATCATGTCATCCTCAATGGTTAGCGCGCAATCGCATGTTCGTTTACCTCCGATCAGGAAGACTTCAAAGCAATGGCGCTCCCTCTCGAATCTCATCGGACGCACGCTTTAGAACCTTTTCGCCTTGTTTGACATTTCCACGGATCGCGACTTGTTCCCCAAAAGCCGCACCCTTGCGAACGTCGACCCAATGCGCATGTCCATTGACTGAAGTGATCACGAAGGTGCGTTCCGTTGTTGAGACGACACTCGTCGATGGCACCAGCAGGAGCGGCTCGGCTGAACTAACAGGCCAATCGACGGATGGATACATGCCAGGAGCCAAAGTGCCGTCCTTGTTGTAGGCGTCGAGCTCCACCATCATCGTCCGGCTCTGAGGATCTAGAGCGCTGGAGACCCTAGCGATCTTCGCTGTATATGTCTTGCCCGGTTGCGCTGCAATGTGGAAGCTAACGGATACACCACGTACCACATGGCCCACGTAGGTCTCCGGCACTGGAACGGTCAGACGAAGATGCCCAGTCTGCTGGAGTTTGAGCAAAGGCATATGGGCATTTGCTTGAACCAGCATCCCCGGATGAACAAACCGGTCCGTGATAGTACCGTCGAAAGGCGCCGCGACGCGGAGATAAGCCTCTGTCTCCTGGGTCGCACGGAATCTCTCCTGGGCTGCCCGTGTGGCCGCCTTTCTGCTCTCGACGCCCGATCGTGCTGCATCGAGTTGCTTCTCTGTCTGAACAAGTTCGTTGCCCGCGATTGCTCCAGGCGTCTTCGACGCTTCCTGTAGCCGGACAAAGGTGCTCTCGACAGCTGCTGCCTGAGCCTCCGCCTGGCTTTGATCGGCTTCTGCCTGATGAAGAGTCGACTCGGCGGCTGCAGTCTGGGCCTTTAGTTCGGGTGCGGAGAGCTCGACCAGCAATTGGCCACGCCGCACATTACTGCCGCGATCCACTAGCACGCGCTCGATATAGCCGGGGACGCGGGCCTCGATATCGGCCTGCAGAAAGGGTGCAAGTTCCGCAGGTAGAGAGATGGTTCGTGATGGATTGCGGCCTTCTACCGTCGCAAACTCTACGTGGGCAGGAGTCTGCGCGATAGCTGGCAGGCAGAAGGCGAAGGTCAGGAGGGCAACTGTCTTACGGCTGTACATAATAGCGGCTCGCGGGATCCAGTGGGTTCAGTGAATTTGAAGTGACAGAGGCGCGTCGCTGCAGAAGGGCGTAGATTGCCGGCAGGACCGCCAGAGTCGTGAAAGTCGAGAAGATGAGGCCGCCGATCACGGCGCGACCAAGAGGCGCGGCTTGCGCTCCACCTTCTCCGAAACCGATGGCCATCGGAATCATGCCACAGACCATGGCCGTGGCAGTCATCAGAATCGCGCGAAGGCGACCAATCGCGCCCGTGCGTGCGGCAGCCTCTGCACCTTCTTCATGCCGAGCCTGCTCAGCAAAGCTCACCAGAAGGATGGAATTAGCAACCGAGATTCCTGCCGCCATAATCGCTCCCATAAACGACTGGATGTTAAGCGTAGTTCCGGTAAGAAGCAGCATCAGCACCACGCCACAGAGCACGCCCGGTATCGTGCTCAAGATGGCCAGTGGCAGTCGTAGCGACTGAAAGTTCGCCATGAGAAGGAGAAAGATGGATGCGATCGCGAGTAGAAGGCCTATTTGCAAGCCCGATATAGTCTCGTCAAGAGCGGGAATTTCCCCCCGAACCGTTACCGTAGAACCCTTGGGAGGCGCCGCGATGTTCTTGAGCGCAGCCTGAATCTTCTTCTGTGCCTCACCTAGCGTTATGCCGTGCAGATTGGCTGTCAGGCTCACGACGCGCTGGCCGCTCAGACGCTCGATCATCTCCGGCATGGTGCTGTACCGCAGGCTTGCGACCTGATCGAGCTGAGGTTGTGACAGGCCATCGCGCATCAACGGAAGAGATGACAAAGCTGGGAGACCTTGCGCACGGTTCGGTGGGATCTGCACCTGAATCTGGAACGCGTTACCTGTGCGGGGATCGCGCCAGTAGTTTGGAGCAATGAAGCGTGAAGAGCCTGTCGCAGGAACCATGGAGGCGGTGATATCAGCCATGGTGAGGCCAAACTGCCCCGCATACTGACGGTCGATATTTATATCGACCGTCGGATACTTCTGCGACTGCACCACTGAGATATCGCGCAGAAAGCTCAGCTTGCGAAGTTCCGTCTCTATCTTGGCGAGATAGGCGTAGTTCTGATCGAGGTCGACTCCCTGCACGTCGATCTGCACCGGAGTTGGCGAACCGAAGCTCATCACCTGCGAGATGATGTCACCTGCTTCGAACGAGAGCTTCAGATTCGGCAGATCTTTGCTAAAGGCGGCTCGCAGCTCTTCGCGTAGGCGTTCATCATCTGGATGTCCAGGTCGAAGCTGCACCTGCACCAGCGCTTCTTCTGGCCCGCTGGTGAAAAGGTGAATTAGGTTTACCGGGTAGCTTGATGGCTGCACGCCAACATAGTCGGACGTAATCTCAACATACTGCTTGCCTATGGTTTTGCCGATGAGATCGAGTGCGTGCAACACCATCGGCTCGGTCTCTTCGATGCGCGTTCCGATGGGAGCCTTGAGGCGCATCCGCAGTACCGGACCGTTGGAGTCTGGGAATATCTCAGTTCCCAGCCGTGGCGCAACAAGAAGAAGGATGATTGCCGAGATAGCGAAGTAGCCGAGGATGACGGACCATCTACGTCTGAGAACAATCTCTAGCAGCCGCTCGTAGCGGGCCCTTAGCCGACCGAAGGCTCCTTCCATCTCCTCTCGGCGATGCGACTCCTTCATCATCCACGTGGCGAAGACGGGAACCAGGGAGCTGGAGAGCAAATAGGAGGCGATCATCGCGAAGCCAACTGCGAGTGAAAGCGGAACAAACAGTTGCCGTCCGACCCCACTCATGAAGAAGGAGGGAACAAAAACGGCAAGCACGCACAACATGGAGAGCAGACGTGCAATCACCGTCCGTTTGCAGGCTTCAAGGACGGCTCTGGCGCGGGATATTCCAGGTAAGAGTTGAGTGTGGATGTTCTCAATCTCTACCGTAGCTTCATCGACGAGGACGCCGACAGCCAGCGCCAAACCGCCCAAGGTCATAATATTGATGGTCTGCCCTGTCGCCCAGAGAAGAAGTACCGCAGTTGCGAGAGCGAAAGGGATGTTCGCAACCACAATAAGTGCGCCTCGCCAGTCCCGGAGAAAAAGCAGTACGACGAGTCCCGTCAGGACAGCGCCTAGAAGCGCTTCCCGGACGAGGCCGCTGATAGCGTTCGACACATATCTAGACTGATCAAAGGCTAGCTGTACATCCACATCCTCGGGGATCGCCTTCTTGAATACGGGTAAAGCTGCCTTCACAGCACTGATGACGGCGATCGTGGAAGCATCCGCACGCTTGGTTACTGGTATATAGACAGTGCGCCGGCCATCGACATGGGCGTAAGCCGTCACAATGTCGGTTCCGTTCTCTACCGACCCAATATCCCGAAGATAGACGCTAGTGCCCGATCCGGGATGGACCGGTGTATTCATCAGGTCGCCCAGCTCCGGCCCAAGCGTTGCGTTGGTGCGTACGATGCGATTGAGGGAGCCGTCATATAGATTGCCGGATGGCGCTACGACCGAGCCGCTACTCACGGCGGAGATGGCCTGCTCAGGGGAGATGCGGTACTGTTTCAGCTTGTCAGGGTCAAGCGTGACGACGATGGTCCTTTGATTGCCGCCGAAAGGTGGAGGTGCGGAGACTCCTGGCAAAGTCGCAAATAGCGGCCTCACCTGATTGAGGGCGTAGTTCTGTAGTTCGCCCTGGGTATGTGTCGAACTTGTAAAGAGCAGTAAGCCTACGGCTACGCTCCCAGGATCGAAACGGGTGATGAACGGAGGCACCGTGCCGGGAGGCATGAAGGCCCGCGCACGCGTGACGTAGCCGACTGTCTCCGCCATGGCCTGCTGCATGTTGCTTCCTTCGCGGAAGGTCAGCTTCATCAGTGCGGCCCCTTGAACGCTCTTGCTATCGACCGACTGAATACCCGTAATGTAGAGGAAATGGTATTCGTAGTAATAAGTGAGGAAGCCTTCCATTTGTGCCGGAGTCATGCCGCCGTACGGCTGCGCTACATAGATGACGGGATTGCCCACCTCCGGGAAGATATCCGTGCGCATTCGACCCAGAGACATGATGAATCCAGCCAGGATCGCGATCAACGCGACGATGACAGCAAGCGGGCGGGTTAAAGCTGCTAGAACAAGGCGCATCGTTTCCTTGACCTAAGACTCACTTGGTGACAGCCTGCAGGAACGGTTGAATGTCGCCGCGAACCGCTCCAATCTGAAGAAGAGCACGCCACACGTTCAGACGCGCGATAGAGTCATCGATCTCGGCCTGGACAACAAGCCGCTGTGCCTGCGCTAGATCATCGATCGGCACAAGGCCGGCCTGATAACGAGCCTTCGCCTGATCGAAGGCTATATGGGCCGACCTCACTTCAATGGGTGTATTCGCCGCAACCTCTCGCGCCGCGTGCAAGGCGGCCTTGGCTCTTGCGAACTGCTCCCGCAAGAGCTTGTCCGCCAGTTGCTCATTTGCTTGGTTTGCCCGGAGCGTTGCCGACTGAGCAGCCTCGCGAGCGTGGATACTGGCGAAGTCCATGAACGGAAATGTGATGTTCACTCCGGCAGCGTAGTTTTGCACGTTAGGCGCCAGCCCGTTTGCTCCAGCGAGACGTTGTCCTGTGGTCTCAGCGCCTGTACCGCGTGCATACCCCGCAGCCTCTATGTCAAATTGTGGCACCCAACTACGTTCCGTCGCATGAAGCTGCGCGGCAGACTGGGCTACCGTCGCCCTCTGCTCTTCCATTACAGGATGATTTGTACTTTGGAACGGTATCTCTTCCTCTCCGGGCGGAGGTAACTCTTCCAATAATCGACTGGCATCGAGAGTGGTTCCAGCGTTGAGCGAACGAGGCAGAAACTTCGCCAACGTGGCCCTTTCTGACTCTACGGCTTGCTCGGCATAGACAAGCTGAGTTCTGGCGATCGCACGTTCTGCCTCGATACGCGATTCGTCAGCACCCGGCCGTAGCTGGGCGGAGGCCAGCGCATGGATGCTTCGCAGCAGGACATCCCAATTGTCTACCGCCGCTGCAGCCGCCTTCTTTGTCTGTCCTGCTGCAACCAAAGTCAGAAAGGAATCGGCTGATGCCGTCGCTACTTCAAGTTGACTCCGCTGCGAAGTTGCGTACGCCTTGTCTCTGGCTGCGCGAGCTGCCTCTACATTGGCGTGGCGCAGCCCAAAATCAAAGGGTTGCCAACTGACCAGCATCCCGGTCGCACTGCCCCAAACGGACCCACCATTGTTGGTGCCAATTACGGGGCCGGACATGGAAGGGAGAGTGCTCTGTGGAAGCAGGGTTCCGAAAACGTTATTGCGGGTCGCACGGTTGACCTGCACCAGCCCATCCGCGCGTGGAAGGTAAGCTGTTCGCGCAAGGCGGATGTTGGCCGCAGATGCGTTGAGCTCTTCCTGTGTGACGTGGATTAACGGATACTCGCGTAGGGCAGACTGAACCACCTCCGTCATGGTCACCGCACCACCAGAGTTGGGTGACGTCTTCGTGACGCTGGCTTGTGCAGCTATCACCGACGTTGTTCCAACGAACACGACCGAAAGAAGCGCTCCTGCGCAACTGTATCGGATCGCCTTTGCGCGCTGGTGCATAGTTTCAAACTCCACGCAAATACTGTAACATTTACACGTAATGAATATTACATCACGTCGAGAGACCGTGCCCTGGCTGCTGCTGATCTTCAGCCTGCCCTCAAAGAGAACCAGCGAGAGGGTGCGGGTATGGCGAAAGCTCCAGAAATACGGGACGCTCGCACTGCGCAATTCCGGCTACGTGTTGCCAAATACGCCAGCGAATCAGGAGCGGCTTGAGTGGCTGGCTACGGCGATACGCGGATTCAAGGGAGAAGCCTCTGTGCTTCAGGTCCTGGCAATCGATGACCTTCCATCCGAGGTGCTCAAGGAGAAGTTCCGCGAAGAGCGCAAACCCGACTACATCGCGCTCATCCGGGAGGTTCAACAACTCAAACCTTCCACGCAGGGATTCTCGACGCAGTTGGCTCGACTGAAACGACAATTTGAAGAGATTGTAGAGATTGACTTTTTCGAAAGTCCGCTCAAGGCAAAAGCTGGAGAAGCCCTCTACAAGGCAGAACATCCCCTGACCGCGCAGGAGCGGCCTGCGAAAGGCAGGGTATCCAAGATGGAATATCAAAACCGTGCCTGGATCACACGTCCACGGCCAGGAATCGATCGTGTCTCCTCTGCCTGGCTTATAAGGCGATTCGTTGATACCAAGGCCTCCTTCCTCTTTGACAACAATCCAACAGCTCATCCTGAAGCCGTTCCGTTCGATATGTATCAGGCCGGTGGCTTTGGTCATGAAGGCGAGAATTGCACGTTTGAAACTCTTTGTGCGCGCTTCGGTCTCACGGACAAGAAAGTGCGACTGATCGGGCAGGCTATCCACGATGCCGACCTCGACGATGAGAAGTTCGGTCGCAGCGAGGGCATTACCATCAACCAGATTCTGAATGGATGGGCCAAGCAGGGCATCCCCGATGACGAACTGTTACGCCGAGGGATGGACCTGATCGAAGGGCTCTATCACTCGATCGCATAGAAACGGAGGGTCCAATGAAAAGACAAATAGTATGCTTTGCCAGCTTATGTTTGCTCGCATGTAACTGGACTTTCGCTACAGCACAAGACGATTCCACTGCAACCTGGAAACCGGTAGAGGCTGTGCTGGGCCGATCCGGCCAGATGCAGCCGGGGGATGTTTATAAGTTCGCTCTGCCACGCAGAGACATGAAGGTTGTGAAAGACGGTGTGACCGTAGCCCCTGGACTAGCGTTGGGCTCCTGGGTAGCCTTCAAGAAAATGGGGAATGAGGCGATGGTGATGGGCGACCTCGTCTTGACGGACGAAGAAATCGAACCCGTCATGTTGAAGCTCCAGCAGCAAGGAATCGAGCAGACCTCAATTCACAATCACCTGCTGGGCGAATCGCCGCGCGTGATCTACATGCATATTGAAGGACATGGCGATCCTGTTGCATTGGCGCGTTCGCTCGCCTCTGCAATTGCTCTGACCAAGACTCCGCCACCCACAACAACCGCTACGCCAGCCGCCGCGCAACAAGCGATCGATCTCAATACCAAGGAGGTCGAACAAGCTCTCGGTTATGCCGGCAAAGTAAACGGAGGCATTCTACAGTTCTCCGTTTCGCGCGTGGAGAAGATAACCGACAGTGGCATGGAGGTTCCCCCGGCGATGGGTACTGCCACCGCCATCAACTTTCAACCTACTGGTGGAGGCAAAGCGGCGATCTCAGGAGATTTTGTTCTGCTCGCAAGTGAAGTCAATCCGGTAATCCGGGCTTTGCGGACGCATGGGATTGAAGTCGAGGCCGTGCACAATCACATGCTCAACGATCAGCCGCACCTTTATTTCATGCATTTTTGGGCTAACGACGATGCCATTGAGTTGGCGCAGGGACTTCGCGCAGCGCTTGATGAAACGAACTCACAAAAGCCACAAGTCAAATAGATTCTGGATGAATGATTTTCAAGGAAATCGACCTCGCCCCCGGTAGGCCGAACATTTTTGCGGCCATCATTGTTTCCACTTATAAAGAGCTGAAAATACCCTAGAAGAAATAAGAAAAGCCTCCGAATTGCGGAGGCCGTTGACTGTTTCCTGTAAACTACTGATTCTAAATGGTGGCCAGAGACGGGATCGAACCGCCGACGCCGGCCTTTTCAGGGCCGCGCTCTACCACTGAGCTATCTGGCCTTGGAATCCCAAGGGCGCTTTGGAAGCGCTGGGTCTGTCTGAGTTGCGGGGAGGAATCTCCCGCCTGAGAAGAGCGTCAGGGCGATGCCTGGGCATGTCCACAGTGCTACGTCAAACAACCTCAGACAGTATAGCAACAGCTTTGTCCTGCGCCAAACCCTTCTCCAAACCTCCCAGCTTTCTACCCCGCCATCTCATAGCGCCGCTCGTTCCGGATGCGCCGGATCCACAGGATTACGGGGCGGCCTGCCTTACACTGTTAGCGATTGGTTCTGCCAGAGGATCTGCCGGTCAAGATGACATCCCGCGAATTTCTAACTCACCCAGGCTCCCTAATGCATTCGCGGCGATTCGCAGGAGCGATTCTCTGCGCGGTTGCCTGGTGCGTCTTTCTTCCCACGGCGGATGGCGCGCAACGTTCCACAGCCTCGCCGGCAGAGGTCCGTACTTCCCGAGCCTTTGAGCAGGCTCGCAAAGACGGGCCACTCACACTCCGGGCCTTTCTGCTGAACATGCCTAAGGGCGCCGACCTTCACAATCACCTTTCGGGCGCGGTGTACGCCGAGTCGTGGATCCGTGCAGCGGGCGAGGACGGGCTCTGCGTGAATACCGTTTCCCTCAGCTTTGTGCCTGCGGCGGCGGCAAACAGCACCTCGGGCCAGACTATATGCGGTGAAGGGCAGACCCCCGCCAGCCGCGTCCCTGCCAACTCCGCTCTCTATGATTCCTTGATTGACTCATTCTCGATGAGGAGCTTTGTACCTTCCGCCGGTGTATCCGGCCACGATCACTTCTTTGAAACCTTCGAGAAGTTTCGGGGGACCTCGCCCACCCATACTGCGGAATGGCTGGATGAAGTTGCCACCCGTGCTGCGGCGCAGAACGAGCAATACATCGAGTTGATGGAGACGCCCAAATTTCAGCACACCGCGGCGCTCGCCCATGAATTGGGGTGGAATCCCGATCTGGCGAAACTTCGCGAAGATTTGCTGGCGCATGGTCTGCGGGACGATGTCGCCGTAGCTCGCGAGCACTTGCAGAACGCGCTCGACCGCCGCAACCAGATGGAGAAGTGTGGCGCGGCAGATGCTGCTCCTGCCTGCAAGGTGGAGATCCGATTCCTATACCAGGTTTTGCGGGGCTTTCCTCCCGCGCGGGTCTTCGCGCAGACGCTGCTAGGCTTTGAGATTGCCTCCGCCTACCCCATGGTTGTCGGCATCAACTTCGTTATGCCGGAGGATGGATATCGCTCCATGGCCGACTACCGCCTGCAGATGCACATGCTGGATTATTTGCATGGCCTCTATCCCAAAGTGCACATCGCCCTTCACGCCGGCGAGCTTGCACCCGGCCTCGTTCCCCCCGATGGCTTGACGTTCCACATCCGTTCGGCAATCGAGCAGGGTCATGCCGAGCGCATCGGGCACGGTGTCGATTTAATGTATGAGCAGCAGCCCTACCGGCTATTGAAGGAGATGGCTGCACGCCACGTTCTTGTCGAAGTCAACTTGACGAGCAACGATGTCATCCTCGGTGTTCGCGGCGTGGACCATCCATTCCTTCTCTATCGGAGATATGGCGTGCCTGTTGCGCTCTCAACCGACGACGAGGGAGTGTCGCGGATTGACCTCACTCATGAATACGTCAGAGCAGCCTTGACCTATCCGCTCACGTACCATGACCTGAAGACGATGGTGCGCGCTGGCATCGAGCATAGTTTTCTTCCCGGGCAAAGCCTCTGGCGAAACGGGGATGGATTCACGCAAGTAGTTCAGCCTTGCATGGCTCAGGCCTTGGGTACTCCTCCGTCGCTAGCATGCCGTGAGTTTCTGCAATCGAGCGAAAGGGCGCAGCAGCAGTGGGAGCTGGAGCAGCGCTTCAGCGCCTTTGAATCCGGGCGGCAGAATTAATTTGTATCCGTGATGGTGTCATGTTCCGGCGAAGCCGTGCGGCTCACCAGCCGAAGCACGCAGTAGCCGGCGAGCCCTGCCAGTAGGGAAGCTGTGAAGGTCCCCAGCTTCGCCGCATCCACCAGTGGCTCCTGCTCGAATGCCAGATCCGCAATGAATAGCGACATGGTGAAGCCTACGCCTGCCACCAGCCCTACTCCAGCCATCTCGCGCCATTTTGTGGAGCCTGGCAACCTGGCGATCCCAAGGCGCACTCCTGCCCAGCACGCCAGCAAGATGCCGATTGGCTTGCCGATCAACAGGCCCAGCAGCACTCCCCATGTCACCGTGCTGTGCAGGGCGAGCTGGAGCAAATCAGGCGCAAAGGCGACACCCGCATTTGCCAGTGCAAACAAGGGAACGATTACGAAGTCCGTCCAGGTGCGCAAGCTGCGCTCCAGCCTGTCGGCAACACCCTCAGTGTCGAACGCAATCTCCTGCGCCTTCGCAAGAAAAAGCTCCGTCTCATAAGGATGAATTGCGGCCTGTTCCGGGTCGAGCTGTGCCTTGTGCTGGTTGAGAAACCCTGCGAACTCATCAAAACGAAAGCCCGGAGTTCGTGGCGTCAGCAGACCTAAAATGACTCCGGCAATCGTCGTATGGATCCCGGCGGACCCGACCGCAGCAGTGAAGCCAATCGACAGCAGGATGTAGGGAATACTTTGCTTCACCCCGATCTTCACCAGTCCGCCCATGATGGCCAGGCACGTCGCAGCAATCAGCAACGCTGGAATGTAAAGATGCGGAGTGTAGAAGATGGCGATCACCGCGATTGCGCCAATATCGTCGACAATGGCCAGCGTCAGCAGAAACAGCCGTAGCTGGGTGCTGACACGGTTCCCCAACAGCGCCAGCACGCCCATTGCAAAGGCGATATCCGTGGCCATCGGCACGCCCCAGCCGTGCCTCATCGATGGCGAGTACCGATTGACCAGTAGGTAGATCGTTGCCGGAACCACCATTCCTCCCAATGCGGCGAGGATCGGCAGTGCGGCGTTTCTGCGGTCTGCGAGTTCTCCCGTCACCAGGGCTCGCTTGATCTCAAGACCGGCAACGTAGAAGAACACCACCATCAGAACATCGTTCACCAGGTGGCGTAGATCCTCGGCAGCTTCGTAGTGGAAGACGCGGAATCCGATCTGCGCATGCCAGAGATTCTGGTAGCTCTCGCGCAAGGGAGAGTTCGCCCAGCACAGCGCAATCGCCGCGGCCACCATCAGCGCAATGCCGCTCAGGCCTGCAGTGTGCAGAAAATCCTGCGCAGGCAACAGCACCCCGCGTAACAGGGGAGCGTTGTGTGTCTGAACTTCCAGCAGCGCGCGGTTTCTCGGAGGAACTCTCATATTGGCTGTGCGTGGAGTCGAACCGAATCACTCGTGCGGCATCGATCCCTATGGAATTGAGTTGTGCTTACAGACAATGAGTCGCGTAGGATTAGCCTGAGGTTCTGAAGCATCTCCATTCGCACGATATAGTTGAGGCCATGCGGATCTTCACGAAGAAAACCGCGCATCACTGCTCTCATCTGAACACAGGTAAAGTGGAATTGTTGGAAAAGATCAACCGGGGTATATGACGACACATCCCTCAGGAGCTTCCTCCCTCTTCGGCGACACGCTCTCACGCCGCCGTCTGCGAATTGTGCTGACCAACATCGGAACGTTCGGGGATATTAATCCGCTTATCGCTCTTGCGCTGGAGCTGCAGCGCCGGGGGCATCATCCTGTACTCGCCGTGCCGGAGCTCTATCGCCGCAAAATAGAGCCGCTCGGCCTCGGGTTCTCGCCCCTGCGTCCCGACATCGATCCGGATGATAATCGCCTGGCCGCAATGGTCTACGACTTGAAGAAGGGAACCGAGCGAGGCCTCCGCGATTTCCTCTTCCCCGTGCTGCGGCAGAGTTATGACGATCTGCTGTCGGCTGTGCGCGCCGATGGAGGTGCAGACCTCCTGCTTGCGGGCGAACTTGCCTACGCCGCGCCCATTGTTGCCGAGGTTACAGGAACCCCCTGGGCCTCCTATGTGCTGGCGCCTCTCTCGTTCTTCTCCGCCTATGACCCGCCAGTGCTACCTCCTTACCCGACGCTCGCGCGGCTGGAACCATTTCTGCCGGGAATGGGGCACATCGTCGCTCACTTCGCGCGATGGGTGACGCGTAACTGGGCGGAACCGGTCTATGCCTTGCGCGCGGAGCTTGGCCTGGAGCGCGGCCCCAATCCCATCTTCGATGCCAAGCACTCTCCTCGCCTGGTGCTGGCGCTTTTTTCTTCGGTTCTGGGCTCCACTCAGCCGGACTGGCCCGCCAGCACAAAGATCACCGGCTTTGTCTTTTACGACAGCGACGGGGGCAAAAGCGGCCTGGCTCCGGAGCTGGAGAGCTTCCTTCAAGCCGGCCCACCTCCGCTCGTCTTCACGCTGGGCTCTGCCGCGGTCCATAACGCAGGAGATTTCTTCCAACAAAGCGCGCAGGCGGCGGACATCCTAGGCCAGCGGGCGGTGCTGCTGGTCGGCTCGGATCCGCGCAATCTTCCCCCGCAGCCCTACTCTCCTAACTTATGTGTCGCTCAGTATGCGCCCTACTCGCAACTCTTCCCCCATGCTTCCCTGGTGGTGCATCAGGGTGGGGTGGGCACCACAGCGCAGGCCCTGCAGGCAGGGAAGCCCATGCTGGTCATGCCCTATAGCCACGACCAACCGGACAATGCCCGTCGCGTAAAAAGACTGGGAGTGGCTGAGATCATCCAGCGCAAGGACTATACCGCGGAACGCGCAGCCCGGCTCATTGCCAAAATGCTTGCCGATCCCGCCTATCAGCGGGAAGCCGCGGCTATCCGCAGCCGTTTGTTAGAGGAAGACGGCTTGAAGCAGGCCTGTGACGCGCTGGAAGCGCTGGCACTCCCTGCGTCGCCAACGCACGGGTTCGATTCCCCGAAATCGGAGACGCAATCTCATTAGGAGGGCCGGACTTCAATAGGGATGTAGCAAGGGCGGAGAATTTCACATCCGCCTTTGCCAAGCAGCATCCGGCCCCGGTTCTGGCCCCGGCCACAGTTTATGTACAAACTACAGGGGATTTACAGGGGCTGAACGTCAGCCGCCTGCCAACCCTTCGGTCCCTTCACAACGGTGAACTGTACCGCCTGGCCTTCCTGCAAGCTTTTGAAGCCATTGGAGTTAATGGCAGAGTAATGCACGAACACGTCTTCGCCGTTCTGCCGCGAGATAAACCCATATCCTTTGGCATCGTTAAACCACTTCACTGTTCCCTGTTCCATTGTTGCTATTCCTGGATTGAATTGCGCCGGTCGAATCGGAACTACTGGCAGAAACTTGCTACAGGCGAAGGACTGCTCTTACCGGTTCTTGCAAACGCGACAGCAGTTTAGCACCTTTTTGCTAATTTTGGGTCCCTCGATACACACTCTGCCTCATCTTCATGTTGATGACCGCCGTCCTGGTACGCGCCGGTACTAACCTGGCGGCAGCGCGTGCGGCCCATTTCTCCCGTCGCGATTTCGTCGCGAAGGCTGACCCTTTTCCCGTCGTTATATTCTTGCAGTCATGCCACAGGATCCCATGTTCGACCTATTGGCTCCCGCACTCACACGCTTGCAGGAGAAGTTTGCGGCGCTCCCCGCACTGCCGGGTCCAGACGCCGAGTCTGTGCAGAAGATGGCGGCGGTCCTCGAGCGCGCATCCGAGCGCATGGCGGATAACTACCCTTATTTCCACCCGCTCTATGCCGGCCAGATGCTCAAACCTCCGCACCCCGTGGCCCGTGCCGCGTATGCGATGGCCATGTGGCTCAATCCGAACAATCATGCTCTGGATGGAGGCCGCGCCAGTTCCCAGATGGAGATGGAGGCCGTACGTGAGATCGCCACGATTTTCGGATATCAGAATCCTCTCGGTCATCTCACCAGCGGAGGCACCTTCGCGAACCTTGAGGCGTTGTGGGTTGCCGGTCAACAGGCGCCTGGCAAGCGCATTGTCGCATCGGAGCAGGCCCATTACACGCATTCCCGCATCAGCGGCGTGCTGCGCCTCGGCTTCAGCTCCATCGCAGTGGATTCCCGTGGGCGCATGGACCTGGCGGCCCTCGAAGAAGAATTGAAGAAGGGGGATGTCGGCACCGTCGTCGTAACCCTGGGAACAACAGCCACTGGATCGGTCGATCCCCTGGACCGGGTTCTTGAATTGCGCCGGAAGTATGGCTTTCGCGTGCATGTGGATGCTGCCTACGGAGGCTACTTCCGCCTCATCGCGCCCACTTTAGAGGCAGAGGCCCGCAGCGCATTTCAGGCGATGGCAGAAGCCGACTCCATCGTGGTTGACCCGCACAAACACGGGCTTCAGCCCTTTGGCTGCGGCTGCATCCTCTTCCGCGACCCGTCGGTGGGCCGCTTTTACAAGCACGACTCGCCCTATACTTACTTCACATCGGAGCAGCTCCACCTGGGCGAGATCAGTCTGGAGTGCTCCCGTGCCGGAGCGGCTGCGGTTGCCCTGTGGGCCACCCAGCAACTGCTTCCTCTTGTGCCGGAAGGTGAGTTTGCCGCATCGCTGGCACAATCCTGCGCTGCGGCACGCAAATTGCATGGGCTAATAAAAGAAGATTGCAGGTTTCTCGCCCCGTTTCCACCGGAGTTAGATATTGTTATATGGTCAGTGAAATCGGTTTCACCAGAAGAATCCTCACGCCGAGCGACAACTGTGTTTCAACGGGCTGCCCAACTCGATCTCCATCTTGCGCTGGCGCAATTACCTGTGGCGTTCTTCCCTCCAGGGACATGGCCCGGTTGCCCTGAAAATTCTGAGGCGAAGGTTACCTGCCTTCGCTCCGTCCTTATGAAGCCCGAACATCTCGCATGGATCGAGACCATCTTTCAAAAACTCGATCGAGCCACGCAGGAGTCATCTTGAAAGAGTTCGAACGTGTCATCCTCAAAAATGAATTGCTCCAGGTGGAGATAATTCCTGAGCTGGGCGCGAAGATCGCTTCTCTAAAAATGCTGCCCAGCGGAGTAGAGATGCTGCAGCAGCCGCTGCTGCCCTATGCGGAGCGCACCCGCACCATGGCCTTCGACGAAGGCGATGCGAGCGGCTTCGATGAGTGCCTCCCGACCGTCTCCGGCTGCAAGTTCGATACCGGCAAGGGCCGCGTCCAGGTGCCGGATCATGGCGATTTCTGGCGTATTCCATGGACCAGCAAGCAGACAGGCCACGAAGTGGAGATGCAGGCTACGGGCTTCTCCCTGCCGCTGGAGTTCACAAAAACTCTGCGGCTGGAGGGCAACGAGCTCACCATGCACTACACCATCCGCAACGTGGGAGAGGCGACGACGGAGTTCTCCTGGTCGGCGCATCCTCTCTTTACCGCAGAGGCCGGTGACCGCGTCGTGCTGCCTGCATCGGTAACCTTCGTACAGGTAGAGGGCTCGGGCGGCAACCGCCTGGGCGCTGCGGGAAAGCGGTACGACTGGCCTGTCGCCAAGCTGGAGAGTGGCACGTCCATCGATCTCAGCGAGTGCGGAGCCATCGAGAGCGGCGTGGGAGACAAGCTCTACACCCGCGCGCCGCAGGAAGGCTGGTGCGCGCTGGACCGGGTGAAGCTCAAGACCCGCGTCGAGATGCGCTTCAATCCTCAGGAGTCTCCGTTCCTCGGCCTCTGGCTCTGTTATGGAGGCTGGCCGGAGGGCCGCCCCAATCGCCAGCAGTGCGTGGCGCTTGAGCCCTGCATGGCCCCCATGGATTCGTTGGCGGTCGCCTCCGCAAAGGGCTATACCCGCAAGTTGGAAGCGCAGCAGAAGTACGCATGGTCCATTTCTATCCGCATCCAGCCGACCGGCGTTTAGGCGGGATGCATTGCAGTCTTGTTGTTCAATTGGGAAAAAGAATCGGAGTTCAGGACAGATGCAGGATCCAAATGTAGTTCGCAAGTTTCACTCGGAGCATTTTCAGGCAGAGCCCTCTCTCTTCGCCGCTCCGGGTCGAGTCAACATCATCGGAGAACATACTGATTACGCTGAAGGCTTCGTCATGCCTGCGGCCATCGACTTCACCACCGTGGCCGGCATCAGCCCTCGCACGGATGGGCGCGTCGTGATCTACTCTCTCAACTTTGGAGAAGAGGCTGCATTCGATCTCGCCGCTCTTCCGGCTGGGCCGTCGCATCACTGGAGCGACTATCCCATCGGTGTGGTTACCGTGCTAAAGAGCCTCAATGCTCACCCTCGCGCCTTCAGCATGACCTTGTCAGGCGACGTTCCTCTGGGCGCTGGTCTCAGCTCCTCCGCCTCCGTTGAGGTTGCCACGTTTCTTGCCGTTCAGAGCCTCAGCTCCAGGCAGTTCGCGCCGCCCGATGTCGCCCGGCTCTGCCAGCGAGCGGAGAATGGATTTGTAGGCACCAAGAGCGGCATCATGGATCAGTTCATCGCCTGCTGCGGAGCGGAGAATCACGCTCTGCTGCTGGACTGCCGTGACTTGAGTTTTCGCCTTGCGCCGATTCCAGAGGACGTCAGCCTCGTGATTGCCAACACCATGATCAAGCACTCCCATGCAGGGGGCGAATACAACACGCGCCGCGCCGAGGTGGAAGAGGGAGTGGAGGTTCTGCGCAAGCACCGGCCAGAGATTCGCGTACTGCGGGATGCCACGATCGACGATCTCACCAGGTGGGGAAGCGAGATGCGTCCCAATGTGCTCAAGCGCTGCCGCCACGTGGTGACGGAAAATGCCCGCACTGTGGCTGCCGCCGATGCCCTGGAGCGCGGCGATCTGAAGGATCTGGGCCGGTTGATGGCGGAGGCGCACGCCAGTTATAGGGATGACTTTGAAGGCAGCGTTAAAGAGGCCGACCTGATGGTAGAGCTTGCGAACAAGCTTCCCGGCCTGATCGGAGCCAGGCTGACCGGTGGTGGGTTCGGCGGCTGTACCGTCAATCTCGTGGCGAGCAGCCAGGCTGCAACCTTCGCAACATCCCTTCAGGCATCCTACAAAGCGGCGACTGGCATCGATGCTGATGTGTATTTATGTCACGCCTCGGCAGCGGCAAGGGCCCTTTGAAATAAAGGGCGCTGAACCTTCCGGAACGTCCGGGGATGATTGGACATCGGGCTGGAATCTTGATCTGGCCCGATGTCCACGGCTCTAGGTCTGCAATGAAAGTGGTACGCGTTTTCCAGAGGACTCACAGCCGTACACAGCCGTGTCCAGTCATACCTTGGTAAGATAGAAAACATTGGTTTTTGCTATTCCGTCGCGCATCGCAAGCCGATAACCCAATCGGAATGGGCCCGGGTATCAGCAGGAAGTATCGGATCCAGGACTGCGGCGGCGGGATTTTTACGCGCCATATCCTGAGATGACCAGACATCGCGAAGATCGTGAATAGGATAGGCATGCATTTTTCAATTCGAAACGGGGACCACCCATCTGTGGATATTCCAAATACTGACAACTTAGTTGCATATTTCTCAATGGAGATCGCCGTTACACCCGGCATGCCCACGTATAGCGGCGGTCTGGGCGTGCTGGCGGGCGATACTCTGCGCTCTGCGGCCGACCTCGGCCTGTCCCTCGCCGCTGTGACTCTGATGCATCGCAAAGGGTACTTCAGACAGCATCTGGACGCCGCTGGCGTACAGACGGAAGAGAATCAGCCTTGGAATCCCGAAGAAGTTCTGATTCCGGAAGAGCCTCGCGTCACCGTCATGGTGGAAAATCGTCCGGTAGTGGTGCGCGCATGGCGCTATGACCTGGAAGGAGTTACCGGACACAGCATTCCCATCTACTTCCTCGATACAAATCTGGAAGAAAATGATTCGCGGGACCGCGCCTTAACCGATCATCTCTATGGCGGCGATAACGACTACCGCCTGGGACAGGAGGCGATTCTTGGCATTGCCGGGGCGCGCATCCTCGATGCTCTCGAACTCACGCCCGCCGTCTACCACATGAATGAGGGCCACGCCGCTCTCCTCACCCTGCCGTTGCTGGAGCAGCAGCTTAAGGGCCGGGACCTGACCGATGCCAACGAGCAGGATGTCGAGGCGGTGCGCCAACGCTGCGTCTTTACCACGCATACTCCCGTGCCTGCGGGCCACGATCGCTTCTCCCGGGAGCAGGCGATTCGCATCCTCGGTCCGGATCGCGCTGGGGTCCTGGAGCGGCTGGGCTGCTATCACGATGGCCTGTTGAACGTTACCTACATCGCGCTGCGCTTCTCGCGATTTGTGAACGGCGTCGCCATGCAGCATGGCAAGGTTTCGAGGCAGATGTTCCCCAACTACACCATCGATTCCATTACCAACGGCGTGCATGCCATCACGTGGACTTCTTCCGCGATGCAGGCGCTCTTTGATCGCTCCATTCCCCACTGGCGCACGGATAATCTCTTTCTTCGCAATGCCATCGCGATTCCTGAAACAGAGATTGCCGCGGCTCACGCCGAATCCAAGCGGGTGCTCTTCAATACGGTTGCTGATCGTACTGGAAGCAACTTCAATCCGGGGATCTTCACTCTTGGCTTTGCGCGGCGCGCAGCTACCTACAAGCGTGCCGATCTGCTCTTCCACGATCCGGAGAGGCTGCTCAACATCGCCAGGCATTTCGGCGGCCTGCAGATCCTCTATAGCGGCAAGGCGCATCCCCATGACGAGCCCGGCAAGGCCATCATCCATCACGTTTTTGACGTTGCCGCAAGGCTGAACTCCGAGTTTCTGCGCATCGTCTATCTCGAGAACTATGGATGGGAACTGGGCGCACAGCTCACCAGCGGCGTCGACCTGTGGCTCAATACTCCCCAGCGCCCCTATGAGGCGTCCGGCACCAGCGGCATGAAGGCGGCACTGAACGGTGTGCCCAGCCTTAGCGTGCTCGATGGCTGGTGGATCGAGGGCTGCATCGAAGGCTTTACGGGATGGGCGATTGAAGACCGCGATACCGAGCAGGAGGAAGCCGCGTCTCTCTATGAGAAGCTGGAGCAGAAGATCTTGCCCCTGTACTACGAGCAGCCCCTGCAATGGCAAAAGGTTATGCGCAGTTCGATCGCGCTTAACGGGTCCTTCTTCAATACCAATCGCATGCTGCAGCAGTACATCCAGAACGCCTACTATCCTGACAAGGGTGTGGCCTGTTCTGCTCCCGTGCTGGAGCCAGTCCTGGCGAAGTAAAGCCAGCTCTGATTAAAAAAGAGGAGGGCCTTCGAGCCCTCCTCTGCTGTTTCCGGCGGAGATTCTGTCAATCTCCGATTCCTCCCTCGATTCCCACTCCGCCCACTCCCGCGAGCCTCCGCTTACGGCCGGTCAGACTGCGCAGCTTTGTCTGCAGTTTGTCGAAGAAAAGGTAGACGACTGGCGTGGTAAAGAGCGTCAGCATCTGCGAGACGATCAGGCCGCCAACAATCGCAATGCCCAGCGGACGGCGCAGTTCGGAACCTGTGCCTTGCCCCAGAGCCAGCGGCAGACCCCCAAGCAATGCTGCCATCGTAGTCATCATGATGGGGCGGAAGCGCAGCAGGCATGCCTGGTAAATTGCGGCTTCCGGAGACTTGCCCTCCTGTCGCTCGGAGGCCAGCGCAAAGTCGATCATCATGATCGCGTTCTTCTTCACAATCCCGATCAGCAGGATGATGCCTACCATCGCAATCACGCTCAGGTCGGTATGCGTGATCAACAGGGCCAGCAGTGCACCTACTCCCGCTGAGGGCAGAGTCGAGAGAATGGTGATGGGATGGATAAAGCTTTCGTAGAGCATGCCCAGCACGATATAAACCGTAGCAAGCGCCGCCAGGATCAGCCACGGTTCGCTTGCCAGCGAGGACTGAAAAGCCTGTGCCGTTCCCTGGAAGCTGGCGTGCACCGTGCTTGGCATCCCGATGTCCTGCGCGGCTGCCTGCAGTGCGGTTACCGCCTGTCCCAGGGAGACGTCCGGGGCCAGGTTAAAGGTGAGGGTTACTGCCGGGAATTGCCCCTGGTGGTTGACCGCCAGCGAGGTGCGGCTGCGCTCGTAGTGTGCAATTGCGCTCAGCGGAACCAGCGCACCTGTGTTCGATTGAACGTAAAGCGTCTTGAGGGCACTCGGATCGCGCTGGAAATCCGGAGCCACTTCCATCACCACGTGGTATTGATTCAGCGGCGTGTACATGGTGGATACCTGCCGCTGGCCAAAGGCGTCGTAGAGCGTATTGTCGATCATCTGGGGCGTGATCCCCATCCGCGACGCGGTATCGCGATCGATCGCCAGGGCGGCCTGCAAACCCTGATCCTGCTGGTCGGACGAAACATCGCGCAGCTCCGGCATCGTGCGCATCCTGGCCATCAGCCGGGGAGCCCAGCTATTCAGATCGGTCAGGTTCTCCGCCGATAGCGTGTACTGATACTGCGCATCGCTGAAGCGTCCTCCCACGGAAAGATCCTGCGCCGACTGCAGAAACAGGCTGGCTCCGGACACCGCGGAGAGCGGCTTTCGCAGCCGCGCGATCACCTGGTCGGAGCTGACCTTGCGTTCGCTCAGCGGCTTCAGGCTGACGAACATGCGGCCCGTATTCGTCGTTGCGCCGCCGCCGCTTCCGCCGGCAAAGGCAACCACCGTATCTACCGCCGGATCGTGCTGCACGATGTCGGCAAGCTGCCGCTGTTTCTCCTTCATTGCGTCGAAGGAGATATCCTGTGCCGCACGCGTGGAGCCGCCCATCCGGCCAGTATCCTGCTGCGGGAAGAAGCCCTTCGGCACAATGGTGAACAGATAGATGTTGAGCAGGAAGGTTCCGATGGCGATCAGCAACACCGGCACCTGGTGGCGCAGAACCCATCGCAGCGCATGGTCATACTCGCTGAGCATCCATTGCAGCGCCCGCTCGCCGAGCCGATGGAAAAGGCCGCGCTTCTTCTCTTCACGTCCCTTCAAAAACTTCGCGCACATCATGGGCGTCGTGGTGAGCGAAACCATCAGAGAGATGGCGATCGCCACGCTCAGGGTCACGGCAAACTCGCGAAACAGCCGTCCGACGATTCCCCCCATCAGCAGGATGGGAATGAACACCGCGATCAGCGAAGTGCTCATCGAGAGCACAGTGAAACCAATCTCACGCGAGCCGCGCATCGCCGCTTCGTAGGGCGATAAACCTTGCTCCAGATAGCGGCTGATGTTCTCGATTACCACGATCGCATCGTCCACAACAAAGCCGGTGGAGATGGTCAGCGCCATCAAAGAAAGGTTATCCAGCGTGTAGCCCAGCAGGTACATGACGCCAAAGGTGCCCACCAGCGACAACGGCACGGCCACGCTGGGAATGATCGTTGCCCAGGCATCGCGCAGAAACAGAAACACCACCAGAACGACAAGCAGGACTGAGATCAGTAGCGTAATCTCAACGTCGATCACCGATGCGCGAATCGTCACCGTGCGATCCATGGCGACGCCGAGTTGGATGGTGGGAGGGATCGCCGCCTGCAGCGTGGGAAGCTCCGCGCGCACGCGATCCACCGCGTCGATTACATTGGCTCCCGGAGATTTGAAGATGACGATCAGGATCGCCGGCTTGCCGTTGGCCAGTCCTGCCGTGTGCTCATCGGCTACACCATCAACTACCGTGCCCAGATCCTGCAGCCGGACAGGAGCACCATTTTTGTAAGCCACGATCAGCGGAGCATAGGACTTGGCCCCGAATAGCTGGTCATTGTTGGTGATGGTCCAGCGTGTGGACGGATTGTTGAACGAACCCTTCGGCGTGTCGAAGTTCACCGAGCCCAGTGCGGTGCGCAGTGATTCCAGTCCTATCCCATACGAGCTCAACTGCAGCGGATTCAGCTCCACACGTACGGCGGGACTCGAGCTGCCTCCGACAAACACCTGTCCAATGCCCGCAATCTGGCTGATCTTCTGTGCCAGGATCGAATCGGCGAGATCGTAGATATTCGCCTTCGGCACCGTGTCCGAAGTCATGGTTAGAATCATGATCGGCGCGTCGGCCGGGTTCACCTTGCGGTAGTTGGGATTCGATGGAAGGTTCGATGGCAGTTGTCCGCGTGCTGCATTGATGGAGGCCTGCACGTCTCGCGCTGCCGCGTCGATATTACGGTTCAGATCGAACTGCAAGGTTACGGACGTGCCGCCCAGGGAGCTGGCAGAGGTCATCTGCGTAACGCCTGCGATGCGTCCAAACTGCCGCTCCAGCGGAGTGGCCACCGCGGACGCCATGGTTTCGGGGCTGGCGCCAGGCAGGCCCGCGCCTACGCCGATCGTGGGAAACTCAATCTCCGGCAGAGAGGCTACCGGCAGCAGGTTATATGCTACCGATCCAGCCAGCAGCAGAGCCATGCTCAGCAGCGAGGTGGCGACGGGCCGGCGGATAAATGGCGCGGAAAGATGCATTGTCCTGTGCCTGCCCTAATCCGCGGAAACCGCGGGCTCCTCGTAGAGTGTGTGAGTTGTCTTCTTCGATAGCCGTTCCGCCAGCCGGCTGAAGTATAGATAGACCACCGGCGTGGTGTAGAGCGTCAACAGTTGGGAAACAATCAGGCCGCCCACGATGGTGATGCCCAACGGCCGCCGCAGCTCCGAGCCGACACCGGTGCCCAGCGCAAGAGGAAGCCCGCCGAGCAGCGCCGCCATTGTCGTCATCATGATGGGACGGAAGCGCAGAAGGCACGCCTCGTAGATCGACTCCTCCGGAGACTTCCCATGTTTGCGCTCCGCCTCCAGTGCAAAGTCGATCATCATGATTGCATTCTTCTTCACAATGCCGATCAGCAGAATAATGCCGATCAGCGCAATCACGCCGAAGTCCGTGTGGCAGATCAGCAGAGCCAGCAGCGCTCCCACGCCAGCGGAAGGCAGCGTGGAGATGATCGTGATGGGGTGGATGTAGCTCTCATAGAGGACGCCAAGCACAATGTAAACCGTGATGAGCGCAGCCAGAATCAGCAGGGGTTCGTTCGTCAGAGAAGACTGGAAGGCCTGCGCTGTTCCCTGGAAGCTGGCGTTGATGCTAGCCGGCATCCCGATCTGCTGCTCCACGCGCTGAATCGCCTTTACCGCATCTCCCAGGGATGTGTTGGGTGCGAGGTTAAAGGAGACAGTGACGGCAGGGAACTGGCCCTGATGATTGATAGCAAGTGCTGCGGTACGCGGCTCAAAATGCGTAAAGGCGCTGAGCGGAACCTGTTCGCCTGAGGCTGACTTCACGTAGATCTTGCTCAGGTCGTCCGGGTGATCCTGAAATCCCGGCTGCACCTCCAGCACTACGTGGTACTGGTTCAACTGCGTGAACATGGTGGAGATCTGGCGCTGGCCAAACGCATCGTACAGAGTATTGTCGATGGCCTGCACAGTAACGCCGAGACGCGAAGCGGTATCGCGGTCGATCACCAGGTTTGCTTCGAGTCCCTGGTCCTGCAGGTCGCTGGCGACATCGCGAAGTTCAGGCTGCTTGCTCAGCTCTGCAATCAGCCTCGGGGTGAAGTCCATCAACTCCGCCGTGTTCGGATCTTCCAGCGAATATTGATACTGGGTGCGGCTCACGCGATCTTCCACCGTCAGGTCCTGCATCGGTTGCAGGTACAACACGATTCCTTCCACCGCCGCCAACTGCGGCTGCAGCCTGCGGATGACGTCAGATGCGCTGCTGCTCCGCTGATCGTGCGGCTTCAGGTTGATCTGGATTCTGCCGCTGTTCAGGGTAGTGTTTGTGCCGTCTACTCCGATAAAAGAAGACAGGCTCTCTACATCCGGATCCTTCAGGATGAGGTCTGCCAGCCGCTGCTGACGCACCGCCATATTGGAAAAGGATACGGTCTGCGGCGCTTCCGAGATGCCCAGCAGAACTCCGGTGTCCTGCACCGGGAAAAACCCCTTGGGAACCACGATATAGAGAACCAGGGTCAGCACCAATGTGCTGATCGTAACCATCAGTGTTACGAATTGATGGCGCAGCACAAAGCGCAGGGTGGAAGCATACTTCGCGATGACGGTGTTGAAGAAGTGCTCGGAAAACTGGTAGATGCGGCCCTGTTGCTCGACCGGCTTGTGCCGCAGGATCTTGGCGCACATCATCGGCGTGAGCGTCAGCGATACTATGGCGGAAACCAGGATGGTGACCGCCAGCGTGATGGCAAATTCCCGGAAGAGCCTGCCGACCACATCTCCCATGAAGAGCAGCGGAATCAATACCGCAATCAGAGAAACCGTCAGCGATACAATCGTGAAGCCGATCTGCTCGGAGCCTTTCAGCGCCGCTTCCAGCGGGGAATCGCCTTCTTCGATATAGCGCGAGATATTCTCGATCATCACGATCGCGTCGTCGACGACAAAGCCCGTCGAGATCGTCAGCGCCATCAGCGTCAGGTTGTTCAGGCTGTATCCCAGCAGGTACATGATGCCAAAGGTGCCGACCAGCGACAGCGGAACGGCCACGCTGGGAATCACCGTTGCGGCGAGATTTCGCAGAAAGAGAAAAATCACCATCACGACCAGCGCGATGGTCAGGATCAGCGTGAACTGTACATCCTTGACCGAGGCGCGGATTGTTGTCGTGCGGTCGGTCAGGACCGTCACCTTGACCGCAGCGGGCAGGCTTGCCTTCAACTGCGGCATCAGCTTCTCAATGCGATCCACTACGCCGATGATGTTGGCGCCCGGCTGCCGCTGAATGTTCACGATGACCGCCGGAATCTGGTCCATCCATGCAGCCTGCCGGGTGTTCTCCGCGCCGTCGACTACGTTGGCAACATCGGACATGCGCACCGGTGCGCCGTTGCGATAGGCGATCACGACAGGTTTGTAATCGCTGCTGGTGAGCAACTGATCGTTCGCGCCGATTGTGTAGGCCTGGCGCGTGCCATTCAGGTTGCCCTTGGCCTGATCGACATTGCTTGCTGCCAGCGAGATGCGCAGATCTTCAAGACTCAATCCATAAGACGAAAGCTGCGCCGGATTCGCCTGGATGCGCACCGCCGGCTTCTGACCTCCGGCGATCGAGACCAGCCCGACCCCGGTAACCTGAGAAATCTTCTGCGCCAGGTTGGTATCCGCTACATCTTCGATCTGCTGCAGTGGCATGGTGTCCGAGGTCAGCGCGAGCGTCAGGATCGGCGAATCTGCCGGATTGACTTTGCTGTACACCGGAGGATTCGGCAAATCGGTCGGAAGGAAGCTGGTCGCGGCGTTGATCCCTGCCTGCACCTCTTGCTCCGCTACATCGATGTTCTCCTCAAGCTCGAACTCCAGCGTGATGACAGAGCCGCCACCGGAACTGGTTGAGGTCATCTGCTTCAATCCGGGCATCTGGCCAAACTGCCGCTCCAGCGGCGCGGTTACCGAGGATGCCATCACCACCGGGCCCGCTCCGGGATAGAAGGTCACTACCTGAATGATGGGGTAATCCACTTCCGGCAGCGCGGAGACGGGCAGTTGCCGATAGGCAACAAAGCCGGCAAGCAGAATCGCCGCCATCAGAAGCGAGGTAGCGACCGGCCTGAGAATAAATGGTTTGGAGGGGTTCACTGCTGTCTCATTCTCTTTGCAGGCTGCGGATTCGCGCCCTGGGCGCCGGCAGGCGCCGTTGCAGTTCCGGGTTGCAGGTTGGCAACGCCAGCCGCTCGATCCGGCCTCGCCTGCCTCGCGTCAACCTTGCTGCCTTGCCGCAGACGGTCGGCTCCATCCACAACCACTACCTGGCCAGCGGTCACGCCGCTCTGCAAGATGGTTCGCGATCCTTCGGTCAGCAATGCCTGAACCGGCTGCATGGTGACGGTCTTGTCATCCTTCAGCAGCCACACAAAGTCGCCGCGTGTTCCATGTTGCAGGGCAACCGCTGGAACCACAATCGCGTCCGGCTTCTGTTCCAGAATCAGGTGAATATTTATGAATTGGTTCGGAAAAAGCGCATTATCTTCGTTCTGGAAGACAGCCTTCAGTTTGCCTGTGCCCGTGGTCGGGTCGATCTGGTTGTCGGCTGTCAGCAGGTATCCGGTTGCCAGTTGCTGCACGTCGGCCCGGTCATAGGCCTCCACGCTGAGCCGCTGCGAGGCAGACAGCTTCTTGAGAACCTGGGGAAGCTGATCCTCGGGCAGGGTGAAGTACGCTGCGATCGGCTGCACCTGGTTGATGACAATGAGGTTCGTGGTGTTCGCGGTAATTAGATTGCCGCGGTCTACCAGTCGCAGGCCGATGCGGCCGTTGATGGGTGAAGTGATCGTGCAATACCTCAGTTGCAGCGCCGCCGTTTCAATAGCTGCCTGGTCGGAAGTGATCGCGCCCTGATACTGCCCATAGGCCGATTCCTGCGTGTCGAGCGACTCCCGGGAGATGACGCCCGCTTTGTAGAGAGCCTGGTAGCGTGCAAATTCCGCGGCAGCATTCTTCAGGAGCGCCTGATCATGGGCCAGCTGGCCCCGCGCCTGGTCCAGCGCTGCCTGGAAGGGACGCCGGTCGATCACCATCAGCGTCTGCCCCTGGTAGACCTTCTGGCCCTCGGTAAAGTTCACCTGGGTCAACTCTCCCGTCACCCTGGCCTTCAACGTCACGGTGTTGTAGGGCGTTACGTTGCCCAGCGCGCTGAGAAATATCGGCATGGACCGCTGCTGAACGGTGGTCACCTGCACCGGCGTGGGCCGGTTGGCCATTGCAGCCTGTTTCTGGGCGGCGTCCGCCGCTGCCTGCTTACGGCCGCTGCGAATGCGCCACGCGCCGAAGCCTACGGCAAGAATCAGGAGCGCGAATACGACGTAGCGCACTCCCATGTTTCGCTTCTTTTCGGGCGGCACGTTGGGCGGTGGGGGCAGGACTCCAACCTCACGCTGTCTGCTCTCGGACGCTGGTGCTGAAGGCATTGGGTTCAATGGTCTTTCCTGATACTTCGATCAAAAAGTTTGGCGTACTCAAATGGCGTATCCCGGCGCACAGGGATAAGAAGACGGACGAATCAGCGCGGAGAAAGGTTTCCAACTCTGGATTCCGCTACATCTTTGGCCCGGATTTCGCTGCTCCGGTATCGCCCCCGTTTCGGGGAAATCATCTAAGCAGCATCTGCCCCGTCACGGCAGCCTTTCAACGGGATTCTTCCAGCCTATAGCTATTCTCTATATTGAGATGCCCTGACAGCAAGTTGAACAGGATCTTTTCAGATTAGGAGCGCGAATGCAGGGGGGTGAAGAGGACCCGACCGCTTCCGCCGCCCTCCATCAGGGGGCAAAGTATGCGCATCATGGTCACAGGCGCAAATGGAGACCCCATTTATACTTTCTAAGTGACGCAAGGCCCCACATCCGCGGCAGCATCGGACCACCCGGCGTATGAAACGCCGTCGCTTACGGCCGCGCCGGGGACAGCACTGCGCCTGCCGGATCCCCGGCCACTCTGCGTTGATCTCGACGGAACTCTCGTCAAATCCGACACTCTGTCGGATTCTCTCCTCATCCTTCTGAGAAGGAAGCCGGCAGCGCTTCCCCGACTGTTTAGCCTCGTATTCCAGGGCAAAGCGCGGTTCAAGCAGTTCGTGAACTCGCAGGTTACCCTGGACGTAAAGCGGCTTCCTTACAACCGGCCCCTGCTGGAGTATCTGAAGACCGAGCACAGCCTGGGGAGAAAGATTCACCTTGCTACCGGGGCAGACGGTGATGTGGCCCAGCGCGTCGCGGCTCATCTCAATATCTTTTCCGGCGTTCTTGCCAGCGACGGGGAGATCAACCTCACCGGCGCCAATAAGCTCGAATCGCTGCGAAACCAGTTTCCCGATGAGGGATTTGACTACATCGGCAATGCCACGCCCGATCTTCCGCTGCTCCAGCATGCTCACCAGGCAATGGTGGCTAACCCGCAACTGACACTGCGTCTGCGCCTGCGCGCTCGCAAACTCAGGATTGCGCGGCAGTTTAACGACTCGCCACCGCTCTGGAAGGCGCTCATCAAGGCGGCACGCCTGCACCAGTGGGCCAAGAACACGCTGATCTTTCTGCCTCTTCTGCTGGCCCACACCCTTAACCTGCGGGGAGTGGTGAGCGCGCTGCTGGCGTTCTTCAGCTTCAGCTTCTGCGCTTCGGCTACTTACATCGTCAATGACCTGCTGGATATTGAGGCCGACCGGGCCCATCCGCAGAAACGTTTTCGGCCATTCGCTGCCGGCGATCTTTCGGTTCTCACCGGGGTTATAACGGCGGTGGGCCTGCTGCTGCTGGCCTTCGCGGGATTGACGCAGCTGCCGCACCAGTTCACCCTCTGGATTCTCTTCTACCTGCTGGTTACGAACGCATACTCCTTTGGTTTGAAGCGGATAGCGTTGGTAGACGTCTTCGTTCTCTCTGGCCTCTACACGCTGCGAATGCTTGCCGGAGCGGCGGCAACCGAGACCCCGATCTCTCACTGGCTTGCCGGGCTGTCTGTGTTTCTCTTCCTCAGCCTGGCCATGGTCAAGCGCTACAGCGAACTCCAGAACCTGCGCGCCCGCGGTGCTGTACCCGCCAACGGCCGTGGATACCTGCTGGTCGATATGGATCAGTTGCGCAGTTTCGGAACCGCCAGTGCCTACTCGGCTGTCGTGATCTTTTCGCTCTACATCACCGGCCATGAGGTGGAGGCTCTCTATCGTCACCCGGCGCGAATGTGGCTGATCGATCCTTTGATGCTGCTATGGTTAAGCCGTGTCTGGCTGCTGGCATCCCGCGGCGAGATGGACGAGGATCCGGTTGTATTCGCCGTGACAGATCGCATGAGTATACTCATTGGCATTGCGGTGCTGATCGTTGCGCTTCTCGCTCTCTGAGAGGAAGGCTGTTCCACCTATCGACTGTTCCACCTACCGAACGGACAAGCTGATACCGAATGGCGCGAAAGAATAATCCGCCAAAATTCGAGTCAAGATTCGAGTCCTGGGGTCGTTACCCATCGCTTGCCGCCACGGTTGTTCCCCTGTATTGGGCCTCGGATTTTCCTCCGCCACGGGCTGCCGAGGGGACCGTTTCCTCTCCGCTGCGCATGCTTCCTGTCGGGATGGGGCGCAGTTATGGGGATGTCTGCCTGATTGCGAACGGTACGCTTCTCGATACGCGCGGCCTCGACCGTTTTCAATCTCTGGATGAGCAGACCGGCGTCCTGCGCTGTGAGGCGGGAGTCACGCTGGATGAAATCCTCCGCCTCTGTGTTCCGCGAGGCTGGTTTCTTCCGGTTACGCCCGGCACCCGGTACGTCACCGTGGGCGGCGCAATCGCCAACGATGTCCACGGCAAAAACCATCACACCGCCGGAACCTTCGGGCGCTATGTCCGCAGTCTGGAGCTGGCTCGTTCGGATGGCTCCCGGTTCACCTGCTCGCCGCAGCAGAATGTGGAGTGGTTTCGCGCCACGATCGCCGGCATGGGGCTCACCGGACTCATCCTATCTGCAGAGATTCAGCTTCGGCGCATCGTCTCACCCCTCGTCCGTTGCGAGATCCGTCAGTTTCACGGCCTCGACGAGTTCCTCTCGCTCTCTCTCGCCCACCAGTCCACGGAGTACTCGCTTGGGTGGATGGATTCCACCGCGACGGGACGCAACTTTGCTCGCGGTGTTTTCATGGCAGCGACTCACTCCGAAGTCGTGGAGCCGCTCACGCCGATGCCGCTCCGCTCCTGGAACCTGCCGTTGGATCTACCCGGATTCGTCCTCAACCGAGGCAGCGTCGCCGCATGCAATGCACTCTACTTCCACCTGCATCGGACGCGGCAACAGCCACGCCTGCTCAGCTACGACCGATTCTTCTATCCGCTGGACCGCCTTCTGCACTGGAATCGGCTGTATGGCAAGCGCGGCTTTGTCCAGTTCCAGTGTGTTCTTCCCCAGGCGGCGGATCCGCTTGCCATGTTGCAGTTATTCAAAGCCATCTCCGCTGCGCGCCTCACCTCATTCCTGGCCGTGCTGAAGGTCTTCGGCGATGCGGTCTCTCCCGGAATCATGTCCTTCCCCATGCCCGGCATCAGCCTCGCGCTGGATTTTCCAATGCGCGGCGAAGAGACCCTCGATCTGCTCGGCAAGCTGGCGCGAATTACGGCGGAGCACGGAGGCCGCCTCTACCCCGCCAAGGACACGCAGATGACCGCGACTCAGTTTCAAGGCTTCTATCCGCAGTGGCAGCAGTTTGCCGCGTATGTCGATCCTGCGTTTCGCTCCAGCTTCTGGGAGAGGGTGACGGCGCGTGGCTGATCCTCGTTCTGCACCTGTGCTCCCATCGCGGATTCTCGTCCTCGGAGCGACCTCGGGCATCGCCACTGCCGTCATGCGGCTGCTGGCGGCGCGCGGTGCAAGCTTCTTTCTGGTGGCCCGCGATCCTCTCAAACTTGCCGCCGTAGAAATGGACCTGAGGACTCGCGGGGCCGCCTCCGTCGAGAGCCGGGTGCTCGACCTGAACGATACCGCGAGTCACCCGGAGGTGTTGACCGAGGCCGCAAGCTCGCTGGGTGCCATCGATCTTGCTTTTCTGGCGCACGGTGTCCTCGGCAACCAGGCGGAAGGAGAATCCAGCTATCCCGCTGCTGCCCATGTCTTGCAGACAAACCTGCTCTCCGCCGTTTCACTGATTACCTGGCTCGCCAATTACTTCCAGGCCGCGGGACAGGGCACACTCGCGGTGCTTTCCTCTGTGGCCGGCGATCGCGGACGCAAGAGTAACTACATATACGGAGCGTCGAAGGCTGGCCTTAATACATTTCTGGATGGGGTGCGTAACCGCGTCGACCGCAGCGGAGTCCACGTGCTCACCCTGCGCCCCGGCTATATTGCGACGCAGATGACCGCACACGTTGACCACAACCCGCTCTTCGCCACGCCAGAGCGCGCCGCCCGGCTGATATTGCGAGCCATTGAGAAACGAAAAGACATCGCCTACATCCCACCGTTCTGGGCGGCGATTCTCTTCGTTGTCCGCTGCATCCCGGAAGCTATCTTCAAGAAACTGGATTATTAATCTGCGTGGATCGCATGGCCTGGTGCAACTTTTTGCACGCCTTTTGCGTCTTTGCGGCGCGCTTCCGCGTCTACTAAGGAAGATATTTGGTTCTTCCTGCGGCTCTCCCTGAGAGTGCGGTACGTTAACGGCATCACCTGAAAACCGCGAACCCGGCCCTGTTCCGCTTTGGCCGGTAACCTATAGACAAGCGTGGCCTTGGTTCCTGCCTGTGCTTTTGCTGAGCCAGTGCGTAAAATATCTGATATCCAACCATTTCCAGTTCTGTCGCTGATGGGGCGCGGATTCCCGAACGCCCGAGGAGAGAAGTAGAACCTTATGTGGATTGTTCGCCTCGCGCTGAGACGTCCCTATACATTCGTCGTTTTTGCGCTTCTGCTGCTCATTCTCGGCCCTGTCGCCATCCTCCGGACCCCGACTGATATCTTCCCCGATATCAATATCCCGATCGTTACGGTGATATGGAACTATGGCGGGCTCTCCGCAGAGGAGATGGCCAACCGCCTGGTGACCCCCAGCGAACGCTCGATGACGACGACCGTGAACGACATCGAGCATATCGAGTCGCAAACACTCAGCGGGCTCGCGATCATCAAGGTGTACTTCCAGCCTCATGTGAATGTGGCGAACGCTGTCGCGCAAATTACCGCAGTCTCCCAAACGCAGTTGCGCCAGTTCCCTCCGGGAACCAACCCTCCATTCATCATTACCTATAGCGCTTCCAGTGTTCCGATCCTTCAACTGGCGCTCTCCGGCCAGGGGCTGAACGAGCAGCAACTCAACGATTTTGGCGTTAACTTCATTCGTACTCAGCTAGCCACTGTTCAGGGGGCATCCATTCCGTTCCCCTACGGCGGCCGGATGCGTCAGGTTCAGGTGGATCTCGACTTGACCGCTCTGCAGGCCAAGAAGCTTTCGCCATCGGATGTAGTCAACGCCATCTCTGCACAGAACATCATCTTGCCCGCGGGCACGCTCAAGCTAAGCGAGCTCGAATATGCAGTCGAGACGAATAGCAGCTCTACGAATATCCAGGCTCTCAACGACCTGCCCATCCGTACCATCGACGGCTCCATGGTCTACGTGCACGATGTCGCCCACGTTCGCGACGGATCTCCGCCGCAGACCAACATCGTTCGCGTCGATGGGCAGCGGGCCGCCCTGATGACGATCCAGAAGACCGGCAGCGCCTCCACGCTCGACATTATTGGCAGCATCCGGAAGAAGCTGCCGATGATTAAGTCGCAGCTGCCTCCACAGCTTAAGATTGATCTCCTGTCCGATCAGTCGATCTTCGTGCGTTCGGCAATTAGCGGAGTGGTCCGCGAGGGCATCATCGCCGCATGTCTCACCGGCGTCATGATCCTGCTCTTCCTCGGAAGCTGGCGCAGCACGATCATCATCGCCGTCTCCATCCCGCTCTCCATCCTCAGCTCCATCATTGTGTTGAGTGCGCTGGGCGAAACCATCAATATCATGACTCTGGGCGGCCTCGCGCTTGCCGTAGGAATTCTGGTGGATGATGCCACCGTCGCCATCGAGAACATCAATCGCAATCTCGAAGGGGGCAAGGTTCTGGAACAGGCGATCATCGATGGCTCCGCAGAGATCGCCATCCCCGCCTTTGTCTCTACGCTCGCGATCTGCATCGTCTTTGTGCCCATGTTTTTCCTTGGAGGCGTGGCGCGATACCTCTTCGTGCCCCTGGCGGAAGCGGTAGTCTTCGCCATGCTCGCCTCGTACCTGCTCTCGCGGACTCTTGTCCCCTCCATGGCGCTCTTTCTTCTTAAGGAGCATGACGACGAAGAAGAAGAGCGCAAATTAAACAGCCGGAATCCCTGGACGCGTTTTCAGCTTGGCTTTGAGAATGTCTTTGCGCGCATCCGCAACTCCTACACCCGTCTGCTGGAGCTATGCGTTATGCACGCCACCGTCTTTCTGACGCTCTTCGTGGTCTTCTGCCTGGGTTCGGCTGCGGTGCTCGCTCCCTGGCTGGGGCGCGACTTCTTTCCATCCGTAGATAGCGGGCAATTCAAGCTGCATCTGCGCGCCCGCACTGGTACGCGTATCGAAGAGACTGCGAACTTATGCGATCGCGTCGACCAGGTGATTCGGCGCGAAATTCCGCCGAGCGAACTCAACAACATCATCGACAACGTAGGCATACCCTACAGCGGCCTGAATCTCTCCTACAGCAACTCGGCGCCGGTTGGTCCCGGGGATGCCGACATCCTGGTATCGCTTGCGAAGGAGCACAAGCCCACCGACGAGCATCTCGCGCATCTCCGCACCATCCTCGCGCAGGAGTTCCCCGGAGTTATCTTCTATACTCTGCCGGTCGATATCGTGACCCAGATCCTCAACTTCGGCCTCTCCTCGCCGATCGATATTCAGGTGGTTGGGCCGAACCTGATGGCAAATCGTGCCTTTGCCGAAAAGTTGATGAACGAAATTAAATTCGTTCCCGGCACGGCGGGCATTCGCATCCAGCAACCCTTCGACAGTCCGAAGCTCTATGTGAACGTGGACCGCACCAAGGCGCAGGATATGGGACTCGCGCAGCGCGATGTCGCTGGAAATCTTCTGGTGGCTCTCAGCGGAAGCTTCCAGACCTCGCCATCGTTCTGGCTCAATCCGCAGAACGGCGTTAGCTACAACATCGCGGTGCAAGCGCCACAATACAGCCTCGATACGTTGCAGGACCTCAAGAACATCCCCATCACACGCAACAGCACCACCGCGTCGGGTGCGAATACTTCTACCTCAGGCGGTCAGGCCACCACACCCAGCATGGGAGGGAAGCCGATCCAGATCCTCGGCAACCTGGCTACCATCACACGCGGCTCCGAACTCGCGACCGTCAGCCACTATGACGTCCAGCCCGTGATCGATATCTATGCCAACGTGGTCAACAGCGATCTGGGCAGCGTGGATAAGCAGATAGAGAAGATACTCGACGCCCACCGGAAGGAGCTACCGCGTGGCTCGCAGATCAGCGTGCGGGGCGAAGTCGAGACCATGCGCACAGCGTATACGGGCCTCATCGCCGGATTGATATTTTCCATCCTCTTCGTATACCTGCTGATCGTGGTTAACTTTCAGTCCTGGCTGGATCCGCTCATTATTATTGGGGCGTTGCCCGCTGCGTTGGCCGGTATCGTGTGGTTTCTCTTTGTTACCCACACCCGTCTCAGCGTTCCGGCTCTTACCGGCGCGATTATGTGCATGGGCGTGGCCACCGCCAATTCGATTCTCGTGGTCAGCTTTGCCCGCGAGCAATTGGAGGTCATGGTGGGGGATGCCCGTCGCGCGGCGATCGTCGCCGGCTCCACGCGCTTTCGCCCCGTCATCATGACCGCGCTGGCCATGATCATCGGTATGGTGCCGATGGCCCTTGGTATGGGCGATGGCGGCGAACAGAATGCACCGCTGGGGCGTGCGGTCATTGGCGGGTTGCTCTTCGCGACTGTCGCCACACTGCTCTTTGTTCCGACATTTTTCAGTGCGGTGCATGGCGCCATTGAGCGCAGGCGCCGTCAACGCGCAGCGGCTCAGAAAACAGATCAGGCAATAGTTACCGGTTGAAGGACGAATCTATGAACCAGCACGAAATGAGCGAGCGGCCATCGAGTCAACAGAGCCTCTCCCCTCGTCGCGCCCTCTGGGCGGTTGTTGTCCTGCTATGTGTAGCAGTCATTGTGGCGATTTCAGGCATCGTGCCTCGCCTTCGCGCGAGAACGGTACTCCGCGACCAGACGATTGCCCTTGCCGCACCCACCGTTCTGATCGCTCCGCCGATGCCCGGATATCCTCAGCAGGAGGTCCAGCTGCCCGGCAGCCTCAGCGCTTACACGGACGCGTCCATCAATGCGCGTACCAGCGGCTATCTGCAGAAGTGGTACTTCGACATCGGCGCCCATGTGAAGAAGGGCCAGTTGCTCGCGGTTCTCAGTACACCGGAGCTGGATCAGCAGCTTCAACAGGCACAGGGAGAGCTTGCTGTGGCACAAGCCAACGCCACCGTTGCGCAGGCCAATGCCACCCGTTACCGGGACCTGCTGAAGACCAATTCGGTGTCTGTGCAGGACACGGAAAACTTCGAGAGCCAGGCCAAGGCGACCAGTTCGACGGTCAGCTCCCTGCAGGCAAATGTGCGGAGGCTGAAAGAGCTTCAGTCCTTCGAGCGTATCTACGCCCCTTTTGATGGAGTCATCACCGCGCGCAATGTAGATGTGGGCGAACTTGTCGATGCCGGTGCAGGGAAGGAGCTCTTCCACCTTTCTGCCGTTGAGACGCTTCGTGTCTATGTGAATGTGCCCCAGGTCTATTCGCTCAGCATGAAGCCGCAACTGCCGGCGGAGCTCACCCTCATCGAGTACCCCAATCGAAAGTTCGCCGCGCACCTGGTCCGGACCTCCAATGCAATCGATCCAAGTTCCCGCACCTTACTGGTTGAGTTCGATGTGGAGAATCGCAAGCGGGAGCTGATGCCTGGCGCCTTCGCGCAAGTGCGCTTCAGAGTGAAGCCGGATGGGCCATCCGTGATCATTCCTGTTTCCGCTCTCATCTTCCGTTCCGAGGGCCTGCGCGTCGCGGTCGTGGGAGACGGCGACCGCGTGCATCTCGTACCCATCACCATGGGCGAAGACGACGGGAAATTCGTGCAGATTATCGGTGGGCTCGACAGCAATGCCCGAGTCGTCCAGGATCCGCCCGACTCTCTGGTGGAAGGCGAAAAGGTAAATGTTGTGGAGCGTCCCAAGTCTCAGGAGGCTGCACCCAGCGCAGCAGGAGAGAAAAAGTGATGAGGGCTTTTCTCCTCTCCATCGGATCCCTGGCGGTGTGTGCGCTGGCGGGCTGCACCGTTGGCCCCAACTATCATCGCCCTGCCGCCCCTGCGCCTCCAGCATTCAAAGAGCAGCAACCCCCTCCCAATCCGCCGGACGGAACATGGAAGCAGGCGCAGCCGGAAGACGCCGCCCATCGCGGCAAGTGGTGGGAGATTTATGGCGATCCACAGCTCAATTCTCTTGAGGAGCAGGTCGTCGTCTCCAACCAGACACTGCGTGCGGCAACCGAGCGCTACCTCGCCGCGCAGGAGCAGGTTCGCGTAGCTCGCGCCGATGCTTATCCCGCGCTCTCCGTTGGAGCAGATGCGCAGCGGCTGCATCCGTCGCAGCGGCGCGCGGTCTACGTGCCCGGATCGAAGACGAATTACGGCGACCTCGTGCTCCAGGGGCAGGCCACGTGGGAACCGGATTTGTGGGGCCGCGTACGACGCAGCGTCGAAGCCGCAAAGGCCAATGCCCAGGCCAGTGCAGCCGATCTCGCCGGCGTGGAACTCAGCCTGCGATCCGAGCTTGCGCTGGACTACTTCCAGCTTCGCGGTCTTGACCTGCAAAAGCAGTTGCTGGATTCCACGGTCGCGGATTACGAGGGGTCTCTTGAGCTGACGCAGCGCCGCTTTCATGGCGGCGTCGCTTCCGACTCCGACGTGGCTCAGGCCGAGACGCAACTGCGCAGCACGCGCTCGCAGGCAATCGATGTAGGTGTGGCGCGGGCACAGTTTGAGCACGCTATCGCTACCCTTGTCGGAGTGCCTGCATCGAGCTTTTCGCTGGCCGCGGCCCCGCTCAATCTACCGCTTCCCGCCGTTCCTGCCGGTCTGCCTTCTCAGTTGCTCGAGCGCCGGCCGGATGTCGCTGCTGCCGAGCGCCGTGTACAGGCCGCCAATGCGCAGATCGGGCTTGCCATCTCCGCCTACTATCCCAACATTACCCTCGGTGGCAACGGCGGTTTTGAGTCCGGGGGCATCAGCACATTGATCCAGGGCCCCGGAGCCCTATGGTCGTTGGGCGCCTCCGCCTCGGAGTTGCTCTTCGACGCTGGCCGCCGCCATGCCCTCACGCAGCAGTCGCGTGACCTCTACGAGGCCACCGCCTCTGACTACCGGGAGAGCGTTCTCAATTCGTTTCAGGAGGTGGAAGATAGCCTCGCCGCCCTGCGACTCCTCGATGAGGAATCGCGCAGCGAGCGCGATGCAGTCACCTCGGCAGAACGATCTCTGACGATCTCCAACAATCGCTACACAGGTGGAGTCACCGGATACCTTGAAGTGCTGACGGCACAAACCGCGAAGTTGACCAACCAGCGCTCCGCTGCGGACATCACCACTCGTCAGTTTGCCGCCAGCGTGCGCCTGATCCGCGCCATTGGTGGTGGGTGGGATGCGAGCCAGTTGCCAAGGCCGTAAGCAACAGCGTCGGTGGCTTGATGGCTAGGGAAGCTCGCTGGTGAGAAAGACCTGCTCGACGCGTCCGCTCACGATGCGGTAGATGCCAAACTGCCGCTCGCCTCGGCCCCGCAGCTCAAAGAGCAGCTCCGCGCGGTGATCGCCGTCGGTGTCGGCCGCGTCGATCAGCTTCATGCGCGGGGTTACGTCCAGGTGGCCGGCATCCGTCACCTGCTGAAAGATGACCCGTGGCGATCCATAGAAGTCCGGCTGAGCAATCAATGTAACGTACTTCGCGGCGTTCCCTTCGCCCGCCGTTCTGCAGGAGAGCACGAGGGTGGCTCCTCCGCCGTAGGACAGTTCAAATGCGCGGAAATCGTCCACGGTCATGCTGGCTGCGGCGTTCGCTGGACTTGCGGATTTCGCGGTATGCGCAGTCGTCCGGCGCGCAGTCCGTGCCGGGGTCGCCGAATGTGCAGCTCCAATCGGCTCCGGCGTGCGCTGCCCGGCGAGTGCTTCGCGGGCCAGCTTCTCCATCGACGCCTGCATCTTCGTGGCATCCGCTGCATCTGCCCATTGGTAGACGTAGGAGTGGGGTTCATCGTTCGCCGTGGTGGAGAGCGCCACCATCTGGTGCAGGCTTGGCGGTGTTCCCGTCAGCTTGCTCTCCTCGCGCATCGCCGCTGGAATGCCGCGATGCATCTTTGGCCGGTCAGGATCGGTATCCTCGACTCCAGAGACAGCCTCTCCCGGCGTGTCGCCGCCACTGCTCTCCGTCTTGGGACGCCTGCGGAGCTTCGGACGGTCCGGATCATCGCTCGTGCTGCTCACGTGCGGCTCCGTACCAGCGCGTGCCTGCGGCGAGTCCTTGCCTGCGGTCTGCTGCGGCGAGGAGCCGGTGTCGGGCTTGTCTCCCTTCTTGCTCAAGTGGGGGCGATCCGAATCGACGTCCTTCACTACCTCGGGCATCACCTTTGAGACGGAAAGCTTCGGCGCCTTTACCTCTTCCAGCGGCTTCCACACGCCGTATCCATACCACGAGCCCTGGGTATTGCCAGCGCTGAAGATGTCAAAGCGGCCCTTGGGTATCCCCGCCTGCAGCAACTCATATTCCGTGTCGCCTTCTACGGCCATCGGCTCCGGACGAGCCATGTAAACGCCCGCATCCTGATACTGTTCGCCGGTAAACACCGCTACGGGAATCAGCCGGCTGGCGCTTGGCTTGCCTGCCTCGCCAGTCCACTCCAGCACGCCAGTGGCTCGCAGTTCCTGCGCCTTAACCACTTTGGGGCCGCGTGTCTGCGCGTTGAGGGGGACGCTTACCAGGCCGCCGATGCACAACATTGCCGCGACCGCCAGCATCGATGGCATCAACACACTGCGGCTTGTGCTCCTGCCGCTCCTCGATTGCATGCAATAATCCGATTCAGGCTGGCGCTGTGATGAAGCATGTCCCGGCATTCGTTTCAGTCACTCCTCACGTGGAAGGAAAGTTCAAATGGAAGTGCATGACAAGGTTGAGTTCACTCTACAGGATGAGCAGGAACACACCGTCCATCTATCGGATTTCTCTGGAAAGCCAGTTATCCTCTTCTTCTATCCTAGGGCCGACACTCCCGGCTGCACAATTGAGGCATGCGGCTTTCGCGATACCTTCAAGAAGCTGCAGAAGGCCGGCGCAATCGTGCTCGGCATCTCGCGCGATACGCCCGCGGCACAGAAGAAGTTCAAAGAGAAATACGATCTCCCTTATCCACTCCTTGCAGATGTAGACGAAGTGGTCTGCAAACAGTTTGGCGTTTTGAAAGAAAAGAATATGTATGGCAAAAAAGTGATGGGCATCGAGCGCACGACGTTCCTCATCGGCCCCGATCAGCGAATCCTCAAGATCTTCCCCAAGGTTAAGCCGGAAGGGCACGCCGAAGAGGTTCTGGCGGCTCTCAAGGAAGAGAAGATCGCCTGAGCATACCCTGTTATAGACAGGAAAACACAGACCGCGTGGCTGTTCCCGGAACGGCCGCGCGGCAAATCAGGAGAGGATAGCTCGAAGCATTCCAACTCATAGCATGGACAGGACTCATCTTTCACGGGAAAAGGAGATGCTGCGGGAGAAAGAGGCGCTGCCGCTGCCGCGAAGTTTCTATAACGCGTCCCCTGAGGTAGTGGCACGTAAGCTGCTGGGCAGAATTCTCGTCGCCAGGAGCGGCGGTTTCCAACTCGCCGGGCGCATCGTAGAGGTGGAAGCTTACCTCGGCGTCACGGATCCCGCGGCTCACGCATTCTCCGGCATCACTCCACGCAACGCGGTCCTCTTTGGCGAGCCGGGTCATGCCTACGTATACTTCATCTATGGCATGTACTCCTGCCTCAATGTCTCCTGCGAGCCGCAGGGCAAGGCAGGTTGTGTACTTTTCCGTGCGCTTGAGCCGCTGCATCTTTCCGTGTCGAACGGAGATGCGGGCGACCCTTCTGCAGAAGAAGTTCTGCGGCGCAACCGCGGGCTAGCTCCTTTAGCGCCCGCCCGGCTCATCGCCTCCGGGCCCGGCCGCTTGTCCCAGGCATTCGGCATCACCCGCGCCAGCCACAACGGCGTGGATCTAACTTCGCCAGCTTCACCACTACAGATTGTCGATGACGATTTTCGCGCCGGGGAGATCGTTGCCACTCCCCGCATCGGGATCCGCAAAGCGGTCGAGCATCCGCTACGCTTCTATCTGGCTGGAAACGCCTTCGTGTCCGGCAAAGTGTCTGGCCGGCGCTGAGATCTCGTCTGCTCTTCGCGAATCAACTGTTCTCTTCTATTACTACATTGTCGATTAGCCGCGTCGGCCCCACATAGGCTGCGACCGCGATCAGCGCGCCCTCCCGCAGATCCGCTACGTCTTCCAGCGTCTCCGGATGCACCGCGGCAAGGTAGTCGATGCGAACCGCTGGTTCGCTTGCGAGAACTGCCCGCGCCTCCTGCAGAATCTTTGCGCTGCTGTGTTCCCCGGCTGCGGCAACCTCGCGTGCGCGAGTCATGGCCCGGCTCAACACGAGCGCCTGCCGCCGATGTTCCGGGTCCAGATACACATTGCGCGAACTCAGGGCCAGCCCATCCGCCTCGCGCACGATGGGGCAGATCACGAGTTCCACGTCGAGATTCAGATCGCGTACCATCCAGCGCAGCACTGCAACCTGTGCCGCGTCCTTCTGGCCAAAGAAGGCTCGCTGCGGCATGACGATGTGCAGGAGCTTGCTCACCACTGTTGTCACGCCGCGAAAATGGCCGGGCCGCGAAGCGCCATCCAGCCGCTCGCTTATCCCTTCCACCGTCACAAACGTGCTCGCCCCCGCGGGATACATCGCTTCGGCCGAAGGCGCGAACACCAGGTCAACGCCCTCCGCCAGAAGCAGTGCGCTGTCCCTCTCAAGGTCGCGCGGATAGTTCGAAAAGTCTTCGTTGGGGCCAAATTGCGTGGGATTTACGAAGATCGACACGGCAACCACATCGCAGGCCGCACGCGCCGCGCGAACCAGCGAGAGGTGCCCCGCGTGCAAGGCCCCCATCGTCGGCACCAGCCCAATTCGCTTGCCTTGCCTGCGTAAATCGCGGCAGGCTGCCTGCATTTCTTCCGGTGTCTTCAGGGTCTTCATCGAGCGAACTATGCCTTGCGACGCGCGACTTTTTCGGCATCCAGCATTGCCCGCGTCTCTTTCGTCAGGTGATAGCTCTCTGCTTCGCTGGGGAAGCTACGCGTCTCCACATCATGGCGATAGGCCGCAAATGCCTCGCGCAGGAGCGTCCCCGCATCGCCATACTGGCGCACAAACTTCGCCCGCCCGGAGAAAGTCAGGTTCACCAGGTCATGCAGCACCAGGATTTGCCCATCGGTATCCGGCCCTGCGCCGATGCCAATCGTCGGCACCGTCAGCTCGGCCGTAATCTGCTGTGCGACTTCTCGCGGAATGCCTTCGAGCACCACGGCGATCACGCCCGCCTGCTCCAGCGCCAGGGCATCCTTCATCAGCCTCTCGATCGCGGGAATGGACTTGCCCTGCACCTTGTATCCGCCCATCCGGTGCACGGATTGCGGCGTTAACCCAAGGTGTCCGACCACGGGAACCTCCGCGTCGGTAAGCCGCTCGATCAGCTCCACGCGGTTCTCGCCGCCCTCGATTTTCACCGCCTCGGCTCCGCCTTCCTTCACAAAACGGATCGCGTTGGCAATACCATGGGCAAGATCTGTGTGATAGGAGCCGTAAGGCATATCGGCGACCAGCATGGCCCGCTTCACCGCGCGGCGTACGGCCCTGGTGTGGTGCAGCATTTCGTCGACGGTAACGGGAAGCGTGCTGTCGTAGCCCATCACCACCATCGCCAGCGAATCGCCAACCAGGATCAGATCGATTCCCGCCTCGTCCACCAGGCGCGCGGTCGCGTAGTCATACGCCGTCAGCGCGGAGATCGGCTGTCCGTTGAGCTTCTTTTCTCTGAGTGATTGGCTGGTAACTTTGGCAGGAATCTCCGCCAGGGCTGGAGCGGCTTCATCCGCCCCACGGAAGTGCGAGATACTCATCGTGCTCTCCTGGTGCAGTTCCCCTCACTCGGGGATACTGCCCGAACAAGGCTGAGTATACGCCCGATGGCGAAGGATCGAAACAGGCAGGCTCACCGTTAAATCTGCCTCTCTGTCCCCAGGGGCAAAAAGTATTGCGTTCCCTTGATCGGTTCGGAGAGCCGCTTCAGTAGCATCTGGAGATCGGCATTGTTGTTCACAAAGTCGATGTCCGAGGTATTCACCACCAGCAGGTCGCTCGATGTGTAATGAAAGAAGAAGTGCTCATACGCTGCGATCACCTGCTCCAGATAGTCGTCGCTGATGGCCCGTTCTCCGCTGACACCTTTACGCCGTACCCGCTGTTTCAAAATCTCCGGCGAAGCCTGCAGATAGATCACCAGGTCCGGCGTCGGCATCTTCTCGCGGAACATGTTGTAGTAGCGGTTATAAAGATTCAGCTCTTCGTCCGTCAGGTTGATGTAGGCGAAGATCTTATCCTTCTCAAAGATGTAGTCCGCTACCGCCGTGCCTTCAAAGCCCAGAGTGCTTTCGCGCAGCATCTGCTCGTAGCGTTCCATCAGGAACCACATCTGCGTTTCGAACGCGCTCGACTTTTTGCCGGTATAAAACTCTTCCAGAAAGGGATTGTGCTCCGGCTCTACGATGCGCCGTGCCCGCAGCGTATCTGCCAGGATCTCCGCCAGCGTGGATTTCCCCACGCGGATTGGACCCTCGATGGCAATAAAATGCGGCGGATCAAACAAGTTGGCCATGACTTTCTACGCCTCAACCATGCTCAATATTGCAACCATTCCAAACTTGAGCGAAGAAAACACGAAGGTAACACAAACCTGTTTTCTCCGCAAAACTACCGTATCAATCTTCCTCATCCGCATCCATCCCACGGAAGGTCGCCGCGTGTCCCGGAGCGGAATGCTCTAAACTAAACAATATGCTGCCTGAACTGGCGATCACGGGAGCGGCGGCTGGACTTGCGGCGGGAGGCTATGCCTATGCCGCCATGTGGCCAACCTCGCAAATCTTCGGCCGCACGATTGTCGCGGGACACGATCCCTCCCAACTCGCCTTGACCTACGACGATGGCCCCAATGATCCCTGGACTTACAAGCTGTTAGAAGTCCTTGAGCAGAACAATGTGCGCGCCACCTTCTTCTTCATCGGGCGCTTTGTCCGCCAGCGTCCGCAGATCGCCCGCGCCGTGGCGAATGCCGGACACTTGATCGGCAATCACACCATGACGCATCCCGTGTTGCTCTTTGAAAAGCCCGCCCACGTGCGCGAAGAGATCGAGGAGTGCAATCAGGCGCTGGAGGATACCCTCGGCCAGCCCGTTCGCTACTTTCGGCCTCCCCACGGCGCCCGTCGGCCAGACGTGCTCGCGACTGCCCATAAGCTTGGCCTGACGCCCGTCCTGTGGAACGTGATGGGCCACGATTGGGATGCGCCCAGCCCCGAATCCGTCGAGCGGCGTGTCGTCCGCGGTGTTGCTGCAAATCAAAGCCGCAACCGCGGCAGCAACATCCTGTTGCACGACGGAGGCCAGCAGGGAATCGGCCAGAACCGCTCCTCCTCCGTCATCGCCACACAGGCGCTGCTGGCCCGCTACAAGCCACTGGGCTTCCGCTTCATCACGCCAGAGGCCTGGCATGTGGGCGAGCCGTCCGCCAGGCCGTAGGCGAAGCAGACCCCAGGTTCTGCGAGCCTACCCCTCCCGGACCACTTTGAATGCCTCTCTCGCCGCCTCGATGGTGAATGCGATATCGGCATCCGTGTGCGCCGTCCCGAGAAACGCTGCTTCAAACTGCGAGGGCGGCAGCCATACACCCGCATCCAGCATGGCGCGATGGAATCGCCCAAAAATCGCGGTGTCCGATGCGGCTGCGGTTGCGAAGTCGGTCACCGGGCCGGGGGTAAAGAACCAGGTAAACATCGCTCCCACGCGGTTTGCGGTCACCGCGAGGCCAGACTTCTTCGCTTCGGCGGCTACCCCATCCACCACTGCCGCGCTGGCTGCTTCCAGCCGCGCGTAGATCTCCGCTTCGTGCGCTTCCAGATACTCGAGCGTCGCGATTCCGGCGGCCATGGCTAGCGGGTTTCCGCTCAGCGTTCCTGCCTGGTATACCGGCCCCAGCGGTGCCAGCAGATTCATAATCTCCGCGCGGCCGCCGAAGGCTCCGCAGGGCAATCCGCCACCGATAATCTTGCCCAGGGTGGTCAGGTCGGGAGTGATGTCGTAGAGCGCCTGTGCTCCCCCAAATGCCACGCGGAAGCCCGTCATGACTTCATCGAAGATCAACAGCGCCCCGGTGCGAGCCGTAATCTCGCGTAGAAACTGGAGATAGCCCGTCTTCGCAGGGACGCAGCCCATGTTACCCACAACCGGCTCCACAATCACGCAGGCAATCTCGCCCGCATGTTTGGCAAAGGCTTCTTCCACCGCCTCTATATCGTTAAATGGCAGAGCCAGCGTAAAGTGCGCCGTTTCCTCCGGCACGCCCGCCGATCCCGGTATGCCAAACGTTGCCACGCCGGAGCCCGCCTTCACCAGCAGCCCATCCGCATGGCCGTGGTAGCAGCCCTCAAACTTCACGATGTACTTGCGATTCGTAAAGGCACGCGCCAGACGGATCGCCGACATCGTGGCCTCCGTCCCGGAGCTGACGAAGCGCAGCTTCTCGATGGAGGGGCAGGCCCGGATCACGCGCTCGGCCAGGTCCGCTTCCGTCGGAGTGGACGCCCCAAAGCTGGCCCCAAGAGCCGCTGCGTGCTGGATGGCTCGAACCACCGGCGGAAATGCGTGACCCAGAATCATGGGGCCCCACGAGCCGAAGTAGTCCAGGTAGCGATTTCCGTCCGCATCCCATAGATACTGGCCTTCCGCCCGCAGCAGAAACGGGGGGGCTCCCCCGACGGCACGAAAGGCGCGAACCGGGGAATCGACGCCGCCAGGTAGAACCCGCTCGGCACGCTGCTGCATCTGGCTGGAAACTGACATATGTCTGGACATTTAACCCCAGTATAGTCGGCCTTTGCATTCAATTCGTGAAGGCTCCTCTTTGTTTTCCCCGGAATAAATGGCGCGCTTTGCAGGCAGAATGGCGTGCTTTGCATATCGCGGTGATTGGCGAGCGTCTAATGTAAGGGCATGTACAACGCGAAAGCATATTCGACTGCTAGTGCGACTTCGCCGCTTGCCTCTACTGTGATCGCGCGGCGCGATCTAACCGAACGCGATGTCCAGATCGAGATTCTGTTCTGCGGAGTTTGCCACTCCGATCTCCACTACGCCCGGAATGAGTGGAGCGATGTCATGCCTACGGTCTATCCGTGCGTTCCCGGGCATGAGATCGTCGGACGCGTCACCAAGGTCGGTTCTGCGGTGACCAAATTCAAGGCTGGCGATCTGGCCGGTGTGGGCTGTCTGGTCGGCTCCGATGGAACCTGTCCCGAATGCAAAGCCGGCCTGGAGCAGTTCTGTCCCAATCAGGTGCTCACCTACGGCTCTCCCGATAAGCATCTCGGCGGCGTTACCTATGGCGGCTACTCCGACAGCATCGTCGTGGATGAGCACTTCGTCCTGAGTATTCCTTCCAATCTCAATCTCGGCGCAGCAGCGCCTCTGCTGTGCGCGGGAATTACGACCTACTCGCCGATGCGCCACTGGGGTGTCACAAAAGGCCAGAAGGTCGGCATCATCGGTCTAGGCGGATTGGGTCACATGGGAGTGAAGTTTGCTCATGCGCTGGGAGCCCACACGGTTGTCTTCACCACGTCGCCCAGCAAGGTGGAAGATGCGCTGCGCCTCGGTGCGGATGAGGTTGTTCTCTCGCGGGATGCCAACCAAATGCAGAAGCATGCGGGCAGCTTCAACTTCATCCTCGATGCGGTTTCCGCTGACCACGACATCAACGCATACATCAACCTGCTTGCCCGCGATGGCAACATGACGCTGGTTGGCGCGCCGGATAAGCCTCTAAGCTTAAAATCCTTTGGATTGATCATGGGCCGTCGCAGTGTCTCCGGCTCGCCCATCGGTGGTCTTGCCGAAACCCAGGAGATGCTGGACTTCTGCGGCGCGCATAGCATCACATCCGACGTAGAGATGATCGCTATCCAGCAGATCAATGAGGCATACAAGCGGTTGCTCAAGTCCGATGTGAAGTATCGCTTCTCGATTGATATGGCTTCTCTCAAATCTGAGTAAATTGCTCTCCGATAAAGAAACTTCTTTGAGTCAAACGAAATGGTTAAGCACTTTCGAGTTTCCGGCCTGTTGCAGGCAAAGTTGGAAGAACTGGGGGTCGGCGTCTCTGCAGTCCTGCGCAGAGCCGGCCTCCCCCAGGACCTTTTCCATCAAACCCGCATCCTTGTTACCACCGAAGAGCTGTTTGCGCTTTGGCGCGCGATCGGCGATGTGAGCAACGATCCTGCAATCGGCCTCAAGCTCGGCATCGAGACCAAGATCGAACGCTTTCATCCTATGGGCATCGCCGCTCTCTCGACGGAGAATTTTGGCGCAGCAGTTCGCCACATGGCGCGTTACAAGAAGTTGTCCGCTCCGGAAGAGATTCTGCAGGAAATGGATGACGAAGAGTGGAGCATTCAGTTCCGGTGGTCGCTGGCGATGGATGTCGAGCCACAGGTGCTGATTGAACACTGCTTCGCCTGGGTGCTCAACATCGCACGCCAGGGAAGCGGTACGCGCATCTCTCCAGTAAGAGTGGAGTTTGTGCGGCCGCGCGCACACCTGAAGGCGCTTGAACGGCATTTCGGCTGTCCGGTGGTACTCGGGGCATCTCGTAACTCCATGGTGTTTCGCGCCGGGGATGCGGCATGCCCGTTCGTCACCCGCAATGCAGAACTGCTGGAGATGCTTGCTCCGCAGTTTGAAAAAGAACTCAAGCTCCGCAGCGGCAACGACAGCTTTACGGAACTGGTGCGCGGCGCGATCCAGGAGAGATTCACCGGGAGCCGCCCCACCATCGAGGAGGTTGCGCGAGGGCTGCACATGAGTTCGCGAACGCTGCAGCGTCGGCTGCAGGAGGTGGGCTCCAGCTTCAAGCACGTCCTCGATGAAGCGCGTCACCAGATGGCTCGGTACTACCTCACCAACTCCGTACTGGAACTGAATGAGGCTGCCTATCTTCTGGGATATGAAGATGCCAACTCTTTCGCTCGCGCCTTCCGTAGCTGGGAGGGCATGCCCCCCGGGCACTGGCGCGAAGTGCACCGCATAGCCGCAGTCTCCTAGAGAACTGCCATCCGAAAATTGGAGGAAAGACAAATGAAGAAGCGCAAGCTGGGAAGCTGCAATCTGGAAGTATCTGCCCTGGGCCTTGGATGTATGGGCATGAGCTTCTCCTATGGAGCGCCTCACGACGAGAAGGAGATGATCTCTCTTCTGCGTACGGCTGTGGAGCGTGGCATCACTTTCTTTGACACAGCAGAGGTCTATGGGCCGTTCACCAACGAGGTGCTTGTCGGGAAGGCGCTCTCTCCGCTCCGCGATCAGGTGGTGATTGCCACCAAGTTCGGCTTCAATCTCAATCCCGATGGCAGCCCAGGGTGGCAGGGGTTGAATAGCCGCCCCGAGCGTATCAAGGAGGTGGCTGAAGCCTCGCTCAAGCGCCTTCAGATCGATGCCATCGACCTGTTCTACCAGCATCGTGTGGATCCGGAAGTACCGATTGAAGATGTAGCGGGAGCAGTCAAGGATCTGATTCAGGCAGGGAAGGTAAAGCACTTCGGGCTTTCGGAGGCGGGTGTGCAGACGATTCGCCGCGCGCATGCCGTTCAGCCTGTGACCGCACTGCAGAGCGAGTACTCACTGTGGTGGAGAAAGCCGGAAGAAGAAGTGATCCCCACCCTTGAGGAACTCGGAATCGGTCTGGTTCCCTATAGCCCGCTGGGGAAGGGCTTCCTCACCGGGAAGATGGATTCAAATACGAAGCTGGCCAGCAATGACTTCCGCAGCACTCTTCCGCGCTTTACTCCGGAAGCGATGAAGGCGAATCAGGTTTTTGTCGATCTGCTCGGCACCATCGCAAAGCGGAAGAACGCGACGCCTGCCCAGATTGCTCTCGCCTGGCTGCTCGCCCAGAAGCCGTGGATCGTGCCAATTCCGGGTACAACCAAGCTGTCGCGTTTGGATGAGAATATCGGAGCCGTTGCGTTGGAACTTAGCGCAGAGGATCTGCGCGAGATCGACAGCGGAGCCGCAAAGATCAAAGCTGAAGGCAATCGGTATCCGGAACACCTGGAAAAGTTGACCGGTCGCTAGTGCCGGTCAGCACTACGAGTCTCATCTAGCTTTGAGCCTCATTTAGCTTTGTCACCCTGAGCCTCGTTTAATTTTGTCACCCTGAGCCTCGTTTAATTTGTCATCCTGAGCCTCGTTTAATTTGTCATCCTGAGCGAAGCGAAGGATCTGCTTCATAACGCGAATCGCGCCATGCATCCCAGGCGGTGGACAGCCGTCGTCCTCCGCCTCGTCCGGCGCGATTTTTGCTCATAACGCCATCTGCTCGAAGGGCATCTTTTGAAGAAGGGCCCTTCGAGCCTGCATTTACAGTCACTTTGGAGAGAGGGAAGTATGGAAATCAAACGCATTGGTTCGCAGCCATCGAGCAGAGGGCCATCCGACTGGTTCACGGGTACAGTAAGAATCGATCAGCCGTTTCAGGCGGCTGACCCAGCCCGTGTCGGAGGGGCCAGCGTCACATTCGAGCCGGGAGCGCGGACGGCATGGCACACGCATCCGCTAGGCCAGACCCTCATCGTAACGGCTGGCTGCGGATGGGCTCAGCGAGAAGGCGGGCCTGTTGAGCAGATTCGGCCTGGGGACGTGGTCTGGTTCTCGCCGGGCGAGAAGCACTGGCACGGCGCAACGCCGACGACCAGCATGACGCATATAGCAATCGCCGAAACGCTCAATGGAAAGGTCGTCGACTGGATGGAAAAGGTGAGCGACGATCAATACCGCTTGTGATTGCTGGATGGGCTCTGAATCGCGGCCCGGTCGATTCTGTGTTCCCTCTTCGCCGGTGTAGTGGCACGCATTCAAAAGCATAAAAGTACACCATCGCCGGTCTGACATCGCTCAGCGGCGTCTCAGGCGGCGTGAAGTCAGATAACCGCATACTGACTTTCAATGACAGTGTCGACTGGCAGATGGGCAGGCATGTATTGAAGTTTGGTGGCAGCGCTCAGCACTACCGGAACTTCTATGGAGTTGTGCCGAACTATGGGACATTTTCGCTCGATGGATCGATCACCGGCAGCCCCTATGCTGATTTCCTGCTCGGCCTGCCGCATACAAGCCAGCGTGTGAGTCCGCTTGCGAACCGCGAAATGTCGCTGATCGAATATGGACTTTATGCGGAGGATTCCTTCAAGGTTTCCCGCAGGCTGAACTTGAGCTATGGAGTGCGGTGGGATTTATATGGCACGCCCTCCGCTGGAGATCACCTGATGTATAACTGGGATCCGGCCAGGGAGCGGTATTTATAGCCCTCTATGTCTTTCTTTATAAAAGACGAGCCCGATGTGGCGCGTACTCCACTCTGAAGTAGTAATTGGGGTGATGATTCGGCGGGTTTCGTTCCGGGTGGCCTGAATGTCGTTCAGTTCCTAATGGCATGCTCCGAGCGGAGCATGCCATTTCTGCTGTTGCACTGTCTCTGCGAGCACCCGGAGGTGCCAGCACACTCTTACCGCGTTACAGAGGCGGCAACGACTGGTTGTGCTGGATGAATCCTGACGCCTTGAACGACGCGGTTGATCACCCCGTCGGGGCTGGGGCTATCGGGATTCAATCCAAGGCCCAGGCTCAAATGGTATCCAAGCAACTGCGGCCCCAGAATCTCAAACGGTGTGCGCAGGGCGTCGTCCGCCATCGGCGCGACGGCGGGAATGATCCCATCGAACACGTCTTCCGCTTCGGCAGGATCAACAACGCCGACCAGGTAACCGAGCTTCTTCTCCCGCAACTCGCGGAGCAGATCCACTTCGTAGAGACGGCGAACCGGATCGCTTGATACCAGGCACAGAACAAGGGTGTCAGGTTTGACGAAGGACATGGGGCCATGGCGGAGTCCCAGGAATGTTTCCGTTATCAGAGGGTAGTGTCCGGCGGTCATCTCCAGCATCTTCAGTCCAGCTTCCCGTGCCCATCCGAGCAGCGGCGATGAGGAGAGAACGACAACCCGGTCCTGGATGTGGGCCGCTGTATCCTGGCAGGCTCGATCGATCTCGGGCAGCAGTTCGGCTGCACGCTTGCTGAATTCCTCCACCGTGGGCGCTACCGCATCCGGCTGTGCCAGAAGAAGCGCGGCGAGCACCAGATTCGAAAAGGAACTGGTCATCACCAGGCTGTGGTCGTTGGTGCGCGGGTCAAGAACGATGAGACCGTCCAAGCCGGAGCGGGCCAATGCGCTGTCTTCATTGCAGACGATGGCCAACTGCCGGATTTCTGGCCGGAGGGCGCGAACCCGTTCGACAACCGCTGCACTCTCCGGGCTGTCGCCTGATCTGGCCAGTGAGATCACAACGTCTACGTCGAGCAGATACCGTTCCGTGTCGATAAGCAGGTCGGTAGTAGGAACAGCGAGCGCCATGGGCCACGCAGATGCGACGGCGCTCGCGGCGTAGGCTGAGGTACCAGCTCCGGTCAACAGAACACGAGCCCCTTCAAGCTTGGCAGTCAGTTGCAAGCGCTCCGCTGCGATGCGTACGTTTCCCACTGTCGTAGGCCAGAGAACAGGCTGCCGGAGGATCTCCTGCAAGGTGTATCCGGAGGCGGCTTGGAGGCCGGCCTGGGAGGGCACTCCCCGATAATCTGACATGTAATCTCCGCTCCTTAAGAAAATAAGACGAGTATTGAATTTGGACCAAAACGATATAATAGGAAACTATACGCAAGTATATAGTATGTAGCTATTCGGATTTGATAAATATCGAAACCATTTCGCAGGCGAAAGCGAATGGAACGATGGCCCGGAAAAAGAGACGGCGGAATCGGGGGCAGGCGGCGCACCGATCTCGTTCTTGCGGAACTCTGCGGAGGAAGCGGACTTCAGTTTTACGGTCCTTATGGCAGGCGGCTTCCCATCGCATTTTGAAGCTCTCGCCAAATCTCTGAATTCTTTTCTCTTCGCCGCGAATCTTGTCAGTCGGAATGAACCTTGCGCCCCCCCAACTCGCCGGCCACTCATTGATCCTGTATGACGGAGTTTGCGGCCTCTGCAACCGCCTGGTTCAGTTTGTCCTCCGTCATGACCGGCAAGACCATTACCGCTTCTGCGCGCTGCAGAACCCGCTGGCTGCCAATATCCTCGCCCGCCACGGCTTGAACCCCTCCATTCTCGACACGGTGTACCTGGTGACCGAGCCCTTCTCGCCCGGAGAGCGGCTGCTGCAGCGGTCGGATGCCGCGCTCGCGGTGCTTGCCCGGCTTGGCGGCGGCTGGCTCCTGCTGGCTCGCCTTTTCCGGCTGGCGCCCCGTTCGCTGCGAAATTTTGCCTATGGAATCGTCGCCCGAACCCGTTACAGCCTCTTTGGCCGCCTGGGCTCATGCCCGCTGCCGGCGCCCGCCGAGAGCCACCGATTTCTTCCCTTTGACTGACGCTGACGCATTTGGGGTGCTCTCGGTGTTAAACTTACGCTTCGGCCTACAAAATCCCAGCACGGTCTGTCTCCCTTGGGAGCGGCCTTTTGCGAGGTCATTTCGACGGCCGGTATCTTACCCTGCTCCACGGAAATGCCTTGCCAGAACCGAAGCCAAAGAAAGCCAAATCGCCGATTACGTACGCCGACGCCGGAGTGGACATCAGCAGCGGCGATCGTGCCAAACAACGCATTAAGTACCTTGCCCAGAGAACCTTCAACAAGCAGGTCTTGAGCGAAATCGGCGGATTCGGCGGCCTGTTCAAGCTCGACCTGGTGCGCTACAAGAATCCTGTTCTCGTATCCAGTGCCGACGGCGTCGGTACCAAGCTCAAGGTCGCCTTCGATCTCAACATGCACCACACGGTGGGCTCTGACCTAGTGAACCACTGCGTCAACGACATCGCCGTGCAGGGCGCCACGCCGCTGTTCTTTATGGATTACCTCGCCAGCGGCCGCCTCGATCCCGAGGTTACGGAGAAGGTGGTCACCGGGCTCGCCGAGGCATGCCACGCCAACGGCTGCGCCCTTATCGGCGGCGAAACTGCCCAGATGCCCGGCTTCTATGCCGATGGCGAATACGATCTTGCCGGCTTTATCGTGGGCTGTGTGGACAAGGAAAAGGTCATCACCGGTGCGGGAATCAAGGTCGGCGAAGTCCTAATCGGATTGCCCTCCACCGGGCTGCATACCAATGGCTATTCGCTGGCCCGCAAGCTGTTCTTTGAAGTCGCGGGCTACAAGCCGGATCAGTACGTGAATGCCCTTAAGGAGAAGGCCGGAGCCGCGCTGATGAAGGTGCATCGCAGCTACCTGCCGGTCATCCGCAAGCTGACCGCCTCGGACTCCACTGTGGGCATGGCGCATATTACCGGCGGCGGAATCACGGAGAATCTGCCGCGCATCCTGCCCAAGGGAATCTCCGCGGTCGTGGAACTGGGAAGCTGGCCCGTACCGGCTATCTTTGAGCATCTGCAGCAACTTGGCAGCGTGGCGCAGGAGGAAATGCTGCGCACCTTCAACATGGGCGTCGGCCTGATTGCGGTCATTCCGGCGGAAAAATTCAAGCGTGTCAAGGCGCAGTTCGACCGCTCCGGCGAGAAATTTTTCGTCATCGGGCGCACCGTCAAGGGCGACCGCAAAGTCATCTATGCCTGATTTGAAGGACACACGATGAAATTAGGCATTCTGCTGTCGGGGCGAGGATCCAACTTCCTCGCCATCGCCGACAGCATCCAGCAAGGCAGGCTCCCCGGCGCGGAAATCGCCGTCGTTCTCTCCAATGTCGCCGATGCTCCGGGAATCGCTGCTGCCCGCGAGCGCGGACTCCCCGCCATTGTTGTTGAGGCGCGGGGGCGCAAGCGTGCCGAGCATGACGCGGAGATGATCGAATGCCTGCGCGCGCATGACGTGGATCTCGTCTGCCTCGCCGGATATATGCGTCTGCTCTCGCCCGGCTTTGTGCAGGCTTTTCCGCATCGCATCCTGAACATCCATCCCTCGCTGCTGCCGGCATTTCCGGGCCTCGACGCGCAGCATCAGGCGCTGGAGTACGGAGCCAAGGTGAGCGGATGCACCGTCCACTTTGTCGATGAGGACCTGGACCACGGAGTGATTGTGCTGCAGAAAGTGGTTCCGGTGTTGGACGACGATGATGCGCACGCCCTGTCCGCCCGCATCCTGGAGCAGGAACACGTCGCCTATACCGAAGCGATTGCCCTCGTTCTCTCCGGTGAATACGAGGTCGCAGGCCGCCGCTACCTCCGCCGCAAGCAGCCTGCCCGCGTTTAGCGTGCGGAGAAGTTGTACTGCCTGCCGGTGAGCTGTTCGGAGACATCCCAGAGCCTGGCTGCCAGTGCCGCATCCTTTGCCTGCGCCTCGGGCTCAACCTCTACGGGGTAGCCCTTTATCTGCCGGAAGCCATCCGGGCCATAGAAGTGGCCGCCTTGCGCCTCGGGAGCGGTCGCCGCATAGAGCGTCGGCAGGGCACCCTGTTCTTCAGACTGCGCAAACCAGCCAATCACCTTGGGAATCAGCGCGTTGACCATCCCCTTGCCTTTGCCCGGCCCATTCGCGAAGAGACTGGTGTTGGCCACTCCTGGATGCACAACCATGCTTCTTACCGTGACTCCCGCCTGCTCGAACCTGCGCTCCAGCTCAAAGCCGAACAGCAGGTTAGCCAGCTTCGATTGGCGATAGGCAGGCCAGGGTTTGTAGTCGTGCACCCATTGCAGATTGTCAAAGTCAATTCTGCCTCCGCGATGCGCAAGGGAGCTGACGGTCACGACTCGCGCCGCTGGAGCCGCCAGCAGGCAGGGGAGCAGTGGCCCGGTCAAGGCAAAGTGGCCCAGGTGATTCGTGCCGAATTGCAGCTCAAAGCCGTCTGCAGTGGTTTGCCGCGTCGGCAGAGCCATTACACCGGCGTTGTTGATCAGTAGATCCAGCCGAAGGCCGCTGGCAAGGAATGAAGCGGTAAAATTGCGCACCGAGGCCAGATCCGCCAGATTCAGCATGGCCGGTTGCAACCTTGCATCCGGCGTCTCCCGCTCGATAAGCAGCTTCGTTGCTGCGGCCTTATCCGCGTTGCGGCACGCCAGAATCACCGCGCATCCGGCTCGCGCCAGCGCCCGCGCTGTGTGCAGCCCAATGCCACTGTTCGCGCCGGTCACGATAGCCAGCTTGCCGTCCAGCCGCGGAATGTTTGCTGTGGTCCATCTGCTCATGGCGCGGCCTCCCGGCTCTGTGGGGCTATGGAATGCAGTGCGGTCAGGCGGCTACGTCGCGAGCTTCCCCTAATGTCAGCCGAACGGACATCTTGCTGCGGCCGCGGAAATAGGTCACCGTGATCGTGTCCCCTATCTGGTGTTTGTCCATGATGGCCGCGATGTCCTGGGTGCTGGTCACCTCTTCTCCATCGATGCCGACGATCAGGTCTCCGCCAAGATAGATCGGCGTATTTCCCAGGTATGCTTCCTGCTTACCGCCGCGCAATCCGGCCCGCTCTGCTGCGCCGCCCGGCAATACGCGCTGGATCAGCACTCCCGAGTCTGCTGCGAGTCCCATCTGTTGCGCCAGGTCCGGCCCGATGGGCAGGGAGACGATCCCTATGGTCGGTCTGCGTACGCGGCCATACTTGGCCAGATCGGCCAGGACCGCCTTTGCCGAGTTGATGGGAATCGCGAAGCCGATACCCGAGCTCTGATCCGCGCCATTGCTGGCAATCAGCGTATTGATGCCGATTACCTCGCCGCGCGAGTTCAACAGCGGGCCGCCAGAGTTGCCGGGGTTGATGGCGGCATCGGTTTGAATGGCGTCGTCAATGGCTTCTCCTGATGGGGTGCGGATGGGCCGGATCGCGCTGATAATACCGCGCGTCATCGTCCCGCTCAAGCCGAACGGATTGCCGATCGCATACACCTTCTGTCCCACCACCAAACCCTGCGAATTGGAGAGAACGGCGGGGGTGAGATTCGGAGCGGTGATCTGCAGCAGTGCCAGATCGTGAGACTTGTCAAAGCCCGCCACGCGCGCCTTGAATTTGCGCTTGTCGCTCAGCGTCACTTCAATGCGATTGGCATCGGCGATGACGTGATAGTTCGTCAGCACATGCCCGGTCGTATCCAGGACGAAGCCAGATCCCTGGCCCTGCTGCGGCACCATACCGTAGAAAAAATCAAAGGACATCGCCGACGAAGTGATGTTGACCACCGACGGCAGAACCTTCTTATAGACCGCGATGTTATTCAACTCTTCTGAATCGTAGGCGGGCTGTGCATTGGCTTCGGTCAGATTCAGCCCAGCCACGGGTACCACTTTGCCAAACCACTTCCCAAGCCAGGGAATGCGACCGGTCAGGGTACTGGTGACATACCAGAACCCGGCGACCATTAACACGACGAGAAGAATGCGGCGAATTTTCATGGCCTGCTACCTGTGTAATCTCTCATTGCAATTCCAGGAACAGCCACCCGCGGCAGCCGTCCTATCTGGATTGTAGCGGGAGAAGGCTGTCAGCTTCAGCAAACGGATGGATTCCGTTGCGCCAGGGCGCTAAGCTCCCGGTAAATCTCGCGAACCCGGCTGCCCAGATCCTCCAGCGTTCCAGTATTTTCGATGACGTAATCGCAGCGGGGAGCCTTCTCGCTGTCGGGAATCTGTTGCGCCAGCCGCGCCCTGGCGTCTGCCGCCACGGATTCATTCCAATGCCCCGGCGAAATGCGCTCCACATAGCGGGCAATCTTCACGTCGTCGGGTGCAGAGACCAGGATGACTCGATCAAAGCGGTCGCGCCAGCCGGGGGCCGTGCCGGAGCGCTCCGCTTCGAAGATCAAAGCAGACTCCACCATCGCCACCGCATTCGGCTGGCGGGCAAAGAGCCGGTTTGCCCACTCCTCCTGCGCCGCTATCACCGCAGGATGCACGAGGCGATTCAACTCCTCGATCCGGCCGCCCTCGAATGCCAGCATCGACAGCTTCCGGCGATCGATCGTGCCATCCGCCTTCAGAATGCCGCGGCCAAAATGCTCTGCTACGGCTTCATAGACCGCTTGTCCGGGCTGCATCAACTCGCGGCCTACTGCGTCCGCTTCGATCACGTGAGCTCCCAGGGCGCGGAACATCTGCGCCACCGTGCTCTTGCCGCTCCCCAGTCCGCCTGTCAGCCCTACGCGCAGCATCTGCCGTCAGACCTTCAGACCGCGGCGCAACCGGGCCGCGCGAACCGTGTTGGCCATCAGCATCGCGATCGTCAGCGGCCCCACGCCGCCGGGTACTGGCGTGTAAGCGCCTGCCAGTGCAAACGCCTTGGGATCGACATCGCCGATCAGCGTGGAGCCCTTCTCGCGGAAGGTCTTCTCGCGGCGCGCATCTCCTGCGAAGAAGCGGTCGAAGTCTGCCTGCGAAGTGATCCGGTTCATGCCTACATCGATTACCGTCGAACCCGGCTTTATCATCTCCGCGGTTACAAATCCCGCACGGCCGATGGCAGCCACAAGAATATCGGCGTTGCGGGTGAACTCGCCCAGATCGCGCGTCTTGCTGTGGCATACCGTCACCGTCGCGTTCTGCTGCAGCAGAAGGATCGCCATCGGCTTGCCGACAATGTCGCTGCGTCCTATCACAACTGCGTTCTGCCCGGACATCGCAATCCCGCTGCGCTTCAGCATCTCAATGATGCCCGAGGGAGTGCAGGGTGCAAGCGCAGGCTGTCCCGTCTGCAGGCGCCCCACATTCACCGGGTGGAAGCCGTCCACATCCTTGTCCGGGGCCACCGCCTCCAGCAACGCCTTCGCATTGACCTGCTGCGGCAGAGGGAGTTGCAGCAGGATGCCGTCGATGTCGTCGCGGGCATTCAGATCCGCCACCAGAGCCAGCATCTCCTCGGTCGTCACCGTCTCCGGAGGGGTGATGAGCTCACTCGCGATGCCCAGGCTTTCGCAGGTCTTTACCTTGTTGCGAACATAAATCTGCGACGCCGGCACATTGCCCACCAGCACTGCGGCAAGAGCGGGCCGTATGCCTTGAGCAGCCAGGCTGGTCACTTCCCTGGCCACGTCCTCTTTGATTGCGGCGGCAATCGCTGTTCCATCCAGAATTCGACCCTTTGTCATTCCTCTTGCATATCCTTTCGCGGCGCAATGCAGCCGCCGCTGATAATAGACTGATAGCTATGACGCTGCTTCCCGACCATCTTCTTGCAATGCTCGTCTGTCCTTCCTGCCATGGGCCGGTACAGCCGGGCCCCTCCGCAAACGAGCATCGTTGGCTGCATTGCGCTGCCTGCGGTCGATATTACCCTGTTCAGGATGACATCCCCGTTATGATTGCCGAGCGGGCGACCGTTACGCCACCGGAGAAGTAGCGCATCGCTCCGGTTGTGAAGGGAATGTGCTGGCGGTGGAAAGACGGGTACACCAGCAAGTATGCAATTCCCCCTGCAACGGCCAACACCAGGAACAATACCAGCATCATTATTTTGAGTGAGAGGCCGCCGCTCATCGGTTGTTCGCTCATACCTCTCCTATTCTAGAGCCTTCAGACCGTGCAAGGGCTGCATCCGCAACGGCTGCTTTGAGGGCCGGGCTCATCGTTGAACCGCGCTGGCTTTCGCTTTTGCCGCTAAGCCTGCCGTGGCAGTAGAGCATCGAAATCGATTTGCAACGAATTCCTGTGGGCCGTGTCTAATTAGATAACGCCTGCATTGGAGCAGTGCGGTGCCGCAGGAGAAGGAGCCGCCCCTTGAGAACCGATTTGAAATCGAATGAAGCCAGATTGGTTGAGAAGTTTACGGAGATGGAGCTCTCCACCCTGCGGAATGAATTGTCCAAGGAAGGGCTTGATAGCTGGCAGGCTGCCGAGGTTCTCTCCGTCTTCCTTGTCGGTCGCGGCTATGGAGTCAATCCGGAGAACGCTCGCAGCATCATCAGCCGCCTGGAAGGTGGCCGCTGCAATTACGACTGCATGCAGGCGGAAATAGAAAAACTAGCCTGGGTGATGTAGAGAATCCTTATTCGTATTTCAGAGATTCGACAGGATCGAGTTGTGCTGCGCGTGTGGCTGGCAGCGTCCCGAATATAACGCCCACGCCCGTGGCAGTTACCAGCGCAATGATAACGGACCATACGGAAACCGGCAGCTTGTAATCGGTCAAGAAGCGCACCGAGAAGGGAACCGCCAGGCCCAGAATCGTGCCCACAATTCCTCCGCTGAGCGAGATAAACACTGCTTCGACCAGAAACTGCAACTGAATCTCGCGATAGGTGGCCCCCAGGGCCTTGCGAATGCCGATTTCGCGAATTCTGGAGCGCACCGAAGCCAGCATGATGTTCATAATGCCGATGCCGCTCACAGCCAGCGTGACTGCGGAGATGAGCAGAAGCCCTACCGTGAGCGCGTCCATGATCTGCGCCGCGACGGTCAGCAGTTGTGTCAGGTTTTGTGCGTTGTAGACGGAGTTGGGCCGGTGCCGGGACTGAATGACTCGCTTGATCTCCTGCGTGCCTTCGATCACGTCGTTCTGATCGCGAATGGAAAAGAAGATCTGCTTCACCCGGTTCGTTCCAGTGAAGTAACGCGCCACGGAGTAGGGAATCAGGATTGTCTGATCGGCAACCTCCGACTGGCCAAAGGTGTCTACGCGCTCTTTGAACGTCCCGATAATGGTGAAGGGAATTCCGCTGATCGCAAAGCTCCGGTTGATCGCCGCATCGGCGCTCCCGAACATCTGCCGCGCGAAGGGCTCCGTTACCACCGCCGCCTTGGTGTGCGTCTGCTCGTCTTCGTCGTCAAAGAAGCGCCCCGATAGAACGACCAGATTGCGAACCTGGCGGTATTCCGGGGAGACCCCGAGCACGAGAATATCTTTGACTACGCCGCCGCCAAAGCTGATGCGATCATGCATCTCCAGCATGGGCGAGGAGTACGCTACGGCCGGCACCTGCTCCAGCACCGCGGCTTCATCGTCACGGGTCAGGAAGTCACTGTGAAATTCTTTTCCGATGCCCGATTCGGCATTGCCTCCGCCCTGGTAATCCACCACCACCATATTGGTGCCGATACTCTGGAGCAGGTTCAGAACATACGCCTTGCCCGTAAGGCCGATGGTGACCACGAAAATCAGGGACGCTGACCCGATCACCATGCCAAGTGCCGTCAGCGCAAAACGTACCTTGCTGGCGCGAAAACTATCGACCGCAATCCGCACGATTTCGCTGAAGACCATAGTGGTCTTTGCGCTCGCCAGGGTGCGCTCGAACGACGCCGATTTGTAACCGATCACGGGCAAGAGGCTACCTATTCAGATGTCCCAGAGGCTGCGTCAGCTTCAGGAATCTCATAATCTATGCGTTAGACGTCCCTGACTCTCGGACGTTCTGCGCGTCTCTTCATCCTACTGCGCGTCCCTTCATCCTACGATGCACGCAGGAATTGTGAAAATACCTTGGACCAGGACCACCCGCCGATACGGCATTCTTCTCCCGTTTCCACCAGCCGAAAATCCCTGATTTTCCCCCTCGGAGGGTTGGCAGCGGCATATACTTCCCGGCGGAGGGAATCCCATGCCCACGTATATTGCACTGGCCAAATGGACAGCAACGGGCCTGCAGCAGCTTAAGGATAGCCCCAAACGCCTCGATGCCGGCAGAAAGGCATTTGCGGACGCCGGGGTGAAGTTGAAAGAGTTCTATATGCTGATGGGGCAATATGACATGTTGCTCGTCATTGAGGCTCCCGATGACGCGGCTCTGGCCAAAGCTGCACTCACACTCGCCTCACAAGGCAGGATCCAAACCGAGACACTTCGCGCCTTTACCGAGGACGAATACAGAAAGATCTTTTCCGGCATTGCCTGAGTCGCTCCTCCCATCGGGGTCGCGTATCACCCAGGCATGTTGGTGACGTCGCCGACCCCATCGTCTTTCCCCTATACGCCTCCCTGTATTTCATCCGGGAAGGGGCATGGGAGTCTATTGCCCAGGTTTGGTGTGAGCTGGGACACACGTCGAACACTATCCAGGCTTTTATTCAGAATTGGGGGACAAAAATAATCTCGTTATCTGTAACGCTCTCCGCTCAGGGGTATTTATTCGACTTAAGCCCCGGGAATAGGCTGCCCCTGGTAAACACCTGCAATCCGGTTTACGAGGGCGGTTGCAAAGCAAGGAATAGGAGCGTTCGTTCATGGACTCTGGCGCCAGGTTACGCTGTCTTCCCTCTGTCGATCCCTCGTTAGATGAGACTACCCAGATTGCATTGCAGGGCGTGACGCGCGCTCTCGCATCTGTGGGGAGAGCCTTTGTCTGCATGGATGCGGATTTCCGGATTGTTCATGCCTCGTATCTGCTGGATACGCTGCTGGGGAGCGGAACCTCCTCTGCTCTGCGCGGGCGCGGGATTGAAGAGCTGCTGGGGGTGGATCTTCTGGGGCCGGGCGGGCCGCTGCGCGAGGCGCTGCAGGATGGCCATAAGCGCGAAGGTTGGCGTGCTACTCTGCAATTTGGGTCCTGTGCGCCGTACCTGGTCTCGATTACCGTCGCTCCTGTGGCCCCGGATGCCACAAGTATCTGCGATCCACGGATGAAATATCTGGCGCTGCTTCGGCCTGCGGAAGAAGAGGAGATGTGCCCGGACGGCCCTACTTTCTACTCTGGCGCTATTGCCTGCTCTCCGGCGATGCAACGCATCTTCCGGCTGGTGGAGAACCTGGAGCAGAGCGAAGCCGCGGTGCTGATTAGCGGCGAAAGCGGCACCGGAAAGGAAGTGGTAGCCCGCGCCATTCACCAGCACTCGCAGCGATGCAGCGGACCCTTTGTTGCCGTGAACTGCGGCGCAATTCCCGCCGATCTCCTTGAGGCGGAGCTGTTCGGCCATGTCCGTGGAGCCTTTACCGGAGCAGTACGGGACCGCGTCGGCCGCTTCGAACTGGCCTCGCAGGGAACGCTCTTTCTCGATGAGATCGGCGATCTGCCCACTCTGCTGCAGGTTAAGTTGTTGCGCGTGCTGCAGGAGCGCCAATATGAGCGCGTCGGCGAGAGTGTCGCCAGATCTACGCGCGCGCGCATCATTGCCGCCACCAATGTGGATCTTCCGTCTGCCCTGCGTCAGGGGCGTCTGCGCGAAGACCTCTACTATCGACTGTGTGTTGTTCCCATCGAAGTGCCGCCGCTGCGGCAGCGAAGAGAGGATATTCCTCCGCTGGCGGTTCACCTGCTCAGCCGGGTCACTTCGCAGCATGGGTTGATACGTCGCCTGTCGCCGCAGGCAACGCGCCTGCTGCTGGACTATTCCTGGCCGGGCAATGTGCGCGAATTGGCCAACGTCATGGAGTATGCCGTGGCGGTTTCGAGGATCGAGACAATCCTGCCGGAAGATCTGCCCCAAGAGATACGCGACCCTTCAACCCAGCATCCGCGAGCCGCCGAGCGCCCCTCCGCGGCTGAATCTCGCGAGCCGCAGCACCTTTCTCCGGAGTCGGAGCACCTGGTCGCCACTCTGGATGCTCACCACTGGCGTCGCGCGGATGCCGCAAAGGCTCTTGGGCTCAGCCGCTCCACGCTCTGGCGCAAGATGCGCGAGCTGCGTCTGGAGTAGCGCCTGATACATTTCGTTTCCCTGGTGAGACGCGACGTTGCAACACAATGTTGCACTGCGCTTGCATCTTGCATGTAACTTATTCATTCCATGGGATATTAACCATGGAACGCAACGTGCCATCTCCTGCAGTAGAGATCACAACCCAGTATCGGCGGATTTCAAAAGATAAGGCAGCCGTACGGGCGTTCTCACCTGAGGAGTTATGGACGGAATGAATTGGATTGGGCGAAAGCTCTTTAGAAATTTGCTGCTTGTTTCGTTGCCATTTTTGGGGGCGTCTTGCCTGATGGCGACAGACGGTCACTTCCTGCATGGTGCGGGGCCTGTGAACGAGGCAATGGGTGGCGCGGATACGGGAATCTGTCTGGATGCAACTGGCTCGATCGCGTGGAACCCGGCTTGCACCTCCCGCTTTCAGGGCATGCGGTTGGAGTTCCACGCCACCGGCTTCTTTCCCTGGAGAGACCTCTCCAGCAGCGTCAATGCAGGTGCATTCGGTCCGGGAGTTCCGGCGATGACGCTGCAAGGAACCACGCGGAGCCATCGGGATGCCTCCATGATGCCGGGGCTGGCCCTCATCTACCACCCGCAGTCAAGCCGAAATGCGTATCACTTCGCGATGATCGCGGTCAGTGGCTTCGGTGTGCACTACGACGCGAACACGAATTTCTCCAATCCCATCCTTACCGCTCAGCCACCAAACGGTTTTGGCTTCGGCAAGATTCGTTCCAACTACGTGTTGTTGGAGGTGCCGATTGGAATGTCACGCACCATCACCAACAAGCTCTCCGCGGGAATATCGATCGCGCCCGCATTCTCCATGCTTAAGGTGATTCCGGCTCCGTTTGCCGCTCCGGTCACGGCCGGCAGCGTGATGCCCTATTACTTGTCGGCCTCCAGCAACGCGAAGTCTTTCGGGGTCGGTGCCGCGGCGGGCCTGCAATATCAGATCAACAATGTCGTCAGCGTCGGTTTGGCCTATCACTCACCCGTATGGTTCCAGGAGTTCCACTGGAAGAGCCCAGACCTGACGGGGGCCATGCACACCCTGAAGTTCCAGATGGACCTGCCGCAGTTCGTTACGATGGGAGTCGGCATCTCCCCGGCGAAGGGAACCCGCATCGGCGTGGACGCGCGCTGGTTCAATTACCACAGTGCTTCCGGCTTTGACGAGGCCGGATTCGATCCCGATGACGCAGTGGCCGGCTTTGGGTGGAACAACATCTGGGTGGTTGGCGGCGGAGTGCAGCAGAACGTGACCTCCACCACCAAGGTGATCGGCGGATACAACTACTCGCAAAACCCGATCCCCTCGAAGTACTCCTTTGTGAATACCCCGGCCCCAGCCATTGTGCAGCATCACATCTCCGGCGGAATCGTGCAGTCCTTGCACGGCGGCTGGGATTTGAATGTCACCTACTATCACGCCTTCCGCAATTCGTTGACGGGGCAATGGCTTTCCGTGCGGGGGCCAGTGCCGGGAACCTCGGTTACCAACCGGATGTCGGAAAACTCGATCACTGTGGGATTGGCGCGAAGCTTCTAGCGTGCATGCGCGGGGCGGAAAGAATATATCTCCGCCCTGTAACAGCATCGCGCCGGTTGTCTTTATTCGAATAGCAAACTTAACAGCAAACGCGGAACAAGGAGACTTTATGCGGCATCTGCTGATTCTCGGTGGTGGCACCGGCGGCACCATTATGGCGAACAAGCTGGCGTCTGTACTCGATGAGCAGGAGTGGCAGATCACCATCGTGGACAGCACCGAAACGCACTATTACCAGCCGGGCTTTCTCTTCGTTCCCTTTGGCACCTACCAACTGCGGGATACTGTGAAGCCCCGCCGCCAGTACCTGCCTGCGGGAGTGAAGCTGGTGATCTCCGGTATCGATCATATCGAGCCGGACAAGAATACGGTGATTCTCGAGGATCACTCCATTCTCAAGTACGACTATCTGATCCTTGCTACCGGAGCGGATATTCATCCCGAGCAGACCGAAGGCCTGTTGGATGACGAGTGGGGCAGAAGCAAGTTTGACTTTTATACTCCGAAGGGCACCGAACGGCTGGGCCAGTTCCTGAAGGGATGGCAGGGCGGCAAGCTCGTGCTGAACTTTACCGAGATGCCCATCAAGTGTCCGGTGGCTCCGCTGGAATTTCTCTTTCTCGCCGATGCGTACTTTACCGAACGAGGCATGCGCGACAAGGTGGATCTGCACCTCGTAACGCCACTCTCCGGCGCGTTCACCAAGCCGAAGGCCTCGCAGGTCCTGGGAGACTTTCTGGAGCGGAAGAAGATTTCGGTGACTCCCGACTTTGGCCTGGCGCGGGTGGACAGCGTAGAAAAGAAGATTGTTTCCTGGGACGACACCGAGGTGAGCTATGACCTGCTCGTCTCGATTCCGACTAACATGGGCGACGCCTGCATCGAGCGTAGCGGCCTCGGTAACGAGCTGAACTTTATTCCCACGGATAAGGAAACGCTGCTGGCCGAGGGATTGGAGAATGTCTTTGTTCTGGGAGATGCCACCAACCTTCCCAGCTCCAAGGCCGGCTCGGTGGTTCACTTCCAGGCGGATGTTCTCTGCGAGAACTTTGTCGAACGCGCCGAGGGACGCCCGATGCCCGCGCGCTTCGATGGTCACACCAACTGCTTTATAGAGTCGGGCTTCGGTAAGGGGCTTCTGATCGACTTCAACTATAAGACGGAGCCGCTCCCGGGAGAATTTCCGCTTCCTGGCGCTGGCCCATTCACATTACTCGGCGAAAGCAGCATCAACCACTACGGCAAGCTCATGTTCCGCTGGGTCTATTGGAATATGCTGCTTCGCGGTGTCGAACTGCCGATAGGCTCCGCCATGTCCATGGCGGGAAAGCGAGCATGACGATGTCAGCCATCACTGCCGAAGATCGTATTGCCGGAATCGAGAGCCGGCTCGACTTCATCGTGGAAGAGTTGGGCCACATGAAGCGCGTAAGAAACGAAGCCGAAGACCTGATGGCGGATCTGACGCTTGTAGCCAGAGACGCGTTTGGAGAAGCGACCACTGCCTGCGAAAGCATGAACCTTCGTCCGCAGGAAATTGTCCATCTCTTCAAAGCCGCTCTGCGCGATGCAAATCTGCTGACTGCAGCATTGCAGCAACTGGAGAGCGCGGCGGACCTTATCCAGGATATGCAGCCCATCGCTCGCGACCTCTACCAGCAGGCGGTGACGGGATGCGGCACGCTGCAGGAGAAGGGCTACTTTGGTGTGGTGCAAACGGGGATGAGGATCGGAGACGCGCTGGTGAAGGCGCACTCCGCCGAAGATCTCAAGCAGATGGAGGCAAGCGTTCCGCAATTCGTCGGCTTCCTCCGCGAGTTGACGAGGCCGGACGCTCTTCAGGCGCTCGAGGCCATTCTCCACGGCTTTGCGAAAGTGCAGGCGACAATGGACATTCACAAATCGCTCTTCAAGATTGTGCGCGATCTGAACTCGCCGGATGCCCGGCGCGGGATCGCCATCCTCGTTGAGTTTCTCAAGGTAGTGGGATCAAGCAACACCGGCTCAGCCGGAGCATCGACCTCAGAAAGGTGAATCATGGGAACAATGACTATAGCTGGAAAAGCACTTGCTCTGGACGCTGACGGCCACCTTGCCAACCGTAGCGACTGGAACGAGGACATCGCACGGGAGATAGCGGCTCAAGAAGGAATTTCTCAGCTGACGCCTCAGCACTGGGCGGTCATCCACTACATGCGCAACGTCTTCGAAAAGGAAGGAGACGCGCCATCGATCCGCCGCCTGACCAAGGAGAGCGGAGTGGACACCAAGTCGCTCTATCAACTCTTTCCCAAGGGCCCTGCAAAGCGCGCGGCCAAAATCGCAGGGCTTCCAAAACCTAAAGGTTGCATTTAAAAGGAGAGCAGGCACCATGGCAGAGACAGCATCAGTTCAACCTATACAGAGCGCGGACGCTGCGAAAACAGATGCGCCCGAGCCTATACAACGAGTGTCGATCATTATCTCGCGGGGATCGCTGGAGGGCGTCTATCCTGGACTGATCATGGCGAACGGCGCGCGCATGGAAGGGATTGAAGCATCGATCTTCTTCACCTTCTTCGGGCTCGACGCGATCGTTAAGAAGCGGATGAACGACCTCAAAGTAGCGACCGTGGGAAACCCCGGCATGCACATTCCGACGCTGCTGGGCGCACTGCCGGGTATGTCCTCCTTCGCAACGTCGATGATGAAAAAGGAGATGGAAAAGATCGACATTCCCCCGGTCGGCGAGTTCCTGACCATGATCCACGACTCGGGTGGTGAGATTTACGCCTGCCGCGCGACGGTGGACATGTTCCACCTGAAGCGCGAAGACTTCTGCCCCGAGGTCGACGATGTGATCTCCGTAGGTCAGTTCTATGAGAAGGCGGCGGGCGCGCAGATCATCTTCACCTAGTAGAGGCTAGAGAGCTGGCAGGCTGCATCGGTTATGGGGGTGCCGTCTGCCGGACGGCAGCTGTACCGGATGGTCCAGCTGCTGGGTCTACCTGCCGGTATAGTTGCTGGCCTAGCGCTGGTGGAGGTGGAACAGGGCGGGGGCCGGGATGCCAGGCGCGTCAGGATGCCGCGGATTCGCAGCCGGGTTCGGTGCTGATAAACTAATGCCACGTCTCACGCGGAGGGATGTGTGAGCGGTTGAAACAGGCGGTCTTGAAAACCGCTTAGCCCGAAAGGGCTACGGGGGTTCGAATCCCTCTCCCTCCGCCACTAAGGCTCCCGCCCCCGGCACTATCCAACTTCAAAAAGAACCAGCGAAAACGGGAGATTCGTTGGTTTCCCGTTTTCTATAGACATGGAAAGCGTCCTCTTTTCTGAGGGCAGCTTCGTTCCCGCCAGATTCTCTGGTGCAGAACCCTGGCAAGAATCGTGATCCGTGCCCCCCACTCGCAGAGAACTTTTCCCCCTACATCCGAGCTGCTCCAGGAAGCTTCGCTTTCCGTGTCCATGCGGACTTAGTTCAACGGTCGAATGACTGCCTTAGAGACAGTTCGTTGCTGGTTCGACTCCAGTAGCTTGCTCCAGCTTAGCGTGGCTGTTCTTTTGCCAGAACACACCTAATCCGTCGATATTCATCATTGGATCCGAGATCCCCCGGCTGGCTCGAAACTCGAGAATGGCCTTTTGGCAGCCGGCTACCGCTCCGAAATCATCCACGATGACAAATCCCCCGATCGAAACCTTGTCATACAGGCTGACCAGGGCATCCATCGTCGATGAATACATGTCTCCATCGAGCCGTAGGACCGCCAGTTCACGAATTGGCGCATTGGGTAACGTATCGCAGAACCATCCTTGAAGAAACTGAACCTGCTCGTCTAGTAGTTCATATTTCGCGAAGTTGGCCTTTACGTCTTCGATAGATACGGCCAGCTCTTTGAATGTGTGGTGTATGTCTCCCGTATCCGCCTCAACACCAGCTTTCGGCTGGGGAAGACCGCAAAAGGAATCAGCGACCCAGACTCGACGGTCATAAACACCGTAGGCCTTTAGAACGGCACGCATCATAATGCAAGCGCCGCCGCGCCATACCCCAGTCTCAATCAGATCCCCTGGAATCTGTTCTTCAATCACGCGCTCAACGATCTTCCGCAGATTCGTCATGCGTGCGTTGCCGATCATGCTGTGAGCTTGCGATGGCCAGTCCCGACCTAGCTCCCTCAACTGTTCATTGAACAGATGAGGCGACCAGCGGTCCTGGTTTGGATCTTCGTAGATGATGTTGATGAGGCACTTCTGGACGATATCGAGGTACAGTGTGCGAAGTTGGTCCACTCCAATGGCTTCCTGCTTTGCTGGTAGCGCCTGGCTCAGGATGCGGGCAGCATTTCTCTGTGAAAAGACGGCAAAGCCTTTTGCTTCTAGCGATAATCGTTTTGCGTCATCCCGCAATAATGCCAGGCAGCCCTCGACAATCGCGTCGTATTCGAATACAGCTACGCCAGAACGAATCGCGCCGATATCAGGCGAGTCCTCAGTCACAACCGCTTTTGAGTTTGCGAGCAGGTAAGACACGCGAACGATCTCAAACAGTTTTGCCTCATAGCAGTGCAGGTTGAGTACGAGTTTTGATCGAGCGATGAGCGAGTCGCGTTCCTTGCCGTACACGCCAAAAACCGCATGAACGCGAACACCAGCAGCCTCAAGCTGGCGCAGGACCGTCAGTCGATGCTCATTGATGGAGCCATAAAACAGGACATCGATATCCTGTTCGGAGGCGGAAGTGATTCTGCGCAATTCGGGAGCGTATCCGATCTCGACCAGCTTCGGAAGAAATCTACATGTGCGTTCGCTCCATCGCGCAATATTGATCGGGCTGTAGTCCCAGATTTGGTAGTGCTCGGCAAGGCGGTAATATGCATCCGACAAATGTGTTGATCCGAGCTGTTCCAGGTTGTAAACGATTGTTCCTGGGGGAAGCGCAAGCATGTCTCGCTCACTAAGCAGATCTGCTCCCAAGACAATATTTGTGACCTGAGGGTCAACCGTATTTTCTAGAATTGCGCTCTGGTGACCAAGACTTCGCAGGCTGTACATCATAGTCTCTGCCACCTCATGGAAGGCGTCACTATGCACATACCCCTTAGGGCGAATGATTGAGATTAGGACATCAGCCATGGTCTCGGCTCCTGGTTTGTTTGAGGGGATTGCATCCTTCGCAGTAGTTCCGATTCCGGGAAAAGCCTCATGCCGACTTCGAGTGCATGATTGACACGATCCATCCGATTTACCCTGATGTTCAGGGCTATGGAGCGGGCAACAATTTTTTCGCTTACGAAGTGGTTCAGAGAGTTGTCGGCGGCATCTGCAGCTTCTACATCACGCCCCAACAGCACCAGCGCCTTGACCAGCCGTTCATGCTGCGGCAGACTAGCAGGAAAGTCCACCATGGATGCACGCATCTTTCTAATGCCGGCGCGGTGCATGCCAAGCCGCACCTCGGTATATCCGAGCTTGCTCTCTAACTGTCCATCCCATCCAGTAGCACGGTAATTCGGATTTCTGCGTGCCATCTTCAGAGCTGAGGCGTACGCGGCCCGTGCTTCCTTCAGCCTGCCTAGATTGTGCAGAGCGTCGCCGCTATATTCCAGCTTCAGGATTCCTTCATCTCCCGTGTCTTTCAGATGACGAACAGCGTCTAGCACATTTTGCGGTTGGTCCTTCTCTAAACAGATCTGAGCCAGGCTTATCCAGGGGTCGGCTTTAGGGTAGTTCAGTTCGGTGGCTTTCAGATAGCACTGTAAAGCCTCGTCTGTTTGCTGGAAGTAGACTTGGTGAGTGGTGCCGAGCTGCAGCCAAAGCCTCGCGTCATTCGGGTCCTCTTCTAATGCGAGCCGCAGGATGTCGCGGTACTTTTCCTGTTTTTCGAGTTGCGGCTTTGTTTGTGCTAAATGACCGAAATGGTGGATGATGAGGCGGGTGTGAGTGAGGGTCCTATGTGCTGCTAGAAGCTGCAGTTCTACGCCCTCATGGATACGGCCAGTGAAATACAGTTGCGGGTGCTTTCTAAAGAGTCGGCACAGAGGATTATCCAAATAGGATTTAGCCTTAAGTTCAGCTGCGCGCTTCGACTCCCCTTTGAATTCAAGGGAAACGCTCCCCAGGGAGTGCTGGAAGCGATCTTTCATGTAGTTCCGCTGAAGCAGCGCAAAGCCGCCGACCCCCGCGTCGCAATTCAAAAGTTTTGGAATTTCGGAAATGGCTTCAGCCGAGAGTTCCTCATCGGCATCGAGTACCAGAATCCAATCCGTCGTGAGGTGCTTTAGCGATTCATTACGGGCATTCGCATAGTGATTGCTCCAGGCGTACTCAACAACCATGGCACCGAATTCCTGGGCAATTGTTCGTGTGTCGTCCGTCGACCCAGTGTCCACGATAACGATTTGATCGACTATAGGGCGGGCGCTGGCCAGACAATGGCGTAAGTCGTCACCGCCGTTTTTTACGATCATCGAGAGGCCAACAGTAGGCATTCTTCCCTCCGTTCCGTGAAAGGACGCATGTCGATGGCCACAACATTCGCATTGTTGCTAAGAAATTCTTAACTCTGCTGTAACGCAACCGAAATAATCCACCAATAGGGTCCAAGCAGCCGGGTCTGCGCGTGCGAAGGAGTTCAGAAGAGCTCGGCACTTCTTTCCCCGAAAGGAATACCCGTATGAAGAAAATGGCGGCAGCAATCGGTCTGGTCGCAACGGCACTGGCGGGCACAGTGTTCGCACAGGAGGGCCCCGTCCCTCAAGGTGTACCGCACCTTGACCACGTCTTTGTCATCATGATGGAGAACCACGGATTCAGCCAGATTGTCGGCAATCCGAACGCACCCTTCCTGAACAGCTATGCAAAAAAGGCAAACGCTGCGACGAATTACTTCGCTATTGGTCATCCTAGCCTGACGAATTATCTGGAGACCGTTGGCGGTTCGAATTTTGGCGTGCAGACGGACAACAATCCCGATTGGGGCAGCACCTCCTGCACCACGAATCTTGCGTCGGGAATCCCTGCAACCGACAATCCGTCGTCGCCCGCGATTTGCCCCATCTCTGGAAGCGGAACGGATGCGGCCACACCGGCAATCGACTTCACCAATGAGACGCAAGGGCTTCCGGGAACGATCAACATCGATGGCACGCAGTCCATTCCAGCGGATAAATACATCGTCGGAAAGACGATTGCAGATCAGCTTGTAGCTGCCGGCCTGAGTTGGAAGAGCTATCAGGAAAACCTGCCGCTGATGGGCGCTTATAAGGTGAACGTGAGCGATGGCGCGTTTACCAATCTCACGAACTTCAGCAAGATCACGCCCACGCTGAATCCTCCGCTGACGTCGAGCAGCCTGGTCTCTCTGTATGCCGTCAAGCACAATCCCTTCGCATACTTCAGGGCTGTGCAGGCGGGGGACGATCCGCAATTGAGCTTGAATCAGGTCGTTGACTTTGACGGAGCGCGCGGACTCTATGCCGATCTCGGTAGCGGCAAAGTGCCCACCTATTCGTTCATCGCGCCGAACCAGTGCAACGATCAGCATGGGCGCGGCAACGCTGGAGCATTCTGCAATTATGATCCCACCAGCGATGGCACCCAGGCTGGCCTGAATCCTGCGCTGATCTATCGTGGCGACGTCACGGTGCAGAAGCTGGTGCATGCGATCCATACTTCCCCAGCCTGGAAGCAGGGGAGGAACGCGATCGTCGTGCTTTGGGATGAGAATGACTACAGCCTCGCTCCAAATACCAATCAAGTACTGTTGATCGTCGACACCAACTATGGCGTGCGTGGAATGCAGAGTGGCAAACGCTACAATCACTTTTCGCTGCTGAAGTCGATTGAGTCTGGCCTGAATCTGCCTTGCCTGAACCACGCCTGCGATGACCAGGTCAACGTAATGTCTGACCTGTTTGCAAAGCAGAACGGCGGCGATACAGAAGTTGGCGACGAGCAGTAGCCGAATCTATCCCGCTCCGTCATCCTCTCGTCGAGGATGGAGCAATCGTGGTAAGTACCGCAGCCGCTTGCTGTGTACCAACATTTCCTGTTGGCTCACAGCAAGCGGCTCTTTCATTTGTGGTGTGCTTAAGGAAAAACCACGCAAGCGCTACTGCAGATCGGCCGGCTTCATGATGCGCAGCAGCGGATGCCCATCGATGTTCTCCAGCGGAAAGTAGACCAGGTGAGTCCTGGGATCCACGCTCACAGTGTGAGCGTGCGGCATAGAGAACTGGCCCAGCGATTTCAGGCTTTGGCCATCCTCCTGAAACACGGTGACAGTGCCTGACTCAGCAGAGACATAAAGCCGCTTTAATCCTGGATCAAAGGCGAGTACATCCGGATCTTCGCCGACCTGGTAGGTCGAGAGCACCTTCATTGTGTCGAGGCTTACCACGGCAAGGGAGTGATTCTCCTCTCCTGCGACGAACGCGAGATGCTTCGCTATATCCAGTGCAATGCCATGGGGGTTCTTGATCCCAGCAAGCGGATACTCCCCGATTATTTTTGCAGATGCTGGATCGATGACGGCGAGTTCGTTCACACCGTGGACTGCAACCAGGATGTGTCCAGAATTCGGATCGTAAATCGTATTCCCCGCACCGCCGCGAAGCGGAATACTTGTCAGCAATGTATTGTTGGTCGCGTCGATTACGGCATCGGTATTGCCACGCTCATCGGAGACAAATACCCGCTTTGCCTGGGGCGCGTAGGCCAATCCATCGGGGTAGGTTATCGGTCCAACTTTGGCGAGAGTCTTCAGAGTCTTGCTATCGACCACTGCCACGGAATGCTCTCCGGTTACGGAAGCATAGACCCGTGTCAGCTCAGGAACCGCCCATACTCCGTGGACACGCTTGAACCCGTCTAGGTTTGCAACGACCTCCCGCTTTGCCAAATCGAACACGACCATTTGATCTGCATTCATGTGCGAGATGTAGAGCCGGCCGCTCTGCAGGTCCAGGCTTTGATAGTCGAAACGAACTGCAGGTCCCGGCATGGCGATGTCGGTCACTTTCTTGAGTATCGGTGCGGGTTCAGCCTCGCCGGGTTTTTGCTGGGAGCAGGCAATGGAGGGGATCAGTAATAGGCTCACAGCCATATGGCTGGCGATGTTGCGCAAACTTCGATAATTCGATCTCATGAGAATCCTCACTCGCATTGGGATGGCTACACCGCTGGTTTATGCCTAGAACCTGAACTCCAGATCGAGCTGCATGCGCCGCGGTGGTTGCGCAGCAACGGCACGACCGAAGAATGGCGAACGAATTACACCGACGTAGGTCTTGTCATTTTCGTGATTGAGGACATTGAAGGAGTTAACGGAGATCGTAGCAACGGGCCCTTCCTTTCCCGCTTTTGTCAGCAGGAAATCATGTGCAAGGTTAAAGTCCAGGTCGATGTAGCCTGGGCCGTGAAAGGAGTTTCGCGGAACTCCAGCAGGACGATCCACTGCAAGGCTGTCATGATTGTCATCGCTGCCGGTTGTGACATTTACAGGTTTGCCGGAATAGAGCGACAGAGCCGTTCCGAAGTTGAACCAATTGCCCGCTTCCAAGTTTCCTAAAAGGTCAAATTTGTTCCGCTGATCATTGTCGGATCGACCCCACTCGGAACGAGGAAAATTGCTGTTTGCGGGGAAGTAGCTAATGTTCGTCGTATTGTTGTAGGTCTTGCCCAGTGTGTATTGAGCCTGTCCGGTGAAAAACCTGACTGGTTGTCCGCGAAAGGCGATCTCAAGCGCATTCGCTTTCTGATAGCCCTCCGATTGAATCTGCCGTATCTGTCCAAACCTAGGGTTTGGTCGCGCGGTATAGTCAGGCGGAGCGGGGGCGTTCGCATCGACGGAGCGGAATAGATCGATTCCCCTTGAGCCGATGTAGTTCACGGACACGGAACTCTTTCGATTCAACTGCTGCTCGATCCCAACTCCAAATTGGAGAGTGTAGGGGATACGCTGACGCGGGTCGAGAGTGACAACACTTGTTGGAAGATTGACGAGTGCGCTGTCCGCAACCGGATAAGTGGGTTGCTCAAGGATCAATCGTTTGAGACGAACTCCATTGAAGAGCAAGGCATCCGCTATCGGCGCTGGACCTGTGCGGTCAAAGAAGAATCCCGCGCCACCGCGCAGAACCGTATTCCCCTTGGAGGAGGGGGCGTAAGCAAAACTTACCCTTGGCGCAAGGTTATGAGCGATGTTGTGAAAGTGATTCTGCCAGTAGTAGCGGGCACCTATCGAGAAGGAAAGATTCGTCCTGATTCGGATGTTGTCCTCGAAGACGCCGGCAAACGTCGTCTCCAGGAAGGTGATATGCCCGTTTCCACGTTGCACCTGATAGGAAAATGGATGAGAGTTCTGATAATCGGAGAGGCTCGCAAAGGAGTACGTGCCTTGCTGATTGTTGAATTCGTCAAATCCCCGGCGGCTGATATCTGGCACATCAATTCCAAGCTTGATCTCCTGCCTGCCTGTCGAATACGTAACAATGTCGGTTCCATCAAAGTGATACTCCGTTTTTCGGAAGTCTGCCTGCGCCCCGCCGCCCGTGAAGGCGCCGGACACGTTCAATTGCGGCGTCGCATTCAGGCTGTGTGTCGGGTTATCGAAATGGCCAAGAAAGAAGTGAAGCTGGTTAAGAAGTTTTGGAGAGAAGACGTACACATAGCCAAAGTGGAGCTCGTGCTCTAAAAACACAGTATTCATTCCAGCTTCGGGAAGCACGGTTCCACCAACGCCCTGGTTCTTAACCGCGCGGTGTTCGAAGGAGTAGCCCACCCAGAATTGATTTCCCTGACCATAATCGTGGAAGACTCGACCCGAAAGGAAGTAATGATGTGTTGGGTTAGGAACGTTAGCGGTAATGATGCCGGAAGGCCCCGCTGCTACGACGATTGCCTGCTGATTGTCGTTGTCCTTGTCCAGCGCGAGGAGAAAAGTAGTCTTCTTGTCATGACTGAGAGGACCGGTAAGTGACCCCTCAAAGTATGTACGCTGCTCCGATGCCTTGGTTAGAGCGAAGGTGTTGCGCGCATCGAACAGAGAATCGCGATATAGAAAAGTACCCGATCCGTGAAGTTGTGGCGTTCCACCCTTAGTCGTAATTTCTACCCGTGCACGCCCTGGTCTTGAGTAGAGTGCGGTATATGGGTTTTAATTGATCTTCACGCTTTCGATCGCAGATGCCGTCACGCCAGGTCCGTTGGCTTCGGCGCCATTCACGACCAGCGTCACACCGTTGGTCCCTGTCGCGTCGGAGTCGAGAAACCGCGACATCGTCGTGATGTAATCCTTGTCGAATGTCGGAAGACGATCGAGAGCCTGGCTATCGATGGTATTTGCGCTTTGATTCTGTGCAGTCTCAGTCGACACTGCTGCGGATGGGTCGCTGCCAGCTACGGTGATCTCTTCGTTTACCGCTGCGATTGGAAGAACGATCCGTAGTTGTGTACGCGTGGACGCACCGACCTTGACCTGCTGCTTTGTCGCGCGAAATCCTGGCTGCGCCACATCGATGGAATAGCTGCCGGGAGCGATACCGCCGAAGCGGAAGCTGCCAGCCTTATCCGTTGCCTCCTGAGTGATGACTCTACCGTCCGGTGCAGTCAGGACAACCTTTGCGCCGACGATTACGGCTCCACTCGAATCCTGTACGATTCCCGCCAGGACCGGTGAATTTGTGGAAGGTTCTGCGCCTGCAAGAACTGCCATCCAACTCAGCAGCAGAAGAGCGAAATAAGAACGGAGCTGCATGTCACCTCGCAACGCGTTAGGAATTCGAATAACCTGCCGGGGCTACGGCAGGAAGGATCTTTGGCAGGCGAATGCGAAAGGTTGAACCCGGGCCTGGTTCACACACGACCTCTATTCTGCCTCCGTGCATGGAGACCGCCCATGCTGCAATCGACAGGCCAAGGCCGGCGCCGCCTGCAGCGCGAGTGCGCGATTTGTCTACCCGATAGAATCGCTCAAAGATGCGGTCGCGATGCTCCATAGGGATGCCGGGCCCGTTGTCCTGTACTTCGACAATTGCATCGCTCTCCGTCTCTCGAATGCGAACGCGAACCTCTCCTCCATCGGGCGAATACTTGACGGCGTTATGTACAACGTTCACCAGCGCCTGTCGCAGGACGGTGCGATCGGCAGCAACGGTCAGCTCGCCCGTGCCATCGATTCGAATCGCCTGGTGTCGTTCCTCCGCCAGCACTTCGAGAAACTTCACCGTCTCGGTCGCAAGATCCAGGAGATTTACCTGTGCTCGCTGCAATTGCATCCGGCCAGCATCGGCACGAGCCATGGTCAGAAGATTATCGACCAGCGCCGCCAGCCGGTTCGTTTCTTCCAGCATGCTTCCGATCGTGTTTCGGTAGTACCTCACATCGCCGTGCATTTGCAGAGAGACTTCGCCAACGCTTTGGATCGCGGTCAGTGGAGTTCGCAGCTCATGAGAAGCGTCAGCAGTAAACTTCCGCAATTGGTCGAAGGAGCGCTCCAGCCTTGCCAGGGTAGCGTTGAACGCAACGCCCAATTGACCTAATTCATCATTCGGATTCTCGATCTGCAAGCGCTCGTTCAGTTGCTCTGCCGTGATCTGCGCTGCGTGTTGCGCCATCGCGTCCACTGGTTTCAGGGCTCGTGCGGCCACCAGGTATCCCGTCAATGCGACAGCGATTACGGTCAGCGGAAGTCCGAAGCCCAGAACCGTGACCATCTCCCAAAACTCTCTCCAGAGTGGCTCTTCGCTCACAGCCAGCCGAACCACCACAGGGTTGCCAACGGCCATATGGTGGAGGCGGCTGATGGTGCGCAGCCGCATGCCAGAGGGCAGGCGGATGGAATGCGGGTCTTGCCGGCTGAAGCCTGCACCTTTTCCCGGGGGAAGGCCGAGAACCTGGTTCCGGAGTTGTGCACTGTGATAAATCAACGAGCCCTGCTGGGACCAGACCTCTAGAAAGTAGCCATGCTCAAGCTCGCCTTCCTCTGCCTCTCCTTCTCGCGAGCTGATCTGCAGGGTTCCGTCCGGAGCGGCTAAGAGCGCTCCTTCAACCGTCTCAACATCGCGATGCAGGCTGGAGTCCAGCTCTTCGCGCAAGTTCCGAAGAAAGAACGCAGAAACGCCAACTGCGTAGAGTAGAAGCCCCACCGCCAGCAACGAAGCGTACAAGAGGGTCAGGCGCGTCCGAAGGTTTGCTCGACGAAGGCTGCTCATGCATCGTCCTCGCTTAGCGTGAATCCAACGCCCCTTACTGTATGCAGAAGCTTCTGTTCAAACGGCTCGTCCATTTTCCTGCGCAGCCGCGCGACGTGTACGTCGATCACGTTGTCGAGAGGCGTTGCCCTGCCGGTCTCCTGCCACACATCGCGCGCGAGCATCTGGCGCGAAACCACCCGGCCATGATTGCGCGCCAGGTATTCGAGCAGTTCGAACTCCCGCGCCGTCAGATCAAGACGGCGACCCTCGCGGCTGACCGTTCTTCTGACAGGATCAATCTCAAGCGAAGCAATCAGCAGAACATCCGTGGGCTCCGGTTTATTGCGACGCAGCAGCGCACGGATGCGCGCACTCAACTCAGCAAACGCAAACGGCTTTACCAGGTAGTCGTCAGCGCCCATATCCAGACCCAGAACCCGGTCTTCAATCGCATCTTTCGCAGTGAGCAGGAGAACGGGAGCCTTCAAACCTTGTTTCCGCAGTGCATTCAGGATCTCGAGTCCATCCCGGCCAGGCAGCATGATGTCCAGAAGGAGCAGGTCGTAAGAGTTGGAACTGGCATGAAAGAAGCCATCCTCTCCCGTCTGTGCCCATGTAATCTCATAACCCTGCGCCTCAAGGCCCTCGCTCAGCGCACTGCCAACTTTGATCTCGTCTTCCACCAGCAGAATCCGCACCGTGGACCTCTCTTCTTATATAAGCCCTGATTATCCCGCTTCTTGCTGAAGTGTTCCTGAAGAGTTTCTGTCCAGAAAGTCAGGATTGTGGCTTACCAAGTAGGACGCACTGGGGGGCGATTTTGTGGTCGCAGAGAAAACGATTGGTGCAGATCGTGCCAACGTGAAGACCAGTAAAGGGACTGTCAATGCATCGCGGCAATCCCGCAGGACGCTGGCCAGAAACGACACTATTGGGGAGGGTTCGCTCGATGGTTCCTTACCTCGACAGGAGTTATTCCGGCAAGTGTCTCCTCCGTCGAACGTGAACCGGTGCCCCTCGTGATTCGCAAGCAGCCCAGGGTTTGAATCAGAAAAATTGCCATGGTAATCGTCGCAAAGACAAAGACCCAGGGAAGTCGTCGTTTTTCGATCAACTGGTAGGCGATGCCGTGAGCCACGGTGAGAGCGGCGGCCACGTAGGTCCAGCGTTGCAGGGATTTCCATCGGCGCATTCCCAGGGATCGCAAGGAGACGTCATTCGATATTGCCAAGAGCATCAGGAATAGAATCGCTGCACCAAGCCCGATATAGTTTGCCAGGCCAAATTCGGTATTTTGCAGCCTTAGAGGGTGCAACCGCTTGAAGAAGTACATCCACATCCGTCCGCGAAGATGCACCGTCAAGCCGATGGCGGTATGCAGAATGGCGAGCACTCCGGCCCAGATCCCGATGTCGCGGCGCAGATCGAAGCTTACGGGATTTGCCCGCCGCCGCAAGACATTCCACGGTCCAACCCACAGAGAAGCTGCAAGAAAGATCAGGCCAGCATACGCTGTGGCCATGCTGAGGCGATGGCGAGCATCGGGTGGAGGCGTCGCCAGGTAGGCCAGACAAGTGATCCCGGCTGCGGTCGCAAGCAGTATCAGATGACGTTTCGATCGGCGAATCCAGTAGGATTTTCCAGCCATGATGTAGTGGCCCTTAAAGCAAGGGATTGCTCTGAATTTGGCTAACTGAAGTGCTCATCCAGTATCTACGAGAATCAGCGGGCTCGCGGAAAAAAGCACACGAGACTCGCTCACTACGGCGAGCGTTTAACTCTCAGGATCGATCTAGCTGATTGAGCAAACTGGCTTATGAACAAACTGGAGGCGCGGGTGGGAATCGAACCCACGCATAAAGGTTTTGCAGACCTCTCCCTTACCACTTGGGTACCGCGCCGGGTTGGAATGACGTATCAGTGGCGCATTGCGGTGTTTTGTCAGCCATGCAGATCTCTCGGCTTAATGATACAGGGCAGAAGAGAACTACTGTTCCGAGCGGCTCGGCTGACTGGAGCGGGAGACGGGATTTGAACCCGCGACCCTTGCCTTGGCAAGGCAATGCTCTACCACTGAGCTACTCCCGCTCGGTACTCATCGAGTATATCGGTCAGGCAGTCTAAAGGTCAACGAAGGCCGCTATGCCTGACCGCGCTATCGTTAAAACACTTCTCCGGCTGCCGCTCCATCGAAGCCTGGCTGTGCCTGGTGCGCGGTCGGAGCGGTACGGGTGAGCGCGCCGGCGCCCTGTTCAACGCTGACAATCTCACCATCGCGCATGTGCAGGATGCGGTCTGCGATGGCAGCAGCCTCGGGATTATGGGTAATCATCAGGACGGTCTGCTTGAACTCGCGATTGGACTGCTGCAGCATCTTTAGGACGATTTCCGAATTCCTGGTATCGAGATTGCCGGTCGGCTCATCCGCAAGCACGATGGCCGGATGCGTAATGAGTGCCCGCGCAATGGCAACGCGCTGCTGCTCGCCACCGGAGAGCTCCGCCGGCCGATGCTGCAACCTGCCAGTGATGCCGAGCAGGTCTGCCAGCTGAGTCAGAAAGGCGTGATCCATCGAATCCTTGCGGCCGGAGATGTCATAGGCGATCTCGATGTTATCGAGGGCGGAAAGCGTGGGCAGCAAGTTGAACTTCTGGAAGACGAAGCCGATCTTCGACTTGCGCATGCTCGTGCGCTCGGCATCGGTAAGGCTAGCGAAGTCCACGCCATCGATCTTGACGCTGCCGGAGGTAGCGTGCGTGAGCCCGCCGAGTACATAGAACAGCGTCGATTTCCCGCTGCCGGAGGGGCCGACAATGCTGACGAACTCTCCCGGTTCGATAGAGAAGGAAACGTTGCGCAGCGCGGGGACTTCGATTTTTCCAGCGTGGTAGACCTTGCTCAGTTTGTCGGCGACGATGATGGGTTGCACACACCGATTGTAACTGGGGATGGCGGAGGGAGATAGCCCGGGGAGCCCGGAAAGCGAGCTCCCCTCCCGCAATGATGCAGCAAAGGAACCTTCAGGATGCGACGGCGACCTCGGACAGCGCCTCGGGGGCATAGCTGTCCTGGTGCCGGGGAGCGGAGACGTGCGGCACGGTGGTGCGCTTGGGGCCACGCTTGCGGGCGATCAGCAGACGGATGCGATCGAGGATCTCAGCCGCGGAGCAGGCTCCTTTGGGCAGGAAGGCATCGGCCCTGTCGGCCCGATCAAAGGCCTTGACGCTGCCGCTGAGGAGAATCATCGGGGTTTCCGGGGTGAGCTCCTTCATGCGGCGAACGAGTTCGTTGCCATCCATGCGGGGCATCAGCAGATCGCTGAGAACGAGATCAATGCCGCCCTGGGCGAATATATCCAGCGCTTCTTCTGGGGTAGTTGCGCTCAACACGCGATAGCCGCGTGTTTCCAGCATGAATTGACGTACGGAGAGTGCTTGTTGATTGTCGTCTACGCAGAGAATAGTTTTCTTGGGCCTCATGACATCCTGACTGCCCCGGAGGTTGTGAGCGGGGCGGTTTCGAGGCGCACGTCTTCGTGCACCTGGAAATGCAATAGGTGGCACAACCCGGTCCGGAGGAAATAGAACGCCGCTCCCCGTGCACAGGCGAAAAAGCGCAAAGGCTTCTCCGTCCGCTCACGCGGTGCCGCTCTGCCCAGCTTCGGACCGGGTTGCGGAGAGCAGAAGCTGCGGGCGATGGTTGCCAGGCACCGGGCGACAGCCGGAAGAATCCGCATCCCTTCACGGCAGTTGGGCCGGAACATGGCAGATCTTCGAGCCATCGAAGCCGGGCGCATGCCTGCGAGCTTCTGCTCTAACTCAAGTTGTGGTTCAAATAGGCGAAAGTTGTGTTCCGAATATTTCCGGAACGCTTGCCAAGAGTACGAAGTGCGGAGCGACCTGTAAACGGGGAATATGGGGCGAAGAGCGCACGAATTTTACTCTGGCGTTTACACAAAAACTGTCATCCTGCCTTGGTTGCTGGCGATGCGCGACCTTCGAGCTGTTGAAAGCATGTGCATCCTTCAAGGAAAAGGGGGTCGGTTGCAACAAGAACGGTGCTGCCTTTTCTGCCAGATTCAGCATGAAATTTCGCCATGGTGGATTGAGCCCAGAGAGATTCGCCTGAGATTCGCTAGAGTTCGTCCAGAGAGAACGGCGAATCTTGCTACTGTGAGGGTATGAACTGCGGATATGGGGTGGGCCCGGACGGGAGGGCTGATGGGAGCCGGGCCTGGATGAGGCGAGCCGGGAGAATCGCTGCACTGCTGCCTGCCTTGTGGATTCTCTTGGGGATTGCCATTTTGCCGGGTGCCGTGGGTATGGCCAGGGCGCAGAGCGACGCGGCGATCCGCAGGGTCAATTGGGAACCGCAGCCCCTGGCAGTGGGTTCGCCATGCGTCTTTACGGTGGAGGTGGGCGGCTCCGCGATTGGCGTGAAGGGACATTGGCTGGGGCATGATCTGGTATTTACGCAGGCGAGCCAGCCCGGCAAATGGTATGCGCTGGCGGGAGTGGACGTGGAGGAGACTCCGGGCAGGCAGGAGCTCTCGATCGAAGCCGCATTGCCGGGGGGAGAGACGGCGCGGGCCAGCCGGGAAATCGAGATCGTTCCATCGGCGTACAAGACGGTGGAGCTGCGTGTGCCCAGCCAGTTCGTCGAACCGGACGCTCCGACGCTGGTGCGAATTGCCGAGGAGAAGAAGGTCAAGGACGCAGCCTTTGCCCACCAACTGCCGGCGGTCGAGTGGAGGAGCAACTTTGTGCTCCCGGTAAATGCACCTGCAACCGACTCGTTTGGCACCCGCCGCGTCTTCAACGGGGAGACGGCAAGCATCCATCGCGGCATGGATTTTCGCGCGAGGGTGGGAACGCGTGTGAGAGCGGCAAACGCCGGGGAGGTCGTCCTGGCAAAGAATCTCTTTTACGAAGGTGGCCTGGTGGTGATCGATCACGGGCAGCAGTTCATGACTCTGTACATGCACCTCTCCCGCATCGAGGTAACCGCAGGCGAACAGGTTCGGAAGGGGCAGGAAATTGGTTTGAGCGGTGCAACCGGCCGCGTGACTGGGCCCCATTTGCATATGGCTGTGCGGTGGCAGGGAGCCTATCTCGATCCAGCCAAGTTGTTTTCGTTGAAGCTGCCGGAGTTTCCGGCGAAGTAGGGATAGACCTGGATGGCTGGATGGCAGCGAGTGCAGCCATTCCACGGGAGAATGACTGCACTCGGTTTTTGCGCCTTGCTGTTAGCGGACAAAGAAGGTAAGCGGCAGCCCTCTTCTTCGCTTCGCTTAGGATGGCAACCGGGTGCTCACTAGGATGCCATTGTTGTCAGTGCTCCAACGTGGACACGCATGGCCGCCAAATCAGCGGTTGTCGTCGTGGTCATCGTCGCGATCGTGGCGGCGACCATTGTTGTACCTTCCGCCACCGACGATGAAGTCGGCACGGCAACCTTTATCCACCCAGATACCGCGTTGATCGTAGCCCCAGGACTCTCCCTGTACGCAGGGAGTGCCGCTGATCTGCTGCGAGAGCCGAACGCCGCCGTTTACGTTGGTATTGCAATAGTGACGGTTGCCATCATCGGAGCTGCAGCGGATCGTCTGGCCTGTGCCATAGTTGCCGCCGTAATTGCCCCCGTAGTTCCCGCCGTTATAGCTTCCGCTTCCGATGACGAAGTCGGCACGGCAGCCTCTATCTACCCAGATGCCGCGTTGATCGTAGCCCCAGGTCTGCCCCTGTACGCAGGGAGTGCCACTGATCTGCTGGGAGAGCTGCACGCCGCCGTTTACATTGGCGTTGCAGTAGTGGCGACCGCCATCGTCGGAGCTGCAGCGGATCGTCTGGCCCGAGCCATTGCCGCCGTAATTTCCACCGTAGTTCCCGCCGTTATAGTTTCCGGTGCCGACGCTGAAGTCCGCGCGGCAGCCCTGATCCACCCAGATGCCCCGCGAATCATAGCCCCAAGTCTGCCCCTCCACACAAGGGGAGCCGCTGAGTTGCTGCGCAAGCTGCACGCCGCTCGCTACGTTGGCATTGCAGTAGTGGCGCCCGCCATCGTCTGAGGTGCAGCGCACCGTTTGGCCATAGGCATTTGGTGTGTAGCTGGCATTCCCGACGGTAAACTCGGCGCGGCAGCCCTTATCCACCCAGATGCTACGCGAATCGGTGCCCCAGGTCCGATTCAGGATGCAGGGAGAGCCGCTGATCTGCCGGGAAAGTTGCACCCCACCACGAACATTGGCGGCGCAGTGATGTCGCCCGCCATCATCCGAATTACAGCGAACTGTATTCTGCGCCAGCGCAGCGCGCGGCACTACACAGCAAAATGCAGCGAGCAGCAGGCTCCCCAAAATGAAACGCTTCATCGTCAAACCTCTCTTCCAGGAACTACCGCTTAGGGTTCCCGCGGTAGAGTTCCTAAATCCTAGGATGCACCGTAAAGGGAAAGAGGTAATGACAACTTCAACGATTTCAATGGCAAGTAACTCATATCTAACGCCCCTTGGGGACGAGGGCTGCCGCCGGGGGATGCGCGCTATAGGTTGCAGGGGGCGCTGGCAGAGCGCTCCGCCCGCAACGTTTCGACGGGAAGCGAATGCCGTGTTTATTGTTCGTCTGGCCTCTGGGCGTAGTAGCCTTTGCGGGCTTGCACTTTGAGACCGTCGCCCTTGCATTGGATGTCGATGTGGCGGTAGCTGCCATCCAGCTTGCTGTTGGTGGGCGTGTAATTGGCAAGGTACTGGGTGCGTAGCTCATCCTCTATTTGCTTGAAGGCCGCCTCCAGTTTTTTGCCATTGTTGCCCACGTCGATGACGCGTCCTCCGGTTTCCTCTGCCAGCTTTCGCATGGCGGCATCGCCGGTATAGCCACCGATCATGCCATTGAAGTAGAAGCCGCGATCGGCAATGAGCAGTACGTAGGCGATGGTATTCGCCTTCTGTGCCGCCTCAATCGCGCCGGTGATCTTTTCCTGGCTGCCCTGGTCTTCTCCGTCCGTGAGCAGGATCATGGCCTTGCGGCCAGTCTCCTGGCGAAGCTTTTCATTTGCAGCGAGATAGACGGCATCGTAGAGCAGGGTTCCCTTGGGGGTTCCGTGTTGAGGGATGGGCCCCTGCCCGATGCCGGGAACACCCCCGGCTCCGTTTCCGCCAGCGGTATTGATCACCGCCTTGTTCATGGCTCGCTGCAGTTGGTGCGCGTTGCTGGTGTAGTCCTGCAGCAAGTCCACGCCTACGTCGAAGGAGATGAGGAAGGCCTCATCCTTGGGGCGAAGAATCCGCTCGAGAAACTGGCTGCCGACCTGCTGCTCGAGAGGCAGGACGTTCTGCTGGCTGCCGCTGGTGTCGAGCAGGATGCCGAGGGTGAGGGGCTGGTCGGCTTCTGCCGAGAAGTTCTTGAGCTTCTGCGGTGCTTTGTCCTCGAAGACGCTGCAGTCGTCCCGGGTGAGGTTGGAGATGAGGCCATTTCGCCGATCCCGCACCGTGAAGTAGAGGCTGACCAGGTTGACGTTGACCTTCAGGGTCTCCATGGGAGCATCCTGCGCAACGCTCTCGGTATCCGGCGCGGTGCTGACGGGTGGTGCATCGGGAGACGGGGCTACCTGCGCCTGAAGTCCAAGGGTGGCCGAGGCCAGCAGCAGGACGAGACTCAGCTTACGATTCGGCATCTTTTTTAGACGTAGATCCATGGTTAAAGTCAGCATAGCAACCACCCTATGGCTAAAGTTGCGAAGGTGCTGGTAAGCAACAGGAAAAAGGTTCAGATCTGGTACTCTGACAGTTGGCGATACCCGGCCTGGCAAATGGCACGGGCGCATCTTAATTTCTGTCAGGTTCGGGGGTTCTCTGGTGACCGCAGGTTTCTTGTCCATAGTGCTGGCCCTTCTTGTATCAGGACAGCCGCAACAGCAAAAGCAGGATGTTCCCGACGCGCCTGCGCCCCAGAGCAGCACGGGTGGGCTGGTGGAGACGCCAGCGCCGCAGAGCGCTCCTGGACTGGGGGATCTGCGGAATCAGATCGCACCGGGCAAATCGGCGACCCCGGACTCGCCGACAGGAGTGGCTTCGCCCTCGGCACCTCCATCCGTACAGATTGCGCCTTCAAATTCCCAGCAGGAAGCGCCGCCAGAGATGCTTCCTGAACCGGGTCAGGGCCCGGCGACGGTGATCCGCGTACCGGTAAACTTTGTCGAAGTGCCGGTGACGGTTCGCGACTCCAAGGGGCACCTGGTGGCAGGGCTCACGTACCGGGATTTCAAGATCTACGAGAACGACCAGCGCCAGCGGCTGCAACTCTTCACGGTGGATCCTTTCCCGCTCTCGATTTCGTTTGTGATCGACCAGTCTGTTTCGACCGAAACGATGCGCAAGGTGAACGACGCGCTGGCGGAGATTACCGGCGCGCTGACTCCGCAGGATGAGGTCTCTCTGTTCACCTATAGCAATGGGGTGGAGCAGGCGACGGAGTTTACCGCGTCCCAGAGCGGGCGGCTGGCGATGGCGATTGAACGCTCCAAAAAGCCGGGTCGCGATATGGGTGTGCCGGTGAATTCCGGTCCCCTGGCCAGCGGTCCGATGATTAACGGACACTCGGTCGATCCGAACCTGACGCCGCAGCGCAATAGCGCCGGGGTGCTTACGATTCCGAAGGAAGTTCATACGCTCAACGATGCGATTCTGCGAGCAGCGCAGGAAACGGCCGGGCGCGAAAAAGGACGCCGCCGCGTGATCTACGTGATCAGCGATGGGAAAGAGGCGGGGAGCAAGGCCTCCTACCGGGAAGTGGTTCGCTACCTGCTGACCAACAAGATCGCGGTATACGGCACTCTGGTGGGAGATTCGGCCACCTGGGGCGTCGGCTATCTGGACAAGTTCCACATCTGGGGATTGCCGACAAACAACATTCTTCCGAAGTATGCGCTGACGACGGGCGGAACGCTGGACTCGGAAAACTCGGTGAGTGGAATCGAGAAATCGATTGCGAATCTGACGGAGTCGATCCGCACGCAATACACGCTGGGCTACATCAGCCATCAGCCGGTCATCGACGGCAAGTATCGCAAGATTCGCGTCGATGTAGCACGCCCGAATCTGGAAGTGATCGCACGCGACGGCTACTACCCCTCGGCATCCGACGCTAGAAGCCGGTGATGCCGGGTGGGCCAACCCTGGGCGCGACTGCGCTCGGGCTTCTATCTGCAGCGGCGTGGGGCGGCGGCGACTTTGCCGGAGGGATGGCGGTGCGCCGCGCCTCCCCGTTTGTGACGGTCGCGCTGGTGCATGGCCTGAGCCTGCTGATGCTGCTTGCCCTCCTGTATTGGCTTGGGACACCCCTGCCTTCCGCCCGAGGGAAGATGCTCGGCATTCTGTGTGGTCTGGTTGCCGGGCTCTCGGTTGCGCTGTTTTATGAGGCGCTTTCCCTGGGGAAGATGGGCCTGTCAGCGGCTATCGCCGGGGTGCTCTCGGCGGCTATTCCGGTGGCCTTTTCTTTCTTCACCGAGGGGCTTCCGCGCCCGATTCAAATCGTGGGGTTTCTGCTGGCGGGAGTCGCGATCTGGCTGGTCGCTTCGGCGCCGGGTGGTGGCACCCATCCCCGGGGACTGGGCCTTGCGACTTTGGCCGGCATCGGCTTTGGCGTGTACTTCATCCTGCTGAAGCTGGCGGGCCGCGAAGGGGTCGTTTGGGCGTTGACCTTTGCGCGTATCGGCAGTTTTGCGCTGGCTGCCACCGTAGTAGCGTTCCAGTGGGCGATGCGCCAGCGTGCCAGCGTCGCCGCTCCTGCCTTGCCGCAGCTCTCAGGTCCGCCTGAGCCCTCCAATTCGAAGTCTGGCTCGCTGCTGGCTCCCGCATTTGTTGGGCTGGTGGTTGCTACCTGTGTGCTGGATACCGGCGGCAACTGGTTCTACACGCTTGCCACCCGCGCGGGGCGGCTCGACGTGGCCGCGGTGCTCTCCTCGCTCTATCCGGCAGGAACCATGCTGCTGGCGGCCTGGCTCTTAAAGGAGCGGACGACCCGGGTGCAGACGCTGGGCATGGTGCTGGCGCTGGGAGCGGTGATTCTGATCGCGTTGTAGGGCGGGAAGAAGCTGCCGGATCAGAGGCGAATACTGGCTGGGTCGAAGGTGGGCTTAGGGTATTTCATCTTCAGGTTATTCATCGCCTTTACCAGGATCTCCGAGATGGCCACATTGCGATACCACTTATGGTCGCTGGGAATGAGAAACCATGGCGCAAATTTGCGGCTGGTATTGCTGATCGCGTCTTCGTAGGCAGCTTCGTATTCGCTCCACAAGTGGCGTTCGACGAAATCGGCTTCGCTGACCTTCCAGCGCTTGTCGACATCGGCTAGGCGGGCCTCCAGCCGACGAGTCTGCTCGTCTCTGCTGATGTGGAGAAAAAACTTGAGAATGGTGACGTTGTTTTCCGCCAGAGTCTCCTCAAAATCCACAATCTGCCGGAAGCGTTGGCGGACTACCTTGCCGGTGATGGCCTTGTGGACACGCGGGACCAGCACATCTTCATAATGCGAGCGGTTAAAGATGCCGATGGTGCCAGCCCGAGGAATGGCGTTGTGCGCACGCCACAGGTAGTCGTGCTGCTTTTCGAGCGGTGTGGGTGGCTTGAAGGATGTGACATTGCAGGCCTGCGGATTCACGCCGGTAAAGATATGGCGTATGGTTCCATCCTTGCCGGATGTATCCATACCCTGAAGAACGACAAGAACGGCGTGCTTGTTCTCTGCGGTCAGCAGTTCCTGCAGCGTTTCCAGCCGTTGCACGTGCCGCTGCAACGCGGCGTTTGCGTCGGGCTCGGCCTTATATTCTCCGGAGTCCGCAGCAGATACTTTTGCCAGGCGGACCCTGGTGTGAGGTTTGACGAGATAAGGGGACTTGACCTTGATTTTCGCGCTCATCCGAACGAGATCACCCGTAAAGCCGGCTTGGAACTGGCCTTGGAGGGTTATTTGGGTTCGATGGGATGCGTGTTGGTTGCGGTCGTAGTCGTATCCTTAGGCGCATCGGGAGTGCCCTTGATGCCGTCCTTAAAGCCACGCATTGCCTCGCCGAGACCCTTGCCCAGCTCGGGTAATTTGCGGGGGCCGAAGAGCAGCAGAGCAACGACAAGAACTACCAGCAGATGCCACGGTTGGAACTCACCCATAAAAACTCCTTCTACAGCACGACGTCTGGGACGACAAAATAAATTCTTTTCCCGACGCACCATATTGTCGCACAGAGAGGGTATTCTCCACAGCGGCAGAGCGCGCTTCCACCTGTATCTCACTGCAATGGGTGCCTATCCTGCAAAATCCAGGCAGCCGTAGCCGGCTCCGGCGATCCTTCGACGATCAATGAATGGGCGCGGGAGGACCGAGCCGTTTCGCCACCATATTGTAGAAATCGGAGACATTTTCCGCAGTTCCGAGGGTAAGGCGGCGATAGGCCTTCATTACGGGATAGAGGTGGGAGCCGCGGATTTCGAGCGAGGGCACGGCCAAATCTCCGCCGGGATACTGATTCATCTGCCAGTCGCCACCATAGCGCCGGCGCACGACTTCTCCCAGGTAGGCGCCCCAGATGCGGGATTCGTGTTCGAGATCCGCGGAAGGCTCGGCGGGTGCGGCTACCGCGGTCAGGCATCGCTCCAGGGATGCAATGGATTCGCTGCTGAAATCGAGCTTTTCCCCATGCTTGGCGGCCATGCGCACCGCCTCGTCCGCATAGGCCAGCATCATCGCGTCGAGGGAATTGAAGACTGCTTCGGAGAGGTTTTTCTTCCCGCTCATGGATTGAGACTACCCGACTGTGGCTCTTGCTGCCAGCGCGCGAGCGTCAGAAAGCGCCACCGAGCGTCTGACAGGAACGGCGGACCCATGTATCGTAAGTTCAGGACCTCCTGTGGGAGAAAGAATGCGCAATTTGACTTTTGTTTTCAGGACGACCCTCGCCCTTTTGTGTGCGGGAGCGATGCTGTGTGGATCAGGATTACGGGCTCAGACCCAGAAACCGACTCCAACGGAGAACCTGCCGCCACCGACCTATTCGCTGCAGAACGACACGCTTGCCGGGGTGCGCTACGACAATAACTGGCAGCTGTACTTTGGTGCGGGATTCCGGCACTTCAATGCAGGGCCGAACCTGTTCCACGGCGCAAGCCTGGGCGGACCCGACGTGCAGATTACCCGGCGGTTGTCGCATCGCTGGGCGGTCACGGGCAATGGGCGCGGATATTGGGGAACCAGCGGCGCGGCGCCGAACAAGTACGGTATCGAAGGGCCAATGGTGAGCGAGTATCTCTTCCTTGGCGGCCCGGAATATCGCGGACCGAGAAACGAGCATGCCGCGCTGAACTTTCATGCGCTGGTGGGCGGAGCGCGTGCCACCTATGATTCGGACCTGGGAAAAGTGCCGCCGGGCGCTGTCGGCTTCTATAACAACGGAACCAGCTTTGCTGGCGCGTTTGGCGGATCTCTGGACCTGAACCGCTCGCCGCGCTGGGCTCTGCGGATCTCTCCGGACATGATGCTGACCCATCATGGAAGCGAGTATCAGGAGCAGTTCGCCCTCTCTGTGGGCGTGCTGTACCGCTGGACAAAGAAGCAGCCTCATCCCGCCGCGAAAAAGCCCTGAAGCCGCTTTGCAGGATGAGCGATAGGATCAGGTCTGGATAGAACCGGGCAGAACCAGGACAATGAGCGTAGGACAGGGCCGGCCGCGAGAGCATCGCGAGCCGGCTTTTGTCGTCGCAGGCGCCTGCAATGTGGATGAATCGCGGACGGCTAGATATGCGGTGCCCGCGACGCGATCTGCGCTGGATTGTATCGAGTGGAACTAATCGAGTGGGATGGCGGGTTCCTGCGTACTCGTGGGCTGATCGGAGACCTTGAGGACGTCAAGTTTGGCATTGCGGAGCAACTCCAGGTTCTGCTGCGTGGTGAGCCATTCCTTAGGCTTCTCCGTAACATGGTTGTGGGCGCCGGGCGCGTAGAAAGCCAGCAGGCGGGCGCGGAGTGCGCCGGGGATAGGCGTCTCCGGCTTCTTGACGATGGTGGCGAGCAGCCGGGAGTAGGTAAAATCGGCGAGCTTGTATTCCCCAGGTGTGGTGTCTGCTCCGGTGTCGAGGTCACGGTCCGGCAATTCGAGCTTGGTCTGGTATGCAGGCTCTTGTCGAAGCTGCGTCAGAAATGCGTCGTAGTGATCCACCGTGTTGTTCAGGCTATGAAGAAACTGCTGCTGCGTATCGGCGTTGGGCAGGTGCATCGCCAATCCCTTAAACGGGCCGACCTTGGGCACTAAGCCGAGAAAGAAGGATAGGACGCGAGATCCGCAGCCTGGCTTGCGGTAGGTCTTGCCCCAGTCTTTCTCATACGCGGCGCGGCTTATGCGGTAGCGGAGTTTGCGGCTGTCGTAGTTGGGATTGTCCTTCTCAATTTGCTTGCCGAATCGCACGACGGCGACGCGCGTCATCTTGGGGATGAGGTTGCTGACGCTTCTGCGATAGGTTCCGATGGCCAGATCCTCATGGTTGAGGATCTGGTTGACCTCAAAGCCGTAGGTGTCGCGGAAGGCGCGTTCCAGCAGAGGTTTGGCTACTTCAAACCCAATGAAGTTGTGATAGGCATCCGGCGGATAACGGTTGTGCACGACCGCGACTACGTCAAAGCCAAACTCCGTCTGGAGGTGAGCCGCGGGCGCCTCAAAGTAGGTGACAATGTGGCCGAATTTCTTGCTCAGATTGGGGTACTCCTCCGCCGTTGCCTTGTTGACCGTGGGATGGCCGTAAGTATCGGCGGTGTAGTGGGCAAGCGCACCCAGGGCAAAGGCATACTCATTCACGTCCGACGATTCGCTTAGCAGGCTGAGGACGAAGTCGCCGGTGCGGACGTAGTGCAACAGATCGGAGAAGAAGTGGCTCCCGAACGGGTAGTAGCCAATGTCCTGGATGATGCATCCGCCATAGGCATAGGCATGCGCCTTATCGAGTTCCTCGGGCGTGGCCTGCGGGAAGCGCGAAAGCAGCAGCGGGACGATCTGGTCCTTCCATGCGAGATCGACGACCTCCTCATGGGAGAGTACGGAGTAAGCATGGATGCGCTGCGGCGCTATCGCGAGCAATACGATGAGGACAGGGGTGAGGAGGCCCGAGAGAAGCTGGCGTATCTGAATTCCAGGGTAGATTTTCGTCAAGGTCATGGATCTCGCTAACTGTATGACCACTTGCTGCATAGGATGCAGGGCGCAGGCCGCCAGATGGCTCGTGAGGCAGCGGCAGCTTCTCACGGGCATTTACCCGCGGAGATTTCCATCGACGGAGAGAGACCCCGCTCCGACGATGAGCAGGAAGAGGAGCGATAGCAGCATGGACCAGTCTGTGCGAGCCTCGTGCGCGGCCGCCCAGAATCCTTGATGCAGCAGCGGTATCTTGGTCGTCCAGATGGCGACCGAGATGACCGCAAGCAGCGGTATGGCGGCAAGCCGGGTGAAGAGTCCGAGGAGGATGAGGACACTGCAAGTCACCTCAACCGCACCAACAAGGGGTGCGAACTGGTGCGCATGCGGAATACCGATCCGGGCGAAGCGTCCTGCGCCGAGCGCTGCCGGAAAGAGAAACTTCTGAACGCCCTCGGAAAAGAAGACCGTAGCCACCAGAATGCGAATGAGGACGACGGCGGCAGGTGCGCTCGTGCGGGACCATGAGGCGAGGCTCATGATCTCTTTCTCATGGGTTGAATGCGGATGCCGGGGTTCATGGTGCTCCTTGTCGAGGATATTGTACGTGCTGAGGCTGAGTTTCATGGCGCGTTCCAGGCGCGTTGGGTGGGGCGTGGGCGGCGGGGGGAGTAAGGAGCCGAGAATCTATTCGTCTGGATCAAAAAAGGCATTGAAGTTGCAATTTGTTGCAAAAGTCAAGGGTTGGCGTTTAGTCTAAGAATTCAATATGCGTCGATGTAGGTAAATCCGCCTCGAATCCGACGTCCCCACCCCCTACGCCACAGTGCTGCGTGCCGGGGCTCCGGAACCCTGCTCCCCTCAAACTGTTTCCATTTCAGAATCCGTTCTTTCAAGGACGGCAAATCATTTGTGCTGGAGAAGAAATGAACATTGCTTCGAACGTCATCGAAATTATCGGCCGTACCCCGCTTGTTCAACTGAACCGCGTCACCAAGGGCTCGAACGCGCGTGTGGTAGCGAAGCTTGAGAGCATGAATCCCATGAGCAGCGTGAAAGACCGCATTGGCGCGGCGATGATCGAGGCTGCGGAGCGGGAGGGCAAGATCACGCCCGGCAAAACGACCCTGATTGAGGCGACCAGCGGCAATACGGGCATTGCTCTGGCATTCGTCGCGGCGGTGAAGGGTTACAAGATCATCCTGACGATGCCGGAAACGATGAGCACGGAGCGGAAGCTGGTGCTGCTGGCCCTGGGCGCGCAGATTGTGCTAACTCCCGGACCGAATGGAATGAAGGGCGCGATCGCCAAGGCGGAAGAGTTGCGCGCGGCCACCCCGGACAGCTACATCCTGCAGCAGTTCGACAACCCTGCGAACCCGAAGATTCACTCTGAGACCACTGGCCCGGAGATCTGGAACGATACCGACGGGCAGGTCGATATTCTGATCTCCGGCGTTGGTACTGGTGGCACGCTCACCGGCATCGCCGAGTACATCAAGCCTAAAAAGCCCGGCTTCAAGGCCATCGCGGTAGAGCCGTCCGACAGCGCGGTTCTCTCTGGCGGCAAGCCTGGTGCACACAAGATTCAGGGGCTTGGCGCTGGATTTGTGCCCTCCATTCTGCGCACCGATCTGATTGATGAAGTGGTGCAGGTGACGAATGACGAAGCGATGGCTATGGCTGTTCGTCTGCCCAAGGAAGAAGGGCTCTTTGTCGGTATCTCGTCGGGCGCGGCAGTGCATGCTGCGTTAAAGGTGGCGGAGCGGCCGGAGAATGCAGGGAAGCTGATCGTCGTTATTATCCCCAGCTTCGGCGAGCGCTATCTGTCGACCGTGATGTTTGACCAGTTGCGTCAGGACGTGCTGCAGTTGAAGACATCTCCGGTCGCATAACCAAAGGCAGAAAGCGAAAATCTCATGGGGTTCTATCGATCCATCCGCGAAGACATCCGCTCCGTCTTCGAGCGCGATCCGGCGGCTTCGTCGCTGGCGATGGTGTTGCTGTGTTATCCGGGACTTCATGCCTTGTGGATCTATCGCGCGAACCACTGGCTGTGGTCCCATAAGCTGCGCCTGCTGGCTAGATGTCTCAGCCAGCTGGCGCGCCTTCTTACTGGCATTGAGATCCACCCCGGCGCTCGCATCGGCAGGCGTCTCTTCATAGACCATGGAATCGGTGTGGTCATTGGGGAGACGACGATTGTGGGCGATGACGTTACGCTGTACCAGGGAGTGACGCTGGGTGGCACCGGCAAGGAGAAGGGGAAGCGCCATCCTACGCTGCGTGACGGCGTCTTTATCGGCAACAACGCCAATATCCTGGGGAACATCACCATCGGCGAGAACTCTCGTGTAGGAGCCGGATCCGTGGTGCTGCGCGATGTGCCGCCGAACTCAACCGTGGTTGGAGTCCCCGCACACATCATCTACCGCGAGGGAAAGCGGGTGTTGATTACCGACCCTCACGACGTGAAGGATCCTTTGTCGGATGCGCTGATCGCATTGTCCGACAGGGTGCAGCAATTGGAGGCGCGCGTGGAGTGCGTCGACGGCATCCTGATGCAGCGATCCCCCGACCTGGACGCTGCGAGGGCTCTCTCTACCGAAGATCGCGAGCGCGAGGAGTATCGCACGGAGCAGTCGGCGCTGTCCGACTATGTCAGCATGGGCGAAGGGATCTAGCGGGGATCTAATGAAAGGATCCAGCGCCGCGTTTTTGCTGCGTTGCCCGGATAGATGCCGGATTGTATCAATCCCTGATCTATTTGCCTCCGTTATGGTCCTTTCACCGAGATACCCTGCACCGAGTAAGCCGGAACGCTGATGGTGACTGCATAGCCTGTCCCTTGCGGGCTCAACGCCAGGGACGAGGAGTTGATGAGCGCGCCATTGACGATCTGGTAGAGCGTGGCGTGCGGCGAGCTGAAGCCCAGGTTCTGCAGGCTTACGGTGATCTGCGAATAGGCCGCCGGCGTTGGATTGGTAATGACAACCGCATCCTGGCTGGCGTTATAGAAGGCGGTGATAGCCAATCCACCACCACCGGTCGGCGGAGCAATCGACTTAGCCATGTGACCACCGTCAACCAATCCGAGGTAATTGCGCGAAGAGATCAACTGGTAGGCATAGTACTGCGGATACGGCTGGGGTACGGCCAGGGCGGAGTAGAGGCAATCCGAGTTTTGGTCGGGAACACCGATCAGGCATATATAGGGATAGCCTGAACCCGCAAAGTAGACCAGCTTGCCCGGCACAGGCAATCCGGCAGAAGCGCTATTGAGAAGGTCGGTGATGTAGAGCGCATTCCAAAGCGGTCCGTAGGTAGGATCGTTGCGGCAGCAATCTTTGTAGAACGCCCAGTTGGTGTTGTACTCCGTGAGATAGAGAGGCGTATTTGCGCCAAGAGGCTGCTTTCCTGCCTTCACGAGCGCATACGCCTTGTTGTAGTTGGCCAGCGCGCCATTCCCCGGATCCTGTGTCTGCTGATACAGAGAATTGTCCTGGGTGTATGTGTCCCATTGAACCTCAAGATTAGTGCTTCCAAAAATGTACTGATGGTAGCTGACGAAATCGACATACGGTGCGGTCGTGGAAGTGTTGACCAGGGTGCTGATCCAGATGGGGGAGAAGCCGGAAATGGCAGGACCGCCGATGCGTATGGGCTGTCCATCCGTGGCGGCCTGTTGCTTCATCAAGGGAGCAGCCGCAGCGTAGATGGACATGTAGGTCGTAAGGCGGCTGCTGCTGCATAGCCCTACGGCATTCGGTTCATTCCAGATTTCGTAATCCTGAACGATGCCGGGGAACTTGGCGTCCATGTGCGCCACAAACGAAGCTGCGATCTGGGCCCACTGACTGAGGTTCGTGGGAGGAACATTGCTGTTTCCTGCGCCGCAGGGATTAGGACTCGGCTGCAGCCAGGGCGGTGTCCCGCTCATCTGGAGCATAGCCTTCTGGCCTGCCGATTGGATCGCTGCGATCATGGGATCGATCTTCGTCCAATTCGGTATCTGTGTGGCATAGACCTGCGGAATCTGAGCATAGAGGCGGGCGACGGTCACTCCTGCCTGGGTGATCAGCGTCCTGTCGGAAGCAGAATGGATCGACTCGCCACGGCCATAGCCGAAGAGGTCTGCTGAAACGGGATAGGTGGTCGAGGTACGCGAGCCGAAGTCTACCGCAATCTGCGAGAAGACCGTAACCACCGCACCGCTGGTCTTATTCGCCGCGGCATCTGTGACGCGGACGGTATGCTTGCCGGGCACCGCGGGAGCTGTATAGACGCCGGCATTGGTTATGGTTCCGACGGTGGAATTGCCACCCGGAATACCGTCCACTGTCCAGGAAACGGGATTGGGATCGGGTGCGGTGCAGACCTGTGGCTGGAAGGTCTGCTGCGCCGACACGGGGATGGATGATGTGAATGGATAAATGGTGAAGACGGGGCTGTTTGTCACCGTCATCTTGCTATATCCCGAAACGCTGGTGGATGCCTGGCTGACAGCCTTGATGCCATAGGTTCCGACGGTGGCCGGCGCAGTGTACAAACCCGTGGAGTCAATCGTTCCGACAGTGCTGTTTCCATGGAGCACATTGTTGACATACCAGTTCACCGCTGTGTTGGTGGTGCCGGTGACATAGGCGCTGAATTGCAGTCGCTGGGACGGCAAAGCGCAGGGAGAATGCGGGCCCACGGTAACGGTGAGACCGGGATCCCCTGCGATACCTGTGCCGGTGAGTGGAATAACCAGCGGGCTTCCGTAGGCGCTCTCGTTGATGGTCAGTGCGGAGGTGCGTTTGCCGATGGCTTGCGGATAGAAGACGATCTCCACCGTGCACGTAGCATGAGCCGCGAGCGAACCACTGCCATTGCTGCCAACACAATTAGTCGTGAATGGATAATCGGCGCTGGTGGTCATGGAGCTAATCGTCAGCGCGGTCGATTGATTGTTTGTGATGGAGACGGGCAAGGGCGTGCTGCGGGTGAGTACGATCTGGTTATAGAAATACCAGCCGCCAGTAACAGGCACGGTGGATACAGCCGTCACAGCATTGCCGGAGATGGGGACCGTCTGAGGAGAGTTTGTGGCGTTATCGGTGATCACCAGGTTTGTAGTGTTGTACCCGATGGCCGTAGGCGCATAGGTGACGGAGATTGTGCAGCTATTGCCGGACGCGAGCGAGCCGCCGCAGGTATTTGTCTGGCTGAAGGGCGCACCGATCTGGATGCTGGAGATGGTGAGTGTCGTCGTCAGGCCGTTGCTGAGCGTTATTGTCGCCGGCGCACTCTTGGTTCCGATTGCCTGGTTCGGGAAGGCGTAGCTCTTGGGCGAAACGCTTACCGTGCCGGAGAGAGCGGCGGTGGTGGCTGTTATCCCCGTGCCAGATAAGGAGACTGACTGGCTTGCGGAAGGATAGGTCAGGGTAAGCGAGCCGGTCTTCGCGCCGGATGAGGTTGGCGCAAACGCAATCGATATCGTGCACTTCGCGTTTGCTGCGAGCGTCGCCGGGCAGTCGTTCGTCTGATCAAATTCGGGCGAAGCGGCAATGCCGTCGATCGTCAATGGGGTTGTTTGCGGATTGGTGAGGGTTACGGCCTCTACCTTGCTCTTGCTGCCTACCGCCGTGTCGGGGAAAAGGAGAGAGGTAGAAGAGAAAAGAGGAGCCATTCCCTGTACAGCCATACCGCTTAAAACAACTTGCTGCGGACTGCCCGGGTCGCTGTCGACGATCGTAATCTTGTCGTTGCTGGATCCGGCCACGCTGGGGAGGAAGGCTACCGTGATCGTGCAGGAGTCTCCGGCCGCGACCGTGGACGGAGCCAATGGGCAAGTGGTGGAGGGAACGGTAAACGCGGATCCAGCTTTGATGGACGAGATAGTAAGAGGCGCAGAGCCGATGTTGGTCAGCGTCACAACTTGAGCATTCGACGCCTGGCCTACTGGAACATTGGTCCACGACAAAGATGCTGGCGAGAGCGAAACCCCGGTCTTCGCCGCTGTTCCGGATCCTTTGAGGGCGGCAGACGCTGGTGAGCCGGAGGCCGTATAGGACACAGTAGCTGTGGCAGATACCGACCCTGCGGCTTTAGGGATAAATGTAATTGTCACAGTGCAGGTCGCATTTGGCCCGAGCGTCGCGGGGAGCTTCGGGCAATCCGACTGAGCCGCGAATTCCGGCATGTTCGTCGTAATGGATGCGACGCCGACCGAGTGAGTGGAAGTGTTGGTCACGGTCAATTTCTGCGGAGTGCTCGACATGCCCACCTGTACGCTGCCGAAGTCGATACTGGCTGGATTCAACGTGATCGACGGGAGCGCATGATTCAGCTGGAAGCCGCAACCAATCGCAGATGCCAGGACGCAGCATGCGGCAGCAGAAGGAAGGATGGAGCCAATCCGGGAAGGCTGGTAGACGCCCACCCCGGCCGATACTTTTCGTCGCAGCAAAAGACGATCAAAGCCGTTCATGTGCCTGCCTCCTACAACTCGGTCACATCCTGCGTGCCAGCGTCACAGGGAACACGCAAGAAGACCAATAGGAACGCAATTGGGAGAGGCTGAAATATCTCCACTCACCGAAAGAGCTCGTCAAACATAAGTCTTAATAAATCAATGAAATACGGGAGTGTGCGCTATGGGTCGGACATAGACTCACCCTTGCACAAATATTTGGGAAGCTTGTGCCACGGGAGGCTCCCAGGGTCAGCGGACGTCGTCACGCCTTCCATGACCGACACGTTTCCAGACCATAGGATGCTGATTTTTAAGATTTGGAAGACACAATTTGTTTTGTAGGGTGCGTAGCTTGCCCGCCGCTGAGCAGATCAGGGTAGTCCGGTGCCGGCGTGATCCATAGGATGATATGGGGGCCGCCATGTCTCCAGCTACGGGTTGCACTATGGAGTTGAGCTGGACGCCTTATGGATAGAGCCTTCCCGGTTTGATCGTCGGTCTCGTCTCGCCGGATGCAACAATCAGATCCAGGAGTTGCTGGCGCAGCCGTGCAGCTTCCTCCTGCAATGGCTTTCGGGCAGCCAGATTCACAAGCTGAGCCGGATCGCTGCTGTTGTTGTACATCTGGTATTCCTCGTAGTGCTCGCTCGAAGGAACGTCGTATCCGCTCAGGCTTCGGTCAACGACGCAATAGGTCCACTCCCTGGTTCGTATCGCTCGCGCGACCATCGATTCGCTGATCTGGATCAGAGCCTCATTCTTCCAGGACTGCCGGGCCAGCGGGTCATGGATTAAGGGCAGAAGGCTCTTTCCCTGCATCGATCCGGGGATCTCCACGCCCGCGCTATCGAGCAGCGTCGGCATCAGGTCCACCATGCTCACAATCTCCGGCAGAGAAAGCGAAGCGTTCAAGCCAGGGCCCTGGGCGAGGAATGGCACACGGATCGAGCTGTCATGCGGACTGCGCTTGTACTCGGTGTTTCGCGTTCTGAAGTGGCATCCGTGATCGCTGGTGAAGAGAAAGATGGTGTTGTCCAACTGGCCTTGTTCTTCCAGCGTTCGCAGGATCGTTCCTACGGATTCATCAATCTTCTCGATGCAGCCATAGTAGTCGGCTAATTGTGTCGGCCAGTCTCCTGGAAAGGGCGATAAATCCGGCGGCACAAATGCATTGCGATAGCGATCTGCATACCCTTTCGGAGCGACAAATCGAAGCTCATCGTTCTGGTAATGCGGCTCCAACTGCGAAACAAACAGTAGAAACGGCTTTTCCTGCGGCTGCTTTAGAAATCGCACCGCCCGATCGGTAATGAAGTCGACGCGATACTGATCCTTGTATGGGATCGGATTCCCGGCCGCATCCCAGATTGCGCCTTCATAAGGATGCGATACGATCTCTAACTCATTCGCGCCTTCCCACACGTCGAGAAATCCTCCGCGGTCCTCGGTCCGCACAGCGCCGCTCGTCTTCGGATCGTGAGCATCAATAGGCGCGAGGTGCCACTTGCCGATGAAGTTTGCGCTGTATCCATTCTTTCTCAGGATCGATGCCAGCGTCGGCAGATTGGGATTCATCGTATTCGGCGGAGGCAGCTTCCACATGCCCGTCTCTGTCGCGTAGCGTCCGGTCAGCATGCAGGCGCGCGAAGGAGAACAGAGCGGCTGGTTTGTTACTGCGCCGGTAAAAGCTACTCCTCGCCTCGCGATTTTGTCGAGGTTGGGCGTCTTCACCGACGGATTCAGTCCGTAGGCCCCCACGAAATCCCAGCGCATCTGGTCGGCGACGTAGAGGATGACATTGGGCTTCTTTGTGCGCGAGACGTTGCCGGATGCCTGCTGGTTTCTCGTAGCTCCCCCCGCGGCTCCGGCCAGCATTGCGGCCGCTCCCATTCCTTTTACAAAGTTACGCCGGCTGGTGGGGTGGGATTCATGGCCTGTCGTCATGCAGAGATTCTCTTTCTGCTCCCGCGTGGAGTTGCGCTCTCTAGTCGTTTATGGGTGCCGGAGCTAAGGCAACTGCATCCGCAGAGCGCCGGATGCAGTTGCCCCGTCGCTTGCTTTTGCCGAGCTGCCCTCGCGTTCGCAACTACACAATCACGACTTCAATTCCGACATTGCGAAGTGCTTCGGTATCGCTCTCGGAGATGTGCGCATCGGTAATCACCGTGTGGATGGCTGTTGGAGGCACAATCAGCGCGAGACTGCATCGGCTGAACTTGGTGGAGTCGCAAGCGGCGATCACTCTCTTGGATGCCTTGACCATCGCCCGGTTCACGCGCGCTTCCAGCACGTTGGGGGTCGTCACTCCAATTTGAGTATCAAACCCGTCGACACCCAGAAAGAGAATATCCGCGTGGATCTCGCGCAGAACATCCTCGGCCAGCGGCCCTACCAGAGAGAAGGAGTTCTTCCGCAGAGTTCCCCCGATAAGGATGATGTCGAAATCTGTATCGCTCAGTTCGGCGGCGATGTTGACCGCATTTGTAACGACGGTGAGGTGCGAAAACCTTCGCAGGGCGCGGGCGATAGCGGTTGTTGTGGTGCCGGAATCCAGCAGGATGCATTGGCCGTCTTTGACGAGCTTGGCCGCCGCTGCGGCAATGAGCTGCTTCTCCTTGAACTGATGCTGCTCTTTTTCCTTTAAAGAAGGATCGAGCATGGTGGTGCTCTGCGGAGCAAGTGCGCCACCGTGGGTTCTCTGCACCAGGCCCTTGGAGGCGAGGTAGTCCAGATCCTTGCGAATCGTAATCGAGGAGATGCCGAGAGACTCGGAGAGTTCGGAGACTAAAACCCGTCCATCCCGTTGCAGAAGAGAGAGCACATGTTGCCTTCGTTCCCCGATCAGCATGTTACTGCCAGCTTGCGCTGCAGCTTCCAGGGACTTGCCTTCGATGGCCTTTTTCTCGTTCGAGCGGCCTCTTCTAGATCTCAGCACTTTGCCTCCAGTGATGCGATTCACCTAGAAACTAAAATTTCGTCACAGACATCATTCTTAATCTATCAACCGCTACCGCGAAGATAACATTATGCTGCTGAGCCGGGGACGCAAGCTGCTGCGTAGGTTCTTAGAACCTGACGTATCTTGTCGATTACCATCTCGTGTGGGGTTGATGGAATATGCCCTGCACGGATTGCGACGTATTGGTCGGGCAGAAAGTTGCTGACCAGCGTTTCAGGGATACGCTTCGTCTCCAGGTTATGCAGAAGAGTAGAGACCGCCGCTTGAATTGCAGGGTCCGTCCAGTAATAGCGAATGCGGTCGCTATAGCTGTACAGGCGGAGCAGATGCTGCGTGGCGCTGTCGCCATGGTAGTGCTTGATCCAGTTCTGAGGATGCTGCAGCATGACCGTTTCCAGCACCTGCAGCAGGTTGGAGCGCTCCCCGCTCGGCAGCAACGCTTCTTCCATATAAGAGAGCGCGAAGAGCGCCTCCCGCATCGCAAACGTCAATGCCGGTCCTACTTTCAGGATGGCAAAGCCGTCCTTCACAAGCTGCTTGTAGGCTCCGGGAGTCTGGTAATCGGTGGAGTGCGCTTCGAAGACGAGTCCAGGCTCGGTGTTGAGAAGTTTCCTCAGCTCCGTGGTCTTTTCGGAGACGTAATCCACGACGCTGTCATGGTTGAATTCCACGCCGGGCTGTACCACCAGCGCAATGATCCTCGGCCATATCGCTGCCAATCCTTTTTGAGCGAAGATCTCCTTGTGCACCTGCAGGGTGTGACTCGCATGCGCAAGGCTGGTGACAGCCAGTTCCTGTAAAGATTCGGTGGCGCCTCCGGGCACGGGCACTTCCGTCCCGATTACGTAGAAGCGTTCCTGCCCGCTGCTGTTGGCCTCGGCCACGGCGCAAAGCCTGGCCGCCCGTTCCGCCACGATGGCGTCTTCCAGCCGCTCGGGGTCATCGGAACACGACATGCTCGCGTCCAGATGGATCTTGGTAAAGCCGGCACGCGAATAGGCGGCTACCATCTCCTCGGCCTTTCGCATTGCCTCTTCTGCGGGAAGATTCTGCCATGGATTCGGACCCAAGTGATCGCCGCCCAGAATCAGCTTTTGCGGTTCCAGCCCATGTTTCGCCGCGATAGCTAGGACAAAATCGCGGAAAGAATCTGGCGTCATTCCGGTATAGCCGCCGAACTGGTTCACCTGGTTCGATGTAGCCTCAATCAGCAGCGGGGAATGGTCTTCCACCGCTTGACGCACCGCTGCTTCGATTACCAGTGGATGTGCGGAGCAGACCGAATAGATACCGATAGGGGATCCGGAACGAAGCGAGGGCGCAAGCTCGCGAAGAAGATTTTGCATATTTGACCTTCTGCTGAATAGACTCGACAAAAAGAGAGTGTACACTAAAGCGAAACAAAACATAACTATGTGAAGCACGTATCGGCAACTATCAATTTGCTGGAGATCGACAGATGAGCACATCGCAAACAGACGACAAATTCGTGGCCATGGTGAATGCGCAGGCTGAGGTTGACCTGCGCTTGAGCGACTATCATCCGGTCTCAGAGCTTGTGACGAAGACGCACACCCTTGATGCGCCCCGGTTCCCGGTCATCGACTATCACAACCATCTCGATTCCCAGGAACCCGCTGCGGTGCTCGACATTATGGACCGATGCGGGATCGAAAAGATTGTGAACATCACCATGCGCACCGGCGATGCGGCGCTCGAGACGCTCAAGAAATTCCGCGCAGCCGATAAGGATCGCTTTGCCACCATGGGCTGGATGGACTGGTCAGGGGTGGAGCGCGGCGATTTTGTGCAGCTCACCATCGATCGCCTGGCGCGCCTTGTCGAGCACGGCGCATGTGGCATCAAGTTCTGGAAGGATTTTGGGCTGAGCATCCGGGACGCGCAGGGCAAGCTGCTACGGATTGACGATGAGCGATTTGCGCCTATCTTTGAGAAAGCGGCGGAGTGGAAGTTGCCGGTCATGTTTCACACCGCGGATCCTGCCGCCTTCTTTCGCCCTATCGATGCGCGCAACGAGAGATATGAAGAGCTGGCCGCGCACCCGGATTGGGGATTCCATGACAGCCCCGTCTCCAAGCGGGAGCTGCTGGAGCAGCGAAATACCGTCTTTGGCAGGCACCCGGCCACCACATTCATCGGGGCGCACGTGGCCGAGAGCGGAGAGGATCTGGCTTTTGTGGCAGACATGCTGGACCGCTACCCCAATGTGCAGATCGATATGAGTGCGCGCACTCCCGAGCTGGGCCGCCAGCCTTACAGCGCGCGCAAGTTCTTCCTGCGCTTCGCAGACCGCATCCTCTTCGGAACGGACCTGCTGCCGGACGTCGCGATGTATCGTCTCCACTACCGCTTCTTTGAAACAGCAGACGAGTACTTTGAATATCCATCCCATGCTTCCCGCCAGGGGCGATGGAATATATATGGGATCTTCCTGCCTGACGAAGTCCTGCGGAAGGTTTACCGGGAGAACGCTCTCAAGCTGCTCTGAGTCGTTTCAATCGTTGTGGTGAATGCCAGAGGGGGCAATCCGGGTGATCTGCCCCCTTCGGGCCCGCCGCAGGCGAAGAGAGCACTCTTTTTCTGCGGCCATTGGAGGGAATTTCTTTTTATTATTCTATCCATGCTATTATTCCTTTTTTTGACAAACGATTACTTGAGTTCCTGATCTCTATGGTTTGGGCTGCAGGGGGCTGATTTGAAATACACGATTCAAACATTGAAGGAAATTCACAATCAGCCATCTGCATGGCATGAGTGCATCCAGCTGCTGCAATCCTCTGATCTGAAGCGCCTTGTGAGGGGCAGGCATCCTGAGCAGGCAGAATGGGTATTTGTTGGGTGCGGAACCAGCTACTACCTCGCGCAGGCTGCGGCAGCAAGCTTTGTCTTGCTTACCGGGCGCGTTGCTCGTGCCGTGCCCGCGTCCGAGATACTCCTCCATGCCGACCTTGCCCTGCCAAACGTTGCGCATGTATTCCCCGTGCTGATCTCTCGCTCCGGCCATACCTCAGAGGTGCTGGCCGTTGCCGCTTCTCTCAAGGAGAGGGGGGTTGAGTTTCTCGCGCTGACCTGCGATGGAAACGAAGTCGCTCTCGCCAGTGATCGCGTGCTGCAGCTTCCTGTAAAGGAAGAGAGCACCGTGATGACGTCCTCCTTCACTTCGATGTTGCTCGCGATGCAGTTTCTAGCGGCGAGTCTGGCTGGGAATGCAGAGTTGCTCGAGGGACTCCGCCAGCTCCCCTTTGCCGTCCAGAGACTGATCGAAAAATATGAGCCGCAAGTAGAAGCGTTTGCCTCGAGGCGCTTTGCGGACCTGGCTGTTCTTGGGCAGGGAGCGCTGTATCCTGTCGCCTCTGAGTTTGCCTTGAAGGTCATGGAGTCCTCCTCCAGCTACGCGCAGTTCTTCCATACGCTTGAATTTCGTCATGGGCCAAAATCCATCGTTTCGGATGAGGTCCTTGTGGCTGGCCTGATCTCGGAGGAGGGTTATGGCCAGGAATGTAAGGTCATCGGGGAGATGAAGGATCTGGGTGCCTCCACATTTGTGGTCACCAATACAGCGACGCCAGCGTTGCGCGCCGTGTCCGACTTGCTGATTGAACTCTCGCTTCCCGGTCCTGCGTTGAGCAGACTCTGCGCCTACATCGTCTGGGGGCAGTTGTTTGGCAGCTATGTAAGCCTTGCGAAGGGAATGAATCCCGACGCACCTCGCAATCTCAGCCGGGTTGTTACACTTTAGGTCCCATGCAAAAATTTGATGTCACGATTGCGGGCGAGATCAACCTCGACCTGATTTTGAGCGGGCTTCCATCCGCGATGCCACTGGAACGGGAGCTACTGGCCAGCGGATTCGATATGACCCTGGGCAGTTCTTCCGCTATCACGGCGCACAATCTTGCTGCGCTAGGTATGGCAGTGGGATTTGTCACACTGGTTGGTCCTGATCCGTTGGGGAAGAATGCTCTCGACCGGCTCCAGGAGAAGGGAGTCGATCTCTCGAAGATCAGGCGCTCCTCCAGCGGTACGACCACGGGTGTAACGGTCCTGCTCACGCACCCCGGGCAGAAGGAGAGACATATTCTCACCTATCCAGGGACGATGAGCGAGATGCAGGTAGGCGATCTCGACGTCGAATACCTGAAAGCGGGACGGCATTTCCATCTCTCTTCGCTCTTTCTCCAGAAGGGGCTCCAGCCGGGTCTTCCCGCTCTCTTCCGCGACCTCAAGCAGGCTGGCCTGACGATCTCTCTCGATACGAATGACGATCCCGACGACCTTTGGCAGTCGGGTCTGGATGAGCTTCTGGATCTGGTGGATATTGTGCTGCCTAACGACAGCGAGGCCTGCCGCATGACGGGCGCAACCAGTGCGGAGGCCGCTGCCGATATCCTGGGCCGCCGTGTGCCGCTGGTCGTCATCAAGTGCGGCAGCAAGGGAGCGCTAGTGCAGTCGAAGGGCACGCGTTCGCTTGTGCCTTCCTTCGAGGTGACGCCGGTCGATACCATCGGTGCCGGAGACAGCTTCAATGCCGGCTTCCTCAGCGCCTTTCTGCGTGGAAAAGCGCCGGCGGAATGTGCGTTGGAAGGCAATCGCGTGGCTGCCCTCTCCACGCTGCGAGCCGGAGGGACGGAAGCCTTTCGCGATGCGAAATTGATGCGGGACTTTCTCGCAGGCACGGCTCAATAAGAGGGCTGCTGCACGATGCTTTCGCCGCTGCCGTCGAAGGATGATAAGCAGGGAGCACGCTCAGAATGACAAAAGGTGGGGTGCTGCCGTTCCTTGACGTGAGGGATGCCGCATTCTTTCTTTACGGTTCTTCATAGTATCTTTCGCTAACAACACTCCTCCTGTGACACTGCATGATTGGCTTCGTCGCTGCCGTCGAAGGATGATAAGCAGGTCCTTCGCTGCGCTCAGGATGACAAGAGGGAGCACGCCGCCGTTCCTGGATAAGAGCGGCGGCGTGGGATTGCGTCAAGGTTGGCACCGCGATTGCGATTCTACTTGCGGGTTGGACCATCCAGGATCGAGTGCGGGAGGAAGGATACGGTACGGCCGCTCTCTCCCATCAGGTCAAAAACGACGATCTCGTTCCTGCCCTTCTTCAGCCATGGAGCAGGCAGATAGAGCGTTGCCTGAGGCCCGACGTTCCAGATGCGTCCGAGAGGCTGGCCGTTGATCCAAACTTCTCCCTTGCCAAACGAAGTGGTGTCAAGAAAAGTATCCGCTGGCTCATCCACCTGGAAGCTTGCCTGGTAGAAGCACGCACCGGTGCATGCTTCTGTCTTGTACTTCAGCGAGGCAACGTTCTGCATGGGTAGCGTGTAGATCGACCAGCCTGTTAGCGTCTTGCCTGCCAGCGTCACCTGGCGGGTGATGCCTGCGCGCTCGTTCACCAGTTGGTGGCCAAAGTTTACGCGGCCCGTATTCTCTACCAGAATGTCGAGGCGCGTCTTGCTATGCGTGGTGTGAATGGGCAGCGACGACTGGTTCAGGCGGCGGTCGATTGTTCCAGCCAGAACTCCGTCCAGATAGACCTGCGCGTAGCTGTGCAGATCTTCCAGGTGCAGATCGCCGCTCTGTACGCCCTCAATGGAAGTTCGATAGAGAATGTAGCCGTAGCTCTGTCCTACGTCTTCCATCGATAAGATCTTTTCGGAAGCTGTTGGCTTGGGAAGGTTGTTCCACAATGCGGTGCCGAGGCTCAGCTTGACCGGCGTAAACTCGCGTGCTGGAATTGCGGCTGGCGGCGCTGGCGGTGTCTTGCCCGTAGCCTGGCTGATGACGTCGCGGAAGAGGAAGAACTTTGGCTTCAGCTCGCCGCTCTCGCTTACCGGTGAGTCGTAGTCGTAACTGGTGACATCTGGTTCATAGGTCTTGCCGTTGCTGTTGGCGCCATTCATCCAGCCAAAGCTGGTGCCTCCGTGAAACATGTAGAGATTCACCGAGTATCCCTGCTTCAGCATCCACGACAGCTCATCGGCCTCCTCTTTCGAGCCGGTGACGTGATGTTTTTCGCCCCAGTGATCAAACCAGCCATCCCAGTACTCCCCGCACATCTTCGGGCTTGACGGGCGAGCCTTGTCCAGGGTGGCGAAGTCCGCTTTCGCCTCGCCGGTGCCAAAGTTGATGGCTGCCGGCAGTTCGGGCAGAGATCCCTTTTCCAGCAGGGAAGCGCCATCCGCGGTATAGAGCATGGCGCGATTGAAGCCGGAACTTAGCAGCAAATGATGGATCTGCTCCATGTAAGCATGGTCTGACCCGAACGATCCGTACTCGTTTTCAACTTGCACGGCGATGATCGGTCCGCCGTTGCCACTCTGCAGCGGAGCCAGTTCCTTGCCAAGTCGATGCAGCCATCTGTCGGTTGCAGCGATAAAGGCTGGGTTCGAGCTGCGGACAACCATTCCGGGTTCGCGAAGCAGCCACGACGGATACCCGCCAAACTCCCACTCCGCGCAGACGTACGGTCCTGGCCGCAGGATCACGTACAGGCCCTCCTGCTGTGCTTCCCGAATAAATTCGGCGATATCGTTCTGCCCGGAGAAGTCGAACTGCCCCGGAGAGGTCTCATGCTCGTTCCAGAAGACGTACGTCTCTACGGTGTTCAGGCCCATGGCTCGTGCCTTCTGCAGGCGATCGCGCCAATAGGCACGCGGGACGCGCGCGTAGTGGATAGCCCCGGAGATAATCTGGAGGGGTTTCCCATCCAGCTCGAAATGATCTCCGTTGGCATGCAGGACATGCGCCGCGGGCACTGCAGGCGCTTGTCCCCATAACGCCGGCGCGACCGCAAACGTGCTGCATGCCAGTGACAAGGTGGTGATAAGAGTTCGTATCTGCATAGCTGCAATCTCACTTTCCATACATTTTTGCAGGGACTCTCGTCCCGAAACAGCGCAATGCTTTATCGCGGCAGCGCTTCCAGCGTCAGGACCTGGAAAGGTTGCAGGTGAAATGTGTGGGGCACTCCCGCCTTCAGCTCCACTGAGGGCTGGGAGGCATCCTCGGCCCATGGGCTTCGTGCGCTGTAGACGCGTGGCGCTCCGGCGGGAAGCTCGAATGCGGAGCCGATATCCAGCGGGAAATCCTGCGCCTTGGAGTCCGGGTTGCGCAGGGTCAGGATCGCTTTTTGGGGAGACCACGAGGCCCATCCATAGACCGCCAGCCAGCGTGGATCGCCGCCGATCCAATGGGTATCCACCAGCACCGACGCATTTTTGCGAGACCACTTGGCCGCCTCGGCCAGAGCGTCCCAGTCAGCAGGAGTCAGCAGCGAGGGGGTGATGTAGAGCTCCTGCAACTGCGTGCCGGATCCGAAGTAGGACCGGACTTCGTTGCGGAAGTCCCCTCCGGGATCGGAGGCCAGATGCGGCGCCCGTTGCGCATAGACGATCCCATGCAGCATCAGCGAGTTCAGCGGAAAGAGCCGGCCACCCTTCACAATCTCGTCGTAGGTATCGGCGTCCCGATAGGTAATCCAGCGCTCGCGGCTGGACCCTACACCGGCAAACTCCGTGTCATACCCGCCACGCCAGATGGAGTCGGCATAGAAGAGCCAGAAGGGCGATGGGTAGGTTCCCGTCGTGAGATTGATGTACAGGTCAGGCTTTAGCTGGCGCAGATCGCGAATCAGATGAATCGCCGCATCAAAGTCACTGCTGAATGCGCTGCCCTTCACTACCTGATCCGCATTTCCTGTACCGTCGAACTTGAACTGATTCACGCCATACCGGGTGACCATCTCCGTCACCGCCTGGTGGAAGCGCTCGTAGTACTTGGGGCCTGACAGCGCGAGGCCGCCATTCTCGATCTCGTAGCCGTCTTTTTTTGCCGCATTCAGGCGCTCCTGCTTTGGCGGCCCATAGCCACCCCAGGGGGATAGCCATACCCCAGGCGCCGTTCCATATTCTGCTGCGGCTTTCTGCAGGGGGGCAAAGCCATCCTTGAAGTCGCTGCGTATCTTCCAGAGGTCGTTGTGGTCGTCCCAGCCATCGTCGAAGAGATAGGAGTCCAGGGTCACGGAGCGCTTCTTGTTCAGTTCCGTGCCAATCTCCTGGATACGGTTCAACGCGTCCTGCTGAGAGTAAGGCGTAAAGAAGCCAATATCGAACCAACTGTTGTAGTGCAGGAAAGTCCGATAGGGATGGGCGCGTTCGCGCTCCAGATAGGTCTGGAAGCTGCGACGCATTTGCCCCGCGGGTGCGATGCCTGCTACCGCCGAGTACTCAGCCGACAAGCCGCTTCCCAACGGAACGCTGCTCTGCAGTTCGCTGACGCCATGGTCGCCAACGACGCTGCTTTGCGAGAGGGGATGCTCGAAGCCCAGAAAGAAATTGCCATCCACGAGGGGAGAGCCCTTCACGATACCAGCCAGCGTGACTTTCGGAGAGCGCACATCGATCATGACAATATCGGCGATGTCGACCGGCTTGGCGCCTGCGCTAATTGTGAGCGATTGCCGAATGTAGCTCGATCCCTGTAGCAGGATCAACGCCCAGTCCGCCTGGAAGCGTCCTGCCGGATCGTCCAGCCGATAATGAACGGCGATACCAGGCAGCCTTTCCGCGTAGCGTGCCGCCTCAGGGTGTGGCGTAAGATGCTCGATCCGTGCAGTTCCCTTCAGGGACAGGTCTGCCGCCCGCAGGACACTGCCGTCTTTCATCTCCAGTGAGAAGGGCCCGGCAAGTTGAAGCTCGCGGCCTGCTGCACGTGCCGTGCTTCTCTCGTGTAGGACCACGCCCGTCAGGCGTCCATCGTGAATCTGCCACTCTCCCGAAATCTCGCGATTCGCGAGTGTTCCGCCTGTGGCCGTAAGCGCGACGGCCGGATCATCCGCGCCCCGCTGCGGAGCTGGCTGCGCGAAGAGGCTGCCAGCGCTGATGCCGGCCATCAACACCGCGGTCACGGACAGGGCCGCGCGCCGGAGACTGCTAGGACTCTGCATTTGCTGGAAAGACTTGAGTGGAAGACGGCATACCTCGGGTAGCATACGTTTTCTCCACGCCTTAGCTGAAGCGTCAGGCGAACAATCTTAAAAAAAAGGAATATAGTCAATAAACGTAACATAACGGAATTCATAATGTTCTTGGATAATTTCTTTTCGCGTCGTAATCTTCTTCTTTCACCGGATTCGGGGCGGAGAGGTGTTTCCAGCTTATGCGTTGCAAGCTCCTGTATGGGCTGAATGCGCCGTCAGAGGCGCCGTTCTTTCTCATTGAGGCTACAAGTGTGTATCGTTTTTATCAGCACCTGCGACTCGTTTGACCGCGAGCTGCGAGGCGAGGAAGAGATCGCCTGTATGCCTTTGCCGTTAGATTTGCTAACAAAGACTGGAGAAATATGAAAGCACTTGTAAAGGCGCGTTCCGATCGAGGGCTCTGGATTGAAGATGTGCCAGAGCCAAAGGTTGGCATCAACGACGTCAAGATCCGTGTGCTTGCCACCGGCATTTGCGGGACAGACTTGCATATCTATGAGTGGGATTCCTGGGCGCAAAAGACCATCACGCCTCCGCTGGTGATCGGGCACGAGTTCGTCGGAGAGATTGTCGAGGTTGGCTCCAATGTCGCCGACTTCCAGATCGGGGATCGCGTGAGCGGGGAAGGGCACGTGGTTTGTGGACGCTGCCGCAATTGCCTCGCCGGCAGACGCCACTTATGTGCGCATACAAAAGGCGTCGGCGTAAATCGTGCAGGCGCATTTGCCGAGTACATCGTTCTGCCGATGAGCAATATCTGGCGTCATGCTCCGGATGTTCCCATGGATGTGGCTGCGATCTTCGATCCGTTCGGGAATGCAGTGCATACGGCTCTGGCGTTTTCTGTCCTTGGCGAAGACGTTCTGATCACAGGCGCCGGTCCCATCGGAATTATGGCTGCCGCGATTGCGCGACACGCCGGTGCACGAAACGTGGTGATTACGGATCTGAACCCATATCGGCTCGAGCTCGCGAGATCTGCCGGGAAGGTTACGCGCGCCATCGATCCCCGCAAGACCACTCTCGAAGAGGTGCAGAGAGAGCTGGGGATGCAGGAGGGATTCGATATTGGACTGGAGATGTCCGGCAATGTCCAGGCGTTTCAAGGCATGCTGGCGAATCTTAGCCACGGCGCAAAGATCGCCATGCTCGGCATACCCTCTCCCTCCGAAATGTCGATTGATTGGAGCAATGTGATCTTCAATCAGTTCACAATTCGCGGCATCTATGGACGGGAGATGTACGAGACGTGGTACATGATGACGGCCATGCTGCAATCCGGGCTGGATATCAGCAAAGTCATCACGCACCACCTTCCTTGGAACGAGTTTGAAGAGGGCTTCAACGTGATGAAGTCCGGAAACTCCGGCAAAGTGGTCCTCGACTGGAGCAACGTCTCGTAAAGGAGATGTGCCCCGCTACTGCTCCGGAAGACCCTGTATGGAGTCGTGGTCTGGAGTCGTGCCTGCGCGCCATTGTCTGGCGCGCAGGCATGCGCGCGCCCAGCGCATCCAGCACGGAACAATCCTCCCGCCGCCCACCCCCGCACAAGGAACAGTGCTTCGTGGGTGTCCGCTGAAGCCTGGTGACGTGCATCCTGCTGATTAGAAACAAAAAATAAAGGCCAAGAGGGCAAAATTCCGGGCAAGAAAAGCCCTGTGCGGAGCCGTCCAAAAGAGCCGGACAGGACGTCCCATCGCCTGCGTATCTTCCTTGTAAAAACACGTTTCCCTTTAGCTCCTTTAAGGACAATCGATAAAGAGGTTCTATAAGGGGTATAAATTTCGATCTATTTCTATTGACTACTATCCCTTCGTTAGTTTTAATATCGAACACCATTGATTGCAGCGGTAGGCAAGCGTTTTACGGTAAATAGTTAATAAAACGTAATACTTCAATTTCTGGTTGTAGTTAAGTCCCCTCAAGAGCAGGGGCAGGCTGCAATCAATCTTGGTTCTTCAGGAGGCAATGATGTTCAGACGGTTCTTGTTCCTCGTTTTTTGCTTCACGCTTACGGCGACATCCCTATTGGCTCAGCAGGGATCCTCTGCTGCGTTAAACGGAGTTGTGAAAGATTCTTCCGGGGCCGTTGTCGCGGGTGCACAGGTTGTGGCTACCGAGATAACGACCAATGTGCCCACCAAGGCAGTTACGACGGATGCTGGTATCTATAGCTTTCCATCGTTGCCTCCCGGTACTTATAAGATCTCCGCTTCGCATGACGGCTTTCGCCCGGCGACGATTGAAAATGTCACCCTCCACGTAGCGCAACTGCTCACAGTCGATGTGCAGCTTGAGGTCGGAAGCGGTACCGAGACCGTAAGTGTTTCCGGCGATATGGAACTGCTGGAAACCAGCACGGCCCAGATCAGCCACTACGTAACCTCGAAGGAGATGGAGACCTGGCCCCTTGCCGTGACGCATGACGGCGAGCGCCAGCTTCAGGAGTTTATCTTCGACAGCCTGCCGGGAACCAGCGGCGACACCTTTGTGGGCTCCATCAACGGCGGTCAATATTTCTCGAATGAGATTTACCTCGACGGTGTATCGATGGGCACATTCGACACCGCGGAGGGCGCACCGAGTGTAGATGCCATTGGCGACTTCAACATGCAGACGGGCGCGATGGGCGCGCAATACAATGGCGGCGGAACCGCTGTCTCGAACTACAGCATCAAGTCGGGTACGAATCAATTGCATGGAACTCTTTACGAGTTCTTTCAGAACGAAGATCTGAATGCCAATAGTTACAACAACAATCAACGCGGCGCCGGCCGGTCCAAGCAGCGGCTGAATAATTTTGGCGGCACTGTCGGCGGCCCGATCTTCATTCCAAAGGTCTATGACGGAAGAAACAAGTCGTTCTTCTTTGTCTCCGATGAAAAGACCAAGATCACCAATTACGCGCTCTCCGGCAAAAACACCTCGATGCCCACACAGGCAATGCTAGGTGGGGACTTCTCCGCCTTTCTGAATCCCGCTTACACACAGAAGGCTGCATCAGGACAAATCGCGGGTACCGATATCCTGGGACGTCCCGTTCGCTATGGACAGATTTACGACCCGAGCACACAGCGCATTCTGCAGGCCGGGCAGGTCGATCCAGTAACCGGCATGGTAGCTCTCAGCAGGGGACTTGTGCGGGAGCCGTTTGCCAACAACATTATCTCGCCGAGCAAATTCGATCCCGTAGCCGCGGCTTATTTGAAGCTCAAGTTTCCGACAAACTATGTCAACAACATGGTGGTGAATAACATCCCCACATTTTCAGCCGGTCAGCCCACGTTCGATCAGAACGTCTTTGCCGTCAAGCTGGACCAGGTGTTGACATCAACCCAGAAAGCATCGTTCTTCTTCACGACGATAGGCCGGAACCGGAGTAATACCGGATATGGCGCCTGGGCAGTTCCGGGAACGAGCCCGCTGGATACATGGCATTTCCAGAACAATCCTGGGAAGATCATTCGCGCGAACCACTACTGGACTCTTTCGCCGAACATCATGAACCACCTCGGGGTTGGCTACGAACGCTTCACCAACCTATACACGACGCCGTTCTCCAGCCAGCATTGGGGCACTACTCTCGGCCTGCAAAATGTAGCTGCGACTGCCTTCCCGGTGATTACCTTCAGCGGCGGTCAATCCGCTCTTGGCGATAGCACCGACAAGTTGGGAGACAGTTCCAATGGCAGTGGCGGCATCAGCCAAAACGTAATCGGTATCGACCAGGTATTTATTAGCCATGGTGCGCATCAGTTGCAGATCGGAACGGAGTGGCGCTTCTATCGCGAGAATGACATCAACATTTCTTCGCAGGCTACGTTCGGATTTTCGAATACTCAGACTGATGATGGACAGTCCACATCGAAGATTGCAGGAAACGCAGTTGCAAGCTTCCTGCTGGGCCAGGTAAGCAGCACAAGCCGCAAGGTCTATCGTGGAAATTTTGAGTTCAACCGTCGTGAGGTTGGTACCTATATTCAGGACGATTGGAAAGTCTCTCCCCGGCTGTCTCTTAACCTCGGAGTTCGCTGGGAGGTCATGGGAGGAATCACCGAGCCAAATGGCCAGATGACCACCATGAATCCGCTGCTTTCGAATCCCGCCGCAGGCAACGTACTCGGAGCCTTGCAGTTTGCGAGCCAACTTAAAAAGAAGGGGTTTGAGCGCACGGACTGGGGGCTGGTGCTGCCTCGTGTCGGAGTGACGTACGCAATCAATCCGAGACTGGTGTGGAGAGCCGGATTCGGCATCAATACTCAATCGCCTGAGGCAGGTCCCGCATTCGATCTCAATGGTCCGCCTTCAGCCCTGGGGTACAGCGGCAGGATTCAGGTCAACCAGACGACGAATCCTCAGCAGTTTACAGATATGGCGGTTGCCAGGCTTAGCGCCCCGTACCCGTCGTATGCCGGCACGTTGCCGAATTATGATCCCACACAGGCGAATGGGCAGTCGACTGCGTATATCCGTCCCGATGGATCGCGAGTTACCTATGTTGAGAACTACAACATGGGACTCCAATATGACCTCACTAACAAAACCATCGCCGAAATCAATTACGTAGGAAACACCGGCAAGCGCATCTATGCCTACGGAACAGATCAGATGAATCAGTTGCCCATCACGTACTTGTCCAAGTACGGAGATAGCCTGCTTGACGATATCTCTCTGCATCCGGAGGTGCCACTGCCCTATGCAGGTTTCAGCGGTACAGTACAGCAGGCGCTGGCTCCATTTCCGCAATACGCGGGTGGAGGAATCACACAGTACGACGCGAATCTAGGCTGGTCGCGCTATGACTCGCTGCAAGCTACCATCACCCGAAAGGTAACTTCGGGCCTCAATCTCATGGCGGCTTACACGTGGTCCAAGACCATGACGAACACGAACAGCAACTGCAACAGCGGCTCATGCACTCCAGTGCAGGACGTTCAGAATCTGAAGCTGGAGAAGGCCGTGGCGCTGGGCATTCATTACCCGCAGCAGTTCAAGCTGACGGCCTTCTATGACTTGCCTTTCGGTGCAGGGCGGCAGTTTGCGCTGCATGGTCCGGCAAACTGGATTGCCGGAGGATGGACGGTGAGTGCGAATGCCATCTATCAATCCGGTGATACATTGCAGATCACGGATAGCTATGTATCGAACGGTATCTTCGCTTCTACCCGGCCGAACTATACCGGAGCAAATATTAAGCTGGATCAGCACGGCACAATTGACACTGTGCATGCCACCGGCCCGCAATATTTAAATCCTGCGGCATTTACACATGTGCCGCACACCAGCAACAACCTCGTCGCACTCACCACGGGCAACGTTCCTTCGGCCCTTGGATCCATCCTGGGACCCGGTACGGCTACGGAGAATGCTTCTCTGCAGAAGGCGTTCAGCTTTGGCGAAGGGAAGAACTTCGGATTCCGTGCCGATGCGATGAACATGTTCAATCGCGCTGGCCGCGGCGACCCCGTCACCGATATTAACGATTCGAATTTCGGACGCATCCTCGGTACGAGGTATGCTCCGCGTATCGTGCAACTCTCTGGACGCATCACTTTCTAACCCGCTTGTATCCCCGTGGCGGCCCTCGATTCGTAGGGCCGCCCGTTTTTTCTCGATCGATGCAGACAATCCCTCAACTGGGATTGACCCGATCATAGATCCTCTCCAAACTATGATTCAGCGAAGTACAACGGACGTACTTTCTCTCAGCGCATGATCTCAGTACAGAAGAAACGTGGAATGACCCGATGTATCGCGGTTGCCTTTTTCTCTCTGGCTATACTTCCCAGCCACGGACAGGTGCTCCCCGATGCACCGCAGACGCCGGGACAAAACTCCAGCGGCATTGGTGAACTCAATATCGGCAATCCTCAAGTTGCCGAATGTGAAGTGCTGCTCAGGGAGAGTGAGCAGGAGTTTGTCAAAGAGGATTTCTCTTCTGCCATGGCGGCATCTCAGCGAGCCATGGCGGTGTGTCAAGACCAGACCGCGCCGTTGCTCCTCTTGTCGCGCTCGCAGATGCTCTCTCACCAGTTTGAAGCGGCTGAGCAGTCTCTGCATCAGTTGTTAGGCAAGGCTCCCTCTAACCTGCCTGCGCTGATTCAGCTTGGACAGGTTCAATACCTCAACAATCATGATTCCGATGCGGCTAAGTCGTTCCAGCAGGCGATCCACGTGGCGCCAGACCAGCCAGACCCGCACTATTGGCTGGGAAGACTGTATTACCAGGATGGCCGGGTGCAACAAGCCATCGATGAATTTCAAGCAGCGATCCGGTTCGACTCAGCCTACTACAAAGCGTATGACGGCATGGGATTGTGCTACCAGGCGCTGGGACAGAATGGGCAGGCCGCGCAGGATTTTCTAAAGGGTATCGATCTGGTGCACAAAGATCACCCTGACTACGATGTGGTCTACGCGGACTTCGCCGAGCTATTGCTGAAGGTGAATAAGAATAAGCAGGCTTTTGACCTCGCCTCGGAGGCGGCTTCCAGAAATTCCCGGAGCCCACGCAATTTCTTTCTTGCGGGAAAGGCGCTGGAGCAGGACGGACATCCGGATGCAAGCCTTCGCTGGCTGAGGAAAGCCGCGCAGATGGACCCTGCATACCCTGACCCGCACTATCTGCTGGCGCGCATTTATCGCAGGCAGGGCAAGGATGCTGAGGCCCGTCAGGAAGCGGCTATTCTGCAGACTCTAGCGGCTCACGCGCCGCAGGTGAGACGGTAGCAGCGAATGCTGTTGCCACAATTTTCTATTGTTATGACATCTTCGAAGAGATACGGTGAGGCCGGGAGCCGGCCTTTCCAGAGCCGCAGCAACGCTTGAATTTCTGACCGCTGCCGCAAGGACAGGGAGCATTCAGCGGGATCGGCGCAGAGCGTGTTGCTTGTGCCCTCTGCGCGCGCAGATAGGTCATAACGTTGGCTGCGGGCCTGGAGTGTGCTAACTCGTCCGCCATGAGCTTCATCGCCGGATCCACATGCGTGAAGAATCGTTTATACGCCGCGCAGAGATAGTTCAGGCCGGGCTCTCCATCGGGGGTGGTCGCAAAGCGATGCTTGGGGCATTCGCCGTTGCAGGCAAAGCGCACCTCGCATTCCCGGCAGTAGTTGGGCAGGGTTGTTGCCTTCTCTTGCCCGAACTGCTGTTGCTGCGGAGAATCCACCATGGCGCGCAGATTCTTCTCCATGATGTTGCCGAGACGATTTTCCGGATAGACGAAGTGATCGCAGGAGTAAACATCCCCATTGTGCTCAATAGCCAGCGCGGACCCGCAGGTGGGGCGGAAGACGCATAAGCTGGATTGCATGCCCACCCACATCTCCAGCGAGACGTCGAATAGCTGAACGAAGATCTGTCCAACGTCATTCAGAATCCACTCATCGAAGATCGCGCACAAGAACTCGCCATAGGCTGCGGGATCCACCGACCAGGGCGTGACGTCTGCCGGTGACGAATTCCGCGGCGATACGAGCTTCAGTTCGCTGACCGGAGACACCGCTGCTCGCTCGGCGATGGGGATGAACTGGATAAAGCCGCTGCCCGATCTCCGCAGAAAATCGTAGACCTCAAGAGGATGACCGACATTGCCGGCGTGAACGGTGGTGAGGGTATTAAATTCCACCGCATGTTTCTTCAAGAAATGGATGCCGCGAAAGACGCGATCAAAGGTTGGCTGCCCGCCTTTGTCGACGCGATAGCGATCATGCAACCTTCGTGGTCCATCGATGGAGATGCCGACCAGTACGCGATTCTTCGCGAATAACTCACCCCATGCGTCATTGAGCAACACACCATTGGTTTGAAAGGCGTTGGTGATCTGCTTTCCTTCTGCATATTTTTGCTGCAGCGCAAATACCTGGCGGAAGTAGTCAATTCCCAGCAGCGTGGGTTCGCCGCCCTGCCACGCAAAGTTGATGGTGGAGGTATCTTGTTGCTGGATGTATTGCTGAATATAGCGGTCGAGAACCTCCGGGCTCATCGACCATTGAGACGTTCCTGGGTAGAGCGTCTCCTTCTCCAGATAAAAGCAATACGAGCAATCCAGATTGCAGATGGGGCCGATCGGCTTGGTGAGAATGTGAAATGGAGTCGCGGCCATCCTGGGTATTATCGGCGGGTTGAAAGAGCCTTTGCAAGTTCAGCAGATTGTGCGATGAGCACAGCAATTGCGTGTTTTTCAGCTGGCAATGCAATTCCCCCGGTGGCGGCCTTCCACCAGGGGAATCGAGGAGTAGCCCTGAAGTCTTCTGGGTTCCAATGGCCCGTTCTACTTAGTAGGCTGCGGCACGGAACTGCCCACCTGGATTGTCTTGCTGGTAGTAGCGGTCGGATCGGGGCCGCACGCGCCTCCATCGGTCTTGTACTTGTACTTGGAGTCCTTGTCGGCCGTCGGTTGCGCACCATTCGGATAGGTGATGGGGTCAGGCCAGGTATCGCCTGCGGCAAAAGTCTGTCCATCGGGAAGACTGGGGGTGAAATCGTCTGCATCGACGCTACAAAAGACTCCCGCTTCGGTGAAGGTGAATTGGAGATAGTCGGTGGATAGCATCGTGATGTCGACATCCGGTGGAATCGACACAGGATTGGGTGGTTGCATCGTAGTACCTCCTCTGACTTGTATTGGTTCCCTGGGGGTAGGCCTACTATTTGCCGGGGTGGAATTTCGGGTCCTGTAGCAGTGCCTGCAGATCCGGATCGGTCCTGGCTTGATCCAGAGTGAGGCCCTTCTGCAAAGCCTTCTCAAGATACTCCATTGCATGGCCGCGGTCACCAAGTAATTCATAGACATCCGCGATATTCGATAGAATCTGCGGATCGTCGGGCGCGAGCGCCACGGAGGTCTGAACTTCCTCAAGAGCGCGATCTTTCTCTTTGTTCATCGCATGCAGAACCGCAAATTCCGATTGTGCCGCGGCATCCTGAGGCTTGAGCCGGACTGCCTGCTCGACCATCGGAAGCATTCGTTTCCTTACCGCTTCCGCCTTTGCGCTGTCCTTTAGCCATCGGTAGTCTCCCAGCAGATTGTTCCAAACCAGGTAATCGTTGTCGTTCAGTTGCAGGGCCTTTTCCGTCGCCGCTGCCGACTCCGCATACCTCTGTTGCACCGTATAGAGGTTTCCTAGATTGGTGTATGCGGGATAGCTTGGAGCCAGTTCGATCGACTTCTTCAACGCTTGTTCTGCTGCCGGGTAGGACGTCGCATCGCCGGATTCGAGATAGGCTCCTCCCAGATTGATAAGAACCTGCGCATTGTCCGGTGTGAGCTGCAGCGCACGTTGATACTGCGCGATGGCCTGGGGAAACTTGTTCTGCCGCTCATAAAAGTTGCCCAGGTTGTTGTGCCCGTCCCAGTCATCCGGACGGAGCGCGGCTGCTTTCTGGTAGGCGGCGTCGGCATCCGCGATGCGGCCAGATCGTTCATAGGCTGCTGCGAGACCGCTCAGTGCGGACGAGTTTCGGGGATCAATGTCCAGGGCATGCTGAAACTCCTGCAGTGCAAGATCGCGCTTGCCGGTTGTGTCATGGATCTTCCCGAGTGTCACGTAGACCGCGGCCATGCGGTTGTCGAGCTCCGCGGCCTTCTGGCAATTGGCTTCTGCCTCGGTCAGCCACTTCGCGTTGGTGTCTACCCGATACTTCAGGCGATAGGCTTCGCCCAGTTGCGCATAGCCGAGGGCAAAGCGCGGGTCCGTCTTCACCGAGTTCTGCAGATCGGTGATCGCCAGGTCAAGATTGCCCGGTTTGTCGTAGCGCTGCATGTAGCCCAGCGCGGTCAGGTAGTACTCATACGCAGCGGGATTTACGGATCCGCCTGTGTTGCGCAACATCTCAGCGGAGACGGTGATATTCATCAGTCGCGCCAGACGGGAAACGGCTTCGTTCTCCAGCGTCGAAAGGTCGCCTGCCTGATCTTCAATCTCGGCAGAGCCAATCTGCCGCAGGTGGCTGGTGTCGATGAGATTGATATTCAGGCGCACCGCCTTGCCATCCCTCTCGACCGAACCCTTTACCACCAGGTTCGCGCCCAGGTCCTTCAGCGCGTCAGCCGGATCGGTGATCCGACGGCGACGAACCTCGCTGGTTGGCACCACCCAGAGCGATTGATTGCCTAGCTCCAGGTTGGACAGCTTCGCGGCGAGTGAGTCCATCAGCCCCTCAACCAGCGCGGCGTTCTCCGGATTGTTTCCGATGTTGTCGAAGGGAAGCACGGCGATGTGCTTCTGGCTGCTGCCAAACAGGGCGTCGTGGATTCGCTCCCGCAGAGAAGGGACCAGTAGAAGAGTTGTGGCCGCGACCAGCACAACAGCAATCGCCGCAATCGCCCATGGCATCCATCCGCGACGCCTCCGGGGGACGGCTGCCCATGAGGGCCGCGCAGCCTCCTCAATAGCGCGACGAACCGCCGGTGTCGCTTTCACGCGGCGCGATCCTGGCTGAGAAGGGACCGGTTCCTCCTGCAACTCCGGCAGCAGTGCTTTCAGATCGGCCAGCAGATCGGAGCAGCTCTGATACCGGCTCCCCGGCTCTTTCGCCAGTGCGTTGTAGATCACGTGTTGCAGGGCCATCGGAAGAGTATCGATCGAGCTGGGGCCCTCATTCAGAATCGCCATCAGCGTAGCCGGGATGGTACCGCGCTCAAACGGATTCCGGCCCGTAACCATCTCCGCCAGAACCACACCCAGCGCCCAGATATCCGTGCGTGGATCCACCAGCTTGCCCAGGGATTGCTCGGGGGACATATAACTCACCGTGCCTGTAATCCCCGTCTGCGAAGCCGTCTGCGCGCTCATGACGTGAGCAAGCCCGAAGTCCACGATTCTGACGGAGCCACTGCTGGTGAGCATTACATTGGACGGCTTGATGTCCCGGTGAACGATGTGGCGCGAATGAGCTTCTTCCAGGCCACGTGCGATCTCAATGGCAATCTCGACGGCTTTGCGGTAGGGAAGAGGTCCGTTGCGCAGCTCCTGTGCCAGTGAGGAGCCCTCATAAAAAGCCATGACGATAAAGGTGCGCCCGTCCGGTGTCTCCTCGATGCCGTGGATGACTCCGATGTTGGCATGATCCAGCGAGGAAGCGGTGCGCGCTTCGCGAAGAAATCGCTGCTTCTCGGTTTCGCTTGCGTTCAGCTCCGGTGGCAGGAACTTCAGCGCCACGGTGCGTTCCAGCCTCAGATCGCGCGCCCGGTAGACCACGCCCATGCCCCCGGCTCCAGCCATTCCCAGGATCTTGTAGCAGCTCCCGACAATTTCTCCAGAGGCAAGCGTACTCACGGGTTCCGGCATAACACTTCCTGACGTGGCCGCGGACTGGTTGGGGTGAAATGCTGACCCAAAAAACAGAAAACGAGGAAACAGAAAACCAAACTAGAGAAAACCCTGTGCGATGGTACTCATGCGGGCGGGTGCGATGCAAGATATACGCGAACGCCCGGCCGCATCCTTTACGACTGGGGATCTCTAATAGATTAGCTTCAGCGAAAATTGAATCTGCCGGGAATTCCCCGCGGTCTTGCTGATCTCTCCGAAACCGGCGCCCCGTAGCGTGTTCGCCGGCAAACCCATGGTCACAATGTTGAAGAGGTTGAACAGCTCCGCGCGGAATTGCAGATTGGCCAGCTCGACCCCATTCCTGCGCTTGCCGAAAGGCGTGTTCTTGATAAACGCGAAATCAAAGTTATAGAAGGCAGGTCCGCGGAATGTGTTGCGGCCCAGCGTGCCGAAACGTCCCTGGTTGGGGCCCGTTCCTCCCGGCACGTGGATCGGGATGAAGAAGAACGAAGCGTTATCCGCACCCTTGCCAAAGTAGTCTTCGCGCGTCTTTCTCGCGGTGGAAAGATGCGGTTTCGCGATCTGATCTGGCCGGTCCGTACCGTTGGAGCCAGCCCCGGTTTGCTGCACGCCGGAGTAAACCGTAAAGGGGGATCCGCTGGTGATGGTGGAGATGCTCAGCATCTGCCATCCGCCCGTAAGCTTGCGGCTGATGCCGCTCAGAAAACCGAGGTCCTGCAACTGCAGGTCCTGGGCTGCGCTCAGCGTAAAGGCGTGCCCCACATCGAAGGCCGATGGCCCCTTCTCGGGATGCGTGTCGTAAGGATCCTGCGGAAAGCCCTGAGCCACGGCGCCCGTTGCTCCGGAACTGCCAGAGACGGAACTCGTGTCGTCCAGCGATTTGCTCCACGTATAGCTGGCGGAAAGATTGGGTCCACCGTGACCTACGCTTCCGGAGAGCGAGGTCTGCAGCGCGTGGTACGTGGAGTGTGCCGTAGCCGTAATCAGATTCTCCACGCCAAAGCCGCCAGTCACCGCTCCGGAGGCGTCAAACTGCGTATAGGGAGCGAATGCAGGATCCGCGCCTGGATACGCATTGGGAAAGCTCCACCGCGGCAGCTTCACGCCGGCGGTCCCCACATAGTTCACATCCGCCGTCAGGTCGCCGAAGTGCCGCTCCAGACCTGCCGTCCAGGTATACAGGGTTCCATTGCCAAATTCCCGGTCGATTCCGCTCAGGAACAAAGGGCTCACCGCATGGCTGGGGGAGAGAGCCGCAACGTCTTTCTCGTAACGGTCAATATCCATCGGCGTGTTTGGCCTTACGCCCTTGCTGCCGCCGTTGGCAAAAATGTCCTGCCCCGACGGCGTATAAGCCCGCGGCAACTGCGAGGGAAGAATCTGAAATCCATAGGGAACCAGCGCGCCTTTTGCGGCCGTCAGACGGGGATAGATGACAAACGGCGTGGAGCCGGTAAGAAAGTTGTCCTGCCAGATATTCGGAGGAATTACGGTGATGCCGCCTCCGCCGTGAAATTGCAGCCGCTCGGAGGGACTCCACGTCAACTGCACGCGAGGGCCCCAACCATCCAGATTTGTCTTGTACCCCGGTTGCGGGTTGACCACATATTCCTGCCCGCCTGCGGTATTCAGAAATCCGCCAGTTCGCTTCGCGCGCTCCGTGATTGGGGTATAAATCTCCCATCGGACACCATAGTCCAGCAGGAAGTGGCTCGACATCTTCCATGCATCCTGCAGATAGATTGCCCAGCCATTTCGATTGATGGCTGCCGGGCCAATGTGTGGACCGTTGGAGAAATAGCTCGGCGCCACGGCCACGGTGTAGAGGAACGCGCTCCCCGAAAGCAGGCCCGTCAGCGTATCCGGCAGCGGATCTCCGGCGTGGATATCATGCGTCCCGCTCCGCGACGAAATATCCGTCCGCGCATAGGCTGTGCCGCCGCCAAAATCGTACTCGCCATTGGGGCTGGTGCCGAAGTATGTCGTGTCCCGGTTCACGCGAACTTCGCCGCCGAACTTCCATTTGTGCCGCTCTGTTGTGAACGAAAGATTCCCCTGCGCCTGGAACAGGTTGCCGAACGCCGTCATCACGGATCCCGCTGCCGAATTGAAAGCCTCAAAGGATCCGTCGTTGAACTTCACTCCAGCGTCGGTCAGGTTGGGAGTCGGAAAGGAAGGCGTGCTTCGCGTGATGCTCAACGACGACTCCATCGTGAAGCGTGGCGACGCGGTACGCGTAAAGGTGGCCACCAGATTTCGTTGACGGTCCTGGTATTGCACTCCAAAGGAAGGGTCGATTGCGGTTTGGTCGGGATTCGTCGTCGGCCCTGTGAGGTTGTTGTAGTTGAAGCGCACGAGAAAGTGGTTCTTCGGCGAGAAGTTGTGGTCCAGGCGGATGGAGAATTGGTCCGCATTCGTCGTAACCTTTGACGAAGTGGCGTAGGTGTGGGCTCCATACGGTCCTGTTGCAAGGTTGGGCAAAGGATACCGCGCCAGAACCTTTGCGATCCCCGCATCCACAGGTACGGTCAGCACATCGCCCGGATAAGCTGTTGTGTCCAGCCCGCTGCGCTCTTCTGCCGTAGGTACGGGGAAGACCTGCGTCGTTCCCAACACCTGCCGAAAGCCCTGGTACTGGCCGAAATAGAAAGTTTTTCCTCTGCCGTCATACATGCCGGGTATCCGCACCGGCCCGCCGTTGGTAAAGCCAAACTCATTGCGCCGGAAAGGCGGAATCCGCTCCGGATGCGCCGCCGAAGCATGATCGAAATAGTTGCGCGCGTCGAACGCCGAGTTCCGCACAAACTCAAATACCGATCCGTGAAATCCGCTGGAACCGGATCGCGTGATGATATTGGTGAATCCGGCTGCGCCCCGGCCCACCTGCGCCGGCATCCACCCCGAACTCGACTGGATCTCCTGGACTGCATCCACATTGAAGTTGGAGAAGGTCGATCCACCCATCTCCGGGTCGCTGATGTCGGCTCCGTCCATCGCGAAGACTGCTTCCACTCCGCGTTGTCCGTTGATGGCGAACTGCTGCGTAAAGTTGGTGGCTCCATTCGCATCGGTCATCGTTCCAGCGGCCAGCAGCAGGAGCTGGCTGAAGTCGCGCTTGTTGAGCGGAAGTTCCGTCACCGCCTGGCTCGACAGTTCCTCGCCGCCGGTAGCCGTGCGTTGCTCCACCAGCGTGGCGAGGGAGATGCTGTTCTGCCCGGAGAGGGTCACCACCATGGGCGGCCCATTCGCAGCAACCGTCACCGTCTCTGGACTCTCAACCTTGTGATGGGCAAATTCAACGGTCAACTTATAGCGCCCGGCGGCCAGGCCGGTCAGACGGAAGTGCCCATCCACCCCTGTCGTCGCCTCCTGCGCGATGCCGTGGTCTTTCAGCCGGACGACAACGCCGCTTACCGGTGCGCCGCTCGCGTTCCGTACCACTCCCTGCCATGCTATAGAAGCCTGCTGTGCGCGTGCCGGAAGAGAAAGCAGAAGGCACAGTGCGAGTCCCCAGAAAGCAAGTCCTCGGAGCGTGCAGCGCATCGCCGCCAGACCGATCCCACCAGATAAAGGTCCGCCTCTTGGCATGTTGCGTCCATCTCCTCAGATTGCGCGCCGCATTCCGTCGGCGATCCGTTTGCGAGAGGCTGTGCAGTACGCGACCCCGCTGGGAAGAGCCGCGTAGCTGCAGTCTCTGATGCTGCAATAGAAAGTTACTGCAGCATCACCTTCTGTTCGAGAGGCAGATCCTGAGAAGAGCCCCCGACGGCAAAGGTGTAGCTCCCAGGCACCGTTTGCCAGCCATTCTTTGTTTCGTCGAAGACCTGCAGATACCTGGGATGGATGTCGACGGTGACGCTGCGGCTTTCGCCGGCATTCAGCTTTACCTTGGCCCATCCCACCAGCCTCTTCGGTGGCTCCTGCGCAGATGCGGGCAGCATCGCGTAGACCTCTGCGATTTCGGCTCCCGCGCGTTTTCCAGTGTTTTTTATGGTGAAGCTCACGGTCTTTCCATCCGCGCTCACCTTCATGTCCGTGTAGTGATAGGTTGTGTAGGACAGTCCATAGCCAAAGGGGAAGAGAACCGGCTTCTTCTCCGCGTCATACCACTTGTAGCCGACCTTCAGCCCTTCGTCATAATGCACCGAGTAGCTCGACTCCTCGTGTCCTGCGTTCACCGCCGCGGCACCCTGACCTTGTTCGTTTGCCGGGAGCGGAGCAATCGTCGGACGTGGCAGATCGGCTTCGCTCTTCGGGAAGGTCACCGCCAGCTTCGCCGTAGGATTCACGTCGCCCAGCAGCACGTTCGCGACCGCCACATGGCCGCGGCTTCCCGCATACCATGCCTCCACAATGCCCTCTACTTTGTTTACCCACGGCATCGTCACCGGGCTCCCCGTCTCCAGCACCACAATGGTGTGCGGGTTGGCTACTGCCACCTGCTCAATCAGCGCATCCTGATGATCGGGCAGCGAGAGACTCGGCAGATCCATGCCCTCGGACTCCCATTGATGTGCGAAGACAATCGCGACATCGGAGCTCTTCGCCAATGCAGCCGCCTCTGCGGCGTTTTCCCCGGAGTTGAACTCAACCTTCGCATTCGGCAGCCTGGCTCGCAGCGCCTTCAACGGCGAGGTAGGGAACCAGATGTGCTGCTGCCACGCGCGGGCGCCGCCGATCGCATTGTCCCCTGGTGCGTCTACCTGCGCCGAACCGCCGCCAGAGATCATGCCTACATCCGCATGCGCTCCAATCACCGCCACCGTGTGCAGCCGCTTCGCGTCCAGCGGCAGAATTTCTTTCTCGTTACGCAGCAATACGATGCTCTGTTCCTCCAGGCGCTGTGCGATTTCCAGGCCCCCGTCGGCATCCACGACTGTTGTCTTCGCCGGGTGATCGACTACCCCGGAAGCAAACTCCGCGCGCAGCACACGCCGCGCATGATCGTCGATCTCTGACATCGGAACCTTGCCCGCATCGACTGCAGCTTTCAGTGCCGGGCCAAAAAACTCCGCCATCGGCTGTTCCTGGTCGAGGCCAGCCGCTGAGGCCTTCACGGTGCTGTGCGTCCCGCCCCAATCGGAGAGCACAAATCCCTTGAAGTTCCACTCGCGTTTTAGAACCTCGCTCAGCAGGTAGGAGTTTTCGCAGGCGTGGTCGCCATTCACGCGGTTGTAGGAGCACATCACCGCTCCGGCATCGGAGATCTGCAGCGCAATGTGGAATGCCAGCAGATCGCTCTCCTGCATCGCTCGCTTCGAGATGATTGCATTCACAACAGTGCGGCCAGTCTCCTGGTCGTTCAGCGCATAGTGCTTGATGTCGCCAACTACATGCTGAGCCTGCTCGCCTTTCATCAGGTTTCCAACCAGCGTTCCTGCCAGTACGGGGTCCTCGCCCATGTACTCAAAGGTTCGCCCATTGCGCGGTTCGCGAGTCAGGTTTACGCCGCCACCCAGCGTCATGTTGTAGCCTTGCGCGCGCAGCTCCCTTCCAATCAGTGCACCATATTCCTGCGCCGCCTCAGGATCCCAGCCTGAAGCCGCTCCAAGGTTCGACGGCAGCGCCGTTGAGTACCTGCCGTTGTCGCCGCTGTTGCGAACTCCATAGGCTGCATCAGATATATAAAGGGGCGGAATCCCCAGCCGGGGTATTCCTTCGACGTATCCTGCGCCACCATTCGCCAGGTTTGTCAGCGGCATCTGCCAGTCCGTGTGCGGCATCCCATTGCCATGCAGCAACGCGATCTTCTCCTCGAGCGTCGCTTCCTTCAACACCATCTCCGCCCGCTCATCGGCGGACAGGCTGGCGTTCATCCACGGTCCATGCTTCACCTTGGCAGCATCCTGCGCCATCATCGTCAGACTCATGGCACAAGCCGCGATGGCGGCGAATTCCTTCCATCTCATCCGTCTGGTATTTCCCGGCATCTTCATCGAACCTTGCTCCTTCGTGATTGTTCCGCGATCCTACAATAAGCTTTTGGTAGCCGCAATTTTGGCAAAATCATGTCGTGAAGAGTTTATAGGAACGGTCACAAAGGCGCAGCCCGCAGCCAGATTTCTTTCCCTCTTCCGTGCCCGAGGGCAATGTGGAAGACTTGATCGAGAAATGATTACAAGGGGGGCATCAATGAACGGTAGATTTTCTGGAAGGGTGGTCCTGGTAGCCGGTGGTACCGGCGGATTGGGACATTCCGTGAGCCTTGCTCTCCTTAAGGAGGAGGCGACCGTCGTCGTCACGTACCGACACCCGGAGGAACTCGTAGATCTGCAGACCTCGGCTGGTGCGCTCACCTCCTCGCTTGTGGCTCACCAGGTCGATGTTACGGACGAGGCTGCCGCAGCCAAGCTTATCGAGAGCATCCTCGCCGCTCAAGGGCGCTTCGATGCCATGGTTAATACCGTTGGCGCCTACGCTGGCGGGGTCCCGTTGTGGGAGCTCAACACACGCGTCTTCGACCAGATGCTGTCGCTCAACCTGCGCGCGGGCTATTCCTTGTCACGAGCCGCGATTCCGCCCATGCTGCGGCAAAAGCGCGGAGCCATCGTCAATGTTGTTGCCAAGGCCGCGCTGGACCACGCCGCCGGTGCCTCCGCCTACGCTGCGTCCAAGGCTGCTGCCCTGGCCATGATGGATTGCCTGGCCGCCGACGTGAAGGGAACCGGCGTCCGCGTCAATTCGATTCTGCCCAGCATCATCGACACGAAAGCTAACCGCATCGCGATACCCAAGGCCGATTACTCAACCTGGCCGAAGCCGGAGGAGATCGCTCGCGTGATCCTCTTCCTGCTGAGCGACGATGCCAAGGTGGTTCACGGCGCGGCGATTCCGGTCTATGGGGACAGCTAACGCTTTGACATAAGCTCCCTGCCAGCAAGGAATCTCCTGTTGGCAGTGGGAACAAATAACGCGCTAAACTCCCCTACTGGAGGGTCCATTATGCCTATTCGCCATGTAAAGCGCCTTAGCAAAGCCAAGCCCACTCTTGAGGGCGCTGGCGTGCACCTGCGTCGCGCATTCGGCTTCGGAAGCACTGCCGAGTTCGATCCATTCCTCCTGCTGGATGATTTCCGCAACGAGGTTCCAGAGGATTATCTGGCGGGCTTCCCCTGGCATCCACACCGCGGCATTGAGACCATCACCTACGTGCTGGCCGGCACCGTGGAGCATGGCGACAGCATGGGAAACAGCGGCGTTATCGGTGCTGGAGATATCCAGTGGATGACCGCCGGCAGCGGCATCATTCATCAGGAGATGCCGAAGGGGGATCCGTCGGGAAGCATGCATGGGTTCCAACTCTGGGCCAATCTTCCGGCATCGCAAAAGATGACCGCACCCCGGTATCAGGATGTGAAATCCGCCGATATTCCCGAGATCACCGACGATGACGGCACCCATGTCCGCGTCGTGTGCGGAAACTTCTGGGGCAAGGTTGGCCCCGTCGAAGGAATTGCGACCAACCCAACCTACATCGATGTCTCCGTAGCGCCTGGGCGCAGAAAGACGCTGCCCGTGGAGGTAACCAGCCAGGCCTTCGCCTATGTCTTCGGAGGCTCGGGCAAGTTCTGCAATGCGTCCGGTCCCCTCGCCGTTCCTAGCGAGGGCATCCAGTGGTCCGACACTGCGCCGCCCGCCCACGCCGACAACCGCTCCCTGGTTCTCTTTGATAGCGGCGACGAGGTGACGGTACAGGCAGAAGATGAAGGCATCCGCTTTCTACTGGTATCGGGCAAGCCGCTGCAGGAGCCCGTCGCCTGGTATGGGCCCATCGTCATGAATACGCAGCAGGAGCTTCGCGAGGCCTTTCTCGAACTCGAGCAGGGCAAGTTCCTCAAACATTCCTGACCTGTGTACCCCTATCAGATGTCAGCGAGGGATTTATTTTCGCGAAAGGTGGCGTCGGTCAAACGCCGCCGCCTTTCCCGCATCCCTCTCAAGGGCGGATGCCTTCACCTTCCACGATGCTGATGTAGCGGTCGATCGGGAGATTCGTGAAAGTTTCCACTCGTCCGCTTGGCTGCGGCCAGCGAATTGCCAGTTCATCGATTTTGGTATTTGTCCCCAGACCGAGGACCATACGCGGATCGTGACTTGCGAGGTAGCTGCCTCCGCCGGTCTTCAGCCGCGAACGCTGCAGAGTGCCTGCCTTCCACGTCACCGAAGCTCCTACCGCATCGCGATTGCACTTCTTACCTACCAGCTTCAGCCCCAGCCAGTGGTTGCCCTGCGCCGCCTGGTTGCGCAGCAACAGAGGAACTCCGTTGTTGATGGCAATCAGGACATCCACTGCGCCATCATTGTCAAAGTCTCCAAGCGCCAGCCCTCGCGCGGAGAAGGGTACGTGAAAGATCGGCCCAGCCACCGCGCTCACGTTTACCAGCTTTTTGCCGTTATTGTGGAAGAGTAGCAGAGGTTCGCGATACGTCACGCTCGCGGAGTGAGCCTCGATCTGATCGTCGGGATGCCCGTTCGCGACGAAGAGATCGAGATTCCCGTCATTGTCGTAGTCGAAAAAGCGGATTCCCCAGCCGCTCATCGTGCGTGTTGCGCTCGCCACGCCCATCGCGGGCGACAGATCTTCAAAGCCGCCTTCGTGATCGTTGTGATAGATCGAGTACATCTCCTGGTCCACGTTGGTTAATGCGAGATCCTGCCAGCCGTCCTGGTCAAGATCGGCGGAATCGACGCCCATCCCTGAACGCGTGCGCCCATCGGCGCTGTACGCAATTCCTGCCTCCAGGCCCTGCTCTTTGAACTTGCCCTGGTGATTCACAAAGAGAAAGTTCGGGACGGTGTCATTCGCAACAAACAGGTCCATCCAGCCGTCGTTGTTGACGTCGGTCGCTACAACTCCCCAGGCTTTGCCGAGCGAGGATGCGATTCCCGACTTCTCGGAAACATCGGTGAACGTGCCATCGCCGTTGTTGTGGAACAGCCAGCTGCGCGCCGGAGGATACACGCTCGGAATGCAGTAGTAGCGATCCCCCGTTCTCTCGTTCCCGCAAAATTTATTGGCCTCCTTGCTGAACTGCACAAACCGGCAGACGAACAGGTCCAGGCGGCCATCGTTGTCGTAATCAAACCAGACGGCGCTCGAGCCCCATCCCGGCGTCACAATTCCCGCCTTCTCCGTGACGTCAGTGAATGTGCCATCGCCATTGTTACGATATAAAATGCAGCGGTTGTATCCGGTCACGAACAGGTCAGGGAATCCATCATTGTTGTAGTCGCCGACCGCCACGCCCATCCCATAGCCGCCACCTGCCACGCCCGCCTTCTCCGTGACGTCGGTGAATGTGCCATCGTGATTGTTACGATAGAGCGCATTGCGCAGCGGCGTCTTTGGAGTAAAAAAGTCGCATGCCCCGCTGTTGACTACGTAGATGTCCATCCATCCATCGTTGTCGTAGTCCAGAAAAGCGCACCCGCCTCCGGTTGTCTCCGGCAGGTAGTAGCCCGGCGAGCGGCCATTGGAGTGCGTCCAGGTAATGCCCGTGGTGGCGGCAGGCATCGCTTCAAAAAGCGAGTGCGAGGAAGCCGCATCTGCAGCCGGAGTGGCTGCGGAGGGGACAGCGAAAGGGAAGGGAAAGGCCCGACGGAATGCAAAGGCAGGAGTGCTGGCGGCAAGCGCCCTGAGCAATTGTCGTCTGGTCACACCTGTCATCAGCTCTCCCAAAAACCGGGTATGCGGCCAGAACGCGCCGCAGCGGCAATCGCCAACCACTCCCATCGGGCCTCGGATCGCGCGGACGCCCGGTTTCGCTTTCGCTTCGAGTATCCCACAGCGAGGCCAACTCCTCCACGATGCGAAGCTTCAAGTGGCCTACGAGTCGCGCAGTCGGCGTTTCAAGGTATAACGCGCTAATAACTAAATAGGTTACAGGTCGACGCATCCGGCCGGGATGGATTTCCAGGTGGCTAGACGTAGAACTCTGGTACGAATTTGGGCTCCATCAAAAGTTTGCTATTGCGCGTTGTTCAAAACGGGAGCTAGATTCTGTAAACGATTTACTCAGGGTTAATTCGGCCGTTTAGTTTCTGTTCAGATCTCACAAGTCGAAGGAGAAAGTTCCAAATCCAGGAAACATTTTCCAGGTGCGTCCCTCTACCTCTACCCTCCGTTTAGCGAGGGATCATCTTGAAATCAATGACTGGAAGGCAGTGAGGCCAACTCCATTCGTGGAGTTGGAGGATCAACGAAGCCGAACACGAAAATAAGAGGAAAAGCTATGACAAACAGTAAAGTCATGAGCTGTCTGTTGCTGTTATTTCTTGGGATGTGCCTGTTGACGGCAAGCCAGAGTTACGGCCAGAGTACGAATGCCTCGCTAAGCGGTACCGTGACGGATCCATCCAACGCAGCTATCCCGGATGCCAAATTGTCTCTTACCAATGCAGCTACCGGGTTCACCTCGAACTATGTATCCGATGGCGCAGGTCAATACACCTTCCCGAACCTCACTCCCGGAACCTATAACCTCAGCGTTTCGGCAAAGGGATTCGAGTCCAGTGTTCAGCAAGGACTTGTGCTCTCCATCAACCAGTCGGCCCGCGTCGATGTCCATCTTACGGTAGGAGCCGAGTCCCAGACCGTCACGGTCACGGGTGATACTTCGCTTATCAACTACGACAACCCTACCATTGAGGGAGGTATCTCTCCCGAGACCCTGAACGACATGCCGCTGACAGTTGCCGGCGCGCCTCGTTCCTCCATCAGCCTTGCCACTATGATGCCCGGTGTAAGCACCGGTGGAAGCGGCAACGCCTTCAACTCCCGTGTCAACGGCGGCATCGTAACCGGCGACGAAGCGCTGCTAGATGGCGCGACGATGACCGAAGGCTATATGAACCAGAGCGGCATGGTCAGCCTGCAAGGCGACTTCCAGATGTCGCCGGATATGGTCAGCGAAGTCAAAGTGCTCTCGGCGAACTATGATCCGCAGTATGGCTCTACGACCTCTGGCCAACTGATTGTTGTCAGCAAGGGAGGCGGCGAACAATTTCACGGCGCGGCGTTCGAATTTCTCCGTAACGATGCCCTCAATGCCACTCCGTTCGGTACACCTTACAAGCAAAAGGCCAGCGCGGATAAGGAAAACAACTACGGCGCCAACCTTGGCGGCCCCATCCTGCTTCCGCATCTTCATGGTCAGAATTCCAGAATGAAGAGCTACTTCTACTTCAACTGGGAGGCTATCAAGGTTCATGGTTCCTCCAATCCACCGACGCTGTCCATTCCTTCTCTCAAGGCGCGCAACGGCGACTTCAGCAACTTCACCGACGCCCAGGGCAAGGTGATCCCTATCTACAACCCCAAGACAGGATTGCCGTTTCCCAACAACATGATTGATCCCGCGCTCGAGGATCCCATTGCCAAGGCTTGGATGGCGCAATTACCAACGCCCACCAACAACAACGAGACCAACAACTATCTCGTTCCCCACGCCGGCCAGGGTTCGCTTGTCAGTACGGACAATGTGTACATGTTCCGCATTGACTTCAGCCTCGGCAGCAGCGATCACTTCTACTACACCTTCTGGCGGCAGTACTCTGCACCGAATCTGGCGACTAATCTGCCCAAGGCCATCTCGGATGCGGTTCCCGCCAGTCCGGAAAACTCGCCTATTGAGCGCGGAAACTGGGAGCACATGTTCTCCCCGGTCATGACGAACCATTTCACGATCGGCTATCTCAACCGCAACGAAGGTTACTATTCGCTGAATCAGGGCGCGAATCTGCCCTCGGTCAGCGGTGTCGCAAATACGAAGTATCTGCCGACATTCACCTTCAGCGGATTTAACCAGCTTGGAAGCACGAACGGGCCTAGCCAGATCACCACGCGTCCAACCTATGCCATCAATGATGTCCTCTCGCGCGTCATCGGCACGCACACGCTCAAGGCGGGTATCGAGTGGCGCAATGCGGGTGGCAATATCCATAGTGCAGGCGGTCAGGGCGGAAGCTTCTCGTTCAGTCCGGATACAACCGGCATCTCCGGCGTCAATTCAGGGAATTCTATTGCCAGTTTCTACCTCGGCGCCGTTAGCAGTGCAAACGTCCAGTTCCTCAATGTCCCCAATCGCTATCCGCGTCAGATTGGTTGGGCCTTCCATGTCGGCGATAGCTGGCGCCTCAACCCCAAGCTCACTCTAAGTTATGGAGTGCGCTGGGATACCATCAGTCCCTCCTACGAAAAGAGCGATCACCTCTCCTTCTTCGATCCCAATGGTCCGAACGATGGCGCGATTGGACCAAATGGCCCGCTGAAGGGAAGACTTGCCTTTGCCGGGAAGAAGTATGGCACTGCCAGCTATGGCAAACGCTACCCGGAAGAGCAACACTACGACTGGGCGCCTCGTGTCGGTGTCGCCTACTCGGTGGACAGCAAGACGGTGCTTCGCGCGGGCTATGGCATCTACTTCGGCCAGGCGTTCTACCCCGGATGGGGCGGTGGCATGAGCCTCGATGGCTTTAATCTCAGTGACACCATCAGCGAGGTAAGCAATGGTCAGGGCAAAACGAATACCCCTGCCATGTATCTCTCTGGAGGCTTCCCAACTCCGGCGACTACATCGAATATTTCCAGCAGCTTCGATAACGGCCAATCGCCGCTCTATCGTCCCGCTGACGGAAATAAGCGCCCGTACTCGTCGCAGTGGAACTTCACGGTTGAGCGGGAACTGCCGCAGAATTTCTTTGTCGGCGTCTCGTATGTGGGGACGAAGGGCACTCACCTGCCATCGCAAAACAACCCGATCAACGTGTTGAATCCCTTTAGCTCGAACATCCAGGCATTTACTTCGGCGGACGGACTTTCCTCGAAATTGACGGATAAGTTCGGCCCGAACGACACCATGGTGGATGGCGTGCCGATCCCATATCCCGGTTGGGTTCAGCAGGTCAGCAGTTGCGGAGCCACCGTAGCCCAGGCGTTATTGCCCTTCCCGCAGTATTGCTCCAGGCTCACAGGGCTGAATGAGGGGCACGGCAACTCCATCTACCAGTCCCTGCAGGGACGAGTAGAACGGCACATGCGGAATGGTCTGTATGTGCTGGGCTCCTTCACCTACTCGCGCCTTTACACCAATGGATCGGACACCGTGCAGGCTACAAATACAGTCGGCTCGGCTGGTACGGGCGTCATCTCACCCTTCAACCTCAAACGCCAGCGTGCCATCGCTGCAGATAATGTGCCGTTCAATACCACCATCGCGGTGGTCTACGATCTTCCCTTTGGGCTCAACAAGAGGTATCTCAACAGTGGGGGATTTACCAACACCTTCGTTGGCGGATGGCAGGTCAGCCCGATCTGGAGCTACAACTACGGCATTCCCTTCGCCTTCGGCGCATCCAACTGCAACGTAGTTCCGCAATTCCGCGAGGGTTGCATTCCCGGAATTCTTCCAGGAGCGCATGTCCTTCTGCATGGCCGCAATGGCTTTAATCCGCTTAAGAGTGGCGGCCAATACATCAACCCCGATGCTTTCGAGTCGATCTTCAGCCAAGCCAATCAGAATCCCAAGTTCGGCTATACGGGTACCGGCGCAGTCGTTACCACGATCTATGGTCCCGCTTACCAGAACCTGGATATGTCGCTCACGAAAAACACGCGGATTACCGAGAAGGTGAACTTCCAGTTCCGCGCCAACTTCTTTAACGCCTTCAACAATCACTACTTCGTCAACCAGGGCGGCAACTTCGGCGGCGTCGGGTATGCATTCAATACCAGCGCTGGAGCCACCGACTTCGGTAAGTGGAATAAGACCGTAACCGCACCGCGAACTATTCAATTTGCCGCACGCCTGGAGTTCTAGCTTTCCAGCATGTCTGTAACCTCACCCGGCCAGTACTCCTGGCCGGGTGAGGTTTTTGGCGTAGTACTGCTTTGCATGGACCGCAACGCGATTCTCTATCACCCGCTGTTCTGCAGAAAAATGCTTCAATGCACCTGCGGATCAGCCGCCGGATGGGCCGCTCCGCGAAGGCGCAGGTAGGTATCAACTTCCGACTGCGCCAGGGTCTTCTGTCCTTGCCTGCGGTAGATGCGAGCCAGCGCATAGTGAGGCTCGGCATAGGCCGCATCCAGTCGCGAAGCCTCCTTGAGCGAGGCCACCGCGCTGTCCATATGATCCTGCGCTTCCTGCAGAGTCCCCATCTGATAATGCGCCTGCGCCAGCCGGGGATCGATCTGCAAAGCCTTTCGCAATTGCGCTTCCGCTTCGTCCAGGCGGTTCAAAAATTGCAGCGCGATTGCCAGGTTCAGGTGCGACCATGCCGAAGGGTGTGCCGTCTTCTCTTCTAGCTGGATCGCTTTGGTGTAGCTCTCGATCGCCAGAGTGTTGTGGTTCTGATAGAAGTAGCAGAGTCCTAGATTGTCGTAAGCACGCGCCATCCCGGGATCGATGGCTAACGCTTGCTGAAAGTGAACAATGGCTGTTTCGTAATGTTGTGCGTCGTAATCCAGGCGGCCCAGCCAATAGGGATAGAGTGCCTGCTTCGGTTGCTCCGCAGCCAGCGTTTCCAGCACGGGGCGCGCCCAATCTGCATGACCCATTTTGATGTAAGCCATTGCGAGTGAGAAGCGTGCCGAAGGATCGAGAGGAGCGATTGCCTCCGCCTTCTTCCACGCGATCGCGGCGTTCAGGTAGTCGTTGTTCAAAAAATAGACACGTCCCGCGAACGCGAGCAGGCGTCCTGCGCGCAGCGAGTGCGGATCAGGGTTGATCTCCTTCAGCAGGAGTCGTTCCGCCGCCGTGTAATCGTGGGCTTCGATCGCCTGGCGTAACTCTGCAGCCTCGGCTGCGGGCAGCCCCAGCGTTGCAATGGGAGACGACGCTGCTTCAGGAGTGTTGCCCGCTGCGTAGCTTTCAGGAGAGTAGCTGCCAGCAGCGGCCTGGCTATGCGCGTTTCCGCTGGCGCGCAAGACGAGTAGCAGCAACAGCAACCACCTCCGTCGCGTCCTGATATTCTGCGGCATATGGAAGAGTAGTGTAGTGGACAGGAGTATCGAAGAGATAGTGTTCCGCGCTCGCGCAGTTGCGATACGAGAAGGTTCCCTCCGCCTCCGTGGCATGGTTGCGGTCCTGGCGATGCTGCTCCCAGCGATCCTTACGACGCCTGTCGCGGCGCAGCGCAACAGCCCTGCCTACCAAAGCAGCCTGCTGAATATTCAGAAGCATATCGAGAGCGGAGATCTCGATGGGGCACGGATCCTGCTCTCACAGGCCAGTAGACAGTATCCCGCGGATGGTGGTATCGAAAACCTCCTCGGCGTGGTTGAGATTCAGCAAGGCCACTCGGATGCCGCCGAGCGGGCCTTCGCCCAGGCCATTCGTCATAGTCCCCGGCTTACCAGCGCCTACCTCAACCTCGGCCGCGCTTACATGCTCAAAGCCACAAATAACAAAGAGGAGCAGGCCAAGGCCTTGCGCATCTATGAGCGCGCCCTCTCCATTGCACCCACAAACGCAGAAGCCAACTACCAGGCCGCAGTATTGCTGATGCTTGCTGAAAACTATCCAGCCTCCCTCGACCACGTGGAAAAGCTGAGCCAACAGGCGCAGAGTGTTCCCGGCGCCTTAGCGTTACTCTGCGGGGACCACGCCGCTCTCGGGCACAGGGAAGAATCGGAGCGTGCTGCAAGTGCGCTGGCCTCGCATCCTGACTTCACTGAGGCTGACGTCCTCCAGATCTTGCCCGTGTTGCAAGCCGCGCATCGCTCTGAGCTTGCCGTGCAACTTTTTACTGCGGCTGCATCCCGGGCGCCGCTTTCCCTCCAGGGGCAGCGATCGCTCGGCCTGGCGCAGGAATCTGCCGGAAATCTTGGAGAGGCGCGCGATACGCTCGAGCGCGTGTTTGCCGCCGATCCTGCATCCGCTGCCGTGCTGGTCGATCTCGCCCGCATCGCCCACTCGCAGAAGGACGATAAGGGGGCGCTGGGATATCTCGCGCATGCACGCGACATCGCTCCAGGCGACCCCCGCCTGCCGTACTACTTTGGACTGACCTGCCTCGATCTCGGTCTGCTTGCCGAGTCGCGCAAGGCGTTTGGAGAAGCCGTTCAGCTTGCTCCGGAAAACCCTGATTACAACTACGCGATGGGCACCGTCTCGGCCTTCGCGCAGGATGCCACGCTGGCTCTTCCGTACCTGAAGAAATATCATGCGCTGCGCCCGCAGAATCCCTCGGGAATCCTCGCGCTCGGCACCACCTATTTTCGCGCCAAGGATTTTGATACTGCGATCCCCTGGCTCAAGCAGGCAACCGCATTCCCCAAAACCGCGGCCACCGCGCACTACTACCTGGGACGCATCGCGCGGCAGCAGGGGCGCCTTGAGGATGCACTCACCGAACTCAGCCAGTCCGTAGATCTCAAGCCGGATCAGCCTGAGATGCTGGCAGAGCTGGGGCAGCTCTACGTCCAGACCCACAAGTATCCTGAGGCAGAAAAGCAACTTACCCGTGCGCTTGCGATTAGTCCCGATAACTACACCGCGAACTTCAGTCTGCTGCAGCTCTATGCACGCACCGGAGACAGCCGCCGCGAGCAGCAGGCCAAACGCTTCGATGAGATCAAGAGCAAGAACGAGACGCAGTATCAGGAGATGATGCGCATCCTTGAAGTACGCCCCCAGGAGGGCTCCGCGCGCTAGAGTCGCATCATGCGGAGCTTACCCGTGGAGTCTTCCGGTGCCTGCTAGTCCGGCGATTTCGCGTTTCCTGCGGGCGGGTTCGCCAGAATGCTCGTCAGGTAGAAGCGAAAGAACTGCTCCGAGTCGGACTCCAAACACACATCGGCGTTTGCTGGTCCTGCCTCCGGAATGGTGTTCCCCTTATCGTCAATTCGAAGATGCATCGGCGTCGTGGGGCACAACTCCGGGCGGATCGCGGCTGCCGCCGCCATGGCGTCATAGAGAGTAGGCGTTGGAGTGCCGGTCGAAGCGCTCCACTGGTGGTACAGGAGAGTAAGCGCGTCCGTCAGTGGAGTCCCATGGCTGAACACCAGGTCGCGCTTCACTTCATCGAGCTTCAGTTGTGTCGAATCCAGCGGCATCATCGAAATAGGTACGCCGGAGGCAAGTAGCTTCCTGGACGAAGCAACATCGGAGAAGACGTTATATTCCGGTGTGGGATGGGGGTGGGTAGAGTAGCCCAGGTCGCCGTAGCCGCGATGGATCGAGCCGCCCATCAAGACCACCCGCTTCAATTTGCGAAACGTCACCGGATCCCGATCGATCAACGCACCCATATTGCTGAAGGGCGCAACGGCTATCAAGGTGATCTCTCCCGGATCGCGCCGAATCGCATCGAGCGTAAACGCTATCGCATCGGGCCATGCCGCGGGATGCACATCGCCCAGCGCATAACGCTCCTGGGAGAAGACCGTGGACTCAACTGTTTTCGGCCCCGTGAAGATCGGAATCTCCGCCTTACCCGCGCTCGCCAGAAAGCGCTCCGTCAACCGTGCACGCAGCGCGGTGTCGCCCCACGCTGTAGTCACGCCCAACACCTCTACCTCTGGCCGGGAGATCAGCAGCGCCAGCGCGAAGGCATCGTCAATGTCATCGCCAATATCTGTGTCGAAGATGACTTTCAATTTCTCTCGTGGCGCTATCGTCTGCGCGGAGTGTACCCCGCTGTGGCCGATGTTTCCCGGTTGGGCCGTTATCCTCCCGGCTCCCAGGAGCAGCAGAAAAAGACAGGCAATTCCCTCCACCCGATACCCCGGAATTCGCATGCAACGATCCTATTCGATCCTGGCAATCTTGCGGAAAGAGTGCCATCGGCAGCCTCACAGCGGCACTTCGTGCTCTATTTTTCTCAGTCGGAAGGCGGCATGGCTTCACGAATCTGCTGGGCGACGTGATCGACCGATGTCGCGCGTGTCATCTCGTCAAGCTCCTCATCCTGCACCGCCTCTTGAATATCGAGCTTGATGCAGACCAGTCGCAGCAATTGCAGCATCTTCGTGACTTCGGTCTCTGCCAGCAGATCGATCTGCAGATTCAACCGGTCCCGATGGTCGGTCTTGCGCTGCATGCGATTTTGTTTCATCAACACGAAGGTGCTCAACAGTACGGCCTCCACCGATACCAGCATGTTCAACAAGGTAAACGGGTAAGGGTCGAACAGAGGGATTCCCGGAAACTTGTGTGTGTTCACCACAAACCATGCCGCAAAGAAGACGACATGTAGCACGACAAAGACCATGGTCCCGGTGAAATCGGCAATTGCGTCGGAGAGGTATTGTACGAACGATCTTCTATCCTCGAACGAGCGCTCCACTTCAGCCACACTATGGATATTCGTCCTGACCGTTCCCTGCACGTAGCCGCGTCTCCGCGTTTTTTCCGCCATTTTCGCGCCTCGTTATGAATGGTGTGGATGCCGGATCTGCAGTCCGGCGATGTTTCTTGCGGTGCAATCTCCCCAATTTCGCGGTTTTTGTTCCCTATAGGAGCTGTGACTGGTATCACCGACCCGTTGCCAGACGATCTCGTAGCTTGAAACTGGCGTTCAGAGAAAGACAGCTGCAGCCATTGGCAAGCCGATATTTTGTACCTGGGAGAGTTCTATGCCTTACGTTATTACCGATGCATGCGTGAAAGATTATCTCTGCGTCGATTCCTGTGCCACCGATGCCATCCATCCCCGTAAGGACGAGCCCGGAACAGATGAAGTCACTCAGCTCTTCATCAATCCGGAAGAATGCATCGATTGCGGCACCTGCATTACTATTTGCGAATCGAATGCCATCTTTGCCGAGTATGATCTGCCTGCGGAGAAGGCGGATTTCGCAGCGAAGAACGCTGCCCACTTCGGCCTCTAGCACAGCAGCAGGATTGTTCCTTTCCGCGACTCGCGCTGCGTCCGTGAATTATCCCGATCTCTATAGGGATCCGGCGGCAGCGCGAGTATCCATGCAGAACAGATGCTGCTTCTGGCCATTTGCGCCATGCGCCGACTCGAATCTCTCGAATCAAGGCTCGGCCGCGTCGCTGGACCGTCTTGCGCATGCCAGACATCGACACACCGCGGAAAATGTCGCCCGCGAAGAGTATTTGCCTGAAAAACCCCGCTGAATCAGTATGGTAGCTGGCTCTAGATCTGCTGGTACACCTTGGGATACTCCCACTTGTGGTCCATTGCGCTTGCGGGGTTGCGGCCTTTATAAGAGATTCCAGACCTCAACCATCCGAGGGGTTAGGGCGCTTCTCTCTGGCAGGCCCTTCCCGCGGATCCAACATTGGAGGATTTCGTCAGCATGATGGTCTCTCTGTCTCGTCGCGGGCTGGTCGCAGTAGCAGTCCTTTCCCTGATGACCGCCTTCGCCTCATCTTCCGCGCGCGCCTTTGCCCTCCAGTCAGCTTCCTCCGACACTCGGCCCCTACCTGGCTCTCACGCAAAACTTACCGGCTACTCCTGGAGGCTCATCTCTCTCAACGGCCACGACCTGGACGCCAAGGTGCCCAAAGCGCCTCAGATGGTGCTGGTCGAACAGGGTACCCGCATCATGGGCTTCTCCGGTTGCAATCGCTTCCTGGCGACCTACTCGCTGCAACAGGACCGGCTCTCCGTAAACAGCGACCTGCAGGTTACAAAACGGGTCTGCCCGTACTCGATGGATGTCGAAGCCGACTTTATCAAGGTTCTTCAGACCATTGATTCCTGGAGGATCGTCAACGGTGTGTTGGAGCTCTCTCGAGAGCAGCAGGTACTGGCCCGCTTCAAATAAGCTGCCGTCGGAGCATATTATCCCTTGTACTTTCTGTTTCTTGCAGAAACCCTCTTCGGCGGGCAGCCAATCAGCGAGCGAAAACGATTCGCTGACTTGCTGCCCTTCATTTCTTCTTCGCGATGACAAACTCAATTCCGCCGATAAAGCTCCGGCCTGGCATGCGGACGCCAGCAATCTCCTCATAGCCGGTGTTGGTTAGATTCGTCATCTGCAAATACGGGCGAAGATGTCCGGTCTCGCGAGCGATCGATGCATCCCAGATGGGGTCGGGATCCTGGTGATACCGCTGGACGACGCCAAAGCGCGACTGCAGCAGCAGAGTCTGCTTCAGGTTCCAGTTCCATTCCACCCTTCCATTGTTCCCTGGGTAGCGGAAGACATATTTTGACTGGAGCCCTCGCAGGGGATTCTCCGCTGCGGTCATCCACGTCCAACTTAGCTTGACCGTCTGGCTCTGGTTCGCGTGCCAGTCCATGGCCGCCTCAACGCCGGTAAAGCGTAGCTTCGCAAGATTCTTCGCCTGCCATGGCGCTGTGGATGCTGCGCGCACGTAGTCGATCGTATCTCTCTCCTCCGAATCGAAGACCGTGAGCATCGTCGCGATGCGGGAGTCAGGATACCAATCCGCTCCGCCTTCGTAGTTCCACGCCGACTCCGGTTGAAGTGCAGGATTCCCCAGCGTAGCTGGGTCTTTGTAATAGAGGTCAAGATAAGTGGGAAGACGAAAACCATGGCTGGCTGAAGCCCGCAGTTTGACTGCATGAGGCAGCCAGAGCGTGCCCGCAAACATCGGGCTCAACACCGACCGTCCTCCGCTGAAGAGTTCTTCTCGCAGGCCAGCCGCAATCGACCCTCGCTGAGGAATACGCCACTCAACCTCGCCGTAACCCGCACCGCGATTGCGTCCATGCCGGCCCAGGTTCGTGCTCTCAATCTGATCGGTGATTTCTTCCAGGCCGCAGAGCAGTGTCGTATTCCGCAGAATCTCGCGCCGGTCACGCAGCGATCCCTGAAAGCCGTCATCGACGTGCTGATTCTTGTATCCGGCAGGCTGGTTGCGCCGCAGCAGAAAGAGATCCGAGTGGCGACGATACCCTGCTGCTGCTTCGGTATGCGCGTTGAACTGCTGCGCGACAGAGGCAAACCATCCCTTCGTCCTCTCCCATGAGTTGTAGTTGCCATAAAATTGGGCTGCTCCAAACGCGCGGTCGTCTCCGCTGAAGAGCAGGTCTGTCGATCCGAGACGAGTTGCGAGCCTCGTCTCCGTGCTCGCGTCCTCGGTTCTGTAGTCGCGGTCGGGGATAAAGCCAGTGGAAAAGCCGCGGCTTCCGGCGATAACCTCGCTCCAGTTTCTGGCGGCAATGGAGCCGAGAAGCACCTGCTCATTCTCGCCATCGCTTCCTGCTCCGGTTCGCAGGCGCAAGGTGTTGGCGTCGGGCTTCCACGTCAGATAGTCAACGACGCCGCCGATAGCATCCGAGCCGTATAGCGTCGATCCTGCTCCGTGCAGAATGTCGATGCTGCCCAGGGCCGCAAGCGGCAGAGGCAGGTCGAGATTGAAGTGAGAGGTCTCTGCGTTATTGATCCGCAGCCCGTTGACCATCACCAGCGTTTGCTCAAAGGAGGCCCCGCGAATGGAGATGTCCGCCATCACCCCTGCAGCTCCGCGTTGCTGGATGTCGACCGATGCATCGGTGCGCAGGTAATCCTCCACATCACGGTAGGCGAGCGCGTGTTGCTGCGTATCCAGTGCCACCACCGTGCGGGCCGACTCTCCCTGGCTTACCGGCGCACTGTTTCCCAGTACAACGACTGTCGTGGAGGCGGGAGCAATCGCCGGTGGGGCCTGTTGCGCGCATACGGGTAGCGATGCGAATCCAAGCAGCACCAACTCCAGTGGAAGATAACGGAGGTACATCGTCCTTAGATCTCCTCTTACTTCCGTAATCCTCTGCGCATAGGAGGGCCGGTTCAAGTGAGGTTTTATATTGCTTTTGATAATTGATGCGCTAAACTATCTTGACTAACCTATGCGTATTGATGCGTTCCTCGACGAAAGCCCGATGTTCGCGATCAACCGGGCAGCACGCCGTTTCGATTCTCTTGCCGTTCGCATTCTGGAGGCCGACCACCTGAGCTTTCTCGAGGGCCTGGTGCTGGCCGCGATCTTCTTTGAAGCTCCGCGTATGATCAAGCCCTCCCACCTGGCTGAGACCTTTGGCACAACCCGAGGCAACATCAGCCATTGCATCTCATCGCTGGAGGCCAAGGCGCTCCTGCAAAGAAAGATCGATCCTGCGGACGCGCGCGCGTATCACCTTGTCCTCAGGCCACAGGGGAAGAAGTGCGCCTTGCGAGTCATCAGCGCATTCGACAGGTTGCAGCGGGAGTTTGAGAAGGCAGTTGGCAAGCCGGCGCTTGGCGATACTCTCAAGGTCATTCGAAAACTGGAATCCCTCTTCTCCTCCAGCTAGTCGCCAGGCCAGGAGAGGAGATTCGATGCAAGTCGTCACTTTGCTGATGGGATCCTCCGCTGTGCTCAGGATGACAACCGGGAAAGAGGGGGAGGCTCGATGCGAGTAGTCTCTGCTGCCGACTGGCCTTATGCAACGACAACACGGCCAATCGCCGTCTCTAGAATCTCCGGTGTAATGACCAGCCCCACCGCATTTCGTGCCCGCTTGCGGAAGAGGGCCGCCGTTTCGCACAGCACTACGATGTCTTCGATCTCCGCGGGATTGATCACCGACTCCAGGATGCGGTCGCAGAACTGCTCCGCCGTCATCCCCTCCAGCCGATAGCCTCGCGATGTCGCGGTCTTCAGGTAGAAGCGTGCAACCTCGGCCAGCATCCGCGCTGCGTCTTCCTGTATCTCGCCGCGGCTACCGTGCTTTACCTCCGCGCCGGGCAGCGCGATTTTGATGCCGAAGATATTGTCCAGGTCGCTGTCCGATTGAAACGACACCGTAGTCGCGACTACCAGCACATTCTGTCTTTCCGAGGTTGTCTCGATGAGCGCATCCAGTTCCGTGAGCAGCTCGGGATTGCTCTCCTGATATGCCAGATCGATACGCGGCAGCAGCAGCAGAACCTTGGAGCGTTTATAGTGCCGCACCAGGCTTTTTGCCTTTGCCAGCGCATCGCTGTCTCGGGGGTTGTAGACAGTGATGATCCTCTCCATGCCTGCCAGCAGGGCGATCTTCTGTGCCAGGCTCTTCTTGCCGCTCTGGTTCGGCCCGATAATCAGCACTTCATTGCCGATCTTCAGATCTCCATACCTCGCAGGATTGCGGGCGCGATCGATCAGGTCGGCAATATTCTCCAGCAGGGTATCCATGCCTGCCAGCCGCGGATGCAACGAACTCACCGGCTCATCTTCCAGGCTGAGGTCGATACGCTCCCTTCGCTTTCGGCGTTCGGCGATAAACTCGATCAAAACCGGCATCGCCGCCACAGATCCAACCACGGTTGCAAATACCAGCAACTCTTCGGTAATCAGCAGGGCATTCTCGCTGGATGCGGCAGGATCGAACATACGCAGAGGATAGCAGGCTGGCTCCAGCTTGGCTGCTCTATCCTTGTCCCACGAAAAGCTATGATTGGAGCGACTTTATTATTTTGGCAACTGGCTAGTTACCGCGAAGCGGATACTGGCATCACATGGAATGAATGTCCGTTCCTGAAACCGGTCCGCCGGTCACTCCCAGTTTTTGCTGGACGATAGAAGAGGATTTCTTATGCGCAGTGCAATATCAGTTTTAGGCATCGGATTACTCGGATTAGGACTTGCCATCGGCTGCAAGAGCCCGCAACATCCGCCGGTAAAGGACAACGTAGTCGCCAGCCTCAAGGCGAATAACCTCGGAGATCTCAGCGTCGACGAAGATCGCGATAAAGGAGTCGTCACTCTCAAGGGCGATGTGCAAACCGAGGATCTCAAGACGCAGGCAGAAACGCTCGCACGCAATGCAGCTCCGGGCTATGTGGTCGCCAATGAAGTTGGAGTGCGCCCCACGGGGATGGAGTCTCAGGCCAAGTCTGTTGACTCGAACCTCGACGACGCCATTGAAAGTAACTACAAGGCTATGTTGAAAGGGAACAAAGCTCTCGACGCCCAGAGCATTCACTACAAGGCGAAGAATGGCACGCTGGTCCTAACCGGTTCCGTCAAGACGGCTGCCGAGCGAACCGACGCGGCCAATCTCGCTAAGACCGTTCCCAACGTGCAGCAGGTAGTCAATGAAATCGAGATTAAGAAATAGCCCCGCCCTGTTGTGGGCAAGCTATAAAGCAGAGGATTACTTCAGGCTGCCGGCTCCGGCGGCCTGAAGCGTCTCCACGCAATCTTCGCTCTTCGCTGGTATACGCTCGCCGCTCAGCAGGTTTTCCAGAACTTCAGCGACGGTGTAACTGGTTTTTCCAGGAGCGAGAAATCGTCCGATCTCGACCAGATCATTCCCGGTTGTCACCAGTCCTACTTCCACGTGCTTTCCACCGGCCCGGATCTGCTGCATTCCAATGTTGGCCATCAGCGCATTGCAGACGCACTGTCGCCCAACCGTGTCTTCGATCTTTCCGCCTTTGGAGAGATAGATCGTCACCGGCTCCGCCGAGCAGCGGTATCCTATCGTCCCGTCATCTTTCTTGTACGGCTCCCGCAGATATCCCAGATCGCAGATGCGCGGCCGCTTCAGGTAGACCTGGGAGTCAGACGTGGTGCCCTCAAGCTCGGCTACCTTGAACGGGAATCCTGTCGGTGAGGCAATCGGATTCGTAAAGACTTTTGCCGTCCCTGCAATTGCCTTCGCGATCAAATCTCGCTTGTATTGCTCCCGCATTCCAGACTCGTCTGTGAAGGCAAATGCTGTCCCGATCTGTACCCCTGTCGCGCCTGCGGCCAGCGCGGAGCGGACGCCTTCCGGCGATCCGTATCCACCGGCAAGCCAGAAGGGAACGCCCAACTCTGCAATCTTGGCAAGATCCACCACGTCGCGATCCCCGTAGATAGGCTCTCCTGCCTCATCCAGCATCATCTTGCCGCGAGGCGGTGCGTTGTGTCCGCCTGCGGTCTGGCCCTCGATGATAAAGCCATCCACCTTGCCGTTCGCCTTCTTCAACATCGTTGCCGCCAGCGTGTTCGACGAAATAATCGCCAGGAACATCGGCCGCTTCAGCGGGGGCAGGTCCAACGGAACAAACTCGCGTGGCGCAAAGTGCATCATCGTATCGTCTTCTTCGCGCGCGCCATATACGTGCAGGATGTATTCCGCCGGTTCGTGGTGCACATACCGGTCCAATACGCCGGGAACCCGTATCGGAATCCCCGCTCCCATCAGCACAAAGTCCACGCCTGCCAGCATCGCTCCATACATTGAGGCAAGATGCGGCATCTGGATCTTCTCCAGATAGTTGATGCCCACTGGGTTTCCGTGACCTTCGCGTGCCAGCCACACTTCTACGAAGTTGGAGACCAGACACATCTCCTGCACGTCTCGCGGGCCTTCCTTCGTGTGCTTGGCCATTGTGACGTAAGGCACATTGGCACCTCTGCCGCCCTCAATGTAGTACTTGTTCAGGATGCGTTCAGCCATCTCCGGCAAAGGAAACGCAGCAAGAGCGCGCCGCATGTGACCGCCGGGGTCGCCATCTTGCAACCGACGCGCCAGAATCTCGTCTAGAGCTGTACCAGATACCACGCCAAGCTGACCCAGACGAGAGACCGTGTTTGCCAGGCGCCAGTCGGAAACCCCGGCACCCATTCCACCCTGAATGATTAACGGAAGAGACATATGCTTCTATGCTTGCACCTCTTCTTCAGGGCGACCGTTTTAGTTTTGTAATAGATGGAAATTACAGGACATTGCGCGGCGTAACGACGTGCAAGTGGTGTGATCGCCATCACTTGCAAAGGGCTGCGTTTGAGGCCTGCGGTGAAAGTTGCTCCTAATCCCCGGCGATGAACTCCTCCATGTCTGGTGCTGTTGCCGCGCTGCCCGGAAAGGTGGTGAGCCCAATAGCCTCCGACAGGAACCTCAGGGTGCTCTGGTGCTGGTATAGCGTGGTGGAGGTATAACCCTTCCTGACGTCGGGGCCCACGGCCACCCACGCCACATGACCACCGCCATAGGCCGTGTCCGATGAGAAGGACTCGTCAAAAACAATCACGAGCAAGCCTCCATGGGTCGCGTTGAAGCTGGAACTAAGGATCAGGGGCTCAAGATTCGCCTGGAGCCAGTTATCCGCGGCGGCCAGCTTCTCATTATCGGTGCAACTTGGGATCGTGTCGGGACAATCGTGACCATTGTGGTCATCGTCTGGAACGATGAAGGAGTATTGCGGAAATGTGTGGTTGGAGAGGTCGGTCGAGAACCGCGTAAACGGAACCAGATTCTGCCGCTGGGCCGTACTGTAGCGCACATCGGAAAAATACGAGAGAGGATTGTGGTGCTGTGTATACTCCCCGCTGTTGCCGCCGATGTAGCCGGTGTAGGGAAGTCCTTCCGAGTACTCTCGCCAGGTCTTCCGGGCGAAGATCAGGTGCCGGACGATGTTGTCGGCGGTCACCGTTTGAGTGTAACTGTCATTGTTGCTGATGATCTGGCCGGTGGTCAGTTCAAAATAGTTGCCGATGGATGGGTGTGTATTGGCGTAATAGGACTTCGCATGGGCATAAGTCTTCGCCAGCGAGTTCAGATATGGCATGCTGGGATTACCAATCACACTTGAATAGGAATGATTCTCCAGCACGACGAGAAAAACATGCTGGACTTGAATATCCGTAGCGGAGAGCAGGCTTGCAGTCGCGTCAGAGCCCGAGTCCGAACCCAAGTCAGAGCCCAAGGCAGAGCTAAGGATCGGCGTTGTGCCGGGCCAGGCCGCTATCAGTCCCAGCAGCAAGGCCGTCAGCGACAATAGACGCGCGGTAGACATCTGTCCTCGGGCAGCTCCAGGCCCACTCAGGCTTGCTCTTGCTCGCTGCTGCTAACCTTGTTGACTCGCTACTTCAGCTCCATGACGACAACCCGCCCATCCGAGTTGAAGCTGCCTCCGGTAGCCGTCTTTGCGGTGCGCAGCGGGTTATCCGGCAGCACATAGGCTGCACCCTCAATCACGCCCGCCGCGGCAAAGCTCTTCTCGATAAAGTCGCGCTCCTCGTCGATGTTGGCGTCGATGTGGTGTGTTACCCCGCCGGTACGCTGATCCTTTTCAAATCCGTTGTCGTGCGTAGCAGAGCCTACCCACATGGGCTTTCCATCCACCGTCTTGTCCGTCTTCCACACGCGAAGATGATGGCGAACTGCGGCAACCTCAATCGGAGCGGCACGCGCAAACGAAAGATCCTGTGGGCGTCCGAAGAGATAGAGCGTGCTCATTGGCATTTCTACATAAGCCTGGTGCTCCAGCGTCGCCAGCAGGCCGTGGACAACTGCTTGTCCGGTGGACCTGTCCACCTGCGTCCAACCTGCGGTCTTGAAGGCGTTCAGCACCTGATCCTCTGTGCCAATCAGCGAGAAGTTCACCATATCTCCGGGGTTGCCCTGCTGATCTCCCACTCGCCGGGGTATATCGGCGAAAAGAGCAGGAGACAGCTCGCTCTTCATCTCCGCCGCCGCTGCGGGCGTGCGGGGAGATCCGGCGGGTGCGGGCAACAAAGTTGTGCCGGCATTCTTCGCCTTCGTGGCCGAGGCCTTGGCTGTCGAGCTCTCCACCTTCGCTCCCGGCTGCAGCTTGATCTTGACCTCAAAATCTCCGTCCGCTGTCAGGTCCGAGCTCAGGTTCGCTGCCAGGTAAAGACGTCCTCCCTGTGCCAGGTTCGCGTCTTTCTTTTCTCCCACTAAAAAAGGAACCGCCGCAGTATCGCCTATGCGGGCGACCACGGCTCCAATGTTGGCGCTGTTTACTGGAAACTGCCGGATCATATCCTTCCAGCCGCGTGTGACGCCCTCAGGCGTTACCTCGCGCCCGTCGCTGATCTTCAGCGTACCGCTCGAACTCCACTCCACATGGTCGCCTGCGTTCAGCGTCACGCCCGTGTCCACCCAATCGCTGCTGTTTACTTTGAAGGAGTAGCTCGATTTCCGCCCGACAGTCGTTGTCCGCGGCGTCAGCGGAATTATCTCAACCGGGGTGGCATGCTTCCCCACGCTCTGCACCGGCTGAGGCGAGTCGGATTTGACCCCATAATTCACCGATTCCGGCTCGGAACCCGTTTTGGCAATCGGCGCTCCAAGCACGGGTAACGAGCTGGGTGGGGTAGGTGACTGATCCTGCTGCGCTACCGCATGCAGGGTTGTGGCTGCGAGCCCCACAGCGCAAAATGCAACCATCAGTTCCGTCCGAAACCGCCTCAAGCTATTGCCCAGATTCCTCATTCCCCGAAACTGCACCTCATACTCCTATTCGACACTCTTCTGAAGAAATGGATGCGTTGCTGGCACGAAAAGTAAACCATGCCGTCATCCGCAAAACACAAGAGCCCGGCTACTTCCTGCCGGGCTCTTCGTTATTCTATTTGTAATCCGGTTTGCGGTCCTAGTAGCGGTAAGTCTCTGCCTTGAAAGGCCCCTCTACTGGAACGCCGAGGTATTCGGCCTGCTTCTCGGACAGTGTCGTCAGCTTAACGCCGATCTTCTCCAGATGCAGACGAGCGACTTCCTCATCCAGTTTCTTCGGAAGCGTATACACATCCACCTTGTAAGTATCTTTGTTCTTCCACAGATCCAGCGCAGCCAGCGTCTGGTTGGAAAAGCTGTTGCTCATCACAAAGCTGGGGTGCCCGGTCGCGCAGCCCAGGTTCACCAGCCGGCCTTCCGCCAGCACAAAAATACTGTGTCCGTCAGGGAAGGTGTATTGATCCACCTGTGGCTTGATGGTCGTCTTGACGACACCTGCCTCGTTGTTCAGCCGGTCAATCTGAATTTCATTATCAAAGTGGCCAATGTTGCAGACGATCGCCTGATCCTTCATCGCCTTCATGTGTTCCAGCGTCAGGATATCCACGTTCCCGGTGCAGGTTACGTAGATATCGGCTCGTCCCAGAGTGTCCTCCACCCTGGCAACTTCGTAGCCCTCCATCGCTGCCTGCAGCGCGTTGATGGGATCAATCTCCGTGACCACGACGCGCGCACCCAGACCACGCAGCGATTGTGACGAACCCTTCCCCACATCGCCATAGCCGCAGATCACCGCAACCTTGCCCGCCACCATCACATCCGTCGCTCGCTTGATGCCGTCTACCAGGGATTCGCGGCAACCATACAGGTTGTCGAATTTCGACTTCGTCACCGAGTCATTTACATTGATTGCCGGAACCAGCAGCTTGCCCTGCTCCTTCATCTTGTAAAGCCGGTGAACGCCTGTCGTCGTCTCTTCCGAAACGCCGCGCCACTCCTTCACGACTTTGTGCCAGTGCTGCGGATCCTCCGCATGCACTTTCTTCAGCAGGTCCTTGATTACCTGCTCTTCATGGTTGGAAGATGCCGTGTTTACCCAGCCATCGCCGTCTTCCAGTTCATAGCCCTTGTGGATCAGCAGCGTTACGTCGCCGCCATCGTCCACGACCAGTTCCGGTCCCTTGCCGCTGCTGTGGCTCAGCGCCTGATAGGTGCACCACCAGTACTCTTCGAGCGATTCACCCTTCCACGCAAATACCGGCACGCCAGCCGCCGCGATCGCCGCCGCCGCATGGTCTTGTGTCGAGAAGATGTTGCAGCTCGCCCAGCGCACGGTCGCGCCCAGCTCCACCAGCGTCTCAATCAGCACCGCTGTCTGGATCGTCATGTGCAGCGATCCGGTCACGCGCACGCCAGCCAGGGGCTTGGCCGCGGCATACTTCCGCCGAATCGACATCAGTCCGGGCATTTCCTGCTCGGCAATCGTTATTTCCTTGCGGCCCCAATCGGCCAGCGCCAGGTCGGCCACCTTGAATTCGGTGTTCGTGCGATCCGCGGTTGCGGTTGCCATGTAAAACCCTCCTATCGCGATATCGCGATATTTTGATAGATTAGTTCTACCCCGTGATGAAGTCAATTCTCAAGTCCCTGCGAATTCTCTCCGACGCGAACCGCCTCCGCGTCCTGCTCCTGGTCGAACGCGAAGAGCTCTCTGTCGCGGAGTTGCAGGAGATCCTCGGCATGGGCCAGAGCACTCTTTCCACGCATCTCTCCCAGCTCAAGCAGGCAGGTCTTGTGGAAGACCGTCGCACCGGGAAGAACATTCTCTACCGCCTGAAGCAGGAGAATGGCGCTGCCGACAAAGCCGATGTCGTGAGCCAGTTGATTCCGCTCCTCAAGCAGGCTGCCCGCGAAGTTCCCGAGTCTCGCCAGGACAGCGCTGCGCTCAAACTCGTGTTGCGCAAGCGGCAGGATAAGACCCGTGCCTTCTTTGATGAGATGGCTGGCCGCTTTGGCCGCGAATACATCCCCGGCCGCTCGTGGAAAGGATTTGCCGAAGCGCTGTTGCTCCTGATGCCGCCGATGCGAATCGCCGATCTTGGAGCGGGGGAGGGAACCTTTTCGCTGCTTCTGGCGCAGCGTGCCACGCAGGTGATCGCCGTCGACAACTCGCAGAAGATGGTGGAGTTTGGCACCCAGCTCGGCCGCCGCCAGGGAGCGAAGACTCTCGAATATCGCCAGGGGGATCTTGAGGATGTGCCCATCGCGGATGCCTCCATGGATCTCGCGCTCTTCAGCCAGTCGCTGCATCACGCCATTCACCCCGAGCGCGCAATTGCCGAGGCTTTCCGCATCCTCAAGCCACAGGGCCGTATCGTCGTGCTGGACCTGGGCAAGCATCGCTTTGAGGAAGCCCGCGAACTATACGCCGATCTCTGGCTGGGCTTCAGCGAGGTGGAACTGGAGGCATTGCTGCACAAGGCCGGCTTCCAGAGTGTGCTTACCTCCATTGTTCATAAGGAGGCTGAAGCGCCGCACTTCCAAACCATTCTTGCTGTTGGAGACAAGCCCGCGTCCTGATGCTGGTGCCAGCAGGGGGCTAAATTCGCGAGTGCGCCAATACAGCGGCAGAGCGCTCGGCTTCGAGCAGTTTCCGCTTGCGCTCCACCCCCCAGCGATATCCCGTCAATTTGCCGTCGCTCCCCACGACGCGGTGGCAGGGAATGGCCAGCGCGACCGGATTGGAAGCGCAGGCCCGCGCCACCGCACGCACTGCGGTTGGCTGTCCGATCTCGCGTGCAACCTCCGCATAGCTGCGCGTCTCGCCTCGCGGAATCCGCTGCAGCGCCTGCCACACGCGAGTCTGGAAAGCCGTCGCGCGGATATCCAGCGGCAGTGACAGCGTCAGCGGATGCTCGCTCATCTGCGACAGCACCTGGATCACCGTGTTCCCCAGCCCGGCATCGTCGCGAGCTAACTCGGCCCGGGGAAAGCGCTCGCGCAGAGCCTCTTCCAGTTCACTCTCCAGCCCGCCAAGGGCGATCGAACAGATTCCCACGGGAGTCACGGCGACCAGGATCTTGCCCAGCGTGCAATCGTGAATGCAGAAGCGAATCGCCATTCCCTTGGCTCCCTCTCGATACGTAGTCGGGGTCATGCCCATCTGCGCCGTGGCCTGCTCATAGACGCGGCTGCTGGAACTGAATCCCGCCTCGTACACAGCTTCGGTCACGCTGTCTTTGAGCAGCAGTTGTTCGCGAAAGCGCTCCATCCGGCGAGCCTGCTGGTACTGCTTCGGCGTAATCCCCAGTGCCTGCCGAAAGAGCCGCTGCGCATGAAATGGGCTTAAGCTTAGGAGCTTCCCCAACGCTTCGAGCTTCACCGTCTCCTCCATGTGCTCTTCCAGGTATTCGCAGGCGGCAGTCAGCAGTTGGTGCTGAGGATGATTCTCGGAAGGACGGCACCGTTTGCAGGCGCGGTAGCCGGCGCGCTCCGCCAACTCGCTGGTAGCAAAGAAGCGCACCGATGTCTTGAGCGGGCGGCGGCTGGGGCATGAAGGCCGGCAGTAGATTCCCGTCGTCCGCACGGCGTAGACAAACATCGCTGCCGCGCTGCGCGCCTCTACCATCTTCCATGCCTGTTCCCATACTCCAGACGAGACGCCCATGATGCACCTCCAAGCAAAATAGCACCTCCACACAGCTTGGCGCCTGGGTGTCGTTGGCCACACTCCGATTCTTGCGGTCAAAAAGAAAATCGCCAAAGCAAAAGGGGCAAGCTCATCGCGAGCCTGCCCCCCTTACTGCTCCGACTTCTGGATTACTTCGCTGCTGCTCCCGCCTTCAGCGCAGCCTGCTCCCGCAGTGCCGCGACCTTATCGGTTGCTTCCCAGGTAAAATCAGGTCCCTTGCGGCCGAAGTGGCCATAGGCAGCGGTCTGGCGATAAATGGGGCGACGCAGGTTCAGGCTTTCGATAATGCCCTTTGGTGTCAGGCTGAAGTTTGCCCGTACCAGCTCCTGCAGTTGCGTTGATTCCAGCTTACCGGTGCCGAATGTTTCCACCAGCACGCTCACCGGCTCCGCTACGCCGATGGCATAGGCAAGCTGAACTTCGCAGCGCTCGGCCAGGCCGGCAGCCACGATATTCTTCGCGATATAGCGCGCCATGTAGGCCGCGGAGCGATCCACCTTTGTCGGATCCTTGCCGCTGAATGCGCCACCACCGTGACGGCCCATTCCGCCGTAGGTGTCGACGATGATCTTGCGGCCTGTCAGACCGGTGTCGCCCATGGGGCCACCAATCACAAATCGGCCCGTGGGATTGATGTGATACTTCGTGTTCTCGTCCAGAAGCTTCGCGGGCAGAACTGCCTGAATAACGTGCTTCAGAATATCGGCGTGAAGCTGTTCGTTCGTCACCGTGTCCGAATGCTGCGAAGAGATAACCACAGCGTCGATGCGCACCGGCTTGTTGTTCTCGTCGTACTCCACCGTTACCTGGCTCTTGCCGTCGGGCCGCAGGTAGGAGAGCAGGCCGCTCTTGCGAACTTCCGTCAGGCGCCGCGTCAACGCGTGAGCCAGCGCAATGGGCGTCGGCATGTAGTCTTCATTCTCGTTGGAGGCATAGCCGAACATCATGCCCTGATCGCCTGCGCCGCCTGTATCCACGCCTTGCGCAATATCGCCAGACTGCTTATTGATCGTCGAGATGACTGCGCAGGTGTTGGAGTCGAATCCATAAAGTGCATTGTCGTAGCCAATAGCAGCCACGACACCGCGAACCAGCGACTGTAAATCGACATAAGCCTTGGTGGTAATCTCGCCGGCGATCACTACCAGACCGGTCGCGGTCAGAGTTTCGCAGGCTACTCGGCTATAGTTGTCCTGCTCGAGACAGGCATCCAGAATCGCATCCGAGATTTGATCGGCAATTTTGTCAGGATGACCTTCCGTTACCGATTCAGATGTAAACAAAAAGCGGTCTTTTGAAGACAAGCCAGTTTCCTCCCTGTTTGATTTCTCGCCCTGCCGCTGTCGCTGTTTCTCTCTGGAAGGAACTGCGCGAATTTGCTTGATAAGCGGGCTCAGGCAGCCAGGACCCCAATGGGCCGCAAGCGTCTATCAAAACGGTAGCAGAGCCGAACAGCAAGAGCAAAAAGTTTCAGCCAGATGGCAGAAACCCTGTGCGAGTGGGCGCTGGAGCGCAGCGAACGGGCCATCAGCCCAGACAACACCCACGGAAAAGACCGAGTGCTGCACGATTTATGATCCAGTCAAAAAAAAGTTCAGACGCTCGGAAGTCTCGGAGGAACTTGGCTCTCGGCAACTTCTGGCCCATGCCTGCAATGCCACGCCGGGAGGCAGGACCAGAAGTTACCGAACCAATAGAACGGCCGCTGGATTGGGCTATTTGATGTTGACCTTATAAAGGATGTGCGGCTGCTTGCCGGTAAATTGGATGGTCGAAGTCGCCATCTGCTGCAACATCGGGATATCGGCCGCAGTCATCTCCCACAGAATGACGTGATCTTTCACCACGGCTCCCACCATGGCCACGTAGACCTCCGTGTTGCTGGTGCTCCCCGAGGCTAGCTGCGGCTTGCCCTTCGCCACCGTCCCCCAGAAGGTGCGCCCGTCGATAAAGTAGGCACTCGGATTTTTCACGGTCTTCAGGCCCGGCATCTTGCCCGTGTTCTCTACCATCGATTGCAATTGTGCTTCGGGAGTCATGTCCTTGGGTACGCAACTGCGCACCGCATCGACGACCGTTACACCAAGGCTAAGGCCCTCTGCGCCTTCCCCGACATTTGGCGGTGTCGACGAGAAGAGAATCTTCATACATTCCGCAGCCTTGGCATTGGGCCCCTCCGCCTTTACCTGTGCTACATCCTGCGTAGTCCAGCCGGCGGGCGGATGGTAGGTCATATTCAGATCGGAACGATCATAGGATTGATCTGCAGGCGCGGATGCCGCAGCCTCCGCTGCAGAATGGCGAGGAACCAGACAACTGGTCATCGCAAATGTCACGACAAGCGTCGCATGGATAAATTTAGACATGATGGCAACAGTTCCTTCCTGATTTGCGCCACCATTCTACACAGAAAGAACCTGCCTTTAGATATAGGAATCACGATGGGCTGGCGTTGCCTGGGACAGGGGAGCCGCTAACAGGGCCGATTACGCCCGGCAACCAGGAAACGTCGCGATCCGCGAAAGGTGGCCGTCGCCCAGGACTAAGGTGCTTTGCTCGGCAGCGTGCACCGGCAGCGCCGTCAGGCGCTGGTGTACATATCCATAGACGAAATAGGCTGCGACAGCCAGCACCGTCAACAACACAAATACGCCAGCCCAGCGAAGCCTCTCCGCAGAGCGATCCCGCTTTCCTGGGCGTGCTTTGCTGACATTCTCGGCAAAGGCAAACCAACTGATATCGTCGTCGCAGATAGCGCCGCTCTGCTGATAGGCGGTGAGGTAGCGATTCACCCATGTGTCCTCATCCAGGCCCACAACGCGCGCATAGCCGCGCACGATGCCCTTGTTGAAGACGCCGCCGGGGAGTTGACGGAACTTTTCGTCCTCCAGAGCCACCAAGTGCCGGCTACTAATCTTGGTAGCCGCCGTGATCTCCTGCAGTCCGATACCGCGGGATTCCCGCTCTCGTTTCAGTTCTTCGCCGAAATGCTCCATGTACAGATCCTGTAATCCAGGTCGTTACCCGCTACCATAAGGCGATGTGGTTACAACGTCAAAAGAAAAATGCGATTTAACCTTTATTTTCATAACACTAACGGGTTACGTGCACCAAATATGGTGCGGGGTAACCAGGTCGGCCAGCCCAAGCTCAGGAGCGGATTCTCTCCCTAGTCTCCCGCAAGCCCCCGGGAAAGCGCAACCCCGGTGCGGATGCTAACCTGTTTAGCAGGCTTATCGAACCGGATGTGCGCCTCCGAGAGGCCTCCGGGATAAAGATTGCGTTTCAATTCAAGATCGCGTTTCAATTTGGGAAGGTTGTCGCAAGAATGAATAAGCTGGTCCTCAACAATCTGCTGCATCGGCCCCTGCGTACTGCCATCAGCATCTTCGCCGTCGCGATTGAAGTCGTCATGATCCTTTCCATCGTGGCCATTATGTTTGGCATGCTCAACGATCAGAAGACGCGCGTCAGCGGCATCGGCGCGGACATGATCGTGCGTCCGGCCAACGCCAGCTTCCTCAGCGGCGTCGGCGGTGCTCCGGCGCCGGTTCGCGTGGCCGATGTGCTCCGCAAGGTTCCTCATATTCAAGTCGTCGCCCCGGTCATCACGAACCTTAGTACTGCCGGATCGGTTGAGACCATCTGGGGCATCGATTACGCGAGCTACAACGCCCTCAAGCCCTTCGAATTTATTGCAGGCGGCCCGTTTCAAGGCCCCAACGATGCCATTATCGACGACTACTACGCCCGGGCGGACAATGGCCACAAGGTCGGGGACACGATCAAGATCCTCAATCACGATTTCCGGGTTTCGGGCATCGTGGAGCATGGCAAGGGAGGCCGCAAATTTTTGCGCCTCGATACGCTGGGATCTCTGATGGGCTCCGACGGACATGCAACCCTCTTCTATTTGAAGAGCGATAACCTCGCCAACCAGGAACTCATCCGCAAAGAGATCAAGGCGCTGCCAGGAATGTCGGAATATCAGGTGCAGACCATGGACGAGTGGCTCTCCCTGATGACTCCGGCGCATCTCCCCGCGTTCACTACCGCGCTCTATACCGTCATCTGGATCGCCGTTATCGTCGGCTTCCTCGTCATCTTTCAATCGATGTATACCGCGGTGATGGAGCGCACCCGGGAGATTGGCATTCTCAAGTCTCTCGGTGCGTCCAAGACCTACATTGTGCGCGTAGTGCTGCGGGAGACCCTGGTCTTGTCCGTCGCAGGCGTTCTTCTGGGAATTCTGCTGGCCTTCGTCCTGCGTGCCTTTCTCAGCTATCGCAATCCAACCTTCAGCTTCCAACTCACCGCCGGGTGGATGCTGAAAGGGGCCGCGATTGCCTTTGCCGGAGCCCTGATTGGCGCGGTCTACCCCGCACTCAAGGCTGCTCACAAGGATCCGATCGACGCCCTGGCATACGAATAGGAATAGGCTCAGCGCCTTTGCTTCGCTATACTTAGACGCAGGATCCCAGCGCCCATGGCTCTCGAACGCATAACTACGCGCGCTGGGCTCTTCCATATTCCATGAAGTTTAAGAAACTACTGCTGTATTCCTGGATAGCCGCGATCGCAATTTTCGCCAGCATGCACTTCTCCAATCTCCGCGCGGACTTTCCCAATTATTCGCGCTGGATGGACTGGTCGAAGTACACCGACGAAGGATGGTATGGCAATGCCGCCATCGAATACTTCGTCCGTGGCTCATGGTTCGTTCCCGGAGACTTTAATTGTGCTGCGGCCCTTCCCGTCTGGCCCTTTCTGGAGTGGATTCTGTTTCACTTCACCGGAGTCAGCCTTCAGGCAGCGCGTGCCCTTGCCGTCTCGCTCTTTGTCTGCAATCTCGTACTCGCCTATGCGCTGTTGCGCGCCAATTCGGAGCGCTGGGTTGCGCTGCTCGGCACATCGCTGATTGCTGCCAGCTCCTTCTTCTTCTGCTTCAGCCGTCTTGCCATTCTGGAGCCGCTGCTTATTTGCCTTACACTCCTCAGCCTGCTCATCGCCGGCCGTGCCGCCGCGACAACTGCTCAGGGCCGCAGGCTGGGTCTGGCGGCTCTCATGGGCGTGCTGTATTGCCTCATGGTCCTTACCAAGACGACCGCTCTCTTTCTTCTGCCCGCGATCCTCTATGCACTGTGGTATCCGCAGCGGAAGAACCTTGCGAACTTCCTTCGCTCCGCCGCGGCCATGGGTGCCACTGCCGGCTTGCTGTTCAGCGCATACTTCGCGATGGTGGTGCGGCACAACTATTTGCAGGATTACCGCTATCTCTTTTTGGTCAACGTCTATACCAAGCCCACCACAATCCTCGGCTGGATCGTCACCTTCTATTACTCCGTTCACGGTGCTCTCTGGGTGGATCGAACCCTGGTGCTGCTGGCCCTGGCCATGGTGGTGACCTCTCTATTGATTGCGCGCTCGCTTTGGAGCAACCCGCTGTTTGTTTCGTCTCTGCTTGCCGTGGCGGGTTACTTCTTCTTTATTGGTTTCCATAACAACATGCAGCCCCGGTACTACGCTGTGGTGGCGGTCTTCGTGTTCTTTATTGTGGCGCTAGCGGCAGCAGCGTTGCTGCGTGCCAACCGGGCCATCGGGAGCGTTGCCGTCGCTGTCATCGTGTTCTCTCTTGTGAGAAATGCGCAGGAGACGATCCGCTTTGTCCGTCAACCCGAGTTCACCTTTGTGAACGCTGCCCGCGACCTGACGCGTTATATGGACGCGCATCCCAACGGGAATCGCCTCCTGCTGTCGATCAGCGGAAACGACATCACATTAATCACCGGATTGCCCAGCATCTGCGATGACTTCGGCACGCTCGATCTGCCCAGCCGGCTGCAGAAGTATCAGCCTGGATATTACGCAGCATGGAACGACCTCGATCCAGGTACCCTCGAAGATCTGCATACCCAGTACTGGCTGGAGCAGGTCGCCACTTTTCCTGCCTTTGACGACTCTGACCGCAATCAACTGGTCCTCTTCAAGCTCCATCCACGGCCCGCCGATAATCCCGACGTTGCTGACCTGATTCGCGTTCCCATTGAGTAGGATTCTCTCTTCCATTTTGAGTGCCACCTGGGGTAAAGTTACGCGGCATTCAAGTAAGGCGAGGGAAGACCATGTACGTAGGAGCACACAGATCAGATTTTCGTTGGCGCATGGAATAGTCGACGTGCTATCGTTCTGTGTTTCCCCTAAGTGGAGTGAGGTCAGGATCGACCGAGGCTCTTTGACAAGAGCCCCGCAATGGAGGAAGTGTGTCCGTAGCTGCATGGGTATGGTTCTTTTTGACAGTAAGTGCCCTATCGCTTGTTGTCGCCTGGTTGTTCACACGTGAAGTTCTTGCCGCCGATTCTGGCACTCCCGAAATGCAAAAAATCGCAAGCGCGATTAAAAAGGGAGCCGAAGCTTTCCTTCGCCGCCAATACACCACCATTTACAGCTTCAGCGTCGTTCTCGCCATCCTGCTCTTTTCGCTTTACTTCTATGAGAAGGGTTTCGGCCTGGCATGGAAGATGGCCGTCTCCTTCTTCGCCGGCGCCATCTGCTCCGGTCTTGCTGGTTTCTCCGGAATGTTCGTCTCCATCCGCGCCAATCTGCGCGCGGCGGCGGCGGCTCGCTCTTCCGTCAATCGTGCTATGCAGCTTGCGCTTCGTGGCGGTGCGGTCACCGGCCTTTCCGTCGTCGCGCTCTCGCTGCTTGGCGTTGGCCTTATCTTTCTCGCTTTCGGCGGCATGAAGAATCCGCAGACGGTTCCTTACCAGATTGTCGGCTTCGGCTTCGGCGCCAGCTTTGTCGCGCTCTTTGCGCAGCTCGGTGGCGGAATCTACACCAAGGCCGCTGATGTAGGCGCCGACCTCGTAGGCAAGGTGGAAGCCGGTATTCCGGAAGACGATCCCCGCAATCCTGCTGTGATCGCCGATCTGGTTGGCGATAACGTGGGCGACTGCGCGGGCCGCGGTGCGGACCTGTTCGAATCCACCGCTGCGGAAAACATCGGCGCCATGATTCTCTCTGTTGCGCTCTTTGGCAAATTCGGAATCCTGGGCATCTTCTTCCCGTTCGTGGCTCGCGCCTTCGGCCTCATCGCATCGATCCTTGGCATTCTCTCCGTTCGCCTCAAGAACGAAGAGGAGGACCCGATGTCCGCTCTCAATCGCGGTTACCTGGTCACCACCTGCCTCGCTGTCATCGGCTTCTACGTGGCGGTGCGCTTCCTGCTGCATAACAATCTGTGGTTCTTTGCCGCGGGCGTTATCGGCATGGCCAACAGCTACGTATTTGTCTGGATCACGCAGTACTACACCGAGTATCGCTACCGTCCTGTGGCATCGATTGCCAAGTCCTCGCTGACCGGCCCGGCAACCAACATCATCACTGGGCTCGCCGTCGGCATGGAGTCCACTGCGGCTCCGGTGATTGCTATCTCTGCGGCAATCCTCGGGTCATATTACTGCGGGCTGCATGGGCTGCCTGGGGTGCGCGGAGCAGGTCTCTTTGGCACCGCGATCGCCACCATGGGCATGCTGGCCACTGCTGCGTACATCCTGGCGATGGATACCTTTGGGCCCATCACCGATAATGCTGGCGGCATCATTGAGATGTCCGGCGCGCCGGAAGAAGTCCGCACCCGCACCGACCGTCTTGACTCCGTCGGTAATACCACCAAGGCCCTCACCAAGGGATATGCCATCGGCTCCGCTGCGCTGGCCGCATTCCTTCTTTTCTCTGCTTATATCGATGAAATCAACGAGCTCATTACCCAGAAGTATGGGCAGCTCAATGCACTTGGCGTAAAAGTGGTGGATGAATCCCTTCTGCTGACCAAGGTCGATATTTCCAAGCCGGCTGTCTTTGTCGCCTGCCTGATTGCCGCAGCGCTGGTTATCCTCTTCAGCTCCTTGGCGATCAAGGCCGTCGGCGCTGCCGCGCAAACCGTTATCCAGGAAGTTCGCCGCCAGTTTCGTGAACATCCCGGCATCATGGAGAACACGGAAGAGCCAGACTACGGCGCCTGCGTCGACCTGGTGACCAAAGGCGCGCTCAAGCAGATGGTCGCTCCCGGCCTGCTGGCTGTCGGCGTGCCAATCGTGGTCGGCGTCACCTTCCGCCTGTTCATCAGCCCTGAAGATCCAACCCTGGCAGCCGAGGCTGTAGCCGGACTGCTCATGGTTGGAACCATTGTAGGTATCCTCTTTGCCACCTTTATGAACAACGGCGGCGGCGCATGGGATAACGCAAAGAAGTTTATTGAAACCGGCCAGTATGGCGGCAAGCGCTCGGAGGCCCACAAGGCAGCCGTCGTAGGAGACACGGTCGGCGATCCCTTCAAGGACACTGCCGGTCCGTCGATCCACGTGCTTATCAAGCTGCTTTGCACCGTCGCATTTGTAATGGCTCCGCTGTTCCTGAAATAGCTTTGTTGTATTTGTAGCAACTTCAGTGACGTATATACAGAAGGGCCGCAGCGTTTTCGCTGCGGCCCTTCTGTATGCTGCAAAAATCGGCGTGTTTGCTCTAGAAATATTGTGTCAGTCACGGATACGTAAAGCATTTCATCCCCATTCTGGTTGATGTAGGGGGCCAGGGAATGGCCTGCCATCAGGCGAAGTCCATCAGGCGAAGGCTCTGCGTAGCAAAAGAACGTTGTGCGGAGCTCCTGTCCGCTTTGGGAAGGGGTTGCGTTGGAATCGCTCTTTGGGGGCGTGCTGCGGCTCACGGGTCGGAGAGTAGGCAGAATGGCGATAAATGGATCCTTGACCTGTCTAGAGGTGACGGGTTCAAAGTAGTTTCTGGTGAACATGACTATCTCTGAACTAGCTCGAAGCTGCTCCCTTTCTCGGACGACGGTTCTGTATTACGAGTCGATCGGACTGCTGCGTGTGGCGTCGCGCTCCCCCGGCAACTACCGCCAGTACACTGACGCCGATCTGGATCGCTTAAAACAGATCTGCGTTTACCGCACAGCCGGCCTGTCGCTCGCCAGCATCCGCTCCCTGCTGCAGCAGAAGGAGACGAATGCTGCTGCCATTCTCAAGCGCCGCCTGCTCGAACTGGATGAAGAGATAGAGCATTTACGCCAAAATCAAAAAGCAATCCTCCAGCTCCTTCGAGCTGAGGAGTTTGCATCGAGGACAGAAATGATCAACAAGGAAAAGTGGGTCTCCATCATGAAAGCGGCGGGGTTCACGGAGCAGGATATGCAGCGGTGGCACCACGAGTTCGAGAAAAACGCACCGGAAGAGCACCAGGAATTTCTGCAATTCCTCCATATTCCGGCGCGGGAGATCGCTTCCATTCGTGCGGCAAGCCGTTAGGCAAGCTCTCCCATCGAGCTGGTGCATACCTCCACGTGCACCAGCTCAAACCGCCAACCGCGCCCGCTGGGAATGCATCCGTCATTTCTGGCGCAAGATGGCATCAATTTTGAACGAATATTGATCCCCCTATATCCGCCCGGCTCTCCTCTCCCGGGCCCTGTTGCAGGCGATAGCCGACCAGGTTTTCCTGAATTTGCACACCCCTGCACAGAAATTGCACCAGTTCTGCGCCTTGCGGGAGACTGACGGCCGACGTAGTCTCAAACTTTGCCCGCCCGATGCGCCAGTGACCGCGCGGTTATTTGAGTTCTCCACAGCGGAATCCCGCCATTTCCCAACCAGGGACCACTCGAGGAGCGTAAAATACAAGATGTAGTGGTTCCCGCTTGACATGTACCATACAGAGCGGTACTTTCCCACTTGCGGCCCCACTGAAGGGATGCACGGCTAGAGGGAAATCTGTGGTACTTTCTGCCCGCACGTGACGGCCCAGAATCGTTTCAAGACATCCAAAACGGAAGAAGAATCTTCCTGAACTTTTTTCAGTTGCTGTCCCGGTTTTCGATCCTATTTTGTCGAATGGGCCAGGTACGCATCTCATTTTTTTGTAGTCGAAGGAGACTCCATGGCCGAGGCCACCCAGAAAAATTCCAATATCGCTGCCACCAAAGAAGTCGCTGGAACCACCGCCAAAGACGCGGACATGAATGGCTCGGCGGCCAAAGCCGCCCGTGGAATCCGCTTGCAGCGTTTGTTCTCCAAGCCCGGCGTTTCTCCTTACGACGAGGTGCAGTGGGAGTACCGTACCGCCTCCATCACGGATGCAACCGGCAAATCGATCTTTGAGCAGAAGGATGTTGAGGTGCCCGTCGACTGGTCGATGACGGCAACGAACATCGTTGCCAGCAAATATCTGCATGGCCAGATCGGCACCCCGGAGAGGGAAACCGGCGTGCGCCAGCTGGTGAGCCGCGTTGCGGAAACGGTTCGGGATTGGGGCCTTAAGGGAGGCTACTTCGTCACCGCAGAAGATGCCGGCATCTTTCACGATGAGCTCGCCCACCTGCTGGTGACGCAGAAGGCTGCGTTTAATTCGCCGGTGTGGTTCAACGTTGGCTGTGACCGCCTGGAGCCCAATTCCGACGCGCAGAACTGGCACTGGAATCCGCATACCTGCGCGGTGGAGTTTTCGGTCACCGGCTATCGCAATCCGCAGTGCTCGGCCTGCTTTATCAACGCCGTGGATGACTCGCTGGATGCGATTCTGACGCTGGCAAAGACAGAAGGAATGCTGTTCAAGTGGGGTTCCGGCACGGGCACCAATCTCTCCGCCATTCGGGGATCGATGGAGTTGCTCTCGGGTGGCGGCACCGCCTCCGGGCCGTTGAGCTTCATGCGTGGATTTGACGCCTTCGCCGGCGTCATCAAGTCCGGCGGCAAGACGCGCCGGGCAGCCAAGATGGTGATCCTGAACGTGGATCACCCGGATATTGTGGACTTCATCGAGTGCAAGTCGAAGGAGGAGGCGAAGGCCTGGGCCTTGATGCGCGAGGGCTATGACGGCTCCAGCGGGCCGGACTCGGAAGCCTACAGCTCCATCTTCTTTCAGAACGCCAACAACTCCGTGCGTGTGACGGATGAGTTTATGCGCGCGTACGAAAACGATGGCGAGTTCACTACGCATACGGTCAAGGATCACAAGCCGGTTAAGACATACAAGGCACGCGACATCATGACGAAGATCGCGGAAGCCACCTGGCAGTGCGGCGATCCCGGCATGCAGTACGACACCACGATCAACAAGTGGCATACGTCGAAGAACTCGGGTCGCATCAATGCTTCGAACCCCTGCTCGGAGTACATGTTCCTCGACAATTCGGCCTGCAACCTGGCCAGCTTCAACCTTCTGAAGTTTGTAACCGCTGCAGGTACATTTGACATCGCGCTCTATCGTCATGCGATCGATGTCATGTTGACGGCGATGGAGATTCTGGTCGATAACTCCGGCTATCCGACCGAGGCAATCGCGAAGAATTCGCACGATTACCGCCCGCTGGGTTTGGGCTATGCAAATCTTGGCGCATTGCTGATGTCGTTCGGTTTGCCGTATGACTCCGATGCCGGGCGTGATTTTGCCGCTACGCTTACCGCGATCATGTGCGGTGAGGCTTACCTGCAGTCGTCGCGCATCGCCGCAAGCTGCCCTTCGCTGGCTTCGGCCACGCCGCTAACCCAGTCGGTGGAGCACAAGGGCGGCGCCTGCCCCGGCTTCTACGTCAACCGTGAGCCATTCCTCGACGTGATTCGCATGCATCGCGCAGAGGTCAACAAGATCGGCAAGAGCCGCAGCTCCGCGGAGCCGTTTGCCGTTCCTCAGCTGGATGCACTGATTGAATCCAGCAAGCAGTGCTGGGATGAAGCTCTGGTTCACGGCGAGAAGTACGGATACAGAAACTCGCAGGTGACGGTGCTTGCGCCAACGGGAACCATCGGCTTCATGATGGATTGCGACACGACTGGCATTGAGCCGGATCTGGCGCTGGTGAAGTATAAGAAGCTGGTGGGCGGCGGCATGATCAAGATCGTGAACAACACGGTTCCTGCGGCGCTCTTCAAGCTTGGCTACACGAATGATCAGGTGGACGCCATCGTCAGCTACATTGATGCGACGGGCACCATTGAGGGAGCGCCGGCCATCAAGGCAGAGCATCTGGCGTGCTTCGACTGCTCCTTCAAGCCATCCAAGGGAACGCGGTCGATCCACTACATGGGCCACATCAAGATGATGGCTGCGACACAGCCATTCCTTTCCGGCGCGATCTCCAAGACGGTGAATCTGCCGCATGACTGCACCGCGGAAGATATCGCCGAGGCTTATGCCGAATCCTGGCGCCAGGGTCTGAAGGCCGTCGCGGTCTATCGCGATGGTTCGAAGGGCGCTCAGCCGCTGAACGTCTCCGACGGCAACAAGGCTAAGGCCATCCGGAACGCCAATGGAGACGATGCGCTGAACCAGACCGCCGATCGCGTGCTGACTGCGCTTGCCGGAGGCAAGCAGGCTGCGGATGCGGACGTAAAGTCACTCGAAGCCAAGGTCGCGGAGAAGCTGGAGATCAGCGCGCGTGATCTGGCAGCAGCGGCCAAGGCATTCTTAGCCATGCAGCTATCTGCTTCCGCGGTGCCGGGAGAGGATGGGCAGGATCTGAACGCTCCGCCCAGAGCGGTGCGGCATCGCTTGCCGGAAGAACGCGCCTCCTTGACGCATAAGTTTTCGATCGCGGGACACGAGGGATATATCACGGTTGGTTTGTATCCCAACGGACAGCCGGGCGAAATCTTCATCAAGATGGCGAAGGAAGGCTCGACAGTCTCCGGGCTGATGGATGCCTTTGCTACCGCGATCTCCCTTTCGCTGCAGCATGGAGTTCCGCTGAGGGTGCTCTGCGAGAAGTTCGCTCACACGCGCTTTGAGCCCTCTGGCTGGACTGGCAATGAGCAGATTGGCTATGCCAAATCACTGATGGACTATATCTTCCGCTGGCTGCAACTGCGCTTCCTCTCCGGGCAACAACTGTCGCTGTTCGCAGGGCTGGCACCGGGTGCAAGTTCGGGTACGGGAGAGCCGAGTCCTTTTGAGGCTCACCTTGCGCCCGAGCAGCATTCGCCCAGCCGGGGGATGGGTGCCTCCTATGCTCCGCAAGGCGGGATAATGCCCGAAATGGCTGCGTCAACCGAGCCGCACTCTGAGTTGAAGATGGAGGATCGTGGCCTGATCCATGCTGCTGACGCTATGCGGGAGTACATGGATATGGGAGACGCACCCAGCTGCCAGACCTGCGGAGCGATCATGGTTCGCAACGGAAGCTGCTACCGCTGCATGAGCTGCGGTTCTACCTCAGGCTGCTCTTAAGGAATGGGCAGCTTGCGAATTGGTGGTGGTTGGTTGGGTGGGGTGCGTGAGCGGCAAATTGCATGAGCAAGGCTGTTCTCACTCTTGTGGGCAAGGGGACAACTTGCAACAAAGTGGCGTCAACCTGCATCTTGAATGACATCGCACCTGTCACAGGCAGGAGGCATTATGGCTCAGAAGGTACTTATTACCGCGGCGGCGTCTGGTATCGGACTTGAAATTGCTCGTGCATTTTCTTCAGCCGGTGCGACTGTATTCATCACGGATATCAATGAACAAGCGATCGAAGCCGCAAAGAAGGAGATTCCCGGCTTGCTGGCAACATTGTGCAACAACGGGAAGCGCTCCGATATCGAGCGGATGGTTCCCGAAGCAATTAAGGCACTGGGAGGTCTCGACGTACTGGTGAATAACGCCGGCATCTCGGGCCCCACTGCCCCTGTCGAAACCGTGGATCCAGACAAGTGGGAAGAGGTGATGAAAGTCGATGTGATCGGCACCTTCAACGTGACCCGCCTCGCTATTCCACATCTTAAGAAATCGTCGGCGGGATGCATTATCACGATGTCCTCCGTGGGAGGACGCTTCGGCTATCCCAACCGTAGTCCTTACAACGTCGCGAAGGCAGGCCTGATTGGCTTCGCGCAAACGCTCGCGATTGAATTAGGCGATCACAACATTCGTTCCAATGCGGTTGCCCCTGGAGCTGTGGGCGGGCAGCGCATCGAAAACGTCCTTCAAGGCCGCGCAAAGACCGAAGGCAAGAGCGTGGACGAAGAGCGAGCGTCCGCGCTAAGCATCCAGGACATCAAGCAGTTCGTAGACCCGAAGGACATCGCTGCGCTCTGCGTCTTCCTGGCCTCGGACGCGGGCAAGTCGATCACGGGGCAGGTCATCCCGATTGATAATGGTGCTCTCAAGGCTGCGTAACCGCATTAGGAGGAGCAATGTCATGGCTAAAGGACTTCGTGAACAACTGATCGGAGCATGGATGCTCGTTTCTTATGAAGAGCGTCCAGTGGACGGTTCGCCATCGTTCTATCCTATGAGCGAGCAGCCCAAGGGCATCATTATGTACACACCGGATGGCTACATGTCGGCGCAATTGAGTCAGCCGAACCGCAAGACGTTTGCCTCCGGGGATTGGTTCAAAGGCACGGACGACGACTACAAACAGGAAGCATCGACTTACATTGCGTATACCGGCGAATTTCACGTGAACGAGGAGGCGAAGACGCTGACGCATTCCATGTTTATCTCCCTGTTTCCGAACTGGATCGGGCAGACGCAGCCGCGCGTGGTGAAGATCGATGGCGACGATCTTCATCTAAGCACAGCAAGCCCCATCCAATCGGGCGGGAAAGAAGTCAATTCTTATCTACGTTGGAAGCGTGCACCCAGGAATTGATACCTACTGCATGGTTCCAGCTCCATTGTGCGTTCCAAGCGAAGTTGATGCAGAGTACACGTTTTACTTTATGTAGGCGAATCACCCTGCTTTCGCATCGTGCAAGGCGAGCCAGTAATATCGCCGCCAGCAGAACATGCAGCGAACAGGCCGCAGGAAGAACAGACTCAGCAGGCCATCGATCGAACGTAGCTCCGCTTGCTTGAATTTGACCGAATTACAACTCGGACATATCCGGCTGATCCCAAGAGGATGTGGCAGCCAACCGGGCCAATTGAGGCCTTCACTTTTCATCGTTCACGTCTTTCGCAGTTATACCGCTCGCCGCTAAATTGCGCGCTTTTCTATAGGACTCGAATTGGAATCCAGCCATGCCAGCATAGACCGTATGCTGCCGGTGGCGAGAGCTATGCTGGAATCGGCTGCGCCGTAATAGACATTCACTGTGTCCCCATCCACGCCGATCGTCTGCCCGCACGGAAACACCACATCGTTGACATCTCCCACGCGTTCGTAGCTGGTCTCCGGGCCAAAAACCCAGGAATCTCCCCGCTGCAGGCAAATGTCCGGACTCTCCAGATCGAAGAGCGCAAGTCCCAACCGGTAGATGCTCCCTGAAGCGGTCTGCCGTACGCCGTGATAAATCACGAGCCATCCCTTGTCTGTTTCGATTGGTGGAGAACACAGCCCTATCTTGTTGGCATCCCACCATCCACCACGCCGAGCCTCAAGCATGATCTTGTGGCTTCCCCAATGACGCAGATCCGGCGAATATGACATCCACATGTGAGCGCCTAACGCGGTCACGGGGCGATGAATCATGGCCCAGCGGCCGTCGATCCTGCGGGGCAGCAGTGCCGCGTCTTTATCTTCCGGCGGCATGATTACGCCGAATCGCTCAAAGCTTTTGAAGTCACTCGTGAGCGCCAGGGAAACACCCGGGCCTCCACGCGCATACGATGTATACGCGATGGCGTATTGGTCGAGTTCCGGAACATACGTGATCCGCGGATCTTCGATGCCCCAAATTTCTTCTGGGTAATCGCGAGGATTCGCCGGAAACGTGGGTTGCGAATCGATACGCCAATTGTCAATTCCATTCGCCGATCGTGCCGCGCACAGATGCGACAGGCCGGTCCGCTCTTCTACGCGGCAGAGCAGTAAAGTGTCTCCGTCCGCTAGTCGCACGGCTCCGGCATTGAAGACACTGTTGATCCGGTAGGGCCAATGTTCCTGACTGAGGAGCGGATTGCCCGGATAGCGCGTAAGCAGGGGAGCCTCAATGCACGCATTCGGATTGGCCTGTTCCAGAGTGACAGGTTCAAGAGATTTAGCTGGAAGGATAATTGGGTTCAAAAGAGATGCTCATTTCAGGAAGAAGTTGGTCTATCCCTGCTACTTTGGCTGCCTGCATGTCGAGCAGGGCCATCAAAAAAGAAAGTGTGGATTCGGCTCCCTGATTTTCATTCACGCGATCGGGGTGAAGCCCGTCTCTGCATCCGCCCGTCGTTGCATCGTAGAGCGGCACCCGCAGATCGTTCTTGCCGAGGAACCAGCGAAAAACCTTCTGGGCCTCTTCAAACCATTGTGGTTCTTCGGTCAGCCTGTAGACCTCAAGACATGCTGAAATGGTTGCACACGCTTCAACAGGCTGCTGGTCAAAACGGGCCTTTTCGTTTCCTTCTATGAAGAATCCGTTGGATCCGATCGGTACAAATATGTCTCTGTCATTTCGGTGCTGCTCAGCGACGAGCCACTTGAGCGAGTCCGTGCCCGCTTCGATCATTCTCTGGTTGTCACTTCTCCAGCCCGCCAGAATGAGGGCCTGCGACAACCTGGCGTTGCCGTAGGATAGGCTCTTCTCGAACCACTTCCATGTTTCGGAATGGCTGCGTTCATAAATATCCAGCAGGCGATTGGCGAGTGCATTGCGAATGTTCTGGATAACTCTATCTCCCGGGAACCAATCCAGATAGGCCTGCATCCCCAATATGCAATATGCCCATGCGCGCGGACTTGTGAATGTGAGGGTTGCAGGCACAGCAGCTTCAAAGAGCCTCCCCGCAGCGCCTCTCAATCCCGCATTTCTTGAGTGTCCCAGCACCTCGCCCAACGACCACAATGCGCGGCCATGGCTGTCATCTGATCCCACATCCTCCAGCCATTTGCGATCGTAGCTTAGAAAGTTTCTGAACCTTCCGGTATCGTCGTTAAACGCAAGCCATAGGAATGTCAGGTAGCGCTGGGAAAGATTCTGATGCTCTAGCCGTCCAATATACGTCGGGTCTTCATCCAGTAAAGTCGAAACAATGAGCGCGCGTGCGTTGTCATCGGTTGTATATCCCTCGCGCGTATTAGGCACCGAGAAGATTGAATGCTGCAACATGCCGGTATCGTCGGTCATGTTGATCATATGGCTGCTGTTCAGCACTGGCAGGCAATCCACCGGGTCGGTGCCTGCACCATCCTGCTGGGCAGGTCTGGGCTGTAGTGAGCGCTCGAAACGAGCCCGCTGAAAGCTCTCCATGTAGGCCTGGGCCGTTTTTTGCCATGTCGTCCCACGGGAGTGCAGATAGGCGCGCTTCCGCATGGCGTGCCGCTCGGCTTCATTCTCCAGCAGATGGGTGACCGCTTCAGCGATCGCGTCAGGGTTTGCAAAGGGAACAATCAGACCGCGCTTCTCGGCGAGCAGCTCCTTGGCATGCCAGTATGGCGTTGAGATGATTGCCTTTCCTGCTCCCAGGGCGATGGCGAGCGTGCCGGAAACGACTTGCGCCTCCTGCAGATATGGCGTGATGTAAATGTCCGCTGCACCAATGTGCTCAATTAACTCTTCGGTACTCACAAAGCGGTTATTAAGAATCAGGTGATCGGAGACGCCAAGGTCTTTGGCCAGTGCTAAAAGCTGTTCTCGATAGCGCTCGCCTTCGCGTCGCCGGATATGGGGATGCGTCACGCCAGTGACGATGTAGACCACGTTCGAGTGTTTCGCCAGAATCGTAGGTAGCGCACGAATCACGTTTTCAATACCCTTGTTCGGAGATAGCAGGCCGAACGTAAGCAGGACGGATTTTCCTTCGGTGTCGAACTTGTCTTTGAAATAGTTCGGATCCATGAACGGAAGATCCGGTACTCCATGGGGAATGATGTCGATCTTTCCACTCGGGACCGCATACACATCGCGAAGCAGTTGGGCAGCCAGTTCAGTCATGACCACCAGCCGATCAGAGAGCCCCGCAATCTCTTCAAGCACGGCGCGTTGATTCACATCCGGATCGCGAAGAACCGTGTGCAATGTCGTCACCAATGGCATCTTCAGCTTTCGCAGGAGTGACAGGATGTGCTGGCCTGCCGGGCCGCCATAGATACCGTACTCATGTTGCAGACAAACAAGATCATTGCCATTGAAATTGAGAAACTCGGCGGCTCGCTCGTATGAGCTCAGGTCTTCCTGTGCTAGTTCCAGACGCACCTGTTCCGGATACTCATAGTGCGATTCCGGATCATTGACGGGAATCGCGAAAAGGCGTTGGCTGCCATACTCCGCTCCGAGCGCCGTACACAGATCAGTGGTGAATGTGGCAATGCCGCACTGCCTGGGAAGGTAGTTACCAACAAAAGCAATCCTGGTGGGCAGCGGAAGGCCGCAGGATTTCAAACCGACCGGCGAAGAGACTGCCTGGGCAGTTCCCTCAAGCATGCGGTCTATGTGCATAGCTTCAGAAGCCATATTGTCCTACTTTCAACTTGTAAAACACTAAGTGCAGCGAAGGGAAATCGCGGGAGGAGCGCTCCAAACACTAATTGTCGCCTGCCTTATGTCTTGGATCGCGGCGGAATTCGGACGCCTAATCTTCAGAAGTGGCGATCACAACTGCTGTGATGGTTCCCGCCCCGGAGAAGAATGCTCCACCGAGAAATCGCTTTCAAAGCCAAGTTCATTCGCGTCAGTAGAAGTGAGATCGATTACTCCCAACCTCTCTTCTGGCTGTTTGGCGATCAAATGAATCGCATGAAGACTGGTGAGGCGCTTCGCGGAAAGATGGTTCTTAAGGTTACTTTTCTTGATAAGGCTCATTGTTGCTCCAGTTGTGCCGTTGCGTACTTGAACGGTGCTCGTCTGGAGCGAAGCCTGAAAGGCTGAAGGCGAGAAAGATAATCCTTATCTATAAGTATACTTCAGTAATAGATTGCGTGCGGCCGCGACGAAATTGCTCACTCTCCCGATCTGCGAGATTAGAATTGTGCTTTTCCTCGATTAATCCCTTGAAACACCATGGGGCACGAGACTAAGAGTTGGATCATGTTATTTCCCACAGTAATTGGATGCCGTTTCATCGGCAAAGAGCAAGACGAAGCGTAAACGAACGCTCAAGCCCGTCCTTAAGCTTCCTGATCTTGACTGCGATACCTGCAAGTTATGGAAAGCACGAGTTCGGAACTTTTACGTTCAGTGTTCCCGCACAGTGTTGAACGGCTCTGGCGAAACCGCCAGAGCCGTTTTCTTGACAGAGATCACTGGGTCTCGGGAGCTATCTCTCGGATCTGCACGTATCAGTCATAAGAAGCTGTCGACCACATTTTTACAGGCCTTCCTGTTGTATCTTTGTAGGTTTCTCGAAGCTCCTTGAGTTGACTTACCAGATCATTGGCAACTCGCTCATAAGCCGGATTTACTTTGTAACCCTCCCATTCAAACAGGTTCTCCATTTCATCCGGATCCTTCTTTAGATCGAATAGCTCCCACTCATTCACCGTGTAGTAGTTGATCAACTTGTATTGATCGGTGCGGATGCCGTAATGCGGCAAGACCCAGTGGTTTGGAGCAAATTCGTAATAGTGATAGTAGAAAGATGTACGCCAATCCGAGGGCGTGTTTCCCTTGAATATGGGAACCAGGCTCCTGCCTTGCATGTCTTCAGGAACCGGAGCGCCTGCGAGGTCGAGTATTGTCGGAGCGTTGTCGATGTTGACTACCCATTCCTTTTGTACGCTTCCCGCTTTTACTACTCCTGGATAGCGAATGAGCCACGGTACCCTTATGGCCGGTTCATACATGAAGCGTTTATCGAACCATCCATGCTCGCCCAGAAAGAACCCATGGTCACAGGTATAAACAACGATGGTGTTTTCCGCGAGTCCCGATTTATCCAGGAAGTCTAATAACCGCCCTACATTGTCATCCTGAGCGCGCAGTGTTGCTAAAAAGTGGCCCATGAACTTTTGATAATTCCACTGTTTGCGTTGACGGTCTGTCAGGTCTGCCGGAGGGTGGAAGTCTGGCATGTTCTCAATTCGCATGCGTGCTTCGCGAGCGGCTGCTGAGCGACTGGAATAGTCATCCCAAAAAGTTCCCGGCTCGGGAATTCTTGTGTTGTCGTATAGGTGCTCGTACTGATGGGGCGGATCGAATGGCCGATGATCGTTGAAGTATTGCACCATCATCATGAAGGGCTCGGTGAACTGCTGTATGCCTTTTATGGCTAAGTCTGTAACATTGTCTGTTTCATATCCGGGATAAACTCTCTTCTCGATCACCGTACTGCCGAGGCTTGGGTTTTGCAGATAGCCGCTCGGCTCATAATAGGGACCACCCGCCCCGTTCTTGAAGACGAAATAATCAAATCCAGCCTCTCCCGGATTGGCGGGAAGGTGCCACTTGCCTACGGTGCCCGTCTGGTAGCCCAGACGCTTTAGCAATTTAGGAAATGTTTGTTGCGAAGCATCGAAGGTTGGGGATGTTTCTCCGCCAGTTGTGTCTGCCGGGTTTGCAACCATTCCATTCAAATGATTGTAGGTTCCAGTCAGTAAGGTAGCCCGGCTAGGAGCACATAATGCGTTTGTCGTAAAACTATTTTCAAAACGCATTCCTTCATTCGCAATCCGGTCGATATTCGGAGTTTTTATTAGTTGGCTTCCATAACAACTCAAGGCCGTCACTGGGACGCCCTCACCGGTGATCCACAGAATACTTGGCCTGCGTGATGAATGCCCCTGCGCTTTTTCTTTCAGGGGAGCTGTCGATACCGGATTGGATTGCCTTGACTGTGCTTGAAGGTGAGGAAGCAGTGCAGAACCTAAAGCTGCACCGCCGAGTGTTTTCATTGCTGCTCTACGGGAAACGGCGTTGTCTTTCATCCTCAGTTTTCTTTCCTTAGATCTGATAGCTTGCGCAGGAAACTCACCTCCGCAGGCATGTACCCATCAGACCCATCATAAGAGCACGCAAGCTTCCTCAAAACTCAAGCGCGGATTCCGAGGGTAGAGATGCGAGCGGTCTCCATAACCGATGTTGCACAGAAAATTGCTCCGAACATGGGTCAACGGGAAGAACTCCTGATCGAAGTTGCCAACTTCCTTTCCCGCTCCGAAAAACTCGTTATCTACCTTTGCATTGTCGAAACCGGACAGGGGACCGCAATCGAGTCCGAGGGCACGGGCGGCCAGAATCATGTACGCGCCCTGGAGACTGGAGTTGCGGCGCGCAGTCACCTCGGCAAGCTCCGGCGAGTTTGCAAAGACGTCGCGATACCCAGGAGCGTTCGGAAACAGCTTCGGCATCTGATCGTAGAAGCGAAGGTCATATCCAACAATCGCCGTGACGGGAGCCGTGCGCACTTTGTCGACGTTTGCTGGAGCCAGCGCCGGAATCAGCCGTTGCTTGCCTTCGGGCGTTCGTAGGAACAGGATCCTGGCAGGACTGCCGTTCGCGCTTGTCGGACCCCACTTCATCAGTTCGTACAACCTGCGAAGCAGGTCATCGCTTACCGGCTTCTGCTGCCAGTAGGAAAAGGACCTCGCCGCGCGAAACAGTTGATCGAGCGCCTCATCGTTCAGGGCGTCGGAAGCCAGCTTTATTGGTTCATGGTCTGACGGCATGTGCTCACCTCAAGGGGCTTACTTTCCTAGCCCGATCTCATTCATGGATTCCTGGTTTCCCCCAGATAAATCTTCGTTCATCGCCGCGTCCCTGGTCCAATGTCCTACGGCCACTCTGCGAGACGAAGGCCAAACAGCGCCTTTCAAGTGCTGCGATGAAGGCTATCCACAAGTTTCTGGCTTTTCAAATCGACGAACACCGGACAGGGAATTCAAAGGCCGCGCTCTGCCTCCATGGCGAGCACGCTACTACGGTATTTATTCCTGAGCGTTAGCTGGCAATTTGTCAGTGGGTTCTTCTAGGCGAGATTGTATACAAAACGACATGCAAGAAAGTATTGACAGCGGTATTTGATCCCACATATTGTTTACCGATCTCGTCGAGCTCGGTTCCCCTCTTCTCCGAGAAGGTGACGGATGAATGGATGCCGGCCGGCGTTTGGCCGCAGTTTTACGGGCATTTTGGGAGGCAATATGAAGTACAAATCCATGAGAATCTTTGGAGTTATCGCTCTGGTTGTATTTCTGCTGTGCGGCCGGAGTTGGGCACAGACCGCAACCGGCCGAGTGATCGGAACGGTGTCTGACCAGCAGGGTGCGGTGATTCCAGGCGCAAGCGTATCGGTAATCGATGCCGAAACCGGGAGGACCGAGAGCGCCACAACCAATAAAGACGGCTATTTCGATGTTTCAGCGCTGCCGATCGGCACCTATAAGGTGTCGGTGAAGCACGAGGGATTCAGCAATGTCGTGACCCAGGAGCAGAAGCTGGAGATTAACAATGCTCTGCGTTTCGACATCAAGCTGAACGTGGGCGAGACGAGCCAGGTAGTTACCGTGAATGCGGATGTAACTGGTGTGGAGACGGTGAACCCAACGGTTGGCGGATCGGTGGTTGGCGCCGCAATTGCCAATCTTCCGTTGAATGGCAGAAACGTCCTTCAGTTGGCGCAATTGCAGCCAGGGGTCACAGAATCCAATCCGGATGCCGGCGGCGGCGGATTCAGCGTCTCGGGAGGCAGAACGGATGCGGTTACCTATCTGCTGGATGGCGGACTGAATACGAATCTGCTGCGCAATTCGGTGGTTTTCAACCCGAACCCGGACTCGGTCGCTGAGTTTCGCATTCTGAGCAGCAACTACACGGCCGAGTATGGGCGCAACGGCGGTGGCATTATCAGCGTGGTGACCAAGTCCGGCACGCGCGACCTTCATGGCAGCGTGTATGACTTCCTGCGCAACGACGCGCTCGATGCGAACAGCTTCTTCACCAAGCGAGCTGGCCTTCCGAAGGATGCGTTAAAGCGCAATCAATACGGTGCCACCCTTGGGGGACCGCTGTTGCTTCCCGGGATTGCGCGCAGCAGAGATCGTAACTTCTTCTTTGTCTCCTATCAGGGGCAGCGGCAGGTGCAGAGCGTTGCGCAGACCAACATTCCGACCTTCACTCCGGCCGAGGCGAAGGGTGATTTTTCCAAGTCCAACGCAGGTGGTCCTGACCCGAGCGTAGCGGCCTTCCTGCAGGCTCACCCGGAGTATGCGGCGGGACCGGCGACCATCAACCCCGCGAAGATTGATCCAGTGGCCGCGGCCTACTTCGCTTCGAAGCTGATTCCGACCTCCTCCACGGGCATTCTCAACTCATCGGCAGGGAGCACGGATAACAGAAACGAATTGTCGATCAAGCTCGATTTTCAGCCCAGGGATTCGGACAAGATCACTGTGAGTCTGGGCGGAAATCGCGTGGACCAGTTGCTGCCCTTTGGCGATGGTTCGGCGAATGTACCTGGCTATGACGACACGACCAAGCAGCACCAGTATTTTGCGAACATTGCTTATCTCAAGATCTTTTCGCCTGCGGTGTTGAATGACTTCCGCTTTACGGTTCAGCGGAGCTACGCACTGAACGACACAGCCGTTCAGAGCCTGCCGGGTCCGAATAAGCTGGGGATTCAGATCCATCCCGACATCACCTACGGGCCCTCAAGCGTGTACTTCGACAATGGCCTTGCCCTGGGATTTAATCTCAATGGGCCTACGACTCTGCCCGATACAACGTGGTCTTACTCCGATAACTTCACCTGGAGCAAGGGCCGGAACAACTGGAAGTTTGGCGCGGGCTTCTCCGCTTTCCAGGACAATCTGCGTTACTCGTATGCCGCAAATGCAGACTACCAGTTTGGCGACAACGGACGTCCCAACAGCATCGGAAATCAGTTTGCGGATTTTCTGCTGGGGAATGCCGCCAACTTTGAGCAGGGGCCATCGGCTCCCAACAACATCCGCACCAAGGCGACGTATCTATTCGGTCAGGACGAATTGCGCGTAAACAACCACCTGACGCTTACTGTTGGCCTTCGTTACGAGTACAACTCCCCGAAGACGGACACCCTGGGCAGAACGGACGGCATCATCCCTGGCCTGCAATCGACGCGCTTTCCCGCGGCGCCGAAGGGGCTGGTGTTTCCGGGCGACAAGGGAGCACCGACGGGCCTCTATTTTCCTGACAAGAGAACTTCGCGCCGCGCGTCGGATTTGCCTGGAGTCCGTGGAAGGGAGAGAAGACAAGCATTCGTGGCGGCGCAGGAGTCTTCTTCGATGTGCTGAACGGGCGCGACAACATTGACCAGAATGGTGCACAGCCATTTGCTTCCTATGAGTACTTCGGATTCTATTCAACGCCGACTTTTGCTCCGGGACAAAAGTCCGCGCTGCAGGTTCCGTATGGAGTAGGCGGAGTTAACGATGCATTTCCAACGCCATCCTCAGCGAATATCACGGACTGGATCAAGAGCTTTGGGCCGTTCAATGCGACCACCGATGATCCGCACGTGAGAACTCCATACATCTACCAGTACAACCTGAGTGTTCAGCATGAGCTTCGTCCCTCGCTCATTGCGACCGTCGCGTATGTAGGAAGTATGTCGCGAAAGCTGATCGCCGCGAAGTACTTCAATCCGATGACTCTGGGCACGACGAATCGAGTTCTTGAGCGGAACCAGACCAATCCGACGATTTTGGCGGAGTGCTCCCAGCTCGATCCGGCCACTTCGGAATGCCCCTTCATCGGTCAGTTCCCGGTGTACACCAATGGCGGCAATGCTCTCTATAGCGGCCTGCAATCGTCGCTGACCAAGCAGTCGGGCGATACGAAGCTTGGCAAGGCATACTTCACCTTGTCCTATACGTGGTCGCACAGCATCGATAACGTGAGCGGCAGAGCGAATCGCAGCCAGTTCGTGCCCTTCTACAGTCCGAACGTGTTCCGGGCATCGTCGGACTTCGACGTGCGGAACACGATTGCCTTCAGCGGAGGATGGGATCTGCCGTTCGATCGTCTGTGGGCAAGCGGGCCGTCGCGGATCACGAATGGGTGGAGGCTCTCGCCCATCGTAACCTTCCGCAACGGGTTCCCGTTCTCGGTAAATGCAGCCTATCCGTCGACTGGCGACAATGATCCTGGCTCCTCGGGCGCAGGAGATCCTGCACTTACGAATGCGCTGTTTGCCACCGGATTCAAGTCCGTCAAAACACATCAACTCTCGCCTTCAAACTTGACGTACTTCGACCCCAAAACATTTACCAATGCTCAATATGTTTCGCTCCTAGATGATCCGGTGAATGGCGTGCCATGCAGCCAGCAGGTTGCCGGCCACGAATTCGCATCGCGGGATTGCATCTTATCGAATCCGGCGCTCCGCACATATGGAACGCCGCGCAACCTCTTCCGCGGGCCGGGGAGAACGAACTTCGATCTGAGCCTTGCCAAGTCAACACAGATCTTTGAGCGCCTGAATACGGAGTTTCGTGTGGACGCATTCAATGTTCTCAACCACACGCAGTTCCTTGCGGTTACTACCAGCTTGAACGGCTCGACGTTCGGGCAGGCCACAACCACCTACGCTCCACGCATTCTCCAGTTGGCGCTGAACGTTAAGTTCTGAGCTTCTGGATCCTTCATCGCACAACGTGCGGAGTGGCTCCTCTATTCGGGGTGAGCCGCTCCGCACCACTCTCCGCATCGCCCAGAGCTTTGGTTGGGCCAACTATCTGAGTCAGAGGAATCCATGCCGCAGCAGCCTACACGACCGCACCCGTACATCCCGAACTCCAATCCAGCAGTGCAGAAGCGCATGCTCGATGAGATTGGAGTTGAGGCCATCGAAGAGTTATACCAGGATATTCCCGAGCGCCTCCGCTACACCGGGGAGATGCAACTTCCTCCTGCCCTCGATAGCGAAGCTGCACTCCGCCGCCACATGGAGCGGTTGCTGGGACAGAATCAACACTGCAGGCACGCCTTGAGTTTTCTGGGAGCCGGATGCTACCAGCACTTCGTTCCCGCAGTATGCGATGAGGTGAATGCGCGCAGTGAGTTCCTGACGGCATACGCCGGTGAGCCCTACGAAGACCATGGACGATTCCAGGCGCTGTGGGAATACACCAGCATGATGGGCGAGCTGCTCAATATGGATGTGGTGAATGTGCCAACTTACGATGGATGCCAGGCTGCGGCGACGTCCCTTCGAATGGCGGGGCGGATTACGGGCAGGCGCAGACTTCTGGTCTCCCATGGCATTAACCCGGACAAGCTGAGCCACATTCGCGGCTATTGCCGGTCCGACCATAGCATCGAAGTGATTCCTTATTCCGCCGATACGGGCTTGCTCGATCGCGAGTCTCTGCAAAGCATGTTGTCGAAGGATGTCGCCGCAGTCTATTTCGACAATCCAACTTATTTTGGCGCCATTGAAGAGGGACAAGAGATCGTCGATATGGCGCATGCCTGCGGTGCGCTGGCGGTTGTTGGCGCAGATCCCAGCTCTCTCGGAATTCTGAAACCTCCTGCCGACTATGGCGCCGATATTGTTTGCGGCGACATTCAATGCCTTGGCGTTCACATGCAGTTCGGCGGCGGACATGGCGGCTTTATCGCAACGCGCGACGAGACGAAGTTTGTGAACCAGTTTCCCTCCCGGCTCTTCGGCATCGTTCCAACTTCGGTCGAGGGTGAGTACGGCTTTGGCGATGTGGCGTATGAGCGCACCTCGTTTGCTCAACGCGAGAAAGGCGTTGAGTTTGTGGGAACCGCAGCCGCGCTGTGGGGCATTACGGCCGGCGTCTATCTGGCGTTGATGGGGCCGACCGGGATGAGAGAGCTTGGCCAAGGCATCCTGCACCGCTCCCACTATGCGGCGCAGCGTCTCTCCAGCATTCCCGGTGTGCGCGCCCCTCTGTATCCCTCGCCCTTCTTTAAAGAGTTCGTCGTCAACTTCGACGACACGGGCAAGAGCGTCTCCGAGATCAATGAGGAATTGCTCAAGGCAGATATTTTTGGAGGCAAGTCGCTCGAACGAGATTTTCCCGAACTAGGCAATTCGGCTCTCTTCTGCGTGACTGAGATCCATACAAAAGAAGACATCGACAAGCTGGCAAACGTGCTCAGCGAGGTATTGGAGGCGACATGCAGGATATAACGTCAAAGCGACAGGCGAACGGCAAGCCGCGTCTGCGCAGGTTTCACCAGGCACAGTGGGATGAGCCGATCATCTTCGAACTGTCTGACGCTGGAAGCCGCGGTGCTCTGCTGCCGGAGGTTGAAGAAGAGATTCGTTCGGAAGTGGGCACGATTGAGTCGGCGATTCCGCCGAGCATGCTCAGGAGCTCTCCGCTCGGACTGCCAGAGCTTCCGGAGCCGCAGGTGGTGAGGCATTATCTGCGCCTCTCGCAGGAGAATCTCGGCGCGGATTTGAATGTCGATATTGGACAAGGCACCTGCACGATGAAGTACAGCCCCAAGGTCAATGAGCAGTTCGGGCGCTGCGCTGAAGTTGCGGCTCTTCATCCATACCAGCCGGAATCTACCGTGCAGGGCATGCTTGCCGCGATTTACCGTTTTGAGCAAGTGCTGAAACAAGTGTCGGGACTCGACCGCTTCTCCTTTCAGCCGCGTTCGGGATCAGCGGGAATCTATACCAATGCAGCCATGATCCGCGCCTATCACGAGTCGCGCGGCGAAGGCGAGACGAGGAAGGAGATCATCACCACTCTGTTCTCTCATCCTTCCGATGCGGCCTGCGCGCGCGTGGCGGGGTTTGACGTCATCACCTTGCCCATTGGTCCCAACGGATATCCCACGGTGCAGGCGCTGGAAGCCGCCGTCTCCTCACGCACGGCTGGGATGATCATCACCAATCCTGAAGATACTGGAATCTTCAATCCATACATCGATACCTTTACGCGCATTGTGCATGACGCAGGCGGGCTCTGTTGCTATGACCAGGCGAATGCGAATGGGATCCTTGGAATCACACGTGCCCGCGAGGCAGGATTCGATTTGTGTCAATTCAATCTGCACAAGACATTCTCGATTCCTCATGGCAGCGGAGGCCCAGGCTCCGGACCCGTTGGGGTTACTGCGGCGCTGGCGCCCTTTCTGCCGACACCGACTGTCGAATTTGACGGCACGCGCTACTTCCTGGATTGGAACAGGCCGGAGAGCATAGGGAAGGTCTCCTTCACCTATGGCTGCGCCTCGAATGTTCTGAGAGCCTATGCGTGGGCCGCGAGTCTGGGAGCGAAGGGCTTGCTGGAGGTGGCTAAGGTTGCTGTCCTCAACAACAACTATATGCTGTCGAAACTTCTAAAGATTCCTGGGCTCACCGCGCCGTTTGCCGAGGGGCGACATCGCATCGAGCAAGTTCGCTATAGCTGGGAGAAGCTGACGAAGGCTACAGGCGTCGGTTCGCACGACATCGGAATCCGGGCTGCGGATTATGGCGTGCACTACTGGACCAGTCATCATCCTCATGTAGTGCCCGAGCCATGTACGATTGAGCCGACAGAATCGTACTCGCAACGGGAGCTCGATGAATATGCACAAGTGCTCAGCAAAGTTGCGGGCGAGGCATATTCGGATTCTGAGATGGTGAAGCGTGCGCCTCACAACAGCACAACGCACCGGATCGACGATCAGGCCCCTCTGGAAGATCCCTCGATGTGGGCCATGACCTGGCGCGCTTATCGCAAGAAGGCAGGAAGAAGATAAACGCGACGGGATCTCCGGAACACAACGCTTGTGGCGACTGCAGGAATCATGACGACGGAAAGAAAATTCAATGTCACGCTGCGGCTCGCCAGGAGACTGTCACCGCGTTTTCTAACTGGTGAAGCGCGCGCCGTCGCAGGTGTTGGCACGCGCAGCATCTTTGGCCGCCACAGCAGTTTGACGAAGATGCTGGGGGTGATGCTTGTTTTGTCGTGCATGCCCCCGGTTCTCTTTGGTGCGGCGCTGCCCAAGGCGTATGAGCGCACCGAATACTTGCAAACTAAGAAGCGTCTGGCAAAGGGGTGGGGAACCTGGGATAGCCGCAATATTCTCTCGCAGGTGCTGCTGCCCGAGGGAATCTCTGTCCAGATTGGTTTCAAGCAAACAACATGGATTGGCAATGAGTATCTGGATACTGCCCTAATCGGGCGCACCACCCCGAATGCCGAGCGAATCCGGCCCGGGTTGCATGCTCTCGATGGAAGCTACAGCGAATTTGAGCTGCACTGGCGTGACGTCGATGCACGCATCGAAACCGCGGCTGACGGAGGGGAACTTGTGATGCTGGTCTCTCCGCTGAAGCGTCCGGCGCATCCTGTAACAGCAGTTGTGCAAATTGGGATGCTCTGGAATCGCGCCGGATTGCTCTCTCGGAGTGAGCGGTCGCTGCAAGGAGAGCTATCCACGCGCAACGTGGAGTTTTACGTTACAGGAACCGAGGTAGAGGATCCGTGTGTTCCTTCCCGGACGCCCTACATCGCGGTTCTGCTGAATGCGCCGATCGGAGTGAGCACCTCCAAACCTCGCTCAGTGGAGGAGATGCAGCGCTTGATTGCGCACAAACGGCACGAGGTGGAGAGCCGGGCAGCCTTCAGTGGATCGTTGGCGGAGACCTACCTGGCGGTGGAATCTGGACTGGCGTGGAACACCATTTACGAGCCCAAATATGATCGCGTCGTCTCGACGGTAGGCAGGCTATGGAACGAAGAGTATGGCGGGTTTTGCCTGTTCGGATGGGATAATTTTTTTCTTTCGTACATGGCTTCTCTTTACAGCCGCGATCTGGCCTACGCGAATTTCCTCGAACATCTTCGCAGTATGACGGACGATGGGTTCATCCCAAACGACGACCGGGGCAATGGGACCAAGTCATGGGACCATTCCCAGCCCCCTGTGGGGGCGCTCATGCTGAAGGAGATCTATAAGCGATATCCAGAGAGATGGCTGCTGGAGGCTTCCTTCGACGATCTTCTGCGCTGGAACCGATGGTGGTTCAAGGATCGCTTCAACGGCGGCTTGCTAAGCTACGGGTCAAGTGTGGCACAGAATCCCTACGGGGACCCGGATGCGCACAGCGCGATCACTGCTGGTTACGAATCCGGCATGGACGACTCGCCGATGTACGAAGGAGTTCCATTCAATGCATCGCGCGGCGTGCTGGAGCTTCAGGACGTTGGGCTCAACAGTCTGTATGTCGCAGACTGCGAGGCGCTGGAGGAGATTGCCACTCTGCTCGGCCGCAAAGAGGAAGCGGAGGAGTTGAATGCCAGGGGAGTTAAGGTCTCCACGGCGATGGCCTCGCTCTGGGACGCAAAGAGTTCCCTCTATTTGAATCGTCGGACGGATACGGGCGAGCTGTCCCATCGGCTCTCTCCAACGATGTTTTATCCCTTGCTTGCCGGAATACCGGATAAGGACAAGGCGAGGCGTATGATTCAGGACCACTACATGAATCCTGCCGAGTTCTATGGGGAGTTCATGCTGCCGTCGGCAGCTCGCAACGACCCCTCCTTTCCTGCGCAGCGATATTGGAAAGGAGCTGTCTGGCCTCCGTTGAATTTTCTCGTCTATCTCGGCCTGCGGGAGTACGGCTTCGAGAAGGAAAGAAAGGCTCTGGCCGAGAGTTCGCGGGAGATGTTTCTCCAGCAATGGCGCAAGGACGGTCTGATCTGTGAGAATTACTCTTCGATTTCAGGAAGTGGGGAGGACCCTCGCTTGTCGAGCGATCGGTTCCATTCCTGGGGAGCACTGATGGGCTTCCTCAGCGTCATCGAAGCTGGACTGACGCCACCGACTGAAGCGCCAATTCGCGCAAGATAGAGGAGAACTGGACCGTGGAGGTTGTGCCGAATACGAAGCTGATGTTGATCGGTCTGGGCGATCTGGGAAGTATTGTTCTTGAGCTGTTGGCTCGAATTCCTGTCCCAATCGAGATAGTGGTCGGCTCGCGGAATCCGGAGCAGGCAGAATCCCGCTGCCGTCTTCTTCGCCTGGGAGCGCTGGCGCAAGGATGCAATCCGGTGGTTCGCGTCGTTCCCTTAAATCTCGAACAGATCCAGCAGACGGCGGAGACCATCCACCGGGAAAAACCGACAATCCTCTTCAGCACTGCCACGATGAGCACCTGGTGGCTGCCGGACCTGCTGCCACCTGAGCAGGCGTTGCTGGTGCGGGGCGCGGGCTTTGGCGTCTGGCTCCCGGTGCATCTTGCGCCAACTTTGGAGTTGATGCGAGCGGTGAAGATGTCGGGCCACACGGGATTCACCATTACCGCGCCTTATCCGGATGTGGTGAACTGCATGCTCGGCAGAGTTGGCCTGGCGCCGACCTGCGGCATTGGCAATGTAGCGGAGATGGCTACGAAGGTGCAGCAGCTTGCAGCGGAGGCATTGCAGGCTCCAACGGGCGACGTGCAGGTTTCCCTGGTTGCGCATCATGCCCTGGAGAGATATGTGTTTCGCGAACGATCTCCGGAGCTCAATGAGGAGTTGCCGCCATTTCTTCTCAAAATTCAATGCAGAGGAAGAGAGATCACCGATGAGTTGGACTGCCGGTCACTCCTCTTTTCTCGGTTTACTGTGCCAACCGGGCCTGCGACACATTTTCTAACTGCGAGCGCAACCGTGCGGTTGATTCTTGCGCTGCAAGGTGAAACGCCTACTCGCCTGCATGTGCCCGGGCCATCGGGGCTCGCTGGAGGGTATCCGGTATCTGTGGACCGCGGCGGAATCTCGCTGGACCTGGGACCAATTTCCCAAGACACCGCTCTTGCCATCAACGAAGCATCCCACCGTTTTGACGGGATACAGGAGATCCGCAAAGACGGGACAGCGGTCATCGGCGAAGAGGGCGCCAAAGTGTTGCGCGACCTTATTGGCTATGCCCCAGACCGAGTCACCATTCGGGATGTTCACGAGCAGGCCAGAGAGCTCGCGGCGCGTTTCCGTGCCTATGCAGAAAAACAGGGAGTGAGGATGAGATGATCACGCAGATAGACAACTGCAATGCTGCGCTGGACACCGGGAAGTCGAAGGACCTCTATCAGCGCTCGCTCGAGCTGTTGATCGAAGGCAGTAGTTCGCCTTCGCGGGGACCGGCCAATTACGGCAAGTATCCGCTCTACATGCAATCCGGAAAGGGCTCGCGCATATGGGACGCGAATGGCAATGAATATGTCGATTGGATGATGGGTTTCGGAGTGGTTCCTCTCGGCCATGCCGATGCGTCGGTGACCGAGGCGATTTACCATGCGGCTACCACAGGAGCTCATTTTGCCACTGCCACTGAGATTGAAGTTGAGTTGGCGGAGGCGATTCAACGGCTGGTTCCCTCCGCGGAGCGTGTACGCTTTACCAATACCGGCACCGAATCTGTGATGGCTGCGATGCGATTGGCTCGCGGTTACACGGGACGCGCGAAGATCGTGAAGTTCGAGGGCCACTATCACGGGTGGTGGGACGATGTTCTCCTCAACTCCCATCCCATGCCCGTTCATGCTCTGGGCCTTCCTTCCGATCCCGTCAAAATACCCGACAGTTCAGGGTTGAACCGGCACGCCCAGGACGACACGATCGTTGTTCCATGGAACGATCTGCCGGCTCTGGAGAGAGCGATTGCGAACCACCCGGGCCAGATTGCTGCGATTCTCACCGAGGGCGTCATGAGCAACATGGGTGTGATTCCCCAGGCCGCTGGCTATCTAAAATCGGTTGAAAAGCTCGCCAGAAAAAACGGGATCCTCTTCGTTCTGGACGAGACGGTTACGGGGTTTCGCGTGTCTGCGGGCGGCTGCCAGGAATATTACGGGCTGTCGCCGGATATCTCCACTTTGGGGAAAGCTCTGGGGTGCGGATTGCCGGTTGCGGCTGTCGTCGGCAGGGCGGAGATTATGAATGCTCTCGGCTGGGGTGGCGTGCTGCATTATGGAACGCAAAATGGATCGCGCATTGGGTTATTCGCTGCTCGCGCAAATCTGAAAAAGCTGACCGCCAACGACGGTGAAGCCATCAAACACTCTCTGTCGATTGCAGAAGCGATGTGCGATGGCTTGAGCGGTCTATTCACGCGGATGTCCGTTCCAGCGATCGTTCAGCGTGTAGGGCCGCTCTTTCAGATCATGTTCACGGAGCGGTCATCGATTTCGAATTATCGCGAGTACTGCGGCCACGTGGACCAGAGCCTCTATCGCCGATTTGTACAGAAGATGCTCGAATCGGGAATCTACATGACGCCCGCACCTACGCTGCACTTCAACGCGACCGTTGCTCATACCGAAGAGGATGTATCCCTCACACTCGATGCGGCGGAACGCGCTCTACGGGCTATCGGTTTTTAATCTGCGCTGCCGGACTGCGGCGGCAAGTAAAGGACAGGAAGCTTCATGGAAATGAAAGATCGGGCAAGCGAGTTACTTTCCCTCGAAGGGAAGGTTGGGGTAGTGACAGGCGGAGGATCGGGCATTGGCCGGGCTATCTGTACGCGCCTGGCGGAGATGGGCGCCGCGGTAGCTGTTCTCGATATCAACAGAACCAATGGCGAGGCGGCTGCATCGGAACTTAGAGACGCGGGGAAAAACGCCCGCTTCATCGAGTGTGATGTGCGATCGGTTGCTGCATGTAAAGCAGCAACCGAAAGCGTCATCCAATCGTTCGGAAAGATTGACATACTCTGCAACAACGCTGGTGTCGCGATTCGCAAATCGGTAGTAGATCTGGAGGAGGCTGAGTGGGATCTTGCGCTGGACGTGACGCTCAAGGGCATCTATACGCTCTCGCATCACGTGATTCCGCACATGATCCAGGCCGGCGGAGGCGCAGTGATCAACACCGCGTCCGGCTGGTCGCTGAAGGGTGGTGCGCGTGCGGCTTCCTACTGCGCGGCCAAGGGCGGCGTGCTGAATCTTACCCGGGCTATGGCGATCGATCATGGCCCGCACAATATCCGTGTGAACTGCGTATGCCCAGGCGACACCGATACGCCGATGTTGCGCAGTGAGTGCCAGCAGCTGGGAGAGGATCGAGAACAGTTTATGCGGGAGGCAGCCAACAGGCCACTGGCCCGCCTAGGCACTCCTGAAGACGTGGCGAATGCCGTGCTCTATCTCGCCAGCCCGATGGCTTCCTGGGTTACCGGAGCCTACCTGATTGTCGATGGCGGAGGGCTCGCATGATCTTCCAATCCGCTGTCAGGAAGGGCCTCTTCGTATGCGGGGTGCTATGCGCCGTCCTGTCGATGAGTGCGGCGGGAGCGTGCTCGACGAGAATCGATCTGAATGAAGACTGGCACTTCCGAGTGGACCCATCCAAAGCAGGGATGCAAACGGGCTGGTCGAACGCTCTTCCTGCGCAGACCGAGGAAGTGTCGCTGCCGCATACCTGGAACATTGGCGAGCACTACAGATACGAGGGCGATGCCTGGTACTTCAAAACATTTGCACGAGATCCAGCGCTGCAAACCAGGCGCATCGAAATCCACTTTGGGGCGACATTCTATGCGTCGCGCGTCTGGTTGAACGGCCACCTGCTTGGAGAGCACGAGGGCGGGTTCACCGAGTACTATTTCGACGCCACTCCCTATCTTAAGGACGTCAACTTTCTGGCCGTGGAGATCAACAACGAACCTAAGGTGGATACGATCCCCGGCATTCCCCTGAAGTCCGGTCCGGAGTCAACCATCTACGATTGGTGGCCATATGGCGGCATCATTCGCGGTGTGTGGCTGACGGCGGGCGATGAAACCGTGCTGCGCTGGCAGCACATCGACGCGACTCCATCGAATGGCGATGCAGAGATACGCGACAATCTGCGGGTCGAGAATCATGGAACCAGGACGCAGGATGTGCTCGTGCGGCTGGCGGCTCACTCACTGACGGACAGCGCGGATGAGGCGACCGTGGAGAAGTGGGTGCAGATCGCTCCCGGCTCTCAGGATGTGAGCCTCTCCCTTACGTTGAAGCACGCGCATCTGTGGGACTTCGATCACCCCTATCTCTACCGGATGGACGCGAGCTTGCAAAGCCGGGACGGGAAGCAATCCGATTCCATCCGCGATAACTTTGGTGTGCGAACAGTAACGATTCGCGACCGCAAACTTTATCTGAACGAAGCCCGAGTTCGGTTGAGCGGCCTCTCTCGCCATGAAGATTCCCCGTGGGAGGGGACTGCCGAGACCAGGGGAACGATCAAGCATGACTATGACGATCTGAAGAACCTGCAAACCACACTGGCGCGCCCGGTTCACTACCCGCAGCATCCGCTGATCTACGACTATGCCGATAAGAACGGCATTCTGATGATTCCGGAAATTCCGATGTGGCAGTTCAGCGAGAAGCAGATGAGGGATCCCAAAGTCATCGCGCTCGCCAAGCGGGAGATGCAGGAACTGATTGAGCAGAATTATAACCACCCAAGCATCTTTGCCTGGAGCGTGGACAATGAGAGCGCCACGAATACGCCAGGCGGAATCGAATATTTCAAGACGATGTATCCGTTTGTGAAGCAATTGGATCCTCGGCGGTTTGTGAGCTTTGCCGATGACATGATTGCGTTCGTAAACGATCCGGCGACGAATGCATCCAGCCTGGCAGACTTCATTATGTGGAACGAATACTTTGGATCCTGGGACGGTCCGGAGAGCATGCTGCCCCCCGCGCTGGACCGGATTGAAAAGGGATATCCGGGGAAGATGGTCATCGTTTCGGAGTTTGGTACTCCCGGTATTTATGCGACCAGTACACAGGCGGCGGACGTGGTGCGCGTAGAGATCATTCACAAGCAGCTTGCTTTATTTGCCCAGCGCGACTGGATTGCAGGCGCATTGTTCTGGTGCTACCAGGACTACCACTCGTTTCATAACCTGCGGCCCGGCCAGCAGGACGACTTTGTCGATCATGGATTAGTTGATAAAAATCGCCAACGCCGACCCTCCTATTACGCATGGCAGATGGAGAATTCTCCGGCGCATATCGAGGTCAAGTGGAGATACGACGATAAGGGAACTCCTGTCGGGTTCACTGCGGGGATCCGCCGTCGTGCCGAGAATGAATTGCCATCCTACGATCTAAAGAACTACCGGGTGGAATGGGTGGTCCTTGATCAAAATGGCAAGAAGATAGCCGGCTCCGAGCAGGAATTGACGGCCGTCGGACCTCCCCAGGAGATTATTGCGAAGTGGGCCGCCAGCGACGCAAAGGTTCTTCACTTCGAGATGAGACTCTACCGGCCTACAGGCTTTCTCGCCATGAAGAAGAATATTGTGTGGAGAACGCCGGAGCTTGGTTTGGATGACGGCGACAATCCAGAATAGGCATCGTGACGAAAACTCCGGCCACGAAGTGGACATAACAAGACGAAGAGTTAGCGGAGCGAGTTAGTCGATACTGCCGCGCTCGCCGAATCGCGCAATGACCTTGACCAGGCGCTCTGCGCCACGCTCCCAGTTGGCCTGCAAAGCCCGTTCGGCAGCGTCGGCATCGCCTTCGGCAACGGCTTCGATAATTGGTTTATGTTCCTCAAAAGAGAGTTTCAGCTCATTCGGGCTGGAACTCGAATAGAGCCACCAATACCGCTCCGTGTGGGGCTTAATGCCGTTGTAGATCGAGAGGAAGCGCGTGCCCGCTCCGGCATCCACTATGCTTGCGTGGAACTTTGTATCGAGATCAAAGAATGTGTTGGGCAGGGAGTCCGGCGAATCCGTCGCTCGCATCATCTGATCGTTCAGTTGCTTCAGCGTCGCAATCAAAGGCTTGCGAAGTTCCAGCGGCAAAGACGCGGCCATGCGTCCTGCGAGTCCCTCCATCTGTCCAACGATGAGGTACACTTCGCGGGCGTCCTTCTGCGTTAAAGGAGCCACGGTCAGCTTGGTCTTCGGCCCCGATCCTACCGTCAGCACGTAACCTTCATGCTCGAGCCACTGCAGTGCGGAGCGCAGCGGCGTACGGCTCACGCCAAGCTTCTCCGCAAGATCTCCCTCGATGATCCAGCTCCCGGGAGCGAGGCGACCAAAGACGATCATTTCGCGTAACGCCAGGAAGGTCTTCCTGACACTCTGTCCGCGCTCGATGTTTGAGCCGATACTTCTGGTTTTCCCGGTCATCCCCTGAATCCTATCGCCTGACGCTAAGTATAGGTATTTCACCATTCTCCCGCAAAGCGTTTTTCGGCAACGAGTGCGATCCGCAACGCACTCGTTGCGAGCGTTGAACAAGTTCCAAAGATGTGTGCCGCACTCGATTCCTGCAATACAAAAGTGCTTCTCCCGGTTGCTCCCGAAATTGTTAAGCTTGGAGCGGTGCGCGAATATGCCAAAAGAACCAAGCCCCTCTAAAGTGGTCTCCCAACCGGAGCAAGGCACCCATGAGACCCGGATTTCCGGGTCAGGTGCGGCGCGGACTGAGCAACTCGATGAGTTGGAGCGGTTGCTGAGCCTCAGCGAAGTCCAATCCATTCGTTCCGGCACTCCTCTACCGCTTGGCGCACATACGAGGGGCAATGGCGTAAACTTTGCGATCTTCAGCAGGAATGCTACCGGGGTTCGCCTGGATTTCTTCGATCATCGAGAAGATTCTGTGCCTTCGCGAAGTATCCTGCTGGACTCTTCCCGCAATAAAACGGGGGACATCTGGCACGTATGGCTGGAGGGGATTCGCCCCGGCCAGCTTTATGGATTTCGCTTTGCCGGACCTTATGCTCCTTACGAAGGCCATCGCTTCAATCCAGATAAACTCGTGGTCGATCCTTATGCGCGGGCGGTCGCGTTAGTTCCGGGCTGCGACTTTCTACCCGCGCTTGGCTATGATTCCTCATCGCCGCAGAAAGACCTGTCTTTTTCCGAAGTCGATGATACGGCCACTGCGCCCAAGTGCATCGTCATGCATGCGGATTTCGATTGGCAGGGCGATCAGCCGCTTCGCCATCCCTCGGAATCGACGGTGATCTATGAGCTTCATGTTCGGGGATACACAGTTCATCCCAGCGCCGGAGTTACATTCCCGGGGACTTATCGCGGACTTGCCGAGAAGATCCCGTATTTGAAGGATCTGGGAGTGACCGCCGTCGAGCTCATGCCGGTTCAGGAATTTAATGAGTACCAGATGTTGCGGGTGAATCCGCTCACAGGCGAACCGCTCAAAAACTTTTGGGGGTATGATCCTCTCTGCTTCGCCGCTCCGAAGGCCTCGTACGCCCACGTGCAGAAAGCAGGCGCGCAGGTATTCGAGTTCAAGGAGATGATCCGTACCTTTCATCAGGCCGGTATCGAGGTGATCCTCGATGTAGTTTTTAACCACACGGTGGAAGGCAATGAGTTGGGGCCGACAGTAGCTTTCCGCGGAATCGACAATGCGATCTACTACTGGCTCGATGACAACAAGCGCTTCTATCGTGACTTCACCGGCACAGGGCAGTCCGTCAATGCGGCGCACCCGGTAGTGCGCGATCTCATCCTGGACGCACTGCGCTGGTGGGTGCTGGAAATGCACGTCGATGGCTTCCGTTTCGATCTCGCCTCCGTGCTTGGCCGCGATCGCAACGGCCACGTCCTGTCGGATTCGCCTCTGCTGGAGCGGATCGCAGAGGATCCGATTCTGCGCGACTCGAAGCTGATCGCCGAGGCCTGGGATGCTGCCGGCGCCTATCAGGTAGGAAGCTTCTCGGACTGCCGTTGGGCAGAGTGGAATGGCCGTTTCCGCGATGATGTGCGCCGCTTCTGGCGCGGAGACGAAGGCATGATGGGCAAGTTCGCCAGCCGGCTCGGCGGAAGCTCAGACCTCTACGATGGATCGGGCAAGGGACCGGAGAGCAGCGTGAACTTCATCACCAGTCACGATGGATTTACGCTCAATGATCTGGTGAGCTACTCGCGCAAGCACAATGATGCGAATGACGAAAACGGCAGAGACGGATCCTTTGAGAACTACAGCGCGAACTATGGCGTCGAAGGGGCATCTGCCGATCCGGCGGTAGAAGGCATGCGCGTTCGCCAGATCAAGAATTTTCTTTTGACGATGGCGGTCTCCCGCGGGATGCCGATGCTGTTGGGGGGCGATGAGTTCCGGCGCAGTCAGCAGGGAAACAATAATGCCTACTGTCAGGACAACGAGATCAGTTGGGTGGATTGGTCCCTGCTGCAACACAACAATGAAGTTTTTCAATTTGCGCGTGGCATGTTTGCCTTTCGGCGGACGCACCCGGTATTGCGGCGGGAGGCCTTCTATACCAGCCAGGAGATCTATTGGTTCCATCCTTCCGGGGAGAACCCGAACTGGTTCGATTCCAGCCAGAGATGCCTGGCGTGCGAGATTCTCGCCGAGGGAGGGGCAGACCTGTTTCTGATGTTCAACGCGGAAGGCGAGGCGGTCTCCTTTGTCCTTCCGTCGCGCCTCTCAGGCTCCTGGAGCCTTGCTGTCGACACAGCGCAACCCACGCCATCCGGTTTCTACAGCCCCGAAGGAGAGGCTGCGCTTGCTAACTCCGCTAGCTACCTCGTGCAGCCTCGCTCCAGTGTGATTCTGGTTGCGCGTTGAAGTAAGTACTCACTTGGCGAAAGCATGCGCAGCCTCTTCTTTGGTGTCATAGATATCGAAGACCCGGTGCATGCGCACGAGTTCGAAGAGAGCCCGCACCTGCTTCGACATGCCGGAGAGCTTCAGCTCTCCGCCCTTGGCGCTCAATTGCCGAAGGCAGGAGAGCATAGCGCCCAGCCCGGAGCTATCGATAAAGTGCAGCGGGCTTAAATCGAGCACCAGCATGCTATTGTCTTGCAGAATCGGTGCAATGGCGCGCTTGAAGTCTCCAACGTTGCCTGCGTCCAGCTCCTCAACAGGCATCGTCGCAACAGCGATGCCATCTATCCTTTCGACTGCGATTTCCATCATCCTTCACTTTCCTCCCGCTGGGCGGGTCTTCAGCAACTCGATGCAATTTCTACCGTGCTCATCGCGATAGTACCGTACTTCATCGACGCTCCTCGAAATGATGTATGTGCCGAATCCGGAATCGCGCGAGCCATCGAACGGTGGCAATGGAGCTGTCTTGGAGTCAAAGGCATCTCCGAAGTGATGTAAGTGAATCACGATTCGATCTGGAAACGCTTCGGCCTCGATGCGAATCCACTGATCTTCGCGGCCATGGTAGGCGTGCTTCATGATGTTGCTGGCCGCCTCGTTGACGGCGAGTTCGAGTGCGCCGATGAAGCTTTCGTCCAGGGCTGGGCTGGGGAGACTGCGGCAAAATGTGCGCACGAATTCGCGTGCCTTGCGGAGTTGCCGTAGACTGCTGGCGATCTCCAACTCCCGCCGTGCAATGGGAATCTCTCTTTCTTCCACGCGGATGGCCACGCTGGTCAGGTCGTCCGTCAGCCGTTCGGTCCCGGTGAAGGCCGCGACGCTTTGGCGAACGGCTTCCACCAGCGGCGCAGGCTCTAGCTGGCCGTTGCGCACAATACACTCCTCCAGGCGCTGGGGCCCAAACAACTCGCCAGCGGGGCTGCGCGCTTCGGTAACACCATCCGAGTAAAAGAAAAATAAGTCGTCGGGCTCGAAAGCAACGGAGATCTGATCGTAGATCTCACCTTCCCGGACTCCCAGCGGCAGGCCGTCTCCGTGCAGCATCTCATGGCGGCCGGTTTTGCCGTGCAGGTGAACGATCCCTGTGTGCCCGCAATCGACGAAATCGAGGCTGCCCTTGTTCAGGTTGAATCGCGCATAGCACAGGGTTACAAAGCTTTCCAGATCGATCAGGTGCCGCACCAGTTCCATATGTGCGAGCATCACGATGTCTTTGGGTTCCGGCAGCTTTTTGTCCCTGGACAAGGCCATCAAGTCGCTGAAGGCCCTGAGAAAGGCGCTCTTGGTGGCGGCTCCCAGAAGCGCCGCGGGAATCCCTTTGCCCATGACGTCTCCGACGATCACATCCAGGCGCTCGTCCGAGTGCCGGAGAAAGATGTAGAAATCGCCGTCGATTCGCATGGAGGGGATTGTCAGCGCAGCCACTTCAAGTCCGGGAATATCCCTGGGCGGTTGATCGAGCAGCAAGGTCTGCTGGATCTTGGAGCCGATCTCAGTTTCCCGCTCCCGGGCCTGTTCCAGTTCCTTGTTTGCGGTCTGCAATTGGGCGGTTCGCGCTGCAACGCGCTGCTCCAGGCCAGCGTTGAGCGCGCGGATCTCGGCCTCGGCACGCTTGCGCTCCGTGATGTCTAGGAATGTGATCACCGCTCCAATCGCTTTTCCGCCGCGGTACATCGGATGGGACCAGTACTCCACCGGAAAGGATGTCCCATCTGCACGCCATAGCACCTCGTCATCCACGTGCGCGTAGCCACCTTTTGCCAGCGCCTGGTGCACCCTGCACTCCTCCTGCGGCAACGACTTTCCATCAGCCAACTGGTAGTGTGCCAGTTGATGAAGGCTCTTCCCGAGCAAACTGCCCGGGTCGTCATAGCCAAGCATCTTCATGCATGCCTGGTTGACCCAGGTGCAATTTCCCTGCAGATCGATTCCACAGATCGCTTCCGCGGTGGAGTCCAAAAGCAGCCGGATGTGCTCTTCCATCTCGAGGAGAGCCAACGCACTCTTTGCCTGCTCTGCCCGGGTTCGCAAAGTGGAGATGCCAAATGCCAGATCGTTGGCGAGCTCGGTCAGCAGCTTCACTTCCTCAATGTCGAACGCGTCCGGCTCCGCTGAATAAATCGCGAGAGCTCCGAAGGTCACCGCGTCGACAAGGAGAGGTATGGCAACGATGGAAGCATAACCGCGCTTCAAGGCTTCCGCACGCCAGGGGAGCATCGCCGGGTCTGCGGCGATGTGTTGTGTCACCACTGTCTTATGTGTGCGGATGGCTGTACCGACGGGACCGGCGCCCCGCTCGGTTTCTGCCCAGTTGATGTTTACGCTGGCCAGGTACCCTGCCTCGAAGCCTGCCTCGGCCATTACGGTTACTGATTTTTCCAGGTCGTTCTCAGCACGGCCGACCCAACACAACCGATAGCCAGCTTCGTCCACTACGATGTCGCATATCTGCTGCAGCAGCGTGGATTCCTCGGTTGCCCGAATAAGGGTGTGGTTGCATTTGCTGAGCACGCGCTGGGCCTGGCTGACGCGCCACAACCGCGCCTCCGCCCGCTGACGTTCCATCACCGAGCCAAGAATATTGGCGACCGCCTGAAGAAAGCTGATCTCATCCGCAGGGAAACTTCGGCGGTGACGAGTCAGTGCTCCAAGTACGCCGCAAGGGCCCTCGCTGGTGGAGATAACAACGCTGGCGCCACTCACCACTTCGTGTTCGCTCAGCAGGGCAGTTCGCGCGAAGCGCTTCTCCTGCTGCAGATCTTCGACCACGACCGGTTTGTCTGAAAGCAGCGTATATCCGGCCTGAGAATCCTTGCCAAGGCCAACCGTGGCGTGACCGACGTATCCCGGCTTCCATCCCACTCCGGCTGTCATCAACAGCGCTTCGCGATTCGGCAGCATCTCCAGAATCTCGGAATAATCGACGCCGAGAGCCTGGGCAACCTCTTCCGCTGCATCGTTCAGCATCTGGGACCATGGCGCACCCCGTAGAGCGCGCTGTCCAAGATCGGCCACCACTGACTGGAGATTGGCCAGAGCTCGTGCTGCATGTACCGCTGGATTCTCCTGCGCGGGGTCGCGAACCTCCTGCCGGTCATCGTGAATCTCGGGCATAATGTCCTTCTTCGCTAGGTATAGACCGGATGCCGGATGCGCGCAATGATTGCGTCGAGCGCTGCTTCTCCCAAAGGGGCCGCTTTTTATATGAGAATGAAGTATGTCTTCTGTTCGGATGGATAAGTGGCTTTGGGCCGCAAGGTTTTTCAAGACGCGAGCGCTGGCCGCTCGTGCCTGCGAACTGGGCAGGATTCAGTCCAATGGCCAGCTGGCCAAGGCTGCGCGAGAGGTCCGTGCTGGCGACCTGCTGCAAGTGAGAAACGAAAGCGGAGACTTCCAGGTGGAGGTTCTGCTCCTGAGTGAGGTGCGTGGTCCGGCCGCGGTCGCCCAGACGCTCTATCGCGAGACGGAGGCAAGCCGCGAACTGCGGCAAAAGCTGGCTGAAGAGCGGAAGGCAATGCCGAACTTCGAATCCTTGCGGGAAGGTAAACCCTCCAAGCGGGATCGACGCGAACTCAATCGGATTCGCGGGCGAGGATAAGTACGGCCTGCAACAGATCAGTTTTTTGTCAGCGGATCAGCTTCAACCCCAGCGCCAAGGCCGCAATCACGCAGGCCAGCCCCAGGCCAGATTTTAAGCGGAAGCTTCCCTTGCCGTAAATCGAAGTAATGGCGAGCTTGACCGCTGTATTGCTCATAACGCCCACCACCACTGTCTTTGCGGCTACGCTCACGTCCATCCCTTGATGGATCAGCGGAAAGAGCGAGACCACCAGCGCATCGATATCTGTCGACCCCAGCAGCGCAGCGGAGCCGATCAGTCCCATCGTTCCGAACCATACCTTGGCAAAGGTCACTCCATACTGGACGACGACGAAGAGCAGCGCGAGTTGCATGGCAAGAAGAACCCGCAACGGGCTCCTCTCCTCAAAAGTTGCCGAGGCGTTCGAGGCGCGATGGAGCGTATAGAGAGTCAGCGCTGCTCCCACAGCAAAAGGTGCGGCCATGTAAGGCAAGACAGCGAAAAACAGCGCAGGTTTAATGAAAAGACAAACCACGCATACGCGAAGGATCGACATTGCTGTTGCTGCCATCACTCCGCCAAACAGCGAGGTGTCCGCTCCCGCAAAGCTGCGGCTATCCCGCGAGAACGATAAGGACACCTGCGTCGAAGAGATCAATCCGCCGAGCAGACCGGCAACGACCCAACCTGTTTTGGCGCCCAGCGCTTTCCTTGCCAGATAGCCGCAGAAGCTCAGCCCGGAAAACACCAAAACCAGCATCCAGACAGCACGAGGATTGAAGATGCCTCGCGGTCCAAAGCTCCCCGCAGGAAGAATCGGCAGGACGATCAAGGCCATGGCGGAAAAGCGCGCAGCCGCCTCAAGCTCGACCACGCCAATGCGGTTGACGAGCGTATGCAGCCATGACTTTTCAATGAGCAGGAATACGATCCAGGCATAGAGAGCGGCGGCAATTCCCAGCAACCCGTAGCCGGCAATAACGCCGCTGACGATGACGGCCATGGCCGCTATTTCTGTAGTTGCGTCGCGCTGTATCCTGCCCGCGGCCAATCGGACGAAGAGCACCGTGGCAGCAGTTGCCCCCAGCAATGTGCTCCCAACGGAATGGTGTCCATGCGCGAGAAGATAGCCGCATGCTCCAGCCACCGTGCCCAGAAGAGCGAAGGTTCGGAGGCCGCCAATCGCTCCGGGTTCTTTGTCGTTAAAGGTGCGTTGGCGGTCGACGCCCACGGCTGCTCCGCCAAGCGCGGCAATCACGATACCAACGAGCTCTCTTTCCACTGGAAGCACCCGTTACGACCCACCTTCACGCCAGCCATCTATCTGGATATGCGCCAAAGATACCCGGCAACTCAGCCCTCCTCTCTCTGTGAACTCATACGTTCAGCAGGGCAGTATGCTTCAGCGTGATGACCGGGCAGCGCGCCTCCGCCAGGACATTTTGCACCACGCCAACATTGAGTACGCGTGCTACGGAAGAGTGGGGCGGTGCGCCGAGAATGATCCAATCCTGCAAGTGCCCGCTTGTTTCGGACAGGATCTCCGCGGCTGGATCGCCATGACGGATGGTTATCTTGGGTTTGCACCAGAGATCGACTTCTTCCTCAAGCAATGTCTCCAACCTCTCGCGAACGGCATCCTCCGAAGCAATTCTTTCGGCATCCCCTTCTTTGCCGGAGATTACGTGTAGAAGCGTGAGATTGGCTTGGAGGAATTCCGCGACCTTGCAGGCGAAATGGGCTGCCTCCTCACATCCCGGCTTAAGGGATGTCGCAAAGAGAATCCGCGCAGAGCCGGGGCTGTCGTGGTTGGGTGCGCGAACATGGCGGCCAATCACGCACACAGGTACATCGACGCCTGTCATCACATCTTCCGCAACCGAGCCCTCGATCAACCGTGCGACACCATCTGCATTTCTGGTGGCAACCAGCACCCGGTCTACCGATCTGTCTTTCACCAGAGCGGGGATCTCTTCGGCAGGCAGTCCTTTGAGTGCGATTGGCTCGCAGGGAATCCCGTTCTGCTGATACTCACACGCCAGGTCTTTCAACTTTGCTCGAACCTCGTGGACTGTAGGACTCGGCAAAACGAAAGGAACGCCCTCTTCCGAATTTGCACTTAGATATGCCGGCCGGATCACGTGCACCAGGAGAACCTGTGCACCGCTGGCTTTGGCTTGTGAAATAGAATGCAGCATCAAGGCAGGCCGATCTGCGAGATTCGTTGCGACCAGAATCGTGTCGGGATTGCTCCAGCGATGGATTACGTTCTTATCCATAACATCCCCCTGTCCGCTATTTGTAGGATGCTTCGTCTCAATCAACGCAGTAGACAGAATTTGAAGGAGTTTCCGGTTGTGTGCAGCGAGGTCTTCGGATGGGATGGAAATCTTTCAGCGAAGACGAAGATCTGTGATGTGCATCACAGCGCGGGCTTCATGTGGGGGATAGAAGAATAGGCCGAAGTGTCTCCCCAGCCGTCGCAGCCGCGATGGAAATGGCTCCTGCGACGAAGGGAAGGAGCATCCCAAAATGTGCTCCACGGAGGGCGTCATGCAGGTTTCCACTGCCATCAACGTTACCTTTCAAGAGGTCCTGACCGCGACGGACCTATCCAGCGCCTCAACGAAAGCGCTTGGGTATGCCAAGGCAATCGCGCGGCGCTATCATTCCCACTTATTGCTTGTCCACGTCAATGAGCCGCCCAGGTCGGAGGCGGCGTGGTACGACATCCGCGAATCGCAAAACAGAATTGGAGAGAAATTGCAGAGCGATGCCGCAACCATGCGGGCGGACGGTTTCAACGTCGAGGCTGTTAGTGCCCAGGGCTCCGCCGGGCATGAAATTGTTGCTCTCTCCAAAACATTTCAGTCCGATCTCATCGTAGTTGGAACGCATGGGCCTCAAGGGATGGATCGTTTGCTCTTCGGCTCTACGGCGGAGATGGTGCTTCGCCATGCAGACTGTGCCGTCATGACCGTTGGTCCCGCAGCACAGCAGGCGGTAGCTGGCGAGTGGAGACCAAAGGAAGTGGTGTGTGCGCTAAGCCTCGATCCCAGGCAGGTGGAAGCAGCCGTGTATGGATACCGGCTGGCGACGAGCCTGGGTGCCAACTACACAGTCTTCCACCTGGAAGACCCCTGGCAGCCGGACAACGAAGGTGCCTGGCGGGAGGTTCAATCCATTATCGACAGGTCGCTTCCCGAGGAAGAAGCGAGGAAACCTCTGATTCGCAGCTATTTTTTGAGCGATAGCGTGCCTGCGGATATTGTGACCGCCGCCAGCAACTTGAAGGCTGATCTTCTGGTTCTGGCTGCGGCCCCTATGCCGATCGGTACTACGCACTTCTTCCAGGGGATTGTGCCGCACGTAATCAGCACAGCATCCTGCCCGGTGCTGACGATTCACGGCTGACTGAACCGCGCGCCCCTATGCTCTGGCCGACCTGGGCTCTGGCCAGAACGTAGGGGCCTTCGGGAATAAGGGCGATTCTTTCATTGGTGGCAACGGAGGAGGTCAGGGCGTTGACCGCCGCTTTTACCGTCGGATAGGCCGTGCCCCACAGGCGGCTCTGATACTCAGGTTCCAGCCCCGGGACGAAATAGAGCACGCCCACCTTCGCCGTCACCAGGCCCAGTTTCTCAAGCTGCCACTGATCCACCAGGACAGGATCCCTGGCAATCTTGTCCATGAACAGACGATCCGAGGGATTCTCCCCAAGCATCCTGCTGAACTCAGGACCGCCGGCGCCTTCGGAACACTCGGCAAGTATCAGGATCTTTCCGCCCGGCTTCACGACCTGCGCCGCGCCGGTGATGCCCTTGATCGCCTGGTAGAAGGTGAGGTCAAGCGGGTAGCCCGCGGCTGTGGTGATCACTGCATCCACCGGCTCCTCCATCTGCTGCAGCATCACCTTCGATACAAACTCCCTGCCCTTGCGGTGGGCCTCCTCGGGAGCGCCTGCGAAAACCGCAGCGATGCGATGATGCCCGTCCTCGCGGGTCAACGCCACATCCACCAGGAAATCATGCCGCGCCATCCGGGCAATCTCCAGCAACTCGTGGTGCAGGGGATTTTCGTCGACGGAGCCTTCCATGCTGCGAGGATCGCGCATGAATTTTGGGCTATGCAGTACCTTGATCGTCTCCTGCGCTGCAAGTCCAGGAGCGATCAGCTTGCGTCCTCCGGAAAATCCCAGCATCAGGTGCGGTTCAATAAAGCCCAGAGTGAGGTGCAGGTCGGCGGCAACGAAGCGCTCATCCACGTAAACCGGAGTTCCTGAGGCAGTGGTGCCCAGGTTGCGGTGTTCGGAGAGTTCGCGTGCATGGTGATTGAGCACGCGGTATCGCGCCGCGATCGTCTCGCCGCAAATTTCGCGTATCTCCGCTTCGGAGGCAGGCCGGTGCAGCCCGGTGGCGATCAGAATCGTAATCGCTTCGCGCGGAATCCCTGCCTCTTCCAGCCTGACCAGCATGGGCGGCAGAATCTGCCAGTTAGGAACAGGGCGCGTAATGTCGCACACGGAAATCGCCGCCGAGCGCTTCCCGGCTGCAAGCTCCTTTAAGGACGGGCCGGCAACGGGATGGTCGAGGGCATTTTCAATCGCGGCTTCAGGATGTGTCAGCGGCTCCGCCGACCGCGATTCCAGAACCTGATACCGGTAGCCTTCCGGAAGCTCTACTTTCAGGCCATTCTTTCCAAAAGCAAAATTGATTTCCACGGGCTAACTATAGTGCTGTGACCCTGGAGAAACAAGGCAAGTACGCGATGTGGAGCAACCCCCATTTCGACAGGCGAAATGGTTTTTGCCGGAGCGTACGTCCGTCACGGAAATTTCATCGACAGGCATTGGGCAAGAGTTTTACTGTATTGACTCGTTCCTCCCACAGAAGAGTAAGGAACATTTTTATCGCGATTCTGTGCACTCGCATGGGGTCCTCTCCGCAGAAAGGAATTTTTACAATGAGCACAACACAGGCAGCGCTCAGGCGCTATGAGATGTTGATCGACGGTAAGTTCGTAACCTCGGACAAGATGTTGCAGGTCGTGAATCCCTCCACGGAAGAGGTCATCTCCGAGGTTCCGAGTTGTACGGTCGAGGATGTGAACTCCGCTGTTCTCGCCGCGGAGAAAGCGCAGAAGAGTTGGGCAGCCTTGCCGGCGATCCGGCGCGCGGGTTACCTGCGGGAGATCGCAACGCTGATTCGCGCAAACAGTGAATCGCTGGCACGGACCATTACTGAAGAGCAAGGCAAGGTTTTATCCCTCGCGCAGGTTGAGGTGGATTTCGCCGCTGACTACGTAGACTATATGGCGGAGTTTGCCCGCCGTTACGAAGGCGAAATTATCCAGAGCGATCGCCCTGGGGAAAATATTCTGCTCTATAAGCAGCCGATTGGCGTCATCGCCGGTATTTTGCCCTGGAATTTCCCCTTCTTTCTTATTGTGCGCAAGGTCGCTCCCGCGCTGGTCACCGGCAACACGATCGTAGTGAAGCCAAGCAGCGAGACTCCCAACAACGCTTTTGAGTTTGCCAAGCTCATTGCCCAGTCATCCCTGCCAAAGGGAGTCTTCAATCTGGTCTCCGGCTCCGGCTCGGTCATCGGCAAGGCGCTTGCAAGCCATCCCAAGGTCGGCATGGTGAGCATGACGGGCAGTGTGGATGGTGGCGTTGCGGTCATGCATGCAGCGTCGGACAACGTGACGAAAGTCTCGCTGGAGCTTGGCGGCAAGGCTCCGGCCATTGTGATGGCAGATGCGGATCTCGATCTGGCGGTCAAGGCCATCCGGCTATCGCGCATTCTCAATACCGGCCAGCTCTGCAACTGCGCGGAGCGCGTCTATGTTCACGAGTCCATTGCAGACTCATTCATCGAGAAGATGACCGCGGCGATGCAGCAGACAGTCGTCGGCGATCCATTGGCCTCTGCCACGGAGATGGGACCTCTGGTGAGCAGGAAGCAGCTTGAATTGGTCGATGCGGCAGTGCAGCGGGCGATCCAGGAAGGCGCTGTGTTGAAATGCGGCGGCAAGAAGGCTGAGGGCAAGGCCGGCTATTACTATCCGCCGACGGTGCTGACCAACTGCAAACAGGACTCCGACATCATGCAGCAGGAGGTCTTCGGGCCGGTTCTGCCGATCACCACGTTCAAGACTTTGGACGAGGCACTGGAGTACGCCAACGATTGCGAATATGGACTGACCTCTTCCATCTATACGCAAAGTCTGGATGCTGCAATGCGCGCTTCGAACGAATTGAAGTTCGGTGAAACCTATGTGAATCGTGAGAATTTTGAAGCGATGCAGGGTTTCCATGCCGGATGGCGCAAGTCCGGAATCGGCGGCGCCGATGGGAAGCACGGGCTGGAGGAGTATCTCCAGACACACGTGGTCTACATGAACTACGACTTGCAGAAGCAGTGAGATACAGGGCCGGGTGAGCGCGATTCTTTTCGAGGATCGTGCTCACCCGGTGGCCCCCGCTTTCTGGCGCATAAATTTACAGAATCCTGGATTGACCAACCTTTTAGGTGAAGATTACCCTCCTACCTCGCGGGTGGATTATATGAAGCTATGGGGTAAGGTTCTGATCGGTGTAGTTGCTGCGATAATCCTTGCGGCGATTGCGGTTCCTCTGTTCGTCAATGCGAATACCTTCCGCCCGATGCTGGAGAATCAGCTCTCCACTGCGCTGGGAAGGCAGATAAAGCTGGGAGATTTAAGCCTCTCTCTCTTCAGCGGGCAGATGGTTGCCAAGGATATTTCGATCTCGGACGATCCTGCATATAGCCCCACTCCATTTCTGGAGGCGTCGTCGCTGCATATTGGCGTAGAGATGAAGCCGCTGATCTTCGACCATGCTCTACGGGTGACCAGCCTGAAGGTGGACCGGCCCAGAATTCATATTGTTCATGCGGCCAATGGGACTTTTAATTTTTCCAGCATTGCGAAGAGCCAGGCGAATCAGGACAAAAGCGCCCAGGCACAGAGGGAATCGGCCTTCCCTGACCTGAAGGTAGGCCTGCTCAAGATCATCGACGGAGTTGCCACGGTAGACAGCCTGCCACGGGAGCGGGGGCCACTGGTCTATGACAAGGTGAACCTCCAGGTAGAGAAGTTCTCCTTCCTCAGTGCATTCCCCTTTGTGCTGACGGCAAATCTCCCCGGAGGCGGCGACCTCTCGGTGAAGGGGACAGCCGGACCGATCGATTCGAACGATGCTGCCAACAGCCCCTTTACCGCAGACCTGAACGTGAAGCATCTTGACCCGGTCGCGGGGGGCTTTGTTTCGCCGAATCAAGGGTTTTCGATGCTGGCGGATATCGTCGCCCATGCCACGTCGAATGGGCGCGACCTCAGCAGCACCGGCAGCATCCACTCCGATAAATTGAAGCTGGTGAAGAATGGAACTCCGGCTCCAAGGCCCATGGATCTGACCTATGACGTGGTGCACGATCTCGCGCACCGCACGGGGCAGGTCAAAGATCTAACTCTGAAGACCGGCAATGTCGGAGCGCATGGAAACGGCACCTACAACCTCACTCCGGCGGGCGCCAGCGTCGATATGCGGCTTGCCGGGGAGAGCCTGCCTATCGATCAACTCGAGCAGCTTTTGCCGGCGCTAGGCATCCAGTTGCCAAGTAACTCGACGCTCAAGGGTGGCACGCTTACGGTGCATCTCACTGCCAGGGGGCCAGCCGACAACCTGGTGGTCGAGGGGCCGGTAGAGATAAACAACACCCGGATGGCTGGCTTCAATCTGGGGTCGAATCTTAGCGGTCTGGCCATGCTCGCCGGAGTCAAGACAGGAAACGATACAGAGATTCGGCAAGTGCGGTTCGATCTCAGGTACACGACGTCCGGCATCCGCACTGACAATGTTTATGCCCTGGTTCCCGCACTGGGGCAAGCCACGGGAGCGGGATCCATCTCAGACTCCGGCGCCCTGAACTACAGGCTTATCGTGAAGCTCGCCACGAACCAGGGTATGGGCGGAATGGCGATGACGGGTATAGGCATGATTGGCGGTGGGGTAGGGAACATGGCCACCTCTACGGCCAAAAATGGCATTCCGTTGGTGATCGGAGGCACAACCAGCCATCCCGTTTTCAGCGCGGATATGAAGAGTATCGGCGGTAACTTGTTGCAGGATCAGGCGACTTCGATTCTCAACCAAAGGCTGCAGAAGAATAATGCGCCAAACCCTGTGAGCGGCGTGCTTGGCCGACTCTTTGGCAAGAAGCAATAAGTGGCGGAATGCTGAGGTGTAGAACCCCTTCAGCACGGAATTTCGCGGGCTCCTAAGCTGTTCCGCCATTGTTTTCTACCATGTTTTTGCCGGCGTATACTCTCGGCAGCGAGCCCTTACGTTCGGGGCATTCGTTCCTCGATGTCCCCAGTGGTTGAGCCGCGGAGGGGGTGCGAACGATGAACGAGCGAGATTTTACACAAAGGCTATGGATGGCTGGCGTGCTCGGGGTCGTCGTCCTGTTGGCTCCGGCCAAGAGCGAATTGTTTGCCTCGTCCACACTCGATCCGGGGGAATACACCGCCAATCCACCTCCCGCCAAAGCGCAGGCTGAGACCCAGGGCGACATCCTGATGTCGCAGAAGAAGTATGAGGCCGCCATCAAGGAGTATCAGCAGGCGCCTCAGGACTCCGCCGTTATCTGGAACAAAATTGGAGTTGCTTACCATCACATGTACAACCTGGGCGCGGCGCGCAGCCACTATGAGCAGGCTCTGCGGCTCGATCCGAAGTACGCAGAGGCAATGAACAATCTGGCAACGGCCCTCTACTCTGAAAAGAAATACGGAGCGGCGGAGAAGCTCTACAGGAAAGCCCTGAAGCTATCTCCTCGCGATGCCACGATCTACGGCAACCTGGGCACCCTGTATTTTGTTCAAGGGAAGACCAGCAAAGGTGCCGAGGCATACCGCATGGCCTTTTCACTTGATCCGAATGTCTTCGAGCGAAGCGCGCAGATGGGTATCGGAGAGGCAGTTACTTCACAACAGCGCGCCATGATGAACTATTCCCTGGCAAAGACGTATGCCAATGTGGGGATGAACGACCGGGCCCTGCAATACCTCCGGATGGCGCTGAGCGAGGGCTTCAGAGACCGCAAGAGGTTGATGGAAGAAAAGGAATTTGCCGCGCTGAGGGAGACGCCCGAATTTCGTCAACTGATGGCGGAGCAGCACTGATGCAGACTGATGATTGCGGCTGCAAAGGAAATTTCACGCAGCGGATACCCATCCATCCGCAGCGGATGCTAGGCTCCTAAGGCGGACATAATTCGCCTCAGAGGAGACTGCCAATGCATGACATCAATGAAGAGCACGAGCACGAACACGAGCACGAGGAAGAAGACTTCGAACTCATCGATACTTACGAGGTCAATCTGAACGCCGCGGCAGAGATTACCGCTGCTGCTGCCTCGGACGCAGGCGAGTTTGCGTTGAGTAATCCAGAGAAGGTTGCGGCGCTGCTCACCGCACTCCACAAGGCCATCGCCAAGTTATAGGTCAAGCGACCGCACAAAGAAGCCCCGCTCCTGCAGCGGGGCTTTTCTTTTTGGGTTGGCTCGCTGTGATTTTCCTCGCTGCGGAGATTCGCATAGAATCAGCAGTACTTCAAAATCAGTCTGATTCCAAGCGCAGGAGTAAATCCCTTGTATCAAGCACCGTATGCGGCATCTGCCGAACGCTATGACGCGATGAGCTATCGTCGCACGGGCCGGAGTGGCCTGCTGTTGCCCGCGATTTCTCTGGGGCTGTGGCACAACTTTGGTGGCGTGGATGCGATGGAGACAGGCCGGCTGATGCTCCGTCGAGCCTTCGATCAGGGGATCACGCACTTCGACCTGGCAAACAATTATGGGCCGCCTCCAGGCTCAGCGGAGGAGAACTTCGGGCGCATCTTCCGCGACGATTTCCAGGCCTATCGCGATGAGCTTGTGCTTTCGACAAAGGCGGGATACACAATGTGGGCCGGTCCATACGGGGATTGGGGCTCCCGCAAATATCTGCTGTCAAGCCTGGACCAGAGCCTGAAGCGGATGGGCGTGGACTACGTCGATATTTTCTATTCGCACCGCCCTGATCCGAACACGCCGATCGAGGAGACGATGTCGGCCCTGGCGTCGGCGGTGCACTCCGGCAAGGCCTTGTACGCCGGAATCTCCAACTACGATCCGGAGCAAACGGCAAAGGCAGTTGCGATTCTGCGAGAGATGCACACGCCATGCCTGATTCATCAGATGAAATACTCCATCTTCCAGCGCACGCCGGAGCGGGGACTCTTTGATGTGCTCGGGAAAGAGGGCGTTGGCGGAATCGCTTTCTCGCCGCTGGCACAGGGGCTGCTCACCGACCGCTATCTGCATGGGATTCCTGCTGACTCCCGTGCGGGCCGGCCACAGGGCTTTCTGCGGCCCAAGGAGATTACCGAGGAGCGGCTGGCACAGATTCGGGCGCTCGGGGATATCGCAAGGCAGCGTGGACAGACGCTCGCACAGATGGCGCTGGCCTGGGTGTTGCGCGACGAGCGCCTCACCAGCGTTCTGATTGGCGCAAGCAAGGTGGAGCAGGTTGACCAGAACATTGCAGCGCTGGCGAACCTCTCGTTTACTCCGGAGGAGATCGCCCGGATTGACAGCATCAGCCCGCTCGGAGAAAAGCCCAATTCGTAACTGTCGAACTATACTTTCGCAGGAAACAAAAAGAACCCGTTCCGTCGCCTGCTGCTTCGCGGTGGATGTTCCATAAGGAGTGTTTTGTGTCTATGCGCGCTGGATTGATTCTTACTTCTGCATTTGTGCTGTCCTTGAGCGTTGCTGGTGCTCATGCCGAGGAGGGGATGTGGACCTTTGACAACCCTCCAACCAAACTGCTGCAGCAGCAATATGGATTTACGCCCACGCAGCAGTGGCTGGACCATATACGTCTTTCCAGTGTGCGGCTCAACGATGGTGGCTCCGGATCCTTCGTCAGCCCGAATGGTCTGCTGCTCACCAACCATCACGTTGCGCGGGGACAGTTGCAAAAAGCCTCGACTGCCAAGCGTGACTACATTCGCGACGGCTTCTACGCGGCCACTCCGGAGCAGGAGTTGAAGTCGGCGGATCTTGAAGTGAACGTTCTGCAGGCGATGGAGAACGTCACCGCGCGCGTACAAGCTGCCACAAAGGGAATCTCCGACGAAAAGAAAGCCTATGACGCGCGACAGAGTGTGATTGCGGCAATCGAGAGCGAAAGCCTGAAGAAGACTGGCCTGCGCTCCGATGTGGTCCCGCTCTACCAGGGCAGCGAATATTGGCTCTACCGCTACAAGAAGTACACCGATGTGCGACTGGTTTTCGCGCCAGAGCAACAGATTGCGTTCTTCGGAGGGGACCCGGACAACTTCACCTATCCGCGCTACGACCTGGATATGGCGATCTTTCGCGTGTATGACAACGGCAAGCCGCTGAATTCGACCGACTACTTGAAGTGGAGCGCGAAGGGCGCTGCCGACGGCGAGCTGATCTTCATCTCCGGGCATCCTGGCTCGACCGCTCGCCAGGAAACGATGGCGCAGCTTGTGACGGAGCGCGATTTCCGTGAGCCGCTTCTGCTGGAGTATTTCAAGGTTCGCATTGCGGCCATGCAAGCCTATTCCGCTCAAGGCGCGGAGCAGGCGCGGCAGGCAAGCAGCCTGATCTTTGGGTTGCAGAACAGTCAGAAGGCTTACCAGGGACGTTATGAGGCGTTGCAGGACAAAAACGTCCTCGCCAAGAAGCAGAAGGAAGAAGAAGAGTTTCGCCGTCTGGTTGCCGCGAAGCCCGAGCTTCAGTCGGAGTACGGTGGAGCATGGAGCACCATCGATGCTGCGGAGTTGAAGTTGCGTCCGATGGTCAAACAGCAGATATTTCGCCGCATGGACTCTACTCTCGCCAGCATTGCGCAACTTATCGTGCAATACGTAGTCGAGATTAAGAAGCCCGACGGCGACCGCCTCGCGACCTTCCACGAAGCTGGCCTGGAGTCGTTGCGATATCGACTGCTTTCTCCCGCGCCGGTCTATCCCGCAATGGAAGAGGCGCGCATCACGGCAGCGCTGACCGAGGCGGAGAAACAACTGGGACAGAACGATGAATTTGTGGCCGCAGTATTGGCCGGGCGCACTCCACAACAGGCAGCGCATGAGCTGATTAGCGGCTCCAGGTTGGCCGATCCCAAGGAGCGGCAGGCGTTGATCGCTGGCGGCGAGGCGGCGGTTCTGGCCTCCACAGACCCTTTGATTGTGCTGGCGCGCAAGCTCGATCCGATCTCGCGCAGTATGACGAAATGGACACAGGAGAACGTGGAAAGCGTGGAGCAGCCCGCGGGAGAAAAGCTCGGCAAAGCGCGCTTCCTCGTCTACGGAAAGTCCGCTTATCCGGATGCGACTTTCACACTTCGACTGTCCTATGGTGCAGTGAAAGGTTATCCGATGAACGGCACCAAGGCTCCAGCGAAGACCACGTTTTATGGGCTATATGACCGCGCAAACGGATTTGATCTTGCCGGCCCCTTTGCGCTGCCCAAGCGTTATGTGGAGGGCCGCGACAAACTGGATCTCTCCACTCCGCTGGACTTTGTTTCCACTGGCGACATTATCGGCGGCAACTCCGGCTCGCCGGTTGTGAACCGGCAAGGGGAACTTGTCGGGCTGATCTTCGATGGCAACATTGAGTCGCTCGCCGGCGACTTTGTATATGAAGGCGAGAGGAACCGCGCAGTTGCCGTGCATAGCGCAGCCATGATCGAGGCACTGCGCAAGCTATATGGAGCCTCAAATCTGGCAGATGAACTGCAGGGCAGATAATCGGCGAGCGAAGGCGTGGCTGGCTGACGTGCATCACGGTCAGCCACGCGGATCTGAGCGTACACTGTTGAACGATTCATTATGAGCAAGCCATTATTGCCGATTTGCGAGGTCGCAAGAAAACTCGCCCTGCCGGAAAAGTACTTCGAGACCATTGGCAACTACGGAGCCAAGGTCAAGCTGGAATTCCTCAACGATCGCAGCTTTCCCGTTCGCGGCAAGCTTGTCCTCGTCACCGCAACCACTCCCACCGTGAGTGGCGAAGGCAAGACGGTAGTAGCCATCGGCCTGACGCAGGGATTGACGTTCCTCGGGAAGAGCGCCATCCTCACCTCGCGCGAGCCTTCTCTTGGCCCGGTTTTTGGATTGAAAGGCGGCGCAGCAGGAGGCGGCCTCTCGCAGGTAGAGCCGAGCCAGAAGATCAATCTGCACTTTCATGGCGACTTCCACGCCGTAACCTCAGCCCATAACCTGCTAGCCGCCATGATTGATTCCCACATGTTTCATGGCAATGCGCTCGATCTCGATCCCGAACAGATCACCTGGCCCCGCACGCTCGACATGAATGATCGCGCATTGCGCAACATCACCGTGACCCTTGGAGGCAAGGCCGGTGCGGAGAGCCGCAAGACAGGCTTTGTGATTGCAGCCGCTTCTGAAGTGATGGCAATCATGGCGCTGGCCTCGGGCCGGGAAGACCTGCGCCACAGGCTGGGCTCGATTATTGTCGGCGTGTCTCGCAGCGGACGCGCCATCAGCGCAGACGACCTGGGTGCTACGGGAGCCATGATGGCACTGCTCGATGAGGCGCTCATGCCAAACCTGGTGCAAACGACGGAGGGGGCCCCAGCCTTTGTCCACATGGGCCCATTCGGCAATATCGCGCACGGCACAAGTTCTGTTCTCTCGCAGCAGGCGGGCCTTCGTCTTGCAGATTATGTAATCAACGAAGCTGGCTTTGGCGCAGATCTGGGTGCGGAGAAATACCTGGACATCGTGATGCGCTCCTCTGGAATTCGGCCCGCGGCGGCTGTCGTCGTCACCACGGTTCAAAGCATGCGGAACATGGGAGGCGGCGACCTGCTCAAGGGCCTGCCCAACCTGGAGCGGCATCTCGAAAATCTGAAGAGGTATGGACTGTCGCTTGTCGTGGCGATCAATCGCTTTCCTCACGATACCGACGAAGACTTGAAGCTGCTTCGCGAGTATTGCTGCTCCCGGGGCGTAAAGAGCGCTCTTGCAGAGGCATTTACGAAGGGTGGCGAAGGATGCGCGGACCTTGCAGCAAAAGTGGTCGAACTGTTGGACGCGAATCCCGATCCGCAGATTCAGCCTCTCTATGCGTTGACGGATTCTCTGGAAGAAAAGGTTTTGCAGGTTGCGCGCAAGATTTATGGCGCCTCGGATGTGGCCTTTAGTGAAGCGGCGAAGGCGCAACTGCGCCGCCTCTCGGACTGGGGTTACTCGAATCTTCCTGTTTGCATCGCAAAAACGCAGTATTCCTTTACGGACGATCCCAAGATTATGGGTGCTCCCTCAGGCTGGACCTTCAACGTGCGGGACGTGGCACTCTCCGCTGGAGCTGGCTTCGTCGTGGTGATTGCGGGAAACATGATGTTGATGCCGGGGCTCCCCAAGGTACCCCGCGCCCTCGCGATCAATGTCGACACTGAAGGATGTATCTCGGGAATATAGAACCGTGGTGGTTCCATATTCCCGCAATAGTTACAAGTACTGTTTCAAATATTCTTCTGGCCTAAAGCAAAACGCCCTGACCGCACGGTCAGGGCGTTTTGCTGTTGTGTAAGGCAGGTTTTCTAGAAGCGGTTCCAGAGGTACTGGTTGTAGACGGCGTGGTGGTAGATAACCTCGGGCATCTT